>BNJS01000721.1_pt1 | contig 852286 bp, 986 predicted proteins | sample 8540461 | NCBI WGS metagenome assembly BNJS01 (sample SAMD00202454, study PRJDB9452) | human saliva metagenome | isolation source: human saliva | place: Japan | reverse complement strand
CTGCGGGCCGACAAGCGGCCGGCTGTCCGTCAGTACGGGCGTTCGGCTTGCTTGTCCGTAAAATCCCGTTGGTAGTCTTATCAAGGACGGGGGCAACATGCTCAGGCGGATCTGGCAAAAACTGGTGGCCCTCAACCACTGCAGGGACATCTACGGAGAAGACACGCTGGTGGCCCAAGGTATCCAGCTGGCTGCCGCATTGGCGGCGCTCTACGTGGTCTTCAAGGCCATCGGCTTGTGGGATGCAGTGTTTCACTGAGACATAACTATCCCAGTGCGCCGGAGTGGATTTCCACGCACTCCAAGGTGCCTGGAAAATACCCCAGCCCGTGAAGAATCTCACGGTGCTGCCATTCTGACCTCATTCCACTTTGCAGGATGCGTGTAGCCTCACGGGAGGCTTGCCCTGACTGAACGGGTCAGCCAGCGTCGAGATTGGAGACTTCATGGCACGGCTGCGCATCACGGCGGGTGGAATCTGGAAGGCGTTTTACTGGACGCTTGCAGGGGCTGCATTCTGGTTTGTCTATGACGGTGTGCAGCACCCCGAAAAGTTCGATGACAAGACACTGCCGCCCTCTGCAGTCGAGAGCAGACTGCCAGGCGGGGCGTTCCGCGCCAACCTTCCCGAGGTATCGCTGAACTACACGGGGGCTGTCGCGGATATCGAGAATCCGGGTCATCGACCCGGCCACCGGGCTGAGGCGGATCTGGGGGCCCTGGGGCATAGGCGCAAGAGAGTTCGAGACATGGACTTCCTACGACCAAGTGTATGCCTTCAGACTGCAGGAGCGCATGCGTGACGATCTGCTGAAGGGCAAGTCGGTTGGCCTGCTTTCCGGCAAGGTGATTGAGCCGGGTGACATTCCCGCCAAGTCAGGAATGGGCACGGCATCAGTGAGCGGTTGCTGGACGAACTGAGACGCCAGTCCTTCGAGGAATGCAAGGTCATCCAGCAGCACTGGATATTTGCGGAGCGGTGGGGCATTGCCGAAGGCGGGAACATGACCCAGCTTCGCCGCCTGGCAGCCGAATGCCAATACTGGCTCTCGAGTACCTGAGAAAGGGGCTGGACAAGCCGTGATGGCCTGTCTCCAGCCATCACCCCTGGAATGCTAGAATCGCCGCCCGTCACAGCCCATTCGCTACCGGCATCCTGCCGGGTATCATGGCGCATGGCCGCCCCCTGCCTTGGAGGATGCACGTTCACCGTGCCGGAGGCGTCATCATTTCTTCCATGCCTGAAACCTCGCCCCACATCTTCCTGCAGGGGTCTCGTCGTCGAGTCGCTCATCGGTGTCTATCCGCAGGAACGGCACGCGCCCCAGCCGCTGTCCATCGATGTGGCTGTGGGGCTGCCTTCCACGGCAGCTTTCCTGTCCGACAACTTCCAGGACACGGTCGACTACGCCGCCGTGGCCGATCTCATCCGCCAGGAGGCAGCGGCCCAGCGCTTCCAGCTGCTGGAGCGCATGGCGCATCATCTCTGCCAGGCCATCGTCACGCGCTTTCAGGCGCCGTGGGTGCGCATCAGCATCGTCAAGCCCGGCATCGTGCCCGGGGCCCAGGCCGTGGGGGTCAGCTACCTGTTCCGGGCGCCGGCGGGCTGATTCCTGCCGGCCTTGTCCGGGGTCGCGGGGGCGGTGTCACTGACGCCCGCACGCCGCCCGGTCACGATCACGAAGCGCATTTTCGGGCCGCTCGCTGGGCGGTACCACCAGCGATATCGAGCGTTGCATCACCCAGGCTCGCATGGCGTGGGCCAGCGGCAGATAGTAGGACTGGGACTTCACGATCTCCAGCGCCTGCTGCAGCAGCTCCGTGCGCTTGATGGGGTTGTTCTCGTAGCGGGCCTGGTCAATGAGCCTGTCCAGTTTCGGGTCGCTGATGCGCGCCGCGTTGTAGGTGCCATCCACCTTGTCGGACCGGGTGTAGGCCAGCGACAGCAGGTTCTGCAGGGCGTCAAAATCCGGGCTGCCCCAGCCCAGCATCCACAGGCTGCTGTCCAGGGTTTCCAGCTGGGGCACCAGGCTGGCAAAGGGCAGGCTGTTGATCTTCACGCGGATGCCGATGCGCGCCCACATCGGAACCAGCGCCTCGCAGATCTGCTGGTCGTAGGCGTAGCGGTTGTTGGGGCAGTCCAGCGTCACCTCGAAGCCGGCCTGCGTGGCCGGCCTGGGCCATCAGTTGCCGCGCCTGACGCAGGTTGGTGGCCTCGCGGCGGTCCAGGGCCTCGGTCCAGCCAGTTTCACGCCGGGGCGCCACGATGGTGCCGGCCGGCTGGTACATGTTGCGGCTGACGCGCATCAGCGTGCGCTTGCTGATGGCCAGCGCCATGGCGTGCCGCACCCGCTGGTCGCGGAACGGGTTGCCCATGCCGGTGTGGCCGTAGCGCAGCGAATCCGAGAACTGGTCCATCCCGATCAGCAGTGTGCGCTGCGACACGTCGGTATGCACCTGAAGCCCGGGAGGCGCTTGAGCGCCGGGATGCGCTGGCCGGGCAGGTCGGTCACCAGATCCACCTCGCCCCGTTCCAGGGCGCGCAGCCGGTCGTCGTCGGAGGCAATGGCCTGGTAGATGACGGGATCCGCATTGCCCGGGAAACCGCCGGTATTCCACCAGTCCGGGTTGCGCTCCAGCTGCAGCGGCAGACCGGGGGCCCAGCCCTCGGCCACGCGATAGGGGCCGGTACCGTTGGCGTTGCGGGTGGCATAGCCGCTGCCGCCGGGCTTGGAGGCCAGCACGGCCTCGGCACGGTGAGTGCGGCTCCAGCGCCGGTTCATGATCCGTGCATCGGTCAGGATGCGCGGCAGCAGCGGCATCGGCTTGTCCAGCACGATGTCGATCGTGTGCTCGTCGATGCGTCGTACGCTGCGCACGCCCGCCAGCATGGTGCCCAGCGTGCTGCCGGCGCCTTCAGGCGCTCCAGCGAGAACTGCACGTCATCGGCCGTGAGCGGGCTGCCGTCATGAAAGCGCACGCCCTGGCGCAGATGGAAGCGCCAGATGACCGGGTGAGCAGCTCCCAGCGCTGGGCCAGCGCCGGTTCGACTTCCAGCCCGGGTGAATAGCGGGTCAGCGATTCGTAGACGTGCTGCAGCACGGCCTGGACCTGCGGATGAGCCTGGGCATGCGGGTCCAGCGACGTGATCTCGGTCTGGGCCGCCCAGCGCAGCGTGGCCGCACCGGCGGGCAGTGCGGCCCCCATCAGGCCGGCCAGCAGCAGGGCACGGCAGGTCCGGCGCAGCCGGGACGGACCATCCGGTGGGCAGTGAAACACGAGGTCGGGGGCATACCCGCAGGACGCGCCAGACCAGGGTGCTCGAGGGACATTCCTTCCAGGCGCAGGCGTCCCCGCCGTGGCGCTCGCCGGCGAGCGATGACACCTGGACCTGTGTGGCGCACGTCGTCAGCGAAAGGTTGCCCATGATTTGCAATGTGGAGACGGCCCGGATCCCGTTCCGGAGGAGCGCTAGCATATGCCGGCGTTTCCTTGTGTGTCTCTCATGTTGCAATTTTAGCATGTTTGTCCAGAAATCGTGGTTTCGATAGCGGACACACAGCGTTTTGGGTCCTACCCATCCTCAGGATGTTGCCATTCTTTGCAAAGAGCGGCGCGCAGCCGACAGAGGCAGCCAGGGAATGGGCGGGTGGGCAGAGCGCCGCCTGGGGCTAGGCTGCAAGCGACGACGCCGGTACTCGATGAAGGCGTACGCCACGCCGTCCTGGCTGGTGCCGTTCTGACGCGACACTTCCCTGCCACTGGGCGGGGGTCGGGGCAGCCAGCCAGGCGTCGCCGGGCGGATCCAGGGCGATCTCGGTCAGCAGCAGCCGGTCGGCCCGTGACCAGGTCTGCTCGTAGATCTGCGCCCCGCCCATCACCATGATCTCGTCCTCGGCCGCGTGGCGCGCAACGGCCTCGTCCAGGCTGGCGGCCTGTTCCACGCCCTCGGGCAGCGTCAGCGACCGGCGGCTGATCACCACCATGCGACGGCCCGGCAGCGGCCGGCCGATGGATTCCCAGGTCTTGCGGCCCAGCAGCACCACGTGACCCATGGTCTGTTGCCGGAAGTGCTTCAGGTCCTCGGGCAGGGTGCCAGGGCATCCGGTTCTGGTGGCCGATCACGCCATTGCGGGCGCGAGCGGCGATCATCGTCAGGCAGGGCTTGCTCATACCGCGATCGGCGCCTTGATGCCCGGCCACGGGTCGTAGCCCTCGATGACGAAGTCCTCGAAGCGGTAGTCGAAGATGGATTCGGGGCGACGCGCCAGCTTCAGCCGGGGCAGGGGCGCGGCGTGCGCGACAGCTGCAGCCGGGCCTGGTCCAGGTGGTTGAGGTACAGGTGGCAGTCGCCCCCTGTCCAGATGAACTCGCCGGGCTGCAGGCCGGTCTGCTGCGCCACCATGTGGGTGAGCAGGGCGTAGGACGCGATGTTGAAGGGCACGCCCAGGAAGATGTCGGCGCTGCGCTGATAGAGCTGGCAGGGAAAGCCGGCCCTCGGCCACGTAGAACTGGAAGAGCGCGTGGCAGGGCGGCAGGGCCATGTGCGGCAGCTCCCCCACGTTCCAGGCCGAGACGATCAGCCGGCGCGAATCGGGCGAGCGGCGGATGTCCTCGACGACGCGGGTGATCTGGTCGATGTGCTGGCCATCCGGTGTGGGCCAGCTGCGCCACTGGGCGCCGTAGATCGGCCCCAGGTTGCCCTCTGCGTCTGCCCATTCGTCCCAGATGGTGACGCCGTTGTCGCGCAGGTAGCCGATGTTGGTGTCGCCCTTCAGGAACCACAGCAGCTCGTGGATGATGGAGCGGGTGTGCAGCTTCTTGGTGGTGAGCAGCGGAAAGCCGTCAGCCAGCGGAAAGCGCATCTGATGACCGAAGACCGACAGCGTGCCGGTGCCGGTGCGGTCTTCCTTGCGCACACCGTGCGTCAGCACGTGGTCAAGCAGGTCGAGATAGGTCTTCGCGGGGTTTCGCCAGACAGGGAACCCCGCATTCTAAAGGAGGCCGGGCGTAAAGGGAACCTGTGCTGCAACCCCTGGCGAAGTGTCCCCTGGCAGGGGAGGTACAGGGGCCTGGGCTCCGTCGCCCAGGTCTGGGGGCTGCCCAGGGGGCTGACCCACCATTTCAGGGAGGGAAACGGGCTCGTGGCCCGCTCCGTCAGCGGGACGAGGCGCGTCCCGAGCCCTGCTGCAGCGCGTTCAGCGCGGCAGCCTGCTCCTCGGGGTCAGCCCGTCCAGGCTGCCGACCTGGTCGCCGCCGGGCATCACGTCCTCCAGCTCGGGCGCACGCCGTCCCGCATGTTGGCGTCATCACCCCCATAGGGCAGGTCGCCGCCGTTGTCCTGCATGTCCAGGCCCGGGCGCGCCATGCCGGGCGAGGGCGACATCGGATAGGCGCCAGCGGCATTCATGCCCCTGCATGTCGCCCCGCATCTGACCGCTGCCGTCGTCCATCATGCCGTCGGCCGGAGCACCCATGTCGCCTTCGCCGGGCGCCATGCCATCGGGCGAATAGTCGCCGGCGTAGGGGATCATGGGCGCCCTGAGCCGGCAATGCCGTCCTCGCCATCACTGCTGCCTTCGGCCGGCTCGATGCCTTCAGGCATGCCCCTGCGGCAGGCGGGAGTTCCCCGCGTTGCTGGTGAGGATGTCAAGGCTGTAGCGGGCCGGGGCGGGAAACTCGATCTTCCGGCCGTTGTGGTCGATGATCACCTTGTCATCCAGCACGGCCTTCAGTACCGAGCCGTTGCCCAGCTTCTGGTTGACCGCGTAGGCCGCCACCGGACGCTCGTTGATGCCCAGCACCGCCACACCCCGTGCGCCGGCCTGCAGAACGCCCAGCACCTTCACATCGATGGGAGGCGGGGCGGTATCGACCGTTTCCGTGTTGCGAGCACCAAACAATTTGCTGGCAATCGGTAAAGGAGGGCGATTGTTGTCACCGATTGCATCATTGGGCGCAATGGCGCCGCGCGGCGCCAGCAATTGCATGGCCCAGTAGGTGACGATGCTGATCAGCAGCAGGAAAAGCAACAGCGAAAGCAGTCGGATGACGGCAGAGGAACTCCGCATGGTGAGGTCGTCTCAAGGAATGGGGCGTAACGCCGTGCGCCCGGAGGCGCAGACAGTGGCTGCTATCATACAAGCCAGTTACGGCAGAGGAAGAATCTGCTTCAATCGTCCGATGTTAAAACCACCCAGGACACTCTGCGAGAAAAACGCTGGTATGAAAACACGTGTCTCCGCACCGACGGCAAACATGACCGACACACGGTTGGCCGCAGTCTCTTCGGCACCGCGCCTGCAAGCCGCCCGCGGCAGCCGGCGTCGCGCCCACGGTTTCACCCTCATCGAACTCATGGTGGTGGTGATGATCCTGGGCGTGCTGGCAGCGCTGGTGGTGCCGCGCTTCATGTCGCGGCCCGACGAGGCTCGCGCCGTGGCCGCCAAGGCCGACATTGCCGCCATCATGCAGCAGCTCAAGCTGTACCGTCTGGACAACGGCCGCTATCCCACCACCGAGCAGGGGCTGGATGCGCTGGTCAACCGTCCCACCTCCGGGCCTTCGGCCAAGAACTGGAAATCCTATCTGGACAAGGCGCCGGTTGACCCTTGGGGCAAGCCCTATCAGTACCTGAATCCGGGCGTGCACAGTGAGATCGACGTGTTCTCCTACGGCGCCGACGGCGTGGCCGGTGGCGAGGCGGGTGATGCCGACATCGGCAGCTGGGATCTCTGACGAGGCCCCGGTGGCGCCCGTCGCTGGCGGATGGGCGCCTGCCGTCGTGTCGCGCAGGCAGCGCATGCGCCGCGCACGCGGCTTCACGCTCGTCGAGCTGATGGTGGCGCTCATCATCATCGGCGTCGTGCTGTCGATGACGGTCATTTCCGGTTCGCCCAGTCCGCTGCGCGCCCTGGAAACCGATGCCGAACGCCTCAGCCAGCTGTTTTCGCTGGCGCGCGAGGAAGCCCAGATCCGCGGCGCTCCCCATCCGTTTCGAGAACACCCGGGACCGCTACCGCTTCATCATCTTCAAGGACAGGCAATGGCGTCCCATCGAAGATGACACACATCTGCGCGCTCGTCAGTGGGAAAGCCCCACTCGGGTACGTGTGAGAAGGCGGACGGTTCGGATATGCTGGAATTCGGACGTGACATGATCGAACCACCGTTTTCGCGTGATCCCTCACACGCGATGCGGGTTCCGTCGAGATACACGCCAACGGGCTGGGCATCTTCGAGGTGCAGCGCCAGCCGCCTTCGCAGTAAGTCATCCCCTGCCACGCCTGCTTGCGCCCCTCGCGGGGCGTTTCGTTTCTGATCAATGCCCCTTTTCTCGCAGCCCACCATTTTCAGTAGGTCCGCGTGCCTGTCCGGCAGGACGGGCAGGGCTGCACACCGGGGCTTCACCCTCATCGAGGTGCTGGTGGCGCTCACCATCATCTCCATCGCGCTCATGGCCTCGCTGCGGGCCGTGGGCTCCATCACGGCCAGCTCGGCCGATCTGCGTGCCCGCACGCTGGCCCAGTGGAGCGCCGAGAACCGTCTGACCGAGATCCGCGTGCGGCATGAGTTCCCCGCCGTGGGGCGTCGCAACTTTCGACTGCCCGCAGGGTGACCTGACGCTTCTCTGTCAGGAAGATGTCTACACCACGGCCAACCCCAATTTCCGCCGCATCGAGATCCAGGTCTTTGATCCCGCCCAGAGCGGGCAGACCGTGGGCGGTTCGCGCGAAGGCGGGCGGCTGGCACGGCTGCTGGGCTTTGCCGTGGTCGACAACAACACGGCGCGCTGACCATGATGCTGCGCACCTTGCCCCGTTCGTCGCGCCGTGCGGCCGGCTTCACGCTCATCGAGCTGCTGGTGGCGGTGGCGCTGCTGGCCATCCTGGCCGTGCTCAGCTGGCGCGGGCTGGACGCCGTCATCCAGAGCCGCGAGCGGCTGGTGACCGAATCCGACGAGCTGCGTTCGCTCACGCTGGCGCTGGCGCAGCTGGAAGAAGACCTGCTGGGTACCTGGCCGGTGAAGAACCTGGGAGGCGGCATCCGTCCCCATCCGCGTGGTGCAGGACCAGGGCGGGGCCGGTGGCGCGGCCTCGCAATCGATGATGCTGGTGCGCGAGATTGCCCGCACCGGGCGCGCCACGCGCCTGCAGCGGGTGGTCTACCAGGTGCGCGATGGCCGGCTGGAGCGCGGCTTCAGTGAATGGCAGCACAGCGCCGGCTCCGGCGGTCAGGTGGGCGGTGCCGTGCAGTCGCTCATCTGGCAGCCCATCCTCATGGACGTGCGTTCGATGCGCGTGCGCGGCTGGGTCAACAGCAGCTGGATGGGCGGCAGCCAGCTGCAGGCCTACACCAGCCGGAACAACGAGAGTGGGGGCCAGGACAAGAACGACCCCTACGGCAACAGCGCCTATCCCAATCTGCCCGGCCATCACGCCCACCACGCCGCCTGAAGTGGCCGAGAACATCCGGGCTGCCCGACGCATTGCCGACGAACAGCAGGACCGGATGGGGCCTGAGCGGCATCGAGGTGCTCATCAGAGCGCACCAATGGCCAGCGCTTCCTGCGCATCTACTCCATCCGGGATTGATCGCCATGACCCGTCCCGTTCCCTGTCTTCCGTCCGGTTTTACCCGCACGCAGCGGGGGCCGCCATCGTCACGCGCTGCTGCTGGTGGTGGCGCTGGCCACCGTCATCGTCTCCTCGCTCTTCTACCGCGAGAGCGTGGCCATCCGTTCCATCGAGAACCGCGCCACGCTGGCGCAGACGCGCTGGATCGAGCGTGCCGTCATCGACTGGGCCAAGGTGATCCTGCGCAACTCGCACCGCGACTACGACTGGTCCGGCTCCATCTGGGCCACGCCGGTGGCCGAGACGCAGCTCGACGAGACCGTCACCGGCGGGGCGAAGGTGGGCGATTCTCGCGCCAGGCCATGCTGGCCGGCCGCATCCGCGACGCGCAGGCCCGATTCAATGTCAACGCCCTCGTAACGCAGGATGCGGGCAGCGCCAATACCCAGAACGGACAGTCTGGCAACAATGGCCAGTCGGGCAATAATGGCAATCCCGGCAACAACGCCACGAACGCAGAAAAATGCCGATGTTTCGGTGGCGCACGTGGTGGCGCTCAAGCGACTGATGGGCATCCTGTCGCTGCCCGAGAATCTGGTGGACCGCATCCTCACGCGCGTGCGCAAGGTGGCGGCGCAGAAGCGTCAGGGCCGCAGTGGCGGCGAGGACTGGGTGATGCCGCTGCAGCGTTTTGACGATCTGCGCGATCTGCCCGGCTTCTCGGACGAAGTGATGAAGAAGCTCGAGCCGCACGTGACCGTCCTGCCGAGCGACGCACGTACCGTCAACGTCAACTCGGCCACGGCCGAGGTGCTGGAAGCGGTTGCGCGCACCTGGAACCCGGCATCGATCCGCAGCTTCATTGCCAACCGGGACGTGGCCCCGGCGCGCAACCTGTCGGATCCGGCGCTGGGACTTGTTGCAAATAGCCCACTCGACACGACGCTTGTCGCGGTGAAGTCGGATTATTTCATCGCCGACGGCATCATTCGCTACGACCGCGTCGAATCTGAAACCCAAACCCTGCTCAAGCGCCTCGATACGGGGGGTGTACTGGTGATATGGCGTCACAGCAATTGAAACGGCATCAGGCCGTCATCTGGTTACCGCCGCGCAGCGCCGGCGAAGCCGTCCTCAGCAGTGGACGGCCCGTGTTCCATGCGCAGATCGGCGGTGACGACGAGTCCGAGCGCCGTCTCGTGTCGCTGGAGGCGCTGGAAGGCGTGCGCCAGGTGTGGCTGATCGCCGATGCCCGTGACGTGGCGCTGATCACCGCACCGGTGCCACCCCTGTCGGGCAAGCGCCTGAAGCAGGCGCTGCCCAACGTCATCGAGGAATACGTGCTGCAGGATCCGGCGCGTTGCCTGATCGTGCCCGGCCCCGTGCTGCCCGATGGCCAGCGGGTCATCGGCGTCATCGACGCGCACTGGGTCGATGCCGTGCTGGCGGCCTTCAAGACGGCCGGCATCCGTGTCGAAGCCCTCTGGCCCGGTCAGCTGGTGCTGCCCTGGGAAGAGGGCAAAGTGGACGGTGCTTGTCTCGGACGACAACCTGACGGTGCGCACCGGCGAATGGAGCGGTACCGGCTGGGCGGCGGGCGAGAGCGAATCCGCCCACCGCGAGACCGCCAGCGCGCTGCTGTCGGGCAAGCTGATGGGGCCGCCCCCGCCGCGCGTCAATGTCTGGCTGGGACAGCAGGAATGGCGCTCGCCCATGAAGGTGGCGGCCATCCCTTCAGACACCAGGCTCGACTTCACGTCGGTACCGCCGGTGCGCAATGCACCGCTCGATCTGCTCGCCGCGCGCAACGCCGGTCTCAAGACCATGCTGTCGCGCATCGACTGGCGGCTCTGGAAAGGCGTGGGGGCACTGGCGGGCGCCGTGTTGGCCGCGCTGGTCGTGGGCATCAACCTGCAGTGGCTGCAGATGCGCACCGAGGCCTCGGGCCTGCAGGACGCCATCCGTGCACGCTTCCACGATGCCTTCCCCAATGCAGCCATGGTGGATCCGGTGCTGCAGATGCGCCGCAACATCAACGACCTGCGCCTCAAGAGCGGTCGCCCGGGGCCGGATGACTTCGTGCCGCTGCTGGCGCGCTTTGCGCAGGCCGTGGGCGAGCGGGGTCCCGGTACCATCGAGGCGCTGGAATTCCGCGAGGGCACGATGAAGATCCGCTTCGTCGACGAGGTGGGCACCAACGACACGATGCGCGAGGCCCTGGTGCAGGACGCCGCGCGTCTGGGGCTCTCGCTCACCTTCGACAACCCGCGGGATCCCACCGCGCGACTCACTCCGCAGGGAGGCCGCTGACATGCTGGAGAACCTGTTGCAGAAATGGGCGTCGCTGGCGCCCCGCGACCGGCGGATGCTGATCATCGCCGGCTGCTTCCTGCTGGTCATCATCTTCTGGCAGGTGCTGCTGGAGCCGGCCTGGGTGGGCCGTCAGCGCCTGCAGAAGACGCTGCCCACGCTGCGTGCCGACCTGGCGCAGATGGATCACATGGCGGCTGAAGCGCGTGAGCTGGCCAATGCTGCCGATGCGCCGGCCGAGACCGTGGCCCAGGTGACGGTGCGCCTGGAGCAGTCGCTGCTGGCGCGCGGCATGGACAAGGAGGCGGCCAAGGTGCAGGGCGCAGGGCGACATCATCGAGGTGCGCTTCCACCAGGCCCCGTTCGAGAACTGGATTTTCTGGCTGGATGCGGCCGTGCGCGAGACGCGCACCCGCATCGTCGACCTGTCGGTCACCCGCGAATCCCCGGGAGTATTCAGTGGCCGTCTGGCCTTGGAGATGGCACGCCGTGGCAAATGATTCCCGTCGATCCAAATCGGTGAAGCCGACCTGGTTCGGCCCCTGGAGCAAGGGCCGCATCGCCCTGTGGACCGTGCTGAGCCTGCTGGTGGCGCTGGTGACGGCGCTGGTGCTGGCACCGGCCTCCATGGCGGACTGGGGCCTGAAGGTGGCCACGCATGGCCGGGTTCGCCTGGCCGATGCCAGCGGCTCGATCTGGCATGGCCAGGGGCAAGGTGGTGCTGGTGGATGTGGCCGCGCTGGCCACGCGCGAGCGTGAAAAGCCCGATGCCGTGCTGCCGCTGCCCGGCGTGCTGGTGCCGGGCACCATCCGCTGGGACATCCAGGTGCTGCCGCTGCTCATCGGTCGTGTGCAGGTGCTGGCTCGCCATGACAGCATGGCGCAGCCCGTCGAGATTTCCGGTACCTTTGCAAGACCGCGCTTTTCTGCGGGCAGCATCCGTCTGCCCAATGTCAGCCTGTCGCGTCTGGGCTCGCCCTGGAGCACCGTGCAGCCCACGGCCTCGCTGGCGCTGTCCTGGGAGCCGTTCGAGATCGTCAACGGCAAGGCCAACGGCGTGGCTTCCATCGAGCTGCGCGACGTGGCCTCGGCCCTCACGCCCGTGCGGCCGCTGGGTGCCTACCGGCTGGACATTGACGGCCGCCAGGCCGACACGATGCTGAACATGTCATCGATCGAAGGCCCGCTGCGTTTGAGCGGGGAAGGTGTTTTCAATCCGAGTCACGGACTGCGTTTCACTGCCTGGGCAGAAGTCGACGAGTCTGAACGTCTGAAGCTGGCGCCCCTGGTACGCTTGCTGGGGCGGCAGGAAGGGACTCGTACCATGATCAAGATAGGGAGCATGAAGTTGCGCCATTCGTCCAAACTCCTGGCCCAGGCCCTGCTGGTGGCAGCCACGGTACCGGCCCTTGCGGCGCCGGCCCAACCGCCTGCACACAAGGTCACCAGCGGCCAGATCAACCTCAATTTCAAGGATGCCGAGGTCGATTCGGTCATTGGCGCCTTCGGCCATCTGCTCAACAAGTCCTTCGTGATCGACCCGCGCGTGCGCGGCAAGATCTCGCTGGAGACGCCGCGTCCGGTCAACCGTGCGCAGGCCTTCGCGCTGCTCAAGACCGTGCTGCGCCAGCAGGGCTTTGCCATCGTCGACCTGGGTGACCTGTACAAGGTGGTGCCCGAGGCCGATGCCAAGCTCCAGTCCGGCCCGGTGGAGATCGGCGCCGCGTCCGCGCGTGACGGCGACGAGGTCATCACCCAGGTGTTCCAGCTGAACCACGAATCGGCCAACAACATGATTCCCGTGTTGCGGCCGCTGGTTTCGCCCAACAACACCATCACGGCCTTCCCGGGCAACAACACGCTCATCATCACCGACTACGCCGCCAACCTGAAGCGCCTGTCCAAGGTCATCGCCACGCTGGACAGCCCGCGTCCGGCGGCCGAGGTGCAGGTGGTGGTCATCAAGAACTCCATCGCCAGCGACATTGCCGTGGCCGTGTCCAAGCTGATGGACGAAGGCAACCGGGGCGGTGGCGGCCCGGGCGCCAGCTCCGATCCCAGCTCAGCGCGTGGTGGTGATGGCCGATCCGCGCACCAACTCGGTGCTCATCCGCAGCGCCAACGCCTCCAAGCTGGCGCTGGCCCGTTCGCTGGTGGAGCAGCTGGACCGGCCCGCCAATGCCGACCAGGCCAACATGCGCGTGGTCTACCTGAAGAACGCCGAGGCCACCAAGCTGGTGGAGGTGCTGCAGGCCGTGCTCTCGGGTGAGTCCAACGGCAGCAGTGGCAGCTCGGACAGCAGCTTGGCGGCAACAGCCGCAACCGCAACAGCGGTGGCAGCATGTTCGGCGACAGCAGCTCGTCCTCGTCGGGCCTGTCCTCGTCCTTCGGCGACAGCGACAGCAGCAGCGGTGGCGGTCTGGGCAGCCAGAGCGGCATCAACCGCGACCGGGGCAACCAGGGGCCGATGTCCATCAAGGCAGGCGGCGCCATCATCGCGGCCGACCCGGCCACCAACTCGCTCATCATCACCGCGCCCGAGCCGGTCTATCGCAACATCCGCGGCGTCATCGACCAGCTCGACAGCCGCCGTGCCCAGGTCTACATCGAGTCGCTGATCGTCGAGGTCAAGGCCGACACGGTGTCCGAGATGGGCATCCAGTGGCAGTTCGGTACCAGTCGGCCCGGCCAGAATTCCGTGGTGGGTGGCACCAACTTCAGCAGCGGCGGCAGCAACATCCTGGCCGTCACGCAGAACCCGGCCGCGCTGGCCGCCGCAGGGCGGCCTGAACGTCGGGGTGGTGCGCAATGGCGTGAGCCTCTTCGGTCAGAACTTCCTGAACCTGGGTCTGCTGGCCCGGGCGCTGGAAACCGAGACGAACAGCAACATCCGCGCCACGCCGAACCTGCTTACGCTCGACAATCGAGGAAGCGCGCATCATCATTGGCCAGAACGTGCCCTTCGTCACGGGTCAGTACGCCACCACCAACAACACCTTGTCCAGCCCGTTCCAGACCATCGAGCGCAAGGACGTGGGTACCATGCTGCGCGTGCGGCCCCAGGTCTCCGAAGGCGGCACCGTCAAGATGGAGATCGCCCAGGAGATCTCCGCCGTGGTCGACACGTCGCGGTCAGCCGGCATCATCACCAACCGGCGCGCCATCGATTCCAACGTGCTGGTCGACGATGGTCAGATCGTCGTGCTGGGTGGCCTGATCGAGGACACCGTGGAGGGGGGCATCAGCAAGGTGCCGCTGCTGGGCGACATTCCGGGACTGGGACGCCTGTTCCGCTATGACAACCGCAAGCGCGTCAAGACCAACCTGCTGATCTTCCTGCGTCCGGTGGTGCTGCGCAGTGCCGACCAGGCCTGGGACGTCACGGCCAACCGTTACGACTACATCAACCAGCGCAGTCAGGATGCACGCATGCCCACGCCGTTCGGCATGGTCGACGTGAAGCAGCCGGAGCTGGATCCGCTGCCGCCGCGGCCGGGGTACGCCCAACGCCAGACGCGTGCCGCCGGCGCGTGAGCCCAGCCTGATGCCGGGTGCAGCCGAAGAGGCCAAGAGCCTGGGCGTGGTGCCGGCCAACTCGCTGCGTGCCCCGCAACCCGACATGTCCAGCCTGATGAACACGGCGCCGCGCTCGCGCCAGGTCCGTCGCGGCACGGGTGAGGATGCACGTCGGAATGTGGCCGACGACAGCCGGCGCAAGCCCTGTCCCGGCCGTGCGCACCACCGGCAGCTTCCGCTCGCTGGACGACGCAGTGCGGATCCGGCAGCAGGCTGTCCGGCCGCAGAACGCCACGCCTGAGCCCGTGCAGCTGCGCAACCAGGTCGAAGTGAACGTAGATTGAGATTGATCCAGAGATAGCAGGCGATACGACGAATGGCTTCGGTTTCCCCCGCGCGCTACGTGCCCTATGGTTTTGCTCGTGCCCATCAGATCCTGGTGTCGGCGCTGAGCGATGATGCGCTGGAGGTCTGGGTGGGTGAGAACACCCCGGCCACCGCGCTGGCCGAGCTGTCGCGCTCTGCTGAAATACCGGCTGGTGCCGGTGGTCAAGCCGGCCGACGAGCTGAGCAGCGCCATCTCGCGCGCGTACTCGCAGCAGGAGGGATCCGCTGCCTCGGTGGTGGATGAGGTGGGTGGCGACATCGACCTGTCGCGGCTGATGCAGGATCTGCCCAAGGTGGAAGACCTGCTGGAGTCCGAGGACGATGCGCCGATCATCCGGATGATCAACGCGCTGCTCACCCAGGCTGCCCGCGACAACTGCGTCCGACATCCACATCGAGCCCTTCGAGACCTATTCGATGGTGCGCTTCCGGGTGGACGGCACGCTGCGTGACGTGGTGCGGCCCCGCCGCGAACTGCACGCGGCACTGGTCTCGCGGATCAAGATCATGGCCAGCCTCGACATTGCCGAGAAGCGCCTGCCGCAGGATGGCCGCATCACGCTGCGCATCGGCGGCCGTCCCATGGACGTGCGGGTCTCCACACTGCCCACCGGCCATGGCGAGCGCGCCGTGCTGCGTCTGCTCGACAAGGAGGCCGGCCGGCTCGATCTGGCCTGTCTCGGGCATGAGCAGCGACCGCTGCGCCGCTTCGACAACCTGATCACACCAGCCGCACGGCATCGTGCTGGTGACGGGCCCCACCGGCTCGGGCAAGACCACCACGCTGTATGCCGCGCTCTCGCGTCTGGACTCCAAGTCCACCAACATCCTGACGGTGGAAGACCCCATCGAGTACGACCTGGATGGGGTGGGGCAGACGCAGGTCAACGCCCGCATCGACATGACGTTTGCCAAGGCGCTGCGCTCCATCCTGCGTCAGGACCCGGACGTGGTGATGATCGGCGAGATCCGCGACGTGGAGACCGCCCAGATCGCCGTGCAGGCGTCGCTCACCGGCCACCTGGTGCTGGCCACGCTGCATACCAACGATTCGGTGTCTGCCGTCACCCGACTCATCGACATGGGCATCGAGCCCTTCCTGCTGTCGTCCAGTCTCATCGGCATCATGGCGCAGCGGCTGGTGCGCAAGCTCTGCCCCAGCTGCCGCACCGAAGATACCGTCACCGGCAAGTGGCGCCCCGTGGGGTGCCTGGCCTGCAACCGCACCGGCTACCAGGGCCGTACCGGCATCTACGAGATCGTCACCGTCGACGACGAGATGCGCAGCCTGATCCACAAGAGCGCCGGCGAAGGCGAGCTGCGTGCTGCTGCGCGCGCCAACGGCTTCCGCTCGATGCGTGAGGACGGCCAGCGCTGGATCGATGCCGGCATCACCTCGCAGGACGAGGTGGTGCGCGCCACCCGCGACTGAGGCCGCCCGTTGCCGATGTCCGATGTTTCCTCCTTTCGTTGACCGACCATGCCAGCCTATCGTTTCCAGGCGGCCGATGCCGCCGGCGTCCTGCACCGGGGCATCGTCGATGCCGATTCCAGCCGCCAGGCACGCGCCATCATCCGTGAGCGCGGCCAGACCCCCATCGAGGTGGTGGCGCTGTCGGCCGAGCAGAACGCCGGCCACATCAACCTGGGCGGCCGCCTCAAGGATGCCGACCTGGCGCTGTGCACCCGCCAGCTCTCCAGCCTGCTGACCGCCCGCCTGCCGCTGGAAAAAGGCGCTCAACGCCGTGGTGGAACAGGCCGAATCGGCCCGTGTGCGCGACGCGCTTTCGCCGCCGTGCGCAGTGATGTGGTGAGCGGCCAGACGCTGACCGCCGCCATGGCCAAGTTCCCGCGCGACTTTCCGGACACCTACCGCGCGCTGATCAGCGCCGGCGAACAGTCCGGTGACCTGGCACAGGTGATGTCGCGGCTGGCTGCCTACGTTGAGAACCGCACCCAGCTGGTCAGCAAGGTGAAGATGGCCTTCACCTACCCGATCATCGTGGCGGTCGTGGCGGTGCTCGTCATCATTGCGCTGCTCACCTACGTGGTGCCGCAGGTCGTACAGGTCTTCAACCAGACCCGCCAGGACCCTGCCCCTGCTCACGCTCATCCTGATCCGCACCTCCGACTTCATCCGCAACTGGGGCTGGCTGGTGCTGCTGGGCCTGGGCGGCGCCTGGGCCGCCTTCCACTATTCGCTCAAGGCTCCCCACCGCACGACTGTCCTTCCACAGCAAGCTGCTGAACATGCCCATGTTCGGCCGGCTCGTCCGCGGCATCAACGCCGCGCGCTTTGCCTCCACGCTGGCCATCCTCACCGCCAGCGGCGTGCCGCTCATCCGTGCCCTGGAAGCCGGCGCCGACACGCTCAACAACACCGCCATGAAGGCCGAAGTGCGCGAAGCCCTGGGGCCGCGTGCGCGAGGGCGCACCCCTGGCCCGCGCCCTGGGTGCCGGCAAGACCCCTGCCGCCGCTGCTCATCCACATGACGGCCAGCGGTGAGGCCACCGGCGAACTGCCGCAGATGCTGGAACGCTGCCGAGACCCTGTCTCAGGAAGTGGAACGTAAAACCTTGACAATGACCACCCTGCTGGAGCCCATCCTGATCTTGATTACTGGCGGCATTGTCCTCATGATCGTGTTGGCCGTGCTGCTTCCGATCATCGAGATCAATCAGCTGGTCAAGTAAGCGCCGAATGCAGGGCAGGCGGCGCTTTCCATCACCAGGACATGCCGCCACAGAATGCGTTCCGGTCAGCGCCTCATCCCGAGGTGCCCGGAGCCCCTTCACAGGGCAGCGGCTGGGTCCACTCCAGGAGAGGGTATCAATGATGTGGCTGCTGCGAATCCGCCGACTGTTACGTGTCACTGGCCGCGAGGCCATGATGCTGTGGTACGCATTGCTCAACCCCGCCACGCCGATGGCCCTCCGGCTGGGCATCGTGGCCACGGGGCTCTACCTGTTCTCGCCGCTGGACATCATCCCCGACTTCATGGTGCTGTTCGGTCTGGCTGATGACCTGGCCGTGCTGCTGCTCGCCATCCCCTTCCTGGTCAATCGCCTGCCGGCCCACGTGCAGCAGGAGGCCGCCTGGCGCGCCGACAACTCCTGGCTGGGCCGCTGGCTGCGGCGTGCGGGGACTGCGACGCGGTAAGCTGGCGCGATGCGAACTGTTCAATTCACGATCACATCGTGAATTGAACGGGTCGACAGGTTGTCACTTGTTGGCGGGTAAAGACCGGGACTTTATGTGGGTGCTGCGAAAATCCCGTCACTTCGCATGCCTGGTTCCTGAAAGGCAGGCCGCCCCCACAATCGAGGGGCGCGGCCCGAGAGGCATCAGCCTCCACGCCACCCAGGGCGTTGGAGTAGCCTGCGTCCACGTAGGTGATCTCGCCGGTGATGCCGGAGGCGAGGTCAGACAGCAGGAAGGCGGCGGCGTTGCCCACTTCCTCGATGGTGACGTTGCGGTGCAGCGGGGCGGCGGCTTCGACGGCTGCCAGGATGCTGGATAAGCCCTTGATGCCGGCGGCAGCCAGGGTCTTGATGGGGCCGGCGGAGATGCCGTTGGCGCGGATGCCCTTGGGCCCCAGCGAGCGGGCCAGGTAGCGGACACTGGCTTCCAGCGAGGCCTTGGCCACGCCCATGGTGTTGTAGTTGGGCACGGCACGCACGGCGCCCAGGTAGCTGAGGGTGACAGGGGCACCGTTGCGCCCCTGCATCAGCGGCAGGGCAGCGCGGGCCAGGGCCACCAGGCTGTAGGCCGAGATGTCGTGGGCCATGCGGAAGTTCTCGCGGGTGGCGCCTTCCAGGAAGTCACCGGCGATGGCTTCGCGCGGGGCATAGGCGATGGCGTGGACAAGGCCGTCGAAGCCGTCGGTCCAGTGCTGGCCGACGCTCTTCATCAGGGCGTCGATCTGTTCATCTTCAGCCACGTCGCAGGGGAAGACCAGCGAAGAGCCGAATTCGGCCGCCATTTCGGTGATGCGGTCCTTGAAGCGGTCGTTCTGGTAGGTGAAAGCCAGCTCGGCGCCCTGGGCGCGGCATTGTTTGGCAATGCCGTAGGCAATCGAGCGGTTGGAGAGCAGGCCGAGGATGAGGATGCGCTTGCCGGCCAGAAAACCTGTGTTCATATGTCGCCTCGTGGCAAAAATAACAGCGGCATTGTCGCACGAGCTGGCCGCCCTACAATGCGGGCTGGTGTTTTCGACGTGGTGGCGGATGGCTGTGGGTGTGGATGTTTCCCGACAGATCAGGGGTTGGGCGGCGCGCCTGGCTGCAGGGGTGGCCTGGCGCTGGGGGCGGCCGCGCTGGCCGGCTGGCCGGGGCGTGAGGTGCTGGCGGCGCACGGCATGGCCTGGGGCGGCGAGCCGCGCTATCCGGAGTCGTTTGCCCACTTCGATTATGTGCGACCCGACGCTCCGCGGGGTGGCCTGGTGCGGCTGGCGGGCATGGGCACCTTCGATTCGCTCAATCCGTTCACGCTGCGGGGCATTGCTGCAGACGGTACAGGCACGCTGATGTTCGAGTCGCTGGCGGTGGCCAGCTGGGACGAGCCCTTTCTCGGTTTACGGCCTACTGGCCGAGGACATGATCCTGGCCGAGGACCGTCTGTCGGTGATGTTCAAGCTGCGGGCCGAGGCGCGTTTCAACGATGGCTCGCCGGTGCTGGCCGAGGACGTGCGCCATTCGTTCGAGACGCTGGTGGGCCCCAAGGGGCATCCGCTCTTTCGGCAGTATTTCGGGAGATGTGGAGCGGCTGGAGGTGATGGACGACCGGCTGCTGCGCTTCTTCTTCAAGCGCACCAACCCGGAGCTGCACCTGATCCTGGCCAAGGACCTGCCGGTGTTCTCGCGTCGCTGGGGGCAGGGCAAGGCCTTTGATGCCATGCCGCACGAGCGACCCATCACCAGCGGCCCCTATGTGGTGGACGGCATGGACCTGGGCAAGCGCATCGCCTTCAAGCGGGTGGAAGGCTACTGGGCCGATGCGCTGCCGGTACGGCGCGGCACCTTCAATTTCGAGCGGGTGGTGTTCAAGTATTTCCGCGACGAGGTGGCGCGGCTGGAGGCCTTCAAGGCCGGCGAGTTCGATTGGCTGTTCGAGAACAGTGCCCGCAACTGGACGCGCGGCCACGTGGGGGCGCGCTACCGCAGCGGCGAGATCGTCAAGCGCAACTTCCCGCATTCCAATGTGAGCGGCATGCAGGGCTATGCGCTCAACACGCGCCGACCGCTCTTCAAGGACGTGCGGGTGCGCGAGGCGCTGGCGCTGGCCTTCGATTTCGACTGGCTCAACCGTCACTATTTCCAGGGGCAGTACACGCGCACGCGCAGCTATTTCGCCAACAGCGCCATGGCCGCGTCCGGCAAACCGGATGCCGAGGAGATGCGCTTCCTGAAGAGCCTGTCGTCGCCGCTGGATCCGGCGGTGTTCGGTGAGCTGCCCGAGCTGCCGGACAACCCGGATGCGGATGCGCTTCGCCGCAACCTGAAGCGCGCGCAGCAGCTGCTCAATGAAGCGGGCTGGCGGGTGGATGCGGATGGCGTGCTGAAAAACGCGCAGGGCCAGGCGTTCCGCTTCGAGGTGCTGGGCGATGCGCCGGCCTTCGAGCGGCTGGCCACGCCGTGGATCCACAACCTGGCGCGGCTGGGCATCCGCGTGCGGCAGCGCATGGTGGATCCCGGCGCTTTATCAGAAGCGGGTCAGCACCTTCGATTACGACGTGGTGACGACGGTCTACCTGATGAGCAGCACGCCGGGTAACGAGCTTCTGCAGATGCTGGGCTCGGTGGCGGCCAACGACGCGCGCTCGGGCAACTATGCGGGCGTGGCCGATCCGGCGGTGGACGAGATCATCGAACGCATCCTGCAGGTGCGCTCACGCGATGAGCTGCAGCTGGCCACCCGGGCGCTGGACCGCGTGCTGCGCCATGGCTGGTACATGGTGCCGCAGTTCCACAGCAGCAGCTACCGCGTGGCCTTTCGACTGGCGGCTGCGGCATCCCGGGGTGCTGCCGCTCTTCTACGATCCGCAGAGCTGGCTGCTGGAGACCTGGTGGCGGGACGATGAGGCCCGGCCGGTCCCTGTGGCCGAGCAGGCTGATGCGACGGATGAGACCCTGATGCACCTGCCAACCCTGGCGATGGAACCGCCCTCGCAGACTACTGGCGCGGCCTGGGGGATCTGCCATCGGTCATCGCGCCGGGAGATTCCTGACATGCTGAACTATGTGCTGCGCCGGCTGGCGCTGATGGTGCCCACGCTGCTGGGCATCCTGCTGGTGAGCTTCGTCATCATCCAGTTCGTGCCCGGCGGTCCGGTGGAGCAGCTGGTGCATCAGCTGCAGGGGGCATCCCAGGGGGCGGAAGGTGGTGGTGCGCCGGCGGCAGCGGCTATCGCGGTCGTCAGGGGCTGGACAAGGAGCAGATTGCCGAGATCGAGGGCCTTCTATGGTTTCGACAAGCCAGCACCCACGCGCTTTGTCGAGATGCTGGGGCGCTATCTGCGCTTCGACCTGGGCGAGAGCTTTCATTACCAGCAGTCGGTCTGGTCGCTGATCGTTCAGAAGCTGCCGGTGTCGATCAGTCTGGGGGTATGGAGCTTCTTCATCGTCTATCTGGTGTCCATTCCGCTGGGCATTGCCAAGGCGGTGCGCGACGGCAGCCGCTTTCGATCTCTGGACGACGACAGCAATTCTTGTGGGCTACGCCGTGCCCGGCTTCGTGCTGGGGTGGCGCTGCTGGTGCTGTTCGGCGGCGGTTCGTTCCTGTCGTGGTTCCCGTTGCGCGGGCTTACCTCGGACGACTGGGAGTCGCTGAGCCTCTTTGGCAAGGTGATGGACTATTTCTGGCACCTGGTGATGCCGCTGACCTGTCTGGTGGCAGGCAGCTTTGCCGTGACCACGCTGCTGACCAAGAACGTGATGCTGGAAGAGATCCGCCGCCAGTACGTGGCCACGGCGCGAGCCAAGGGGCTGGGCGAGCAGCGCATCCTGTACCGGCACGTGCTGCGCAATGCGCTGATCCCGCTGGTGACGGGCTTTCCGGCGGCGTTCATCGGGGCCTTCTTCACGGGCTCGCTGCTCATCGAGACACTGTTCTCGCTGGACGGGCTGGGGCTGCTGTCGTATGAATCCGTGGTCAAGCGCGATTATCCGGTGGTGCTGGGCATGCTGTATCTGTTCTCGCTGATCGGGCTGCTGACGCGGCTGATCACCGATGTGGCCTATACGTGGGTGGACCCGCGGGTGAAGTTCAGTGGATCGGGGCGGTGAACGGATGAACGCAGTGCAGGACAATCGACACGGTGCGACCGGCCAGGGGCAGCCCAGCGGCCCGCAGGGCGTGCCCGCATCCACGGCACCGGCCTTGGGCGGTGCAACGCCGGGCGCGCGGGAAGGGTGGCATCGGCCTCGCCGGCAGCGCGGGCCTGGCAGCGTTTCCGGCGGCATCGGCGCGGCTACATCAGCCTGTGGATATTCGGCGTGCTGTTTGGCATCTCGCTGTTTGCCGGCGTGCTGTCCAACGACCGGCCGCTGCTGGCCAGCTACCAGGGACAGTGGTACACGCCGCTGTGGCACGACTACCCGGAAACCACCTTCGGCGGCGACTTTCTGGCGCCCACCGAATGGCATGACCCCGTTCATCCAGCGACAGTTTGCGCAGGACGGCAACTGGGCACTGTGGCCGCTGAACCGCTACAGTTTCAACACGCTGAACTACTATGCCGAGCTGCCCAATCCTGCGCCACCGTCCGCCCAGAACCTGCTGGGCACCGACGACCGGGGACGCGACGTGCTGGCGCGGCTGCTGTACGGCTTTCGGCTGTCGGTGATGTTCGGACTGGCACTTACCGCCATCGGCACGCTGCTGGGCATCGTGATGGGGGCGCTGCAGGGTTATTTTGCGGGCCGCGTGGACATCACGCTGCAGCGGCTCATCGAGGTGTGGTCCGCCATCCCCGAGCTGTACCTGCTGCTGATCCTGGCCTCGATGTTCGAGCCCAGCATCTGGGTGCTGCTGGTGATCCTGTCGCTGTTCGGCTGGATGGGGCTGTCGGACTACGTGCGGGCCGAATTCCTGCGCAACCGGCAGCTGGAATTCGTGCAGGCGGCGCGTGCGCTGGGGCTGCCCCGGCGCACCATCATCCTGCGGCACATCCTGCCCAATTCGCTCACGCCGGTGCTGGCCTTCCTGCCGTTCCGGATGAGTGCAGCCATCGTGGCGCTGGCCAGTCTGGACTTCCTGGGGCTGGGGGTCTCGGATTCCAGCCCCAGCCTGGGCGAGCTGCTGGCGCAGGGCAAGACCAACCTGGATGCGTGGTGGATTGCGCTGCCCACCTTCGGCGTGCTGGTGGGCATGCTGCTGCTGCTGATCTTCATCGGCGAGGCGCTGCGGGATGCGCTGGATCCGCGCAAGCGCTGAACGGCATCCGGATAAAAGACAATTGAAGGGAGAACTGGCCCCATGACGGGTTTGGCGGTTGGAACGACACAGGGCACAGCCAAGGCAACGGCAGACGGTGCGTCGCTGCTGGAGGTGCGGGGGCTGGGCATCGCGCTGCCTGACGGCGCCGGCCAGATGCAGCGCATCGTGCACGACGTGAGTCTGACAGTGGGCCGAGGCCAGCGGGTGGCGCTGGTGGGCGAATCCGGATCGGGCAAGACGCTGACGGCGCACGCGCTGATGCGGCTGACCGAGGGGGCGAAGTACGACGGCCAGATCCTCTTCGAGGGTCAGGACGTGCTGACGGCCGACGAGCGCACCCTGCGCACCTTGCGCGGTGGCCAGATGGGCATGGTGTTTCAGGAGCCCATGTCGGCCCTGAATCCGCTGCACACCATCGGTGACCAGATCAGCGAGGCGATGGAGCACCACGAGGGGCTCACCCGTGCCCAGGCGATGGCACGTACGCTGGAACTGCTGCAGCTCACCCGCATCCAGGACCCGGCGCGCTGCGCAGCCGCCTACCCGCATCAGCTTTCGGGCGGGCAGCGGCAGCGGGCGCTGATTGCCATGGCGCTGGCCTGCCGGCCCAAGCTGGTGATTGCCGACGAGCCCACCACCGCACTGGACGTGACCGTGCAGGCGGGCATCATGAAAGCTGCTGGCCGACCTGCAGCAGGAATTCGGCATGGCGGTACTGCTGATCACGCACGACCTGCCGCTGGTGCGCGCCTTTGCCGAGCGGGTGGTGGTGATGCGCCACGGCAGCATCGTCGAACAGGGCTCGGTGGCTGAAGTGTTCGATCAGCCGCAGCACGAATACACCCGCGCGCTGCTGGCCGCGCACCCGCAGCGGCTGGTGGAGCCCGTGGGGGCAGGGGCGAACGTCGTCCTGCAGGGCCCGCAAGGTGGGCTGCACCTTCGTGAGCCCCAAGGGCTGGTTCTCGCGCCAGCGCACGGACGTGCTGAAGGACGTGGACCTGCAGATACCGGCGGGCACCACCCTGGGCGTGGTGGGGGAATCCGGATCGGGCAAGACGACACTGGCTCTGGTGCTGATGCGGCTGGCCGCCGGCGAGATGCAGGGCGAAGTGGAGATTGGCGGTCAGCGCATCGACACGCTGCCCGAGCGCACGCTGCGGCCGCTGCGTGCCGGGCTTCAGATGGTGTTCCAGGATCCGTTCAACTCGCTGTCGCCGCGGATGAGCATTGCCGAGATCGTGGGCGAGGGCCTGTGGCTGCACCACAGCCAGCTGTCCGACGAGGAGCACCGCGCCGCCGTCATCGGCGCCCTGCAGGACGTGGGACTGGAACCCGCACAGGTGCTGCACCGCTACCCGCATGAGCTTTCAGGCGGCCAGCGCCAGCGCGTGGCCATCGCCCGCGCGCTGGTACTGAAACCGCGCCTGCTGGTGCTGGATGAACCCACCTCCGCCCTGGACCTGACGGTGCAGCTGCAGGTGCTGAAACTGCTGGTGTCGCTGCAGCAGAAATACGGCCTGAGCTACCTGCTGATCACCCACGACATGGGCGTGATCCGCGCCCCTGGCGCACCGCCTGCTGGTGATGAAGGACGGCGTGGTGGTGGAGCAGGGCGCGGTAGAAGAGATCTTCATGACACCGGCATCCGCCTACACGCGGGAGCTGCTGGCGGCTTCGGCTTGGCGGGATGCGGTGTGAGGGTGGCCAGAAGGGGGTTAGGGACTTCTGGCCGTTGTAGCGATGGGGCTCAGATATCCAGAACCTTCCGCTCCATGCCCTTGACGGGTGGCAGCCAGGCCTGGGTGCCTTGCAGGGTCAGGCCAAGCATGCGGGCCGGCAGGCGGTAGGACTCGGCGCGCTCGGGGTCGAGTTCGGTCTGGATGTCGTCATCCCGTCCCTGTTCGGTCAGTTCTGCCCAGTGGGGGTTGATCAGGAGCGTCTTGCCCAGGGCAATGAACTCTGCCCAGCCGGTGGCCAGTGCCTCGGCAGCCTGGGATGCGGGTGTAGAGGTTGCCCACGCCGATGAGGGGCAGCTTGCCGCCGATGTGCTGATGCAGCTGTTCGATGCGGGTGCGCTCCGTATCGGCGCCGCGACGGGCTTTCTTGTAGAAGTCCCACAGGGAGACGTGCAGGTACTGCAGCGGCTTTCCGATACCAGGGCATCGATGAGGGCGAAGGTGTCGGCTATGGTGATGCCGTTCTCGCCGGGTTCTTCGGGCGAGAAGCGGTAGCCGATGATGAATTCGGGTTTGGCGTGCCTGTCGCGCACGGCCGTGACGGCGTCCACGACGGCCAGCGGGAAACGCAGCCGGTTCTGCAGGCTGCCGCCCCAGGCATCAGTCCGGCGGTTGGACTGGGCGGAGAAGAACTGCTGGATCAGGTAGTTGTTGGCGCCGTGGATTTCCACGCCATCAAAGCCGGCTTCCAGCGCCAGTTCGGCGGCGCGGCCATAGCCGTCAATGATGCTCAGGATCTGCGCTTCGGTCAGGGCCTTGGCGCCGGTTTCGGGATGCTCGGACGGGGCGAAGATCTCGCCATTTGGGTTGAGGTCGGGAATGGACTGCCAGCCGCCGTGATGGATCTGCAGCAGGGCTTTGGCGCCCTGGTCATGGGCGATGCGGGCGACTTCGCGCAGGCTGGGCAGGTCTTCGGCGCCGATGGCCTCGGGCTGTCCGTAGAAGGCCTTGCCGCCGTCGTGCACCAGGGTGGCGGCGGAAATGAACAGGCCGATGCCCCGGAAGCGGTCGGTCAGGAACTGACGCTCCTCGTCGGTGATGTGGCCGTTGTCGTCCGAGGCCAGATGGGTCATCGGGGCGACGGCCAGGCGGTTGCTGACGGTGACGCCGTTGTTGAAGGTGTAGCTCTGGAAGAGGTTCGGATGCTTCATGGTTGTTGTGTTCTGGTGGGTTGGGCATCTGCCGTGACGCTGTTATACCACTGGCTCTCGTCAATGCCGGGTCGCGTCTGGGGGCATTGATCCGCTGCCCCCGCGAGTTTTCCCGTTTCCGATATTGTCTTTCTTGCCCCTGCACGCCCTTGGACGGACAATGGCCGAAGGGCAACATCGAACGATGAGGCAGCTCAGCATGGCCGACATGGGGACAGATCGGGCAGAGGACAAGGCACGGGCAGAAATGTTCCGTGCCCGCGGGCTGACCAAGGTCTACCGGATGGGCGAGGTGGAGGTACAGCGCTGCGCGGCATCGACCTGGCACTGTATCCGGGCGAGTTCGTCGTGATCCTGGGCCCTTCGGGCTGCGGCAAGTCCACGTTGCTGAACATCCTGGGCGGGCTGGATGTGCCCACGGAGGGCGAGGTCTGGTACAACGGCCATGACCTGACGCATGCGGACGATGTGATGCTGACGCGCTTTCGGCGCGACAACGTGGGTTTCGTCTTTCCAGTTCTACAACCTCATTCCCAGTCTGACGGCACGTGAGAATGTGGCGATCGTGACGGAGATCGCGCGCCAGCCCATGCCGCCGGAAGAGGCGCTGGCGCTGGTGGGGCTGGGCGAGCGGCTGGACCATTTTCCGGCGCAGATGTCGGGGGGCGAGCAGCAGCGGGTGGCCATTGCGCGGGCCATTGCCAAGCAGCCGGCGGTGCTGCTGTGCGACGAACCCACGGGGGCGCTGGATTCGGCCACCGGGGTGCGGGTGCTGAACGCGCTGGATGAGGTGAATGCGCGGCTGGGCACGTGCACGGTGGTGATCACGCACAACGCCGACATTGCACGGATGGCGCACCGGGTGCTGACGATGGGCGACGGGCGCATCGTGGCCGAGAAGGTCAACGAACAGCGGTTGAAGGCCGATGAGCTGCGCTGGTGACAGAAAGGGCTGGCGGCTGCCGGCGCTGTACCGGAAGACGCTGCGCGACCTGTGGCTGCTGCGCGGCCAGGCGCTGGCGATCATGCTGGTGGTGGCGGGCGGCATTGCCATGCTGGTGATGTCGCAGGTGGCGCTGGATACGCTGAACAACAGTCGGTTGCGCTTCTACGAGGGCGCAGCGGCTGTCGGACATCTGGGTGGATGCCAAGCGTGCGCCCGAAGCGGTGGCGCGGCAGGTGGCGGCGCTGCCGGAGGTGGCCGAGGTGGAAAGCCGGGTGCAGGCCTTTGCCAAGCTGAAGCTGCCGGGGTTCGACGAGCCGGTGTCGGCGCAGATGATTTCCCTGCCGGATGACGGTGGGACAACCATTGATGAACGGGCTGCACCTGCGTCAGGGGCGGCTGCCGGCGGTGCTGTCGCGCGATGAGGTGGTGGTGAGCGATGCCTTTGCCGAGCGGCACGACCTGAAGCCGGGGGACCGGCTGCGGGCGACGGTGAACGGGCATGCACAGTGGTTCCGGCTGGTGGGGGTGGCCACGTCGCCGGAGTTCCTGTATCCGATCAAGCCCGGGGCGATCTTTTGCCGACCACAAGCATTACGCCATTCTGTGGATGCCGCGCCGTGTGCTGGAGGCAGCCATGAACATGGCCGGGGCCTTCAATCAGCTGGTGGTGAAGCTGGCGGTGGTGCGGCAGGACCGCGTGCAGGATGCGGGCGCCCTGGTGCAGATGGCCAGGAGCGTGTGCCGGGTGGAACCGTCCCCCGAACCGGGCGGCACGATGCGGCCGATGCAGCGCTGGCCCGCGCCCGGCAGGGAGGCAACGGCCATCGATGCCATCGAGCGGCTGATGGAGCGCTGGGGCGGGCTGGAGGCTGTCGGGCGGATGCAGCAGACATCGTATCGGGTGCTGCATGAGGAGCTGGCGCAGCTGCGTTCGATGGTGCGGGTGATGCCGACGATCTTCCTGGCGGTGGCGGCCTTCCTGCTGAACGTGGTGTTCACGCGGCTGGTGGGCACGCAGCGGGCGCAGATCGCCATTCTGAAGGCGTTTGGCTACCGCACGTGGGAGGTGGCGCTGCACTATGGGCTGATGGCCGCCATCGTGTGCGTGGCGGGGGCGTTGCTGGGGCCCCTGGCCGGTGCGGGGCTGGGTCAGGGGCTGGCCTCGCTCTATCAGGACAATTTCCGGTTTCCGGCACTGTATTTCTCGCTGGACGGTCAGGTGGTGCTGGTGGGCGTGGCGGTGGCAGTGCTGGCTGGCGTGGGCGGTGCGGGCTGGGCGGTGCTGCGTTCATCGCGTGAGCCGGTGGCGCAGGCCATGCGGCCGCAGACGCCGGAGCGTTTCCGGGCAGCCGGCTTCGAGAGCTGGCGGCTGGTGCGGGGGCTGTCGCAGCCGGTGCGGATGGTGCTGCGTCAGCTGGAGCGCCGCCCGGGGCGGGCGCTGCTGAGCGTGCTGGGGCTGGCCATGGCGGGCAGCCTGATCATCCTGGCGGGCATGCAGAAGGGGACGCTCTCGTATCTGGTGGACAGCCAGTACCGGCTGGCCGAGCTGTACGACATGTCGGTGACGTTCGTCGAGGAGCGTTCGCCGCAGGCGGTGCATGAGCTGCGTTCCATCCGTGGTGTGCAGCACGCCGAGCCGACGCGTTCGGTACCGGTGGAGCTGTCTTTCCGCAGCCATCGCATTCGCACGACCGTCTGGGGCCTGCCGGCCGATGGCTTGCTGCAGCAGCCGGTGAACGACCGGTTGCAGCGGGTTCCGCTGCCGGCGGACGGGCTGGTGATGAATGCCTATCTGGCCGAAAGGCTGGGCCTGAAGGAAGGGGATCTGCTGACGGTGCGGCAGTTGCAGGGCCGCCGTCGGGTCCTTCAGGTGCCGGTGGCACGGCTGATCAACGAGAACCTGGGTACCCGGGTGTACATGAACCGTCAGGCGCTGAACCGGTTGCTGGGGGATGGGGACGTGCTGAGCGGGGCGCTGCTGGAGATCCGGCCCGGCGCGGCGCCTGCGGTGGTGCGGGCGCTGGATGAGCGGCCGCAGGTGATGGCTTCGGACGATCGGCTGGATGCGATCCGGGCGATGTTCCAGATGGTGGAGCGGGTGTCCGGTCCGATGACGCTGCTGGGGGTGCTGCTGGGCTGCGTGGTGAATTTCGGGGTGGTGTACAACGCGGTGCGCATCACGCTGGCCGAACGCTCGCGCGAGCTGGCCAGCCTGCGCGTGCTGGGCTTCACGCGGGGTGAGGTGGCGCGCATCCTGCTGGGCGAGATCGGTGTGCTGGTGGTGGTGTCCATCCCGCTGTCGTTCGTGTTTGGGTGGCTGCAGTGCTGGTACATGGCGAAGGGGATGCAGAATGAGCTTTACCGCATTCCCGTGCATGTGCCAATGGGCAGCTACATGATGGCGGCGCTGGTGACACTGGGCTCTGCGCTGGTGTCCATGGTGGTGGTGCTGCGCCTGGTGAACCGGCTGGACATGGTCGAGGCGCTGAAGAACAGGGAGTGAGTGACAAATGCCTGCGCGAAGAACGTTGATCCAGGTCCTGGTGGCCGTGGGGGTGCTGGGCTGGGTGGGCTGGGAGGCACTGCGCGAGCCGGTGCAGCTGGCCCATGTGGAAAAAGGCTGCTCATGCCCCGATGACCGAGAGCTTTTCGGAAGAAGGCAAGACGCGGCTGAAGGCGCGCTACGCACTGGCAGCTCCCGTGGCAGGGGCAGTTGCGACGCGTGACGCTGCAGCCCGGGGATGCCGTGCAGGCCGGGCAGGTGGTGGCGTGGATCGATCCGACTTCGCCCGGGCTGCTGGACGGGACGTAGTCGCCGCCGGGCCGAGGCCGAGCTGGCGGCAGCGCGCAGCCAGCACCGGGCGGCGCGGCAGCGTGTGCAGGCGGCCCAGGCGGCCAGTGGCCTGGCGCGCAGCAGTCTGCAGCGCGCCATCCGGCTGCACGAGGGGCGGGTGATGTCGCAGGAGGCGCTGGAGCAGGCCCAGGCGCAGGCGGCACGCACGGCGGCAGAGCTGTCGGCTGCGCAGGCCGAGGCGCAGGCGGCGCGACAGCGGGTGGAGGGAAGCCCGGGCCGCACTGTGGCAGGAGGAGCCCGGGTCCCGCCGCTGGCCAGGACAGTGCCGGCGTGGCAGACACTGCACCGCGTGAGGCGGGCAGGCAGCCGGTGGCCGTGGTGGCGCCGGTGACGGGCGTGGTGCTCAAGCGCACGCTGGAAAGCGCCACGCCGGTAACGGTGGGGCAGGCGCTGATGGAAATCGGCGATACGGCCCAGCTGGAGATCGAGGCCGAGGTGCTGTCGGCGGATGCGGTGCAGCTGCGCCCGGGCACGCCGGTGCGGCTGTTGCACTGGGGCGGTGCGGGTACGCTGCAGGCGCATGTCCGTCGGGTGGAGCCCGGGGGCTTCACCAAGGTGTCGGCGCTGGGGGTGGAGGAGCAGCGCACGCGGGTGATTCTGGATTTCGACAGCCCGCGCAGCGAATGGGCAGCGCTGGGCGATGCCTTCCGGGCGGAGCTGGAGTTCCTGTTGCGACACGAGGATCGCGCGTTGCAGGTGCCGGCCAGCAGCCTGTTCCTGGACGATCGCGGCAAGCCCGGGAACTATGCCCTGTATCGTGTGGTGGATGGTCGGGCGCGGCTCACGTCGGTGCGCACGGGCTCTGCGGTCAGCCACCCACGTGCAGGTGCTGGAGGGGCTGGCCGAGGGCGACGCGGTGATTGTCCAGCCCGACGAGCGCATCGTGGACGGAACGCGGATCGAGGCGCACTAGGCGCCTCATCCGGCAGGCGGTTGACGGCCTACTGCACCCAGCCGCGTTCCCGGTAGTAGCGCAGGGCGCCTGCGTGCAGCGGCATGGTCAGGCCCTGACGGACCATCTGCTCGGGCTCCAGGTGGGCTAGGGCAGGGTGGAGCTTCCTGAATTCGTCGAAGTGCTCGAAGATGGACTTGACCACGGCGTAGACGGTGTCGTCCGGCACGTCGCTGCTGGAGACGAGGGTGGCCAGCGCGCCGAAAGTGGGGGTGGGGCCCGGGTTGCCGGGATAGGTGTTGGCCGGAATTTCAACCTTGGTGTAGTGGGGCTTTTCTTCCACGAGCCGGTCGATGACCGGGCCCTGCAGCGGCACCAGGCGTGCGGCGCAGGTGGTGGTGACATCCTGCAGGTTGGCGCTGGGGTGGCCGGCCACGAAGACGAAACCGTCGATGCGGCCATCGCACAGGGCGGCGCCGTGTTCATCGGCCTTGAGTTCGAAGACGTTCGAGAAGTGGCTGCTTTTGAGGCGGTAGGCCGCCATCAGTGTGTCCATGGCACTGCGGGTGCCCGAGCCGGGGTTGCCGATGCTGAAGGGGTGCTTGCGGAAGTCCTCGATGCCGTGGGCTTCGATGCCCTGGCGGGCAACGAGGGTGAGCGGTTCGGGATAGAGGGAGAGCACGGCACGCAGCTTGCCGTCAGGACCGGCCTTGCGGAACGGGACCCAGGCCCTTGCGGGCGTCATACTGCACGTCGGACTGTACCAGGCCCAGGGTGAGCCTGCCGTCCTTGAGCCCCTGGATGTTGGAGACCGAAGCGTTGGTGGTCTCGACGGCGCAGCGCTTTCTGAAGCGCTCTCGTTCCTTGTTGATGAGGTGGCAGATGGCACCGCCGGTGGCGTAGTAGATGCCGGTGGCGCCCCCGGTGCCGATGGTGATGACCGGGTTGGCGTCGACGGCACGGGCCAGAGGGGGCGTGATAAGTAGCGCCAGACCGAGCAGTGTCGAGGTGGCGGCCCGCAGGGTGTGGCGCAGCGGAATGGGGCAGTGAGTCGCCGGGGGACGGTGGAACAGCGGGTGCAGCATGGCGAAGGGCTCTTCGATATCTCTCGGTTGCGTTTGCCAATGCCAATGTTACTTCCTGCCCGGTGTCATGCTGGTGCGGTGAGCAGGGGATGTCGGGCATTCATCCGTCCATGAGGGTGCTGTCTGGTATCCGCGAAGCTGACAGGGTTCATTTTTCTGGTGAATGAAAGATGTTTTTTCAAAGTCGGCCGACTCGACAGCCGGCGGGCGTGACGGTACGCTAGGACTGCATCTCAACACTCTGAGGAAATTCAATGTCCAGTCTTCTCTTCATGTCGGTATCCTGACCGGCGGCGGCGACTGCCCGGGTCTGAATGCGGTGATCCGTGGGGTGACCAATTCGCTCATCAAGACCGTCGGCGCCCGTGTCACTGGCATCGAACGGGGCTTCATGGGCATGATCGAGCGTCGTTCGCGTCCGCTCGACAGCGAGGCGGTGGCCGGCATCCTGAACCAGGGCGGCACCATTCTGGGCACCCACAACTTCGCCAATCCGTTCTCCTGTAACGGTGTGGATGTCTCGGACAAGGTGATGGAATATGTCCGTGAGCTGGGGCTGGACGCGCTGGTGGCCATCGGTGGCGACGGCACGATGAGCATCGCCAACCGTTTCACGCCGCTGGGTCTGCCGGTGGTGGGCGTGCCCAAGACCATCGACAACGACCTGATGCACACCGAGCGCACCTTCGGCTTCGACAGTGCGGTGGCTATCGTGGCCGAGGCGCTGGCACGGCTGGAAACCACGGCCCGCAGCCATGGCCGGGTGATGGTGCTGGAGACGATGGGCCGCTATGCGGGCTGGATCGCGCTGGAAGGCGGCCTGGCCGGTGGTGCAGACGTCATCCTGATTCCCGAGAAGCCCTATGACCTGAACGAGGTCATCCGCGTCTGCAAGGAGCGCGAGAAGAAGCAGGGCTACACGCTGATCTGCATCGCCGAGGGCGCACGTCCCATCGACGGTGGCATGGTGGTGGCCAAGCATCTGGAAAACAGCCCGGACCCGATCCGGCTGGGGGGTGTGGGCAACGTGCTGCGCCAGCAGCTCGAGCAGCACCTGGAAAGCGAAGTGCGTACCACGCAGCTGGGCCACGTGCAGCGCGGTGGCACCCCCACGCCGTATGACCGCGTGCTGGCCACGCGCTTTGGCTGGTATGCCGCCAAGATGGTGGCCAATGGCGAGTTCGGTCGCATGGTGGTGCTGAAGGGCGACGAGTGCGCCAGCGTGCCCATCGAGGACGTAGCCAACCGCACCCGCAACGTGCCGGAAAACCATTCGCTGCTGGATGTGGCGACGTCGCTGGGCGTGTCGCTGGGTCTGCCGGCGTGATATGCCCGCCCGGGCAGGGGTGCAGGTCCTGTCCGGCCATTTCCTGAAGGGACGATCGAGTTCCTTTCCGGAAAGACCCCCGGGGCACAAGTCCCCAGGAAAAAGCGCTCCGTGTGAGCGCTTTTTGTTCAGCGGGCGTCGGCGACCTTGTGGCTGGCCCCGGGCGACGTGAGCTGCCTGCCTTGGCGCGGGTGGCTGTGCTGCGGCTGCCCGCCCTGGCGTTGGCTGCTGCTCAGGGCCCTTGCGGCTGCTGGCAGACTTGGCCGAGGCAGCCTTGGCGCGGGGCTGGGCGGCTGGAGGCGCTGCCACGGCTGGTGGCTGAGCTGGCGGAAGCTGCCTTTCAGCCGCTTGCCGGTGGCTGTCGTGGCGCTGCTGCTCTTGTGGGCGGCGGTGCTGCGGGTGCTGGCAGCTGCAGTGCTGCGCGATGCGGCTGGTGGTATCGGCCAGGGCCACGGTGGTCTTGCTGCTCTGGCGCAGGGTGTGGCGGGTGGCGCTGCGGTCGGAGCGCAGGGTGACGCGGCTGTCCAGGCGCGAGGCCGTGCTGCGGCTGGCGGCCGCGTTGCTGCTGCCTCCTGTCTGGGCACGGGCCGGGCTGTAATGCACCAGCCGGATGGCGGTATGGCTGCCCGACGAGGCCGTGGCTGCCTTGGCGGTGGCTGTGGCTGGCACGGCAGCCTGGCGGCTGATCACCTTGCGGGAACCCGTCTTCGGCCACCAGCACGGTCTGTTTCTGGCTGCGGCGCACCGTCAGCGTCATGCCCGGCTTGAGGGGGGAGACACGCCGGTTCATGGCGCGCAGTTCAGCCAGCGTGAGGCCATAACGGCGGGCGATGGAGGCGCCGGTCTCGCCACGACGCACGCGGTGAACCAGCGGACCGGCGTCCACCTGCTGGTACAGGCGCGGGCCATCAAACTGCTCGACGAGGTTCTCGTCGCTGACACGGTGCGTGGGCACCAGCAGTCGCGTGCCGGCCAGCAGGTGCGTGCCGGCGGAAATGCCGTTGGCGCGCAGCAGGGCGGGCACGGTGAGGCCGCCGCGACTGGCGATCTCGGCCAGGCTCTCACCAGGCTGCAGCGTGTGCGGCTGCCACGAGACGAAGGGCCGCTTCTGGGCAGCGTGCTCGGCCATGGCCGCCTTGAAGCGGTCGATGCGATCAACCGGGATCTTGAGGGTGTTGTTGCGGCTGGCGGAGATGACGGGCCGGTTGTGGGCCGGGATTCAGTGCCAGGAACTCGGCCTCGGTCATGCCGGCGAACTGGGCTGCCAGCTTGAGGTCGATGGGCCGGGTCTTCTCGACGGTGACGAAGTAGGGCTGGTCGGGCAGGTCGGGGAGCTGCAGGCCCAGCTGGCGGGCATTGAGCACGATGTGCTTGAGTGCCAGCAGCTTGGGCACGTAGTTGCGGGTCTCGTTGGGCATGCGCAGGTTCGCATAGTCGGCGGGCCTGCCGGCGGCCTGGTTGGCACGCACGGCCCTGCGCACGGCGCCTTCACCCCAGTTGTACGAGGCCAGTGCCAGGAACCAGTCGTCCCCGTTCATCTGGTAGATGCTCTGGAGGTAGTCCAGCGCCGCCCGCGTGGATTGCACCACGTCACGACGGTTGTCCACCCACCAGTTCTGATTCAGGTCGTAGCGTTTGCCGGTGGCCGGAATGAACTGCCACAGGCCGGCTGCCTTGGCCGAGGACAGCGCCGAGGGGTTCATGGCGCTTTCCACGAAGGGCAGCAGTGCCAGTTCGGTGGGCATGCCCCGGCGCTCGACTTCCTCGACGATGTGGTGCAGGTAGAACGAGCCGCGCCCGAACATGCGTTGCAGGTAGTCGGGGCGGGACAGGTAGTACTGCTCGTGGCGGGCCACCAGGGGCGAATCCAGCTCCGGCATGGCGAAGCCGGCGCGGATGCGGTCCCAGAGGTCGTTGCTGACGATGACCTCGCTGTCGTCGCCCTGAGCCTGGCTGGCGGCATTGAGCTGGCGCACGGCATCGCTTTCGGTCACGAGGACGGGCTCGCCATGCCGCAGTTGTGCGCCATGGGGGTTCTGGGCCGTGGTGCCGGGCGAGACGCTGGAGCAGGCGGCCAGCCAGCCGGCTCCCAGCACCACGCCGGCATGGGCCAGCAGCCGTGCCAGCCGGCTGCGCCGCAGGGGCTGGCGCACGGGCGTCTGGGAAAGCGGGGAAGGAAAGCCGGGCTGACGGGAGGAACGATGAGCGCGCACGGGCAGTACCTGTGATGCTGCGCCGGAAGGGGCGGGGCGGCCGACACGGGTTGCCGTCCGACGGGGCGTGCAACCCAGGCGGCCGAGCCGGAAGACCGGCAGGCAGACTGGAATTGGGAGCGCTCTGACGATAGCACAGTAACCCGTCGGCCAAAGTAACCGACTTCGGCTTTCTTCAGGGGTGGCTGTCCGTCCGTCAGTTGATGGCAGGGGGCGGAAGCCATTGCGCCACTGGCGCAGCGCCACGAACACCTCGAAGGGCACTGGCGCCTTCGGGCAAGGGGACGCCGGGCAGGGTGGCGGCCAGCGCCGGCAGGTGGCTGCGCAGGAAGGGGTTGGTGGCCAGCTCTTCGTCCAGCTGTCCCGGCAGGGTGGATTGCCCCTGGGCGCGCAGCAGCAGCGCGTCTTGCAGGCGCTGGGCTATCCGTTCATTGTCGGGTTCGGCCTGCCGGGCAAAGTGCAGGTTGGTGACGGTGTATTCGTGGGCGGCGTAGACCTGGGTGTCATGGGGCAGGGTGCTCAGCCGGCCCAGCGAATCGAAATGCTGCTCCAGCGTGCCGTCGAAGACGCGGCCACAACCTGCCAGAAACAATGTGTCGCCACAAAACAACGCCGGGTGCGGATGCTCGGGCAATTGCGGGCAGAAATAGGAGAGATGGTCCTGGGTGTGGCCGGGGGTGGCCACGACCTGAAGGCTCAGGCCCTGCCTCGGGGATCTCGACGGCATCACCATGGTCGACAGCCTCGCGCACGCCCTTGGCCGCACAGTCGGCCGGCCCGATGATGCGCGCCGAAGGCCAGCGCGCCGCCAGTTCGGGGATGCCGTCGACGTGGTCGTGATGATGGTGGGTGACAAGGATGGCAGCCAGCGACCCGCCGCTGGCCTGCAGGCTGTCCAGCACCGGCTGCGCCTGGCCAGGGGTCGACCACCACGAAGGCGGGACCGGCGCCGATGCGCCAGATGTAGTTGTCCTGCAGCGCCGGAATCGGAACCACGGTGCGGCTTCGGTACGGTGAATGGAGGGGCTGGGCAGTATTGGCGATCATGGGTGCTCCACAGGGATTCCCCGAGCCTGCCCTGACGTGCAGCGCATTCATCCGTAGAATGCGCGTGCCGCAGGATCTGGTCTTCCCTCTGGCGTCTGGTGAATGGAAACGCATGGACAATCGTGCCGGGGCGACGTCCCCAACCCCGAACACTCCCGATCATATAGGCAATCCGGATGCCTGGACGGAGTGGCTGGCCACGCCGCCCGGCCGCTACCTGCTGCAGTGGGAAGGGCGGCAGCTGGCCTGCGCCGTGGGCAATGTCTTTGGCTATTACGCGGTGCAGCTGGGCATGCCGGCGCTGGATGCGCTGGCCGACAACCGCATGCCGCACCGCATCCGGGTGCTGCAGGGCACCCGGCCGGTGGCCGAGGGTGAATGGCAGCCCGACCTGCGGGTGGCGGACTATGGCGAGCTGCCCTTTGCCAGCCAGTCGGTGGATCTGGTGGTGATGCCGCATCGGCTGGAGGATTGCACCGATCCCCATCAGCTGCTGCGCGAGGTGGACCGGGTGCTGCGTCCCGAAGGGCGTCTGGTGGTGCTGGGCATCAATCCGTGGTCGCTGTGGGGGCTGCGCCAGGCACTGCCGGGCTGGCTGGGCGGCGGCTTTCTGCCCCACGCCGGTGCGCTCATCGGCGCGCCCCATGTCCGTGACTGGATTCGCCTGCTGAGCTTCGAGCCGGATGACACCGTGTATGGCGGCTATGCCTGGCCCTTCCTGCGTCAGGAATGGCTGGCTCGCAGCCAGCGTTTTCTGGAGCGGGCTGGTGACCGCTGGTGGCCGGTCTGCGGGGCGGTCTATCTGGTCAGCGCCGTGAAGCGGGTGCGGGGCATGCGGCTGGTGGGGCCGGCCTGGCGGGGCGTGCCGGCCCGTCACGGCGCCGCGGTGGCCATGGGGGACGGGGCTCGTCCTGCCGTGAGCCTGCGTCGATGTCCGCCGAGGACATGGGGGTCTCGCCTGCGCCGGGCTGGCCATTCGGCAAGGACGAAAGCCATCGGCCCACGAGACGGGAATCCGCTCTAGAATGGCTGCCCCTTTTGACAGCTGCCGATGACGGATTCCATGACGAACAGATGGGTTGCCTATACCGACGGGGCGTGCGCGCCGACCAATCCCGGGCCTGCAGGCCTGGGGCGTGGTGGTCTTTGCGCCCGATGGCGCCGAGACAGCCGCCGACAACGGTTTCATCGGGCCGGGTACCAACCAGATCGCCGAGATCACGGCGGCCATCGAGGGCCTGTCGCGCACGCCCTGAAGGCGCTGCGGTGGAGCTGGTCTCCGACAGCCAGTACGTGCTGAAGGGGCTGAGCGAATGGCGGGCCGGCTGGGAGCGCCGGGGCTTTCGCAACGCCAAGGGTGATCCCGTGGCCAACCTGGAGCTTTGGAAGCGGCTGTTTGCCGTGGCCGACGCCCGCAAGGTGTCGGTACGCTGGGTGCGCGGCCACCAGGGCAACGTGAACAACGAGCGTGCCGACCGGCTGGCCGTGGCGGCGCTGCAGAAAGCGCGCGGAGGTGCCTGATGGGAGAAGTCACCCGCCAGGTGGTGCTGGATACCGAGACCACCGGTCTGGAAGCGTCCAAGGGGCATCGCATCATCGAGATCGGTTGCGTGGAGATGGTCAACCGGCGCATCACCCGCAACAACCTGCACCTGTACATCAACCCCGAGCGCGAGGTGGATGAGGGGGCGGCGGCCGTTCACGGCATGACTTGGGACGACCTGCGCGACAAGCCCACCTTTGCCCAGATCGTCGACCAGTTTCTGGATTTCTGCCGGGGCGCTGAGATCATCATCCACAACGCCAGCTTCGATACGGGCTTTCTGGATGCCGAGCTGGCGCGGCTGGGGCGGGGCACCTTCGCCTCGCATGTGGCGTGCGTGACCGATTCGCTGGCCATGGCGCGCGAACGTTACCCCGGCAAGCGCAACAACCTGGATGCGCTGTGCGAGCGCCTGATGGTGCCCAACAAGCACCGCACGCTGCACGGCGCGTTGCTGGACTCGGAACTGCTGGCCGAGGTGTACCTGGGCATGACGCGTGGCCAGGGCAGTTTCGACATCGGGATCGTCGGCCGAGGATGATGAAGGTGGCGCGGTGGCCGATGCCGGCGGCGGTCGCTGGCCGCCTACTGGCCTGCGGGTGCGCCTGGCCACCGATGCCGAGCGACAGCTGCATGAACAGGGGCTCGTCGCCCTGGAAAAACAGTTCAAATCGTCGATGCGCTGGCATCACTGAAGCACCGCCACCCTTTCTCCACTTTTCCGTTACACTGCCGGCATGTCCAGCAAAGAACTCCGCGTCTCGCATCGTGCCCGGCAACGGGTCTCCCAGGCCTCTCCGGATGTCGAGGCCCTCGTGTCGGCTTCGCTCGGGCTGGCCAGGGCGGGCAGCCGTACCGAAGGCATGTTCTGGGAGGGCAGGCTGGCCCAGGTGCTTGATCGTCTGCTGGATGGCGCACATCCGTCGGCCGTCGGCACGGCGCTCGACCAGCTCAGCCAGCAGGACGGCACGGCCTACGGTGCGCTGGTCGAGGCCATCGAGCACGCAGCCGAGACCGTGCCCGTGCAGCCTTCGGCGCTGCGTGGGACAGACTGCGGACGAGCGACCCTGCCGCCCCGCTGCATGCCTTGCTGGTCACGGCGCCCATCGTGGCCTGGACGCGCTTCAGCATTCCCACCCGGGCCATCCCCTGCCCCGGTGATGGCCGAGCTGCTGCGGCTGTGGCACGAGCTGGTGCTGGCCCCTGATGTACGTTTTCAGCTGATGCCCTGGCTCTACAGCCTGGATCAGCTGCCGCATGACTTTGCCGAGCTGCGCAAGCTCACCCGCCGGCATGGCGGTTTCCACCGCCAACGGCAGCCAGGGACGCGTCGACCTGAAGTCCATGCCCGAGACGGCCGGGAAATGCTGGCCGACACACGCTTCCTGCTGGGCTGCGTGGTGGTGCCTGACGTGAACCACCCGGTGTTTCGCTGGCAGCTTTCCGGTGCAGCCCATCGCTCGCGCGAGGACTGCATGAAGGCCTGGGTGGAAGCTACCCGGCCGTTGTTCGAGCCCATGCTGCCTGGCTGCGGCTTCGAGTCCCTGCTGCCCGACGCCTACCATGCCAACCTGCGCGAGTCCGACCGGCTGGTGCGCATCTGGGGCATCAAGGCGGCTGTTCATTACCTGGTCCACAGCCTGGGCGTGGAGGCCGCTTCCATCAAGGCCTCCGTGGCCGGTTTCGGCTACACTCGCGTGGATGAATACCGGATCGGCCTGTCGCTGGGCGAGACCGGCGACGTCGTGCAGGGCATCGTCTGGCCGCTGCTGGGCCCCGAATCCGAGAATGACGAGCCCACGCCGCTGGAGCAGATCCGCAGCACGCTGCAGGAAGTGGGTGTCAGCGACCTGCGGGTCTGGAATGCGCTGATGGAACCCGAGTTCTGCGAGGACTGCGGCTCGCCGTTCTATCCCGACCGCAGCGGCGAACTGGTGCACGTGCAGATGCCCGAAGGGGCCGAGACGACCAGCCCGCATTTCCACTGACGGGCAATCCCTGGTACGCCGGGGGCTTTGAGCGCGCCCCGGCCAAGGCTCTGATAATGTCGGAGGACTGTCGTCCTCCAGGAGCCTTCCTTGCTGTTCAGCACCCACGCCATCGTCGTTCTGCTCAGCCTGCTGGTCTATGTCAGTGTCACGCGCATCGGCCACCAGCGCCGTGCGCCGTCGGCAGCCCTGGCCTGGGTGCTGCTGCTGGTGGCCTTCCCCTACGTGGGCCTGCCGGTCTTTCCTGATGTTCGGTACCCGCAAACTGTTGCGACCGGGGCAGCGCGCACCGCGCCGCTTTGATCCTGCACGCAACCCGCTGTGCGGCATCCCGCAGACCGAACGGGCACCCATCGATATCTGGGCGGGCGAACTGCTGGCCTCGATGGGCATGCCGCCGCCCGCCGTGGGCGGAAAGGTGAGCTTTCAGGCCCAGGGTGAAGAGGCGTTGCAGGCCGTCATCGACCTGATCGACCAGACCCGGCAACAGCTGCGCGTGGCAACCTTCCTGCTGGGGCAGGATGATCAGGCCGAGCGCATCGTCGAGGCCCTGTGCCGGGCGTCGGCGCGCGGGGTGGAAGTGCGGCTGTTGCTGGATGCCATGGGCTGCCTGCGTGTCACGGCTCATCAGTACGAGCAACTGCTGGCGGCTGGGGTCTGGGTGCGGCGCTACATGCCGCTGCTGCACAACCCCGTGCACGGCCGGGCCAACCTGCGCAACCATCGAAAGCTGCTGGTGGCGGATGAGCAGACCGTCTGGGCCGGAGGCCGGAACCTGGCGGGCGAGTACTTCATGGGGGTGGGGGATGAGCCCGCCTGGCTGGACCTGAGCTTTTCCATCGAGGGGCCGCTGGTGGCACAGGGCCATCGAGATGTTCGAGCGGGACTGGCGGGTGGGCAAGCGTCTGCCGGCCCGCTATCGGCGACGGGCTGTCCGGTATCGGGGCACGGCGCTGGCGCGCGTCGTGGAGCCGATGGCCCAGGTGGCCGACATGCCCGAGCAGCTGATCGCACAGGTGCTGGCCCGGACCTCGTCCAATGCATCGCCGTCTGCCTTGTCGGAACCGTCGAAGGCATCAGACCACTCGGAAGGCATGCAGGGAGCCGAGTCCGCAAGGGGGCGATGTCCCCGGATCAGGCTGCCCTGGATGGCGAAGAGGCTGGTGTCCTGCGGTCAGAAGGGGAGCTTGCCGATGCGAGACCCGCTGGCGACATGTCGGCCTCCGTGACGCCTGCCGACGGAGTGCCGGTGGACGGGACTCTGCTGGATGCCCGGCCGCTGGTGACGCAGCTGCTGCCCAGTGGCCCGGATCTGTTTGACGATACGCTCTATTCGCTGCTGCTGACGGCTGCCTTCCATGCCGAGCGGCGGCTGCTGGCCGTGACGCCGTACTTCGTGCCCGACGAGGCACTGATGACGGCATTGATGATGGCGGCACGCCGTGGCGTGCAGATCAGCCTGCTGATTCCGGCGCATTCCAACCATCGTCTGGCTGACGTGGCCCGGATGCGGGCCCTGCGGCAGCTGGCTCAGGTGGGGGCACACATCCATCTCTACCCGCGGATGTTGCACGCGAAGGTGGTGGTCATCGACGAGGCCATGGCCCTGGCCGGGTCATTGAACCCGGACAGCCGCAGCTTCTTCCTGAACTACGAGATGATGGTGGCCTTCTACCGCAAGACCGAGGTCCGCTGGCTGTCCGACTGGCTGGAAGGGCACATCGCTGAGGCCAGACCCTACCGGGGGCGTCCGGCCAGCTGGTGGAAGGACATCCTGGAGGGCATGGTGCGGGCGGTGGCCTATCAGCTCTGAATCAGATCCGTCCGCCCAGCCTCAGATCCGCCCGCCCAGTCGACGCCACGGCGATTCTGCAAAGTACGACGCCTTCAGCACGATCGGGTTGGCACGAACGTTCAACATCACCATACGGCCTGCAACACGTTCGATATCTTTTTGATGGGCGTGAAATCTCTCGATCAGGTCGTCGTCATAGAATGCCTCGGCATTCAGCGCCTTCAGGGCATTCGTTTCCAGGTGGAAACGGTACTCACGACCATCGCTGGCCACGGCACCGAAATCGATGCCGTCTTCGCCCGTTTCGGGTTCGGTATAGGTCAGCCCCACATGGCGGTTCCAGTGCATGTCGGTGGCATTGTCGTCGCGGCGCATGATGTTTTTCACTCCAGGAATCGGTCGCTTCATTGGCCCCGGCACGGGACCTCATTCATCAGGTGTTCGGAACGAAGCTGCCGTGTCGTGGCCTGCTTCGTTCCCGGTTGTTCGAAGCCCGCAGACTATCAATCGTTCCCGTTGTATGCCTGTTGAAGCCTGCCGCCGAGCCGGCTGACAGCATCCGTTCGGCCGCCGTCTCACCCGTGTGTGAACGATGTCCTCGTCAGGTGCGCACGAATGGTCGATCCTTGCCGACCGGCGTCGGTGCGCAAGTGTGCTGGCGCCTATCCTGTTGTTTTTCTCACCATTCTCTGCGGGCCCTTGGGGCCCCATGCGAGAGCACGAACATGAGCAGTGTCATGAAGCAGCTGGGCAAGGCCCGGCGCTGGACCCGGGAAAACGGGCCGATGCAATGGGCTGACACCGCCTGGAAGCGTCATCAGTTCATTCATGCCCGGCAGGCCCACCTGTTCCAGGGGGTGTACAAGAGTTTTGCCGATGCGGTGGCGCACGCGCCGGACACAGCACCCACCAGTTACGACAACACCGCATCGGCCAAGCTGTATCTGAATCGCCTTCAGATGGATGATTACGATCATCCGGCGCTCTTCTGGCTGGCTGATGCCATTCATCATGGCATGACGAAGATCGTCGATGTCGGCGGTTCGGTGGGCATCAAGTACTTTGCCTTCAAACCATTCATCGAGTACCCGGCCGACCTGAAGCTGGCTCGTCATCGACATGCCGGCCGTGGCTGAGGAGGGAAGACGGTTTGCCGAAGAACGAGGTGAGAGCGCATCGCTGAAGTTCTCGGACAGGCTGGCTGACGCCGATGGCATGGACGTGTTCTATGCGTCGGGAGCGCTGCAGTATCTGGAGCAGTCATTGCCCGAGATCCTGGCTGGCATGAAGGAAAAGCCAAAGCGCATCGTCATCAACACGACGCCCATTCACGAGCAGCACGACTTCTTCACGCTCAACAACATCGGCACCGCCTACTGCGGCTACCGGGTGCAGGCGCGCGAGCCGTTCATCCGCGGCATCGAGGCACAGGGCTACCGATTGCGTGACCAGTGGCGCAACCTGGGCAAGCGCATGCCCGTCATCGGGCAGCCGGAATACAGCGTCGAGCACTACAGCGGGTTCTGCTTCGATCGGGTGGAGGGCTGAACGCCCTTCAACGCTGTGGCCGTCGATCGCCTCGCGAAGGACGGGGTGTGTGATGATGGGTGGAGAAGGGGGCGGTGTGATCGTGTGGCCACTTGGGCTGCGTTTGCATGACTCGTTTGAACGCATGTCCGGCTGGTCGAATGCCGCTGTCCTGAGTTCGCCTTTCGTGATACCGGCGTGGCGGGCCAATGAGGTGATGCAGGAAAGTCGGAGTGAAAGGGCCCCGGCCGGCATCCGTTGCCGACCGGGGCCCTTTCGGTATGGCCTAGCGATCAGTGTGTCATCCGTGGGCCTGATGGCTGGGCTTGCCACCCATCATGCTCATGAAGAGCAGCACGATGGCCAGGATGCAGGCGATGATCAGCGTATAGAAGCCGCCATCCCATCCCAGGTGGTCCACCACGGCACCCATCACGACACCGGCGAAGGACGAGCCGATGAGGTAGCCAAGCAGGCCGGTGAGACCCGTGGCACTGCCGGTGGCCTTCTTGGGCACCAGGTCGGCAGCATGCAGGCCGATCATCATCACCGGGCCATAGATCAGGAAGCCGATCGAGACCAGGGCGATGTTGTCGATGAGCGGGTTGCCGGCCGGGTTCTTCCAGTACACGAACACGGCAATCAGCACGCCGAACATGAACAGGATGGTGGCAGGCGCACGCCGGCCCTTGAACACCTTGTCGCTGAGGTAGCCGCTGACCAGCATGCCGGGGATGCCTGCCCATTCGTACAGGAAATAGGCCAGACGCGAGCCCTTGTGCGAATAGCCCTTGACCTCGGCCAGATAGGTAGGGCGCCCAGTCCACAACACCGTAGCGGATGAAGTAGACGAAGATGTTGGCGACCGCGATCAGCCAGAGGATGCGGTTGTTCAGCACGTACTTGAACAGGATGTCGCGTGCCGAGAGCTCTTCCTCGATGGTTTCCGACGTGGCCTCCTTCGGATAGTCGTTCCGGTATTCCTCGATGGGGGGCAGGCCACAGGATTGCGGCGTGTCCTGCATCAGGAAGAACGTGAAGATGGCCAGGATGATGGCGATGATGGCCGGGAAGAAGAAGATGCTGTGCCACGTGCCGAACAGGTAGATGCCCAGACCGGCCAGCGGGGCGATCAGGCCACCGCCCAGGTTGTGCGAGACGTTCCACCAGGACCACTTCTGGCCGCGCTCATTGGTGGAGAACCAGTGCACCATGGTTCGTGCATACGGGGGGTAACCCATGCCCTGGAACCAGCCGTTGAGGAAGCTGAGCGTGCACATGATGGGAATGCTGCTGAGCACGCCGGGTACCAGGCCGAACGCCAGGCAGATCATGGCGCTGAGCAGCAGACCGATGGTGGCAAAGTACTTGGGGTTGCTGCGGTCCGAGACGTTGCCCATCACGAACTTGCTGAAGCCGTAGGCGATGGACAGCATGGTGAGCACGATGCCCAATTGTGCCTTGGTGTAGCCACTTTCCTCGACGATGTAGGGCATGGCCAGCGAGAAGTTCTTGCGAAGCAGATAGTAGGTGGCATACCCCAGGAAGGTGCCCCAGAAGACCTGCATTCGCAGTCGCTTGTATTCCGCATCGATGCGGTCGGCCGGCAGGCGCGCGACGTGTGGTGCCGGCTTCATGAATCCCATCATGACATGTGTCCTCCTCTTGTCTGCCGTTGAGTTGTTAGGTGCCTTCATATATACACCCGGACAGCAGGATCTCGAGGCAGGGAGACGGATGGCATTAATGATTCATGTATAAACCTTAACGTTCATTCACAAGTGTCCTTATTCCCTGTCCTTATTGTGAGGGTGTGGCGACGGGGTGTTGGTCATGTGCCCATGAAATATGGGGCATGCGTGGTTTGAATGCATCGTCCCGGAAGGTGCGCCTGGAATGGCCGCAGGGCGGAGCGTCGGGGAGATGCGAGGGTGCCCAGGCAGGCGGAGGATACGGAGCCGGGTCGGAGGCGGAATGATGGAGGCGCTGCCGGGAGAGCGTCACGGGGCAGGATAGGGACGCGGGATAAAGGGGGCTTGCTGCAGGGATTGGTCCCCGTGGATGAGGCGCAGGTCGGCATTGCCGCCAGGCCAGTCATGCCGACCGGGTGCCCCTTGAGGCGCATCCGGTCGGCCGGGGCGGGATGCTGCCCGCCCGATGAGGATGGGATCAGTAGACCCCTTTGCTGCAGCATGGCGTCGGCCACCTTCACGAAGCCGGCGATGTTGGCGCCATCCACGTAGTTGATGCTGCCGTTGTCGCGTTCGCCATAGCGGACGCAGTTCTCGTGGATGTTGGTCATGATGTCGTGCAGGCGCTTGTCGACTTCTTCGGCGCTCCACGACAGGCGCATGGCATTCTGACTCATTTCCAGACCCGAGACGGCCACGCCACCCGCGTTGCTGGCCTTGCCAGGCGCATACAGCGTCTGGGCGCCCAGGAACACGTCCACGGCATCCAGCGTGGTGGGCATGTTGGCACCCTCGGCCACGGCCTGCACGCCATTGGCCACCAGCGTCCGGGCGTCCTCGGCGCTGAGCCTCGTTCTGGGTGGCGCAGGGCAGGGCGATGTCCACCGGCACATGCCACGGGGAGTACGGCCTTTCTCGAACTTTCAGGCCACGCTCGGCGGCAAAGGCCGAGAGGCGTCCGCGCTTGACGTTCTTCAGTTCGAAGATGGCGTCCAGCATTTCGCGGTTGATGCCGCTCTCATGGACGAGGGTACCTTCGGAGTCGGACATGGTGAGCACGCGGGCGCCCAGTTCCAGCGACTTGAGCGCGGCGTACTGGGCCACGTTGCCCGAGCCCGAGATGGCCACCCGCTGGTTGCGGAAGTCCTGGTTGACGCGCTTGAGCATTTCCAGCGCGAAGTACACCACGCCGTAGCCGGTGGCCTCGGGGCGGATGAGGCTGCCGCCGAAGGACATGCCCTTGCCGGTGAAGACGCTGCCGGTATGGTTGGCCAGCTTCTTGTACATGCCGTTGAGGAAGCCCACCTGACGGCCGCCCACGCCGATGTCGCCGGCCGGCACGTCGGTGTCGGGGCCGATGTGACGGAAGAGCTCCAGGACGAGCGCCTGGCAGAAGCGCATCACCTCACCGTCGCTCTTGCCCTTTGGGGTCGAAGTCGGAGCCGCCCTTGCCGCCGCCCGCATGGGCAGGGTGGTCAGTGCGTTCTTGAAGGTCTGCTCGAAGGCCAGGAACTTCAGGATGGACAGGTTGACCGACGGGTGAAAGCGCAGGCCGCCCTTGTAGGGACCGATGGCGGCACTGTGCTGGACCCGCCAGGCGCGGTTGACCTGGACTTCGCCCTTGTCGTCGACCCAGCTGACGCGGAACTGGATGATGCGGTCGGCTCGACGAGACGCTCCAGCAGGCCGTAGCCTGCGTAGTGGGGGTTTTTCTGGAGGAAGGGCCAGAGGCTGTTCATGACTTCCTGGACGGCCTGCAGGAATTCGGTCTGCTGCGGATCGCGCCGCTTGACCATGTTCATGAAGTCATCGAGAGATTTGTATTTCATGGCTACGGAAAGCCTCCGTGAGTGGACGGGCCGGGCAATGAGGGGGATCCGGGCGGGCCGGCACCCAGCCGGATGAAGGGCGGATCGTGGCACTCGCGGGGTACACGATTGTCCAGCGGCCCATATTAATACAAATCGGAATGTGTCCGGACCGTCCCTGGGGGCTGCACCAGAATGGTTCAACGGCTGCCGTGGCTCGGGAAAGGGGGATGGGGCATGAGATAATCAGGCGCCGCCCGAGGCATTTTCCGGTTCTGGCGCGGCTTCGCGCCGGGTGGTCCCTGTCAGGAAGCGGCAGGGGGCCGGACAGCATGCACTAGGATGGTGCATCCGATATTGTGACATTGTATGTCTCGTATTGATGCACGGCATATGCTGCCACCTGCCCGACGCCCTGGCAGAGGCGTCTTGCCGCGCCGGCCCTGAAGCGCGGTGCGTGGCTTCGCCCCCCCCCCCATTTAAACATCACGGAATACAAGGGAAGACATCATGTTCAGTGCCAAACCATTGCTGGAGATGCCGCGCTGGGAGGCCGCAGCGGTGGCCGTCATCATCGTGGCACTGATGGGCTACGCGATCATCTGGCTGGAATGGGTGCCGCACATGGCCATCCTGACGGCCATGGTCTGTCTGCTGGTGTACGGGCTTTGCCGGGGCGTGCGCTACCGGTCCATGCAGGACTGGTCATCATCATGATCGGTTCGGTCGGGCAGGGCATGGGGGCGCTGTACCTCTTCTTCTTCATCGGGCTGCTGGTCACGGCGCTGATGATCAGCGGTGCCATCCCCACGCTGATGTATTACGGCTTCGGGCTGATCTCGCCGGGCTACTTCTACTTTTCGGCCTTTGCGCTCAGCTCGGTGATCGGCATCTCGCTGGGCAGCAGCCTGACCACCTGTGCCACGGTCGGCATGGCCTTCATGGGCATGGCACACGCCTTTCATGCCGATCTGGCCATGACGGCGGGTGCCATCGTCTCGGGGGCCTTCTTCGGCGACAAGATGTCGCCGATCTCGGACACCACGGGCATTTCCGCCTCGATCGTGGGCATCGACCTGTTCGAGCACATCCGCAACATGATGTACACCACGGTGCCGGCCTGGCTGATCAGCGCGGTGGTCTACCTGTGGCTGCTGCCGGCGGTGGCGCCGCATGACCCTGAATCGGCGTGGTGGCATTCCGGCAGCAGCTGGAGGGCTCGGGCCTGGTGCATCTGTATTCGCTGCTGCCCTTCGTGCTGCTGCTGGGCATGGCGCTGATGAAGGTCGACGCCATCGTGACGCTGATGGCCACGATCTTCCTGGCGCTGGGTGCTGACCTACTTCCACAGCACGCCGAGCCTGGCCGAGCTGGGGCAGTGGTTCTTCAAGGGGCCTTCGTTCCCCGAGGCCTGGGGCGACATCGCGAAGCTGCTGTCGCGTGGTGGGGTGGAGAGCATGTTCTTCACGCAGACCATCGTGATCCTGGGGCTGAGCTTCGGCGGCCTGCTGTTCGCGCTGGGGGTGATTCCGGCGCTGCTCGACAGCATCCGCAGCTTCCTGACGACGACGGGGCGCGCCACGTTCAGCGTGGCGGCCACGGCGGTGGGGGTGAACACGCTGATCGGCGAGCAGTATCTGAGCATCCTGCTGTCGGGCGAGACGTTCAAGCCCGTCTACGAGAAGCTGCACCTGCACCCGCGCAACCTGTCGCGCACGCTGGAGGATGCGGGCACGGTGATCAATCCGCTGGTGCCGTGGAGCGTGTGCGGGGTGTTCATCTTCAACGTGCTGGGGGTGCCGGTCTGGCACTACCTGCCGTATGCGATCTTCTGCTACATGAGCCTGGTGCTGACGCTGGTGTTCGGGTGGACGGGGGTGACGCTGTCGCGGGTCGAGCCGAAGAAATGACGTGGGGCCTCTGGGGCGGGCGGCTTTTTCTTCGTCCGGTCTTGCGGAAGACTGCGTTGGAGGGCGCCCCGGGACGAGGGTGCCTTCCTCGGCTCATGCTGTCCGCTGCGCTCCCAGAGATCGCCTGTGGAGGCACCGTCCCGGGGCGCTTCGGCCTGTGTGGTGAGACTCCATGCTGGATAGGCTTTCGCCTCGTTTCCTGGCTTTGGTCTGCGGCAGGCGGGCGCTCATCGTCGAAAGGGGAGCAGGCGGCATAGAATGGGGCCTTCTTTCACGGAGGGTATTCCCATGAGACTGCTGCACACCATGCTGCGGGTCGGCGATCTGGACCGGTCCATCAAGTTCTACACCGAGGTGCTGGGCATGAGCCTGCTGCGCCAATCGGAGAACCCCGAATACAAGTACTCGCTGGCGTTCCTGGGCTATGAGGGCGGCAACCCGGCCCAGGCAGAGCTGGAGCTGACCTATAACTGGGGGACGACCGAGTACGAGATGGGGACGGCCTACGGGCACATCGCCATCGGGGTTCCGGACGCCTATGCAGCCTGTGAGAAGATCCGTGCGGCCGGCGGCAACGTGACGCGCGAGGCCGGGCCGGTGAAGGGAGGCACGACGGTCATTGCCTTCGTGACCGATCCGGACGGCTACAAGGTGGAGCTGATCCAGCGGCCCGATGACCATGGGGACGGGGACCGGGTTGCGCTGATGCCGCCTGGGGGCGCCCCGCTGCCTTCGGCAGGTGCCGGGGCGCTCTACAATGGGCCGGTTTTCGTCCGGAAGTTCATCGAAGCATCGAAGGAGAGCATGTCATGAGTTCATCCACCTACACGCCACCCGAGGTCTGGACCTGGGACAAGGCCAACGGCGGGAAGTATGCGTCGGTCAACCGGCCCACGGCGGGCGCGCAGTTCGAGCAGGTGCTGCCGGTGGGCGAGCGGCCCTTCCAGCTGTATTCGCGTGGCACGCCCAATGGGCAGAAGGTCACGATCATGTTCGAGGAGCTGCTGGAAGCCGGTGTGAAGGAGGCCGCCTATGACCTGTGGGCCATCGACATCGGCAAGGGCGACCAGTTCGGCAGTGGCTTCGTGGCGATCAACCCCAACTCCAAGATCCCGGCGCTGGTCGATCGCAGCGGTCCGGAGCCGGTGAACGTGTTCGAGTCCGGGGCGATCCTCGTCTACCTGGCCGAGAAGTTCGGCAAGTTCCTGCCGGCTTCGGGCGCGGCACGGGCGCAGTGCCTGTCGTGGCTGTTCTGGCAGGGTGGGCAGCGGCCCGTATCTGGGGGCGGCTTCGGGCATTTCTATGCCTACGCCCCCGAGCGGTATGAGTACCCGATCAACCGCTTTGCCATGGAGACGAAGCGTCAGCTGGACCTGCTGGACAAGCTCCTGGCAGAGCGCGAGTACATCTGCGGCGCCGACTATACGGTGGCAGACATGGCCATCTGGCCCTGGTACGGCCGGCTGGTGCTGGGTGAGCTGTACGGTGCCGCGAAGTTCCTGGACGTGGCGTCGTACAAGAACGTGCAGCGCTGGACGAAGCAGCTGGCAGAGCGTCCGGGCGTCAAGCGCGGTAAGGATGCGGTGCATCAGCCGCTGAAGTGAGGCAAGGCGCATCCGGCGATGCCGCCTGCCCAGGCAGGCGGTGCAGCCGGGGGAATGCCCGGGCGGCGGGGCTGCTCGGGCCTGTGCGGTGGCCGGGAAGGCAGACCATGGAAAGACTTGAGTTGCGGGTGCCCCCGCCGGCGGTGACGCTCGTGTCGGCGTTGCTGATGTGGGGATTGCGAGGCGCGGTGCCGTCACTGGTATGGCTGGTACCAGGCCGTGCGTGGCTGGCCGGCGTGCTGGTGGGCACGGGCATGATGCTGGGCCTGTGGGCTGTCTGGAGTTTTCGCAGGCAGCGCACCACCATCAACCCGCATCTGCCGCAGCAGACCGTGGCGCTGGTGACGGAGGGGGTCTATCGGTACACCCGCAACCCGATGTACCTGGGCATGCTGTGCTTCCTGCTGGCCTGGGCGCTGTGGCTGTCCACGCCGCTGGCGCTGCTGGGCGTGGCGCTGTATGTAGGGTACCTGAACCGCTTCCAGATCGGGCCCGAGGAGCGCGTGCTCGAAGAGCGCTTCGGCACGCGCTTCACATCCTATTGCGCCACGGTGCGGCGCTGGCTGTAAAGCGCAGGCACTGCAGGGCGTCACCGAGGCATGAAGGGGGCATCGTTGCCCGTACATGGGTTTCCGGAACGGCCGGCGAGGGAGTTCTGCCGGCCATGTCGGATCAGGGGCGGTAGCGGAAATACTGCAGGCCGTCCGGCCCCTTTTGTGCCAAGTAGGGGCCTATGTGGTCCAGGGTGTGCAGGTAGTTCCAGCTGTGCGGCACCTGCCAGGTGTTGCAGACAAGCCGGAAACCGTAATAGCCGATGTTCCAGCATGCACGGAACTGGTTCTGCCGTTCGCCCGGCAGCACGATCAGCTGAAGGGGGATGGCGTTATAGGGGATGGACTTCCATTCGTGCAGTACCTGGTTGAAAGGCACCACTTGGCCCTGCTTGAGTACATAGGGCTCAACGGCCTCATAGTAGACTCGCCCGCTACGCTTGAAGTTCGGGCCCCAGCCGGTTTCGGGACGTATTTCGAAGGTGGTGAACGCGAAGGTACCCAGCGATAGCAGCGGTGTGCCATTGCGGACCCAGCGCAGCGGCTTGATGGGACCCTGGGGCAGCATGGCCCGGATTCCCGTGCGGTAGCGACCAATCCCTTTTCCTACATCGCCCTCTGCCCGCCAGACCTGTTGAATGATCTCCAGTGTGTTTCCCTCAAGGTTCTGCCTTAACTGAAAGGACTCGCGGTTGCTGTCGTTCAGGGGGGAACCACCGGGCATGGCCTGTGACCAAGGGACGGCAACCTGCCGGCCGTCGTCGTTGCCGGTCGAGACGCTGAGCGCGTATGCCAGTACGTCGGCACGTACGCCCCAGGCGGAAATGGGGCGGATCCGGCGCAGGTCGCGGATGCTGCGAATCGTGTCGGACAGGGATTTTCTGTCTCTTGACGACGGTGCACCGCCTTGCGGATGGGTGGATTGCTGGGCGCTGACGTCTGGCGTCGCGTCGCTGGCGGCAGGGGCTTGCGCCAGGGCGAGCGGGCTGAAGGACAGTGCCAGCAGCGGGGCCAGAATACGGGGGGACAGCAGGCGTGGCCTGTGGTTCTTCATGGTTCTCTTCCTCCAACGGTCGGCGTGACTGACAGGGAGTCACGCGTAGGTGCCGGTTCTTGTTGCTGCCCGGCTGCAGGTCGCCGCAGGATTCTTGACCACGAAGACAACCATTCTGCAGGCAAGCTGCAGGGCATGGATGCACTATCAGTCCGTTCGAACTTTCAAGTGTGAAGTTCGTGGATGAGAAAGTCGTGTGTCGACGTTTTTCAGTATATAGAGGGTCTGCAAAATAAGGTTATCCGTGGATGAGATAGCAACATCCGTGTTGCGCGCCATGTGACGGGCGAGTGGCTGCGCGTTGCCGACCATGAAACGTCGGCCTGGTTGGCCGGACGGTGAGAGGCGTGGTTCCTCGTTGGACCGTCCGGCGAGTCTCGCAACGGCCGGGCAGGGTGTCCTGCCGGCCGCGTCAGATCAGGGGCGTAGCGGAAATACCATGAGGCACCGCCTGCTGCCACCTTCGAGCAGGTAGGGACCCACGTAACGCAGTTTGTGCATGTAGTTCCAGTTGTTCGGTACCTGCCAGGTGTTGCAGACCAGGCTGCGAGTGAGAATGGTGCCGATGTTGAAGCAGACGCGGAACTGGTTTTCCTGCTCACCGTTCAACACCATCAATTGAAGGCTCTGGTAGGGGCCGGGGCCCTGTCCATTGATGGAGCACCTGGCTGAAGCGGGCAGGACCTGGCCCTGTTTCAGTTCAAAGGCTGCTGCCGATTGCGGATCGGCTGAACGTGGCGGCGGCGATAGTTCAGCCCGAACGAGGGCCTGTACTCGGTGATGGTGAAGGTGCTGGTGCCCAGTGACAGCAGCACCTTGCCGTTGCGTACCCAGTGGAAGGGCTTCTGCTTGCCGTTGGGCAGCGTGACGGGAATCTCGGTGCGCGTGCGCTGGAGATCCTTTCCGTCGGTGCCATCTTCCCACCAGGGTTGATAGGGTGATCTGCAGCTTGCCGTCGTCCAGCTGGGTCTGCATGACCTGGTAGGGCTGGCGGGGACTGTCATTTCAGCGGTGAGCCGCCGGGCATGGCCTGGGACCAGGGGACGGCGACCTCCTTGTTGTCCTTGTTGTCGGTGGTGGCAGCCAGGGCGCTGGCCACGACATCGGCACGCACACCCTGGGCGGAGATGGGCCGAATCCGGCGCAGATCACGAATGCTGTTGACCACGTCGGACAGGGATTTGGTCTGCTGGCCAGAGGTCTGTGATGCGGCCTGGGAGGCCTGGCTGGCATCCGTGTCGACCTGGGCCATGGCGAGCTGGCTGGCCGGCAGGGCCACCAGAAGGGCCAGAACGCTGGCCGGGAGACGTCGTTGCGTGTCTTGCTTCATGGGGTTCGTTTCCTCCATCGGTCGGCGTGCTGCGCGAGTGGCAGGCACGCGAAGGTGCCGGCTTTGGTTGCTGCCCGGCTGCAGGTCGTCGCAGGATCCTTGGCCACGAAGGCATGTTCTGCGGTCTGGCCGCAGATCATGGACGCAGCTTCATTGTGTGGTGCTTCGTGAAGGCGAGGTCCATGTATTGGTAAGCGATGTGTCGATAGCCTTTTCGTTATAAATAATATTTACAGATTGCGAGCATCTGCTGCGGTGGGACAACGTCCGTGTGGTGGGTTGAGGTCCATGGCAGAACGATGCCGAGACGTCGAGAATGCCGGGGATGCGAGTGCCAGAGGGCGAGTGCAGCATCCCTGCGCCGATGCAGGCGCATGGGCAATGCTGCCGCCCGCGTGATGTCGCTGTGGGGAGCCGGGCTGAGCCCGGTCGGGGGTCAGCGCGTGCTCGGGATGCCCAGCCAGGCCTGGACCTGCTGTTCGGCTTCGGCGGCGCGGCGGCCTCTCAGGGCGTTCTGGGGCGTCTCGTTGTTCGTGTTGCCCACGAGGGAAAGGCCCGGAAGGACGGTGCTGGCCGGGCAGAGCTGGCTGATCTGCCCGAAAGGCCTCGCCTTCACCTGGGCCGGCATGGGTCGTGAAGGGGCACGATGGTCTTGCCGGCCAGGTCGGTCTGCGAGAGCCAGGTCTTGACCGGGGGCGGCAGTTGCGCATCCCAGACCGGAAAGCCCAGGTAGATGAGCGGGCAGCTGGCCACGTCGGCTTCGAACTTGCAAGCTTGGGCAGATAGTTCAGCTCGTTTTCCAGTTTTCACCTGTTCCAGGGCGTTCTTGTAGTCACGCGGGTAGAGCATCAGCGGTTTCAGCTCGGCCACGTCGGCGTTCGTGTATTTCTGGATGAGCCAGGCGAGGGTTTCCGTATTGCCGCTGGGCGAGAAGCAGACGATGAGGGCCTTCTGGCCGCTGACCGAGGCGGGCAGGGGCTGGCTGGCAGCTTGCGGGGCCGGTGGGTTGACAGGGGCTGCATCAGCCTGGGGTGCCGGGGCCTGGGATGGTTGTGTGCCGGATGGCTGCTGCGCTGGTGCCGCCTTGTTGCGAGCCAGCGGCGGCAGCTGCTGCAGTCGTGCGGGCGGTGGCAGCGAGGTCGATGGCGACGATGGGACTGGCTGCACCGGGGGCCGGATCCAGCAGCCAGGCGCCTGCCGGCTGGCCCGAGGCGTTCGGCGTACTGAATGAGGGCCTCTACCGATTCGGCGTCGTTCAGATCCACCCGGGTGCTGCGTGACTTGATGCCGGCGCGACGCAGGATCTTGGCCAGATCTTCTGCGGTACTGGCTGGACGGGAGGGGGCGTCGCTGCTGTCTTCCGAGGTGGCGTGGCTGGCAACCTGCAGGTCGGCCAGGACCAGTTGTCTGTCAGTGCCCAGGGCGCGGGCGACGGTTTCGGTGGCGGGGCCGATGCCGATCAGGGTGAGGACTTCTTTCATCGTGGTATGCCTGGGGACAGGGCGGAGGGATCCTGGAAGGAAGGGACAGGAATATGTGGGAAGGTGGTAGAGATCAGCCGGGCGTTCCGGCGGAGGCCGTCACGGTATCGGCCCAGGCCTGAAGCTGCCGTTCGGCCTCGGCCAGCTGCTCTTCTTCCAGCGGGTAGAGCACACCATCTTCTTCGACACCACCCATCAGGGCCAGCGGGGGCAGCAGTCGGGCGTCGGGGCAGAGCGTGCGCAGGGTGTCGAAGGCCTGGCCGGGGCCAGGACCGCTGTGGGTGCAGAAGGGGGCAACGGTGTGGCCGGCGAGTGCGTGTTCGCCCAGCCAGCTTCCACGGCCGCCGGCAGCTGGTTGGTCCAGATGGGAAAGCCCAGAAAGACCAGATCGTAGTCGGACAGGTTGACCTGGTCGGGCTCCAGCGGCTCGGGACCGTCCACGTCATCGTCCAGTCCCAGCAGGTAGTCGGCCGGGCGCTCCAGGGCCATCAGCGTGGCGCCGGTGTGCTTCTGCAGCAACCGGGCGACCGTTTCGGTGTTGCCGGTGAACGAGAAGTAGACGATGAGGGTGCGGGCAGGCAGGAAGGTGGACGATGCCATCATCGTGGTGCGGTCCGGGCGTTGAGCGGGAAAGGGAACCCTAATGATAGCCGTGCCGTGGGACCGTGGCCGGGAAACGGGCCCTCACGGGCCTGACGGATAGCGCAGGAATGGCCGCGGGGCGCGGTGGTCTGAACACCGCGCCCCGCTCGTCGGTCGAGTGAGAGTCTGATAAGGAACCGACGGTCTCCAGCTCTTTCTGATTGTGGACCGGAGCTCCCAGCCGCCACGGCGGATCCGGCCCCGGCAGCAGCGGCCCGCCTGTCAGCGGTGCCATCCGTGCCGGTCGTTCCTCGGAAGGCATGTTTGCCGGGGCCTTCGTTGGACCTGGACGTCAGCGTATCAGCCCTGAACGCAGCAGGTGGTATCCATGAGGTTGATGATTCGTTGTGTTGATATGTCGAAAAATCAGTGGGTTTATGGGGCTTTTATGTAATGCGTCGTATATCCGCCCGCTTTTGCGCAGATCGTGGTGTGGACATCGCTGCATTCCTGAATCGGACATGAAGTCGGCGGCGTGATCCGAGGCGGCTTCGCACTGTGTATTTACAAATCCGGATGCCAATGCGCTTGAAAACACCGGGATGAAATAAGGGGCGACGATGAGTTGCCGAGTCGGAAGGCCATAGGCCGGGCGGGGGCTTATGTCGAGGTCGTGGTGAGCGGGACGGGGCGGGCGGTTTGAACAGAGGTTTGTGCGGGGCTTGGGCGGAAGTCTGGGCGGAAGTCTGGGCGGAAGTCTGGGCACTGGGCCCGATAGGGAGGAGGTCCGGGCCCTCATGTTCTGCCGGTAGAATGAAATGTTTCTGATGGTTTCTGCAAAGGATGATTCTGCGATGACCCAATCTTCGAAGCCGGCACTGCCGCCGCTGGAAATCGATGCGGCCGAAGGGCCTTTCCCTCTGGGCATGCCGCCCGAGCGCTTCCTGCGTGACTATTGGCAGAAGCGGCCGGTGCTGATTCGCAGGGGCGTTTCCCGATTTCAAGTCGCCCATCCTTCCGGAGGATCTGGCGGGGCTGTCGTGCGAGGAGGGGTCGCTGGGACGGCTGGTGAGCCATGATCCGGCTACCGACAAGTGGACGCTGCGCACCGGGCCGTTTGACGAGGCCGAGTTTCCGGGCATGCCGGACCACGACTGGACGCTGCTGGTGCAGGACGTGGACAAGTGGGATGCCGACGTGCGGGCGCTGCTGGAGCATTTCCGCTTCCTGCCGGCCTGGCGGATGGACGACGTGATGGTGAGCTTTGCCGCCCGGGGTGGCAATGTGGGCGCGCATATCGACAACTACTGATGTGTTCCTGGTGCAGGGGTGGGTCAGCGGCGCTGGATGATCGACAGCCGCCCGAATCCGGACACCACTTACCGGGACGATGTACCGCTGCGGCTGCTGAAGCATTTCGATCCGGACTGCGACTGGGTGCTGGATCCGGGCGACATGCTGTACCTGCCGCCAGGGGTGCCGCACCACGGCGTGGCGGTGAACGCCTGTCTGACGATCTCGGTGGGCTTTCGGGCGCCCTCCAGTGCCGAGCTGCTGGAGGACTATATTGATGTGCTGACCTTCGATGCCGACGAGTCGCTGCGCTACGGCGATGCCGACGTGCAGCTGCCGGCCGATGCCTACGAGATCGACCGGCCGGCGCTGGACCGGGCCTGGACGGCGATGCAGGCGCTGAAGATGGACGATCCCGAGCGCTTTGCCGAGTGGTTCGGCCGCTTCATTTCCAGCTATCGGGTGGCGGTGGGGCAGTCACCGTCGGCCGAGACGGCCAGTTCCCCTGTCGGTGGCCGAGAGCGTGGCGGAAGGCGTGGTGTGGGAGCGGCATCCGTATTCACGCATGGCATGGCGGCGCACGGCGGCGGGCAAGGCCCAGATCTTTGCCAATGGACGGGACTGGGCCTGCGAGTTGCCGGACGACGCAGCACGCATCTGCGCGGCGAACCAGATCGATGCCCGCACCCTGGGGGCGCTTTTGCCTGCCGGCCGTGCCCCTGGTGCAGCAGCTGGCCGAGGCTGGCCACTATGCGCCGATGGATGAGGACGGGGCGTACGAGGTCGAGGACGACGGCCTGTACGAGGACGACGACGAGTGAGCCCGGTGGGGCTGGCCGTCGCATGAGTCCCTGTCGGGCAGACCAGCCCATCGACGTGTCAGCCTGACGGGAAAGACTGGCCCCTGGCAAGATGAGCCCCCGGTTGCCCACGGGGGCTGCCGAGGGCCCGGGCGCTTCGGATCAGAGGAAGACGCTGCCGGCCATGTCGCCAACCAGGTAGGTGGCCAGCAGGGCAATGACGCCCCAGCCCACCAGTCGGGCCACGGCGCGACCGACCGGGGCGCCGCCCAGGCGCGCCGATAGCCAGCCCAGGCCGGCCAGTCCGGCCAGGGTGCTGATGGCCAGGGCGGGCAGCATCACGTAGACAGGCAGGGCGACGACGACCAGTACCGGCAGGATGGCACCACAGATGAAGGCCAGCGCCGAGGCCCAGGCGGCCTGCAGGGGGTTGGTGTCGATGGTCTCGCTCAGGCCGATCTCGTCGCGGGCGTGGGCCTGAAGGTCGTCATGTCGGGTGAGCGCTTCGGCCACCTGACGGGCCAGGGCGTGGTCCAGACCCCGGCTTTCGTAGATGCTGGTCAGCTCGCGCAGCTCGGCTTCGGGGTTGCGGTCCAGTTCCTGGCGTTCCTTGGCCAGGTCGGCCCGTTCGGTGTCGGACTGGCTGGAGACAGAGACGTATTCGCCGGCCGACATGGAGACCGCGCCTCGCCACCAGGGCGGCAATGCCCGAGAGCACGAGGGTGCGCTCGTCGGTGCCACCGGCCACCAGGCCCATGAGCAGGCTGGCGGTGGAGATCAGCCCGTCGTTGGCCCCCAGGACCCCGGCGCGGAGCCAGTTGTTGCGGCTGCTGTAGTGGCGTTCGGGGTGAATGCTTCGGGACATGGCGACAGGGCAAAGAGAAGTTGGGGAAGGCGGTGTCCGGTGGGGCGCACGAGGGAAGATCTGCCCGGGGATGCGGGCCTGGAGCCCGCATCCGGCAGGGAACGTGCGGGGCGCACCGGGTGCCCCAGTCTAACGGCTATCGAAGTTGCCGTGTCGGCCTTGCCCCCTGGCTTTGCTCAGGCCGTGGTGCCGGCTTGCTGTGTGCCGTCGCGTTCGCGGCGCTCTTCGCGCTCCACTTCAGCCTCTTCCTCGGGGCTCATGCGCTGCACGCCGATGCCCAGGAAGGCCATGATGATGGCCAGGAGGGAATGGAATAGTTGAGTACCGCGTAGGGACCATACTCGAAGGCGGTGACGCCCAGCATGGAGGACGCGAACACGCCACAGGGTGTTCCAGGCACCAGCACCGAGGTGACGGTGCCGCCGTCTTCGAGGGCGCGCGACAGGTTCTTGGACTTCAGCCGCATCCGGCGGAAGGCCTCGACGTACATCCGGCCCGGCAGCAGGATGGAGATGTACTGTTCGGACGTGGTGGCGTTGGTGAGGATGGCCGAGGCGATGGTGGCGGTAATCAGCCCTGCGGCGTTGTGTGCCATCTGCAGGATCTTCTCGACCAGGGCGCGCAGCATGCCGGTCTTTTCCATCACGCCGCCGAAGGTCATGGCCACGATGGTGAGCGAGACGGTGCCCATCATGGCGTCGATGCCGCCACGGTTGAAGAGCTCATCGACCATGGCGTTGCCGCTTTCCAGCTTGAAGCCTTCCTGCAGCGTCTTGACGGCCATGTCGATGTGGCCGCCCTGCACCCAGACGTGGCAGCCCCAGCCCATGAGGGATGCCGGCAGCCAGGGCAGGCAGGGCCGGCACCTTGCGGGCGATCAGCACGATGACGACGACGGGGACCAGCAGCAGCCAGGGGGTGATGACGAAGCTCTTGTCGAGCACGCCGAGCACTTCGTTGATCTTGGCGGCGTCCAGGTGGGCGCCCTGGAACTGCATGCCCATCACGTAGTAGGCCACCAGTGCGATGACGAGGCCCGGCACCGTCGTGTAGAACATGTGCCGGATGTGGTCGAACAGGTCGGTGCCGGTGATGCCGGCAGCCAGGTTGGTGGTGTCGGAGAGCGGCGACATCTTGTCACCGAAGTAGGCGCCCGAGATGACGGCGCCCGCCACCATCGGGGCCGGGATGTCGATGCTGTGGCCGATGCCCATGGCCGCCACGCCGATGGTGCCCATGGTGGCTCACGAGCTGCCGATGGCCAGCGTCACGATGCAGCAGATCGAGCAGATCGTGAACAGGAACATCGACGGCGAGAGCAGTTCGAGCCCGTAGTAGACCATCGTGGCGACGATGCCGCCCCCGATCCAGCTGCCGATGGTCAGACCGATCATGATGATGATGAGGATGGCGGGCAGCGCCATCTTGATGCCGGCGTAGCAGGCCTCCTCGATGAAGTTCCAGGTGTAGCCGAAGCGGGAGGCGATGAAGGCGGCAGTGGCCGTGCCGATGAGCAGCGGAACGTGCGGGCTGGCCTTGAGCACGATGACGCAGATGCCCATGATGATGATCATCACCAGCATGGGGATCACGGCGTAGCGAAAGGGGAATGGGTGTCTCGTTGATGGTCTGGTTATGGCTCATGGCCGTGCGTCCTTATGTCGCGAGGATCGCGATCAAGCGGGCCAGAGAATACCGCAGTATTTGGCCGGACTGTCCACTTTCCCGGGGTTTTTCGGGGTATGGGCAGAGGGCGCCCCGGCATGACGATGCGGGGGGCCGTGCACGGGGCGGCCGGCGCCGCCCCACTGTCTGGGCGGGGTGGGGCATGGCCCACCCCGGGATGATCACGCCACGCGGCGCATCTGAGCACGGCCACGGCCGCCGCGCACGAAACGGAACAGGTTCTTCGGATCGTCGCCGTCCGGCACCAGTTCGATGTCGACACCGATGTCGCGCAGCAGGGCCTGCTGGTAGACATAGCGCAGGGTGGAATAGTCTTCCAGCGCGAAGCCCACCGAGTCGAAGATGGTGATCTGATCCTGGCTCTGGCGACCTTCCTCGGTGCCGGCCAGCACCTTCCACGGGTCCACGACCGGGAAGTCGGCGGGCAGTTGCTGGATGTCGCCCTCGACGCGGCTCTGCGGCTCGTATTCAACGAAGACGCGGCCGGCGCGCAGCACGTCGGCGTGCAGCTCGGTCTTGCCGGGGCAGTCGCCGCCCACACCGTTGATGTGCATGCCGGGCTCCAGCATGTCGGGGGTGATGATGGTGGCGTAGGCCTTGTCGGCGGTGACGGTGGTGACGATATCGGCGCCCTTGACGGCTTCGGCGGTCGAGCTGGTGCGGATGATCTTGAGGCCGCTGTACTCGGCCAGATTCCGGATCAGCTTCTCGGTGGCGTCAGGATCCACGTCATAGACGGCGATCTCCTCGATGCCCAGCTGCGTGTGGAAGGCCAGCGCCTGGAACTCGCTCTGGGCGCCATTGCCGATCAGCGCCATGCGCTTCGAGTCCGGACGGGCCAGGGCGCGGGCTGCCATCAGCGAGGTGGCACAGGTGCGCAGTGCGGTGGCGACGGTCAGCTCCGACAGCAGCACCGGATAGCCGGTGTCCACGTCGGCCCAGCACGCCGAAGGCCATGCACGGTGTACATGCCGCGCTGGGTGTTGCTGGGGATGGCCGTTGACGTACTTGAAGGCGTAGCGCTCGGCGTTGGAGACGGGCATCAGCTCGATCACGCCGATGTCGGAGTGGTTGGCCACGCGTGCGGACTTGTCGAACTCGGGCCAGTGCAGGAAGTCGTCGCGGATGGTGTCGGCCAGCTCGCCGATGAAGCGGGGCACGCCGATGTCGTAAACCAGTTTCGACATCGTGGGTACGTCGATGAAGCGGGTCATGGCAATTTCCTTCTAGGGTGCGGTCGGATTCTGATAGGCCGGCGCGCAGTCGTGGAACGGAGCGTTATGGGAGGGGCGGCTCAGGGAGGCGTCCGTCCCTCTGGAACTTTGGGGGTTTTCGGAACAGATCCTCTTGGCGGATCCCCGGAACCCCGGAACGCCGTGATTGTTGCCGCGAGAGCTGCCATATTGAAGAAACTTATCTATCACAATCAGCATGTATCAAGTCATTCTGATAGGTATGGATAAGCATAATGCCAATGCTGCAGCGCATATTCAGGGTTATCCCGATGGGGTGCTGAGCTCGGAAAGTTGCGCCAGCATCGCGGGAAAAAGGCAGAATTCCGAAAGCGACCATGTCGGCGGTTTTGCCGTGTCGCGCGTTGTAACGAGTGTGGGAAACAGGCGGGTAACCGCCGGGAATACAGGATGAACGACCTGGACAGGCAGCTGATTGCGCTGCTGCGCGAGAATGCGCGGATGCCGGTGGTGGCGCTGGCCAAGAAGCTGCGGGTGGCGCGCGCCACGGTGCAGAACCGGATTGCCCGGCTGGAGCAGGAAGGGGTGATCGTGGGTTACACGCTGCGCCTGAAGCCCGAGGAGGAAGTGCACCAGATCCGCGCGATCATGAGCCTGGCGGTGGAAAGCAACCGCGAGGAGGCGGTGATGCGACAGCTGCGCGGCCACGTCAGCGTGGTCACGCTGCATTCGGTCAACGGCCGCTGGGATCTGGTGGCCGAGCTGCGGCTCGACACGCTGGAAGCCTTCGACCGGCTGATCAGCACGATCCGGGCCATTCCCGGCGTGCAGGCCACCGAGACCAGCATCGTGCTGGCCACGTACAAGATGTAGGCGCGGGGCCGGGGCGCTCAGAATGCGCTGCCGGGCTCCTGCAGAAAGGCCTGCTCCTCGGCGCTGGAGGGACGGCCCAATGCGGCGTTGCGGTGCGGGTACCGGCCGAAGCGGTCGATGATCCGCTTGTGGGCGTGGGCAAAGCGGATGTTGCCTGTCAGCCCGCTGGCCTCGAAGAGACGGACGGACTCCACCTGCACGCGCGCCGATTCGCTGTGCATGTAGGGCATGTACAGGAAGGCCCGCTGTGCGGGTTCCAGTGCCAGGTCGGCTCCCTGGTGGACGGCTTCCTGGGCCAGGACCAGCGCCATGCCGTCCTGGGCGAAGGCGCGCGGGTCGTTTCGGTACAGGTTGCGCGAGAACTGGTCCAGCACGATGATCTCGGCCAGCCGGCCCGACGGGGTGGCGCGCCATGACCACAGCTCGCCGGCGGCGGCCTGGACATGCAGCGTCAGGAAGCGCTCTCGGATGGTGGCATCGAAGGCCGGATCCTTGCTGAAATGCTGTTTTCGGCGAGGCTTCCTTGAACCAGAAGTGCAGGACCGTGTCCGGAGCGGGCAGGGGGCGGCGGGTGTCGTCATGTCGTGCAAGGGGGCGGGCGCGTGGAGGCGGGTGGCGTTGCGTGTGCCGACGGGGGCGCGCCAGTGGTGTGCCAGTGTCGCAGCCGTCCCGGCGGGCCGGTTACGTGGATGGATGCCGGGCGGGAACCGCGAATGCCGGGCCAGAAATGAAAAAGCAGCCAGGGCGTGAGCCAAGGCTGCTTTTCTTGAATCTGGTGGGCGATACTGGGTTCGAACCAGTGACCCCTGCCGTGTGAAGGCAGTGCTCTACCGCTGAGCTAACCGCCCGGAAGGAAAGGTGTCTTGCGAAGCACCGCATCCGGTAAGCCGGCAGTATAACCGGAAATTCGGTTTGGTCAAAGCGAAGATGTAACAGGCGTGAATTGTTCTACCATCGGCCCCATTCTTCTTCGGCTTTTCATCACTGTCCTTCCATGACTGCCAACGCTTCATCTGCTGCTTCTTCCGCACCTGCCACCTCTGCCCGCGTGCCGGGCCGCGTGCGCACCCGCTTTGCCCCCAGTCCCACGGGCTTTCTGCACATCGGGGCGTGCGCACGGCGCTCTATGCCTGGGCCTTTGCCAAGCATCATGGCGGCGACTATGTGTTGCGTATTGAAGACACGGACGTGGAGCGTTCCACGCCCGAGGCCGTGGCCGCCATTCTGGAAGGGCTGGACTGGCTGGGGCTGGACGCCGACGAGGGGCCGTTCTACCAGATGCAGCGGATGGACCGCTATCGCCAGCTGCTGGACGAGATGCTGGCCGATGGCCGTGCCTACTACTGCTATGCCACGCCCGAGGAGCTGGAGGCCATGCGTGAGGCGCAGCGGGCCCGGGGCGAGAAGCCGCGCTATGACGGTCGCTGGCGTCCCGAGAACGCAGCCGGCAAGCAGCCGCCGGCGGACGTGAAGCCGGTGGTGCGTTTCCGCAATCCGGATGACGGCGTGGTGGTGTGGGACGACATGGTCAGGGGCGCATCGCCATCGGCAATGCCGAGCTGGACGACCTGGTGATTGCCCGATCGGACGGTACGCCCACCTACAACTTCTGCGTGGTGGTCGATGATCTGGACATGGGCATCACGCACGTGATCCGCGGTGACGACCACGTCAACAACACGCCGCGGCAGATCAACATCCTGCGGGCGCTGGGTGCCGAGCCCCCCATCTACGGCCATCTGCCGATGATCAACGGGCCGGACGGGCAGAAGCTTTCCAAGCGGCACGGCGCGGTGTCGGTGCTGCAGTACCAGGAGGATGGCTACCTGCCGGATGCCATCATCAACTACCTGGCGCGGCTGGGCTGGAGCCACGGTGACGACGAGATTTTCTCGCGCGAGCAGCTGGTGCAGTGGTTCGACGGCACGCACCTGTCGGTGTCTCCAGCGCAGCTGGATTTCGACAAGTTCCGCTGGGTGAACCACCACTACCTGAAGGCGCTGCCCGATGCCGAGCTGGCGGCCGAGGTGGGGCGTCGCCTGCAGGCACGGGGCATCCCGGCCACGCTGGGTGGCAGCCGGTGATCGGCCGAGGCGCTGGCAGCGATGTGTGCTCTGCTGAAGGACCGTTCGCCCACCTGGGTGGCGCTCACCGACTGCGTGGCGCTCTTCTTTGCGCCGTCCGCGCCGGAGGCCGAGGCACTGGCAGCACGACTGACCGAGCCGGTGCGGGCCGCCGTGGCGGACTTCCTGGCCGGGCCTGCCGGCGGCGGCTGGCGACAAGGACGCCATCGGTGCGCTGATGAAGACGGTGCTGAAGACGCACGGGCTGAAGATGCCCCAGCTGGCGGTGCCGCTGCGGCTGATGGTCTTCGGCGTGGAGCAGACGCCCTCGGTGGATGCCATGCTGGCGCTGCTGCCGGCGGCCGAGATCGAGGCGCGGGTGCGGGCGCATCTGGCGGGCTGAGAACGGGAGTACAGGCATGGCAGGCAACACACTGGGGCGGCTGTTTGCCGTCACGACCTTTGGCGAATCGCACGGGCCGGCCATCGGCTGCGTGATCGACGGCTGCCCGCCGGGCATGGCGCTGGACGTGGCCGACATCCAGCCCGAGCTGGATCGGCGGCGGCCTGGCACCTCGCGTCACGTCACGCAGCGCCAGGAGCCCGATGCGGTGGAGATCCTGTCCGGCGTGTTCGAGGGACGCACCACCGGCACGCCCATCGCGCTCGTCATCCGTAATCAGGATGCGCGCAGCCGCGACTATGGCAACCTGGCCGAGACCTTCCGGCCCGGCCATGCCGACTACACCTACTTCCAGAAGTACGGCCTGCGCGACCACCGTGGGGGCGGGCGCTCGTCGGCCCGGCTGACGGCGCCGCTGGTGGCGGCCGGTGCGGTGGCCCGCAAGTGGCTGGCCGAGCACCAGGGCATCCGGATCCGTGGCTACCTGTCGCAGCTGGGCGAGATTGCCGTGCCGTTCCGTCGCTGGGAGGATGTGGGGTCAGAACCCGTTCTTCGTGGCCGATCAGGGACAAGGTGCCGGAGCTGGAGGCGTACATGGACCAGCTGCGCCGCGACGGTGATTCGTGCGGGGCGCGCGTGGAGGTCGAGGCCAGCGGCGTGCCGGTGGGTTGGGGCGCACCGCTCTATGACCGGCTGGATGCCGACATTGCCCACGCGATGATGGCCATCAACGCCGTCAAGGGCGTGGAGATCGGCGCAGGCTTCGGCTCGGTGGCCCAGCGCGGCTCGCAGCATGGTGACGAACTCACGCCCGAAGGCTTCGTCGGCAACGAGGCAGGCGGCATCCTGGGCGGCATCAGCACCGGGCAGGACATCCGCGTGTCGCTGGCCATCAAGCCCACATCCAGCATCCGCATCGAGCGCCGCTCGATCGACCGTGAGGGCAAGCTGGTGATGATGCAGACCCTGGGTCGGCATGATCCCTGCGTGGGCATCCGCGCCACGCCCATCGTCGAGGCGGTGTTGGCGCTGGTGCTCATCGATCACTGTCTGCTGCACCGTGCGCAGTGCGGTGATGTAGATTCCGGTCTGGCGCCGATTCCGGCGTCGGCCCCTCCCACGCAATGAGGATCTACTTCCCCATGGATTCATCCCGGACGATGAAGAGAAAAGGTCTGACCCGTGCCCGCCGGTTTGCGCTGGCTGCCCTGAGCGGCAGCCTGCTGCTGACGGCCTGTACTTCCGTGCATACCACCAGCGAAGGTGCCATTGGCCTGAAGCGGCGGCAGATGATGTCGCCGCTGGTCTCGGAGGCGCAGCTGGATCAGAGCGCGCAGGTGGCCTATGCCGAGGTGCTGCAGAAGGCGAAGTCGGACGGCGGGCTCAATACCGACCCGGCCATGACCGCCCGGGTGAGGGCGGTGGCGGGACGCATCATCCCGCAGGTGGGGGCGTTCCGGCAGGATGCGCTGAAAGTGGCAGTGGCAGGTCAACGTCATCAAGTCCGACGAGCTCAACGCCTGGTGCATGCCGGGCGGCAAGATCGCGTTCTACAGCGGCATCATCCAGCAGCTCAACCTGACTGATGATGAAATCGCGGCCATCATGGGGCACGAGATTGCCCATGCGCTGCGCGAGCATGCCCGTGAACGGGCCTCGGAGCAGGCCACGGCCGGCCTGCTGATCAATGCCGGTGCAGCCGGCTTCGGGCTGGGCAGCAGTGGCGCGGACCTGGGGCGTCTGGCCTATCAGACCACCTTCGGGCTTAAGCACAGCCGTCAGCACGAGACCGAGGCCGACCGCATCGGCGTGGAACTGGCGGCACGGGCCGGCTACGATCCGCGCGCGGCCATCACGCTGTGGCAGAAGATGGCGGCCCGCAGCGGCGGGCAAGAGCCAGCCCGAGTTCCTGTCCACCCACCCCTCGGCCAGCACGCGCATCAAGGATCTGCAGGACTATTCGGCCCGGGTGCTGCCGCTGTATCAGGGGCAGGGGCGCTGACTATCCCGGATGCCGAAGTTGTCGGCCTGCGTGGCATAATCGCGGGATGCTTAATACTGCCCGTACCCTTTACGACAAGTTGTGGGACGCTCATGTCGTCCGTCAGGAACCCGATGGCAGCAGCCTGCTGTACATCGACCGTCACCTGCTGCATGAGGTCACCAGTCCGCAGGCCTTCGAGGGCCTGCAGCAGGCACACCGCGCGCCGTGGCGCCTGAATGCCAACCTGGCGGTGGTGGACCACAACGTGCCCACCACCGGCCGTGAGGAAGGCATTGCCGATCCGGTGGCCCGTCTGCAGGTCGAGACGCTGGGTGACAACGCCCGCAAGTATGGTCTGACCTACTTCGACATTGCCGATCGCCGCCAGGGCATCGTGCACGTCATCGGGCCCGAGCAGGGTCGCCACGCTGCCGGGCATGACGGTGGTCTGTGGCGACTCGCACACCAGCACGCACGGCGCGTTTGCCGCGCTGGCGCACGGCATCGGCACGTCCGAGGTCGAGCACGTGCTGGCCACGCAGACGCTGGTGGCGCGCAAGTCGCGCAACATGCTGGTGCAGGTCGATGGCCGGTTGCCGGCCGGTGTCACGCCCAAGGACGTGGCGCTGGGCATCATTGGCCGCATCGGCACGGCCGGCGGCACGGGCTATGCCATCGAGTTCGGCGGATCGGTGTTCCGCGAGATGTCCATGGAAGGCCGGATGACGGTCTGCAACATGGCCATCGAGGCAGGCGCGCGCAGTGGTCTGGTCGCCTTTGACGACATCACGATGAACTACCTGCGTGATCGTCCCATGTCGCCGCGTGGCGCCGACTGGGACAAGGCCGTGAGCTACTGGCGCACGCTGCGCAGCGACGAGGGGGCACGCTTTGACCGCGTGGTGCAGATCGACGCTTCCGAGCTGCGTCCCTACGTCACCTGGGGCACGTCGCCCGAGATGGTGGTGTCGGTGGAGGATCAGGGTGCCCGATCCGGACCGCGAGAAGGACGCCGTCAAGCGCGAGGGCATGGAGCGGGCGCTGCGCTACATGGGTCTGACACCCAACACGCCCATGACGGCCATCAAGATCGACAAGGTGTTCATCGGTTCGTGCACCAACTCGCGCATCGAGGATCTGCGCGCGGCGGCTGCCGTGGTCCGGGGGCGCCGTCGCGCCGACAACGTGAAGCTGGCCATGGTGGTGCCGGGCTCGGGTCTGGTGAAGGCCCAGGCCGAGGCCGAGGGCCTGGACCGGATCTTCCGCGAGGCAGGCTTCGAGTGGCGCGATCCCGGGCTGTTCGATGTGTCTGGCCATGAACGCCGACCGGCTGGAGCCGGGCGAGCGATGTGCGTCGACCTCGAACCGCAACTTCGAGGGTCGGCAGGGTGCGGGTGGCCGTACCCACCTGGTGAGCCCCGCCATGGCGGCGGCGGCCGGGGTGTTCGGTCATTTCGTGGATGTTCGGAGGCTGTGACGACATGAAGGTATTCAATGTGCACCGTGGCAAGGTCGTGCCGCTCGACCGGGCCAACGTCGACACCGACGCCATCATCCCGAAGCAGTTCCTGAAGTCCATCAAGCGCTCGGGCTTCGGTCCGAACCTGTTTGACGAATGGCGCTATCTGGACGTGGGCGAGCCCGGCAAGGACAACAGCAAGCGTCCGCTGAACCCGGATTTCGTGCTGAACCAGCCGCGCTATGCGGGCGCTTCAATCCTGGTGGCACGCGAGAACTTCGGCTGCGGCTCGTCGCGCGAGCACGCGCCGTGGGCGCTGGATGACTACGGCTTCCGCTGCATCATCGCGCCCAGCTTTGCCGACATCTTCTACAACAACTGCTTCAAGAACGGGTTGCTGCCGCTGCGGATGACCGAGGCCCAGGTCTCGCGCATCTTCGACGATGTGAAGGCCTTCGTCGGCTACGAGCTGATCATCGATCTGCCCGAGCAGGTGGTGCGCACCACGCAGGGCGAGGTGATCGGCTCCTTCGAGATCGACGCCTTCCGCAAGAACAACCTGCTCAACGGGCTGGACGAGATCGGGCTGACGCTGCAGCACGCCGACGACATCCGTGCCTACGAGGAGCGGCGTTTCCGGGCCGAGCCCTGGCTGCAGGCCAGCCTGGGGCATTGACGGCGCAGGCGTCATCATCCATCCGGATGCCGGGGGCAGGCTGCCCCGGTGTTCCCATCGAGTCGGACCATCAAGGCCAGACCTGCCGGCGCATTTCCGGCGGGCTCTGGCTTTCATGTTTTGAAGGACAGGAGGAATCGAAATGAAGATTGCAGTGCTGGCCGGTGACGGCATCGGTCCCGAGATCACCGCGCAGGCGGTTCGGGTTCTGGAGGTGCTGGCCCGTGACGGGCTGGACGTGCAGACCGAATCGGCGCTGGTGGGCGGCGCAGCTGTCGATGCCACGGGCGATCCTCTGCCCGAGGAGACGCTGCGGGTGTGCGAGTCGGCCCGTGCCATCCTGTTCGGTGCGGTGGGCGGCCCGGCCTACGACAAGCTGCCGCGTCCGCAGCGTCCGGAGCAGGGGCTCCTGCGGCTGCGCAAAGCATTTTTGACCTCTTCGCCAACCTGCGCCCGGCCATGGTCTACCCGGAGCTGGCCGAGGCCAGCCCGCTGAAGGCCGACATCGTGGCCGGTCTGGACATCCTGATCATGCGCGAGTTGACGGGGGACATCTACTTCGGGCAGCCTCGGGGCATCCGCACCAACGAGGCCGGCGAGCGCGAAGGCTTCGACACCATGCGCTACAGCGAGTCCGAGATCCGTCGCATCGCGCAGCGCGGCTTCGAGGCCGCCCGCCGGCGCCAGCGTCGGCTGTGCTCGGTGGACAAGGCAAATGTGTTGGAAACGACCCAACTGTGGCGTGATGTCGTCACGGAAGTCGGCAAGGACTATCCGGATGTCGAGCTTTCTCACATGTACGTGGATAATGCGGCGATGCAGCTGATTCGCCAGCCGCGTCAGTTCGACGTGATCGTCACCGGCAACATGTTCGGCGACATCCTCTCGGACGCCGCGTCGATGCTGACCGGCTCGATCGGCATGCTGCCTTCGGCCTCGCTCAACGCCTCGGGCTTTCGGCATGCACGAACCGATCCACGGGTCGGCGCCGGACATCGCCGGCACCAACAAGGCCAATCCGCTGGCCACCATCCTGTCGCTGGCCATGCTGCTGCGCTACTCGCTGGACGAGGAAGCGGCGGCCCGCCGGGTGGAAGCCGCCGTACGGAAAGTGCTGGCCGATGGGGTGCGTACGGCCGATATCGCGCGTCCGGGTGATAAAGTGTCAAGTTGCACCGAAATGGGCGACGCCGTGGTGGCAGCGCTCTGAGCGCCGGGAATCCGGCCAGGAACAAGCAGGGAGAAAGCATGAGCAGGAAGTATCGGGTTGGTCTGGTGGGCTGGCGTGGCATGGTGGGTTCGGTCCTGATGGACCGGATGCGCGCCGAGAAGGACTTCGATCTGTTCGATCCGGTGTTCTTCAGCACGTCGAACGCGGGTGGCAAGGCGCCGATGGGCGATGCGCCGCTGGGCGATGCCCACGACATCAAGGCCCTGTCCGCGCTTGATGCGATCGTCACCTGCCAGGGCGGCGACTACATCGCTGGACGTGCATCCGAAGCTGCGCGCAGCCGGCTGGAAGGGCTTCTGGATCGATGCGGCGTCGTCGCTGCGGATGGACGAAAAGGCCGTGATCGTGTTGGATCCGGTCAACCGTCATGTCATTGATGCGGCCATACAGACCGGTAATCGGGATTTCATTGGCGGTAACTGCACGGTTAGCCTGATGATGATGGCTCTCGGCGGTCTGCTGCAGGCGGATCAGGTCGAGTGGGTCACGGCAATGACCTATCAGTCCGCCTCTGGCGGTGGTGCACAACACTGAGGGAGCTGGTCAGTCAGATGGGCGCAATCCACGCATCGGTGGCAACCGAGCTGTCGAATCCGGGAAGCAACATCCTGGATATCGACCGTACGGTCGCCGAGACCATGCGTGCGGCGGATTTTCCCACCAAGCAGTTCGGCTTCCCCCTGGCAGGCAGCCTGCTGCCCTGGATCGACAAGGACCTGGGCAACGGCATGTCGCGCGAGGAGTGGAAGGGGCGATGCCGAGCTGAACAAGATGCTGGGTCGCAAGCCGGAAAACCACATTCCGGTCGAGAGCATCTGCGTTCGGGTGGGCGCCATGCGCTGCCACAGTCAGGCACTGACCATCAAGCTGCGCGAGGATCTGCCGCTGCCGGCCATCGAAGAGATGCTGGCAGGTGCCAACGACTGGGTGCGTGTCGTGCCCAACGATCGTGAGGCGTCGCTGGCCGAACTCACGCCGGCAGCCGTCACCGGCAAGCTGCACGTGCCGATCGGCCGCCTGCGCAAGCTCTCGCTCGGCAAGGGCTACCTCAGTGCCTTCACGGTCGGCGACCAGCTGCTGTGGGGGCCGCCGAACCGCTGCGCCGGATGCTGAGGATCGTGCTGGAGCGCCCGCTGGCTGCGTGATGACCGCTTGAGAGTTGACTGAAGTTTCCCTGGCCCGTTTCCCGGCGGGCAGATTCCCGCCGGGTCATCCAAAGAGTTTGTTTCGTTCCAGTTCCTGTAAGAGGTGGTACCTTGTCTGAACAGCCCCGCAGTAAATTGCATTCGATGACGTCTGGTGGCTCCGGGCGCAGCCAGATGGCGACTGCGGTTGCCGTCGCCCTGGCGATCCTGTCCGGGGGTGGCGTCACGTCCGCCGAGGCTGCCGGTCTCGGCCGCCTGACCGTCCAGTCCGCATTGGGACAGCCGCTGCGCGCCGAGGTGGAAGTCACCTCCGTCAGCCCTGACGAGGCCGAATCGCTCAAGGCACGGATCGCCTCGCCCGAGGCTTTCAGCCGTGTGGGTCTGCAGTACAAGGAAGCGCTGTCCGGCGTGCGCATGGACGTCGAGAACCGGGGCGGTCGCTACTTCATCAAGGTCACTTCCAGCCGGCCCATCAACGATCCCTTCGTGGATCTGGTGGTCGAGCTGAGCTGGGCGTCGGGCACGTTCAGCCGTGAATACACCTTCCTGCTGGATCCTCCGACCCAGCAGAACGCCAACCAGGCCAACCGCTCGGGCAATGCACCTGTGGCCGGCGCCGCCACGGCAGCCGCTGCCACCGGCGCGGCCGCGTCCGGCAGCAACGCCGTGCGCACCATCGATCCCGGCCACCGGCCGCCTGGTCAACCAGGAGCGCGGTGCACAGGGCCGTTCGCAGGCTGCCAGCCAGCCGACCGAGGCCAAGCAGCAGCCGGCTGCACAGGCCAAGGCTGGTCGTGACGCCAGCAGCGAAGGCGGCACCGTCACGGTGGGTCAGGGCGAGACGCTGGGCATGATCGCTGCCCGCGTGCGTCCGGCCAGCGCCACGCTGGATCAGACCATCGTGGCCATCTACCGCACCAACCCGACGGCGTTCATCCAGAACAACCCCAACCTGATCCGTCAGGGGCCGTACGCTGACCATCCCGTCCGAGGGCGAGATCGCCGCGATCGACAGCACCGAGGCCGGTCGCCAGCTGCGCATGGCGGCGCGCGACTTCCGCTCCTGCGAGCGCATGGCCGGTACCACGCCTGAAGTGGCTACGGGCAACGGCAGCAGCACCGCCAGCGGTGCCATCAGCGCGAAGGTCGATGATGAGCGCGGTGGTCAGGCCGGCAGCCAGGACCGCCTGGAGCTGAGCCGCTCGGAAGGTGGCAAGGACGAGCAGGGCAGCGCCGTCGGTGCCCGTGATGCCGAAGCCCAGGTGGCCCGCGAGGCCGCGCTCAAGGAAGCCAACAGCCGCATCGCCGAGCTGGAGAAGAACGTTGGCGCCCTGAAGAGCATGCTGGAGCTGAAGGACAAGTCGCTGGCTGACCTGCAGGCTCAGCTGGAGAAGGCGCGCGTTGCCGGTGCCCAGGTCAGCGGCACGGTGGCTGCAGCTGCCACGGCGGCTGCCGACAAGGCCCGCGACGCCGCCAGCAAGGTGGCTGACAAGGCTGCTGCCGAGAAAGCGGCTGCCGAGAAGGCGGTGGCCGAGAAGGCTGCCCAGACCAAGGCTGCGGCCGACAAGCTGGCTGCCGAGGCCAAGGCCGCCGCCGACAAGGTCGCTGCCGAGAAGGCTGCCGCCGAGAAAGCGGCTGCTGACAAGGCTGCTGCCGAGAAGGCCGCTGCAGAGAAGCGGCTGCCGACAAGGCTGCGGCTGACAAGGCTGCCGCAGACAAGGCTGCTGCCGAGAAAGCCGCGGCCGAGAAGGCTGCCGCCGAGCAGGATCAGTCCCAAACCGGCCGAGGGTGCGGACAAGGACGCCGTCGAGCGTGCTGCTGCCGATGCCAAGGCCGAGGTCGAGCGCGTGACCAACGGCGATGCCGACAAGTCCAAGGACATGCCCAAGCCCGCGCCGGTCAACGAAGGCGAGGAGCAGGGCGGCCTGATCGAGGGGCTGTCGCAGAACTCCCTGCTGCTGCCGGGTCTGGGCGTGGCCGCCCTGGCTGCTGGCCTGGGCTTCTGGATGCTGCGCCGCCGCCGACGCGAGGATGACGGCTTCTCCGACAGCATCAGCGCCGACGAATTCAGCGCCAACTCGCTGTTCGGCACGACTGGTGGCCAGAGCGTCGACACGATGACCGGCGCCAGCACGCAGATCACCACGATCAGCGAGAGCACGCCGACCGAGGTCGACCCGATCGCCGAGGCCGAGGTCTACATCGCCTACGGTCGCGAGACCCAGGCCGAAGAGATCCTGCGCGAAGCCCTGAAACGCCAGCCCGAGCGCCAGGCCATCCGCCTGAAGCTGCTGGAGATCTACTCGGGTCGCAAGGACACGGTGGCCTTTGGCCAGATGGCGCGCGAGATGCACGACATGACCGGCGGCCTGAACGAGGAATGGTCGAAGGTGGTGCAGATGGGCGCCGCCCTGGATCCGGACAATGCACTGTACGGTGATGGCACGGCCGATCTGGCAGCCCCGTCGCCGGTGGCTTCGCCCGCTGCCGATGTCGGCGGCATGGCTGCCGCAGGTGCCGCCGCGGTTGCCGCTGGCGTGGCCGGATATGGCCGCCGCTGCCGAGCCGCAGCATGTCGAACCGGAAGCCCCGGCCGTGTCGTCGCCCTCGCTGGATGAAGGCCTGGCCTTCGATGGCGGCTACGACAAGCCGGCTGCCGAGGCTGAATCGAAGCCGGTGCAGACCTTCCAGTCGACCCGCTCCGGTCCGCTGTCGGCCATGCCGGGTGTCGAGCTGCCCTCGCTGGATCTGGACGCGCCGCTGGACCTGGATGAAGGCCCGAGCACCGTCACCGACCTGAACATCGACACCACCATCACCGAGTCGCTGGACATGGGCCATGAGTCGGGCAGCGAAGGGTGACGGCCTGGGCGCCATTGGCCTGGATCTGTCGCCGTCGACGATCTCCGGTCCGATCACGATGAGTGGTGCGGCGTCCAGCCAGTGGCAGGAAATGGCCTCGAAGCTGGATCTGGCCTCCGCCTACGTCGAGATCGGCGACAAGGAAGGTGCCCGCGAACTGCTGGAGGAAGTGATCAACGGCGGTGACGCCGCCCAGCAGCAGCGCGCTCGCGAACTGCTTGCCGATCTCTGATCGACAGCCTCCGACCTGATGATTGCCCCCGCACGGCGGGGGCCTCGACTGCCACCCTCATCCTTCGGGATGACGGTGGCAGTTTCGTTATCGGGCGCTCGTTCCGGGGCCTGGACACGGGGGATGATGCGTTCGGGCAGAATACCGGACGGACACACCTCGGGAGTGACGATGGACGACGATCTGACAGGCGACAGGCAGGCAGAGGCGGGGCGGCCGGAGGGCGTGCTGCCGGCTGGCGGTGCAGAAACGCAGCCTGCCGACGGGCAGACGGGCGATGTGCCGCGTCATCGCTGGGTCTGCGGTGTGTCCTACGATGGCCGGGATTTCTGCGGCTGGCAGAAAGCAGCCTCCCGTGCCGGGCCTGGCGCCGTCGGTCCAGACCACGGTGGAAGCGGCGCTGTCGGCCGTGGCAGGGGCAGGCCATCGACATCCGCTGTGCGGGGCGCACCGATGCCGGGGTGCATGCACTGGAACAGGTCATCGAGTTTTCCACCACGGCGCAACGGCCGCCCACGGCCTGGGTGCGCGGCGCCAATGCCCATCTGCCGGACACGGTGGCGGTGCGCTGGGCCGCGCCGCTGGCGCCGGATGCCGATTTTGATGCCCGTTTCTCGGCTCGGGAACGCACCTATTGGTATGTGCTCATCGACAGCCCCGTGGCGCCGCCGCTGTGGCAGGGGCGCGCCGGCTGGACGCACCGGCCGCTGGATGTGGCGCGGATGCAGGCTGCGGCCCAGACGGTGCTGGGCACGCATGATTTCAGCAGCTTTCGGGCCTCGGATGCCAGGCGGCCACGCCGGTGCGCACGCTGACGGAATGGACGGTGGAGCGCCAGGGTGCCTTCGTGATGATGCGGCTGACGGCCAATGCCTTCCTGCATCACATGGTGCGCAATCTGGTGGGCTCGCTGGTGTATGTGGGGATGGGCGGCGCCCGGTGTCGTGGATGGCCGAGGTGCTGGCCGCGCGCTCACGATCGGCCGGGGCGCCGACGTTTGCGGCCGGGGGGCTGTATCTGGCGTCAGTGCGCTATGACGAGGCCTGGGGGCTGCCCTGCACGGTGCGTCCGCTGTCGATGGCGGAGCTGGTGTGATGGGCAGGTCCTATACTTCTGCAGGGAGGCCGGGCGCAGGGGCGGCCTGGACGGGAACGGAGAGCCAAGGGAGAAACGGGATGACAGTGCAGCGTACGCGGGTGAAGTTCTGTGGGCTGGTGCGCCCGCAGGATGTGGATACGGCGGTGGCGCTGGGGGTGGATGCTGTCGGGCTTGTCTTCTATCCGAAGAGCGCACGCTGCGTGACGCTGGATGAGGGCAGCGGTGCTGCGGCGGCGCCTGCCGTCGTGGGTGCGGGGCGGTGGGGCTGTTCGTGAACGAGCCGCTGGATGTCATGCGGGAGGGTGTGCGCCGGGTGGGGCTGGATGTGGTTCAGGCTCACGGGGACGAGACGCCTGCAGGCGCTGGCTGGGCTGGGCGGGCAGGGGGTCCGTTACTGGAAGCGCTGCGCATTGGCGGGCAGGTGTCGGATGAACAGCGGGCCGCGTGGCTGCAGGCAGGACGGGTGCCGGCGGATGCCCGGGCGCTGGACGAGGCACTGGGCGCTGTTCGGGCAGGCGGAATGCTGTCTGCTGGACAGTGCCGGTCCGGGTTTTCGGTGGCACCGGGGCATCCGTTTGACTGGTCGCTGCTGGAGGGGCGGCCGCGCGCCGGGGTCGTCCCGTGCCGATGCTCCCGCGCCTGGTGCTGGCTGGCGGATTGCGGCCCGAGACGGTGGGCGAGGCGATCCGTCAGGTGGGGGCCTTTTGCGGTGGATGTGTCCAGCGGGATTCAGGGAGACGATCCAAGGAAGAAAGACACGGTTAGAATGGAGCGTTTCATGACAGCCGTGCTGCAGGCCGATGCGGATCGGGACGCGGGCTGGTTGAATGGTTTTTCTATCGGAAGGTGTGATGACGACTGATGCCTATGATTTTCCGGATGCATCCGGGCATTTCGGCCCTATGGTGGCCTGTTCGTCTCCGAGACGCTGATCGGCGCGCTCACCGAGCTGCGCGAGGCCTACGAGCGCTACCGCCACGATCCGGACTTCCAGGCAGAGTTCCGTGACGAGCTGGAGCACTTCGTGGGCCGGCCCAGTCCGGTCTATCACGCGCGGCGCTGGTCGCAGATGCTGGGCGGGAGCGCAGATCTACTTCAAGCGCGAGGGACCTCAACCACACCGGGGCCCACAAGATCAACAACGCCATCGGTCAGGCGCTGCTGGCGCGGCGCATGGGCAAGAAGCGCATCATTGCCGAGACGGGCGCGGGCCAGCACGGGGTGGCCACGGCCACGGTGGCCGCGCGCTACGGGCTGGAATGCACGGTGTACATGGGCTCGATCGACGCCGCCCGCCAGCGTCAGAACATCTACCGGATGAACCTGCTGGGCGCGAAGGTGGTCGAGGTGGAGTCGGGCTCGAAGACGCTGAAGGACGCGCTCAACGAGGCGATGCGGGTGTGGGTGACGAAACGTCGACGACACCTTCTACATCATCGGCACGGTGGCCGGTCCGCATCCGTACCCGATGATGGTGCGCGACTTCCAGGCCATCATCGGCCAGGAGTGCCGGGTGCAGATGCCGGCCTATGCCGGACGGCAGCCGGATGTGGTGATTGCCGCCGTGGGCGGGGGCTCCAACGCCATCGGCATCTTCCATCCGTACATTCCTGACGCCGCCGTGAAGCTGGTGGGCGTGGAGGCCGCCGGTGACGGCATCGAGACCGGCCGGCATGCGGCCTCGCTGCAGTGCGGCGTGCCGGGTGTGCTGCACGGCAACCGCACCTACGTGCTGCAGGATGCCGACGGGCAGGTCATCGAGACGCATTCGGTGTCGGCCGGGCTGGACTACCCGGGTGTGGGCCCCGAACACGCCTGGCTGAAGGATTCGGGACGTGCCGAGTACGTGCCCATCGACGATGCCCAGGCGCTGGCAGCCTTCCACGACTGCTGCCGCATCGAGGGCATCATTCCGGCGCTGGAATCCAGTCATGCGCTGGCCGAGGCGGTACGACGCGCGCCCACCATGAGCAAGGACGAGATCATCCTGGTCTGCCTGTCGGGCCGGGGCGACAAGGACATGCATACCGTGGCCCAGCGCGCGGGCCAGAGCTGGGCCTGAGAGGCATGATCCGGGGTGCCCTTCTGTCGTGAAGGGGCATGTTCCGGGCGCCTTTTTCCTTTCATCCGCACGCATATCGTTCCATCTGGCATGAATACACCTGACACCAAGGCGGCCCCGACGGGGCATGCCGGTTCGCCGCGCATTGCCGCGGTCTTTGCCGAGAAGGCGCGGCAGGGCCGCGCCGCACTGATTCCCTACGTCACGGCCGGTTTTCCCGAGCCCGAACAGGCGCTGGCGGTGCTGCGCGCGCTGGTGGCGGGCGGCGCCGACATCATCGAGCTGGGTGTGCCGTTCTCCGACCCCGCGGCCGATGGCCCCACCATCCAGCGGGCCAATGACCGGGCGCTGGCCGCCGGCATGAGCCTGACCAAGGTGCTGGCGCTGGTGGCCGAGTTCCGCCGCGAGGATCCGACGACCCCGATCGTGCTGATGGGCTACTGCAACCCCATCGAGGCGATGGGCATCGAGACCTTTGCCGAAGCGGCCGCAAAGGCCGGGGTGGATGGCGTGCTGGTGGTGGATTGCCCGCCGGAAGAGGCCCGGGACTACGCAGCCGCCTTGCGCAGCCGTGCCATCGACCTCATCTACCTGCTGGCGCCCACGTCCGGGCCGGATCGTCGCCAGAAGGTGGCGGCGGTGGCCAGCGGCTACGTCTACTATGTCTCGCTCAAGGGCGTCACGGGTGCGGGCAATCTCGACACGGACGCCGTGGCACGTGCACTGCCGGCCATCCGTGAGGCGGTACAGTTGCCGGTGGGCGTGGGCTTCGGCATCAAGGATGCGACCACGGCCGCCCGAGTGGCCGAGTTCGCCGATGCCGTCATCATCGGCAGCCGCCTGATCGAGGTGCTGGAAGCCGGTGATCCTGCCGGTGCGCCGGCCCGTGCCCAGGCCTGGCTGTCCGAGGTGCGCAGTGCATCGATGCCAACCCGAAGCGGGGGGCTTCGGCCTGACCCCGCCCATTCGCCGATGGGCCGGGACGCGCCGTCGCGTGCCGTCCGGCCCGTTCCCAAAACTCCTGATTCCTCATTCAGAAGGAACCCGATCCATGAGCTGGTTCGACAAGATTCTGCCGCCGGGGCTCAAGCGCTCCAACAGTACGTCCCGCGCCAAGCAGGTGCCGGAGGGGCTCTGGGTGAAGTGCCCGGCCTGCGATGCCGTTCTCTACTCCACCGAGCTGGAAAAGAACCTCAACGTCTGCCCGAAATGTGAGCACCACATGCGGCTGCGTGCCCGGCTGCGCCTGGAGCGCCTGCTGGATGCAGGACAACCGCAGGAACTGGGGCAGGGACGTGCGCCCGGTCGATGCGCTGAAGTTCGAGGATTCACGCAGTCACCGACCGTCTGTCGCAGGCGGCCAGTGCCTCCGGCGAGACCGATGCGCTGGTGGTGATGGAGGGCACGCTGGAGGGGCTTCCGGTGGTGGCGGCTTGCTTCGAGTTCGACTTCATGGGCGGCTCGATGGGCTCGGTGGTGGGCGAGCGCTTTGCGCGTGGCGTCGAACGGGCGCTGGAAAAAGCGTTGCCCGTTCATCTCCATCGCGGCCTCGGGCGGTGCGCGGATGCAGGAGGCCTGCTGTCGCTGATGCAGATGGCCAAGACCACGGCGGCCCTGAGCCGTCTGGGGCCGAGCGGCTGCCGTACTTCTCGGTGCTGACCGACCCCACCATGGGCGGTGTCTCGGCCAGCTTCGCCTTCCTGGGGATGTGGTGATTGCCGAACCCAACGCGCTGGTGGGCTTTGCCGGTCCGCGCGTGATCGAGCAGACGGTGCGCGAGAAGCTGCCGCCGGGCTTCCAGCGGGCAGAGTTCCTGCTGGAGAAGGGGCCATCGACATGATCGTGCACCGTCGTGACATGCGCCAGACGCTGGCCGATCTGGCGGCGCTGCTGCAGAAGCAGCCGCCGGTGGTGCGCGAGCCCAAGATCGAGCCGCCGCCCGAGCCGGCACCGACGCCTGCTCCCGCGCCTGCAGCCTGAGGGACGCCCATCGATGTCTGCCTTTACGCTGCCGACCACGCTGGAGGGTTGGCTGACGCTTCTGGAAACGCGGCACGCCAAGCCCATCGACCTGGGGCTGGAGCGCGTCGGTGAGGTCTATCGTCGACTGGGCATCCAGCTGCCGGGCGTGAAGTTCGTGGTGGCCGGCACCAACGGCAAGGGTTCCACCTGTGCCATGCTGGATGCCATCCTGCGCGCGGCCGGCTACCGGGTGGGCCTGCACACCTCGCCGCACCTGCTGCGCTTCAACGAGCGCATCCGCATCGACGGTGAGGAGTTGTCCGACGAGGCGCTGCTGCCGCTCTTCGAGCAGGTGGAGCTGGCGCGCGGCGATGTGTCGCTGTCGTACTTCGAGTTCACCACGCTGGTGATGTTCCTGGCCTTCTCCCGTGAGCCACTGGATGCGGTGGTGATGGAGATCGGCCTGGGCGGGCGGCTGGATGCCGTCAACCTCGTGGATGCGGACTGCGCCATCGTCACCAGCGTGGCCATCGACCATGCACAGTGGCTGGGCAATGATCGCGAGACCATCGCGCTGGAAAAGGCCCACATCTTCCGGCCGGACAGGCCCGCCATCTGCAGCGATCCGCAGCCGCCGCAGAGCCTGGTGCGTCACGCCGAGGAGATCGGTGCCGACCTGTGGCTGCTGGGACGTGACTACAACTATGCGGGCGACCGCCAGCAATGGGCCTGGACGGGGCGGGGCACGCGGCGCAGCGGCCTGGCCTATCCGGCGCTGCGCGGGATGAACCAGCTGCTCAATGCCTCCGGCGTGCTGGCTGCGCTGCAGGCCGTGCGTGGCCAGCTGCCGGTCAGTGCCCAGGACATCCGCCGCGGCCTGTCGCTGGTCGAGATGCCGGGACGCTTCCAGGTGTTGCCGGGGCAGCCCACCATCATCCTGGACGTGGGGCACAACCCCCATGCCGCCGGCCATCTGGTGGCCAATCTGGGCAACATGGCCTATCACCCGGCCACCTACGCGGTCTTCGGCATGCTGTCCGACAAGGACATCGACGGCGTGATTGCCCATCTGGCCAATCACGTGGATCACTGGATCTGCTGCGATCTGCCCGGGCCCCGCGGTACCACCGCACAGATGCTGGCCGATCACCTGCACATGGCGGGCATCGACGATCTGGTCGACCGCAGGAAGGGCATCGACCGCAGTGTGGTGTGTTCCACCACACCCGACGAGGGGCTACGTCTGGCGCGCAGGCAGGGCGGGGACCGGATGATAGAATCATCGTCTTTGGCTCGTTTCTCACGGTGGCGCTTGCGTTGCCCGCCGTGCGCGAGGATCTGTCCGCCACGCCCCCTCGAATTGATGTCGCGCCCGAAATCCCGCAACGGTTCCGACTCTGCTGCCGACGCCTCGCTGGCCGAGAAGAAGAAGGCCCGCCATCGCCTGGTGGGCGCGATCGCCCCTGTGTCTGGTGGCAGCCGTCGTCGTGCCCATGCTGCTCGAATCCGAGCCGCGCACCGGCCTGCGTTCGCTGCCCATGACGGTCGAGGCTGCCGCGGGTTCCACCCGAGCCGATCAGCCCTGGATCCGCCCGCCGGTGGCCGACGAGGCCGCCCGTTCCGTCATGCCCGACCAGGTGGTGATGCTGGAAGAGGGCGCTGCCGGGCAGCCCGCCCCGTCCGGTCAGGAGGCACCCCGTGCACCCGGCGATCAGCCCTCGGTGAACCTGCCGGATCTGAGCGCAAGGACGGGTCAGGATCCGAGACTCCCGCTGCGCCCGCCAGTGCCGCCGTCCTCCCGCAACCGGCCCGTTCCGCAGCATCCGACACCGCTGCTGGCCGGGGACGTGCCGCGGCGGGGCAGGATGCGACCAACCAGGCCCGTCCGGCCCGGCCGGCCACGGCCCGTCCGGCAACACGACCCAGCGCCCGGCCAATGCTCCGCTGCCCAAGCCGCTGCCGATGACGCAAGGGGCGCAGTCCGATGCCGACAGCCGTCCCCGACGTGCTGGCCCGCCTCATCGATCAGGTCGATTCGGGCAGCAATGCGCGGCCGGCCGGCCCGCCAGCAGTCGCGCCGTTTCCTGGTGCAGGTGGGGGCCTACAGCAACGTGAAGAGCGCCCGTGCCGCGGTCGACCGGGTGGCCAAGGCGGGCTTCAATGCCTACCAGGAAACGGTCAAGACCAGCAACGGCGACTGGATCCGGGTGCGCGTGGGGCCATTTCGCCTCGCGTGAGGACGCCGAACAGGCCCAGCAGGCACTCAAGCGGGCTGGGGTCACCGCTGCACTGATCGCCCTCTGACCCTCTTTCAACCGATACGGAGACGCCCATGTCCACCTGGTTTGCCAGCGCCACCCTCTGGGACTGGGCCATCGGTCTGGTGGCCGTGCTGTCCATTCTCATGGGTCTTTGGCGCGGTTTCGTACGCACCGCCTTCGGCCTGGCGGCCTGGGTGCTGGCCTTCCTCTTCACCGCTCCCGTCTCGGCGCTGGTGGCGCCCTGGGTGGCCGGTTTCTCCATGCCGACCCTGGTGCTGCAGATCATCGTCTTTCTCGTGCTCTTCGTCCTGTGCCGCTTTGTGGGGGGCATGGTCAGCCGTGCCATGCGGGCCATCGGCCTGGGCGGGCTTGATCGCTTCTTCGGCGCGCTGCTGGGCGCGGCGCGCGCAGCTGTCATCATCACGGTCGTGGCCATGGCCTGCGTCGTTGCCACGAAGCAGGGCGTCCCTCTGGACCTCTCCTGGCAGGACGCGCATGCCCGGCCGCTGCTGGATGGCATGGTCGAGGCCGGTTTCAGATACTTGGGGCAGTTCCAGCCCCAGCCGTGAACCCTCGGCCCGCCAGGGCCATGGGTTTGTGTGAGTCAGGTTTTTTCTTCTTCGAGCGGGGCATCATCATGTGCGGAATCCTGGGCCTGGTCGGGCAGGCGCCGGCCAACCAGTTGTTGTATGACGGACTGCTGCTTCTGCAGCATCGGGGACAGGACGCAGCCGGTATCGGCACCAGCAGCGCCGCTCCTTCGCGGTTCACAAGGGCAGCGGGCTGGTGCGGGACGTCTTTCGCACCCGCAACATGCGGGCGCTGCCTGGCTGTACGGGCATTGGCCATGTCCGCTACCCCACGGCGGGTTCGGCCGTGAGTCAGGAAGAGGCGCAGCCCTTCTATGTGAATGCTCCTTTCGGGATCACCCTGGCCCACAACGGCAACCTCACCAACACCGAGGCGCTCAAGCAGGAGCTCTTCCAGCGCGACCGCCGGCACATCAACACTGATTCGGATTCCGAAGTGCTGCTGAACGTGCTGGCGCACGAGCTGGACAACCGGGCGCGGGGCGTGACGCTGGATCCGGACACCATCTTCCAGGCGGTGGCGGCGCTGCATGGCCGGGCGCGTGGCGCCTATGCCTGTGTGGCCGAGATCGCCGGCTACGGGCTGCTGGCCTTCCGTGATCCGCTGGGCATCCGGCCGCTCTGCTACGGCGTGGCCGAGGCCGAGAATGGTCGTACCGAGTATCTGGTGGCGTCGGAATCGGTGGCGCTGGAGGGCCTGGGCTTCCGGCTGGTACGTGATCTGGAGCCCGGCGAGGCCATCTTCATCGACCGGGACGGGGGCTTCCATAGCCGGGCCTATGACAAGGCCGGCCCGCTGTCCACCTGCATCTTCGAGTACGTCTACTTCGCACGCCCCGATTCGGTGATCGACGGCGCCTCGGTCTATGACGTGCGCCTGAGGCTGGGCGAGAAGCTGGCAGCCACGGTCGAGCAGCAGCTGCGCCTTGAGGACATCGACGTGGTCATCCCCATTCCCGAGACCTCGCGTCCGTCCGCCATGCAGCTGGCCGGCCGTCTGGGGCTGGCCTACCGCGAGGGCTTCATCAAGAACCGGTACGTGGGCCGCACCTTCATCATGCCCGGCCAGGCCGTGCGCCAGAAATCGGTGCGTCAGAAGCTCAACGCCATGAGCATCGAATTCAAGGGCAAGAACGTGCTGCTGGTCGACGATTCCATCGTGCGCGGTACCACCTCGCGCGAGATCGTGCAGATGGCCCGCGAGGCCGGTGCCAACAAGGTGTTCTTTGCCTCCGCCGCGCCTCCGGTGCGCTTTCCCAATGTGTACGGCATCGACATGCCCACCCGCAGCGAGCTGATCGCCTACGAGCGTGACGACGACGCGATCCGCGACGCCATCGGGGCCGATGCGCTGGTCTATCAGTCCATCGAGGGCGATGAAGCAGGCTGCGTGGGATTCCGGCGCCCGTGCCACGCGCTTCGATGCCTCCTGCTTCGATGGCGTCTACTGCACCGGTGATGTCACGCCCGAATCGCTGGCGGCGCTGGAAGCGTCGCGCAAGAAAGAAACGGACGAGGCACGCCGGGCAGCCGACGCGGCCAGCTGAAGCACTTCTGGCCGGAACAGGGGCCGGCCAGAGCATTTCGAGGGAGCAGCAGTGCGCCTGCGAGACGCGCCGCTGCTGTCTTCATCTCACCGCCGGAGCTGCCCGCCTGCAGGGGTTTCCGGCGCTGGGTTCTCTCCATCTTTCAGGAACGATGACATGACCAAGCCTGCCGATACCCACACTCATCCGCACGATCCGGCCGCTGCGCCGACTGCTCCGGGACACGGCAGCGCACGGCGTGCCCCTGGAACGAACGCCTGGCCGACGTCAGCCTGGAGACCCTGGCCGTGCGTGCCGGTTTCGAGCCGGGCGAATTCGGTGAACACTCCGAGGCCATCTACCTCAGCTCCAGCTTCGTTCACGACAATGCCGCGCACGCCGCCGCCAAGTTCGCCGGTGAAGTGGATGGCTTCATCTATTCGCGTTTTCGCAATCCCACCGTGCGGGTCTTCCAGGACCGTCTGGCCGCGCTGGAAGGCGCCGAGATGTGCCTGTCGGCCGGCTCCGGCATGGCGGCCATCCACGCGGTGGTCATGAGCCTGACCGGGCAGGGTGACCATATTGTTTCCTCGCGCTCGGTGTTCGGCACCACGGTGCAGCTCTTTGCACTCTTCGAGCGCTATGGTGTGCAGTCCACCTATGTGGACATCGCCGACCTGAAGGCCTGGGAGGCCGCCATCCAGCCGGGCAAGACGCGCTTCCTGTTCGTCGAGAGCCCGGCCAACCCGTCCACCGAGGTGGCCGACATCCGGGCGCTGGCCGAGCTTGCGCATCGCCATGGGGCGCTGCTGGTGGTGGACAACACCTTTGCCACGCCGGTGCTGCAGCGCCCGCTGGAACTGGGCGCCGATGTTGTCGTGCATTCGGCCACCAAGTATCTGGATGGTCAGGGCAGGGTGCTGGGTGGGGCCGTGCTGGGCAGCCAGTCCTACATGAAGGAGAAGCTTGAACCGGTGCTGCGCTACACGGGTCCGGCGCTGTCGGCCTTCAATGCCTGGATCCTGCTGGGCGGCTTGCAGACGCTGCCGGTGCGCATCCGTGCCCAGTCCGACAGCGCCCTGACGGTTGCGCGCTGGCTGGAGGCCCATCCGGCCGTGGCGCGTGTCTATTATCCGGGGCTGGCCAGCCATCCGCAGCATGAACTGGCCAAGCGCCAGCAGAGCGGCTTTTGGCCCGGTGCTGGCCTTCGAGGTGAAGGGCACGAGTCCCGACGTCACCCGTCAGAACGCCTGGCAGGGTGGTCGACAGTTGCCAGGTGGTGTCGGTAACGGCCAACCTGGGTGACGTGAAAACCACCATCACGCACCCGGCCAGCACCACCCATGGCAAGATGAGCCCCGAGGCGCGCGCGGCCGCCGGCATCGGCGAAGGCCAGTTGCGCATGGCCATTGGTCTGGAATCGCCCGAGGACATCTGCGCCGACCTGGAGCGCGGGCTGTCCAAAGCCGTGTTCTGATTGTTTTTTCTGGAATTTTCACTCTGACCCTTCCTTTTTGAGACTCTGAACATGATGAAGATCTTCTCGCACGCCGGTTTCCGGACTCTGGGTGCTGCGCTGGCGGTTTCGGGCGGCATGGTGCTGGCAGCCGTGCCCGCGGTCGGCGTCCAGGCGGCTGATGCCGCACAGGCGACGCAGGCCGGTGATGTGGCACCGGCTGGCCAGCCCATCTGGATCGACGTGCGTACGCCGAAGGAGTTCGACGGCGGCCATCTGGAAGGCGCTCACAACGTGCCGGTCGAACAGATCGCCGGGCAGATTTCGACACTGGTGCCCAACAAGGACACGCCGGTGATGCTCTACTGCCGCAGCGGCCGTCGCGCCGAGCAGGCCCGCAAGCTGCTGCTGCAGCAGGGCTACACCCATGTCGAGAACAAGGGGGGCTACGCCGATCTGCTGAAACAGCAGCAACAGCAGCAACAGCAGCACAGCGCAACGCAGCAACAGCAGCAACAGCAGCAACAGCAGCAACAGCAGCAGCCCCAGGAGTGACGTTGCGGCGGGCATGACCCGCCCTTCATCAGGCCCGCGTGCTTCCGATACCGTGCCCAGGCGTGCCTGCGGGGTACCCTGGCAGGGGATCGGCATCCGCGGGCTGCTTTTGAAATCGACCGTCGTGCACGTCGACGGCGACGCTTGGGAAGCCATCCCTGCACCTGAGCATGCCTGGGCCCTGCATGTGGCTGAAATGCCTGTCGCAACGGGCGCACGCCGGTCGCCGGTCGGCTGCCAGCCTCCGCCACTGGTGCTCTCCATGCCCGACCGACGGACAGGCCGGGCCGCGCAACGCCTGAAAATTCCTGCTTCTTTCGAATATTCATTCAGGCAGGGAACAGCAATGGCGGTCTTGGCAGGCAGAACACAGCGGGTGCTGGCCAATGGGGTTTACAGTGGTCTGGCGGTGGCGGCGGCGCTGGGGGCACTGGCCCTGGGCAATGCCCTGCGTCATGGCCTGATGGCGCCGATGCAGGCCCAGACAGCCGTCAGCGCTTCGCCCCAGGTCGACGCTGCCCGTGGTACCGGCCCCGCGGCCGTGGCCGGGCTGGATGCCGGGGCGCTTCGGCGCGCGGGGCAGGGGGCCGCGCCCTCGGCCGCGCTTTCGCGTCCGATCTCTGCCCTGAGCCGCTCTCAGGGTTCCGATGTGCCGGGCAACACCTCGGCGAGTGTTCGAAGCACGTCCCCACGACCGCTGCTGGCCACGATGTCGGCGCTGGAGATCACGCCGCTGCGCGAGATTCCGCTGGGCCTGGTGGGCGATGTCGCCGGGCTGGCTCAAGCTCGTGACTTCATGCTGGTCCTGGGGGCCGATGGCCGGCTCTGGGCACGCGGTCTCAACACGCGGGGACAGCTGGGCGTGGGCATTGCCCAGGCCCAGGTGAACGATTTCCTGCCCCTGCCGGGGCATGACTATCAGGCCGTGGCCGTTGGCGGCGCCCATGCGCTGGCGCTGGATCGCCAAGGCAATCTGTGGGGCTGGGGGGATGACCGATATGGCCAGCTGGGTCGCGGACGGGTCAATCACACGCCGCAGGACAGGCCGACACGCATTGCCCGCGACATCGTGGCCATCGCTGCTGGCGATCGGCACAGTCTGGCGGTGCGCAAGGACGGCGCGTTGCTGGCCTGGGGTGAGAACCGCTGGGGTGAGGTGGGCAATGGCAGTCAGGAGACCATCACCGAGCCCGTCGTCATCGGTCAGGGCTTCCGTTCCGTGGCGGCCGGGGCGGGCTACTCGCTGGCCATCGACCGCCAGGGCCGACTCTGGGCCTGGGGACGGGGGAATCGGGCCGCCTGGGCACGGGCAACGAGGACGACCAGTCCCGGCCGGTCCTGATCGGGGGCGGCTATCGCAGTGTCACGGCTTCCACGGCCCAGTCGTTTGCCATCGGGCAGGACGGGACGCTGTGGGCGTGGGGCAGCAACCTGCTGGGCCAGCTGGGCGATGGTACCCATGAAGATCGGCTGAGCCCGGTGAAGATCGGCAGCGGTTATGTGGCCGTGGCTGCGGGCGGCGCTCATGCCGTGGGTCTGCAGCGTGACGGCAGTGTCTGGGCCTGGGGCAGCAACGGCGTGGGCCAGCTGGCGGATGGCAGTCTGGACGATCGGCTGCGCCCTGCGCGGATCGGTCGTGGCTACGACTTCATCGGGGCTGCCGGCGCTGCCTCGACGCTGGCCCGCCGTGATGGGGTGCTGCGCATGGCGGGGGCCAGACTGCTGCAGTGACCGGGAGGAGGGCCGGGTACTGTCGATCACCCAACGGAGTGCTGGCCAACGGAATGCCCCTGGCCGGCTTTGGGTTATATTTGTCACACGCCGGCCGTTCATTCCGCCGGGGCGGCGCCCGGCATCTTCTTCCGTCTGTTCCTCGCCATGATTCCAGCCCACGAAGCCCTCAAGATCCTTCAGGCTGGCAACAGCCGTTTCGTTGCTGGTCTGGGGGGCGTTTCACTGGCTACCAACCAGGCGCGCCGCTCCCAGCTCATCATGAAGCAGACGCCCTTTGCCGTGCTGCTGGGCTGTGCGGACTCCCGCGTGCCAGCCGAGCTGGTCTTCGATCAGGGGCTGGGCGAGCTGTTCGTCATCCGCGTGGCCGGCAACATTGTGGCACCTTCGCAGATCGGCAGTGTCGAGTTTGCCGTCGAGCGCTTCAGCACGCGGTTGGTGGTGGTGCTGGGCCATTCCAACTGTGGCGCCATCTCCGCCACGCTGGATGAGCTGAAGCTGCCGGCCAAGGGACGTTCCCCCAACCTGCGTGCCGTGGTGGACCGCATCCGCCCATCCATCGAGCCCCTGCTGGAAACCGAGCTGGCTAATGATCCGGGCGGCTGAAGCGGCACGCGGTGCGCGCCAACATTCGCCACGCCGCTAACCATCTGCGGCACGGCTCCCCCATCCTCGAACACTGGATCGAGCACGAGGGGCTGCTGGTGGTGGGGGCCGAATACTCGCTGGAGACCGGCATCGTCGACTTCTTCGACGGCATGCCGGACAACGCGCCCCCGGCCGTGCCGGGGCTGCCGTCGGCCACCTGAGTTTTGGCTGCCTGAGTTTTCGTCTTCCCGGCGTCTTCCCGGCGTCTTCCCGGTCTGGGCAGGGTCAGGCCAGACCAGCGCGGATCAAGCCAGGTAAGCGCGGATCAAGCCAAGCCAGCGCAGATCAAGCCCTGGCCAGATCCAGCAAACCAAGACCAGGCAAACCACGCCAAGCCAGATCAGGCCACTTCAAATCAGGCCAGGGAAAACGAGGTCAGGGAAAACGAGGTCAGGTCAAATCAACAAGCCTGGCCTGATTCCCGGTCCCCTGACGTCTCAGCGCCAGTCCGACAGCGGATGTGCGCCATCGTGGTGGTCGCGGAAGTGGCTTTCGATGAACTTCTGCTCCACGGCGGCCAGCGTGGGCGGATCCCACTTCGGCGACCGGTCCTTGTCGATGAGCAGCGCACGCACACCTTCGGCGAAGTCACGGGCTGCGCAGCAGCTGATAGCCACGTTGTACTCGATGCGGAACACGTCGGCCAGCGAGCGGTGACGGCAGCGGTGCTGCAGTTCCCAGGCCAGGGCAGCCGAGGTGGGGCTGCCGCGCGGAACGTGTCCACGGCCGTGGCCAGCCATTCGTCGCCCTCGGTGGGCAGGGCCAGCAGGCGCTCGGCCGTGTCCTTCAGGCTGGCCATGCCCACGGTCTTGCGGATCAGGTCGAAGTGCTTGCGCAGGTTGGACGGCGCGCGTTCGGCCTTGCTTTCATGCGCGTCCAGCAGGTGGGTCATCTGGGCCTTGTTGGCCGCCGTGTCGGTGCTCCAGTGCGCCTTCAGGATGTCGGCCAGCACCGCATCGCGGGCCGAATCGTCAATGCAGAAAGTCGCCCATGCCGGAGAAAGAGCGCGTCCGAGGCGTTCATCGGCGCCCCGGTCAGTGCCAGGAAGAGCCCGGCCCGACCCGGCAGTCGGCTCAGGAACCAGCTGCCACCCACGTCGGGGAAGAGCCCGATGCTGATCTCGGGCATGGCGATGCGGGTCTCGGGGGTGACCACACGGTGCGAGGCGCCGGCCAGCAGGCCCGAGGCCGCCCCCCATGACGATGCCGTGCCCCCAGCAGAGCACCGGCTTCGTGCAGGTGTGGATGCGATAGTCCAGCGCGTATTCCAGGAAGAAGAAGCGCTGTGCGTAGGGGTTGGGGCGGTCTCCATATTCCTTGATGGAATGATAGAGGTCCCGGATATCACCGCCGGCACTGAATGCGCGCGAACCGGCGCCATCCAGCACGATGGCCACGATCTCCGGATCCCGGATCCATTGCCTGAGGCGCGGCAGCAGCTGCTCGACCATGGCCAGTGACAGTGCATTCAGCGATGCCGGTGCGTTGAGGCGGGCATGACCGATGCGCCGGCCATCGGCTGTGGCGGGTTCCTCGAAAATGACCACGTTCTCTTCTGTCATGACGATGTGCGTTCCTGTCTCCCCCGCAGGCCGGGGCAAAAATAAGTCCCTGATTACTACCACAATATTAACCGGGCGGTCAGCGTGCCGAGGGCGTTGCCTACGGGAAAACGGAAAGATGCCGGATCCGTCGACAGTCCCTGGCTGCACATACGCCGGGTGGGGAGGGGCATGAATGCTAAACTCCGTCAAATCATCCTGACCCGCAACGATGCCTGGAGAAGACGCATGAAAGTACGCAGTGACTCCTTCGTGGCTGGCCAGCCGCTGCCTGATGCGCTGGCCTTCGCGCGCCCCGATCCCACCTCGCGGGTAACTCTTTCCGACAATCGCAACCCGCACCTGGCCTGGGAGGATGTGCCCGAGGGCACCCGCTCCTTTGCCGTGCTGTGCATCGATCATGACGCGCCTTCTCGGCCCGATGACGTGAATCACCCCGACCGTGAGGTGCCGGCCGACCTACCGCGCGTGGAATTCATGCACTGGACGCTCATTGATCTGCCGCCCGAGCTTCGCTCGGTGGGCGAGGGCGTGTATTCCAGCGAGGTCTCACCCCGTGGCAAGCCGGGTCCGGAACTGCCCGATGGCACCCGCCAAGGGGTGAACGACTACACGGCCTGGTTTGCTGCCGACCATGACATGAACGGCGACTACTATGGCTATGATGGCCCGTGCCCGCCGTGGAACGACGCGCTGACGCACCGCTACGACTTCATCGTGCATGCGCTGGATGTGGAGCGCCTGCCCATTGAAGGGCGTTTTGACGGCCGTCAGGCCATCGAGCTGATCAAAAGGCACAGCCTGGGATCAGCCAGCGTGGGCGGCACCTATACGCTGAATGCCCGCCTGCGGGCCACGCAGGCCGGTCGCTGATCTGACGCCTTCCGTCAGCGCGGGGGGCGCTGACGGATCAGCCCCACGCCGATGCCCTCGATATGGAAGTCCCGGGTGCCGACAGGCACCACGATGGGTTCATAGGCGGGGTTTTTCCGGAAGCAGTTCCACGGGGCCATTGAGCCCGTTGCGGTGCAGCCGCTTGACGGTGACCTCCTGTCCCAGGCGGGCTACGACGATCTGGCCATTGTGCGCGTCGGCGGTGGCCTTGACCGCCAGCAGGTCGCCATCCAGCATGCCCGCATCGCGCATGCTGTCGCCCTCGGATGCGCAGCAGATAGTCGGGGGTGGCGCTCGAAGAGGCTGGCGTCGAGCGTGAAGCTGGCCTCGATGTGGCTTTCAGCCAGGATGGGGTGCCCGGCTGCCACGCGCCCCACCAGGGGCAGCGAGATGCTGGGGCCGCTGCCCAGCAGTCCGGCCGCCGCGGCGCGCTCCATGGCGCCTGCACCCAGTCCGCGCACCGTCACGCTGCGCCCGCCCCGGGTGAGCGTGGTGCCATTGGCCCCCCTGGCCGTGGCATGGCCGGCCGTGCCGGATGCGGCAGGCGGCAAGGTGCCTTCCAGGGAGTCTTCGGCCGCAGGCAGCAGGCGGATGCCGCGCGAGGTGCCTGCACAGAGTTCGATCATGCCCTTGCGGGCCAGCGCCTTCAGGTGATCTTCAGCGGCATTGACCGACCGGAAGCCCAGCGCACTGGCGATTTCCGCCCGGGTGGGGGGGAAGCCGGTCTGGTCGAGATGCGCTTGGATCTGGGCAAGGACTTCCCGTTGCCGGGCGGTGAGGGGGCGCATGATGGCAGGCGAATCGAAGAAGGGACAAGGGCGATCAGCCTGTATTTTTGTCCAGTATCGTGTGAACCGCAAGTCATGGGGAGATTCACACTGCAGCAGGCAAAAAAAGTTACACTCTCATATTGTGGCACTGCAACTCAGGATGCGAGCGCTTTCTGTCTCATATACGCGCTGCATTCCACCATGACGGGACAGCTTGCTCGAAAGGTCTCCTCAATGCGTTGCCACCATTCCGTTGCTTGCCGGGGCGTTTTCCTGCGGCCGGTCCGCAGGCGCCTGTATCGGGGGTTGCGCAGTCGTTCGCACTGCTGCCCTGACCCCGCCGGGCGAGCAGATCCCTTTCCACGGGGCTGCCAGGCAATGGAACAGTTCTCTCTTCCAGGGGTTGCCGCCCTGTTCAGGGGGCTGGCGCTCTACCGTTCGTAAGCACGGACGGCTGTTCTCGCTCGTTTCTCGTCGATCCCTCGCATGGAGGGCCGCCCGATCGGCCCCGATTCCTGCGCGGGGGCTGTGGCTGCATCACGCCGTCGGGCGATCGATCCCCTCGGTATCGGACAGCCGCACGCCGTGTTTCGTCCCTTTTCTGGAAGCCCGTTTCACTACATGTCCACCAAGATCTACGTCGGTAATTTGCCGTGGCGAACCACGGATGTGCAGCTGACCCAGCTGTTTGCTGCCCATGGCGATGTCCTCAGTGTCCGCATCATCTCCGACCGGGATACCGGCCGGTCGAGAGGGTTGCCTTTGTCACCATGGCCAGCGCGCCGGCAGCCCAGGCAGCCATTGCCGCCCTGCACGGCCTCGTTGCTGGAAGGGCGCACGCTGGTGGTCAATGAGGCCAACAACCAGGGCGGTCGCCCGGGGTCTCGCCCGACTGGCCCGCGCACGCACGAAGACGCATGAACACAGGGGCCCGGCAATGCCGGGCCCCTGTATCGTTTCATGGGATGTTCAGACCCGGGGGCTGGCCTGCAGGCCCCCGCGAGGTCAGAGCGCGCCCCGAGGGGCTGAGCCCAGGGCTTACATGCTGCTGTAGTTCGGGCCGCCGCCGCCTTCCGGCGTTGTCCAGACGATGTTCTGCGTCGGATCCTTGATGTCGCAGGGTCTTGCAGTGCACGCAGTTCGACGCGTTGATCTGCAGCTTCAGTCCGCTGCCGTCCTCGTGCTCGACGAACTCGTAGACACCGGCCGGACAGTAGCGCGCCTCGGGCCCGGCATAGCGGGCCAGGTTCACCGCCACCGGCACCTCGGGGTCCTTCAGGCGCAGGTGCGACGGCTGGTTCTCGTCGTGGTTGGCATTGGAGATGAACACCGACGACATCCGGTCGAAGGTGATCCTGCCATCGGGCTTCGGGTACTCGATGGGCTGACACTCGCTGGCCGGCTTCAGATAACAGTGGTCGGCCTTCTTCACGTGCAGGGTGAACGGCAGCTTGCCCCGGAACACCACCTGGTCCAGTCCTACCAGCAGGCTGCCCAGCACCAGACCCTTGCCCATGGCTGCCTTGAAGTTGCGCGTCTTCCAGAGCTCCTCGTGCAGCGGCGACTGGCGGAAGGCCTCGGGGTAGGCCTGCAGCACATCCTGGCTGCGGCCCTCGGCCAGGGCCTGCGCGATGCTCTCGGCTGCCAGCATGCCGCTCTTGATGGCCGAGTGCACGCCCTTGATGCGGGCCGCGTTCAGGAAGCCCGCCTCGCAGCCCACCAGGCACCCGCCCGGGAAGACCAGCTTCGGCAGGGCGTTGATGCCGCCAGCCGTGATGGCGCGCGCGCCGTACTCCAGGCGACGGCCGCCCTCGAAGGTGTCGCGCAGCGCCGGGTGCGTCTTCCAGCGCTGGAATTCCTCGAAGGGTGACAGATAGGGGTTCTGGTAATTGAGGCCCACCACGTAGCCGGCGGCCACCAGATTCTCGCCGAAGTGGTAGATGAAGCCGCCCCCGTAGGTGGCATTGTCCAGCGGCCAGCCCGCCGTGTGCACGACCAGTCCCGGGCGGAACTTCTCGGGCGGAACCTCCCACAGCTCCTTGATGCCGATGCCATAGCTCTGGGGGTCGGACTCGGCTTCCAGCTGGAAGCGCTCCATCAGCTCGCGCCCCAGGTGACCGCGCGAGCCTTCGGCGAACACCACGTACCGGCCCAGCAGTTCCATGCCCGGCTGGAAGGCGTCGGTGGGCTTGCCATCACGGCCGACACCCATGTCACCCGTGATCACGCCGCGCACCTGGCCCTCTTCGCCATACAGGATGCGGGCTGCTGGAAAGCCCGGGTAGACCTCCACGCCCAGCGCCTCGGCCTGCTCGCCCAGCCAGCGCACCAGCTGCGCCGCACTGCCGATGTAGGCGCCGTGGTTCTTCATGCCGGGCGGGATGGCCCATTCCGGCGTGCGCAAGGGTGCCCGTGGCCGTCAGGAAACAGCACCTCGTCGTGCGTGACCTCGGTCTGCAGCAGGGGCGCCATCCTTCTTCCAGTCGGGCAGCAGCTCGGTGAGGGATTCCGGATCGATGACGGCGCCCGCCAGGATATGGGCACCCACCTCGGCCCCTTTCTCGAGCACGCAGACGTTGATCTCCTGGTTCTTCTGGGCCGCCAGCTGCTTGAGCCGGATGGCGGTGGCCAGGCTCGGCCGGTCCGGCGCCGACGATCACGACATCGAATTCCATCGAGTCGCGTTCGATCTCGACGACGGATTCATCTCGCTCCATGGAGGCTTCCTTTGAGGGAGGGGATGGTCGGGTGCGCCCGCACGATCCCGGGTTCGGTGTCCGAGGGGCCCGGTCCGAGGCCTGTCGCGAGCCGACACATGCGGCACCGCCACCAGAGCCCGTCCGGGGAGTCATCACGATATCCCCGCCATTTTCGGTGAAGCCATGCTGCGGCGCAAACGGGGAAAGCCCCCCGCTCGACAGTTGTCCATTTTTGCGTCATGGGAACGTTGCCGCGGTGGCCGGCAGGGGCGGGCGCGGCAACGTGAGGTTCCCGGTCGCGCAAACGACAGCGCCGCACTTTGGCCGGGGCCGGATCATTGCTACAATTTCCATTTCCGGAAGGGCATACATGACCAAATATGTATTTGTCACCGGCGGCGTGGTCTCGTCCTGGGCAAGGGGCATAGCCGCCGCCTCGATGGCCGCGCTCCTGGAGTCGCGGGGGGTCAACGTCACGTTGATGAAGCTTGATCCCTACATCAACGTCGACCCGGGCACCATGAGCCCGTTCCAGCACGGCGAGGTCTTCGTTACCGAGGACGGCGCCGAGACCGACCTGGACCTGGGCCACTACGAGCGCTTCGTCTCGGCGCGCATGCGTCGCTCCAACAACTTCACCACCGGTCAGATCTACGACTCCGTCATCCGCAAGGAACGCCGGGGCGAGTACCTGGGCCGCACGGTGCAGGTCATCCCGCACATCACCAACGAGATCCAGGCCTTCGTCGAGCGTGGCGCGGGCGTGGGCACCCCGGCCGAGGCCGAGGTTGCCATCGTCGAGATCGGCGGTACCGTGGGTGACATCGAATCCCTGCCGTTCCTTGAGGCCGCCCGGCAGATGAGCCTGAAGGTCGGGCGCGGCAACGCCTGCTTCGTGCACCTCACGCTGGTGCCCTTCCTGGGCAAGGCCGGCGAGCTCAAGACCAAGCCCACCCAGCACTCGCTGCAGGGAGCTGCGCAAGATCGGCATCCAGGCCGACATGGTGCTGTGCCGGGCCGACCGCGCCATCCCTCGACGACGAGCGCGCCAAGATCTCGCTCTTTTCCAACATCCCGGTGGATTCGGTCATCTCCGTGCGTGATTCCGACTCCATCTACAAGATCCCGCGCATGCTGCACGAGCAGAAGGTCGACGACATTCTTGTCGATCTGCTCAAGCTCGACCGTCCGCCCGCAGACCTGAGCGTCTGGGACACCCTCATCCAGCGGCTGGAGCATCCGCGCCATCACGTGCGCATCGCCATGGTCGGCAAGTACGTCGACCTCACCGAGTCCTACAAGTCGCTGACCGAGGCGCTGGTGCATGCCGGCATGCACACCTCCACCCGCATCGCCATCGACTACCTCGATTCCGAGCAGATCGAGCGTGAAGGCACCGCCATGCTGGCCAACTACGACGCCATCCTGGTGCCGGGCGGCTTCGGCAAGCGCGGCGTCGAGGGCAAGATCCGGGCCATCCAGTTTGCCCGCGAGAACAAGGTGCCGTTCCTGGGCATCTGCCTGGGCATGCAGCTGGCCGTGGTCGAATACGCGCGCCACGTGGCGGGCCTGACGGATGCCAACAGCACCGAGTTTGCGCTCGATACCCCGCATCCGGTCATCGCGCTCATCACCGAATGGACCGACCGCAGCGGCAACGTCGAGAAGCGGGACCACAGCTCCGGCCTGGGCGGCACCATGCGGCTGGGCGCACAGCGCTGCCCGGTGCGCTCCGGCACGCTGCTGGCCAGCATCTACGGCGACTCGGTCTACGAGCGTCACCGTCACCGCTTCGAGGTCAACAACGACTACGTCGACCGCCTGCAGGCGGCAGGGGCTCACCATCGCGGCCCGCACCCCGGTCGAGGGGCCTGACCGAGACGGTCGAGCTGCCCACCGCTGGCGAGCACGCGCATCCGTGGTTCCTGGGCGTGCAGTTCCACCCCGAGTTCACGTCCACCCGCGTCATGGGCATCCGCTCTTCATCGCCTACATCAAGGCGGCGCTGGCTCACGCCAGCGAGCAGCGTGCCCAACGGTCGGCCGGTGGCGACAGCCAGGCCTCGCAGGAGAAACACCCATGAAGATCGCAGGACGCCCCGTCGGGCTTGACCAGCCCTTCTTCCTGCTGGCCGGGCCGTGCGCCATCGAGTCCCGAGCAGCTGGCGCTCGACACCGCCGGCCAGCTCAGGGAAATCTGCGCCGAGCTGGACATCCCCTTCGTCTACAAGTCGTCGTTCGACAAGGCCAACCGCAGCTCCGGGCAAAGTCCTTCCGGGGCCGGGGTCTTGAGGGCGGGCTGAAGGTGCTGGCCGAGGTCAAGCGTCAGATCGGCGTGCCCGTCGTCACCGATGTCCACGAGATCGACCAGATCCAGCCCGTGGCCGAGGTGGTGGACGTGCTGCAGACGCCGGCCTTCCTGTGCCGCCAGACCGACTTCATCAACGCCGTGGCTGCCAGCGGCCGGCCCGTCAACATCAAGAAGGGCCAGTTCCTGGCACCTCACGACATGATGCAGGTGGTGGCCAAGGCGCGGGCCGCGGCGCAGGGACGCCGGGTGTCGACGAGGACTGCGTGATGGTCTGCGAGCGTGGCGCCAGCTTCGGCTACAACAACCTGGTCTCCGACATGCGGTCGCTCGCCATCATGCGCGAAACGGGCTGCCCGTCGTGTTCGATGCCACCCACTCGGTGCAGCTGCCGGGCGGGCAGGGCGACCGCTCCGGTGGCCAGCGCGAATTCATCCCCGTACTCGCACGGGCCGCCGTGGCCACCGGCGTGGCCGGCCTCTTCATGGAAACCCACCCCGATCCGGAACATGCACTGTCCGACGGCCCCAATGCCTGGCCGCTGGCTCGCATGCGCGACCTGCTGGCCACGCTGAAGGCGCTGGATGCCGTGGTCAAGCAGCGGGGCTTTGCCGAGACTGGACATCACGGCCTGAAGGCGGAACTTTCGCCGGGCTGGCGCTGGCGCTGTCCGGACGAGGGGTAGGCCGTCTGTTGCGCGCGCCTTTCCAAGCGATATCGCCCAACCCCGATGCGGCAGCATCGGAGGAAAGCGAATGCATGATCAGGGGACTGGCACTCGTGATCGCCGACAGTCGCGTCACCGACGCCGAGAAGATCGCCGCCTACCGCGAGATTTCCACCCGCGCCGCCGCGGCCGGGGCGCGAACCTTCGTCGCGCGCGGGGCCGGGCACCACGGTGTCTCGAAGGCGACTGGAAGCCGGAACGTATCGTCATCATCAGGGTTGATGATATGGAAACGGCTCGCAAGTACTATGATTCGGAGTTGTACCGTCAGGCCCGCGAAGTTCGTGCGGGCGCAACCGCCAAGTTCAACATGATCTGTGTTGAAGGCTTAGATTGAGGAGAAAGGCCAATGAGTACAATCGTCGACATTATCGGGCGTGAGATCATCGACTCGCGCGGCAACCCCACCGTCGAGTGCGATGTCCTGCTCGAATCCGGTGTGATGGGTCGTGCCGCCGTGCCCGTCCGGCGCTTCGACCGGTTCCCGTGAGGCCATCGAGCTGCGCGATGGCGACGCCAAGCGCTACGGCGGCAAGGGCGTGCTGAAAGGCTGTCGAGAACATCAACACCGAGATCTCCGAGGCCGTTCTGGGCCTGGACGCTACCGAGCAGGCCTACGTCGACCGTACCCTGATCGAGCTGGACGGTACCGACAACAAGGCCAACCTGGGCGCCAACGCCATGCTGGCCGTCTCCATGGCCGTGGCCCGTGCCGCTGCCGAGGAATCCGGCCTGCCGCTGTATCGCTACTTCGGTGGCTCGGGCCAGATGTCGCTGCCCGTGCCGATGATGAACGTCATCAACGGCGGCGCCCACGCCAGCAACAACCTCGACCTGCAGGGAATTCATGATCATCCCGCTGGGTGCGCCCACCTTCCGTGAAGCCCTGCGCTATGGTGCCGAGACCTTCCACGCCCTGAAGAAGCTCATCAACGACGCCGGCATGCCGACGTCGGTCGGTGACGAAGGCGGCTTCGCCCCGTCGGTCGACCACCACGAGGCTGCCCTGCAGCTGATCGTGAAGGCCATCGAGAGAGCCGGCTATCGTCCGGGCGAGGACATCGCTCCCTGGGTCTGGATTGCGCCAGCAGCGAGTTCTACAAGGATGGCAAAGTACCACCTGGCCGGCGAGAAGAAGGTGCTCACCGCCGCCGAGTTCACCAGCTGCTGTCCGACTGGGTGGCCAAATACCCGATCATCTCGATCGAGGACGGCATGGCCGAGAACGACTGGGATGGCTGGAAGCACCTGACCGAGCGTCTGGGCAAGAGCGTCCAGCTGGTGGGTGACGACCTGTTCGTCACCAACACCCGCATCCTGAAAGAGGGTATCGAAGCTGGTGTGGCCAACTCGATCCTCATCAAGGTCAACCAGATCGGCACCCTGACCGAGACCTTCGCCGCCATCGAGCTGGCCAAGACCCACGGCTACACCGCTGTGGTCTCGCACCGCTCTGGTGAGACCGAGGACACGACCATCGCCGACATCGCCGTGGCCACCAACGCCCTGCAGATCAAGACCGGCTCGATGTCGCGCAGCGACCGTATCGCCAAGTACAACCAGCTGCTGCGCATCGAAGAGGATCTGGGGCGAAACCGCCGTCTCACCGGGGACGCGACGCCTTCTACAGCATCCGTCGCCGCTGATCGCGGTTCGGGCCCGGCTTCGTGCCGGGCTCCCGGACAGGCCGGACAGGTCCTGGCTGCAGCCTCCCTGAGGGGGCCGTGGCCGGTGAAACCCGCCGGCCCTTTTTGCCACTTCTTTCCGTATTCCCTTTCGTCGGCGCGCCGTCGACCCGTCTGCCAACCATGCGCCTGCTTTTCGTCGTCCTTGTCGGTCTGCTCGTACTCATCCAGTACCCGCTGTGGCTGGGCCAGGGCAGCTGGTCGCGTGTCTGGCGGCTGGACCAGTCATTGGCCCTGCAGCGCGAGGTCAACGCCGGCAAGCGCCTGCGCAACGAGGGGTCTGGAGGCCGAGGTCGAGGACCTGAAATCCGGCCGCTCCGCCGTCGAGGAACGTGCCCGCTATGGCCTGGGCATGGTCAAGCCGGACGAGATCTTCGTGCAGATCAACCCGGCACCGATTCACCGGCCACCGGGCATTGACCCTGGGCCGCAGCTGGCCACAGGACGGCGGACCAGAGGAGCAGGCCAGATGCACAGCAAGCCCACGTGGCGGCCACCCGGCGCAGCCTGCCATCATGGTTGTTGCGGCTCACGCGCCCGATGTCGTGAAACCGGGCGCGACAGCTCACGACACTGACGTTTTCGTCCGCCGCGGTTCGGCAAACAGCGCTGCCACCTGCTGCGTGTCGAAGCGGTACGGCAGCCGGCAGAACTCGCAGTTCACCTGGATGGCGCCTTCCTGTTCCTCCAGGATGCTGTCCACCTCCGCGCGGCCCAGCATCTTCAGCATGCCTGCCACCTTCTCGCGCGAACACGTGCACTCGAAGCGGGGCTTCTTCTGGTCGAAGGCGCGGATGTCCGTTTCCCAGAAGAGGCGGCGCAGCACCTCCTCGGGGGGCAGCGTCAGCATCTCTTCGCGGGTCAGCGTGTCGGCCAGTGCCTGCACCTGCTCCCACAGCATCCGGCCTTCCTCATCGTCGGTGGCCAGCTGGTCGGACGTGCCCGGCATCACCTGCAGCAGCAGCCCGAAGGCACTCTGCTCGTTGGCGCCCAGCCAGAGCCGTGACGGCAGCTGCTCCGACAGGCTCATGTAGTTTTCCAGCACCTCGGCTACCGTGTCCCCCTCGAAGGGGATGATGCCCTGGTAGGGGTTGTCCAGCCCCTTGGACGCGTCCGAGCTGTTGCCACGCGGCAGCAGCGTCACCGCAAAGCGGCCGTTGCCATCCGGGTTCACCAGATCGCCGAACGAGGCATCGTGCGGGATGGCCGCGCCATCCTGCAAGCTTCACCGTGGCACGGAAGCGCCCGTCGGCCCAGCACTCGGCCACGAAGAGCCGTGCGGGTCCCGGTGCCCTGGATCTGCAGGCAGGCTGCCGTCGAACTTCAGCGACGAGGCCAGCAGCACCCCGGCCGCTGTCAGCTCGCCCAGCCGCTCGCGCACCGTGGGCGGCACGTCGCGCTCGCCGTAGCGCTGGTGATGGGTGACGATGGGCAGCCAGCTCTTGTCCAGCCGCACCACCTGGCCACGCACCCGCCCGTTGAATCCGAATCGAATCAGGGAATCCATTCTGTCAGTTCTCTGTTGTAGCGCGCCGCATGCGCCTGATAGTTTGCGGCCGATTTCGCCAGCCCGGCGATCTCCTCGGCCGTCAGGGGGCGCACCGCCTTGGCCGGTGCACCGAGGATCAGCCAGCCGTCCTCGAACTGCTTGCCCTCCGTGACCAGCGCCCCCGCGCCCACCAGACAGTTGCGGCCGATGCGCGCATGATTCAAGACCACCGCCTGAATCCCCCACCAGACTGTTGTCCCCGATCGTACAGCCGTGCAGCATGGCCTGGTGGCCTACGGTAACGTTGCTGCCCAGCACGAGCGGGGCGCCCGGGTCCACGTGTAGCACGGCATTTTCCTGCACGTTGCTGCCTTCGCCAATGGTGATCGGCTCATTGTCGCCGCGCAGCACTGCACCGAACCAGATGCTGGCGCCGGCTTCCAGCCGCACGTCACCGATCAGCGAGGCCGAGGGGGCCACCCAGGCGTCGGGGAGCCAGGGTGGGGTGCTTGAGGGCCTAAGGTGTAGAGGGGCATGAGGGGTCTCCTGAAATGGCTGTTGAAGGGATAGTGTAGAGCCGGTCCAGGGCGATGGTCTCAGATCGGCGGTTGTACTCGTTCAACCGTCCGGGGCGGCTACAAAGCCTGACGGACGCCGCCCGGTCTCGCCACGAACCAGGTCGTGCCGTCGCTGGAAAAGGACAGGGGACGCCCGTTGTGCCCCGCTGATGCTGCCGCCTTTCACGCAATCAGATGCCTGGATGTTGCCAATTCAGGTGTTTTTCTATAAGATCAGCGATCAGTCGCGACTTGATATCCCGCAGGAGATCCCCTGTGCCCATCCAGACGCTGTCACCCAAAAGCCGCACGCAGGAACTGATGGCGCAAGGCGCCCAGCTCATCGACATCCGCTCGGCCGATGAGCACGCCCGCAGGCTACATCGCCGAAGCCCGGCACATCCCGCTGGACCAGTTTCCTCCATCGGGCAGCCTGCCGGTCAGCGTCCGTCGTCATCTTCCAGTTTGCCGCTCGGGCCAGCGCACCCGCATGAACGCCTCGAAGCTGGAGGCGTCCTGCGGCGGCTCTGGCGCGGAGGTCCAGACCTATATCCTCGAAGGTGGCCTGGATGCCTGCGAAATCGGCGAGGCCTGCCGGTCGTCAAGGACGCCTCACAGCCCCTCGAGCTGCAACGGCAGGTACAGATCGCCGCCGGCGCGATGATCGTGCTCGGCTTCGTGCTGGGCATCAGCGTTTCGCCCTGGTTTCACCTGCTGTCCGGTTTCGTCGGGGCGGGGCTGATGTTTGCCGGCATCTCGGGCTTCTGCGGTCTGGCCCGCCTGCTGGTCAGGATGCCCTGGAACCGCAAAGAGCCGTGACGGCATGAACCGTTTGTCTGCATTGTCCGATCACCAAGGGTCATCATGAAACTGAACGTTGGCGGCATCGACCGAGCACTGCGCATCATCATCGGCATCGTGCTGATCGCACTGGCCGCGACCAACACCGTAGGATGGTGGGGGTGGCTGGGTATCATCCTGTTGCTGACTGGCCTGTTCCGCTTCTGCCCGCTGTATCGGATGCTGGGCATCTGCACCGCCCCATCAGCAACAAGAACTGATCTCCTCCGTCCGGCGGACGCCACCGCCGGTAACAGGGGCACCAAGCGGGCAACCGGATGCCTTTTCTTCGTCCGGGATGCCTGCCTTGCCCCCGACAAGGCCTGCCGGCTCTTCCAGAGTGGCAGGCTTTTTCATGGCAGTAAGGCCAAGGTGGGGCGAGTGACAGGCGAAGAGGGCGCCTGACACACACGAATCCCCGTATGCGCCATCTCCTGGTTCAGCCAGGCATCAGGACGGGTCGCGGCTGTAGATCAGCACACTGAGGCGCAATCGTCACTTCCGCGCTGGCCGGCAGGCCATCCTGGGCCTCATCCGTGGCCGTGAGATGGGTGCTGAGGGATGTTCTGGAAGTCATCGCTGTAGATCGACGCATCGGAATTGAAACGCAGCTTCCATTCGCCGCTCTGTGGCATGCCGATGCGATAACCTTCCTTCACCTCGTAGCCGCAATTGGCGATCACCATCACATCATCCCCGTCACCGTGCTGGTCCCAGCGCTGGAACGCGATCAGGTTCTGCTGATCATTCACGTGCGTGACGGCCACATTCTGTCCGCACAGCCCACGACTGACGCCATCCCGGTTCAGTCGCAGCCAGATCGGGTCACGATACATGCGGGCCACGCCGTGATACTCCTCGTTCATGTGCCAGTCGAGCGGCACATTGTCACGGAACCATTCGCCCTGCAGGAATTCCTGTCCCTGAAAGATCATCGGGATGCCGGGCGAGGTGAACAGCAGCCCGGCCGCCAGCGTCGAGCGCTTCTGGGCATGCCAGCCCGTCGGATCATCGTTGTTGATCTCCTGCGGCACGCGCGCCTTGCCATTGGCCACCTCATCGTGTGACTCGCTGTAGATCACGCGATTGCAGGCGTCTTCCTCGTAGCGGTAGGTGATGGCCGTCTTCACCGCCTCCATCGAGCGGCCTGCATCATCGGCCTGGATCACCATCTCGCGGATCGGATGCACGAACTGCGCATCCCACTGCGAATGGAAGCCCGCACCGCCCCGGTCCGGGTCGGCGGTGATGGCCGGATTGCTGTGCAGATCCTCGGCGATCATGATCCGACCCGGAAAACGCTCGCGCACGGCCTGGTTCACGTACTGCATCAGGCTCCAGCCTTCCGGAATCGTCTCGCCGCCATCCCCGTTCACGCTGTGGATGTAGAGGATCATGTCCCAGCGCAAGCCGTCGACGTGGTAGTCCTCAAGCCACATCATCGCGTTGTCGTGGATGAACTGACGAACCTCGCCACGGCCGTAGTCCGGGCGAGTGTCCCCAGGGCGTCTTCGAGCGGTGGTCGTTGTAGAAGTAGATGCCGCCCTTGTCGTTCTCCCTGCCAGCCATCGAACTGCCACAGGGTCGAGATCGCTCGGACCGAAGTGGTTGTAGACCACATCCAGGATGACGGCGATGCCGCGCTTGTGCGCCTCCCGGACGAGCTGCTTGAAGCCGTCCGGCCCGCCATAGGCACTTTCCACCGCGAAGATGTGGGCGGGGTTGTAGCCCCAGGAGTAATCCCCGGCAAACTCGGCGATCGGCATGATCTGGATGGCATTGATCCCGAGCTTCACCAGATGATCCAGCCGCTGCAGCATGGTCTCGAATCCGCCCGGCCGGCCTTCCTCTTCCACATGGAAAGAGCCGATATGCAGCTCATAGATCACGAGCTCGTTGTGCGAGCTGACCTGGAAGTCATCGCCCTGCCAGTCGAAAGCGGCCGGATCGTAGATCACGCCGTGACCGACCGAATTCGTCACCTGACGGGCATACGGGTCGATCCGCTCCAGCACGGTATCGCCATTGCGGAGCACGAACTTGTATCCCTGACCGGCCTTGGCGCCCTTGACCTCGGCATACCAGTAGCCGTTGCCCTCGCTGAACGAGCGGGTGTTCGGTCTTTGACCAGTCATTGAAATCTCCCGTCACCCAGACCTGATCCGCATGCGGCGCCCAGACGCGGAAGAAAACGCCCCCCTTGCAGGGCAGTGCGCCCATGCCGGCATGATGTTTCCGGTTTCGCTTGGAAGAATCGGTCATTCGGTGGCTCCTCGACGGATCGTGATCGGACAGCCAAACAAAATAACAGGGATCCGACCGACCATTTTTATTACACGAGAAGCTGGAAATGTCTTTACATTTGTTCATCTTTCAGCATCTTCATTCATCACCACTCATTTCGGGGGAGGGTTCGAGCCTCTGTGCGTAAGGGCACCGGCATGAGACGGAGACAGACCCGGATCGGGGAGGGCGTGTCAGTTTCTTCTTGGATTGCACGTGTGCTGGGTGATTCGGGGTCAGGTGGGCCCCGTTGCAGTCGGCTGTTGTGGTCGGCCCAACCGTCCAAAGGTGTCCACGTGCAACAATCCGTCTCATGCCCGCCGATCACCCCAACATCGACCTCCACAGTCACACCACCCGTTCCGACGGCACGCTCTCGCCCACCGCGCTGGTGCAGCGTGCCCGTGTCAACGAGGGTGGACATGCTGGCGCTGACCGACCATGACGTGCTGGATGGCCTGCCCGAGGCGCAGGCGGCAGCCCAGGGCCGAAGGGGCTGGTGCTGATTCCGGGGGTGGAGGTGTCGATCACCTGGGCGGGCGAGACCATCCACATCGTGGGCCTGCGGGTGGATCCGCAGGACGCGACGCTGCTGGCCGGGCTGGAAGCCAACCGGGCGGGGCGTACCGAGCAGGCGCGCGAGATGGCGGCCGAGCTGGAACGCTGTGGGAGTGCCCGATGCCTGGGAAGGGGCGCTGAAGTACGTGGGCAACCCGGCACTGATCTCGCGCAGCCACTTTTGGCCGGCACCTGGTGGCGCTGGGGCTGTGCGCCAGCCAGCGCGAGGTGTTCGACCACTGGCTGGTGCCTGGCAAGCCCGGCTACGTGCCGCAGCGCTGGGCCAGCCTGGATGAGGCGGTGAGCTGGATCCGGGGCGCGGGCGGGGTGGCGGTGCTGGCGCATCCGGCCCGCTACCGGCTGGACGAGACGCGGCTGTGGGCGCTGGCCGAGCACTTCAAGGCGGCCGGCGGGCAGGGGCATCGAGGTGGTCTCGGGCGGCCACGCACCGGCGGACGTTCAGCGCTTTTGCGGGCTGGGCGCGCCGGCTGGAGCTGGCCGCGTCACGCGCCTCGGACTTTCACGATCCTGTTGAGAGCCGTTTCGACGTGGGCCAGATGCCGCCGCTGCCGCCCGATCTCACCCCGATCTGGGACGGCTGGCCGGAGCTGGCGGATATCCGCGCCTGAGCATTCGGATTCTGAGCATTCGGATTCGCAGGGTCCGTCCGCGTTGCGGTTTCCCGGACAGGGCCTTGGTGAGTGCGCTGGCACGGCATGGCATCGCGCCCGCCGCAATCTGTTGCAAAATGCCCCTGTCAGGGCGGTGCTTCTGCAGCGCCTCGTTCCATCCGGGATCATTCCGGTCAGTCGCGCGTGGCCACCGGTATCCTGCTCTCCATCGGGGGCGTCCGAACGGATGGAACACATCATCCATGGTCTGCCAAGAGGCCCCACATGAAACGCATCGAGATCCATCCCGTCAATCCGCAGCCCCGACTCATCCGCCAGGTGGCCGAACAGTTCCAGACCGGCGCGCTGGTGGCGCTGCCCACCGATGCCAGCTATGTGCTGGCCTGTCACCTGGAAGACCGCACGGCCGTTGACCGCATGCGTCAGCTGCGCGGCATCGACGAGAAGCACCTGTTGACGCTGCTGTGCCGCGACCTGTCCGAGCTGTCGCAGTACGCGCAGGTGGACAACCGCCAGTTCCGCTTCCTGAAGGAGTGGACGCCGGGCGCCTACACCTTCATCCTGCCCGCCACGCGCGAGGTGCCGCGCCGGCTGATGCACCCGTCGCGCAAGACGGTGGGCCTGCGGGTGCCGGAGGCCCCCATCGTGCAGGCGCTGCTGGCCGAGCTGGGCGTGCCGCTCCTGTGCGCCTCGCTGATCCTTCCGGGCGATGAGGATCCTCTGTCCGACCCGGATGACATCGAGGACCGCATCGGCAAGCGCATCGACCTGCTGGTCGACGGCGGTGCCGGACAGCTGAGGCCACCAGCGTCATCGACGTGACGGGTGACGAGCCCGTCATCCAGCGTGGGCCTGGGACCGGTGGAGGCCATGCTGCGCTGAGACCCGCCGAGGGCACGTAGAATGCGGAGATTCCATTTTCCGCATCCATCCGCCTCACCATGTCATCTGCCAAGCCCTCCCTGCCACGCGTGCTCACCGGCATCACCACCACCGGCAGCCCGCACCTGGGCAACTATGCAGGCGCCATTCGCCCGGCCATTGCCGCCAGCCGCAGCGGCGATGCCGACAGCTTCTACTTCCTGGCCGACCTGCACGGGCTGATCAAGTGTCCCGATCCGGCCCGCATTCAGCGCTCCACGCTGGAGATCGCCGCCTGCTGGCTGGCGGCAGGGGCTCGATCCGGAGCGCGTCACCTTCTACCGCCAGTCCGACATCCCCGAGATCCCGCAGCTGTGCTGGTACCTGACCTGCGTGACCTCCAAGGGCCTCCTGAACCGTGCGCACGCCTACAAGGCGGCCAACGACAAGAACCGTGAGGCCGGTCTGGACCTGGATGCCGATGTGACGGCCGGGCTCTACATGTATCCGGTGCTGATGGCGGCCGACATCCTGGCCTTCAGTGCCAACCGGGTGCCGGTGGGGCTGGATCAGGTGCAGCATCTGGAGATCGCCCGGGACGTGGCCCAGCGCTTCAACCACCTGTACGGGGAGGTGCTGACGCTGCCGCAAGTGCAGATCGACGAGCAGGTGGGCACGCTGCCGGGCCTGGACGGCCGCAAGATGAGCAAGAGCTACGACAACACCATCCCGCTCTTCATCGAGCGCCGGCAGCTGCAGCGGCTCATCGCGAGCATCGTCACCGACTCGCGCCAGCCAGGCGAGCCCAAGGACACCGAAGGCTCGGCGCTCTTCCAGCTCTACCAGGCCTTTGCCACCCCGCAGGAGACCGCAGCCTTTGCCCAGGCCTTTGCCGACGGCATCGGCTGGGGGGATGCCAAGCAGCAGCTCTTCGAGATGCTGGACCGGATGCTCTCGCCCATGCGTGAGCGCTACGAGGGCGCTGATGGCCGATCCGGCCGGTATCGAGAAAGGTGCTGGAGGCCGGTGCCGAGAAGGCGCGGGCGGTGTGCGTGCCGCTGGTGAAGGCGGTGCGCGAGGCGGTGGGCATCCGCTCGCTGGTGGGGGCGCAGGTGGCCGGTGGCGCTCAGGCCGCTTCCGGAGCCGCGATGGGTGCCCGTGGCGCGCGGCCGGTCCTCAAGCAGTATCGCGGAAGGATGGCCTCTTCTACTTCAAGCTGCAGGTGGGCGATGCCGAGCCGCTGCTGCAGAGCCTGGGCTTTGCCGATCCGAAGGCGTGTGGTGCCTGCATCGGCAGCCTGAAGGCCGACCCACAGGGCTGGGCCGCCCAGCAGGCGTACCTCCAGCCCGTGCCGGCCGACCGCCAGCCGGCCGTGGTGGCAGCCCTCCAGCAGCTGGCCGAGGGCTGATGCTCATCGGACGTGATCCCGCGTGATGCGGGATCACACCACGCCGGTCAGTTCGCGTTTCTTCAGGTACTCGGACAGCTTCTGCGGGGGCAGGGCTGCGCTGATGAAGTGACCCTGCATCATGCGGCAGCCCAGCTCGCGCAGGGCGTGCATTTCCTGGGCGGTTTCCACGCCCTCGGCGATCACCTGCAGCTTCAGCTTCTCGGCCAGCGTCATGATGGCCTGCATGATGGCGGCGTTGCCCCGGTCGTCGGGCAGGCCGCGGATGAAGCCCTGGTCGATCTTCAGGCCGCTGACCGGCAGGTTGCGCAGGTAGGACAGTGACGCATAGCCGGTGCCGAAGTTGTCGATCATCACCTGCACGCCCAGCTTGCGCAGCGCCGTCATCTGGGCGATGGTGCGGCTGGAAGCCCTCGATCAGCGTGATCTCGGTCAGCTCCAGGCGCAGCATCTCGGGGCGCACCTGGTATTCGTCCAGCATGCCCTTGAGCTGGGCCAGGAAGCGGTCCTCGTTGATCTGGTTGGGCGAGATGTTCACCGACACCACCAGGTTGCCGTAGCGATGCAGGTCCAGCTTCTGGCGGTCCTGCAGCGCGCGGCGGATCGTCCAGCTGGCCAGCTGCTTCATGGCGTTGCTCTGCTCGGCACTGGGCAGGAACTGGTCGGGCAGCAGCAGCCCCAGGGTGGGATGGCGCCAGCGGATCAGGCCCTCCATGCCCACCACCTGCAGGTCGAAGCTGGAGATGACGGGCTGGTAGTGCAGCTCCACCTCGCCGCGCTCGATGGCCAGCGGGAATTCGCTGCTCAGCTGCACCTGTGCCACCTTGGCGGACTTCAGGTCGGGGCTGAAGAAGCGCACGTCGTTGCGGCCTTCGGACTTCACCGTGTACATCGCGGCGTCGGCACGCTTGATCAGCGTGCCCGCATCGGTGCCGTGCTGCGGCAGAGCGACACGCCGATACTGGCCGACAGGAAGTGCGCGCGCTCCTGCAGGATGAAGGGCGCTCGGCCGCTGCCAGCACCTGGCGGGCGATGTGTTCCACCTTCTTCGCGTCGTTCTGGTTGAGCAGCACCAGAATGAACTCGTCACCGCCCACGCGGCTGGCAATGTTGCCGGGGCCGATGGTGTCCTTGAATCGGCGTGCCATCTCCACCAGCACTCTGGTCACCGGCCTGGTGGCCCAGGGTGTCGTTGATGGCCTTGTAGCGGTCCAGGTCGATGTAGAGCACGGCCAGCGGCTGCTTGTGTTCCAGCTGCTTTTCCAGTCGCTCGGACAGGTACTTGCGGTTGGGCAGGCCGGTCAGCGCGTCATGCTGCGACTGGCGGCGCAGCTGTAGCTTCCAGCCGCTGCCGCTCCATGTACTGCGACAGCAGCCGCGACAGCATGCCGACCAGATCCACCACCAGCGAGTTGCCGTCGAAGCTCTGCGGGGTGAAGAAGAGCAGGACGGACAGCACCTTGCCCTTGTCCATGACCGGGGCGAGCAGGGCGGCCTTCAGGCCCAGCTGCTCCATCTGGTAGCGGGCATAGAACTCGGCGCTGTTGCCGTCCTTGCGGTGCAGCCACAGCAGGGCGCCCTCGCGAAGCACCATGGCTTCGGGCGAGTTCGCCAGCAGCAGCATCTCCTTGCCCAGCGCCGACAGCATCTCCTGGACGGCCGGGGTGCCGCATTTCTCCTCGATGGTGACCCGCGAGCTTTCCGGGACCGGGCGCATGTGCAGGCCGCCGGCCCAGTTCAGCGTCCGGCAGACCAGGGTGATCACCTCGCGCACCACGACCGATTCGTCCTGTCCCTGCGCGTCGAGCTCCTGCAGCAGCTTGACGATGTCGGACTCCAGGCGCAGCAGCAGGTTCTGGTGGTTCTCGCGCGTCACGTCGCGGCCCACGCCCCGGTAGTACAGCAGCTGCCCGGTCTTCTCGTCGATGATCGGGGCGCCCTGACAGCGACAGCGTGAGCAGGCGACCCTTGGTGAGGATGCCGAACTCGAAGTCACGGATGCGTTCGCCCCGCTGCAGGGTGGCATGCAGCAGCTTCCAGCCGGCATGCGGGTCCTGCAGGAGCATCTCGCGCGCCTGTTGCAGGTGCTCCGGCAGGATCCGCGCGTCCTGCTCCGGCGTCTTGTCGTTCCGACGCCGGGCGGGGGGATTGCTGTTGGCCGCACGCGCGTCATTGGCCAGCTTCTGGGCCAGCTGCGTCTCGCCGGCCCAGGGAATGTTCACCGTCGTCAGGTCCCAGAAATAGTGGCCCGTGATGGCATCGGACCAGTCACGCAGCAGGTCCGGAATCTGCTTCGAGATCTCGCGGATCCGGAAAGTCCGGCTCCAGCTCCCAGTCCCAGTCGGCACTCAGCTCGGTCAGGGTCAGGTACTTGGCCTTCTCGTCGGCCAGCTGGTCGGCGGCGGCCTTGCTCTCGGTGATGTCCTGGGCCACGCCGGCGATGCGTGCCAGCTGGCCGTCCTCACCCAGCTCGGGCGTGCCCACCCAGCGCACCCAGATGGGGGTGGAGCCGTCCTTCACGTACCGGAACACCAGGTCGATGCGTTCCTGCCGGGCGCTCTGGCGACGGTGCTCGCTCTTGAACTTTTCCTGGTCCTCGGGGTGCACGCAGATGAAGAACGCCTGCTGCGAGACCGAACCGTGCTCCTTTTCCAGACCGAACACGTTGTAGCAGCCGCTGCTCATGTGGATCATCTTCGTCTTCTGATCCCACACCCACGAGCCCACGTGTGCCAGCCCCTCGGCCAGACCGTACTGGGCCTGCAGTTCCTGCAGCCGGCGGTTGACGGCCCGTTCGGCCCGCAGGTCCTCGGACGTGTTCAGCAGGCTGTAGGCAAACACCGTGAGCGCGAACAGCGCCACCGGTGCCAGGTACATCATGTAGGTGCGCATCCATTCCGGGTACAGCTCGCCCCCCAGAATGATCAGCAGCGCCACGGCGCTGGGCAGGATGAACACGAGCAGCCGCCGGCGCAGGCGGCGCAGGTTTTCATAGAATCGTTGCAATGCAGGTGCTGCCACGTCAACGGCCTCCGCCCTGGGGGGCCGGCACCTGTGCCAGCCGTAGGCTGGCCGCGACGAGGCCAGCCCGGTTTTCCGGAATCATGCTGATGAACGACAAAGCGAGAAACGATGCAGGGGCCGGTCCGGATGCGGACGGCCCCAGTGACTGGGTGCGGCGCTGGCTGCCCGAAGCGAACGGGTCGGGCCGGGTGCTGGACTTTGCCTGCGGGCGGGGGCGGCATGCCCGGCTGGCCGCAGAGCGAGGGCATCCGGTGCTGGCGCTGGACCGCGATCCGGCCTGTCTGGCGCTGAACCGGGTACCGGGCATCGAGGCGCGTGTGGCTGATCTGGAGGCCGATGCCTGGGACTGGGGCTCGAGCGCTTTGCGGTCATTGTCATCACCAGGTATCTGTTTCGTCCGAGACTTGATCTGTTGCTGGGGCGGCTGGCCGACGGCGGATGCCTGATCTACGAGACCTTTGCCCAGGGGCATGGGCGCTATGGTAGGCCGTCGAGACCCGGCCACCTGCTGCAGCCCGACGAATTGTTTATCGCGGCCCGACGGGCGGCCTTGCGTGTCTGCGCCTTCGAGCAGGGCAGTGTCAGCCAGCCGCGACAGGCCATCGTGCAGCGAATGGTGGCCTGGCGCAGCAACCAGCCACAGTCGCTGCGCTAGAATGGGCGGCACCGCCGCCGGGTGGGCCACTTCCGTCCTGCCTGCCCGGCCACTGATGCCACACCATCGGGAGATGCCATCATGAAGATCCAAGGCAGTCTGGTCGCGGTCGTTTCGCCGATGAAGGCGGATGGCTCACTGGATTTCGACGCATATCGCAACCTGCTCGACTGGCACATCGAGTCCGGGACCAGCGCCATCGTGGCGGTGGGCACCACCGGAGAATCGCCCACCGTCAGCGTCGAGGAGCATGCTCAACTCATCCGGGTCGCCGCCGAGCATTGCCGCGGCCGCGTTCCGGTCATCGCCGGTACCGGTGCCAATTCCACGCGCGAGGCCATCGAGCTTACCCGCCACGCCTTCGAGGTGGGGGTGGACGCCACGCTGCAGGTGGCCCCCTATTACAACAAGCCCTCGCAGGAGGGCCTGTACCGCCACTTCACCACGGTGGCCCAGGAAGGTGGTCTGCCCGTCATCCTGTACAACGTGCCCGGCCGCACCGTGGCCGATATCTCCAATGCCACCGTGCTGCGGCTGGCCGACAACCCCAACATCATCGGGCTGAAGGACGCCACGGGCGACATTGGCCGGGGGGCTTCGCTGCTGGCCCGCCTGCCCGAGCGCTTTGCCGTCTACAGCGGCAACGACGATTCCGCGCTGGCGCTCATGGCCATGGGCGCCGACGGCGTCATCTCGGTCACGGCCAACGTGGCACCGAAACCGATGGCTGAAATGTGCGCCGCCGCCCTGGCGGGTGACTTCGCCAAGGCGCGCACCATCAACCGCAAGCTCATCACGCTGCATGAGCGGCTGTTCTCGGAACCGAACCCGGTGCCGGTCAAGTGGGCGCTGGCCCGCATGGGCCGCATTGCCGGCCCGACGGTCCGTCTGCCGCTGTCGCCGCTCACGCCTGCCGGCCAGGCCAGCGTGCTCGATGCCCTGAAAACTTCGGGAGTCCTTGTCTGATGTCCGATTCCGTGCGCCGCCCGTCGCGGGCCGTCTGGCCAGCCCTGCTGGTGCCTTTCCTGCTGCTGGGCGGCTGCTCCGTCCTGCGTGACTCGCTCGATGCCGACAACGTCGAGTACCGCAATGCCCGGCGCGGGCCCGGCCTGGACGTGCCGCCCGATCTGGTGGCGCCCAAGGCCGACAGCCGCTACACGCTGCCGGGCACCGAGGAAAGTCAGAGCCTGTCCGATTTCAACCGGCAACGCGAGGATGCGCGTGCCAATGGCGACGGGGTGCCCAGCGCCGGCAACGTGCTGCCCGAGCGTGCCGAGGCCCGCATCCATCGTGACGGTCCCACGCGCTGGATCTCCGTCAAGGCACCGCCCGAGCAGGTCTGGCCCATCCTGCTGGACTTCTGGGCCGTGCAGGGCTTCAACCTGGAAGTCTCCCAGCCGCGGCTGGGCCTGATGGAGACCGACTGGGCCGAGCGCTACCAGCGGGTCGAGACCGATGGCGTGCGCGGCATCCTGTCCCGCAAGACCGGGGCCGTCTATGCCACCGGTGACCGTGACAAGTACCGCACCCGGCTGGAGCGTACCGAGGGAGGCGACACCGAGATCTACCTGACCTACTACGGTCGCGAGGAGCAGCTGCGCGGCTCGAACAAGGACCAGTCGATCTGGGTGCCCAACAACGAGAACCGTACCGAGCTGGAGGTGGAGTACCTGCGGCGGATGCTGGCGCGGCTGGACAGCGCCTTCGCCCATGGACAGCTGGGCAGTACCGCACAGGCCGATGCCACGGGTGCAGCCAGCGGTCAGGGGGCGGATGCAGCCGCGGCTTCGGCACCTGCTGCGGGTGCCCAGCCGGCGGAGAAATCCCGCGCACGCATCGTGACCCAGGAAGGCCAGCCCAGCCATCTGGTGCTGTCCGAGGACTTCGATCGCAGCTGGCGTTCGGTGGGCGTGGTGCTGGACCGGCTCGATTTCAGCATCGAGGATCGCAACCGCGAGCAGGGGGTCTACAACATCATCTATGTGGACCCGCAGCGCCGTGACAAGACGCAGGGCACGTGGTCGCGCATCTTCTCGGGTGAACGCAAGGATCTCACCGGCCAGCACTATCAGCTGCTGGTGCGGGGTGAGGGCGGCGAGACGGCCGTCAGCGTGCTGCTGGCCGACGGCAAGCAGCCTTCCCGCGAGGAAGATCGCCGCGTGGCCGACGAGATCATCCGCATCCTGAACGAGAACCTGCGCTGAGATCGAGGATGGCCCCTCAGGGGGCCTTCCGGTGGTTCTGCCCGCAAAAAAATCGCCCCGGCGGCCTGTGCCATCGGGGCGATTTTGGACGCCTGGTGTGGCGTCCTGAAGGCTGCATCCTGCCTGGTTGGGCGGACCCGAACGGCGTTCAGGCCCGCACAGGCAGGATCAGACCACCTGGATCACTGCTTGGCAGCGTCCTTGGCGTTCTGAACGGCCTTGGCCGCGGCATCCTTGGCGGAATCCATCTTCTCGGAAGCAGCGTCCTTGGCAGCGCCCATCTTCTCGGAAGCGGCGTCCTTGGCCGCATCCATCTTCTCGGCGGCAGCGTCCTTGGCGTCGTGCATGTGCTGCTTGGCGTTGTCCATGGCGGCACCAGCCGATTCCTTGGCGTTGTCCATGCCCTTGGCAGCGGCGTCCTTGGCAGCTTCCACGCCCTTGGAGGCGGCTTCCTTGGCGGAATCCACGGCCTGCGAGGCGTTCTGCTTGGCGTCGTCCAGAGCCTTCTGGGCGGCTTCGGCGGCAGGATCCTGCTGTTTCTGGCAGGCAACCAGGGCCAGGGCGAGCAGCGGAGCCGCAAAGATCAGTTTACGCATGGTTCTCTTTTCTCTCGATTAGGGGAGTTGAACAGGACTGGCCTGATCGACATGCCGACGCTGGCTGGCACGCCAGGGAAATGCGGAAAGTGGAAGGACATCTGCCGTCTTCCGCATTGCCATATGTCAAGTCGACAATTGATGGTAGCACCCCGGCCGATGCCCTTTGTGCCGGCCATGTTGTGGGCGGAGGCGGGATGGTAAGCGCTTGTACCTTTTGATACGTGCTGTCATGCAGAGCGGCCGTCTGCAAGATGGTGATACAAGACGGGCGCCATCTGGGGGGACGGGCCGCCGGCGCAGTCTGGCCCAAGGGGCTGGACAGACCCTTCGCACGTGGTGCAGAACGTCCATGACCCCGTGCCTGGAGGCGAGCACGGCGCCGTGGGATCCCTCGCCTGCCGTGGACCGATGGCCGCCCTCAGGCGTGGTGGGTATAGACCCGGAAGGCCGGCTCGCGTTCCGGATCGGGGCGATCCGGCATGGCGGCTTCCGGGTTCCAGCGGATGGTCACCCACTGCCAGGTGAAGGGCGAGCCGAAGCACTCCACGCGGATGAAGTTTTCCAGGCCGTGGGAGCGCAGCAGCAGGCGGTCGGTGCGGAAGATGTGGGTATCGCCATGCAGCAGCGCCACCGGCCCGCCGAAGTCGGCTGCCGTGGCGATGATGGCCTGGCGCGTGGCCGTCCAGCCGTCGTTGCGGGCGGCCTCGAAGCCCATGTTGGCATGGGTGGCAATGACCAGCCCCCGTGCGCCATAGCGCTTGGCCAGCACGGCCGTCTCGGTCAGCCAGATGGCGTTGGCCTGCTGGCGCAGCGCCCAGGCCTCGCGCATGGCGGGGGTGGAGAACATGGCGTTGTTGCTGCCCACCACGTGGATGGTGCAGAACTGCAGCGATCCGATGCGCCAGCGCATGTTCTCGGGCAGGCGGGGCTGTTCCAGGCTGTTGGAGTCACGCACCGACAGCTGCGGGATCATCTGGCGCTGCTGCTCGACGCGCATGCGACGGGCGCCCAGCGACTCGGGGTGGTGATAGACGCGCGAGCGCAGCCAGTGCAGGCGCTCCAGCGGCGTGCCCGGTGCATAGGGATCGTCCGGGTCGATCCAGCCGCAGTCGGTCCATTCGTTGTCGCCGGGCGTGTAGATGAGCGGATGCTGGCTGCGATCCATCATTTCCACCCGGTCCGAGAGCAGGATGTCGGAGCAGCGCTCGCCGCGGCTCTTGATGTCGCCCACGTGCAGGACGAACTCCAGCTCCGTGTCGTCCAGCCCTGCCATCACCCGCTTCAGGCCCCTGCTGGTCCAGCCGGTTGTAGGGGGTGTCGCCGATGAAGCCGAAGGTGAAGGGCGCGGTCCTGACCATCGAAGGGGACGGTGCCGCTGCCCCAGCCCTCATGCGTGGGGAAACGGGCTTGCCGGAAGTGTCAGCGGGCTTGCCCTGGGCTTCATGGATGCTGTCCAGCTCGGACAGCGCCTTGGCGTCGAACTGGGGTACGGGGGCATCGGCCCGTGCGGTGGCCAGCAGCGAGGCTGCGGCCAGGGGCGGGGCGGTAACGGCGGCCGTCATCTTCCGCAAGGCCGCCGCCGCGAGGCGGACGGAGGCACTTCGGGAGGGACGGGTTGCATCGGCCTGTTGCTCGCGATCCTGATGGCTGCAGGACCTCGCGCCAGCGGTTCAGCTGTTCGGCGGCCTGGCGGGGCGTGATCGCGTCCAGATCCAGCGCCCGAAGCTCGTCCAGCACCTGCTGTGCCGCGGCATCGGCCCTGAGCGAAGAGAAGGGTTCCCCTCCATTTTCGCACTCCTGCGTGTCGGATGCCGGTACGTCTGATGCAACCGTGCTGTCTTGCAGGGTTTCCGTTGCAAAAAGGTCCAGCTGGGGGCCCTGGTCGGCCGCGTTCTCTTCCAGCGCCTGCAAGAGCGTCTGGGCATGGCGCAGCAGCCCGGCGGGAAGCCCCGCCAGCTTGGCCACCTGCAGACCATGGCTCTTGCTGGCCGGGCCCGGCTGGACCTGATGCAGGAACACGATGCGCCCGTTGTGCTCGGTGGCCGACAGGTGCAGGTTCACGGCTGCATCCTCGTGCGCAGCCAGGCTGGTCAGCTCGAAGTAGTGCGTGGCAAAGAGCGTGAGGCAGCGGCGCTGCACCAGCAGGTGGCGCGCAATCGCATGGGCCAGCGACAGGCCGTCGAAGGTGGAGGTGCCCCGGCCGATCTCGTCGACCAGCACCAGCGAGCGTTCGGTGGCCGCGTTGACGATGACGGCTGCCTCGGTCATCTCCACCATGAAGGTGGAGCGGCCGCCGGCCAGGTCGTCGGAAGCGCCGATGCGCGGAAGATCCGGGTCGATGGGGGCCCGACTTCGCAGGCGGTGGCCGGCACGAAGCTGCCGCACCAGGCCAGAATGGCAATGAGGGCTGCCTGGCGCATGTAGGTGGACTTGCCGCCCATGTTGGGGCCGGTGATGATCAGCAGCCGCCGCTGCGGCGTCAGCTCGCAGTCGTTGGCAATGAACTGCTCCACCATGCCTTCCACCACCGGGTGGCGTCCGCCCTTCACGAGCAGTCCCGGCACGGCCAGCAGGCCCGGCCGACTCCAGCCCGACTGCCCGGCCACCTGGGCAAAGGCCTGGCACACATCCAGGTGGGCCAGGCCGGCGGCCAGCCGCTGCAGGGCCGGTGTATGCGGGAGCCAGCTCGGTCAGCAGCTGCTCGTAGAGCGCCTGCTGCGCGCCAGCGCCCGCTCGCGGGCTGACGGTGCCTTGTCCTCGAAGGCCTTCAGTTCGGGCGTGATGTAGCGTTCGGCCGCTTTCAGCGTCTGGCGGCGCCGGTACTCGGTGGGGATGCGGTCGGCGTGGCTGCGGCCCACCTCGATGTAGAAACCGTGCACGCTGTTGTAGCCCACCTTCAGCGTGGCGATGCCGGTACGCTCGCGCTCGCGCGCTCCATCTCGGCCAGAAAGCCGTCGCAGCCGGCGTCGATGTCTCGCAGCTCGTCGAGCTGGGCATCGAAGCCGGGGCGGATCACGCCGCCGTCGCGGATCATCGTGGCTGGCTCGTCCAGCAGTGTGGCCGACAGCCGTTCGCCGATGGCCGGATCGATGTCGGCTGCCTGGGCCAGCTGCTGCAACGCGGTGAGGGCTGCCGGCTCGGTCTCAGCGCCCGGAACATCCAGCTGGGCCTGCAGCTGCGAGACGCAGGCACCCAGGACCGGCAGGCTGTCGCGCAGCGCCACCAGCTCGCGCGGCCGTGCGCTGCCCAGCATGATGCGCGAGGCAATCCGCTCGATGTCGGCCGCCTGCGAGAGCAGCCGGCCCGATGGGCTGTGCCATGTCCCTTTCCAGCAGCAGCGCCACCAGCGCCTGGCGAGCGTGCACGGCGGTGCGGTCCTGCAGCGGTGCCAGCAGCCATTGGCGCAGCAGCCGGCTGCCGGCCGCGGTGGCGCAGACATCCATCCGTGACAGCAGCGTCGGCCCCCTGTTCCTCCTGCAGCGGGCGTACCAGTTCCAGATTTCGGCGTGCCACCTGGTCGATGATGATGTGTGCCTCGCGCCGCACGCGCTCGATGGGCTGCAGGTGCCGGAAGGGCTGGCCGATGTTCTGACCCAGGTAGACCAGCAGCGCACCGATGGCGGCCTGGCCGGCCTCGTCCTCCTGCAGCTCGGTGGCGTGCAGCGTCTGGATGCCCAGGGCCTCGCAGATGGTGCGACCGGCACGCGCCACGTCGAACTGCCAGTCCGGCCTGGCCAGGATGGGCATCACCGGCGTGGTGCGGGCATGCAGGCGCAGACGCTCCAGCAGCACCGACTTGTTGCGTGCCGCTGCCTCGGACACCAGCAGCTCGCCCGGGCCGATCCGCTCGATCTCGGCTTCCAGCTCGGCCTCGGGCAGGGTGGTGAGCGTGCAGCGCCCGCTGGCGGCCACCACGGTGGCCAGCGTGACCTGCGGTGCGGTCTTGGGCACCCCGTCGCCCCGAATCAGAGAACACCAGTGCGGCCAGCGGCCGGTCCTCGCGTTCGGGCAGCAGTTGCGCGTCCGTCAGCGTGCCGGGCGTGATGGTGCGGATCACCTTCCGCTCCACGGGCCCCTTGCTGGTGGCCGGGTCGCCGATCTGCTCGCAGATGGCCACCGACTGGCCCAGCGCCACCAGCCGCGCCAGGTACTGTTCGAGCGCCTGCACGGGTACCCCTGCCATCGGGATCGGCTCGCCGGCCGACGCGCACGCCTTTGGTCAGCGTGATCGACAGCAGCTGCGCCGCCTTGCGGGCATCGTCGTAGAACATCTCGTAAAAGTCGCCCATCCGGTAGAAAAGCAGCGCATCCGGATGTTCGGCCTTGATGCTCAGGTACTGGCGCATCATCGGCGTGTGGGCGGAGAGATCGACGGAGGACATGGCGGGCAGGCAAGCGTTGGGAACCAGACACGATGGTAACGTGATGGCAACCCGTGAGCTGTGCGATCCGGTGGCACGGGGCAGTTCGGCCTGGAGGCTTCCCAACGCCCAGGGCCCGCGGGGGCAGATCGATGCTCAGTGTGCCGCCTCGGTGTTCCAGGGCGCGTCCCGCCAGCGCCGGGCCAGGAATTCGATGAAGACGTCCAGCCGGCGCGGGACCGGGTCGCGCCGCGCCCGCACGGCGCTGATGTGGGTGACGGGCACGGTCCAGTCCGGCAGCACCGGTACCAGGCGTCCGCTGCGCAGGGCATCGTGGATGTCCCAGGGTTTCCCGCAGCGAGATGCCCAGCCCCGCCAGGCACCAGGCGTGCAGGATGTCGCCGCTGTCACTGCCCAGCGCCCCGTTCATCACCACCGTCCGTTCCCGCCGTCCCTGTCGAAGGGTCCAGGTGTTCTGTGTCTCGTCCGGGCCGGCCGGCAGCAGGGGCCTGATGCTGGCTCAGGTCCTCGGGCCGATGCGGCGTGCCGTGGGCGGCCAGATAGCCCTGGTGAGGCCACCAGCATGCCGCGGTTGAGCGCCAGCGGCGTGGACAGCAGACGCGAATCGGTCGGCTCGTCCCAGGCGGATGGCCAGATCGAAGCCGTCTTCGTACAGGTCCACCATCCGGTCGGTCAGCCGCAGGTCGAAGCCGACCTGCGGGTGCCGGCGACTGAACTCGGCGATGGCCGGGGCCACGTGCTTGCGTCCGAACGGTGCCGGTGCCGTCAGCCGGATGACGCCGCGCAGCGTGTCGTCGTCACCCTGGCCCGACCTGCTGGATCTCGTCCAGGATGGACAGCACCGAGCGGGCCCGCGCCGCAATGGTGCGTCCCTCGTCGGTGATGCGCAGATTGCGCGTATTGCGCTCGAAGAGCGGCGTGCCCAGAGCGTGTTCCAGCCGCGCGATCTGCTTGCTGACGGTCTTCGGATCCAGTTGCAGGCTGCGGGCCGCCGCCGAGAAACTGGCGCTGTCGGCAACCCGTACCAGAACGTGCAGATCGTCGAGGTTTCGCAAAGACATCGATACATCCCTGCCCAACAAGAACGGTCTTGTTGTGAGATAAGTAATCAGTTGGAACATTCTGTCACGGCCCAGGGGGAAGGGCAGCCCCATAAAAAGATGGGGAAGGGTGATGCCCGAGGTCTGGAAAGGACAGGGGGTTTTCGTCAGGCGGATCTCTCGTCATGTCCCTTCATGACGACAGCGCCGCGGGCTCAGATGGCGGGCGGCCCTTGGTTCTTATTGCTAATGCAGTATCATTAGCGTTTTTGATTCGATCGCCATGAGGAGGCCCAAGCCATGCAGGTCCTTTCATCCCTGAAGGAAGCCAAGAAACGCGCACGTGACTGCCAGGTGGTGCGGCGGCGTGGGCGCATCTACGTCATCTGCAAGTCCAACCCGCGCTTCAAGGCGCGCAGGGCGGGGCCAGAACCGCAACAAGCACGCCTGAAGCATCGCTCCAAAGCACGGCGCGCAACGTTCAAGGCCCTTGGAGATCAGGGGCCGCCGATCGAGCCCTCTGATCAACGCCCGGGCCCGGGCCCAGGGCCGCCGGGCAGGGACATCCGGGTTTTCCAGAGTTCAGGGCGGGTCTTTCAGCCTTGGGTTGACCGTATCATCCCGGGCATGAGTACGCAGCCTGCCGTGTCCGGGGCATCGCCTTCGCCCCCATCCACATCTTCATCCCCGCAGTCCCCCTCTCCGTTTTCGCTGTCGCGCCAGGAGCTGGCGCTGGTGGCCGTCACGGCCTTCTGGGGCAGCACCTTTCTCATCATCCAGCTGGCCATGCAGCACAGCGGACCGCTGTTCTTCGTGGGGCTGCGCTTCGTCACGGCCGGGCTGGTCGGAACGCTGGTGTTCTGGAAGCGACTGCAGGGCCTGACCCGGCAGGATCTGGTGGCGGGCATGGTGATCGGGATCAGCATCTGCCTGGGCTATGTGCTGCAGACCTGGGGGCTGAAGACGATTCCGGTCAGTCAGTCGGCCTTCATCACCGGGCTGTATGTGCCGATGGTGCCGCTGCTGCAGTGGCTGGTCATGCGTCGCCGGCCGTCGGCCATGAACCTGGTGGGGGTGACGCTGGCCTTTGCGGGACTGGTGCTGATGGCAGGTCCCCAGGAAGGCGAGTTCGGCATGACCTTCGGGGCATGGGTGACGCTGGCCGGGGCGGTGGCCATCGCCTTCGAGATCATCCTGATCGGGCACTACGCCGGCCGGGTGGACCTGGGGCGGGTGACGGTGGTCCAGCTGTACGCAGCCGGACTGCTGTCGTTTCTCCTGATGCCCGTTCTGGGCGAATCGGTGCCGGACTTTTCCTGGGTGTGGCTGGTGGGGGCCATCGGGCTGGGCCTCAGCAGCATCCTCATCCAGCTGGGCATGAACTGGGCCCAGAAAACGGTCTCGCCCACCCGGGCCACGGTCATCTACGCCGGTGAGCCGGTCTGGGGCGGGCTGGCCGGTTACGCGGCCGGTGAACGTCTGCCGCTGCTGGCCCTGGCCGGGGGCGCGTTGATCGTGACCGGGGTCCTGGTCAGCGAGCTGAAGCTGCGCCGGCGCCAGCCGGGGCCCGATATTTCGCCCGGCTGAAACATCATCTGGCCAAGGCTACGGTCATGTCACGTCCTGCGTCTACGGTTTCGGCCGGAACAAGGCGGGAACGCGGCCATAGCCATGATCGGATCAGGGCATGGCTATGGCCGTAGCCGTGGGCATGGGCAGGAGGGAAGTCAGTAGCGGCCAGCCTGCCAGGCGAAGCGTGTTTCAGGACGCCCGCTGCCGGGGACGCAGCAGTCGGTTGGTGATCCATGCCCCTGCAGGTCAGGATGACGGCCCCCAGGTGCATCACCACGGTGTAGCTGCGGTCAAAGGCTGTCTGGGCGGCGGCCAGAAGACTGGCTGCCTGCTGGCGGGCAGTCGCACCCCCTGCAGGCAGGGACCCCGTCAGCCCCGGTTCGGGCAGGGTTGGGGACAGATGCTGGCCAAGGTGCGCCAGGTGATCGGGCAGGGCGCCGCCGGATGCCGCCACGATGTCCAGGGCCGCGCTGATGCTTCGGGCGGCCGCTGCGTCCACGCCCGGTGGCAGCTGCACGAACACCGTGTAGAGCCCGGTCAGCAAGCTGCCCAGCAGTGCGATCGACAGCAGCGCACCGAATTCATAGGCCACTTCCTCCACGGACGAGGCCATGCCGGCCCGGTGCGGTGGCGCGCTTTCCACGATGGCGGTGGAGGCCACCGAGATGGTGGCGCCCAGGCCCAGCCCGGCCAGCAGCAGGCCCGTCACCAGCCATCCCAGGCCCTCATGGGCCGCCGGCAGGCCCGATGGATGCCACGGGAGCGCCTGGGCGGCCACCAGCATGCCCAATGCACCCACAGCCAGACCACCGGCAATCAGCCGCCGCAGGCCGATATGGTGCAGCCACAGGCCTCCCAGGATGGAACTGGGCAGCGTGCCGATGAACAGCACCGAGGCCAGCAGCCCGCTCTGCAGCGGCGTGTAGCCGGCTACCCACTGAAAGCGCTGTGAGACGCCCAGCAGCACGCCACCGGTCGTGAACGTCACCGACACGGCGCCCAGCACGCCCGCGGCAAAGGCGGGGTTGCGAAACAGCGAGAAGTCCAGCAGGGGATGGGTTAGCTGGCGCTGTCGCCGGACGAAGGCCAGTCCTGCCACAAGGCCAGCGGCCAGGGCGGCGCCCAGCAGTCCAAGGTCGATGGGCGGATGGGTGGCCGTCTTGATGGCCAGCACCAGCGAGGAGAGCGCAAGCAGCGCCAGCACCGACGAGGGCAGGTCCCAGGGATCTGCGTTCGGGTTGCGCTGTTCGGGTGCCACGAACCAGGTGCCCAGCCAGGCCACGGCGATGATGGGCACGTTGACGAGAAAGAGCGCGCCCCAGTGGAAGTGGCCCAGCAGCCAGCCCGCCCAGCAGCGGCCCCAGAATGGCACCCACCAGCGACAGGCAGGCCCAGACCGAGATGGCCAGCGCCCGTTCGCGCTCGTCGGCAAAGCCCACCGGATGAGGGCCAGCGTGGCCGGCAGCATGGCCGAGGCGCCCATGGCCTGCAGCACGCGGGCCAGCACCAGAACGGCCACCGAGCCCGCATAGGCCGCCATCAGCGAGGCCAGCCCGAAGATGACCAGCCCCACCAGGTACATGCGCCGGTGGCCGATGCGGTCGCCCAGCGTGCCCGCGCCCAGCAGCAGTCCGGTGCTGAAGAGCGGATAGGCATTGACGATCCACAGCCCTTCGGCCGCGCTGGCGTGCAGTTCATGCGTGAGCACCGGCAGGGCCGTCAGCAGGATGGTGATGTCCACCGTGACCAGCAGCAGGCCCAGGCCCACCATCATCAGCAGCAGCCAGCGGTGGGGAGATTTCGGTGCAGCGGAAAAGGGATGTTCCTCGGTCATCGACGATGCCTGTGCCGCCTCACTGTGCCGTCGGTGTCACCAGCCCGACCTGCTGAGGACGGTTGGCTGACAGGAAGTCGTGCTGGAACAGGCACATCCGGATGACGTCGCGGTACTGGCCGTTGATGAAGAATTCGTGCTTCAGCTCGCCTTCCACCTCGAAGCCCAGCTTCCGGTAGATGTGCATCGCCTTGTGGTTCTCGCGGTCGACGATCAGGTAGATCTTGTACAGGTTCAACACGCTGAAGCCATACTCCATGGCCAGCCGGGCCGCCTTGAAGGCAATGCCCTTGCCCTGATGATCGGGGGCGATGATGATCTGGAACTCGGCCCGCCGGTGAACGTGGTCGATCTCCACCAGCTCCACCAGGCCCACGCTCTTGCCATAGGCCTCCACCACGAAGCGGCGCTCGCGCTGGTCGTGGATGTGCTCGTCGTACAGCGCCGACAGCTCGGCAAAGGTCTCGAAGGGCTCCTCGAACCAGTAGCGCATCACGTTGGCGTTGTTGTCCAGCTGGTGCACGAAGGGCAGGTCCTCACGCTCCAGCGGACGCAGCCGCAGGCTGATCTCGGCTGGACGGGAGGCCGCTTCGGCAGGGCGTGCAGAAGCATGGAGCGCCGGGGCCGGCGCCTCGGCAGCGTGTGGGCGATGCTTGGAAGACATGGTTGTCGGAAGGGGTGTACGAAGGCCCACTATAGCGCTGCGCCCGCGACGCACAAAGCCGCGGGCGATCAGATGCAGGCCAGCACGCCGCTTCCATGCGAGGACGTTGTACCGTTGCATCGGTGCACACGGTCGGAACGCTGGGGTACCGGCCAGGGGCCGGTACTGTCGTGGCGTCTTACCCCTGGCCGCGCACCAGCGCCATCACCTTGGCCGCATCCAGCTGGCGCGATTCAGCCTCGATCCGGGGCAGGTACTGCGACTGCAGCGCACGACCGTCGCCCAGCACGCGCTGATAGGCGTCCTTCAGCATCTGGGTGGACAGCGTGCGGCCGCCGGCATAGTACTCGCGCGCCACGTGTCCCAGGGCGTAGGTGCTGGCAAAGCTCATGCCCGAGCTGACGGCCTGGCGGCCGAGCCCGCCCAGCATGCCCTTGCCCAGCTTCTTGCCGAGCAGGCTGCCCAGCAGCTTGCGGCCGGCCTGTTCCAGATACTGCGAGGTGACGCCCACGCCCAGCGTGGCCAGAAAATCGCGGATGTGGCCCTTGTCCAGCGGGTAGCCGTACTGCTGGCCGATCTGGTAGACCAGCCGCATCTGCAGCGGGATGATGGCCAGCGTCGACAGCGATTCGGGCAGCAGCTCGATGGCGCCGTTGGTGATGGCCGCGCGCAGGATCTGCTGGTCGATGGCCCAGTGCGTCCGGCGTGGGGCGGCCGGTCGGCACGTTCTGGTTCGCCGGAGCGTCCGGGAGCGAGGGGTGTCGGGTGGCTGCCGGCTTCGTGGGGCGTGCCCTGGGCCCGGGAGTTTCCGAAAAGCGGGGTTTCCTGCAGCGGTTCCGCCAGCGGGGCCTGCGCCAGCGCCTCGGCCTGCTGCACCGTGGCCTCGGCGGAAGCTGTATCCAGCTGCAGGGTCTGGCGTGCCTCGGTCAGGAAGGCGCGTTCGGCCTCGCTGATGCTGCCATCGGCCTCGCAGACACAGACCGCCATCTCGTAGGCCAGCCGGCGGGCATCGTCATCCTGCAGCCGGGCCACGTCCTGCACGCCGGTGCGCTTCATCAGCACGTCCTGATGGAGCGCAGGGCAGATTGATCTCCTCGCGGGCGGCCAGGCCCTCGGCAATGCGCCGGATCTCCTCGCCTTCGCGTTCATGTTTCTGCTGGTCTGCGTAGGCAGCCAGCAGGCACAGCGTCAGGGTCGCGCGGATCTGTTCGGTGTCCGTCATGGTGGGGATCCCTCCTTCGTGTGGTCAGAATGGGCGTGTGGGTCCTGCCCGGTCGGTCAGTGCCTTCTGGCGTTGTCCGGTCGGAATGTCGGCTGGCAGCCGGCATTCAGGGCTGGCAGACGAACTGCAGCCCGGAAAACCCGCAGAAGCGCTGGAAGCCCGGTTTGAAGAACTCGGCCCCGGCCCAGTTGCGGTACAGCGCCGGGTCGATGTCGATGGTGCGGCCGCGCTGCCAGTCGGCAGGGTTGGCCGGATCGCCGCCGGGTTTCAGCACCGTCAGGTACGGAAAGCGCTGGATCGGGCGGCCGCGACCGGCGTGGGCATCCACCTCGGTGGCCGAGGCGAACAGTGTCTCGGGGGCCAGACTGTCTTCCACCCAGTCCATCAGCGGCGTGGTCACATCCAGACTGCCCAGGCCGTCGCCGCGGTCGCAGTGGTACATGCCGGGAATCAGGAAGAGCCGCAGCATGTCGTCGGCCTGCGGGTCCAGGTCGCGCACGGCCTGCCAGTAGGCGATGGCATTCATCGGCGTGATGTTCGGATCGGCCAGACCATGCCAGATCAGCACCTGCCGCCCGCCTTGCGGAAGGCGGACAGATCCGGATTGCTGGCATCCAGCAGGGGCGTGCATCGGCGCCAGCCGTTGCAGTGATTCGCGGGTGAAGCGAAAGTTCGCCAGCTTCCAGTGCGGATCGTAGGAACCCGGATAGGCCAGTGCCGGAATGATGTCGCTGGAAGACTTCAGGCTGACGGTGCGTGCCGTGGGCGGCAGCACCACCTGGTCGATGGGCGTGCCCTCGGGGCTGGGCGGGCGCGTGGGCGTGGCGGCATCGGGCACCGCTGCGTGCGCGTTGGGGCCGGCTTCGGGGATGGCGGTGCAGCGGGCGATGGCGTCTTCGATGGATGCAGCGGGTGCTCATGTCGTGCGACGAGCGCTGCTGCGTCTGGCGCTGCAGCACGGCGTTGCGCGGCACCAGCACGCGCAGCCAGGCCAGCTCCGAGCCTGGAAGTACTGAGCCCAGCACCAGCTTGTGGTCACCGTCATGGGCGCCCCGATAGACTTCGGCGACCGCGGCGGCCGTGCGGGGCGAGATGCAGTTGCCCGCGTTCATGATGTCCCGGGAAGGATCGGCTGCCTTGTCGGGGCACACCCATTGCCAGGGATCGACCTTGCAGGTCGGGTCGCTGACCAGTCCATCGGTCGTGCCGTCAGCGGCATCGCAGGCCTGCACCGCACGTCGGTGCAGGATCGGCAGATCGTCCTCGCGGATGGCGGGCTGGTCGCTGTCGGGCTGCACGATGCGGGCATTCCAGCCGTGGTACATGCTGTTCTGGATGGTGAACACCAAAGACGGTGCACCGGCCACCACGCCGTTGAAGTCCTTCGGATAGCGCTGCACGGCCATCAGCGCTTCGCGCCCCCCGTCGGAGCAACCCGAGAAATAGGTGTACTTCGGTGGCTGACCATAGTAGCGATGAATGAGTTCACCCGCGATGAGGCGGGTGGCGTGTACGGCGCGGTAGCCGAAATCCACCCGCAGCTGCATGTCGGCGGCGGCCCAGATGCCGCCAGCGCCACTGGTGTGGCCCATGTCGGTCGAGGCCATGGCCAGCGTGCCGTCGCGCTCGAAGGCACAGTCGCGCTGCGGGGAATGGATGGCCAGCCGGCCGCACAGCCCGCCGCAGCCGGTCTGCAGGTAGCGCTGCGTCCACCCGGCCACGGGCAGCCGCACGATGAAGCGGATCTGGGGCGAGATGACGCCCTGCACCAGGCACATCGCCTTGCCATTGATGTCCTCGGTCTGCACGGACGTGACCTGTGCGGGCGCCTCGGCCAGCGAGACATCGGCAAAGCTGTTGAGCGTGCAGGGCAGCCGGGGCATGACCGGGGGCAAATCCTGGACCGCCTGGGCATCCAGCGGCAGGGCCAGGCCCAGGGCAGGGTGGCCAGCAGGAGGGGCAGGCGGCGGCGAAGGCGACCGGGTTGCAATATCATCGGGTCGGAATACGGGAACGGCAGGATCCCGCAGTCTACCGGGTTGTGGCAACGCGGCAACAGAATGCCCCCAGCGCGTGAGGCCAGCCGGTGCATTGCGGTCTGCCGGGCATTCATCTCAGGAGACTCTCATGAAATTTTCCACCGCCGCCATCCACGCCGGCTACCACAGCGACCCCACCACGCGCGCGGCCGCCGTGCCGGTCTATCAGACCACCTCGTACACCTTCGACGACAGCCAGCATGGTGCGGACCTCTTCAACCTGGCGGTGCCCGGCAACATCTACACGCGCATCATGAACCCCACCAACGCGGTGCTGGAGGCGCGGGTGGCGGCCCTGGAGGGTGGCGTCGGTGCGCTGGCGCTGGCTTCGGGCATGACGGCCATCACCTATGCGCTGCAGGCACTGTGCTCGCCGGGCAGCAACATCGTCTCCACCAGTCAGCTGTACGGCGGCACCTACAACCTGTTCGCGCACAGCCTGCCCAACCAGGGCATTCAGTGCCGCTTCGTGGACCACGACGATCTGGATGCGCTGGAAGCGGCCATTGATGACAACACCCGGGCGCTCTACTGCGAATCGATCGGCAATCCGGCCGGCAACGTGGTGGACCTGAAGCGCTGGGCCGAGGTGGCCGAACGCCATGGCGTGCCGCTCATTGTCGACAACACGGTGGCCACCCCTCACCTGTGCCGCCCCTTCGAGCATGGGGCTCATATCGTCGTGCATTCGCTCACCAAGTACATCGGCGGCCACGGCACCACGATTGGCGGCGCCATCGTCGACAGCGGCCGCTTCGACTGGAAGAAGCACGCACAGCGCTTCCCCATCTTCAGCCAGCCCGACCCGTCCTACCATGGTGTCGTCTACACCGACTCCTTTCGGCGAGGCGGCTCACATCGCCCGCTGCCGCGTGGTGCCGCTGCGCAATACCGGGTGGGGCGCTCTCCCTTCAACGCCTTCATGCTGCTGCAGGGTCTGGAAACCCTGTCGCTGCGCATGGAGCGGCACTGCAGCAACGCGCTGCAGGTGGCGCAGTGGCTGGAGAAGCACCCGAAGGTGACGCGGGTCAATTACGCGGCGCTGCCCGGCAGTCCCTACCGGGAAACGGCCGAGCGCATCTGCGGCGGCCGTGCGTCGGGCATCCTCAGCTTCGAGCTGAAGGGCGGCATTGATGCCGGCATGCGCTTCATCGATTCGCTGCAGATGATCTATCGCCTCGTCAACATTGGTGATGCGAAGACGCTGGCCTGCCACCCGGCCTCCACCACGCATCGGCAGCTGAACGAGGAAGAACTGGCGCGTGCCGGTGTGCCGCCCGGTCTGGTGCGGCTGTCCATCGGCATCGAGGATGTCGAGGACATCCTGGCCGACATCGCGCAGGCGCTGGACAAGGCCTGATAGAAGATCGAAACACGGTCAGAAGGGAAAGACCATGGAACGCTGGGTCCTCTACGCCACGCTCTCGATGCTGTTTGCGGGCTTCACCTCCGTCATCGCCAAGATGGGCATGGAGGGCATTTCCGCCGAGCTGGGACTCAGCGTGCGCACGCTGTTCGTCTGCGGCTTCGTCTTCGTGTTTCGCGCTGATGTTCGTGGACCCGGCCGAGCTGCCCCAGCTGAATGGCCGCAGCCTGATGTGGCTGGGCATTTCCGGCGCCACCACGGCGCTTTCATGGATCTTCTACTACAAGGCCATCAAGGAAGGCCAGGTGGCCACCGTGGCGCTGATCGACAAGGGCAGCGTGGTGGTGGCCATGATCCTGGCCTGGATCCTGCTGCGCGAGGCCATCACCCCGCGCATGGCGATCGGCGCGACGCTGATCGTGTCGGGGCTGCTGGTGATGGTGCGCCGGTAGGCATCAATACGGTGCGAAGGGCTTGAGCAGCGCCTGCATCGGATTGCCGTTCATGAACAGATACGGGTTGCTGCCCTTGGGGGCATCGGGCTGCGGCACCAGATAGCGGCCCGTATCCGGATCGTATTCACCCCGCTTCGTGAAATGCAGCCCTGTGGTGGGATCTGCCCAGTGGCCAGGGAAGCGCAGGGCAGGATCTGCCATTCGACGCTCGGCATCCGACAACGCTTGTGGCTGCCATTTCAGCGCACTGGGGTAGGGCGTATCGGGCAGCACCTCACCAAAGGGACCGAACGACTGGCTCCAGCTCAGCGTGTTGCGTGGCGTGAGGGCGGCGTAGGGCAAGCCGCGTGGATCGACCAGGATCCAGCGCACGTCATGGGTCTTGTCCGCCTTCAGTGCATCGATCATCAGCAACGGCATGCCTTGATGGTGCCACCAGCTGCGCATCAATGGTCGTTGCGCACCGATCTCGGCGTGCAACAGACCATCCTGATAGTCGTAGAAGGTCCATTGCTTGCCTTCACGACGTGCGACCCGTTCACCGCGGTGGTTGTAGCTGTACTGGATGCTGCGACCATCCTTGTGCGTCATCGACAGGATCTGGCCGCCTGGATGCCAGCGCAGCTTCCAGCCGTTCCATTCCAGCAGCCTTCCGGCTGCGTCGTAGGGTACGTTCTGGTAACGGTGGGTGCCTGCAGGAAGGAGGCTTCCCTGCTTGCGGTCGGCCGACTTTCCCCTGCAGCGCTGGCTGATGCGTCCAGCTCGAGGCGATGCGGTTGCCATGGTCGTCATGGCGGTATTGCCACTGGCTATCGCCGACGGTGGCTGCCCGATGCGCAGCCGTTCGACAAGTTCCTTCTTGTCGGGGGATTGCCATTTGACCCGCGTTAGATGGCCCTTCTCGTCGTATTCGGGGAACTGGCGCTGCAGCAGCGTGTCGTACAGGCGCCAGCGTCCATTTTCATCGTAGCGAATGCGGGTCTGGTTCAGGATGCTGTCGAATGAGGGAGGGCTTGCAAGAATGGCCGTCGCACCTCCGGTCACATGTCCGTAAGGATCGAAAGAGAGCTGGTCCATCAAACCGCTGGCAAGCATGGCGACACGCTGCGGACCGTTCTTGCCATTGCCGCTGTTGGAGTACAGGGGACCATCGAGCCCTGCGGGCAGCTGGAAGTTGGCGGCATGCACGTCAAAGGCACCATCCGAATAGGCTTTGACGCGCAGCGCAGCACCGTTGGGCAGCATGATTCCGCTGGGGCGCGCATCCCGGCTGTTGTTGGACGGATCGTACTGGAAGCGCGTGACGAAAATCTGATTCTTGCCCGAATCAACCGGATGGATCTCGGCCGTGCGTGCAATCAGCCGGCCGTGGGCATCGTATTCCATCCGCTCGGTCATGGAGGGTGATTCGACCTTGACCAGCTGATTGCCCTGGTAATGGTAGGTCGTGGTTTCGGAAAACCCCTGCTTGTCGGACAGGCGCTTTTCGATCATGCGGCCCTGCTTGTCGTACTGGATCTCCAGGCGGGCGCCGGTGGCGTCGATCTCTCGGATCGGTCGGCCGGCTTCGTCGAAGAAGAGCTGGCTGGTGCCGGCGTCAGTAGATTTCATTTCCACCATCTTGGCCGCCCTGGGCTCCGCGGCAGACGCGGAATGTGGCGAGGTCAGCGATGCGGCAGACAGCCCCAGTGAGAAGACGACCAGCAGGGCGGCGTACAGGGGAGAGCGGTTGCAGGCGAGGGGCGTTTTCATGGCGACAGGCACCGTGAAGAGAATGGAGCGAGGTTCGCTCACTGTGCGCCTGAAGTCGGAAAGTCGCCATCCATCGACTGGATGGTCGGCATGGGCCAGATGGATGAGCGGCTGGTGGGGGTTACCTGAACGCGTTCAAGGCCCTGCCAACGGTACTTGCTACCGATGAGTTGCCACCAGCGCCGCACTGCCCAGCCCCCACGCCGGCGATGCAGGCCAGGCCCAGCAGCGAATGGCGGCGCATGGTGGCGGCTGCCGCGCCCAGGCATGTCTGGATGCGGCGGCTGGGGTGCAGCGGATGGTTCCGCCGGAATTTCCGAGTGCTCTGGTCTTTCCGGCATGCCCGCGGTGGTCGAGGCAGCGTATGGGGCATGCGGGGCATGCAGTCGGGCCAGCAATTCCACCAACGCAATGGCGCCCGAGGCGCCGATGGGGTGGCCGCGCGCCAGTCCGCCGCCCCAGGCGTTGACGCGCGCAGGGATCCAGCCCTTTGCCGTGCAGGGCCTGCTGGAAGGCCAGACCCTGCACGGCAAAGGCGTCATGCAGCTCGACGGCGTGCAGGGACATCCAGGTCCAGCCGCTGCCGCTGCAGCAGGGGCCTCCGTGGCGGCCAGTGCGCCGGTCAGCGGGTTGTCAGGATCGGCGCCCAGGCTGAGCCCGCCCAGCCAGTGGGCGGCGGGCGTGATGCCATGCCGGGCGCAGAATTGTGCCGAGGCCATGAGCACGAGCGCGGCGCCATCGGCTTGCGGGGAGATGGCCAGACGGCTGAGGGCGCAGTCCGGGTCCGATGCGTCCGTGCTGTGGGTATTGGTTGGTGCGCGTGCCGCTACTGGCATCCGCGATGCCTGGCGCTCGGTCAGCAGCCGGGGATAGGCGTCGCGCCAGACCTTCCAGGGGCAGGATGGTGGATGGCGTACAGGGCGGGGCGTGCCGCCATGGCACGGACGGCGCGGGCGTGGCTATCGCGGGCATATTCATCCTGCTGATGGCGTGTGAATCCGTAGCGGGCGGCGTAGTCGGCAGCGGCCTGCAGTGGATCGGGATCACGTTCCGGCCACGGGGTGAAGGCAGGGCGTTCGTAGGGAATGGCGGCCTGGGTGGCGTCCATGGGCCGGTGCTGGCGGATGGGGGATCGGGTCCAGGCTTCGGCACCACCGGCGATGACGACGTCGGACTGGCCCGACAGGATGCGCGCTGCTGCCAGGTTGATTGCATCCAGCCCCGAGCAGCACTGGGTGTCCACCGAGAAGGTGGCGCAGCGCTGTGGCAGGCCGGCTGCCAGTGCCGTCATGCGTGCAGGGTTGCCGCCGGCCCCCAGTGTGTTGCCCAGGATCAGGGTGTCCACCGCCTCCGGTGGCAGCCCGACCGTTTGCAGCAGATGCTGCACCAGGGGGGCGGTCAGCGTGTGTGGTGTGTGACGGCGCAGCGCGCCATGACGCGGTGCAACCGGGGTGCGGCACCCGGCAAGGAGCGGAACGGGCAGAGGGGACTGCATCAGGGGCGAATCCGGGTGGCGCCTTCCAGCGCCTGGCGGAGGGCGGCCAGATCGGTCTTGCCGCTGGCGGTCATCGGCCATTCGCCCTGCCAGCGCCACCAGTGGCGGGGCACCTTGTAGGACTCCAGTGCCTGATGGCACCAGGCCACCAGGTCGGCGGGAGCAGCCGTCAAGGGCACGAGTGCCGGTGCTTCGACATCGGCGCTGCCGGTCATGGCGGGGGCGTGGCTGCCGTCATCGGACGGACGCATCAGCACCGCGTGCACCACCTGACCACGCTGCGGATCGGGCAGCCCAGCACCGCGGCCTGGGCGATGTCCGGATGGGCCATCAGACGGGCCTCGACCTCTTCGGGGAACAGGTTCCGGGCCTGGGTGACGATCATGCGGTTCTCGCGCCCCACCAGATACAGGTTGCCCTGGGCATCCTGCCACCCGATGTCTCGAACGGTCAGCCATTCGCCCACGCGGCGGGCTGCCGTGGCGTCCTGGCCATTCACGTAGTCGATGAACAGCATGGGGCTGCGGATCCAGATGAGGCCAGGTTGGGGGCGGGTTGGGGGATCGGCGTGATCGCCTGTTCCATGGAGGCCGTTGCCGTTGCCGGAGCCGGATGCCGGAGGCAGCGTCTCAGCCGCTCCGATGTGGACCTGCACGTTGCCGAAGGGGCGGCCGACCGCCTGGGGCGGGGCGTCGGGTGTGGCCTGCATCCAGCTCGCACGTAGCTGGTTTCCGAGGCGCCGTAGAAGGTGACGATGCGTGCCTGTGGAAACAGTGCCTGAAGCGGCGCGGTGTTCTCGTGGGCCCAGCGTGCGCCGCTGATCAGCAGCAGCTTCAGCTGCGGGATGGGGCCGATCCGGCGACGGCGTGCGGCCGTCAGCAGCATCAGCAGCTGGCTGGGCACGCTGACCATGACCGGGCAGCTGCCGTCGGCCAGCGTGGCCAGGGTTCGGCCGGCCGAGAAGCGGCTCTGCAGCGAGGTGCCGCCACCGCTCCAGAGTCCCAGCAGTGCGCCGAACAGGAAGAGCGAGTGCGACATCCGCCCCGGGGCCAGCACGCGGCCGCCGGCCACCGGGCCGAAGGTCTGCAGGGTGATGCGGAAGGTCTCCGCCCACGAGACGATGGTGACGCCGGAAACCCTTGGGCAGGCCCGTGCTGCCGGAGGTGAAGCCGATGTAGAAGGGCGTTTCCGGCGTGGGGGGCGGGCTGGGGGCCGGGGACGGGTCGCCCATGTTACGCAGCGCCGCTTCCATGCGGGCATGAACCTCAGTGGGCCAGTCCGGGTCGGCCACGGCCGCGCAGCGCCCGGTACGGATGACGGCCAGGAAATCGATCAGCAATGCCAGCGGATCGGCGGTGCTGGTGAGCAGCACGTTGCTGCCGAGGGGGCGGTCGGTGGGTGCCGCACCCCGTTCTTCGACGGCCTTCCGGAGCTGGCCGAAATCCAGCTGCCGGGCATGGCTGCCATGGGCATCCTGGATGATGGCCGGCCGATCGGGGTGTTCATGGGCCCAGCGCAGCAGCGGGCCATGGACCAGATTGGCGGGATCGGCAGATCGGATCAGGGTTCAACGGTGCGTGGCGCGGCTCTCGCTGCCCGGGAAGGGCCAGTCGGGCAGGGCGCGCGCGACGGTGTGGACGATGAGGGCGCACAGCAGTGCCTTGATGGTGTCGCCGGGCACGAAGGCCAGATCCGCCAGGAAGGCCTTGTCAAAGGTCATGTCGGCGAAGATGGTCAGGCCGATGATGCCCGTGAGGTGCAGGAACACGAGCCCGCCAGCCATGGAGGCGATGAAGGCGTTGGCGGCCAACCGTCCGGCGGTACGGGCATGCGGCAGCACCAGCATCATCCAGCCGGTGACGAAAGCTGCTGGCGCAAAGCCGTACAGGTAGCCGGCTGACGGCGACATGAACGGGGCCAGGCCGCCCCGGCCACCGGAGAGCACCGGCAGGCCCAGGGCCGCGGCCACGACGAACAGCAGCACCGCCTGGAAACCGCGCCAGGGGCCCAGCAGGCAGCCGGCCAGCATGATGCCCAGCGTCTGGGCGGTGATGGGAACGCCGAAGGGCAGGTCGATCTTGGGAATGAGGCCCAGTACCGCCAGCAGGGGCGGCAAAGAGGGCGACTTGCGAGATGTGCTGCGCACTCTGGCGCGACAGGGTTCGGTCCATGAATGAGGAGATCTCTGGCAGAAAAGGAATGGGGCGCAGATGCCGACTGTGCTGATCCGGCAGGTGGCCTTCGGTCTGCGCCGTCTGGAATGGGTGTCATTCTACGGTTGACGCACATTCTACGGTCGCCGGGAATCAGGGTTTTGCCGGATAGGCGCCGCAGGGGGACTTTCACTCTGGCGGGCTTTCAGGCACGCCCGTTGATTGTCTGAGGGCAACGATCCAGCCGATGGACTGCTGACCTGCCTGGCCAGGCATCGTCTGCATTCAAAGGCCTGTGCACGGGACGGCCGATGGTATGAGTGCGAAATGGACGGGAGTGGCACGAACTCTCGACTACCATGGCTATAGAATCGGATTGTCAATTAATGTCAAGAACGGGCGGCAGCCGACACCCCGCATTCAGGAGCGATCATGTTGAGTACATTGATGCAACAGATAGGCATCCATCCATTCTGGGCACAGCTGCTGCTGCTGCTGGTCATCATCTACTTCGGCATTCGTTTTGGCGGGGGTGGCGCTGGGCCTGCTGGGTGGGCTGGGCATCACGCTGCTGGCCTTCCTGTTCGGCGTGGCACCGGCAAGCCGCCCATCGATGTCATCCTGATCATCATCGCGGTGGTCACGACCTCGGCCACGCTGGAAGCCACCGGGGCGCTGAACCTGATCGTGCGGCTGGCCGAAAAGCTGCTGCGCCGCCATCCTGAGCGGGTCACCCTACCTGGCGCCGATCTGCACATTCTCCCTGACGATGCTGGTGGGGACCGGCCATGCGGTCTACCCGCTCTTGCCGGTGATCTATGACGTGGCGTATTCCAAGGGGATCCGCCCCGAGCGCCCGATGGCAATTGCGTCGGTGGCCAGCCAGATGGGCATCACCGCCAGCCCGGTGTCCGCCGCTCTGGCCACGGTAGTGGCCATCGCTCGCCACCACCATGTGGCCATTTCGGTGCCCCAGGTCCTGTGCGTGACCGTGCCTTCGTGCATCATCGGCATGCTGGTGGCCGCCACCTGGAGCCTGAAGCGGGGCAAGGATCTGGCCGACGATCCGGATTTCCAGGCCAGGATGCAGGATCCCAGGATGCGCGAGTACATCGAGGGGGGCAGCCATTCGGTGCTGGGCGAGGCCGTGAGCTCGCAGGCGCGCAGTGCGCTGACGATCTTCCTGCTGGGCATCGTGGCCATCGTCTGCCTGGCTTCGGTGGCGCAGCCGCTGCTGCCGCTGGATGCCAAGGGACAGCCGCTGACGATGGTGCCGGTGATCCAGTTCGTCATGCTGGCGGCCGGCGCGCTCATCCTGTTCTTCACCGGCGTCAAGCCCAAGGCCATCTCGGATTCCAAGGTCTTCAATGCCGGCATGATCGCGGTGGTGATGATCATGGGTATTGCCTGGATGAGTGATACCGTCATCTCGGGCAACAAGGGCTACATCACTGACCTGCTCAAGGCCGAGGTGGAACGTCATCCGTGGACCTTCGCACTGGCCATGTTCGCTTTCTCGGCCTTCCTGAAGTCTCAGGCGGCCACGCTGACGGTGATGCTGCCGCTGGGCTTTGCGCTGGGGCTTTCTCCAGCCACACTGCTGGGATCGGTGCCGGCCAGCTATGCGTACTTCTTCTTCTGCTTCTACCCGAGCGACCTGGCGACGATCAACTTCGACCGTGCCGGCACCGCGCACATCGGCAGGTACATCCTGAACCACAGCTTCATGGTGCCCGGCCTGATCGGCGTGGGGGTGGCCACGGTGGTGGCGATGCTGATCGCGCAGGTGGTGGTGTGAGGCAGGGGGCTGGCGGTTCTGGCGGAGGTTCTTCCGCCGGTGGCCGTCAGCCCCGCAGTTTCAGTCAGTCCCCAGTCGCGCAAACAGCGCATCGGCCACGCGGCGGGTGGTCTGCAGCATCTGGATGGTGAGGGGCGATGAGGCGCCAGCCGCCGGGCCGGCCGGTGCGCAGGCGCCAGGCGTCGTCGAGCTTCTTCCATTGCACGAAGAAGTGCTCGATGAAGCGCAGCATCAGGCCCAGCTGCAGGGCCAGACGTTCGGGCGACAGGCCCACCAGGCGAAGCGGCTGCAGCAGCCATTCCAGCACGTCCAGCAGCGCGGCAGGACGGGTGGTGACGGTAAGCACTGCCCCAGGCTGCAGGTGCAGGCCAGCCGCACGGTGGCGGACCAGGCCAGGTCCGGGCGGCCCATCCACAGCTGAAAGAGCGCCACCAGGCCGGCGGCCACCAGCACCGAGAACATCAGGCGTCGGGCCGGACGGGTGGCGCGACCCAGGCTCAGCCACAGGGCCAGCGCCAGGCCGGCGATGATGCCCAGGATCAGCGGGTCCTTCACCCAGAAGAGCACCAGGCCCAGCAGTACCAGCAGGGCCAGCTTGAGGCCAGCCGGCACACGGTGCAGCCAGCTGGGGATGTCGCTGTAGAGGCTACCCATGATGAGGCGCCGTGCCCTGGGCGGGGCGAGCGGTTTCAGTGGAGCGGGAGCCTTCCGCGAGCTGATGGGCTTCCGCAGGGTGAGTGGCTTCAGCGATCAGCTGGCGCACGTGTGCTTCGTAGGCGGCGCAGACGTCCGGGCCGTTGCCGTCGGCGCGGACCTGCCCCTGGTCCAGCCACAGCACGCGCGGGTAGGTGCGCACGTGGTCCAGCAGGTGGGTGGAGACGATGAGCTGGCGGTCGCTCCGGTTCAGGTCATGGGCCAGACGGGCCTGGCCGGGCAGATCCAGGCTGGCATAGGGCTCGTCCAGCAGCAGGGGTGGCGGGACCGGCCAGTAGCAGCGTCAGCCAGCAGACGTGCTGGCGCTGGCCCTGGCTCAGTGCCGAGATGGCGTGTTGCGCCCAGTCGGACAGGCCACGCTGCGCCAGGAACTCGCGGGCCTTCTGCAGGGCCTCGCGCTTCTTCAGGCCGGGCAGGCCCAGGGCCAGCTCTTCTTCCACGGTGGGGAAGATGATCTGGTCGTCGGGGTTCCTGGAACATCATGCCGATGCGCTGGCTGCGCTTCAGACGCCCCTCGCGCTGATGGATGTCCAGGCCGTCGATATGGATGCTGCCCTGGTCGGGGGCTTCCAGGCCGCACAGCAGGCGCAGCAGGCTGGTCTTGCCGGCGCCGTTGTTGCCGATGAGACCGATGCGGTCCTCGGTCAGTTCCAGCTGCAGGCCGGCAAAGACGGGCATGATGCCGCGCGTGAGGTGTACGTCCTGGAGGTGCAGGGTGGGCATGGGCAGATGACGGGGTCGGGTGATGGGCCGAAGCCGGCATGCGAGCCTGGGGGCGCGCCTTTCAGTAGGAAAAACCGATGGATTCTGGCACGAAAGGGGGTGGGCGATGAAACCGTGACCAGTTCGGAACCCAGGTCGAGGGTGGTGGCGTACAGCGGTGGGCGTTCGCCCTCGGCGGTGGGCAGGCGCACGTCCGGGGTAATGGATGAGGACCTGTGGCAGCGGGTGCGCTTCCGGGTGATCGGTCAGGAGCGCCGGTGGAATCGGGTGGGGGCCGTGGTATTCACGGCTGGAGAAATCACCGGGCTGGCGCGGTGAGGCGGGCTGCGGACCGCCGTGGCCTGATCCAGCCGGTCGGGATGGTGCCGTTGCAGGAAGGCGGTGAGCGTTTCCGCGTCGGGCAGCTGGCTGTCCAGGGTGTTGAGCGAGCCCATGCCGCTGATGCCCTCACCCCAGGCCTTCAGTGTGGATTCCTTGCGGGTCCACATCAGCAGGAAGGCCAGTTCGCTGCAGGCTGTCGGGCATGGCCAGCAGCCGCTGGGCCTCGTGAGGGCGAGTGACGCGATGGACAAGCGAATCCAGCATCTTCACCTCGCGCCCCAGTACCTCCAGATCAATGCCCAGTTCCTGGGGCCCCAGGGCCACCCAGGCGACGTGTTCGCTGTGGGTCAGGTTGAAGTGCAGGGGGCTTTGATGCGCCGGATCCAGGCTGGGCTTGCCTCTTGGGCTGCGCACGAAACGCACGTCGGCGGGCGAGACATGCAGCTGGCGTGCCAGCAGGGCGCGCAGGCCGGCACGTGTGGCGCGGTAGCGGCGCTGCAGGTGCTCGAAGCGGAAAGCGCTCGGCGCGTGCGTGTTCGGACGCGGCGATCCAGTGGTCGGATTCGGGAGGGCGGGGCGCATCAAGGTCGATGCGCCAGCAATCGACGACAGGAAGGTTCGCGTCCGGCATGGCGGTATCAGGAAGGGATCGGGACTGATCTCCCGAGTTTACTGCCGTGTGCCTGGCCGTCTGCCTGCGGGGGAATCCGTGTTTCCCCTTATTTGGCGGCGGCCTTGATGCGCAGGATCTCGCGCACGAAGTCGTTCATGCGTCGGGCGAAGGCAGGGTCGTCCAGCCAGCCGATGAGGGCGAAGGTGTCGGGCTTGCCCCCGTCGTCGGCTTCGACGCGCTCGCCCTGGTAGTGCTGGAAGAAGATGGCCTTGCCGCCGCGGATCTTGCCCCGATGCAGCACGGCGATGCGGCCGTTTTCATCCTGGGCGAAGACACGGAAATGGCGCGGCTGATGCCCTGGACGGGAAAGTTGATCTCCGCGGCCAGCGAGACTTTCTTGCCGGCCACCGGCGTGTCGGTGCCGAAGCCGTTGAAGTGCTTTGGTGTCCTGCGACTGGCCGGCGAACCAGAGGCCCAGCGTGTTGTCGTAGGCCACGTCGGCCTCGAAGCCGCCGCCGGCACCGCCGACGGTGCAGGCAATGCGCTGGGGCAGCGCGGTCTGCAGCTGATGGACGAGGGCTTGCTGGGCGTTGCTGATGTCGGCGGCATTGCTGATGACGGTCAACATGTCGGTCAGGTCTCCTGGTGGGGTCGGGATGATGGATGTCATCTTAGCCGATGATGGGGTTGCATCGGTCCGGCCGGTATTTCGGGCTGCGGGTTCCCTGGTCATCGGTACCGCCTGGCGATCGGTCCCGTCATCCGGCCTTCGGTGCTCCCCAAAAAGGACAGGGGCGGCCCGACGAAGTTGGTCGGGCCGCCCCTGTCGGGCGCCATTCAGGGACGCTTTCAAAGGCGCTTCGGATCAGTGCCGCTTGCGCAGGCCGCCCAGCATGCGGGCCATCAGGCCGCCCTTCCTGCCGGCGGTGTCCGCCTCGGGCGCGGGGCCGGATTGGGCCTCTTCGTAGGCGTGGGCCACCTGGGCCAGCGTCTCGAAGACGAAGCGGCGCGGGTTGACGCGACGGCCGGTGAGCACCTCCATGCGGGCGATGGCCTGCATCACCAGCATCGAGTGGCCGCCCAGGTCGAAGAAGTTGTCATCGGGCCGGATGTCATCGGTGCCCAGCAGGTCGGCCCAGACGCCGGTCAGCGTGGCTTCCATCGAACCCGCATCTTCGGCGGGCAGAGGCGCTTCGGCGGTGGCCACGCCATCTGCGGCGGCATCCGGGGACGGGGCAGCCTGGGTCCGCTCGCTGCTACCTTGCTCGGTGGCAGATGCCGCAGCGGTCGCAGGCATGGTTGCCGGCGTGTCGGCGGCTGCCGAGGCCTGGGCAGCCGCGATCACTTCACGAGCGGCTGCGTGCCCGGTACCGATTCCTTCCCGGGCCGGAGCGGCTCCCGAGGGGGCGTGCAGGGCCGCCACTTTCTCGATGCCGATCTCTTCACCGAAGCCGGGCTGGTGCACGGGTGCAGGCCGACGAAGGCTGGGTTGAACCTGCCTGCGGTGCAGCTGCTGGTGTGGACGGCAGGGTGGTGACCGGATGGTCGACCCCACAGAGCACGGCCGTCGGAATGTGCGTGAGCATGTCCGCCAGCGGGGTGTCGGGCGCACTGTCCAGCCAGCAGGTCAGCAGCAGCTGGTAGGCCTCGGCGATCCGGCGCACGCGCAATGCATCGAAGATGTCGGTGTTGTACTGCAGACCGCCCACCAGGTGGTTGCCATTGGCCAGGAACCACAGGCCCAGGTCCTCGGCGGTGCCGGGTTGCAGCACGTACAGCGGCTTGTCGTGCAGGTTGCCCCACTGCAGCTGGCGTGCCGTGGCTTCCTGGAACGAGAAGAAGGCCTGCCAGAGCGGGGGACGGGACTCGTCGCGGGACGGGCCCATGGCCTGCAGGATGCGGTCGGCCGGCACGTCGCTGTTGCCGAAAGGCGGTCACGACGGTCTGGCGGACCTGTTCGAGCAGCTGGCTGATGGTGCGCGGAGCGTGCTCACGAACGCCGGCGCCGGCCGCCATGCCGGCAGGCGTGGCGCTGTCCGGGCTGGCGTGGGTCGCGTGCACGATCCGAAGCCTGATCGTTGCCGAAAGTGGAAGGTGAGCGGCAGAGCGTTGACGAAGAAGCCCATCACCTGCTCCAGCTCGGGCAGCTCGCGGCCACGCACGGGGGTGCCGATGCGCAGCGTGGGCTGGCGCGACAGGCCGTGCAGCAGCAGGGCCCAGACGGCCAGCAGCGTCATGAACGGCGTGGTGTGCTGCTGGCGGGCGTGCTCGCGCAGCCGGGCCACCAAGGGCTCGGGCAGGTACAGCCATTCCGTGCTGCCCAGGCCGCTCATGCGGGCCGGGCGCTTGCGGTCGGCCGGAATGTCCAGCGGCGGCAGCTTCGGATCGATGATCGACAGCCAGTGGTCGACCTGTTTCTGCAGCGTGTCGCTCTTCAGGAACTGGTGGTGCCAGCCGGCGAAATCGCCGTAATCGATGGCCAGCGGCGGCAGCGGATCGGCTGCGCCGGGTTTCTCCATCTGGTGTGCATACAGGGCCGCCATTTCCTGATACAGCAGGTCGAAGGACCAGCCGTCCCAGATGATGTGGTGCGGCATGAAGAACCAGACGTGCTGCTCTTCGCCCAGCCGGAACATGCGGGTGCGGAAAAGCGGTGCGCCGTGCAGCGGAATCGGTTCCTGAGCCAGCGAATCGATGGCATGACGCAGGGCCGCTTCCTGGGCCTGGCCCTGAAGCTTGCTCAGGTCCATCGCCGGGAAGAGCGAGACCTGCAGGTTGTCCATCACACGCTGCTCGGGCATGCCCTGGGCATCGGTGTCGATGACGGTGCGCAGGATCGGCTGGCGCTGCATCAGCTGGTTGAACGCACGCTGGAAGGCGTATTCATTCAGCTTGCCGGTGAGACGGTGGGCCGATGGCGTGTTGTAGACCGGGGTGCCGGGGTTGATCGACTCAGGAAGTACAGCCGCTGCTGCATCAGCGACAGCGGCGCGACACTGCGGTCAGCGCGACGGGCGATGGTGTCGGCCGGCTCGGCGGCGGGCACGTGGCTGGCGGCGGGGACAGCAGGCTGCTCGGTGGTCTGAGCGGAAGGCTGGCCTTCGCCCCCCTCCAGCCAGGCAGCCAGCTGCAGTGGCGTCGGAGCCTCGAACAGCGCCGCCAGCGGAAGCTTGCGGCCCAGTTCACGACCCAGCGCCTGCAGCAGCTGGGCGGCCAGCAGCGAATGACCACCCACAGCGAAGAAGTCGTCGTCGTCGGACACTTCGGGCAGACGCAGGTATTCGGCCATCAGCGCGCGCACGCAGGCAGCAGCGTGGGCGCCGAGGCAGCAGCCTGTGCGGGCGTGCTGGTCGGCGCGGGCGCCGCGGAGGCTGCGGCGATCGTGGAAGCAGCCGCTTCGCCTGCCGTTGCCGGGGGCGTGCTGGCCGCGGGTGCGCTGGCACTGGGGCGGGCGGCCGGTTCGGGTGAACGCGGCGCTGCATTCCGGGCGCTGGCGGACGGCTGGGGCATGACGGTGCTGGCATGCCGGTTGGGAATGCTGCGGGCCAGCTGGTCGGGCCGGGGCAGGGCCTTGCGGTCGATCTTGCCGTTGGGCAGCAGCGTGAAGGTGGGCAGCCAGACGAAGTGCTGCGGCACCATGTAGTCGGGCAGCTGCTTGCGCAGGTGGCTGCGCAGGGCGCTGGCTTCTTCACGGTTGGCTTCGCGCGGGGCGGCCTCGGGATCGTCGGACACCATGTAGGCGACCAGACGCTGATCGCCGGGCACGTCTTCGCGCACGATGGTGACGACCTGGGTGATGCCCTCGAAGGTGGACAGTACCGATTCGATCTCGCCCAGTTCGATGCGGTAGCCGCGCACCTTCACCTGGTGGTCCAGACGTCCCAGGTGCTCCAGCGTGCCGTCGTGGTGCCAGCGACCGCTGTCGCCGGTGCGGTAGGCACGACGTCCGACGACATGTGCAGATTGATTCTGTTCAGAATGATTCTTGATGAAATCATCCGGAATGAAACGATCTTCGGTGAGTTCCGGGCGGTTCAGATAGCCCAGCGCCACGCCTTCGCCGGCAATGACGATCTCGCCGGCTGCGCCCACCGGCACTTCCTGGCCATGGGCGTCCACGATGTGGATGCGGGTGTTGTCGATGGGGCCGCCGATGCGGATGTACGACGGCTGCGGCGGAACCTGCCAGCAGGTGGACCAGACGGTGGTCTCGGTCGGGACCGTACATGTTCCACAGCGTGAGCGGCAGCGCGGTGAGGTCGCGTGCCAGGGTCCAGCGGCAGCGGTTCGCCACCCACCAGGGCACGGAAGCCCTCGGGTCGGGTTGCCAGTCGGCGGCCAGCAGCAGGCGCCAGGTGCCCGGGTGGCCTGCATGACGGTGATGTTCCATTGCTGCAGGCGCTCGGCCAGGCGATGGCCGTCGCCGGTGTCGTCGCGGTCGGCCACGTAGACGGTACCACCGGCGATCAGGGGGGTGATGAGCTCCAGCAGCGCGATGTCGAAGGACAGCGTGGTGACGGCCAGCAGCCGGTCGCTGGCGCGGATGCCGGGCTTGCGCTGCATGGACAGCAGCAGGTTGGCGGCAGCGCGATGCGGCACGGCCACGCCCTTGGGCTTGCCGGTGGAGCCGGAGGTGTAGATGACGTAGGCGGCCGCTTCGGGGCGGGACAGGTCCAGACGCTTCTCGATCTCGCCGCTGGCGGGCAGATCCTGGACCAGCTCGTCGGCCGAGATGGTCAGCGTGCGCTCGGCCGGCCAGTTGAACTGCTGACAGACCTCGACGGTCTCGGCATCGGCCAGCACGAGGGCCAGGCCGGCGTCTTCGGCCATGTAGGACAGACGGTCCTGCGGGAAGTGCGGATCAAGCGGCACGTAGGCGGCACCGGTACGCCAGACGGCCCACTGGGCCACCACCATGGCCACGCCACGGGTCAGGCACAGACCCGACGCGACTGTCGGGGCCGACACCGTATTCCTGCAGGCGCAGGGCCAGCTGGTGGCTGGCATCCAGCAGGGCACGGTAGCTGAGCTGATGGCGGGCATCGACCAGAGCCGTCTTTCGGGGCTGGGTGATGCCGATGCGGTCGAGCAGGGCCACCGGGGTGCGGCCCAGACCCTGTTCATGCTCCGTCCGGTTCCAGCGGGCCAGCAGTGCCTGCTGCTCGGCATCCAGCGCGGGCAGGTGGCCGACGGGGCGCTGCGGGTCCTGTGCGATGCCGGCCAGCAGGGCGGCGTAGCTCTGCAGCCACTGCTGGATGCTGGCATCGTCGAAGAGCGCGGTGCTGTACTGGCACTCGATGCGCAGGCCGGTGTCCAGCGGCGTGAGGTTGAAGAACAGTTCGAAGTTCTCGAAGCGGCGGGCTACCGGATGGATGGTGGTGTCGAAGCCGGGCAGCGCGGTGAGTGCCGGATCCAGCCGCTGGTCGAGGTTGAACATCACCGACACGAGCGGCAGCCGGGACGGGTCGCGCCGGAGCGCCAGGTGGCGCAGCAGCGTGCCGAAGGTGAAGCGCTGGTGGTCGAAGGCGTCGAGCAGCTCACGCTGCACGCCGGCCAGCCAGTCGGCGGCGGTGGCTTCGGTGTCGATGCGGCCACGCACCGGCGGCAGGTTGACGCAGTGGCCGACGATGTCGGGCAGCTCGGCCGCCATCTGGCCGGCGGCGGGCACGCCCACCACCACGTCGGGGCTGCTGGTCAGGCGCGACATCAGCAGCTCGAAGCCACCCAGCAGCAGCGAGAACAGGCTGATGCGCAGGCTGCGGGCTGCCTGCGCAGCGCTCGTAAAGTCGGCGGTTGGGATGAGGGTGATCGATGCGGTTGGCCGCGACCTGGCGACGGGCAGGGCGCGAGTGGTCGAGTGGGCAGATCGGTGACGGGACGTCCTGGCGTAGCGGCCGGTCCAGAAATGCACGTTGGCGCCGGCTTCGGCGCTTTGGGCAAAGCGGGCTTCGTCGGCGGCGTAGTCGGCGTAGGCGGACGAGGTCAGCGGTTCGCCTCGCATGGCACGCGCCAGGTCACGCAGCACGATGCCGAAGGAGTAGCCGTCGCAGACCAGGTGATGGGCAGCCAGCAGCAGCACGCCATGCTGGTCGGTCAGACGCAGCAGGTGAGCACGAAAGAGCGGACCCTTGCCCAGGTCGAAGGGGGCAGTGACCACCTGCTGACGCCAGTCGGCCAGGCGCCGGTTGCGGGTGGACTCGTCCTGCATGCGCAGATCCACCACGTCGAAGACGAGGGGAGCGGCGTCGGCGGGCTGGACCAGCATCTCGGAGCCGTCGTCGCTGAAGACGGCGCGCAGGGCCTGATGGGCCTGGTGCACGGCCTGGCAGGCGCCCTGAAGTCGGGTGACGGCAGCATCGTCGAGCGGGCCGCGCAGGTCCAGCTCGACGGCGTTGCTATGAGCCAGTGAGGCTTCGCGGCCCAGATGATCGGCCAGCCAGACCTCGCGCTGGGCATCGGTGGGCGTGATGACCTGTTCGATGGCTGCGGCAGCAGGGTCGGCCGCGAAGGGGTCGAAATCCACCGCCACGCCCACCAGGCCGGCGGGCAGCGGGTGTGAGGGGTTGGATTCGTGGCTCATGGCTTTTCTCTCTGGTGGAATGTGGGGTCATTTCGGCGGACACCCCGGCCGGGGTGTGGGCCAGGGTGTCCGTCGATGCCTTCTTGTGGTTATGTGTGTCAGACGCTGGTCTTCAGTTGCATGTAGCTGCCGGGCCGGTCGGGGTCGGCGATGAACCAGGCGGCCTTGCCCTGGGCGTCACGCCCCAGGCGGGCACCGGGTACCGGCGGCTGGGTGGGATCGAAGCTGGCAGACGCGTCGGCGGCATTCTGCACGGGTTTGCCGGGCAGGAAACCGTCGGCCTGCAGTTCCAGCACCGACTCGCAGAAGGCCTTGCGGATGGCTTCGACATCGGCCCTCGCTGTGCGCCGTGGTCATGAAGCAGGGGAAGTTGTCCAGGATGTGGATGCCGCGGCTGCGCATCATGGCAAACAGCAGGTCCTGGTACGGGTGGTCTTCGGTGAAGACGATCCGCCAGACCGAGGCGAAGTGCTTGACTGCGATGGGCGCACCGTGTTCCTGGCAGAAGGCGTTGAGCGAATCGGCCAGCTTCGTGGTGGTCTCGGTGAGCTTGCGTTGCAGCTCGGGGCCCGCTTCCTTCAGGTACGAGAGCACGGCGTGGCAGGCGGCCAGCGCCAGCGGGTGCCGCACGAAGGTGCCGGCGAAGTAGGTGACGCCGACGGTGGGGATCGAGTCGTCGCCATACTGCCAGGCGCCGCCATCCAGGGCATCCATGTACTGGCGCTTGCCGGCGATGATGCCGATGGGGAAGCCGCCGCCGATCACCTTGCCGTAGCTGGCCAGGGTCGGCGCGCACGTCGAAGTGGGCCTGGGCACCGCCGGGGCCGGTACGGAAGCCGGTGACCACCTCGTCGAAGATCAGCAGGGAGCCGGATTCGGCCGTGATGCGCCGCAGCTCGTGCAGGAACTCGCGCGGCTGCAGGTCCGGGGCGACGGCTCTGCACGGGTTCGACCAGCACGGCGGCCAGGTTGTCGGCGTTGTCACGCACCCATTGCAGGGCATCGGGCTCGCCGTATTCGAGGATGACGACGTTGGCGGCGGTGTTGGGCATGATGCCGGGGGCGGCCGGCATGGCACGGCCCCGGGCGCCCAGGCGCACGATCACTTCGTCGAAGATGCCGTGGTAGGAACCGGCGAAGACGGCGATGCGCTCACGGCCGGTGACGGTGCGGGCGATACGCACGGCGCCCATGACGGCTTCGGAGCCGGTGTTGCAGAGTGCGGCACGGTCAAAGCCGGTCATCTCGCAGACCAGTTCGGTGACGGGGCCCGGCCAGCGGGTGCTGCGGGCCCAATCTCGTAGCCGAGGTCGAGCTGGCGACGCACGGCATCAAGCACGAAGTCGGGCTGCCAGCCGAACAGGCTCATGCCGAAGCCGTTCAGGGCGTCGACGTACTCGTTGCCGTCCAGATCCCACAGGTGCGAGCCCTTGGAGCGCCCGATGACGATCTGGTAGATCATCTCCTTCAGGCGCGGGCGGAAGCCGTTGACGACGCGCGGGTCGGCCGAGTGTGGGCGGTGCTGCTGCGTGTAGTCGCGCGAGGCGCGGGTGCGCTCGACGGAACGCTTGATGAAGGCATCCAGCCGGGCTTCCTGGCGCGGGGTGAGCGCGTCGTGCTGCTGGCGGTAGATGCGGGCGATGGCGCCGAAGGCTCGCTTCGGATCATCGGTGGGGCGCTCGTCGGCCTCGGCGCTGCTCGGGGCGGGGCTGGCCGAAGCGGCCACGGCCGGGACGGCAGGTGCTTGGGCCGCCGGAGCGGGCGACCGGCGCATCGGTGGCGGTGATGACGGCCTGGGCGGGCGCGGCCATGGCGGGCTGGCCCGTCAGCAGGCGCAGCTGGTTTTCCATCAGCTGCAGCTGCTGGCTGAGCAGGTACGAGACACCGTCGAGCGGCGCCCTGCCGGGGCGAGCAGGGCCAGCAGCGGTGCCTGGGCGGGCATGCTCGGCATGGCCGGCTGCAGGGCCGCTCGGTGCGGCCGCGGCCGGAAGCTGGGGCGCTGCGGCGGTGGTGCTGTCGGCGGCAGGGGGCGGCCACGGCGGCATCAGCCGGCAGGATGCCGTCAGGTGCTGGACGACGGCGTTGGGGCTGGGCAGGTCGGTCATCAGCTGTCGGAAGCTGATGGGCGCGTTGAAAGTGGCGCTTGATCTGCAGGGCCAGCTGGGTGAGCAGCAGGGAGTCCAGCCCCAGGTCGACGAAGGCGCTGTCGCGGTCCTCGGGTCCGACGGTGATTCCACAGACTTCATCGATGGTATCAGCCGGTTCCTGATGCAATCTCGCTTGGCGATCGTTCAGTGCTCATGGTGTTCGTGTGCTGCTTGAGGAGGTTCGGGTTTTCTGAAAAGGATGGGACGGCCGTCGCAGCCTGGGGGACGCGGCACGGGCCGTGGCAGGAGGGATGGCAGCGTCCGGGGCTGCATGTCGGGCCGGATCCGCTGTCTGCCGTGTTGCGGCCTGCACCGATTGACCGGCGTGCGCCTGCAGGGGCGGCACGCAGGGCGCGGATGGCGGCTTCAGCAGCGGAGATCAGGCCCTGATGGTCAGTGCTGGCCACGGATGCGGTCACCGGCACGGAAGACGGTGCCAGCGGCTGGTCACCGGCGGCAGGGATGCGCCGGACGGGCCGGAAGCGTGTTCGTCGCGGTGGGGCCGTGCTGGCAGACGGCGTGGCGGCCAGAGGGCACTGCACGAGCCTGTGTGCACCTGCAGGTGGCGTATGCAGCAGACGGGACGCGGGCGTCCCGCCCATCCGCGGCCGGTGCATCCAGCCAGTAGCGCTTGCCCTCGAAGGGGTAGGTGGGCAGCGGAATGCGCCGGCCCTGGACCGGGGCGAGGCTGGCCGCCGGCAGGCGATCCAGACACCACATCCGGGCATGGGCGCGGGCAAGCGACCTCACCTCGTCATCGGCCGACTCCAGGCTGGCGACGCAGAGCTGGCGCCTTCCTGGCGGGCGCGGCACGGCGCACCAGGTTGACCAGAATGCGGCCGGGACCGACTTCCAGGAAAGTGCTCTCGGGGCTTTCGGCCAGGACATGCTGCACGGCATCGGCAAATCGCACGGTGTCGCGCAGCTGCGCAGCCCACCAGTGCGGGTCGGTGGCTTCGGCATCGGTCAGCGGTCGGCCGGTGCGACCCGAGATGATGGGGATGGTCGGGGCCGACAGGCTTACCCGGGACACGACCGCTCGAAGGGCGAGACGGCCGGCTCCATCATGGCCGAATGGAAGGCGTGCGAGGTCTTCAGTCGCTGGTTGGCGACACCTTCGGCTTCCAGCTGCCGTGCCAGCGCGTCAATGGCGGCTTCAGGACCGGCCACCACGCAGGCTTCGGGCGCATTGATGGTGGCGATCGACAGCTCCGAAGGCAGTCGCGGCGCGACCTCGGCAGCGGGTTGGCGCACGGCCAGCATGGCACCGGCCGGCAAGGCCTGAATGAGCTGGCCACGCAGGGCAGACCAGCCGAGCAGCATCGGCTACCGGCATCACGCCCGCAATGACGGCGGCCGTGAATTCGCCCAGGCTGTGACCCACCAGCAGGGTCGGGCAAAAGCCCCTGGTGCTGCCACCAGCGGGCCAGCGCGTACTCGATGGCAAAGAGGGCCGGCTGGGTCAGTGCCGTCTGGGCCAGGTCAGCCTCGCTGCCGTGAAAGACGAGGGCACGCAGGTCGGCACCGCTGTGGCGTGTCGGATTCTGAGGGCTGCGCTGGATGCGGCGGATGTCGCCGGGGGCATGGTCGTCGGACGTGATGTCCGTTGCTCGGCAGGCCGCTGTTCTCGGCGGACTGGATGAGCGTGTTCAGCCACGGATGACCGTTGGCGCCGGGCAGGCCGATGGCCTCGGCCACTTCATCGAACGCGCGGGCAAAGACGGGCTCCTGTTCGTAGAGCTGACGCCCCATGGCGGCGTACTGGGCGCCCTGACCCGGGAAGAGCCAGACCAGGGGGCCCTGGGCCGCCGCCGTTGCATGGATGTGGTCAGGGGGCGCTGTCGTTTCTCCAGCGCGGCGATGGCTTCGTCGAGTGTGCGGGCCAGCACGCACTGGCGATGCGGTAGCGGACTGCGGCCGTGGGCCAGCGTGAAGGAGATGTCGCTCAGGTTGGCAAGCGCCGTCGACAGGAACGGGTCTGCGTCCCGGCCGGCGCGTGTCGCCTCTTGTCTGCAGGATCGTCAGCCGCATCCGTCCGGGCTTGCGTTGCCTGCAGCCGGCGCAGGTGCTCGGCCAGCTGGCGACGCTGGGTGGCCAGGGCCGTGGGCGTGCGTGCGCTGAGCGGGAGGAAGGTGAGCGCTGCATCAGCGGTATGGCCAGACGGGGCGGCAGCTGCCTGCGCGGTACCGGCGGCCGTGCTGCTTGCAGGGGCACCGAGCGCCAGGTCGGCCGGCGCTTCCTCGATGATGATGTGGGCGTTGGTGCCACCCACGCCGAAGGCGCTGATGGCCGCACGTCGTGGCGTGCCGGGGGTGGCCGGCCATGGCGTGGCCTCGGCGGTGACCCGGAACGGGCTCTGTTCCAGCTGCAGGCCGGGATTGGGCTTCCTGAAGTGCAGGGTGCCGGGGATGAGGTTGTGCTGCAGGGCCATCACCGTCTTGATGGTGGCTGAAGCCCCAGCCGCGATGACCGTGTGACCGATGTAGCTCTTGAGCGAGCTGAGCACGGCAAAGCCGGTGTCCTGGGTCTCTTCACGCCAGGCGCGGGTCAGGGCGCGCACTTCCACCGGGTCGCCCATCGGGGTGGCGGTACCGTGGGCCTCCACGACCTGGATGCTGCGGGCAGGCACGCCGGCGTCGTCCAGGGCGGCGCGGATGACGGCATGCTGGCCTTCCACGCTGACCGCGGTGAAGCTGGCCTTGTTGCCGCCGTCGTTGTTGATGCCCACGCCGCGGATGACGGCGTAGACGGTGTCGCCGTCACGGCGGGCGTCAGCCAGGCGCTTGAGCAGCACCACGGCAGCACCGTCGGAGAACACTGTGCCCTGGGCATCGGCATCGAAGCTGCGGGTGAAGCCGTCGGGCGAGAGCATCGAGCCGGCTTCGTGGCGGTAGCCGCTGTTGACCGGGGCGGTGACGGCAACGCCCCCGGCCAGCGCCATCCGGCACTGACCGGCGCGCAGCGCCTGCACGGCCTGGACGATGGCCACCAGCGAGGTGGAGCAGGCGGTGTGCACCGAGACGGCGGGCCCTCCGCGGTCCAGCCGGTTGGCCGTGCGGGTGGCGATGTAGTCCTTCTCGTTGTCGAGCATCACCTGGAATTCGCCCAGGGCGGCGATTTTTCTCCGGGTAGTGCTGCAGGTGACGCTGGAAGTAGGTGGCGTTGTACATGCCGGCGAAGACGCCGATCTGACGGTTGCCGTCGCGCGGGGCCTCGGCCGCCCTGCTCAAGGCACTGCCAGGCCAGTTCCAGGGAAGATGCGCTGCTGCGGATCCATCAGCTCGGCTTCGCGCGGGCCGATGCCGAAGAAGGCTGCATCGAAACGCGCTGCGTCGTCGAGCACGCCGCGTGCGCGCCACGTAGTCGGGGTCGCCGGTGAGGCTGGCGGGCAGGAGGGATCCAGCTCCTCAGGCCGGAAATGACGGATGCCGTCACGGCCGGCGATCAGGGTTCTGCCAGAGTTCCTCGATGCTGGCGGCGCCCGGGAAGCGCCCGGCCATGCCGATGATGGCGATGGTGCGCTCGTCCTCGTCCGTCGGGGGCGCGACATTTCGCCTGGCCGGCAGGGGCGGCATGTGGGTGTGGTCATCCGTACCGGGGCTGCCTGGTTGTCCGGATGCGTTCCGGCAGGGCGGGGTCGTCTCGGCCGGGGCCTGATGGGATGGGGGCACGGCACGGGCCGCAGCATCACCAGGCTGCAGGATGTGCTGCAGCTTGGCGGCTAGCACGCCTTCCGCGATGCGCGCGGCAAAGGCCGTCACCGTGGGGTGCCGAAGAAGTCCTCAATGCCGATGGCTGGTCCGAAAGGTCTGCTGCAGGGGCTTCCAGGGGCCTGGGCGGCCAGCAGGGACGATCCCCACCTCGAAGAAGTTGTCATGGGCGCGCAGGCCCCGGATGGCCAGGATGGGTTCCAGCAGCGCGATGATGCGCTGTTCGAGCCGGCGCTTGAGCGCGGGCGTCAGGGTCTGGCTGCTGGCGCTCGCCTGGCCATCAGGGCGAGAGGACGTCTCGGTCGTGCGAGGTGAGCCGGATACAGGTTGTGGTGTCGATGACGCAGCGGATGCCGCGATCTCGCGTTTATTCTGGTTTGGATGTGCAAGATCTGTATCGAACCCGGTTACGTCACGGTCTGTAACCTCCGTGTCTTCTGTAAAACAGATGTCGACAGAGTTTACGGGTGTTGTGTCTTTGGTCTCCATGGCCTGCAGGGCGCGGCGGTCCAGCTTGCCGTTCAGCGTGATCGGCAGTTGCGGGACGGCCACGAACCGTGCGGGCATCATGTAGATGGGCAGGCGCTGGCGGCAGTGGTCGCGCAGGGCGTCGTCATCGGGCAATGTCTGGCCGGCGGCTGCCACCAGCCAGGCCACCAGGCGGCGCTCGCCATTGGGCGGGCACTCGTCGGTGATGGCGGCATTGGCCACGGCCGGATGATGGCCAGCACGGCCTCGATCTCGCCCGGCTCAATGCGAAAGCCCCGGATCTTGAGCTGGCCATCCAGCCGACCCAGGTACTCCAGGCGGCCATCGTCGAGCCAGCGCACGGCATCGCCGGTGCGGTAGAGCACGTCGTGAGGACCACCGAACGGATCGGCAACAAAGCGTTCCTTCGTGAGATCCGGGCGGTTCAGGTAGCCCAGGGCCACGCCCGGGCCACCGATGTAGAGTTCGCCGGTCAGGCCGGGGGAACGGCATCGCCCAGCGGGCTCCAGCACGCGCACGTAGGTCCAGTTGATGGGGACGGCCCCAGCGGCACGGAGGCGTGGCTGTCCAGATCGTGTTCGGACACCGGTCCCGTGACGGCAAAGGTGGTGGTCTCGGTGGGGCCGTAGCCGTTGATCAGCTGCAGTCCGGGCAGTGCCTGCAGCGCCCGGCGCACATGGCGGGGCGACAGGGCCTCACCGCCGGTCATCAGCGTGCGCAGACCCTGCAGGTGCAGCGGATCCTCGTCGACGATGCGGTTGAAGAGCGCAGCGGTCAGCCACGCGGTGTTGACCCGTTCGGTGCGGATGGTCTCGGCCAGGCCGGCACCCGAGGGGATGGCCTGGGGATGGACGACGCAGGTGCCCCCATTGAGCAGCGGGCCCCAGATCTCCAGCGTCGAGGCATCGAAGGCCAGCGGCGCTGCGTGCAGCATCACCACCTTCGGGCCCAGCGGGGCGTAGTACTGGCGGTAGACCAGCCGGACGATGGCACGATGGGGGATGACCACCCCCTTGGGCGTGCCCGTGGAGCCGGAGGTATACATCACGTAGGCGGGTTGGCGCGCCGGGCTGCCGTACCGGGCCAGCTCCTGCTCGGACAGCCGCTCCGACAGGCAGGGCACGGTGTCGAAGCCCACAAGCGTGTCGGTGTCGTCGTGGTCGATGCCTCCGATGTCCAGCGTCGGGATGCCGCGTGCCTTGGCCAGCGCCAGCTGATGGGAGCTGGGTGTGCGAATCCACCAGCAGCAGCGTGGGCTGGCTGTCTTCCAGCATCAGCGACAGGCGCTGTTCCGGGCTGGCCGGGTCGATGGGCACATAGACAGCGCCCAGGCGCAGGATGCCCAGCATCAGGGCGATGGCTTCGGGCCGGCGTGACAGCAGCATGGCCACGCGGTCGCCGGCCCCCACGTCCAGCGCCTGCAGGCGCGCAGCGTGGCGCAGCGAGATCTCGCGTAGGGTCTCGTAGCTCCAGGTGACGCCGGGCGTGCCGGGCATGCGCACCGCTGTGGCATCGGGGTGGCGACGGCACTGCAGGTCAAAGCGCTCGATGACGGTGGCCTGTGGCAGGGCGCGTCCCCATCGGTGAGGGCGGACCAGGTCTGCAGCACCAGCGGCCGGATGTTGGTGGCCAGATTGGAGAACTGGCGCAGCTGCTGCGGGCCCTGCAGCACCAGCTCGATCAGCAGGTGGCGCAGCAGCCGCCGCCAGCCATGCAGCGCCACGGCATCGTAGCGGCCGCTGGGTGAGCCGATGGTTACGTCTTCGCCGACAAAATGCAGCGAAATGTCAGCCTTTTTACGGGACGTCGACGATTCGGTATCGGACGGGATGGCATCATGCCCAACAGGCATGGCGTTCACGGCGTCGGTTTCGGCCGGCAGCCCGGTCGGGGCGGCTTCCTCGACGAACAGCGCCAGCCCGGTCTCGCCTTCCCAAGTGTCGCGTCCGTTGTCCACGTGCTGGCGCGCGAGTGCCAGCAGGCTGGCGGTGTCGCCCAGTTCGCCGGGTAGCGTGCCGCCACCGATGCGGTGGTCAGCCAGCATCCAGGCGGCCAGCCAGGGTACAAGCCGGGGTTCGTCCTGCCCCCGGCGCGCTGCCAGGGCCGTGGTCAGATTGGCGGGAAGCTTGATCGAGATGGAAGCCACAGCTGCGAAAAATCCGGTTGGATGAGAAAGATGCCGGATGGTTTCAGTCCTCCCCTGAGGGTAGGTGATTCATTCCAACAAGCAATCTATAGACGCATGATCGGTTTTGAACATGGGGCCAGTGGCAGGTGGCGTGTTTTCCGCGACGCATCGACCGATGCGACGGGAACGCAGCCTGCCCGACCTGCCAATGCTAGCGTGACTGTTCAGGGTCGCCCATCTGAACGTTTGTCACATATTTTCAGTAAAACAATGCTGAGGGTGTTGCTTCTGGGCATCGGTGCTGGTATGTGCCTGGCCGCCTGCACGCCCGACAGCGATCCGCCGGCGGCTGCGCATCGCGGCCACGTCGACACCCATCCTGGTGGCGTGGCCACCGACAGCAGGAGCCCGGACCACATGTCTTCCTTCAATGGCGGAGAGCCGACCAGCCCGAAACTGCGACTGGCCGTCCTGGGGGACTCCGACAGTCATTCCTTCCACGATGCGGTTTCGCTGCACTACGGCACGCCCGAGGCGCGCGGCGGGGCGCAGCAGGCCAGCACCTGGCAATGGACCGAGATCCTCGGGAGGCTGCGTCCCCGTGACATCGATCAGGGGACCTTTCGGGGAGGTGGGCAGCAGCGGGGCTGGCGCCTGGCTGCGGCGCGACGTGATGGGCAGTCTGGTGCGGCAGCACAAGGAAGACTTCCGCTACAACTTCGCCTTCAGTGGCGCCACCTGCGGTGCGCTCAACAACCCCACCTTCGGGCAGGTGCCCGGCCTGCTGGCCGAGATGGCCCGTGATCCGCAAGGCTGGAAGGACGTGCCGTCGGTGGTGCTGATCCGCATCGGCATCAACAGCCTGGGCAAGCGCGAGGACCTGCAGGCCTTTGCGAAGACGGGGGCGGATGCCGACAATCTGGCCCGGGTGCAGGCCTGTGCCGACCAGGTGGCCCAGGCCGTATCCGCGCTGAAGGCCCGTGATCCCGCGCTGGACATCATCCTGGTGGGGATCCTGAACAACGTCGACTGGCCGCCGCTGCACGCCAGCTTCCGCAACGCGCAGGAGCAGGCCAACATCGCCGCCGTGCTCGATGCCTACGACCAGCGCCTGCGCCAGATCGCCGAGAGCACCAAGGGCGTGCATTTCTTCGACGACCGGGCTTTCTTCCGCCACTGGTTCGGTGCGCGTGACGCCCAGGGCCAACCCGCCTACAAGCACGTGAAGCTCTCCGGCAAGCGCGAGGTGGGCGTCACGCAGGGCGATGAGCCCTGGAATGCCGTCATCGGCGACGGCCATGCCGGAACGGTCTGGAACGGCCTCTGGGCCGCCGCGATGGTGGACGAGTTCAACCGCATCAAGGGTCTGGACATCCCGCCGATCCAGCCCGTGGAAATCGCGCGCGCCGCTGATCCGGACGGGCGCTTCGGCCTGTCCGAGTGAGGTTGTCCCGGGGCCGGCTTCGCTCGCTGGCCCCGGGGGGGCTGCTCAGCGCAGCAGCCGCCGACCCGGTCGGGCGAAGTAGAACCATTCCCGTCCCGGCGGTGTTCCGGGATTGGGGAACACCACGTAGCCATCTTCCGGCGCCGTCAGCGGCAGGCCGTCGGCACGGAACGCAATGGGTTCGCCCGCTGCCACGCGGTCGAACGAGCGCCAGTCGCGGGCGAAGCGGTCGCCGGTGGCGTGCCGGTCGAAGACATCGTACAGCTCGATCAGCTCGAAGCGTGCGGCCTGGTCGTCGGCTGGCGGGGTGAACTCGCTGCGCGAGAAATCCGGTGAGGGTTCAGCGGCCGGCTGGGGCATCGTGGTCATGGCAGGTGGCAGGGGCAGCGCCTTCCTCGGGCAGCAGCCAGCCCATGTCCAGCAGGCGCAGTGCATTGTCGATGGCGGCACGCGCCACGGCCGGTGCTTCCGGATCCAGGTGCTGGCCGCATTCCACCGTGACGGCGTAGCCGCCATGGGCCCGCATGTATTCGGTGGTGCCGATGCCGTAGGAGATGCTGCCGTTCTGGCGACGGCGCACGCCCTTGGCGTAGGCGGCCAGCCAGCCATAGACCAGGCGCCGGGGGCCGATGGCCTGCGCCAGGCGCTCTTCCTCGGCCGAACGCCTGAAAGGCTCCAGCTCCTCCTGGTTGTCGGCAGGGCCGAAGAACACGAAGGGCTCGCCCGGCGCCGAGAAGGTGTGCAGGTCCACCAGCACGTCGTGGTTGGCCAGGATCGGTCCCAGCCGGGTGGCGATGCGATCCTCGACGTTCTCGGGCGACAGGCTGGGGCGGAAGTCGCGGTTCAGGTTGCGGTCGCCCTCGCGGCGGCCGGCAGCCCAGGCCACCGGATTGGCGACCGGCACGAAGGTGAGGGTGCCGCGATGCAGGATGCGACGGCCCTCGGCGAATTCCGCCAGGATCTGCCGGATGGCGATGGGGCCAGCCGTCTCGTTGCCATGCACGCCGCCCATCACCAGCAGGCGCGGGCCCGGGCGCAGCGCATGGTACTGGTGGACCTCGATGACGCGCGAGGCACTGGGTTTGCTGGGCTTGGTGGCGTTGGTGAGCGAGTCGGCCGCGGTGAATCGGGTGTGAATCGTGAAAGGGCGGTACGGATCCTTGTGGTAGCCGTCCGGCCTGATGTCCCGGGCGTGTCTGGTCCCGAGGGCATCCATGAAAAAGGACTGGACGAGATTACCAGAACCTGGCCAGGGGCGGCAGGCGGACATGACCATGATGCTGGGCACTGGGCACTGGGCACTGGGCACTGGGCACTGGATTCCGGATGCCGGGGCAGCAGGGGCAGGCTCCCGGCACCTTCCTGGCCTGTGGCGTGGGCCGTGGCGGGTGCGCGGGTCAACGTCAGTGCCCGATACCCGTTTCAGGACCCGGCACCGGCTGCAGGGGTGCCCGGGGGCAGGGTTCTGTCTTCAGGTTCCGTGCCGCGCCGGATGGGCCGGGGGATACGTCCGGGTTATCCGCCGCCATCGGGGCAGTGCCCGTTATGATTGTGCAGAGGGAAGATCCATGGAGCGACAGTCGATGCAGCATATTCCGATGGCACGGTCGGGCGCCTGGCGCCGGCTGGGGCTGGCAGCCACGATGGCCGGCGCGCTGCTGCTGGGCGGGTGCGCCACCTATTTTCGGCGCCGAGGTCACGGCCTACCACCAGCAGGAACCGGCCCTGCAGGGGCTGAGCTTTCCGCTTCAAGCCCGACGCGGACCAGGCCAACAGTCTCGAATACCAGACCTATGCCGCGCTGGTGCGCGAGCAGTTGCTGGCGCACGGCCTGAAGGAAACCGGCAGCAGCCGTCCGGACGTGGACGTGACGCTGGACTATTCGGTGGACAACGGCCGGCCCGGTCAACCACAGCCAGCCCAACTATGCCTATGTCTTCCAGGGCTATCGCCAGGTGGCGCATCAGCGTACCGACGCCAACGGCCAGGTCGTCACCTACTGGGAGACGGTGCCGATGTATGGCTATGATCTGGTGGGCTATTCGACCTACCAGCGCACCATCTACCGCAAGCAGGTCAAGCTGGCGCTGACGGGCACGAAGCCGCTGCCGGGACGGCCAGCGCGCCTCTATGAGGGCTCGGTCGTGTCGGATTCCGAGGATGGCGCCCTGAACAACGCCGTGCCGCTGATGGTGAAGGCGCTGTTCCAGGACTTTCCGGGGCCCAATGGCGTGACCCGCCACGTGCAGGTGCGCCTGGATGGCGACGAGAGGCTGCCGATGAAACCCGGGCGAAGGGAGAGGCAGCCCTCGGGCAAGGCGCGAATGCAGAAGCGGCACCCAAGGGTGCCGCGGGCCGGCAGGCTGCCGGCTCATCCCGTCCGCCCCGTGAGGGGCACTGAGGGCGGGCTCAGCTGCCCGAGCGCTGCGGCCAGGGGTGGGCAGGCCGATGCCCAGCTGCCGCGTGCGGCGCTCCATCCGGCGCACCAGGCGCTCGATGTCCTGCTCTTCGGCCTCGTCCAGCCGGCGGGCCGGTTCACGCAGCCGGGCGCTGCGGATCACGCCCCGCACCTTCAGCAGCTGCTCGACCACGGCCGGGCCGATGACCAGCTGCTTCTGGTGACGCATCAGCGGCAGGTAGGCGTCGAAGACATCCTCGGCGTCGTCACGCTTGCCGGCCTCGAAGAGTTCCTGCAGCTTGATCAGCGCCTCGGGGTAGGCAAACGCGCTGAAGGCGCCATCCACCGTGCGGTCGAGTGCCTGCGGGAAGTGCAGCCCGTCGTTGCCCTCGAAGAGGGCCAGGCGGCGCACACCCTTGGTCTCGGCGTCGCGCAGCGCCTCGGCCTTGTCCAGACCCGAGCCCAGGCCCTGGCACATGCCCACCAGACGCTCGAAGTCCTGCAGCATGCGGATGAGCAGGTAAGAGGCGATGGTGACGCCGGTGACGGCGGGCTGGTCGTGCAGGATCCAGGGGATCTCGCCCAGCCGCTCGCTGACGCGCTCGAAATAGTTGTAGATGTCCTCGTCGGTGCGCAGCGTCACATCCGGGCTGATGCGCACGCCGGCTGCGCCTGCATCCATCACCCGCCGGCCCAGCAGCGCCAGGTTGTCGATGCCCGGCGAGGAGATGTCGACGATGGCCGGGATGCGGCCGTTCAGGTGCCGGATGCCGGCACGGACCACCGAAAGGCGCTCGTCGTTGGTGAGCTTGTCGGCCTCGGAGCCGGCCCCCAGCAGCAGCACGCCACTTGCACCGCAGGCGACCAGGAAGTCCATCTGGGCACGGATGCCATCCAGATCCAGGGTCCCGTCGTCGGTGAACGGTGAAATGGCTTCGGCAAACACGCCGCGCGTGGAGGTCGTGATCAGGGGGCGATCGTTCCAGTTCAGGTTCAAACCACTTTCCTTCGAAGATTCACGTGATGATCTGCGGCATCCGTGACGGTGTGCCAGGCGCAGGAAGCTGGGCAGCAGAGCATTCGGGGAGCTGCACATGTCGTGCGGCGATGGCTGCCGCTGCGGGCCGGGCGGCCGCTTCGGATGCCGACGACATGCCTCGCCACCGAGGCATGCCGACACCCCTAGAAGTCTACATGAGCTGCCCGCACACGGCCTGCCCAGGGCGCCGGATTCAGAAAACGTTACATACTTGTGCGGCTATCAGGAGACGCTGGCAGCTGGATCGACGTCGGTGCCGACCAGGGACGCCTCGCGGGGGACTCTCGTTCGGGCAGGCGGGCCCTTCATTCGAATGAGCACGAGTGAGAACCGTTCAGGTGCATTTCACCCTCCTTTTGGGTGAAAAATCTGTTTTTCATGCTCAGTTTTGACAATCGTTTGCAAAAAAATTTCCAAACGACGGACAAACCCGAATCTCATGTTATTATGCGTTCCGCGTCGCGCCCGTAGCTCAGTTGGATAGAGTACCTGGCTACGAACCAAGGGGTCGTGGGTTCGAATCCTGCCGGGCGCGCCACCCATTTCAAGGGCCTGAATTCAAAGCGAATTCAGGCCCTTTTTCTTTGCCCTCAGGCTGGACGCACGAAGCCCTCCCGGAAAAGGGGGCGTGTGTGCTAGAAATGCCCCGACCCCGTGGGGCCCGGGCGCTGTCTGTCGGCTCTTGTCTGCGGATCAGTCCGGGCTGCTGCCCAGGAAGCGCCGCATCAGGTCGGCGGTCATGGTGCGGACCTCGAACTTGTCCATGATGTTGGCGCGGTGCGCCTCTACCGTCTTGATGCGGATGTTCAGGTCGCCGGCAATCTGCCTGTCCAGGCGGCCGGCCGCGACTCATGGTATTATGCGTTCCGCGTCGCGCCCGTAGCTCAGTTGGATAGAGTACTTGGCTACGAACCAAGGGGTCGTGGGTTCGAATCCTGCCGGGCGCGCCACCCATTCAAGGGCCTGAATTCAAAGCGAATTCAGGCCCTTTTTCTTTGCCCTCAGGCTGGACGCACGAAGCCCTCCCGGGAAAGGGCGTGCCTGGGCAGAAATGCCCCGACCCCGTGGGGCCCGGGCGCTGCCTGTCGGCTCGTCTGCGGATCAGTCCGGGCTGCTGCCCAGGAAGCGCCGCATCAGGTCGGCCATGGTGCGGACCTCGAACTTGTCCATGATGTTGGCGCGGTGTGCCTCCACCGTCTTGATGCTGATGTTCAGGTCGCCCGCAATCTGCTTGTTCAGGCGGCCGGCCGCAATCAGCTCCAGCACCTGCTGCTCGCGCGGGGTCAGACGGGCCAGCAGTTCCTGGCGCTGCTCGCGCCGCTGCGCATCGTTCTGCTTCACGCGGGCCTGGCTGAAGGCGTTCTCCACCGTGCTGATCAGCTGCTTGTCATCGAAGGGCTTTTCCAGGAAGTCCACGGCGCCCAGTTTCATGCGGGCCACGGCCATGCCCACGTCACCGTGGCCGGTCATGAAGATCAGGGGCAGGTCATAGCGCTGGCGCAGCAGCTCGTCGTGCAGCTCGATGCCGCTCATGCCGCCCATGCGCACGTCCAGGATCAGCACCGCGAAATGTCCGGGCGTGTAGGCGTTGAGGAAGCTCTCGGCGCTGTGGAAGGTGCGCACGTTGAAGCTGCTGCCTTCCAGCAGCCAGCGCAGCGAATCGCGCACGGCCTCGTCGTCGTCGACGATGTAGACGAACCTTTCAGGCTGCGGAGGGGCGGTGGAGGGGTTTCGTTTGATGGGCTCATGGTTCTGTCGTCTATCCAGATGATGGGCATGGGCGCCATGAGCGCCGGGATCGCGGTTTCCCGGCGTCCGTGGCCGGAAATTATCGATCAATCTCAGGGGCTGCCACTGCGGGAAAAACGCGTATCCCGCGCCGGGAAGGATGGGGACCGGACCGAGGGCCGGTCGATGTAAAGGGGAGGGCGGGGCCATGCATGCAGCAGGGTGCGCTCATGCGGATGCGGTGTCGCTCGTGTGCAGGCCCCTCGTGTACCGGCAGCGTGAACTTGAAGATGCATCCTCGAGGGCTGATTGCTTTCACCCACAGCCGGCGCGGCGTGGGACTCGATGATGCTGCGGCAGATGTTGAGTCCCCATGCCCATGCCTTCGGGCTTGGTGGTGAAGAAGGCCTCGAAGACCTTTTCCTGCTGCTCCTCGGGGATGCCAGGGGCCCTGATCCGCCACGGCAAACAGCACGTTGTCGCGTGTGGCGCCTCACCCTGCAGCGTCAGGGCGGCATCGTCCCTGCCCGCGCATGGCGTCGATGGCGTTCTTCATCAGGTTCAGCAGGACCTGCTCGATCAGGATGCGGTCGGCCGACAGGCGCGGCAGGTCCGGCGCCAGGTCGATGGTGATGGCCACGCCATAGCGCTTGGCAGCAATCTCGGCCAGGGCCAGCGCCTCCGTCAGGATCTCGTCCACGGCGATCTCGCGCTGCTCGGCCGTGTTGCGACGCACGAAGTTGCGCACCCGCTGAATGACCGAGGCGGCACGCTGCGCCTGCCGGGCGATCTTGTCCAGCGTCTGGTCCACCATGGCCGGGATCGGCCGGTGCAGGGCTGCCGGGCTGCAGCCGCTTGGCCAGGCCCAGCGCGTAGTTGCTGATGGCGGCCAGCGGCTGGTTCAGCTCATGCGCGATGGAGGAGGCCATCTCTCCCATCGTCACCAGCCGTGCCGTCTGCTGCAGCTGTTCTTCCTGCTGCTTCTGGCGTTCACGGATGGGGCGCAGTGCCGTGATGTCGGTGGCCACCACCAGCTGGGCCGGCTGGCCATCCACCCAGCGGATCAGCCCTGCACCCGCACCTCGAACCAGCGGTCGATGCGCGGAATGTAGACCTCTTCGCCCATCCAGGAGTCCGCCACCGGCCAGCCGTTGAGCAGCGCCAGGTGGCCGGCAATCGTCGCCGAACAGGGCGTGGTGGTGGTAATTGCAGAAGAAAGCAGGCGGAGGCGTGGGCGCCGGCGACTGCTCGTCCGTCGACGGGGCGGTGATGCTCAGGGGGACGATGGGCGGCGGGGCGAGACCACCGAGACGGCGGCATCGAGCTGGTTGAGCACGGTCTCGAAGCGCTCGTGGGCGTCGATCAGCTCGGCGCGAGATCCGGTTCGGTCTCGGTGATGTCGGTCACCGAAGCCATCCAGCCTGCCTGCTGACCCTGGTCGTCGATCAGCGGCGAGACATAGAGCCGAACGTCGATAATCCGGCCATCCTTGCGCCGTGCCCGCGTCTGCAGGCCCGACGGGGGCGCCACCCGAGATCGTCAGGTTCAGGTGGGCCATGTTGAGGTCATGCTTCCTCGGGGATCCAGTAGGGGTAGGGGGCAGCTGTCCCACCATTTCTTCGGCCGGATAGCCGAGGATCTGGCACAGTGCCCGGTTCACGTAGGTGATGCGACCATCGTGGTCGATCACGCGCAGCCCCGTGCTGATGGAATCCTCGATGGCGCGGCGGAACGTGGCCTCGGTGGTCAGCGCCTGCTCCACCAGCTTGCGGCCGGTGATGTCGTGGGCCACCGCGTAATAGAGCGATTCGGGCGAGCGCGAGTCCACGCTGATGGACCAGCTCAGCCAGCGCCAGGCATTGCGAAAGCGTACCCGGCACTCCAGGGGGCCGATGCGTTCCTGGGGCGTGGTGAAGGCCTCGATCACGTCCAGCCGGTCCTCCGGATAGACATGGTCCCAGAAGCGCGTGTTGCTCAGGTCCTTGCCGAAATACTCCACGAAGGCCGGATTGCCGCGCACCAGCGTGCCGTCCGGGCGGATCACGCAGAACACGTCCTGCGACAGCTCGAACAGCCGGTCGCGTTCACCTCGGCACGCAGTCGGTCATGGGCGCTGCGCCAGAGCAGGATCAGTGACAGGATCGATGTCAGGGCCAGCGTGAACAGCCCCAGCTGGGTCAGCCGTTCGGCCAGGGAGGGGGAGTCGTCGTCGTAGGCCACCGCCCGCAGCATCAGGCCGTCACCGGGCGGGTCCAGCGGCAGCTGGTGCGCTGCGCGCGTGTCGATGCGGTGTGCCGAGGCCGTGCTGGCCAGCAGCCGGCCGTGCGGCCCCACCAGACTGAACCGATAGCGGTCGCGCAGGTTCTCGGGCAGCATGTTTGCCAGCAGGGGTTCCAGTCCGATGCCGGCTACGGCCACCGCCACCAGACGCCGTCCCTGTACCACGGGCAGGTACAGTTCGGTCACCATCTCGCCGCCCGGAATCATCAGCGGTGCCGAATAGCGGGGCTGCCACGACTGCATGCTGACCAGCCAGGCACCGCGCCGGGGTGACGTGCCGGGCGTGTCCTGGAAGGCGGGCAGCAGCAGGGTGTCGCCGTCCTGGGTGGGCTCACCTGCCTCCAGGCCATTGCCGATCATCGCGCCCTGGGCCACGGTGGCTTGAAGGACATGTCCCACGGGCGTGACCAGGGCCACGTATCGGACCTGGGGGTAGCTTGCCAGAAAGTCCGCAGGGTTCCGGGCAGCGCCGGCTCCTTCGTCTTCACCGGCCGGGGGCGTGGTGCGGGTGCCGACTCCCTGGCGCAGGTCGGCCAGCCACAGAGGGCGCCAGGCGTACCAGGTGTGCCTGCAGCTCACGCAGCGACAGCTTCAGCGACTGCTGGGCCCAGTCGGTGTCGCGCAGCAGCGATGTCTGCCGCTCCTGTCGTTCGATATGGCCCACATACCAGAGAAAACCGGCCATCATCACGATGAAGAGCACCAGCCCCGCCATGTGCGCCAGTCCCAGAAAGCGCCAGGCCAGCCAGTCGGATGGAATGCGGATGTTTGACAGGGGGGCGCGCCGGGCTGCTGTCAGGCTGCCGGCCTCGGTGGGCGTGGCGTTCGCGTCGTCGTCGGGCGTCATGGGCAGGTCGTCATCAGGGTCATGCTGTGCTGCAGCAAGAAACGGCCGGTTGATGGCGTGCGGCCGCGCCACCCCGCCATTTTCCACGGAATTGCGCACTTGCGGCGAATTTTGCGATGCGGTGCGGGATATCGTTCCTTGAAATTCGGCTTGCTTTCCATTCCGCCGTACTTAGAATCCGGGGATCCATGTTTTCCGTTCCGGTGAGAGGCCAGCATGTCTGAAGCTGCAAAGAACACCCCAACCCCGTCGAATCATCCGACACCGATCCGATCGAGACCCGGGAGTGGCTCGATGCTCTGGACGCGGTCATTCAGCGTGAGGGCCGCGAACGTGCCCACTACCTGATGGAGCAGCTGCTGGACACCGCCCGGCGGCAGTTTGGCGACATGCCGTTCTCGGCCACCACGGCCTTGTGAACACCATCCCGCCCGCACTGGAAGTCCGCTCGCCCGGCAACCACGAATACGAAGAGCGCATCCGCAGCTTCATCCGCTGGAACGCCATGGCCATGGTGGTGCGTGCCAACAAGCATGAAACCCCCGATGGCGGCAGCCTGGGCGGTCACATCGCCTCGTTCGCCTCGGTAGCCACCATGATCGGCGCCGGCATGAACTCACTTCGGCATGCACCGCACGAAGGCCACGGTGGCGACCTGATCTACTTCCAGGGCCACTCCTCGCCCGGCCTGTACAGCCGCGCCTTCATCGAGGGCCGCCTCACCGAGGACCAGCTGAACAACTTCCGCCAGGAAGTCGATGGTCACGGCCTGCCGTCGTATCCGCACCCGAAAGCTGATGCCGGACTTCTGGCGGTTCCCCACCGTCTCCATGGGCCTGGGGCCGCTGATGGCCATCTACCAGGCACGCTTCCTGAAGTACCTGCATGCCCGGGGTCTGGCCAACACCGCCAACCGCAAGGTCTGGGTGTTCTGCGGCGACGGTGAGATGGACGAACCCGAATCGCTGGGCGCCATCGGTCTGGCGGCGCGCGAGAAGCTCGACAACCTCATCTTCGTCATCAACTGCAAACCTGCAGCGTCTGGATGGCCCGGTGCGCGGCAACGGCAAGATCATCCAGGAACTGGAAGGCGACTTCCGCGGTACCGGCTGGAACGTCATCAAGCTCATCTGGGGCTCGTACTGGGACAAGCTGCTGGCCCGCGACACCGACGGCACGCTGCGTCGCGTCATGATGGAAACGGTGGACGGCGAATACCAGGCCTACCGTGCCAATGACGGCGCCTACGTGCGCAAGCACTTCTTCGGCAAGGATCCGAAGCTGCTGGAAATGGTCGCGCGCATGTCCGACGAGGACATCTGGCGCCTGAACCGCGGCGGCCATGACCCGTACAAGGTGTACGCCGCCTTCCATTCGGCCGTGCACAACAACCATGGTCGCCCCACCGTCATCCTGGCCAAGACCGTCAAGGGCTACGGCATGGGTCGCGTGGGCGAGGGCAAGAACCCCACCCACCAGCTCAAGAAGCTCGACGCCGACAGCGTGCGTGGCATGCGCGACCGCTTCAACATTCCCATCCCCGACGACAAGCTCGACGAGATCCCGTTCTATCGTCCGCCCGAGGACAGCCCGGAGATGCAGTACATGTTCGAGCGTCGCAAGGCGCTGGGCGGGTTCCTGCCGCATCGTCGTACCCATTCCGACGAGCAGCTGTCCGTGCCGCCGCTGTCGACCTTCCAGCCCGTGCTGGATCCCACCGCCGAAGGGGCGCGAGATCTCCACGACCCAGGCCTTCGTGCGCTTCCTCACGCTGCTGCTGCGTGACAAGACGCTGGGCCCGCGCGTTGTGCCCATCGTGCCCGACGAGGCCCGCACCTTCGGCATGGAGGGCATGTTCCGCCAGCTGGGCATCTACGCCCCCGAGGGTCAGAAGTACGTGCCGGTCGACAAGGACCAGGTGATGTACTACAAGGAAGACGCCAGCGGCCAAATCCTGCAGGAAGGCATCAACGAGGCCGGCGCGTTCTGCTCCTGGATTGCGGCGGCCACGTCGTACTCCACCAGCAACGTCAGTCGTGCGCCGTTCTTCGCCTACTACTCGATGTTCGGCTTCCAGCGTGTGGGCGACCTGGCCTGGGCAGCCGGCGACTATGCAGGCGCGGGGCCTTCCTCATCGGCGGTACCGCCGGCCGCACCACCCTCAACGGCGAGGGCCTGCAGCACGAGGACGGCCACAGCCACATCATGTCGCTGACCATCCCGAACTGCGTCTCCTACGATCCGTCGTTTCGCGCACGAGGTGGGCGTCATCCTGCACGAAGCGCCTGCTGCGCATGGTCGAGCGCCAGGAGAACGTCTACTACTACGTCACGGTGATGAACGAGAACTACGCCCATCCGGGTCTTCGGCAGGGGCGACGAGGAAGGCATCATCCGCGGCATGTACCTGCTGCATGAAGGCGCGCCGGCGGCGGACGGCTCGAAGGCCGCCCAGGTCGATGCCAAGGCACCGCGTGTCCAGCTCATGGGCTCGGCGTCATCCTGCGCGAGGTCATCGAGGCCGCCCGCCTGCTGAAGGAAGACTGGGGCATCGAGTCCGACATCTGGAGCACCACCAGCTTCACCGAGCTGCGCCGCGACGGCATGGCCTGCGACCGCTGGAACCTGCTGCACCCGACCGAGAAGCCCTCATGTAAGCCGTACGTGCGCGAGCAGCTCGACCGCCGTCCGGACGGCCCGGTCATCGCGTCCACCGACCACATGAAGCTGTTTGCCGACCAGAATCCGTCCGTACATCCCGGCCGGCCGCCGCTTCAAGGTGCTGGGTACCGATGGCTTCGGTCGTTCCGACTTCCGCTACAAGCTGCCCGAGCACTTCGAGGTCAATCGCCATTTCGTGGTTCTGGCGGCGCTCACCGCCCTGGCCGAGGACGGCGTCATCCCCCTCACGAAGGCCGCAGAGGCCATCCAGCGCCACGGGCATCGATCCCGAGAAGGTCGATCCGGTGCTGGCCTGACGAACGAATACCGACTGGAGGCAATACGCAGCCATGAGCGCGATTGATATTGTGGTTCCCGACATCGGTGACTTCTCGGATGTCGAGGTCATCGAAGTGATGGTCAAGGGAAGGTGACGAGGTTTGCTGCGAGCAGAGCCTCATCACCGTGGAGTCCGACAAGGCCTCGATGGAGATTCCCTGCTCGACAGCAGGGCGCATCGTCTCGCTGGACGGTCAAGCTGGGCGACAAGGTGTCCAGGGCGCTCGGTGCTGGGCAAGCTGGAAGCCGATGCTGGCTCCGGCGCCAGCGCTGGAGCTCGGCAGCACCTGCGACGGCGCCGCCGCCGCGCCGGCCCAGACGGCGGCGCCACGCACCGTAGCGCAGGCGGCGCCTGCCCAGGCGGCTGCGCCCGCTGCCGCGTCGACCGCCGCAGCACCGGCTGCTCCGCAGGCAGCAGGCGCACCGCGGCCCCCGGCGGCCCCGGCCGAGCTGGTTGATGGTGCTATCCGGCCGTTGCCGCATGCCTCGCCCTCGGTGCGGCTGCTGGCCCGCGAGCTGGGCGTGGACCTGAACGGCGTGCGCGGCACCGGTCCGAAGGATCGCATCCCGGGCCGACGACTGAAGGCCTCGTGAAGAACCTGCTCACCTCCGGTGCGGCCGGCGGTCAGCGGCTGCGCCTGCCGGTGGCACCGGTGCGGCGCTGGGGCTGCTGCCCTGGCCGAAGGTCGACTTCGAGAAGTTCGGCCCGGTCGAGAAGAAGCCGCTGTCGCGGATCAAGAAGATCTCGGGCGCCAACCTGCATCGCAACTGGGTGATGATTCCTCACGTCACCAACCACGAGGATGCGGGACATCACCGACCTGGAAGCCCTTCCGCGTCAAGCTCAACACCGAGAATGCCAAGGCGGGCATCAAGCTCACCATGCTGGCCTTCCTGGTGAAGGCGTCGGTGGCGGCGCTGAAGAAGTTCCCCGAGTTCAATCGCCTCGCTGGATGGCGAGACGCTGGTCTACAAGAACTACTACCACATCGGCTTTGCCGCCGACACGCCCAACGGGCTGGTCGTGCCGGTCATCAAGGATGCCGACAAGAAGGGTGTTCTCGAGATCGCCGTCGAGATGGGCGAGCTGGCCAAGAAGGCCCGTGACGGCAAGCTGGGTCCGGCCGACATGCAGGGCGGCACCTTCTCCATCTCCAGCCTGGGCGGCATTGGCGGTACCTACTTCACGCCCATCATCAACGCGCCCGAGGTGGCCATCCTGGGCGTGTGCCGCTCGGCCAGGCGTCCGGTCTGGGACGAGGCACGGGGCGAGTTCGTGCCGCGCCTGATCCTGCCGCTGTCGCTGTCGTGGGATCACCGCGTCATCGATGCGCCGCTGCCGCACGCTTTGCCGCCTACCTGGCGCAGGTGCTGGCCGACTTCCGGCGCGTGATGCTCTGAGCGAGGAGAACCCATGACAACGATTCTGAAAGTGCCCGACATCGGCGACTTCAGCGATGTCGAGATCATCGAGGTGCTGGTCAAGCCCGGTGATGTCGTCGCTGTCGAGCAGAGCCTCATCACCGTGGAGTCCGACAAGGCCTCCATGGAGATCCCCGCCACCGAGGCGGGCCGCATCGTCGAGATGAAGGTCAAGCTGGGCGACAAGGTCTCCAAGGGTTCCGAGATCGCCGTCATCGAGGCGGCCGCCGGTGAGGGCGCTGCCAAGGCCCCGCCGCGGCACCCGCAGCTGCTGCCCGGGCCGCCACGGCTGCCGCGCCCGCATCCGCCAGTCCGGCTGCTGCACCGGCAGCGCGTCCCGGCCCTGCAGGCCGCGCCGGCCACCGACCGCCAGGCCGATGTCGAATGCGACATGCTCGTCATCGGTGGCGGCCCGGGCGGTTACTCGGCTGCCTTCCGCGCCGCTGATCTGGGCATGAAGGTCGTCATCGTCGAGCGCTACGCCACCCTGGGCGGTGTCTGCCTCAACGTCAGCTGCATCCCGTCCAAGGCCCTGCATGCCGTCTCGGTCGTCGAGGAGGCTAAGGGCTTCGAGGCGCACGGCATCAAGTTCGGCAAGCCCGAGATCGACATCGACGGCCTGCGCGGCTGGAAAGAGAAAGTGGTCAGCCGCATGACCACGGGTCTTGCCGGCATGGCCAAGGGCCGCAAGGTCACCATCGTGCGCGGCTATGCACGCTTCCTCGATCCGCACCATGTCGTGGTGGATCTCACCGAGGGCAGCGGGCAGCAGACCACCGGCAAGGAGCAGGTGGTGCGCTTCAACCAGGCCATCATCGCGGCTGGCAGCGAGCCCGTGCGGCTGCCGTTCCTGCCGCAGGATGATCGCATCGTCGACTCCACCGGCGCGCTGGCACTGCGCTTTCGTGCCCAAGCGCATGCTGGTCATTGGCGGCGGCATCATCGGCCTGGAAATGGCCACGGTCTATGCTTCGCTGCGCCCAGGTGGATGTGGTCGAGATGCTCGATGGCGTCATGGCCGGTGCCGACCGCGACATGGTCAAGGTCTGGCAGAAGTACAACGAGAAGCGTCTGGGCCGCCTGATGGTCAAGACCCGTACCACCGCCGCCAAGGCCACGCCCAAAGGCATCGAGGTCAGTTTCGAGGGTGAGAACGCCCCCGAAGGCCCGCAGGTCTATGACCTGGTGCTGTCGGCAGTGGGCCGCACGCCCAACGGCAAGAAGCTGGATGCCGAGAAGGCCGGTGTGGCCGTCGGCGAGCGTGGCTTCATCGAGGTCGACACGCAGCTGCGCACCAACGTGCCGCACATCTTCGCCATCGGCGACATCGTGGGACAGCCCATGCTGGCCTGCGAGGCCGTGCACGAGGCCCACGTGGCTGCCGAGGCCGCTGCCGGCCAGAAGCGCCACTTCGACGCCCGCGTCATTCCGGCCGTGGCCTACACCGATCCGGAAGTGGCCTGGGTGGGCATCACCGAGGATGAAGCCAAGGCCAAAGGCATCAGCCTGGGCAAGAGCGTCTTCCCGTGGGTGGCCTCCGGCCGTGCCGTGGCCAATGGTCGTGACGAGGGCTCACCAAGCTGCTCTTCGATCCCGAGACCCACCGCATCCTGGGGGCGGCATTGTCGGCACCATGCGGGCGACATGATCGGCGAACTGGCTCTGGCCATCGAGATGGGCGCGGATGCGGCCGACATCGGCCACACCATCCACCCGCACCCCACGCTAGGTGAGTCCATCGGCATGGCGGCCGAAGTCTTCGAGGGCGTCTGCACCGACTCTGCCGCCGCAGAAGAAGCGCTGATCCTGTCCGCGTAGCGGACACGCCAAGACACCACGGGCCGGTCTCATTCCGCATGAGGCCGGCCCGTGCTGCTGGTCTTCAGGAAATGCGCTGCGGATGTGAAGGGCGTGAGTCCGTCCATCGTGAACCGGGAGGCAACGAGAGCGCGCCGATGGCTTTATCTCGTCTCCACGCCGTTCGCGTGTTTCCTGCCATCCCTGGCGATGCAGCAACGGCTGGTCATCATGGAACTGTGGCCAGCCAATGCACAGAATAGAGGCTGAAGCGCCGGGTGGCTGGCGTCTGGAACAGTGCCCATCGCCTGCGGGTCGATAATCGACAGACAGCCCTACGCCCAGCCCGTCGCACGGGCTGCCAGATTCAGATTCTGGATGGCCATGGCCGTGCTCTGTTCCAGCGTCTGCGGCATGCTGTGCCGGCCCTAGACCGTGGCCGGCAGTCCGGATGCCGTTTCGGTGAATACCGCCAGCTGCAGCGGCGCTGCATCGAGACCATGCAGCTTTCAGTTGCTGGTACTTGGGCTTGCGCGCATCGGGCTGGGCTGCCAGCGCCTGTGCATTGGCTCGGTCGTGCAGGGGCTTGCACTGCCCTGCCGCAGACCGGCATTCTCTACCCGCAGCACGCGCCAAGGCCGGGCATTGCCCACCGAAGGTGCCAGCGACATGGCTTCCTTCAGCGTATCCAGCAAGGCCTCGGGAACCGGATCTGTCCGGAAATGCCGCACGTCGCGCCGCCAGCGCAACAGCCGCTGCAGGCTCAGGCGTTCGTCGTCAGAGAACTCCATGTCAGAGGATCCTTGAGCTGGTAGCATCCTGCAACCTGAGCTTCAGGCGTTTGCCCTTTCAGCGTTTCGTCCGATCCTCCGGCTGCCTCAGCAGCCCTGGTCACGCAGCAGCTTTCGTGTTGCGGGGCGCGTATTCCTGGCTGTAGTAGCGCGCGAATTTCTCGCGGAACGGGAACTTCTCGCGCTTCTCGCCAAAGGCCGTCATGGTGGCTTCGTAGTCGGCCAGTGCAGCCGACAGCACCTCATCCGACGGATAGCGGTTCTCGGCCACCGCGGCCTGCTGCGGCAGGCGAGGTTTCACCTGCATTTCCACCGCCGGCTCGATGCACAACCCGAACAGCGGATAGGTGTATGCCGGCAACCCCAGCCACTCGGTCAGCTCGGGCGCGATCAGGCGGATGCCGCCGGTGAAACAGGTGCCAAGGCCCAGGCTTTCGGCGGCGACCACGGCGTTCTGCGCTGCCAGCTGCTCGCGTCGGTGACCAGCGTGATCAGCATCTCAGCGTGCCTGCAGCGGCAAAGCTTCCTCCGGCGGCCTGGCTGCACAGCGCATGCCCGCCGGGCGTCAGCCACGAGATCCAGTATTCGCCGCAGGTGCCAATCTGTGGATTGTTGGGCTGGGCTGCAGCGATCTTCTGGCGCAGCGCAGGATCGGTGATGCGGATGATGGTGTAGTGCTGGCCGTTCATCCACGAAGGGGCCTGGCGCGTGGCATCCAGCATGGCCTGCACCTGTTCGGCCGGGATCTGGTGCGCCGGATCGAACTGGCGATAGGTGCAATGCTCATGCAGGGTCTGGAGTACAGGATTCATGGGCTGATGCGTTCCAGAAAATGGGGATCGGTTCATGCAGGTGGGACAGGCCGGACGGGAAGAGCGGCCCCTGCCATCTGATCCTGTCATGATACCCGTCAGCCCGCGCCTCAGCCCGTTCCTTGTCCGCCAGCGCCTCTTCCAGTACCGGCAGCCAGTGTGCCAGTGCCGCCTCACCCGGCATGTGGGCGTGCAGGCTGGGCACGTCGTGCACCGCCAGGCTCTCGGCCCACGGAGCCCACATGTCGGGGTGCAGGTTCTCGCCCACGTGGTCCAGTGCGGCGCGGAAGTACAGCAGCTCGCCGTCGTAGCGCTGGTGAGGGTGGGACTTGACCAGCGTGTTGCTGGCCGCCACGGCCTCGAAGATGCCGTGCAGCTGCGCATCGGTCAGCTCGCCCAGCGGCTGCTTCTGCGCACGCAGGAAACCGATCACGCGCTCGCGCGTCAGCGGTCCGTCGGCGGCCAGCACGTCCGGGTCCTGGCCGGCGATGTGCAGGATGGCGCGCCACACGTCGTGGCTTCGGCGGGCGCCCGATCACGCCAGGCGTCGGCCGGGTAGGCGTCCAGCAGGGCAGACCACCCCACGCGGGCGTGGCGCGCTTGCAGCTGGCAGGCGATTTCCTGCGCCAGGATGCCGCCGGTGGACCAGCCCAGCAGGTGATGGGGGCCGTCGGGCTGCATCTGCAGGATGAGGTCGGCATAGTGGGCGGCCAAAGCACGCAGGCTGGGATAGCGCGCGTGCTCGCCCGTCAGGGCTGGGGATTGCAGGCCGACCACCGGGCGCTGCGCCGAAAGTCGCCGCGCCAGCAGCCCGTAGCAGCCAGGCCAGCCGCCGGGGTGGATGCAGAAGAGGACCGTGAGGGCTTCCTGTGCGGCGGATGTGCAGGTCGGAGGAGGCTGCCTCCTGTCCCGGGGCCGTGCTGACGGTGTTTGTGGCGGCAGATCGCCCCGCAGCCGGAAAGATCGGTCGAAGCCGGCTGAGGTCGCATCGGCTTCGCGGCGCTGCAGGCGCTCGATCCAGGCGGCCAGCCGGCCCACTTCGGGTGCTCGAAGACGGCGCCCAGCGTGAGTTCGACACCGCTCTGGTCGCGCAGCCGTGCCGCCAGCCGGGTGGCCAGCGGGAATGGCCGCCCAGCATGAAGAAGTCGTCTTCCACGCCAGGCTGTTCGGGCGGCCTGAGAATGTCGGCAAAGGCGGCGGCCACCTGCTTTTCCTGGGGCGTGCGGGCAGGCGTGCGCCTGCACGGCAAAGACCGGGGCGGGCAGCGCCTTGCGGTCCATCTTGCCGCTGGCATTGATGGGCAGCGCTGCCATCAGCACGACGGCTGAAGGCACCATGGCAGCCGGCAGCAGGGTGCGGGCGTGGTCCAGCAGGCTCTCGGCCAGGGGCTTCGTCGGTGATGACGACCGGCTGCGGTTCGGCGTCGCTCTGTGGTACCACGTAGGCCACCAGCCGCTGACCACCCTGGTCGTCGACACGGGCAATGACAGCCACCTGGCGGCACTGCGGGATGAGTGGAGAAGGCGGCCTCGATCTCGCCCAGCTCGATGCGCTGACCACGCAGCTTGACCTGGTGGTCCAGTCGGCCGCGGTATTCCACCGCTCCATCCCGTCGCCAGCGCGCCAGGTCGCCACTGTCGTGGCAGACGGCGAGGCGGAGTCTCCAGCGCCGAAGCCGGGGTGCAGGATGAAGCGGGCTTCGGTCAGGTCCGGGCGGCCCAGGTAGCCGTCGGCCAGCTGGCGGCCGCCCAGATACAGGGGTGCCGGTCACGCCTGGGGCACCGGGCGCAGGCAGTCGTCCAGAATGTACAGGCCCGTGTTCCAGACCGGGAAGCCGATGGGGATCGGGTCGCTGCGGTCGGTGCGGCCAGCGTCCCAGAAGCTCACGTCCACGGCCGCCTCGGTGGGGCCGTACAGGTTGTGCAGCGCCGACTGCATGCGGGCATGGAAGCGGTCGCGCAGGGTGGCGGGCAGGGCTTCGCCGCTGCAGAAGACGGCGTTCATCTGCAGGCCTCGCTGGCCGGTTCGTCCAGGAAGGCGGCCAGCATGGAGGGCACGAAGTGCACCACGTCCACGCCTTCCCGGCGGATCAGTGCGGCCAGCGCCTGCGGGTCGCGGTGCAGGTCAGGCTCCGGCGACCACCAGCGGGGCGCCGCACAGCATGGGCAGGGAACAGCTCCCACACCGATACGTCGAAGGTGTAGGGTGTCTTCTGCAGGAATCGGTGCTGCGGGCCGAAACCGTAGTGTTCCTTCATCCACAGCAGCCGGTTGACGATGGCATGGTGGCTGACCACCACGCCCTTGGGCTCGCCGGTACTGCCCGAGGTGTAGATGACGTAGGCGGGGTCGGCGGGCAGCACCATGGGCAGGGGATGGCCGGCTGCAGGTCGGTGGCGTCCTGTGGGGTATGGGCTGCCGAACTCCCGGGGTGAGGGAGGGCGAACAGCGCCGACACGTCGACCGAGTGCCACTGTCCGCGCCCTCCAGCAGGGGTGCGCGTGGTCTCGTTCACCACCACGGTGCGGGCCGTGCGGCCGCCAGGATGCGCTGGATGCGTGCTGCCGGTTGCTCGATGTCCAGCGGCAGGTAGGCGGCGCCGGCACGCTGGATGGCGTGCAGGCTCATCACCATGCGCGGGCTGCGGGGCAGGGCCACGGCCACAATGTCGCGTGGCTGCACGCCAGCCTGCACCAGGCGGCGGGCGGCCGCATCCACCTGGGCGTCGAAGGTGACGTAGTCCAGGCGTTCGTTCTGCATGCGCAGGGCTTCGCCGCTGGCGTGCAGCCGGCAGGCCTCTCGCACCAAGGCCACCAGCGTGGTGTCCGGCACCGGGTGGGCAGTGTCGTTGACGACGCCCACCCAGTGGCTCAGCTCCTCGTCGTACAGGGTCGGCACGGGGCGCAGGGTGTCGGCCTGCAGGGCGGCACGCAGGAAGGCCAGCAGGCGTGCCGGGCTGTCGATCGATGTCCTCGGCTGCGTAGAGGCGCGGGTTGGCTTCCACCTGCAGGCGCATGCCGCTGGCATCGGGCGCGGCGCGCACGTTCAGGTTGAAGTCTTCCACGGGCCCGGTGCTGTAGACGACTTGGTCGGCATCCAGACCAGCCTGGCGGTAGGGGGCGTCGAAGGGCAGGATGTTGAGCAGCGGCCCATGAATGCGGCCCTGCCCGCCGGGGCGAGCCTGGTCGCGGCGCATCTGTTCGCTGCGGTAGCGGCCGTGGCGTCGTGCCTGCTTCAGCTGGCGTGCGGTCTGGACGATGAGTTCGTCCAGCGGCCGGTCCTGGTCCATGTCCAGCACCAGTGGCACGATGTTCATGACGGTGGCCACGCTGCGGGCGCTGGCGTTGCCCAGGCGGCCCATCCACGGTACGCCGGGCACCACCGGCTGCTGGCCGATGTGGCGCTGCACGTAGGCGGCCAGCAGCGTGGTCAGTACGTCGGGCCAGCTCACCAGCGTCTGCTGCTCCTTCCGACGCAGGGCCTGCAGCACGTCCTCGGGCACGTCGATCTCGGCATGCAGCGCATGATCGCCTGTGGCGGCGCTGCGCTCGGAGAGGCTGCCGACGGTGTCCAGCGGCGCCAGCAGTTCGCGCCAGTAGGCCGCGTCGCTCGCACGCTGCGCACCGTCGCGGTAGTGCGCATCGTCGGCCACCACGGCCGCAAAGGAGGTCAGGGGTGTGCCGGCCTGCGCACGGTAGTGCTGCATGGCCCGCTGTTCGATCAGCGCCATGCCATAGCCGTCGGCCGCCAGGTGGTGGACGCGCTGGAACCACAGCACCGTGGGTAGGGCACTGTCCGCGCTGTCTGCATCTGTCGCAGAGGTGAAGCGGATCAGCAGATACCGGGCCAGCGCCGTGGTGCGTGGATCGATGGGGGTGCGCAGGTCGGCCTGCATCAGGCGCTCGGCCTCGGCGCGGCCCGCCGCATCGCCGGGCAGTGTCAGGCGCTCCAGCACCGGACGTCGGGCCGCGTCGAAATACTGACGCGGGCCGTCCTCGGTGTCGATGAAGGCCAGCGACAGTGCATCGGCCTCGGCCAGGGTCCGTTCGATGGCGCTGGCCAGCCGTTCCACGTCCACCTCACCGCGGATGCTGGTGCAATGGCCGGTGTTGAAGATCGGGTTGCGTGGTCCAGCTGCTGGGCGTACCAGAGCCCTTCCTGGGCTTCGGTCAGCGGCACGGCGCCGGCAGGGCTATCCATGGGGGGCGTGTCGTCGTTCAGGGCGGGCGTCATGAGGAGGGCTCGTTCCAGCAGGGCAGCCGTCAGGGGTCTGCGGCGAAGGGGAAAGGCGCAAAAGCGGGACAGTGAATCGGGGGCGTCAGCCGGCCTGCTGAATCAGTGTCCACCAGTGGCCCAGCGTGGGGTTCTGCGCCATTTCCGAGAAGTCCAGCCGAGCGCCCGCCGCCTGCCAGCGGCTGGCCAGCGTCATGGCACGCATCGAGTCCAGACCCAGGTCGATCAGGTTGTCATCGTCATGGATGTCGGCCGGGTCTTCCAGCAGGATCTTGGCCAGGTCGGCGCGCATCTGTTCAAGGGTGAGGGTCGTCATGCTTTTTTTCATCCAGTTGGGCGCGCAGGTGGGCGCGCAGCGCCTTACGGCTGAGTTTCAGGGCAGCGGTCTCCACGAAGTGATCGACGAAGACGAACTGGTCGGGCACCTTGAAGTCGGCCAGACCCTGGGCGCGGATCCACTTCTTCAGCTCGGCGGGCCGTGGACGCTCGCCGCGCGGGATGATGAAGGCGCAGCTGCGCTCGCCCAGGTAGTCGTCAGGGACCGACACCACGGCAGCGTCGTAGACCTGCGGATGGGCCATCAGGTGGTTCTCGATCTCTTCGGCCGAGATCTTCTCGCCGGCACGGTTGATGTGGTCGCCCGCGCGACCCTGCACCACCAGGTGGCCGCTTTCGGTGCGGCGCACGATGTCGCCGGTGCGATAGAAGCCGTCATGGGTGAAGGAACGCTCGTTGGCTGCCGGATTGTTGAAGTAGCCGCGAATGGTGTAGGGGCCGCGCGTGAGCAGGGTTGCCGGCCTCGCCCGCCGGGACCGGCTGGTCGTGATCGTCCACGATGCGGATCTCGTCATCCGGGCTGATGGGGCGGCCCTGGGTCTGGATGATGGTCTCGGCACCGTCATCGATGCGCGTGTAGTTGACCAGCCCCTCGGCCATGCCGAAGACCTGCTGCAGCGTGGCGCCCAGTGTGGGCGTGACGCGCCGCGCCACTTCCGGAATCAGCTTGGCGCCGCCCACCTGGATGAGCTTCAGGCTGGAGAGATCCGGCGTGGCGCTGGCCGCGGCTTCCAGCCACAGCAGCAGCAGCGGCGGCACCAGGGCGGTGTCGGTCACCTTCTCGGCGGCGATCAGCTCGAAGCACACGGCTGGTGTGGGGCCGGGGCCAGCACCACGCGCCCGCCCACGTAGAGCGCGCTGAGAAAGCCTGGCGAGCTCATCGGGAAGTTGTGTGCCATGGGCAGCGCGCACAGGTAGACGCTCGTTTCGTCCAGCCCGCAGATGCGCGCGCTCTCGCGCAGCGTGTAGATGTAGTCGTCGTGCGTGCGCGGAATGAGCTTGGACAGCCCGGTGCTGCCGCCAGAGATCTGGAAGAAGGCCGTGTCCTCGCCCTGCACGTCGGTGGCCGGGATGGCTGCAGCGGCATGGGCTGGCCGGTGCCGTGTCGGCGCGCATCAGCTCGGTCAGCGGGGTGAAGCTGCCGGCGTCGCCCCGGGTGACGATGACATGCTGGACCTGCGGGCAGCGTGTCTGCAGTTCGGTGGCGAGGTTGCGATAGTCGAAGCCGCCCCAGTCACCGGCGCAGATGTAGCCGCGTGCATCGCCCGTGTCGGCAAAATGTGCGATCTCGGCAATGCGGTGCGCCGGCAGCGCATACAGCGGGATGATGCCCACGCGGAACATGCCGAAGATGGTGCTGATGAACTCCGGCAGGTTGGGCAGGTGGACGATGACCCGATCGCCGCGGCGGAGCCCGCGGGCCAGCAGGCCGGCCGCGATGGCGGATGCCTGGCGGTCCAGCTCGGCATAGCTGATGCGCTCGCCTTCACTCACCACAGCGATGCGGTCGGGATGGGCCTGGGCCCGTTCGCGCAGCCATGCGCCGAAGGTCTCGCCCCGCCAGTAGCCCGCCTCGCGGTAGTGGCGAGCCAGGTCCTCGGGCCAGGGTTGGTGCAGTCGGATGGGATCAGTCATGCTAACGATTATCAATCTTGGAAACGACTGAATCTTATCATCCGGAACACGCCCCGGGTGCTCATACGGGGCGTGCAGGGCCTGTGCAGATCAGGGCTTCTTCAGGTCCACCAGATAGGTGCCATCCAGAGGTACAGTCAGAAAGCGCCGGTTCACCTCGTCCAGCGTCTTCATCGCCGTGCGTTCGTCGAACCGGTCGGGATGGATCCAGCCGGCCAGCGCCTCGATGAACACCACGTGCAGCGGCGAATCGTTGAAGGCGTGCCAGATGCCGTGGGCGTTGCCGTTGCGGATGGCGGCCAGTGCGGAAAGGCGGTTGCCGTCGATGACCCGCTGCAGGCTGCTGCGGGCATCGGCTTCGCTGATGCCGGTCCCGATGGTGAGCCCCTGGCTGGTGCGCTTGCCCGAGCCGGTGCCGGTGGCCACGTAGACCTGCGGGTTGCGGCTGTTGATGTATTCGAAGCCCAGCTTTCCGGTGGGGGTCTTCAGCACGTCGGCGCCGATGTTGTGGCCGCCGGCGTAGCTGATCATCTCGTTGAACGTGCCCTGGCCCGGGGAGTTGCAGCAGTCGGTACTGCCGGCGTGGGCATGCACGAACACGGGAGGGCGGTCCTTCGCGGGCAGGTCGGCCAGCCGGTTGGTCACGGCCTTCATGTGGCTTTCATAGAAATCGATGAATTCGGCCGTGCGCTGTGGCTGGCCGATGGCCTGACCCAGCGCCTTCAGGCTGGGCACCGTGTTTTCCAGTGGCTTCACGAAGAAATCCACCACCAGCACCGGGATGCCGGCGGCGGCAAAGCGCTTCATCATCAGCGATTCCTCGACGCTCTGCCGATCGGTGCCGCCGGCAAAGCGCGCTGTCAGCACGATGAGATCCGGCCGCAGTGCCAGCGCCTGTTCCACCGAGAAGCTGTCGGCAGTGTGCCGCCCCACCAGGGGCACCTTGGCGATGCCCGGGAAGCGCTGCAGGTAGGTCTGATACTCGCGCGAGAAGGAGGTCTTGAACTCGTCCGACCAGCCGGCCAGGAGGGAGACCGGATCCGGGCGTGAGCAGCGCCATCACGGGCATGTGCCGTGCCTGGGTCAGGATCACCCGTCTGGCGGGGGCCTTCAGTGTCACCTGGCGACCCAGCACGTCGGTCACGGTGATGGGACCGGTCTGGCTGGCTGGCTGGGCTGCCGGCTGTTCCGTGCCGGTTGTGTCGGCTGCCTGGAGGGGGATCGGCTGGAGCAGCAGTGCCGCCAGCGGCAGCGCCGAGGCGGCCGTCAGGAGTACGGCGAACCGCGCGTTGCCATGTCCGCGTGCGCGGCATCGGTGGGGGTAGCCACGGCGCGGTTGCCGGATTCCGGGGCAGGGTGACAGCGGGAAAAACAGGGAAGCCATGTCTGATGAAGAATGAGGGCAAATGCGCCGGGGCTGCGGAAGGCCCCCGGCCTGGATGAGGGGACGAGGCCGGCGGCAGACCGGGCCGGATCGGGTCACTGTACGGGTTTCAGCAGCCCGTCCACCACCACCTGGGGCACGCCGTGCGAGCAGCGCTCCACACGTGCATTCACCCCGTAGCAGTCGGCCAGCGCCTGCGGGGTGATGACATCGGCCGGCGCGCCCTGGCCCAGCAGGCTGCCGTCTCGCACCAGCACGCAGCCGTCACTGTGGCGCAGCGCGATGTTCAGGTCGTGCAGCACGATGAGGGTGATGAGGCCGTGCTCGTGGGTCTCCTGGCGCAGCAGGTCCATCACGTGGAACTGGTAGTTCAGGTCCAGGGCCGACAGGGGCTCGTCCAGCAGCAGCAGTCGAGGACGGCGGATGAGTGCCTGGGCAATGCCCACCAGCTGCTTCTGGCCGCCGGAGAGCTGATCGAGATAGCGCATGGCCAGATGGTCGACGCCCAGGCGCTTGAGCAGCGCCATGACGGCTTCCAGCGTCACGTGCTCGGCCTCCTGAGAGCGACGAGGCGCGTGCAGCCACCAATACCGACTCCATCACGCGCAGGTGCACCGAGGCCGGCAGCGACTGCGGCAGGTAGACGACGTGGCGGGCACGTTCGCGGAAATCCAGCGAGGCGAGATCGGTGCCGTTGAGGCGTACCGTGCCATGGCGGGGCGGCAGCAGGCCGGCCATGGCCTTGAGCAGCGTGGACTTGCCGGTACCGTTGGGCCCCAGCAGAGAGACCAGCTGGCCGGGGGCGATGGGCGAGAGCGTGAGCTTCTCGATGATGGTGCGGCTGCGGTAGGCAACCTTCAGGTCGTTCACTTCCAGCATGGTGCTCTCCGTCAGCCGGCGCGCCGGCGCATGACCACCGACACGAAGAAGGGGACGCCGACCAGCGAGGTCACGATGCCCACCGGCACGATGACGCCCTCGACGATGTTCTTGGAGGCAATGGAGGCCAGCGACAGGATCATGGCGCCGATCAGCGCGCTGCCGGGCAGGTAGAAGCGGTGGTCCTCGCCGAACAGCCGCCGGGCGATGTGCGGTGCGATCAGCCCGATGAAGCTGATGGTGCCCACCATCGACACGGCCAGCGCCGCCAGAAAACTGATGCGCAGCAGCGAGACCAGCCGCTGGCGCTTCACGTCGATGCCGAAGCTCGGTGCGCGCTCTTCGCCCAGCCGCAGCGCGGTGAGCTTCCACGCATCCTTCAGGCACAGCGGCAGGATGACGGCGAAGGCCAGCAGCATGCCGCCCACCTTGGGCCAGGTGGCGCGCGACAGGCTGCCCATCGTCCAGAACACGAGGTTCTGCAGGTCCTCGGCGCTGGCGATGAACTGCATCAGCGAAACCAGTGCATTGAAGGTGAACACCAGCGCAATGCCCACCAGCACCATGCCGGAGCCGCTCATGCCACCCCAGCGGGCCAGCACGTCGAGCAGCACGGCAGACAGGATGGCAAACAGGAAGGCGTTGCCGGCCACGGCCCAGCCCGGCGGCAGCCCGGGCAGGCTCAGGTCCAGCACCAGCGCCAGCGAGGCCCCGAAGGCGGCGGCCGAGGAGATGCCCAGCGTGAACGGACTGGCCAGCGGATTGGCCAGGATGGTCTGCATCTCTGCGCCGGCCAGCCCCAGCCCCAGTCCCACGACCACCGCCATGATGGCATAGGGAAGACGCACGTCCCAGACGATGACGGCGGTGGTGGGTTCGGCCTGCGCAGGCGAGAAGATGGTGCGCACCAGCTCCGACCACTCCAGCCCCGACGGCCCCAGCATGAAGTCGGCCACCAGTGACAGCAGGATGATCACCACGAAGGCGGCCAGCAGCACCCAGCGCAGTCGCAGCAGACGGGAATATTGGTGGCTGGCATCGTGGCCAGCGGGCAGGGGGAAGGTGTCATCCGGGGCACTACACATTAAAATGAGATACATTCACCCAAAAGCGGGGCTAGTGTATCAGTTTGTACGGACGGCCCCTCAAAAAGTTGCCCGCGAATCCGGTCATCGTCAGCCCCGGCATTCGCGGCCCTGCCGCTCCGGGCATCAGGGCGCCTCTGCAAAGATCCTGCGGCACTTTGGCCTTCATGCCCGGGCGATCCTGTGCGTCGTCATTTGCCGCCAATGGCCCTGCCATTGCCGACAGGGCGCCTTCTGGCTCATCCGATCCAGGGTCCAACGCCACTCGCAGACTTTCGCAGGGGCGTTCTAGCGCCCGGACGGGGCCGTCGCCTGCGACGGATTGCCCAGCCGCTGGAAAATCTGCAGTCCCCGCTCGTCCTCGGCCAGCTCGCGCTCCAGGGCCTGCACCGTCACCTGCTGGCTGGCCACGGCGGTGGTCAGGCGACTGATGGTCTGATGGTTGCCGGTGCTGGACGTGGGGTTCTTGCCCGCTGGCTCTGGGCGTCTTCCAGCTCCTTCTGCTGGCTGGCCAGTGTCTTGCGTTCCCTTGTCCAGCTCGGGCAGCAGCAGCTGTTTTTCCTGCTCGAGGCGGGCGTGGGTCTGCTGGAAGCCCGTGGCGGCATCCAGGATCCGGCACGGCTGCGGTTCAGCCACCGAATGGTCGGCCAGGTTGAAGACCGTGATCATGCGAGGCACCCGGGACGGGCTGATGCCCTCGATGCCCTGAACCGATGGGGCAATCCGGACCCGGTGCAGCAGCGTGATTTGGGCCGGTTCTCCGTGGGCTTCCAGTGCTTGACCGACACGTAGATGTCGGGTGCCCTGGGCGGTGTGCCGCGTGGTCATCGTGGCCGGGTCGCCGTCGAACTGGATGTTGACGAACTGCCCGGGCGTGAAGGCCGTGGCGTTTGCCGGCAGGGCGGCCACGGTGATCGAGCCGCTGGTATTGTTGGTGGCCAGGGCCATGCCGGATTCCGGCACGTAAGCGACCTCGACGGAGCCGGCTGCCGTCAGCAGCTCGCTGCGTGCGCCGGTGGCCGGATCGATCAGCATCAGGTTGGGGCGTGCAGCGGCGTTGTAGTCGCTGGCCAGCAGCAGGCCACGCGGTCCGCGGGCGTAGTTGTACACGGCCGACGAGCTGCGCTCGGCCGTCAGGTGGTGATCTCGCCGGACCGCGGATCAACCGATTTCACGCTCTTGCCGCCGGTCAGCAGCCGCCCGTCCAGGGCGGCCAGCGGAATGGTCATGGCCCGTTCCGTGACCTGCACGTCGAAATCCGGGGCGTGCTCGCCGTCGGGCGTGTACTTCATGATCACGCCGGCCTCGTTCTCGTCGGCAAAATTGTTGTAATTGATGAAGAAGCTGCCCTCGTCGTCCATGACCACGTAGCGGCCCCGGTAGGTCTCGCCCTGGAAGGTGGTGTCTGCCTTGCGGCAGTTCACCCGCCTGCGCTCCAGGTCGATCAGGCTGAATGCATTGGCAGCCGTATGGGTGGCCACGGCGTGTTTGCCTGCGCCATCGATGGCCAGCGCATGCGCGGCAAAGGGCAGGGCGATCTGGCGTTTGAATGCCATGCTCTCGGCATCCAGCGCTACCAGGGCGCCGGGTGTCGTGCCGCGCGGGTTTTCCACATCGCCACCGAAGGTGGCGTAGAGCGTGTCGCCCACCAGCCGCATCTGGTAGAAACCCCAGATCGGACCATGTTTTTTGTATGCATCCGGCCGGTTCAGGCCAAAGTCTCCGTTGTAGGCCTGCCATTCCGGGTCGAAATGCTCGATTTTTTCGCAGCCCTGGGTTCCCCTGAATGCCTGGCCGGTCGTCTGGCCGGCAAGGGCAGGGGCCGCAGGGAACGCAGCGGAAAGGGTCGTGGCAAGAAGGGCGCAAAGATGGGCAGGCCGCATGGGTGCAGGTTTCCGGGTATGGCTGTCGTGTTGAGAAATACTATCATCCGTTTTTCCGCACACCTGCGCTGGCGCGCGCCCCGGACGCTTTCGTCCCCGCGCCCGCACCACCCTGCGCGCTTTCTTTTCCGGGGAGGCTCCGGTCGGGCCTGCGTGTCGTGCCGCTTCCCCGTGAATGACCCCGGAAACAGCGTGGGTATCCGGTTTTTCCGTCCGGATGTCCGCAGTATCCCTTGCGGTGCTCTCTCTGGCCTGGTCCCATGAATTTTTCCGCCTCACGTCTGTCCGCGCCCGCCCTGCTGGCCGCGCTGTCCAGCGTTTGATCTCTTCGTCCATCAACGTGCTCATTGTGCTCTCCTCGTTACGATAACACCTGAGCAGGTTTCTACTGAAGGCATTACAGGGACAGAACATAAAAACAGACTTATTTTCGACATACTAATAATAGCGGCCAAAACAGCCATAAATATAAATAACATAAAGGCCAACTTCAAAGCCGCACTAAACAATGCCCATATAGCCCCGAAAAAAACCTTAAAGAAAGGCTCTTTTTCCGCCACTTCACGAGCACCTCCATCCAACCTCGCTCGGTACGACAATCCCGTACCTTTAATACCGCGTTACAATAAACCTTTTCTGCTTAAATTTATACTAGCCCCCCTAGGGCCAATTGTGTAACTAGCCCCCTTTTTTCCAAAATTTACCCGAACACCGGGCATCAACTTCATCGATTTTCTGAACCTGAAACCCATGTCACATCGAAACCAGAACGATAACTAATAGCGCATAGTTGCACAACATAAAACTGCACTCAATAAGCGCTGCGAAAATACAACAACTAAACAATCTCCGACTAGTGTTTGACGCATTCGGGCAACAGTGCAAGCCACGAATGAGTGTGTAGACTCGACTTTCAAATGATCCTGTGAAAGATGGATGATGGATCGAGGAGACCCCTTCCTTTGGATACAGAACCGTAGCGGGGCTGCTGGGCATGAACAGGAACACGGTGCAGCGCATCTTCCAGATCAAGGGCTGGCAGGTCCGCAAACGGACCGTCGGATTCCGGCCCCGGATTCAGGCACTGCCCTCCGTGGCGCAGGCCCCCAACGAGCGCTGGGCCACCGACCTGTGCCGCATCTGGGCTAGCAAGGACAAGTGGTGCAGCTGGTGATCGTCATCGACTGCTACAGCAGGGATCTGGCTGGCAGCTCTCGCGCAGCGCCCGCCAAAACGCCTGGAGGCAGCGCTGAGCATGCCCCGATCGCACGAGTTCGGCACATTGGGGCGGGTTCCACGCCCCTTCCTGCTGCGCTCGGACAATGGCCTGGTGTTCACCAGCCGCAGCTATACCAGCCTGGTCAGAAGCTACGGACTGCAGCAGGAGTTCATCACCCCACAGTCCTGAGCAGAACGGCACGAGTCGAGCGGGTCATCCGAACGATCAAGGAGCTGTGTGCCCACCGGCACCGGTTCGAGTCCCTGCAGCACGCCAGCCGTGTACTGGGTGACTGGATTCGGTTCTACAACCAGCAGCGCCCACATCAGGCGCTGAACATGAAGACTCGCCGAAGCTTACGCTTTAGCGGCCTGAACTGTGCAGGTTCCGCTGGGTCATTACACACTCCCATGCGGGAGTGCCGCCTACGCTTCGTGGAAAAAGCGCTTACCAGCGATACGTGATCGTGCCGGTAATACTGCGACGGCCCCCCCAGCCGCAGTCACTCGAGTAGCTGCAGTATGCGAGATATTTTTTATCCGAAACGTTGTTCGCGTTCAGCTGGAAGGTTACATCACCCACTTCGTAGCTCGCCATCAGATCACCGGTTGTAATGGAGGGATCTTCACGTTTTTCGTTGGTTCCGTATCCCATTCCATTTTTGTACAGAATGCCACCGCCGATGCGTAGATTGGGAAGGCCAAAGTCACTGAACCGATAGGTTGCCCAGAGCGACGCTGCGTTTTTGGGGATCGTCGCGAATTGTGCACGATACTCATTCTGCCTATCTTCTGGAAGCTGTGTTGTAGTCTCGAGTGAACGTGTATTGCGCCGTGATGTTCCATGTTCTCAGGTTGAGGGCGGTTTCAAGCTCGATACCTTTGCCTTTTCGCTTTCCGTCCTGTCTGTATGTTCCGGCGCCTGGCTCGGTCTCGACGGGATTTTTGCGTGATGTCAAATAGTCCTACATTGGCAAGAACGCGCTTGTCAGCAGACATCCACTTGACACCAATTTCGGTTTGATTGGCGGTGACGGGCTTGAGAAGAGAACCGTCCGGAGTCCGCAATCCATAGACGTCCTGCACCTCGAAAGATTTTGAGTAGCTGACGTATGGTGAGACCCCGTTACCGATGTTCCACATCAGGCCAATGTTGGGACTAAGCTGATGGTCATTCTGCTTCGTGACAGTTTCTTCCGTGTCGTTCGGTGTCGTCACTCGCTGTTCGGTTTTGTCGTATCTAAGCGCTGCAGCCAAAGTCAGAGCATCGGTCAACTTGACTTGATCCTGAAGGGTGACTCTGTAGAATTTGAACTTCTGGTCGTCGGGACGAGTTCTGAAAAGATCGGCGCCTCGAAGTTTTCGCATACCGCTAGTGGTGGCATTCAGGCCGTGGACTCTTCTATTGCTTTCGCTGACGCCGCGAACATCATTCATGTCGAAGGCAATCACGCCGTATGCTTCGATGTCTCCCGTGCTGAATCGGCCCTGAACAACAGATCTGCGGTCAACGTGTTACGTTTGCCGACTTCGTACGTGTAGTAACGTTTCATGTACTGACCTGCATCGGAGTCCGTGTTCCCTTCTTCATCGGTCCAGACTTCTTGTTTCAGATCGTACCGGGTACATGGACCGGAGAACCCGTTCACTCTTGGAGTAGCGCAAGTGATGACGCAGACTCCAGTTGTCACTCAGCTGCTGGTTTACTTCCCAGCCGGCGCGTTTGCGAATACCGCGGGCACGGTCCCAGTCCGGCTCACTGACAAACAGGCTGAGGAGAGAGCTTGCCGGGCGCACGGTCGAACAGCGTTCCCCACTCTGGCAGATATCTCAGTACGGTGTTGTTGTAGTCACGCTGGTATTCGGCAAATACGGTGACGTTGGTGCGAGCGGTAGGAACCCAGGTCAACATGGGTTTGAACACGGGCACGCCTCGCCTGGCATGATCATACCTGTGCGCCGCCCTTGCTGCCCAGGGCAAGCACGATATAGCCATTGACCATCCTTGTCCAGCGGGTCCGGTGGAGTCCAGAGACATCAGCTTGGTGTCGTAGGTGCCATAGCCGACGTTCAATTCCCCGAAACTTGGTGGCCTGTGGCCGCTTGCTGACCATGTGGATCACGCCACCGGGCTGTTGTTGCCAGAAACCGCAGCGCGCTGGGACCACGCAAAGCACCTCCATGCGCTCGTACAGGAAAGGGTCGTCACGAACGTCCCCCTTTGTCGCTGTTTGGTCACGATGTCGGGAATCCCGTCCTGGAAATGCACGGGTACCCAAAAACCACGCATCTGATCCAGTCGCCGAAAGGGATCTGCCCCAAAGTTACCGGCATTGACCCCGGCATGTAGCGCATGGCTTCCGGATACACTACGGGATTCTGATCCTGAATCTGCTGAGCCCCAATCACGCTGATCGACCGCGGAATTTCGTTGATCGGCGTCTCGGTCCGCGTCCCCGCCGAGGAACTCGTCGGCACATACCCGCTCACCTGGTTCACATCCCGGCTGCGATCCGTCACGGTGATCTCCGGCAGCGTGGCCGCCTTGACCTTCAGGCCGGAGCCGCTGCTGCCGTCATCGCTGGTGGCGCGAATGGCGCCGTCGTCACCTGTCGCACGAATCGCACCATCGTCGCTGGTGGCGCGGATGGCGCCATCGTCTCCGTGGACACTTCCGGCGTGGATGCCGCTTCCGGAGAACAGAATCCCACACGCGCTCAGGCTGACGACCAGCGGTCTGAGGGAAAAATGCTTAGGTTTCATGTGGGCCCATCTCCTTGAGCAAAAGAGCTAAGGGAAATCCGGCGCAGATCCCGATACAGGCCCCGTCCTCGAGGGGCGTTTAACACAAGTTGTGGTCTCTCCAGATCTAACATATATGCGTATCAATATGATTTGCAACCGGCAAATCGTAACCAGATGATCGTAAATGTTTCGCAAACTTCATGAAGACGGTTCGACCCGCATGGAGGATTTCCAGACGGCCGAGGCCAACCTGAAGATTGCGCAGGCGCGGGTGCAGAGCCTGACGGCACAGATCGAAGGCGCGGCCTCGCGCCTGAAGGGCAGCGAGGCGAAGCTGGGGCATACGCGCATCTATGCGCCGATGTCCGGCACGGTGGTGACACTGGATGCCCGGGAAGGGCAGACGCTGAATGCGGCCTACCAGACACCGGTGGTGATGCGCATCGCGGACCTTTCCCGCATGACGGTGTGGGCGGAGGTGTCGGAGGCCGACATCGGTCGCGTGAAGGTGGACATGCCGGTGTATTTCACGACGATGGGCCTGATGGACGCGCAGGGCCAGCCGCGCCGCTGGGAGAGCACGCTGCGGCAGGTGCTGCCGGCACCGCCCAACAAGCCCGTGACGGCGGCTGCTGGTGCTGGGGGCCAGGAAGGCGGCGCCCAGCCGGCGTCGGGCAAGGTGGTGGCCTGGCACGGCGCTGTTCGACGTGGACAATGCCGACGGCGCGCTGATGCCGCAGATGACGGCACGGGTGTTCTTCGTGTCGGCCGCAGCCAGCAATGCGCTGGTGGTACCGCTGGCGGCGCTGAAGCCCACGGCTGACCGCAACACCTTCGAGGCCCAGGTTCTCGAGAAATGGCTCGCAAAGGCAGCGCACCGTGAAGGTGGGTGTCGTGACCGGCTGCAGGCCGAGGTGGTGTCGCGGGCTCAACGGGCTGGCCGATGCCGGGCACACCGTCATTCTGATCACGCACGACCAGAAGGTGGCGGACCAGGCGCGCCGTGGTGCGCATCCATGACGGCCGCGTGGTGGAAGACAGTGGCGAGTGCGTGCCGCCGCCGGTGCTGTCCCACCCGCTCGGCAAGGCTGGAAAGACCGAAGCTGCGGAGCAGGCCGTCATGGCGGGGAAAAACCGTCACGGCCGGGACAGAGCGTAACTGCGGGAGAAAGCTGCAACCGCTGGGCAAACGGTAACTGCGGGGCGAAACTTCAACCGCAGGGCAAACCAGGACGGCTGGGCAAAACCATGACAGGCGGGGGCGGCCGGCAGTGCGGGCAGCCCGAAACCGAGCTTCGTCATCGGCCTCGTCCATCGAGGCCACGATGCGCTCGGCTGCGGCGTGCCGCACGCGCTGAGTGTCCTGGTGGCGCGGTCCTCGCCCAGTCGCAGTGCGGTGCACGCCCGGTCATGCAGCATCGTCCGGGAAAGCGACGCGGCCGCCGGGCGGCCGCGATGCGTCATGGGTCATGTCCCGGGAAACGGCTGTTTCCTGAAACTTGCGGCACCGGGTGGAACCGCCTCAGTGCTGTCCGGTGCGGTGCGAATCGCCGTCGATGAGCGATGGGCACCGTCCTCGGTGTGCCCTGGGTGAGCGTCCTCGCGCGGATCGTCGCCATCGAATCGGCTGTGCCCGTCACGTTCGACGTCAGGATCTTCCTCGTCGGCATCTTCCCCGGGAAGGATCGGGGTGGCCAGCACCTTGTCGATGCGCTTGCCGTCCATGTCCACGACCTCGAACTTCCATTTGTCCCAGGTGAGGATGTCGCCGGTCTGCGGCATGCGGCCTCAGCAGCATCATCATGCCCGAGGTGCCTGCAGCGTTCCTGTCCTCTTCGGGCATGTAGGCCAGGTTCAGCCGATCCTTCAGTTCCGGGGATGGGAATCAGCCCGTCCAGCGAGCCACGAATCAGCCCGCTGCGGTGCCAGCTGTCATCATCGTCGGGCGAGGTGAACTCGCCGGTGATGGCCTCCAGCAGGTCCTGCAGCGTCACCAGACCCTGGACCTCGCCGTACTCGTCCAGCACCAGGGCAATCTGCGTGTTGGAGTTGCGGATGTTCTCCAGAAGCTCCATGCCGGTGAGGGTCTCGGGCACGTACAGCACTTCCTGCAGGTTCTGCGAGAAGTCGATGCTCTCGCCACGCAGCGACTGCGCCAGCAGCTGCTTGGTGTGAATGATGCCGAGGACATCGTCCAGGCCGCCACGGCACACCGGGAAGCGCGAATGCTCGTATTCGGCCACCTTCGCAGGTTCTCCTCCTGCGGATCTTCCACGTCCAGGAACACCACGTCACTGCGGGGAACCATCAGCGAGGAGATCTGGCGCTCGTCCAGGCGGAACACGTTACGTACCATGACGTGCTCGCTCTGCTCGATGACTCCGGACTCGGAGCCTTCGGCCAGCAGCGCGTGGATTTCCTCTTCCGTCACCTTCTGCTCGGTGTCCGGATCGACCCCCATGCTGCGCAGGATCAGGTTGGTGGAACCAGTGAGCGCCATCCGAACGGGCGCGAGATCAGCGACAGGACGCCCATGGGACGGGCGGCCAGCCGGGCCACGGTCTCGGCGCTGATCTGGCCCAGCACGCGGGAAACCAGTTCACCGACGACGATGGCCACATAGGTGACCAGCACGACCACCAGCGTGGTGGCCAGCATCTCGGCCGTCTTCTGGGCCACGCCCAGCGACAGCAGCCAGCGCGCCAGCGGTTCGGCGAAGGCGGCCTGACCGACGATACCGTTCAGCACCCCGATGGAGGTGATGCCGATCTGGATGGTGGAGAAAGCGGGTGGGGTCTTCACCGAGGGCCAGGGCGGCTGCAGCGCTCTTGTCGCCTTCGGCCACCAGACGCTGCAGTCGCGCCTTGCGCGCCGTGAGCAGCGCCACCTCCGACATGGCGAACAGGCCATTGAGCACGATCAGGCCCAGCGGACGGCAGCTTCCATCAGCGGCTCTCCTGAATGGACACGGCCTGGCAGGACGGGGCAGGCAACGATCATCGATCCGCGCATCTGCGCCCGGTCATCCACTGTCGGCGGGCTGCCTGAAGGCGGGAGTGAAAAAGGTGCCGCAACGCTGGCGGAACAGGGGGCTCTGGCTCGGTGATCATCGACACGGACCGTGGCACGTGCCCTGATTGCCTGCCGGGCTTCTGGATGAGCCCTGGGCAGGCCGGCACGGGGTGGTCCGAAAGTGCTCAGGATGGCCGATTATACGAGAGCCCTTCCCATCACGAAAGCCTTGGACCCCGGCTGTCGTGTTTTATGAACGATTCGTGCCGGATCGGACGCCGGGCCGTCCGGCGGCAGGAAGGCATGGACAGAAGGCATCATGCCGTCCGGGGCATGCGTGGGCATGCCTCGGGTGCTGCGATGCACCGGGCCGGCGCCGGTGCATGCCGTACCTGGGCAGCGTGTCGGACAACGTGTCGGGCAGGGGGAGGCTGCCCGAGGGTGTGCTCAGGCGCTGGGCAGTCGTGCCCGATGGCGTGCGATGGCGGCGCGCACCTGAGCCGGTGCGGTGCCGCCGATGTGGGTTGCGCGCGTTCACCGAACCTTCCAGGGTGAGCGTCTCCCAGCACGTCGTCGCCCACCAGCGGGCTCAGGGCCTTCAGGCGCTCGCGGCCCAGGCCGGCCAGGTCCACGCCGGCGTCGGACGCCCGCGCACGGCCTGCGCCACCAGTTCGTGGGCATCCCGGAAGGGCAGACCGCGCTTGACCAGGTAGTCGGCCAGGTCGGTGGCGGTGGAAAGCCCTCGGCGGCGGCTCTGACGGCGGCGCTCGGCGCGACCTCGGATGCGCCGGGTGGTCGTCGTCGGCAAGAGGGCGCAGCGTGGCCACCAGGGGTGTCCACCGTGTCGAAGAGCGGCTCCTTGTCTTCCTGGTTGTCCTTATTTGTAGGCCAGCGGCTGGCCCTTCATCAGCGTGAGCAGGGCCATCAGGTGACCATAGACGCGACCGGTCTTGCCGCGGACCAGCTCGGGCACGTCGGGGGTTCTTCTTCTGCGGCATGATCGACGAGCCGGTGCAGTAGCGGTCTGACAGGTCGATGAAGCCGACCCGGGGCGACATCCAGTTCACCAGTTCTTCCGAGAAGCGCGACAGGTGCATCATCAGCGAGGCTGGCGTCGGCGCAGAACTCGATGGCGAAGTCGCGATCGGAGACGGCATCGAGCGAGTTCTCGCACACGCCATCGAAGCCCAGCGTGCGTGCCACGTGCTCGCGGGTCGATGGGGAAGGTGGTGCCGGCGAGGGCTGCCGCACCCAGCGGCAGCCGGTTGATGCGACGGCGGGTGTCGGCCAGGCGCCCGGCATCGCGCGAGGCATCTCCACATAGGCCAGCAGGTGGTGGCCGAAGGTGACAGGCATGCCACCTGCAGGGTGGGTGAAGCCCGGCATGATCGTGTCGGCGTGCTGCTCGGCGAGCGCCAGCAGCGCTTCCGCAGCGCACGCAGCAGGGCCAGGATCTCGTCGGTGGCGTCACGCAGCCACAGCCGGATGTCGGTGGCGACCTGGTCGTTGCGCGAGCGGGCGTGTGCAGGCGCTTGCCGGCATCACCGACCAGCTCGGTCAGGCGCTTCTCGATGTTGAGGTGGACATCCTCCAGATCCAGCGACCACGCTGAAGCGGCCCGCGGCGATCTCCTCACGAATGGTTGTAAACCACGCTGGATTGACGCCAGATCGCTTTCACTCAGAATGCCGGTCGCGGCAAGCATGGCGGCGTGGGCCAGCGAACTCGGATGTCGACCTCGGCCAGGCGCTGGTCGAAGTCCACCGAGGCCGTGTAGCGTTTCACCAGATCGGACACGGGTTCGGAGAACCGTGCCGACCATGCCTTGTCCTTGCTGCCAAAATTGTCCGGTCATGCGATGGATCTTCTATGAGTAGTGTGATGCAGTCGGCTCCCGGGCCGGCACCCGGTGCGCAGGAACCGACGGGTTCGGGCACCAGCCCGCAGCCTGGGAGCGGGAATGGCGATGTCGCTGCAAATTATAAGGACAAGCCTGCTGCGGGCGGCCCGGCCGATTCGGGAGAGGGCGCCAAGGCGCGTCGCCAGAGCGAGGGGCGCCTGCGCCGGTCATCCCCGAGTTCTGCAGCCCGGGGGTGTTCTCGCGCACGCTGCTGCTGGTGCACCTGGGCGTGCTGGCCGTGCTGGGGGCTTCCGTCAGTCTCTGGGACGACGGCAACCGGGCGCTGGACACGCTCTTCTATCTGCTGACCATCTTCGAGCCCTCGGTGCTGCTGGCCATGCTGCTGCTGTGTCTGGCGCGCAAGAAGGTCAACGGTCTGAGCCAGCGCATGCACGGATCCTTGGCCTGCTGCATTCCCCGGCGCGATCGGGGGCGTGGTCAGTCTGGTGGTCGGCAATGTGCAGCGCGTGGCGGCCGGCGAGCATCGTGATGCCTACGTGCCGCTCCTGCATGACGCGCTGGGCGCTTCCTCTGTGCCGTGCTGGTGGCTGGGGGCATCTATCGCTATTTCCGCCTTCGCGGTCGTGCGATGCCCTCGTCGTTTTCCGAGGCGCGGCTGCAGGCGCTCCAGGCCCGCATCCGTCCGCACTTTCTCTTCAACAGTCTCAACACGGTGCTGGGCCTGATCCGTTCAAACCCGAAGCTTGCCGAGAGCACGCTGGAGAATCTGGCCGACCTGTTCCGCGTCTTCATGCGTGATGCCCGCGAGATGGTGCCGCTGGACGACGAGGTGGTGACATGCAAGGAATATCTGGCGATCGAGAAGCTGCGACTGGCACCGCGGCTGGATGTCTGCTGGAAGATCGACGGCATCGCCGGGCGACGCGCTGGTGCCTGCTGCCGCTGCAGCCGTTGCTGGAAAAATGCCGTTCACCACGGCATCGAACCACGCACCGACACGGGGGTGTTGAATATTTGCATCACCCTGGTGGGGGAGCGCGTGCGGGTCGAGATCGATAATCCCATTTCTACAACAGTAGCGTCGCGTCCAGGTAACCAAATGGCCCTGTCCAACGTGCGGGAGCGATTGATGCTGCTTTATGATATGGCGGCCGAACTGAGAACAGGTCCGCAGGGCGACCGTTATCAGGTACCGCTTGAATTCCCCTACCGCAAAGAGAGACGACGACGAGATGTCCGACGCCACTTCAATCCTGATCGTTGATGACGAGGCGCCTGCGCGCGCCCGGCTGGAGAGAGTTCTGGCCGATCTGGCGCCGGAGTTTCCGCATCGCATCGTTGGCGAGGCATCCAACGCGCCCGAAGCACTGGCGCAGATCGAGTCGCAGCGTCCTCAGGTGGTGCTGATGGACGTGCAGATGCCGGGCATGACCGGCATCGAGCTGGCACGTCACATTTCCGCGCGTGCCGGCGAAAGCGACGGCAGTGATCCCTGACCCGATGCCGCTGATGATCTTCGTCACGGCCTTTTGACGAATTTGCGGTCGATGCCTTCGAAGTCAATGCGCTGGACTACCTGCTCAAGCCCGTGCGCGCCCAGCGTCTGCTGGCTGCGCTGCTGCGTGCCCGCACGCCGATCCCGTCCGAGCATCTGACGCCATCGATGCGCTGGCCAAGGCCACCAACACCCGTCGTCGTCACCTGTCGGTGCACGAGCGCGGTCGCGTCATCCTGGTGGCGCTGGGCAGGTCATCTATCTGAAGGCCGAACTGAAATACATCACGGTGCGCACGCGCGAGCGTGAGATACCTGATCGAGGAATCGCTCACCTCGCTCGAAGAGGGAATTAACGACCGCTTCGTGCGCATCCACCGCAACGCGCTGGTGGCACGTCCGTCCATCGCCGGCTTCGAACGTGTTCCCGCCCTCGGGCGAGGGCGAGTCGGGCGATCCGTACTGGCAGGTGGTGCTGCGCGAGGTGCCTGACCGTCTGCCGGTCAGCCGTCGTCAGTGGTCCATCGTCAAGGGCCTGGTCAGCTGACCCGCTTCAGTCGACATCTTTCCGCCCGGGGTTTCTGCCTGGTGCACGCAGGGCCGGTTCTTCCGGCCCCTTGTCTTTCTGGTGTGGCTGGCGTGCGTTCTGGCGCCCAAGATCCTAGAATCTCGCTGGCAGGGATCGACTCTCCGATCCTGCCTGGATGCTGTCTGGCATCCTGTCACTTCCTGGAGCGTGCGCCGCATGACCGAATCCGCCTTTTCCGCCCCCCTGCGCATTGCCACGCGCGAAAGCCGACTGGCTCTCTGGCAGGCCAACCATGTGGCCGAACTGCTGCGCGCACGCCATCCGGCCGCTGACGTCGCGCTGCTGGGCGATGACCACCAGGACCAGATCCTGGACCGACCGCTGGCCGAGATCGGTGGCAAGGGACTGTTCACCAAGGAACTGGAGGTGGCGCTGTTCGACGGGCGGGCCGAACTGGCCGTGCATCTCGCTCAGGTGATGCCGATGGACCTGCCTGAAGGGTTCGACCTGGCGGCGGTGATGACGCGGGCCGATGCACGTGATGCCTTCGTGAGCACCCGGTATGCCTCGCTGGATGAGCTGCCGTCCGATGCGGTGGTGGGCACCTCCAGCCTGCGCCGGGCTGCGCAGCTGCAGGCGCGGCACCCGGGGTTCCGCATCCAGCCGCTGCGCGGGCAACCTCGATACCCGTCTGGGCAAGCTGGATGCCGGCCAGTATGACGCCATCGTCCTGGCCGCTGCGGGACCGACCCGTCTGGGGCTGGCGGATCGCATTCGCCAGTACTCCGCCGCTGGACGAGATGCTGCCGGCGCCGGGGGCAGGGCATGCTGGGCATCGAGATCCCGGGCTGATCGTGACGTGATGTGCGCCAGGCCCTGGCCTTCCTGAATGATCCGGAGGCGCGCGCATTGCGGCGGCGGAGCGTGCCGTGTCGCGCCAGCTGAGGCAACTGCAAGACACCGCTGGCCGCGCATGCCCGCTTCACCGCGCCCGGACAGATGCAGCTGGACGCGCTGCTGCTGATGATGACGGACGCATTGCCTGCGTCACCCGTGTGGGGTGGGTGGCCGATCCGGAGAGGCTCGCGTGATGGGTGAGGCCGTGCCGCCGAGCTGAAGGCGCAGCTTGCTGCCGCCCCGACGCCGTCCGGACAGTCCTGATGCCTGCAAGCTTCGGGGGCAGGCGCATCGGATGGGTCGCGGCCCGTTCCGAACCTCATCCTGACCCAGGACGACGTCAGTGCGGCCGAATGGCGGACGCTGCTCGACACGGCCGGCATCGTGACCTGTCACTGGCCGGCCTTTCAGATCGAGGCGCTGCCTGACGCAGACATCCTGACGGCCTTCGATGGTGGGGCCGATGGCGTCGTGCTGCCCAGCCAGCTGCGGTGCGGGTCGTGGCCCAGGCGCTGCAGCGGGCCGGGCGCTGCTGGCCGTCCGGTGTCTGGGCCGGGCTGCCGGGGGCAGGCAGTGCGCATGCCTTCACGCGGCATTTCGGTACCGGGCCCAGGCTGCTGGTGCCTCCTCCGCATCTGGGGACGCTGCCCATCTGGCGCGTCTCGTGCTCTGCAGCCCCTGCCGCGGCGCATCGTGGTGCTCAACCGCCCGGACGGGCGCCGTGAGTGGGCTGGCGTGCTGCAGGATGCCGGCATCCTGGTCGACTGGCAGCCCGCCTACCAGGCCCGGGTGGTGCACGGCGGTACCGGCCGATTTCACGGAAGCCTGGCAAGGATGGCAGGCGGCTGTGCCCGAGGCGGAGGTATCGGGGCTGTCAGCCGTGCAGGATCCGGACGAGGCCGATGAAGATACGGTCCTGTCGCGTGGTCCCCACTGGCTGATCGGCTCGGCATCGGTGTTGCGTACCGTGGCGGGATGGCTGGCCACGCTGCCGCCTCGGTTGGCGCATTTGCGGCGCATCGCCCGGTCTGGCTGCCTCATCCGAGGCTGATCGAGGCGGCCCGAAACCTGCGGTTTCGACAGTCCCCGGGTCTACCATGATCGGCAGCAGCTGATCGAACGGCTACAATCGGAGGAATTTCGCTCGAAACGATGACACTGCTCACCCGGTGGGTGTCGGGCGGTCGTCTGCCCAGCAGCCGGCATCGTGTTCCGCCTCGTCAGCGCCACCGTCCCCGATGGCCCTTTGGGGCAGGGGCGCATCCATTCCGAGGGATACGAAGTCTTGAGTTCCGAGCAGAGCAGCCCGCAGCGTGGCGCACCGGGGTCATCCGGCGCCACGGCATCGTCCGCAGTGCGCCTGCCGGCAAGACGCCGGCTGCCGGCCAGGCCGCAGCGGCAAGCCCGCTGAATCCTCCGCCCCGCCGCAGCTGCTGGTACCGGCAAGCCGCCGGCACCTCCGCACCCGCATCGGAGCAGATCTCGTGACGCCCCCATGCGGCCGCAGGTTGGTCAGACCCCATCCTCTGCCTCGGCCAGCCCCGCATCGGCCGCATCCGCTCTCAGCAAGACCCGTCGGCCACGGCCGGCAGCACGTCGTCCGGCCCTGCAGCGTCTGCGCCCGGCACGGCATCGCCTGCCGCGGCTTCGGCGTCTCCGGCCGGCAGCAAGCCGCCGAGGCGGCAAGGGTGCCGCTGCGGCCCTCAGCCCTGCAGCCCCAGCCTCTGCGTGCGGCAGCCTCCGGCACCGGTCTGGTCGTTTCTCGAACCCTCCATCAAGGCCAATCAGGGGCGCACGGGCCGTGACGAGGCGGAGACCGTCTATGTGCAGCGGCGCGGCTGGGGCTGGCTGGCCGCATCCGTGCTGGTCGTGATCGTGGCCGCTGCGGGCACAGGTGGTACATGCAGCAGCGTTTCCGGCACAGGAGCGCCAGAATGCCCTGCACGCCTGCAGGAATCCGAAAGCCGGGCGCTAGCCTGGAGGAACAGGTCCGCCAGCTGCGCGACCTCCAGCAGCAGCTGCAGACGCGTGGCAATGCGCTGGAAACCCGCGTGGCCGAGTCCTCGGCCCAGCAGGAGTCAGCTGCAGGCCCTTTATGACGACGTGGCGGGTCGGGGCGCGATGCCCGCCTGGCCGAAGTCGAGCGCGCCATCACGCTGGCCAACCAGCACCTGGCGGTGTCGGGCAACGTGAAGGGGCGATGCTGGCGCTGGAAGGTGCCGAGAAGCAGCTGGCCGACAGCGAGCAGTCCCAGGCCATCGGCCTGCGTCGCGTCATCCTGCAGGACATCGAGGAGCTGAAGTCGCTGCCCGAAGTTGATCTGGTCCGTTCGGTGGCCCGCATGGACGAGGTGCTGTCGCGCGTCGAGACACTGCCCTTCCTGGGATCCGGACGCGCCGGCGGCCGACGCCCCGGCGGTCTGGCCGGCACCGGCCGCCACCGAGGAGCGGCCCCGAGGAGGCGCTCAGCGAAGCGCCGGCGGCCGATGAGCCGACCGACGACAGTCTTTTCCGGCAAGTTCAAACGGTGGTATCACGATCTGCTGGGCGCCGGTTCGCGCGCAGCCGACAGCAGCACACGAAGAGTTCACCAGCCTGGTCAAGATCCGTCGCATCGACGAGCCCGACCGCTACCTGCTGGGTCCGGACCAGAAGCGCAGCATCCGTCAGGGCCTGCGCCTGCAGCTGCTCAGCGCGCATCAACCTGCTCAACCGCAACGAAGCCTCGTTCCGGCAGGGACCTGGCCAAGAGCAGTCGAGACCATCCAGCGCTTCGTTTGATCGAGGAAGCCCGGAGGTCAAAGTCCTCCATCAACCTCCTGACCGAACTGCAATCCGAGCCGCTGCAGCTGAGCTGCCCACGCTGTCCGACAGCATGGCGGCTGGCCGCGGCACGGGCCGAAAGCGAAGCGATTCTGATGATCCGTAACGCAATCTGGCTGTTGGTGGCGTTTGCCGGCGCCGTCGTCCTGGCCCTGTTCTTCCAGGGGCAATCACGGCAACGTCACGCTGACCTGGCCCCCGTACCAGATCGAGCGCTCCAGCAACATGCTGCTGGTGCTGCTGATCATCGGCTTCTCATCCTGCATCTGGCCCTGCTGCTGCTGCTGCGCACGCTGGGGCTTCCTCAGCGCATCCGCCGCAACCGTGAGCAGCGCCGTCTGCAACGCAACAACCGCTCGCTGCAGGAGGCCGTGCTGGCCCACTTCGAGGGACGTTTCGAGCGCGCCGAACGGCTGTCGGCCGCGGTGCTGGCCCATACGCCCGAAGGCAACCGCAGGATCAGGGCGCGGCGGCACTGCTGGCTGCGCTCTCGGCCCACCGGCTGAGCAACTATGCCCGCCGTGATGACTGGACGCGCCAGGCCGCGCGTCAGGGGGTGGCAGAATGCGGCCCTGATGGCGCGCGCCGAGTTTGCCCTCGAAGATCACCAGCCTGAGAAGGCCTGATGGCCGTCGGCCAGATCATGCCGCCGGGGGCGAGCAGCAGGTGCCGCGCGGAGACGGCACTGGCCGGTTGCGGTCAGGCTGGTCGCTGGGATCAGGTGCTGAAACGGTCCGTCAGCTCACGCGTCGGGGCAAGCTGGCCGCCAATGAGGCGGACAACCTGCGGCTGGCAGCCTATCGGCGCGCTGGCGCGCCGGGCCGGCGATGCCGGGCGCTCAATGCACTCTGGAAGTCGCCTCGGCCGATGAACGCACAGAAGGGCATGCTGGCCGCTCCCACCATGACGGCCCTGGCGGAAGCCAACGCCACGGGCGATGCACGTCGCATCGGCATCGGGTTGCTTGACGAGGGGCTATGACGAGGGCGTGCTGGAAGCCTACGCTTCCCTGGAGGCCCTGCCGGCTCGCCAGCGGCTGGAGCAGCTGGAACGCTGGCGCCTGCGCCACGGCGAGAAGCCGCGGCTGCGGAGATGCTGGGACGCATCTGCGCATCCGAGCGCCTGTGGGGCAAGGCCGAAGGCTACCTGGTGGATTCGCTGCTGGCGGGTGATTCCGTCTCGGCACGGGTTGCCCTGGCCCAGCTCTATGAATCGGTCGGTCGTCCGCAGGAAGCTCGCGCTGGCAGTTCCAGTACGCTGCACGGCTGTCGCTGGGCGAGCGGCCCCCGCTGCCTGAGCCGATCGGCGCCGCGTCGCTGCCGGGTGCAGCCGGTGCCGGCGCGGGATCGCGAAGCGGCGGTTCGCCGCTGCCGCCGGACATCCCCGCGCCCCGGCTGCAGGGTCAGTCCGCTCCGCACTGCCCCTGCTGGGACGGGGTGGGGCACCCGCAGGCCTCGGCCCAGGAAGTCGAGGCCGCCCGCGGCACCCTGGCGCAGACGACGACGCCGGCTTCGATGTCTCCGGCTTCAGGTGCTGCACCGACGTCTGTCCAGACGTTCCCAGGCAGCGCGCGCAGCGCACCCGCCAGCAAGGCGCAGCCTGCCGCTGCCAGACGACAGGCATTCCTGCCGCATCCCAGCCGTCGCCCGGGTGTGGCAGCCACTCCCTCTTCCTCAACTCCTTACAGACAGGAAATCATGAACTGATCGCGTCGGTCGGCAAGAAGCTGCCCGAAGAGATTCAACGTCGTCATCGATAATCCCGATGAACTCCGATCCCGTCAAGTACGAGGTCGACGAGGAAACGGGTGCCCTGTTCGTGGATCGCTCTCGTGGCCACCAACATGCGCTATCCGCACAACTATGGCTAGCATCCCCGAGACCATTGCCGAGGATGGTGACCGGTGGACGTGCGGGCTGATCACGCCGTACCCGCTGGTGCATGGCTGCGTGGTGCGCTGCCGCGCCCTGGGCCTGCTGAACATGGAAGACGAAGGCGGTGGCGATGCCAGTTGCTGGCCGCGTGCCCATCGACAAGCTGCTGGCCATCATGCAAGAACGTGAAGACGGCCGATGACCTGAACTCGCTGGTTCTGGCCCAGATCAAGCACTTTCTTCGAGCATTACAAGGATCTGGAGCCTGTGCGGTGGGGTCAAGGTCGGTGCCTGGAAGGCCCCGAGGCCGCTGCCAGAAATCCTGGCCGGCATCGAGCGCGGCAAGGCCCACAAGCCGGCCTGATCGCGTCCTGTCCACCCCGTCCCCGGATACCCTTGATGAGCCTGAAGATCGCGTGCGCCCAGCTGAACCAGCGTGTGGGTGACATGGCGGCAATGCCGAACGCATCATCGCCGCCGCGGCGCGCGCAGCCGGGAGGGCGCCCAGGTGCTGCTCACCCCGAGCTGTCGCCGCGCGGCTATTTGCCGGGGGACAATCTGTTCCGGCCCGCCTTCCAGCAGCAGGTTGATGCCGCCGTCGAGACCATCCGACGGGCTCGGCCCAGCAGCCGGGCCGCACTGCGTGGTGGGGTATCCGGCTTCTGCGCGGTCGGCGCTAGCGCCGCCGGTGTCTTCCATCAGGGGCGCCGGGTGGCGAATACCCGAAGGCCGAGCTGCCTGATTACAGGGTCTTCGACGAGACGCGCTACTTCCAGCCGCAGGCCGATGCCACTGTCTTCACGGTGGCGGGCGTGCGCTTGCACTGCTGACCTGCGGCTGGGACACCTGGCTGCCGGCTGCGCCGGCTCGCGCCAGGACCGCCGGGGCCGAGCTGGTGCTCAGCCTCAATGCCTCGCCGTTCCAGTCGGCAAGGGCGACCTGCGGGTCGACACGCTGCGCAGCACGTGTCTGCGCACAGGCATGGGCCGTCGGGCCCTGCAACCTGGTGGGCGGTCAGGATGAGCTCGTCTTCGACGGCCAGAGTCTGGCGCTGGACGCTCAGGGGCGTCTGGCAGCCCGGGCACCGTCCTTTGTCGAGGATCTGCTGCTGGTCTGGCGGTCGAACGGGGACCGATGGCGCGCTGACACTTGCCGGCAGCATGGCCCCGGCGCTGGAGCGTCTGCCCGAGATCTACGGCCTTGGTGCTGTCCGCGACTACATTTGGCAGAACGGTTTTGGCGGGTGGTGTTGGGGCTGTCGGGCGGCATCGATTCGGCGCTGACGCTGGCCCTGGCGGTGGATGCGCTGGGGGCGATCGGGTACGCACCGCCGCGATGCCGTCGCCCCATCACGGCCGACATCTCGCTGGCCGATGCAGGCGACATGGCAGCCTGCCTGGGGGTGAAGCACGAGGTGCTGCCCGCTGCGTAGCTGCCGACGCCTTCGCGGGACGCTGGCCAACACCTTTGCCGGCCTGCCTGAGGACCTGACCGAAGAGAACATCCAGGCGCGCATCCGGGGCACGCTGCTGATGGCCATTTCCAACTAAGACGGGCTGGCTGGTGCTCACCACCGGCAACAAGTCCGAGCTGGCCGTCGGTTACAGCACTCTCTATGGCGACATGGCCGGGGGCTTTTGCACCGCTCGACGATGCTCAAGACGGTCGTCTATCAGCTGTCCAGACTGGCGCCAATGCCCAGTCGCCCGTCGATTCCCGAGCGCATCATCACCCGGCCGCCCAGCGCCGAGCTCGTCCCCGACCAGACCGACCAGGACCCTGCCGCCCTACGATGCTGGACCGCATCATCCAGGGCTACATGGAGCAGGATCGCCCGGCTGCCTCGCTGGTGGCCGAGGGCTGCCGGCGGATGCCGTGTGCCCAGGTGGTCCGTCTGCTGCGGCTGGCCGAATACAAGCGTCAGCAGGGGCCGGTGGGGCCGCAGAGTCACCGCCAGGCCTTCGGTCGTGACTGGCGCTATCCCATCCCATCAGCCTTCCGTGAACCAGTCGGCGGACAGGGCGCCTGAAGAGGTTAGCCAGCCGCAACGTGTCGACAGCCTGAACGTCCCGGCTCTACAACGAGTTGGAGAGTTCATGAAAGAGATCACGGCAATCATCAAGCCGTTCAAACTCGATGAAGTCCGTGACTGGCGCATGGTCGGTGTCACTGGCCTGACGGTCACCGAAGTGAGGTTCGCGCCAGAAAGAGACACCGAACTGTATCGCGGCGCTGAACACGTGGTCGACTTCCGCCAAGCTGAAGATCGACGTGGTGGTTTCCGATGAGAACCCTCGATGCCGTCATCGACGCCATCGTCAGGCGCGCGCGGACAGGCCGCATCGGCGACGGCAAGATCTTCTGCGCAGCGTCGGGCAGGTCATCCGCATCCGGACTGGCGAGATCGACGAAGCGGCGCGTCTGATTCAGCCCGCCTCCTGCGGCCGACTGGCCTCGCCGCAGCAGCACCAGCAGCGCGCCGCTGCCTCCCATGGAGGGTGGTGCCCGGGCAGAAGGCGATCACCTCCTTCTGCTGCGGCAGCCAGCGCAGCACCTTGTCCTTCAGCACCGGCTGACGCCCTCCGATCCCAGCCCCTTGCCGTGGATCACCCGCACGCAGCGCAAGCCGTTCCGGCGTGCCTGGCTGATGAAACATCACCACCTCGCCGCGCCTCATCGTAGCGCAGCCCTGTCAGGTCAGCTGGGCCTGCACCGTCCAGTGTCCCGGCGCAACCGCGCCAGCGCATCTGCCCTACACCGGCGCGCCGAAAGGAAAGCGCCTCGTCTGCTTCCAGCAGCTGCTCGATGTCGATCTCGTCCGACAGCGAGTGCGCCAGCGCCTGCTGCTCGTCTCTGCTGGCGCTGACGTGCCTGAGCGAGACGGTGGCGTTTCCGGCTCGCGGCGTCCGGTGGGCCGCAGGGGCGTCACGTCCGCCACCTCGCGCTGGAGGCCTCCGACTCGGCCTTTGAGCGCGCAGCCTCGCCGCCGCCGGGCCTCGGCCTGGGCGCGCTCGGCGGCGGCCCGGCCTTCATCTCGCCGGCCAGCCGGCCCAGGTCTTCCAGCCGCAGCCGGATCGGCATCAGTCCTGGCGCTTCCAGGTAGCGCGCTGGGCATCCAGCGCCGCCACGCAACCCGTGGCTGCACTGGTGATGGCCTGCCGATAGACGTGGTCCTGCACGTCGCCGGCGGCGAAGACGCCAGGCACGCTGGTGGCCGTGGCATTGCCGTCCAGGCGCTCGCGCGTGCGGATGTAGCCGTTGTTCATCTCCAGCTGGCCCGTGAACAGCTCGCTGTTGAGCGTGTGTCCGATGGCGATGAACACGCCGGTGAGCGGCACCGTGCTTTCTTCGCCGGTCTTGTTGTTCTCTGACGCGCATCGCCGGTCACGCCACTGGCATCACCAGCACTTCCTGCAGCTCGCTGTCCCACAGCATGCGCACCTTGCCCTCGGCTTCCTTCTCCATCAGCCGGTCGATCATGATCGGCTCGGCACGCAGCCGGTCACGCCGGTGCACCACCGTCACGCGGCTGGCGATGTTGCTCGGGTAGAGCGCCTCTTCCACGGCCGTGTTGCGCCGCCGATCACGGCCACTTCCTGGTTGCGGTGAAGAAGCCGTCACAGGTGGCGCAGGTGAGACGCCCTCTGCCGGCGAAGACCGTCTCGGACTCCAGGCCCAGATAGCGTGCCGAGGCGCCGGTGGCGAGTGATCAGCGCGTCGCACGTGGTAGTGCCGCTGTCACCCGTCAGCACGAAGGGACGCTGCGACAGGTCCGCCTTTGTTGATGTGGTCGAAGACGAGCTCGGCCTCGAAGCGCTCGGCGTGGGCCTGGAAGCGCGCCATCAGCTCCGGGCCCCGGACCCGTTCATCGTCGCAGGCCAGTTGTCCACCTCGCTGTGGTCAGCTGTCCCCTGGATGAGGCCGGTGATCAGCAGCGCGTCTAGGTTGGCGCGTGCCGCATAGATGGCGGCAGGTGTAGCCGGCCGGGCCGGAGCCAGGATCAGCAGACGGTCATGACGTGGGGCGCTCATCGAAAGGCTCTCCTTGGCTGAACGTTGCAGAAATTCCAAAAACAACCACTGGGCGGCCAGAGGCCGTGGTGTCGGACCCATCGACCGCCGGACGGAAATTATCAGCAGCTATCGGCATGTGCACTGAAGGCGAAGGTCGTCGTTTTTCAACTTTCACACATCCAGGGGCATTCCGGACAGGTTCTCGTTGTTTGCCACAACGGCAGCACAACCGATCCATGACGCCTACTCCGGAACACCTGGCCACCTGGAACCATCGAACGAGGCATGTCACAAGAGCAGAACATTGCATTCCCTGCGGCGGGTACCGCTGTTTTCCAGCCTGACCGTAGCAGCAGATCGAGCGTCTGGCCGCCAGCAGTGTCGCCGCAACTTCAGGGGCCGGGTCATCGTCCCGAAGGCGAGCCTTCGCAGTCCCCCTACATCCTGCCGTCGGGCCGTGCCCAAGGTGCGGCGTTCCGATACCGAGGGCAGGAAGTCATCCTGGCCGTCATCGGCCCGGGCGAGTGCTTCGGCGAAATGAGCCTGATCGACGACTCGCCCCTGCTCTGGCCAGCGTCATCACCATCGACACCAGTGACTTCTATGGCCATCAACAAGGAGAGCTTCAAGTCGATGATGCTCCAGCCCCGAGATGTCTGCAGTCGGCTGGCCTGGTACGCCGCCTGCGTGGGGCCGACAAGAAGATCGAGACGCTGGCGCTGCTGGATGTCTACGGCCGTGTTGCCCGCGTGCTGCTGGATTGTGTCCGAGAAGGTCGGCGAGGAACGCATGATCCGCAGCCGTCTGCCGCGCCAGGAGATCGCCAAACGATGATCGGTGCCTCCCGTGAGATGGTCTCGCGCGTCATGAAGGGTCTCGGAAACCGAGGGCTACATCGTGCCCGCTACCCGAGGGCAAGGTGCTGCTGCGCGAGAAACTCAGCAGCTATCTCGCCTGAACGACGGCTGCACACACGACCGAAACTCCCGGAGGATTCGTCCCGTCCCGGTCAAGGCGGTGATGATCAGGGGTTCCACCCAATTTCCGGAGGACAAGGGAACGATGGCGCGCAGCTGGCTCAGGCAACCGCCACGAACACAGAGCCGGTCGGCACATCGGGCTTTCCGGGCGGGGCCATCCGCCTGTTGCGGGAAAGCCCGCTGGATCGTCCTGTGCCTTGCCATCTTTCTCTTTCTGATCCTGCTCAGCTGCAACCCGGTCGATCCGGGGCTGGTCGCACGCCATGTCACCACCGCCAGGTCCACAACCTCGGCGGGCGCATCGGTGCCTGGCCTGCCGACCTCATCCTGTACCTGTTCGCCTCGGCCTACCACCTGTTCTCGGTTCTTCTGCATGCGGGTGCTGGCCAGCTACCGGCGGCTGCATCAGGAAGCCCAGCTGGCGCGCACGCTGCCGCTGGCCGATGCCAGCCGGTCAGTCGCGCCCGCACGGTCAGCTCAGAGCGCCGACAGCCGAGGCCCTGCCGCCTTCCACGTTTTGCCTGGGAACGCTGGATCGGCTTCATCCTGCTGCTGGTCGGGTGCAGCGCCCTGGAAGGCTCGCGTCTCTGGCAACCCGAGCGCACATCTGCCCTTGGCCCCGGGGGCTGCACGGGCGCAGCTGCCGGGCCCGTCCACGTCATGCTGGGAACCGTCGGCGGCACGCTGGCGCTTCTGCTGCTCATTGCCATCGGCTTCAGCCTGGCCACCGGCGTCTCCTGGATGTCCATTTTCGAGCGCACCGGGGCCGTCCTGGAAGGCAGCGTCGACTACATCCGTCAGAAACTGGTTGCACGTGCCGATCGTCAGGCTGGTGCGCGTGCGGCCGTCAGCGGGGCAACCTGCTGGGGCGTGCGCCCGTGGACCTGACGGTGACGAGAGCGGTGCGCCGCTGAGTCCGTCGTGCCCGACTGACCCAGGGCAGCACACGCCAGCGCCGACAGAACCCGACGAAGACGACATCTATCTGGATGACGATACCCTGCCGGCTCAGGGCCGCAGGGCAGGGCGCAGCAGCCGCGATGCTGGTGCTCTCGATGCCGTGGTCGGCAGCATGGCCAGCGCATCGTCCAGCCTGGATGGTCTTGTCACCGGAACTGCCCAAGGGGGGCAGGGCGTGCATGCCGCCGACCCTGATGATGCCGATGGTGCACCGGGCAGCCACCTTGCGGGCACGGCAGATGCCGACGAGACCCCGGCCCGTGGGGCCTGTTCAGCGGTCTTCTGAGTCGCGTCGCTGGCGCTGCCAGGACGCCGTCTCCGGCGGCCGGGAAGGTGTCACCGATCGCCATGGTGCGGTCGAGCCCACCATTGCCAGCGGCGCGCGAGCCCGGGCTGGATGACGATCCCGACATGCCTGCCACCCGCGGCGCACGCGCAACGCAGCAGGGAACTCGCATCCTGCCCCTTCGGGGCGCGGATCGGAGGGCGCAGCCCAGTCCGTCAGTGCGGCCACGCACCCACGCAAACGTTTCGCATGGCGGCGCATCGCACGGCAACGCCTACGTCAGCCAGACCGTCAGGGTCCAGCGCGAGCCCGTGCGCGAAAAGCACCACCATCAGCAAGCCTCAGCCGGCCCCGGTGTACCGTCACCAGGGTGAAGACTCGCCGCTGCCCGACCTGTCGCTGCTGGATGCTCCGCCGGCCACCGTCGAGACGACGATGTCGCCCGAGACGCTGGAACACACTCGCGCCTCATCGAGAAGAAGCTCTCCGACTTCGGCATCTCGGCCACCGTCGTCCACGCCTATCCGGGCCCCGTCATCACCCGCTATGAGATCGAGCCCTGCCACCGGCGTCATGGGCAGCCAGATCGTCAACCTGCCAGGACCTGGCCCGGTCGCTCTCCGTGATCTCGCTGCGTGGTCGAGACCATCGGCAAGAAACCTCACGGGCCTGGAGCGCCCAACCCCTCGCCGTCAGGGCGTGCGCCTCTCGGAGATCATCGGCTCGCGCGTCTACGTCGACGCCAAGTCCCCCGTCACCGTCTCGCTGGGCAAGGACATCGCCGGCAACCCGGTCGTGGCCGATCTGGCCAGATGCCTCACTCTGCTGGTGTGCCGGTACCACCGGTTCCGGCAAGTCCGTGGGCATCAACGCCATGCTGATGTCCATCCTCTACAAGGCTGGGACCCTCCCAGGTCCGGATGATCCTCATCGATCCCAAGATGCGCGAGATGAGCGTCTGCGAGGCATCCCCACCTGCTGGCGCCTGTCGTCACCGACATGCGCCAGGCGAGCCATGCCCCGAACTGGTGCGTTGGCGAGATGGAGCGTCGCTACAAGCTGATGAGCAAGCTTGGCGTGCGCAGCCTGGCGGGCTACAACGCCAAGATCGCCGATGCCGAGAAGCGCGAAGAGTTCATCCTCAACCCCTTCGCTCACCCGGACGCACCCGAGCCACTCTCCAAGCTGCCCATCATCGTCGTTGCTTCATCGACGAGCTGGCCGACCTGATGATGGTCGTTGGCAAGAGATCGAGGAACTCATCGCCCGTCTGGCGCAGAAAGCCCGTGCCGCCGGCATCCACCTCGTCCTGGCCACCCAGCGGCCTTCCGTCGACGTCATCACCGGCCTCATCAAGGCCAACATCCCGTCGTGGTTGCCTCCAGGTCTCCTCCAAGATCGACTCGCGCACCATCCTGACCAGATGGGCGCCGAGACCCTGCTGGGCCAGGGCGACATGCTCTACCCGCCTGCCGGTACCAACCTGCCTGCAGCACTTTTCACGGCGCCTACATCGCCGATGACAGAAGTCCGACAAGGTCGTCAGCCAGCTGGCGCGAGGTCGGCGGTGAGCCCGACTACATCGAAGGCATCCTTGAAGGCGGCGTCCCCGAAGAGACCAACACCGGCAGCGCCGTCGGTTTCGGCGGTCTCTCCAGCACCCTGGCCGAAGCCGGCATGGACGGCGAAAGCGACCTGATGTACGACCAGGCCGTGGCGTGGTGCTGCAGCATCGGCGCGCATCGATTTCGCTGGTGCAGCGGCACCTGCGCATCGGCCTGGCAACGCGGCGCCTGCTGGAGCAGATGGAGCGTTCGGGCACGTCGTCGCCGATGCAGAACAGGCAACCGCGACGATTCTGGTGCCGGCGGCGGGGCTGCACGGGAAGGGGAGTGACGCCACGTCGATTCGGGGCTCAGGTAGGAGACGAGTTCGGACTGTTCCATGCGCAACACCTCATATGGGGGTGGGGATGTTGCACTGAAAGCTTGAGTCCAGGGAGGTGTTTTTGATGTCCTTGATATAACGCCCCCGCAAGCCCGTCGCCTGCCGGAAAGATCTCATCGGAGCATTCCGTTTTTCAAATGATGAACGATGGAGGCTGGATTCCACCATATATTGTCGGGTTTCTGCGTGCCGGGTGTGACAGGGCCAAATACGGTAAATGGGTTTGTGAAATAATCCTAAATTTCACAGGAGGTTTCCAGCACAGGCTGTTGTCCGTCTCGAAAAATCCGTCATTGGCCGGTGTCTGTTTCAGGCCGCCCTGGCGGCTGTGTTTGCTACTTCACGGAGGTACTGCACTGTGCCCAGTATGATGAGGGGCGGATATGACAGTTCTGGTACCTCATCCGTTCAGGGGGCTCCGGCCGGCAGGCAGCATGGGGGCCACGCAGGTGGCGCCTGCTGATGCCGGTTAGGCAGCGATGCGGGCGCTTCTGGCACCCACGGGCAGGGATTCCGTGCAGGACAGGATGCTCCTGCAGGGTGGGCAGCCGCAGTCGGATGCACATGCGGCTTTACCGGATGGGCATGAGCCATGGTGCCCCGTCAGACAGTGAGTGGCACCTCGCGTAGGCTTTGGCGTTGGCGTTGGATCCCGCTACATGGGGTCCGATGAAACGATGGGTACCGCGACCGCCATGATCACTGCGCAGTACGGCATGTTTCGCATGGATCCGCAGCGCGGACTGGGTTTCAGCACGAAAAACCCGTACAGGTACGAAACTGCGTCTGGGGCTGGGCTATGATGCCTCGCGCAAGGACCATCGCAAGGAAACCAGGACGAGCCATACATCCAGTGTTGAGGGTCGAGACAACGCTGGCCGGCATGGGCAATGTACGCGGTGCGGGTTGCTGACGGCCGGGATTTCCCAGCGCATCACCTCGTGGCTCGAGCTGGACCTGGATGCCGATACCCGCCTGTTCGGCAACAGCAAGCGTGGCACGACCTGGACCTATGGCGTTACTCTGACGCCGCTGCAGACCGAGGCCGACCGGGTGCAGGTGGGGCTGCATGCGCAGCACGCAGACCGCAAATATCACCAGACCTGGTTCGGCGTGACGCCCGAACAGAGCCAGCGCACCGGCTTTGCCACGTTCAGCCCCGACAGCGGTCAGACCTTTACCAGCGTTGGCATGCTGTGGTCCCATACCTTTACCCCGCACTGGTCGCTGCTGGCAGGGGGTGAGGTGCAGAAATTTTCGAAGGACATCCGCAGGAGTGCCGTCGTGATGGACGACACCAACGCCACCGCGATGGTTGGTGTGTTGTATTCCTTCTTCTGACCCGTTTTCGACACGCTGGCGCATGCTGTGTTCTGCATAGCATGCTTGAATTTTTCTGCAAAGTCCGGCGCTTTGATTCCCATGCCTGCGGCGATCCAGTGCGTTGCCATTTGCCGCCAATGGCTCCGCTGTGGTCGCCAGGTGGCGCTTTCGGCTTATGGGCTCAAGCGCTCGCAGACTCTTGCAGAGGGTCCCCGGGTGTCTGCCGGGAACCGGTGTTCCGGAATGTCAGCCGCTCTACCGCAGGCTGCGCAGCACCAGCGCGCAGATGATCAGGTGATCAGCGCGGCAAAGCCGTAGCAGACGAGCTGTGCACCGCGTCCGGTGTGAAAGCCGAGATCGTGCAGCGAATGGCACAGGCGGTGCATGGCGTGGAACATGAAGAGGCTCACCACGGCCAGAATGGCCAGCGCGCCAGGCCACCACTGGGCGAAGGCCAGCACGCGAGTAGCCTCAGCGTTCCGGTGGAGCGGGCAGGATGCCCAGCGGCACCAGGATGGTGGTGACGAGGGATGAGCATGGGGCCGAACATGGCCGAAAGCACGCCACCGGCACCGGAACGAGGACCAGACGATGTGGGTTCGTGGGTGCGCTTGAGCGGAGCTCGTCGACGGTATGGGATGGGGGTCATGGTCAACTGCCTGTCTGTTGTCTTGGGCTTGTGAAGGGTCTTTCCGCGCGTGGTGTGATCAGGGCGCCGTCAGCAGGAAGAGCGCGAGCAGGACGATGCTGGCACCGGCAAAGCCGACCAGCGCGCCATTGACGATCAGCTTTGTCGGGCACGGGCCGGCGCTTGATGAAGAGCAGCGGGCCGTCTTGGGCATGACCAGGAACCAGGGTGATGGCGTGATAGGTGACCAGGGCCAGGTGGCCAGATTTCGATGATCATCCACAGCGGCGATCGCAGGCTGCGATCGAAGCCGTCGAAGGCTTCGGGACCGGCGTGCAGCTGGAAGAGGCCGTGCAGCACCAGCAGGGGCGTAGTAGGCCACGGCCACCGAGGTGAGCTCGCGCACCAGTGTAGCGCTTGTAGGTGTTGCGGCCGTGCATGTACCCAGCCCGCCATGGGACGGTGATAGGTCTTGACCCTGCCGTAGGCGACTCGCGTCAGGTTGATTCGATGGTCTTCGGACTCAATGCGGTTTCTGTCAGTTGCTTCCGCGGGGCGGACAGGCCGCCCCTCCATTACTGCGGGGCCTTGCTATCGTCGCCTTCTTTCTTGGCGCCGGGCATCGGAAGCGGAAGAAATAGTCCTGCGTGGGTTGACCTTGTTGAGGTTGATGGCGCGTGCGGGGTCGACGCCTTTGGGGCAGACCACCGAGCATCTCACCCACCAGTGTGCATCCCCAGACGCCGCTTTCGGCGTTGATGACCGGCATGCGCTCGGCCTTGCCTCATCCCGAGTCAGGCGTTGTAGCGCTGCAGCGAAAGCGCCAGCGCGGCAGGACCGGTGAACTCAGGGAGTTGAGCCCGTACTGCGGACAGGCGGCATAACACAGCATGCAGTTGATGCACTGCAGAAACTAGGTAGTACTGGTCCATCTGCGCAGGACGTCTGCAGATTGGGACCGTCCGCCAGCGCGTCCTGGGCTCTTCGGTGATGATGTGGGGCTTGACGCGCTCTGAGCTTAGCCAGGAAGTCGCTCTGGTCCACGGCCAGGTCGCGCACGATGGGGAAGTGCGACGGGGCGCGATGCGCAGGGTTGCCGGGGGTAGTAGTCGCGCAGGAAGGCCTGGCAGCTGAGCACCGGCATGTCGTTGGCCATCATGCCGCAGCTGCCGCAGACCGCCATGCGCGCACGACCACCGGCAGGTGATGGTGCCATCCAGATGGTCGCTGATGTACTGCAGGCCATCGAGCACCGACATGTCGTGCGTGAGGGGACTTCACACGACCGGTAGCGCGGGGCGCTGTCGGTGTCGTGCTGTAGCGCATGCACTCGATGGTGATGGTGCGCGTCTCAGCACCCTGACCATGTGGCTGCTGCGGCCTGGCCCGACGAGGCCTGGGGCGCGCTGCCGGCCGATGCAGGCTGCGGCGCTGGACGTGGCGGGCCGCTGGTGTCCGGCAGCCTCGGTCTCGTCGTCCGCACCCGACGCAGGACGGTTTCTGCAGCGCTTCCATTGCTGTCACGGTGGCTGTCGTCATGGTCAGGACATCTCCGCTTTTCTGCCGGCGCCGCCATAGCGCGGGCACGGGGTTGAGACTATGGTGATCACCACGGGTTGCAGGGGTGATGTCGGGGCACCATCGCCGGTGTGGTAGACCCAGCGAGTGCTTCATGAACTGGGCGTCGTCACGCTCCGGTGTAGCCGTCCAGTCGCTGGTGGGCGCCCGGGATTCCTTGCGCTGCAGGGCCAGATGCGCCATGGCCTGCGCCACTTCCAGCAGTAGCCCAGCTCCAGGTGGTGAGCCAGTCGGTGTTGAAGGCGAGGCTGTGGTCGTCGAGTACGCACGCGGCGATAGCGTTCCCGGTTCGCCAGCTTGTCGCAGGTGGCCTGCATGCCTTTCTCGTCGCGGTAGATGCCCAGCCGTCTTCCATGGCCACCCGCATCGTCGCCGGATGGTGGCGAGCCGCTCGGCGCCGGAGCCGGCATTGCGAGCCGGGTCCAGCCGGGCTACGATGCGCCGTTCGGCGTCTTCAGCCTCTAGCAGGCGTGGCGGTGTCGGCTTCGGCACGGCCGCGCTCGGCCGCCACGGTGGTGCACCTTTCACCGGCCAGGCGGCTGAGCCAGCAGCTCGGCCAGCAGGTTGGAACAGGCGGTTGGCGCCGTGGATGCCGACGCTGGAGCACCTCTGCCCGGCGGCGAGCCCCTGGATGGGGGTCTGGCGGCAGCCGTCGGTGAGGATACCGCCCATGGTGTAGTGCACACGGCCAGGGCAGGCGGGGATGGGATCCTTCACCGGGTCGACACCAGCAAAGGTCTCGGCAGCCTCGGCGATGAGCGGCAGAGCTCGCGGATCTTCTCGCCCAGGTGGCGCAGGTCCAGGTGGACGGCCAGGGCCGTGCGGGGGTGTCGACGGTGCGACCTTTCTGGCGCTCATGCCAGAAGGCCTGCGACGAGCCGGTCACGCGGGCTAAGCTCCATCGCTTTCTTCGGACGCGGCCAGGGATCCAGCGGGGCCCAGGCCGCCCAGTCCTGCAGGTGGCGATACCGTCGCGGTTGACCGGGATACCGCCTTCACCGCGGCGTCTGATGCAGAATGCCGGACCCGGCAGGCAGGTGGGGTGGTACTGCACGAACTCCCATGTCGCTGCGCACCTCCAGCAGTAGGCCTGCCCATGCCGTCGCGCGGGTGAGGTGCCGGCGTTGGTGTTCATTCGGAACACGGCCTGCGCCGCCCGTGGCCACTGACCACGGCATTGGCAAAGAGCGCCAGGCGCTCGCCGCTGGCGATCTCGACAGCCAGCACGCCACGCACGCGCACATCCCTCGACCAGCAGGTCGGTACCAGAACTCGTCAGCGCCCGGATCTGGGTACGCAGGCAGCGGGTCTGGAAGAGGGAGTGCGAGGATGTGGAAACTGCTTCCGGTCGGCCGCGAACCAGGTGCGGGCGACGTCATGCCGCCGAGTAGCGGACGTTGATGTGTCCGTCGTCCTGCGGCTCCAGGGGCGGCCCCACTGCTCAGCTGGATCATCTCTCAGTACGGTGCTCGACGAAATATTCGACCACGTCCTGTTCACGAGCCAGTCACCGCCGGAGACGGTGTCGTCAGTGTTGTCAGGCGTCGTCGGGGCGAATGACACCGCGAGCCGCCTTCGGCCCACGACGGTGTGCGAACGCATAGGGAACAACCGCGAGACCAGCGCGATCTCGGTCCGATTGAGCTCGGCGGCCGCACCGACGGCGCGCGCAGTCCGCAGCACGCCCCGAGGACGATGATGTCTGCCGTTGCTGTACGCAGTGGCTCCCTGTCCTAGTGAGTGACAGTTTGCACATTATCAGGAGGATCAGAGGCCCTAGGGGGATGGTCAGGTTTGTTGGCTTGATGGGGTCAAGGACGTCTGTTAGCTGAGGCCATTTCGCTTACTTTTGACCTGGATCATGCCCGACATCCCTCGTTTTCCTGTCATTGTTTCTGATGTTTCGCGTTTTCCGAGTCGTTGCACGGGGCGCAGTCGCCGTGTCAGCCCTGAGGGCAACGGACAGGGGCTTGTGCTCACCGACGGTGGCGGGCGCGCTGGGCGTCGGGAGCGTTCAGGCACGAGACGCAGGTGGTGCCGTCAGGTGACAGGTGACGGGCGGCTGATGGGCCGTGAGTGCCGGAAGGCCCTCCGGCGGGGAGCGGCACGGGCGGGGGATTGCCCAGCTGCGGCGCTTTGCCACCCGAACGCCGGCCGCGACAGGCACGTTCGTGCAGACGCAGCTGGCAGGTGGCGGGCGCGGCGTTCGGCGTTCAGCGGCGGCTTTTACGTCTCCGCGGCCGGGCAATTTCCGCTGGGAGATCGACAAGCCCGATCCGCAGCTGATCGTGACGGACGGGAAGAAGCTGTTTCTACGATGAAGGACTTCGGCAGGTGACGGTCCGCGAGGCCAGCGAAGCGATCCGAGCGACCTCCAGCGGCGGTGCTGTTCGGCGTGCGTGACCTGGACGAGGCATTCAGCTGTCAGGATGGGCCAGTACAACGGGATCGCCTGCGAAGCGGCGTCGCTCGGCTGACAGCGGTTTTGACCGGATCCGGATCGGGATGCGGGATGGGCTGCCGGTGGTGGATGGAGGTGGTGGATGCTTCGAGCAGATCAACCCGCTTCGAGTTTTCCAAGCTGTCCACAAATGGCGGATTCCGGCCGACGCTTCCGCTTTCAAGGTACCGGCCGGCGTGGATGTGCTGGGTAGATTGGCGCATCAGGGAGCAAAGCGTGATGGATCATGTGATCTGTCTCGACGATCTGCCCGAGGCGGTGCCGGAAACAGGTTCCGCAGCAATCACGGACACAGACCCAGGCTGAGACTCAGACCGCCACGCGCGGCGCGAGGGGCCGCTGCCGGAAACAGCGTGGCGTGCCGCTGGCCGAGCTGCTGGGGGCCCGCAACGCTGGGTGAGGGTGATCGGGCAGAAGCACCTGCTAGAGCCGGACAAGCCGCTGCGGCTGGCTATTCGAGTCAGGGCCGTCCGATGGATCTCACGTCGCCAGGCGTGGGCAAGACCAGCTGGCGCGGCTGACGGCGAACCGCCTTCGGGCATGAATGCAGCTGTCGGCTGTCACTTTTCGGGGTGAAGGATATCCGTTCGGCGATGGGGCGGGCTGAGCGCAACCTGCAGGCGGGGCGCCACCATCCTCTTCATCGACGAGATCCACCGTTTCCAACAAAGGCGCAGCAGGACGCCTTGCTGCCCTATGCAGAATCGGGGCTGATCACGCGATTGGGCAGCTTGACCGATCCGTCCTTCGAGGTGAATTCCGCGTTGCCTGTCGCGCGCTGTAGTCTATGTACTGAAGTACGCTGGATGACGAGGCTGAAGGCCCTGGTCGGGCGTGCACTGGACGCGAGCCCTGCCGGGACTGGCGTTTGAGCCACGGCGGCCGTCGACACGCTGGTGGAAGGCTATGCCGGCGGCGACGCGCGCGGATGCACTGAACCTGCTGGAGCAGACGGCGCACCGCCGCGCGCCGCCAGGGTGGCGCAGATCACGCCAGCCTTCCTGGAGCCGGGCGCTGTCCTGAGTGCGCGACGCTTCTGACAAGGGGCGGCGACGGCTTCTGCTGACCAGATCTCGGCCGCTGCAAGTCGGTGCGGGGGTCGAGCGAACGCCGCGCTGTACTGGCTGTGCCGGATGCTGGATGGTGGGGCGGGCGCGCTACCTGGCGTCGCATCGTGCGGATGGCGTGGGGACGCGGGCTGGCAGCAGACCCGCGCGCCGTAAAGCTATCAGCGATGGCCAGCGATGCCACCTACTGGTGCCTAGGCAGCGAAGGCGAGCTGGCGCTGAGGGCGAGCCGTGATCTATCTGGCCATGCGCGGCCAAAGAGCAATGCGTGACATCGCCATATCAACCGGCGAACGGCGGCCACTTCGTGAAGAAAGGACAAGTCGCGGCCGGTGCCGGTCGCCTGCGCAACGCACCACCAGCTGATGCGAGGGCTGCAGGTTGCAGCCATGCCTATCGTTTTGCCGCGGCGATGAGGCCCAATGCCTATGCCGCCGGTGGAAGGCTATCTGCCGGAAGGGATGGCGTGAACCGGGCCGTACCGGGCCCTGCCGCGCTGGGCTGGAGCTGAAGATCAGGCGAGAAGCTGACTGCAGCTGCGGGCGTGGGATGCGGAGGCTCGGCGCCGTGAAAAGGCAGAGGCGGCAAGGCACTGCGTCGCCTCATGATGCAGCGCCGAACCAAGAGAAAGAGCCGTGAAGAGCAGTGGAGCGGCTTGTTTCAGGTGCTTTTCGACGTTGCGGGGCTGCTGGCGCGCGTCGCGTCGTGACCGAAAGGGCCTGAACCGCTATACACGTCCTGTGTCTGGCGCCGCTTGCGCCGCCTGTGCCAGCGTCTTGCAGCACGGGGAATGGTCTGTTCCATGCTCAGGCACGCCGGTGACGGAAACGCCGCCGTGCGGCGGCTGTGCGGGCTGGATGTCACTGAGCGACCTTCGTTCAGGTGGCTCTCGGTCGTCACGCCGGTGATGCGGGTGTCTGCCTGCCGGCGATCCTGACTCGGCCACGTCCTGGGCCACGTCGATCTGGCGTCGGTGCTGCTTGCTGCTGTTGGCGTGCGAAGTCGATCATGCCTGTTCGCGCAGGCCGTTCTTGGCCAGCAGCTGGCGGGCAGCATTCGTCGGCAGCGCGCGCGCGCTGTGGTTACGCCTTGCCGCTTCGCGCAGGAATGATGCATGGCGGTAGGGTTGCCGTGGGTCACAGAAAGGGTGGCGGCCACGCCCATCATTTGATGCCATGAAAGGCGTGCTGTAAGCCTGCGTGCCAGAATGGCGTCGGCTGCCGCTGTCACGCCGCCGTCGGTGCCATTCTTGAAGCCCACGAGGGCTGGGACGGGCCGCTGTGCCCAGCTGGCGGTGGCTCTGGCTCGGTGGTGCGTGCGCCGATGGCGCCTTCCAGCTGATGAGTTCGCTGATGAACTGGGGCGAGCGGGTCGAAGATTCCGGTGGCGACGGGCATGCCGAGCTGCGCACGTCAGCAGCGGCCTGCGGGCCTGTTTCAGACCCTGATTGATGGCGTAGCTGTCGTCCGTCCAATGTGTCGTTGATGTAGCCCTTCCAGCCGACGGTGGTGCGGGGCTTCTCCAGTGAGACGCGCATCCAGGATGGGCAGGTCGTCGGAGGGGCGACATCGGCCTGCCTCAGCTGGCGGGCGTACGCATAGCTGGGCACGTGGTCATGGATGGAGCAGAGCCGACAACGACCAGCGGGCGATCAGCCTGGCCGGAGAGGATCCGGCAGACGGCTGCACGGCGACCGTCCTCGATTCCAGCTGGGTGTATGTGGTGGTGTCGGGGGCGGGCGGCCATTTCCTGCAGCGAATGCCGTGATGCAGTATGCGCCTTCATGCGGGTGTCGTCACCCGGCGGGTGCTGCTGGGGTCGAGCAGGGTGGCCGTGCACGTGCTGCAGGTAGTCATGGTCTGCGAAGCCCTGGATGTCGGTTTTAGCGCGCCAGTATGTTGCTCTGCGGCAGCTATCGCCCGCCTCGAAGGGTGCGAGGAAGGGTTAACCCTTGAGTGGCGACTCGGGCGCATGGCGCCTTGAGGAGCTGCTGGCCGCGAGCTGAGAAGGGCTGGGCAGGCGCAGACCGAGAAGGTGTGATCCGAGGCGGGCATGGGGCTTGCCCGCAACAACCCTTCGACGTATTCTGCCCGGGCATGAGGATTGGCCCGGGCGTGCAGGACTGGAGCGCGGTTCACAGATCGGTCAGTTCCGGAGGCCGACGACGTGCTTGTCGGCCAGCGGCCGGGTGCGGCCGGCGATGCGCTCGTTGTTGAGCTGGGCAACAACGGTCTCGGGCGTGTCAGCTGAGCGACTTCATGCTGCGCGAGGTGGAGACACCCGCGGCGCCACTGCGCGGAATGCCGCGGGACGGCGCAGCCGAAAAAGGACAGTGTCGCGGCGCACGTCGAGAGTAGCCGCTTGCAGCCGGCTCATGAAGTGACGCATGGCGGGCGTCCCGGGTCGGCATGCGATGCGCCGGGCGGAAGTGACGATGTCGCTGCTGCGCGGGAAGAGACTTCCGGTAGATGTGGTGCGTGGGGTGGCCGGCAGCACTGATCACGAATTCATAGATCTGGCTGCGCTGGCCTGGAAGCCGCCCGCGGCCGTTGGTGCTGCCAGTGCGCTGGCTGTGGACCGTCTGGCTGGGCTGGATGCCGGTGTTGGCATCGACAGCGTGGACCTCGACCTGCGCGCCCGCCAGGCAGCGGGTTGGTGGGAAAGCCGCCGTTCTGGCCTTCCGCCGCTGACCGCTGCATCAGCGTGACGTCCTGTTCGGCCACGATCTCGGGCTGGGCTGGCGCCTTGCCGGTGATGTGAACTGATGCATGACGCCGAAGGCTGCCGCGGAATGGGCCACTTCCGGTGGTCGGCGCCGGGCGGGACCTGGTTCCAGGCGCCCTTGGGTGCCTGGCTTTCAGGGCGGATCGACGGTGCTGAGCGGCGGGTTGCCGAATCCACTCGCCGGTGGGCTGGGCGTATTTGTCGACGACTGTCGGAACGCAGGGTGAGCCACTGGATGCGGTGGGCACTTCCACGTTGCCCTGGGCGTCGCTTGGGCCAGTTCAGGCCACCTTCAGGAAGTTGGACGACGCGAGAACTCGCTCTGTTCGCGCAGACGCCGCGAACGCCATGACGTAAGCGGGCGTGCCGGCCAGAATGGCGTGCCAGCTGACGACGCTTCACCTGTGCCATCACCGTTCTGGATGTAGCAGTTGCGGATGGCGTTGCCGCCGCGGCGCTGCCGATGAGGATGACCTTGTCGGTCTTGTCCCGGGCCTTGATGGCGCGGCTCTCGGTAAGGCCATGTGGTCGGCCGCTGCTGCGGCCGGCCTGGGGCTGGGTGTCGATCGTCACGCGCTGTAGGGGTAAGGCACGATTCGGCGTGTGCCGAAAGACTTGGCGGTGGGCCAGCCGTTGGACTCGAAGCGCCACCGCGCACGGGTCTGCCAGCTGGCGGCGCTTTCGCCGTTGTCGTGCACGAACAGGATGGGCGGGTGTGTATCCGAGGGCTGCGGGCCTGATGACGTTGCTGGCCTGCCAGCGGCAGGACGCGTCAAGCCACTTGCAGGGTTCCCGGCGTTTCGGGGCTCGAGCTGCGGGTTTCGATGACACGGTTTCCTCCGGAGTCGGCATTCCGGGTGATGCAGCGCAGGCCAGACACCTGCCGGTCCCGGCCGGCGGCGCTGCGGGCATTATGCGATCCCTTCGGGATACGCACGTTAAGCCCGCCGGAAGGCGCCGAGCAGTCCTCGCCCTCCATGTCCCGGCATGGGAGGGGCTGGACATCCGTGCCGGGGTCACGCCCGGCATGCCTCGCGTAGTGAAGACTTGATGCGTTGGGCGCAGCGGAGGGGCAGCAGCGGCGCCTGGATGGGCCGACCGGCGACTAGAATGGCGGGATGAAGTCGATGTTCAGACATTGCGCCGAGACGCCGCACGAGTGGAAAGGGTCATCAAGACCCGATAGGTTTCGTCTTTTGACCGCGCCAGCTGCGAGGCCTGCAGGCCCGTCTGGGCGCTGCAGACGCGTGCCGAAGGCGCTGCACGCGCAGCGACGCAACGCGCTGTCCAAAGCAGATTGGCCAGGCCAAGAGGGCAGGGCAAGGTGAGGATGCGCGCGCTGCTGGCCGAGGTCAGCGCCGTGACGCAGGAGCAGGCCGGCATTCCAGCCGAGCTGGAATTCGGTGCAGGCATCGCTGGACCGCGCTGCTGGCCAAGCCTGCCCAGCTGCCTGCGCGAGTTCGATGCCGGTGGAGGCCGCGAGCGAATAACCGACAACGTGGAGGTGCGCCAGCAGGGTGCGCGCGCCGCCTTCGGCTTCGCGGTGAGGACCATCTGGACGTGGGCGAGCCGCTGCTGGACGCAGCCGCGGTGCCAAGCTCTCCGGGCGCACGGATTCACCATGTGAGTGCGCGGCGGCGCGGCGCGACTGCGCAGGCGCTGGCCCAGTTCATGCTGGACATGCACCACGCGGCACGGCTATACCGGGTGCTACACGCCAGTATCTGGTGAACAGCTTCCGCACTGTTCGGCGCCGGGCGAGCTGCCCAAGTTCGAGGAAGACCTGTTCCGGGTGCAGAAGCTGGAGCGACCAGGGACCGGCAGCCGGGACGGAGGCCGGGCCGAGAACATCCGGGTCAGGCAGTGCCGGCACGATGGCACCTGATTCCGACCAGCGATGGTGTCGTCATGGCGAACCTGAGTGGCGGGCGGACTGCTGGGCGAGGGCGCTGCCGCTGCGGCTGACGGCAGCACGCCACGCCGTGCTTCCCGCTCGAGGCGGGCTCGTGGCCGAGACACGCGCGCGCCGATCCGCGCACCAGTTCGACAGGTGGAAATAGAGTACGCGGGTGAGCGCGCTGAGGACTCCACCGCGACGCTGGAATCGATGGTGGGCCATGCCGAAAACCATCCTGCAGGCGCTGGAGCTGCCATGACCGGGTGGTAGCCCTGTGCGACAGGTGACATGGGCTTTTCGGCCGCCAAGACCTATGACCTGGAGGGTGTGGCTGCCGGGGCAGGCGGCCCTATCAGGAGATCTCGTCCATTTCAATACCAAAGGCCTTCCAGAGCCCGGCGGGTAGCGGAAGCACGCTGCGCCGGCCGATGCCGAAGGCAAAGGGCGGCAAGAACAGGACGAAACCCGAGCATGTACACGCTGAACGGCTCCGGCCTGGCCGTGGGCCGCACGGCACGCAGATGGCCGTGCTGGAAACCGCAGCGGCACGATCGCGCGCGCGCGCATTCCGAAGGCGCTGCAGCCCTACATGGGCGAGTGGAAGTGCTGAAGCCTGATGCAGCATCATGGAAGCTTGAAACGGCCCCATCAGGGGCCGTTCTGTACAATCTTTCCGGTACAGAGCAGCGTGGCCCGGCCGGTGTGTCTGGGCGAAGCCGAGGCGCATGCGCCTGTGCGCAATCAGGGGTCAGGATGATCGTGGGTCGTTTATTCGAGGGTCGCGAGGCCGCTTGTCTGATACTACCGTGGATATCACGCGCACCACGTCCTTCATAATGCCCGCCAAGGCAAGGTGACTAGGGCACGCTGGATCCACAGCGAAACGAAGAGCGGTCGAGACTCTCGAAAGAAGGCATACGAGGTTATCGGGCGAACAGACCAGTTACTGGCCGATGTCAACCGCATACTTTTCCTTCACCACTTGGGCGTCATCCTTCGTTCGTGGGTTCCTTCTCTGCTACCTGGGGCGTGCTGCTCTACGGGAAGTGGCTGTGGTGGCTCGGATAGGCGCGCCTCGTCGCGCGACAGAGCTGGGAAGCCTTCATCGCCAGACAGCCACGCCGGCTGAGCACCTTGGTCCGGCTGACGCGTTCACCGCATCGAGCCGCGAAACACAGCCCCATCGCCGTTTTCCTATTCTGGCGGAGAGGGTGCGATTTCCGAACCCACGGTACCGCGTTACCGGTACGCCTGATTTCCGAGTCAGAGTACGATTTACGACCATGCTCTGCCACCTCTCCGTGTCCTTGCGGTCGCACCGGATTATGCCAGAACTTGCCCACGCTGTCAACGAGAAAGCCGGGGAAGGGTGGGCCGCGCTGTTGCAGCAGCCGTGCGTCGCTCATGCGGCTGGCGTGGCCCGGGCAGTCTGGGAGCCGCTTAGTGGCGCTGGCATACTCCGGACAATAGCAGCATGCGGATCTTTTCTACATCGTTCTGGTGCGCTGGGCATCTCGCCTGGCTCTGCGTCCCTGGCGGATGCTGCGGGGTGGCAGCACTGCTGACCCAGTGCTGCCAGCGCTGCGCTCCTGCCCTGGATGTGGGCGCTGCCAGCACCTGCACATTGCGCCGGTGCAGCTGCGTGGTCAGGGGGCCTGTCAGGTGCTGCTGATGCTGGAGCGGCCGCTGAAGCCATCCCGGTGCTGCTGTGCACAGGTGGGCGTGCTGTCGATGGTTCGTGCGCACGGCCGTGGCCGAACTTTGTATTCGACAGCATCCTGGCTGGGCTGAATGGCGCCGGCCACCATGCATGCTGCTGGGGCGCTGGTGCGCCGCCTGCTGAAGGCGAGCATCTGGTGCGTCTACATTCTGGGTCGGGGCTTTCCTCGGCGGACACCTGTTTCCTGAGCGGGCGCTGGCGCAGTGGGCATGGCGGCTGCGGCTGGGGCGTGGCGGCGACAGGTCTCGTCCATGCGTGGCGCGCTGGCTGCCAGCGCAGCGATGGCTTCTTTACCGGGATGGCATGGACGGCCATCAGCAAAGTGGCGTTCCGGCCCAGCTGGCCTGGCCACGTGGTCAGATCGGACCATGACGTGCGCCGTCCTCCGCCGGATGCCGAGGGCCGATGACCGTCCGGTGCGCCCGGCATCTCGATCCTGGTTGGAGCTGCACGAGAAGGACGAGGTGAAGGGCGCTACGATCTTGGCGGTGAGCCTGCTCGGGTGCTTTTGGGCCGCACGGAATGGCCGCAGCCTTGCGCAGCACGGCCGCGACGCTCCCTTGAGCCTTGTGGCCCTGCTTTCGGTGGTTGCCCAACCGGCCGAGGTGCGCGCCGAGGCATCAGGCAATCCGCCATCCGGCCTGGGAACCCGTCATCTTCCTGCACCGCTGCTTCGGGCAGGCGCTTTGCCCTATGCCTTGCCGGTGATTTCGTCCACCATCCTTCATTCCCCGGTCAGACGCTGCTGGCCGGCTGCGTGCTGGTGTCGGCCTGCGCGCTGGAGTTCTGCCCGGCTGGCTGCCGCCCGTGGGCTGGCTGCCGGGGTGGTGCTATTGCTGGGGGCGTTGCTGGTGCTGCCAGCGCGGTTGCGGCCGCTGGGCATGGGGTGACGTCAGTGCGGCGCTGCGGTGTCTTACATCCATCAGGCGCTTCAGACACAGCTGAGATCCGTCGCCGGAGGATGTGCCGCTGATGGTGGTGGAAGCACGGTCAGCAGCCTGCCGTCGCGTCAGGAAAGCTGGCGACCGGGTGCTGTTTGCGGGTGCAGGCCTGCGGGCCGCTGGATGGCCCAGGCATCCCTGCCTGGCAATGTGCGAGGGCTGGGGCAGGTGTCGCTATCGTGGGGCTGCCAGAAGTCCGCGCAGGATGATGCCTTGGATGGGCCGTCCGCGGATGACGGTAGTGGCGACGGGCCGGGCGCTGGCGGCTGCTGGTGAAGCTGCGCCAGCCCGGTGGCGGCGACGTGAATCCGCGCTTTCGATGCCGAAGCGGCGCATGCTGCAGCGGCAGAGCATCGGGGCCGTGGGCGGGGTCGTGAAGCGGCAGCGCTTGCAGGATGAACCCGCCTGGCAGCAGGTGCATGGCGGGGCTGATGCACTGGGTCGAATCGGTGCGCGCCCGTGTTGCGCGCGCATCTGCGGAGACGCTGCAGGCGCATCGATCCGGCGTCTGAGGGACGCGGATGAAGGGCGCTGGGCCTGTTAAAATGGGCATCGCGCGCGCTGATCGCTGGGGATCAGGCCGCCGCAGCCGAGCGGTGCTGTTCAGCAGACCGCATGAGCCACCCTGATGGCGATTTACGGCATGCATGTGACCTTGCTGGCCATGGTCGTGTCGGCAGCCTGCCTGCCGGGCTGCATCGTGCGCTGGCGCGGCGTACTGAAGCGGACGATTGGCTGGCGCGGCTTTGTCAGCACGTGTACCCGCGTCGGTAGCTGGTGCTGGTGCCGGCGCGCCGGCGGCCTTTCGACTGCGCTGCTCTCGGGGTGGGGCGTGCCGTCACCAGCGCACCGCTTCATGCTGCTGGCAGCTGCGGTGCTGAGTGTGGGAGGGCGCGCCAGAATGCAGTGACGCCGGTGCTGCTGGCAGCGGCCGCCATCGTGGCGCTGGATCCGTGGTCCTTCGGTGGCGCAGGCGGGGGTTCTGGCTTTCCGTTCGCTGCGGTGCTGGCGCCGGTCTGGTGTGCGCAGCAGCCGCTGGAAGCGAGAGGATCGGAGAGAGGCGCTCGCGCTCTCCGGGACGATGGTGGCAGCAAGGGCCGCGTGCAATGGTGGGCGGCACTGCGGCAGCGGGCACACGGTGAGCGACGACAGCTGCTCACGCCATGACTGACATTTGCCCTTCTTTTCCACGCTGGTCGTTGATCGTCCGGCTGGTAATGTGCACTGCTTTATTCCGTGGGTGGGGCTGGTACGCACAGCGCCGATGGCCATCGTGATGCTGCTGGCACCGGTCTTTCCATGGCTGGCCCGGCTGGCTGCTGAAGCGCATGTTGCTGCAGCTGGGCTGGCTGATAGCGTTCTGCGCGGTCTGGATGCTGCCAGCTGGCCGGTGTCACGGCTGCGGCCAGATGTTCGCGCTGGCGCCTGTGCGCTGCTGGGGCGGTGCGATGCTGGCGCCCGTGGGTTTGCTTGCCGCCCGGGCTGGGCGTGCTGCATGCCTGCTGCGCTGCTGGCTGGCCGTCTGAAGCACGCACCGCCCGATGCGCTGCTGGTGGGCGGCACTCGACATTGGCCAGGGCAGCGCGATCTGGTGGACGGGCGCGAAACGCCTGCTGTGCCACGACACGGGGCGTCCCGCCTTGGCGGGCTGCAGCGCCATCGACGCGACCCTGGTGCCGCGGCGTGGCGGCTGGGCTGGCCGAAGGGCTGAACAGGGGTGGACGATCGGGTGGTGTCGCATCTGGAGGGTGCGCACCATGCCGGCAGCGCAGCAGCGTGCGCGCGGTGTAGAATCCATCGGCGGTGCTGCTGACGGCCATGGACTCGCGGCTGCTGGGGATGGACGATTCGGCGGATGGGCGATTCCAGCCCTGCCACGCAGGCACCGACATTGCCGTGGGCTGATGGCGCCCATCGAGTGCTGCAGCCGCGGCACAGATGGCTCGCACGACCGAGGATGCGCGCCGGGACCAGAACGGTTGAAACGTGATCCGGGTGCGCGGATTCGGCAGGCGACGCTGCTGCTGGCCGGCGACCTGCCGGCACGGGCGCCGAGGCAACGCGGGTGAAGGCGCAGGGGATCGTCTGCCGGCGGACGTGCTGGTGGTTTCCGCGGAGCGGCCGCCAGGGGACGCAGCACCTGGCTGCACTGGCGGCTGTGCGGCCCACTTGCGCAGCGGTAATTGACGACGACGCATCGCCAGCAGCATGGAGGCCGGATGCTGCGCTGGTGGAACGTCTGGAGAAGCCAGGGCACACCGCTGGCTGCGCACGGATCGGGATGGTGCAGTGCGCATCGTGCTGCGTCGGGGACAGGCGCCCCAGGTCACGCGCAGCCGGATCGACCAGTGCGCCCTACACGGCGGGTCCGGCTGGATTGATGCATCGCCGACGGAATGGGTGACGACGATCCTCTGAAATAGACCACGCGGCAGTCGCATCCCGTTCCGTAGCGCGCCGGTTCGCGGGACAGCTCGAGAGGGACTAGGAAAATCCGGTCCGTCTCGCGAATGGTGCCGTTCGGTGCCTCGTGAGGGCACGACGCACCGTGGGGATCGTACGCTTCGGGCGCGCGTCCTCTTGGGGGCACGCGGGCTCTTCATCTGCTACAGATGCTGCCATCAGGAGGAGCAATCACGCCCAAATCTGAAGCGTCTGGAACTCCGGCAAGCGCATGTCTGACAGCGGTGCGTGCGCAAGCCACGTGGCCTATCTGGCTGCGCAAGATTCCGGAAGACACCAGCAAGGGCCCAGCGGAAGCCGGGACCCGTCAGGTGCAGCTACCATCGACAGCGTGCTGGCCAAACTGCTGGGCGGCGACAAGGGCAAACTGCTGAGCGCCACGGTCTACCTGTCCAGCATCAGCAGCTTCGCCGCCGTGAGACGAAAGCCTGGGATGCCTGGGTGTCGTGGCAATCCCGCCGGCACGATGCCACGGTCGAGGCACGCCACTGGCGTCGCCACGACATCTGGTCGAGGATCGATGGTGACAGCTGCGGTCTGGTTCATCGTGATGGCCCGCGGTCGATCGCACCGGGATCGAATCGCCGGGACGACTGCGGTCCACGTCCGGCGGCGTGCCAGAGGTGGCCTGCAGCGTGAGGAGAGACCGCGTGCGTGGAGACGTTTCTCCAGATCTTGCTTACGGGACGGCGGCCGCCATTGGAAAGCGCTTCATCCAGTGGCGCTTGTCGATGGCCTCGACGCGCACGATGCTGCCTGACGAAGAGCGTGCACGAAGCGCGGCCGATGTAGATGCCGACGTGCGGGATTGGGATGTCGGCCCGTCCTGAAAGAACGCACCAGGTCGCGGGCTGGGTCCGCACGGGCAACCTGACGCGCCTCGCGTGCCCCACATCTCGCGGCTGGTGCGCCGCGGCTCGATGCCCAGCGCTTCGCCGTAGACGGTGCTGGACCAGGCCACTGCGGTCGAAACCGTGGCGGGGGCTGGGAGCCTCCCCAGCGATAGGGCCCGCCCACTTGGGCGGTGCTGCCTTCGTGCCAGCGTCGTTGGCAGCCCGCCGAGATAGCGAGTTCCGCCGTGGCTGGCGCGCAGCCAGCCAGCAACGGGCCGCACGCCCAGCATCGAGAGCGGCCAAGCTGCGCAGCATCGTCCGGCGCGCCAGAGCGCGCCGGTGTGAGTGGGGAAGCTGTCTGGGACATCGTGCACGGCCAGTTTGAGCGGGCATTTGCGGTACGATCCATCACTGCCATGTCCTGCCGGTTTTCCGGGCTGACCTGGTCGGCATCACCTGATTCCGGTCGTGCACGGCCGCGCGGCAGTCCTTCTGCGGTAATGCGCTGCGTTCGCCGATCCGCTGCGTGTCGGGAGGGCACGATAGATCTGATCGAATCGGCGCGCTGCCCGCGCAAACGTCACCAAGGGTGAGGTGCTGGCCTGGGCCGGCTATGACTGCCAATTCCGCGCTTTACACCACCGTGGTCACCGAGCGGTCAGTGCTATTTCAGTGGGAGTGGTGGCCACGGCAGTGCCAGCTGGGCCGCTCCTGTCGCGCCCTTCATCTTGCAGGCTTTCCGACCTGGCGGTGATGCTGACCATGCCCGCCGTGGCGCCAGGTGGATGCCAGCGCTTCGCGCGCAGGCGTGGCTGCTGCGTCAGTCACGCTGGTGTGCGTGGCACGCGTGGTGAGGCTGTGCTGGGATCATACGGGCGACGACTCGCGGCGGTGACTGCGATCATCGTCTCCAGTGACTGCTACGCATGGGCGGAGACCTTCTGCACCCAGCCTATCTGCCGGGCTGGCGCAATGAGATGCAATAGGCCGCGTTTCCGGGATGGGGTTGGAGCTTTGGCTGCGTGGGCGGGATGCTGTGCACTGGGGGCTCGCTGGCCTGGGTGGAGTCCATGTGCCAGGCGGGCGGGAGGGCGATGCCGAAAGCCTTTGTGCCACGGCACGATGCTGATCGCGCCATGCACATCTACCTGCGCGGCGCGCGATGTTCGCTTTTGTGCGTGACCGGGCCGGGCCTGCGTTCAGGACGCCGACAGCGCCGTGCTGTGTCCGTGTTCGACATCCGGACCCTCCTGGCGGCGCGTCCGCGGCTTTACCATCGACTTTCGGCGGCTGCTGTTGGTGGGCTGCTTCTAACGATGCGGCGTGTTCGTGGTGATCTCGCTCACCGCCGTCTATGCCGAGCAGTTGATGCGCTTCGAACCGCGACTGACCATGATGCGTGTTCAACGTGGTCAACATCGCGGCGGCTGGGGGCCTTCCTGTTCCGGCTACCTGGAAGATCGCATCGGCCACCGGCGTGCGCTGGGCCTCACGCTGGTGGGCTGGATCACCGTGGTGGCGCTGTGCCGTGATGGCCGACAGCGGCACGGTGTTCTGGGCGAGCGGCATAGCTGGCCAGCGATCTGCTACGCTGGGCTCTCCAGCGAGTCGGCGGGCAGGAAGGCGCTGGCTGGTGCCCTGGCACGCCCGGCCACCGGCCAGGCGAGTTCTATGGGCTGTGGGCACACTGCCACCCGCAGTGCCGCCAGTTGTCGGGCCGCTGACCCTATGGCATCATCGGCTGGGCCACCGAGGGAGGTAACCATCGCGCACTGCTGTTTACCGGCTGTTTCTTCGTGGCGGCGCGCGGCGCTTCGCCTACGTCGACATCTGGCGCGGGAGCGTGTGCCGGGCGCGCGCCGACGATACCTCGGCCGTCCATGCGCCACGGGCCTCGTCTGACCAGCGAAACAGAGGCAACCGCGCGGGTGGCATCATCCTGCGCGCCGATGCTGCCGTGCTGCCGTGCTGCCGTGGCACCTGCCGTGCTGCCGTGCCGCGCAGACGTGCAGCCGTGCATGCTCAGCGCACTGCCATGCTGCCGTACTGCCGTACTGCTGCGGCTGAGCTTTTGATCCACGCCCGGCCAGATCGGGCATCTTTTCATTCATCGAGGGAGACATCAACCGCGAAAAGCAGACCCTGCCCTCGAACTGCGCGGCGTGGAGATGGCCTGACAGGCTGGCCTGGCCAAGGAGCTGCCGAAAGGCTGGAGCCGTGACCGTGTCCGTGGTCGACGATGGCAACCATCTGCTGCGCCTCAAGCGCATGGATGGTTTGCTGACCGTGGCAACCTGACCATCTCGCCCGAAGGCGCGCGCTGCTGCGCTGGGCCAGCGGGGCGGCCGGCAGTATGAAAGAATCATCAGCGACGGCCCGTGCCGCCTTCACTGTGCCGTGGACGTGCTGGAAGGGCACCCTGGAAGGGGGCTGCCCATCGTCGTCGGTAGTCAGGTGGCTGGTGCTGTGGTCTCGGGCGTGAAGCCAACGCGGGGACCTGGAAGTGGCGCAGGCTGCCGTCTGGGCGCGATCGTCGCCGGGGCCTGATGGCAAGGAGCCTGGGGCCGGCCCTCCGGCTCCTGGCTGCCAGACTGCCACGCTAGCTGCTTCGATTTTCCGCTTCGCTGCGTCCCGGCGGTGGGGGCGCGGCTACCCAACGGGCGTGGCCTTGTTGTTTAATCGAAAACACGCGTGACACGCGTCTCAGCGCTGATACCTTCTAATGCCGAGTTTCGGAGAGATGGATGAGTGGTTTAAGTCGCACGCCTGGAAAGCGTCGCAGGGTAATAGCCGCGCCAGTTCGAATCTCTCGCACGCATTCCGCGCTGAGATCCAGCCACTTCCTGTCAGTTTGCTTCACCTGCGTTCAGAAGGGCGGGCGAGGATTAAGATGGCGCTGCGCCGGTGCGCTTGAAACCCGGCTTGTCGTCGCGGCAGCGGTTTTTCTTAATGCGCACGTGGCGTACCGGGCCTGGCTATTTCGCGCCGGGCTTGGCAAGTTGTGACGTGCCCACGCCAAGCGAGAACGCGCCCGGGTGGGCGCGTTCTGGTCAATGTGCTCGGGTTTTAGCAGGTCGATCAGCGGCTGGCCCAGTTACGTTCCTCCTGGCCTTCACGTCCTTGATGGTGCGCCCAGGTGCGGCGGCTGGCCTTTCTTCCAGCCAGCGGGCACTTGCCACCGGTTGCAGTAGAGGCGCTGGGTCTTCGACGGCACGCAGTTCAGCAGGATCGGCGATGTCCTTACCATTGACCAACACCATCAGTTGTACCGTGTTTCCGCCGTTCGCCACTCGAAGACGTGCTTGCTCGCAGCCACCTGCTCCTCGCCGATGGTCTCGGTCTTGCCGGTATAACTCACGCCTTGTCGTAGCTGAAGGTTGGTTCGTCGGTGGCCGTCAGTACAGGGTGCGCCATTTTGCACCGTTGGTGACAGGCAGGGACATGGTGACCTGGTCCACGTCATAGGTTCATCACACCCCGTCGGTATCCTTGCCGCCGTTGAAGGTGGAAATGGGTGTAGCCGCCTTCAGCCGGCGTCGCAGCCACCAGGGTACCGCTGCGTTCGCCGCTATAGCCCGGGGCTCGGCTCTGGGAGGAAGTGACCCGCGGGGCGTTGGCCATGCCTTGCGGGTAGCCGATGGCTGCTGGTCATTCGACTGCCCATCGCTGTGCTGGTCCAGCATGGTGGCCAGCACAGCACCGATGACGCCACCGGGCCGATCGGGTCGGTGGGAGTGCCGCAGCGGCTTGCGGTTGATGGCCTCGGCCTCACCGTTTGCGGTTTTGCCGGCATCGGTGGCTGCATTGTCGGCCGTCTGGCCATTGGCGCCGGTTTCTCGTCGGCAGTGGGCTTGTCGTTGGTGGTCGGCTTCTCATCGGAAGCGGGTTTGTCGGTGACGGCCGGCTTTTCCTCGGCCGTGGGCTTGTCGGTGGCAGCCGGCTTTTCATCAGCAGCGGGCTTGCCGTTCGAAGCGGGCTTATCGCCGGCGCCCTGAGGCAGACCGCAACGTCTGCCTGCGGGTTGGGCGGTTGCTGAGTGCAGGCGCCTGTTGTGCAGCTTGCTGCCGTTGCTGGGCTTGCTGGACTTGGCGTTTCTGCTCGTCGGCTTTACGCGCGTCCTCGGCCTTGCGGGCCTCTTCTGCCTTGCGTGCCTCTTCGCGCTTGGCCTGCTCGGCTTCAGCATTGGCTGCGGCGGCACGCTCCTGGGCAGCCTTGGCAGCTGCATCCTGTTCGGCCTTGGCCTTGGCGGCTGCCTCGGCTTCAGCCTGCTTGCGTGCTTCTTCGGCCTTGGCGGCTTCAGCCCGGGCGGCCGCTGCTTCCCGCTTCGGCCTTCTGGCGTTCGGCAGTCAGGCGGGCTTCCTCAGCCTTGCGCGTCTCTTCCGCGCTTCTGGGCATCCCGGCGCTCGGCGGCAGGTGGGCCTCTTCAGCCTGGCGGGCGGCCTCGGCGGCGGCGTTGACGGGCAGCTTCCTGGGCAGCCTGTTCGCGGGTCAGAGCCTCACGGGCGGCCGCTTCGCGGGCCTGGGCTTCCCGAGCGGCTGCTGCCTGGGCGGCAGCGGTTTGCTCGGCAGCGACGCGGTTGGCTTCCGCCTGGGTGGCTGCCGCCTGGGCCGGGCTGCCTGTGCGGCGGCCGCCTGGGGAGAGCAGCCCGGGCAGCCGCGGTCTGCTGCAGCGCTCGGAGCCGTAGTCGGGGTCGCTGCGCTGCCGGTCAGCGAGCTGCCGTTTGCGGGCGTACTGTTCGTGATGACGTTATTCGAGGCGGTACTTGCCGGACTGCTGGCAGGCGCCAACGGGCTGGACGAGACGGCAGTCGGTGCATCGCTGCCATCACCGCCACCGCCGCATCCCGCCAGCAGGAGCAGGACGGCGGCACTGATCTGGATTCTGTGGTTCGTAGTCGACATATTTAACCCGGTCTGTCCGTCCTGTGGACGGCAAATACTGATAAATGGTCCGTTTTCGGTGAAGCAGGAGGCGAGTCTAGCGGTAAACCCCCACCATTCATCCGGGCTTTGCCGGGAAGAAACATTCATTAATGTTCGCTTCCTTAGAGTGTTGCTTGGCCGAAACTGGCTTGTGTCATGGGGGCCGACGGCGGTGGATGGTGTCATCAATTGGCCGTGAACAGCCGGGGCAGGGCACCCAGGCAGGGGCACTGTCGGTGGATGCGACGATGGGGCTGAGCGGCACGTTGTCATGCCGCCGGATATCCGGTGCTCGGGACGACGATCATTGGAAAAGAGTGGTCCCGCAGATGGAAAGCAATCGGAGGACGGCCAGCGAGAAGAAGACCAACGAAAGGAAGACCAACGAACGAGCAGCTATCGAAGTTGCCTTCGGAGGAAAGGACGTCCTCCAGGAAGAAGGAGTTGGAGGACGAGTACCTGGGATGAGGCTGTGGAACCTTGGAAAGAGAAAAAGAGCGCTCCGAAGAGCGCCTTCGTCCTACCTGGCACAGCGCGCGGATCTGGCCGCGCGCCGCATAGAATGGTCTTAGTGGGTGCGGAATTGTGCGTGGCCAGTTCTTGACGGCACCGTCCGCTGCGGGTCTCGTGGATGTAATGGCTCAGGAAGGTGAGAGCCTCGCCTGCCTGCCAGCCGGCAGATGCTGCCAGCGGTTTGCAGGTACGGGCGGGACGGTGGTGTTGGTCAGGGTGTGGTTCCAGCACAGGTGGCGCCGCTCGCGCTGCTATCACGCAGAATCAGCTGAACGCTCTGTCCGTTGCTCAAACCAAGTGGCGATCACACCGCTAATTCTCGATGCGGGAAACCAGCCCGTTTCTGAACGCTTGGCAGTTCACCGCCCGAGAGAGTGGGCGCGGCTTCGATGCTGGGTTGCACCGATGGTGTCGCTGACCTTCAGCTCATTATCCGGTTCCACCTTCTCGCGCAGAAGGCTTCGAGCTTTCAGCAGATGCCCACGGTCGCCATCGGGAAGGCGGCATCCTTGCCCGGCATCAGCCACACCACCATTGAACGGGTGGTGAAGTGGTACTCGCCGTTGGCCCGGCTGATGGTGCCCAGCAGCCGCTGGCCGCCAGCTACGTAGTTGCTCCGGATCGGTGTGCTGCGCCGCATTGACGGTCGGTGCGTCAGCGTCCTCCAGCAAATTGCCGTAGGTGCCTTCGGCGGCGGGCTTCAAGATTGGCATGCAAATGTGGTTGACGGTTGTGGTCATGGCCTGCAGTCAGCATGGTGGCCAGCAGCGAGGCCACTCACGCCATCGTTGGGCGCGGGCACGGCATTCTGATGCGGCTGCGACGGGCCTCTTACTTTCTGCTTTGGCTGGCCTCTTCCTCTGGCAGCGGCTTTGCCTCGGCTTCTTCCTTGGCTTTAGCAGCAGCCTCAGCTTCTTCCTTAACGGCAACGAGCAGCTTCGGCCTCCACCCAGCAGCACTAGCTTCGGCCTGCTTGGCGGCTTCCTCGTCAGCCTTGGCTGGCGTCAGCTTCTTCGCGCCTTGGCTGCTGCTGCGGCCTCAGCCTGCGAGGCAGCATCTTCACGGACAGCCTTGGCCTGGAGGCCTCTTCGCAGCCCTGCGCGCTCGGCGAGTGGCCTTCTGGAGTGCTGACCTCTGCACTCCGCAGCACGCTTGCTAGCAACCGGCGGCCTCGGCTTCGGCGCAGCTTAGCTTCGGCCTCGCGGGCGGCGGCAGCGCCTGCCTGGGCGGTGTGAGTGGCCTGGTTGGCGGCGTTGCGGGCTACGTTGGCTGGAACGGTGGCTTAGTTGGCAGCCTATTCGGCTGTCCGCTGGGCGGCAGCGTTGGCTGATGCGGTTTGCAGCAGCGTTGGATGCGGCAGCGGCTGCGGAGCTCGCAGCAGCGGCGGCTGCGGCGTTCGCGGCAGTTAGCTGCGCCGTTGCTGTTGGACCTGGACGACCGACGGCAGAGTGGTCAGGGGTCTGGCCCGTGGTGTTGGTACGTACCCGTAAAGAAAGCTGTGCCGGTAGTGGCAGCGCTGTTCGTTGCGAGTCGTCAAAAGTATACCGACGGGCTGGCCGGACGGCCCACGCGTCGTTCGCTGCCTCCGCCCTCACACCGCCGCAACCCTGCCAGGAAGCAAACGGCGCGGCTGCTGATCTGAAGAGTCTGTTGTTTGTCGTCGACGCGATCTCTACCTCGATGGGCTGCCCTGCGGTCTACAGGGAGGCGACCAAGGGCGTTCATAATGCGAAAGCGGCAGGTGTAATAGCCGAATTCACGCTGATTCACTCATGTCGATGTGCAACATAATTTGATGTTCTTGTGTGCTCGGTAGATACAAAAAGAAAACCGCCAGCGAGAGCTGGTGGTTTCATCGAACGCTGCGGTGATCGAACGGTCGGTGCGGGGTTTGTTGCCCGACCGTTCTGCCGGCTGCCGCGTGGATGCGGGTGCTTTACTGGCCCAGCTTCCGGGTGTGCCAGTGGGTCGTGTTGCCATCGCGCTTCCACCAGGTGATGACCGGCCTTGACCAGGCACGGCCTTCCCTTCCAGCCGTGGGGGACGGTCCACTTGTTGCAGTACGGCGGTTGGTGTCGGGCGGGTGGTGGTTCCAGCACAGGGCAGCCTGATCATCAGACTCACAGCGGTTCACATCGGCTGCAGTTCGGCCCGTACGGCCGACGTGGATCGAGGTCGATTTGCCGATGCTGGCACCTGCGCCGGTGTGGTCGGGCCTTCCAGGTAGTTGCCGCCGTTTTCGTCCAGGGCCACCAGATGGATGGCCAGCGTGATAACGTGTTCGGTGTTAGTCGCTTCGGGTCCATGCCGATCGATTTGACCTCCAATGCGGGTTGCTGCCGTCGCTGACCCTGGTGCCGTTGAAGGTGGTGTAGGTGTAGCTGCCCGTGGCGAAGTGTACTGCCGCCGGCGCCCGGACGCTGGCCTTCACCGGCGTAGGGGTGCTGCGGATCTGGACGGACTGCACGACCGGGGCAGCGCCGTCCAGGATCCGGCCTTCCAGCGTGGCCGGGTAGGCGTGGGCGGCATGTTCGTCATCACCCACGTCGGTGCTGCGCTGGTCAGCATGGTGGCCAGCGGCGCCACCGATACCGGTGGCCGAGATGGCGGAGGCCGGGGTGCTGGAGCCAGCCAGCGGCCGGCGTGACCTGGGCGCTGTTGTGGGACGCATCCGTGCGAGCTGTCAGGCGGCCGGTTGCGCGACAGGTTGCGTGCTCGGCGAGACGGTGGTGGCCGGTTGCGAGGGCGCGGGCTGGGCAAGCAGTGCTGTTCCACCGTGGTCGTGGTGTTTGCAGCAGGCGTGTTGGTGGCGGGGCTCCGGAGCTGCGTTGCTGCCGCCACCGAGCCGGCCAAGAAGCGGCATGACGGCAGCGCTGGTTGCGGTTGCGGGTGTTGATCGACATAGTGTGCACCTGTGTTCCGAAGGGCCGGTGCCAGCAGCAGCCGGCGTGAGGGAAGAGGCGGTGATCGAGGCTTCTGGATCGGGAGCAGCGCTGGAGGTCGATCGACGACCTTTCGTCGGGCTGTCAGTGCCGTGCATCGTAGGGCTGATCCGAGAGGCGCGGCAGAGTGGTCACCCATCGGGATGAAGACGGTGGCCGATGAGGGCGATGAATGGCCGGGGTGCGCTTGATTTGGCATGGGAACCGCTCGTCGGGGAAAAGGCGGACGCGGAGCCGACGCGGTGCATGAACGAAGGAGGGGCGCGGGTGGGCGCAAGCCGGGGTGTTGTGATGACACGGTTGTGGCAGCGACTTCGGCATGCGGGGCCTAAAGGCGAGGGGCAGGTGCCGTTCGTCGAAGTTGGCCGCCTAGTCGGGTTGGTTAAGGTTTCTGCCTTCGTCGGCAGTGTCTGCCCGCCAGGGCTGGGGGCTACATGACGCGAGCGACGTGTTTCTGCGGTTCCTTTTCAACCCGGGTAGAGGAGATGAGCAAGCGCAATCAATTCGATGGGGCAGCGCTGCTGGCGTTGCTGGCGGGCTGCGGCGGTGGTGATGGTGCCGATGCCGGCATGAGCACGTCGTCGACCAAGGCTGTGGAAGGTCGTTCGGCAGCTGGCTGCCTTCACGGGATGAGGCGGCCGAGGCCTACAACGCTGGCAGCCGTGGTGAAGGCAGCCGGCGGTACGGATCGGTGCCGCCGAACTGCAGGCGAACGATGGAGCGGGCGGCCGGTCGCAGGAACTGCAGGCGTTCGTGCGGGCCAGACCAGGTGTCGGTTGCACCGGCCTCGGCCCATGCCGTGAGCGGTGTCGCCGTGACTCGGTGTCGGGTGTGAGCGGCGCGCTGCTGTCAGCCATGCTGGATCAGCGGGTGGGCAATCGTCTGGACGGGATCGGCCCGACCGATCGCACGATGCTGGTTCCGGTGACGGCCGCAATACCGGTCAGGTGAACGATGCGGCGCTGCCGTTTCGTGACGGCAGACTACAGCCTGACGCCCGACAACTACGTGGATGGGCGGTACCGTGCAGCCAGCAGCCGCCGGCGGCTGCAGATGTACATGCGGGTGCAGAACCTGGGTCCGCGCCAGCTGCAGAGCCACCACGCCGTTCGGCAGGTTCAACATGAACACCGCGGTGTCCACCGACGAGAACAGCGTCTCGGTGGGCGGCATGCTGCATGTGCTGTCGTGGACGCGGAGAAAAGCGCGCCAATGGCACGTTCAGCTCGCGCCGGGGTGCCGGGCGTGACAGTGCTGCCGGGCGATTCGCGCATCGTCTTCCATCAGAGCAGCCTGCTATGCGCCCATCGGCTCGCGTGGCGCGCAAGGATCAGCTAGGTGCCCTACGGCAGCATGATCCAGCAGTGGGTGCCGAGAACACCTACGTGCAGCTGTGGCTGCTGAAGAATGGCAGCAGCAGCCAGCCGCAGCTGTGCTGGAACTTCTGGCTGCCCAAGCTCAAGCGCACCTACTGCCAGGCCTGGCGGGTACCGGCCGGCTGGATTGCAGGCAGCGTGCTGCAGAACGGTGGCAACTTCGTCAATGACAACCGCGAGCCGCAGGGCGGTTCGGGCAATCTGTACTGGCAGCAGCTTTCGGCCGCTCAGTGATCAACACACGGATCAGGGATACACATGTTCCAAGATGAACAAGAAAGGGTGGGTGACGGCTGCTGCACTGGCCGTGCTGGCAGGCAATGTCCAGAGCGCAAACGGTGGCACCGTTCAGCAATACCGGCGTGAGCGGTGCGGTGCTGGCCACGATGCTGGATCAGAGCGCGGGCAGCGCCAGCAGCCATGCTGATGCAGTGAGCGGCGAGAAGGGTTCGGTTACGAATGATGTGGCAGTTCCGCCGGTCAATGCCGCAGTGGCGTGACGCGCTATTCGCGTCCGTCCAATCCGACGATGCCGCCGCTCTACAACGTGGCCGAGCGCTATGCGTCGCTGTCGGGCACGTTCCGCTACGACCAGCGCCACCAGGTCCAGAACGACAACAAGCTGAGCACGCAGGCCACGAAGCCTTTCCGCGACCTGTGGGTGCTGCACCTATCTGGCCGAGGGCCCCAACAACGTGGTGCTGGGCAGCTGGCTGGCCACGCGCACGATGCTCTCGACCAACGTGGGCTTCGGTACGGCACGCAGTTCTGGTCGCCGGCGCCGGCCGCCACCAGCTCGCTGATGCTGACCACGCCGCGCCTATCGCGTCCGGGACGAGGAGGGTGCCGTTCGGCAGGTGCTGCAGCAGTGGCGCAACGACAGGTCGCTTCGTGCAGCTGATGCTGCGCCGGGGCGAGGGCGAGAACGAGGCCCAGCTGTGCTGGAACTATGCGCGCTGCCCACGCTGGGCCGTCTGTACTGCCAGACCCTGGCGGGTGCCGTCGAGCTGGCAGGCCGGTCGGCCGCTGGTGGATCGTGGCGTCTTCATCGATGATGACCGCGAGTACTACCACGGCGAGGCGGCCACGTGTACTGGCGTCGTGACGTGCGCTGATCGGCGATCGGACACGATGATGTAGAGATTCTCCAGCAGGTACCGATGCCATGAAGCAGGATCGGGTCATGCCACGTTCCCGGGATGCCGTTCCCGAGGGGCAGTGTGCCGGGACGGCGGCAGATCCTGAAGGGCGCCGGTGTCGGTGCCGCCGGCATGGCAGCACTGGCACTGTCGTCCCCGGCGCTGGCGCGCAGTCGTGCGGCGGCCAGCCAGGGCACGATGCCAGCCCAGGGAGCCAGTGGTCTGGCGCTGCCAGACCGCCTGGTCGCTCGGAGGATGATTTTTCACGCCTACATCACGACGCTGGCCGACGTGCTGGGCATGCTGACCGAGGGCGGCTTCAGCTGGAGATTCTGCCGGCCGGCAAGGTGGTTCCCACCGATGCGCTGGCCGAGGCCGTTTCCGGTGGACGGCTGGATGCCTGTCACCGCACGCTCACGCTCGACAGCCTGCGGCAGCCCGCGATCGGGCTGTGCGGGGCAGCGGGCCCGCATTCGGCATGGATGCGCTGACTTGCTGTCCTGGCATCCGGTACGGCGGTGGTGAGCACTGCTGCAGGAAATCTACGCGGCGTCCGGCCTGAAGGTGCATTCGCTGCTGTACGGGGCACTGCCCACGCCGGCCTTCGGCTGGTTCAAGCGTCCCATCGCGCGGGTGGAGGATCTGAACGGCATGCGCTTCCATGCCGGAGGGCTGGCCGCGCAGATCTATCAGGAGCTGGGGGCGACCGTCTTTCAGCTGCCCATCGACGAGATCATCCCGGCCTTGCGCCGAGGCGAGATCGGGCGCCGGAGTTCACCGCTGTCCGGCGACCGTGCGCTGGGTCTGCCCGAGGTGCTGAAGGTGTGCATGCTGCAGAGCCATCACCAGGTGGCCGAGCAGACCGAGCTACTGATCAATGCCGAGCGCTGGGCCGCACTGCCGCCCGCCTGGCAGGCCATGGTGGAGCAGGCCACGCAGGCCGTGACGGCCACGCTGATCGGGCAACAGATCAACAAGGCGCGACGCACTACATCGAGATGCGCGAGTGCAGGGCGTGCGTTTCTAAAGACACCGAGTCGGTGCTGCGTGCCCAGCTGCAGGCCTGGGACCGGGTGACGGTCCGCAACAGCAATAGCGACCCGGTGTTTGCACGGGTGCTGGATTCGATGCGTCGCTACGCCCAGCGTTGCGTGGGCTGGTATACTGGACGCGACCGCTGACCGGCGCATGGCTTACAACCACTATTTCATGCAGCGTTCGCCCAAGGGCGCAAGGGTGAGGCTGCCTCGGGGCTGGGCGCGGGGACGGGGCACTGTTCCCCCACCGAGCGGCGACGACTGCCGACGTATCCGGTGTGTCCGGTGATCCGGTGTATCCGGCGGTTGCGGCATCCGGCCGGTTTGCCGTTCAGTGGGCGAGGCAGGCTGATTGTCGGCCGGGGCCGGATGACGGGGGGCGACATCGGTACGATGCCCTTGTCTGCAATCTGAAACAATGGGTTTCCCGGTGAATCGAATGCAGGGCTGTCCGGTCCGGACATGCCGCGATAGCCAGGGTCGATGAATGGCTGCTTGGGCTCGCTTTCTCGTCAAAGGCACTGGTTCTGGTGCCCTCGGTGTTTCGTGGCTGCGGCTTCGCCCTTGTAGGGGTTCGCTGCTGCTGGCGGCACCTGTGGCCTTCGGCGTGCTCTCGTGTGCGCATCGCGCGGTGAAGGCGGCCCGCCGCGACGGCTGGCTGGCCGAGATCTGAGCAGGATCTGACCGGGGGCTGCCTGCCCCCTGTTGCATCTGGCAGTGCGCGGGCCATGATGTTCCGATGCAGTTGCCGACATCTCGAATAAACTACGGGGATCTACGTTCCTTTTTCACGATCGGATCCCCCATCTCCATGTTGATTTCGTCCGAACCCACCAGCGCCTGGCCCAGGGGCTGCTGCTGGTGCTGATCATGCCTGCCTTCGTCTTCTTCGGCATCTCCGGCTACGACCGGATGTTCGGCGATGGCGACTCGGTGGCATCCGTTGATGGCGAGCCGGGTGCCGCGTGCCCTATTTCGAGCAGACGTACCGGCAGCAGGTGCAGCAGATGCAGCAGATGATGGGCGACAACTACGACGCCGCCATCTTCGACAACCAGGCCACGCGCATGGAGGTGCTGGAGAACCTGATCACCCGCCAGGCCATGCTGGCCGATGCACGCCGCGCCCGCATCACGGTCACGCCGGGCGAGATCCAGAAGGCCATCCTGGATCAGCATGCCGATCTGCGGGATGCCAATCGGCAAGTTCGACATCGAGGGGCTACAAGCGGCTGCTGGCGGCCAATGGCCTGACGCCGGCGCAGTACGAGGGCGCAGATGGGCCAGATGCTGGCCGTGGGCGCCGTCGAGCGTGCCGTGGCGGATTCGGCGATGGTGCCCCAGACCGTGGTGGACGGCGTGTTTGCCTCCCAGGAGAACCGGCGGGTGGTTCGCACGCTGCTGGTGACCCGCGTGACCACGAGAAGGGCTGGCCCCACCGATGAGCAGCTCAAGGCCTGTTACGACGCCCATGCGTCCGCCTTCGACCTGCCCGGGTCGGTGGACATCAGCTATGTGGCGCTGCGCCGCACCGACATGCTGCCCAAGGATGTCGAGCCGTCCGAGAAAGAGCTGGAGGCCTACTACCAGAAGCACCGCAACCAGTTCAACGAGGCCGAGGAGCGTCAGGCCAGCCATATCCTGCTGAAGGTGCCGGAAGGGCCGATGCAGCAGCCAAGGGAAGGTGAAGGCCCGTGCCGAGCGCTGCTGGCCGAGGCCAAAGGCCCATCCGGACAAGTTGCCGAGGCTGGCGAAGAAGAACTCCGAGGACGGGCTCGGCCGAGCAGGGCGATCTGGGCTTCTTCGAGCGTGACACGATGGTCAAGCCCGCTGCCGATGCGGCTTTCGGGCCTGGACAAGCCGAGGCTTCACCGACGTGGTGGAGACCGAGTATGGCTTCCACGTCATCCAGGTGAGACGGGCGTGAAGGGGCGGTGGCGAGAGCCGCTGGCCGAGTCAAGCCCAGCTGGTGAAGATGTGGCGTGAGGAAGAGGCGGCACGGCGCTACGGCCCAGGCTGCCGAGGCCCTGTCCAACAGGGTCTACGAGGCAGGCCGAGTCGCTCAAGCCGGCTGCCGAGCGCTTCAAGCTGAACATCGAGGCAGGCCAGGGCGTGGGCCGCAAAGCCGGCCGCCAATGCGCCGGAGGGTTCGCCGCTGGCCAATGCCCGGCTGCTGGAGCAGCTCTACGCGCCTGATGCGCTGGAAGAAGCGCAACACCACCGCCATCGAGGTGAGCCCGGGCGTGCTGGTGTCGGCCGGGTGGATGCCCATCATCCGCAGCGTCGCCAGACCCTGGACGAGTGAAGGACACGGTGCGTCAGCGCTGGATTGCCGACGAGGCTGCACGGTTGGCCCGCGAGGCCGGCGAGAGCGCCTGGCCGAGCTGCGTGAAACCGAAGGCACCAGGACGCGAAGGCTGCGCTGCCGTCAGGCCTGAGCGAGAAAACACCATCAGCCGTTCCAGCCGGGCCGTCTGCAGCAGCCGGCCCTGAAGGCCGCACTTTGGCGTGCCAGCCGATCAACTGCCCGACCTGGGTGGGCGCCGATCTGGGCAAGGACGGCTATCAGCTGGTCTACGTCGAAGGCGCTGCCGCCTGATGAAGCGGCCCGTCAGCGTCTGGACACCTACCGCGCAGCTGCGGCGGCTGATGGCCACGGCCGAGCGCCAGGCCTGGGTGGATGCTCTCAGAGCACCCTGAAGATCGACCGCCATCTGGAGAAGGACGGCGGTTCGGGCGATGCCCGGGTGAACGGAGGCCCGTCTGAAAGTCTTCGATCTTTGCTGCGAGCAGCAACACCAGTTCGAGGCTGGTTCTCTTCCGCCGAGGTTTTCGAGCGGCAACAGGAGAATCAGCTCATCGGATGCCCGATGTGCGGGTCCCGACAGGTGAAAGAAAGCTCCTGTCGGCGCCCAGCTGAACCTGTCCCATGCGCCCGTCAGCTGACGGGGCGGCTGGGGCTCGCAGTGAGCGACCAGCGCGTTCCGGTCGGTGACGGCCGAGATCCGCGAGCTGCAGGGGGCACCTGATGCGGGGGCTGCGCAAGCTGATCGATGCGACCGAGGACGTGGGCGACCGTTTTGCCGAGAGCTCGGCGCATCCATTTCGACGAGGCGCCGGACCGCCCCATTCGGGGCGTGGCGACGCCTGAGGAGACCAAGGCGCTGCACGAGGAGGGCATCGAGGTGCTGGCGCTCCCGCTGCCGCCGGCGCTGAAAGGGCGGCTTCGGTAGGGCGGAAAAGCCTACCTTCGGCCGCCTGGCGCTCGATGTCCTCGATTTCCGCCTGGCGCTCCAGCCAGTCGTTTTTCAGGGTTTCCAGCTCGGTGGCGATCTGGGCGCGTTCGCGCTGGCGCTCGGTGGCCGCTGCCCGGTCGGCAAACGCATCGGGCGCGGCCAGCTGCTCGTCCAGTGTCGCGGCGCGGGCCTGCAGACTTTCCATCTGGCGCTCTATCTTCTGAATGGCCTGCTCGACAGGCTTCTTGCGGGCGGCCAGGGCCGCACGTTGCTGGGCACGCTCGCGCCGGTTATCGGCGCGCGATCCCCCTGTAGAGGCGCCTTGCTGGCCGGACGTGCTGCCGCCGTTCTGGGTAGTTCCCTGCGAACGTGGGCCATCACTGCCGGCAGCATTCGTGCCTTCCGACCCGGCCTGTCCCGAGGCGCTGCCTGACGGGTCGGCATCCGTGCCACGCTGACGCGCGCTGCGTTCTTTCTGCAGCCACTGGGCGTAGTCGTCCAGATCGCCGTCGAAGGGACGCAGGATGCCGTCATCCACCAGCCAGAACTCGTCGACCGTGCTGCGCAGCAGATAGCGGTCGTGCGAGACCAGCAGCAGCGGTCCCTCGAACTCGGCCAGTGCGTCGGCCAGCGCGTCGCGGGTGTTGGCGTCCAGGTGGTTGGTGGGTTCGTCCAGCACCAGAAAACCGGGCTTCTTCCAGGCCAGCAGTGCCAGGCACAGGCGTGTCTTCTCGCCGCCCGACATGGGGCCGGTGGGACGCAGGGCGTCGTCGCCCGGGGAAGCCGAAAGCGTCCCAGCCAGCCGCGCGGCACCTGCTCGCGCTCCTGCGGGTGCCAGCCGTGACAGATGCTGAAGCGAGGGATTCGTCCGGGCGCAGGTCCTCGATCTGCTCCTGGGCCAGATAGCCGGTGTCAGCGATGCTGGCGCGGGTCAGCTCACCGGAAAGCGGGGAAGATCGCCGATCAGGGGTGCGGATGAGGGTGGTCTTGCCGGTGCCGTTGCGCCCCAGGATGCCGATGCGGGCACCGCGCCGCACGATGAGTTCGGGCAGGGTGACGACGGTCTGCCCGGGCGTGTGGCCTGCAGGCCAGGTGGTGAGCGCGGATCAGCGGATCCGGACCCTCAGGGGCTGGGCAAACTCGAAGTCGATGCCGCGTGCGGCGCGCAGCGGCGCGATGGCCTCCATGCGTTCAGGGCTTTCAGGCGACTCTGCGCCTGACGGGCCTTGGTGGCCTTGGCGCGGAAGCGTGCGATGAAACGGTTGAGGTGTTCGATGCGGGCCTGCTGATCGCGGCGGGCACGCTCGCGCTGGGCGGCGCGCTCGGCGCGGATGTTCTCGCTGGCGGTGTAGCCGCCGGGGTAGCGCTCAAGCCGGCCATCCTCGATGACCAGGCTGGCGTTGGCCACGCGGTCGAGGAAGTCGCGGTCGTGCGAGACGATGAGCTGGATGGCCGGATGACGCAGCAGCTGGCGCTCCAGCCACAGCACGGCGTCCAGGTCCAGGTGGTTGGTGGGTTCGTCCAGCAGCAGCAGGGTCGCTGGGGGCCATCAGCACAGAGCCAGGTTCAGGCGCATCTTCCAGCCGCCCGAGGTTCGTCCACCGTGCGTGCCAGCTGTGCCTGCCCGAAGCCCAGGCCGTCCAGCAGTTCGGCGGCGCGGGCCTCGGCGGAAGGCCCGCCGGCATCGACCCAGCGGGCATAGGCCTCGCCCAGCGCCTCACCGTCGTGGCGGGCCTCGGCCTGCTGGATGGCCTGTTCGGCGGCCACCAGGGCGGTATCGGCGTTCATCACGAAGCGTACCGGGTTGATGCTGGCGCGCGGCGCATGCTGGGCCAGCCGGGCGATGCGCAGCCTGGGCAGGTCGACGTTGCCCTGTTCGGGGCGAGATCGCCGCGCAGCAGTGCCAGCAGCGAGCTCTTGCCGCTGCCGTTGGCGCCGATGAGGGCTACGCGCTCACCGGGGTTGATGATGAGCGAGGCGTGAGAAAAGAGGGGACGCCCGGCGCGGGCCAGGCTGAGGTCGTCGAAGCGGATCAAGGGCGGGCCGGAAAGGTGTCAGGACGGCAGAAGGCAGGCCCGGGGCGGGCTGCAAACCCTTGATTATCCCAAATTTTCGATGCCTTTCGGGGCTTCAGCCCTGCTGCTGCTCGCGCCACTGGCGCAGGTCGTCGGCCGTGATGAGGCACGATACGGTCGTCACCCTGGGCCACCGGGATGCTGGTCCACGTGAGCGTGGGGAAGCGTGCCTGGAAGTTGGGCATCTCGTGGCCCGATCTCCAGGGGCCAGCACGCCGCAGAGCCACGGGTGCTCAGGCGCCTCGTGCGGCAACCGGGTGATCAGGTCCATGCCGTCGGGGCCGGACCCCAGTGCCTTCTCGGGCTCGGCACGGTACTCACTGGGCAGCGCCGCCATCGATTCGGCATTCACGTAGGGCGGGTTGCACAGGATGAGCTTGAAGCTCTCGCCCTGCAGGTTCTGGAACAGGTCGCCCCTGCACCAGGCGGATGCGATTCTCCAGCCCGTAGTCGGCGATGTTCTCGGCGGCCGGTTGCAGGGGCGTCGGCCGAGATGTCGCTGGCCACCACCTCCGAATCCGGCAGGTAGTGGGCGGCGATGATGGCCGAGCTGCCACCCCGTGCACAGGGTCCAGGACGCGGTAGGGGCCGAGGCCGGCGGCTGCGTGCCCAGGCCTGGTCAGCTCCTCGGCCCAGGTCATGGAAGGGCTGCAGCATCTCGCGGTTCAGCCACGGATCGAAGGCGTGGTTGACCAGCGCCTCGGCCAGCAGCGAACGCGGCACCAGGGGCGCGGGCGTCGGCGCGGAAGCGAGCCCATCAGCCGAGGCTTCGCCGATCAGGGTAGGCCAGCGGCTGGTCGCACTGGGCACGCGCGTCGATGAGGGTTGCGCAGCTTGCGGCGCTCGTCGGGGCAGCAGCGTGGCGTTGGCCAGCTCGTCGTACTGCTCCACGGGCGGGTGCAGGCACCAGCAGACCAGCCAGACGGCTTCATCGAAGGGGTTGTCGGTGCCGTGCCCGAACGGGCGCCAGCCGCCTGCATGCGACTGATGGCGTAACGCGCAGTCGCGCAGCGTGCGCAGGCTTTCCTGCGCGTCGATCAGACTGGCCGACTGCGGGGCTGTAGTTGGCTCGGTACGGGGAGAAACGGGGCCACCTGGGCAAACGGAGAACTTGTCGGAACTCATGGGTGTGGGGCTCAGGGCAGTCGCAGGAAGGCGCGTAGCGCATCTTCCTGAAAGCCGATCTGCAGTTCGTCGGGGCGAGCGTCGGTGGTGACGATGGGGCGCTTGATCAGCGTGGGGATGGGCCAGCGGCAGTTCATAGGGCGGCGTCGGTGCTGACGTCGGCCACGGCCTGCGCTGTGCTTCGTCCAGCGTGCGCCAAGTCTGGCTGCGGGTATTGATCACCTCGGAAAGGCCTACCCGCGCCTGCCAGTCCTCCAGCGTGGCCCGGTCCAGACCATCGCTGCGGTAGTCGTGGAAGCGATGGTCGACGCCGTGCTGGTCGAGCCAGCGCCGGGTCTTGCGGATCTGGTCGCAGTTGGGAATGCCGTAGACGGTGACTGTCATTCGAGCTTGATGAGGAACTCTGCAAAGGCGCCCTGCGCTGGGCAGGGCGCTTCATGGGCGACCGGCCCACCCTGGCCAGCGTGGGCGCACTGGCTAGCCTGGGCTGGCGAGTGTGCCATGTTTTGCCGCGTTGCGGGTCGGGTCCGTCATGAAGATGCCAGTGGGCGGGTTGCTTGCAACCGGCGGGCTGGACTGGATGCCGGTGGGCACAAGGCCGGGCTGGAGGGGGGAAGGCCGTGCTCGGTGGCCGCCGGGGCGGCGCTGCCTGCCGGACTGGCGGTGCTGGTGAGGGGCCGTTTGCGTGGCTGGACCCTGTACGCTGTCGGTGGCCGCAAACGTGGCGGTGCTGGGCCCCCACCCGCCTGTGCAGGCTGGGGGAGCCGGGGCGGCATTCATGCCGGACGGCACGCCCATGCCAGCCTGACTGACGGTGCTGGCGAAGGGGTGAGCGGACGGTGTGGCCGCGGCGGCGCGCGCCTCACCGGCAGCATCCATGTCGGCCAGCGTCTGGCGTGCCACCGAGCCGCCACGCGCTGACGGGCCAGTGCGCCGAGCTCTCGAAGCTGGAAAGCCTGCTTCTGCAGCAGGTCGGGCAGCGTCAGGCCTGACGCGGTTTCCTCCGTGGTGGGGGCGTCCTGTGCCAGGTCCTCCGCGTTGTTGTCCAGCAGCCACAGCAGGTTGGTGGGCGAATCGCTGTGCTGCAGCGCATCCTCGCGGGAAATGCGGCCGGCGCGCAGCAGCCGGGTCAGCGAACGGTCAAAGGACAACGAGCCGGCTGCCAGGCTGTTGGCGATGGCGTCCGGAATCTCGGAAAGCCGTCCGGTGGCGATCAGTTCAGCCACGTGGTGGGTGTTGATCAGCACCTCGGCGGCCGGCACCGGCCACCGTCGGTACTGGCCAGCAGTCGCTGCGAGGACGATGGCCTTGAGCGTAGTGGACAGGTCGGCCAGCAGCGCACCCCGGTTCTCAGGGGGCATAGAAGCTGAGGATGCGGTTCAGCGCATGGGCGGCATTGTTGGCGTGCAGCGTGGCCAGCACCAGGTGGCCCGACTGGGCGTAGGCAATGGCCGCGCCCATCGCTTCCATGTCCCGGATCTCGCCGATCAGGATGCAGTCGGGCGCCTGGCGCAGCGCGCTCTTGAGCGCCGTGTGCAGGTCCTTCGTGTCCGAGCCGATCTGGCGCTGGTTGACGATGGATTGCTGGTTGCGGAAGACGAATTCGATGGGGTCTTCCAGCGTGAGGATGTGGCCGGTGCGGTTGGCGTTGCGGTAGTCGATGAGTGAGGCGAGCGTGGTGGTTTTGCCCACGCCGGTGGCACCCACCATCAGGAAGAGACCGCGCGGCTGCAGGATCAGCTCCTTCAGCACCGGCGGCATGCCCAGCGTGTCGAACTCGGGGATGTCACCCGGGATGTAGCGCACCACGCGGCGGCCGTGCCGCGCTGGCGGAAGAGCGAGATACGGAAGCTGCCCACGTCCTTCACGCCGTAGCCGATGTTCAGCTCGTTCTCTTCCTGGAAGCGCCGCCATTGCTGGTCGTTGATGGCCGAACGCAGGAGCGCCTCAGCCTGCTGCGGCATCAGGCGCTTGTCGGCTGCCGTCACGGCCACCATGTTGCCGTTGATCTTCATCTGCCGGTGAACCCACCGAGATGAACAGATCGGAAGCCTTGTGCCGGGCCATCACTTCCAGCAGCTGGTTGAAGGGGCTGCTGGTGCTGCCGGGGTTGGTGCCGCTCATGGTCTTTGCGTATCCGGAAGTGAGGCGGCCCGAGGGCCGCCGTGCGTGGCCAGTCCGGATCAGGCCGGACCGGAATCAGGCATCCGCCCCGCGCAGCAGGTCATTGATGGCGGTCTTGGCCCGTGTCTGGGCATCGACCCGCTTCACGATGACGGCACACGCCAGGCTGACGCTTCCATCCTTCGACGGCAGGCTGCCCGGCACCACGACCGATCCGGAAGGAACCCGGCCGTAGTACACCTTGCCGGTCTCGCGTTCGTAGATCTTCGTGGACTGGCTGAGATACACCCCCATGGCCAGCACCGAGTTTTCCTCGACGACGACACCCTCGACCACTTCGGAGCGGGCGCCGATGAAAGCAGTTGTCCTCGATGATGGTGGGGTTGGCCTGCAGCGGCTCAGCACGCCGCCAATGCCGACCCCGCCGGAAGATGGACATTCCTGCCGATCTGCGCGCACGAGCCCACGGTGGCCCAGGTGTCGACCATCGTGCCTTCGTCGACATAGGCGCCGATGTTGACGTAGGAGGGCATCAGCACCACGTTCCGGCCGATGAACGAGCCGCGACGGGCGACGGCGGGCGGCACGACCCGGTAGCCTGCCCTTGCAAAGTCCTCGGCGCTCATGCCGTCGAGACTTGGTGGGCACCTTGTCGAAGAACTGCAGCATGCCGGCCTGCATCGGCACGTTGTCGGCCAGCCGGAACGACAGCAGCGGCCTTCTTGATCCATTGATGCACGTTCCAGCGTGCTGCGCCCTCGGCAGCAGCATCGGCCGAGCGGGTGGCCACGCGCAGCGTGCCGGCGTCCAGGTCGGCCAGCACCGATTCGACGGCCTGGCGCACGTCCTGCGGTGCGGCAGAGGGGCTGAGCGCCTGGCGGTTGTCCCAGGCGGATTCGATCAGGGCTTGTCTCGGGTCGGTCATGGGAAATCTCCTGAAGGGGCAAGGGTGGGGCCGCCGGGATGGCCGATGCGTGAACGGGTGGATATGGGCTGCCGTGGCAGCCATCGCAGCAGGGAAGTACGGGCGGGATTCTATCAGGGATGGTGGGGCGGTGTTCTTTCGTATCATGTCTGCATGGACGTGCATGCCGACAACCCGCCCTGTTTCCGCTACGGCCAGACCGAGCTGGACCACCTGCGCGCCGGGGATCCCTCGTCTGGCCGCGGCCATCGACCGTATCAGGGCTGATCCGAGCGCGAGGTGCAGCCGGATCTCTTTCATGCGCTGGTGCACAGCATCATCGGTCAACAGATTTCCACCAAGGCGCAGGTCACCCTCTGGGGCAAGATGCAGGCCGGTTTCCCGGGGTGAGCCCCGATGTCGTGGCTTCATGCACGCTGGACGAGCTGCAGGGCGTTGGCATCACCTTTCGCAGGCGGGATACATTCAGGGACATTGCGCGCAGCGGGATCGTCGAGGGCCGCATCGATCTGCATGCGCTGGCCCAGCTGGATGACGAGGCGCTCTGCCACGCGCTGTCGCAGTTCAGGGGCATTGGCGTATGGACGGCCGAGATGCTGATGCTGTTCTCGCTGCAGCGCCCGGACATCGTCAGTTACGGGGATCTGGCCATTCTGCGCGGCATGCGCATGCTCTATCGTCACCGGGCCATCACGCCACAGCTCTTTGCCCGCTACCGTCGCCGCTACGGCCCCTATGGCAGCACGGCCAGCCTGTATCTGTGGGCGGTGCGGGCGGGGCGCTGCCGAGCTGACGGATCCGGGTAGGCCGGGGAAGTCGATGAGAGGGCGGCTGCCCTCTGTCGGTTGAAAAGAGGCTTACTGGCTACTTGGGCCATCGCTTCGATATCAATGATGCCTTTTCCGTCGCAGCAGCTCGCGCTTGCGCTCGACGCCCCAGCGATAGCGGACAGGGTGCCATCCTGGCGCACCACGCGGTGGCAGGGGCACCGCCACGGCCAGCCAGTTGGCGGCGCATGCTGGGCCACGGCGCGCGCACGGCCCGAGGTGCCGATGCGGGCGGCAATGTCGGCGTAGCTCAGCGTGGAGCCTACGGGGATCTTGCGCAGGGCCTGCCAGACCCGTTCCTGGAAGGCGGTGCCCTGCAGGTCCAGCGGAAGGTCCAGCCCGATGGCGGGGGCTTCCACGAAGCCGATGACGCGGGCTACCATCTGCTCGAAGTCGTCATCCCCGCCGATGAGGTGTGCGCTTGGGGAAGCGGTCCTGCAGGTCCTTCTACCAGCACGGCCGGGTCGTCGTCCATGAGGATGGCGCAGATGCCGCGCTCGCTCTGGGCCACGGATGGCGCCCAGGGAGCATTGCGCGACGGCGAAACGGATCGTCACGCCGTCACCGCCGGCCCGATAGTCGCGGGCACGCATGCCCAGCAACCGGTCTGCCTTTTCGTAGAAGCGACTGTTGGTGTTGAAGCCGGCATCGTAGATGGCGTCGGTCACGCTCCGGGCTTCGCCCAGGGCATGGCGCAGCCGGTTGGCCCGGTGGGCCGAGGCGTAGGCCTTAGGGGTGAGCCCGGTCTGCGCCTTGAAGATCCGGTGGAAATGTGAGGGGCTGAGCCCTGCGTGCCGTGCCAGGGTGCCCAGGTCCGGCAGCGAGTCCGCGGCTTCGATCAGGGCGGCAGGCGTCGGCCACGAGCGCGGCGTGTTGACCATCTGCGGCGGTGGCTGTGATTCCCATGCGTTGCTCCTGTTGCGTTGTCAGCCACCCCGTGCGTGGTTGCTTGTGGGGTGGATGCCAGGCGCATTCTGGGGATCGCGGGAAGGGCGGGCACTCCGTTTCTTGCTCAGACCTCAGCCCGATCAGCGCCGCGATCCGCTCGCGCTCCCTCGATGCAGGCTTCGGGCGGGGCCACCAGCGCGATGCGCACGAAATCCGTGGCCAGGGTTGCTGGCGGGGTCGTCGGGGTGCAGGCTGGAGGGCGGCCCAGGTAGCTGCCGGGCAGCACCTTCACGTGTGCTTCATGGAAGAGCCGGGCGGTGAAGGCCTCGTCATCGCCGCCGGGCACGGGCAGCCACTAGGGTAGAAGCTGGCGGCCGGCATCTGCAGGGCGGGGACCACCGGTTTGCAGGATGGGCAGCACGGCGTCGAATTTCTGCCGGTACAGGCGACGGTTGTCCACCACGTGGGCCTCGTCGTTCCAGGCGGCGATGGAGGCCTGCTGGAACATCGGGCTCATGGCGCAGCCGTGGTAGGTGCGGTAGCGCAGGAAGCGCGCCAGCAGGGGGGCGTCGCCGGCCACGAAGCCGCTGCGCATGCCGGGCACGTTGGAGCGCTTGGACAGGCTGGAGAAGACCACCACGCCCCGATAGTCGGCGCGGCCCAGTTGACGGCACACCGCCAGGGCGCCCAGGGGCGGGGCCGATTCGTCGTGGTAGATCTCGGAATAGCACTCGTCGGAGGCGATGATGAAGCCGTGCCGGTCAGCCAGCGCGAACAGGGTACGCCATTCGTCCAGATCCATCACGGCGCCGGTGGGGTTGCCGGGCGAGCAGACGTAGACGAGCTTCACCTGCGGCCACAGGCTGTCGGGCACCTGGGTCCAGTCCATCCGGAAGCCGTTGTCGGGGCGCTGGTCCAGCAGGTGCAGGCGGGCGCCGGCCAGCAGCGCGGCGCCTTCATAGATCTGATAGAAGGGGTTGGGCGCGATGACGACCTGGGTGCCCGCGGGTGCCGGGTCGAGCATGGCCTGCGCGAAGGGAAGAACAGGGCCTCGCGCGAGCCGTTGACGGGCAGCACCTGGGTGGCGGCGTCGACGGGGTGTCGTAGCGGCGTCGGATCCAGGCGGCGATGGCCTCGCGCAGTGGCGGGGTGCCGGCGGTGGCCGGGTAGCTGGCCAGACCGTCCGTGGCATCGGCCAGGGCGTTCAGCACCACAGGCGGGCGTGGGGTGGCGCGGCTCACCGATGGAGAGATCCACCAGCGGCAGGCTGGACGGCTGCAGGCCTGCGGGCTGGCAGCCAGCAGCGCACGCAGGCGCTCGAACGGGTAGGGTTGCAGGAGGTCGAGACGGGGTTGGCGGGCAGGCTCACGCGGGTGGGTCGTCGTTTCAGGCAAGGGATTCTGATTATAAGGAGCGAGAATTCGTCGCAGAATGAAACGAACGGTACAATGCTCAGGACAGGAGCGGGGACCGGTGAACGGCGGCGCTTCTGCAGCAGGCCTGATCCGGGGGATTGGCCGATTGCGGCACCGACATGCAGCGGATGGCACCCGGCAGCAGACCCGAAGAAGAACACATCGGCCAGACACTTGGCCGCGACAAGCCGGGAGCACCAGCAGCGCAATGACCAGCAGACCACAGCCCACGGCATCCCACGGCGGATGCCTCCTGCCCGATTCCCTCGATACCGCCCTGTCCATTCGGGATGGCGGTGTTCAGATGCAGACGGATGAGGCTTTCCGGCCCGGTCGCCGACAGGTGCTGGCCGCCGGGGCTGCCATGCTGGCCATGCCGGCATTCGTGCGCGCCCGGGCGGCCTCGGCTCATGTGGTGGTGGTGGGCGGCGGCTTTGGGCGGTGCCACGGCGGCCCGCTATCTGCGTCAGCTCGCCCCCGAAGTGAAGGTGACGCTGGTCGAGCCGGCGACGCGCTTCTATACCTGCCCGTTCTCAATCTCTATCTGGGCGGACTGCGCAGTTTCGAGAGCATCGGTCACGGCTATGACGGCCTGCGGGCCGACGGCGTGGAGGTGGTGCATGCGCGGGCCGAGGACGTGGATGCGACGGCCAGGACCGTGCGCCTGTCCAACGGCCGCACGCTGAAGTGGGACCGGCTGGTGCTGTCGCCGGGCATCGATTTCCGCTGGGATGCGCTGCCGGGTTATGACGAGGCGGCTTCGTGGGTTGCCCCGCACTCCTGGAAGGCAGGCAAGCAGACGCAACTGCTGTACAGGCAGCTGCGGGCCATGCCCGATGGCGGCACCTTCGTGATGGTGATTCCCGACCTGCCGTATCGCTGCCCGCCGGGTCCCCTACGAGCGGGCCTGCATGGTGGCGCACTACTTCAAGCAGAACAAGCCGCGCAGCAAGATCCTGCTGCTGGACGCGAAGGACAATTTTTCCAAGAAGGCGCTGTTCCAGCAGGGCTGGGCGGCCAAATACGGAAACATGATCGAGTGGGTGGGCCAGTCGGATGATGGCCAGGTGCAGCGCGTGGACGTGAAGCGGGGCGAGGTGGAGACGCTCTTCGGCACCATCCACAAGGCCTCGGTGCTGAACGTGATCCCCCGCAGCGGGCCGGGATCATCACCGAGCGGGCCGGCGTGGCCGATGCCAGCGGCTGGGTGCCGGTGCATCCTGATGGCTTCGAGTCCCGCCAGGTGAAGGGCATCTATGTGCTGGGCGATGCCACCATTGCGGCGCCGATGCCCAAGTCGGGCTTTGTGGCCAACGTGCAGGGGCGCATGGCGGCGGGTGTGATCGCGGCCGACCTGACCGGGCTGCCGCGTCCGAAGCCGACCTATGCCAATACCTGCTACAGCCTGGTGGCGCTGGGCTATGCCATCTCGGTCTCGGGCCTCTACGAAGCGAAGGACGACCAGCTGGTCGAGCTGCCGGGACTGGGCACCAGCCCGCTGGATGCGGATTCGGCCTATCGCGCCCAGGAAGCCAGCAACAGCATGGGCTGGTACGAGAGCATCAGCACGGAGATCTGGGATCAATGATGCCGTCCCTGGACCTTTTCTGGGCCACTTTCGCGCTGGGATGCGTCTTCGGCGTGGCGGCACGGGCCGGAAACTTCTGCCTGCTGCGCGGGCTGCGTCAGACCCTGGTGCGTCCGGAACCGTCGGATTGGGGCGAGGAACAGGCGCCCCAGGGCGCGCCGGCGCTGCAGGCCTTCGCGCTGGCGCTGGCGGTGGCACTGGTCGGCACGCAGGTGCTGGCGATGCTCGGGCGAGATCTCGCCGTCGCAGGTGCTGGTGGTGCGACCGCGCTTCTCGCCGCTGGGGGCGCTGACCGGCGGGTTGATGTTCGGCGTGGGCATGGCGCTGGCGCATTCCTGTGGCGCGCGGGCGCTGGTGCTGCTGGCGGGCGGCAACCTGCGGTCGCTGTGGGTGCTGCTGTGGCTGGGGCTGACGGCCCAGGCCACGATGACCGGCGTGCTGGCGCCGGTGCGGCAGACGCTGCAGGGCCTGCTGGTGATCGAGCCCCAGGGCGCCACGATGCCGGACTGGCTGGCCGCCCTGGGTGTGCCCGAGTCGGTGGCCACGGTGGCGGTGACGGCCCTGATCGTCCTTCTGCTACTGGTGTATGCGCTGCGGCGCCCGGCCTTGCGTCATGCGCCGCTGCAATGGGTGGGCGCGCTGCTGGTGGGGGCGACGGTGGTGGCAGGCTGGTGGATCAGTGCCCACATCGATGTCGATCCGTTCGAGGAACGGCCGCTCACGTCGCTCAGCTTCATCAGCCCGGTGGCCGAGAGCTGGCTGTATCTGCAGGTGGCGGTGGGGCGTGAGCTGGCGGCCGCGGTGGCGCTGGTGCTGGGTGTGCTGGCGGGTGCCTGCGTGACGGCACTGGTCAGCGGCACGGCCCGCTGGGAAGGCTTTGGCGGTCCGCGCCGGATGGCCAGCAGTGCGCTGGGGGCATCCTGATGGGTCTGGGCGGGGTGGTGGCCATGGGCTGCTCCATCGGCCAGGGGCTGTCCGGGCTGTCCACCCTGTCGCTGGCCAGCATGCCGGCGGCATTCGGCATCGTGCTGGGGGCGCTGTGCGTGCTTCAGTGGGGTCGCCGCTACTGAGTTTCATCCCGTCAGTCCTTCGGGCGGCAGCATCCTGTCGGGAGGGTGCTGCACAAAGGACCCTGTCTTTTGCGAGTGTTATAGGAATCCGTGTCATGAAACGCCGTCAAGCGCTTGCGCTGACTTCCATGCTGGCCGCCTCGGCGGCCCTGCCGCCGCTGGCATCGGCCGCACCGGCTGTGGTCTCCGGCAAGAGCAGCTTCATTCCCCGTCGCGGCAAGGGGCCGCGCATCGTCATCTGCGGAGGCGGCTGGGGCGGGCTCGGCGGCCCGCCACCTGCGTGAGTGGATCCTGCAGGCCGACGTGATCCTGGTGGATCGCAACCCGACCTTCTGGTCAGGGGGCCAATGAGCAACAAGTGGCTGGCGGACGTGGGTGAGCACGGATTTCGTCAACCGCGACATCCTGCGTCCGGCCCGCACCTGGGGCTACACGCTGCTGCAGGCCGAGGTGATGGCCTTCGAGCGCGACAAGCGCCGGGTGCAGACCTCGATGGGCTGGCTGGACTACGACTACCTGATCCTGGCCGGCGGCATCCGCGATGCCTTCGACGTGTGGTTCGGCAACGACCAGCGCACGATCGACTACACGCGCATGCACTATTCCAGCGCCTCATCTGCCCAACCGCGAGATGTTGTCGCTGAAGCAGCGCGTGCATGCCTTCAAGGGCGGCACGCTGGTGATGACCATGCCGCCGCCGCCGCACCGCTGCCCGCCGTCGCCCTATGAGCGCGCCTGCCTCATTGCCGCGATCTTCAAGCGCAAGAAGATTCCGGGCAAGGTGGTGATCCTGGATCCGAAACCGCGTCTGGCGCCGATCAGCGCCGGCTATCAGCAGGCCTTCAAGGAGCTGTATCCGGACATCATCGTGCACGTGCCCAATGCGCAGGTGAAGTCGGTCGATCCGTACAAGCGCCACATCAGCACCAAGGCAGGTGACTTCGATTTCGACGAGGCCATCCTGATGCCGCCGCACCAGGCGGCCGACATGGTCTGGCACGCCGGCCTGATCGGCAAGGGACCGGACGGCAAGCCCACGACCTGGGGCGACATCGACAACAAGTTCTTCACGGCGAAGTCTGACGACCGGGTCTACATCATCGGTGATTCGATTGGACAGGTCTCGCCGCTGTTCGGCCATTATCCGAAGAGCGCGCACGTGGCATCCACCCTCGGCCGGATCGTGGCCAAGAATCTGTCGCAGCGCGTGGCCGGCAAGACGGTCGAGCGCATCCTGCCCGACAACCTGTGCTACATGATGGTGAACCTGGGAGCCGCAGGAAGAGATCTCGGTGTCTTTGACTACGAGCTGGATGCGCTCTGGGCGGATCGTGCAGAACCAGGTGGACGTGGACGTGCGGTCGGCCGACATGGTCAAGGATGATTTCGCCTGGATCAACGGCAAGTTCAGCGAGTTCCTGGTGCCGTAAGATCGGGGCTTTTTCTCGGACATGGCCTCTTTGGCCATCTTCATTTCATCCAACCGTCCGGTTTCGTGAATCCGGCGGGGCATGCCCGGCCACGGGGGCCCCGCCGACGAGCCGACCTTCAGGAACATGCAGACCCTTCATCCCCTTTCCGACATGAGCGGCCGCCCGGATGCGGATACCGCTTCTTCTCCGTCCCTGCGTGCGCAGCCCGGGACCGTGCACGACCGCGGCCGGCGCAGCCTGCTGGCCGCCGGTGCCGTGGCCGCGGGGGCCACGCTGGCATTGCCGCTGCGCGCCCTGGCGCAGGCCTCTTCCACAGCTGGCGTGCTGTCGCCCGAGGTGCTGGCCAAGCGGCAGGCCGAGATGCTTCTGGCGCATCCGGATGCGGTGCAGAACGTGATCACGGCCTTCGTGGATGGCAGAAAGCCCAAGGCCGAGGGTCTTCTGCTGGACGTGGCCACGCTGGCCGACAACCCCAGCGCCGTGCCGGTGCGTGTCAGCGTCGATCCGTCGCTGATCACTGAATCGAACTGGTGCGAGGAACTGATCATCCTGGCCGAGAAGAACCCCATTCCGCTGGCCTGCCGGATGTACTTCACGCCGCTGGCCGGGGTGGCCGAGGCGGCGGTTCGGGTGCGGTTGGCGCGTTCTCAGGCCATCCACGCACTGGCGCGGATGAAGGATGGGCAGATCCTGGAGGCCCGCAAGGACGTGACGGTGGCCGCCAGCGGCTGCGGCATGTAAGGGGGAGAGACGATGAGCACATCCACACCACCGCGGATCTGGACCAGCACGCTCACGCCGAAGAAGGGCGAGATGGTGCGTGTGCGGGCACAGATCAGCCACCGCATGGAGACCGGCCTTCGGCTGGACGAGCACGGGCAGATCAAGCCGCGCGACATCGTGACCCGTTTCGAGGCCCATCTGGGCGAGGGGCTGCTGTACGCCTGGGAGCCTGGGCCGGCCACGGCGCGCAACCCGTACATCGAGTTCACCTTCCTGGCGCGTGAAAGCGGCGAGCTGCGCCTGTCGTGGAAGGGTGACGGGTGACTTCGCGCTGGAGGCGACGCGCACCATCACGGTGCAGTGAGTCCGCGATTCTGTTGCCCCGGACACACGTGTCGGAAAAACCGTGCAGTCTGGGGCGGGAACGGGCAGGGCCTTGCTATCATACGGGCCTTTCCCGGATGCGAAAGTAGGGCTGTCCAGGCCCCCACGTCACCGCACCGTCCGTCATCCGTCGTCTGTTCCAAAGGGTTTTCGTGCGCCTCAAGCAAGTCAAGCTCGCAGGCTTCAAGTCATTCTGTGATCCGACCACCTTCGAGCTGCCCAGCCAGCTGGTGGGCATCGTCGGTCCCAATGGCTGCGGCAAGTCGAACATCATCGATGCCACCCGCTGGGTGCTGGGTGAGTCGCGTGCCACCGAGCTGCGCGGCGAGTCGATGCAGGACGTGATCTTCAACGGCTCGCTGGAGCGCAAGCCCTCGTCGCGTGCCAGCGTGGAGCTGGTGTTCGACAACAGCCTGGGCCGCATCGGCGGGCGCGTGGGGCGGCTTTGCCGAGATCTCGGTCAAGCGCGTGCTCACGCGCGAGGGGCAGTCCACCTACTACATCAACCAGCAGCCGGTACGTCGCAAGGACGTGCACGACATCTTCCTGGGCACGGGCCTGGGGCCGCGTGCCTACGCCATCATCGGGTCAGGGCACCATCTCGCGCATCATCGAGGCCAAGCCCGACGAGCTGCGCGTGTTCTTCGAGGAGGCTGCCGGTGTCTCGAAGTACAAGGAGCGGCGGCGCGAGACCGAGAACCGCCTGGCTGACACGCGCGAGAACCTGACGCGTGTGGAGGACATCCTGCGCGAGCTGCACGGGCAGATCAGCAAGCTGGATGCACAGGCCGAGGTGGCGGGCCGCTACCGTGCCATGGAGGCTGAGCGGACGCAGAAGCAGCAGTGGCTGTGGCTGATCAAGCGCGATGATGCGCAGGCCGAGCAGCAGCTGCTGGAAAAGACGGCTGAGAGCCCTGGATCTGGAGATCGAGGGGTTGCAGACCGGGCTGCGCTCGGCCGAGAACCGCATGGAGACGCTGCGCGAGGCGGTGCACCAGGCCAACGACGAGGTGAGCCGCTGTCAGGCCGCCTACTATGAGGTCAACAGCGAGATCTCCACGCTGGAATCGCAGATCCGGATGATTGCGCAGAACCGCAATCAGGCCCAGGCACGCCTGAAGTCGCTGGAAGAACAGATCCAGTCGGCGCGGGCGCTGTCCGAGGGCGGGCTGCAGCGCCGCCAGGAAGTGGAGGCGCAGCTGGAGGAAGCCCGCGAGCAGCAGGCCACGGCCGAGATGGCACTGGCCGAGGCCGAGGAACAGCTGGCGGCCTGCGAGGACGAGGAGCGCGAACGGCGCGAGGCGCTGGAGTCCGCACGTCAGGCCGCGCACACGGCCCAGCAGGCGCTGCAGGTGGGGCGCGTGGAGCGTCGCTCCCACGAAGAAGCGCTGGCGCAGATGCAGGAGCGCCGCCAGCGGCTGCAGGCGTCGCTGTCGCAGCTGGGTGACGATGCGTCGGATCAGCTGGAGCGGCTGGCGCTGGAGCTGGGCGCTGCGCAGGAGGAAGAGGCGCGCACGGCCGAGCAGCAGCAGACGCTGGAGGCTCGTCTGGCCGAGGTCCAGGCCGAGCGGGGGCCCGCGCAGGAGGCCCTGCAGGCGGCCGTGACCAAGACCACCACCATCGAGGCGCGGATGGCAGTGCTGGAGCAGCTGCAGGCGCGCATGCAGGGCGAGAACCAGATGCGCCCCTGGCTGGAGAAGCACGGCCTGGGCGAGGACACCGAGCGCATCTGGCAGTACATCCGCATCGAGCCCGGCTGGGAAACGGCCGTGGAAGCGGTGCTGCGCGAGCGGGTCCATGCGCTGGAAGCGAAGAGCGTGCAGCAGGTGGCGGCCATGCTGCAGGAGGCCCCGCCGGGCAAGGTGGGGCTGTTCCTGACGGACCTGCCTGCCGGGGCGGCGCCGCTGCCGGCCCGACCGGCCGGGCGGCTGGTGCCGCTGGCCTCGCTGGTGCGCTGTCAGGATGCGCGGCTCAAGCCCATCATGGCCGAGTGGTTGGATGGCTTCTTCAGCGCCGAATCCACCGAGGCGGCCTTTGCCGGGCGGGGGCAGCTGCCACCGGGCGGGCGCTTCGTGGTGCGGGAAGGCCATGCCATCGGGCGCTTCGACGTGGTGCTGTTTCGCCATGGATTCGGAAGGCGAGGGCGTGCTGGCCCGCCAGCAGGAGCTGCAGAACCTGGAGCGCGAGCTGCAGGGCGCAGCAGCTGCTGGGTGACGAGGCCCGCCAGCAGGCCGAGCGCATCGATGCCACGGCCACACAGCTGGCCGAGCAGGTGCGCGCAGCGCGCGATGCCAGCGCCCGGGCGGTGCGACGGGTGTCAACGGCCACCATCGAGCATGAGCGTCTGGCCCAGGCGGTGAGAAGCCGCGAGGAAAGCCGTCAGCGGCTTTCGGAAGAGATCGAGGAGCTGGCCCTGCGCCAGGCCGGGGCGCGAGGAAGCGCTGCAGGCACTGGTGGATGGGCTGGCCGAGGCCGAGGAGAAGGCCGAGGTGGCCAGCGAGGAACTGGCGGCGGCGCGCGAGGCGGCCGAGATGCTGGAGACCACGCTGTCGAGCCGGCGCGACCATGCCCGCGAGAGCGAGCTGGCCGTGCGCGAGGTGCCTATGCGGTGCGCTCGCTGGAGCAGGAGATCGAGAACCTGCGCGAGCGCATTGCCCGTGCGGACGAGCAGCTGGCGCAGGCCGACGGCACCCGCGAGCGGCTGCTGGCCGATCTGGAGGGCATGTCGGACGAGGCGCTGCGCGAGCAGCTGGAAGTCATGCTGGAGCGGCGCATGGAAGCCGAGCAGGCGCTCTCGGAAGCTCGCGGGCTGGCCGACGAGCGTTCGGGCGAGCTGCGCCGGCTGGATGAGGAGCGGCTGCGTGCCGAGCGTGGGCAGGAGCCGCTGCGTCAGCGGCTGATCGAGCTGCGCATGAAGGAACAGGCAGCACGCCTTACGGCCGAGCAGATGGGCGAGGCGCTGGCCGAGGCTTCGGCCGATCTGGCCGAGCTGAAGGCGTCGCTTGCGGCGCTGCCGCAGCGGCCCAAGCCGTCGTGGCTGCAGAGCGAGGTGAGCCGCCTGGCGCAGGCGGTGGCCCGGCTGGGACCCGGTGAATCTGGCGGCGCTGGACGAGCTGACGGCGGCGCGCGAGCGCGAGGTGTTCCTGAACACCCAGTCCACCGACCTGCAGGAGGCGATGGCCACGCTGGAGAACGCCATCCGCACCATCGACCAGGAAACCCGGTCGCTGCTGCAATCCACCTACGATACCGTCAACGCCGAGTTCGGTCGGCTTTTTCCCGATGCTCTTCGGGGCGGCGAGGCACGGCTGGTGCTGACCGGTGGTGAAATCCTGGATGCGGGGGTGCAGGTGTTCGCGCAGCCCCCGGGCAAGAAGAACGCTTCCATCCACCTGCTTTCCGGGGGTGAGAAGGCATTGACCGCCATTGCGCTGGTCTTTGGTATCTTCAAGCTGAATCCGGCGCCGTTCTGCCTGCTGGACGAGGTGGATGCGCCGCTGGACGACGCAAACACGGAACGTTACGCGAAGATGGTGGCGGCGATGTCCGAGGAGACGCAGTTCATCTTCATCTCGCACAACAAGATCGCCATGGAAATGGCCCATCAACTGATCGGCGTGACGATGCAGGAGAAGGGGTTTCCGCCTGGTGGCGGTGGACCTGACCTCTGCGGTCGAACTCGCCGAGGCCGCCTGATGCCGCAGGATCGACAGCATCGTTACCGGATGCTCACACCTGCGGTGGAGTCCGGTCGTCATTTACAGTCAGGGGAACACTTTTGAGCACGCTTACATGGAGCATCATCGCGCTGGTCGTCCTGGTGCTGGTCATCGTCATTGCCCACAACCTGTGGCAGGGCCGTCGTCGGCGCCAGCAGGCTTCCGCACTCCGGCCTGCGCAAGGGGTATTTCGATGATGATCCCCAGACGCTGACCGGCGGGGCCGGTCCGGATGACGAGTCGTCCCGCGCCGGGGGCGCGGTCGCCGCGAGCCCGTGATGCGGGGGCGGCACGGCAGGTTCCGCCCGATCTGGCTGCCCGTCCGGCACGCTTCGAGGGCGAGGATTCGCGCTCGCTCCGCAAGGACGGGCCGTCCAGTGATCCGGCCGACCGGCACCCGTCCCTGGCGCTGGATGACGAGGACTACATCGAGACGCCGTTCGAGAACCCGGCGGCCGTGCGCCCCTGGAGCAGTGCCGAGGATGGTGCCCGTGTCGAGGCCGCACGCCGGGCCGAGGCCCAGGCGCTGGCATCGCGCCGCATCCCGGACAGCCTGCGCCGGGAGTCGGCCCGTGATGGGCATTCGCCCGTGCATGCCGGACAGACTGATGCTGGCCATGACCGTCACGGTGCACGGGACGAGGAGCGCGATACACCGTTCGAGGCTGCCGGGAACCCGGGTAGGCCGAGGGCCGCACGGCGGGTGCTCACCGGGCGGATGCGGATGATTCCCGGATGGAGGCATCGATGGCACGCCCTGCGGTCGATCGCGACCGCGGCGTGGCCGAGCATCCGGCAGAAGAGGATTCGTCGGCGGCACAGCGCACTGACGCGTGGTGCGGCCAGCCAGGGGGCGCAGGAGGACGATGACCGGCACGACAGGCATCGGGACGCATTGCCCGCATCGGTTGCGGCGGATGATGGCGAGGCCGATGCGCAGCGTCGAGCGGACGACGTGTCGCCGGCTCAGGCAGATGACATCGAGGCCGAAGGGGCAGAGGCCGCACCGGCCGAGGTGGCCGAGCCCGATCCGCTGCCTGACGCCCAGGTCGAGCACGTGGTGATCCTGGAGCCGCCGGCACCGGTCAATACCGACCGGCTGGTGGCGCTCACCTCGTCGCTGCGTCACGTGGGCAGCAAGCCGGTCCGCATCGAGGTCGAGCGGCTGGGCAGCCACTGGGGGCCGCTGACGGCGGGCGAGAAGGCGGTGCGCATCCGCTGCAGCCTGCTGCTGGCCAACCGGCAGGGGCCGCTCAATGCGGTCGAGCTGTCGGACTTCAACGCGGCCATCGAGTCGCTCGCCAGCAAGCTTCAGGGCACCGGTCAACATTCCCGACATGGCGCCGATCCTGCGCAACGCGCGTGACCTGGATACGCTGGCGGCGCGGCTCGACACCCAGATCGAGGTGCGCGTCGAGCTGCCCGAGGCCGCCGAGCCCAATCGGGTGGCGGGCGTGGTGCGTCATCTGGGGCTGTCCGAGCGTGGCAATGGCCGCTACGAGGCCTTTGCCGACTCGGGGGATTCGCTGTTCGCGCTGGCTTTCAACCAGACGCGCGATCAGATCGACTTCATGCTGGACGTGCCCCGCACGGCCGAGAAGTACGAGGCCTGGGAGGGCATGGTGGCCTGCGCACAGAGCATGGCCCAGGCGCTGGGCGGACGGCTGGTGGACAGCAGCGGCCGTGGCCTGTCGGTGGGCATGATCGGCACCGTGTCACGTCAGTTGGCCCGTCGCTACGCTGAACTGGCTCAGGTTGGCCTTGCGGCGGGAAATGCCGCTGCGTTACGAGTATTTCACTGAGTAATCGCGCCGGGCTTGTTACACTTGCCCGATGCACACTGAACCTGTCTCGATTGCCAAGCCTGCCGACGCCGCGCCCGATGATGTCCCTGCCGACATCCGGGCGCGCGTTCAGACGTTGCGTGCCGAGCTGCTGGCACACAACCGGGCGTACTATGAAGAAGACGCCCCCACGGTCGAGGACAGTGTCTACGACGGTCTGTTCCTGGAGCTGCAGCAGCTCGAGGCCCGCTGGCCGGCACTGCTGACCCCCGACTCACCCACCCAGCGGGTGGGCTCGGCCCCCTCGGCCGGTTTTGCACCGTCACGCACCGGGTGCCCATGCGCTCGCTGTCCAACGCCTTCAGCGAGGCTGATGTCCTGGCGTTCGACCGCCGACTGAAGTCGCTGCTGGGGGTGACGGACGACTTTTGCCTTCAGCGCCACCCCCAAGCTGGATGGCCTGGCCGCCACGTTGCGCTACGAGCACGGCCGGCTGGTGCAGGGCGCCACCCGGGGTGATGGCGTCACTGGCGAGAACATCACGGCCAATCTGCGCACGGTACGTGGCGTGCCCGCGCAGCTGTCCGGCCCGGCGCCCGAGGTGCTGGAAGTGCGGGGCGAGGTGCTGATGCTGAAGGAAGACTTCCTGGCGCTGAACCGTGCCAGGAAGCCCGGGGGTGACAAGCTCTTTGCCAACCCGCGCAATGCGGCGGCCGGAAGCCTGCGCCAGCTGGATGCCCGTGTCACCGCCAGCCGGCCGCTCACGTTCTATGCTTATGGCATCGGCGAGGTCAGTGATCCCGACCAGGTGCCTGCCTCGCAGCATGGCATGCTGGAGTGGCTGGGCACACTGGGTTTCCTGCCGCCGCCGGGGGCCGAGCGCGTGCAGGGCGTTTCGGCGCTGCTGGATTACTACCGTCATACCGGCAGCGTGCGCTGCCACGTTGCCCTACGCCATCGATGGCGTGGTCTATCAGCTGGATGACCGTCATCTGCAGGCGCAGGCCGGTTTCGTGGCCCGCGCACCCCGCTTCGCGCTGGCCCACAAGTATGCGGCCGAAGAGGCTGTCACCACGCTGCAGGACATCTTCGTGCAGGTGGGGCGCACCGGGGTGCTCACGCCCGTGGCCCGGCTGGAGCCGGTGTTCGTGGGGGGCGTGAACGTCTCCAACGCCACGCTGCACAACGAGGACGAGGTCCGTCGCAAGCAGCTTCTGATCGGTGACCGCGTCATCGTGCGTCGTGCCGGTGACGTGATTCCCGAGGTGGTCGGTGTGGTGCTGGATCAGCGCCCGGCCGACGCCCGCGAGTTCCGCATGCCCAGCCAGTGCCCGGTCTGCGGCTCGGCCGTGCAGCGCCTGCCCAGCGAGGGCCAACTGGCGCTGCGTGGGCGGGCTTTTCTGCAGCGCTCAACGCAAGCGCGCGCTCTGGCACTTCGCACACCGGCGTGCCATGGACATCGACGGCCTGGGGGACGTGCTGGTCGAGCAGCTGGTGGATGGCAACCTGGTGCATGAGCCTGCCGACCTGTATCGGCTGGATGCCGCCACCTTGCAGGCGCTTGCCGCGCATGGGCGAGAAGTCCGCGGCCAACCTGCTGGCTGCCATCGACGGATCACGCCACCCGTCGCTCGAGCGCTTCCTGTTTGCGCTGGGCATCCGTGCGGTGGGGCGAAGAGGCTGCCCGCGCTGGCACGAGCCTTTGGGGATTTGGAAGGCTTCCTGGCGGCCGATTGGGCTACATTGCTGGAAGAGAAGGCGGCGACGCTCAAGGAGAACGAGCGCCGTCGCAGCCGGGGTGAACGACCCCTGCCGGTGCCGCTCGATGGCATCGGGCCTGAAATCATCGGCAGCGTCTCGGCATTCCTGGGCGAGGCGCACAACCGGGATTCGATCGCGCATCTGCGTGCCGTCGGGGTCGAGCCCCGGCCGGTGCAGGGTACGGTCGGCCGCACGTCCCGGCGTGCCGTCCTTCGGGCAGGGTGAGCTCGCCCTGGCGGCGCAGGATGGGCAGCCTCGCGGCGCCGATCCGACAACCGTCGGCGCTTCGGCTGTCGGCGGGTGGGCCAGTCCGGGCGTTGTGGATGAGGCATCCGGCGTGGGCGAAGCGGTTCCGCCCGGTCTGGATGCCGCAACCTGGGCGGCTGCCGTGGCCCGGCAGCCGTTTGCCGGGCTGTCGATCGTCGTCACCGGCACGCTGGAGCATCTCAGCCGCGATCAGGCGGAGGCGATGATCCGCGCGCTGGGGTGGCAAGCCCGCCGGTTCGGTCTCGGGACGCACCGCCTTCGTCGTGGCCGGAGAGAACGCCGGCTCGAAACTCACCAAGGCCCGAAGTCTGGGAATCTCCGTTCTTGCAGAAGCAGATTTTTTTCAACAAAATCGGTAATTGATCATGGCCAACAACCGCGTTCGCAAAGCTGTATTCCCTGTCGCCGGGCTGGGTACCCGCTTCCTTCCCGCCACCAAGGCGCAGCCCAAGGAGATGCTGCCGATCGTCGACCGACCGCTGATCCAGTATGCGGTGGAAGAGGCAGCGGCTGCCGGCATCACCGAGATGATCTTCATCACCGGGCGGAACAAGCGCAGCATCGAGGACCACTTCGACAAAGCCTACGAGCTGGAAGCCGAACTGGCGGCCAAAGGGCAAGGACAAGCTGCTGGAAACCGTCAAGGACTCGCTGCCGGCCGGTGTCAACTGTGTCTACATCCGCCAGGCCGAGCCGCTGGGTCTGGGCCACGCCGTGCCGTGTGCCCGTGAGGTGGTGGGCAACGAGCCCTTCGCCATCCTGCTGGCCGATGACCTGATGCAGCCGGCTCCCGGTGGTGCGCCCGTGCTGAAGCAGATGGTCGAGCTGCACAACCGCCAGCACGCCAGCGTGCTGGCCGTGCAGGAAGTGCCGCGCGAGGAAACCAGCGCCTACGGTATCGTGTCCAGCACGCCGTGGGCCGAGCGCACCAGCCGCATCACCGGCATGGTGGAAAAGCCGAAGCCCGAGGAGGCGCCGTCCACGCTGGCCGTCGTGGGCCGCTACCTGCTGTCGCCGATGATCTTCGATCACCTGGCCAAGGTGAAGCCCGGTGCCGGCGGCGAGATCCAGCTGACCGACGCGCTCGCACAGCTCATCCATGACCAGCCGGTGCTGGCCTACGCCTTCGAGGGCCGTCGCTATGACTGCGGTTCGAAGATCGGTTATCTGGAAGCCACGGTCGAGCTGGGCCTGCAGCACCCTGAGGTCGGTGCCGAGTTCCGTGCCTTCCTGGAAGCGAAGGCTGCCGAGCTGGGCCTGGTGAAGTGATCGACGGCATCGATGACAGCATGGCACCGGCGCTGGCTGCGGCCAGCCGCCGGTGGACCGGCCGGTGGTCGGCATCATCGGTGGCAGTGGCCTGCTGAATCTGGCGGGGTCTGGAAGACGTGCACCGCAAGGTGGCGCGCACGCCCTGGGGCCAGACCTCCGGCGCGCTGTCGTTCGGACGGCTGGCCGGGGTGCCGGTGGTGTTCCTGGCGCGGCACGGCTACGGCCACACCATCGCGCCGCATGACATCAACTACCGGGCCAACGTCTGGGCGCTGCGCGAGGCCGGCGTGAAGGCCCTGATCGCCTGCTCGGCGGTGGGGGGCATTCGTGATGACCTGCTGCCGGGCACGCTGGTGGTGCCCGATCAGATCATCGACTACACCTGGGGGCGCGCTGTCAGCTACTTCAGTGGCGAGGACCAGCCCGTGGTGCACATCGATTTCAGCCATCCCTACGACGCCACGCTGCGTCGCCGGCTGATCGAGGCGGCGCAGGCCGTGGGGCAGCCGCTGGCAACTGACGGCTGCTACGGCTGCACCCAGGGACCCCGTCTGGAAACGGTGGCCGAGGTGCGTCGTTACCGGCGCGATGGTTGCGACATGTTGGGCATGACGGCCATGCCCGAGGCGGCGCTGGCCCGTGAGCTGGACCTGCCGTATGCGATGCTGGCGGCGGTGGCCAACCGTGCTGCCGGTCTGCCTGCAGGCCTTGCCGCGGGTGATGTCGACCCGATGGGGCGGCCGGGGCGCATCGTGCCGGACGTGGCCATTGCCCAGGCCAACGGTGGGGCGAAGGATGAAGCCCAGGATGATCTGGCGCTGCAGATTTCGGCCGCGCTGTCGGCTGCCATGCCCAAACTGTTGAAGGTGCTGACGAGGGGCCGTGACGCAGCTGGCCTGAAGCGGCCGGACCGTCCAGTCCTCGAAAGATGCCCGCCCGGTGCCGATGCTGGCCGTGGGCGGGCATTTCCATTCCGGGGCATGGGGTCCTTCCGGCAGGGCTGCGGGCCAGGAGCTGCCGCCGGGACCTACAGGATCTCCAGCAGTTCCTTTTTCCAGCTTCAGCCGCTCGGCCTCGGTGTGCAGGTTGTCGGAGCCGATGGTGAAGCTGTCTTCGGCGCGCTCGCCCAGCGTGGCGATGCGTGCCCCGAAGAGTTCCACCGCGTTGTTGGCCAGAATGCGCGCCAGGTCGTACAGCAGTCCGGGACGGTCGGTGGCCGTGATCGACAGCAGGTAGCGCTGGCCGGCCTCATCGGGGCGCAGGTCGATGCGCGGTGGCAGCGGGAAGGCGCGCGAGCGACGCGACAGCCGGCTGGGACCGGCGGGGCTTGAGCTGCCCGGGGTCCAGGGGGGCATCCAGCAGGCGAGCCAGTTCGGCTTCCAGGCGGGTGAGCTGCTCGGGGGCAGCGGCGGCGCTGGTCGGTCGTCATGACCTCGAAGCTGTCCAGCGCCATGCCGTGGCGGGTGGTGTGCACGCGGGCCTCCAGAATGGAGAGCCGCTGCTGGTCGAAGAAGCGGCAGATGCGTGCGAAGAGCGCCGGCTTGTCCATCGTGAAGATCAGGAACTCGATGCCGTCGCCCACGCCGCTGGCGCGGGTGTGAACGCTGGTGCGGCGCTCGTCGGCGTGCGCATGCAGCATCTCGGTGTGCCAGGCCAGGTCCTGCGGGTCATGGCGCAGGAAGTAGCCGATGTCCAGCGTGTTCCAGAAGGCCTGGTAGGCGTCGTCGGGGATGCCGCGTTCGCGCAGCAGCCCGGCAGCCGCCTGGCGGCGCGCATCCATCTGCGTGGCGGGACGGGTGGTGTGGCGCTGAGGTAGGCCAGCGTGGCCCTGTACAGGTCTTCCAGCAGCTTGCCTTTCCAGGCGTTCCAGACCCGGGCGCTGGTGCCGCGGATGTCGGCCACCGTGAGCAGATACAGGGCCGTGAGTCGTCGGGGGGTCTGCACCCGCTGGGCGAACTCGGCGATCACCTCGGGGTCGGCCAGATCGCGTTTCTGGGCAGTCATCGACATGGTGAGGTGCTCGCGCACCAGAAAGCCCAAGAGCCGCTGGTCGTCGCCGGTGATGCCGTGGGTACGGCAGAAGCGCAGCACGTCGCGCTCGCCCAGCTTCGAGTGGTCGCCGCCGCGCCCCTTGGCGATGTCATGAAAGAGGGCCGCCACGATCAGCAGCCAGGGCGACTCGAAATCGCTCATCAGCTGGCTGCAGAACGGGTACTCGTGCACGTGCTCGGCCATCATGAAGCGGCGCAGGTTGCGCACCACCATCAGCGTGTGCTGGTCGACCGTGTAGACGTGGAAGAGGTCATGCTGCATGCGGCCCACGATGTGCCGGAAGGGCGCAAGATAGCGCCCAGCACCGACCACTGGTTCATCAGCCGCAGCGTGTGGGTGATGCCTGGCGGGGTCTGCAGGATGGCCAGGAAGCAGGCGCGGTTGATCGGATCGTGCCGGTAGGCGCCGTCGATGCGGAAGCGCGCATGCCAGAGGGCACGCAGCGTGCGCACCGTCATGCCGTTGAGCGAGCGGTTCTGCTGCAGCACGCGGAAGGCGCGCAGGATCAGCCGGGGATCGCGCTCGAAGTCCTGCGGATCGCGCAGGTCCAGCTGATCGTCGATCTGGTCGAAATGGTCATCCAGCCGGCGGGCTGGTACCCGGATGCTGGCGCAGCAGGCGGATCTCCAGCGACTGCAGCAGCAGCGTGCTCAGCTGCGTGATGCCCTTGGCCGCCAGGTAGTACTGCTGCATCAGCTTTTCCGAGAGGGCGCGCGGGCCTTCCCCCTTCAGGTGCATGGCCTGGGCCACGGCGGGCTGCAGGTCGAAGATCAGCCGGTCCTCACGCCGGCCCGACAGGATGTGCAGCCAAGCGCGGATGCGCTTGAGGAGCCGCTCGTAGCGCTGCAGCTGGCTGGCTTCCAGCGGCTCGATGACGCCAGCGCGCACCAGTGACACCCACGCCTGACCGAAGCCGGCGGCGCGGCTGATCCACGCCACCACCTGCAGGTCGCGCAGGGCGCCCTGGGACTTTCCTTGCAGTTGGGCTCCAGGCTGTAGGGGTGTCTTCGTACTTCTGGTGACGCTGGCGCATCTCCAGCAGCTTGTCGCGCAGAAAGAGCGGCAGTTGCAGCTGGCCGGCCATGGCCTCGCTCAGCTGGCGTGCGGCCCGCCGGTGGCCGGTGAGCTGGCGGCGCTCCAGCAGCGCCGTCATCGCGGTAATGTCCTCGCGGGCGGCCTGGGCGCACTGGGCAGGCGTGCGCACGCTGTGGCCGATTTCCAGGCCAATGTCCCAGCAGGCGCCGATGAAGCGCTCGATGTGGGCGATGGTGTCGTCGGACAGGGCAGGGGCGGGAGGTGCCGTCGTGGCGTCGGCCGCGGTGCTGGCGGACGGGGTGTCGTGCGCCCACCGATGGACTGTTGGCCGAGAGGGCCTGGGTGCACCGGGGAGACAGCGTTCGCCGACGTTGCTGCTGCATCGCGGGCCTGTTCGGGCTCCGGGCGCCAGCAGCAGCAGGTCCACGTCGGAAGCGGGCTGCAGCTCGCCGCGGCCATAGCCACCCACGGCGAACAGCGCCCAGTCGGACGGCATGTCCGCCAGCTTCCAGAGCTTCTTCAACAGGTGGTCGGTGTCACGGGCCAGCCCGTGCATCAGCAGCCCGATGCGCTGATCGGCGCGGAAGCGCTCGATGCGCGCGGTGCGCATCCGTTCGCGCTCCTCGCGCAGGGCGGCGATGTCGTCGGGCGTCAGGCCGGCAGTTCGGGTTTCGGCGGCGTGCCCGCCGACACGGTCAGCACTTCGTAGCCGGTTGGTGTCACGCACAGCATGTGCTCCCATTGTGCCGACAGGCTGTGGTCCTTGGTGACGACGGTCCAGCCATCGGCCAGTTGGCGAATCTCGCGGCGTCCGGCATTCAGCATCGGCTCGATGGTGAAGATCATGCCGGGCTCCAGCTTGGGACCGGTGCCGGGACGCCCGTAGTGCAGCACCTGGGGATCCTCATGGAAGTTGCGGCCGATGCCGTGGCCGCAGAACTCGCGCACGATGGAAAAGCCCCTGCTTCTCGGCGTAGGTCTGGATGACATGGCCGATGTCGCCCAGGCGTGCGCCGGGCCGCACCTGCTCGATGCCCAGCCACAGGCACTGCCAGGTGACGTCCACCAGACGCTTGGCCAGCACCGAGGGCTGGCCGATCATGAACATGCGGCTGGTGTCGCCGTGGAAGCCGTCCTGATGACCGTGACATCGATGTTGAGGATGTCGCCGTTCTTGAGCTTGCGGTCACCGGGGATGCCGTGGCAGATCTGGTGGTTGATCGACGTGCAGATCGACTTGGGGTAGGGCGAATGGCCGGGAGGGGCGTAATTGAGCGGCGCGGGGATCGTGCCCTGCACGTCCGTCATGTAGGCGTGGCAGAGACGGTCCAGCTCCTCGGTGGTGGTGCCCGCCACCACGAAGGGGGTGATGTAGTCAGAAGCTCGGCCGCCAGTCGGCCGGCAACACGCATTTTCTCGATTTCTTCCGGGGTCTTGATTCTGATGGACATGGTGGGGGAGCAAGGCGGGATCAGGACTGCATGTTAACTGATTCGCCGTCGCAGGGCCGGCCGGCCCGGACCATGGGCGCTGCCGGCACGGGAAGTCCGGCTGGCCTCCTGTCCGGTTCTGCGTTGCAATCTGCAGCATCCTGATGTCATCTCCCGTCAGATGGCATCGGCACGCGGGCGCATTGGATGCTAGAATCACGGGCGCTGCTGGGCGCGGCCTCCCTTCCAGGTGGGTCCGGGCACCGGCGGCTTTCAGAAGGCCCCGGGTCGATGCGACTTCCGGCTGCCGCCGCGTCCTGCGGTACGGCGGCCCCCTGCCGCGGAACAAGGGTGCCCGTCCTGTCGGCCACACACCATTCACAGGCTGCCGGGTTCGGGTTGGTTCCGTGCTGGTCCCGGGGTATTGTCAACCCTGTATCGGAGTTTTTCCCTTCATGTCAGTCACCATCCGCCAGATGCTCGAAGCCGGTGTCCACTTCGGACACCAGACCCGGTTCTGGAACCCGCGCATGGCCCCCTACATCTTCGGCCATCGCAACAAGATTCACATCATCAACCTGGAAAAGACCCTGGTCAAATACCAGGAAGCCACCCGCTACCTGCGTCAGCTGGCAGCCAATGGCGGCACCATCCTGTTCGTGGGCACCAAGCGCCAGTCGCGCGAGATCATCGCCGAAGAAGCTGCACGCGCCGGCATGCCCTACGTCGACGAGCGCTGGCTGGGCGGCATGCTCACCAACTTCAAGACGGTCAAGGGCTCCATCAAGCGCCTGAAGGACATGGAGCAGGCCGTGGAAGACGGCGCCCTGGACCAGATGACCAAGAAGGAAGCGCTGCTCTTCACCCGTGAGCTGGCCAAGCTGACCTCCAGCCTGGGCGGCATCAAGGACCTGAACGGCCTGCCGGACGCGCTGTTCATCGTTGACGTCGGCTACCACAAGATCGCCGTCACCGAGGCCCGCAAGCTGGGCGTGCCCATCGTCGGCGTGGTCGACACCAACCACTCGCCCGAAGGCATCGACTACGTCATCCCGGGCAACGATGACTCGGGTCGTGCCGTGCGCCTGTACGCCCGTGGCGTGGCCGACGCCATCTTGGAAGGCAAGGCTGCCCGCCTGCAGGAAACCGTCAAGGCTGCCACCGAGGAAGACGAGTTCGTCGAGGTCGGCACCGAGGAAGAGGCCTGATCGGCCACGACCGGCTGTCGGGGCACAGCCCGGGCCGGTCGTACATGACAGCCGGTGTCGCCTTGAGCGTCCCGGCTGTCGTGCCATTTGAATTCAAGAACAGGAATAGAGAAAAGACATGGCGGAAATCACCGCAAGCATGGTCAAGACGCTGCGCGAGAAGACCGACGCACCGATGATGGAGTGCAAGAAGGCACTCACCGAGGCCAACGGCGACATGGAGCGCGCCGAGGAGATCCTGCGCGTCAAGCTCGGCAGCAAGGCCAGCAAGGCTGCCTCCCGCATCACCGCCGAAGGCGTGGTGGCCGTGCAGATCTCGGACGACGGCAAGACCGGCGCCATCGTCGAGATGAACTGCGAAACCGACTTCGTGGCCAAGAACGAGGACTTCCTCGCCCTGGCTGCTGGCATCGCCCAGCTGGTGCTGGACAAGGCGCCGGCCGACGTGGCTGCCGTCTCGGCACTGCCCATGGCTGATGGCCGCACCGTCGAGGAAACCCGTGCCGCGCTGGTCGGCAAGATCGGCGAGAACATGAGCATCCGCCGCTTCGTGCGCACCGCTGCCAAGGGCAAGCTCGCCAGCTACATCCACGGCGGCGCCCGCATCGGCGTGCTGATCGATCTGGAAGGTGGCGACGAGGCCCTGGCCCGCGACCTGGCCATGCACATCGCGGCCACCAAGCCCATCGCGCTCTCCAAGGGAGCAGGTTCCGGCCGCGGTCATCGCCAAGGAGCGTTCCATTGCCGAGCAGAAGGCCGCCGAATCCGGCAAGCCTGCCGAGATCGCTGCCAAGATGGTCGAGGGCGCCGTGCAGAAGTACCTGAAGGAAGTGACCCTGCTGGGCCAGCCCTTCGTCAAAGGATGACAAGACCACCGTCGAGCAGCTGCTGAAGAACCGCCAGGCCAAGGTGGATTCCTTCACGCTGTACGTGGTGGGCGAAGGCATCGAGAAGAAACAGGACGACTTCGCTGCTGAAGTGGCCGCCCAGGTGGCAGCTGCCCGCTGATCTCGTCCAACGCACCCGGAGCACACCCCCATGACTGATTCCGCATCGACTTCCGGCGCCCAGGGCGCCGGGCACGAAGGCTGCCTACCGCCGCGTCCTGCTCAAGCTGTCCGGCGAGGCCCCTGATGGGTCAGCGACAGCTACGGCATCAACCGCCAGACCATCGAGCAGATGTGTCAGCAGGTTGCCGAGGTCAATCGGCTCGGCGTCGAGCTGGCCGTCGTCATCGGCGGCGGCAACATCTTTCGTGGGGTGTCTTCGGGCGCAGCCGGCATGGACCGCGCCACGGCCGACTACATGGGCATGCTCGCCACGGTCATGAACGCACTGGCCCTGCAGGATGCCCTGCGCCAGACCGGCGTCGAGGCCTGCGTGCAGTCGGCGCTCAACATCGAGCAGATCGTCGAGCCCTACATCCGGCCCAAGGCGCTGCGCTACCTGGAAGAGGGCAAGGTCGTCATCTTCGCGGCCGGCACCGGCAACCCCTTCTTCACCACCGACACGGCCGCCGCGCTGCGGGTGCCGAGATCAACGCCGAGCTGATCCTCAAGGCCACCAAGGTCGATGGTGTCTACACGGCCGACCCGGTCAAGGATCCGTCCGCGACCCGCTACCGCGAGATCACCTTCGACGAGGCCATCATGCGCAACCTGAAGGTGATGGATGCCGCCGCCTTCGCGCTGTGCCGTGACCAGAAGCTGCCCTGAAGGTCTTCTCGATCTTCAAGACCGGCGCACTGACCCGTGTGGTGTGCGGCGAGGACGAAGGCACGCTGGTCCACGTCTGACCCGGTTCGCGCCTAAGCCCCTGGCCGGGCTCCCTGCCCGGCCTTTCCGACCGACACGCCAGAAACGCACGCACCCATGCCCACACCCGCCGAAATCAAGAAAATCCGCTGAACAGAAGATGCAGAAGGGCATCGAGTCCTTCCGCAACGCACTTTCCAAGATCCGTACCGGCCGTCCGCACCCGGGCGTGCTGGATCACATCCACGTCGACTACTACGGCACCTCCACGCCCATCAACCAGGTGGCCAACATCTCGCTGGCGGATGCCCGCACGCTGCTGGTCAACGTCTGGGAGAAGTCCATGGCCGTCGTCGTCGAGAAGGCCATCCGCGATTCCGACCTGGGTGTCAACCCGCAGTCGATGGGCACCGCCATCCGCGTGCCGATGCCGCCGCTCTCCGAAGAGCGCCGCCGCGAGATCGTCAAGGTCACCAAGCACGAGGGCGAGGCCGCCAAGGTGGTCATCCGTGGCGTACGCCGCGAGGCCAATGACGAACTGAAAGCCGCCGCCAAGGCCAAGGAGATCTCCGAGGACGACGAGCGCCGGGGTCAGGAAGACATCCAGAAGACCACCGACCGCTTCATCGCCGAGATCGACAAGCTGCTGGCCGCCAAGGAACAGGAGATCATGACGGTCTGATCTGCCGTCACCTTCGTTTCTTTCCCCGGACCCCATCCTGCCATCATGAGCTTCACCAGTTCGACGCAGTCCGTTCCTGTCGCCGGTTCCGTGCCGCGCCATATCGCCGTCATCCTTGACGGCAACGGGCGCTGGGCCACCCGTCGGCACCTGCCCCGCGCCGCCGGCCACCGCAAGGGGTCGAGGCCGTGCGCACCACGGTCGAGGGCTGTGCCCGGCGCGGTGTCGAATTCCTGACGCTCTTTGCCTTCAGTTCCGAGAACTGGCGTCGCCCCGCCGACGAGGTGTCGCTGCTGATGCGGCTCTTCCCTGTCGGCGCTTCAGCGTGAAGTGGCGCTGCTGGATCGCAACGGCATCCGTCTGCGGATCGTCGGCGATCTGGAGCGCTTCGAACCCCGCCTGCAGAAGATGATCGCCGATGCGGAGGCACGCACGGCGCAAAACACCCGGATGACGCTGACCATCGCCGCCAACTATGGTGGTCGCTGGGACATCCTGCAGGCCGGCAACGCGCTGCTGCGAGAAAGGGCGGCCAAGGGCGTGCCCGCCGATCAGCCCGTCACCGAGGCCGAGCTGGCCAGCCACCTGTCGCTGGCCTACGCACCCGAGCCGGATCTCTTCATCCGCACTGGGGGCGAGCAGCGCATCAGTAACTTCCTGCTCTGGCAGCTGGCCTACACGGAGCTGTACTTCTGCGAATGCTTCTGGCCCGAGTTCAACGACGAGCGCCTGCAGGAGGCCATCCAGTGGTATGGCCAGCGCGAGCGTCGCTTCGGACGGACCAGCGTCCAGACCCGGCAGGACGCGGCACGGTGATCCGTCGCCACTCCCTTTCATTCTTCGCAGGAGGCGCCTTGTCATGCTGAAACAGCGCGTCATCACCGCTCTCATCCTGCTGGCCGTCATCATCGGCGTGCTGGCACTGGGTGGCACCACGGCCTGGGGGGTGCTGATGCTGCCCGTCATGGCGCTGGCCATCCATGAATGGACCCGCCTGCTGGGCCGTCAGGCTCGCCTGCGCTTCCCGTTTCACTGGCTGTGGCCATCGCCTATGGTGCCTGGCGCAGCGATGCCGCGCCCGCCCCCGGAATGGCTGGTGCCGGTGCTGGGCGTGGGCGTGCTGGCCTGGATTTTCGTGGCTTTCCGCTCGGTGTTCCGGGTGAGGCCGTCCTGCAGTTCTCCCTGGCTTGCCGCCTTCAGCATGCTGCTGCTGTGGGTGTCGCTCTTCGAGCTGCGCAACCTGGGGGCCGGCGTGCTGATTTCCGCCATGGCCATTGTCTGGCTGGCCGACATCGGGCGCCTATTTCAGTGGTCGTGCCTTCGGGCGGCGCAAGCTGGCACCGCGTGTCTCGCCGGGCAAGACCTGGGAGGGCGTGGCCGGTGGTGCCGTGCTGTGCATCGGGACGGCACTGGTCGTGGCCCGAGCCGGGGCAGGGGCCGCCGAGGGCAGCCTGCCGCTGTTTTCCACCGTCGTTGCCCAGCACCTGGGGCTGATCGGCATGGCGGTCGTGCTGATGCTGCTGGTGCTGCTGTCGGTCATGGGAGACCTGTACGAGAGCCTCGCTCAAGCGCCATGCCGCGTCAAGGACAGCGGCACGTGCCTGCCGGGTCATGGGGGCATGTTCGACCGCATCGATGCGCTCGTGCCCACCATGCCGCTGTGCTCTGCTCATCTGGCTGCTGATGGTGCATTGAACGTCCATCAGCGCAACGACGAGGCCGGACGTCGTCGGCCCGCCCGCCCAGTTTCCTGCCCGGCGGCCGTTCCTCGCCTCAATCCAACCATACTCATGAAGACCATCTCCGTTCTGGGCGCCACCGGTTCCATTGGTGACAGCACGCTCGATGTCGTGGCCCGCCACCCCGACCGTTATCGGGTGCACGCGCTCTCGGCTCATCGCAATGTCGACAAGCTGCTGACGCTGGCCGTACAGCACCGGCCCGAGGTGCTGGCGGTGTCGGATGCCCAGGCGGCCGCCGGATTCGAGGCCCGGCTGCGTGCGGTTGGCGTCACGGCCCGTCTGGCCGTCGGCCCCTGACGAGCTGGTCGAGGTGGCCGGCACGCCGGGTATCGATGCGGTCATGGCCGCCATCGTCGGGGCGGCGGGTCTGGCGCCCACGCTGGCGGCGGCGAGCGGCGCGCGTTCGGTGCTGCTCGCCAACAAGGAATCCATCGTCATGGCCGGCGCGCTTTTTGGCGCCGCCTGCCGCCAGTCCGGTGTCACGCTGCTGCCGGTCGACAGCTGAGCACAACGCCATCTTCCAGTGCCTGCCGGATCGCGCTACCGGCGTGGATTCGCGCCGTGCCGTTCGGCGTCTGATCCTGACCGCCTCGGGCGGGCCGTTCCGGACCTGGACGCCGGAGAGAATCGCCGCCGCCACGCCCGAGCAGGCCTGCAAGCATCCCAAGTGGTCGATGGGCCGCAAGATCTCGGTCGACTCGGCCACGCTCATGAACAAGGGTCTGGAGCTGATCGAGGCCCAGTTCCTCTTCGACATGCCGCCCGAGCAGCTGGATGTGATCATCCATCCGCAGAGCATCATCCATTCCATGGTGGAATATGTCGACGGCTCGGTATTGGCCCAGCTGGGTAATCCCGACATGCGGGTCCCCATCGCCCATGCGCTGGCCTATCCCGAACGCTTCGACAGTGGCGTCAGCTCCCTGGATCTGGTGGCAGCCGGCACACTGCAGTTCGAGGAGCCCGACGAGACACGCTTCCCGTGCCTGCGGCTGGCCCGCGAGGCCATGCGGGCCGGCGGTGGCGCTCCCTGCGTGCTCAACGCCGCCAACGAAGTGAGCGTGCAGAACTTCCTCGACGGCCGCGTGGGTTTTGCCGATATTGCCCGGATCAATGAGGCTGTCCTGACTGCGCTGGGTAACCCCGCGGCGCACGACTCGCTGGCTGATACCCTGGCACTGGACGCCACCGCACGCCGGCTGGCCGAGCAGCAGATCGCCGCCTGAGCGCTTTCGTCGCCTGGGGTTGTCGCTGCCCGGGCTTTTGACGGGCAACCGGGCGATGGCGCGACCGAGTGGCTGAGCAGCGGGGCGGCTGAGCAAGCCGATCGGGCCGGAAAGCCTGGGTGTCCCGGGGGACCATCCGTCGCCGAGCCCGGCTGGGGCTGGCCTGCAAGGGCGGCTGCCGGTCGGTCCGCACCACCCGGTCAGGCGGTGTGCCTTGTGCTTTGCGGCATGATGCCCTATCTGTCAGGAATGGGGACGTTCGGCCCCATCCCTTCAATACCCCGAATTCCGCCGGAGTCTGCGCCGATGACCACCCTGATTGCCTTTCTCTTTGCCCTGGGCGTGCTGGTGTTCGTGCACGAGCTGGGTCACTACCTGCTGGCCCGCTGGTGTGGCGTCAAGATCCTGCGCTTCTCCATCGGCTTCGGCAAGCCGCTGCTGACCTGGAAAGTCGGCAAGGACCAGACCGAATGGAGTCTCTCGCCCATTCCGCTGGGCGGCTACGTGCGCATGCTCGATGAAGAGGAGGGGGGCGAGATCGACCCGGCCGAGGTGCACCGCGCTTCAACCGGCTGCCGCTGCTCAAGCGTTCGGCCGTCGTCATCGCCGGTCCGGCCGCCAACTTCCTGCTGGCCATCGTGCTGTACGCGGTGCTGGGCATGGCCGGCCTGCAGGAGCCTGCACCCGTGCTGGCCACCCCGCCTGCTGGCACGGCCGCGGCAGCTGCCGGCATTCAGGAGGGTGAACGGGTTCTGACGGTCGATGGCCACGCCGTCCAGTCCTTCAGCGAGATGCGCCTGAAGATGATCGATCCGATCGTCGAGCGTCGCCCGATCGTGCTGGAAGTGGAGGGCCTGATGGCCGTCACCATCGCAGCATCCCCACCAGCGGCCTGCCGGCCGGCGAGCTGGAGCGTGATTTCACCCGCACGCTGGGCGTGGACCTGAAGGCCGGTCTGGTGCAGGTGGCCTCGGTGGAGGAGGGCAGCGCCGCGGCCCGCGCCGGTCTGCAGCTGGGTGACCAGGGTGCTGCGCGTGAACGGCCAGCCCATCTCGCGCGCCCAGCAGCTCATCCAGCAGGTGCGGGCCTCGGATGACACAAAAGCCGCTGCAGCTGCTGGTGCGCCGTGGCAACGGCGAGATCACCGTACCGGTCACGCCGCAGCTCGTCTACGAGCAGGACGCCAAAGACGCTGGCGCACCGCCGCTGCGCAAGGGGCGCATCGGTGCCGGTCTGGTGCAGCAGTTCGAAATGGTGACGGTTGACCTGGGCCCGATCGAGGCGCTGGGCTATGGCGCCACGAAGACCTGGGAAATGTCGGTCTCTCGCTGCGCATGCTGGGCAAGATGGTGGTGGGCAGCCTGTCCTGGAAAAAACCTTTCCGGTCCTGTGGCCATTGCCGACTACGCCGGGCAGTCCGCTGCCATCGGCTGGTTCGCCTATGTGGGCTTCATGGCCCTGATCAGCGTGAGCCTGGGTGTGCTGAATCTGCTGCCGGTGCCCGTGCTCGACGGTGGGCGTTTGGTATATTACGCGCTCGAAGCGCTCAAAGGCAGCCCGTTTTCCGAGCGTTTCCGGCAGGTCACCATGCAGGTGGGCCTTGTCATGGTGGTCGGCCTGATGATCGTTGCACTCTTCAACGATCTCTCCCGCCTGTTCGGGTGACGCGCCGGCCACAGTCATTTCCACAGAATCTCTGACTGCGCGATAGACGATTCCGGCTGCCTTGGTCTCGCGCCGAGGAACCGGGTATCAAACACGCGATCTTCCCCCCTTGGGCCAGCCACGGTGCCGCCGTCGTGCTGGCCGGCCTGGCCACCCTGGCGTGGTCGGCCCAGGCCCCTGGCGTTCTCACCGTTCGTCATCCGTGACATCCGCGTACAGGGCCTGCAGCGTACCGAAGCCGGTACTGTCTTCGGCTATCTGCCCATCCGCGTCGGCGACGAGTTCACGCCGGCGCGTGCCAGCGAGGCGATCAAGGCCCTCTACGCCACCGGCTTCTTCAAGGACGTGCAGCTTGCGCGTGACGGCGAGGTGCTGGTGGTACGGGTGGAGGAACGCCCGGCCATTGCCTCCGTCGACGTGAGCGGCTCGCGCGAGTTCGACGCCGAGGCGCTGAAGAAGGCCATGCGCCAGGCCGGTCTGGCCGAGGCGCGCATCTTCGACCGCTCGGTGCTGGATCGGGCCGAGCAGGAGATCCGCCGCCAGTACCTGTCGCGCGGCAAGTATTCGGTCAAGATCACCTCGGCCGTCACGCCGCTGGCCCGCAACCGGGTGGCGGTGTCGCTGGCCATCGACGAGGGCGCCAGCGCTCGCATTGCCCAGATTCGCATCCTGGGCAACAAGGTGTTCAAGGAATCCGAGCTGCTCGACCAGATCAAGCTCACCACGCCCAACTGGCTGTCCTGGTACACCAAGACCGACCAGTACTCGCGCGAGAAGCTGGCGGGCGACCTGGAGACGCTGCGCTCGTTCTACCTCAACCGCGGCTATCTGGAATTCGGCATCGAGTCCACACAGGTCTCCATCGACCCCGACCGCGAGAAGGTCTACGTCACGCTTACCATCCGGGAAGGCGAGCGCTACAAGGTGCGCGACCTCAAGTTCGGTGGCAACACGCTGGGGCGCGAGGAGCAGTTCCGCAAGGCGCTGGCGCTCAGGCCCGGTGACACCTTCTCGGGCGAGAAGCTCACCCAGAGCGAGAAGAAGATCACCGATGACCTGGGGGCCATCGGCTACGCCTTTGCCAGCGTCAACCCGGTGCCCACCATCGACCGGGAGAAGCGCGAGGTCGATTACACGCTGAACATCGATCCGGGCCGGCGTGCCTATGTGCGGCGCATCACCATCGCCGGCAACCAGCGCACCCGTGACGAGGTCATCCGCCGCGAGCTGCGCCAGTTCGAGGGGGCCTGGTTCGACTCCGACAAGATCGCGCTCTCGCGCGACCGGGTCGAGCGTCTGGGCTACTTCCAGGACGTGCAGATCTCCAACGTGCCCGTGCCGGGCGTGCCCGACCAGGTGGATCTGCTGGTGAAGGTCACCGAACGCCCCACCGGCAACATGACCTTTGGCGCCGGCTACTCCACGACCGACAAGCTGCTCCTGCAGGTGGCGCTGAACGAGCCAACTTCCTGGGGACCGGCAACACCTTCGGCGTCGAGATCAACACCGGCCAGACCCAGCGCACCGCCTCGGTCTCCTACGTGGACCCGTACTTCACCAACGACGGCGTGAGCCTGGGCGCGGATCTCTACTCCCGGACCTTCAACGCCTCCAACTCGGGCCTGGGCGACTACCGCATCCGCTCCTCCGGTGCGGGCCTGCGGCTGGGCATCCCGTACACCGAGCTGGACCGCCTCAGCTTCGGCCTGGTCTTCGAGCAGAACCAGATCAAGCCGGGCACCACGGGGCTGCCGCAACGCTACATCGACTACGTGAACCAGTTCGGCACCACCAGCGATGCGTGGCTGCTCACCTTCGGCTGGTCGCGTGATTCGCGTGACAGCGGCTACATGCCCACGCGCGGCCGTCTGCAGCGCTTCAACTTCGACGTGACCTTCCCGGGGCAGGACCTGTCCTACTACCGGGCCACCTACCAGCACGCCTGGTACATCCCCGTCACCAAGGACTACACCTGGCTGCTGTCGGCCGACCTCGGCTATGGCCGTGGCTTCGGCGGCAAGCCCTATCCGGTGTTCAAGAACTTCTACGCCGGCGGCATCGGCTCGGTGCGGGGCTTCGGTTCCAACAGCCTGGGTCCCGCGCGACGTGAAGGACAACAGCGCGCTGGGGGGCAACGCCTCGTTCGTGGCCAGCACCGAGCTGCTCTTCCCGCTGCCGGGCACCGGCAACGACAAGACGGTGCGCGCCTTCCTGTTCGCCGATGCGGGCAACGTCTTCGACAATCACTACGACTTCGGCGACCTGCGCTATTCGGCCGGTATCGGCATCAGCTGGTTCGCGCCCATCGGGGCCGACATCAAGCTGTCGCTGGGCTACCCGCTCAAGCGCAAGCCCGGCGACGATACCCAGCGCGTGCAGTTCCAGCTCGGCACCTCGTTCTGACGAGTCGAAACCGGCGGCGTGCCCCGGCCCTGGCCGGGACGGGCACCCGTCGTGCAGGCACTGGCGCCATGCGCCCGGCATTGCGCATGCAGTTTGCTGAAGTGTGCAAGAATCACCCTGTCGAGTGTCCGGGTGCCCAGCCACGGCACAGGTCCTTCCCGTGCCCACAGGCCCCGCGACCTCCCATCGAACCCAAAACCGAGTTTTTCTACCCATGACCTTTTTCCATCCTGAAGACCCCCGCTTTGCTACGCTTCACCGGGCCGCGCTGGCCTGTGCGCTGACGGTCAGCCTGGCTTCCGTGGCCGGACCGGCCATGGCCCAGACCAGCCCCGCATCGGCTTTGTCAGCACCGAGCGCATCATGCGTGACTCGGCGCCGGCCAAAGGCCGCCCAGGCCAAGATCGAGAAGGACTCCCTCGCGCCGCGACAAGGAGATCCAGGATCTCGGCGCCCGCCTGCGCACCGCCTCCGAGCACTTCGAGAAGGGAGAGCGCAGTCATGTCCGACAGCGACCGTGCCCGCCGCCAGCGTGAGCTCTCCGACATGGATCAGGGACTTCCAGCGTCGCCAGCGCGAATTCCGCGAGGACCTGAACCAGCGCCGCAACGAAGAGCTGACCGCCGTGCTGGACAAGGCCAACCGGGCCATCAAGACCATCGCCGAGCGTGACAAGTTCGACCTGATCCTGCAGGACGCCGTCTACGTGAGTCCCAAGCTGGACATTACCGACAGCGTGATCAAGCAGCTCAACGCGGCTCGCTGATCCGTCATGCCCCAGGGCCGGCCGCCTCTTGAGTGGGCGGTCCTGGCCTGACCGGCCGGCCGGGTGTGATGCACCTGGCCACCCCGCGTCACGGCGTCCTGTGGCGCGGTCCGCTCCGCCCGCACGAAGGCAGGCGGGCGTACCATTCCGGAGGGTCCGGACGGATCCTCCAGCATCTCGGGAGAGCAGAGCACCTCATGAAACGGAACCTTCAGACCCCGGTATCCCTGGCGGAGATCGCTCAGGTCCTGGGCGCCGAACTGCGTGGCGATCCGTCCGTGACGGTACGTCGCCTGGCCAGCCTCCGGAAGGCTGACACCGAGAGCATCAGTTTCCTGGTGCGGCCCCAGCAGCGTGAGGCCGCCCATGCCAGCCATGCCGTGGCCTACATCGTCTCGCCGCGCCTGGTCGATGACCTGCCGGCCGACGCCAACCTGCTGATCGATCCCGACCCCTACGGCGCCTATGCGCGCCTGGCGCAGTGGTTCGACGCCCAGGTCAATCCCGGCCTGTCGCCGGCATCGCCGAGGGTGCCCATGTCCATCCGGATGCGCGGGTGGCCGCCAGCGCCGTCATCGAGCCCGGTGCCGTCATCGGTGCCGGTGCCGTGGTGGGCGAGGGCGCCTGGATCGGGGCCAACACCGTGCTGGGAGCCGGCGCCTCGGTGGGCGCACGTACCCGGCTGCATGCCAACGTCACGCTGGGTGACGACTGCAGCGTGGGCGAAGATTCCCCTGATCCACTCGGGGCCGTCATCGGTGCCGACGGCTTTTCGGCTTTGCGCCGAAGAAGGGCGGCGGCTGGACCAAGATTCCCCAGCTGGGGGCGGTCGTCATCGGCAATCGTGTGGAGATCGGGGCCTGCACCTGCATCGACCGTGGCGCGCTTGACGACACCGTCATCGAAGATGGCTGCAAGATCGATAATCTCGTGCAAATCGCCCATAATGTCCGGATCGGAGCAGACACGGCCATTGCGGCCTGCGCCGGCATCGCGGGCAGCGCGGTCATCGGCAAGCGGGTCCAGATCGGCGGAGCATCCGGCATCTTCGGCCACATCAGCATCTGCGACGATGCCGTGGTCTCCACGATGACCCTGATCTCCAAGTCCATCACCAAGCCTGCCTTCTACAGCGGCATCTTCCCGTCCATGGAAAATGCCGACTGGGAGCGAGGCTGCGGCAGTGGTGCGGCAGCTGCCCGACATGCGCCGGCGCCTGCGTCGGCTGGAGCAGCAGGTCCAGACTGCTCACGCAGGCACGGATGCCCGAGCAACGGCAGAAGGTGGCACCCGCAACGACGATGCCGTCCAATGAAGAAAGAAGCAGCCAGAGAATTGTCCAAGCATGAGTGAAAATCAGCCGGCGATCGATATTTCGGAAATCCTTCGCTACTTGCCGCACCGTTACCCGTTCCTGCTCATCGACCGGGTCACCGAGATCGTCCACGACGAGCGCATCCTCGCCATCAAGAACGTCACCATCAACGAGCCCTTCTTCCAGGGGCACTTCCCGCACCTGCCGGTCATGCCGGGCGTCCTGGTGCTGGAAGCCATGGCGCAGGCTGCCGGCATCCTGTCCTTTGCCAGCATGGGGCGCTATGCCGACTCCAACTCGGTCTACTACTTCGCCGGCATCGACGAGGCACGCTTAAGCGCCCGGTCAGCCCCGGCGACCAGCTCGTGCTGGACGTGCGCATTGCCCGCAAGTCCCGCCTGGTCTGGAAGTTTCCATGGCGTGGCCACGGTCGACGGCCAGAAGGTGGCCGAGGCCGACCTGATGTGCGCCCTGCGGGAAATCAGCCAGGAGGCCGCCGGCGCCGAGTCGCCCCTGGCCGGCAAGGTCGGTACCAGCAAGGCCTGACCGCATGGAGCAGCCCCGGATCCATCCCACCGCCGTCATCGACCCTGCTGCCGAGCTGGACAGCAGCGTCGAGGTCGGCCCCTATGCCGTCATCGGGCCGCGCGTGCGCATCGGCGCCGGCTGCAAGGTGGGGGCGCATGTGGTGCTCGAAGGCCCCACCACGCTGGGCGAGAACAACCGCCTGTATCCCTTCTGCTCCGTCGGCGCCGCGCCGCAGGACAAGAAGTACGCGGGTGAGGACACCGCACTCGAGATCGGCAACGGCAACACCATCCGCGAGTGCGTCACCATCAACCGGGGTACCGTGCAGGACGGCGGCACCACCCGGGTTGGCGACGACAACTGGATCATGGCCTATGTCCACATCGCGCATGACTGCGTGGTGGGCAACCACACCATCTTTGCCAACACCACCAACCTGGCGGGTCACGTCCACATCGGTGACTGGGTCATCCTGGGTGGCAACTCGCAGGTTCACCAGTTCTGCAAGATCGGGGCGCACGCCATGACCGGCACCGGCTCCATCGTGCTGCAGGACATCCCGCCCTATGTCATGGCCTCCGGCAACCCGCTGGCCACCCATGGCATCAACAGCGAGGGTCTGCGCCGCGGCTTCACGCCGGAAGAGATCACCCTCATCCGCCGCGCCTACAAGACGCTCTATCGGCAGGGGCTCACGCTGGCCGAGGCCCGCGAGAGCGCTGCAGGCCCAGGCCGCCACCGACGCCACCCACGAGAAGTGCCTGGGGCCGCTGGTGCGCTTTCTGGGCGACGCCACCCGCGGCATCGCCCGCTGAGCTGCGCCATGGCCACGCCCCGCATCGGCATGGTGGCCGGCGAGGGCCTCCCGGCGACCTGCTGGCGGCTTCGGTGCTGGCCTGCTGGCGCGGGCAGGGCGCTTCCGGCGCCACGCTTTCCGCCAGCCAGCCTGACGACGCAGCCGTGTCGTCCGGGGCAGGGGAAGCACTTTCGCTGCCCCCATCGTCCCGGCACGGACCGCGCGGTCTGCTGCCGGCATTGGCGGCCCGCGCATGCAGGCCGAGGGCTTCGAGGCCTGGTGGCCTTCCGAATGGCTGGCTGTCCATGGCTACGCCGAAGCCTTCAAGGCACTGCCGCGCCTGCTGTGGGTACGCCGCCAGCTCCGCCAGCGGCTGCTGAGCTGGCCCGCCCAGGCCTTCGTCGGCGTGGACGCCCCCGACTTCAACCTGGGGCTGGAAGCCCGACTGCGGGCTGCCGGCGTGCGCACCTATCATTTCGTCAGTCCCTCCATCTGGGCCTGGCGGCGTGAACGCATCGAGAAGATCCGCCAGGCGGTGGACCACATGCTGCTGGTCTTTCCTTTCGAGGAAGCCATCTACCGCGAGGCCGGCATCCCCGCCACCTACTGTGGCCATCCGCTGGCCGACCAGATCCCCTTCGAGCCCGATCAGGCCGCTGCCCGCCAGGCGCTGGGGCTGCCGGCACAGGGTACCGTCATCGCGCTGATGCCCGGCAGCCGTCGTGCCGAGGTCGAGCACCTGGCGCCCACCTTCCTGGCTGCCGCCGCGCTGATGCACCAGCAGCATCCGGACTGGCACTTCATCCCTGCCCGCGGCCGGCGAGGCCCGTCTGGCCCAGTTGCGCGCGCTCATCGACACCGATCCCGCCTGGCGCACCCTGCCGTTTGCAGCTGCTGCCCGGCCAGTCGCACACCGCGCTGGCGGCCTGCGACCAGACGCTCATCGCCAGCGGCACCGCCACGCTGGAAGCGGCGCTCTTCAAGCGCCCGATGGTCATTGCCTACCGGCTAGCCCCGCTGTCCTACCGGATGATGAAGAACAAGGCCTATCAGCCCTGGTTCGGTCTGCCCAACATCCTGGCAGGGCGAGTTCCTGGTGCCCGAGTTCATCCAGGACGCTGCCACGCCCCAGGCGCTGGCCGAGGCCATCGTCCGCCAGCACGACGATGCCGGCGGGCGGGAGCGCCTGGCGGCCCGCTTTGCCGAGATGCACCACGTGCTGGCCCAGGGCTGCGCCCGCCGCGTGGCTGAGACCGTGCTCGACGATCTGTCCCGCGCCTGAAGGGCCCCAAAGCCTCCCGAACCCATGACTGCCGACCTGCCGTTCACTGCCGATCCCACCATCGCCGGCGTCGATGAAGCCGGCCGGGGGCCGCTGGCCGGCCCGGTCGTGGCGAGCCGTCATCCTCTCGCCCGATCATCCCATCGAGGGCCTGCGGGACTCGAAGAAGCTCAGCGCCCGCCGCCGGGAAGCCCTGGCCGACGAGATCCGGGAGAAGGCCCTCGCGTTCTGCGGTGGCCAGCGCCAGCGTCGAAGAGATCGACCGCCTCAACATCCTGCATGCCACCCTGCTGGCGATGACCCGCGCCATCCGGGGCCTGCAACCCCAGCCCCGTCATGTCCGCATCGACGGCAACCGCGCCCCCAGGCTGGAAGGTCTGCGTGTCGAGACCGTCATCGGCGGTGATGACCAGGACCCGGCCATTGCTGCGGCCTCCATTCTGGCCAAGACCGTCCGCGACCACCTGATGCTGCAGTATGCCGAGCAGTTTCCCGCCTACGGCTTCGAGCGGCACATGGGCTATGGCACCGCGGTGCACATGGCGGCCCTGCGCGAGCATGGCCCCTGCGAGATCCATCGCCGCAGCTTTGCCCCCGTGGCCCGCGTGCTGGCCGGTCACTGAACCCTCTGCCCATCATGTCCGATCCCACTCCTTTGCTGGCGCACGCCCGCCAGGCGCTTCGCCACAGCCCCGTCGAGATCGAGTCCGCCGCCAATCCGCGTCTGCGTCACCTGCGTGAGCTGCTCGAATCCGGGCGCGAGCGTCGTCGCAGCGGCCATACCGTTCTGGAAGGCTGGCATCTGCTGGAATCCTGGCTGGCGGGCGGTCGGCCCGTCCTGCAACTGGTCCTGCCCCTGGCGCACGTTCCAGCAGCTGGGGCAGGGCGGCGAACCGTCTTCCCCAGCCTCCCGCCGGGAACACGGTCGATCCCCGTCTGCCAACCCGTGGCAGCGCGTGTCGCCGCAACGGCAGCCGGGCCCCAGCATCCCGTCCGGCGACGCCGCTGGCATGAACGGGAATCCCGAGATGGTTGCTCAGGCGGCCCAGGCCAGCTGGCTGGTTCTGGACGACCGGCTGTTCGACCAGCTCGACATCATGCCGTCGCCGTCACCTATGCTGGCCGTGGTCGAGACGCCCCGGCTGGCGCTGCCGGCTTCGCTCCGGCCACGACCTCGTCATCCTTGATCGCATCCAGGATCCGGGCAACGTCGGCACCATCCTGCGCACGGCTGCCGCAGCCGGCATTCGCACCGTGCTCACCACGGCCGGCACAGCCGCCTGCTGGGCGCCCAAGGTGCTGCGCGCCGGCATGGGCGGACACTTCGTGCTGGACATCCACGAGAACATCCCCCTCGATCAGCTGAAGGCGAGGGTCGGCGAGCTGTCCCTGGCTGGCACCGTCCTGCAGGACGGCCAGTCGCTCTACGCCACCGACCTGCGCCAGCCGCTGGCCTGGGTCTTCGGCAACGAAGGCGAGGGCATCGATCCCGAGCTGCAGGCTCAGCTGGGCTGCCGGCTCACCATCCCGCAGGATCCCGGGGTCGAATCGCTCAACGTTGCCGCCAGCGCCGCCGTCTGCCTGTTTCGAGCAGCGGCGCCAGCGACTCGCCAGCGCGTCCTGACGGGGCCCCTGGCGGCGGACGCTGCCTGAGCGGGCAGGGGCCGTGAGAGGAGGGGCAGGGGTGCCGACTGAGGGGCAGAGTCGAGGAGGTTCGGGCGGGCTTACTTTCCGCCTTCGTCCAGCTGGATCACCGTCAGGATCGTCGCGCGATCTCCTCGATCGACTTCGTGGTTGTCGACAGCATCGAGATGCCCTCGCGGCGCATCATCGACTCGGCCTGGCGTACCTCGTCACGGCAGTTTCTCCAGCGCCGCATAGCGGCTGTCGGGCCGGCGCTCGCTGCGGACCTCGTGCAGCCGTTCCGGCGAGATGGTCAGTCCCGAACAGCTTGTGACGGTACTGATAGAGCACCTCCGGCAGCCGCATCCGCTCGAAGTCCTCGGGGATGAGGGGGTAGTTGGCCGCCTTGATGCCGTGCTGGATGGACAGGGTACAGGCTGGTGGGCGTCTTGCCGCAGCGCGACACCCCCACCAGGATCACGTCCGCCGTGCCCAGCTCCGCATGCTGCTGGCCGTCATCATGCGACAGCGAGAAGTTGATCGCGTCGATCCGGGCCTGGTATTCGTCCGGGCTCTTGATGCGGTGGAACTGACCCACCCCGCGTGAGGCCTCGCGCCCCAGCTCCGTCTCCAGGCTGGACACGAAGGTGCCGATCAGGTCCAGATAGCAGGCGTTGGCCGTCTGCACGATCCCGCTGATGGACGGGATGGCCAGCGTCGAGAACACCAGCGGCCGGCGTCCCGTCGTTCTGCTGCGGCCAGGTTGATGCGCGCCACGGCTTCATGGGCCTTGGCCTCGCTGTCGATGAAGGGCAGGCGCACATTGCGCGTCTTCAGGTCATCGAACTGGCTCAGCAGCGACATCGCCACGGTCTCGGAAGTGATGCCGGTCCCGTCGGAAATGAAGTAGGCCGTCCGTTCATGGCCCTGGGGCGTGGAAGTTGGGGTTGGCAGACATGGAAGTGTGAACGAGGAAACACGCCGGAAATGGACTGGCCCTAGAATATCGGACATCAGAATTTTCAACCATCCGGTACTTCAACCATGAGCAACACGCACGTAGGACGGCTCGTCATCCCGTTCGAAGAGCTTCGCATGACCGATGTCGAGGTCGTGGGCGGCAAGAATGCCTCGCTGGGCGAGCTGATCAGCCAGCTCTCGGCATCGGGCGTCCAGGTGCCTGGCGGCTTTGCCACCACCGCAGACGCCTTCCGGGACTTCCTCGACCACAACCGGCTCACCGAGCGCATCAACGCCCGTCTGGCCACCCTCAACACCGACGACGTGAAGGCCCTGGCCCAGGCCGGCGCCGAGATCCGCAGCTGGGTGAGCGAGGCCGCCTTCCCGCCTGACCTGGAAAAGGCCATCCGCGAGCACTTCGCCCGCCTCACGAAGGATTCCCCGGCCGGCGTCTCGTTCGCCGTGCGCTCCAGCGCCACGGCCGAGGACCTGCCCGACGCCTCCTTCGCCGGCCAGCAGGAGACCGTCCTCAACGTCGTCGGCATCGACGCCATCCTGGACCGCATCCGCGAGGTCTTTGCCTCGCTCTACAACGACCGCGCCATCTCCTACCGCGTCCACAAGGGCTTTGCCCATGAGGGCGTGGCCCTGTCGGCCGGCATCCAGCGCATGTGCCGCAGCGACCTGGGCGCCTCGGGCGTGATGTTCACCATCGACACCGAATCCGGTTTCGAGGACGTGGTGTTCATCACCAGCAGCTGGGGCCTGGGCGAGACCGTCGTGCAGGGGGCCGTCAACCCCGACAGAGTTCTACGTCCACAAGCCCATGCTGGCCGCCGGCAAGTACCCCATCATCAGCCGTCACCTGGGCTCCAAGCTCATCAAGATGGAGTTCGAGGATGCGGCCTCCCAGGGCCGCACCGTGCGCACCGTCGACACCCCGGCCGAGCAGCGTGCGCGCTTTCTCCCTCTCCGATGAGGAGGTCGCCCAGCTGGCCCGCTACGCCACCATCATCGAGAAGCACTATGGCCGTCCCATGGACATCGAGTGGGGCAAGGACGGCATCGATGGCAAGCTCTTCATCCTGCAGGCCCGTCCCGAGACGGTCAAGTCGCAGAGCAAGGACCGCAAGCAGCAGCGCTTCGTCCTCAAGAGCAGCTCCGACGTGCTGACCTCCGGCCGTGCCATCGGCCAGAAGATCGGCACCGGCCGCGTGCGCCTGGTGGGCGACGCGTCCGAGATGAGCCGCGTGCAGCCCGGCGATGTCCTCGTCACCGACATGACCGACCCCAACTGGGAACCGGTCATGAAGCGTGCCTCGGCCATCGTCACCAATCGGGGCGGGCGCACCTGCCACGCAGCCATCATCGCGCGTGAGCTGGGCATTCCCGCCGTTGTCGGCTGCGGCAACGCCACCGACGTGCTGGCCGACGGCCGGCTTGTCACCGTCTCGTGCGCCCAGGGCGACACCGGCTACGTCTACGACGGCCAGCTCGAGACCGAAGTCACCGACGTCCAGACCGGCACCATGCCGAAGATCGACACCAAGATCATGATGAACGTCGGCAACCCGCAGCTCGCCTTCGAGTTTCGCGGCCCTGCCCAGCGACGGCGTGGGTCTGGCCCGGCTGGAGTTCGTCATCAACAACAACATCGGCATCCACCCGCGTGCCATTCTCGACTACCCCGCTGTCGACGCCGACCTCAAGCAGGCCGTCGAGAGCGTGGCCCGGGGCTACGCCAGCCCGCGCGCCTTCTACGTCGAGAAGCTGGCCGAGGGCGTGGCCACCATCGCGGCTGCCTTCTGGCCCAAGCCCGTCATCGTGCGTCTGTCCGACTTCAAGAGCAACGAGTACCGCAAGCTCATCGGCGGCTCGCGCTATGAGCCCGAGGAAGAGAACCCCATGCTGGGCTTCCGGGGTGCATCGCGCTACGTGTCGGACACCTTCTCCGACTGCTTCGAGATGGAATGCAAGGCCATGAAGCGCGTGCGCGAGGACATGGGCCTGACCAACGTCCAGCTGATGATCCCCTTCGTGCGCACCGTCAAGGAAGGCGCGCGCGTCATCGAGCTGCTGGCCAGCCATGGTCTGAAGCGGGGCGAGGGCGGCGCACCGGATGGCACCGGCGCACTGCGTGTCGTCATGATGTGCGAGCTGCCCTCCAACGCCATCCTGGCCGACGAGTTCCTGCAGCACTTCGACGGCTTCTCCATCGGCTCCAACGACACGACCCAGCTCACCCTGGGTCTGGACCGTGACTCGGGTCTGGTGGCCGAAGGCTTCGACGAGCGCGACCCTGCCGTCAAGGCGCTGCTGGCCCGTGCCATCGAGGCCTGCCGCAAGGCCGGCAAGTACGTCGGCATCTGCGGTCAGGGCCCGTCCGACCATCCGGACTTCGCCGAATGGCTGGTCGACCAGGGCATCACCTCCATCTCGCTCAACCCCGACACCGTCGTCTCCACCTGGCAGCGGCTTGGGGACCGGGCCGGGAAGTAAGCGCTCCGGCTGCCCGGTCGCCCTGGCGGCCGGGCGGGCACTGCGCCATCGACCGGGGCACCGGGACGTCCTGGTAGGGGGCTGCCCGGGGCGCGCCGACCGAAAGGTCGTGCATCGCGCCGGTCACTCAAACGCCACCTTCGGGTGGCGTTTTTTGTGGCTGCAGCATGCACATTTCTTCGGACTGTCTGCGCATTGTCGCCAAATTTCCACCCCTGGAAAGCCGTTTGTAGCGGCTTTGCCTTGACACTCGGTAAAAAGTGTCCCAAAATGAAAACCAGGGCCCCGGAAGGCTCTTCCGGCCGCTTCACCCATGAACGGACCTCATCTGCGCGCATCTGCGCAGAGACCGCATCCGCATGGCACGGGCCCGGAACACCCCCCTGGCAAGGCAGATGGAGGCGCAGATGGCAGATATGGCAACACACTATGGCTGGTGGATTCTCGCCGTGGTGCTCGGCATCACCGAGCTGTTCGTCGGCTCCTTCTACCTGCTGGTCATTGCCGTGGCCCTGGCCCTGGCGGGCCTGTCTGCGTGGCTGGGCGCCACGTTCAGCATCCAGCTGCTGGTCGCCGCTGTCGCCAGTGCGCTGGGTGCAGGTCTGGTGCGCTACCTCCGGCCCATTGCCCCGTCGCAGCAGGCGCCCGAGCGCAACCCCGACCTCAATCTCGACATCGGCCAGACCGTCACCGTCGACGGCTGGGAGGACAACGGCCAGACCCGCATCAACTATCGCGGCACCATCTGGCAGGCCGAGCTGCTGTCCGGCTACCCGCGCCGCATCGGTACCCACCGCATCCACGCCATCGCCGGCAGCCGCCTCGTGCTGATCCCGGTTGAGCTGGCCCGTGCCACGACGCGCCCCCGCCCCGGTGGCCGTCGGCTAGTCCCTTTACCACCCCCTCAGGCCGTGACGGCGGCCTCGGGCCGGGCAAGCCGTGCCCACGCCAGCCGCCACGCCGCCGACGCACCGCCCAGGCCGGCCGGCAATCGCGCAAGGCACGCGCTGCCCGGGCAGAACGCCTATCCTGCCTTCATCCCATAACCATCCTTCAGGAGTGACCGTCGATGCCACCTGTTACCACCGTCTCCATCGCCATCCTGGTCCTGGCCATCGTCTTTGCCATCAAGACCCTCAAGATCGTGCCCCAGCAGCACGCCTGGGTCGTCGAGCGGCTGGGCAAGTTCGACCGCATCCTGATGCCGGGTCTCAACATCATCGTGCCCTTCATCGACCGCGTGGCCTACAAGCATGAGCTGAAGGAGTTCCCGCTGGACGTGCCCAGCCAGGTCTGCATCACCCGTGACAACACCCAGCTGCAGGTCGACGGCGTGCTGTACTTCCAGGTCACTGACCCGATGCGTGCTTCCTACGGCTCCAGCAACTACATCGACGCCATCACCCAGCTGGCCCAGACCTCGCTGCGTTCCGTCATCGGCCGCATGGAACTGGACAAGACCTTCGAGGAGCGCGAGGCCATCAACCTGGCCGTCGTCAGCGTGCTGGACGAAGCCGCCACCAACTGGGGCGTCAAGGTGCTGCGCTATGAAATCAAGGACCTGACCCCGCCCGCCGAGATCCTGCGCGCCATGCAGGCCCAGATCACCGCCGAGCGGGAAAAGCGTGCCGTCATTGCCGCCTCCGAAGGCCGCCGTCAGGAACAGATCAACATCGCCTCCGGTGAACGCGAAGCCGCCATCCAGCGCTCGAGGGTGAGCGCCAGGCCGCCATCAACCGGGCCCAGGGTGAAGCTGCCTCCATCTCCGCCATCGCCGAAGCCACCGCCCAGGCCATCGAGCGTGTCGGCACGCCGCCCAGCTTCCCGGCGGCGACACCGCCGTCAACCTGCGTGTGGCCGAGCAGTACGTCGAGGCCTTCGCCCAGCTGGCCCGCACCAACAACACCATGATCGTGCCCGCCAACCTCGGCGACGTGGCCCGCCTCATCGCCACCGCCATGAAGACCGTGCAGGGGACGGGGCTGGGAACAAGGGCTAAGTGATAACATTGTTGTCACCTGACGATCCTCCGAACACGTCAGGCGCCCGTTCTTGCGCGCCGGTATGCAGTACAGGACTTGTTCGAGGATTCCTGCCTGGAGATGACCATGACAAGCCCTGCTGGTCCGTGGACTGGACGAATCCTTGGTGCAGGCTCCTGAAACAGCGTGCGGCCGCCAACGGCCGCAGCGCCGAGGCAGACATCGTGCCATCCTGCTGGAGAGCCTCCAGCGCCGCCCAGGAAAGCCACTGGCGGAGATTCTGGCCAGCATGCCGGATGTTGGCCTGGATTCAGACTTCGAGCGCCAGCAGGATGATGGCCAGGCTGACCATGTATTTGATTGACACCAACGTCATCAGCGAGGCCCGCAAGGGCAGGCGGGCCAACGCAGGCGTTCAGGCCTTCTTTCGGGAGGCTGCCAAGCAGGGAAGTGCACTCTACCTGTCCGTCATCACCCTGGGTGAGCTGCGGCGTGGGGTGGATCTTATCCGGCACCGAGGAGACCACATCCAGTCCCGGCTGCTTGATGACTGGCTCACGTTGATCGTGGAGGAATACCGCGACCGCATCCTGCCCATCGATGCCGAGGCCGCCTTGCTCTGGGGACGCCTGCGCGTTCCCCATCCTGAGCATGCCATCGATAAGCTGATTGCAGCCACGGCTCTGGGTCAACGGCTCGACGCTGGTGACCCGCAATGTCTCGGATTTCACCGAAACGTCGCTGCCCTTGTTGAATCCATTTACCGACTGATCAACGTGACCAGGGGGCCATATCAACGAAAGTTACCCCCATCGATTCGCTGCTCAATCGGCCCTACTTGCTCTCCAGATTGCTCATCGAGTAATCCAGCCGGTTCTCCCCTGCTGGTCTCGATGAGCACGCCCATGTCGTTCTCGGTCGAGAGCTTCGTCAGCGAATAGCTCTCGCCGTTGCCATAGACCAGCTCCACGCTTGTCCGGTCCACGACCAGATTCATCCGGAACGACGCAGGGCTGGCATAGCCTGACGACACGACCATGCTCTTCTCGTAGTTCGCCTTGGCATCGCCGGAAATCCGGCTGCTGGTGCGGCGCACCATACTGCCCGTTGTCCGCGTCGTAATCGATGAACACCGTGCTGTCGGCCTGGTTCAGGAAGATGCGGATGTGCCCGTTCACGGGTCGCCCATTCACGCCGGTGAATGCCAGGTTCAGATCCTGCGACGTCCAGCGCTTCACGTCGTAAAGCACCTTGTGGTAGTTGTCGCTGGCCATCTTCGCGTTGAAGGTGTCCGCAAAGCCCGTATCGACCGAAGTCTTCGGGTTGCCGTTCACGAAGGCGGACTTGATCACATAGGCGTCGCCTTCCCGGACCAGCGTCAGGTTGCGGGTCATGCTGATGCCGCTCAGGTGTTTCGAGACCTCACCATTCTGGTCGCGGATGTCGCCCTGCAGATACGCCCAGTTGCCCAGCCAGGCCAGCGCCTTCACGGTCGTGTCGCTTTCCTGAAGGAAGTTGGCCCCATACCAGTCCGTGCCCTGGTCCACGCGCCTCGGCTGGGTTTCCGCCACGAACACATTCTTGTCGTCCAGGTGCCCCACCATGTAGTAGGTGCCGTGGTCGACCCATACTGATAGCCATTGGCGCCGAAGAACAGCACGTGCTTTGTCGTGCCGTCCGAGGCCTTCATCGTCTTCAGGTTCGGGCATTCCACCAGACCCAGGTCCTTGCCGCCCAGCGCGCCCGCGTTCAGGATCGTCGCACCTTCATAGGTCCAGGCCTTGCCGTCGCTGCTGGCATAGACACCGATCTTGTCGCCTTCGGCCAGGTACATCATCAGCTTGCCGCGGGCAGCGTCATGCCAGATGTACGGGTCGCGGTTGTCCGAGGTGGCGGTCGTGCCCTTCAGGACCGGCTGCCCGCCGTTGTAGGGTACATAGCTCTTGCCGAAGTCCAGCGAATAGGCAGCGTACTGATGCTGCCCGCTTTCGGTGTAGCTCGTGAAATACGCGACGATGGCTGCCGTCGGCAGATCCTTGAAGAAGCCGCTGGCGTTGTCGATCACCGAGCCTGTGGCCACGGCCGACCAGCCATGCGTGAACTTCGGAATGGCCACGCCCTGGTTCTCGAAATGCTCCCAGTCCCTGGTCCGGACGTGGTACCACTCGGTGCCGTCGTTGTCGGACTTGTAGTTGCTGTTCAGCAGGGTAATACAGGTGGAAGTAGCCATCCGCCCCCTGAAGAGGGTCTGATGTCGTTCATGAAACCGGCCGGCGTGTTGTAGTGGTTGATCTGCTGGTACTCCGTACTGGTCGTCGTTCCCGCCATCACGGCTGCTGGCTGCGTCAATGCCAGCATCCCTGCCATCACACCCATGGCGGCAAGAATATGTCGGTTTTTCAGCATCATCGTTTTCCCCATATCGCCTGGAAAGCGGGCCAAGGCTATCACCCAGGGGGTGTCGCCTTCAGCGATAAAGTGTTACCGATGTATCCCAGCATATGTATGCCGCTGACGTATCGCTGCGCTTTACCCGATCTTTACCTGCGCCCAGTGCCTGCTTCACACACGGCGCCCACAATGCCGCCTGTGTTCAACACCACCCGGACAAGGATCCGGATACGACACATGCGTCTTGCACACGTTTCCCGCCGTCTTGTGGCTTCCACCGTTGCCCTGGTGCTGGGTGCCAGCAGTCTGGCTGCATCGGCACAGCCCTGGCATGAGCCGGGTGGGGAAGGGGATCGTTACGGTCATTCGCAGCGTGGCCCCGGCCATGCAGGCCATGAAGGCCATGACGGCCGGGACGATCACCGTGGCGACTGGGAAGGCGATCAGCCCCACCACGGCCCGAGCCAGCACTGGGAAGGGCGCGGCCATTCAGGGCGTCAGGAACCCCGGGTGTCCGTCCAGGTCCATACGCAGGTCCCGACCGATGACATGCGCATGGGGCCGGGGGCAGGCCCCGAGCACCGCTACCATCGGGGCGACCGGCTGCCGCCCGAGGCACGCCAGTCGGTGATGGTGGTGCAGGACTGGCGCGATCATCGGCTGGATCCGCCGCCGCGCGGCCATGACTCGGGTCCGCCTGGGAAGCGACTTCGTGCTGGTGGCCGCTGCCACCGGCATCATCGCCCAGGTGATCCTCTCGGCCGGTCGCTGAGGATCGCCAGACGAAGGCCGTACCCGATCACGCGGTGCGGCCTGCAATCACGACGTCACAGATCGCTGTAGTCCACCACCATGTACTTGGCGGGGAGGTTCTTCTTGGCGTCTCCCTCGTCGCCCATCAGCAGCAGCCGGTGCTGGCCGTTGATCACCACCGAATCGACGGCCTCCACGTTGCTGAGATAGCGCAGGTTGGGCAGCGGGGATGGCTTTCGGGCGCATCGTTCGGGTTGCCGCTCCAGGTCCACAGCTGCGAGAACTTCGTGCCATCGTCGTCCTTCACCTCGTTGGCCAGGATGAAGCTCTTGAGCACCGGGTCATAGTTCATCGAACGGATGCCGCCCCCTGATGTCCAGGAAGGCGACCGACACGAAGTGCGGCGGAACGCGCTTCTCGAACATGTCCTTCGGGTTGTCGATGGAGACGACCAGCGCCAGTTCGTTGAACTCCGGATCCCGGAAACCCAGCATCAGCCGGTTCTTGCGCGGGTCGAAGGCCAGGCCCTCGATGTTGGTGTTGCGGAAATCCAGTTCCGTGCCGGTCTTGGCCTTGATCAGCTCCTTCAGTTCAGACGAGTTCTTCAGATCGTCGATCAGCCCGCTGTACGACTCCAGCTGCTGGATGTCGGAGCCCTGGATCCGGAAGCGCAGGAAGTGCTCGCGGTCCGGGCGGCGCTGGCCGTTGCGATTGGGCAGAATGCGAGGTGATGGCGTAGATGTAGCCCATCCGAGTCGCGGGTCAGCGCTTCCAGGTCGTTCAGCTTGCGACGGAAAGTCGCGGATGATGCGCGTATCCAGCGCCTCGTCCTCCCGCAGCGAGCCATCCGGCTCGATGGTGAGGATACTGGCCGCGCGCGTGGGCTCGTCCTCCACTACCAGGATGCGCCCATCGGGCAGCTGCTGCACCGCCGAGGGTTCGTACAGGCTCTTGAAGACGTTGATGCCCAGCGTCTGCAGAGTGGGCAGCCTGCTTCTGCGCCTGCATGGCCCGGAATCACGCTCGGCAGCGTCTTCACGACCGTGAAGGCGATGACGGAGGCCAGAAGGCCCCAGCGGAACACCACGTACGACATGTGCAGGAACTTGAACTGCTTGTCGGCCATCAGTCCCCAGCCAGTAGAGCTCCTCGCTCATCCGGTAATAGATCTGCTCCCGGTCGTTCATGATGTCCTGCATCATCTGCCAGTAGCGATCTTTCGGGATCTTGGCGCGATCCTCGTAGATCAGGATGTTGGGGGAGTCGCCAAAGAAATGGACGGTGGGGTTGTGTGACACCCGGGCCTTGAAGTCGCGCAGCCGGGCCTTGCGCCGGAACACGTCCTTCAGCCAGCGCCAGGTCGCCTGCAGCCGTCCCACCCGCTCGGGCGAGGCCGACAGCAGCGCGCAGACGATCGATGCAGCCGCTGTCAGCATGAAGATGCCCGCGGGCACCAGGAACTCGGGCGACGACGAGAAGATGAAGGCCCCCGACACCATCACGCGCCGACACGATGAAGCCGTTGAGCGAGATCATGATGTTGGCCTTGGTGGCCGCCAGCGCCAGCAGCTCCATCTCGGTCCGGAAAGGCGTTGCGGAACATTGTCTCCACGCCCTTGGCGGTGCCCATCGGGGCAGGGGGCGCGGCGACGCCGGCTTCCCGGGCCCACTCCTCCTTCAGGGCCTTAAAGCTTGGCGGCTTTCCTGGCTGCCTTCTTTGCCTTCCTTGGCTTCCCGATCGGACAAGGCGACCGCTTCGGTTGTTTCTGTTGTCTCTGTTGTCTCTGTCATGGCGCCATTGGCGCTGCCCGGCCGAGCTCGCCCGTGACAGGGCGCCCTGTCGTGCGCTTCCGTCTCCGCCGGAAAGGCGTTGATGCCGCGCGTCGTGTAGGGGGGCAGGGTGTCGGTACCGGAAGCGCTGCAGCGGGTTGGCTGGAAATCCGCTTCTTCCGCACCCCGGTCTGCGCCCGCGTCGGCAGGCACCAAGAGACTCTCGGCGCGCCTGCGGTCGCGTCCTCGGGAGGCCTCCTGGTCGCGGAAGCCCATGGATTCGGTCACCCATGTCCGAAGGGTGAACCTGTCGCTCTTCTTCTTCGCCATGTCTGTCGGCCTGGGCAAAACGAATGTCGAACGCCACGGACCCGCACAGCGTCGGGCCTCTCTGACAGACTAGCGCAATCGGCGCGAAAGCACCCCCAAAGATGATGCGGGCTGTACGGGATCCTTCCGGGGCCGCGCTGGCAGGCTCAGCGGTTGCCGTTCTTCATCAGCCGCGAACGCTCGCGCTGCCAGTCCTTCTCGCGCTCGGTGGCGCGCTTGTCGAACTGCTTCTTGCCCTTGGCCAGCCCCAGTGCCAGCTTCACCCGGCCGCGCGTGTAGTGCAGGTCCAGCGGCACCAGCGAATAGCCGGCGCGCTCCACCTTGCCGATCAGGCGGGCGATCTCGGCGGCGTGCAACAGGAGCTTGCGGTTGCGGGTAACATCCGGCTTGACGTGGGTGGAGGCGGTGATCAGCGGCGTGATGTGCGCACCGATCAGGAAGATCTCCGCGCGCCTTACAATCACATACGCTTCCTGGATCTGCACGCGGCCGGCCCGGATGGCCTTCACCTCCCAGCCTTCCAGCGCCAGCCCGGCCTCGATCCGTTCCTCGATGAAATAATTGAACCCGGCTTTCCGGTTTTCTGTAATGGTCGACATGGTCGATATTGTGCCTGTTGAAAGGATCCCGTCCGAGAGGATCCCATCCGTGTTCGGGGGCCAGCCATGCCCGTGATCCGCAAGTCCGCCCTGGTGCCGTATTCGGCGCAGGCCATGTTCGACCTGGTCGAGCGGGTAGAGGATTATCCCGGTTTTCTGCCCTGGTGTGGAGGCACGCAGCTGCTGTCGCGCACCGACGAGGGCATGTCGGCCGCCATCACCATCGACTTTCGTGGCATCCGCCAGACCTTCTCCACCGAGAACGTCCACCAGCGCCCCACCAGCATCCGGCTGCGCCTGAAGGACGGCCCGTTCTCGCGCCTGCAGGGCGGCTGGACCTTCAAGCCGCTGGCCGAGGACGCCTGTCGCATCGACCTGGAGCTGGACTATGAAGTGGGCAGCGGCCTCATCGCGCGGGTGCTCAACCCCGTCTTCGGCCACATCGCGAACACCCTGGTCGATGCCTTCGTGAAGGAGGCCGAGCGCCGCTACGGCCCGGGCTTCGGGGCCTCATGACCCACAGTGCGCGCCGCAAGGCTCTGCAGGATCAGCCATCCGCACCCCCGGACCCGCCGGCATCGAGGGCACCGCGGCAGCCCTGATGGTGGAACTGGTCATCCAGTACCCGGAGGCCGCGGCCCCCGAAGCCACGAGCCCCGAGGTTACCAACCCCAAGGTCACCAAGCCCGAGGCCATCAGTCCCGAGGAGGCTGCCCAGCCGGTACGGTACGAACTGGTGCGGACCCTGCACCGCGTGCCCGTGGGCACCACCATCCGGCAGCTGCTGCAACGGGCAACCGCTTCGGATCGGCAGGCCCCGCTTGTATCTGGATCGTCGCCAGCCCCGCAGCATCCGACATCCCGTACGGATGAGGCCGGCCAGGGCAGCGCACGCCCTGAGGGCGACGAGCCGTGCAGCCTTGTTCAGGCCATCGAAGCCAAGGCCCTGGGCCTGTCTCGCTTCGGTCGCCGTGCCTGGCTGGATGACCCGCTGCGGCCCGACGACCGGGTGGAAGTGCTGTGCCCGATCCTGGCCGACGCGAAGGCGGCACGTTTTGCCCGGTGGCAAAAGTCGCGCCGAGCGGACCGACGGTCGCTGGGGCCGACGAAGCGTGGCTGATCGTCAGATCCGCGCCACGAAGCGCCAGTCCGAAGGATAATTTGCTATCATGCCGCTTTTGCGGATAAAACAGCAATGCGGATAGCCAAGAAGCACTGACATTCGACGACGTCCTGCTCGTCCCCGCGTATTCAGACTTCATCCCCCGTGACGCATCCCTGCGCACGCGCCTGACCCGGAAAATCAGCCTCAACATCCCGCTTGTCTCGGCGGCGATGGATACCGTCACCGAAAGCAGCATGGCCATCGTCATGGCCCAGCTCGGCAGCATCGGCATCATCCACAAGAACCTCAAGCCCGAACAGCAGGCTGCCGAGGTCCTGGCCGTCAAGCGCTACGAGGTCCGGCGTGGTGGGCGACCCCATCACCATCACCCCCGACATGACCGTGCGCGAGGTCATCGCCATCACCCGCGAGCACCGCATCTCCGGCCTGCCCGTGGTCGAGGGGTGGCAGCAAGAAGGTGGTCGGCATCGTCACCAACCGTGACCTGCGCTTCGAGTCCGAACTCGACCAGCCGGTGCGCAACATCATGACCCCGCGTGAGCGGCTCATCACCGTGCCCGAGGGCTCCAGCCTGGATGACGCCCAGAAGCTCATGCACAAGCACCGTCTCGAGCGCGTGCTGGTTGTCAACGACGCCTTCGAGCTGCGCGGTCTCATGACCGTCAAGGACATCCTGAAGGCCGACACCCACCCCGAGTCCTCCAAGGACAGTGTCGGCAAGCTGCGCGTTGGCGCTGCCATCGGCACCGGCGGCGACAGCCATGAACGGCTCGAGCGCCTGGTCGCTGCCGGCGTGGACGTGGTGGTGGTCGACACCGCCCACGGCCACTCGCGCGGCGTCATCGAGCGCGTGCGCGAGATCAAGCGCCACTACCCCGACCTGCAGGTCATTGCCGGCAACATCGCCACCGGTGACGCCGCCCGCATGCTGGTCGATGCCGGCGCCGACGCCGTCAAGGTCGGTATCGGCCCGGGTTCCATCTGCACCACCCGCATCGTGGCCGGCGTGGGCGTGCCCCAGCTCACCGCCGTGGGAGACGTGGCCGCTGCCCTGCAGGGTACCGACGTGCCCCTCATCGCCGACGGTGGCATCCGCTACTCCGGCGACGTGGCCAAGGCCATCGCCGCTGGCGCCTCCAGCGTCATGATGGGCTCCATCTTCGCCGGTACCGAGGAATCCCCGGCGAGATCGTCCTGTACAAGGGCCGCTCCTACAAGTTCTACCGCGGCATGGGCTCGCTGGGCGCCATGCAGCAGGGGCGCGGCCGACCGCTATTTCCAGGACTCCAACGTCGCCGCCGAGAAGATGGTGCCCGAAGGCATCGAAGGTCGCGTCCCCTACAAGGGTGCGGTCAGCGCCATCATCTATCAGCTGTGCGGCGGCCTGCGTGCCAGCATGGGCTATTGCGGTTGCCCCACCATCGACGCCATGCAGCAGCGTGCCCAGTTTGTCGAGATCAGCAACGCCGGCATCCGTGAATCGCACGTCCACGACGTGCAGATCGTCGACGAAGCGCCCAACTATCACGTCGAGTGATCGTTGCCGCCCCACACAGGCTGCCGCCTGGTCGGCAGCCTGTTTCGTTTCCGGACACGCCCGGCCCGGGCGGGTCACAACCCCTCTGTCACGCGCCATGAACCATCAGAAGATCCTGATCCTGGATTTCGGCTCGCAAGTCACCCAGCTCATCGCGCGGCGCATCCGCGAAGCCCACGTCTACTGCGAAGTCCATCCCTGCGATGTCAGCGCGACTGGGTCCGGCAATACGCCGCCGACGGCCAGCTCAAGGGCATCATACTCTCCGGCAGCCATGCCAGCGTCTATGAAGTGGATGACCGCGCCCCTGACGCCGTCTTCCAGCTGGGCGTGCCCGTGCTGGGCATCTGTTATGGCATGCAGACCATGGCCATGCAGCTGGGCGGACAGGTGGAAGGCAGCAACACCCGGGAATTCGGCTACGCCGAAGTCCGCGCCCGCGGCCATACCCGGCTGCTGGACGGCATCCAGGACTTCCACACCCCGAAGGCCACGGCATGCTGAAGGTGTGGATGAGCCACGGCGACAAGGTCACGGCCCTGCCCGAAGGCTTCAAGCTCATGGCCAGCACCCCCAGCTGCCCCATCGCCGGCATGGCCGACGAGGATCGCCACTTCTACGGCGTGCAGTTCCACCCCGAAGTCACCCACACCGTGCAGGGCAGGGCCATGCTCGAGCGCTTCGTGCTCGACATCTGCGGCGCCCGCCCCGACTGGGTCATGCGTGACCACATCGAGGAAGCCGTGGCCGCCATCCGCGAACAGGTGGGCGACGAGGAGGTCATCCTGGGCCTGTCCGGTGGCGTCGATTCCAGCGTGGCTGCCGCCCTCATCCATCGCGCCATCGGTGACCAGCTCACCTGCGTCTTCGTCGACCACGGCCTTCTGCGGCTGAACGAAGGCGACATGGTCATGGACATGTTCGCCGGCAAGCTGCACGCCAAGGTCGTGCGCGTCGACGCCAGCCAGCTCTTCCTGGATGCCCTGGCCGGCGTCTCCGACCCCGAGCAGAAACGCAAGATCATCGGCCGCCTGTTCGTCGACGTGTTCAAGGCCGAAGCCGAGAAGCTCAAAGGCCAGCGGCGCCGGTCACAAGGGCGCCACCTTCCTGGCCCAGGGCACCATCTACCCCGACGTCATCGAGTCGGGCGGCGCCAAGAGCAAGAAGGCCGTCGTCATCAAGAGCCACCACAACGTCGGCGGCCTGCCCGAACAGCTGGGCCTGAAACTGCTGGAGCCCTGCGCGACCTCTTCAAGGACGAAGTGCGCGAACTGGGTGTCGCCCTGGGCCTGCCCCACGACATGGTCTACCGTCACCCTTCCCCGGGGCCGGGGCTGGGCGTTCGCATCCTGGGCGAAGTGAAGAGGAATACGCCGACCTGCTGCGCCAGGCCGACGCCATCTTCATCGAGGAACTGCGCTCCACCATCGAACCCCACAGCGGCAAGAGCTGGTACGACCTCACCAGCCAGGCCTTCACCGTCTTCCTGCCCGTCAAGAGCGTCGGCGTCATGGGCGACGGCCGCACCTACGACTACGTCGTGGCCTGCGCGCCGTCCAGACCAGCGACTTCATGACCGCCGACTGGGCCGAGCTGCCCTACAGCCTCCTGAAAAGACCAGCAGCCCGCATCATCAACGAAGTGCGCGGCATCAACCGCGTCACCTACGACGTGAGCAGCAAGCCGCCGGCGACGATTGAGTGGGAGTGAGGGGCCATTGGCGGCGGCTAGTCAATTGATTCCACACAAGAACCCTGTATGCTAATCGTTTTCATTGCAAGAATGATCGATTCCGCGCATGTCTGGCCATCTCTCACGCTCTACGACTGTCCCAGCCTTCAGATCCTCTCGGTGGTGCCTGGCTGGCTCAGGCCTTCCAGCTGCCGTGGCCCGAGACCTGCCCGTCGTCAGCCGGATGGGGGGGCGTCGTGCCACGCAGGTGACGGCCAACGGTTGGCTGGAAACCTGGCCGGAGGCGGCTCGCCCATCCGCGGATGTGGTCTCGCATCTGCTGTTTCACCTGCGGCACGAGGTGCCGCACCTGGGGTTGCTTGCACGTCTGTTCGAGCAAATCGGACCGGACGTCATCCAGACCTGGGTGGATACCGAGCCCACCGGGCAGTACGCGCGTCGAGCCGCCTTCCTGTACGAGTGGCTGACCGGCCAGATGCTGCGCGTGCCCGTGGGCCTTGCAGGTAATATGTGGACGCCCTTGATGGGATGCGACGGGTGGTGGCATCCACGGGCCGTGGGCAGCGGGTGTCCCGCTGGCGGGTTGTCGACAATCTGCCGGGAACCCGCCATTTCTGCCCTCTGGTGGTCAAGACGGAGGCGCTCAGGTCTGCGGAGTCCCTTGACGTGCATCAGCTACTGGACGGGCTCATGGCAGAGTTCGGTCCTGATCTGCTGATGCGTTCGGCAGTGTGGTTGACGCTGCGCGAAAGCCGGGCCAGTTTCAGCATCGAGGGCGAGGGCAATCAGGTCAGCCGTGTGCAGCGCTTTGCCGATGTGATGGCTCGCCGGCTGGGGCAGGGGACAGTGCCTCTGTCGGCTGATGTGCTGGCAGAGTTGCAGCAGGAGATCCTGGGCAGGCGCACGTCCCTGGGGCAGTTTGGACTTCGGCAGTCGCCGGTGTTCGTGGGCGAAACGGTGCGCTATCAGGACATCGTCCATTATGTGGCGCCGCCCGCTGCAGACGTGGCGGCCATGCTCGAAGGGTTGCGGGTCTTTCTGGATCGGACGCAGGGTCAGTCTGCCGTGATGCGCAGTGCGGTGGTCGCTTTCGGATTCGTCTACATCCACCCCTTGGCCGACGGCAATGGGCGGGTTCACCGCTTTCTCATCAACGATATCCTGCGGCGCGATGGCGTGGTGCCGGACGCGATGATCCTGCCGGTTTCCAGCCTGATCGCCGATGATGCCCAGGTACGTCGACGCTACGATCAGGTGCTGGACGGCGTGTCTCGGCCGTTGATGTCATTGGTGCGCGAGCATGTCGATTTCGCTCGCAAGCCCATCGTGTATCCCGATGGGGTCAGTTCCAATTTCTGCTTTTCAGGGGATGCGCTGGCGTGCCCACTGTGGCGATACCCTGATCTGGGGCCGCATGTCTGCTTCCTGGCAGATGTTCTTGGAAGACGCTGGCCACGAAGATGCGGGAGGAATCCCGCTATCTTCAGCTGCATGCCCGGGCACGTGCCGCACTGAAGGAAATTGTGGAAATGCCGGATGCCCAGGCGGATCGGGTGATCCGTTCGCTGCAGCAGAACGACGGCGTCCTCAGCAATGTGCTGGCACGCGAGATTCCAATACTGGCTGAACCCGGTGTATGGGCCGAAGTGGTCGAGGCTGTGTCTGCGGCATGGCAGGGGGACGCTGATCCGTCCTGATACCTCCCTTTGCATCCCGATACCCCATCTCGCCGTTAGCGTCCACAAGGGGTTCCCCGCACTGACCAGGCTCACCCACCCGCCGCCGCCACACCGCCACCACCAACCCGATCAGCAGCACGCTGGCGCCCCCGCCCAGCAGGTTGCTGCCGGCCCCAGCCGGGCCAGCTCATCAGCGGGGCGGGCAGGAAGGCGCCCAGGGTGGCCATCACGGCAATGCCCAGGTCGTTGATGCCTTGGACCTCGACGGTCGGGTCTGGGCGGTGGGTTGCCGGGGCTGCGTCCTGGGTGGCTGATGGTGAATCGGCCCCGAGGCAGCGGGCCGACGGCTGCGCCCGCAGCTGGTCCAGCCGCTCGTTCAGCATGGCGCTGCCGCCGATGTAGGTGAAGTTCCAGCCCAGGCCCAGCAGGATCAGCGAGGTGCTGAGCAGGGCGTAGCCGTCGTTGCCCATGTTGAACGCTGCGCTGATGCCGATGAGGATAAAGCCGGCCACGATGACGGCGTGGGTAGCCCACACGCTGGATGATGGAGCCCGTGACGAACGAGGGCAGGAACATGGCCAGCACGTGCCACTGGATGGCGCGGTTCACGTCCGAAAAGGCCATGCACAGCTGGGTCATGTTCATGGAGGACTGGATCATCAGCAGATTCATCAGTCCGTAGCCGACAGCGGCCGAGAGCATGGCGGCCACCAGCGGCCGGTCGTGCAGCACCAGTTGCCAGGCGCTGGCGGCGACAGGGTGAGGTACGGCAGCATGGGGCTGGGCACCAGATGGGACAGGCTGGCGGATGTCGTCGTCCCGGTTGCGTATGGGCAGGGATGGTGAGCGCGTGCAGCACGGCCAGCCCGGCAAAGGCAGCGTAGCAGAGGGCAAAGTCCTGGATGCCTGCCCATTCCCTCAGGCTGTTGACCAGGCTGGGGCCGGTGAAGGCGGCCACCACGCCACCGGCGATGACCAGGGACATGGCGCGGGGCTTCAGCGAGGTGGACAGGCCGTCCGTGGCGGCAAAGCGCGAGAAGTTGGCCACGGCGATGTACAGCCCCAGCAGCGCATGGGAGACGATCAGCAGCCCGAACGAGCGGTCCTGCACGGCTGGGTAGCCGGTGATGCCGGCCAGGGCCAGTGGCAGTGTTGCTGCCAGAAAGATGCGCTTGCGGCCATGGCGGCGCATCAGTCGCGCCACTGGCAGCGTGGCCAGCATCACCACCAGGAACTGGCCCCATAGGGGCAGGGTGGCCATCCACGGCTGCGGGGCCACCACGGCGCCCACCAGGGCAGCGATGGTGACAGCCATCACGGCCGTGGTCAGGTTGACGGACTGGGCGATGAAGTACAGCCACGTGCGGGCGGGCAGGCGAGCGGACATGAGGGTGTTCAGGATGAAAGCTTCTCGATGGGACGTGCGGTCGATGACGGGCTGACAGTGGAAACGGGCTGACCCCTTAAGTCGGGCTGACCGCGAAACCGCGCCGATCAGGTCTGACGTCCCTGATGGATGGGGATGCTACTGGCTGCTCTCTGCGATTTCGTCAGACGGTCGTCATCTGTTTGCCAAACAGTTGCAGTAAAGTGCCTGGACAGTCGCGGACAGTCGTGCCGCGTCTGCGGGTACCGACGCCGGTACAGGCACGGATGCCGGGCTTTCCCGCCCGAACAGGCCTGGTCATGAGCAGCATCTTCTGCCGGGTTCCGAACGCAGCAAGTGTCTGAGCCCGGTGGCAGAATCAGCGCTTTCTTGCGCGAAGGAGCAGGCCATGGCATTCGTCGATCAGATCCGCCAGCGTCTGGCCGATGGCCAGTGGGCCAGCGGCGAGCGGCTGCCGTCACTGCGGCAGATGGCGCAGCGCGAGCAGCTCAGCCTGCACGCCGTGGCCAGCGCCTATGCGCAGCTGGTCAGTGAGGGGCTGCTGGAGGTGCAGCATGGGCGTGGGTACTACGTGTCGCCTCCGGCCAAAGGTTTGCCTGCCACGCCGCCGGACATGTCCTCCGCATCGCAGGACACCGCGCCAGCCGGGCAGACGGCCCTGTTCCGGTTGCTGCAGGCGGGGCCGGAATATCTGAAGCTGGGCTGTGGCTGGCTGCCGTCGGAATGGCGGGACACCGAGGCACTGGCGGCAGGCGTGCGCAAGACGGCGCGGATGGGGCAGCGGACGCTGACGGATTATGGGGACATCAGGGCCATGTGTCGCTGCGCCATCAGCTGGCGGTACATCTGCGTCGCACCACGCGCATCGACGTGCCGCCCGGGCAGCTGCTGACGACGGTGAGGGGCTACAGGGCGCTGGACCTGATCATCCGGTTGCTGGTGCGGCCCGGCGACCGGGTGCTGCGACGAGCCCTGCAACGGCTCCCTGGTGCGCCTGGTGAGACTGGCCGGGGGCACGCCTGTGGGGGTGCGGCGCAACGCTGACAGGGCCGGACCTGCAGGCGCTGGATGAGGCGCTGAAGGATGGGCCGCCCTGCCGGCTCTTCATCTGCAACAGCACCTTTCACAATCCCACCGGAGGCACGCTGTCGGCGCGCACGGCTTTCGGGGTGATGAGCGGGCTGCCGAGCACGGCTTTCTGGTGGTGGAGGACGATGTCTATGGGGACTTCCATCCCGAGCGCCGCCAGACGCTGGTGGAGCTGTCGGGGCTGGAGCACGGCATCTACATCGGCAGCTTCTCCAAGTCGCTGTCGGCGTCGCTGCGCATCGGCCATGTCGTGGCCAGCCCGGAGATCATCGGCCGGTTGACCGAGCTGAAGCTGATGACCACGGTGGCGGTACCGAGCTTCTGTGAGACGCTTCGTCAACACCATCCTGGTGGACGGATCCTACGCACGGCACATGCGGGAGCTGCAGCGCCGCATGCTGAAGCACCAGAAACAGGCCCAGCGACGGCTGGCTGCGCTGGGCTGGCAGTGCGCCACGCAGCCTGACGGGGGCATGTTCCTGTGGATCCGCCATCCGCAGCTGGAGGACCTGTCGGCCTTCATCACGGCACTGGCCCGTCAAGGGATCCTGCTGCTGCCGGGATCGGCCTTTGCCGTGTCGCAGGATTTCCGGGCCTGGACGCGGATCAACGTCACGCACCTGACAGATGAGGCGGTGTCGCGGATGGCGGCGTGCATGCGTGACGTAGGGGTCTGAGGATGCACAAACCTGCCCTCGGGCAGGGTATTGAATTGGATTCCCATTCGCTAACGTTCTATCATTCGAGAATTCGTCGCCGTCCCTTTCCCTGTCTTTCACCAGAGGGTTCTTTCATGAAGGCATTCCGGGTCTCTTCCATGGTTGCGCTGGCCGTTGCCGCCGCGCTCTCGGGCTGCGCCGCCACGCAGGATGCCGCCCAGTCCGCCGTCAGCAGTGTCAAGTCGCTGGCAGGCCAGGCACAGGTCACCCGCCAGGCGGTGGCGCCGGCGCTGTATGAAGTGGCCTACTCGCCCAGCCAGGACGTGGTCTACGTGGTGTCGGCCGGTGGTTTCGGTCCGGATGCGCCGGCTTCCAAGGTACTGCGCCTCGATCCGAAGACGCTGGACGTGAAGGGCGAGATTCCCCTGTCCGTCAATGGCTTCGGGCTGGTGCTGGATGATGCCGCGCACCGCCTGTACATCACCGATACCCGTGCCGGCTCGCTGACGGTGCTGGATGTGGCCAGCGACACCGTGGTGGGCACGGTGGCGCTGAATGAAGCGCCGGATGCCGTTTCCGGCCAGAAACCTGCCAAGGCTTCCCAGGCAGCCAGGGCTGCGAAGGCCTCCCGGGCAGGCAAGGCAGACAAGAGCGCCGCTGCGGACAAGGATGGCATGTACAAGTACCGCGAGGTGGTGCTGGACCGCACGCACAACCGTCTGTATCTGCCGGGCATGAGCCTGGAGGCGGGCAGCGACGGGGTGCTGAAGGTGGTCGATGCCCATACGCTGAAGGTGCAGAAGGTGGTGTCGGGTCTGGGCTTCGGAACCACCGGCATTGCGCTGGATGAGGCGGCCGGCAAGCTGTACGTCTCCAACTTGGTCGGTCAGCTCTTCGTGGTGGATACCGGCACGCTCGCCGTCACCGACAAGTTCGAGGTGGCCGCCGATCAGCTGCTGAACCTGGCGGTGGACCGTGCGGCAGGTCAGGTGCTGGCCGTGGATCAGGGGCATGGCCCGCCTGGACGAGAAGCGCCAGCAGGACGGCATTGCCTACACGCCGCGCGGCAAGGGCAACCAGGTGGTGGCCATCGACCCGGCCAACGGGCAGGTCACCCGCAATATCGCTGTCGGCACGCAGCCGGTGGCCCTGCTGCTGGACGCCGAGCGCAACCGCCTCTACGTGTCCAACCGTGATTCGGGCAATGTCTCGATCATCGATGCCCGCACCGGCCAGCTGCTCAAGTCCGTGGACCTTCAGCGGCACCCCAACAGCCTGACGCTGAACCCGAAGACGGGCGAGGTATACGTGACGATCAAGAACGCCCGTGACGCCGCGCGTGGCAGCAACGAGAGCGTGGCCCGGATCCGGTATTGATTCCATCTGCCCGGCGTGAGGCCGGGACAACATGAGGTCGGGCTGCCTGCAGGATCAAGGGCAGTCCGGACCGGAAGCCGGAGAGGGATCTTTCCGGTTTCTCCAGGCCTGGGAGGTTGCAGCCCGGCCAGTATGCAGCTGGCATTTTCCCGGTGCCAGGTACCCAACCCCTTTGTGACATAAACAGGAGACCTGTCCATGAAATCGTTCCCCAAGTCTTTCCGTACCCCTTCCTTCCTGGCGCTGGCCGTGGCGGCGGCGCTGGCCGGCTGCGCTGCCACGCAGGATGCCGGTCATTCGGCCATGAACATGGTCAAGTCGGCCACGGGCCAGGCCCAGGTCGTTCGCCAGGACGTGGCGCCGGCGCTCTATCAAGTGGCCTATTCGCCCAGCGAGAACGTGGTCTATGCCGTCTCGGCGGGCAACCCCAAGGATCCGGCTTCCGGCGTGAAGTCGAAGCTCTTCAAGCTGGACCCCGAGACGCTGGCCGTGAAGGCGGAAATCGAGCTGCCCAAGCCCGGCTATGGCCTGACGCTGGATGACGAGGCGCATCGCCTCTACATCGTGGACACCCGTGGCGGCACGCTGATGGTCTACGACACCACCCTCGGTCAGGTCACGTCCTCGGTGACCATGCCGCCCGTGCTGGACGCGCAGGGCAAGCCCGAGAAGATCGAGTACCGCGAGATCGTCGTGGACAAGGCCAACAACCGGCTGTACCTGCCCGCCATGTCCCTATCACGACAGCAAGCTGCAGGGTGGTCAACCTGGACACGCTGACGGTCGAGCGCACCATCCCGGGCTTCAACTTGGTGCCACCGGCATCTCGATGGATTCGGGCGCCGGCAAGCTGTATGTCTCCAACCTGATGGGGCAGCTCTTTGTCGTGGACATCGGCACGCTGGCCATCACCGACCGCTTCGAGGTGCAGGGTGATCAGCTCCTGAACCTGGTGGTGGACCACGACAACAAGCGCCTGCTGGCCGTGGATCAGGGCTTCGACCGCCTGGACGTGGTTCGCAAGGAGCGGGGCGGCCTCAACTATCAGACGCGCACCCAGGGCAACCAGGTGCTGGCCCTGGATCCGTCCAGCGGCAAGGTGCTGCAGGAAACATCAAGGTGGGCACGCAGCCGGTGGCCATGCTGCTGGACGCACCGCGCAATCGCCTGTACGTGAGCAACCGTGTCTCCAGCAATATCTCGGTGGTGGATCCGCGCACCGGCCAGGAGATCAAGACCATCGACCTGCCCACGCACCCGAACAGCTTTGCGCTGAACCCGAAGACCGGCACGGTCTACGTGACGGTGAAGCTGCCCAAGGAAAAGTCGATGACCGACAAGGAAAGCGTGGCACGCATCAGCTTCTGATGCTGGCCTGATGGCCCGTCCGTCCGGCGTACTGATACCGCCGGGCGGAATGGCGTCCCGGTGCGGCACAATGTCACGCCGGCGCACGCAGTGCGACTCATGATCGGCCCCTTTCCTGAAGGAGCGATCATGGTGCGCATGCGTCCGGTTTCAATGATTCTTGCATCGGCTTCGCTGGCCGTGCTGCTGTCGGCCTGCGGCGGTGGCAGCGACATCCATCCGGGCGATCAGACGGCGCAGGCGCCTTCGGCCAGCAGTGGCAACCCGGGCAACAACAACGTTGCACCGAATGCCTCCGGTTACTGGCAACTGGCAGGGCGCATCTTCCAGCGCAGCGGCCAGTCCGAACAATCGACGGTGGACGTGAATGACCACGTCGAATCAACGCTCGAGATCCATGGGCGGATTCCGCCGGCTACGCCCGTGAATGGTGCTGCGGGTTCGGCTTCTGCAGTCACGACAAGTGGCACGCCGGTGGCCACCGAGACGCTGGACAGCCTCCTGCGGGTGGAATTCACCGGTCGAAACGCAGGTACCTATCAGATCACCACCGACGCAAACCGCTTCCAGAATGCCGGCCGCCAGGCGCGTCTGGCTGTGGTGCGGGTGGCCGTGCGTGACACCACTACCCGGCAGGAAACCAGCTACATCGCCACCGCTGGCACCATCGAAGTGACGGTGGGGACCGACCGCAAGTTCCATGTCCGAAGCGTAACCGACCTGCCGGTACGCCAGCTGAGCATCTCGCAGGCCGCCGGCGGCGCGACAGCCATGCCGGCGCAGACCCAACTGTCCATCCGGGACTGACGCCGCAGTTTGCAAAAGAAGCGCTGCCGCCGGATGAGTCATCCTGCGACAGCGCTGAGTCGTGAACTCGATATCCGGCCACCAACAGGATGGCCGGAAACAGGGTCAGATCACTGGCGGCGTAGCGGCTGATGTGGTCGCCTTGCGGATCGTTCTCGCCGCGTGCCTTGTTCACGCTCCACACTGTGCCCTTGCCGTCGGTGAAAACGTGGTTGGCATACGAACCACCCGGCAGGTTCGCCACCAGGTTGCCGTTCACATCCACCACGGCCACCGAGTCACTGCCGCGGTTGGCCACGTAGGCCTGCTTGCGCACCGGCTCCCAGACCACGGCCAGCGGGCCGGCACCGACCTTCACGTCAGCCTTCAGCTTGCCATCGGTGGCGTCCAGAATCTGCAGGTTGTCGGTGCTCTGCGAGACAACGAACAGCAGTTTCTCTTCCGGTGCATAGGCGATGCTGATGGCGCCCTTGGCCCCTTTCAGGTTGTAGACCTTCTCGATTTTCTCGGTCGGCTCGTCGATCACGTAGATCTGGTCGGTCGTGGCCACCACGAACAGCTTGCCACCCTCATGATCCAGGGCAAAGCTCAGCGGCGCCGGCGGGGTCTTGGTGCGGGTCGGTGACTCCAGCGTGAGGTTGACCTTGTGTTCCAGTGTCTGGGTGTTGAACACGCTCACGTAGTTCTTGCCGTGGGCGGCCACATAGGCCCGATGACGCGGACCGTCGACCAGCACACCGTGGTTATGCGGGGCCAGCTTGTCCGGGAACTGCTTGACCAGCGACAGGTCATCCTGCTTGTACACGGCCACGGCACCCGTGCGCGTGTTGCCCGTCCAGACGGTACCCGTGGTGTCATCCACGGCGACGCCATAGACCGCTTCCAGGCCCTTGCCGGTCGAATCAGCCGGCGGCGTGACCTGGTGTTCGATGGCCAGCGAGCTGGGGTTGACCTTCATCAGGCTGGACTGCTTGACGGGCGCACGACCCACGGCCGAGGTCACGTACAAGGCGTGACTGCGGGGGCTGTAGGCGCCCTGGTACAGACCGGGGTTCAGCGGTGCGCGGGCGATATGGTAGGCGTTGACGCCCGTGAACGGCAGCTTGGGCGAGATCTTGAAATCCAGAATCTCGGCATAGCCGGGGTTCACCGTCTGCACCACCACCGGGTGAATGCCCACCGGCGATTCGGGCGGAATCTCCACTTGACCGGCAATGCGGCCTTCGGCGTCGACACTCAGGATGGCCTGGGTGGTGATGGTGGCGCCATCACTCAGCAGCTGAACCTGCTGGCCCGGCTTGAAGCCACGGCCGGTCACGTCCACGGTCTCGCCCGGATAGGCAACGCCCGTCACCGAGACACGGCCGGTATAGTCCGGATCGACCGGGTGGGTGAGGCCGCGGGCCTGCACGCCGACGCTGAACGACAGTGCGGCCAGGGCAACGGCAAGTGCCGTGCCCTTCAGGCGGGCGCTGGTGCGAATATCAATAGAAGACTTTCTCATTAAAGTTCTCCGGTATACGAAGGGAACAAGACATCATCGAGGGAATCACACAGAGAGCCGCCCTACGGTGGCGTGCACGATGGGATGGTGCCCTGGGCCGCACGCCGTCTGGTGGCGCGTTCCTGAGAAACAGAAGCCGGGAAGGCCCCGCCTGGTTGCAGGATGGGCAGCAAAACGCTGACCGCGGAAAGAAAACCAGACACTGTCTTACGGAACGTGGTGGATTGTATATGGTTTCTAAGAATGAGGATGATTAACGATACTGTCAGTAGGGAGTTGTAACCATGTTGACAGTGTGGCGCAGAACAGGGTAGCTGCGGATGTCGGGCTGGGCGTGCGACCTGTCGAAGATACCGGCGGGATCCTGACGACAGTGCCGGGTATTGAATGCATCCAGGATGCGGAACTCGTGTGACGGCCATGCAACCAACATCAGGTGCGGATGTCGTGCAGAATCCATGTCCATGAAGATGTTTCATGGAAGCCATCTCGTGCAACCGAGGAAACCCGCATGAGCCATTCCTACCAGGTGATATTCGAGAACAATCGGGAATGGGCCGAGCACAAGAAGGAACTTGACCCCGACTATTTCCGACGCCTGTCTCGTTCTCAGAATCCTTCCTACCTGTACATCGGCTGTTCGGACAGTCGTGTGGCCGTCGAGGAGCTGATGGGGCTGGAGCCGGGCGAGGTGTTCGTCCATCGCAACGTGGCCAATCTGGTCATCGGCATGGATCTCAATGTCTCGTCGACCATCGAGTATGCGGTCAGTCATCTGAAGGTGAAGCACATCATCATCTGTGGCCATTACAACTGCGGAGGTATCCGGGCCGCCATGCTGCCCCAGGACCATGGGCTGATGAATCCATGGCTGCGCAACATCCGCGATGTCTACCGGCTGCACAAGGACGAGCTCGATGCCATCGAGGACGAGCACCAGCGCTACGACCGTCTGGTGGAGCTGAACGTGCAGGAGCAGTGCATCAATGTCATCAAGATGGATTGCGTTCAGGCGCGCTATGTGGCTGACGGCTATCCGATCGTGCGTGGCTGGGTGTTCAACCTGCGCAATGGCCGGCTCATCGACCTGGACATCGATTTCGCGCACCTGATGGACGACATCCAGAAGATCTACGACATCACGGATTCGCACTGGGTGGTCAATCAGCGCAAGGTGGGCTGAAACAGGGCGACAGCGGCCTGAGCTTCGTCATCGCGCTCGTCCGCCAACCCCATTTGGAAGGCGCCACGCACAGGAATCACTCGGAAGGCCCGTTCCGGAATCGTTCGCTCACCAGCGAGCGCAGCCACTGGTGGGCCGGGTCGCGGTGCAGACGTTCCGGCCAGAGCATCAGCATCTCGAAGCCAGGGATCTCAAGGGGGGCAGACACCATCCCGACTCCGGGGTGGTTGCCTGCCAGGCGTTCCGGCACCATGGCCACCAGGTCAGTGCTGGCCAGCACATGCAGCAGCGACAGGAAGTGGGGGACCGACAGCACGACGTTGCGCTGCAGGCCGACCTCGGCCAGTGCCCGGTCGGTGGCGCCCTGAAAACCCCCTCCATCGTGCGAGACGATGGCATGTTCCAGACGACAGAACCGGGCCAGCGTGGGGCGCCGCTTCAGGACCGGGTGCCCCGCACGGGCGGCCAGCACGTAGCGTTCATGGAAAAGGCTGCGGCGTCTCAGGTGAGGCGGCGCTTCGGCCGTGATGTGGAAAGCCAGATCGAAGTCATCCTGCTGAGCGCGCTGCGACAGGAGCGGGGGCGAGAGCTGGTGGATGGCCAGGCGCATGCCGGGGGCCTGCTCTCGAAGCCGGGGCAGGATGGGTTGCAGGACCGTCATCAACGTGTAGTCGGTGGCGGCGATTCGCCAGGTTTGGTGTGCCGTGGCGGGATCGAAGGGCTCCGGAGGCGCGACGGCCTGACCCAGTGCATGCAGCGCATCGTGCAGCGGGATGCGCAGCTGCTCGGCACGTGCCGTGGGCTGCATGCCCTGCGGGCCGGGCAGCAGAGAGGATCATCCAGCAGCTCACGCAGGCGCGCCAGCTGCATGCTGACGGTGGGCTGTGCCAGGTTCAGGACCTGGGCGGTACGGGTGACATGCCGTTCTCGCAGCAGGGTGTCGAGCGTGACGAGCAGATTCAGGTCGATACGGCGCAGGATGCCGTGAAGTGGACGTGGTCCGGAGTCAGGGGCGTTCATGGTTCAGAAGGGGGGCGCAACCTGGGCTGCAATCCGGGCGTTCGGACAGATTCTGGTCCCCAGAAATGGGTCATTCCGTGAGTCCAGCGCTTGCCGTGATGGGCCGCCGCTGCCCCCGGAATGAGCGTATGCCTGTTCGAAGCATGAAAAAGCCGGCACGAGGCATGAACCTGTGCCGGCCTGTCTCGCCGTAGCCGAGGAGGAGGCCGTCAGCCTGCCGCCTTGCCGGGCCGTGTGTGGTTCACGGGGGCGGGCAGGGGCCTTGGGCGATGCCTTGCACCTTTCTTGCCCTTGCGTGTGGAACCCGGAACAGCCTGCAGGCCGCCGCGCAGGGCGTTGAGCAGGATGGCGATGGTGCTGCCGTTGTGCAGGACCGAGGTGGCGATGGGGCTGAGCTTGCCGGTGGCGGCACCGGCCAGGATGGCAGTGTTGGCGCCGACGATGAGCCTGAAGTTGGTGTCGATCTGCTTCATCGTGCGGTTGGCGATGGCCTTGGCATCGGCCACGCGGGCGATGTCGTCTTCCAGCAGCGCGATGTCGGAGGTCAGGCGCGCGAGGTCGGCACCCCTCTGCATGGCGATGCCGACGTGTGCACCGGCCAGGGCCGGGGCGTCGTTCATGCCGTCGCCCACGAAGGCGATCTTCGCACCGCTTGCGGTCAGCTCGTGCAGGATGCGGGCCTTGTCCTCGGGCATCAGCTGGGCATGGTGGCGTCCAGACCCAGGTCACGGGGCCAGCTCGGCGGCACGGACTTCGTGGTCGCCCGTCAGCATCAGGATGCGCTTGACGCCCAGGGTGCGCAGGCGCTTGAGCGTCTGGGCCGTATTGGCGCGCAGGCTGTCCTTCAGGGCGATGATGCCCAGCAGTCGACCACCCAGGCCGATGTAGAGCGGGGTCTTGCCTTCAGCCTGCAGGCGCTCGATGTCCTCCTCGTGGGCGCCCATGTCAATGGACTCATGCTCCTCGAGGAAGTGGCGCGAGCCGACCACGACGCGCTTGCCCTGGATGACGCTGGCCACACCGTGGGCGGCGATGAAGTCGACCTCCTCGTGCGGGAAGTGGCGGTTGCTGTGCCGGCGGGCGGCCTCGACCACGGCATGGGCCAGCGGGTGGAAGTAATGCTCTTCCACCGAGGCAGCCAGGTCGAGCACGTCCGTGGGATCGAACTCGGGGTCGAAGGCCAGCACGTCGGTGACGACCAGGGTGCCCGTGGTGAGGGTACCGGTCTTGTCGAAGACGAAGGTGTCGGCCTGGGACAGGCGCTCAGTGCGTCACCGCCCTTGAACAGCACGCCGTCACGGCCGGCGGTGTACATGGCGGACTTGAAGGCGACCGGGGTGGAGAGCTTGAGCGCGCAGGCGTAGTCGGCCTGCAGCACGGCGGCAGCCCGCTTCCAGTTGCGCGACACCAGCCAGGTGCTGCCGGCCAGACCCAGGATCCAGGGCACCAGCTTGTCGGCCAGACGGTCGGCGGTGAGCTGGGTGCCACTCTTGACCTGCAGCGCGTGCTGGACGTAGTTGGCGATGCGGGCACTGGCCGTGCCGGTACCGACATGCTCGGCGTAGATGCGGATGCGGCCTTCCTCGATGACGGTGCCGCAGAGCACGCTGTCACCCCGCTGGCGCAGGGCCGGCACGCTCTCGCCGGTCATGCTGGCTTCGTTGACGGTGGCCTCGCCACTGAGCACGGTACCGTCAACCGGGATGACGGCACCCGCTGCACAGATGACGGTATCGCCGACCACCACCTGGGCGGCGTCGATCTCAGCCCTCCTCGCCCTCGCGCTCGACCCAGACCGTGTCGGCATCGGGATGCAGCAGGTGCTTGAGCAGGTCGTCGGAGCGGCGGGCGATGGATTCTTCAGGTACTCGCCCAGCGCCAGCATGAAGAGCGTGGCGTTGGCCGCCATCTGGTCGCCGCTGGCGGTGGAAATGGCCACGGCCATCGCTTCCAGCACGTGGTTGTTGAGGCCTTCCTTGAGCAGATCCTCGATGGCGTCCTTGTACAGCGGCAGCGAGACGGCCAGCGTGGCCGGTTTTGCCAGCGGCTGGGGCACCTTGTTGGTGGTCAGCAGCAGCAGCGCGCTGGCCAGCAGGTCACCGCCGGTGGACAGCACGTTCTCGCCGGCCTTGCGCTTCTCGCAGCTGGCAGCCTGGACGGCGGCGCCGCTGGCGCCAGTGCAGACCGAGGCCGGAATGTGCGAGGCACGCGCTGCAGCAGGGGATGCTGGTCTTCTTGCCGTCGAACTGGATGGCGATGGAACGTGCTGCCGGGTTCAGGCGCACGCCGGTAACACCGGGCTGGTCACGTACCACGCGTTCCAGTGCCTGAGGCGCCAGCTTGGCGCTGCCCTTGGGCAGCGTGTAGCGATAGCGGACTCGGCCGTGCGACTGGTGAGCCACATCGAGCGTCTCGAACAGCAGGGGGGCTGCGGCGTTGGAGGAAGAAGGGCGCCCTTTGGCGTCCGGCTGTTGTTCCAGGGGCATGACGTGCAATGAATGCGTGGATGGCAAGGCGTGTGGTGGGAACCGAAAGACCGGCTGGACCGGTGCATCCGACGGGTCATGGCACCGGCTGCCCTGGGGGCAGGCCGGGCCTGGGGTGGATCAGTCCTCGGCGTTTTCCTGCTCGGCCGCGACTTCGGCCTTCAGGTCGGCGATCTGCTCCTTGAACTCCTCGACGCTGCCGGCCACACCGGCGTAGAGCTTCATGCCCATGCGGATGAGCTTGGCGCGCTTCTCAGGGATCACCCAGCACATAGGCGGCAGCGCCACCCAGCAGCAGACCCAGGATGAACTGTTCGGTCTGACGGTTGCCACCGAACAGGCCCGACAGACCCAGGCTTTGCAGGGCGCTGTGACCGTTGGCCTGAGCGGCATTGGGGAAGGCGCCATTGACGTTGGCGTTGGGCGTGCTGGCATTCTGCGGGAAGCCATTGAAACCCCTGCCCGTTGAAACCTTGAGCATTGAAGCCCTGGGCGTTGAACCCCTGGCTGTTGAAGCCTTGGCCGTTGAAGCCCTGGCCGTTGAAGCCCTGAGCATTGAAGCCCTGAGCATTGAAGCCTGACCGTTGAAACCTTGCGGGTTGAAGGCGTTGCCGTAGGCAGCCTGATTGAAGCCGCCATTGCCGTAGCCGTTGTCGAAGCCCTGGTTGGGGTAAGCCTGGTTGTCGTTGGAATCCTGATCCTGGTTGTCGTTGTTCCAGGTATTGAATTGATTGTTGCGGTTCGGATACTTCTGATTTTTCTTGGCCATTTCAGTTCTCCGTCATGGACAAAGCGTGTGTTCGGGGAACAGGAACCACCCGGGGTCCGAGCGAAAGGGTGTGAGGGCGGATCCTGGAAATTGATGTGGGCGTGCTGGGTTCAGGCCTCGTCACGCGGGGTGTGTGCCATCTGGATGTAGCGGGGGGACGCGTCTTCCTGGCTTGCCGGGGCGTCGTCGACGAGGTTGTCCACCTCGACGACTGCCGGACGGGCAGGGCGATCGGCCAGCCAGCGTTCGGCGGCCAGAACGACGGCGGCACCGGCGGCTGCCGTGAGCAGGGCGGCACCGGGGCGGGACTGGCGCAGGGCGCGGGCAGCAGCGGTGCCGGCCGAGGCGCGGCTCCGCCCTGCAGGGCCATGCGCACGGCGCGGCGGTCAAGGCGCTTGCCAGCGGGTTTTGCCGTCGGCGTTGCGGGCACGCTCGGCGCGTTCCTGCAGCGTGACGAGCAGGCCCGTGGTGATGCAGCCCTTGAAGAAGTCTTCCACGGCGGTGCTGCCCAGTGCCAGGGGCGGATTGCCGGGGGCGCAGCGAGGAAGGCCCTGTGCTCAGATTGCGCAACGTGGCGGGCACGTTGGCGGCAAGGCCGGACCCTGGGGCGTGCGAGCCGGGGGTGGGCAGGTTGGTGCCGAAGGGGAGCCGGAACGGTTGAAGGGGGTTCTCATGAAAGGTCAGTGCTGGCGAAAGGGTCAGTGCTGGCCGGCGTCGTCATTCGATCCGGATTCGGTCGAAGGCGTGGCGGAGGCCGCGGCCTGCTCGGTCTTGGGGGTCTGAGGACGCTTGCGGGGGCGACGGCGCGGTGCCGGCGTCTCCTCGGAAGCCTCGCGCGCCGCGGTGGTGCGGCGGCTGCTCTTGGGGCTGGCGCCGCCCGCCTGCGAGTGCTGGCGCTGCGCGCGGCACGTCTGCGGGTGCCCGTTGCGCTGCGGCTGCCCTTCTTCGGTGCCGGAGCCTCCTCGTGCGGGGCGGGCAGCAGCAGGGCGCTGGCGTCTTCATAGGCGCTGTCGGCGTCGCCCGCGTGGGCGGCGCTGCGGCGATGCAGCTTGTCGGCCACCTTGCGGCGCATTTCGGCGCCGGTCTCGCGCACGGTGTCCAGACCGTCGCTGGCTTTCTGTTTCAGCGTGTCGCCAGCCTGACGGATCTGGCTGCCGGCCTTCTTGAGGCCTTGCTGAACGGCTTTGGTGCGCACGAGCTGGGTGGCGGCGGCGCCTGCGGCGGCGCCGATGATCAGGGGCAGGATGGGAAGCATGGTTCAGTTCTCCGGGTCATGGGAGGGAGACCAGGCGGCATCGGTGGAATCGTCCGTTTCGTCCGGATGGTCGGAAGGCGCGGCCTGGCCGCTGCAGTCGCAGGCGGCGGCGCAGGCGGCGCGCTGTTCGCGCAGGATGCGGGCGTGGCGCCCGCCCTGCACGGCCAGGCTGCCGACGACGGCGCCGGCCACCAGCATGGGGTGGGCCGCGCGCAGCACGGTGCCTGTGAAGCCCAGAACGCCCCCTGACGGGTGAGCAGGGGCAAAGAACGCTTCCATGGCGTCACCGATGACGCCATGGCTGACGTGGGCCTGCGCCGGGTCGATGCCCTGGGCGGCATGCAGGCGCTCACGGTCGACGGCAGCCTGCCAGGCACGTTGCAGCGCGGGCAGATCACGGGTGAGCAGGTCGGACTGCAGACGTTCGAACTCGCGGCGCAGCGTGGGGTCAGGGGTGAGGGTGACCAGCTGCTGATAGACGCCGGCGCTGTTGAACGTGCCCTGCATGGCGCGCTCAGGCTTTCACGCCAGCCGGTGACCAGGGGCTCCGGGGTGGGCGAGGACAGGGCCGGGAGCGGAACACCGAACTGCTGGTACAGGTTGCCCAGCAGCGTGATGCGCTGGGCGGTGCTGTCGAGCAGGGTCTGCAGCGGCGCCTGGTTGCCGTGGGTGGCCACGGCCGACGTGTAAAAGGCCCAGGAGGCCTGCTGTTCCTGCAGGGCGACAGCGAGGATCGGGCCGGGGCCACCGTAGGCCAGGTCAGGGCGCGGCATGGCGAAGTTGTTCATGGGCTTCATCCAGAATGGTTCGCAGGGTCTGCGCCGCGGGCGTGTCGGCATTGGCCAGCAGATCGGGCCACGCGGCATTCGGGATCACGGCGGGATCGTATTCGATGGTGCAGGAGCGTGCCAGCAGGTTCCAGCTGATGTTCTTCACGCCCCGGATGCGGCGCAGGGCCGTGGTGATGGCCTCCGAGCGGCCTTCGGGCCCCTCGAAGCTGACGCCGTTGAGGGCGCCCTTGCCGAGCTTGAGACGCAGGCGACCGGGCACCTGATGGGCGATGGTGAGCCAGGGACGGAAATGCGCGAGCACGACGCCCGGCGGCGTCTGCGGGGTGAAGGTGACGGGGGTATCGGCAGCCATGTGTGTGCAGTTACGGACGGCGGCCGCGAGGATACGGAAGGCAGGCCGCCATGGGCGGGATTGTGCCTGATTTCTTGCGAACGTGCAGTCTTTCTTTGTTAATCTGCCGTGATGACGCCCGCTTCATTTCATACATGCAGTCGCTGACGCATTCGCATTTTCATGCACTTCCGCAAATCATTGAAACAACGATAAAACGTAGGCGAAGGCTACAGAAGCTGGCACGCGGCACGGTGCGCCGGATGATCATTTCCGGCATGGAAAGACCATGGTCCCAGGGCAGGCACCGGCCGACCGCTTCGGTCGGCCGGAGAAAACGAAGGGAGGGTCAGAGTCCCTCGGGGCGGACATAGCCCGGGAAGTGCTGGTCCAGGGCCTGGCGGAAGGCTTCGGAACGGAAGGCCTTCTTCAGGTCCTGGGCCCAGGGGGCGTTCTGGTTGGCCTGGCGCACGGCCACCACCTGCTGGTAGGCCACCGGGGGTTTCTCCAGGGTCAGGGCGCGGGTGAAGTCCAGGCCGGCGGCCGTGGCGTAGTTGCCGGGCACGATGGCCAGTGTGGCATCACCCACGGTACGCGGCAGCTGGGCGGCTTCCACCGGCACGAAGCGCAGCTTCCTGGGGTTCTCGGCCACATCCCGGGTGCCTACACGCAGCGGATCGATACCGCCCTTCAGCGTGATGAGACCCTGCTGGGCCAGAAGCTGCAGGGCACGCGCCAGGTTGGCGGGGTCGTTGGGCAGGGTCACGCTGTCCCCTTCCTTGACATCGGAAAACTTGCCCACCCTTTCCGAGTAGATGCCCATGGGGGCCGTGGTGCTGGGTACCAGCGCCACGAGGTCCAGCTTGCGGTCCTCGGCAAAACGCTTCAGGTAGGTGATGTGCTGGAACAGGTTGGCGTCAAGCGAGCCTTCGGCCAGCGCCAGATTGGGCTGGATGTAGTCGTTGAACTCGATCAGCTTGACGGTGTAGCCGTCCTTTTCCAGCTGGGGCACGACGGCCTTCTTCAGCACGTCGTAGTTGTAGCCGGCCGTGGCGCCCAGAACCAGGTGCGTGTGGGTGGGGTCGGCGGCCTGGGCATGCCTGATCGGGAGCGGCAGGGTGGCCGATGCGATGACGGCGGACAGCGCGGCGCCGACGAAGCGACGGCGGGAAGGGGTGTGCATGACGTATTCTCCGGGAAAATGATTCGGTCCCGGCGATATTAGCGCCAGCCCGCCGAGCTGAATGCCAAGGATGGCTCCATATGCGTCAGACGCATATCGTCATGCGTTTTTTGCCATGGCATGCGGGCGTTGCCCGGCGTGCCATGGATGTCGCACGTCAGAGGATGGCCGTCAGGAAGGTGATGCCGCCCAGGATGAAGCCCGGAGCGTTGGAGATGGTGACGGGCCAGTCACGCCCCTTTCTTGAAGAGGGCGTAGATGACCCAGAGCAGGCCGTTGACGCAGGCCACGGCCGGCTGGATGGGAGTGCCCTTCTGGCCGGCCAGGTTCATCTGGATCTGCGGCAGGTAGGCCACGTACATGCCAATGGCGGTGATGGTGGCGATGATGCCCAGGATGCTGGCGGCTTTTGCAGAGAGTTTCATGGCGTCCGTCCCTCAAAGTGCGGTCCAGAAGGTGATGAGGCCCAGCACGATGCCGGGTGCGTTGGCCAGCGCCACCGGGATGTCGCGCTGCGGCTTGAAGAGCGCATAGATCACCCAGAGGGTGCAGTTGATGGCGGCCACCAGCGGCTGCAGGGCGCTGCCTTTCTGTCCCGCCAGGTTCATCTGGATCTGGGGGATGTGGGAGACGTACATCGAGACGGCCGTGATCGTGGCGATGGTGGCCAGGACCTGGGTCTGCCGATCGGTCAGTTGCATGGGGATTATTCCGTGGGAGAGGGGAGGACGGTGTCTTTCTGCCAAGCTTGTCGGCCTGTGACACACAATCATCAATATAACCTCACGGCAGGCAAGGCAGTGCGTTTGACCCTGAATCTCGTTGCAAGGTGGATGGAAATCATTGGCCGGGATGATGGACCGACGTTCAATGGTCTGATTCGGAAAACCGTGCTGACAGAGAGGGGCTGGAGGGAAGGATTGTGTCGCCGGCCATGAGACACGCCAGGGAGCATGGACAGAGGGCACGTGCAGAGGGCACGCGCCGCGTTGAGGAGCCGTCCTTGGCGTCAAAAGCGAGGCATATCTGAAAATCTCATGATAGGGTGGCCTGCTTCATCGTTTTTCGCATATGCAAGCGCCTAGAATCCGCGGCATGGATTGGTCCTATGTGCAGGAAATCATCCCGCGCTTTGTCCAGGCGGCACTGGTGACGCTGAGGCTCTCGGCCTGGGGCGTGAGCCTGTCGTTGCTGCTGGGCCTGGCTGTGGCGCTTGTCACCAGCTACCGGGTGCGTCCCTTCGACAGCCTGGCGCGGGCCTACATCGAGCTGTCGCGCAACACGCCGCTGCTCATCCAGCTCTTCTTCCTGTATTACGGACTGCCCAAGATCGGCATTCACTGGGATGGCTTCACCTGCGGGGTGATCGCGCTGACCTTCCTGGGCGGCAGCTACATGGCCGAGGCACTGCGTGCCGGCCTGCAGGCGGTGCCGCGTGGACAGGTGGAGTCGGCGCGTGCCATCGGGCTCAAGCGGGCCCAGGTGCTGTGGCATGTGGTGCTGCCGCAGGCACTGGCCATCGCACTGCCGGCACTGACGGCCAATGCGCTCTTCTTGGTGAAGGAGACCTCGGTGATCAACGCGGTGTCGGTGGCCGAGCTGCTGTTCGTCACCAAGGACATCATTGGCACCGACTACATGACCAACGAAGCGCTCTTCATGCTGCTGGTGTCGTACCTGGTGCTGCTGCTGCCGCTGTCGTGGTTGGCGGCATGGGTGGAGAAAAGGATGCGGAGGGCGGAATATGGCGGCGCTTGAGGTGCTGCTCTCGGGCCAGAACGCGCCGCGGCTGCTGCACGGGCTGTGGCTGACGCTCTACATCTCGGTGATCTCGGTGGCGGCCTCGGCGCTGCTGGGCACGGGGCTGGGTCTGCTGATGCGCAGCGGGAGTGCTGTGGTGCGTGCCGGCTGCCGCCTGTATCTGGAGACGATCCGGATCGTGCCGATCCTGGTGTGGCTGTTCGTGCTGTACTTCGGGCTGCCTACCTGGACGGGTGGCACGTGGATGCCCTGTGGGTGTGTGTGGGCGTGTTCTCGCTGTGGGGCACGGCCGAGATGGGAGACCTGGTGCGCGGAGCGCTCTCGTCGCTGCCGCCGCATCAGCGCACCTCGGCACTGGCCCTGGGCCTCACGCGGGCGCAGGTGTTCCGGTACGTGGAGGCACCGCAGGCGCTGCGCCGGGTGCTGCCGGGGGCCATCAACCTGTTCACGCGGATGGTCAAGACCACGTCGCTGGCGGCACTGATCAGCGTGATGGAAGTGGTGAAGGTGGGACAGCAGATCATCGAGCGCTCGCAGATGATCGAGCCGAAGGTGCCCATGGCCTCGTTCTGGATCTACGGGCTGATCTTCCTGCTGTATTTCCTGGTGTGCTGGCCGCTGTCATGGTGGGCAGCGCGACTGGAGCGACGCTGGGTGGCATGACAGGGCGAGGACGGACGCAACGCACTGGGCACCGCGGGTGGGACGCATGGTCGGTGCATGACGCGCAAGGTCAGGGTCCGGAGAACGTGAATCAAGGGGCGCAGGAACGGGACGGGAGAACGTGAAGGATGAGGCACGAGGAAGAAACGCATCGCGCCACGCCGGGCAATGAGTCCGCGGGCAATGAGTCCGGCGAGGCACTGCTGACGCTGCATGGCGTGCACAAGCGCTATGGCGATAACGTGGCGCTGCATGGCGTTGATCTGACGCTGCACCGGGGCGAAGTGGTGGTGATCCTGGGGCCGTCGGGCTGCGGCAAGAGCACGCTGCTGCGGACCATCAACGGCCTGGAACCGATCCAGGGCGGCGAGATCAGCATGGCGGGCGTGGGCGTGTTTGGCCGTGACGTGTCGTGGGATCAGGTTCGCCAGAAGGTGGGCATGGTGTTCCAGAGCTATGAACTCTTTGCCCACATGAACGTCATCGACAACATCCTGCTGGGGCCGCTGAAGGTGCAGAAGCGCGACCGTGCGGAAGCCGAGGCCGAGGCGGACCGACTGCTGGAGCGGGTCGGGCTGCTGGCACGCAAGCAGGCCTGGCCGCGCGAGCTGTCGGGCGGTCAGAAGCAGCGCATTGCCATCGTGCGGGCACTGTGCATGAACCCGGAAGTGATCCTGCTGGACGAGATCACGGCGGCGCTGGATCCGGAGATGGTGCGCGAGGTGCTGGACGTGGTGCTGGAGCTGGCGCGCGAGGGCATGAGCATGATCATCGTCACCCACGAGATGGGTTTTGCCGAAAAGGTGGCGGACCGGATCGTGTTCATGGACCAGGGGCGGATTATCGAGGAAGGGGCTCCCGCCGCATTCTTTGCCCGGCCGCAGACCGAACGGGCCCGGGGTGTTCCTGAACGGGCTGGACTATTGAAGAAAGGCCGACGCCGAAGGCGGATGGGTGACGGCGTTTGGCGTGTGGCGATCTGACGTTCGACACTCTGGCGGTGTTCCGGCTCTGGAAGGGGCATGGACGATGGATGTTGTAGGGGCACGGTAGCGTCGTGCCTCGAGTTTTAGAAGCAAGGGCGGTATGAACCGTGCCGCTTGTCTGAGTGGTAAGCATCCGAAACAACCTGGAAAGGAAAGACATCATGAAATTTGCATTCAAGCCGGTACTGATGGCTGCCCCTGCTGGCGGCCGGTGTGGTGAGTGGCAGCTATGCGATGGCGGCTGATGACGGGCTGGCACGGATCAAGGCCAGCGACCGCATCCGCATCGGCGTGTTCGGTGACAAGCCGCCCTTTGGCTACATCGACAGCGAAGGCAAGAGTCAGGGGCTTCGATGTGGAGATTGCCAGGACTTTGCCAAGGATCTGCTGGGCAGCCCCGACAAGGTGGAATACGTGATCACCGAGGCGGCCAACCGGGTCGAGTACCTGAAATCCGGCAAGGTGGACATCATTCTGGCCAACTTCACGCAGACGAAGGAACGCGCCCGCGTGGTGGATTTCGCCGCGCCCTACATGAAGGTTTCGTTGGGTGTGGTCTCTCCCACCAAGGCGCCCATCAAGTCCGTGGATGAGCTGGAAGGCAAGACGCTGCTGGTGAACAAGGGCACCACGGCCGATGCGTATTTCAGCAAGAAGTACCCGGATATTTCGCTGCTGAAATATGACCAGAACACCGAGACCTTCGATGCGCTGAAGGATGGTCGCGGCGCAGCGTTGGCGCATGACAACGCACTGCTGTGGGCCTGGGCCAAGGAAAATCCCGGGCTATGAAGTCGCCATCGGCCAGCTGGGTGAGCCGAATTCATCGCTCCGGCGGTGAAGAAAGGTGATGACGCCCCTGCGCGCCTGGATCGACCAGGAAGTGGCCAAGCTCAAGCAGGACGGCCGTCTGAAAGCCGCCTACGAGAAGACCCTGCGCCCGGTCTACGGCGACAAGGTCCCGGCCGAGCAGCTGCTGGCGGAATGAGGGCTGGCTGGCGCTTGGTGGCGTGTCAGACTGCCGAGCAGGCACTGCTTGATCAGCGCCTGCTCGTGGTGTCTGGTAGTCAGTATCAGGCCATCCTGGACATGCTGGACCGTCCGGAACAGGAGAACCCGGGGTTGGCCGACCTGTTTTCCCGGCCGCCGGTCTGGGTCGCTCAATGAAGCGGGTGGCGCCACAGCCGTTGGTAGCCCGGAACTCTTCGATTGTGGCCGGTTGGCGCTGTTGGATTGATATCGATGTTCGGTGCAGACGCCAAGCAGGTTCTGAGTCGGCAGACAAGCCCTTGAATCTTCAGGGCTGAGGATCAGCCCGCGGCGTGAGCTGGCACGGATGGCCGCCAATCCGGCCATCGCAAAGCGGTGCAGGTGGTCGACCAGCACGTCGGGCTGCATGTGCCGCAGCTCATGCAGGCCCCGGCAGTTCCGTCGGGCGATCAGCATCATGATGCAGGGGGCGCCGACGCTGAACATGCAGCGTGTGACCACCGGGTCGTCGGCGTCGATGCCGATGATCTCGGCCACCAGCTGGCGCACCAGCGACAGCTTGGGGGCGCTCTCGGTCTGGAACAGCACCCTGCAGGTGCGAGGAAGGGCCATCACTGGCGGCCAGCAGGCCCAGGTGCCAGTTGGTCTGTGCGCTGGTGGCCTGGCTGACCAGCTGGGTCATCAGGATGCGAAGCCTTTCGGACGCTGGCAGCGGTGCATGCACGAGCTGGCTGAGCGCGTCGACGGTGAAGAGTCGCCGGTGGGCCTCGATCAGCGTGGCCTCGGTAGAGGCCGCTGCGGCTGCCGAAGTGATAGCTGATGGAGGCCAGGTCCACGCCGGCGTGGGCGGCCACCGCCTTGCTGGTGGTCTCGGCAAGGCCCCGACTGCCGAACAGCTCGCCCGCGGCCTGCAGGATGCGGGCACGGGTGGCTTCGCCGTCGGTACGGGAGGGTGCGGGCACTGGCGGGGTTGGGGGTCATGGGCGCATTGTTCCTGATTTGCGGCGCTCTGGCCATCCTGTGCCGCATGCCGGGTGTGCCAACCGGTGCTGTGTGCTCGCACGAGTTCAGCGGTTCCGGGTATCCCGCATCATTCGCAGCCTGAGGTGTACCTTGCGGCGCCCGGCCTGACTGGGTTGGGCCGCAGAGTACCGTTGCGCAGGACTACACGCCAGAGCGTGCCAGGCCGCAGGGCTGAGTCCTTCGATGGCATGGGCAGCATTCACTTGACGTCTCCATAGGGCCAATTTCAATTCAATTTAATTTTAAGATAAGATGGGTTCCACGAGATGGCCTACTGTCCGTCCGGGGATGCGCTCATGAAGAAACCCATCGTGATGATCGTGCTGCTGGCCGCCGTGGCGGCGTGCTGGTACGGCTGGCAGCACTGGCGTCCGCAGGGACAGGGACGCCGGCGTTTTCTACGGCAACATCGACGTGCGGCAGGTGTCGCTGGCCTTCGAGGGCAGCGGCGGGGCGCGTGGCGCAGGTGGCCGTGGAGGAAGGCGACCGGGTGCAGCCGGGTCAGGTGCTGGCGGTGCTGGATACGCGCACGCTGGCGCTGCAGGCTGATCGAGGCGACGGCCCAGCTGCGGGCGCAGGAAGAGAACCTGCGGCGGCTGAAGAACGGTGCACGGCCGGCCGAGATTGCCCAGGCACGCAGCCGGCTGGCGGCTGCCCAGGCGGATGCCCAGCGTGCCCGCCGTGAGCAGGCGCGGCTGGAGCGGATCGCAACGGCCAGTTCCGGCGCGGTGAGCGTGCAGGATGTGGACCGGGCGCGCAGTGCGGCCCGGGTGGCGCAGGCCGCCGTGAAGGAGCGGCAGGATGCGCTGGCACTGGTGCAGGAGGGCGCACGCCGCGAGGAGATTGATGCAGCTGATGCCCAGGTGGCGGCGGCACGTGCCCAGCTGGCCCTGCTGCGCCATCAGCTGGACCAGGGGGAACTGCGGGCGCCAGTGACGGCCGTGGTGCGTTCTCGCCTGCTGGAGCCGGGCGACATGGCGTCGCCACAGCGCCCGATTCTGGCGCTGGCGGTGACCACTCCCAAATGGGCGCGCATCTACGTGGATGAGTCCAGCCTGGGGCAGGTGAAGCCCGGGCAGGCGGCGCAGCTGAGCGTTGATTCGATGCCGGGAAGGACGCTGGCCGGCAGGGTTGGCTACATCTCGTCGGTGGCCGAGTTCACGCCCAAGTCGGTGCAGACCGAGGTGCTGCGCACCAGCCTGGTGTACGAGGTGCGGGTGCTGGTGGATGACCCCGATGATGCGCTGCGGCTGGGGCAGCCGGTGACGGTGCGGCTGGAGTCAGGCACAGCGGACCGGAACCATGAGGGCCGGATGAATCCGTGGTTCGCGCCGAGGGCCTGACCCGGCGCTTCACGGGTCCGGACGGGCGTCCGCGGGTGGCCCTGGATCGGGCATCGCTGTCGGTGACCTGGCAGCTCACGGCCCTGGTGGGGCCGGATGGCGCGGGCAAGACCACGCTGATGCGGATGATGGCGGGGCTGCTGGCGCCGGACGAGGGCAGTCTCCATGTGCTGGGACTGGACGTGACTCGCAACGCCCAGGAGGTCCAGGATCGCATCAGCTACATGCCGCAGCGCTTTGGCCTGTATGAGGATCTGAGCGTGCAGGAGAACCTGGACCTGTATGCTGATCTGCATGGTGTGCCGCAGGCTGTGCGCCGCGAACGCTTTGCCCGGCTGATGGCCATGACGGATCTGGCGCGCTTCACGGCGCGTCCCGCTGGCAAGCTTTCGGGCGGCATGAAACAGAAACTGGGCCTGGCCTGCACGCTGGTGCGATCGCCCGAACTGCTGCTGCTGGACGAGCCCAGTGTAGGGGTGGATCCGCTGTCGCGCCGCGATCAGTGGGAGATCCTGCTGCAGCTGGTGCGGGACGAGCAGCTGAGCGTGGTGGTGAGTACCGCCTATATGGATGAGGCCGAACGCTGTGCGCACGTTCACGTGATGAACGCTGGCCAGGTACTGGCCAACGGCACGCCGCAGGCACTGGCGCAGCGGGCGCAGGGCCTTGCCTTCGTGGCGACGCCGCCGGGCGGCATGGTCGCGCGCATGCTGCAGGCGCGGCTGCTGGATGCAGCGTCTGCCGTGGTGGACGCCGTGCCCCGCGGTGGACAGGTGCGCTTCATACCCCGGCCGGATGTTGATGAAGCGGCATTGCGGCCGATGCTGGAGAACGTGGAGGTGCATCCCCGACCGGCCGAGCTGGAGGATGCCTTCATGCTGATGCTGCGCCAGCACGCAGAGGCGGTCGGTGGGCAATCGTCTTCGGAAGAGCCGCCTGCGGCCGGAGTGGACCGAACCCTGCACGGATCGTGGAACGATGCTCTGACGGCCCCGGCCCCCGGCCCCGGATGGCCAGCGCCCAGCAGCCGTGACGCAGCAGGATCTGACTGCGGCGTTTCTGCCGTTGAATGAAGGGGCAGGGGCTTCCCGCCGGGACGCGTCCGGGGTGTCCTCTGCAGACATCTGCCGTCTTGCCCGTGACAGACCATGCTGAACCCGTCATCGTCGTGCGCGATCTGGTGCGCCGCTTCGGTGATTTCACGGCAGGTGGCCAGCACCTCGTTCGAGGTGCGGCGGGGCGAGATCTTCGGCTTGCTGGGGCCCAACGGGGCGGGCAAGACCACCACATTCCGGATGCTGTGCGGATTGTTGCCGGCCACCAGCGGCTCGCTGCAGGTGGCGGGCGCGAACCTGCGGGTGGCGCCGGCACGGGCGCGGGCACGCATCGGCTACGTGGCGCAGAAGTTCTCGCTCTATGCCACGCTAACCGTGCGCGAGAACCTGGCGTTCTATGGGGCGGCAGCCTATGGCCTGCACGGCCGTCAGCTCACCGAGCGGATGCAGTGCCATGCTGCAGCGCTTTTGATCTGGATCCTGAGGCCGAAAGCGGTCTGCTGCCAGCCGGCTATCGCCAGCGGCTGGCCATGGCGGCAGGGCTCATCCATGCGCCCGACATCCTGTTCCTGGACGAGCCCACCAGCGGCATCGACCCACTGGCGCGGCGTGCATTCTGGCGCACCATCACGGCGCTGTCGGCGCAGGGTGTGACGATCGTCATCACCACGCACTTCATGGAGGAGGCCGAATACTGCGACCGCATTGCCATCCAGGATGCGGGGCGGATGCTGGCGCTGGGCACGCCGCACGAGGTGCGCGAGCTGGCCGGTGGGGCGGGTCGCGACATGAATGCGGCGTTCATCGCCATCGTCGAGCGGGGGCGCAGCGGAGGTGGATCGTGAGTCGTGCTGACATTCGGGCACCGGGAGGCGGGGCATGAGGGCGACGGGTTTCTGGCGCCGGCTGTGGGCGCTCGTGAAGAAGGAGTTCCGCCAGATGCTGCGCGATCGCAGCAATCTGCTGGTGGGGCTGGCGCTGCCGGTGACACTGATCCTGCTGTTCGGCTATGGCATGTCCTTCGACGTGAAGGGACGTGCGGGTGGCGATGGTGCTGGAAGATGCGTCACCCCGGGTGCAGCAGGTGCTGGCCGGACTGCGTGGATCCACCTACATGGAGTCGCGCTGGGCAGGCAGCATGCCCGAGGCCGAACAGTGGTTGCGGCGACACAAGGTGGAAGCCATCCTGCGGGTGCCGTCGGATTTTTCCGGGCGGCTGCAGACTGGCGATGCGAAGGTGCAGCTGGTGGTCAATGGCAGTGAATCCACGTTGGCTGCCTCCATCGAATCCTACGTGAATGGCGTGCTGGCGCTCTGGGCGCAGAAAGAGGCGGATCGGGCCGGCCCGGCCGGGCAGATCCTGGCGGCAGGCAGCGTGCAGGTGCAGCAGCGGCTGTGGTTCAACGAGGCTGGCGAGAGCACCTGGTTCCTGGTGCCGGGGCTGCTGGTGCTGGTGCTCACGCTGATCGGGGCCTTTCTCACCTCGCTGCTCATTGCCCGTGAATGGGAGCGTGGCACGATGGAATCGCTCTTCGTGACACCGGTACGACCGCTGGAGATCGTGCTGGCCAAGCTGATTCCCTACGTGGGGGTTGGGCTGGTGGATCTGGCCGTGTGCCTGCTGGCCGCGCATTTCCTCTTCGAGGTGCCGATGCGCGGATCGCTGGGCATGATGGTGGTGGGCGGCACGCTGTACCTGGTGGTGTCGCTGCTGATGGGGCTCTTCATTTCGGGGCGCACGCGCAACCAGTTCCTGGCCAGTCAGGTGGCGCTTCTGGGCAGCCTGCTGCCCTCGATGATGCTCTCGGGCTTCATCTTCGACCTGCGCACTTCACCGGCGCTGGTGCAGATCACCGGGCATGTGCTGCCGGCCACGCACTTCATGGGGCTGACCAAGAGCCTGTTCCTGATGGGCAATCACTGGCCGACCATGCAGGAGCCTGGGTCATTCTGCTGATATATGCGGCTGCTGCTGTGGGCCACGTTGCGCACGGTAAGAAAACGGCTGGACTGACAGGGCAGGGCGGTGGAGATCCGAACGCAGAGAGAGAAGCGGCAGGTGAAGGCGCGTGTTGTCGATCCTGCCCGCGGGGTATCCGGATGAGGCAGGATGAAATGCATGGGGCGTGGCTGGCCGGATGGCTGCTGGCAGTCCGGCAGGTGCTGGCGCTGATCCGCAAGGAGCTGCTGGCGCTCTTCAAGGAGCCGGCCAACCGCATCATCCTGTTCGTGCCGGCGCTGCTGCAGGCGCTGCTCTATGGTTATGCGGGCACCTATGACCTGCACGACACGCCCTATGCGGTGCTGGATCAGAGCCGTAGCGAGGTGTCGGCCCGGTTGCTGGCACGCATCGAGAGCAACGGGCTGTTCCGGCAGGTGGCAACACTGTCCGATGTCCGGCAGATTGCCGACGTGATCGATGAGGGGCGGGCCATGTTCGTCGTGAGCATTCCGGCCGACTTCGCACCCCGGCTTGCGCAGGGGCAGACCACGGCGATGCAGCTCATTCTGGATGGCCGCAACTCGGTGACGGCGGGACTGGCCTCGGGCTACGTCAGCAGCATCGTGGGCAGCTACAACCAGACGCTGCGGCAGGCGGCGGGGCTTTCCGGCACGGGCGGGGTGCAGATCGAGCGGCGTGCCTGGTTCAATCCGAACCTGGAGTCGCGCTGGTCCCTGATGCCGACGCTGATCGCCTCGCTGAGCCTGATACAGACGCTGCTGCTGGCGGCGCTGTCGGTGGCGCGCGAGCGCGAGCAGGGCACCTTCGACCAGTTGCTGGTGACGCCGCTCATGCCGATGCAGATCCTGGTGGGCAAGGCGGTGCCGTCGGTGATGGTGGGCCTTCTTCAGTCGACCATCATCCTGCTGATCATCCGCTTCTGGTTCCAGATCCCGATGGCAGGGTCGATCGTGACGCTGTACCTGGGGCTCCTGGTGTTCACGGTGGCCGCCGTCGGCGTCGGGCTATCGCTGTCGGCGCTGTCGCTGACCATGCAGCAGGCCATGCTCTACACCTTCCTGGTGGTCATGCCGCTGATGATGCTCTCGGGCATGCTCACGCCGGTCCGCAACATGCCCGAGGTGCTGCAGGTGGCCACCTATGCCTAATCCGCTGCGTTTCGGTGTGGCCATTGCGCGGGGCGTGTACCTGGAAGGGGAGCCACGTTCGTCGACATCGTGCCGCACCTGATTCCGCTCGTCGTGATGATCGCGGTGACGCTGCCGCTGGCCACTTGGCTGTTCCGCCATCGGCTGGGCTGAACCCGCAGCCTGATCAGGCTGTCCGCCACTCCCGGGCCAGTGTGGCCACCAGTTGCGCAGCGGGCATCTCGCGGATCATCGGCGCGCCCTGGCCGGCCCAGTGAGCGGCATGAGTGTGCTCACCCCGGCGGCTGGCAGCGGCATGGAGCTGCTTGGCGGCATCGTAGGCACGAGGGTAGGCGGCAGGCGGAGGTGCATCCGGCGCTTCGCCGTAGTCGATGAACGGGCTGACGATGCCACGGGCGGGACGGCCGGAAAGTACCCGGGTCAGTCGGGTACGGGCGGCGTCGGCGCCCGGAGGCGTGCACGGTAGGCCGCGTTGGCGGCGGATTCCGGACAGGCCACGAAGGCGGTGCCCAGCTGCAGCAGGGCAGCGGCGCCCAGTTCCCGCATGGCGCGAATGGCGTGCCTGTCCATGATGCCGCTGGCAGCGATGATGGGAAGCCGGGTGTTCAGGACCAGCTGTCTCACCAGCACGGCAGTGCTCAGGTGCTCGTCGGGCAGGAGCGGCACACCGGGTTCGGGATCGAAGTAGCCCCGGTGGCCGCCGGCCTCGATGCCTTGCGCGATGATGGCATCCAGTCCAGCCGCTTCGATCCGACGGGCCTCATCCAGGCTGGTGGCGCTGGCCAGCAGGCGATGCCGGCTTTCAAGGCCTGCAGCTGGTGAGGCGCTGGCAGCCCGAAATGAAAGCTCACCACCGCCGGACGGGTTTCCAGCAGGACACCCAGCATCCGGTCGTCATCCATGAAGCTGGGATAGACCTCGACCAGTCGGCTGGGTGGCGCCATGTCCAGGCGGGCATAGAGCGGTGCCAGATGGCGTAGCCAGGCCGCATCGCCGGCCGGATCGGGGGCGGGCGTCCGATGGCAGAAAGACGTTGACGTTGAAGGGCCGGTCGGTGAGGACTCGGTGGCTTCGATCATCCGGACGCGCGTCTTCAGGCGAGCTGGCACCCGCGCCCAGACCGCCCAGTCCCCGCGTTGCTGACGGCAGCCGCCAGTTCCGGTGTGGCCACGCCGGCCATGGGGGCTTTCAGTGATGGGCAGGGCCAGGCCCAGGCGTTCCATCAGGCATGGGAGTGGTCGCTGCTCATAGGGTGTCTCCCTGTGCTGCCGGGTTTGCTGGCAGTCGCTTTTTGGTTTCCCGGTAGCAGACCCGCATCGTGGATGGTGCCCTGCTACCGCCGAATACGCCTTTTACCGGCTACGCCTTTTACCGCCGAATGTAGCGATAGCCGATCCAGCCGCCCAGCAGGCCGCCCAGGTGGGCGAAGTGGGCCACGTCCTGTTGCGTGCCGGTCAGGCCGAGCCAGAGTTCCAGTGCCGCGTAGATGGCCACGAAGACGCGGGCCGGCAGTGGGATGGGGGGAATCAGCAACATGACCCGCTCGTGCGGGAAGACCAGGGCATAGGCCAGCAGGATGCCGAAGACGCCGGCCGAGGCGCCAATGATCGGGGCACCGTTGATGGACAGGATTTCGCCGACCAGCATCTGGGCAATGGCACCGAAGACGATGGCCGACAGATAGGTGATGGCCGTGCGGCGTGGCCCCCAGACCATCTCGATGCGCGAACCGAACATCCAGACGGCAACATGTTGAACAGCAGATGGGTGAAATTGCCATGCAGCACGCTGTAGCTGAGGATCTGCCAGGGATGGGTCAGCAATATGGACAGGTCAGTGCCAGAGCGCGAACCAGGCCATCATCTCGTAATAGAAGTTCTGCTGCAGCAGGTAGAAGATGGTGTTGATGAGCAGGACGGCGCGGACAAATGGGGCAATGGCAGGTCTCGATGGTGGCGATGGGCCGGCCAGCGGGTGGCCGGGGGCCGGAATGGGAGGAACTAGGGGTTCGGGTGATTACTGGGGACGAGGGCGCCCGTGTTCGACGGGCCACGCCGGGGCACGCATCAAGCCCCGGCGCGCGGGCGCCCAGCGGGTCTCAGGCTCTGCCCAGCGACCCGCGGAACAGGTCTCGGGCATGGCCGGTGGAGGGCACTGGGCGGACCGGGGATGCGCCCTTTGCGGCGTGCCGGCCCGAAGGGCTGCGGCAGGTCCGGGCGCGACGTGCGGGGATGCCTTGTCAGTGGCCGAGGCGCTCACGGCAGGCGGGGTGCTTCCCGACGCAGGGGCTGTCGGGACGCGATGCCCTTGTCGGCCGCGCTGGGCAAGGCCGGCGCTGGTTGCCCTGCAGGGTGTTCCGGTTTTTCCGGGGCGCTGGCGCCGTGCGCACCTGCTGCCTGCGCTGGCCTGGCCGTGGCACGCTCCTGCCGCCTGCAGCCCGGCTTCCAGCCGGTTGCCGTCGAACGGGTGGTCCACCGGGGCGCGTCGGCAAAGATTGGCGACAGACGGGCGCATCGTCGGCATCGCGCTGGGCATGGCGCTCGAGCTGTTGCAGCGCGGCCCGGCGCTGGGCCGAAGCTGCAGGCCCACGCCGCCCACCTCGTCGGCCAGGCTGACGCCGGTGTCCGGTGAGGGCAGTGCTGCCTTGGTGACGCCTGTCACGACGGCGCCACCGGGTGCCGTGTGCAGGCCGCTGCCGATGCCATGCGCCATGTTGCTGCGCACCGGCTGACGGTCCCGCGGCGGCTGGGTGAGCAGGTCGCGGAAACTGATGGTCGACAGCACGGCCGACATCTGGTCCTGGGCGTAGGAGAAGGTCTGGATGATCCGGTCGGCGTCCGGTTCGGGCGGATGGATGTCGCCGGCATGGCGCACGGCCTCCAGCACCTGCCAGGGCGTGATGTTGCTCAGGTCGCGGCCGGGCATCCAGGCGGCCGGCTCGCTCTTGTCCACCCGCACGACGATGCCGTGGGCCACCAGGTGTCCAGGATCCCGTCAATGGCATAGCCGGGCGTGGAAGCGCTGGGCCAGTTCTCGGTGCGCAGGGCCGCGTTGCCCTGCAGATAGCGCTCGCCCAGCGCCTGCATGATGGCCAGGGCCAGCTGGTCCTGGCTCTGCGCCGACAGGTGCGGCTCTTCGCCCGAAGGGGCCATCAGGCATTCGGTGTGCTGCATGTAGAAGCCCACGCTGGCGCCCACCAGCACGACGATCCAGCTCACGTACAGCCAGATCATGAAGATGATGAGGATGGCCAGACTGGAATAGATGGCGGCGTACTGGGTGGAGCCGGCCACGAAGCGGGCGAAGGCCCAGCCGGCGCTCTGCCAGCAGATGCCGGCCACCAGCGCACTGGTGAGGGCCGGCAGCAGGCGCACCCGCGTGTTGGGCATGAACAGGTACAGGAACAGGAACAGCCCGATGACCAGCACGTAGGGCAGCAGCCGGCCGGCCAGCACCGCCAGGTGCCCGAAGGGCTCGACGCTGATGATCATCTGCACCAGATGGGACGAGGCCAGTGTGGCGTTGAGGCCCAGCGCCGACACCACCAGGATGGGGCCCAGCAGCATGACGCACAGGTAGTAGCTGATGCGCTGCGAGAGCGGGCGCATCGTCTTCACGTGCCAGATGGTGTTGATGGAGCTTTCGATCTTGAGGATGGTGGACACGGCCGTGAACAGCAGCATCCCCAGACCCACCGACCCCAGCACGCCCACGTGCATGTTGTCGATGAAGCTCATGATGTTGGTGGTGATCTCGGCGCCCTTGGGGCCCAGCGGCTCGCTGAAGCGCTGCAGCGCCGGCTCGATCTGGCCGTGCACGCCGAAGGCCTTGGACACCGAGAAGGTGAGCGCCAGCACGGGCACGATGGACAGCAGCGTGGTGTAGACCAGGCTGGTGGCACGCAGCATCAGCTGGCCGAAGGCCAGGTCGCGCACGACGGCCAGAAAGACGGCCAGGGCCTTGAGAAAGGCACCCTGATATGCCGTGTCTCCGGGGGCCTGCTGATAGAGGCGGTTCTGCAGGGCGGCAAGCAGACTGGCAGGATTGTCCATCGCAGAAATCAAGGGCGGAACGGGCCGTGCGACCGTGGGGGTGCACGACGCGGAGGGGATGTTCCGCCGGGTTGTCCAGACCTTCTGAAGTCTACCGAAAGTGCTCGCGGATTGCCGTTGCGCCCGATGACGGCCGGTATGGATGGCTGGTCCTGTCGGTGCGTAAATCCTGTTTCCATCTTTGTGACGGATGCAGGATGCAACCCCGGACTTTGGGGAGGGGTTGATACAGACGGCCCGTCCGGGATGGTAGGGTATCCGTTTCCGGCGCCGAGCCGCGAGGCCGAGGAGCCCCAGCGCGCGGGGCAGGGCCCCGGCAGGGCGTCGAAGCACAGGAATCGGAGGCGTCTGCATGCAGGAACCAGGCAAGCACATGCAGACAACGATGACCGAACGGGATCAGGGGAGCCGGCGCGCCGCCGGGTTCTGCAGGGCATGGCAGCCCTGGGAGGCGGGATGCTGCTGGCGGCCTGCGGTCACGATAGATGACGATGACGGCTGGCGCCGCTGAGCGGATCATCCGGACCGATCAGCAGGCCGGCACCGAGACCCGGCTGGTGGTGGGCAGGCGCTGGAGCTGAGGCTGGCCGTGGACGAGAGCTCGCTCATCTATCGGCGGGGTCGCAGTTCGCCCGAGATGCGCCGCGTCAGCGGCCCGGAACGGCGGACCATCGACGGCCGCGTCTCATCAGGTCTGGGTGTGCTGCCGTCATTGGCGGCATGCCACCATCCGCACGAGTACGCCCAGAACGAGCAGGCGGTGCCGGCGCGCGTCGTCGAGTTTCCGGTGGACGTGCACTTCAACCGAGCGCGTGCCGAGCATCGGCCGCGCCGGCCTCGGACGCCGACCCTGCCGCGAACGCGGGTTGTTGCGGGCATGCGACGGCGGGCCTCCGCCGATCGAAAACAGGGGTGACAGCCGGTCACTTCCCGTCTTTTAGCTGACGTTAGCCGACGGATCGAACGGAATTCCCGCATAATTGACGGGCTGCATCCTTTCTGCTCGGCCCGGATACCCCATGCCTCTCGTCCCTGCTGGTCATCCTGCCGTGGCTTGGCAGCCTTGTCGCTGTCATGCTGCCGTCCAACGCCCGCAACGCGGAATCCACGGCGGCCGGGGTCATCTCGCTGGCAGGCGCTGGCGCAGGCGGCGCTCTATTTTCCGGCCATTGCCCGGGGCGAGGTCATCGAGCAGCGCATCACCTGGCTGCCCACGCTGGGGCTGGATCTGGTGCTGCGCATGGACGGGCTGGCGTGGCTCTTCACCATGCTGGTGCTGGGCATCGGCGCGCTGGTGGTGCTCTATGCGCGCTACTACATGTCGCCGGCCGATCCGGTGCCGCGCTTCTTCGCCTTCCCTCGCGTCGTCTGCAGGGGGCGATGACGGGCGTGGTGCTTTCGGGCAACCTGGTGCAGCTGGTGCTGTTCTGGGAACTCACCAGCATCTATTCCTTCCTGCTGATCGGCTACTGGCACCATCGTGACGATGCCCGGCGCGGCGCGCGGATGGCGCTGCTGGTGACGGGGCGGGCGGCCTCAGCCCGTTTGCCGGCGTGCTGATGATCGGCCACGTGGTGGGCAGCTACGAGCTGCAACGCATCCCTGTCCAGCGGCAACATCATCCGCGAGCACGCGCTCTACCGTCCCATCCTGGTGCTGGTCGCGCTGGGCGCGCTCACCAAGAGCGCCCAGTTCCCGTTCCTCTTCTGGCTGCCGCGAGCCATGGCCGCGCCCACGCCGGTCTCGGCCTATCTGCACTCGGCCACCATGGTGAAGCTGGGCGTCTTCCTGCTGGCCCGGCTATGGGTGGTGCTCGGGCACCGACGACTGGTTCCTGCTGGTGTGCGGGCGCGGGCCGCCTCGCTGCTCTTCGGTGCGTTCCTGGCCATGTTCCAGACGGACCTGAAGGGGCTGCTGGCCTATTCGTCCATCAGCCACCTGGGGCTGATCACGCTGCTGCTGGGCATGAACAGCCCCACGGCGGCGGTGGCGGCCGTCTTTCACATCATCAACCACGCCACCTTCAAGCGCCTCGCTCTTCATGGCGGCCGGGCATCGTCGACCACGAGAGCGGCACGCGCGACATCCGCCGGCTCGGGCCTGATCCGCTACATGCCGGTCACCGGGGCGCTGGGCCTCGTGGCCAGTGTGCGGCTATGGCCGGGGTGCCGCTGCTCAACGGCTTCCCGTCCAAGGAAATGTTCTTTGCCGCCACCATCGACCTGGACACCCTCGCACCCGGTGGGCTGCTGCTGCCGGTGGTGGCCACGGTGGCGGCCATGTTCAGCGTCACCCATGCGCTGCGCTTCTCGATCGACGTGTTTCTGGGGCCCAAGGCCACCGATCTGCCGCGTGAGCCGCATGAGCCGTGCACTGGATGCGGGTCCCGATCGAGCTGCTGGTGGTGCTCTGCCTGCTGGTGGGCACGCTGCCGGCCACGCTGATCGGTCCCGATCCTGACACGGCCGCCCGGGCCGGTGGTGGGCGGCGAGCTGCCGGCCGCACAGCCTGGCGCCCTGTGGCACGGCTGGAAAACCCTGCCGCTGGCCACGAGTCTGGCGGCCACGGTGGCGGGTGCTGCTGTGGTGTTGCTGCGCCGTCGCACTCGCACCCGCGATTACGTGTGCGCTGCGCTGGCTCAAACCTCATCGACGGCCAGGCGCTGTTTTCGGGCGTGCTGGTGCTGCTGCGTCTGGTGGGCAGCTGGGGCACGCGGTTGGCCGGCACGCGCAGGCCGCAGCAGCAGCTCTTTCTCATCATGGCGGTCTGCGTGCTGCTGGTCAGCGCCAGCCTGCAGCTGAAGCTGCCGCAGGGCGGCACGCGCCCGCCGCTGGCCGTCTCGCCGTACTTCGTGGGCATGTGGATCATTGGCGGGCTGTGCGCGCTGGGGCGCAGCCTGGCAGGCCAGGGCACCACCGGCTGGCCGCGCTGATGATGATGAGCGGCGCCGGCGTCGTCACCCTGTCTGACCTTCCTCTGGTTCTCGGCCCCCGATCTGGGGACCGACCCAGCCGACGGTGGAGGTGGTGACGACGGTGCTCTTCCTGCTGGGCCTGCGCTGGCTGCCCCGGCGGATCGAGGACATGCCCGGCCGGCGCAGCACGCCGCCGCTGCTGGTGCGGGATGCGCCGTGCCGCGACCTGGTGCTGTCCATCGGGGTGGGCTGCGGCATGGCGCTGCTGTCGGGCCATGATGACGCGCCCCTTCCGCAGAGCATCTCGCCGTTCTTCCTGGCCCGGGCCCCGCCCGAGGGCGGGGCAGCAACGTCGTCAACGTGATGCTGGTGGATTTCCGCGGCTATGACACGATGGGCGAGATCACCGTGCTGTCGGCGGTGGCGCTGACCGTCTACGCGCTGCTGCGCCGCTTCCGCCCCCCGCGTGAAAGCACCCGCCTGCCGTCGCAGCAGCGGCTGCCGCCCGACATCGTCGCACCGATCTGGTCAACCCCGCGGCGGCGGCCGACACGGCGCTGGGTTACATGCGATGGTGCCTCGCGGTGCTGGTGCGCTGCTGCAGCCGCTGGCGCTGGTGGTGGCCATCTACCTGCTCATGCGTGGCCACAACCAGCCGGGCGGCGGCTTCATCGCCGGTCTGGTGGTCTCCATCGGCTTCATCCTGCAGTACATGGTGGCCGGCACCCAGTGGGTGGAATCGCACATGAAGCTGCGGCCGCCGCGCTGGATCGCCTATGGCCTGCTGACCGCCATCGGCTGCGGCCTCTGCGCCTGGCTGTTCGGCTATCCGTTCCTCACCACCCACACGGGCCACCTGAATCTGCCCATCTTCGGCGAGACCCATCTGCCCAGCGCGGCGGTCTTCGACCTGGGCGTCTTCGCCGTGGTGGTGGGCGGCACCATGCTGATCCTCACCGCCCTGTCGCACCAGTCCATCCGGCGCACCCGTCGTCCCATCGCCGGTGAGGACGGCGAGGCCGGTCTGCCCGAAGGGGATGCCGGGCACCGCGGCACGGGCGACGACACCCTCACTTCCTCCTGAAGGAGCACGGTAGACATGGAAATCATTCTGGCCATTGCCATCGGCGTGCTGGGCGGCTCGGGCGTCTGGCTGCTGCTGCGGCCCCGTACCTTCCAGGTGATCATGGGGCTGTCGCTCATCTCGTATGCGGTCAACCTGTTCATCTTCAGCATGGGCCGGCTGAAGGTCGACAGTGCGCCGGTGCTGCTGCCGGACGTGGCGCCCAGCCTCGACAACTACGCCGACCCGATGCCCCAGTCGCTGGTGCTGACGGCCATCGTCATCGGCTTTGCCATGACGGCCATGTACCTGGTGGTGATGCTGGCCTCGCGCGGGCTGTCCGACACCGACCACGTGGACGGCAACCCGGACATGGAATGGTGAGCACGATGACGCAGACGAAACGCACGAGTCCGGTCGCGCGGCCGCTGCCCGTGGGGAGACACGCATGATCGGCGTGATGTCACCCCATCTGATCATCGCCCCGGTGCTGCTGCCGGTGCTGACGGCCGCGCTGATGCTGGCGCTGGGCGAGCAGCGGCGCGAGACCCTGGCCGGGCTGAACGTGGGTTCATGCCTGCTGGGGCTGGCGCTGTCCATCCTGCTGGCCTGGTCGGTGCACCACGGCGCCGCGCCGGCCTCGCCGGGGCAGACGCCGGGGTCCATCGGCACGCTGGGCATCTATCTGCCGGCCAACTGGCCCACGCCGTTCGGCATCGTGTTGGTGCTGGACAGGCTGTCGTCGGCCATGTTGCTGCTCACCTCGGTCATGGCCACGGCGGCCCTCATCTTTGCCGTGCGCCGCCGCCGGGACCGGATCGGTGTGCATTTCCATCCGCTCTTCCAGATCCAGCTGATGGGCCTGAACGGTGCCTTCCTCACGGGCGACCTCTTCAACCTGTTCGTGTTCTTCGAGGTGCTGCTGGCGGCTTCCTACGGCCTGCTGCCGCACGGGCCCGGCCGCCAGCGGTGGGGGCGGGGCTGCACCACATCGCCATCAACCTGGTGGCCTCGTCGTTCTTCCCTGTGGGCGCGGCTACGCTGTGCGGCGTCACGGGTACGCTGAACATGGCCGACTCTGGCGGTGCGCATTCCCGAGGTGGCGGCGCAGGACCAGGCCATGCTGCATGCCGGTGTGGCCATCCTGGGCATGGCCTTTCTCACCAAGGCGGTCGTCCCGGGCTCGATGGGCTTTCTGGCTGGTGCCAGCCTATTCCGCGGCCGGTGCGCCGGTGGCGGCGCTCTTTTCCATCATGACCAAGGTGGGCATCTACGCCATCCTGCGGCTGTGGTCGCTGGGCTTCTCGGGCGAGAAGGGTACGCTGCGCTGGGGGGCCGACTGGCTGGTGGCTGGCGGCCTGGCCACGGTGGCCTTCGGCCTGCTGGGGCTGCTGCAGGCGCGTCAGCTGGGGCGCGTCACCGGCTTTGGCGTGATGGTCACGTCCGGCACGCTGCTGGCTGCCATCGGCTTCAATCAGCCCACCGTCACGGGCGGCGCGCTGTATTACCTGCTCAGCTCCACCATGGCTGCCGGGCGATGTTCCTGCTCATCGAGCTGATCGATCGCAGCCGGCTGCTGAGAGCGAGTTTCCAACCCCGACGATGCCGACCCGGTGCCGTTCTTCCTGGACGAGATCGAGCCGCCGCGCGACACCAACCTGGACGAACAGCAGGAGGCGCTCACCGGGCGCGTCATTCCGGCCTCCACCGCCTTCCTGGGCTTCTCGTTCCTGGCCTGCACGCTGCTGCTGACGGCACGCCGCCGCCGTCGGGCTTCATCGGCAAAGTTCATGATGCTCGGGGCCGCTGTCCACTCGAGGAAGCGGGCAGCGCCCCGCAGGAACCGGTCAGCACGGCCGCGTGGGTCATGCTGGCGCTGGTGATCGCCGCCGGTTTTGCGGCGCTGGTGGCGCTCCGCGCACGGGCATCCGGATGCCCTGGACGCCGCGCGACCGGCCGGCCGCGCAGCTCAAGGTGCTGGAATGCCTGCCCATCGGCCTGTTGCTGACGCTGTGCCTTCTGATCAGCTTCCGTGCCGAGCCGCTGGCACGCTACCTGCAGGCTGCCGCCAGCGAGCTGAAGGACCCGCACGGCTACGTGCAGGCGGTGCAGGGCGTGCGGCCGCTGCCGCCGCCGTCGGTCACGCGGCGCATCCTGCGCCAGGGCATTCCGCTGCTGAAGGATGATGGGGAGGACACGCCATGAAGCTGCTTCCGGCTCCGCTCCTGTCGCTGTCACTGCTGGCGCTGTGGGTGATGCTGCAGGGTTCGGTCGACCCGGGTACCGTGATGCTGGGGGCGCTGGTGGCCATCATGGTGCCGCTGATGACCCAGACGCTGCGGCCCACGCGGGTGCGCATGCGTCGGCCCGGCAAGGTGCTCCTGCTCATCGGCCGGGTGTTCGTGGATGTGATCCGCTCCAATTTCGAGGTGGCCTGGCACGTGTGGTTCTTCCGCAGCCATCCGCCGCGCACGCAGTGGGTGGTGATTCCGCTGTAGCTGTGGGACGCCCGCTCGCGCTGGCGGCACTGTCGGCCATTGCCGCCATCGTGCCCGGCACGGTCTGGAGCGAGCTGTCGATGGACCGCAGCCGGCTGCTGTTCCATGTCTTTCACGTTCCGGAAGGCCAGACTTTGCGGCCTGGTACAAGGAACGCTATGAGGTGCTCCTGATGGAGATCTTCGAATGAGCCTATGGCTGTCGGGTACCGTGCATTTTGCGCTGGGCTGCTTTCTGGCGGCCATGGCCATCGCCATGTTCCGGCTGTTTGCCGGCCCCACGGCGCAGGACCGGGTCATGGCGCTGGACTACATGTATGCGAATGGCATGCTGATGGTAAGCTGGCCGGCGGCATCATCTACGCGTCGGATGCCTACTTCGAGTCGGCGCTGCTGATGTCGATGTTCGGCTTCGTGTCGTCATCGGCCATTGCCGTTCCCGCTGCGCGGCGAGGTGATCGAATGAGCACCCAGATCCCGATGTTCGGCGGTGCGTTGCCGGTGTGGGCCGACGTGCTGATCGGGGTGTTGCTGATCATCAGCGGCCTGCTGTCGTTCACCGGGGCGCTGGGACCGGTGCGCATCCGCGAGTTCTTCACCTGGCTGCACCCGCTGGCGTTGGGGCTCCCCGCTGGCGCTGTGGTGCGTGCCGCGGCGCTGGTGCTGTGCTTTTTCGTTCACCTACCAGACGCTGGTGCTGCGGGCCTCGGCTGGTGGTGGTAATTATGGTCATCACCGTGCCGGTGACGGTAGCGCTGGCGCGCGCAGCGTTGTCCCGGCGGCGCGCCGCTGCGAGAGACGGCCTGCCGCCCACCTTGCCGGGCCGGTGCGGCGGGTGCCACGGCCCCGCCGGTGGAGGATGAGGCAGGGGGACTGAGGCAAGTTAGAGTTGTACGATGGGATGGAAGCCGGAAACGGAAGGAGGTGGCATGTCGTCTCTCGCAGTCACGATGAAAGGAGAGGTCACGCTCGAGCGGGAGCTGCTTCAGCATCTGGGGGTCAGGCCCGGTGAGCGGATCGAGTTCGACAAGATGCCGGGGGGCGAGATCCGGATCAGGGCGGCGCGGCCGACCGGGTCAATCAATGACTTTCATTGGCCGGCATGCGCGGCAAGGTCCGCAAGCCCATCAGCATCGAGGAGATGAATGAGGTTGCAGCTGCAGGCTGGGCGGGTGAGAAAGCGTGAAGGTCGCGGTCGACACGAACGTTCTGGTCCGCGCGGTTCTTCAGGATGATGAGTACCAGGGACGGCTGGCCAGCCAGCTGCTGAGGCAGGCTTCAGTCATTGCCGTGTCATTGCCCTGTCTGTGCGAGCTGGTCTGGGTGCTTCGTCGCGCAGCAAAGCTCTCGAAGGATGAGGTGGCCACCACGTTGCGGGATTTGCTGGCCGCCGAGAATGTCGTCATGAACCGCTCCGCCGTGGAGGCCGGTCTGGCCATCCTTGAGGCAGGTGGTGACCGCGGACGGCATCATGGTATACGAAGGATTCTGGCTTGGGGGTGAAACCTTCGTGTCGTTCGATAGAAAGGCTGTGAAGTTGATTTCCGAGCAAGGACAGATTGCCCGGTTATTGGGAGACTGATTCGGGTAGGGCGTCCATTGTTATCATCACGGATCGGTGCCAGTGGGTCTTGTTGGCACCGCTGGTGGAGGACGAGAGCCAGCGGGTCGGGTCGTTATCAACATTGTTTAACAATTCCAGGTCGGCAGCCCGCGAGAAAGATAGTTAAGTTTATCCTGCCGTTATTTTTCAGGGCATCGCGACCCATTCCCCCTCGGGGATTGACACGGCTGAACGTGTTCTGTAGCCTCAATCGCAGGTTTCAAGGCTCAAGGAGTCCCATCATGTTTCCCGGACGCCCCGTCCCTCAACAACAAAAAATCCCTGGGAACTCGCACCCGAGGTCTACGTCGCCCGTGGCCGCAACCTCGGCAGGACGACGAGGGATACACCAGCAAGGCCGCAACGCAGGATGGAACCAGGCCGTCAGGCAGGCCACAATCCAGGTCATCGAGCAGCAACAGCAGATGATTGAGGATCTGCAGCAGGTGCAGGCTCGGATGGCATGGAGGAACATAACCAAAGTGTCACCCTTAGCTGTGCTTACTTTTGAAACGATTGAAACCTTGATCAGGGAAAACTCCGGTGCCCGAAAGGCCATTCTGCGCACGTTCAAGACAGCACCATCTCGCGCGAGATGGAAGAGAGCCTGAAAAAGGATATATCCACCGTGAGCTCCATCGGGATGAGGAGTTCACGAATGGCGGCCTAGGACCAGCAGGTTCATTCTGGAAGCGCTGGCAAGCTGACCTCGCTCATTTTCGATCATTGCCCCGCGCATGACATGCAGACCGGGGCAAACTGTAAGCTGGCGTGTTCTATTACCCCCGGCGCAGTCTGACCACCCTGCAGGGTCTGGCGTTGTTCTTGCTGTTCTACGTTGCCGGTTTTGCTGGCACCGCCAGGCGCGCTTGGCCCCTTCACCGCTTCTTCCTTGCTCTACGCAGCGGGTTGAAAACACGCTGGCCCGTCGAACCCACCATCTGACTCCGCACACTCTGCACCGCGTTGCTCTCCCCAGGATCCGATATCCTCCCTCATCCACGACAGCACCGTACCCGGCAGCATCTGCGGCAACGCAGAACAGGGGGTCAATGGGCTCGCTTCCGCGATGATCTTGTCCCGGAACTTTTCGGCAGGTCGCCGGGCGTCAGCAGATCGATGTTGAGCCGAGGATGGCTTGCAGTTCTTTCAAACAGGCCGCCCAGGTCGAACAGGGTCGCTCCGGGAAGCTTGTCGACGAGGATGTCGATGTCGCTGCCTTCCTTGTCGGTGCCGTGCAGCACCGAGCCGAAGACGCGCGGGCTGGTGAGCCGGTAGCGGCTCACCGCTTTCACGCACGGCAGCCCGGTTGGCCTCCAGAATGGCGGAAGGGCGCATGGGGTCAGGCATCCTGAATGTTCATCAGGCCCTGGGGAGGCCAGGCCTTCCGGCAGCACCCCGTCCTCTTTCAGCAGCTGCACGAAGCCGGCCCTGGCTCAGGCGGTGGTGGCGTTCGCGCCGGCTGATGCGGCCCCGATCGTAGTGGTACAGCTCGATGTCGACCCAGCCGGAGGCGGTGCCAGAGGCCGTGTCGGAGCCATCGTCCGGGGCCGACGGGGGCTCGTCATCAAGGGCTTCGTCCGTCTCGCCGGCTTCTTCCAGCGCCCGGGCAGGGCGCCGGTATCGGGCTGGGCGTTCAGCACCATGACCGAGCGGCGCAGCCAGGGCAGGGCTTCCCGCCACGGCAGGGTGTGGACGATGGCGGGTTTCGTGCATCAGCCGCCCACGCGAGAAGTTGCGTAGGCGGGCGGCTGCCCTCTGCGTGTAGACGGTGCGGGTGATGCGTTCGGCGGCCGGGCTTGCGGCCCAGGCGCTCGGCCAGTTCCTGGTTGGCGGCGCGGTCCATGCGGGTGTCCAGGCCGATGTCCAGCGGAGCGCGGAAGGCCCTCGCGCACGCCGAAGCACCAGTCCTGGGCATAGCCATCGACAAACTCGGCGTTGAGGGTCTCGGTGCGGCGGGCTCGGCCCATGGTGGACGGGGCGTTGGAACGGACCGCCGGGGATGTTAACGTGAACGGCAGGGATGGCGGGGAACGGAACATCGGCCGCCGCCGGTTCACTCTAGAATGCGCTTCCTCTTGTCTGGTGCCTGTCTGATGTCCGTTGTCACCCCCGCCCTTGTCCTTCCTGCCGGTTTCCGCGTCTCGGTGGCGCCGATGATGGACTCGACCGACCGCCATTGCCGCAGCTTTACACCGGTTGCCGTCGCGGCGGGCCTGGCTGTATACCGAGATGGTGACGGCACAGGCCATTGCGCATGGCGATCTGACCATCTGCTGGGGCGGGGCGAGGAGGGCGACTGCGTGGTGCTGCAGCTGGGCGGCACGATCCGCAGCTGCTGGCCCGGGCCGCGCGTGTAGGGCAGGCCTCAGCGGCTGGCGACGAGATCAACCTGAATTGCGGCCGCCCCAGTGACCGGGTACGCGAGGGGGCCTTGGCGCCTCGCCTGATGGCCGAGCCCGAGCGGGTGGCTGATTGCGTGGCGGCGATGCAGGCGGTGGTGCAGGTGCCGGTGACGGTCAAGCATCGAATCGGCATCGACCGGCGTGAGGACCTGCGAGCTCGTGCATCGCTCGTGGATGTGGTGGCTGCGGCCGGGCTGCCGGCGCTTTGTGGCACGCGCGCAATGCCTGGCTGGACGGGCTGGACCCGAAGCAGAACCGCGAGATTCCGCCGCTGCGCTATGAGGTGGCGGCACGGCTGGCGCAGGACTTTTCCGCATTGCGCCTTCGAGCTGAACGGCGGGCTGCAGGACCTGGCGCACGGGCTGGCGGCGGTGTGTCCGGACGGAGGCATCAGGCTCGATTCGGGCACGGCTTCCGAAGGTTGCCGGTGACGGATGCGACGACGGGGACCGAGGCCGACAGCCCCGCCACGCGCCCGCAGGCGCGATGTATGGCCGTCGTGCTCACCACGATCCCGGCTGCTGGCCGGGGTGGATGACTGGCTGGCCCGGCATGCGGCGGAAGCGCCGGTGACGGACGCGGCCCAGCTGCCGACCCGGGCCGCGGTGGTGGAGGCGCTGGCGGGCTATCTGGAACGGGGTGCGCGTGGTGGAGGTGCGGCACCTGGCGCGGCACGTGCTGGGGCTGTATCCGGGTCAGCCGGCGGCGCGGCTGTGGCGGCGGGATGCCGAGCGAGAGCCGGGCGCTGTCGCGCAATGATCCGTTGCTGCGCGAGGCCTGCGCGGCGGTGGAGGCCGAGGTGGCCAGGGTGGCTGCCTCAGCGCTGTCCGGACGGAGCTGAAGCCCAGGCGCGGTAGCTGCGCACGTAGAGCATCAGGGTGGCGTAGCCGCCGCCGGCGGCCAGCACGGCTTTTCGATCCATCCCAGGGTGGACGAGAGACCCGCCGCCGCTCATGCCGCGCACGATGCCTTCACACAGGCACAGCAGGATCAGCATGGTCCAGAGCCGAGTAGGCGCGCACCCAGCCGCGCCACAGGGCAGGCAGCACGAAGACGAGCGGCACTACTTTCAGGGCCAGCATCGAGCCGCCCGGACGCAGCGGGGCCAGCCAGCCCCACAGGCTGCCCAGCAGGATCAGCGCAGCCACCCGGACGACCGTCAGCAGGCGCTAGCTTGGCAGGCGGCGCGCAGAGCGGCCGGGTCGGAGGGGATGGGGCTGGACGGGAACGGGGCATGGCAGCGGCAGGGCGGTTAGAGGAAAGCGCCGGGAGGCGGTGGCTGGAAGCAGCGTCTGGAAGCTGCGATGATGGAAAGTCAACCCCGAAGATAGCAGGCTTGCCGCATGGGCCCATGCGGCCAGGGCAGAAGGCAGCACGCGACGGGTTGCCAAAGGCCGGGGGACGATGGAACTGTGCCACAGTGCCGGCTTGGCCACGGCCTGTGGATGCAGCAAGGTTCGGGCGCGGGCCGGAAACAGGGATGACAAGGAGAATCGTCGTGATCGTTGCCGATATTCTGAGCCTGAAGGGCACCACGCTCTTTACGGTCAACCCGGACATGATGCTGTCCGATGCGGTGTCGACCATGGACGAGCATGATATCGGCTCGGTGGCCGTGATGGAAAACGGCAAGCTGGTGGGCATGCTCACCTTCCGGGAGGTGGTGCGGATGCTGGCGCGCCGCCAGCTGGAGCACCGCAGTGGCCCCACCCGGCCGGTGGCCGAGATCCGTGTGTCCGACGTGATGGTGTCCGACCCGGTGGTGGTGACGCCGTCGACCGAGGTGAACGAGCTGCGTCGGGTGATGGTGGAATCGCACGCCCGCTACGTGCCGGTGATGGACGACGAGGGTGCTGGATGGGCATCCTCCTTCCATGATGTGCTCGTCCCGGTGCTGGAGGCCCAGAGCTTCGAGAACAGGATGCTGAAGGCCTGCTATCCGCGACTGGCTGCAGGACGAGAACAACACCCAGGGTGGCGGGCTCTGAGGCGGTGCACGGATGCGACGCTGCAGGCGTGTCAGCAGCCGGCGGCCCGGCATTGATAGAATGATCCGATGCGGATACTGATCAGTAATGATGACGGTTATTTTTCGCCGGGCATCGAGGCATTGGCCAGCGCGCTGGCCAATCTGGGAGAAGTCGTCGTTCGCGCCGGACGCGCGACCGTTCGGCGCGTCCAACTCGCTCACGCTGAGCCGGCCGCCGACGGTACGCAAGGCACCCAACGGCTTCTATTTTGTCGACGGCACGCCCACCGACTGCTGTGCACGTGGCTCACTCGGCCTGCTGGATGGGCCGCCTGACCTGGTGGTCTCGGCATCAACGACGGCGCCAACATGGGCGACGACACCATCTATTCCGGCACGCAGTGGCCGCAGCCACCGAGGGTTACCTGCTGGGCGTGCCCTCCATCGCCTTCGCTGGTGGACAAGGGCTACGCGCACCTGGACACGGCGATGCGCGTGGCGCGCGAGCTGGTGGTGTGGCAGCTGGCCGACCCTCGGCCGGAGCCGGTGCTGCTCAACGTCAACATTCCGTCCGTGCCGTATGAGGAGCTGAAGGGGTACGAGGTGACGCGGCTGGGACGGCGGCATCACACCGAGCCGGTCATCCCGGCGCTGAACCCGCGTGGCGAGACGGTTCACTGGATCGGCAGAGCGCCGGGCCGGTGGCGGGACAACGGGAAGGTACTGGACTTCACGCCACGGCGTAGGGCAAGGTGTCGATCAGCCCGCTGCAGATCGACCTGACGTCCACGGCCCAGCTGAAAAGACCCGGCAATGGTTGGCGTGATCCAGCGTTCCGACAGCGACGGTCTGGGCTTTCGAGCGCGCGGCTGCGCATGGTCGAGCAGCTGGCGCATCAGGGCATTGATTCCGGAGCTGGTGCTGGGTGCCATGAAGAAGGTGCCGCGTCACCTGTTCGTCGAGCAGGGGCTGGCCAGCCGGGCTCATGAGGACGGCGCGCCCACGGGCACGGCCAGACCATCTCCCGCCCGTCCACGGTGGCACGGATGCTGTGGCTGTGGCAGAATCGGTGCGACCGCGGAGGCGCAAGCTGCGGGCGCTGGAGATCGGCACGGGCTGCGGCTATCAGGCGACCGTGATGGCCCGGCTGTCTGCGGACGTGGTGTCGGTGGAGCGGGCACACTGGCTGCATGAGCTGCCAAGGTCAACGTGCGCCCGTTCCGGCCGCCCAATCTGCGCCTGATTTTCGGGGACGGCACGGCGGGCGTGACCGCCGGTGCCCCTGCGATGTGGTGATCAGTGCTGCGGCCAGCGAGTCGATCTCGAAGGACTGGCTGCGGCAGATGGCGGTGGGTGGGCGTCTGGTGGCGCCTGTAAAAGCACCCGACAGCGACGTGCAGACCCTGCATGTGGTGGATCGGGTAAGCCCGGACGAATGGTCGCTGACGGTTCTGGATCCGGTACGATTCGTACCGCTGCGTGCCGGGGCGTTGCCCGGTAGGCGGCGAAGACGGAGGAAACTTTTTCTGCATGAAAAAGCGATGCGCTGAAGAAACAGTCGCACCTGTTGCTGTGGGTTTCGGTGGCTCTGCTGCTGGGCGGATGTGCGGCCACGCGGCCTGCGCCGGTGGTTCACCGCACCAGTCCGGGAACGGCACCCGTGGCGACGGCTCCCCAGTCCGCACCGGTGGTGCCCGCCATGGACGGGCATTCCGCTGATCCGGGCAGCGTGGCCGATGCCGGCACGGCCGGCGACGAGGAGGGGCAGGCTGACGAGGGCGCTGCAGAGGTCACGCCCATCTATCAGGGGCCATCAATGCCCCGGGCAAGTTCGGCGCGCCGCAGGATCCCAACCTGAAGGTGGGGCCGCAGGGCATGAAACGTCCCTACGGGACGCCCAAGCTCACGGTGGTGGCGCAGGCGCCGGCCGATGCGGGCCTGAGCACTCAGGGTGCAGCGGCCGCGGGTGCGGCTGGTGCTGCAGCGCGAAGGGCGCTGCGGCATCGGCCAAGGATGCAGGCAAGGACGCCGCGAAGGACGCAAAGGATGCGAAGGACGCGGGCAAGGATGCGCAGGCTGCCAAGGTGCCGCCCGTGCCGTCGGCCACCCGCAATTTTCGATGGCGTGCGCTTTCAGCTGGCCGGTGGTGGCCGTATGGTGCAGCCTTTCGATGGCGTCTCCAACAAGGGCCTGCTGCTGTCGGGCAAGGTGGGTGACGCGGTGCTGGCGGCGGCCGACGGCCGGGTGATCTTCAGCGGCCAGGGTCCGCGAGGCTATGGCAACCTGATCATCATCAAGCACAGCAACGAGATGCTGTCGGTCTATGCCCACAACCGCAGTCTGGCGGTGAAGGAAGGCCAGCAGGTCACGCGTGGCCAGAAGATCGCTGAGCTGGGCGATGCCGGCAATGGCCAGCCTGCGCTGCACTTCGAGGTGCGTCAGGGTGGCAAGCCGGTGGATCCGGCCGGCGTGCTGCCCAGCGTTGATGTCCTCCTTCATGGGTATTCATCGTCCCTGAGTAACGCCCCTCTGGAAACGTCTGGCAGACCGTCTGCCAGTTCCGTCCCGGCCGAGCCGGTCCGCTGTCACATCGAGTCGGTCGACCTGGATGGACAGGGCATCGCGCACCGGGACGGCAAGGTGGTCTTCGTGCAGGGCGGGCTGCCCGGCGAAGAGATCGAGGCGCGCCTGGTGCGCAGCAAGCCGCGCTACGACGTGGCCGAGATCGCGGCCATCCGCCGCCCCAATCCGAACCGCGTGGCACCCCGGTGCCCGCACTACGGCACCTGTGGTGGCTGCAACCTGCAGCATGCCGACCTGCGTGCGCAGGTGGCCTTCAAGCAGCGGGTGCTGGAAGACACGCTCTGGCATCTGGGGCGGGTGCGGCCGGCGCAGATGCTGGCGCCCATCGAAGGCCCCACCTGGGGCTACCGCTTCCGCGCCCGGCTGGCGGTGCGCGACGTGCCGTCACGCGGCGGCGTGCTGATCGGCTTTCACGAGAAGAAGTCCAGCTACGTGGCCGATCTGGACGAGTGTTCGGTGCTGCCGGCGCAGGTCTCGGTGCTGCTGCCGGCCCTGAAGACGCTGGTCGAGTCGCTGTCCATCCGCAAACCGCATGCCGCAGATCGAGGTGGCGGTGGGTGACTGTCAACAGTCCCCCGGCATCTGCTGGCGCTGGTGTTCCGCACGCTGCTGCCGCTCACCGGCAAGGACCGCAGCCGCCTGATCGCCTTTTGGCCGCGAGCATGATGCCGAGATCTGGCAGCAACCCGGCGGGCCGGACACGGCGCGCCTACTGTGCGACGCTGAAGGGCGTACCGATGGCACCTCGGCACTGGCCTACGAGCTGCCCGGAATTCGGCATCCGCATTCCTTTTGGCCCCTACCGATTTCACCCAGGTCAATCGCCGGCATCAACCGCCAGCTGTTGAGTCGTGCGGTGCAGATGCTGGACCCTCGGCCCGAGCATCGGGTGGTGGATCTCTTCTGCGGCCTGGGCAACTTCACGCCGCCGCTGGCCACACGCGCACGCCAGGTCATCGGCGTGGAAGGGGTGAAGGCGCTGGTGGAGCGTGGCCGCGAATGCGCTGGCCAACCGCCATGCCTCTGCTGGCGCCGCCCGGCGCGACAGGGTGCAGTTCGCGTGGCCAATCTCTTCGAGTTCGACCGGCGGCCTGGCAGGCGCTGGGGCGCGTGGACCGGCTGCTGATCGATCCCCACGTGATGGGAGCTCTTGGCCGTGGCCCGGGTGTTGGCGGCGCTGCCGCCCGAGCAGCGCCCGGCCCGGATGGTCTATGTGTCGTGCAACCCGGCCACGCTGGCACGCGACCTGGGCCTGATGGTGAACGAGGGCAAGTGGCGGTGCGGATGGCCGGCGTGGCCAACATGTTCCCGCACACGGCGCATGTGGAGTCGATCGCGCTGCTGGAGCATGAAAAACCGGCAGCAGAGGTGCGGGGCCGAGTTGAAGGGGTCTCGCCCAAGGGGCGAGACCGGCGGAGGAGATCAGTCGCCATTGCCGCCAGCAATCCCGAAGAGGGCCAGCAGGTTGCTGAACACGTTGTACAGGCTGATGTAGACCGACAGCGTGGCTATGACGTAGTTGGTCTCGCCGCCGGTGACGACCCGGTTCAGGTCGAACAGGATGAACAGCGAGAAGACGACCGTGGCCAGCAGCGAGATGGTGAGCATCAGCGCCGGATCTGCAGGAAGATGTTGGCGAACGCCGCCAGCAGGATGACGATCATGCCCACGAAGAGCCAGCGCCCCATGCCGGAGAAGTCACGCTTGGAGACGGTGGCGATGGTGGCCATGCGCCGAAGATGACGGCGGTGCTGCCGAAGGCCATCATGACCAGCGAGGCAGCCGTTGCTCATGCCCAGCACGAAGCCCAGCAGGCGCGAGAGCATCAGCCCCATGAAGAAGGTGAAGCCCAGCAGCAGCAGGATGCCGGCGCTGCTGTTGCGGTAGCGGCTGATGCCGAACATGAAGCCCCCAGGCGATGGCCAGGAAGGCGATGAAGCTGATGGCCGGGCTGCCCTGCGAAGAAGGTGAAGCGCTGGCCACGCCGATCCAGGGCACCGATGACGGTGGGGATCATGGACAGGGCGAGCAGGCCAGTAGGTGTTGCGCAGCACGCGATTGCGGGTCTCGGTGCCGACGGCGGTGTTCTGGTACTGGGGTGAGAGCTGGTCGATCGCCACTGAATGGTCTCCGGAAAGGGAAGGGGCCACGGACGGACAATGGGCCGTTGCGGATTATAGACGTCCGGGTCGGTTGTTTCGGTTGACGGAATGCGCGTTCCAGCCCGTCGGGGCGACCTTCCGTCATTGAGGCTCAGGTGAGGGGCGGACGGGCCTGGCTGCAGGGCAGGGCGGCCAGATGTCAGCGCAACCGGTGTTCACTTGACAGACCACCTTCCATCGGCCGCCAATCCGCCATAATGAACGATTGTTCTGACCCCGCGAATGGCATTTTGTGCCCTCGCACAGCCCTCATTGCCCGCGCTTTTGCGGCGCTGGCGCAACGGAGCTCACCATGGCTGTTGAAAGAACCCTGTCGATCATCAAACCCGATGCCGTGGCCAAGAATGTCATCGGCCAGATTCTCGCCTGTTTCGAGTCCGCCGGCCTGAAGGTCGTGGCTGCCCGCATGATGCAGCCTCAAAGGCCGAGCCGAGGCCTTTACGCCGTCCACAAGGAGCGCCCTTCTTCAAGGATCTGGTTGCCTTCATGGTGTCCGGTCCCGTGATGGTTCAGGTTCTGGAAGGCGAGAACGCCATCCGCGCAACCGTGAGCTGATGGGCGCCACCGATCCGAAGAAAGCCGAGAAAGGCTCGATCCGTGCCGATTTCGCCGACAGCATCGACGCCAACGCCGTGCACGGTTCGGACGCTCCGGAAAACGGCTGCCACCGAAATCGCCTTCTTCTTCCCCTCGATGCAGATCTGCTCGCGCTGACCACATCGCTTCATCCTTGCCGGGGTGATCCGGTCACCCGGTCTCCCGGCGTCGCGCAAGGTGCGGGCGTCCGGGTCTGATGTCAGGAGATACTGCATGCAAGCCCCCTGGCCCAGCGGGAAAACCCGCCCGGAACCCGCTTCCGCCTTCCTGGATCCCTCTGCTTCGCCGCAGGGCGGACAGGAGGGCGGCACGCCGGCGCAGCCGGCCGTGACCATCACGCCCGGGGAGGGCACCGCAGCGCCGGCTGCGCAGCCTTCCGCTGCCAAGGCGCCTGCCGGGCCCGTCAATCTGCTCGGACTCGATCGCCAGGGGCTTCCTGGATTTCTGCGGGGGCATGGGCGAGAAAGCCCTTCCGTGCCCACTCAGCTCATGCGCTGGGCTGCACCAGCGCGGCGTGGCCGACTGGTCGGCCATGACCGATCTGGCTCCGCAGCTTTCCGTGAGCGCGCCTTCAGGACAAGGCGTTGATCCAGGGCACCGTCGGTGCTGAAGGATCACACCGCCCCGATGCCACGCGCGCAAGTGGCTCTTTGACGTGGGGCCGGCAATGCGTCGAGGCCGTCTTCATCCCCGAAGCCCGTCGTGGCACGCTCTGCGTGTCCTCGCAGACCGGGTGTGCACGTCAACTGCAGCTTCTGCTCCACCGGCAAAGCAGGGCTCCGCGCAACCTCAGCACGGCCGAGATCCTCGGTCAGATCTGCTGGCCAACCAGCTCTTGCGCCAGCCCGGTGCACGCAGCCCCCGCTGGACGTCGCCACTGACATGGCAGCTCGACGAGGACGTCGACGATGCCGGCGCGCTGCGCCCCATCAGCGCTATCATCGTCTTCATGGGCATGGGCGAGCCGCCGCTCAACTACAACGCGCTGCTGCCGGCCTGCGGGCGTTGCTGGACGACCACGGTTACGGGCTTTCACGCCGCCGGGTCACGGTTTCCACCTCCGGTGTGGTGCCGCTGATCGACCGTCTGTCGGAAGACTGCCCGGTGGCACTGGCGGTTTCGCTGCATGCCAGCAACGATACGCTGCGCGACCAGCTTGTGCCGCTCAATCGCAAGTATCCTCTGAAGGAATTGCTGGCTGCCTGCCAGCGGTACCTGAAGGTGGCGCCGCGGGATTTCATCACCTTCGAATACGTGATGCTCAAGGACATCAACGATTCGGTGGCGCATGCCCGGGAACTGGCGGCGCTGGTGGCTGATGTACCCTGCAAGTTCAACCTGATTCTCGTTCAACCCGTTCCCGAACTCCGGGCTGTCGCGGTCTTCCGACCGGACCATCCGCCGGTTGGTGATGCTGCTGCGGGGCGAGGCATCGTCACCACGGTGCGACGCACGCGTGGCGACGAGATCGATGCCGCCTGCGGACAGCTGGCAGGCGGGTGGTCGACCGCACGCGGCTGCGCGAGCGCACGGTGCAGTTCCACCGGCCTGCAGCGCGTCAGGCGGGCGACCGGGCGGAAACGGGCCGCGGCCTGCCGAACGCGGTCGTGACTGCGGCTCGGATCCGCGAGCTGTCGGGCCGGCAGCCTGACGGTCCGGAGTCCGGGCGTCGCGCGCGGGCCGGCTTCAGGGCTCGAGCAGGCGCGCAGGGTGCAGCGGCAGGACGCAACGAAATTTTTCTCCGGATAGGACCACGAAGCAACAAGCACAATCGATCGGAACCGACAACCTGGGCCGGAACGGGCATGGCAGCCGCCCGCACGATGACCACGATGCGCGTTCGACGTTCCTGGCGGGTCGCAAGGCAGCCCTGGTGCTGGCTCTGGGCCTGGGTCTGGCCGGATGCGTCACCACCGAGACCGTCGACAACAAGGGCGGTGGCCGTCCTGCCGGCGGAACGGCGACCGATGGCGTCTCCTCGGTCAGCAGTCAGGTCTCCCGCCGGCCGAGAGAAGCGCCGTCGCGCCCGCATCCGCCTGGAACTGGCCGTCAACCACTACCAGGGCGGCAACATGCCGCTGGCGCTGCAGGAAATCGACCAGGCCATCCGGATCGACCCCGACTACGCAGCCGCTCATGGCATGCGCGGTCTGGTCTGATGCGGCCATGAACGATTCCGAGAGGCCGACGCCAACTTCCGTCAGGGCCTGAAGCTGTCGCCGAAGGATCCTGAGCTGAACAACAACTACGGCTGGTACCTGTGCGACGGGGCGTCAGCGGAATCCATCCGCTACTTTCGACGCGGCGGCTGCCGATCACGCCTACACCACGCTCGCAGCCGCTGCACAACGCCGGCATCTCGCCTGATGCAGATAGGGTGACGAGAGCGGCGCCGAGGGGCTATTCGCTGCGCGCGTTCAAAGCGTGGATCCGTCCAACGCCGTGGCCATGTACAACCTGGCCGAGCTGTACCTGCAGCGCGGCACCACGATCGCGCCAAGTTCTATTCCGACCGCTCGCTGGCCACCCACCAGCCCACGGCCGAGACGCTGTGGCAGGGCATTCGCGTGGCTCGTCTGGGCAACAATCACGGCCTATGCCTACCAGCTGATCGGATCAGCTGCGCCGGCGCTACCCGCAGTCGCCCGAGGCAACGCGTCTGGGGCAGCAGGGGGCGACAACGAGCCGCAGACCTACCAGGGGCGGGGCACCGTCCAGCAATGGCCCGCATGATCCCGAGAACGGGCAGTGACATGTCGGCCGAGCCGAGGATCGACGTGCCGGCGCCCGGAGCGCGCCGGTCTGCCCCGTGTGACCCTTCCCGCTCGATCTGCAGTCCGCCCGCGAGGCGCGCTGCTGGAGCCGGCTGGACGTGGCCCGTCTCGACCAAGTTCCAGGTGCGGCGAGATTGCTGCGCTGGAAGAAGGACATTTTCGACCGAAGTTGCCCGGCCGCGCCTTCGTGCGCGCGCAGCGCTGCGCAACTCACGCCGCCGTGCTGGAGATGGATGCCACGCCGCTGCTGGCCACCATCGGCTGGCCATGCCGAGCCGGCGCCGCTCACCGTCCGACTGCGTATATTCCGAGGGCGGCCCTTCGAGGCCGACATGGGCGCCGAGTACGAGCCCGCCAACCGCAGCCGCGCCAGCCGCTGGTTCTGGGCATGGCCAGCCTCGGCTGCCGTGGTGGCCCCTGCGTCTGCGGCGGCAGCATGGACAACGGGACACTGGCAGCCCGCCAGTGGCTTGATGGTCATGCTCGGCCGACAAGCCGGTAGAATCATCGCCTTCTGTGCGTCGCGCCTCCGGCAAGGTCACTGAGCCGGTCACCTGAGCTGGGCGCCCGCAGAGCAGGCACCCTGCCGCCGGGTGCGGCAGGTTCGGAGTGAAGCTACCCAGACTGGAAGATGACTGCACACGCAGGCGAAGAAAGCGCCCTCGACCACCCATCCCGATCCCATGCCGGTAGGCCCGGACAGCGCCGCCGCACCTGCCAGGTGGTGGTGCGCTGGGATGACAACCAGGTCCTCGATCGGCAGCGACGGACCGGTGGTCGTGCAGTCGATGACCAACACCGACACCGCCGAGGCCATCGCCACGGCCATCCAGACCGCGCGCGCTGGCTAAGGCCGGCTCCGAGCTGGTCCGCATCACCGTCAACACACCCGGCCGCCGCGGCCGAAGTCCCGCCATCCGTGAACAGCCTGATCGCATAGGGCTGCAAGGTGCCGCTGGTGAGCGACTTCCACTACAATCGGCCACGTTGCTGCACGACTTTCCCCGAGTGCGCCGAGGCACCGTCCGCACCCGCATCAACCCGGCAACGTGGGCAGCAGCGCCAGCGCGACGACAACTACCGCGCCATGGTCGAGACCGCCTGCCGCCACGGCAAGCCGGTGCGCATCGGCGTCAACTGGGGCTCCGCTTGACCAGTCCGTGCTGCGCGCGCCTGATGGACGCCAACTCGGCCCGTGCCCAGCCCTGGGACGCCCAGAGCCGTCATGCGCGAGGCGCTTGTCACCTCTGCCATCGAAAAGCGCCCAGGAGGCCGGAACGCATCGGCCTTCCCGGCGACGCCATCGTGCTCGGCCAAGGTTTCCAACGTGCGGGACGTGGTGGCCGTCTACACCGGAACTGGCCCGCCGCTGCGACTCACCTGCCGTACGTCGGCCTGACCGAAGCCGGCATGGGCAGCAGGGCATCGTGGCCTCTTCCGCCGCGCTGTCGCTGCTGCTGCAGCAGGGCATCGGCGACATCATCCGCATCCGCTCACGCCCGAGCCGGGCGGCGACCGCAGCAAGGGAAGTGGTGGTCGCACAGAGATCCTGCAGTCGCCGGGCCTGCCTCGTTTTCGCCCCACTGGTGGTGGCCTGCCCGGGAGCTGCGGCCGCACCAGCAGCACATTCTTCCAGGAACGGGCCGACCGCATCAGCGCTACCTGCGAGCGGATGCCGGTCTGGAGCACGCAGTATCGGGCGTGGAGAACATGAACGTGGCCGTCATGGGCTGCATCGTCAACGGCCCGGGCGAGGTCCAAGCACGCCGACATCGGCATCTCGTTGCCTGGTGCCGACGAGGTCCCCGGTGGCGCCGGTCTACATCGACGGCGAGCGCACCGTGACCCTGAGGGCGACCACATCGCCGAAGAGTTCCAGGCCATCGTCGGGAACTTACGTCGAGCGCCGCTACGGCGCCAAGGCAGCGCTTTCCGAGTAGGGCGTCTTCATCGAAGTCTTCCTCCGCAATCACGCAGCGCTTCGGGGTGGGGGTGCCTCCTGGGCGCTCTGGAAGCGAAAGCGGACAGCATGAGCCGAGGAAGGCACCCCGCCCCGGAGCGCCGCTCAGCGGAGTCGTCCTGCAAAAAGCACGGCCTCGCCGCACGGCCGCAGCCCCCGCCCACGACCGTCCTGCAAAAAGCACACCCCCGCGACGAAGCCGTCTTCCCCGGCATTCTCCGCTAGAATGTCGAGCTTGCCTTGCATTTCCACACTGACAAGCCGCGCAACCCTTGCGCGCAGGAACCAGCACACCCCTATGGCAGCTCAAAAACTCGCCGGCGTCAAAGGCATGAACGACCTGCTGCCGCAGACCTCGGCGCGCTGGCAGCGCTTCGAGGAAATCGTCGCCTCCTGGGCGCGCAGCTATGGCTACAGCCAGATCCGCACGCCCATCGTCGAACCCACCCCTGTTCGCCCGGGGCCTGGGCACCGTCACCGACATCGTCGAAAAGGAGATGTACTCCTTCCGCGATGCCCTCAACGGTGAGGAACTCACCCTGCGTCCCGAAGGCACCGCCGGCGTGGTGCGTGCCGTCATCGAGCACAACCTGCTCTATGATGGTCCGCGGCGCCTCTGGTACCTGGGGCCCATGTTCCGGCACGAGCGCCCCCAGCGCGGCCGCTATCGCCAGTTCCATCAGGTGGGCGTCGAGGCACTGGGCTATGGCGGCCCCGAAGTCGATGCCGAAGTCATCGCCATGGGCCAGCGTCTCTGGGATGACCTGGGTATCGAAGGGCTGCAGCTGCAGATCAACTCCATTGGCGATGCGCCCGAGCGCGCCCGTCATCGTCAGGACCTGATCGACCACTTCGAGAAGCATGCCGAACTGCTGGACGAGGAGGCCAAACGACGGCTGCACGCCAACCCGCTGCGCATTCTCGACAGCAAGAACCCGGCCATGCAGGAGATCATCGAGCAGGCGCCGCGCCTGATCGACTACCTGAAGGCCGTCGCGCGAGCATTTCGAGCAGCTGCGCGGCTATCTGGCGCGGCTGGGCATCGAGGCCACGCTGAATCCGCGTCTCGTGCGGCATGGACTACTACAACCGCACCGTCTTCGAGTGGGTCACCGATCGGCTGGGCGCGCAGGCCACGGTCTGTGGCGGCGGTCGCTACGATGCGCTCATCGAGATGCTGGGCGGCAAGCCGGCCCCTGCCTGCGGCTTTGCCATCGGGGTCGAGCGTCTGCTGGATCTGGTCGAGCAGGCCGGCGGCCTGGGCGAGGGTGATGCGCCCGACGTCTACCTCATCAGCAGCGGCGACGGCACGATGGCGGCTGCGCTGCACACGGCTGAGGCGCTGCGTGCCCGGGGCATCGAGGTGCTGATGCACGCCGGCGGCGGCAGCTTCAAGTCGCAGTTCAAGCGGGCCGGGGCCAGCGGCGCCCACCTGGCGCTGGTCATCGGCGAAGACGAGCTGAAGGCCGGCGAGGCAACCCTGAAATGGCTGCGCGAGGGCGAAGGCGGGCAGGGCGGCCGGCAGGTGCGCATCCGTCTCGATGACGCGCCCGAGGCCGTGGGTCGTGCCCTGCTGGGCCAGACCGACGGAGGACTGAGCGGCGGCCGCGACACGGCACCGCCCACCTGAACATCGAACAGAAACAGGAAGATCTCATGGCATACAACCTTCAGGATCAGGGAACAGATCGACGAGACTGAAGGCGTTCTGGGCCAACAACGGCAACCGCCTGATGTGGCTGGCCGTCATCGCGCTGGCGGTCTTTGCCGGCTGGCGTGCCTGGAACTGGTACCACGACAGCCAGGCCCAGGATGCTGCCCGCGAGTACGCCTGGCCTGCTGTCGGCGGCCGACTCCGGCAAGATCGAGCAGGTCCGCGAGCGCTATGACGCCATCCAGAAAGGCTATGGCAGCAGCGTCTATGCCGGCATGGCGGGCCTGCGTGCGGCCGAGGCCTTTGCCAGGCCAATCAGCCCGATGCCGCCGTGGCTGCGCTGGAAAGCGTCATGAAGAACAGCACCGAGCCGGGCTTCAAGCCGATTGCCGGCGTGCGCCTGGCGGGTCTGCTGCTCGACCAGAAGAAGTACGACGAAGCGACCAAGGCCATCGACTCCGGCAACATCGGCCCCGTCTCGGGCGAGATGGCGGCCAGCGTAGCCGATCGCCGTGGCGACATCCTGGCGGCCCAGGGCAAGGTGTCCGACGCCAAGCGCGGCCTGGGAAGAGCGCTGAAACTGCTGCCCCAGCACAGCCAGCTGCGCTCGCTGGTGCAGTACAAGCTCGACGCGGTGACTGACTGATGCGGGGCGCACGCACTTCGTTCCCGTTTGCTTCGTTCCTGTCCGCTCATGCGGACGGGGCTTCCTGTGCTCGCACCGACATGTCCGCTGAAGGTGTGGCCTCGGCATCGTCCGTGTCTGCCGAGGCTTCAGGGCTGATCCAGCCGTCGCGTCGCCGGCTGCTGGGCTCGCTGGCCATGGGGGCGGCGCTGCTGCCGCTGTCGGCCTGCTCGATGTTCGGCGATGATGCGGCCGAGCCGCCGCCGTACCCGGTGCCCAGACTCGGGCGACGAGAAGGGCATGCGCCTGCTGTGGAAGAACACCGGCGGCAGCGATGCCCTGGTGGGCTTTCAGCCCTGCCATCAGCGGCAACAGCCCTGTGGGTGGTCGATCAGAAAGGCCGCGTGCGGCGCCTGTCGCGCAAGGACGGTCGGGTCGAGCATGAATTCAAGGCCGGCAAGGCCATTGCCGGTCTGGCTGCCGACGACGAACTGGTCGTGCTGGTCAGCCGTGACGGTACCGTGAAGCCTGTCTCGAAGGGCGAACAGCGCTGGGAAGCACGCCTGGACAGCGAAGTGGCCACGGCGCCCGTGCTGGCCGATTCAGCCGTGCTGGTGCGCACCATCGAGGGGCGCGTGCTGGCGCTGGAGCGCAGCAGCGGTTCCACGCGCTGGAGCTGGAAGGCGCCCACCGCACTGCTCAACCTCTGGCAGAGCTCGCCCATGGTGACGGACGTGGATACCGTCTACGTGGGGCTGCCCAATGCCAAGCTGGTGGCGCTGGACCTGCGCTTTCGGCGTGCCTCGCTGGGATGTGGCCATTGCCTCGTCGCTGGGGGCCACCGAGCTGGAGCGCCTCATCGACATCGTGGGCGCACCGGTGCTGATGGGCACCGACCTGTGTGCCGTGGCCTATCAGGGTCGCGTGGCCTGCGTGCGCACGACCGATGGCGAGCTGGCCTGGAGCCGGGCGCTCAGCTCCTCCGTCGGCATCGCGGCCGACGACCGGGATCTGGTGATCGTCGATGCTTCCGAGGTCATCCAGCTGCTGCGCCCGGGCGGTGGCACGGTCTGGCGGCAGGACGGCTACGTGCGCCGTGGGGTCTCCGCCCCGGTCATCGTGCCCGACAAGCGCCTGCTCTTTGGCGACCGCTTCGGCAACCTGTCGCTGCTGTCGATGAACGACGGCCAGACGCTTGCACGCATCGAGATCGACGATTCGGCCCTGGCCACGCCGCCGCTGCTGGCGGGTGACGAGGCCTATGTGCAAACCCAGGAAGGAACGATCGCGGCCATCGCGCTGCGCTGACCATGAATCCATCTGTACCGGTTATCGCGCTGGTGGGGCGGCCCAACGTGGGCAAAGTCCACCCTGTTCAACCGCCTGACGCGCTCGCGTGACGCCCTGGTGGCCAACATCCCGGGCCTCACCCGTGACCGGCACTATGGCTCGGCTACGCTCGACGGCCAGCGTGTCGTGCTGATCGACACCGGCGGCTTCGAGCCCGTGGCCGCCACCGGCGTGGCCGAACAGATGGCCCGTCAGACCCGTCAGGCCGTCATTGAGGCCGACGTGGTCGTCTTCGTGGTCGATGGCCGTCAGGGCCTGCTGGCCCGTGACGAGGAGATCGCCCGGGAGCTGCGCCGCACCGCCCGCAGGTGGTGCTGGCCGTCAATAAGTGCGAGGGCATCTCCCGCCCGGTCGCCGCTGCCGAGTTCCATGCGCTGGGGCTGGGTGTGCCCATGCCCATTTCCGCCACCCATGGTGACGGCGTGCGCGCTGATGGAGGAATGCTTGGAGGACTGGCGCGCCGAGCGTGACACGCCTGCTGGCCGAGGCTGCCGAAGCCAATGCCTGGCGCGGCCGATGAGGACTGAAAGGCCCCTTGGACGAGGCCCGCTGGCGAGGCGCAGGAACACGACGAGCTCAGCCAGGATGGACGCCCGGCAAACGGGAAACGGACCGGGCGGCTGCCGAGGGGGCTGCCGGCAGGGCAATGCCGAGGCCGACGGCGCAAGCCCGTCCGCGTGGCTGTGGTCGGTCGCCCCAACGGCGGCAAGTCCACGCTGATCAATGCGCTGCTGGGCGAGGACGCCTCATTGCCTTCAACCAGCCCGGCACCACGCGCGACTCGATCACCGTCGATTTCCGCTATCGCAACCGCGACTATCAGCTCATCGACACGGCCGGCCTGCGCCGCCGGGGCAGAGTGCACGAGACCGTCGAGAAGTTCTCGGTGGTCAAGACGCTGCAGGCCATCGAGGACTGCAACGTGGCGGTGCTGATGATCGATGCGGCCGACGGCATCTCCGAGCAGGACAGCGCCATCGCCGGCTACATCCTGGAGGCGGGCAGGGCGCTGGTCATCGCGCTGAACAAGTGGGATGCCGTGCCCGGCCGACGAGCGCCGCAACGTCCTGCAGGAGTGCCAGCGACGCCTGTACTTTCCTGGACTGGGCGCCGATGCTCACCATCTCGGCACTGAAGAACCGCGCGCTGGACAAGCTGATGAAGGCCGTGGACGAGGCCCGTGCCGCCGCTACCCGCAAGCTGTCCACGCCCAAGCTCACCCGCATGCTGCACGCCGCCGTGCTGCACCAGCAGCCGCCGCGCAACGGCCCGTTCCGGCCCAAGCTGCGCTATGCGCACCAGGGGGGACAGAACCCGCCGGTCATCGTCATCACGGCAGCTCGCTCGACAAGGTGGGCGACAGCTACCGGCGCTTCCTCGAAGGGCTGGTTCCGCGAGCGTCTGGCGCTGCAGGGGCACGCCGCTGCGCATCGAGTTCCGCACGGGCGCCAACCCTACGCCAACCGGGGCAAAGTAAGGCGAGTGAGAGATAACGGCGAAACTACTCGCCGTTCATCGGCCCGGACGTGTGCCGTTGTCAACGGTAGGGCTGGAAAAATGCGTAAAGCGCCCATATAGGTTAAAAGTGCTGATCAGGGAGCGCCCGGCGGCAGCGCTAGGCTGCATGTTCAGGTTTGCCGGAATCGTGGTCTGCATGGCCCAGACCAGCCGCATCCCGGGACTGCACCCTGAATTTCAGTATCTCTCAGAAGAACCATGAGCAACAAAGGCCAACAATTACAAGATCCCTTCCTGAACCAGTTGCGCAAAGGGAGCATGTGCCGGTGTCCATCTATCTGGTCAACGGCATCAAGTTGCAGGGGCCAGATCGAATCCTTCGACCAGTACGTCGTCTTGCTGCGCAATACCGTCACGCAGATGGTCTACATAGCACGCCATCTCCACTGTCGTGCCCAGCCGCGCCATCGAATTCCAGTCTGAAGGCGGTTCCCACTGAAGCACCAGTACGTTGCCCGCCGGCGACCGAACGCCCCCGATCCCAAGCGGGCCGCGCTGCTGGCCGTGGCCACCAGGGAGAACGCTTGAGGCTCACGATCTGGATGAACTGGACGCCCTGGCGCGTTCGGCCGGGCTGCAGCCGGTGCTGCGCGAGGTTCTGCGGCGCAATCGCCCCGATCCCGCGCTCTACCTGGGTTCGGGCGCGGCCGAGCGCATTGCCGACCAGCTGCGCACCGAGCGCATCGGCCTGGTCCTCTTCGACCACCCCATCAGCGCCATCCAGCAGCGCAACCTCGAGCGCCTCTGGAAGGTGCAGGTCGCTGACCGCACCGAGCTGATCATCGAGATCTTCTCGCAGCGCGCCCGCAGCACCGAGGGCAAGCTGCAGGTGGAGCTGGCACGCATGCAGCACCGGGCCTCGCGCCTGGTGCGGATGTGGTCGCACCTGGAGCGTCAGCGCGGCGGCATCGGCGTGCGCGGCGGCCCGGGCGAGACCCAGCTTGAGCTGGACCGCCGGATGCTCGACGACAAGATCCGTCGGCTGCGCACGCGCCTGCAGAAAGTCGATCGCCAGCGGCGTACCCGCCGTCGTGCCCGCCAGCGCGGCGAGGGCCCTCGCGCGTCTCGCTCGTCGGCTACACCAACGCCGGCAAGTCCACGCTGTTCAACCGGCTGACAAGGGCTGCGGGGGCACTGGCGGCCGACCAGCTCTTTGCCACGCTGGATCCGCTCACCCGCCGGCTGGGCCTGGGCGACGGTCTGGAAGTCGTGCTCTCCGACACGGTGGGCTTCATCCGCAACCCTGCCGCACGGTCTGGTGGCGGCCTTCGCGCGCCACGCTGGAGGAAACCGCCGAGGCCGACCTGCTGCTGCATGTCGTCGATGCCGGGCTCGCCCTGACCCGCGACCGCCAGATCGAAGCCGTCAACCAGGTCATCGCCGAGATCGGGGCAGGCGAGGTCGAGCAGCTGATGATCTGCAACAAGATCGATCTGACCGGCAATGCGCGCCGGTGCGACTCGACCCCTATGGTAGGATCAGCGGCCTGGCGCTGAGCGCCGGCACGGGCGCCGGGGTCGATGCGCTGCGTGACCTGTTGCGGGAACGTGCCCAGGGCGCGGGCCCGGGCCGTCGACGAGACCGCCTGAGTATGGCGATGACGCCTTTGCCGCCGATCGTCCGATCCCTCCGATGCATTCGATGATGCTGATCCGTCCGCGGATGAAGACGGGTCGGATCATCCGTCTTCCTGAACGCCGCCCTCCTGCTTCGGGCAACTGCCACCCTTTCAAGGTACAGTCAAACCATGTCTACCCCTGATGATTCGGGCTGGGGCCGAAGTGCCGGATCCGGCCAGGACCAGAACCCGCCTCCTGCCGCATCCCCGACCCCTTCCGGCCGGTCGCCCGAGGCTGGTGGCACCCGTGGCGCGGATGAGCAACCCACGGCGCGTCCGCCTGCCGCGTCGCCTTCGCCGTGGCAGTCCGAGCGTCCGCAGCCGCAGCGCCCGTCCGATGGCCCGCCCGATCTCGACGAGTTCTGGCAGGACCTGAGCAGCAAGCTCAACGGCCTGTTGGGGGCAAGCGTGGCGGCCAGGGCGGCCGCGGCGCATGCCCGTCGGTGGTGGACCGCAATGCCGCCTCCGGGCGCAGCCTGCTCTCGGGTCTGGCCATCGTCGGCGTCGTGGCTGGCCTGGCCTGGCTGGGCAGTGGCTTCTACATCGTGCAGGAAGGCCAGGTGGCTGCCGTGCTGCGCTTTGGCCAGTTCCGCTACCTCACGCACGAGGCCGGCATCCAGTGGAACCTGCCGTACCCCATCGAGACCCACGAGATCGTCGACCGCCTCGCGCCTGCGCCAGATCGAGGTGGGCTACCGCAACTCGGTGCGTACCAAGGTGCCCAAGGAGTCGCTCATCCTCACGGGCGACCAGAGCATCGTCGACCTGCAGTACGCCGTGCAGTACCGCATCGACAACCCGGGTGACTTCCTCTTCCAGAACAACCTGTCCTCCGGCTCCGAGGAGCTGATCCGCCAGGTGGCCGAATCGGCCATGCGCGAGGTGGTGGGACAGCGCACCACCGACCAGGTGCTCTACGAGGACAAGGCGCAGGTGGCCGAGGACGCCCAGACGCTCACGCAGGCCATTCTGGATCGCTACAAGCTTGGCATCGGCATCGTCGACTTCACCATCCAGCAGGCCCAGCCGCCCGAGCAGGTGCAGGCTGCCTTTCGAGGATGCCAACAAGGCCGACCAGGACCGCCAGCGCCTCATCAACGAAGGCCAGGCCTACGCCAATGACGTGATCCCGCGTGCCAAGGGTACCGCCGACCGGATGGTGCTGGAGGCCCAGGGCTACCGCGCCCGGGTCATCGCCCAGGCCGAGGGTGACGCACTGCGCTTCGACCAGATCTACACCCAGTACGCCAACGCGCCGCAGGTCACGCGCGAGCGGATGTATCTGGAGACCATGCAGCAGATCCTGTCCAACACCTCCAAGGTGTATCTGGATTCGCAGAAGAACGGCAGCCTGCTGTATCTGCCGCTGGATCGCATCCTGGACCGCAACCATGGCAGGGGGGGCAAGCCGTCGCTGACGGGTGAACGCGCCGAGCGTGCGGTCGAGCAGGGCACCGGCCAGCGTGCAGACGCCGCAGCCGGCCAATGCCGGCAGCATCGGCATCGCCGCAGGACGCCGACAGCCGTGGCAGCCTGCTCAACGCGCTGCGCAGCCGCGATCGGAGCTACGTCCGATGAGCCCATCTCCCTCACATCTGCCCCTTTCTGACAACGCCCATTTCGCCAACGCCATCGACGGGAGCCTCCGATGAATCGTGTGCTCGCGCTGATCATCACGCTGGGCGTGCTGATCGTCCTCGCCTTTTCCTGCCTGTTCGTCGTCGACCAGCGCCAGTACGCCGTGGTGTTCGCCCTCGGCGAGATCAAGCGCGTCATCAACGAGCCTGGCCTGTACATGAAGCTGCCGTCGCCGCTGCAGGACGTGCGCTACTTTCGACAAGCGCACGCTCACCTATGACAGCGACGAGATCGACCGCTTCATCACGGCCGAGAAGATCAACATCCAGGTCGACTCCTTCGTGAAGTGGCGCATTGCCGATCCGCGCCAGTTCTTCGTGTCGGTCGGGCCACAGCCCGCTGGCTGCCGACGACCGCATCGGCCGGCAGCTGCGCTCGGCGCTCAACAACGAGATTGCCCGGCTCTCCGTGGCCGACGTGATCTCCTCGGCGCGCGAGACCCTGGTCAAGCAGGTCATGAAGGTGATGTCGGTCGAGCTGGAAAAGATCGGCGTCACCATTGTCGACGTGCGCCTCAAGCGCGTGGACTTCGCGCCCGAGGTGGCTGAACGGGTCTATGAGCGGATGCGTTCCGAGCGTACCCGGGTGGCCAACGAGCGCCGCGCCAAGGGCGCTGCCGAAGGCGAGCGCATCCGCGCCGATGCCGACCGCCAGCGCGAGGTGCTGATCGCCAAGGCCTATCGTGACGCCCAGAACGAGCGGGGTGCCGGGGATGCCGAGGCCAGCCGCCTCTACGCCAAGGCCTTCGGTCGCAACCCCGAGTTCGCCAGCTTCTATCGCAGTCTGGAAGCCTATCGCGCCTCGTTTGCCGACCGCTCCGACATGCTGGTTCTGGATCCGCAGTCCGACTTCTTCCGCTACTTCCAGGGGGCAGAGCCGGCGCCGGCCGCCTCGGGTCGTCAGCCCACGCCGCCCTTCAGGCAGCCCCGCAGCCCCGGCTGCGGCGGGCAGCGCGCACGAGTCCGAAAGAAAATGCGCCGGACCGGTGTCCGGACGAAAAATGCCGTTAACGGACACAGGAACGTAAGTTCTCTGCCACGCCCGTCCTTCGGGACGGCGTGACGGATAGTTCCTTCCCATCTGTCCTGCCTTCGTCGGCCAGGACGGCGCAACCCGCCAGCCCCCAGGGCAGGGCGGATGCGTCTCCTGCCACGAGGGCGGTGTTTTTTTGGATTCACGGTCTCGCATTCACTGTCCCCATGGATGATCCCGCCGTCTCGCCGTGGTTGCTCGCCCTGGGGCCTCGTGCTGCTCCTGGAGGGGCTGATGCCCCTGTTGCTGCCCGGGCGGCTGGCGCAACGCGGTGCAGCAGATGGCCGCCCTGCGTGACGGGCAGCTGCGTTTCGTGGGTCTCATGCTGGTACTTGCCGGCCTGCTTTTTCGTTTCGCTGGCATGAAGAACCGCTGGCTACTTCCCGAAGGCATCTCGGACCTGCTGCCCGATGCGGCGCAGGATCTCGAAGGTCTGCGCCGCGCGCTGCTCGACACCCTATCGTCGCCATGGCTTCGAGCTGGTGCTGCCCCCGCTCGTCGAATATCTGGACTCGCTGCTGATCGGAAGCGGCGGCGACCTGGACCTGAAGACCTTCAAGCTGGTGGACCAGCTCTCCGGGCAGAGCCTGGGGGTCCGGGCCGACATCACGCCCCAGGTCTCGCGCATCGACGCGCATCTGCTGCAGCAGCGTGACATCAACCGGCTCTGCTACTGCCGCCTCGGTGCTGCGCACCCGTCCCAGCGGCCAGGAAGGCTCGCGCGAGCCCATCCAGATCGGTGCCGAGGTCTACGGCCATGCCGGCATCGAGGCCGACATCGAGGTCATCGATCTGCTGTTGCAGTCGCTGGCACTGGCCGAACTGGGTCCGGTGCGCCTGGACATCAACCATCTGGGGCTGGCCAGCCTGCTGCTGGCCGAGCTGGAAGGGATCGACGAGGAGGCCGTGCTGCAGCTGCTGCAGGCCCGCGACCTGCCCAGCCCTGCGCGAGCTGCTTGCCCCGTGGTCGCAGCAGCCCGCTGCCGCGCGCTGCTGGCTCTGCCCGAGTGCTTCGGCCCGGCCGAATCGGCCATGGCACGATGCGCGCACCGTGCTGGCCCCGTGGCCGCAGGCCACCCCCATCTCGACGCACTGGATGCCGTCCTGGGCTCGCTGCGGCTGGCCCGCCATGCCGGGCAGGTGTCCCTGGCCATCGATCTGGCCGACGTGCAGGGCTTTCGCTACCACACCGGGCTGGGCTTTGCGGCCTACGTCGAAGGTCATGCCCGGGCCGTGGGCCGCGGCGGACGCTATGACGGCATCGGCGCCGCCTTCGGGCGCGCCCGCCCGGCCACCGGCTTTTCTCGCTCGACCTGCGGGAGCTCGTCGAGCTGCGACGCGATCGGCACCGCCGCCGGCCATCATCGTCGCTCCCTGGTCCGACGACCCGGCGTTGCTGGCGTTCATCGACACGCTGCGCGCCCAGGGCGAGACCGTATTGCAATTGTTGCCCGGCCAGGATGCCCAGCGCCTGGCCGGCGTTTCCGCCGATCGGACGATCGGCTTCATCCACGGCCAATGGCGGCTTGCAGGGAAGGAATCATGAGCAGGAATCTGGTGGTGGTCGGCACCCAGTGGGGTGACGAAGGCAAAGGCAAGGTCGTCGACTTGCTGACCGACGAAGTCAAGGGAGTCGTGCGCTTCCAGGGCGGTCACAACGCGGGCCACACGCTGGTCATCGAAGGGCGCAAGCAGGTGCTGCGCCTCATTCCCTCGGGCATCCTGCGTGATGACGTGACCTGCTACATCGGCAATGGCGTCGTGCTCTCGCCGCAGGCGCTGCTGTCCGAGATCGCCGAGCTGGAGGCCGCCGGTGTCGACGTGCGCAACCGTCTGCGCATCAGCTACGCCTGCTCGCTCATCCTGCCTTACCACATCGCGCTGGACCAGGCGCGTGAGCAGGCCCGGGCTGACGCCCGCATCGGCACCACCGGCCGTGGCATCGGCCCGGCCTACGAGGACAAGGTGGCACGCCGCGGCCTGCGGCTGGGAAGACCTCTACGTGCCCGACCAGCTGGCCGAGCGCCTGCGCGAGGCCGCCGAGCTGCACAACTTCCTGCTCGAGAACTACTACCACGCGCCGCGCATCGACGTGGCGAAGATGCTGGACGAGCTGCAGGCCCAGGCCGAGCAGATCCGCCCGATGGTCCACGACGTGGCCGGCCTGCTGGCCGATGCGCTGGCACGGGGCGAGTCGCTGATGTTCGAAGGCGCCCAGGGCGCGCTGCTCGACATCGATCACGGCACCTATCCGTTCGTCACCAGCAGCAACTGCGTGGCGGGTGCAGCGGCAGCCGGCTCCGGCATCGGCCCGGGCAACCTGCACTTCGTGCTGGGCATCGCCAAGGCCTACACCACCCGCGTGGGCAGCGGTCCGTTCCCCACCGAGCTGCATGACGATATCGGCAAGCGCCTGGCTGAGCGTGGCCACGAGTTCGGCTCCGTCACGGGGCGCCCGCGTCGCTGCGGCTGGTTCGATGCCGTGGCCATGCGCCGCTCCATCGAGCTCAATGGCGTCACCGCCCTGTGCCTGACCAAGCTGGACGTGCTGGACGGTCTGGACACCGTGCGCATCTGCACGCACTACGACATGACCACGCCCAAGGGCAACATCAAGCGCCTGGAGCGTCTGCCCACCGGTGCCGGTGCCGTCGCCCGCTGCCAGGCGGTCTACGAGGAAATGCCTGGCTGGAAGGAAAACACCCGGGGTGCACGCCGCTGGGAAGACCTGCCGGAGAACGCACGTCGCTACGTCGAGCGTCTGGCCGAGCTGTCGGGTGCCCCCATTGACATCATCTCCACCGGTCCCGACCGTGAAGAGACCATCGTGTTGCGGCACCCTGGCAGGAAGGAAGGCTGAATCATGCAGCATCTGTACGTTGACTGGGCCGAATACCATCGCCTCATCGAGCGCCTGGCGCTCTCCATCCATCGCTCCGGCTGGCAGTTCGACTCGGTCATCGCGCTGGCGCGCGGCGGCCTTCGGGTGGGCGACCTGCTGTCGCGCATCTTCGACAAGCCGCTGGGCGTGCTCACCACCAGCTCCTATCGCCATACCGGCAATGTCGTGCAACAGGGCGAGCTGAAGATCGGCTCCACCATCAGCGCGGCCGAGGACGTCACGCGCGGTCGTGTGCTGCTGGCCGACGATCTGGTCGATACCGGTGTCACGCTGGAAAAAGCTGCTGCCGGTCATGCGCAGCCGCCATCCCGAGATCACCGAGCTGCGCACCGCAGTGCTCTGGAAGAAGGCCGTCTCGGTCTACACGCCCGACTACTGCGTCTGCAACCTTGATGACAGCCCCTGGATCCACCAGCCCTTCGAACTGTACGAGGGCTGCGATATCGAGGCACTGGAGCACGGCTCGCCCACGCAGGCTGCCTACGCAGTGGCCGAGCGGCGCTAGGCGCCCGCGAAGGCACGACCCGGGGTATCTCCCAGTGCCCGGGTCGTTGCTTGGGGCGGGACGGGCGCCCGTCCCGGATCACGGGCTCCATGCCGTCGTGAGCAGTCCCGGCTCCCGCACGATCTCCAGGAAACCGGCTGACGGTGGCTTGACCCGCTTCACTCCCGGTCGCCCCGCCTGAAGAGCCCGCTCAATGCAGGCGCTGCCACGCGGAAAATTTTTTCCGGACCCCGTAGAATAGCCCGGTTGGTGCTCGCAGGGCGCTTCCTCGCCTTGCAGTTCAACGGGAAGCAGGAGGGCGTCCGCCGTCTGCATGCGTGCATGCAGCCACGGTGGATCGTGGCAAGCAGTCTTGTCCGCCTGACCTGCGCTGCCCCCGCAACGGTCGTGCGGTCGGGCAGGAAGGCCCATGTCCCGCCACCATGCAGGTCGGCCCGGACGTGTGGACAGCTGCCCGGGCGTTGTCGGGCATGCCTGCGGCGCCTTTCCCTTGTCCAGCCTGATGATCCATGCAGCCACTGGTTCCGGTCATGCGGCGTCGTGTCCTTCAATGGGCGCGTCCGTCTCATCCGGCCCGGGAAGGCGATCATCGGGCCCAGCCGTCAGCCCGGATACCGGCCAACACCCCGGATGTCAGGGCACTCCCAAAGCGCCTGGCGTCTGGTCCGTGCCGCCTGCGGCATGGGCACTCTCGTTGCATGCCATCGGGCGGGGATGCCCGTGGCCTGTGTTCTTTCCTGACACCTTGTCCGCCGTGCTTCTCCCGCATGCGGATCGGATCCCACGGATGTCATCTGACGTTTCCCATTTCCGGTTCTGCCGGCAGCAAGCTGCCCGCCCGCCTTGCGCCGGCGGTGCTGGTCAGCGCGCCGGCCTCCGGCCACGGCAAGACCACGGTAGTGGCTGCTCTGGCACGGCGCCTGTCCCGTGCCGGGCTGGACGTGCGTCTTCAAGACCGGGCCGGATTTCCTGGATCCCGCCTGGCATGAACTGGCCAGCGGCCACACCGTCCACAACCTGGACCTGTGGATGACCGGTGAGGGCGACATTCGCAGGCGCCTGTACGACGCGGCGGGACAGGCGGACCTCATCCTCGTGGAAGGGGTGATGGGACTCTACGACGGCGAGCCCAGTGCCGCCGAGATGGCACGCCGCCTGGGGCTGCCGGTGCTGGCTGTCATCGATGCCTCGTCCATGACCGGCACCTTCGGTGCCCTGGCCCATGGCCTGCGGACCTGGCTGCCCGGCCTGCGCTGGGCGGGTGCCCTGGCCAACCGCGTGGCCAGCCCCGCCATGCCGAGCTGCTGGCCAGCGCCTGCCAGCGTCCCGGTGCTGCCCAGCCGACGATGGACGCCCATTCAGGGAACGATCCGAAGCCGGCGAGCATCGCACACCGACAGCCTGGCTGGCCGTCGTCGGCACAGTGGCTCAGGCAGGAGGGGCCAGGCGGCACCGGGAGGGCACTCCGTTCCGACTACCTGGGCAGCGTGTTCCGCAACGCGCCTTTGCCATGCCCTGCACGCCATCTGGGCCTGATTCCCTGCCAACGAGCTGGCCGATGCACGACAGAAGCTGGATGCCGCAGCCGATGCGCTGGACGGCACCGTGCTGGGCAGCCTGGACCGGGAGACCCTGCAGCGCTGGAACACGCGCTTTCTGCCGCCCGAAGGCCCTGGACACATCGCACCGGCCTACGCAGCCGCTGGCGGGTCGCACCATCGCCATCGCTCGCGATGCCGCCTTCGCTTCATCTACCCGCCCAACCTGGAGGTTCTGCAGGCCCTGGGGGCGACGCTGACCTTCTTCTCGCCGCTGGCTGACGATCCGTTGCCGGCCTGCGATGCCGTCTGGCTGCCCGGGGCTATCCGAACTGCATGCCGAGCGGCTCTCGGCCCGCCGACGCCTGCCCGAGACGCTGCGCGCGCATGTTGAGGCTGACCGTCCCCGTCTGGGCTGAATGCGGCGGCATGCCGTCGCTCTCGAGCAGATGCGCCACGACGAGCGCGACTGGCCGATGTGGGGCATCCTGCCGGGCAGCATCGAGTTCGGCAAGCGTGCGGCTGGCCTGGGCATGCAGCAGCTGGCCTGGCCCCCCGTGTCGGCGGACGCAGACCTGAATGCGCCGGCGGCGGACGCGTCGCTGATTCCCCGACCGCGACCCGCGAGCGATGCGCTCGATGCCTCGGCTTCAGACACATCCCGCTTCTGCGCTGACCGCCGATGAGGCCATCGGCCCGCTCCGGGGCCATACCTTCCATTATTCCCGCTGCACCACCTCGCTGCCGGAAGTCGCGCACAGCAGCCGCCCCGTGTCATCCGGTGCCAACCCGCACACCGAGGCGGTCTATCGGTACCGACAGGTGCGAGCCAGCTATTTTCATGCCTGGTTCGCCAGTGCTCCCACCCGTGCCGCAGCCCTTTTCCTGCCGAAGAAATCGACATGTTGAGCCTCAGGTATTCCGGTGATTCCGACAAGGACGGATCCGGAAAGAAGACGTCCTCCTCTGGTCCTTCATCGAGCTTGCCCATCGTCTCGCCTATTGGACATGAACTGATCCTGGGCGGGCAGCGCAGCGGGAAGTCGCGGCGGGCCGAACAGCTGGCCGAGCAGTGGCTGAAGGGGGCTGCGGGGCGCAAGGCGGCCTTCGTGGCCACCGCCCAGGCCCGTGACGACGAGATGCGGCATCGCATCGAACGTCACCAGGAACAGCGCCGTGCCCGCCTGCCGGGCATGCGCACGATCGAGAAACCGCTGGCACTGGACCGGGTCATCCGCCGCTACAGCCGCCCCGAGCGCTGCTGGTCATCGATTGCCTGACCTTGTGGCTGGCCAACCAGCTGGCCCGTCACGAGGATGTCGTGCCCCGGAAGGGACAGGGGGTAGCCGAGAACTTCTGCCGAGCGAGGGCCATGACGTCGCTGCTCACCGCCATCGAGCAGAGCCGCGGGCGCTGGTCTTCGTCAGCAACGAGATCGGCCTGGGCGTGGTGCCGGTGGGGCGCCGGCGTGCGGGCCTACGTGGACGCGCTGGGCTGGCTGGGAACCAGCAGGTGGCGGCCCGCTGCCAGCGCTGCCTGCCTGATGGTGGCCGGCCAGCCGCTATGGCTCAAGCGCGAGACGCAGCCGGCCGTTGCAGCAGACGTCCTTCCCGACGGAGCGGCCCTACGAGGCCATTCCGACGCTGGTCGAGACCTTGTTGGGCACCTCCTCGCGCATCTCATCCGGTGCTGCCGATCCGTGGCAGCCGCCCTGTCCGGATTGTCCGATTCGATGGTCGGGGCGGACGGGCAGCCATCCTGCCGCATTCGGAAATGATCCTGCGGCGGGGCAGGGCCGGCGGCCGGGCGAGGAAGACACAGACGGGACCGGGCCCGGCACCGTGTGGTTCGTGGGGGCCGGCCCCGGTGATCCGGACCTGCTCACCGTCAAGGGGCGCGACCTGATCGCACAGGCAGGCGCCATCCTCTTTGCCGGCTCGCTGGTCAGCGAGGCCGCCACGCGCTGGGCACCGCCGGGCTGCGAGATTGCCGACAGCAAGGGCATGACGCTGGAGGAGATCTGCCACTGGCTGGCCAGCCGGGCGCTGCGGCACCGGACCGTCATCCGGCTGCAGACCGGCGACCCGTCGCTCTATGGCGCCCTCATCGAGATGGTGCAGCCGCTGGACGATGCCGGGGTGCCGGTGAAGGTGGTGCCCGGCGTGAGTTCCGCCTTTGCCGCCGCTGCCGCGGGCGTGGAGAGCCTCACGCTGCCCGAGGTCACGCAGACCGTCATCCTCACGCGCGTGGCGGGTCGCACGCCGATGCCCGAGGGCGAGGATCTGGTCTCGCTGGCCCGGCATCGCAGCACGCTGTGCATCTTCCTGTCCATCACGCTGCTGTCCAGCATCCAGCGCGACCTGCGTGCCGCGGGCTGGCCCGAGGATGCCCCCATCCTGGTGGTGCACAAGGCCAGCTGGCCCGGCGAAGAGAAGATCGTGCGCAGCACGCTGGCCGACGTGAAGGATGCCTGCCGGCAGGCCAAGATCGTCAGCCAGGCCATGATCATCGCGAGTCCCACCATCGGCGCCCGTCAGTGGAGCACCCTGACCAAGTCACGGCTGTACGATGCCAGCTTCACCCACCGCTTCCGTCGCGCCAGCGAGGAACGTCTTGTCGACATGGCGGTGGGCAAACTGAATCCGCGCTCCGAGACCCGGGTGCCGGAAGGGCAGACGAAAACAACTTCCTCCGATGAGGGTTCGGATGACAACCTCTAATGACACCATCCTGCTGGTCGGCCACGGCTCACGCGAGGCCTCCGGCAATGCCGAGATCCTGCTGTTTGCGGAACGCTGGCGTGCCCGTCACCCGACCGGCGCATCGAGGTCGGCTTTCATCGAGTTTGCCGATCCGTTGCTGGATCCGGCCCTGAACCATGCGGCACGCAACAGCGGGCGTGTGCTGGTGCTGCCGCTCATCCTCAACGCCGCCGGCCACGTTCGCCAGGACATCCCGAGTGCCATCCAGCGCGCGCAGAAGCGTCATCCCGATGTCCAGTTCCTCTATGCCCCGCACCTGGCGGTCAGCGATCCGCTGCTGCGCATCCTGAAGCGCTCCTGCGTCAGGCCATGCTGCAGCTGGACGTGCCGGATCCCCGTACCACCGGGGTCATCCTGCTGGGGCGTGGTTCCAGCGACCGGCTGGCCAATGGGGACGTGGCACGCATGGCCCGCTGGCTGTGGGAGATCGGCGATCACGAGCGTGTGGACCTGGCCTTCACCGGCGTGACCTTCCCGCGTCTGGAGAAAGTGGTGCGCGATCAGGTGGCGCTGGGCATGATGCAGATCGTCGTCATGCCGTACTACCTGTTCACCGGCACGCTCATCAAGCGCATCGGGCGTCAGATGGAAAATCTGGCGGCCCAGTATCCGCAGGTCCGCTTTGCCCACACCAGCTGTTTCGGCTTCGAGCCCGAGATCGCCCGCATGCTGGACGAGCGCGTCCATGCCCTGAAGCAGGTGGGCGCCATCGATCTGGATCGGCTGATGCGGCCCGATCCGTTCCGCGAAAGCGAGGGGGCACCACCACCATCATCACCATGGCCATGACATGCATCGGGCACCATGACGAGCATGGGCGCGCACGATCATGGGGATGACCATGCCCATGGCGCCCATCCGGATCACGCGCATGATCATGCGCACGTCCACGATCACGACCACGGGCATGATCATGAGCACGACCATGACCACGAACATGGGCACAGCCATAGTAATGACGCCGAGCCTGGACACGATGCACGACCATGCGCATCCCGATCCTGACCATGACCACGAGCAGCATCATGATCATGCCCGTGTGGAACCCGTCCATCAGGGCAACGATCATCAGATCGCGAATGACCCGAATCAGGGGTCGTTCAATTCCGGAAGTCGCCCGTGCCGTTCCGCAGGGCAAGCCGCTGGGGCCGCAGTCGGCCTTCCCGAAAGGAAAGGCGATTCAACCCGGCCTGCCCGGGCGTCCCTTCTTCCCCCGTTCACGCTTTGGCCGCTGAGTGTCGGCTGATTCACCGTCATCGCGCACACCATCCTTTCATTTTCGACATTCCCGACCGCCAGAACCCATGAGCACCGTCAACACCGTCACCGAGCAGCTCACCCGTGCCGGGCCAGGCCATCGAGCACGGCAGCTTCGCCATCATCGACCGCGAAGCCGGTCCGCACGCCTACACGGCCGAGCAATGGCCGATCGTGCGGCGCATGATCCACGCCAATGCCGACTTCGATTTCAACGGCCTCGACGCGCTTTCCATCCGGATGCGGTGCGCCGGCATCGCGAGCTGCTGCTGAGCGCGCAGTGCGCAGGGCGGCGCCCACATCGTGGCCGACGTGGAGATGATCTGCGTCGGGGCTTCGCACCGCGACTGAGCACACTTTCGGCGTGCAGACCCATCAGTTCATCACCGACGATGACGTCATCGAGCAGGGCCAAGGCCGAGGACAGCACCCGCGCCGTGCAGGCCATGCGCAGAGGCGCAGCGGCTGGGTCTGATCGACGGCCAGATCATCGCCATTGGCAATGCCCCCACCGCGCTGATCGAACTGGTGCGCATGGTTCGCGAAGAGAATGCCCGTCCGGCACTCGTCATCGGCATGCCGGTGGGCTTCGTGTCGGCGGCCGAGAGCAAGGCGCTGCTGATGCGATGTGAAGGAGGTGCCCTGGATCGCCATCGAGGGACGCAAGGGCGGCTCCACGCTGGTGGTGGCTGCCCTGCATGCGCTGCTGGCGCTGGCCGAGGCCGAACAGAAAAAGGCTGCGGCGCAGGCATGACGGACGCGGGGCAGGGCTACATCGCCAACCCGGTGCAGGCATGTGCCGATATCCCGGCGGCACCGCCCGCGGGGGAAGGGCCATCGAAGGCAGCACCTGCAGAATCCGGTGCCGAACGTGCAGCCCGGGTTCGGGCCAGCAAGCCGGCGCGTGGCACCCGTACCGGCTTTTCCACCGGGGCCTGCTCGGCCACGGCCGCCCGCGCCTGTGCCATCGGCCTCGTCACCGGACAGGTACCCGACACTGTGGAAAGCCTGCTGGCCAATGGCCGTCGCTACACCTTCTCCATTCATGACGGCCGGGTCGAAGGCGAGGGCCTGAACCGTACCGCTCATGGCTATGTGCAGAAATTTGCCGGTGACGACCCGGACTGCACCGATGGCGCCCACCTGACGGTGGATCTGCGCATCCTGCCCGGACAGGCGGGCGAGGTGCGCTATCGTGCCGGCCCCGGCGTGGGCACCGTCACGCTGCCTGGCCTGGGGCTGGAGGTGGTGGCCCGGCCATCAATCCGGTGCCCCGTCGCAACATTGCCGAGAACCTGCACGAAGTGGCCGGCAGCCTGCTGGCCGAGCATGGGCTGGAAGTCACCATCAGCGTGCCCGACGGCGAGGTCATGGCCAGAAAGACCACCAATGCCCGGCTGGGCATTCTGGGGGGCATCAGCATTCTGGGGACCAGCGGTATCGTGCGGCCGTATTCCACCAGTGCCTGGCGGGCCAGCGTGGTGCAGGGCATTCAGGTGGCGGCCATCACCGGCAACGACATCGTCGTGCTCACCACCGGCGGGCGCAGCGAGGCCTTTGCCATGCGCGAGGTGCGCCGTGATCGCCCGAACTGCCGCCCGCCTGCTTCGTGCAGATGGGCGATTTTCTGCGCTACGCGCTGGACGAGGTCGTGGCGCAGGGCATCCGGCTGGTGGTCTTTGGTCTGATGGTCGGCAAGCTCACCAAGATTGCCCAGGGCGAGACCATCACCCACGCCAACCGCAGTGTGGTCGATACCGATGTGGTGGCCGAGGTAGCCCGCCGCATCGGCGCCAGCGAGAAGACTGTGCCGCCATTGCTGCCGCCAAAACCGCACGGTTCGGTGCCGAACTGATGGTGGAACGGGGGCTGGGGGACGTCTTTCACAGAACACTGGCCGAAACCGCCATGGCCACGCTGCAGGCTCCGGACCGCTATGGGCGGGCCTTTCAGATCCGCATCATGGTCTGCGATGGTGAGGGCAACATGCTGGCCGATGTCTGGTCTGCACCGGCCGAGGACCGCCCGCGCCCGGAAACCGCCGGCCGCACCGGCATCTCCCACACCCATTCCGCCGATTTCGATACCGACGAGGATTTTCCGCCCGTACCCAGTCATCCGGACTGAAACCCGGACTGAACGGGGCAGGGCAGACGCCGTTTCCTGATTTTCATCCCTGCATTTCTCCATGACCGACCCCAATCCCTGCCGCATCATCGGTGTACTGGACGATGGCCCCGCCAGCCTGACGCCCACCGCGCTGGCCCACATCCGCACGGCCGATGTGATCGTCGGTGCGCCGCGCACGCTGGCGCTGTTCGACAGCCAGTTCAAGCCCGGGGGCCACCACGCACGATCTCACCGGCCAGCTCAAGGCCGTGACCCGGCTGGATCGGTGCCGCGCGGGCCGGGACAGCGCTGCGTGGTGCTGGCCACCGGTGACCCGCTTTGCTGGGGCATTGCCCCCTATCTGGCGGCGCGGTTGTGCACTGAGGCGCTGGACATCCTGCCCAATGTGTCCACGCTGCAGCTGGCGTGCGCACGGCTGGGCATGCCGTGGCAGGATGCAAAGACTCTTTTCCGTACATGCAAAGGATGCCGGCCCCTGGCAGCGGGGCGCGGGCCCCGACCATGGTCTGCATGCGCTGGCGCAGGCCGTGCACGCGCACGACCGCTCTGGTCATTCTGACCAGCCCGCTCTGCCACACCGCACTGCTGCAGCTGCTGCAAATCGAGGAGCTGGCCGGCGCCATGCAGATGGCCGTGGCCGAGAACCTGCTGCAGCCGGAAGAGCGCATTCATCCGCTGCTCGATATCGACACGGCCGCCACCATGACCTTCGCCCCGCTCAACGTCGTGGTGCTGTGGCGCATCCAGCCGCGTGACAACCCGGTGCTGCTGGGCCTGGACGACGACGCCTACGCCCAGCGCCGCCCGAAGGGCGATGGCACCGGCGGGCTGATCACCAAGCAGGAGGTGCGTGCCGTGTCACTGGCCCGCCTGCAGCTGCGCACCGACAGCATCGTCTGGGACATCGGTGCCGGCAGTGGCTCGGTGGGGCTGGAAGCCGCACGGCTCTGCCGGCATGGTCACGTGTTTGCCATCGAAAAGAACGCAGCCGATGTGGACATCATCCGCCAGAACCACGATGCCTTCGGCGTGGCCAACTACACGCTGGTGCACGACAGGGCTCCGTCCGGCATGCAGGCCTGGCCCGATCCGGATGCCGTGTTCGTGGGCGGCAGTGGCGGCGAGCTGGCCGAGCTGATCCGGCTGATCCTGCGCCGCCTGCGTCCCGGCGGGCATCTGGTGATGAATTTCGTCACGCTGGAAAATCTGGCCACGGCGCTGGAAACCCTGAAGGCGATGGCTGAGGGATGCAGGGAAAACGGCGGCAGATGCAGAGAAAACTTCGGCGGATGCGGAGAAACCAGCGGCAGATGCAGAGAAGCCTGCAGCGGATGCCGCCAGTCCCGCCCGGGCGGGAAGTCAGACTTCCCCCGCACACGAACCGGCTCTTGCCTCGTCGCCGTCTGTTTCAGAAGCATCCAGCGCCACCCTGGACATCCATCCGGCATCGCGGCCGGGCACCGGGACGTTGCACTGGGACGTGCTGCAGCTGCAGGCTGCCCGCAGCAAACCCATTCTGCACATGAACCGGCTGGCTGCCGAAAACCCGGTCTGGCTGGTGTCGGCCTGCTGGCAGCAGACCGGGGACGAATGAGATCCGCCGCGCGGCGCCATGAACGTGGCTACCGAAATCCCGAAGGACATACCCTGGCAGGACGTACCCTTTTTCTTTCACCGTTTTCGACCCACCGAGCCTCCATGCAACCCTCCCCCGGAAAACTCATTGGCGTTTCCCTCGGCCCCGGCGATCCGGACCTGATCACCCGTGCGGCCTGGACGCAGCTGCAACGCCGCGACACCCGCTGGGTCTATCCGGTGCGCAGCGGCAAGAGCGATGGCTACGCCCATGGCATCGTGCAGCGGGCCGGCATCGAACCCGTCTCCCATGTCGAGGCCATCGTGTTTCCGATGACCTACGATGCCGAAAAACTGGGTCGTGCCTGGCTCAAGGCTGCCGACACCGTGCTGCCCTGGCTGCAGGCCGGCGAGGACGTGCTGTTTCTGGTGGAAGGCGATGCCAGCACCTATTCCACCTTCAGCCATCTGGCACGCACCGTGCGCAGTGTGGATGCACGCATCGAAATTGACGCCGATCATTGCCGGCGTCAATTCCTATACCGGTGCCGCGTCGGTGGCCGGCACCACGCTGGGCGAACAGGATGACACCATTGCCGTGGTGCCCGCTGCCTATGGTGTGACGATGCTCGACCGGCTGCTGCCGGAGTTCGACACGCTGGTGCTGATGAAAATCAAGCCGCAGCTCGACGACATCATCGACTGGCTGGACAGTCGCCATCTGCTGGCCGACGCCCATTTCATCGAAAAGGCCGGCGTGGAAGGCGAGCGTGTCGTCAGTGGCGAGGCGCTGCGCCAGCTGCGGGGCGAAAAGGTCAGCTATCTGTCGCTGATGATCGTGCGCTCCCATCACCGTGTGCGCGGCGAGCGTCTGCGTGGCTGCCTGAAAAAGGGCCCGATGCAGACGGAGGCCGAACAGGCTGCGTCCACGGCGACCGGCGCGTCCCGCGTCGCCCACGCCACGACGCACACCAAGCCGTGCACATCGGATACGCCACTGCCACTGCCACTGCCACTGCCACTGCCACTGCCACTGCCACTGCCACTGCAGATGCCGTCTCTTCGCCACGCGTCATCCTCATCGCCATCACGAAAGGCAGAACAGGCCGCGCGGCTGGCTGCACAGCTGCCGCAGGCCACCCTGTGCACCTCGCAGAAATTTGCTGCCGCATTCGATTCGTTACCGAATGAAAAACGCATCTACACCGGTGGCGTGAAGGAGCAGATGGGCGAGATATTCCGGCAGTACGACCAGCTCGTGTGCTTCGTGTCGGTGGGGGCCATCATCCGTCTGGTGGCGCCGCACCTGCAGGGCAAGGAAACCGATCCCGGCGTGATGGCCGTGGACGATGCCGCGCGCTTCGTGGTGCCGCTGCTCTCGGGCCATGTGGGAGGCGCCAATGCCTGGGCGGAGCAGGTGGCCCGTCTGCTGGGTGCCACGCCGGTGCTGACCACAGCCTCCGATGCGCGGGGCTCGCTGGCCGTCGATATTCTGGGCCGTACGCTGGGCTGGCAGGTGGAGGCCCCGAAAATCAACCTGATTCGCGTGGCGGCGGCCGTGGTCAACGAGGAGCCCATCGCCCTGGTGCAGGAGGCCGGCAGCCGTCACTGGTGGACGCGCAGCACACCGCTGCCCCGCCACATCGAGGTGCTGAATGACATGACGGAGGTGCGTCCCGGCCATCACCGCGCGCTGCTGCTGATCACCCATCGCCCCCTCGATGAAGACCTGTGGCGCCAGTGGCCCGAACATCTGATCGTCTACCGTCCGCCCGCGGGGCAGGGCGCCGATGAACGCCCGACCCCGGCCATGGCAGGGAGCACGACCGCATCGTGAACACGACGACGCCACACAACCGGCCTGGCACGGCAGAAACGCAGATACCTGTGCCGGCCTCCGGCATGGCGGGCAGCCGGGATCTGGTCCTCGGTATCGGCTGCGACCGCAACACCCCCTATGCCACACTGGCGCAGGTGATCGACGAGGCACTGGCCCAGCTGCAGGCGTCATGGGCCGACGTGCGGGCCGTGGCCAGCATCGACCTGAAGGCCGACGAAGTCGCCATGCAGGAACTGCAGCGCCAGCGCGGGCTACGACATCCATTTCTACCCCGCCACCTGGCTGGCACAGGTTCCGGTGCCCAACCCCAGCGAGACGGTGCGCAAATATACCGGCACGCCGTCGGTCAGCGAGGCCGCCGCGTTGCTGGTTGCGGGGGATGTTGCGCAGGCGCTTGCCCATGCCGTACCGGACCATGCGCCGGCAAGGGCCCCTGTCCCGCCGTCCCACGCACCCCAGGAGGCGCCCGTACCGGTTTCACAGCGTTCCGTTTCCCTGCCGGTGCCCGCCCCGATGTCTGCGCTGCTGATCGAAAAGCACAAGCTGCGCGGCCCCGATGGCCGCAATGCCACCGTGTCGGTAGCGCGAGCCGACGAAATGGCCCGGCTCCTCCCGGAGACCGGTCGCCATACATGAACCCCGGCGACATCCTGCAGCGACCAGGCTGCAGCATCCTGCGCTGTCCTGTCCATGAACGAAACACGCCACCGGCGAGCACCATGACACCATCGAAATACCCAGGCAATCCGGCCCGGTAAAAACGTCCCGCAAGGGACAGGAGGAAGAAGCATGCATATCGAAATCGGCATCCTGCCACAGGACAAACTGGTGATGGCCGCCGTGGCCGCCACCGGCCTGCTGGCCGTCCACGCCAAACCGTTGCTGACCAACCCGCCAACTGGCTGCGCACCGCACTGGCCGCCGTATTCTTCTCGATTCTGATGCAGCTCTGGCATCTGCCGGTCGGCCCGTCGGAACTTCATCTGGTGGGGGCCATTCCCATCTATCTGCTCTTTGGGTACATTCCCACGCTGTTCGGTTTCATGCTGGGGCTGTTCCTGCAGGCATTCTTTTTCGAGCCGCAGGACATGCTCCATCTGGCGGTGAATTTCCTGAGTCTGGGTGTGCCGCTGGTGGTGGTGCATGCCACCTATGGCCGGCACCTGCAGAAACTCAGACTCACCAACCTCGTCACGCTCGATGCCTTCTACTACACGGGCGTCACCCTGATGGTGGGCTTCTGGCTGTCCATCAGCACCGATCCCGCACCGCTGGCCGACTGGGCCCGGTTTGCTGCCTCCTATGTGCTGCTGGTGGTGCTCGAACCGGTGCTGACCATCAGCCTGGTGCTGCTGGGCCGCAGGCTGCAGCCGGGCAAACTGCAACCCGCCAGATGGCAGCAGCTGTCCTTCGATGAAAAATGGCTGGGCAACGTGCACGGCCAGCAGGCGTGATGCCCGCAGGCCCGTGTTGCCCCGATGGCCAGGGCGGCCGGCCTTGGCTGCGCGGTATCCCCGGTCGGCACAGGGCCGGGGCCACTGTGCGGGGACCAGCGCGTTCATGACACGCTCTGGCCCCCTTCGTTCGATCAACATTCTGCTGCGGCAGAGCATTCTGGAGTGATTCCCTTCATGTCCCACGGAAAAATCATGCTGGTCGGCATCGGCCCCGGCAGTGCAGACCACATGACCGCGCGGGCGCGCGCCGCCATCCAGGAAGCCGATACGGTAATCGGTTATGTCACCTACATCCGGTTGGTGGCCGATCTGCTCGACGGCAAGGAAATCATCCGCAAGAGCATGACCGAGGAGCTGGATCGTGCCATCGAGGCGCTGGCCCGGGCTCGTGAGGGCAAGAAGGTCGCGCTGATCTCGTCAGGTGATGCCGGTGTCTACGGCATGGGAGGCCCCACCTTCGAGGTGCTGATGCAGGCTGGCTGGACGCCGCCCGAAGTTACTGTCGAGACCGACGAGGCGGGCAACGAGCAGCGCATCGTCGGTGACGGTATCGAGGTCGAGATCATTCCGGGCGCCTCGGCAATCAACAGCTGCGCCGCGCTGGTGGGGGCGCCGCTTACCCATGATTTCTGTTCGATCTCGCTTTCCGACCTGCTCACGCCGTGGCCCACCATTGCCCGTCGTCTGGATGCGGCGGCAGCGGCCGACTTCGTGGTGGCACTCTACAACCCCAAGAGCGGGCGGCGTACCCGGCAGATCGTCGAGGCGCAGCAGCTTTTCCTGCGTTATCGTGATCCGGAAACACCGGTGGCCATCGTCAAGAGTGCTTACCGCCGTCGCCAGAACATCGTGCTCACCACACTGGCAAAAGATGGCCGAAGCCGACATCGGCATGCTGTCCACGGTGCTGATCGGCAACAGCAACACCTTCATGCGCCACGGCCTGATGATCACGCCGCGCGGTTATGCCAACAAGTACGACGTGACGGGCGATCACGGCCTGAAGGGGGCGAGCGCTCGGGCCGCTCGCTGTCCACCGGGCTGGACGGCTGGTTGCATGCGCTGCATGCGGCGCACGCTGGCGGGGAAACCGTGGAGGCGCTGGCCGAACAATATCGTTTGCCGACTGACTATATTCGGCAGAAACTGGCTGAACCGCTTCCGCAGCCCGAAGTCTCGAAATCGCGTCGCAAGCCGTCCACCGAGGACGGAAGCGAGGGTTGAGGGACGCTTCGCTGAAGCCTGCACACCATGATCGAGATTGCTGCCTGGGCACCTGCCGTCGTGCCGTTGCTGGCCTTCGGGCTGGATGTGGCTTTCGGGCGAGCCGCCCGTTCGCCCTGCATCCGGTGGTGTGGATGGGGAGTATCTGCAATGGGCGGGTGAGCGGATCGCGCCATCGGTCGTCGTGGATGCGCCTCCTTCGCAGGGGGACAGGCATGAGAATGCGTCCCGAATCGCCGAAAGTGCACGAATTGGTCTGTCGGAAACCGGTGGTGCCACGACGGTCCGGGATGCCCGTCGCCAGTTCCGGCTGGGGGCGCTGGCCTGGCTGCTGGGCGCTGCCGTGACCACGTCGCTGGCCTGGGGCGTGCAAGGGGCGCTGGGACAGTTGCCCGTCTGGCTGGCCGTGCCGCTGCTGGCGCTGTGCCTGAAACCGCTGTTTGCCTGGCGCATGCTGCGCGACCTGGTGGCGCAGGTGGAAGCGGCGCTGGGGCAGGGGCTGCAGGCAGGACGGGAACAGCTGGCGCATCTGGTCAGCCGGGATGTGCAGCAGCTGGATGAAGCCGGTGTGCGCGAATCCGCCATCGAGACGCTGGCCGAGAACCTGAGTGATTCGCTGGTGGCGCCGCTGTTGTGGTTTGCGCTGCTGGGTCTGCCGGGGGCGGCGCTCTATCGCTTTGCCAACACGGCCGATGCGATGTGGGGCTATCCGGGCGTGCATGGCGGCCGTCACTGGCAATGGGCCGGCAAATGGGCCGCGCGTGCCGACGATGTACTGAACTGGCTGCCCGCCCGGCTCACGGCCGGACTGCTGATGCTGGGGGCTCGCCGAACGCTCTGGCAGACGCTGCCAGTGCAGGCAGCGCTGACCCCATCGCCCAACGGGGGTGGCCCATGGGGGCCATGGCGCTGCGCCTGGGCGTCAGTTTGGGCAAGCCGGGGGTCTACCGCCTCAATGGTCAGGTGCTGGCTCCGCAGGCTTCCCACACATGGCAGGCGCTGCGCCGAGCCCGCCGGGCGGCCTGGCTGGCGGTGGCGCTGTGTGCCAGTGCCGTTGCCCTGGTGGGGCCATGGGGCATGATGATTGCCTTCCGAAGCAGTCAGGCGCTTCGTGGCTGAGTTTACGCGCTCTTCGGGCCCGAAGACCCCGTGATCGACACCTGCCGCAGGGGCTGCTTCGGTGTGGCGTACCGGGGGATGCGGTGGCCTTCCACGTGCCGAGCATGGCACGTCTGAATGTCAGACTCCGGCGGCTGCCGTCGCAGACGTGTCCGGCTCATTCAGGGCATAATCTTTTGCCATGGAGATTTGCGGCGCATACAACCACGGGGGACCTGACGCAGACGGCGTGCCGCTGCATGATTTCTCCACCAATGCCAACGCAGCCGGCCCATGTCCGGCTGTGCTGCACCGGCTGCAGCAGCTGGTGCCCTGATTCCTATCCGGATCCCGGCCTATGTGTCGCTGCGCACGCATCTGGCCCGCTGGCATGACGTGACGCCTGCGCGCATCGTCATGGGGGCCAGTGCGAGCGAACTCATCATGCGGCTCACGGCAGCGGTTTTGCCTGATATCGCTTCCGTCTGGGTTCCGCGCCATGCCTATGGCGACTATCGCCGTGCGGCCGATGCCTGGGGACGGACGGCCGAGGCCTGGGAAGCCGAGGACCGTCGTCATGTCTCACCGGCCTTTGCCGAAGGCTTGCCATCCTCGACGCCCGGACGACGGTCGCGACTTGTCTGGATCACCTGGCCGGCCAGCCCGCAGGGGGACATGCCGCCTGCGCTGGCGGGGCTGGCCGAGGCACTGACCCCGGAGGATGTGGCGGTGCTGGACATGGCCTATGCGCCCCTGCGGCTGGATGCAGATGCCTGTTCCAGGGCGCCTGAAGGGGAGAACGCCTTGTCTGAGGTGCTGGCCGCGCGCGCGTGTCGGCTCTTTTCGCCGAACAAGGCGCTGGGGATGACGGGGGTGCGCGGTGCCTATCTGGTGCTGCCGGACACGCCGGCTCTGGCCGATCTTCCCGCACGTCTGGCGCGGCTGGCACCGTCGTGGCCCCTGGGGGCGCACGGACAGGCCATGCTGGAGGCCTGGATGGAGCCCGGTGTGCAGCAATGGCTGGCCGAGAGCCGCAAGACGCTGCAAGGCTGGAAGGCGACGCTGGAAGCTGGGCTGCTGCAGCGAGGCTGGCAGCTGATGCCCAGCGTGGCCAGCTTCTGCTGTGCACGGCCCCCGCTGCCGCTGCCTGAGCTGCCCGGCCTGGCTGGCAGGACTGAGATCGCAAGGGAATCAAGCTGCGCGATGCCACTTCTTTCGGGCTGCCCGGCTGGGTGCGGCTGGGGGTACGCGCCCCGGCCAGCCAGCGGGCGCTGTGGCAGGCCCTGGACAGCACAACGAACCTGAGGACCTCTTGACGATGAATACGACCGATCAGCCCTTGGGCTGGCGCCGCTGGTGGCTGGGGGTCCGTCCACCCACGCTGGGCCTGTCTCTGGTACCCGTTCTGCTGGGCACGGCGCTGGGGGTACGCCTGGGGGCAGCTTCGATCCTGGGGTCGTTCCTGGTGGCGGCGTTCTGCGTGCTGTGCATCCAGGCCGGAACGAACCTGTTCAATGATGCCGGAGACGGGGCGCGGGGTGCCGATGGGGCCGATCGGCTGGGGCCGGTGCGGCTGGTGGGCAGCGGGCTGGCCTCGGTGGCGGAGGTGCGGCGGGCTGCAAGGCTGTGTTTCGTGCTGGCGCTGGCCGGTGGCCTGTTGCTGACCTGGTGGAACGGTGGGGTGATCCTGCTCATCGGGCTGGCCTCGCTGCTGGCGGGCTGGCTGTATTCAGCCGGGCCCAGGCCGCTGTCGCACACGCCGTGGGGGAGTCCTGCGTGCTGCTCTTTTTCGGGCTGGTGGCGGTGGCGGGCAGCTGCTTCCCTGCAGACGGGGCGCTTCTCGGCGCTGGCGCTGGCCTTCGGGTGGTGCCTGGCCTGTACGCTGCGGCGGTCCTGCTGGTCAACAACACGCGCGATCTGGTGCAGGACCGGCGGGCCGGGCGCACCACGCTGGCCTGCCTGCTGGGCCGGCAGCGGGCGCAGCAGCTGTATGCGGTGTTTCTGCTGCTGCCTTTCGCGCTGCTGCTGCCGTTCGCGGGGGCCCTGGGACAGCCCTGGCTGGGCGTCGTGCCGCTGCTCCTGGTGCCGATGGCCATCATGCTGATACGCCGCTTCGGGCAGCGCGAGGGGCGGGCGCTGAACCAGCAGCTCAAGGACACGGCACGACTGCAGGCCCTGCTGTGCGCCGTGCTGCTGGGTTGCCTGCTCGTCTGAAGAAAGCAGGGCCCGGGCGGTCTTCACCGCCCAGGCCCTGGAGATCCGCCATTCCGTCCCATGGCTCGGGACGTGTTCCGGAGAATCGTCAGTCCGGCTTGCGCGCCAGCAGGGTGGCAAAGCGCATCTCGATGCGGTTGCCGTTCTCGTCGGTGCGGTGCAGCTTGCCGGGGTTCTCGTTGTACTTCAGCACTTCCCAGCCAGCGTCGGCGTAGAAGGCTTTCAGCTCGCCGGACTGGAAGCGGAACGGGAACGGAACCCGGCACGGATAGTCATCGCTGTCCATGGCGCTGACGATCAGGTTGTAGCCGCCGGGGGCGGTCTCCTGCTGCATGCGGGTCATCAGCGGCGCGATGACGGCCGGATGCAGGAACATCAGCACCACGGTGGACAGGATGAACTGGTAGGGACCATCGAACTCCAGGGATTCCACCTGGTTCAGGTCCACTTCGGCCAGGTAGACATCCTGAGGCCCTCGGCGTCAGCGATGTGCTGCAGGTTGGCCAGACTGCCGCCGTTCCAGTCCCAGGCATCCACGGCAAAGCCGCGCCGGGCCAGGTACAGGGCGTTTCGGCCACCGCCGCAGCCGATGTCCAGCGCCCGGCCCACCGGCACCTGTTCGGCAGCCTCCACCACTTCGGAATGCGTGGCGGTCAGGTCGTACTTCTTGGTGAAGTAGTCGGCCGGGCGGCACAGGAAGTCCAGCTGGCACTGGATGTCCGGACTCATCGAGACGATCTGGTGCCAGGCCTGCGGCTCGATGCGCGGCGGCTGGTGCTCGGTGTCGTAGGGTCGCCTCGGCGGTGACGTTGCCATGCTCGTCCATCAGCGCGAACTGCAGCGAGCCCCGCAGGATCTTCAGCTGCGCCCAGGTGCCTTCCTTGGTGTTGTGCCGCTTCAGGAAGCCCCCGGGCACAGTGTCGTGCTGCCACACCGGCATGCGCTTGTAGACGACCAGTTCTTCTTGGCTCATGCTCGTTCCTCAGCCCTGCAGCGCGGCAGACACGACTTCGCGGGCCTCGGCCTGCACCTGTGCCAGGTGCTCGGGGCCCTTGAAGGACTCGGCGTAGATCTTGTAGACGTCTTCGGTGCCCGAGGGGCCGTGCGGCAAACCAGGCGTTCTCGGTGACCACCTTTCAGGCCGCCGATCTTCGCGCCGTTGCCCGGGGCCTCGGTGAGCTTAGCCACGATGGGCTCGCCGGCCAGCGTGGCGGCCTTGACGTTCTCGGGCGCCAGGGCGGACAGCTTGCCTTCTGCTCGCGGTTGGCCGGAGCATCGACGCGCGCATAGGCGGGATTGCCAAAGCGGGCGGTGAGTTCGGCATAGTGCTGGCTGGGGCTCTTGCCGGTGCGGGCCAGGATCTCGGAGGCCAGCAGCGCCAGGATGATGCCGTCCTTGTCGGTGCTCCAGACGGTGGCGTCGTGGCGCAGGAACGAGGCACCGGCGGATTCCTCGCCGCCGAAGGGGCCGCCGCCATCCAGCAGGCCCGGCACGAACCACTTGAAGCCCACGGGCACTTCAACCAGCCGGCGGCCCAGCGACTGGGCCACGCGGTCGATCATCGAGCTGCTGACCAGGGTCTTGCCGATGAAGCCGTCCTTGGGCCACTGCTGGCGGGCGCCGAACAGGTACTGGATGGCCACGGCCAGGTAGTGGTTGGGGTTCATGAGTCCGGCATCCGGCGTGACGATGCCGTGGCGGTCGGCGTCGGCGTCATTGCCGGAGGCGATGTCGTACTTGTCCTTCTGGGCCACCAGGCTGGCCATGGCGCTGGGCGAGCTGCAGTCCATGCGGATCTTGCCGTCCCAGTCCAGCGTCATGAAGCGCCAGGTGGGATCCACCAGCGGGTTGACGACGGTGAGGTTCAGCTTGTGGCGTTCGGCAATGGCACCCCAGTAATCGACCGAGGCACCGCCCAGCGGGATCGGCGCCGATGCGCACGCCGGCGCTGCGGATGGCGTCCAGGTCCAGCACGTTGGGCAGGTCGTCCACGTAGGTGCCCAGATAGTCATAGGGGCGGGCCTGCTTGCGGGCGCGCTCGAAGGGCACACGCTTGACGCCTTTCAGGCCGGCCTTGATGTATCTCGTTGGCGCGTGCGGCGATCCACTTGGTGGCATCGGTGTCGGCCGGGCCGCCGTGCGGCGGGTTGTACTTGAAGCCGCCGTCGGTGGGGGGTTGTGCGACGGGGTGACCACGATGCCGTCGGCCAGTCCCTTGTGCGCGGGCAGATCGTTCACGCCACCGATCTTGCCCCGGTTGGCCGTAAGAATGGCATGCGAGACGGCCGGGGTGGGGTGTAGCGGTCAGCGGCATCGACGCAGACGTCCACGCCGTTGGCCACCAGCACTTCAGGGCGCTGGCCCAGGCCGGTTCCGACAGGCCGTGGGTGTCGCGGCCGATGAAGAGCGGACCGTCAAAGCCCTGGGCCTGGCGATAGTCGCAGATGGCCTGAGTGGTGGCGAGGATGTGATCCTCGTTGAAGGAGGTCTTGAAGCTGGTGCCACGGTGGCCGGACGTGCCGAAGGCCACCTGCTGTTCCACCACGGCAGGATCGGGCTTGCGGGTGTAGTAGGCGGTGACCAGGCTGGCCACGTCGATCAGGTCTTCAGGCAGAGCCGGTTTGCCGGCGCGGGGATGCGACATGAGAGGGTCTCCTGCTTCATGGGTGGCGATATCCTGATGTTACGAAAATTCCCCTGGCTGGCAGCCAAGCCACAGCAGGTCATGATCTCTTCAGGCATGCAGGAGACGGCAGGTGGAATCCTCGCGACGGCACGTCCGGCTGGCTTTGGCTGGCCTGCGGGAGACCGGATCCACAGCAGGGGTCTTGCGAACACGCCGGCGCAGCGTGGGATACCCCGGTTGTACTTGACGGCACCAGAAACGAAAAAGGCGCTGCCATCTGTCGATGACAACGCCTTGAATTTGGCTCCCCGACCTGGGCTCGAACCAGGGACCTGCGGATTAACAGTCCGTCGCTCTACCGACTGAGCTATCGGGGAAGTGAAGACATGATTATAGGTGGGTTTTTGAAAAAAGCAAGTCCTTCACGCGGTCGTTGCAAAAAAACACGTTCCGGCGTGAAGGACTGGACAACCAGGAACGATCAGGCGCCTTGCTTCAGCACCTGGGCGATGGCCTTGGCCACGTGCTCGATGTTCTTCTGGTTGAGGGCGGCCACGCAGATGCGGCCGCTGCTGACGGCGTAGATGCCGTGGTCGGCCTTGAGGGCCTCCACCTGCTGGGCCGTCAGGCCCGAGTACGAGAACATGCCGCGCTGCTTCTCGATGAAGGAGAAGTCACGCTGGATGCCGGCTGCGGCCAGCCCGGCGACCAGCGCCTTGCGCATGGCCTTGATGCGCACGCGCATCGCGCCCAGTTCAGCCTCCCAGCCCTGGCGCAGGGCCTCGTCGTTGAGCACGCGCTGAACCACCTGGGCGCCGTGCGTGGGCGGGTTGGAGTAGTTGGAGCGATGACGCGCTTGAGCTGGCTCTGCACCCGGGTGGCCTCATCGGCGCTGGGCAGCACGACGGTCAGGGCGCCCACGCGTTCGCCATACAGGGAGAACGACTTGGAGAACGAGCTGGAGACCAGGAAGGTGATGGACGAGGCCGCGAACTTGCGCACGACTGCACCGTCTTCCTCGATGCCGTCGCCAAAGCCCTGGTAGGCGATGTCCAGGAAGGGCACCTGGCCGGCCGATTGCAGTGCGGTCAGTACCTGATCCCACTGGGCGTCGTCCAGATCCACGCCGGTGGGGTTGTGGCAGCAGGCATGCAGCACGAACACCGAACCCGGGCGGGCTGCCTTGATGCAGTCCAGCATACCCTGGAAGTTCACGCCGTGGGTGGCAGCGTCATAGTAGGGGTAGGTTTCCACCTTGAAGCCGGCCGCCTCGAAGATGGCGCGGTGGTTCTCCCAGCTGGGATCGCTGATGTAGACGGTGGTGCCCTCGGGGCTGAAGCGGCGCAGCAGGTCGGCGCCGATCTTCAGGCCACCGGTGCCGCCCAGGGCCTGTGCGGTGACGGCGCGCTTGTCGGCGATGACGGGCGAGTCCTTGCCCAGCAGCAGCTTCTGCACGGCCTGGTCATAGGCGGGAGATGCCGTCGATGGGCAGGTAGCCCCGGGGGCATGGGTGGCATTGAGCTGGTCTTCGGCCTGGCGCACGCAGTCCAGCAGCGGCAGCTTGCCGTTCTCGTCGTAATAGACGCCCACGCCCAGGTTGACCTTGGTGGGTCGGGTGTCGGCATTGAAGGCTTCGGTCACGCCCAGGATGGGATCCCGGGGAGCGAGGGGACGGAGGAAAAACAGCGAACTGGCCACGGCGCGGCACTCTGGATGGCTTTCCGGCACCGGGACGCCGCGGCCGGAAAGGGTTGGGGCGAACGGACGCCGGACCGGGGATGCGCCTGCGCAAATGGCCCGGGATGCCGACGTCCAGCCGGGCCGGCGTGCCCGGCCGATGTTGTCGATTCTATCGCCATGGTCGGCCCCGGCGCATGGCCCGCGGCAGTGACCGTCATCCCGGATCGCCGTGCATGGAAAGGTGTGTTGCAATTGTTTGCGATCAGTCTGGCGTCATGACCTGAGAAATCCGGTGAAGTGCCTGTGTTGCGACGCATCTTCCTGCGCGTCAGAACGCCTTTTCAGGCCCTGATTGCACCGGCACGGAGCCCCCGGAAAGGTCACGCAGGGCAACTGTCGGTTACTGCTGAAAAGTCTTTTTTTTTCCCGATGAGCGGTCCATAATGCCCGACTTGCGTCTTTTGACAGCCATGCCCGGCACGTGCATGGCCAGGGCCAAAGCCCGCTTGCGCGCGGCTTTCGGGGCGGCCGGATGTCATGCTGCAGGGCAGCATGGCGCATGTCGCGTCCGGCCTGTCAAAGGATGCAAGGATGCGCTTACATTTCCATACACTTCTGGGTCTCTGGTCTGGTCAGCGCCGGCGATAGCGGCGGCGTTGCAGGAAAGCAGGGCACGAACGGCGAAGGAAGGGCGTTCCGGGCACGGCCCGGATGGCACAGGACGGACGGAAGGCATGTTGTCAGAGACCGGTCAAGCAGAGGGCAGGGCAGGCAAGCGCAAGGCGGCTGAAAAGGCGTCTGCGTCATCGGCCGCACCTGCTGCGCCCGGTCCGCGGGTCGTCACCTATCCCGGCAGTCCCTATCGGCTGCATCAGCCCTTTCCCGCCGGCCGGCGATCAGCCCGGCGCCATCGACGCGCTGGTCGAGGGCGTGGAGGATGGCCTGTCGTTCCAGACGCTGCTGGGCGTGACGGGTTCGGGCAAGACCTACACCATGGCCAACGTCATCGCCCGGCTGGGGCGGCCGGCGCTGGTGCTGGCACCCAACAAGACCCTGGCGGCGCAGCTCTACGCCGAGATGCGCGACTTCTTTCCGGAAAACGCCGTCGAGTACTTCGTCTCGTACTACGACTATTACCAGCCGGAAGCCTACGTGCCGCAGCGTGATCTCTTCATCGAGAAGGATTCCGCCATCAACGAGCACATCGAGCAGCTGCGCCTGTCGGCCACCAAGTCGCTGCTGGAGCGGCGTGACACCGTCATCGTCGGCAGCGTCTCGTGCATCTACGGTATCGGCAATCCGGCCGACTATTTCGAGATGCGGCTGGTGCTGCGCAAGGGTGATCGTCTCGCACAGCGCGACCTGCTCAAGCAGCTGGTGGCCATGCAGTACAAGCGCAACGACACCGACTTCGCGCGCGGCACCTTCCGTGTGCGCGGCGACACCATCGACGTGTTCCCGTCCGAGAACGCCGAGCTGGCGCTGCGCGTCGAGATGTTCGACGACGAGGTGGAGATGCTGCAGCTCTTCGACCCGCTCACCGGGCGCATCCGCCAGCAGATCCCGCGTTTCGTCGTCTATGCGGCCTCGCACTACGTCACGCCGCGTGCCACCATCGTGCGTGCGCTCGACACCATCAAGGCCGAGCTGAAGGACCGGCTGGCGTTCTTCCACGCCGAGGCAAGCTCGTCGAGGCGCAGCGCCTGGAGCAGCGCACGCTCTTCGATCTGGAAATGCTGCAGGAGCTGGGCTTCTGCAAGGGCATCGAGAACTACTCGCGGCACCTGTCGGCGCACGACCCGGCGAGCCGCCGCCCACGCTCATCGATTACCTGCCGCCCGATGCGCTGATGTTCATCGACGAGAGCCACGTCACCATCGGCCAGCTGGGCGGCATGTACCGTGGCGACCGCGCCCGCAAGGACACGCTGGTGCAGTACGGCTTCCGGCTGCCTTCGGCGCTGGACAACCGGCCGCTCACCTTCGAGGAATTCGAGTCGAAGGTGCGCCAGTGCATCTTCGTCTCGGCCACGCCGTCCGACTATGAGGCCACCCACGCCGGCCAGGTGGTCGAGCAGGTGGTGCGTCCCACCGGCCTGGTCGACCCCGAGGTCGAGGTACGGCCGGCCACCACCCAGGTCGACGACGTGCTCTCCGAGATCACGGCCCGGGTGGCCCGGGGGCATCGGGTGCTGGTCACCACGCTCACCAAGCGCATGGCCGAGGATCTCACCGACTTCCTGGCCGATCACCAGGTGCGGGTGCGCTACCTGCATTCCGACATCGACACGGTCGAGCGCGTCGAGATCATCCGTGACCTGCGCCTGGGCGTCTTCGACGTGCTGGTGGGCATCAACCTGCTGCGCGAGGGTCTGGACATCCCCGAGGTGTCGCTGGTGGCGATCCTGGATGCCGACAAGGAGGGCTTCCTGCGCTCTGAGCGCAGCCTGATCCAGACCATCGGGCGCGCGGCCCGCAACCTGGAAGGCAAGGCCATCCTGTACGCCGACCAGATCACCCGCTCCATGCAGCGTGCCATCGACGAGACCGCGCGCCGCCGCCAGAAGCAGCTCGACTTCAATGCCGAGCACGGCATCGTGCCGCGTGGCGTGGTCAAGCAGGTGCGCGAGCTCATCGATGGTGTTTACGACCCGTCCGGCACCGAGTCGCGGCCGGCTGCCCGGGCGCCGCGCCCGGCCATGGCCTCGGTGGCGTGGACGATGCCCTGCTCGAGCGCACGGCCGAGAAGCTGCAGGGCATCGACACCCGCAACGAGGCCCAGGTCTCGCGCGAGATCCGCCGGCTGGAAAAGCAGATGGCCACCTATGCCCGCAACCTCGATTTCGAGAAGGCCGCCCAGGTACGCGACGAGCTGGCGGCCCTCAAGCAACTGCTGTTCGGCTCGGAGGGCAACCCTCATGATCCGGGCTGCATCCGGACGATGCCCGTCCACGCAAGCATCGGGCATCCCGGTGTCGGCCGCGAGGCCGGGCCTTGAATAGCGACCAGAACACCAACATTTCATCCAGATAGATATCAGGTAGTCAAAATGGGAAAGAGAGAACCACTGGCCATGGCGATGGCCACTCGAGTGCTGTTCGTCTGTATGGGCAACATCTGTCGGTCGCCGATGGCGCATGGGGTGTTTCGCCATCAGGTCCGTCAGGCAGGGCTGGAATCGGTGGTCGGCGTCGGCTCGGCCGGTACCCATGCCTTCCATCAGGGCGAGCCGGCTGATCCGCGTGCCCAGATGGCCACAGTCGCGGCGCGGCTGTGACATCGCCGATCTGCGCGCCCGCCAGATCACGATGGAAGACTTCGAGAACTACGACATGATCCTGGTGATGGACTGGGAGAACCTGAGCCTGCTGCAGAATCAGGCGCCCAAGCGCTTCCATCACAAGCTGCAGATGCTGATGCGCTTTGCCGGCGACCACGAATCGGCCACCGTGCCCGATCCCTACCAGGGCGGCAGCCAGGCCTTCGAGCAGGCGCTGGACTATGTCGAGGACGCCTGTTCGGGCCTGCTGGAGATCGTGCGGCGTCGTGCCACCCAGGTGGCGGCCGCCTGAAGGCCGCACGCTGTCCGGACGGGATGATTGCCGGGTTGGGGTATCATCCCTCCGGACGGGGCCTTATTCGAATCACGCATGACCTTGTTCGCCTATCCTGGTTATTCACGGCCTGAATCGTTCGGTTCACACTTTCTCGACTAATCAACTCGGGTAATCAGGTATACTCCGTACTCGGATTCCTGACATCGGAGTGTTGTCATGAGGTTGACCACCAAGGGCCGCTTTGCCGTGACCGCCATGATCGACCTGGCCCTGCGCGAGCACAATGGGCCGGTCACGCTGGCGGGCATCAGCCAGCGACAGAAGATTTCCCTGTCCTATCTCGAACAGCTCTTTGGCAAGCTGCGCCGCCATCAGCTGGTCGAAAGCACCCAGGGCCCTGGTGGTGGTTATTCACTGGCCCGTCCCAGCCAGGACATCAACGTCTCGTCCATCATCTTTGCCGTGGACGAGCCGCTGGATGCCACGCAGTGCGGCGGCAAGCAGGACTGCTTCGAGGACGGCCCCTGCATGACGCACGAGCTCTGGACCTCGCTCAACAAGCGGATGATCGACTACCTGGATTCGGTCAGCCTGCAGGATCTGGTCGAGCAGCAGCGCATGCGCGAGCAGCAGCCCGCCACCCGCCAGATCTCCATCACCCGCGAGCACAAGGCAGCGCTCGAACTGCCCACGTCCTCTCTGCAGAGCATCGACAGCAACGGCACCCGGGCCTGAACGGGTTTCGCGCTGTCCCTCGATTTTCCGGAATCCTGCTGTCGTCTCGTCTTCCGTTGGTCGCCGGCCTGGCCGCGGCCAGCCGGACATGTCGAGCTGCCCGTGGGGCCAGGCACCCCGGGATCGGATGCCGGTATCTTTCCCTGCCTGATCGACCTCACCGACGCTCTGACGCTTTTTCCCTTGAATTCACCGCTCTTTCCCACAGACTTCATCGCGCAGCCACGCTGCCCCACTTCGATGACCCGACCGATCTATCTCGATTATTCCGCCACGACCCCTGTTGATCCCCGCGTCGCGGAAAAGATGATTCCCTATCTCTGCGAACTCTTCGGCAACCCCGCCTCACGCAGCCACGCCTATGGCTGGGAGGCCGAGAAGGCCGTGGAGGAAGCTCGTGCCGAAGTCGCGGCACTGGTCAACTGTGATCCGCGCGAGCTGGTCTGGACCTCGGGTGCCACCGAGTCGATCAACCTCGCGCTCAAGGGTGCCGCCCACTTCTACAAGCAGCGCGGTCGCCACCTCATCACCGTCAAGACCGAGCACAAGGCCACGCTCGACACCATGCGCGAGCTGGAGCGTCAGGGCTTCGAGGTGACGCTGCTGGATGTGCAGGAAGACGGCCTGATCGACCTGAAGGACCTGGAGGCCGCCATCCGGCCCGACACCATCCTGGTCTCGGTCATGTATCGTCAACAACGAGATCGGCGTCATCCAGGACATCCCCGCCATCGGCGAGATGCTGCGTGAGCGCAAGATCCTCTTCCACGTCGATTCGGCCCAGGCCACCGGCAAGGTCGAGATCGACCTGCAGAAGCTGAAGGTCGACCTGATGAGCTCTCGGCGCACAAGACCTACGGTCCCAAGCGGGCGTGGGTGCGCTGTTCGTGCGGCGCAAGCCCCGCGTGCGCATCGAGGCGCAGACGCACGGTGGTGGGCACGAGCGCGGCATGCGCTCGGGCACGCTGCCCACCCACCAGATCGTCGGCATGGGCGAGGCCTACCGCATTGCCCGCCTGGAAATGGCCAAGGACAACGCCCACGCGCTGGCGCTGCGCAACCGTCTGCTGGAAGGGCTGTCTGCCATCCCCGAGACCTACGTGAACGGCAGCCTGGAACACCGGGTCGCGCAGAACCTCAACATGAGCTTCAACTATGTCGAGGGTGAGTCGCTGATCATGGCCATCAAGGAGATCGCGGTGTCTTCCGGTTCGGCCTGTACCTCGGCCAGCCTGGAGCCGTCCTACGTGCTGCGTGCCCTGGGCCGCAGCGACGAGCTGGCACACAGTTCCATCCGCTTCACCATCGGCCGCTTCACCACCGAGCAGGAAATCGATTTCACCATCGGCGTGATGAAGACCCAGGTTGAAAAGCTGCGCTCCATGTCCCCCTGTGGGAGATGGTGCAGGAAGGAATCGACCTCAACACCGTCAAGTGGGCCGCCCACTGACCCCCTGATTCCCGGCGCAGCTGATGTCCGAGGACTGTGGATGCTGCTTCGGCATCCCACGCGCCACCGATACCCGATACATGTCTTTGCGGCCCACCCGGATGGCGGACGCATCCAGGAGAGATTGAAATGGCTTACAGCGACAAGGTTGTGGATCACTACGAGAACCCCCGCAACGTGGGTTCCATGGACAAGGCCGATGCCTCGGTGGGCACCGGCATGGTGGGCGCGCCTGCCTGCGGCGACGTGATGAAGCTGCAGATCAAGGTTGGGCGCCAACGGCGTGATCGAGGACGCCAAGTTCAAGACCTACGGCTGCGGCTCGGCCATCGCGTCGTCGTCGCTGGTCACCGAATGGGTCAAGGGCAAGTCACTGGACGAGGCGCTGGCCATCCGCAACACGGCCATCGCCGAGGAACTGGCTCTGCCGCCGGTCAAGATCCACTGTTCCATTCTGGCCGAGGACGCCATCAAGGCGGCCGTCGAGGACTACCGCAGCAAGCATCCCGAGCTGGGGGCGACAAGGCGGCGGGAACCCAGGCCTGAGATCCCCGACCCGTGCCCGTCCGGTCCTGCGCTGGTGGGCGTTCCCCTTCGCGTTGCACTGAATCCGTCTGAGCAGGAGAGCCAAGATCATGGCCGTGACATTGACCGAAGCAGCAGCCCGGCACATCGACCGTTACATTGCCCGTCGAGGGCAAGGGGCATCGGTCTGCGCCTGGGGGTGAAGACCTCCGGTTGCTCGGGCCTGTCCTACAAGCTCGAGTACGCCGACAGCCAGCAGGAATCCGACCTGGTGTTCGAGAGCCATGGCGTGCGGGTCTTCATTGACCCCAAGAGCCTGGCCTACATCGACGGCACCGAGCTGGATTTCGTGCGCGAGGGACTGAACGAGGGCTTCAAGTTCAACAACCCCAACGTGCGCAACGAATGCGGCTGCGGCGAGTCGTTCAACATCTGATCCCCTCGACACCCACGCACTGACCGACATGACGGCACGATCTGCCTTTGACCGCTCGCTGTTCGAGCTGCTGGGCCTGCCCGAGCGCTTTGCGCTCGACCCGGCCGACCTGGAAGCACGCCATCACCGTTTCCAGGCCGTCGTGCATCCTGATCGGCACGTCGGCGGCTCGGACCATGACCGCCGACTGGCGCTGCAGCTGGCAGCCCAGGGCAATGAGGCGTTCCGGGTCCTGTCCGATCCGTGCCAGCGGGCGGCCTATCTGTGCGAACGCCACGGGGCGTCGGTGGACGCCGAGCGCAACACGGCCATGCCGTCGGCCTTCCTGGTCGAGCAGATGGCCTGGCGCGAGGACATCGATGAAGTGCGCGACATGGGTGACCTTGAGGCGGCACACCGCCTGCAGGCACGCCTGGAGGCCGAGCGCAATCGCGTCATCGATAGCATCGCAACGCTGATCGACGAACAGGGCGACTACCCAGCCGCAGCCATGCAGGTGCGGCAGCTGATGTTCTTCGAGCGGCTGCGCACGAACCTTGCCGACGTGGTGCGACAGATGGGGCAGGGGCTGAAGCCCGGCGCTGAGCGGCCTTCCGGGGCACCCCCTGTCTCCCTGAGGCCGCCTTTCGCCTGTCCTGAGCACAGCATGGTGGCCACGTGAGTGGCGGGCAGAACACCGCAGGTGCGGTGTGAGCCGGCCAGCCTTCAGGCGGGGCCGTTTTTCCGGCGGTGCAGTTTCGTTTCAACCACTATTCTTCTTTCTACATCTTCTATGGCGCTGCTGCAGATTTCCGAACCTGGCATGAGTCCTGATCCTCACCAGCGCCGGTATGCCATCGGTATCGATCTGGGAACCTCCAACTCGCTGGTGGCCGTCTGCCGCTCGGGCGTGCCCGATGCGCTGCCCGACGAGCAGGGCCGGAAGCTGCTGCCGTCGGTCGTGCATTACCGCGCCGGCGCTGCGCCCGTGGTGGGCCACGCCGCCCAGCAGGCGCTGCTGTCCGACACGGGCAACGTCATCAGTTCGGTCAAGCGCCTGATGGGCCGCGGGCTGGCCGACGCCCAGGCACAGGGCCTGCCGCTGCGGGTGGTGGCTGCGGGGTTCGGATGCGGCCGCGGATGCCTCCGCCGCCGGCAACGACCGTGCCGTGGCCGTGGCCACCGCGGCCGGGGCCGTCTCGCCCGTGGAAGTGTCGGCCGAGATCCTGAAAGGTGCTGCGCGACCGCGCACTGGCCTCGCTCGACATCGATGAGATGCCCTGGCCGGGCGCCGTCATCACCGTGCCCGCCTATTTCGACGATGCCCAGCGCCAGGCCACCAGGACGCAGCCCGGCTGGCCGGCCTGAACGTCCTGCGTCTCATCAACGAGCCCACTGCGGCCGCCGTTTCCTACGGTCTGGACGAAGGTGAGCAGGGCACCTACGCCATCTATGACCTGGGGGGCGGCACCTTCGACGTGTCGGTGCTCAAGCTGACCCGGGGCGTCTTCGAGGTGCAGTCCACGGCGGGTGACGTGGCCCTGGGCGGAGACGACTTCGATGCGCGGATCGCCGCCGACTTTCGCCCGCGAGCACGACCTGGGCGAACCGGCCCGGCTGGCGGCAGAACACCCTGAGCGCTGGCGCGCGTTGCTGCTGATGGCCCGTCAGGCCCGTGAGGCCCTGACCGACGCCGACACGGTCACGATGCGCTTCGACACCGATGCCGGCCAGGGGACGGTTCAGGTCGCGGGCCAGGGACGGCCATGACGCGTCCGGGGCCAGCGCAGGTAATTCCAGCGAGAAGAATGGCGGTGCCACGCTCGTTTCAAACCCTGACGCGCACGCGCTCGAGGAACTGGTGCAGCCGCTGGTGGCGCGCACGCTCAAGATCGCCGATACCGCCGTGGCCGATGCCGGTCTGTCGGCCCAGGCCATCGACGGCGTGGTGCTGGTGGGCGGTGCCACCCGCATGCCCGTCATCCCGCCAGGCCGTGGCCAGCCACTTCGGCAAGCCGCCCTATACCGGTCTGGACCCCGACCAGGTGGTGGCGCTGGGCGCTGCCATGCAGGCCGCACAGCTCATCGGTCAACGCCGCGACGGCGAGGACGACTGGCTGCTGCTGGACGTGACCCCGCTCTCACTGGGGCCTGGAGACCATGGGCGGCATGGTCGAGAAGATCATCCCGCGCAACTCGCCCATCCGCTGGCGCGCGCCCAGGACTTCACCACCTACAAGGATGGCCAGTCCGCCATGGCCATTCATGTGGTGCAGGGCGAGCGCGAACTCGTGAAGGACTGCCGCTCGCTGGCCCGCTTCGAGCTGCGCGGCATTCCGCCGATGGTGGCGGGCGCTGCCCGCATCCGCGTCACCTTCAGGTGGATGCCGACGGGCTGCTGTCGGTCTCGGCGACCGAGCAGAGCACTGGCGTGGCCGCCTCCGTCACCGTCAAGCCCAGCTACGGCCTGGAAGACACCGAGATCGAGCGACTGCTGAAGGAATCCATCACCAGCGCCCGCGAGGACATGCAGTGGCGTGCCCTGCGTGAACATCAGATCGAGGCTGCACAGCTGCGCGAGATGACGCAGAACGCGCTGGCCGAGGACGGTGGGCTGCTGGACGCCGCCGAGCGCCAGCAGATCGACGACGCCATGGCCAGCCTGCAGAAGGTGCTCGACGAGGCCCAGGCCTCTGGACGGCTCACCCGAGGAGGCTACTCTTCTGGCCGTGCGTGACCGCCTTCTGGACGCCCGGATGAACCTGCAGAAAGTCACCGAACACTTCGCCGCACTGCGGATGGATCAGGCCATCCAGCGTGCCCTGGCCGGCAAGACCATCGACGGCCTCACTTCCTGAACCCGCCAAGGAGAACGATTTGGCCACCATCACGGTCCTGCCACACGAAGAACTGTGCCCCGAAGGCGCCACCTTCGAGGCCCCGGCAGGCATCTCCCTCTGCCAGGCACTGCTCGATCAGCACATCGAGATCGAGCACGCCTGTGCGTGTCCTGCGCCTGTACCACCTGCCACGTCGTCGTGCGCGAAGGCTATGACGACGTGAACGAAGCCTCCGACGTGGAGGAAGACCTGCTGGATATGGCCTGGGGCCTGGAGCCCGAATCACGCCTGTCGTGCCAGGTGAAGCTGGAAGACGACACCAACCTGGTGATCGAGATCCCCAAATACACGATCAACCACGCGAAGGAAGATCACTGAGGCCCGTGAGCCCGGGTCAATGGGCGAGGCTGTCAGGGATCCCTTTCGGTTTCCTGTATCTTGCGATCCAGGGCCACGGTTTCCAGAAGCCGTGCGGCATTTTTGGGGCTGCTGAACAGATACAGGGTTTCCTGCAGGCCGTTGTAGGCAGACTCGGACATCAGAACCGCATTGCCACCATTCCGGACAATGAGCGTAGCCGTACTCTCGGTTACAACCTGATCCATCAGCAATGCCAGTCGGTGACGGGCATCATGGAACGGTACAACGTGCATTACGTGTCCTCCAGGATCGATAGGCATATCTCGGCACCCCTCAATACGCCCGATTGCTGACATCCCCGGGGGCCTGGATCGGGCTCACAGAGGTGCCGTTGCCCTGGTCGATGCCTGTCGGATCGCCGGTCGGCAGGATCAGTTCATTACCCCGACGGCGGACGACGGAGTGGGCCGCTTCGGCGGAGCTTCGTGCCGCGGCCCCTGCCTCGGGCACGGTCGTGGCAGAAGGCAGTGTCCTGCCGGAAGCCGTTGAGGGTAGGGTGCTTGACGCAGATGTCGGCCCACCCGGCATGGGAGGTGCAGGGGCGCAGACCCGGGGCACAGGGGCCGAGGTGCCACCCGAGGCCATGGGGGGTTGATCCGACAGCCCGGGCGTCAGCGGGTCCACCAGACAGCGCGTATGGCCGGGCATGAAGATGCCATCGTCGCGCTCATAGCCGGCCACCTCGGTGCAGTGGCCAGCCGCATACTGACGCTGGCTGAGCCGGATGCAGGCATACGAGGGCGGAACCGTCTCGCCGCTGGCCATGCCGTGGCTGGGCGTGAACACACAGTATGCCGGGGCAGGACGCGACGGCCGCGCGGGCCGGGCGGTGGTGGCAGCGCGATAATCACCGGGGCGCACCTGACGGACGACCGGCGCGTCATCGTGCACGCCGGCGCAACCGGTCATGAATGCGGCCAGCATGGCCGCCAACAGCAGTTTTCCCTCTGGCCCGGTGCGTGCCCACAGGCAGGCCGCCCGGTGTCTTGTCCCTTCGTTCATCGCTGCATCTGGTCGGTGTCTTCGTGCAACGATAACACCGGAGCGACCGCGTGTGTGGTGTCGCGCCCCATCATGCGGGGGCTTCGACCGGGAGTGAACGGCGCCTGCCGCCGGTCCCGGCCGAAGGTGCAGTCTCAGGCTTGCACGGGTCGACGTGCAAGCCCTCGGACCTTCATTGCTCGCGCTTCAGCGCCGGGAACAGGATCACGTCCCGGATGGTGGGGCTGTCGGTCAGCAGCATCATCAGGCGGTCGATGCCGATGCCCACGCCGCCGGTCGGAGGCATGCCGTATTCCAGTGCGCGGATGTAGTCGGCGATCGTAATACATGGCCTCATCGTCGCCAGCTTCCTTGGCTTCCACCTGCTTGCGGAAGCGTTCGGCCTGGTCTTCGGGGTCGTTCAGCTCGGAGAAGCCGTTGGCGAATTCGCGGCCGGTCATGAACAGCTCGAAGCGCTCGGTGATCTCGGGGTCATGGTCCGACGAGCGGGCCAGCGGCGAGACTTCGGCCGGGTAGTCGATGATGAAGGTCGGATCCCAGAGCTTGCTTTCGGCCACTTCCTCGAAGAGTGCCAGCTGCAGGGCGCCCACGCCGGCGTTGGCGGGGGGCTCCACGCCATGCTTGGCCAGCTCGGCACGCAGCCAGGCGGCGTCATCCAGCTTCTCGGCCGGCAGCTCGGGCGCGTGGGTGCGGATGGCTTCCACGATGGTGAGGCGTGCAAACGGCTTGGACAGGTCCACCGGACGGCCCTGATACTCCAGCACGGTGCTGCCGCGCGCGGCCTGTGCGGCGTGGCGGATCACCTGCTCGGTGTAGTCCATCATCCAGCGGCAGTCGGTGTAGGCCGCGTAGAACTCCATCATCGTGAACTCGGGGTTGTGCCGCGAGCTCAGTCCCTCGTTGCGGAAGTTGCGGTTGATCTCGAACACGCGCTCGAAGCCGCCCACGATCAGGCGCTTCAGGTACAGCTCGGGCGCGATGCGCAGGAACATGGCCTGATCCAGCGCGTTGTGGTGCGTCTGGAAGGGGCGGGCGGTGGCGCCGCCGGGAATGGGCTGCAGCATCGGCGTTTCCACTTCCAGGCAGCCGTTGTCCACCATGAACTGGCGGATGGCGGCGATGGCCTTGCTGCGGATGATGAAGGTCTGGCGCGTGGACTCGTTGCTCATCAGGTCCACGTAGCGCTGACGGTAGCGCATTTCCTGGTCGGCCAGGCCGTGGAACTTGTCGGGCAGCGGTCGCAGCGATTTGGTGAGCAGCCTCACCATGTTGCAGCGAATGGAAAGCTCGCCCTTCTTGGTCTTGAAGAGCGTGCCCTCGGCGGCCACGATGTCGCCCAGGTCCCAGTGCTTGAAGGCATCATGCGCTTCGGCGCCCACGCCGTCATCGTTCATCCAGAGCTGGATACGGCCCGTGGCGTCCTGCAGCGTGGCAAAGCTTGCCTTGCCCTGCACGCGCTTCAGGACCATCCGGCCTGCCACCGACACCGAGATGTTCTCGGCTTCCAGTTCCTCGCGGGTCTTGCCGTCGTGTGCGGCCAGCAGGGCACCTGCCCGGTCGGCCGGCACGAAATCGTTGAGGGAAGGGCACGGCCACTGCTTCACGCAGCGCCGCCAGCTTGGCGCGCCGCTCGGCAATGATCTGGTTCTCGTCAATGGGCAGCTCGGTGTCGCTGCCGGCTGCCGGAGCGGCTTCCTGCGGACGGGTGTCGGACATGATGAAAAAGGGATCAAGTAAAAGATGAACGAAGGCTGGACCGGAGCGGGTGCGGAGCCTTCGGGGCAGAACGTGGAAAGCTGCAGGCGTTCCTGGCAGCCTGGCGAGGCGATGGAGCACCGGATGCGCGGGTGAGAGGGCATCCGGTGGCCGGACGGGGTCAGACGCCCTGCTTTCAGGCTCTCGGCGATGAAGTCGTCCAGGTCGCCGTCGAGCACCGCCTTGGTGTTGCTGGTCTCGAAGTTGGTGCGCAGATCCTTGATGCGGGACTGGTCCAGCACATAGGAACGGATCTGGTGGCCCCAGCCGATGTCGGTCTTGGAGGCTTCCACCTTGTCCTGTTCGGCCTGGCGCTTGCGCAGCTCCAGCTCGAAGAGTCGCGCGCAGCATCTTCATAGCCTCGTCGCGGTTGCGGTGCTGGGAACGGTCGTTCTGGCACTGCACCACGGTATTGGTGGGCAGGTGGGTGATACGCACGGCCGATTCGGTCTTGTTCACGTGCTGACCACCCGCACCCGAGGCACGGTACACGTCGATGCGCAGGTCAGCCGGGTTGATGTCGACCTCGATCGAATCATCGACCTCGGGGTAGACATAGACCGAGGCAAACGACGTGTGCCGTCCGCCGCTGGAATCGAACGGCGACTTGCGCACCAGCCGGTGAATGCCCGTCTCGGTACGCAGATAGCCGTAGGCGTATTCGCCTTCCACCTTCAGCGTGGCGCCCTTGATGCCGGCCACGTCACCCTCGCTTTCTTCCAGCAGGGTGGTGGTGAAGCCGCGCCGCTCGCAGTAGCGCAGGTACTGACGCAGCAGCATGGCCGCCCAGTCGCAGGCCTCGGTACCACCGGCGCCCGCCTGGATCTCCAGGAAGCAGGGGCCGGGGTCAGCCGGGTTGGAGAACATCCGCCGGAATTCCAGCCCTCCACACCCTTCTCGATGCCAAAGCGATTCGCGCTCCAGCTCTTCCAGCGTGGCATCGTCGTTCTCGGCCACCGCCATTTCATACAGGTCGCGGGTATCGGACAGCGACCCGGTGAGCTGCTCGATGGTGCCCACCACGTTGTCGAGCGCGCGTTTTTCCTTGCCCAGTTCCAGCGCCGCAGCGGCATCGTTCCAGATGTCGGGGGCTTCCAGGGCGGAGTTGACTTCGGTCAGGCGATTTTTCTTTTCGTCGAAGTCAAAGATACCCCCTGAGATCCTCCAGCCGCTGGCCGAGGTTCTCCAGGCGGGCCTCAAGCTGATTCAAGCGCTCGGCATCCATCTGAGTGTGTTGAAAATGTTGTTCAGGGTAACCCTTGATTCTAGCAGTTTCCGGGTGGGGTGAAGGGGGCGCGGAGTGCCTCTTCTGGCGGAGGTTGTGTCATGCCAGTGAGGGGGGCGTCTTCGTGCCTTTCGCATATAAGCCGTGTACGCCACGGGCGGCCAAGGGGGACTGCGGCATCTACCTCCTCACAACCGCAAGCGGTAATGGATTCGTCGGCAGATACCTCCGCCCCTTGGCCTCTCGGCTTGCGGGTAGCAAGAGTTTGGCGAGCTGTCTCCCCGAGATATCGGTTTTTCAATTGGGCACTTGTCGAAGCCGTCTTCCCTACAGGATGTGTCTTGTTGAGTTGTCTTCCCAAAAGGCGCAGGCCCTGTCAACGAAGCCGTTCCCACCAGAGCGACACCCGATACGAACCAAAGCGCACCGGGAGCGGGTGCCCCCACAGGCGATTTCTGGGAGCGAAGCGGACAGCACGAGCCGAGGAGGGTACCCGGTCGCGGGGCGCCCTCATCGAGTCGTCTTCCAAAAGGCGCAGGCCCTGTCAACGAAGCCGTTCCCACCAGAGCGACACCCGACAGGAACCGAAGCGCACCGGGAGCGGGTGCCCCACAGGCGATTTCTGGGAGCGAAGCGGACAGCATGAGCCGAGGAGGGTACCCGGTCGCGGGCGCCCCTCATCGAAGTCGTCTTCCAGAAAGCGCAGGCCCGTCAACGAAGCCGCCCCTCGGTCGGCAGCCTTCTCCTTCTCCGCCGATACGGAGACGGACGCCGCCTCCCGCCGCAGCTGCCCCAGCACATCCCGGTTCGTCCGCGCCACCGACAGCACGAAATCGTGCCATGGCACATCCGTGATGCCCACCAGCCCCAGGTGGCCATTCTCGCCATCCAGCCAGCGGCCCGTCACCGGCTGATCCAGATACTGGAACCAGTGCGCGCCCACGAACTGCCGGTTGGCCAGCACCGACTCCAGCATCTTCCGGTAGGCCGGGCCGCGTTCGGCCTCGGTGTTCACCACCATCACCCCGGGCCAGAACGGCCCCCGGTCGCTGGAGCCGAAATGGAACTCGGTGAGCAGCGCCGGCTTGTCGATGCGGGCGAATTCCTCCGCCTCGAAGCCTTCGCGCAGCGACGGGATGTAGAGATTGAAGCTCACCACGTCGCACCAGCGGGCGCATGCGGCGATGGATTCCGGCGTGCGGCCGGCGAAGCGGCTGCCCAGGTACAGGTGGTGTGGGTCGTGTTTCTTCAGGGCCTGGGCGACCTGCGAATAATAGGTCTCGGCGTGCAGGCGCAGGAAGGCCGAGAGGTCGGCGGCCACGTTCGGATTCCTGCCGTCGGGCAGGCGCTCGGCAGGCCAGGCGGCTTCCAGCGCCTTCCAGTCCGACAGCGACTGCTGCCATACGCGGGCCAGTTCCTGAACGTCGTCGTTGTAGCGTTCACGCAGCAGCTTCACCAGGGCACGCTTGGCGTGTGCCTGGGGTTGGGCGGCATCCATCTTCAGGGCCGAGTAGGCCAGTGCATAGCGGGCCAGCGGATCGGGGGCCGAGCCGTTGCCCCAGCCCAGTTCGTTGTCCACGAACCAGCCGATCAGATAGGGGTCGTCCTGGCTGGAGGCCGTTTCCTTCTTCAGCGTGGCTTCCAGGGCATGGCCGAAGGCGGGGTCGAAGGCATCGGGAATGCCCTGCCACCAGTCGTTACCGTCGCTGAGGCGGGCGAACGGGCCGCTCACGTGGGCGATGCGCGTGTACGGCAGCTTGACGCGGTTCATGCTGTCGTCGCTCCAGGCGCCGACGGTGTTGAAGCCCCAGGATTTCAGCCGCTTGCCGGTGCGCGTGACCCAGCGCTGTGCCCAGTCGTCGCCGTCGCGGCGGTACAGGTTGGCGTGATAGAAGTCGTGCGTCTGGCCCTTCAGGAAGCGCCGGTTCTGCTGGGCGCCGCTGTCGGCGGGCAGGGTCTCGGTGCTGTCCTTCTTCTGGGTGAAGCGGTATTCGGCCATGCCGCGCACGGGCAGGCTGGTGAACTGGAATTCGCGTCCACCACGAAGGTCTCGCTGTTGTCACGCTGAACTGCGTTGACGCCGAACGAGAAGAAGGGATTGCCCTCGGGGTGATGAGGATGTGGCGCCGGCTGCCGTCCTTCAGCGTGAGGCGGCCGGTGCGGAACCAGCCGCTGCCGTGGCTGCTGCCCTCGATGCCGGTGATGCCGCCGAAGCGGTCCAGGGCGGGGCGGTGCTTGTCGGCGGAATAGCTGGAACCGGCATTTTCCTCGTCCTCGTCCTGCAGGGCTGCCAGGGCGTTGGCGAGCTTCTGGTCAGCCTGGCGGGCGTGCAGGGCAAAAGTCGGCCCGTGCGGCTTCCTGGGCGTCGCGCCAGGCTTTTGCACGCCCTGGCTTTCTGGCGTGCAGTCAGCCGCTTCTCGGCCTGCTCCTCGGTACGGGCCAGGCGCTGCTCGCGTTTCGAGACCTTGCCGTCGCCGTCCAGGTCACGAACGTCTTTCACGCCGTCAGCCTTGCGCCGGGCGGTCTTCACATCGGGCGGTGGCCTCTTCCAGCGCGCGTGCCAGCTTGCGCGGGAGGCGGTACTTGCCAGGCCAGTCGGCACGGGTGTATTGGCCGTAGGCATCGACGATGCCGGTGTAGCCGGCCTGCAGGGTCATCGGTGCCGATGGGGGCAGGAAGACCTTGCCCAGCCGGATCTTCTGTTCGGCATCGGGCGGCGGCATGCCGATGCGGATCTCGCGAATCTTCGTGGTGTCGAGCGTGCCGGGCCGTGGTCTCCACCAGACCCAGGGGGCTCTCGGCGCCGTTGGCGTCCTTCACGGTCCAGGGGATGACGGGGCCGCTGCGCATGCCCATCTGCAGGGGCAGGGTGGCCGAAAGCGGCATGGCCAGCGCAAACGGTCCGCTGGGTGGCAGCGCCAGCGTGGCCTGCAGGGTCTGGCCCTGTTCGTCCTTCAGCTGCATCAGCAGCGTCAGCGCCCAAGGCATGGCGTTCTGCACATGCATGCGCAGGCTCTTCACGGCGTGCCAGTCCCAGTGGCCTTCCCGGGGACGGATCACCAGCCAGCCGGGCGCATCCTGGGCCTTGCCGGGACCGAACGAAGTGTCACGAAGCCGTCGCCGTCCACGGCGCTTATCGCGGGGGCGCCGGGGCCGTCGCGGTCGATGGCGTAGGGCAGCACGTCCTTCTGCTGGGCAGCGTCGGGTTTGCCGGGGTCAGCCACCAGCTGGGCAGAGGCCATGGGCAGGTAGCAGGCCAGCAGCAGGGCCAAGGCGATGCGCCCCAGTCGCAGGCGCGGCAGCGGCGACGTGGCCGTGACGCTCACCGGTGCGTGGGCGGCGGGTCGTTCCTGGAAGGAAGTGCGCTGGTGGGCACCGTCACGAGGGTCGACAGTACGTGGGGTTTCAGGATAGGTGGCAACGGAATATCTCGACATGGAACCATCCGTCGAAAAAAGGGCTCGGACAGCCTGGGCAGGCCACGGGGCTGTCGGTGCCGTTGACTGGGGCTGCGACACGGGTCGCAGGGCGGATGCGGCATGAGGTCGAAGCCGTCATGAACGGCCGGTGGCCGGATTTCGCCGACTGGTGGTCAGGCGGGTGGCGTCGGGAGGCCGGTGGCCTCGTCCAGCAGGACCTGGTCGATCTGCAGGGACACGGCATCACGTCCGCGGTAGTCGTCGCGCTGGATCCGGTAGGACAACAGCGCTTCGGGGGGCAGCGCTTCGGTGCGGCCGAAGAAGATGGCCGACATGCGCACGCCGGGGTCGTCGGCCGGGCTCAGTTCCAGCTTCAGGTGGCGGTTGTTGATGAGCCGCTGGGTCCGGATATTGAAACGTCCAGAAAAGAGCGGCGGCGGAAAGCCCCGCCCCAGACCTGGGTATCCAGCAGCTCCAGCGTGCCGATATGGATGGCATCGGCGGGCAGTGCGCCGTCGGTGGTCACGTCGCGCTCGAAGCAGTCGTCCCGGGCCAGGGTGCGCACGGCGTCTTCCAGGGCCTGGCGAAAGTCGTCCAGCCGGTCGGCCGGCAGCGTCAGGCCCGCCGCCATGGCGTGGCCACCGAACTTCACCAGCATGCCCGGGTGACGCTTGTCCACCAGGTCGAGCACGTCGCGCAGATGCACGCCAGCGATCGAGCGGCCCGAGCCGCGCAGCATGCCGTCCTGGTCAGGGGCCAGTGCAATGGTGGGCCGGTGGTAGCGTTCCTTGATGCGCGAGGCCACGAGGCCGATGACGCCGTGGTGCCAGTTGTCGTCATGGATGACCAGCGTGCGGGCGTCAGCGGCAGGTTCACCGATCAGCGCCAGCGCCTCTTCGCGCATGTTGCTTTCCAGGTCGCGCCGCTGCTGGTTGATCTGGTCCAGTTCGGTGGCCAGCTGGGTGGCGCGGGCCAGATCGGTGGCCAGCAGGCATTCCACGCCGATCGACATGTCGGCCAGCCGGCCGGCAGCGTTGATGCGCGGGCCGATGGCAAAGCCCAGGTCGGTGGCGGCCAGCGTGTGGGCGCTGCGGCGGGCCACCTGCAGCAGGGCGGCGATGCCGGGGCGGGCCCTGCCGGCGCGAATACGCGCCAGCCCCGCGTTGACGATGACGCGGTTGTTGTGCGAGAGCGGCACCACGTCGGCCACGGTGCCCAGCGCCGCCAGGTCCATGAGCGGCGACAGCGACGGCGGTGGCCCGTCGAAGCGGCCCAGTTGGCGGCGGTGGCTGCGCAGCGCGATCAGCACATAGAGCATGACGCCCACGCCGGCCAGATTCTTGTCCGGGAAGGGGCAGCCGGGCTGGTTGGGGTTGACGATGGCCAGCGCGGCCGGCAGCGTCTCGGCTGGCAGGTGGTGGTCGGTGACGATGACGGGCAGGCCGAGGCTGTTGGCATGTTCGACACCGGCGACCGAGGCGATGCCGTTGTCGACGGTGAGCAGCAGGGCCGGCCGGCCCAGACGTGGGTGCACCAGTGCGGCGTCCACCACTTCCGGGTGAGGCCATAGCCGTTCTCGAAGCGGTTGGGCACCAGGTAGTCGATGATGGCGCCCATCATCCGCAGGCCTTGCACCGCGATGGCGATGGCGGTGGCGCCGTCACAGTCGTAGTCGCCCACCACCAGGATCGGCTCCTGGTCGTCGATGGCACGCGACAGCCGGGCCACGGCTTCGGGCAGACCCCGCATCGTGTCGGGCGGCAACAGGCCGGCCAAGTCCAGCCGGATCTCGTCTGGATGGCGGATGCCGCGGGCGGCCAGCAGTCGGGCCAGTAGGGGATCGACACCGGCCTGCAGCAGCGTCTGGCGGGCACGCAGGTCAACCGGGCGGGTGCAGCCGAAGGGCGGAAGCGGAAGACTGGGGCGTCATGGGGCCTCGTCGCGGAAGAGGGTGTCCAGGGGATCGGCAGAGGGCGTGCCCTGAGAAGCAGTGCCGTTCCGGCTGCCGGCATGCCCCTGGGGGTCGCGTGAACGACCCCGCCATGCCCGCAGGCGGCTGCCCAGGCGAGCCAGCCAGCCGGGCCGTTCGCCTTCGGCAACGGGCGCTGCCGTGCGTCCTGGGCGTTCCGAGGTCGCATGGGGCGCGGAGCCTGCCATGCCGTGATCGGGGCTTGCTGCGCCACGGTCTGCGGCGGACCTGGCAGGGGCGCCCGGTTGGGGCATCAGGCCCGCCAGGTGCAGGGGTCCGTCGGGCACGTTCGGGGCATGCAGCCAGTGCAGGCCGTGCTCTCCGGCCAGCAGGCAGGCAAAGCCGGTCGGGTCGTCGGCAAACCAGGAGTCCAGCACGGGCAGGGGCGTCCAGCCAGGCGGAAAGATCCTGCGCCAGCCGAGCCGCCAGAAAGCGTTCATCCACCACCAGGCCCTCGGGCCAGCAGGTCACGCGTGGCGTCGATGGCCGGGGCATGGGCCGGGCCGCTGGGCCAGATGGCGTTGACGGGCAGATCCTGCGGCTCGTTCAGCGTCAGCAGGTTCCAGCTCATCTGCACTTCATTCAGCAGACGCAGAAAGCGTTTCGCATCCGGCCCCTGTGGCATCAGCACGTCGATGTGCGACTCGCCCACGGCCTCGATCGGCGTGCAGGGCAAGCTGCCAGCCAGCGGTACCGGTCCGTGGGTGCAGCAGCCAGCGGGCCGGCGTCTGCATCTCGATCTCCAGCCCCTCATCGGCCAGCAACGGGGCGATGGCCTGGATCATCCGCTCCGCCATGGCGGCATCCACCGCCCGTTGCGGGGTGGGGTCCAGCATCATCCGGTCCGTGGTCAGCCGGAAGGTGACAGGTTGCAGCAGCCAGCCGGGCGTTGCGGCCGTGGATGGCGCGTCTGCCGATGGCTGCAGGGCTGCTGGCGCTCGCCGGGGGTACGGTCCGTCGGGACGGAGGCCTGCGCCGTGGCGAAGGCGCGCACGGCCGCAGCGGCACCGGCCGGTACCGAAGACGCTGCCAGCGCCGGATGCCCGCGCAGCCAGCGGTCATGGGCCCAGTCGCTGTCGGCTGGTGCGCTCAAGGGCAGTGTCCGCAGGCGTAACCGGCCTTCGGCCAAGGCCTGGCGGATGCCGGGCAGCCGGTCGTGCAGCAGGCCGCCCCCCAGCCAGTGGGCGGGCAGCAGGGCGCCGGGCAGCAGGCGCAGCCGCGGGTGTTCAACGGTTGTAGTCTTCTCGACACCACCCGGTGCCGGGGGTGATGGAGGGTAGTGTGGCGTTCACGCCGCCATTGTAGGGCATCGATGGCTGGCCTCATGCGTGCGCCCCGGCCGGGACGTGGTGCCTGCGTGCGGATGCGCCAGCTGTGGCAAACTGCCAGTCCCGGTTTCCTGGAAGACCGGGGCAGGCCTGAATGCTTGTCCACGCCTTCCAGGCAACCCCCGTTTCATTCCGGAGTTTCCCGTTGCTTTTCACCCTTTGAATGGTTCGTCGGCCTGCGCTACACCCGCAGTGGCAAGCGCGCAGGCAAGAAGAACGGCTTCATTTCCTTCATCTCGGCGCTGTCGGTGGCCGGCATCGCGCTGGGCGTGGCGGCACTCATCATCGTCATGTCGGTGATGAACGGCTTCAGAAGGAAGTCCGCGACCGGATGCTGTCGGTGCTCTCGCATGTGGAGGTCTACCACGTCGACGGCCCGCTGAACTGGCAGCCACTGGCCGAGAAGCTGCGTGGCCACGACCACGTCACGGGGGCCGCTCCCTTCGTGTCCGGGCAGGTCGTCATCTCCCGCAACCAGACGGTGCGCGGTGCACTGGTGCGCGGCATCGTGCCGGCCATCGAGCCGCAGGTTTCCGACATGGCGGGGCAGGTGGTCGAAGGCAGCCTCTCCGCGCTCACGCCGGGCAGCTTCGGCATCGTCATCGGGCGGGTGCTGGCCAACCAGCTGGGCCTGATCGAGGGCGATCGGCTGGCGCTGATTGCGCCGCAGGGCACAGTCAGCCCGGCCGGCGTGGTGCCGCGGATGAAGCAGTTCACCGTGCGCGGCATCTTCGAGTCCGGCCATTATGAGTACGACAGCACGCTGATCCTGGCCAACCTGGACGATGCTGCCACCTTCTTCCGAACTGGCGGCGCCATGGGCCTGCGGCTGCGGCTGGACGACATGCAGCGGGCTCCCTGAGATCGGTCAGCAGCTGGGCGCCGAGCTGGGGACGGCTATCAGGTACGTGACTGGTCGCTGGAGAACCGGGTGTGGTTCGCAGCCGTGCAGGTGGAAAAGCGCATGATGTTCATCATCCTGGCGCTGATCATCGCGGTGGCGGCGTTCAACCTGGTGTCCATGCTGGTGATGACCGTGACCGACAAGCGGGCCGACATCGCCATCCTGCGCACGCTGGGCGCCTCGTCGCGCTCCATCCTGTCCATCTTCATGGTGCAGGGCTCGCTGGTGGGCCTGCTGGGCACCTTCACCGGGGTGGCGCTGGGCGTGCTGGTCTCGCTCAACCTTGGTCCGGTGGTGGGTGCCTTCGAGCAGATGCTCGGCGTGCGACTGCTGCCGCCGGGCATCTACGTCATTTCCGAACTGCCCAGCGACCTGCGTCTGGAGGACGTGAGCTGGGTGGCCCTGATCTCCTGTGTGCTGGCGCTGCTGGCCACCATCTATCCCAGCCTGCGGGCTGCCGCCGTGCGTCCTGCCGAGGCCCCTTCGCATGAATGAGTTCCACGACACCTTCTGCCGGCGCTCGGCCGGACACGACGGCTGCCGGCATGTCCCCTGCGGACGCCCATGCCGAAACCGCTTATGCCCGTCATGACGGCGCGACCCGCGCGCCGAACGGGGCCTCCCAACCCGTGCTGCAGTGCCAGGGGCTCAGGAAGCACTACGACCAGGGCGCACGCCAGCTCACCATCCTGAAGCACGTCGACTTCACCGTGGCGCCCGGCGAGGTGGTAGCCATCGTCGGGGCCTCGGGCTCGGGCAAGAGCACGCTGCTGCACCTGCTGGGCGGCCTGGATCTGCCCGATGCCGGCTGGGTGTCCGTGGCCGGACAGCGTCTGGATGCGCTCTCGGAAACGGCCCGGGGGCAGTTGCGCAACCACAAGCTGGGTTTCGTCTACCAGTTCCATCACCTGCTGGGCGAGTTCTCCGCCATCGAGAACGTGGCCATGCCGCTGCTCATCCGTGGCCGGCCACGGTCCGAAGCCCAGGAGGCGGCTCGGCAGATGCTGGGACTGGTGGGCCTGGCCGAGCGAGGCGAGCACCGCCCCGGCGAGCTTTCGGGCGGTGAACGCCAGCGGGTGGCACTGGCCCGCGCGCTGGTCACAAGGCCCTGCTGCGTGCTGGCCGACGAGCCCACCGGCAACCTGGACGCTCAGACCGCCGCCAGCGTGTTCGGCCCTGCTGCATGGCCTGGCACGTCAACTGGGCACAGCCGTGGTCATCGTCACCCATGACCTGGATCTGGCGGCCCGTGCCGACCGGCGCGTGACGCTGCGCGACGGCATGCTGGTCGAGGCGGGCGTCTGACGGAGGCGGACGGTGCTGATCGATACCCACTGTCACCTGGATGCGCCCGAGTTCGACGAAGACCGCGACGCCGTCATCACCGCGGCCCGTCAGGCGGGCCTGGGCGCCATCGTCGTGCCAGCCGTGTTCCGGCGCAACTGGGACACGGTGCAGGCGCTGGCCGAGCGTGAGCCCGATGTCTGGTTCGCCCTGGGGCTGCATCCGCTCTATGTGAACGAAGCCGGCCCCGATGACCTGGAGCACCTGCGTCAGCGCGTCATGGCGGTGCGGGACCATCCGCGCTTTGTCGGCATCGGCGAGATCGGGCTGGACTACTTCGTGCCCGGTCTGGATCCCGCTCGCCAGCAGGCGGTGTTCGAGGCGCAGGTACGGCTGGCAGCCGAGTTCGGATTGCCCGTCATCCTGCATACCCGTCGCTCGGTGGATGCCGTCACCAAGCAGCTGCGGCGCTTCCGCCCCCCCAGCGGCATTGCCCATGCCTTCAATGGCAGCCCGCAGCAGGCCCAGCATCTCATCGGTCTGGGCATGGCCATCGGCTTCGGCGGGGCCATGACCTTCGACCGTGCCCGCAACATCCGCCGCCTGGCCGCCAGCCTGCCGGGCCGAGAGCCTGGTGCTGGAGACCGACGCGCCCGACATATCGCCCGCCTGGGTCCATCCGGGGCGCAACCAGCCGGCCGAACTGGCGCGCATCGCCCAGGTGCTGGCAGAACTGCGCGGGCTCTCATTGGAGGCCGTGGCAGAACTCACCACCGCCAATGCCGCCCGGGTGCTGCCTGCGCTGCGACTAACCGGAGCAGGGGCGCCTGCCAACATCGGATCGGACTGAGGCCGATCTGGTCTCAACGCGTCGTTGTCGCGCCCGGCGTCGAAAAATCGGACATCGATCTGATGACAAATCGACAGGAACGCGAACAACCTGCCTCGACAGACCAGGTGAGTGAGGGTGAGTCTCCCTGTCTGCCCGATCCAGCCACGGTGCCGCCTGTCGGCCGATTTCCACCGTCCGTGTCGGTCAAACACGAAAAACCAGCGTTACTTTCGTCACAGCTGCCTTTCCCTGCCGCTCATAAGATGCCCGTTGATTACGCGACCGGCATGTGCCTGTCCATGCATGGCCAGGCCACCGATTCGGCCCCGTGCTCCACGGCAGTGCCACGTCGGTCCTCCTCCTTTTGACGGCAGTATCCTGTTTCAGAGGCAAGCTCGTGTCCTCCAGCATCGATCTATCCCTGTATCCGCGACTGCATGAAACCATGGCAGATCGCTTCGGTACCGTGGTCTTCAAGCTCCTGCCCGACATTGCCGACGCGCTGCTGACGCACGCAGCCGACGGGCTGGACACCAACGTCGCGGCTAAGCTGACCGACACCGCACGGCGGCTGCGGGAAGAAGCCGCCGTGCGGGCCGAGATCGCCCCTTTTGAGAACTTCGTGGGCCTGGACCTGAACGGTCTGGCCGAAGAGTCCTCGCTGCCGTCCACCATCACCGACCTGGGCGTGCCCGGAGCCTGCCAGCGACATCGGCCTGCTGGAGCAGATCCTGGCGCGTGAGCTGGCCAACGGCATGCGTTCGGCATTCTGGGGGCTCTACCTGCATTATCTGCGCCGCCTGGAGAGCCTGGCGCAGACCCAGCTGCGTGACGACCAGCATCCGCTGGGAGCCCGCGCGCTGGCCATGGCCTTCATCCTGGCGCTGGAACCTTTCACCCACCTGCAGCCCATCTCGCTGCACCTGCGGCCCATCATCCTGTCGCAAAGCCGTCTTCCCGCTGGCCCGGCTGCTGGCTGATTGCGATGCCGAGCTGCGCCGCAGCGGTGTGCTGGCGACACAACAGGCCGCCAGTCTGCAGCTGTCCATGGGGGGCAAAAGGGTGGGGAGCATCGGGATGGCGCCCTTGTTTCGACTCAAACCCAACACGCCGAACCCTATACTGGTATCTTTCCAACCGAAGATCTCAGAAACAGCTTCGTCAAACACGCCTCTCACCAGGTACTGAACGACATTCGCGCCTCTGCCGTCATGGCCGCCAATCCCCTGTCGACCAGGCATCCCCGCCTGGCTGCCCATCGCAACGCAACGCGCCTCCCGCAAGTCGAGGAGATCGAGCGCGATGCCGTCGCGTTTGCGCAACAGCATCAGGTGGCCCCGTTCAGTCAGGAGGCCCGTACCCGCTTCTTCCAGAAGATCCGCCAGCAGATCATCGCGGCCGGGGGCGACACCGCGGTGCTGGCCGTCATCGATCTGGTGGGCACGCTGTTCGACTACGCCACCGCTGACAAGCGCCTGCCCGAGGGGGCACGCATCCTGCTCTGGCGCCTGCAGGTGCCCGCCATCACGCTGGCCAGCCTCGATGCCGGCTACCTCAGCGACGACTCCCGCTCGGTGCGCCGCCTCATCGAACAGCTGGCCGCCATTGCCGTCAGCTATCCGGACGAGATGCGGCCCGACAAGCCGCTCTACCAGCGCCTGCAGACCATCGTGCGTGCGGTCGAGATCGTGGCTCACGCCTTCCACATCCGCAGCCAGGTGCTCACGGCCCAGGTTGACCACGAATACCAGCGTGCCACGGACGGGCATGCGTCGCCTGCTCTCGAGCCTGTCGCGCAGCCGTCGCAGCTCCACCCGCCAGCAGCGGCGCCAGCGCAACCGGCGCGACTTTGCCCATCGCCCCTCGGCTGCCCGCGAAAAGACCGTCTCCGAGGACATCCGCCGGTTGCTGGACCATCGCCTGGGCAGCAGCCGGGTGCCGGCCTCGGTGCGCACATTCCTGTACGACGTGTGGCTGCGCCACCTGCGCACGGCCGTGCTGCGCGACGGCACCGACAGCCAGTCCTATCGCCTGGCCCTGAAAGTGGTGGACGATCTGCTCTGGACGCTGGGCCAGGAAGGCGCGGATCCCCATGCCCGTGCCGAGCTGGTGCAGAGCATCCCGCCGATGCTGAACATGCTCACCATCGGCATCCGCGAAGTGGGCGCACGGCCCGAGAGCTTCCGCACCTTCTTCGACGAGATCTTCATCATCCACCTGCGCCGCATGCAGGGGCGAAGAAGGCTCGGCGGTCACCCTCATTGCACGCGAGGCCGAATCTCCCACGCCGGAGGTGGCGCTGGCTTCTGGCGCGATGGACGCTTCCCAGGCGCACGCCCAGGCTGCCGGCACGGTTCAGGCGTCCGCCAACGTGGGTGCGGCGTCGGCTGGTGGTCAGGAGCGCGGGGCAGGGCATGTGGCAGTGCTGGATGCCCGGCAGGCCGAAACCGCCCGGCACCACTATGCCCCCCGGCCTGCCTTTGACAAGGCAGCGCCTGATGCGTGGCGTCAGGCACCGCGCCCCACACCGGTCGAGGACTATTCCTCGCAGCCGTACACAACCATCCTGCACCCGTCGCAGCCGGCTTCCGTGCCGTCCATGCCGGCACCTGCCGCACAGCCGGCCCATCAGCATGCCGCCGGCAACCTCCACCACGGTGCCGCGGACCCTCACGGCGCATGACCCGATCGTGCGGCGGCTGCCCGCGAAAAGCTTCAGGCCCTCATCCGCAGCACCCGCATGGATGACCTGCCCAACGCGCCGCGCCGTTTCAACCTGCCGGTCGAGCGCTTTGCCGCCGCCATGCAGCCTGGGCGGTGGCTGGAGCTGATCAGCCGCAGTGGCCGGGTGGACTACGCCAAGGTGGTGTGGCTGAACGAGCGTCGCACCATGGCGCTGCTCCTGCTGGCCCCGGGCCAGCGCATCATGACGCGCGAGGTTGCCTCGCTGGTCAAGCGGGCCCGTCAGGGGCGGCTGTACTTCGTCTGGTAGCGCAGGCAGAAGCACCATGGCACTTCTGAACCGAGGGATCCCGTCGCAGGGCGGGATCGGGCAGGTGCGCACGCCCTGCCCGAGGACGCACATCGGCGGGCCTCCTTCTGGGAGGCGCTCTGGAAGGAGCGGATGCCGTGGCAATGTCGCGGCCTCTGCCGCGTCTGCTGCAGCCTCGGCAGGCCCTCCAGGCGGCCCCTGAAAGCCTGCAGGAAAAAATTTCCGTGGACCGCTTGCATTTCATGGAATACCTCTTATAATCGCAGCTTCACTGCACGACAGCAGGCGCGTAGCTCAGTTGGTTAGAGCACCACCTTGACATGGTGGGGGTCGTTGGTTCGAATCCAATCGCGCCTACCAGATACCTGAAACGGGTTGCAAAGCTTTTAAGCCTGCAACCCGTTTTTCTTTTTGCGCTCTTCCTAGCACCAAGGGCGTTGATCGGCGGGCCATTCCTTTGCAGCACATTCACAGATACGACGCCGGACGTGTTATCATCCAAAAGCTTACTTCTGAACGTCGGGCGGGTCATGGAGTGCCGGCTCTGCCAGCTGGCCACCTCGATCGGGCGCAGAAGCTATCTTGAGAAAAAAGTCATGCCCAAGATGAAAACCAAGAAGAGCGCGTCCAAGCGGTTTCGCGTTCGTCCTGGGCGGTACCGTGAAGCGCGGTCAGGCCTACAGGCGTCACATCCTCACGAAGAAGACCACCAGGTCAAACGCCACCTGCGTGGTGCGGTTGATGTCCATGAGGCAGATACCCGCAGCATCCACGCGATGATGCCCTACGCCTGAAACCTGACCGAACCGGAGTACCAACATGCCACGAGTCAAGAGAGGGTTACCGCACGGGCCCGTCACAAGAAAGTCATCGACCAGGCCAAAGGCTATCGCGGTCGTCGCAAGAACGTATACCGCATCGCCAAGGAAGCGGTCATGCGGGCTGGGCAATATGCCTACCGTGACCGCCGCAATCGCAAGCGCGTCTTCCGCGCCCTCTGGATCACCCGTATCAACGCCGCCGTGCGCGAGCATGGCCTGACCTACAGCGTGTTCATGAACGGCCTGCTGAAGGCCGAGATCGCGCTGGACCGCAAGGTTCTGGCCGAGCTGGCCGTCAACGACAAGCCGGCCTTCAGCGCCATCGTCGAGCAGGTCAAGTCGACGCTGGGTACCGCTGCGGCCTGAGGCACTGCGGTTGACCGACACTGCCGGATGTCCTGAGGCCTGAAGACGAGGGTATCCGGCACCTTGCCGGGTCACCGACGGGGATCGATAGCCGCACCGAGCCGGTGCCGGAGTATCGGTCCCCGTTTGCTTTTGGGCGGTCGCCGATGGCAGTTCTACACATGTTTCTGGACAGGAAGCGCAAGCAATGATGAATGATCTGGAGAAGCTGGTCGAAGAGGCCCGCGCCCGTTTTGACGCCGTGGCCGATGAGGCCGGGCTGGCAGATGCCAAGGCGGCCTTCCTGGGCAAGAGTGGCGCACTGACCGCGCTGCTCAAGGGACTGGCTTCGCTGACCGGGGCCGAGAAGGCCGAGCGTGGCAAGGCGCTCAACCAGGTCAAGCAGCGCATCGAGGCGCAGCTCAACGCCCGCATCGAGGCAATCCGTGCCGAACGGCTGGCCCAGCGGCTGGCTTCCGAGCGGCTGGACGTGTCGCTGCCCGGCCGAGGAGCCGCCACCGGTGGCCTGCATCCGGTCACGCTCACCATCGAGCGGGTCGAGCAGATCTTCCGCTCCATCGGTTTCGATGTGGCGGATGGCCCTGAAATCGAGGAAGACTACTTCAACTTCACGGCGCTCAACATTCCGCCCAATCACCCTGCGCGGTCGATGGCCGATACCTTCTACATCGAGCGGCCCGCCGGCAGTCAGGCCCGATGCCTCGGCTCAGCCGCTGGTGCTGCGCACGCACACCAGCCCGATGCAGGTGCGCTACGCGCGGATGAACCAGGCGCCGCTGAAGGTCATCGTGCCGGGCAAGACGTACCGGGTGGATTCCGACGCCACGCACTCGCCGATGTTCCATCAGGTGGAAGGCCTGTGGGTGGACGAGAACATCAGCTTTGCCGACCTGAAGAGCGTCTATACCGACTTCCTGCATCGCTTCTTCGAGCGTGACGACATCGACGTGCGCTTCCGTCCGTCGTACTTCCCGTTCACCGAGCCCTCGGCCGAGATCGACATGCGCTTTGCCGACGGCCCGCTCAAGGGGCGCTGGCTGGAGGTTTTCTGGTTCGGGTCAGGTGCATCCCAACGTGGTGCGCAACCTGGGGCTGGATCCCGAGAAGCACATCGGCTTCGCGTTCGGCTCGGGCATCGAGCGGCTGGCCATGCTGCGCTATGGCGTCGATGACCTGCGCCTCTTTCTACGAGAACGACCTGCGCTTCCTGCGACAGTTCGCCTGATGATCTCCCGGCCCTTGCGATCGGCCGGGTTTCCCTTTTTCCGTGCACGGCCCGCGTCATGCCCGCACCGGCCATGCCTTCCGATTTTCCCTAGCAGGTGTTGATCCGATCATGAGAATTCCCGAGAAATGGTTGCGCCACTATTGCAATCCGCCGGTGGACGGGGCGGCACTGGAGCACCTGCTGACCATGGGTGGCATGGAGGTGGAGTCCCGCGAGCCGGTGGCGGCCGCGTTCTCCGGCGTGGTGGTCGCGCGCATCGTCAGCGCCGCCAAGCATCCGGATGCCGACCGCCTGCAGGTGTGCATGGTGGACGTGGGCCAGGCCGAGCCGGTGCAGATCGTCTGCGGTGCGCCCAATGCGCGCGCCGGGCTGCTGACGGCCTGCGCACTGCCCGGCGCCGTGCTGCCCGGTGATTTCCGCATCAAGAAGACGAAGATGCGCGGCCAGGAAAGTGGCGGCATGCTGTGCTCGGGCCGTGAGCTGGGCATGGGCGACGACCACGCCGGCATTCTGGAGCTGTCGGCCGATCTGAAACCGGGAACCGACCTGCGCCAGGCACTGGACCTGACGAGGACGTGCTGGAGCTGAAGCTCACGCCGAACTTGGCGCACTGCATGTCGGTGCTGGGCGTGGCGCGTGATCTGGGTGCGCTGGCCAATCATCCCGTGCAGAAACCCGCCTTCGCCCCCGTGGCCGTGACCAGTGACGCCGTCCTGCCGGTCCGCATCGAGGAACTGGCACTGTGCGGACGCTTTGCCGGTCGCGTCATTCGCGGCGTCAATGCGTCTGCGCCCACGCCGGACTGGATGAAGCAGCGGCTGGCACGCGCCGGTCAGCGCCCCATCTCGGCGCTGGTGGACATCTCCAACTACGTGCTGCTGGAACTGGGTCGTCCCACGCACATCTTCGATCTGGCACGCCTGAAAGGCGGTCTGCATGTCCGCTGGGGCCGTGCCGGCGAGCAGCTGGAGCTGCTCAATGGCCAGACCGTGACGGTGGAGCCGGATGCCCAGGGGCTGCCGGTGGGCGTGGTCTGCGATGATGACGGTCCGGTGAGCCTGGCCGGCATCATGGGCGGGCAGGGCAGTGCGGTGGATGCGGAGAAGACTACCGATGTCTACCTGGAGGCCGCCTTCTGGTGGCCGTCCGCCATCATGGGCCGGCCGCGCCGCTACAACTTCACCACCGATGCCGCCCAGCGCTTCGAGCGCGGCGTGGATGCCGAAACGGTGGTCGAGCATCTGGAGTACCTGAGCCGTCTGGTGCTGGAGATCTGCGGAGGCCAGGCGGGTCCGGTCAGCGATCAGGTCACGGGGCTGCCCGAGCGCAAGCCGGTGGCCATGCGCTTGTCGCGCCTGGCGCGCGTCAGTGGCCTGTCGTTGTCGGCTGACGACTGCGCTGATGCCTTCCGTCGCCTGGGCTTTGTCTTCGAGCAGGAGACCGTCGACGCCGGAAACGGCTCGTCGGATACGGTCTTTCGGATCACGCCGCCGTCGCGGCGCTTCGACATCGCCATCGAGGAGGATCTGATCGAGGAAGTGATCCGCCTGCATGGCTATGAGCACATCCCGACCCGGCCGCCGCAGGCGCGCATCGCCATGCGTCCGGCCCCCGAGGCACGGCTGGGCACGCTGGCACTCAAGCGCCGCTGGGCCGCGCGCGACTACCAGGGAAGTCATCAACTTCAGCTTCGTCGACAGCGCCGATGATCGCCGCTTCCGGCCGGCAGGCGATGCCATCCGGGTGCAGAACCCCATCGCCGAGCATCTGGACGTGATGCGCACCTCGCTCTGGAGCGGGCTGCTGGCCAATCTGCGCCACAACCTGAACCGCAAGGCCGAGCGTGTGCGCTCTTCGAGGTGGGTCGCGTCTACTGGCCGGCCCTGGGGCAACCGGCCGGCCCGCTGGCTCTGGCCGACATCGCGCAGCCCGTGCAGCTGGGCGTGCTGGTCCATGGCAGCGCGCTTGATCCGCAGTGGGGCGCCTCCACCCGGTCGGTGGATTTCTACGACCTGAAGGGCGATCTGGAAGCCGCACACCCCGAAGCGAACCTGCAGTTCGTGGCTGCCTCCCATCCGCGCCTGCATCCCGGCCAGTCGGCACGCATCCAGCTGCCGGACGGCACGCCCGTGGGCTGGATCGGGGCGCTGCATCCGCAGCTCATCGATGAGCTGGACCTGCCGGGCCCCGTCTTCCTGGCCGAGCTGGACTGGTCGGCCGTGCAGACGCGCCCTGTGGCCTCCTACCAACGTGACAGCCGCTTCCCGCCGGCCATCCGTGACCCGGCCGTGGTGCTGGATGAACAGGTGCCGGCTGCCGAGGTCCTGGGCCGAAGTTCGGGCAGTGGTGCGCGACGAGCCGGCTGCCGCCAGTGTCCGACATGTGCGACTCTTCGATCAGTATCGCGGTAAGGGGTTGGAAAATAAGGAGAAAAGTCTTGCCTTCCGACTCTGGATGCAACATACTGACCGGACGATGAGCGATGAGGAAGTCGAGGCCGTGGTGGCCCTGATCCTCGGGCGGCTGACGGCACGGTTCGGTGCCCGGCTGCGTGCCTGAGCTGTTTCCACAATGACGCAGAACCCGATGGAACCCGAATCCGGCGAACTGGTCGCCGGGCAGAGCCTGGCGGACCTGCTGGCCAAGCCCGCCTTCACGCTGACCAAGGCGGCGCTGGCCGACATGCTGTTCGAGCGCGTGGGCCTGAACAAGCGTGAAGCCAAGGACATGGTCGAGACCTTCTTCGAGGAGATCAGCGCTGCGCTGATCCGCGGTGAAAGCGTCAAGCTCTCGGGGTTCGGCAACTTCCAGCTGCGCGACAAGCAGCAGCGCCCGGGTCGAAACCCCAAGACGGGCGAGGAGATCCCCATCTCGGCGCGTCGGGTCGTCACCTTCCACGCTTCGCAGAAGCTGAAGGCCCAGATCGAGGCGCCCCATCGTCCGGCCGCCGCGCTGCCGCTGAACGCTGGCGCCATTTCTGGCCACACTGAATCATGAGTGCATCTGCCGCCAAGGCCACCGAAACCCGTACCATCCTGCCGCCCATTCCGGCTAAGCGTTACTTCACCATCGGTGAAGTCAGCGAGCTGTGTGGCGTCAAGCCCCACGTGCTGCGTTACTGGGAACAGGAATTCACCCAGCTGCGTCCGATGAAGCGGCGCGGCAACCGCCGTTACTACCAGCACCACGAGGTGCTGCTCATCCGCCGCATCCGCGAGCTGCTGTACGAACACGGCTTCACCATCAGCGGGGCCCGCAATCGCCTGGCGGAAACGGCCCAGCCCGGCCGCAAGAAGGAAGCGGAACTCACCCAGCCGGTGGACATCACGCTGAGCCTACGTCAGTCCGACGTGGAAGCCATCCGTCAGGATCTGATGGTGGCGCTGGATCTGCTGCGCGACGCGCCGACCTGATCCGGCCGCTTTCCTTCAGCTTCCTCTCACGGCTTTCCGGCCCACCTGAAATGGTGGGCCACAGAAGCCCTCATGCAGGCGTTTCCGAACGCCAGAAGCCCCTGTGAGGGGCTTCAATGGGGGATGGCCCCCACGTCCACCCGGATGATGCGCTGGTCCATGTTCTGACGGCCCCAGTTCGTCCGGTAGATCATCCGGAGCAGCCACGGATAGCGCTTGCCACAGCGCTCGCTGAGGTGTCCCGTCACCTGCACACGCAGACCGGGCCGCCAGCCTTCCATGTCTCGGGGTTCGCGCAACGCCCACTGGAAGGAGGGGGCGCTCCCACCCATGCGCTTGAGCGCGTCGTGATGCTTGCCGTGCTTCAGCACGAAGGGCGGCAGCATGTCGAAGACCACCGTCGCGCCCGGCAGGCGGCGCGCCAGCATGGCAAAGAAGGCCCTGTACCTGTGCCTGATCGAAGTACATCAGGACACCCTCCAGCACCAGCAGCACCGGCTTGCCGTAGGCTGCCAGCGTGGCCGTCCAGCCCTCGTCCAGCAGCGAGCCTTCCAAGTAAATGTTGGTGGAAGCGGGCAGCAGTCTGCGGCGCAGGGCGATCACCTCGGGCAGGTCCATGTCCACCCAGGCCGTGATGGCAGGCCGCCCCAGGCGCTCGAAACGCGCATCGATGCCGGCGCCAATCTGCGCCACGACGGCATCGGGATGCTGTCGGATGAAGGCCCGCACCTCGTCGTCGATCAGCGCCGCTCGACCACAGCAGCCAGGCTGCGACATCCGCGCTCCCTTGAAGCGGTCGAAGTCGTAGTCAATCATCGCCAGCATTCGTGGCGCTTCGGCGTCCTTCAGCAGCGGCTGGGGGCGTTGCTGTTCCACGGCCTTGGCCCACAGCGGGATCAGCATCGTTTCCGACAGGGCACTGACAGTGGCAGGAGAGATCTTGTCGGTCATGGCGACTCCTCCTTCATTGGCAGGCAGTGCGCCGTGCTGCGTACTGCCTCGATATGCTAATGATAGTCAATCCGATTGACGGTGACGGCCATGGATGGTGTCGGAGGCCCATAGAAAGGGGCTCTCTGTCCTGCACGAGAGGAAAAATTCCTTCTGGGATAGACGGATCAGCCCTGGACCCGCCGGATCCGGAAGACCCTTTGCCGTAGCCCTGGCAGGACATACAGCGAGAACAGGTCGAGGATGACCCAGCCTGCCGTGATGGGCCTCACAGCGTGGCGCCATCGTCTCGGGGCCCAGTGCCAGCCCCGGGCTGGAGATCGAGCACCCCGTGATGCGTGAGTTCAGCTTGTCGTCGATGGGTGCAATGCCGCCATCCTGGCGGCTGATGCCCACCTGCAGCACGCCGCCTTCATCCGGCAGCGGAAAGACCTTGCTTTCGCCCGTGGCCAGCTTGCCGATAGGCTCGCCATTCAGGAAGACTGTCAGCGACAGTGCGCGGGCCACGCTGTTGCGCAGAAAGCCGCTGGGGCGCTGCAGGGTGATCTTCATTCGCAGACGGGCAAGGGGTGGCCATGAAAAAAGCCGGTTGTTCTTGCGAACAACCGGCTTTCAGGGAATTTTGGTCGGGACGGAGTGATTCGAACACTCGACCCCTTGCACCCCATGCAAGTACGCTACCAGACTGCGCTACGCCCCGACAGACCCACAGTATAACAGCATCTTTTCCTGAAACGCAAATCCTTGGGGCTGGTTGTGTGTTGTTTCCTGTTGCGCTCACGCCATGCCTGACTTGTCCGGGTCTGGCCACGAAAGGAGCAGGGTCGGCAGCAGCCCCAAAGGCCCCCGGAAGCACAGACGACAGGCAAGGGGCCAAGCCCTGATGGACCCGGGTGGCAGGCCTCAGTGCAGCACCGAGGCGCCACCCACCGTGTTGCCGACCGAGGGGCGGCGGAGCGCTGGGCAGCGGTGTACCAGACAGCGGTCGCGGTGGAGGCTGGCGCAGGTGGGCGGTGGAGGGGGCCTGACGCTCGAACATCTCGGCCAGCGGCATGGCCTTGCCGAAGAAGTCGCCCTGCAGGTACGAGACGCCCAGATCGGTCAGACGCTCGTAGATGGCCGCATTGTGGACGTGTTCGGCCACGGTACGCAGCTTCAGGCGCTTGGCCACCCGCACGGTGGAGAGGATGATCTCCTCGTCGATGGGGTTGGTCATCAGGTTGCGCACGAAGGAGCCGTCGATCTTCAGGTAATCGAGCGGGAAACGCTTCAGGGTACTCGAAGGTGGCCAGGCCGGTGCCGAAGTCGTCCAGCGCGATGCCGAAGCCCTGGGCCTTCAGGTCGTCCACCAGTCGGGAGGCGGCCGCCGGATTGCGGATGGCCTCGCTTTCGGTGATCTCGAAGACCACCTTGGCGGCCGGAATGGCGTTGTTGGCGCGCTGCTCGCGGATGAAGTCGGCGATGGTGTCGTCGCTCATCGTCGCGCCGGCCAGGTTGATCGAGCACTTCCAGGTCAGTGCCAGCGCCTCGGGATTGGCGGCCAGCCACTCGAAGGCCAGGCGGATCACGCCGCGGTCCAGCGGCACCGACATCTGGGCCCTGTGAGGGCCAGCGTGAGGAATTCGGGCGGACGGATCAGCTGTCCGTCCTTGTCGCGCAGCCGCGTCAGCACCTCGTAGGAACGCATCTGCGAAGGTGCTTCCGGGTCGATCAGCGGCTGGGCGTAGAGTTCGATCCGGTCGTTGCGGATGGCGTCGCGGATGTGCTCGATCTTCTTCTGGTGGGCACGACGCGCATCGATCATCGTCTGCGACAGCGGCTCGACGAAGAGCTGCGGGTCGCGCACGCTGGCAGCAATGGCCTGGGCATCCGAGAGCGCGGACAGGCAGTCCTCGCTGCTGATCTGCGAGTTCGGATCCAGCAGCAGTCCGCCGATGTGACACTGAAGCCGGATGCTGCCATGCTCGGTCTGAAAGACTTGGCCGCTCAGTTGCGTGTAGATCTCGCGCGCCACGGCGCGCACCTGCGCCACGGTCTCGGCATGGATCAGCATCGTGTAGCGGCCGGCCGACAGGCGCGCTGCCAGCTGGGTGCCGTTCTGCTGGATCAGCAGCTGCGCCGTCGCCTGTTCCAGCTGCATGGCCTCCACCGTGCCGCACAGGTCGTGAATGGCATCGTAGTTGCTGATGTAGAGCCCGATCAGCCCGTAGCGGGGGCGGTTCGGCGAGGCCAGCCGGTCGGTCAGTTCGGCGATCATGCCCCGGTCGTTCAGCAGGCCCGTGCTCATGTCCTGGCGCGCCTGGCGCGACATCCGCACCAGGGCCAGACTGCGATCGGCGGCCAGTGCCTGCAGCAGCTGGGCCGCCAGCACGGCGCAGCACAGCAGCAGCGAGACGCTCACCGTCTCGCCAAAGCCTGCACCGTGGGTATCGGTGACAGCGTAGGCCCGGCTGGCCAGCAGCGGCAATCCGGCCAGCAGCAGCGTGTAGGCGTCGGCCCGGCCGGTGGCCTGCGAGGCCGCGGCCCAGATCATGGGCACGAAGACGGCAAACAGCACCAGGCCCGCATAGTGGCCCTGACCCAGTCGATGCAGCACATAGGCCAGTGCCGCAATGCCCAGCACCACCAGCACGGTGAGGATGCTGAAGCGCGGACTGGCTGCATCGGCCGCAACTCTTCCTCATCGGCCGTCAGCCGCGCCGGGCGCAGCAGGGCCAGCAGTGCGGGACAGACCAGCAGCATGCCCAGCACATCGGCCAGCCAGGCCGACAGCAGCAGCTGGGCCACGCCATACTGATGCAGGGGGGCACTCTGGAAGGTGTAGACGAGGCCGCCGAAGAGCAGGGCGTTGATGGGGGCCGAGACCAGCAGGCTCATGGCCAGGAAGCGGCTGACCGAGTCCAGCCGGTACCGGGCGGCTTCCAGTCCGCCAGACGGCGCAACAGGCGGATCGCCTGCCAGGGGCCCAGCATCGAGGCCGCGCCCAGAATGAGTGCGTAGCGCGGATCCTGCGTGGCGGCCAGTGCCCACAGGCCCGCTCCGGCGGCGGCCACCGGCAGCCAGCGCAGTCCGTGGTACCAGGCAAAGGCAAAGCCGACGGCTGCGCTGGGCCAGATCAGCAGCTTCCAGGCCGAACCGGCCGAGATGAGCTGCGCCACGGCACACAACAACAGGGACAGGCCGGCCGCGTGCAGACAACGCACGGCCAGCGGCAGATGCTCGAATTGGGCGAAACGCTTCACACGGGTCAACCTTCAGCGCGACGGACTTTCATGAGGATCTGTCGCGAGAATACCCGGAGGCTCGCCATAAGCCATGGGATTTCGTGCCGGCGTCGTAGATTGCGAGACGCCCGCGTCGGGTTGGCACAACACCGCGCCGGCAGGTTTCAGCGCTGACCGGCCGACTCCGGGCGAAGCCCCCGTCCAGCATGTTCAGCACGCCCATGCCGGGAATGGTCAGGTCGGCGGGTTTCTGGTTGTCCGGGCAGGGGCCCAGCCAGCGTGCCTCGGTGTACTCGCTGTCTTCGCGCCGGTTGTTGGCCAGCGGCGGCGAATAGAGGATGACGGTATCGATCCGGTAGTGCGACTGGAAGTCGCCCGTCACGGTGGACTGGCTGACGATGGTGGTTCGACTGTCCTTGCAGGTGGAGTCGGCCACCCAGTTGATGCTCACCCGCTTGAAGGCGCCCAGCTGGCAGGCGCCGCGCTTGCCCACCTTGCGGTCCAGGTGGTGTTCGGGCGTGTCGGTCTGGTCACCCACGCACAGGCGCACGGGCGGCAGTCCCAGCTGTTCGCTGGCGCCGCTGCGGATTTCCCACAGCCCGGCTTGCGCCGCGGATAGTCCAGCCGTCCGGGGCTGGCGATGCTGTCGAGCGGACGATCAGCTCGCTGTCCAGTGCCTTGTCCTCCGAAGCTGCCTTTGGCCGGCGGGGCCCAGGAGGCCAGGGCCACGACCGCGAGCAGGGCACACAGGGCAGCCCTGGCCCGTGCGCAACGGCACCGTTGGGGTGGCCAGGGAAACCGAGCGTGTGCCGGCGGACAAGGGCAGAAAGCATGGACGGGGCAGGTGGATTCACAAGGCCTCGGAGGACGGGATCGAGAGTGAGCGCCCGGGTGATCGGGCGCCTGGCGGGACCATGGTAATCGGTTGTGAACGGCTTGTCCTGATAGACAACGCATCCGGCCCCTGCCATGTCTCCATGGCAGGGCGGGCCTTTTCATTCTCGTGGCTACTGGCCGTCGCGTGAATCGTGCGCTTCCCGTCATGAAGGGCCCGCATGGGCAGCGCAGGGCGCTTCATGCGGTCTGCAGCGCCCGGCACGGTGCGTGGCGCTGCAGGAGGCGGCATCTGCTTGCGGTCGGAGCAGGATCAGTTGCTGCTCATCGCCTGCAGCTGGCTGGGGTGCACGCAGTCATCCACCAGACGCTGGCCGCTCTTCTGGTTCATCAGCATCGACTTGTTGCGGATCTGGATGAACAGCGTCTCGCCGCGCACGTCCTCCAGGCGCAGCGCGCCGGTGCTGGAGAGCACGGGCTTCATCAGCCACTGCTTGCCCTTGAAGCCCAGATCCACATAGCCGGGATGCTGGGTACTCTTGTTGATGCTGACCGTCTGCCGGAACTCACACTGGCTGACGCCCAGGTTGACACGGTCAAAGGCCGCCATCTGCTGGCTGTCGGCCGCCTGCACCATGATGGGTGCCAGTGCAGCGGCGGCGGCAGCCGCGTGACCGGCCTTGGCATGGGGGCACGATGCTTGGCGCCTTGCTGCCCTTGGCCTTGGCGGCCTTCTTCGTGGTGTGCGCACCGTCGGTGGCAGCCTGCACGGATGGCGGCGACATCAGCATGCCGGCGGCAAGGACCACGGGCAGGGCGGCAAGCAGCGACAGGCGGCGGGCGCTGGCGGCACGGTGTTGGGAGAGGGAGGAGCTCAGATCCATGACAGGTTCCAGATGAGTCAGACTGCGACCGGCAGCACGGCCAGGACGTCGGCCGCTCGGTCGAAGCCCGGCCTGGCGGGCTCGGCTATCGTCGTCACGGCTGTTCTTCCAGGAGGGCGAATGTCAGGTTATCGGGACCCACACCGTGGGCGCCGGGGCGGATGATCGTGCTGTCCCGCCACACCTTCATCACGCACGCCGCCCAGGCAGGGAAGCAAGCGATGACGAGGCGCGCAGAGGACATGTCGGTCAGAACACCCATGGCGTGATAACTGACGGCCGAGAACCAGTCAAGGTGGGGAGACATTTTGTTCAACCCAGCCATGACCCGTTACAGGCGTTGTGCGATATTGAACACTTTCTGATCGCCCGATGCCTCGGAAAAAAGGCGTGCAACCGCCCTGATCATCACATTGCGTGGGGAGCAGATGGCGTAGGCTGGATGGCCTGGGTGGATGAGGCCCTGGAATGCGCTCACGCGTCGCCGAAGAACGCGGCCTGCACGTCCGGGGGAAGCGGGGCGCCAGTGCACCGTGCCTGCTGAAGCACGTGCCACCAGTAGCGGTAGCTGGCGCGATCGTGCAGCTCGTCGGCGTGACGGATGGGCCCCCAGTTGGCTGCCTGCGCGGCCAGGAGGATCTCGCCAGCCCGCTGGACATCCTGGGCGGGCGGCTGGAATGCGGCAATGATCGGCTCAACCTGGCGGGGGTGGATGCTCCACTTGCGCTGATAGCCAAAGTCCCGCGCGGCCCGCCGGGCATCCTCGCCCGCTGCCGTGCCATCGCCAATGGCCAGCGTGACGCTGTGCACCGCCACCTTGCCGTGGGCATGGGCCGCCAGCGAGATGTCGGTCAGTGCGCGGGCCAGCAGCGGATGCTCGAACTGACGCGCGCCATGCAGCGCGTCGGCACCGATGGCGCCCTCGAAGCTGCTCACGTAATCCATCAGCCCGAAACACAGCGCCTGCACGCGCGGATGGGCCGCGATGGCATGCACCTCGGCCAGTGCGGCAGGGCTTTCGATCAGCACCTGAAAGGGGACGGGCGTGGTCAGCCCCAGGCGTGCCTCGTGCTGCTGGCACAGGGTGCTGGCCGTGCAGATCTCGGCCACGCTGCGAACCTTGGGCAGCGTGAGATAGGCCAGCCGATGCCCGGCATGGGTCATCAGCGTGTCCAGTTCAGCCTTGAAACAGCCATGAAAGACCGGATGGGTACGCGCGCCCACCCGGTTGAAGCGATTGTCCGGAGAATCGATGGCCTGGGCCATTCGCAAGGCGTGGCCCAGCTCGTCTCCGGCGGGTGCGCCATCCTCGCAGTCGGCCGTGATGTCCAGCACCGGGCCCAGTCGACCCTGCAGGGTCAGCGACTTGGCCAACAGCGCCGGACTGCCGCAGTAATGGTCGCAGACGGGCAGCACAGGCCGGCTTTCACGTTCCCGATACAGGACGGATCCGGGGGAACGGGGGGCGGCCTGGCTGCTCATGGGGCTCAGCCCAGCAGGTGCTTGACGCCGTTGCGCTCGCCTTCCAGCTCTTCCAGCGTGGCGTTCATGCGCTCACGGCTGAAGGCATCGATGTCCAGACCCTTGACGATCGTGTACTCGCCGTTCTGGCAGGTGACGGGCATGCCGTAGATGACGCCTTCAGGGATCTCATAGTCGCCCTGCGAGGGAACGCCCATGGTGACCCACTTGCCGTTGGTGCCCAGCGCCCAGTCACGCATGTGGTCGATGGCTGCATTGGCCGCCGAGGCAGCCGACGACAGGCCGCGTGCCTCGATGATGGCCGCGCCGCGCTTGCCGACCGTCGGGAATGAAGGTGTCCTTCACCCAGGCCTCGTCGTTGACCAGCTTTGGTCATGGCATCGCCGTTGCTGGAGGCAAAGCGGATGTCCGGATACATGGTGGGCGAGTGGTTGCCCCAGACCACCAGCTTCTCGATGGAGTCGACCGTGCGGCCGGTCTTGGCGGCCAGCTGCGACAGGGCGCGGTTGTGGTCCAGGCGCAGCATGGCGGTGAAGTTCTTGGCCGGCAGATCGGGGCCGACTTCATCGCGATGTAGGCATTGGTGTTGGCCGGGTTGCCCACCACCAGCACCTTCACGTCACGGCTGGCATGGTCGTTGAGCGCCTTGCCCTGGACGGTGAAGATGGCGCCGTTGGCTTCCAGCAGGTCCTTGCGCTCCATGCCCTTGCTGCGCGGACGGGCACCCACCAGCAGGGCATAGTCGGCGTCCTTGAAGGCAACATTCGGATCGTCGGTGACGACGATGCCGGCCAGCAGCGGGAAGGCACAGTCTTCCAGCTCCATCACCACGCCCTTGACGGCTGCCATGGCGGGGGTGATGTCCAGCAGCTGCAGGATGACGGGCTGGTCCTTGCCCAGCATGTCCCCATTGGCGATGCGGAACAGCAGGGAGTAGGCGATCTGGCCGGCGGCGCCGGTGACGGCAACACGTTTCGGAGCTTTCATGACGGAAATGTCCCCAGTGAGGTTGGAAAAGGTGATCGTGAAAGATGTTACCGCAGACTCTTTCCGGGCAGCCCCGGGAGAACCCCAATGGCGCTGCGTCACACAGGTGCTTCCGGGTGTCTCGTGAGGAACATTGCCCGGCCGGAAATGGGAAGGGCGGACGTCCGTGAGGGGCCTCCGCCCCCACCGACATGAAAATATGTTTTGCAATTCTCGTCCGTGCCAGGGATTGGGAGTAGCTTTGTGCCAGGAGGAGAAGCAGTGAACGAACGACCGCGCCTGGCTCGCCGTCGGCAATTCGCCACGGGTTGCGAGCAAGGGCGTTCCGTGTTCGGATTCCTTGATCTTGCGCAGCTTTGCGGGGTGTGGTCGCGTTGTTCGGGCACAAAAATGCGTAACAATAGGTCATTATCCCTATGGTCAGTCGGGTTGTACCGCCCGATACTGGTCACTGACCCGGTCGCGGAAAGTCATGGTACGTCCGCCAGGTCTCTCCTGTGGCAGGCGATCGCAGCCCATCGGAGACGGCATCCGGGTCTTTTGCAAGGAACCGGCAAGGGCATGACAGTGCCCAGGGCCGTTTCCCGGATCACTGGCATGGAAAGCATTCTCAGGCAATAGAGGACGGAGGATCGTTATGACAGACACCAAGGCCGGCAACGGCACAGAAGTGGTCAACATGGGCGTCTCGATGGCGCCCGGCCACCCGGGAGAGAATCCCGAGGCACGGCGCGCCAGGCGGGCCGCCGTCAGGAAACCCACCAACGTCGGCCTGGACCAGTTGCTGGGTCATTATCTTCCGGCCATGGCGCCGGCTGCGCAGGTTTCCATCCTGCATCGTGCAAGCGGGGCGCTGATGTTCCTCATCGGCATCCCGTTCATGCTTTATCTGCTCTCCCAGAGCATCACGTCCGAATCCAGCTTCGAGGTCTACTCGGCGTGGTCCATTCCTGGCTTGGCAAACTCGTTCTTCTGGTGCTGATATGGTCGTTCTGTCATCACATGGCTGCGGGATTCCGCTTCATTGTTCTCGACATGCATTTCCTTACGGAGAAATCCAAGGCCATGTTCAGTGCGAAGGTCGTCCTGGCCGTCAGCCTCACGATGACCGTCATCTTCGGCGGCTTGCTGCTCCTTTCCTGAACTGCTTTCCCTCATCCCTTTCGTCATCAAGGTTCGACATGACCATTCAGCGAATCGTGTCCGGCGCCCATTACGGCCTGCGCGACTGGCTCGCCCAGCGCATCACGGGCCTCATCATGGCGCTCTACACCATCTTCCTTCTCTGTAGCGTCTGTACGCTGCCCCAGCTCGACTACATCTCCTGGTCGCAGCTCTTCCAGGGGCAGTTCATGAAGGTGGCCACCATGGTGGCCGTGCTGGCGCTCATCTACCACGCCTGGGTCGGCATCCGCGACCTGTACATGGACTATCTGAAAAACACGCTGGTGCGCCTGGTGCTCGAAGTGGGCACCCTCGTGCTGCTGACGGGCTACGCCTTCTGGGCAGCCTTCATCCTCTGGAGAGCATAAGGACATGGTCGACTATCTGAACAAGCTCTCCAACAGCCTGCCGCGCCGCAAGTTCGACGCGGTCATCGTCGGTGCCGGCGGTGCTGGCATGCGCTGCTCGCTGCAGCTGGCCGAGGCCGGCTACAACGTCGCCGTGCTCTCCAAGGTGTTCCCCACCCGTTCGCACACGGTGGCGGCACAGGGCGGCATCGGGGCCTCGCTGGGCAACATGAGCGAGGACAACTGGTACTGGCACATGTTCGACACCGTCAAGGGCTCCGACTACCTCGGTGACCAGGACGCCATCGAATTCATGTGCCGCCAGGCGCCCCAGGTCGTCTACGAGCTCGAGCACTTCGGCATGCCGTTCGACCGCAACCCCGACGGCACCATCTACCAGCGCCCGTTCGGGGGCCACTCGGCCAACCTGGGCGAGAAGCCCGTGCCACGCGCCTGCGCGGCCGCCGACCGTACCGGCCACGCCCTGCTGCACACGCTTTACCAGCGTAACGTCAGGGCACGCACCACCTTCTTCGTCGAATGGATGGCGCTGGACCTGATCCGCAACGCCGAAGGCGACGTGCTGGGCGTGGTGGCCCTGGAAATGGAAACCGGCGAGGTCATGATCCTCGAAGCCAAGGTGACGGTGCTGGCCACCGGGGGCGCAGGCCGCATCTGGCAGGCGTCCACCAACGCCTACATCAACACCGGCGACGGCCTGGGCATGTGCGCCCGTGCCGGCATCCCGCTGCAGGACATGGAGTTCTGGCAGTTCCACCCCACCGGCGTGGCCAACGCCGGCGTGCTGATCACCGAGGGTGTGCGCGGCGAGGGCGGCATCCTGCTGAACAAGGATGGCGAGCGCTTCATGGAGCGCTATGCGCCCACGCTGAAGGACCTGGCACCGCGTGACTTCGTGTCGCGCTCGATGGACCAGGAGATCAAGGAAGGGCGCGGCTGCGGCCCGCACGGTGATCACGTGCTGCTCAAGCTCGATCACCTGGGTGCCGAGAAGATCCTCAAGCGCCTGCCGTCCATCCGCGAGATCGCGCTCAAGTTCGCCAACGTCGATCCCATCAAGGAACCCATCCCGGTCGTGCCCACCATCCACTATCAGATGGGCGGCATCCCCACCAACTATCATGGTCAGGTGGTGGTTCCCAAGGGCGACAACCCGTCCAACGTGGTCCGCGGCCTGTACGCCATCGGCGAATGCGCCTGCGTGTCCGTGCACGGCGCCAACCGTCTGGGCACCAACTCGCTGCTCGACCTGGTGGTGTTCGGCCGTGCCGCCGGCAACCACATCGTCGAATCGGGCTTCAAGAACGAGAAACACCAGCCGCTGCCCGTCAACTCCGGCGACTTCTCGCTGGCACGCGTGGCCAAGCTCGACGGTTCCACCTCGGGCGAGCGGGTGCAGGACGTGGCCGGCGACATCCGCCGCGACATGCAGTCGCACTGCGGCGTGTTCCGTACCTCGGCGCTGCTCTCCGAAGGTGTGGGCAAGATCCTCAGCCACGTCAAGCGTGCCGAGGACATCCACCTGCGCGACAAGTCCCAGGTGTTCAACACGGCCCGTGTCGAGGCGCTGGAGCTGGCCAACCTGATCGAGGTGGCCAAGGCCACCATCATCTCGGCCGAGGCCCGCAAGGAAAGCCGTGGTGCCCACGCTCACAGCGACTATCCGCAGCGCGACGACGAGAACTGGATGCGTCACACGCTCTGGCATTCGGAAGACAACAGCCTGACGTACAAGCCGGTGGTGCTCAGCCGCTCACCGTCGAGTACTTCAAGCCGAAGCCGCGCACGTTCTGATTCCGCATCCTTCCTATTGAGCATTGCGCGTCCGTGGCCTTCGGGTTGCGGACGCCGACCGACAAGGGCACAAAATGGCCAATACCGATCGTCGGAGAATGAAGTTCTCCATTTACCGTTTCGATCCGGACAAGGATCAGAAACCCTACATGCAGGACATCGAGGTCGAGCTGCTGCCGACCGACAAGATGCTGCTGGACGCGCTGATGCGCATCAAGGCGGACGCGGACGAAAGCTTCGCCTTCCGCCGTTCCTGTCGTGAGGGCGTCTGTGGTTCCGACGCCATGAACATCAACGGCAAGAACAGCCTGGCGTGCATCACCAATCTGAACACGCTGAAGGAGCCGGTGGTTCTCAAGCCGCTGCCGGGCCTGCCGGTCATTCGCGACCTGATCGTCGACATGACGCAGTTCTTCAAGCAGTACGAATCCATCAAGCCGTACCTGATCAACGACACCCAGCCGCCCGAGAAGGAGCGTCTGCAGTCGCCCGTGGACCGCGAGGAACTGGACGGCCTGTACGAGTGCATCCTGTGTGCGTGCTGCTCCACGTCGTGCCCGTCGTTCTGGTGGAACCCCGACAAGTTCGTCGGTCCTGCCAGGCCTGCTGGCCGCCTACCGCTTCCTGGCCGACACGCGCGACCAGGCCACCAATGAGCGTCTGACAACCTGGAAGATCCGTACCGGCTCTTCCAGTTGCCACACCATCATGAACTGCGTCGATGTCTGCCCGAAGGGGCTGAACCCCACGCGGGCCATCGGCAAGATCAAAGGAACTGATGGTCCGGCGGACCGTGTAACGAAGCCTGCTGCCGCAGGGGTGCTGTCCACGGGGCGTCCCCGGCAGTCTTCCCTGTCCCTCCCGTCGTTCCCCTGCCGTCCAGCATCCGGACGGCGGACCTTGTGCGGGCGGGGTGACGGGAGGCGCTGTCGGGACGCTCCTTTCCATTTCGACCCCCAGGGCGCGCCAATTGGGGAAAATACCGATGTCCGGCAACAATCACATCGCATCGCCCGAGGCAGACGACGAAGCTGCCGCCCGTTTTCGCCGACTGCGCTGGCGCACCCGGCGTGGCCTGCTGAAAACGACATCCTGCTCCATCGCCTGCTGGACAGCCGCGCCAGCCAGGGCTTTCTGAACCGAGCTGCAGGCGCTCGATCAGCTGCTGGATCTGACCGATCCGGTCCTGCTGGACCTGATCCTGAGCGCAGCCAGCCTGAAGGCGATCTGGACACGCCGGAAATCCGGGCGCTGTTGACCGAGATCCGGGCGCTCTGAGGGAAACCCCTGTCCTCTGAGGAAACCCCTGTCTCCTGCATCTTTCGCTTAAGGGCTAAGATTCGGTAACGGAGCACGCCGGCAGGCGCCATCTCCGCCTTGCAGTGCGCCGACTGCCCTCATGGTCCGGCCCCTGTCCTGATATCACTTTGGAAGGAAGACAATGACAACCGCCAAACCTGCCTACACCGCATCGCTGTCGTTCTCGGATGGTTCCGCCGGCACTGAGTTCCCGGTCTGCAAGGGAACCACGGGGCCGGATGTCATTGACATCCGCAAGCTTTTACGCCAATACCGGCAAGTTCACCTTCGACCCCGGCTTCATGTCCACCGGGGCTGCGAATCCGCCATCACCTACATCGACGGTGACAAGGGCGAGCTGCTGTATCGGGGCTATCCCATCGAGGATCTCGCCAAGCACTGCGACTACCTGGACGTCTGCCACCTGCTGCTGAAGGGCGAGCTGCCCTCGCCCCAGGAGAAGGCCGACTTCGACTACGTCGTCACCCACCACACCATGCTGCACGAGCAGATGGTCCGCTTCTTCAGCGGCTTCCGTCGTGACGCCCACCCGATGTCGGTGCTGGTGGCCAGCGTGGGTGCACTGGCTGCGTTCTATCACGACTCGCTCGACATCAGCAAGGAAGAGCACCGCCACGTGGCCTCCATCCGGCTCATCTCCAAGATGCCGACACTGGTGGCCATGGCCTACAAGTACTCGCAGGGCCAGCCCTTCGCCTATCCGCGCAACAAGCTCAGCTACACCGCCAACTTCATGCACCTGATGTTCTCGACGCCCTGCGACGAGTACGTTCCCAACGAGGTGCTGGTGCGTGCGCTGGATCGCATTCTCATCCTGCATGCCGACCACGAGCAGAACGCCTCCACTTCCACGGTGCGTCTGGCCGGCTCGTCGGGTGCCAACCCGTTCGCCTGTATCGCCGCCGGTATCGCGACCCTGTGGGGCCCGGCGCACGGTGGCGCCAACGAGGCCGCACTCGTCATGCTGGAAGACCTGCTGGCCAAGGGTGGTGTCGACAAGATCGGCGAGTTCATCAAGCAAGTGAAGGGAACAAGGAGTCCGGCGTCAAGCTGATGGGCTTCGGCCACCGCGTCTACAAGAACTATGACCCGCGTGCCAAGCTGATGCAGGAAACCTGCGCCGAGGTGCTGACCGAGCTGGGTCTGGAGAACGATCCGCTCTTCAAGCTGGCCCGCAAGCTCGAGCAGATCGCGCTGGAAGACGATTACTTCGTCTCCCGCAAGCTCTACCCGAACGTGGACTTCTACTCGGGCATCGTTCAGCGCGCCATGGGCATCCCCACCAGCATGTTCACGGCCATCTTTGCCATGGCTCGTACCGTGGGCTGGATTGCGCAATGGAGCGAGATGCTGGGCGATCCCGACCAGAAGATTGGCCGTCCGCGTCAGCTCTACATGGGCCAGACCAAGCGGAAGATCACCACGCCGTCCACCAAGCTGGGCACCCACAGCTGGGAGTCCTCGCCGCACTAAGCGACGACGTGGGGCAGGGCGCATTGCCGCAAGGCTGCGCCCTGACACAAAGAGAAACGGCACCCTTGAGGTGCCGTTTCTGCTTTTCAGGGGCAAAATCCTTCCCCTGTACTCAGGCGCTGATGGATGGGCCTCCATGTTCGGGACTGAATCGGATCCATGCAACATGGCAGGTTCCCGGTTTCAGAACACCGTCCCGTTCAGCCTCATCCATGATGGCAGACCCTTGATGCATGAGGGACGCCATTTGGAGGCGGTCATTTCACCTCGGCAACTGGAACTCCCCGCTGTTGGCCAGCAACACCCCGTGGTCGGCCGCTTCCTGCAGGAAGGCGGCGTGTTGCTGCTCGAAGCCCGAGACCGGGCTCATGCAGTCGGTCAGCAACACGAAGCGTTTCAGGTTTTCGGCGGGCAGGTGGGCAAACAGATCCCGCACGGTATAGGCCACGCAGTGGCTGCTGGCTTCCCCGGCAATCACGACCTGATCGGCGGCGGCAATCCGCTCCAGCAGCGGCGTGTTCAGCTGCGTGCTGGGGTCCTGCGGGTCGGGCACTTCGGCCTGCAGGGCGCTGTAGTGTTCGGTGTACGGGTTGGTGCCCTTGATGACCGACATGACAGCACGCTGGCGTTGACGCTGCCAGCGCTCCAGGGCTCCCAGGACCGCATGGTGGATGCCATGCCCCCAGCTGCCCAGTTGACAGTGCACGGGCCAGACCATGTGCGTGTAGCGTCCCCGCGCTTCAAGCGCCTCCAGATAGTTGAGTGCGTAGGCCTGCAGGGCAGGGGTCGGCCGTGCGAGAACTGCCCCGAGCGCACCGAGGCGGCCGTGATGGCCGTGAACGCCGCCACCTCACCCCCTTGCCGGTGCGCCAACAGTCCGGATGGGCAATGTCGAAGTACTGATGGGAGTCCAGCGTCACGACGATGTCGTCGATGTGATCGGCATTCTCGTCCAGCCAGGAGGCCAGGCGGCGCATGTCGGCATGGGCGCCGGGCACGGGCAGCGAGGGAAAGATCAGCTGACCGGAAATGCTGTCGGTCCCGGCAGGCAGGGTCACAGAAATCGTTCTGCGGGATCGACGATCAGTACCAGAGTGGACGGATTCATGGAGTCCCTTTCAAGTAGACCGGCGATTGTAAGTATGCCGATTTTTCCCGGAAAGCCTTTCATGACCCAACACGGTGCCTTGATCTGGCTGAGGGGACCAGTCCTCCTGGCCCGCACAGGGAGCGGCACCACGGAAGATCAGCGTCCCACACACGCACGACCACGCAGGCCATGAACGAGAAAGGGGCCCCTGATGGAGCCCCTTGAAGGGATGCCTGTTGAATCCGGCTTCCGGACGGCAGGGAGACTGGCACGCGGCCTGCCGGCAGGATCGGCGGGAATCAGCCTACGCCCAGCACGGCCCCCAGGATGTGCACCATCACGATCTTCAGGATCGTCATCGACGGGAAGATCATCGGCATAGCCGATATCGGGCTTGTCGGTGCCCAGTGTACGGCTGGTGAAGGCGATGATGGCAGGGTTGCCGGTGGCACCCGACATCACGCCGGCCGCCATGTCGAAGGGGCAGCTTGAAGACATGCAGGGACAACAGCAGCACCACCAGGCTCAGCACGGTCACGAAGACGATGCCCACCAGCAGGTAAACGCCACTGTGGGTGACAGTCTGCACGAAGGTTTCGCCCGAGGCCATGCCCACCTGCGCCAGGAAGAGCGACAGGCCGAAGTTGCGCAGCGCCAGGTTGGCAGGTACCGGCATCGTCCAGGTGATGCGGCCGGTCTCTGCGGATCTTGCCCAGGATGAGGGCCACCAGCAGCAGGCCCGGCAAAGCCCAGCGAGAAGTGGCCCAGTCCCGGCAGGGTAGATGGGAATGGCGCCCAGCCCCAGACCCAGTGCAGCCCCCAGGCCGATTCCGATGAAGCTGATCTCGCCGCTGGCGCGCACCGAGTCGCCAAAGACGCGCCGCAGGTCAGGGATGTGGTCGATATGGGCCAGCACGCCGATCTGGTCGCCGACCTCCAGCGTCAGGTCCAGCGTGACGCTGATGTCCTCGTCGACACGCCGCACATGCAGGAAGCTGGTCTCGAAGTCCAGCATCCGCTTGACCTCACGGATGGTCTTGCCGGCCAGCTTGGTGTTGGAAACGAAGAGCCGCAGATAGTCCAGCTCGCCGTGGCTGCGCCGGAAGGTATCGCCCACGTGCTGGCCCAGCATCTTCTCGGCCTCGGTCATGCGCTCGGCGTCCACGCCGGTGATCAGCACCACGTCACCCAGCTGCAGCGGCCCGTGCACCTCGGCCGAATGGGCCTGACCGTCGCGGTAGACGGTCGAAGCCGCCACGCCCTGGGGCAGCCAGCTGGCCAGCTCCAGCAGGGTCTTGCCCACGACGTAGCCGTTCTCCACGCGTACCGCGTGCATCTTCAGCGAAATGCGCTCCTGTGGCGCGATCCGTGGACGGAAAAAGGCGTTGTACAGGCCGATGACCAGGATCGGGATGGCCACACCGAATGGATAGGCCACCGAATAGCCGGTGGCCGGCAGGTTGTTGCCGGTCAGCGCCATGGCCGCCTGCAGCGACGAGGTGCTGGTGCCGGCGCCGGCGAAGACACCCAGCGTTTCGGGCAGCGAGATGTCGGGGAACAGCCAGACCGTGGCGACCGTCATCAGGGCCATGATCACCACGCCGATGATCGAGGCGGCGTTGGCCCGCAACCCCACCGGGCTGGTCAGGCCGTCAAAGAACTGCTTGCCGTAGGCCAGGCCCACCCCTGTACAGGAAGAGCAGCAGCCCCAGTGACCCGAGCGCCGAGGGCATGGCCGATGCCGGGGCAAAGGCGCCGACCGCCAGTGCCACGAACAGCACGGCCCCCGAGCCCAGCGAGAAACCCTTGATGCTGACGGCGCCTACTGCGTGTCCCAGCGCCATGGTGGCAAAGAGTGCCAGCATGGGCTGGTTGGACAGGAAATTCGCCAATTCCGACATGTGGCCCTCCAAGGCAGGCTAGCATGTCAGCATTGTGAACTATTTTCAAAAACGGCGCCGTCGAAACCGAGGCCGGCCGGGGGCAACCGGCCGGAACAGGGTATCAGCCCAGCGTGGCGAAGAGGTCGTTGAGCGCCTCGGCCATCGTCGGGTGCGTGAAGATCTGGTCCTTCACATAGCGGGCCGGAATATCGTGGTCGATCGCCATCTTGAAGAGGTTGATGACCTCATGGGCCTCGGCGCACAGCAGCGTCACGCCCAGGATGCGACCCGTATCGGCATCGACCACCGCCTTGAGCAGTCCGTCGGTCTGGCCCAGCACCTTGGCCTTCGGAATCGCCATCGCCTTCATCGAGGCCACCCGGATGTTGCGGCCAGCGGCGCGGGCTGCACTCTCGGTCATGCCGACGTGACCCAGCGGCGGCTGCGTGAACACGGCCGTGGGGAAGACGGCACGGTCAGCGCGGCTGCGCTGGCCGCTGCCCAGCAGCTGGTCACGCACGATGCGGTAGTCATCCAGCGAGATGTAGGTGAACTGGGGGCTGCCCGCCACGTCGCCCATGGCCCAGATGTGCGGAGCGGCGCGCAGGTGGTCGTCGGTCCTCGATGAAGCCGCGTGCGTTGGTGCGCACCCCGGCACGCTCCAGCTGCAGCCCGTCGGTGTTGGGGCGACGGCCACTGGCCAGCAGCACGGCATCGGCGTCGAAGCGCCCGCCCTCCGTCACCACCGTGGTCTGATCCTGCCCTCGGCGCTCTTTCGTTTCTTCGAAGTGCGTGATCTTCGCGCCCAGCACGATCTTCACGCCGCGCGCTTTCCAGAATGCGGCGCATTTCGTCGGCAATGTCGCGGTCCTCGCGCGGCAGGAAGGTGTCCAGCGCGTCGATGACCGTCACTTCCGTGCCGAAGGCCCGGTACATGAAGGCAAATTCCAGACCGATGTAGCCGCCGCCGACGATCACCATCCGCCGGGTGGGACTCCAGCGACAGCACGCCGGTGCTGTCATGGATCCGGGGCCGTCCACGCCAGGGATCTCGGCACCACCGGCAGGCTGCCGGTGTTGATGAAGATGCGCTCCGCACGGATGGCGCGCTCCCCTGCTCGCCGGCGTCACCCACGGCGCCGGTGACGATCACGGTGTTGGCATCCTCGAAGCGAGCACGGGCGTTGATGACGCGCACCCGCTCCATCTCGTCCAGCTTGGCGAAGTTGGCAGCGCGCAGCTTGGGGATCAGGCCATTCTCTGGCCTTCATGGCCGCCTCAAAGACGTCGGCCCCTCGGTGGCGCAGGCGGCACGGCGTTCACCTTCCACCAGCAGCTTCTTGGAGGGGATGCAGCCGATATTGATGCAGGTGCCTCCGCACATCTGGTCGGAAGCTTCCACCAGGATCACGTCCTGGCCGTGCTAGCCAGGTCGGCAGCCAGCGTCTTGCCGGCCTTGCCGAAAACCGATGATGAGGTTGGTGGTCTGAAGCGTTTGCACGATCGTTTTGCCTTGATTGAATGCTTGTCGGCCGTGCGGTCGAAAATGGGCGGACGGGGAAGGGGATGCGGTCATCTCCGCACCACGGGCGCCACGGTGAAATAGTTTTTACACTGCGAGAACTGCTTTTTGATTTAATTATTCTATAACTCCTGACAAGCCCCTTCTGACACGTTCTGACGTTTCGGCGCCTCGCAGCTGCCGTTCGTCCGGTTCCGTTCAGGAGACAAAGGCGATCGTGCGCATCCGTCAGCCCCTGCACGACCCCCGGCCCGTATTCCATCGGCCGTCCGCCTTCCGGAAAAATTTCGCCGGGCGCCGACGCCGGGACAATAGGGCGCACAACCCCACCAGACAGGGAGTTCGAGTGGACTACGAGGATTACTACAAGATCCTCGGGGTCGAGAAGACCGCGAGTGCCGACGAGATCAAGAAGGCCTATCGTCGGCTGGCACGCAAGTACCACCCGGACGTCAGCAAGGAACCCGATGCGGCCGAGCGGATGTCCGAGATCAATGAGGCCAACACGGTGCTGTCCGACCCCGAGCGGCGCGCCGCCTACGACCAGCTGGGTGATGCCGGCCAGTTCCAGCAGGGGGGCTTCCAGCCACCGCCGGGCTGGCAGGGTGCACAGAGGGCATCGGGCTTTTGGCGGATTCGGCACCCACCGGGGCGATGGTTTCGAAGACGGTGCCGGCTACAGCAGCTTCTTCGAGGAGCTGTTCGGTCGTGGCCAGGCCTTCCGGCGTGGCGGCCAGCCGCACGACATGCGGGGCGCCGACCAGCACGCCACCATTCAGATGACGGTGCCCGAAAGCTACAGCGGCACGAAGCGCACACTGGCGCTGCGCTCCGTCGAGCTGGATGACGAGGGCCATGCGCACGAGCGCGTGCGTGAGCTGGAAGTGAGCATTCCGAAGGGCGTGCGCGAAGGGCAGATGATCCGCCTGGCCGGCAAGGGTCAGCCCGGCATGGGCCATGGGCCCGCGGGCGACCTGCTGCTTGAGGTGAAGTTTGCCGACGACAAGCGCTGGCATGCCGAAGGCAAGGACGTGTACCAGCAGGTGCATGTCACGCCCTGGCAGGCCGCACTCGGTGGCCCGGTCGAATTCCACACCCTGGCCGGCACCTTCCAGATCAGCGTTCCGCCCGGCAGCCAGTCCGGTCGCAAGCTGCGCATCCGCGGCAAGGGCCTGCCGGCCAAGGAGCCGGGCGACCTGTACCTGGTGCTGGAGATCACCGTGCCCGTGCCCACCACCGATGCCCAGCGTGAAGCCTATGCCGCCCTGGCCAGGGCATTCGGCAACCCGACGAATCGAGAGGACAGCGCAGCATGAACGACAAGGTCTTTTCCGACGACTCCGGCCACATCGAGGTGCTGGAGCAACACAGCCTGACCATCACCCAGTTCGCCAATGCCTGCAACGTGAGCGAAACCTGGGTGGTCCAGCGCGTGCACGGCGGCGTGGTGGATCTGGCCGGCGAGGGCGATGCCAGCCCCGGTGCCGATGTCCAGGCCTGGCGCTTTCGGGTCATGGCATCGTGCGCGCCCGGCGCATCGCCGACCTGGAGCGCACCTTCGATGCCGACCCGCAGCTGGCGGCCCTGACGGCCGACCTGATGGAGGAAGTGGGCCGCCTGCGCGCCCTGCTGCGACTGCCGCGCCAGTCGTCGCGCTGAATCCGCCGTCGGTGGGGTTCCGGCCACAGAGTGCTACGGGTTATCCCTGAAACGCCCCTCCAGCCGGCCGGAAGCCCCTGATCGCGGTGCTATTATGCGGACTGACTTTTCAGTCTCGCTGGGCCGGACGGACGGACCGGCCGGTTGCTGCATGCAGGTCCTGAAGCCAGGACCGCATGTGATCCGGGACGATTCTCCCCGGCACGACTTCAACGAGAAACTCGTTTGACAGGTGAAGCAAACATGATGAGCGCCTTTCGCCAGAACTCGTACCTGTTCGGCGGCAATGCCCCTTTCGTCGAGGAGCTGTTCGAAAGCTACCTCGCCAATCCTGCCTCGGTCGATGAGACTTGGCGTGCGTACTTCGACAACCTGCAGTCGCTGCCCGCGTCCGATGGCAATCCCGAAACCCGCGACGTGGCTCATGCGCCGATCGTCCAGTCGTTCGCCGAGCGTGCCCGTGAAGGCGCGCTGCAGCCCCAGCAGATGGGCGGCGACGTGGAAACGGCCCGCAAGCAGATCTACGTTGCACAGCTGATCGCTGCCTACCGCGGTCTGGGTTCGCGCCACGCCGACCTCGACCCCTGAAGCGCCGCGAACGCCCCGAGATCCCCGAGCTGTCGCCGTCGTTCTACGGCTTCACCGAAGGCGACCACGCCCACATCTACTCGGCCGCCAACACCTTCTTCGGCTTCGAGAGCGCACCACTGCGCGAGATCGTGCAGGCGCTGCGCGAAACCTACTGCGGCTCCATCGGCGCCGAGTTCATGCACATGTCCGATCCGGCCGCCAAGCGCTGGATCCAGGAACGCCTCGAATCCGTGCGCGGCCGCTTCAGCTTCAGTGCCGAGCAGAAGAAACGCATCCTTGAGCGGCTCACCGCGGCCGAGGGTCTGGAGCGCTACCTGCACACCCGCTACGTTGGCCAGAAGCGCTTCTCGCTGGAAGGCGGCGAGAGCTTCATCGCTGCCATGGACGAACTGGTCCGCGAGGGTGGCAACCACGGCCTGCAGGAGATGGTCATCGGTTCGGCCCACCGCGGCCGCCTGAACCTTCTGGTCAACGTGCTGGGCAAGATGCCCAAGGACCTGTTCGCCGAATTCGAGGGCCGGCATGCGGCCGACCTGCCCAGTGGTGACGTGAAGTACCACCAGGGCTTCTCCAGCGATGTCTCCACCCCGGCAGGTCCCGTGCACCTGTCGCTGGCCTTCAACCCGTCGCACCTCGAGATCGTCGGCCCCGTGGTCGAAGGCTCCACCAAGGCGCGCCAGGTGCGCCGCGGCGACCGTGACGGCTCCGACGTGCTGTCGGTCGTGGTCCACGGTGACGCAGCCTTTGCCGGCCAGGGCGTCGTCATGGAGACGCTGAACCTGACCGAGACCCGTGGCTACAGCACGCGCGGCACGGTGCATCTCGTCATCAACAACCAGATCGGTTTCACCACCTCCGACACGCGCGACTCGCGTTCCACGCTCTACTGCACCGACGTGGTCAAGTCCATCGAGGCACCGGTCTTCCACGTCAACGGCGACGATCCCGAAGCCGTGGTCTTCGTCACCAAGCTGGCGCTCGACTACCGGATGAAGTTCCGCAAGGACGTGGTCGTCGACATCGTCTGCTTCCGCAAGCTGGGCCACAACGAGCAGGACACCCCGTCCGTCACCCAGCCGCTGATGTACAAGCGCATCGGCGTTCACCCCGGCACCCGCAAGCTGTACGCCGACCGCCTGGAAGCCCAGGGCACCATCGAGAAAGGCTATGCCGACCATCTGGTCACCGCCTTCCGTGACGCCATGGACGCCGGCAAGCACACGGTTGACCCGGTCATCACCAACCACAAGCGCTTTGCCTCCGACTGGAGCCAGTTCCTCAACCGGAAATGGACCGACGCCGGCGACACCGGCCTGCCCATCAGTGAGCTCAAGCGTCTGGGTGAGCGCATCACCCAGGTTCCCGAAGGCTTCAAGCTGCACCCGCTGGTCCAGAAGGTCGTTGCCGACCGCCGCGCCATGGCGCTGGGCGAGCAGCCACTGGACTGGGGCATGGCCGAGCATCTGGCCTTTGCCTCGCTGGTCGCCGCCGGCTACCCGGTGCGCCTGTCCGGCCAGGACTCGGGCCGCGGCACCTTCTCGCACCGTCATGCCGTGCTGCACGACCAGAACCGCGAGAAGCATGACCAGGGCACCTACATCCCGCTGCAGCACGTCACCGAGGATCAGGCCCAGTTCATCGTCATCGACTCGGTGCTCTCCGAAGAGGCCGTGCTGGCCTTCGAATATGGCTACGCCAGTGCCGAGCCCAACAGCCTGGTGATCTGGGAGGCCCAGTTCGGCGACTTCGTCAACGGCGCCCAGGTGGTCATCGACCAGTTCATCTCCTCGGGCGAGACCAAGTGGGGTCGTGCCTGCGGCCTCACGATGATGCTGCCGCACGGCTACGAAGGGCAGGGACCCGAGCACTCCTCGGCCCGTCTGGAGCGCTTCCTGCAGCTGTGCGCCGAAAGCAACATGCAGGTGCTGCAGCCCACCACGCCGGCGCAGATCTTCCATGCGCTGCGTCGCCAGCTCATCCGCCCGTTCCGCAAGCCGCTCGTGCTGATGACGCCCAAGTCGCTGCTGCGCCACAAGGAAGCCGTCTCGCCGCTGAAGGAACTGGCCAATGGCCGCTTCCAGACCGTTCTGGGCGACACCGTGGCCGATCCGTCCAAGGTCCGGCGCGTGGTCTTCTGCAGCGGCAAGGTCTACTACGACCTGCTGGCCGAGCGTCGCACCCGCGAGCTGGAGAGCGAGGTGGCCCTGGTGCGCATCGAGCAGCTCTATCCGTTCCCGCACAAGGCCTTCGAGGCCGAGTTCAACCGCTATCCGAACGCCACGCAGATCGTCTGGTGCCAGGATGAGCCGCAGAACCAGGGTGCCTGGTTCTTCATCCAGCATCACTTCCAGGAAGTCCTGAAGGACGGGCAGAAGCTGTCGTATGCAGGTCGTCCGGCCTCGGCTTCGCCGGCCGTCGGCTACTACGACAGCACTTTGCCCAGCAGAAGGAACTGCTGGACAACGCTTTCGGTGGTGCCGGCCGCACCAAGGGCGGCAAGGACAAGCACTGATCCTCCCATCTGACGGGAACCCCCGCGGCCGGCTGTTGCCTGACCCCGGGGTGTTCCGCCATATCCCCATTCCCAAAAAGATCCCGGAGTTTTCCCAAAATGGCTCAGATTGAAGTCAAGGTGCCGCAGCTGTCCGAGTCGGTGGCCGAGGCCACGCTGCTGCAATGGCACAAGAAAGTCGGCGACGCTGTCGCCCGTGACGAGAACCTGGTCGACATCGAGACCGACAAGGTGGTGCTGGAACTGCCCGCGCCGTCGGCTGGCGTGATCACCGACATCAAGAAGGGCGACGGCGCCACGGTCGTGGCCGATGAGCTGATCGCCATCATCGACACCGAAGCCACGGCCGGCGCGTCCGCGCCGCAGGCCGCTGCTCCCGCCCAGGCACCCGCCGCCGCTGCCCCGACCCAGGCCGCCGCACCGGCTACCACCGGTGGCTCCGCCAGCGGCATCGCCATGCCGGCCGCTGCCAAAGCTGCTGGCCGAGAAAGGCATCGATCCCGCCCAGGTGGCCGGCAGCGGCCGCGACGGTCGCATCACCAGGGCCGATGCCCTGAACGCCACCGCCAAGCCTGCCGCCAGCACCCCGGCGGCGCTGCCTGCCGTCAATGCGCCCGCGGCCCTGCCGGTGGCCCGCACCCCGGTTGACCTCAATCGCGTGCTGGAAGGCCGTTCCGAGCAGCGCGTGCCGATGTCGCGCCTGCGTCAGCGCGTGGCTGAGCGCCTGCTCCAATCGCAGCAAACCAACGCCATCCTCACGACCTTCAACGAGGTCAACATGCAGCCGGTCATGTCGCTGCGCAAGAAGTACCAGGAGAAATTCGAGAAGGAACACGGCGTTCGCCTGGGCTTCATGAGCTTCTTCGTGAAGGCCGCGGTCCACGCACTCAAGAAGTTCCCGATCGTCAACGCCTCCATCGACGGCAACGACATCGTCTACCACGGCTACTTCGATATCGGCGTGGCCGTCGGCTCGCCGCGTGGTCTGGTGGTGCCGGTCATCCGCAATGCCGACCAGCCTCGTTCCACCAGATCGAGCAGACCATCGCCGACTTCGGCAAGCGTGCCCAGGCCGGCAAGATCGGCATCGAGGAGCTGAGTGGCGGTACCTTCTCCATCTCCAACGGTGGCGTGTTCGGCTCCATGCTGTCCACCCCGATCATCAACCCGCCGCAGTCGGCCATCCTGGGCGTGCATGCCACGAAGGAGCGCCCGGTGGTCGAGAACGGTCAGGTCGTCATCCGCCCGATCAACTATCTGGCGTTGTCGTATGACCACCGGATCATCGACGGCCGCGAAGCCGTGCTGTTCCTGGTCGCCATCAAGGACGCGCTGGAAGATCCGGCACGCCTGCTGCTCGATCTGTAAGGGAGGAAATACATCATGTCCCTTGAATTCGACGTCGTCGTGATCGGTGCCGGCCCTGGCGGCTACATCGCCGCCATCCGGGCTGCGCAGCTGGGCCTGAAGGTCGCCTGCATCGAGAAGTGGAAGAACCCGGCTGGCAAGAACGCACTGGGCGGCACCTGCCTGAACGTGGGCTGCATCCCGTCCAAGGCGCTCCTGGCCTCCAGCGAGTCCTACGAGCACGCCAAACATGGCCTGGAAGGCCATGGCATCACGGTCAAGGATGTTTCCATCGACATCAAGAAGATGCTGGACCGCAAGGACGCCATCGTCTCCAAGATGACCCAGGGTATCGAGTTCCTGTTCCGCAAGAACAAGATCACCTGGCTGAAAGGCCATGGCCGCTTCATCGGCCGTGAGGGTGAGGCGGTCCGTCTCGAACTGCAGCCCGACGAGGGCGAGTACGAGATCATCCAGGCCCGCAACGTCATCATCGCCACCGGCTCGAAGGCGCGTCACCTGCCCAACGTGCCGGTCGACAACGTGCTGGTCTGCGACAACGAAGGTGCACTGGCCTTCGACAGCGTGCCGAAGAAGCTCACCGTCATCGGTGCCGGCGTCATCGGTCTGGAGCTGGGCTCGGTGTGGCGCCGCCTGGGCGCGGAAGTCACCGTGCTGGAAATGGCCCCGTCCTTCCTGGGCGGCTGCGATGCAGCCGTGGCCAAGGAAGCCGAGAAGATCTTCCGCAAGCAGGGCCTGTCCTTCGAGCTGGGCGTGAAGATCGGCGAAGTGAAGGTTGCCGCCGGCAAGAATGGCAAGGGTGGCAGCGTCACCGTGCACTATGAAGATGCCAACGGCAAGGCTCACAGCATCGATTCCGACCGCCTGATCGTCTCGATCGGCCGGGTGCCCAACACCGAGGGGCTCACGCTCGACGCCGTGGGTCTGGCCCCCGACGAGCGCGGCTTCATCCCCGTCGACGACGAGTGCCGCACCAGCGTGCCCAACATCTACGCCATCGGTGACGTGGTGCGTGGCCCCATGCTGGCGCACAAGGGCGAGGAAGAGGGCGTGGCCGTGGCCGAGCGCATCGTCGGCCAGAAACCGCACCTCGACTACAACTGCATCCCCTACGTCATCTACACCTCGCCCGAGATCGCCTGGGTGGGCAAGAACGAGGCGCAGCTCAAGGCCGAGGGACGCGCCTACCGCGTCGGCCAGTTCCCGTTCATGGCCAATGGCCGGGCACTGGGCATGATGGCGGCCGACGGCTTCGTCAAGATCCTGGCTGACGAGAAGACCGACGAGGTCCTGGGCGTGCACATCATCGGCGCCGGCGCATCCGACCTGATCGCCGAGGCCGTGGTGGCCATGGAGTTCAAGGCCTCGTCCGAGGACATCGCCCGCATCTGCCACCCGCACCCGTCGATGTCCGAGGCGGTGCGCGAGGCAGCGCTCGCGGTCGAGAAACGCGCACTCAACATGTAAGTGCCATCGGCTCGTCACTACCATGCCCAACGTCATCGATCGCTACGAAGCCCGGCTGGCCGAGCGCGGCTACACCGCCGACTCGGCCCAGCGGGCCGCCATCGAACGACTGCAGAAGCTGGCCGACGAGCTGGCCGACTTCGACAACCGCCCCGGCGGCCTGTTGAAGCGGCTGATGTCGCGCGGCAAGGTACCGCCGCGCGGCGTCTGGATGTATGGCGGCGTGGGACGCGGCAAGAGCTTCCTGATGGACTGCTTCTTCGAGGCCCTGCCCACGCCCCGCAAGACCCGCCTGCATTTCCACGAATTCATGCGGGCCGTGCACCAGGAGCTGCGCACCCTCAAGGCCATGGCCAACCCGCTCGACGAGGTGGCCCGCCGTGCTGCCGAGCGATACGCCATCATCTGCTTCGACGAGTTCCACATCTCGGACATCGCCGACGCCATGATCCTTGAGCGCCTGCTGCACGCGTTCTTCCAGCATCGCCTGGTCTTCGTCATGACCAGCAACTACGTGCCCGATGCCCTGTATCCGGACGGCCTGCACCGCGATGCCATCCTGCCGGCCATCGCACTGCTGAACCGGAACCTGGACGTGATGTCGGTCGATGTCGGCACCGACTACCGGCAGCTCACCATCAAGGGCGTGCCGGCCTATCTGTCGCCGCTCAATGACGCCAACCGCGCTGCCATGGAAGCGGCCTTCGTGCGTCTTTCCGATGGCGCCGAGGTCTCGCCCGAGCTGATCGTCGAGAACCGCCCGCTTCGCGCCGTGCGCTGCGCCGATGAGGTGGTCTGGTTCGACTTCGACACCCTGTGCCGGACCGCCCGTTCACAGAACGACTATCTGGACATCGCCTCGCGCTTTGACACCGTCATGCTGTCGGACGTGCCGCAGATGGATTCGCGCATGGCCTCCGAGGCCCGGCGCTTCACCTGGCTCATCGACGTGCTCTACGACCAGAAGGTCAACCTGGTCATCTCGGCCGAGGTGCCGCCCGACCAGCTCTACACGTCCGGTGCCATGGCCCATGAGTTCGTCCGCACTGCCAGCCGCCTGCACGAGATGCAGTCCGACACCTACCGCAACGAGGCGCGCCGCGCCCAGGCGGACCGGCTGGGCTGAAGGCGCGGTCTCTTGCTGCCACAGTGGCTGTGCCCGGTCTGTCCTTTCCCGGGCCCATCCCTTTATCATCGGGGCCTTCCCGTTGCCATCCAGGCACCGTCTTGCCCGATACGCCTGCACCCACCTTGCCCAGCCCATCCACCGCCGAGGAAGCCGACACCGACGACGCCCTGCTGGAGGCCACCCGCACCGCCTTCGGGCCCCGGGGGGCGCTGGCACGGCAGGATTCCGGCTACCGGCAGCGTCCCGGCCAGCAGGAGATGGCCGAGGCCATTGCCGATGCCATCGACGCCCAGGCCGTGCTGATGGTCGATGCCGGCACCGGCATCGGCAAGACCTTTGCGTACCTGGTGCCCGCGCTGCTCTCGGGCAAGCGCGTGCTGCTGTCCACGGCCACACGGCAACTGCAGGACCAGCTCCATCAGCGCGACGTGCCGCGCATCCGGCAGGCCCTGGGCAGCGATGCCGCCGTGGCGGTGCTCAAGGGCCGCGCCAACTATGTCTGTCCCCGTGCACCTGTCGCGTGCGCTGCGTGACGGGCGCTTTCCGTGACCCTCAGATCCCGGCGCGGCTGCGGATCATCGAGCGCTTTGCCGCCCTCAGCGAGACCGGCGACCGTGCCGGCTGCACCCAGCTCTCCGAAGAAGACCCCGCCTGGCAGTTCGCCACCTCCACCCGCGACAACTGCCTGGGACAGGACTGCCCGGAGCTGCGCCACTGTCCGCTGATGAAGGCCCGTCAGCAGGCCCAGAAGGCCGATGTGCTGATCGTCAACCACCACCTGTTCTGCGCTGACCTGTCACTCAAGGACGACGCCATCGGCGACTTCCTGCCCAAGGCCGACATCCTCATCTTCGATGAGGCCCACCAGCTGCCCGACATCGCCACCGAGTTCTTCGGCAACACCGTCTCCACCCGTCAGCTGCTGGACCTGGGGCGCGAGAGCCTGCGCACCGGCAACCAGGACGCCCCCGGTCTGGCCTGACTGGCACGGGCTTTACCGCCAGCTGGAGCAGGTGGCCGGCCGGCTGCGGCTGGCCCTGCCGCCCGGCATGCTGCGTCTGGGGCTGGACGAACTTCAGGCCGCCGATGCCCAGGACGTGAACGAATGGCTGAGCGACGTGCTGCCCGATGTGGAGGAAGTGCTGGAAGACCATGCTGAAGCCCTGCGCCCGGTCGCTGCCGCCTCGGCCGACCTGACGCATCTGCAGGAGCGCACGCTGGAGCTGCTGGGCCGCCTGCGCCACTGGCATCGGGCCTTTGATCGCGCCTGCCATCCCGAAAAGCCCCCGGCCGTGCCTCTCCCGCAGGAAACCCCGGTTTCCACAGCATCCAGACCCGAGCCAGGCGGACGGGCAGGGGAGCCAGCCGCCTCGGTCTTTGCCGGCATCGCGGCCGAACTCACGCCCCCATCACCGGCCGAACCTGCCGAATCCGCCGACGACCTGATCCTCTGGGCCCAGACCACCGACAACCACGCCCAGCTGCGCACCACGCCACTGTCGGTTGCCCAGCGCTTTGCCGAGCAGCGCGAGCACCTGGGCGGCACCTGGATCTTCGTCTCGGCCACCCTGGCCGTGGACGACAGCCTGACGCACTTCGCCCGCCAGATGGGCATGCCCGAAGCCTGGCAGATGCAGGGTGGCCAGCCCCTTCGACTATCCCCAGCAGGCAGCCTTGTGGATCCCGCGCGGACTGGGCAGCTCCCACGGCGCCAGACTTTCCCGAGCGGGTGGCCCGTCAGGCCTGGCCGCTGATCCGCCGCAACCGTGGCCGCGCCTTCGTGCTGTGCACGACGCTGCGCGCCATGCGCACCATTGCCGAGCAACTGCGCGCCCAGGCCGGTGACGACATCGACGTGCTGATGCAGGGCGAAGCCCCGCGTCATGAACTGATGACGCGCTTTCGTGAGGCCGAGGCCGCCGTGCTGGTGGGGTCCGCCGGTTTCTGGGAAGGGTGTGGACATCGCTGGCGACAAGCTCTCGCTGGTCATCATCGACAAGCTGCCCTTTGCGCCGCCCGACGATCCCGATCTTCCGCGCCCGCAGCCAGGCCATGGCCCGCAGCGGCCAGCATGCCTTCCGGGAACTGGCCCTGCCCCAGGCCACGCTGGCGCTCAAGCAGGGCGCAGGCCGGCTCATCCGGACCGAGACCGACCGGGGCCTGCTGGTGATCTGCGACGAGCGCCTGCGCACCCGCAGCTATGGCGCCCGCATCCTGTCCAGCCTGCCCCCGTTCCGGCGACTGGAAAGCTTTCGAGGAGGCGCTGGACTTTCTGGCGGAGGATTGACCCTGCCAGGCCAGCATCAGATGCCGGGCACCCCTTGCATCGGGTTGGGTGGCGGCGCACTGCCGGAATCCCCACCTCCGTGTCCGGATTCTGGCGAAGCGATTCGGGCAGGTCCGGAATCAGCGGGCCGTCTGCAAGGGCGCCGTGTTGGCGTCAGCCGGCCGCACCGCGTTCGGATCCGGATCCTTCGGCTGGGGAAATTCTTCAGATAGGCGCTCTGAGGGCCAAGTGCGTGCCAGCACCCGCACCGTGTCGTCACGCAGATCCGGCAGGTTCAGCCGATCGTACGAGTGGCCAGAATGTTCAGCGCATCTTCGGTGGCCGGCGTACCTTGATAGGAAGACAGCACCCCCTGCGCCCGGTTGGCCGAAGCCACGTAGGCCCCGCGGCTGAGGTAGAAGCGCGCCACATGCACCTCGCCCGGAGGCCATGCTGTTGACCAGCGAGCGCATCCGCGCAATCGAATCCTCGCGGTAGCGACTCTGCGGGAAGCGGTTCACCACCCTGCTGGAAGGCGTCGTAGGCCTCGCGCGTGGCCGCCAGGTCGCGCTCGGAGGCATCCTGACCCGCCCAGCGGGCAATCAGCCCGGTGCCGTTGCTGAAGTTGACGAGTCCCTTCAGGTAATACGCATAGTCCAGCCGCTCGTGGGCCGGATGCAGCCGGATGAAGCGGTCGATGGCGGAGAGTGCCTCGGCCCGATCACCTTCCTTGTAGTGCGCCCAGGCGATGTCCAGCTGCGCCTGCTGCGCATAGCTGCCGAACGGGTAGCGCGATTCCAGCCGCTCCATGCCCTTGATGGCGCTGGTCCAGTTACCCGCATCCAGATCCGCCTTGGCATCGGCATACAGCTGCTCGGCCGTCCAGTTCGCGGTGGGGTCCTTGTCGGTGGCCGCACAGCCTGCCAGCAGCACACCTGCAGCCACCACCGCCAGCCAGGCCGAGGCACGACGTGCCGTGGCCCTGCCGGCATGGGCTGCGCGGGTGCGCTGCACGCGGTCATCGGTCATCCCGGCGGCACGAAGCCCCCCGAGACCCGTCTCCGGCGCTGCGTCCGCATCATGCTGCCTTGCCATCTGCCTGCTGCCTTGCCACATCCGAACATTCCTCCGAATAAGCGGCCGATTATAGACAGCCCCCCAGCAGCACGCGCAAAACGCCCTGTCGCCCGGGCAGCCACGAAGCGTATCGGATGGTCACGGCCTGCCTTCACGCCATCCCGACACCGGCTGTTGACCACTATTGACTACACTAGGGATCCTCTGAATAAGTCCCGCGAACCGGCGCGCCACGGAACGGAATGCAGGACAAGGCGACATTTGCTGTCAATAGCGGCGCTATTGACAGCAAATGGCAACGCAGTCATGCGCCCGTTACGAGGATGTGACGGCCGCGGGGACTTATTCAGAGGATCCCTAGACACCAGGCCGGCCGAAAGCGCACGGGCCGCCACCACGCCTTGCCCGGCATCCTTCAGCTTCCGGCCGTTCCCGCCGCCCCGCCATCATCATGAGTCTGTCCGACGACCTCAGCACCGAATCCACACCCGACACGCTCCTTGTCATCAATGCCCGTGAGGGGCAGGGCCAGCGGCTGGACCAGTTCCTGACCCGTCACCTGCAGGAACGGCTCGACGGCATCTCGCGCACACGCATCCAGCGCTGGATCGCCCTGGGAGCGGTGCGTGTCGACCAGCAGGTACGGCTGCCTTCGCTGCGCCTGAAGGGCGTCGAGAGCATCGAGGTCGAACCGCAGCCGCTGGAAAGCGACACCGCCTTTGCGCCCGACCCGGTGCCGCTTGCCATCGTCCATCAGGACGCCGACATCACCGTCATCGACAAGCCGGCCGGGCTCGTCGCCCATCCCGCCCCCGGCAACTGGCGCAACACCCTCATGAACGGCCTGCTGCATGCGGACCCGAAGGCCGCCCGGCTGCCGCGTGCCGGCATCGTCCACCGGCTGGACCGCGACACCAGCGGCCTGCTGGTCTGCGCCCGCAGCGAACGCGCCTTTGCCAGCCTGACCGCCCAGCTGGCCAGCCGACAGATGGGGACGACGCTACCTGGCCATCGCCTGCGGCCAGACGCCGGCCCAGGGCACCGTCGAGGGCAACATCGGCCGTGACGAACGCAACCGCCTGCGCATGGCCGTCGTGCAGCCGCCTGCCGGCAAGCCGGCCCGCACTCATTACCGATTGCTCGCTGCCAGCCCCGATGCCGAGGCCGCCGCCATTCTCTCCAAGCTGGAGTCCGGTCGCACCCACCAGATCCGCGTACACATGGCTCACATCGGCCATCCGCTGGTGGGCGACACCCTGTACGGTGGCAAGCCGCTGGCCGGCTTTGCCCGCCAGGCCCCTGCATGCCTGGCAGCTCCAGCTCATCCATCCTGCCACCCAGCAGTCGCAGGTGTTTGTTGCCCCATCCCCGTCCGATCTGCTGGCGCTGGCTGCCGAGTTGCAGATTGCATTGCCCGCCCAGCCCCAGCCGCTTCATCGGAAGGGGCCTGAAGAACAGAACGCCATGACGATTTCCCTGAACGACGACCACGCCTTCCCGCCCATGCCGTCGGCACCGCATCCCTCCTCGGCTGGACCTTCACGCTGCGCAGCGGCGGCGTCAGCCAGGGACCGTGGGGGCCGGCGCCGATTCCACAGACGACGCACCTCGGACGGCGTTACACCGGCTACCCTCCCTGACGGGCGAGGGCTCCCCTGCAAGCAGAAAGGCCTGCCCACAAGCCTCATCGCCCGCTCCGGCGGCGTCCAGCTCCACCGGATCGGCTCCGGGCGGCCTGAACCTGGGCATTCATTGCGGTGATGACCCTGCCGCCGCGCACGAGAACCGCCGGCGGGTGGAAGCCACCATTGGCCAGCCCATCTCGTGGCTGAAACAGGGTCCACGGCATCCGTGTGCTGGATCTGGATGAAACACGTCCCGATACCGACGCATCCCTGAGGGACGAACCGCCACGCACGTCGCAGGAACCTGCAGACCCACGTCCAAGGAACGTCGGCCGGCGCCGACATGGTCCCGGCGACGGATACCCTGTTGCGAGCCGGAAGCCGACGCCCAGATCACCACCCGGCCCGGCATCGCCCTGGCCGTGCAGGTGGCCGACTGCCCTGCCCGTGCTGCTGGCCGACCGACGGGGCAGGGTGATCGGCGCGGCCCATGCCGGCTGGCGCAGCCTGGCGGGCGGGCATCCTGCAGGCCACCGTCCAGAAAAATGCGCCGAAAGTGCCCGACGCCGACATCGTGGCCTGGCTGGGCCCCTGCATCGGTCCCGCTGTCTTCGAGGTGGGCGACGAGGTGCGCGCCGCATTCATCGCCGCCGCCCAGGACATGGCAACCCACCTGCAGGGCAGGCCACCGGAACAGGAAGACGCGCAGCACGCAGCGCGCGCAGAATCCGCCTTCCAGCCCGGCAGGAAACCCGGCAAATGGCTGGCCAATCTGCCGGAACTGGCCCGCCAGCACCTGCACGCCCTGGGACATCACCGACATCCACACGGCCGGAGCCTGCACCTTTTCTGATCCCGCGCGCTTCTGGAGCTATCGCCGCGACCAGACCTGCGGGCGGATGGCCGGGCTCGTCTGGATCAAGCCCTGATGGAAGTCCCGAGGCGTCCCGACGCTATCGATCGGATCCTTCCGCATCTTCCGTCACCGCCGCCGCTTCCTCCTGCGCTTGGGCCGCCTTGCGCCGCGCCCGCCGGGCTGGCGTGTTCAGCAGGTACACCACCACCGACAGTGGCAGCACGCCGTAGAGCAGGAAGGTCATGACGCCCGCGATGACCGAGTGTTCGGTCATCGACATCAGGATGACCACGTAGAGCCAGGCAATGATGATGATCAGCATGCCTGCATTGTGCCGCGTCCGGGCGCCCCACGGACATCCCGCACGGGCCGCCCATGGTCCGCATCCAACACGCAGCGAGTTCCGCGCCACGGACAAGGCATGAACCGCCCGGCTACCCCCTGACATCAGCCGGTCTTCATGGTTTTCCCCATCCGCTGAACCGTAGTGAGGGCGTGTGCCAGCGCCTACAATGATCTGGCAGGGGCACGCCCGGGGACACAGAGCGAAACAGCACCCCAAGGAGACCGATCTTGGCCACGACCTCGCCATCCGCCCGGCAGCGCACGAAGCCCCGCGCCGGGTCGCCACCGCCGCAGGCCAAGCACCCGGACACCCAGGCCGCCGCGCCAGCCTGGCACATCAATCCCGAGGCACTGTCCGCCTTGCAGGCCGAGTTCATGCAGCGCTTTCAGGCCCAGCTGAATCAGCAGATGTCGGGCGCCGCCCCCGAGCTGGGCAATGACCGGCGCTTTGCGGCCGAGGCCTGGCAGAAGCAGCCGCTCTTCGGCTGGCAGGCGGCCTGGTATCGCTTCCATTCGGAATTCCTGCAGCGCTCTGCCGCCCTGGTGCAATCCGATGAACGCACGCAGGATCGCCTGCGCTTTGCCGTGCAGCAATGGATCGACGCCGTCTCACCCGCCAACTTCCTGGCCACCAATCCGGATGCCCAGCAACGGATGATCGAGACCCAGGGCGAGAGCCTGCGCCAGGGCATCCAGAACCTGCTGAACGACCTGCAACAGGGCCGCATCTCGCAGACGCCAGCCGATGCCTTCGAGGTCGGCCGCAACGTCTGCACGACCCCGGGCACCGTCATCTACCAGAACGAGCTTGTCCAGCTCATCCAGTACCAGCCCGCCACACCCTCGGTCGGTGAACGGCCGCTGCTGATCATCCCGCCTGCCATCAACAAGTACTACATCCTGGACCTGCAGCCGAGCAATTCCTTCATCGGCCATGCTGTTGCCGAGGGACACACCGTCTTTGTCGTCTCGTGGCGCAACATCCAGGATCCGGACTGCACGCTGGGCTGGGACGACTATCTGCAGAAGGGCATCGTCGATCCCATCCACGTCGTGCAGGCCATCAGCGGTCAGCCGACCATCAACCTGCTGGGCTTCTGCATCGGCGGCACGCTGCTGTGCACCGCGCTGGCTGCGCTGGCCGCCAAGGGCGAGAAACCCGCTGCCTCGCTCACGCTGCTCACCACGCTGCTGGACTCCACCCATCCGGGCGTGCTGGGCATCTTCATCGACGAGATGCAGCTGGCCCTTCGAGAAGGCACCATCGGCCAGCGGGGCATCATGCCCGGCAAGGATCTGGCGCTCACCTTCAACTTCCTGCGGCCCAACGAGCTGGTCTGGAACTATGTGGTGGGCAACTACCTGAAGGGCGAGACCCCGCCGCCCTTCGACCTGCTGTACTGGAACTCGGACAGCACCAATCTGGCCGGCCCCATGTTCTGCACCTACCTGCGCCATCTGTACCTGCAGAACGAACTGGTGCGGCCCGGCGTCTTCCAGAGCCTGGGGGAACCCGTCGATCTCAGGCGCATCGACGTGCCCACCTACGTGCTGTGCGCCCGCGAGGACCATATCGTGCCCTGGCAGGGCGGCTACGAATCGGCCCAGGCGCTGGGCGGCAGGCCCCGCTTCGTGCTGGCCGCCAGCGGCCACATCGCTGGCGTCGTCAACCCGCCCGCCAAACAGAAACGCAGCTACGCCACCGGCCCCGACATCGCCGGCCTCACGCCCGAGCAATGGCAGGCACAGGGCAAGGAACACGCCGGAAGCTGGTGGCCCGACTGGTATCAGTGGCTGGAACGCTACCAGGGCAAGGCCGTGCCGGCCCCCATCGCGCCCGGCTCCGCGCAGTATCCCCCCATCGAGCCGGCACCCGGCCGTTACGTCAAGGAGAGGATCTGAATCATGGCACAGCGCATCGCCTACGTGACCGGCGGCATGGGCGGCATCGGAACCGCCATCTGCAGACGTCTGGCGCAGGAAGGGCATATCGTCATTGCCGGGGCCGGCCCCAGCCGCGACACCCGCGCCTGGCTGGACCAGCAGAAGGAAGAGGGCTACACCTTCCATGCCTCGGTCGGCAACGTTGTCGACTGGGACTCCACCGTTGCGGCCTTCGACCGGGTCAAGGCCGAATTCGGCAACCCCGACATCGTCGTCAACAACGCCGGCATCACCCGCGACGGGCTCTTTCGCAAGATGTCGGTCGAGGACTGGCGTGCCGTCATCGACACCAACCTCAACTCCATGTTCAACGTCACCCGTCAGGTCATCGACGGCATGCTGGAAAAGGGCTGGGGACGCATCATCAACATCTCCTCGGTCAACGGCCAGAAAGGGCAGTTCGGTCAGACCAACTACTCCACCGCCAAGGCCGGCCTGCACGGCTTCACCATGGCCCTGGCCCAGGAAGTGGCCAGCAAGGGCATCACCGTCAACACCGTCTCGCCCGGCTACATCGCCACCGACATGGTGAAGGCGATCCGTCAGGACGTGCTGGATCGCATCGTGTCCACCATCCCGGTACGCCGACTGGGCGAACCTGCCGAGATTGCCTCCATCGTGGCCTGGCTGGCCTCCGACGATGCCGGCTTTGCCACCGGCGCCGACTTCTCCGTCAACGGTGGCCTGCACATGTGTTGATGGCTTCTGGAGCCACCGGATTCACCCCCGGCAGACGCCCCGACCAAGCAGGTATCATGCCGTCAACGACGACAACCCATCCAGCAGTGGAGCACCCGATGGCCCCCACGACCAGGCTGATCAAGAAATACCCCAACCGCCGGCTCTACGACACGCAGACCAGCGCCTACATCACGCTGGCCGACATCAAGCAGCTGGTCCTGGACGGCGAGAGCTTCCAGGTGCAGGACGCCAAGACGCAGGAAAACCTCACCCGCAGCATCCTGCTGCAGATCATCCTCGATGAGGAGGCCGGCGGCGCACCGCTGTTTTCCGAGCAGATGCTGGCGCAGATGATCCGCTTCTACGGCCACGCCATGCAGGGCATGATGGGCGCCTATCTGGAAAAAGACCCTGCAGACCTTCATCGAAGTGCAGAACCGCATGCAGGCCCAGTCACGGAACCTGTACGAAGGCCAGGGCGTGCCCAGCGCCGAACTCTGGACCCAGTTCATGCAGGGTCAGGCGCCGATGATGCAGAGCATGATGAGCAACTACCTGGAACAGAGCAAGAACCTGTTCTTCCAGATGCAGGACCAGATGCAGCAACAGGCCCGCAGCATGTTCAGCGGCTTCCCCGGCACCTTTCCGATGGGGCAGGGGAGCAGCAGTTCCCAGGGCTGGCCGGACGCCGAAAAGCAGCCGCACAAACCCGCGGGCAAGAACGATGCCTGAACAACGGGGCTGCAGCCGAAATCCAACAACGCGTTAACTTATATTGATGACAAGCATATGATGTCTGAATCAACATTCAGGCATCAGTAGGCTTCTATGAGTGAAGAAAAGCGTCTCGCGCCACAGAAAATACGGCTCAATATCAAGCGAACTCGTAAAAATCAAGAGAAGCTGCTATTGCCGCAGTAGCAGATTTTTAACAACCCAAGTATGCTGTTTAAATCTGAGCTATTCATCGTTCTTATGGTAATAGCTTGGACATATCTCCTACATGCATACTATAAGAAGAAGTGCATTGACTACAGATATGTGGCAAAAGAAGGGAGGCGAAATCAATATAAAAACTAAAAACAGAGCATTCAGAATATTGGGAGCTCGAGTATTGTCTTAATCATCAATTATCTCCAGTTGATGAAAATCAAAAACAACCTCCTATTCTTGATTGGTTTTAAGACGCGAAATCGAGCATCAAATGACAACAAGAATTGATGAATATCTAAGTGCAAGATTTCAGGCATGCTGCATAAACTACAACGAACTGGCAAAAAATCTATTCGGCGAAGACTCTGGAATCGACAAGAACTTGTCATTTAGCTTGCAGTTCTCATCCATAAGCAACGAGCAGGTCGAACTTCTTCGAGATGCAAAAGGTTTGCCTGAGAACATTCAGTCATATATTTCCGGGTTTGACGAATCTCTAAGCGACGAAGCATACAACAATCCCAGGTTCTCTTATCGAGTATTGTTTGTTCCAAAATTGGCAAATCGAAAAGGGCAGGCAGATAGAGTGATAGATTTTATTAAACCAGACTCAGCTTTGGCAACAAATGTCAACAAGGAATTTGTTGTAATAAAAGAGAGTGAAAGAAATAAGTACCTTCCGACTCAGATTGTTGAAATAATGAGAGGGCATGGGTATATAAAATTTAACACACACCATCACACGAAACTATGGAAAGAGAACGATGCGAAAAATAAGTCAAAGGGGTTTGGGGTTCAAGTAGTTAATACATGGTATTGGTATGAATCATGGGTAAATTTCGTCAGAGACCATTGCCAAAAACAAGGCAAAGTATTCATAAGCTAATGACGATCATACCAGTGAGAGATATTGCTCCTCACTGGCATGAACCATCTATTGATTTACCGGAACACCATCCCGCCATCGATCAGGATGGCCTGACCCGTCATGTAGTCGGAATCCGGCGAAGCCAGATAGTGCACGAGCGAGGCCACGTCGTGCGGCTCCTGCGGGCGGCCCATCAGGATGCCTGACGAGAAGCGCTTGAAGGCTTCACCCGGCGCCCAGCCGTGGATCTTGCCCATTTCTTCGTCGATGCGGTCCCACATCCGCGTGCCGGCCACACCCGGGCAATAGGCATTGACGGTGATCCGGTGCGGCGCCAGCTCCTTGGCAGCCGCCACCGTCAGCGCCCGCACCGAGAACTTGCTGGCGCAATAGATGCCCAGCAGGTCATAGGACTCATGGGCTGCGATGCTGGCGGCGTTGATGATCTTGCAGATGCGGTCGCCGCCCTGTTTCTTCATCTGCTCGGCCGCAGCCTGGATGCCCCACAGCACACCCTTCACGTTGATGTTGAAGACGCGGTCGAAATCGGCCTCCGTCACCCGGTCCAGCGGCATCACGTCCTCGACGCCCGCGTTGTTGACGAACACGTCCACCTGGCCGAAGGTGTCCACGGCGTGCTTCACCAGCAGGAACTGATCATCCCGCCTGGACACGTTGCCTTGGAAGGCCGTCACCGGCACGCCGGCGGCCTTGAACTCGGCCTCGGTCTTCTTCAGCGTGTCGGCGTTGATATCCGACAGTACGATCCTGAAACCATCATTCCCAGGCGCTGGGCAATGGCCTTGCGCAGGCCATCGCCAGAACCCGTGATCACGGCAACTTTTTCAGTCATGGTCAGTGTCTCCTTGCTGAGGGTGGAAAGCCGACGGGTCGCAGGACAAGACCCCGGATGCGCAACGCGCGGCCAAGGCTCGCACGCTGGTCCCGACAGGACAGGCACCTGGACCATGTCGGACTCATTACCATGATGATTGATCGTGCGCGTTCGGTTGCCATACCCAGGTCCACCATGCCGGTATGCGCCGCGCGTCAACCCTGCTGACAGTCGGGGTATCATCCGGGTCTACCCTTATCCTCCCCGCCATTCGTCATGCAGGAAACCCGGCTCTCCCGCCAACCGGCCGCCGAAAAGGCCGCCACCGCTGCCGCCATCAGCCAGAAACTTGATGCCCCCAAGGCGGCTGCCAGCGCCATCAGCCAGCACGCCCCCAGCGTCGGCTTCGTCTCACTGGGCTGCCCCAAGGCACTCGTCGATTCCGAGCGCATCGTCACGCAGCTGCGCGCCGAGGGCTACCAGATCTCCAATCAGTACGAAGGTGCTGACCTGGTCGTCGTCAACACCTGCGGCTTCATTGACGAAGCCGTGGCCGAATCGCTCGATGCCATCGGCGAGGCGCTGCACGAGAACGGCAAGGTCATCGTCACCGGCTGTCTGGGCGCACGCACCGGGCAGGGGCGGCAGGGACAGCAACCTGGTGCGCGAGATTCACCCCAGCGTGCTGGCCGTCACCGGCCCCCATGCGCTGGAAGAGGTGATGGCCAATGTCCATCAGCATCTGCCCAAGCCGCATGATCCCTTCAGCGACCTGGTGCCGGCAGGCGGCATCAAGCTCACGCCGCGCCACTATGCCTACCTGAAGATCTCGGAAGGCTGCAACCACCGCTGTTCGTTCTGCATCATCCCCAGCCTGCGCGGCGACCTGGACAGCCGTCCCATCGGCGAGGTGATGCGCGAGGCCGAGAATCTGCTCAAGGCCGGCGTGAAGGAGCTGCTGGTCATCTCGCAGGACACCAGCGCCTACGGGTGGACCTGCGCTACCGCACCGACTTCGTGGATGGCCGCCCGGTCAGGACACGGCTGTTCGAGCTGTGCCGCGAACTGGGCCAGCTGGCCCGGCAGTACGGCGCCTGGGTCCGGCTGCACTACGTCTATCCCTATCCGGCGGTGGACGACGTGCTGCCACTGATGGCCGAGGGACTGATCCTGCCGTACCTGGACGTGCCGCTGCAGCACGCCCACCCACGCATCCTGAAGCTGATGAAGCGCCCGGCCAGTGGCGAGCGCAACATCGAGCGGATCCAGGCTTGGCGCAAGGTCTGCCCCGAACTCACCATCCGCTCCACCTTCATCGCGGGCTTCCCGGTGAGACCGAGGAAGAGTTCCAGTATCTGCTGGACTTCCTGGAGGAAGCGCAGCTGGACCGCGTGGGGTGCTTTGCCTATTCGCCCGTGGAAGGGGCTGCCGCCAACGATCTTCCCGACCCGCTGCCCGACGAGGTGCGCGAGGAACGTGCGGCCCGACTCATGGAGGTGCAGGAGGGCATCAGCGAGGCCCGCATGGCCCGCAAGGTGGGGCAGACGCTGGAGGTGCTGGTCGATGCCATCGAGCACGATCCGGAAGAGGGATGGTGGCGGCTGGTGGGACGCAGCCAGGCCGATGCCCCCGAGATCGACGGCCAGGTCTATGTGGAGCTGGACGAAGCACCTGCCGACGGCGCGATGGGCCCCGGCACCTTCGTGCGCGCCCACATCACCGACTACGACGCCCACGATCTGGTGGGTGAGCTGGCCAGGGACGCCTGATCGCTCTCGGCACGCTGGTCCGCCCTGGAATTCGTGCTCTGAAACAGTCCTTCCGCCAGCCTGTGCGAAAACCATCGCGATGTCCCGTGCTGCCGCCATTTTGGCGGGCAGCATCGTTTCGCGGTTCCTTCCGCAGCGTGGCCCTTACTGAAGAGCCGAGCGCAGCCATGCGCCCCGCACCTCGATCCGGCGCACATCCAGCACGCCACCTCGGGCATCGCGCAGCGTGATCGTGTGCCGGCCGGGCAGGGGCATCCAGCCCACGCGGGCCCCTTGTCCAACCGGCTGGTCGTCGATGAACCAGTGCAGCTCCGTGGATGCACCGTGACTGGCTTCCAGCCGCAGCTGCTGGTTGGCCGGCGGGATGTCCGGATCCAGCGCAAATGATGGTGTCCGGTGCCGGCGCAACGATGCGTGCGGGCAGGGCGGACGGGTCAGGGTCCTGCCGCCCGGCATGCACACCGTCGCCTGTCCCCGTGCGTGTGTCGTTCGATGCCGAAACCATGGCCGGTGGGCTGAAATGCCGCTGCTCGGTCCCCGCCAGGAACCACTCCTGACGGGGCGCCTCGATGCCGGTGCGCTCGGTGTCATGCGCCCCCTCGTCATCCGCCGTACCTGAACGCCGTTCTGGCAGCGCCTGGGACGCCGGGCGCGTTCAACCTGGTCGTTTCTGGAAACACTGCCAAAATCCACCTGCTGCCGCACCACCCCGTCCGGGGGCGAAGGGCTCGGCTGGTTTCGTGGCGATGCAGCTCGCGCATCAACGTGGCCCAGACCGGGGCCGCACCACTGGTGCCGCTCACGTCATGCATGGGCGCACCGCTGGCGTTGCCCACCCAGACCCCCACCGTGTAGCGCTGGCTGTAGCCCACGGCCCAGTTGTCCCGCATGTCCTTGCTGGTACCGGTCTTCACGGCGCTCCAGAAGCGCGTGTCCAGTACCGAATCCAGCCCGAACGTGGGCAGGCGTGCGTGGCGGTCGGACAGAATGTTACCGATGATGAAAGCCGCGCCGGCATCCAGCGCCTGATGGCAGTTTTCCGGCGGCCACTGCCTTGATTCATCATCTTTGCGGATGGACGCATCATGGAATGATGATGACGCGGGTTTGGTTGCGATGGCAGGCAGACCATCCGCATGTTCAACCGGGCCTGTCAGCGACGAGGGCGCACCACGCCGGTGTGCTTCGGGGAGGAGATGCACCGGACACCACTGCCCGCCATTGGCCAGCGCGCGGTAGGCATTGGTCAGTTGCAGCAGGCTCACCTCGGCACTGCCCAGCGCAAGGCTGTAACCGTAGTAGCCGCTGCCTTCCGGAAAGCGCATCCCCAGCCGCTGAAGCTGCTGATGGAAAGCATCTGGCGAGACCATCACCAGCGTGCGCACAGCCGGAATGTTGAGCGACGACCCCAGCGCCGTGCGCACCGAGACCCAGCCCTGGTAACGGTGATCGTAGTTCTGCGGCATGTACAGGCCACTGGCCGTCGGAAGCTGAGTCGGCGAATCATCCAGCAGCGAAGCAGCTGTCAGGCGGTGCTCGGCCAGTGCCTGCGCATAAAGGAAAGGCTTCAGCGCACTGCCAGGCTGACGTCGAGCCATCACGCCATCCACCTGCGCCGCCCGGCTCAGGCTGCCGCTGGATCCCACCCAGGCCAGCACGTCGCCGCTGGCGTTGTCCAGCACCACCACGGCACCGTCCTCGACGTGTCGGCCCTGCAACTCACGCAACTGTGTCCGCAACGTGTCGATGGCCAGACGCTGGAGGGAGCCATCCAGCGTGCTGCGCACCGTGGGGTGGCCGTCATGGAGAGCGGCCACAGTGTCCTCTCCGGCCACGCCGTCGGAAAGGGCGGTGTTCAGGTCTTCATTCACCTGATGTATCAGGCGCTGTGCCAGGTGCGGTGCCACGCCCTCGCTGGCCGCCCAGTCACGGCGATGCAGCGTCATGCCCGCCAGCACGTCCACCGACAGGCAGTCCGCTTTTGGGATCCTGCATCTGCTGAAGCAGACGGCAGGCACGCTCCGCCACCCGGGAGGCCGGGGCATTGGGCGCACGGATGAGCGCAGCGGCCAGCGCCGATTCCGACACATTCAGCGCATGGGCCGACTTGCCGAACAGGGTGTGCGACAGGGGCGTCGATGCCGACGATCTCGCCGCGGAACGGCACCAGATTCAGATAGGCTTCAGAATCTGATCCTTGCGCCAACGGGTTTCCAGTTCCCGGGCAGCACCGGCTTGTGCCAGTTTCTGCGACAGGCCGCGCGCCGTGCTGGCGGGTCGTTGCAGGGGCAGGGGTCCAGCAGACCGGCCAGCTGCATCGTCAGCGTCGATGCGCGCGCGTGCGTTCGTGCCACAGGTTGCCCCATGCCGCTGCCGACACGGCCCACCAGTCCACGCCGCTGTGTTCATGAAAGCGCCGATCCTCCGACAGCAGCAGGGCCATCCGGAGCGCAGGCGAAGTATCGCCCAACGCCACCCAGGCGCCCCGGCGCACCTGAAAGTCGGTGCGCAGCCGGTGCAGGACCTCGCCATGACGATCCAGCAGCAGCGTCTCGGACGACCGGAAGCTGCTGCGAACCGTCTCGAAGTCCGGCAGCGTCCGCCCCGTCTCGGCACTGACGGAAGCCGCCGTAGACACCATGCCAAGCCCCAGCAACAGCCCGGCGGCCCAGCGTCCAGACACCATGCGTCTCCTGCAGGGTCAACGCGTCGCTCCCCTCCGTCCGGGGGACGATGCCGATGCATCGTCCACATCCTGCACCGTGATCGTTGCATTGGGCAGCTCACCGAACATCTCGGGCGCATAGAGGGCTTCGACACGGGTGGGTGGCAACTGGAAGGTGCCGGGGTTGTTCACCCGCAGCGTGTACTCCAGCGAGGTCCTGCCGGCCGGCAGATATCGATAATAGCTTCGCAGCCACTCGAAACCGCGCTCCTGGTAGGCCAGCCAGCCGTCGCCGGTATCCTCGTCCTGCGTGGCCAGGGCAGAATCCCGGCCCAGTCCGCTGCCCAGAAGGGTGGCCCCGGCCGGTACCGGATCGGAGATGGCCACCCATTCCATGGGTGCGCTGGCTTCGATCTCGAGCCGTACCCGCAGCACATCCCCCGCGCATGACGGCTCGCCGGCAGCGTCGGCACATGCGCCGTCATCGGCACGACGGTCCGGCGGATCCGATAGCCCGCAAAGAAGGGGCTCGGTGCGCGGCACCGCCGCCAGCGACTGCAACGTCAGCCACGGGCGACCACTGCCCTGATGAACCACCTCCAGACGGTCTGAAGATTCCACGGAAGCAGCCGGCTTGCCACCACGCGCGGCGCCACGGGGTTCCGACGACGAGGTGGCCGATGCGGCCTCACCGTGCCTTGCGCCATCACCGTTCGTGGCGGGCCAGGGCAGGAAACAGGCTGCCCCTCCATCCGCTCATCGGCCCACGCATGCTGCACGTCATGGCTGCCCAGATGGGCCGTCGTGACGCCGTTGACAGGGGCATCCTCCTGTTGCCGGCCAAAGCGTGCCACCGCCAGGGCTGCCCCACAGGTTGGCCGTGGTGCTCTGCCAGGCGCCGCGCTGCTGCCGGGCCAGCAGGCCCGTCACGATCCGTCCCAGATCCTCCTTCCAGGCCGGATCATCCAGCACCGCCAGCAGCAGGCGAGCCGCATCCACGTCCCCGTTGCCCATGCGCCACCAGCCATCGCGCTCCACATCCGCCTGCAGCACGATGCGGCTGCCCTGGTACGAGACCCGGGCACGCAGCGCCTGCAGGGCGTCACGCAGCCGCTGCGCACGTGCGGGCGCTTTGCGGCACACGCTGCAGGACACCGATCCAGTCCAGCAACGCGGCCGTTCCCATGCGGGCGGGCGCGATCTCCAGTCCATCCAGCATGGCCGGCCGCACCGCATCGTGTCGGGACAGGGCTTCCAGCGCCATCAGGCGCATGTCCTGCCGATAGCGGGACATCCAGCTGCCTTCCCGCACGGAAAGCTTCCCTTCCACGAACATCGTCAGTCCGCGAATCATCTGCTCCCGCGTAGCCTGCGGCAACGCAAAGGTGGCATCCAGCCGGGACGCCTCATGTGTGGCCGACAGCAGCCAGGCCGTCAGCAACGGGCTGCCGCTGTCGCTGCCGCCATGCAGCGGGAAATAATCGGCCAGCCCCTGATCATCCAGATAGGTCGGGATCTTCTCCAGAATCTCCCGCCACATCACCGCATCGTGCAGGCCGATCGCCTTGCTGGCCTGCTGCTCCAGACAGGAATACGGATAACGCTGGAACCAGGCCTGTACCGCCGGCAGGCCATCGTACAGCCGGGACCGTAGGGTTCAGCTGCAGCCCGCCGCGGCCGGGCAGGGCGCCGGCCGGGGACGCCACCGCCATCGTGGTCGGCTCGTTGCCCAGCTGCACCAGCGTGGCCTGCTGCACCGAGACCGGCGTGGCGGCCACGATGCGCTGGTTCACCTTCAGCACGTCACGGGCAGCTTCCGGTTTGTCCCCGGTTTCCTGGGCCTCCACTTCCCAGAGCATCTCGCCCGGGCGCAGTTCGGCCAGCGTGGTCGGTGCGGTCACCTCCCACCACACCCGACGGGCCGCCTGGGCGGGAACCTGCACGACCTGCAGGCTCCAAAGTCAGCAGCGCGGCGCGTGGGGTCACCTGAACCGTCATCGGGCGCTGCGTGGTGTTGCGCACCGTGAAGCCGGCCTGGAAGCGGTCGCCGGTACGAACCAGCGGCGGCAGGCCACTGATCAGCTGCAGATCCTGCGCCGTGCGGATGTGCGTCTGGCCCGTCCCGAAATACGAGACGCCGCTGTCAGCCACGGCCACGATCCGGAACGTGGTCAGCGCATCATTGAGCGGGACCGTCACGCGCGCCTTGCCCTTGCGCATCGAGCTGCACCTTCGGCTGCCACAGCAGCAGCGTGTCCAGCAGCTCGCGCACCGCACCGCCCGCACGGGCAGCCGTGGTGCCATCACCGCCCGGTGGCAGCGCCTTGCGCCCATAGTGGCGACGCCCGACGATCTCCATCTGCGCGGTGGCGGTCTCCACCCCCCAGGCACGGCGTGACAGCATGCCTTCCAGCAGTTTCCAGCTGGTGTTGGGCAGAAGCTCCAGCAGCGCCTCGTCCACGGCGGCCACCGCCACCTCGGCGTGTGCAGCCGGCCTGCCATCGGGCAGGGTCACCGCAATGTCCACCTGGGCATGCCCCCGCACGGGGTAGCTCTCCCGATCGGCCTGCAGCTTCACATCCAGTCGGTGCTGCCGATCTCCCACGCGGATCTCGGCCATGCCGAAGCGGAAGGCCGGCTTGCTCAGATCCACCAGCGGAGAAGGGGCCTGATACTGGCTATCATCCTGCCACCAGGCATCCCACCAGCGGCCCGGATGGCGCCAGCCCCAGCCAAAGAAGCTGTACCAGGGCACGTCACGCAGCCGGCCGCGCAGGGCCAGCACGCTCACATAGACGTTGGGCGTCCAGCCTTCCTCCACCTTCAGGCTCACCGTCGGGTCATCGCCCTTGAGTTCCACCACCTGGGTGCGGATGATGCCTTCACGCTCGACGGCCACCAGGGCGGTCGCCTCACGGAACGGCATGCGGACCTGGAAGTGTGCCGTCTCGCCCGGGGCATACACGCGCTTTTCCGGAATGATGTCGATGCGGTCATGGTTGCCGCCCCCGAACCACCATTGCGCCTGGTCCGAGACCCAGAGTGTCCGTTCGACCACGCTGGCATGGCCCTCGGCATCCCGCGCCACGGCCTGAAGCTGCACATCCCCGGCCCTGTCCAGGGACACCTGGCAGTCCAGCCGCCCCTGCGCATCGCTCTTGCCCTGGCAGAGCGTGCCCAGCGCCTGCGTCTCGACGTGGCTGTCATAGACGTAGAAACCGCCCACGACCCGCTTGCGGCTGCTGTGGATGGTTTCCATCCGGGCCGTCAGCGTCAGTGGCACGCCGGCCCGGGGCTTGCCATCCGTCCCCAGCGCCAGCAGCTGCACGGCCAGCGGCTTGCCGACCGACACCCCGCTCTCGGCCCGCATGCCGACCTGCACGGCGGCCGGCCAGCGCTGTACACGACCACGCAGGGTCTGGATCTCGCCGTTCGGATCGGCATAGCTGGTTTCCACCGTCAGCGTCTGCGGACGGTGGGAGGCGGGCAGCGGCAGTGTCAGCAGACCATGGCCCTGCGCATCCAGCATGAGCGGAAGCCGGTTGGCCACCAGGCGATCCTCCGGACCACGGGATGCCTGCCCGGCGTCCGAGTCCTGAGTGGCGTCCTGATCGTTCTCCTCTGACACCGCGGAGGGGCTCCGGGAAGGCGACTCGAAGTCAAAGGCCCTCATACCCGGCAAACTCGGGCGTCCGATCCTCCAGCATGGCCGACACCTGCACCGGCATGGCAGCAGCCGGGCCACCGGCCACGTAGTCCAGCTGCATGTCCACCCGGGCATCCTGCCCGGCCACCAGCACATTGGCCTGGTCGCTGCCTGCGGTGGGCCGGACCAGCACCGAGCCCCGGTAGACGGGCAGACGGAATTCCTCCACCCGGAAGGTGCCGCTTTCCAGCTCGATACGCTCGTCCTCGCGGGTCAGCGTGATCCGATACTGCCCCAGCCGTGCACCGGGCGGAATGGCAAACTGGCTTTCAGCACTGCGCCCGCCGGTGGCCGTGCTGCGCCAGGTCAGCGGCTGGGTGAAGCGCTGATCGCTGCCCACGTGCGTGATGACCAGCGTGTCCGGCAGGCTGTCGGGAAGCCCGAACCCCCGGGCGTCATCAGCGCCGGCATCGGCTGGAGGCAAAGCGGTTCCGGCCACTCCGGCCCTGGCATCTGTCAGCCCCAATCCTTTCTCGGTCCGGATGAGATGCTTCATCGAGAGCGTCTCGCCGGCGCGCAGCAGCGTGCGATCCATGACCGTATGCGCACGCACCTCCGGCTCGCGCGCGCTGGACGTGGGGACATCGAAACGCCACGGCTCGATGCCTTCCTGCCAGCTGCTCCAGACAAAGCTCATCGTCCTGCACGCCATGATCCTCGGCCCGGGCGCTGACGAAGTAGCCCGACATGCTGCCGCTGCTGTAGTCGTTCTCTCCACATTCCCCGGAGAACGGCTCCAGACCCGGGAAGCGGGCCACCCCCGGGCATCGGTCGTGGCTTCTGCCTGCAGCTGCCCGTTGCAGTGCGTGACCCGAACCCGGGCATTGGCCACCGGCCGCCCCTGGTCCAGCGTCGTCACCCAGGCCAGACCGCCGTCGCGTCCCTGCTTGAAATGCACCCCAGGTTCGTCACCAGCACCGCGGTGCGCACATACATCGTGCGCCTGTCCCCATAGCCGGCGTTCAGCAGGGCCTGGCCCAGCTGCCCGGAGGCCACTTCCAGCACATGAAAACCGGGCGACAGGGGAATGCCCAGGACCTCGAAGGGACGAACATCGCCTTTCGGCACGTCCGGCAGGGGCTGCGACTGCACCTGGGGCAGGTTCTCCAGCAGCGAGACCATGCGCGCTTCCACGTAGTCAGCATCGTCATCGGGCAGGGAAGCAGGCAGCGTGTTGCGGGCGTCCTACGCCGCCACGCGGCGGTTCACGACGCCCTCGTCGTAATGGTTGACCCGCCGCAGCCAGCGAATGATCTCGCCATCTTCTCGCGCCTGCAGCTGGCTGAGCTGCAGCCGGGCACCGCCCAGCGCCTGGGGTGTCGCGCGGCGGGTCGCATCCTGCGCCGGCTGAAGGTCCTGCACGGCCAGATCGGCCTCCACGCGCCGCACCGTCAGGGGCAGCAGGGCCGGGCCATCCGGCCCCTCGGCAAAGCGCCTCGACGATGCCGAAGGGGGCCGCGCCGAACTTGGCCAGCGGTGGCAGTGCCGCCGTCCGGATGGAGAGCGGGAAACTGGTGGCATTGTTCAGTGTCCGGCCGCTGGCGTCGTGCAGGTCGTCGGGCATCACCAGCGCATAGGTGGTCTGCTCGGCCAAGGGCGGAGCAAAGCGCAACGACTCGACCACTCCATCCCCGGCCTTTGCCGGATCGGCGGCCTCGAAGCCTTCACCATCCGGGCCGGGCCACTGCGGGCGCAGCTTCTGCCCTCCCGCCTGCAGATGAACCTGGGCAGCCAATGCCTTCGGAATGGGTGCGCTGAAATTCACCGTGATCGGCCGGATCGGCATGCAGCCTGCCTGGGCATTCTCGCGCTCGCAGCTCATCTCGGCCGTGAACGGCTGGCGCACCCTGAAAGTCCATGCGCCGCGCCTGCGTGCTGGTCATGCCGTTGGCCATCGCCACACCCCGGTCGTAGACCAGCGAGACCTCGGTTCCTGGCGTGAAGCGGCGCTGACATTGCAGCACGGCCAGAGTCGTGGTGGCCGTGCCTTCACCGGCTGCAGCATTCCCCTGTTCGGATCCACCGGCAGGCTGTTCACCCGACGCATACCGCAGGCCGGACAGGATGGCCTGGCGCCGTTCGCCCTCCACCAGGCGCGACCGGCACCTGCTCGCCCAGATCGGGCTGACGGCACCAGACATGCTGCTTCAGGCTGGCTATCGTGGCCGGTGCATCCAGGCGCAGCACGAACACCTGATCCTCTTCGATGGTGTCGCCTTCCCAGGGGCGGACCCGGTCGATGCGCGGCCCGCCTGTGTGGAACGCATGACGAGAGGACTTCAGCAGGACACCGGATGGCGTCCGGTAATCCGGCCGGGTGGACACCTGGCAGCGGACACCGGCAGGCAAGGGCGCCGGAAAGTCCTGCACCCATTCCTGAGGTCCGGTCCAGCGACCGCTGCCCAGGGGGCTGCCGGCTCCGATGACGATGCGTCCGGCTCTGGCATCCGGTAGCCCTGAACAGCTGAGCAGCACGGGGCTCTCGGCGCCGGCATCACCGAATCGGGCAGCCGGCGCGTCGAACTTCACCACCACCTGCCGCGGCCGGTACACCTCGCCCTGTGGCGAGACGCTGAGAATGGAAGGACGGGCAGGGGTGTTTTCTGTCGATTTTCCCGCCGTTCCGGCAGAGGTCTCCGCAGGCACGCCGGCCGCAATTCCCGTGACGGCCGCAGTGGCATCAGCCACATCCATGGTGCGAGCCGTCGCTGCCTCCGTGGTGCCGGCCTGCGCCGTCATCGCCTCGCTGGATGACGGATACAGCAGCGCCGCCATCAGCCCTGCCAGCGCCCAAGCTATGGCCGCGATGCGTGGCCCTCGGCCCGGCGTCCTCCCCGGGAAAGCGACGGGCAGGCAGGGAGGAGGGAACGGCTTGGACTTCATGGCATCGACCACGCAAAGGACGGTCTGCCGATGTTACGAAATGTAAGGCCTCCCGGTAAGCCGGGTTGGCGGAATTGAGACGTCCGGGGCGGCCCGAAAGGCAACACGGAATGAATTACCATTGAGGTTTCTGCCCGCCCCAAAACGGACATATTCCAATAACAGGTGGTCCCGGACCCATCACACAGACATCCCCATCGCCCAGCAAAGGCCCAAGCCATGGATACCATTGCCGTAGATCCCTATTACACGCTCATCGTCGCCACCCTGGTCCTGCTGGTGGGCCGGCTCATGGTCGACCGGATCAAGTTCCTGCAGGACTTCAACATTCCCGAGCCGGTGGCCGGCGGCCTGCTGGCGGCGGTCATCATCTACATCCTGCATGTCAGCACCGGTGTATCGTCTCGCCTTCGACAAGGGTCTGCAGGATTCGTCTCATGCTGATCTTCTTCTCGTCGATCGAGTCTCAGCGCCGACTTCTCCCGCCTCACGGCGGGCGGCGTCGGCCTGGTGCTCTTCCTGCTGGTGGTCAGCGCCTTCATCGTGGTCCAGAACGTCGTGGGTGTCGGTCTGGCGGGCGCGCTGGGCCTTGATCCCATCATCGGTCTGGTCACCGGCTCCATCACCCTCACGGGCGGTCACGGCACGGCCGGTGCCTGGGGCAAGGTACTGGAAGAACAGCACCACATCGTCGGCGCCACCGACCTGGGCATGGCCTCGGCCACCTTGGCCTGGTGCTGGGCGGCCTGATCGGCGGCCCCGTGGCCCGCAAGCTGGTCAACAAGATGGGCATGAAACCCAGCGCCAAGGCTGCACAGGCCCACGACACGGCCGATACCGCCATCGACGACGTGTTCGAGCATGCTCACCAGCGTCGCCTGATCACCGCCAATGCAGCGGTCGAGACCATGGCACTGTTTGCTGCCTGTCTGGCCTTCTCGGCCCTGATGACCACGCCGGAGGTCAAGAGCTTCCTGCCCTCGTGGTTCACGCTGCCGCAGTTCGTCTGGGCGCTGCTCTTCGGTGTGCTGCTGCGCAACTTCCTCACCTCGGCCTTCAAGGTCAACATGTTCGACCGCGCCATCGACGTGTTCGGCAACGCCTCGCTCAGCATCTTCCTGGGCATTGCGCTGCTCAACCTCAAGCTGTGGCAACTGCTTGACCTGGCGCTGCCGATGCTGATCATCCTGGCCGTGCAGACTGCCATCATGGCGCTCTATGCCTACTTCGCCACCTACCGCTTCATGGGCAAGGACTATGACGCGGCCGTGCTGGCCGCCGGTCACTGCGGCTTCGGTCTGGGTGCCACGCCCACCGCCGTGGCCAACATGCAGTCCGTCACCGAGCGTTTCGGCCCGTCGCACAAGGCCTTCCTGATCGTGCCGATGGTGGGTGCGTTCTTCATCGACTTCGTCAACGCCTTCATCCTGACCGGCTTCGTCAACTTCCTGGGCAAGTGACGGGCCATCCGCTGGCCGGGGGCTGATACCTCCGGCTCACGGCAAAAAGGCCGGGAACGATAGCTGTCGTTCCCGGCCTTTCTTCTTGGCATGGGCTGCAGCCAGAACAGCCTCCCTACTGCGCTGAAACGATGCACACCCCGAGACGCTCGGCCAGATCAGGGACCGCATCACAACAGGTTCCAGCCTCGTCCAGAAGCGGGCTGGATGCCCCGGACTGTACGAGGGCTCCGGCCTCGACCCGATCACCGAAGAGCACCAGCGCACGCGCCGAGTCGTCCTGTCGTAGATCCAGCTCAGCCCTTGGGCTGATGGACACTGCGTGTGAATGGCTTCGGCCCAGCGTCGCGTCAGCGGATAGGTATCCTTTTCCGTATCGATCAGCTGCCGGCGCGAGATGCCCAGCCGCCGCAGCGGAATGCTTGCCAGATCGACCAGCTGCAATGGCTGGCGCAGCGTCAGGGTGGAATGAACCTGCCGGATGAACCGCGCCCTGTCCAGGCTCTTGAAGCCCGGCACATGCGGGACATCATGGAACACCGTTTCCATCAGTGCACAGGGCAAGCGAGGCTCCCGCGTAAAGGATGGGGATGGGCTGTCCTTCGGCGTTGCAGATGGGGCTGAAACGGGCGTTGCCATGCACGCCCGGGATTGAATGCCGTGGCGCCATAATCCTCCAGGTGGACCCGATGCAAGATGCCGTCCACCGGCAGGATGATCATGGAAAGATCCAGACCCGCAGATGGAGCGGGGATATCGGCCGAAAGGAAACGACCGCCAGCCTCCTGCCCTCGGGGATGACAGCATCAACGGTCACACCGGGTTGTCGCTCAGCCATGGAGAACGCCCAGGACCTCGTCACGGGCAGCCGCGATGACCCGGTCGGGATCCGTGGCCAGAAGGTCCTGGGGACGCTTACCGCCCAGGAAACCATTGACGGACTGGAACCAGTAGGCCATGCCCCACCCATCCTTGTGTCCAGCAAGGATGCCGATGACATCGGCCAGTGCCTTCAGGGGCCGGAACCCCCGATCGGGGTCCAGGCCGAAGCCCGGAAAATAGTCGATACCCTTGTGGTGGATGGCGAAGATCTGCCCCTGACGCTTCCACTTGTTGGGTTGCGCGCTGGGGTTGCGCGGGCTGAATCCGGCCAGACTGGCCAGCTCCGTTGCACTCCAGCCAGTCACCACTGGCCAGCACCGCCTTGCGGGCCGCCACCAGCATGGCCGCTTCCCTCAGCAGCCGGGGTGAGGCCGGCGCAGGGGGAACCAGGGCCTCGGCCAGCCTCTGCATGGATGCCTGGTCCTGGCGTTGTGAGAGCGCCTCCAGCAGGAGGACGCCACATGCCCCCATGTTCTCGGCCAGCGACTGGAAGGCCTGGGGATCCAGCTGCCGGAAGGAGACCGCCAGTACCTGCTGTGCGTCGGACTTGCCGAGTTGATCGCGTACTTCCTGAGGGGTGCCTGCAACGGCGTAGAAGCCGGGGCGTTCGGCCACCATGTTCATGGAAAGCTTCCTTGCTGGATATCTTGATTATCCAATCCTATGCTAATCACCATATCCTTGCAAGCGCGTCTGGCGGCACGCTCATCGCAAAAGGCCGGAAACGACACCGTCGTCCCCGGCTTTTCTCGTGCGCCCAGCATGGGCGCACACTGCAGGTGCAAGTCCCGCCACCAGCTGGCCACAGTGAGTGAAGCGAAGCGCAACTGCACAAGGGCGACCGAGTGTGGAAGGAAGCGTGGAGCGTAATCTGCGGGCCGATGTACAAGAACCGGATACAAGGCGTTGCCGAGCAGGGCGAACGGGCATGTAACCGCGAAGCTCTTGTGGCCAAGGCGAGGTGACGTAAATCCGGCGGTCGTGCAGAGAAGGTGTGCGTTCTTACCTGGGGAGATCTCGCCTTATGCTCGAAAGGGCGACGGTGTCGAGCCGGAGCGAGAAGTCAGCAGAGGTCGTAGTAGCAGGACCAGCCCCATGATGGGACATGCAGGTCAGGGCGAAGGACCGAACGAGAGGATGTGTTGACAGGATCATGTCGATGTCAAAGGCCATGCATCAGAAGCCTGCATCGAGTGGGGCGACATGCAGTGAGTAGGGTGAAGCCCCGAGGGCGCATGTCGTGATGAAGCCTGCGGCCCGCGACATGACACCGAAGACACAGGGAGCAGGGGCTGCTCGATGCAGTTCTGGAAAGAGCCAACATGCAGCGGGCATGGAGGCGGGTGAAGGCCAATCGGGGAACGGCTGGTGTGGATGGTCTGGACATCGACCAGACAGCCCGGCAGCTCAAGACCGAATGGCCGCGAATCCGCGAAGCACTGTTGCAGGGGACGTACCGGCCCAGCCCGGTACGACGGGTCATGATTCCGAAGCCGGGAGGTGGACAGCGAGAGCTGGGCATCCCGACGGTAACGGACAGACTGATCCAGCAGGCACTGCTGCAGGTACTGCAGCCGAAGATTGATCCGGATTTCAGTGAACACAGCTACGGCTTTCGGCCGGGACGGCGTGCGCACGACGCGGTGTTGGCCGCGCAGTCGTACATCCAGTCCGGCAGGAAGATCGTGGTGGATGTCGATCTGGAGAAGTTCTTTGACCGGGTCAATCACGACATCCTGATGGATCGCGTCAGAAAGCGCATTGGAGATGATGGCGTATGCCGTCTGGTCCGGGCGTATCTGAACGCGGGAATCATGGATGGCGGCGTGGTCGTAGAGCGGCACGAGGGGACACCGCAAGGTGGGCCGCTGTCGCCGCTGCTGGCCAACCCTGCTGCTCGATGAGGGTGGACAAGGCGCTGGAGGCGCGCGGGCATTGTCGTTCGGTATGCCGACGACTGTAACGTATGGCGTGCACAGTCGTCGGGCAGGCGAACGGGTGATGCAGCTGTTGCGCCGGCTGTACGGCAGGCTGCATTTGCGGATCAACGAATCCAAGAGTGCGGTGGCCAGCGTCTTCACTGGCCGCAAGTTTCTGGGCTTCAGCTTCTGGATGGCTCCGAAAGGGGTCGTCAAACGGAGGGTGGCCCGGAAAGCTGTGATGGCCTTCAGGCAGCGTGTGCGCTGGCTGACCCGCCGCAGTGGCGGACGCAGCATACAGCAGGTGGTCGATGGGCTTCGCCCATTGCTGCTGGGATGGAGAGCCTATTTCAGACTGGCGCAAACGACAGGCGTCTGGCGAGAGCTGGATGAATGGATACGTCACCGGCTGCGGGCCATCCAGCTCAGGCAGTGGAAGCGGGACAAGACCATGTTCAGGGAGTTGTGCGCCATGGGCGCAAGCACGGAAGTGGCCCGGAAAGTGGCGGCAAACAGCCGGCGCTGGTGGCACAACAGTGCGATGCTGCTCAACAGCGTGCTGACCCTGTCATGGTTCGACAGTCTTGGCCTGCCCCGTCTGGCATCATCCTGAATGTCCTCTCGAACCGCCCGGTGCGGACCCGCATGCCGGGTGGTGTGGCAGGGGTGCAGCCCAGAGGGCTGCCCCTATCGCCGATGGTGGCGTGAGCCCCTCAGATGGGCAGACAGGTCCCGCAGTTCTCAGGGCACGGCCAGGACCGCGCAGTTGCACAGGTCATCGCTCTCGAAACGCGTGATGTCGCCAGCCGCCAGGCCCGGCACCGGGAAGAGGCGCACCGTCAGCGGCTTGTTCAGCCGGAAGGCCATCGTGCCCGTGTCGCGCATGATGGCGGCGATCTTCTCGGGCCGGGGTGTCGCCGGCAATGGGGAACCGTATCCAGCCCGATGCCGCAGACGGCGCTGTAGGTGAGCAGGGCGCGGATGTCGAACTGGCCGGCGCGCGTGGCGGCGGCCAGGCCCTCATCTTCAGTCACGGCCAGCATCAGCCCCGAGAAGCCCACGGCTTCGACATCCTTCACGGACTTGAAGAGCCGCGTGAGCAGGGCCGAGGCCTCCACCAGTGCCGGCAGCGCCAAAGTAGGGCACACCCAGCAGGCGATAGACCTCCACCATCGACGTGCAGTTCTTGGACGGAGCCGCCGACGTGTCCATGCCGGCGTAGGTCCAACCGGCATCCAGCGGCGTGGCCCGGACAATGCGCTGGACCGCATCCACGTGGTGTTGCAGCGCCTCACGCATCACGTCCAGGGCCTGCGCCATGCGTTCGGCGTGCTCGGCCTGGGGCAGCGTGCGCAGCGCGGCGGCCAGCAGGTCCGGCGTTTCCAGACCCACTACCAGGCAGTTGCCCCGTTCGCTGCGGTGATAGCCCGCCGGGAAGTACGGGATGAGCGGTGCGCAGTTGAAGTTGACCGTGAAGTTGAAATTGCCTTCGCCACGCGGCGTGATGCGGGCAATCTCCTGCATGGCCTCCACGCAACGCAGGATCTGCGCATTGTCCAGCAGCCCGTCGGCGTTGGCCTCGATGTTGACGCAGGCGTTGGAGAGGTCGCCATGGTCACGGATCAGCCCCGGCAGCAGGGCGATCTCCTGAGGCGTGCGCGCCTCGCCAATGGCAAGCGGATGCGCAGCCCGTTCAGGTTCAGCTGCATGAGGATGTCCCGGATCGTGGCCAGCCCCTGGCTGGCTGCTTCCAGGCTGGACGTGTCCAGATACTCCCCGAACGGGTTGGCCACAATGCGCACCGACTGCACCGTGTACCCCCCTTGCTGGAAGGCAGCTGCCAACTGGTCGCACTGGCGCTTGGCCTCGGCCAGCACCGACGGCCAGGTCTGCGCATCGGACGACAGGGTGGCGAAGGCGGTGATGGCGCGGACGCGGCACAGCTCAGGTGACTGAAGCGATACGGTGGTCATGAAGAATCCCGGCGATGGATGAAGGAACAATGGACACGACGGCAGGCAGACGCAGCGTCACGGGCCCGAAGCAACCGGTGTCGGAACGCACGGCCTGACATCAAGCCTCGAACGGCAGGAATCAGGATATGGCTGACGTGCTCCGGCTGTCGCCGATTATTCCATGCCGACCATCACCCGCCAAACCACCCCACCACCACGTCCAGCCCTCCCTTGCGCACAGACCAGGTGGCTTTCTCCCGCACCACCGGCTTGGCGTGGTAGCCCACGGACAGGCCGGCCACGGCCATCATGCCCAGGTCGTTGGCGCCGTCGCCGATGGCGATGGCCTGGCTGGGCGGGCAGCCGATGTCCCTGGCAGCACTGCTGCACGGCACGGGCCTTGAAGGCGCCATCGACGATGGGGACCCAGCACGCGGCCGGTCAGGCGCTGGTTGGCAATGTCGAACTGGTTGGCGAAGGCGTAGTCGAAGCCCAGCCGTTCCTTCCAGGCGTTCGGTGAAGTGGGTGAAGCCGCCGGAGACAAGCATCGTCTTCAGACCCAGCAGCCTTGGCCGCCGCCAGCAGCGTCTCGGCGCCCGGCGACAGGTGCAGGCGTTCCTGGTAGACCCGCTCGATGAGGTCTTCACCCACGCCTTTCAGCAGTGCCATGCGGCGGGTGAGGCTCTCGGAAAAGTCCTTGATCTCGCCCCCGCATGGCGGCTTCGGTGATGGCGGCGACTTCGGCCTTCAGGCCCGCCATGTCGGCGATCTCGTCCAGCGTCTCCATGGTGACGAGGGTGGAATCCATGTCGATGGCCAGCAGCCGGAAAGTCCGCCAGGCGCAGGCCGTTGGGCACGTTGGCGGCATCGACGCCGAAGCGTTCGGCCCAGTCGTCGAAGACGGCCGGGGACTCGGGGCTCGGCGCGCCAGCGTGCCAGGCCGGGTGCCGGGTGCTCGACGGGCGCTTGCTGCAGCTGCGCGCTGATGGCGTTGATGGTCTCGGTGTCCAGGGCAGGCTGTTTCTGGACGATGATCTGTTTGCCGGCGTGGTTCGCGAGAGGGTCCGAATGAGCGTTGTTCCTATGGTTCATGAACGAACCATCTTTCCTTTCTTCTTGCCGGCCTTCCTGTCGGATGCCGTTCCCGCAGGCACCGACGGAGCCGCGGACGGCTCAGCCGCCGCCTTGGGCAGCAGCGCCTGCAGGGATGCTGCGCAGCGTCTGGATGCGCTCAGCGGTGTCCTTGCTGGCCACCTTGACGCGCAGGCGATCCTGACCGGCAAAGCTGGTGTCGCGCCGAGCCTGGGCAAAGGCCAGGATCTGCGTGGGAGGCGTGCGTGGTTCGGGGTCGAACTGCAGCAGGATGCCGTCGCTGTCCGCATCGATCTTGGCCAGGCCGATCTCGGTGGCCATCAGGCGCAGGCGGTGGCTCTCGATGAGGGTCTGAGCGGCTTCGGGCAGCTTGCCAAACCGGTCGATGAGCTCCTCGCGCAGCTGCGAGGAGTTCCACGCTGTCGCGTGCATTGGCCAGCCGCTTGTAGAGGATGAGCCGCTCGTGCACGTCGGGGCAGTAGTCGTCGGGCAGCAGGGCTGGTGCATGCAGCTTGATTTCCGGCACGTGGGCCAGCGTGGCGGCCAGATCGGGCTCACGGCCGGATTTCAGCGCCTCGACGGCCTGCTGCAGCATGTCGGTGTAGAGCGAGAAGCCCACTTCCTGCATCTCGCCGGACTGGTTGTCGCCCAGCACTTCGCCCGCACCGCGGATTTCCAGGTCGTGCATGGACAGGAAGAAGCCGGCCCCCAGTTCTTCCATCATCTGGATGGCTTCCAGACGCTTGGTGGCGTCCTTGGTGATGGCTTCCTCGTCGGGAATCAGCAGGTAGGCGTAAGCCTGATGGTGCGACCGGCCCACGCGCCCGCGCAACTGATGCAGCTGCGCCAGGCCGAACTTGTCGGCACGGTGCATGATGATGGTGTTGGCCGTGGGAACGTCAATGCCGGTCTCGATGATGGTGGTGCACAGCAGCACGTTGAAGCGCTGCTGGTGGAAGTCGCGCATCACCCGTTCCAGCTCGCGTTCGGGCATCTGGCCATGGGCCACCTCGATGCGCGCCTCGGGGAACCAGCTCGGCCAGCATCTGCCGACGGTTCTCGATGGTGCCCACCTCGTTGTGCAGGAAGTAGACCTGGCCGCCGCGCTTGAGTTCACGCAGCATGGCCTCGCGGATGGTGCCGGCGGTTTCCTTTGCGCACGAAAGGTGCGGATGGCCAGACGCTTCTGCGGCGCGGTAGCGATGACGGAGAAGTCGCGGATGCCCTCCAGGCTCATGGCCAGCGTGCGTGGGATGGGCGTGGCGGTGAGCGTGAGCACGTCGATCTCGGCGCGCAGGTTCTTCAGCGCCTCTTTCTGGCGCACGCCGAAGCGGTGCTCCTCGTCGATGATCACCAGACCCAGGTCGCGGAACTTCACGTCCTTGGACAGCAGCTTGTGGGTTCCGATGACGATGTCGATCTTGCCGCTCTCGATGCCTTCCAGGGTGTTGCGGGTGGACTTGGCCGTTCCGAAGCGGGACAGTTCGGCCACGTTCAGCGGGAAGCTGGAGAAGCGGTCGTTGAAGGTCTGGAAATGCTGCTCGGCCAGTAGCGTGGTGGGAGTGAGCACGGCCACCTGGCGGCCGGTGCTGGCGGCCACGTAGGCAGCGCGCAGGGCCACCTCGGTCTTGCCGAAGCCCACGTCGCCACAGACCAGGCGGTCCATCGGCTTGGGGGCAATCAGATCCTGCACGACGGCATGGATGGCGGCCTGCTGGTCAGGGGTTTTCCTCGAAAGCCGAAGCCTTCGGCAAAGGCCGCATAGCCGGCCGGGTCGAACTTGAAGGCATGTCCGGGTCGGGCGGCGCGGCGAGCGTAGAGATCCAACAGTTCGACGGCGGTGTCGCGCGCCTTCTCGGCTGCCTTGCGGCGCGCCTTGTCCCACTGGCCGGAGCCCAGCGTGTGCAGCGGGGCATTCTCGGGGGCGGCGCCCGAGTAGCGGCCGATGAGGTGCAGCATGGCCACCGGCACGTACAGCGTGGCATCGTTGGCGTAGGACAGGTGCAGGAATTCGGCCGCGCCTTCACCCAGGTCGATGTTGACCAGCCCCATGTAGCGGCCGATGCCATGCTGGGCATGGACGACCGGGATCGCCAGGCTTGAGTTCGGACAGGTCGCGGATCAGGGTATCGACCTGGGTGGTCTGGCCCTTGTTGCGCTTGCCCCTGGCGCACGAAGGAGGGAACAGCTCGCTTTCGGTGATGACCAGCAGCGTACCGTCCACAAGGCGGAAGCCCCGTTGCAACGGACCGACAGTGAGCACCACGGTGGCGTCGGTGGCCATCGCGGTCTGCCAGTCTTCGGCCGTGGCCATCTTCAGGCCGGATTCGGCAAAGAGTTCCTGCAGCGTCTCGCGCCGGCCCAGCGACTCGGCAATGATCAGGCGCTTCTCGGCGGTGCCAGCCACAAGGGCGGGCGCATCCAGCATGTTGCGCAGGGCGCCGATGGGATCGTCCTGACGGCGGTTGACCGCCACGTTGGGCACGGCAACAGCATGGACGCCGCGTGTGCGCCCGCCGTCAGCCCCGGATTCACTTGATTCGGTACCTGCGGCGCTCTTGGGAGCGTCATCGCCGGGGCTAGCGGCATCTGTGCGCGCGTCATTTGATGCACCCTCTGCAGTCTCACTGACGGGGGCTTGCGTGTCGGCACCGTCTGCGGGACCTGCCGCAATGCCCCGTGCATCGGCCGAGACGGTGGGCAGCGAGAAACGCGCAAAGGCCTGGCTGCGCACGAAGAACTGCTCGGGCGTGAGAAACAGTTCATCCGGCGTGAGCGCCGGGCGCTCGGCGTCGTGGCCGATGAAATCGAAGCGCTGGCGGGCATCCGCGCGAAAGGCCTGCAGCTGGCCCTGCACGTCGCCATGCAGGATGATCTCGGCATCTTCAGGCAGGTAATCGAAGAGGGTGGCCGTCTCGTCGAAGAACAGCGGCAGGTAGTATTCGATGCCGCTGGCGGTGACACCGTTGCCGATGTCCCGGTACAGGGCCACGCGCGAGGGATCGCCGTCGAAGCGCTCGCGCCAGCGGCCCCGGAAGGCCGAGCGTGCCGCTTCGTCCAGCGGGAACTCGCGGCCGGGCAGCAGCTTGACGGCCTTGACCGGATACAGGCTGCGCTGGGTGTCGGGGTCGAAGGTGCGCAGGCTGTCCAGTTCGTCGTCGAAGAGGTCCAGCCGATAGGGCAGCGGGGAGCCCATCGGGAACAGGTCGATGAGGCCGCCGCGTACCGTGTATTCACCGGGACGCAGCACCTGCTCGACGTGCTCGTAACCCTGCCAGCGTGAGCTGGGCCTTCAGGGCAGCTTCGTCCAGCTTCATGCCCTGCGAGAACTGGAAGGTGCGCGAGGCTAGCCACGAGGGCGGCGCCAGCCGGTGCGCGGCCGTGCTGGCAGCCACCAGCAGCACGTCCAGCTTGCGCCCCTGCAGGCGATACAGGGCGGAAAGGCGCTCGGAGACCAGATCCTGGTGCGGGTGAAAAGACTGTCGTAGGGCAGGGTTTCCCAGTCGGGCAGCCGGGCGATGGCCAATGAGGGCGCGAACCAGGCGATTTCTGCGGCAAGACGGCTGCAGTCGGCCGGCTGCGCGCATACAATGACGCGGGTCTTTCCCGTGACGGGTGGTCTTTCGGTGGGGTCGTCGTGTGCAGCCGATGCAGCGGTGGCGTTTTCCGGTGCAAGGCGCTGAGCCAGCAGCCAGGCATCCGAAGAGCCGAAGCCGGCGGGAAGACGATGGATGGGAGCGGTCAAGATGGCGAACCTGTCGTCGCGGTCGAAGGCATGGGGTGAACGGCCACGCCTGAAAAAGGCAAGCCGAGCATGACATGCCCGAAAAAGGAAGAATATGAGCGGACAGCCTGCTATTTTAACGACTGACGCGATGGTTCGAGGGTCGGCATGATGAACAAGAGCGCCATGCGCAAACAGGTCCAGGCAGAGGAGGCCACACCGGTGGCGCGGCACTTCGTGCTGATTCCGGCCGCCGGAAGCGGCAGCCGCTTTGGTGCCAAGGTGCCCAAGCAGTACCTGGAGCTGGGCGGCGGACGCACGGTACTGGAATGCACGGTGGCCGTCTTTCTGGCCGAACCCTGGATCAGCCGCGTGATCGTGGTGGTGCAGGCCGATGATCCGCTGGTGATGCGCCTGCCGGGGACTGCGCCATCCGAAGGTGCTGCTGGTGCGACGCGGCGGCCAGACCCGCCGGGACACGGTGCTCAATGGCCTGACGGCGCTGGCACAGCGCGGCATGATCGAAAGCCCACGACTGGGTGCATGTGCACGATGCAGCACGCCCGGGCATCGATTCGGCCAGCCTGCAGCGGCTGGCAGCCCTACCTGGAATACGAACCCTGCGGGGCGCTCCTGTGTGCCCGTCACCGATACGGTCAAGCGCATCGACAGTCGGGCCTCGCTGGCAGCCAACAACGAGTACCGCTCGGGCGGCACGGTGGACCGCAGCCGGCTGTGGCTGGCGCAGACGCCGCAGACCTTCCGCTTCGCTGCACTCCGGAAGGCGCTGGAGGCGCACCCGAACGTGACCGACGAGGCCGGTGCCATCGAGGCCGAGGGTGGCCGGCCACGCATGGTGGCCGGCACGCGCCGCAACCTGAAGATCACCACACCGGAAGACCTGATCATGCTGCGCATCCTGCTGGGCATGAAGCCTGCGGACGTGGAGTGATCGCTCTTTCTTCAATCACTTTTCAAGTCCGATGACTGCCAAACCGCACACCCCGAATTCCGGCACGTCCCAGCCGCCCCGACCACGCATCAGGCTCGGCCCCCAGACAGGCCATGCCCCCCAGGGCGTCGACCTCCCGCCCGAGATCCCGTTCCGGATCGGGCAGGGGTATGACCTGCATGTGCTGGTGGAAGGGCGGCCGCTGATCATCGGCGGCGTGCATGTGGAGCACCCTCTGGGCCTGGCCGGCCATTCGGATGCCGACGTGCTGGCCCACGCGATCACCGACGCCCTGCTGGGTGCAGCCGGTCTGGGTGACATCGGCCATCACTTTCCGGATACCGACCCGGCCTTCAAGGGGGCCGACAGCATGGTGCTGCTGAAGGAAGCCATGGCGGCCGTGCGCGCACGGGGCTGGCGACTGGGCAACATCGATGCGACGATCATTGCCCAGCAACCGAAGATGAAACCCTGGCTGCCGGGCATGATCACCGCGCTTTCGGCAGCCATTGGCTGCCATCCGGCGCAGATCAACGTGAAGGCGAAGACGAACGAGAAGGTCGGGACCGTCGGCCGTTGCGAGTCGATTGCGGCGCTTGCATCAGCTCTGCTGGTGCGCTGACCGGATCCAGCGTATCGATGAACGTCTCGCGTGCGGCGACCTTGGCGGAATCGAGGTCGCGCAGCACGACGCGGATGCGCAGGCCACCACCAGAGGCGTTCTCGATGATCATGCCGCCACGGGTGCGGCGCGCCAGCTCGCGCCACGATGGCCAGGCCCAGGCCGGAGCCGCCGATGACGCTGCGCTCGGTGTCCAGCCGGGCAAACGGGCGCGCCAGCTTGGACAGCGAGGCCTCGGGCACACCGGGGCCGTGGTCACGGAAGATGAGTTCGACGCCCTTTTCATGGCGACGGCCGATGATGTCGATGCGCACATTGCGCTCGCCCGGCGTGGCCGCGTACTTGATGGCGTTCTCGAAGACGTTGCTGAGGATGCGCTCCAGCAGCACCGGATTGCCCTGCCAGGTCAGGCCGTGCTCGACCCGCTTGAAGACCGACAGCAGCCCCGCGGCGCGCTCGCGGCTGTAGAGCCGCAGGAACTGCGAGAACACGTCGTTGATGTCGACGACCTCGACGGTGCGCTCCAGCGGGCTGGCGAATTCGACGAACTGATGGACGATGGAGTCGATGCGCTCGATCTCCTCGATCATGGACGCCTGGGGCCGCATCGGGCAGGGCGCTCATCTCCACTTCCAGGCGCAGCCGGGTGAGCGGGGTGCGCACGTCATGCGAGACGCCGGCCAGCACGATGGCGCGGTCGGCATCCATGGCCTGCAGGTCGCCCGCCAGCTCGTTGAAGCGGCGGTTGAGCATGGCGATCTCGGGCGGGCCGCTTTCACTGAGCCGGGGCGGAGGCTCGCCCCGCGAGAGGCGATCGATGGAGCGGGCCAGGTTGGCCAGCGGCCGGTTGACGAGCCGGCTGATGAGCAGGCCACCGATCATGGCCAGCAGCACGCCAATGGCAAAGGCCACCATTTCGGTGCGGCTGCCCGTCATGGGAAGGACAAGCCGTTCCGGCTCGGCAATGAGCCAGTAGCGCTCGTCGTCGATGTCGAAGCTGACCCACAGCGCATGCACGCCGTTGACGCGGCCGGCCAGCGTGGTGGGGTTGCCCAGCCGCTTCGTCAGCTGACGCTCGACCTCGACACCCAGTTTCTGGTTGGGGTAGGGCTCGACGCGGTCGGCATCGCTGCGTGGATAGACGCGCAGGCCCTGGTTGCTGGCCATGGCCTGCAGCAGGGCTTCACGGTCGCTTCCCCGGGTGTGCACGAGTGCGGTGCGTGCCAGGTTGATGGCCGATGCCATTTCCCAGGCAAAGCGGCTGGCCTGCGGGGGCTGCTCGAAGGCGCGGTAGAGTTGGTACCAGGCGCCCAGGCTGATGGCCAGCAGCAGGCTGATCAGCGCAAAGGTGCGCCAGAACAGACTCAGTCTCAAGCCTCGATCCTTTCAAGGTCTGGTGTTGCGAGGGACCTCAGGCAGGCACGAAGACGTAGCCCACGCCCCAGACCGTCTGGATGAAGCGCGGGTTCTGCGGATCGGGCTCGATGAGCTTGCGAAGGCGGGAGATCTGCACGTCCAGGCTGCGGTCGAAGGCGCCGTATTCACGCCCACGGGCCAGCAGCATGAGCTTTTCGCGCGACAGCGGGATGCGCGGGTGGCGCACCAGCACCTTCAGCACCGAGAACTCGCCAGTGGTGAGGTTGAGGCGCACGCCGTCACGCGACAGGGTGCGGGTGCCCAGGTCGAACACGAAGGGGCCGAACGAGACCGCGCCGATGTCGTGCATGGCGCCGCCCGGAGTGTCGTTGGGGATCTGGCGACGCAGCACGGCATGAACCCTGGCCACCAGTTCCCTGGGGTTGAAGGGTTTCTGCATGTAGTCGTCCGCGCCCATTTCCAGGCCGATGATGCGGTCGACATCGTCACCCTTGGCGGTGAGCATGATGATGGGGGTGCGGTCGTTCGCGGCGCGCAGCCTGCGGATGATCGACAGCCCATCCTCGCCAGGAAGCATTTGGTCAAGGATGATCAAATCGAAGCTCTCACGCTGCATGAGCCGGTTCAGCGATGCCGAATCGGCTGCGAGTGTGACCTCGAACTGTTGCTCGGTGAGATACCGATTGAGCAAGTCCCGCAATTTGGCGTCGTCATCGACGACAACAAGTTTCCTGACGCTGGTGTTCATTTTCCGATGATATCGGGTTCCATTACCCGCTGATCAGTGTAGAGGCTTCCGGTTGCGATGATCCTTGTTCTATCGGCAAAGTTTTACCGATAGTTACATGAAATGTAACCCCGGGGTTCGTGGCAATTCTAAAACAGCGTTAGATTGCGTTAAACCCATGACCGCTGGCGACATCCTGAAACAGCCGGTCTTGACCCGGGAAAGCATCGTTCATCTTCCGTCGGACACGTGTCAAAACCCCCTTGAAGGAGCGCGTGGAATGCTGAATTTGTTTCAAAATTCCACGTGTGAACCAAGCCTTGTCATTCTTGGCGACATTTTGCGCTGTTTACTGAAACCGTCGGGTTACTTGCCAGCTGCGGAGGCCCTTCGGAGGGCCTGGCAGCCGGAAAGGGCGTCGGGGTCGTCGCCATTCACCCCGATATGACGCAAAGTGTAATCGGTCACAGCGCCTTGCTGCGCCGGTGTGCCTGACACTCTGCAAGGAAGTGCGCGGCCATCCTGCAAACATGACAATCGTCAGGAAGATCGGCGCCCTGGGCGTGCCGCGTGGTTCACGCCCCCCATCTGCGCCCCCGGCAGGCAGGACAGGCAATAGAATCGAGCCCATGAAACCCTTGAGTCTGGCCCCTGTCCATCGAATGGGACGATTGCACCGTGGCGCTGGCCGGCGCCGGCATCGACCACGGTACCGAAAGCACCGCCATCGAACTGAGCGCCCGCACGCTGCTGGACGCCAGCGGTGGCCCGCAGGCCTCGCGCGATGCGCTGGCCCTGGTGCAGCAGGCGCTCCGGCAGGCCGGTCGCCGGCTGGATGAGGTCGAGCGCTTCTACGTGAACGTGGGGCCGGGCGCCTTCACCTCGCTGCGCATTGCCGTGGGGCTCGTGCAGGGCCTGGCGCTGCCGGGTAACCGCCCCGTGGGTGCCATCGGCTCTCTGCAGGCGCTGACGGCCACGGTGCCGGACTGGCGCTTCCCGCTGGCCGCCCCGGATGCGAACGACGGTCCGTCATCCGGTCGCCCGTCGTCGATCGGCTTTCCGCGAGGGGCGGCCGAGGGCTTCCTCGGGGCAGGACGGCCACGCCAGCGCAGACACGCTGCCCTGGCTGCTCTGTTCCGCGCTGGATGCGCGGATGGGCGAGTGCTATTACGCCGCCTTTCTGTGTCGTGCCGGCCATTGGCCCCAGCCCGCGCTGCCGCCCGCAGTCGGCAAGGCCGATGACGCCGCCGTGGCCTTCGAGGCGCTGCGTGCCGACAGCTGACGGCCGAAGGCAGGATCAGTGCGGTCCACCTGGCCGGGGGCGGTTTTGGCCCGGACTTCGAGCCGCTGCGTGCCTGGGCCATGGAAGTGGGGCAGGATGCGGCACTGGCGGCCGAACGACGCCCTGGCGCACGCGCACTGCTGGCCGTGGCCGATGTGCCGGATGCCCCGGCGCTGATGGCAGCCCGGGACGTGCGCCCCCTGTACGTGCGCGACCGCGTGGCACTGGACCGGGACGAGCAGCGCCAGCTGGCGGCGGCCAAGCTGGCCGCTCAGCCCGCTGGCCGATGAGTGCGCCCCTCATGGATCTGTCGACGATCGGCTTTCGGCCGATGACGGAAGCCGACCTGCCGGCGGTGGATGCCATCGAGCAGGCCGTGCAGCCCTATCCGTGGCGGATCAGCCAGTTTGCCGATTCGCTGAAGGCCGGGCATCAGGCCTGGGTCTTCACCGAGGCCGGGCAGCCCTTCGGCTACGCCGTGCTGCTGGCTGCGCTGGACGAGGTGGAACTGCTGACCCTGGCCCTGGCGCGGAGCCATCAGGGGCGCGGGCTGGGCCAGCATTGCCTGGGCTGGCTGCAGGCACAGGTACGGCAGCAGGGCGGACGCAGCCTGTTTCTGGAGGTGGCGACCGCCAATGCGCCAGCGCTGGCGCTCTATCAGCGCATGGGCTTCGAGACGCTGGGACGGCGTCGCAACTACTATCGCGCCGCCGACGGTCGCCACGACGACGCCTGGGTGATGCGCTGCCCCCTTGAGCCAACGAAATGACGGAAGATACGGTCGCGATGCCGGACGATGCCTCCACGAAGGACGATGCCGTGCTGGCTGCACGTCGGCGCCGCGCATGGGCTGCGCTGGGCCTGGGGCCGTTGTGGCTGCCGCGTGCCGGGGCCTTGCCCGGCGTGCCACACATCACGCACGTTACCCATGCAGATCCGCAGGCTGCGCCAGAGGCTGAGGGCAGGGGCCTTCGACGCCTCCCGATCCGATGCCGGCGTCGACGACGTCCATGCCAGCGACGCCTGGAAAGCGCGCGAAGCATCTGCGGACACGGTGGCCATGATGGGAGAGTCTCCCGCGCCTTCTGTCCATTCCACGCCTTCTGTCAGTTCTTCTTCCGGAATCCACGAACCGGTTACCACGGCTGACCCAACAGCCGCGACTGGAGGCCTTTACCAGGGATCTGCTGACGTTGCGTCCAGCGTGCGCAAGTCCGATGACACCGTGGCTGAGGGAGGCCCCGAGCCCGGGCACCCGGCCTGGGCAGACGACGTGCCGCTGGAGAGCTGGGGCGGCGAGCCCTGGATGGAAGACGCGGACTGGTTGCCCGAGCCGATGCTGCCCGCCGAGCCCGAATCCCGCACCGGTGTCGCTTCCGGACCTGCCACCGGCGCAGCGCTGGATCCGGCTGCGCGAGGAGGTGGACGGATGCCGTCGCTGCCGTCTGGCCGAGACGCGCACGAACACGGTGTTCGGGCGTGGACGCCCGCAGCAGGCCCGCTGGATGCTGATCGGTGAAGGCCCGGGGGCCGAGGAGGACAAGCAGGGCGAGGCCTTCGTGGGCCAGGCCGGCAAGCTGCTGGACGCGATGCTGGATGCGGCCGGCATCGATCCTGCCGCGGACGTGTTCATCGCCAACGTGCTGAAGTGTCGCCCGCCCAACAACCGGAACCCGGAACCCGACGAGGTGGCGGCCTGCGAGGGCTACCTGTACGAGCAGATCCGGCTGGTTCAGCCGGACTGCATCCTGCTGCTGGGGCGCTTCGCGGCGCAGAGCGTGCTGCATTCCGAGCTGCAGATCGGCCGACTGCGCAACAAGCTGCACCACATCACGCTGGACGGCCGACAGGTACCGGTGGTGGTCACCTATCACCCGGCCTATCTGCTGCGCAACCAGCGCGACAAGCTGAAAGGCTGGGAAGACCTGTGCCTGGCGCTGTCGGCGATGGAGGCTGGGACACCCGGCGCACGGCCAGCTGATCGGCCGCCGGAGGCAGGGCCTCCGGCGCGCGGGGAGCATCCTCAATGCGGCGTTGGAATGTTGCCGTGGCGAGGATCCTCGCCGATATGCACCTCGCTGTCGAAGCGGCGCTGGTTGCGCCGGTGCCAGAGGATCACCAGCAGCATGACGCTGGCCACTGCCAGACCGAAGAGCACGGCCACGGTGTTGATGGGCAGGTCCAGCCACAGCATCAGCGCGTAGAACGACAGCATCACCAGGATGTTGAGGTTCTCGTTGAAGTTCTGCACGGCGATGGAGTTGCCGGCGCTCATCACCACGTAGCCGCGGTGCTGCAGCAGCGCATTCATGGGCACCACGAAGAAGCCCGACAGGATGCCGATGACCAGCAGCACGAGCATGGCCATGGCCTCGTTGTGGACGATGGTCATGAGCATGATGGCAAAGCCCATGGCCACGCCCAGCGGCAGCACGCGCAGCGAGCGGCGCAGTGGCACCCAGCTGGCAGCCAGCACGGCGCCCAGCGCCACGCCCAGGGCCACGACGCCCTGCAGGCGGGTGGCCTGATCCAGCCGCATGTCGAGCTGATGCTCGGCCCATTTCAACACCAGGAACTGCAGCGAGGCACCGGCCCCCCAGAAGAGCGTGGTGACGGCCAGCGCGATCTGGCCCAGCGGATCACGCCAGAGGGTGAGGTTGCAGTGCCAGAAGATGCGCAGCAGCGTGAACGGGTTGGAAGTGCGGCCCGGGTAGCGGGCCCCCGTGTCGGGGATGCGCAGGTTGAAGATTGCAGCCAGCGCATAGATGCCGATGGTGACCACCACGGCAGCCTCGGCCGGGGTGTCGATGTGGGTATCGATGAAGGGCAGGTCGAACGACAGCAGCCAGGGCGCCACGTGGGGCGAGATCAGCACGCCGCCCAGCACGGTCCCCAGGATGATGGACGCGACGGTGGTTCCCTCGATCCAGCCATTGGCTGCCACCAGCTTGTCGGGCGGCAGCAGCTCGGTCAGGATGCCGTACTTGGCCGGCGAATAGGCCGCAGCACCGAAGCCCACCAGCGCGTAGGCCATCAGCGGCGGCAGCATGCCCAGCAGCAGGATGCAGCCCACCAGCTTGATGGCGTTGGTCAGGAACATCACGCGGCCCTTGGGAATGGAGTCGGCAAAGGCGCCGACGAAGGGGGCCAGCATGACGTAGGAGACGACGAAGACCAGCTTCAGGAAGGGGATCAGCCAGTCGGCCGACTGTGCCTCGCGCAACAGGGCGATGGCGGCAATCAGCAGCGCGTTGTCGGCCAGCGACGACAGGAACTGCGCTGCCATGATGGTGTAGAAACCGGGTTTCATCCGGACGTTTCCATTCCAGTCAGTTTGTATGGGCACAGTGTGCCGTAGTTCCTGCCACGGTCACTGCACGTGGTGGCGATGATACCCGCAACATCGCCATGGCCGGGCAGCGCTTCGTAACACGCTCTATCATCACCACCATGCCTAGATCATTGACTGCAAGCGTCTCGCCCTCGGCGATGGCGCACAACCTGGCGTCGGATACGCCGCCAGGTCCAAGAGAACCGCCCGGATGGCCATGCCCAGGCCGATACCCGCCTGTGGGCGGTGGTGAAGGCCGACGCCTACGGCCACGGCCCGGCCAACGCGCTGACCGGGCTTTGCCGAGGCCGACGGCATGGCCCCTGCTGGAATTCGAGGCGGCTGACTGGCTGCGCCGACACGGCTGGACCAAACCGATCCTGATGCTGGAAGGCGCCTTTCGATGCCACGGACGTGGCGCAGGCCGCCGCGCAGGGGCTGACGCTGGCCATCCACCAGCCGCGCCACCTGCAGTGGCTGGCTGCCCACGACGGGCCGCCGGTGGATGTGTACCTGAAGCTGAACACGGGCCTGAACCGGCTGGGGCTCAAGCCCGATGACGTGGACGCCTATCTGACCCAGGTGCTGGCCACGCCGGGCGTGCGGCTTCGCGGCATGATGACGCACTTTGCCAATGCCGACACCCCGGGCGGAGCCCTCCAGCCGCTGGCCACCTTCGATGCCGTGGCACGTGCCGTGCAGGCCCGGCTGCCGGCCGGGCAGACGCTGGAACACTGCGTGGCCAATTCGGCCGCGCTCTTCACGCTGCCCCAGGCCTATCGTGCCTGGGCGCGTCCGGGCATCGCCCTGTACGGTGCCAGCCCCTTTGCCGGGCAGAGCGCCGCGTCGCTGGGAGCTGCGCCCCGCCATGCAGCTGACCGGCACCGTGCTGGGCGTGCAGACAGCTGACGCCGGGCGAGGCCACCGGTTACGGCAGCCTCTTCGTGGCCGAGCAGCCGCTGCGGGTCGGGCATCGTCGATTGCGGCTATGCGGACGGCTACCCACGGGTGGCCCCCACGGGTACCCCGGTCGTGGTGGATGGCGTGCGCACCCGCACGCTGGGCCGGGTATCGATGGACATGCTGGCCGTGGACCTGACGCCGATTCCCGACGCGGGGACCCGGCACCCCGGTGGAGCTGTGGGGCGATGCGGTCTCGATCGACGAGGTGGCCGAGTCCGCCGGCACGCTGGGCTATGAGCTGATGTGTGCGGTGGCACCCGTGTGCGCCGTCGGGTGGTCTGAACATGGCAACGGCCAAGACCCAGTTCGTCTGCCGTGAATGCGGCAACACCACGGCGAAGTGGCTGGGACAGTGCCCGGCCTGCCAGGCCTGGAACACGCTGGAAGAGTTCCGTCTGCCCAAAGAAAGGATGCCGGTGGCCGACGCCCGACGACGGGCATGCTGGCCGAGACCTCGTCGATTGCCCTGCTGTCGGAGGTGCCGGTGGACACGGTGCCCCGACTGCCGACCGGGCTGGCTGAGTTCGACCGCGTGCTGGGCGGCGGCATGGTGCCCGGTTCGGTCGTGCTGATCGGGGGCGATCCCGGGCATCGGCAAGTCCACGCTGCTGCTGCAGGCGCTGGCACTGATGTCGCAGAACCAGCGGGTGCTGTACGTGAGCGGCGAAGAGTCGCTGGCACAGGGTGGCCTTGCGCGGCGCACGCCTGGGCATTGACGGCTCGACGCTGCCGATGCTGGCCGAGGTGTCGCTGGCCCACATCACCCAGGCCATCGAGCAGGTCAAGCCGGCCGTGGTGGTCATCGACTCCATCCAGACGATGATGAGCGACGACCTGCAGTCCGCCCCCGGCAGCGTCTCGCAGGTGCGCGACTGCGCCGCGCAGCTCACCCGGCTGGCCAAGCAGCAGGGCGTGGCGGTGGTGATGATCGGCCACGTGACCAAGGAAGGGGCGCTGGCCGGGCCACGCATCCTGGAGCACATGGTCGACACGGTGCTGTACTTCGAGGGCGACAGCCACTCCACCTACCGGCTGATCCGCGCCATCAAGAACCGCTTCGGGGCCGTGAACGAGCTGGGCGTGTTCGGCATGACCGACCGGGGGCTGAAAGGCCGTCACCAACCCGTCGGCGCTCTTTCTGTCGCAGCATGCGGACCCGGTCTCGGGTTCCTGCGTGCTGATCACCCAGGAAGGCACGCGGCCGCTGCTGGTGGAGATCCAGGCGCTGGTGGACCAGTCCGCCGGCGGCGCACCGCGCCGGCTGTGCGTGGGTCTGGATCCGATGCGGCTGTCGCTGCTGCTGGCCGTGCTCAACCGTCATGCCGGCATCCAGTACCACGATCAGGACGTGTTCCTGAACGCCGTGGGCGGCGTGCGCATCACCGAGCCGGCGGCTGACCTGGCTGTCGTGCTGGCCGTGCTGTCGTCGCTGAAGAACCGGCCGCTGCCGCAGGGGCTGGCCGTTTTCGGCGAGCTGGGCCTGGCCGGCGAGGTGCGCCCGTCGCCACGGGGACAGGAACGGCTGCGCGAAGCGCTGAAGCTGGGCTTCTCGCGGGTGATCTGCCCCAAGGCCAACGCACCGCGCAAGCCGCTGGCCGGACTGGAGGTCATCGCCGTGGAGCGCATCGACCAGGCCATTGCCCACGCCTGGGACTGAGCGCCCCTTAAGCCGCCCCCTCAAGCCCGGCGCGCGCAGCGGGCCCTGCAGGCAGACGGCTTCGATGTTTCTGGCTGTGCCGCGCCAATCCTCGAGGGCGGGATCCTGCAGGCAGGGGCGCTTCGGCCCAGGTCGTCCAGCAGGATCTCGGCCGCCATCCGGCCGCTGCGTACCGCGCCTTCCAGCGTGGCCGGATAGCCGCCGTAGCTGTAGTCACCGGCCAGCACCACGCCCGGCAGCTGGGGCAGCAGATAGCCCGGTGGCACCGTCGGGACGATCGTCGGTACAGGCGAAGGTGGCGCGTTTTTCGTGGATCAGCACCATGTCTCGGCCGGCGGCAGCTGCATCAGCTCGGAAAGCTGACGCTGCAGGGCCACCTGGAAGGCGGCCTCGCCCTCGGCCTGGGCTGCCTCGCTGTCACTGATCACCATGGCACCCAGTCGCCAGCCCGCCTGTTCGCCCCGGTCGAAGAACCAGTGGGCGGGCCCCGGCTCACCCTGGTCGCCCACCAGCGAGAAGACGGCTGGCAGCCGGGCAGGCAGATCGGGGTTGGTCGCCCGCCAGCCGACATAGGCCGTGGTGATGGGACGCCAGCCAAAAGCCGTTGAGTGGCGCCAGAAAGGAGGCCGGCGCAATGCTGGCCAGCAGCCGCGCGCTGGTGGGTGGCGGGCAGGCCAGAATGACATGGCGCGCCTGAAGCGTCCGGTCGTCCTGGCCGGCGCTGCCGGTACGCAACATGTAGCCGACACCGCCCGGCGAGGCGGTCCATGCCCTCTTCGGTGCCACGGGATGCCGCCCAGACGGCCCACACGGATCTCGCGGACCGGCGTGCGAAGCCGTACCGGGCACCCCTGCGCATCCAGCCAGGCCAGTGCCGGATCGACGAAGAGAGCCCCAGGAAATCCTGACCAGCCAGCACGAAGTCGCTGGCGGCCGGCGCGCGGCCCAGGCTGTCGCGCAGCACCCGCAGGAAGACCTGGGCCGAGGCCAGTTCCGGCGGCGTGTTCATGGCGCTGACCACCAGCGGATCCCACAGCTGCCGTACCAGCACCGGGGGCTGATGGGTCCGCGTGTACCAGTCCGCCACGGTGCGCACGCCCATGGGAGGGTGCCAGCCACTCAGCCTGGCCAGCGCCAGGGTGCGCAGCAGGTGCAGCCGCTGGCCCAGCGTCAGGCCCCGCGCCGACAGCAGGGCGGTCAGCAACGACAGGGACTCCGCCGGATTCAGTCCCACCGGACCGTCCCCGGACACGACCGGGGCATGGCGCCGCCGCTTCAGCCGCAGGCCGGCCGCGTTTTCCCAGTGCATGGGCAGGCGCTGCATGCCCTGGCCCCCCAGCCAGTCCACCAGCGCCAGCGTGTCACGGTAGGCGCCCAGCAGCAGGTGCTGCCCGTTGTCCAGCACGATGCCGTCGGTGTCCGGCCAGGGCAGCCTCTGGGTCCGTGCCCGACCACCGGCCTGGGGCGCCGCTTCCAGCACCTGCACCGGCACGCCAGCTCGCCGCAGGTGCAGCGCAGCCGACAGTCCGGCCCAGCCCGCTCCCACGATGGCCACGGGCGGCATGTCATCACGCAGCGCAGGGACATTCCGGAGGGAAGCCTCCGGCGTTCCGTCGATACGCATGGGCATCAGGCCGGGTCGGTCGTGATGCGGGGCGGGCGACCGGTGGCGCGTGTGCGGCAGGCCAGCCAGAACTTGCGCAGCGGCGTGAGCGCAATGCGCTGGGTCATGACCGGATAACCACTGTGCGCGATCTCGTCGAGCAGGCTGGCATAGATGGCCGCCATGATCAGCCCCGGCCGCTGGCGGGCGCGGTCGACATCCGGCAGCAGGTCAAAGGCTTCGCGGTAGGCCTGGCGAGCCCGCACCACCTGTTCGGCCATCAGCGCCCGGAAGGCGGGCGATTCCTGCACCTCGGTGCGGGCCGACAGGATCTGCTGGCGGCTCAAACCATGACGGATCAGGTCCTGCTGCGGCAGGTAGACGCGCCCGAGCCGGGCGTCCTCGCCCACATCGCGGATGATGTTGGTGAGCTGGAAAGGCCAGCCCCAGCCGGTCGGCGTATTGCAGCGTCTTCGGATCCTCGTAGCCGAAGATGGCGGCCGACATCTCGCCGACCACGCCGGCAGCCCGACGACAGTAGAGCTTCAGCCCTTCGAAATCCAGGTAGCGTTCACCATCCAGGTCCATGCGCATGCCGTCGATGACCTCCACCAGCTGGCGGCGGCGCAGGCCATAGGGCGCAAGGAAAGGCTGCAGGGCGCGCGTGACGGGATGGGTGGGCGCCCCCGTCAAAAAGGGCGCCCACTTCCTGGGCCCACCAGTCGAGCTTGCGCCGGGCCACGTTGCGGTCACCCTGCGAATCGGCCACGTCATCGACCTCGCGGCAGTAGGCGTAGAGCGCGGTGATGGCGCGCCGCCGCTCGGGCGGCAGGAAGAGAAAGCTGTAGTAGAAGCTGGAACCACTCTTCACTGCCTTGTCCTGGCAGTATTCATCCGGTGTCATGAAAACGGTGTCGTCGTGGACGGAAAACGGGGTCAGGCCTGACGGCGGGGGAAAAGTGCCAGGCGCAGCAAGGTGGGGCCATCGCGCCAGCCCAGGGCAGGGCGATGGGCCACGGAATCGTAATCGGCATGGGCGATCCGGTCCAGAATGCGCTGGCCGCCGGCGATGATGAAGCGCAGTTCGGCCGCCAGGCGCCAGGGCAACTGCTGCGGCAGCGCCACACCGGCCAGCAGCTGGGCCTGGGTGCTCTGCCATTCCAGGCGCACGGCCTGGCGACTGGCCGCGCCCAGGCGGCCTGCATAGGCCTCGGCCAGCAGCGTCTCGGCGCTGCTTCCCGCCGCAGCCAGCGTGGCCGCAGGCAGGTAGACCCGATCCTTGGCGGCATCGATGCCGATGTCCTGCAGGAAATTGATGCGCTGCAGGGCGCTGCAGATGGCGTCGGATTGCGCCAGCGCCGTGTCCGATCCCACCCCGTACAGCTGCAGCAGCAGCCGTCCCACCGGGTTGGCCGAGCGGCGGCAGTAATCCTGCACCTGAGCCTCGGAGTCGTAGCGCGTCACGCGCAGATCCTGCAGGAAGGCATCAAGCAGATCATGGAAATGGCGCCAGTGCAGCCCGTGGCGCTGCACCGAGGCCACCAGCCCATCCACCACCGGCACACCGCTGGGGCGCCCCGAGCGGCTTCATCCAGCGCCGCGTGCAGCGCCTGCAGCGCCGCCTCGCGCTCGGATGTTGGCACGTCACCCTCGTCCGCCAGGTCGTCGGCATGGCGGGCAACCGGTAGATGGCCAGCACCGCCGGGCGTAACTGCGCAGGCACGAGCCAGGATCCCACCGGGAAATTCTCGGCATGGTCGACCCCGTGCCAGGGCCTGGAGGCCTGACCGGGGGCAGGGCTTCCGGATGCCGGTCCGTCAGCATCCGGGGGGGTACGCGCTGGATTCATGGCACCGGATTGTAGCCAGCGAACCGACCGTCTTCTGCATGGATGCGATAATATGGGTCAAATTGATGACTCGTCGGTCATTGACAGACTCCTTCTTTCGTCGTGTCGATCATGATCTGCTGTCTGCCCCCATCTTCCCTGGCCAGAAGCCCGTTCCGGACACTGGCGCTGACCTGCACCGGAGCCTTCCTGCTGGTCGGTTGTGGCCAGAAGCCCGCGCACCACGAAGAGCCGCCCCGGCCGGTACCGTCCGAGTGATCGGCCCGCGCCGCTCCTGGATGGCTGGTCCCTGGCCGGTGAGGTGCGGGCACGCGCCGAGGTCAGCTATGCCTTCCAGACCGGAGGCCGCGTCATCGAGCGACAGGTGGATACGGGCGATGCCGTGACAACCGGGCAAGTGTTGGCCCGCATTGATCCCGTGGACCTCAAGCCGCTGGTCAACGCCCGCCGTGCCGATCAGCTGGCGGCCCGCAGCGAGCTGCAGCTGGCTCCAGGCCGACCTGGAGCGCGCCGAGCGGCTGCACGCCCGGAATTTCGTGAGCAGCGCCAACGTGGATCGGGCTCGCGCCGCGGTGGATGTGGCGAAGGCCCGGCTGAAGGCGGCCAACGCCCAGGCGCACCAGGCCGACAACGCCTTTGGCTACCGTCAGCTGGTGAGCAAGGTCGATGGCGTGGTGACGGCCGTGCAGGTGGAGGCCGGCCAGGTCGTGGCGGCGGGTCAGCCGGTCATGCGCGTCGCGGCCCAGGGGATGTGGAAGTGGCCGTGGCCATTCCCGAGGCCGATCTGGCCCGCACCCGCTCTGCCGGCACGTGGCGGGTCGAGTTTCCGGGCCGCCCGGCAAGCACTGGGAGGCCATGCTGCGCGAACTGTCGCCTGCTGCCGATCCGGCCTCACGCACCTACGCGGCCCGGCTGGCCCTGCAGGGGTGACACCCATGAGGTGGCCCTGGGCATGAGTGCCGTGGTCCATGCGCCCCGCACCGATGCGGACGTGCTGAGCGTGCCGTTGAGCGCGCTCTACAGCCGTGACGACGGCGCGCAGGTCTGGGTGCTGGACCGCTCGTCGTCCACCGTGCGCGCCCGGCCCGTCGTGCTGGGCGCTGCCAGCGGCAACCGGGTGGTGATCAGCCAGGGCCTGTCGGCCGGTGACGAGGTGGTGGTGGCCGGCGCCAATCTGCTGCGCGACGGTCAGAAGGTGCAACTGCCCGGCGCACGTCCGGACAGCCAGGACAGCGGGCAGGGCGCTTCCAAAGCCCCTAAACGCCCGGACGCGCAGCGCAAGGACGGCGGGGCATGATGATGCCGAACGTTCCCGAAAACCCCACAGACCGCGGATGCCGGCTCTACTCGGCGCGAGGGCTTCAACCTCTCGGCTGTTGCGTTGCACTACCGGCAGGGTGACGCTCTTTTTCCCTGCTGATCTGCGGTATCGGCGGTGCGCTGGCGCTTCTTCAGCCTGGGCCAGCGTGAGGACCCCTGACTACACCTTCCGGGCGATGGTGGTGCGCACGCTCTGGCCGGGCGCCACGGCCCAGCAGGTGGACGAACTCGTCACCGACCGCATCGAGAAGACGGTGCAGGAGATCCCCGTACTTCAAGTACACCACCAGCTACTCCAAACCGGGTGAGTCGCTGGTCGTGCTGATGCTGAAGGACTCGTCACCGCCCGACAAGGTGAAGGACTACTGGTACCAGGTGCGCAAGAAGATTGGCGACATCCGCTACCGGCTGCCGCCTGCCATCCAGGGGCCGTTCTTCAACGATGAATTCGGCGACGTCTTCGGCACCATCTACGCCCTGACCGGCGACGGCATCGACATGGCGCGGCTGCGCCGCTACGCCGAGGACGTGCGCGACCAGCTGCTGCACGTGCCCGATGTGGCTAAGGTCGAGCTGGTGGGCGTGCAGCCCGAACAGATCCATGTCACCCTGTCGGCCACACGCCTGGCGCGGCTGGGACTGACGCCCGAAGCCATTGCCCGCGAGATGCAGGCCCAGAACCTGGTGGCCTCGGCCGGTACCCTGCATACCGACGCCCGCAGCGTGCGGCTGAACGTGAGCGGCCAGTTCGACAACGTGAAGGCCGTCCAGGCGCTGCGACTGACCGTGGGCGGGCGCATCATCCGGCTGGGGGACATTGCCAGCGTCACCCGCGGCTATCAGGATCCGCCCACCATGGTGATGCGCTATCAGGGCAGGGATGCCATCGGCATTGCCGTCTCGATGGTGGGCAACGGCGACGTGCTGCAGCTGGGCCGCAACCTGGATGCCCGCATGCGCGAGCTGCGCACCGATCTGCCGGTGGGCATCGAGTTCGGCAAGGTCTCCGACCAGCCCAAGGTGGTGGAAGGGGCTGTGGATGTCTTCACGCGCTCGCTGCTGGAAGCGGTCATCATCGTGCTGGCGGTCAGCCTGTTGAGTCTGGGGCTGCGTGCCGGCATGGTGGTGGCGCTGTCCATCCCGCTGGTCCTGGCCGCCACCTTCCTGGGCATGAAGGTCTTCGGCATCGACCTGCACCGTGTCTCCACTGGCGCGCTCATCATTGCGCTGGGCCTGCTGGTCGACGACGCGATGATCTCCATCGAGATGATGGCCCGTAAACTGGAAGAGGGGCTGGACACCTTCCATGCCGCCACCTACGCCTACACCAGCACCGCCTTCCCGATGCTGACCGGCACGCTGATCACGGCCGTGGGCTTTCTGCCCATCGCCACCGCGCGCTCGTCCACGGGCGAATACACCTTCGCCATCTTCGCGGTCGTCACGCTGGCCCTGCTCATCTCGTGGGTGATGGCGGTAGGTGCCGTGCCCTTCATCGGCACCTACCTGCTGCGCGGTCGCGACACGCCGGTTGCCGCGGCGAATCCGGATGCCCACGCGAAGCAGGCCCTGACCACGTCCGCCGGGGCCGGGGCAGGCGGCAGCACGGGCCACGGCGCGGAGCACGCGCTTTTGCATACCCCGTTCTACCGCCGGCTGCGTGCGACCATCGAGGGCGCCATGCGTCACCGCTGGATCACGCTGGGCATCACGGTGCTGCTCCTGGCGGCCGGGGTGGTCGGCATGCAGTTCACCACCAAGCAGTTCTTCCCGCCCTCCGATCGCGCCGAGATCCTGGTGGACCTGTGGCTGCCCGAGGGCGCCAGCCTGGCGGCCACCCGGGCGCAGTCCGAGCAGCTGGAGAGCTGGCTGGCCAGGGATGGCGACGTGCAGAGCTTCGTGGCCTACGTGGGCAACGGCAGCCCGCGCTACTTCCTGTCGCTGGACCAGCAGCTCTACCGCACCAACTATGCGCAGTTCGTCGTGCTGACCCCGGACGTGGAAGCCCGCAACCGCCTGATGCCGCGCCTGCAGGCCGAGCTGGCAAGCAACTTCCCCGGCGTGCGCGCCCGCGCATACCTCACGCCGCTGGGCCCGCCCGTGGCCTTCCCGGTGCAGTTCCGCATCGGAGGACCCGATGTCGGCACGATCAAGCGCATCGCCAACCAGGTGCTGGAGGTGGTCCGTGCCAACCCCTACACCGTCGAGCCGCACCTGAACTGGGGCGAGCGCAGCCCCAGCATCCAGGTCGACGTGGACCAGGACCGGGCGCGTGCCGTGGGCCTGTCCAGCGGACAGATCAGCCGGGCGCTGGGCGGCGTCATCGATGGCGCCACCATCGGCACGCTGCATGAGGGTGACCAGCTGCTCCCCGGTGATCATGCGGGCCCCGCAGAACGAGCGCAACGACCTGTCGGCGCTGGGTTCCATTCCGATCACCACGCCGCTGGGGGCACTGTCCCGCTGTCGCAGGTGGCCACGCTGCGCCAGGTGATGGAGGAACCCATCCTCTGGCGTCGCAGCCGCATCCCCACGCTGACCGTCAACGCCGACGTCGTGGACGGCGTGCAGGGGCCGGACGTGATGCACCAGATCCAGCGCCAGCTGAAGACGATCCGGGCCGGACTGCCGGCCGGCTACCACATCGATGCCGGTGGCCCCGAGGAGAGAACGTCAGCGCGCAGGCCTCCATCAGCGAGCGGCATGCCGCTGATGGTGGGCCTCGATCCTCACGCTGCTGATGCTGCAGCTGCGGCGCTTCTCGCTCGTGCTGATGGTGATGCTCACCGCACCGCTGGGCATCGTCGGCGTGGTGGCGGCGCTGCTTGTCTCGGGCCGTCCCTTCGGCTTCGTCGCCATGCTGGGCACCATCGCGCTGGCCGGCATCATCATGCGCAACACCGTCATTCTGGTGGACCAGATCCGGCAGGACATCGACGAGGGACACACGCCGTGGGAGGCCGTGCGCGAGGCCACCGTGCGCCGCTTCCGGCCCATCACCCTTACCGCTGCCGCGGCCATTCTGGCCATGATCCCGCTGTCGCGCGACGTGCTGTGGGGGCCCATGGCCGTCTCGATCATGGGGCGGTCTGGTGGTGGCCACGGCACTCACGCTCCTGATGGTGCCGGCGCTCTACGTGGCCTGGTACCGCATCCGTCCGCCGAAGCGCGCCGCTGCCTGACGGCCTGTGCCCGGGCCGCTGTTTGCCGGATACAACGCCGGCGACGCGGCCCGAAGGCTGCCCCGCGGTCAAATGGGGCAGGGCAGCCCTCACGGCACTGCAACCACGGTCCAGCCCGCATCCTCTTTTCCTGTTTCAGCTAGAATCATTGGGATTGACGCGCTGCCTGCGGCTCCGAGCCTTGCCGGGAAACGACGTCCCGCGCCGCATCGGGTTGACCCGACACCGGCAACGGTGCCCAGCGGTACGTCGCGGCAGCGCCTGCAACCGGTCCTTTTTCCGGTCCTGCGGCTGTGGCGAAATTGGTAGACGCACCAGATTTGGGTTCTGGCGCCGCAAGGTGTGAAGGTTCGAGTCCTTTCAGCCGCACCAACCTGCCTTTTCTTGAACAACCAACCCAACGGGAACTCAACGACGGATGGCTTCCCAGCTTGAAACAACCGGCACCCTGGAACGCCGGCTGACGCTTTCGGTAAACCCGGCCGACATTTCCTCCAAGGTCCAGGAGCGCTTGCGTTCGATGGCCAAGACCACCCGCATGCCGGGCTTCCGCCCCGGCAAGGTGCCGGTGCGCCTGATCGAGCAGAGCTACGGTCCGCAGGTGCATTCCGAAGTCCTCGGCGAAGCCATCTCGCGTGCCTTCAGCGACGCCGTGCAGGCCGAGAACCTGCGTGTGGCCGGCCAGCCCGAGATCGCCCCCAAGGACGAGAGCCAGGGCCCCGACGCCACCGAATTCGTCGCCACCTTCGAGGTCTACCCCGACGTGAAGCTGGGTGACCCGAGCACGCTGGAAGTCGACCGCTACAACGCCAGCGTCGACGACAAGGCCCTGGAAGCCACCATCGACGTCCTGCGCAAAGCAGCGCACCCGCTGGAACGCCGTCGATCGCGCCGGCGAGAAGGGCGACCGTGCCACCATCGACTTCGTCGGCAAGCTCGACGGCGAAGCCTTCCCGGCGGTTCCGCCGAAGGCTTCCCGATGGTGCTGGGCGAAGGCCGCATGCTGCCTGACTTCGAAGCCGGCGTGCTGGGCAAGAAGGCTGGCGAGACCGTCACCTTCGACGTGAAGTTCCCCGACGACTACAACGCCGAGCACCTGGCCGGCAAGACCGCCCAGTTCGAGGTCAAGATCCAGAAGGTCGAGGCCCCCGAGCTGCCCGAGGTCGATGCCGACTTCGCCCGCCAGATGGGTCAGGAAGACGGTGACGTCGAGAAGTTCCGTGCCGACGTGCGCACCAACCTGGAGCGCGAGGTCCGCCAGCGCGTTCAGTCGCGCACCAAGAGCTCCGTCATGGACAAGATCGTCGGTCTGGCCGACATCGAGCTGCCCAAGGCCCTGGTCGCCCAGGAAGCCGAGTCGCTGGCTGCCCGCATGCGCGAGGACCTGCAGGCCCGCGGCGTGGACCTGCGCAAGGCCCCCGCCGGTGCCCACCGATGCCTTCTCACCGAACAGGCCACCCGCCGCGTGCGTCTGGGCCTGATCGTCTCCGAAGTGGTGCGCGAGAACGCCCTGCAGGCCAAGCCCGAGCAGATCCGCAAGCAGATCGAGGAGTTCGCCTCCACCTACGAGAACCCGGCCGAGGTGATCCGCTGGTACTTCAGCGACCGTGACCGTCTGGCCGAGGTCGAGGCCCTGGTCGTCGAGCAGAACGTCGTCGACTGGCTGCTGTCAAGGCCAAGGTCACCGACCACGAGGTCGGCTTCGACGAGCTGATGAAGGGTCTGGCCTGATCAGCCCTTCCTGCCGCCACCGGCACCTGTCCGGCCGCGCCCCCAGCGGGCCCGCCGGATGGCACGGGCGGCAGGGCTCCTTCGGAGCCCGCCACCTTGCGGCCCTCCGCAACATCCCCATATGGGTTGTGCAAGACCGGTCGGTGACATCCCGGCCGGTTTGCATTTTCGCCCCACCATCGAGGAAGCATTCATGACCTTCAACAGCTTGGTCGAGGATCAGGTCAACCTGCACCTGGCGCAGGCCACCGATCCCTTCGCCCCGCAGGCCGTCGCACAGGCTCCCCAGGGCCTGGGCATGGTGCCCATCGTCATCGAGCAGAGCGGTCGGGGCGAGCGTGCCTACGACATCTACTCGCGCCTGCTGCGTGAGCGCGTGGTGTTCCTGGTGGGCCCGGTGATGGACCAGTCCGCCAACCTGGCCGTGGCCCAGATGCTGTATCTGGAAAGCGAGAACCCGGACAAGGACATCCACTTCTACATCAATTCCCCCGGCGGCTCCGTCTCGGCGGGTCTGGGCATCTTCGACACCATGCAGTTCGTCAAGCCCGACGTGTCCACGCTGTGCATCGGCTTCGCTGCCAGCATGGGCGCCTTCCTGCTGGCCGCCGGTGCCAAGGGCAAGCGTCATTCGCTGCCCAACTCGCGCATCATGATCCACCAGCCCTCGGGCGGCGCCCAGGGCCAGGCCTCGGACATCGAGATCCACGCCAAGGAGATCATCTATCTGCGCAAGCGCCTGAACCAGATCCTGGCCGATCGCACCGGCCAGCCGCTGGAGCGCATCGAGCGCGACACCGAGCGCGACAACTTCATGTCCGCCGACGAGGCCCTGGAATACGGCCTCATCGACAAGGTGATGACCTCGCGCACCGAAGCCACCGGCAAAGCCGACGCCGGCAGCAAGTAAGAGACCGGAGATACAGCGCATGCCCGACAACACAGGATCCTCCGACAAGCCCCTCTACTGCTCGTTCTGCGGCAAGAGCCAGCACGAGACCCGCAAGCTGATCGCGGGTCCGTCGGTCTCACATCTGCGACGAGTGCATCGACCTGTGCAACGAGATCATTCGTGACGAAGTGCAGGGCGAGGCCCCCGGCACGCCGTCCAGCGAGCTGCCCATCCCGTCCGAGATCGCGGCCATCCTCGACCAGTACGTGATTGGCCAGCAGAAGGTCAAGCGCACGCTGGCCGTGGCCGTCTACAACCACTACAAGCGGTCTGCGTCACAAGGGCGACAAGGGACGACGTGGAGCTGACCAAGAGCAACATCCTGCTGGTCGGCCCCACCGGTTCGGGCAAGACGCTGCTGGCCCAGACGCTGGCGCGGCTGCTCAACGTGCCCTTCGTGATGGCTGCGACGCCACCACGCTCACCGAGGCCGGCTACGTCGGCGAGGACGTCAGAGAGCATCATCCAGAAGCTGCTGGCCGCCTGCAACTACGAGATCGACAAGGCCCAGACGGGCATCGTCTACATCGACGAGATCGACAAGATCTCGCGCAAGGCCGACAACCCGTCCATCACCCGGGACGTCTCGGGCGAGGGCGTGCAGCAGGCGCTGCTGAAGCTCATCGAGGGCACCGTGGCGGCCATTCCGCCGCAGGGCGGGCGCAAGCACCCCAACCAGGACTTCGTGCAGGTCGACACCACCAACATCCTGTTCATCTGCGGCGGCGCCTTCGATGGCATGGACAAGGTGATCCGCGACCGCTCCGAGCGCTCCGGCATCGGCTTCGGCGCCCAGGTCAAGGGGGCGTCCGACCGCAGCCTGTCGGAACTCTTCAAGGACATCGAGCCTGACGACCTCATCAAGTTCGGCCTGATCCCCGAACTGGTGGGCCGTCTGCCCGTGCTGGCCACGCTGGACGAGCTGGACGAGGCCACGCTGGTCCGAATCCTCACCGAACCGAAGAACGCGCTGGTCAAGCAGTACCAGAAGCTCTTCTCGATGGAAGGCGTCGAGCTGGACATCCGTCCGGCCGCGCTCAAGGCCATTGCCCGCCAGGCGCTCAAGCGCAAGGCCGGTGCGCGCGGCCTGCGCTCCATCCTGGAGCATGCGCTGATCGACATCATGTACGAGCTTCCCGGCCTGAAGAATGTCGAGAAGGTCGTCATCGACGAGAACGTCATCGAAGGCACCAGCAAGCCGCTCCTGATCTACAGCGAGACCTCCAAGGTCTCGGGAGGCGACAGCTGACGATCACCGGACAGGCCAGGGCGTCTCCCTGCAATCGCCAGGACGGAAGTCCGGGCAGCTGCGGGGCCCGCTCCGGCCCATCCGGGCGCTTTGCATCCGCCACCCGATGGCCTGTACCATCGACAACAGCCGGCCCCGTTTACACCTTCCGTGCAGACCTGGCCGGCTGTCCCGTTTCTGCAGCACGCGTTCTTTCCACCCTCCTTTGCGCCAGCCCGCTTCGGCGGTGCCTGCCCATCGTCACCACCCGCTTTTTCATTCCCCGTCTTCCGGGGCATGCCGACCGTCATCCAGACGGCCGACAGGCCTTCGGCATCTGCTGTCGATGCGTGGCGGCTGCAGACGCGCCACCTTCCGACGGATCGCGCCGGCCGCCCGTCCCGCGCCCTGCTGTGCAGCAGGCCGGACACGGTTTCATAAGGAAACTCGCAACAACCTCCGCGTATTCTTGTAATCTTTTGGAATCATCCCCAGATGCCTCGTATGCTGACCCCTGTCGCCCTGGACGGTCCCGGGTACAGCGGTCAGCACACTTTTCGGGAAACCGATGAACGATAGCCATATTCCCAACCAGACCCTGCCACTGCTGCCCCTGCGCGACGTGGTGGTCTTCCCCCACATGGTGATCCCGCTCTTCGTGGGCCGCCAGCGTTCCATCAAGGCGCTGGAAGCGGCCATGGAAGCCGGCAAGAGCATCATGCTGGTTGCCCAGAAGAACGGCTCGAAGGACGACCCCACCGCCAGCGACATCTATGGCATTGGCTGCGTCTCCAACATCCTGCAGCTTCCTGAAGCTGCCCGATGGCACCGTCAAGGTGCTGATCGAGGGCGTCAGCCGCGCACGCATCGCCAACGTCGACACCGAGGGCGAGTACTCTCTCGTGCGAACTGGACGACATCCATGACGAGGATTCGGTCTCGCCCGAGGTCGAAGCCCTGCGGCGCACCATCCTGTCGCAGTTCAGAGCACTATGTGAAGCTCAACAAGAAGGTGCCCTCGAGATCCTGGCCTCGCTGTCCGGCATCGAGGACGCGGGGCCGCCCTGGCCGACACCATCGCCGCACACCCTGCCCATCCGCATCGAGCAGAAGCAGGAAGTGCTGGAGACGCTGCCGGTGGGCGAGCGCCTGGAGAAGCTGCTGGCGCAGATCGAGAACGAACTCGACATCCTGCAGGTCGAGAAGCGCATCCGCGGGCGCGTCAAGCGCCAGATGGAAAAGAGCCAGCGCGAGTACTACCTGAACGAGCAGGTCAAGGCCATCCAGAAGGAACTGGGCGAGGCGAGGGACGGCGCCGACTTCGAGGACATCGAGAAGAAGATCAAGGCCGCCCGCATGCCCGAAGAGGCCCGCAAGAAATGCGAGGGCGAGTTCCGCAAGCTGCGCCTGATGTCGCCCATGTCGGCCGAGGCCACCGTGGTGCGCAACTACATCGACACGCTGCTGGCCCTGCCGTGGAAGAAGAAGAGCAAGCTCAACAATGACCTGGCCCATGCCGAGAAGGTGCTCGATGAGGACCACTACGGGCTGGAGAAGGTCAAGGAGCGCATCCTCGAATACCTCGCCGTGCAGCAGCGCGTCGACAAGGTGAAGGCCCCGATCCTGTGCCTGGTCGGACCTCCGGGCGTGGGCAAGACCTCGCTGGGCCAGTCCATCGCGCGTGCCACCAACCGCAAGTTCGTGCGCATGGCCCTGGGCGGCGTGCGTGACGAGGCCGAGATCCGTGGCCACCGCCGCACCTACATCGGCTCGATGCCGGGCAAGATCCTGCAGAGCATCACCAAGGTCGGCGTGCGCAATCCGCTCTTCCTGCTCGACGAAGTCGACAAGATGGGCCAGGACTTCCGCGGCGACCCGGCTTCGGCCCTGCTGGAGGTGCTCGACCCGGAGCAGAACGACACCTTCTCCGACCACTACGTCGAGGTCGACTACGACCTGTCGGACGTGATGTTCGTGGCCACGGCCAACTCCTTCAACATCCCCGCGCCGCTGCTGGACCGGATGGAAGTCATCCGCCTGTCCGGCTACACCGAGGACGAGAAGGTCTCGATTGCCCAGCGTTACCTGCTGCCCAAGCAGATCAGGAACAACGGCCTCAAGGCCGGTGAGCTGACCGTGAGCGAAGCGGTGCTGCGCGACATCCTGCGCTTCTACACGCGGGAAGCCGGCGTGCGCTCGCTGGAACGTGAGCTGTCCAAGATCTGCCGCAAGGCCGTCAAGGCGCTGCTGCTGGACAAGTCGCTCAAGGGCATCACCGTCACGGCCGAGAACCTCGACACCTTCCTGGGCGTTCGCCGCTATACCTTCGGCATCGCCGAGAAGAACAACCAGGTCGGCCAGGTCAACGGTCTGGCCTGGACGGAAGTGGGCGGCGAGCTGCTCACCATCGAGGCCATCGCCGTGCCGGGCAAGGGCAAGAACCTCACCACCGGCAAGCTGGGCGACGTGATGCAGGAGTCCATCAAGGCCGCGATGACCGTGGTGCGCCGCCGTGCGGCACAGCTGGGCATCAAGCCGGACTTCTACGAGAAGCAGGACATCCACGTCCACGTGCCCGAGGGCGCCACGCCCAAGGACGGCCCCAGCGCGGGCATCGCCATGACCACGGCGCTGGTGTCGGTGCTGACCGGCATTCCGGTGCGTGCCGATGTGGCCACGACCGGCGAGATCACGCTGCGCGGCGAAGTGCTGGCTATCGGCGGCCTGAAGGAAAAGCTGCTGGCCGCCCAGCGTGCGGGCATCAAGCTGGCGCTCATCCCCGAGGAGAACGTCAAGGATCTGGCCGAGATCCCCGACAACGTGAAGAACAGCCTCGAGATCGTGCCGGTGAAGTGATCGACAAGGTGCTGGAACTGGCCCTGGTGCATCGTCCCCAGCCGCTGCCGGAAGAGGGCGAGGACACCACGTCCGCCCCGGCCACGCCGCCGGCGGCCGCCAAGCCCAAGGACGGCATCGTGGCAGCACTGACCCGGGACAGGGGCTTGAGCAGGGCAGGCGGCACTCCAGCTGCCCTGTTGCTCCCTCCGCCATGAACGTCGCCAGCACGGCCTCAGCCGCTGGCGACATTTTTGCGCCCCACTTGCAAAGCGCACAAAAGTCGGTTTATCATCGCAGCTTCAGTGCACGGCACACTGGGTGCTTAGCTCAGTTGGTAGAGGCGGCGCCGCCCACAAGGCGTAGGTCGGGAGTTCGAGACTCTCAGCACCCACCACCTGTCAGGCACTGGACCGAAGTTTTTCCTGCCGTTCGAGTGAAGTCTGCTTGAACAGTGGATCAGAAACAGCAGGCAACTCAACGAGCTGCAGCTTTTTGAACCACCGGTTGACAACCGAAAAAGCAGGATATAATGATGACTTCAGCGGTTGATTGAAAGCGCTGTTGAGTAGGAGCGGTAGTTCAGTTGGTTAGAATACCGGCCTGTCACGCCGGGGGTCGCGGGTTCGAGCCCCGTCCGCTCCGCCAACTCTTGAAAGCTTCAGTAAGCTGAAACAACGAAACCACCCTTGAGGTGGTTTTTTTGTGCCCATCGTCAGCGCAAGACTTCTGGCAGCCTTCCTGAAACGGGGCCTCCCAGGCCGTCTGCTGGCCAACTGCGGCATTTCGGCACACAGCCAGTGCCAGTGCCAGTGCAAGGGCTTTGGCCTGCAAGGGTCCTGCCGCGCACAGGCGCGCACCATATCCCTCGAAGAATCAACGATCTGGAGACCATCGCTGCCAAACCACCCCACGGCGGCTGTTGCGGGAATCACCACGTATTACGAACAATGATTATCATTGCCCCGTAGCGAATCAATCCACCTTTCGATCAGAACCCGCTTTCAGATGCTTGTTCCCTTTCTCATCATGTTGCGCGAGGGCATCGAAGCCGCCCTCATCGTCGGCATCGTCGCCAGTTACCTGAAGCAGAGCGGCCGTGACGGCCTGATGCCCGCCGTCTGGGTGGGCGTGCTGCTGGCCAGCGCGCTGTCGCTGTTTGCGGGCGCTGCGCTCCAGCTCGATGGCGGCCGAGTTCCCGCAGAAGGAACAGGGAGCTCTTCGAGGGCGTGGTGGGCCTCATCGCCGTCGGCATGCTCACCTCCATGGTGTTCTGGATGCGAAAGACCGCGCGCAACATCAAGGGCGACCTCGCAGGCCTCGGTCGAGCGGGCACTGGGGCCATGGCACCGATGCTGCCGGCTGGGCGCTCATCGGCATGGTCTTCCTGGCCGTGGCGCGTGAGGGGCCTGGAATCGGTCTTCTTCCTGCTGGCCATCTTCCAGCAGAGCCAGGGCTGGCAGGCGCCCGTCGGGGCACTGGCCGGCATCGCGGTGTCCGTCGTCATCGGCTATGGGCTCTATTCCGGTGGCGTACGGCTCAACCTTCGGCGCTTCTTCCGCTTCACCGGCGTCTTCATCCTGCTGGTTGCCGCCAGGGCTGCTGGCCGGGTGCTGCTGCAAGTTCCACGAAGCCGGCATCTGGGACCAGCTGCAGACGGTGGTCTTCGATCTGGACCACACGCTGCCCATGGACAGCCCGCTGGGTACCGTGCTGTCGGGCCTTCTGGGCTATCAGTCCGCCCCCGTGGTGGGCGAGATCCTTGTCTACGTCGCCTTCCTGGCCATCACGCTGTTCTTCTTCCTGCGTCCCATGACGGCAGTAGCGGCCCCGGCCGGCGCGGCCCCTCGCTGACAACATCCATCCGAAATCCTCCGGAGGTTCCGGGCAGGACCGGAACGCTCCGGGTTCACCTGAAACCCCTCGTCGAACTCCGATGCCTGATTCCCAAAAGAAATCCTCCGCACTGATGCGCACCGCCCTGGGCGGCTCGGCCATCCTCGTCATCGCCGGCCTAGGCGCCTTCTGGTATGCCTCGCAGAAGGCCCAGCAGCAAGCCCCGAAGGAAGAGGGCGATGTCGTCACGGTCACCATCGAGGACAAGGTCTGCAAGCCCAACGAGATCACCGTGCCGGCCGGCCGCACCACCTTCCGCATCGTCAACAATTCCGACCGGGCGCTGGAATGGGAGATCCTGGACGGCATCATGGTGGTGGAGGAGCGCGAGAACATCGCGCCCGGGCTTCGCCCAGACCATGCGAGGTCAAGCTGCGCCCCGGCGACTACGACATCACCTGCGGCCTGCTCAGCAACCCGCGCGGCAAGCTGCACGTCACGCCCTCGGCCGACTCCGAGGCTGAAGCGGCCCGTCCCTCGGCCGTGAACTTCCTGGGAGCGCTGGCCGAGTACCGCTTCTACATGGTGTCGCAGACCAGCCAGCTGCAGGATGCCACCGAACAGCTGGTGGCCGCCATCAAGGCCCGGCAACCTGAAGGAAGCGCAGGCGCTCTACGCGCCGGCCCACCAGTTCTACAAGCGCATCGAGCCCATGGCCGAGATGTTTGCCGACCTGGACCAGCGCATCAACGGCCGGGCCGACTACTTCGAGAAGCGTGAGGCCGATCCGGCCTTCCGCGGCTTCCATCGCCTGGAATACACGCTGTTCGGCCAGCCCGCGCCCGACCTGAAGGCGCTGGGCCCCCGTTGCCGACGAACTGCAGGCCGATCTGGGCAAGCTGAAGGAGCGGCTGAGCGCCCTGGACATCAAGCCCGAGCGGCTGGCCAGCGCGGCCTCCCGACTGCTGCGCCGCACGGCCGACAACCTGCCCGCCGGCGGCGAGGAAGCCTGGAGCCACGCCGAGGCCTCCGACCTGCAGGGGCACACTCGACGGCACGCGCAAGCTGGCCATCCTGGTGGCGCCGCTGCTGACCAAGCCGGCTCCCGCCCTGAAGAAGGGCATCGAGGATGGCTATGCCCAGTTCGGCAAGGCACTGGATCCGTACCGCGACGGAAACGGCTTCAAGGCCGGTGCCCTGGACGATGCCGGCCGCAAGGCCAGTGGCCGCCCCGGTCAACCAGCTGGCCGACACGCTGGGCCAGGTCAACGCCGCCCTGGGACTGGAGTGATCCCGTTGCTGGCCATCTGACGCGCCCGGGGCTCCCGTCCGGAGCCCCGCAGGCATCGCATTTCCAAAAGAAGAGGCTTCCCATGCAAGACAAGCTCGATCCATCCCGTCTGGCCGCCCTGGGCGGCTGTCCGGCCGGCATCCATGGCCAGTCCGAACCGTCCTCCCGGCAAGTTGCGGCCCATGACCAGGCTCAGGCGCTGATGACCTGTCCGGCCGGGCTGGCAGCCACCAACCAGCCCGAATCCATGCGCCGCCGCCACGTGCTGGGCAGGGGCTGCGCCGCCACCGCAGGCCTGGTCGGGCATGACGGCACAGGCCGCCGCCGCTGCCACCGGCAAGGCACAGCACGCCGCCGGCGACGATTCGGTCGGTCAGGTGACCGATGCCCCCTCAGCACCCACTTCCAGGAGCGGGTGCCGTACCTGGGCCAGCATCAGGCCGGCATCGTCACCCCGCGTCCCCAGCGCGGGCATGCTGGCCTCGTTCTCGTGCTGGCCCAGGACCGCGAAGAGCTGGAACGGCTCTTTTCGCACGCTGACGGCGCATTGCCTTCCTCACTCAGGGCGGCAAGGAAGTGCAGGTCGATCCCAAGCTGCCGCCGGTCAGCTCCGGTCTGCTGGGACCCGTGCTGCCGCCTGATGCGCTCACCATCACCGTGTCGCTGGGCAACTCGATGTTCGACGAGCGCTTCGGGCCTGGCCAAGGAGTGAAGCCGAAGTACCTGCAGCAGATGACGAAGTTCTTCAACGACGCGCTGGACCCGTCGCTCTGCCATGGTGACCTGTCGATCCAGTTCTGTGCCAACACGCCGGACACGATCATCAACGCGCTGCGCGACATCATCAAGAACCTGCCCGACCTGCTGGTCCTGCACTGGAAGCAGGAAGGCAACGTGCCGCCCATCGCCGCCAAGCCCGGCCAGCCGGCCGAGAGCGCCCGCAACTTCCTGGGCTTCCGTGACGGTTCCGCCAACCCCGATTCCGCCGATGCCCAGCTGATGGACCGGGTGGTCTGGGTGGGACCGAGATCCGGCGAGCCCGCCTGGGCCGTCGGCGGCAGCTACCAGGCCGTGCGCATCATCCGCAACTTCGTCGAGCGCTGGGACCGGACCCCGCTGCAGGAGCAGGAAGCCATCTTCGGGCGCGTGAAGGACACCGGCGCCCCGCTGGACGCTACGGACAGCACCGAATTCCAGGTGCCCAACTACACGCCGATCCGAAAGGCGAAAGACGCCGCTGGATGCGCACATCCGGCTGGCCAACCCGCGCACCCGCAGACCGAAGAGAACCTGATCCTGCGCCGGCCGTTCAACTACTCCAACGGCGTCACCAAGTCCGGCCAGCTAGAAATGGGGCTGCTGTTCATCTGCTACCAGGCCAACCTGGAGAAGGGCTTCATCACCGTGCAGAAGCGCCTGGACGGCGAACCGCTGGAGGAATACATCAAGCCCATCGGCGGCGGGTACTTCTTCACGCTGCCCGGCATCCGTGACGAGAACGACTGGCTGGGCCGCACGCTGATGGAGGCGAGCACGCAGCACGCGCGCCTGAGACCGTCGTCCCGGCCAGAGACCCTGGCAGATCGTGCCCGCTGCTAATCCGGCGCCCGGATTCCGTCCGGAACTCGCGTTCCGCCCGCGAGTGCGGGGCAGTGCAGTGCCGATGGCCCTGACACCAAGGCTCCCGGGATTTTCCCCGCCGTTCGTGGGGTCATTGCAGTCCTGGCTCTAGAATGGCAACGCTTCAGAATCCGTTCTGTTTCTTATTCTCTTTTCACTCTCTTTCAACCCCCGAGGAGCATACCGACATGACCCTTCGCCGTCGCATCATCTCCGTGCTGGTGGCTCACGCCGCCGCCTTCGGCGCCATCAGCGCGCAGGCCGCCGTGGAGCCCAGCGAGCTGGTCGGCCCCCATCGCCGAATACAAGCTGTTCGTCGACAAGAACGTCTCGGCCCTGGTGAAGGACACCAAGGCCTTCGTGGCTGCCGTCAAGGCTGGCCAGATCGAAAAGGCCAAGAAGCTGTTCGCCCCCGTGCGCACCCACTATGAGCGCGTCGAGCCGGTCGCCGAGCTGTTCAGCGACATCGACGTCGCCATCGACTCCGCGTGCCGACGACCACGAGAAGCGTGAGGAAGACCCGGGCTTCGGCGGCTTCCACCGCATCGAGTATGCCCTGTGGCACCAGAAGGACACCAAGGGCGTCGTCAAATACGCCGAGAAGCTGCAGGCTGACGTCGAGGAGCTGCACAAGCGCCTGACCGACCTGACCTTCCCGCCCGAGAAAGTGGTGGGCGGTGCCGCCGTGCTGATGGAAGAAGTGGCCGCCACCAAGATCTCCGGGGAAGAAGACCGCTACAGCCACACCGACCTGTAGGGACTTCGAGGCCAACTTCGAGGGCGCCTACAAGATCGTCGAGCTGTTCAAGCCGCTGATCGCCCGCGAGGACAAGGCCTTCCTGGACAAGACCGAGAAGAACTTCGAGACGGTCTTCAACACCCTGAAGAAATACCGGACCAAGGACGGCGGCTTCGTCACCTATGACAAAGCTCACCGAAGGCGACCGCAAGATCCTGTCCGCCCGCGTCAACACGCTGGCCGAGGATCTGTCCAAACTGCGCGGCATGTTCGGCCTGAACTGATATCCGCCCGACTGCCCATGCCCGTCCGGCCGTGGCCGGCGGGCAGGGGGTTGGGGGACTTCCTTTCAGGGAAGTCCCCGGGTGAGGAAGAAACGTCAGGGCATCCTCACCATCCCGCCAGCACCAGCTTGCCCAGCGTGCGGCCGCCTTCCAGCCGTTCGTGAGCCCGCCGACAGATTCTGTGCATTGATGCGCCCCAGCGTCTCGGTCCGGGTGCTGCGAACCTGCCCTGGCTCACCAGATCACCCAGCTCACGCAGGATCTCGCCCCGCCGTGCGATATCCGCCGTGCCCAGCAGCGAGCGCGTGAACATGAATTCCCAGCTGATCGTCAGGCTCTTGCGCTTGAGCGGGGCGATATCCAGCGTCTCGGGATCATCAATCATGGCGATCCGCCCCTGCGGAGCAATGAGTTCCGCGATGTCCGGCAGATAACGGTCAATACCGTTGGTACAGAACACGAAGGCCGGTTCACCGATGCCCAGGGCCGACACCTGTGGAGCCAGCGGCCTGCTGTGGTCAATGACATGGTGAGCTCCCATCCGCTTCACCCAGTCCACCGACTCGGGCCGCGAGGCCGTGGCGATTACCGTCAGCCCGGTCAGCGCGCGAGCCAGCTGGATCGTGATGGACCCCACACCGCCCGCGCCGCCAATCACCAGCAGCGCCGGTGCAGCCCCCGTGACCGGGCGTTGCACGTCAAGGCGATCAAAGAGCGTCTCCCAGCCGGTCAGCGTCGTGAGGGGAAGGGCGGCGGCGTCCTCGTTGCTCAGGCCGTCCGGCACATGCGCGGCAATGCGTGCATCCACCGCCTGCAGCTGCGCATAGCAGCCAGGCCGGTTGATGGCACCCGCATGGAACACCCGATCACCCACCCTGAAACCGCTCACGTCACGCCCCCACGGCACGTACCGTCCCCACGGCATCCCAGCCCAGGATGCGCCAGCTGCCCGCGGCCGGCCGTGCCGACGCGCGCACCTTCGTATCGGCCGGATTGACGGCAATGGCCTCGACGGCCACCAGCAGATCATTTGGTCCGGGCTCCGGATCGGGCAGCTCGATGTCCACCAGCGAGCGTTCATCGGAAATGGGTAGGGGCTGGTTGAAACCGATGGCTTTCATGGTTATCTCCTTGCAGAAGGTATTGGCATGCCGGCAATGCTGATCCGTACCATCGCATCCCGCAAGAACGCACATGAATCGCACATAGTGTCGAAAAATATACTGTCCATGCGCGCCAACGCTATAATCCCGGCTTCCCCGGCTGCACCTGCCCGCCAGGGCGGAATGGCCGTCTCACGGCTGCTTCAGGTCTGTCGGCAGCAAGCGGCCAGCCCGATGGGTTCCGCCTCCTCTCGCACGACAGCGCGCCGTGCGCCCCCCATTTCGTTCCCATGGCAAGAACACCGCACGCCCGATTCGACTGTGCCGCCGGCTGTCCGGTGGAAGCCACACTGAACCTGATCGGCGGCAAGTGGAAGGGGGTCATCCTCTACCATCTGCTCACCGGGAAGGTGCTGCGCTTCAATGCGCTCAAGCGCATGCTGCCCAACATCACGCAGCGCATGCTCACCAACCAGCTGCGCGAGCTGGAGCATGATGGTCTGGTGGTCCGCACCATCTATCCGGAAGTGCCGCCGCGTGTCGAATATCGACTCTCCGAACACGGCCAGACACTGGAACCCGTCATTGCCGCCCTGAAGGCCTGGGGCGATGGCCACATCCGCAGGCAACCTGCTACCGACAAGACTGACGGATCGCCCGACTGATCCCCGGCATCCATTCCCCGAATATCCCTCCTCATCCCCGACTTATGCTGAAGAACACCGGTATCACCATTGCGCTGGCCATGCTGTCCATGGTCGGCGCGCTGGGCATCGATGCCTATCTGCCCTCGTTTCCCGCCATCATCCAGGACTTCCAGGCCACGCCGCTGGCCGTTCAGCAGACGCTCAGCATCTACGTGGGCGCGATGGCCATCACCACGCTGTTTGCCGGCACGCTGTCCGACAGCTTCGGGCGTCGCCCCACGGTGATCGTGTCGCTGCTGCTGTTCACGGCGGGCTCGGCACTGGCCATCTTCGCGAAGGACATCCAGGTCCTGCTGGTGGCTCGCGGCCTGCAGGGCGTTGCGGCCGGCTTCGGTTCCGTGCTGTCGCGCACCATCGTGCAGGACCGTTTCCAGGGTGCCGAGGCGCAGCGCGTGATGGCGCTCATCATGATGGTGTTCTCCATCGCCCCGTCGTTCGCGCCGGTCATCGGCGGCTGGCTGCAGGCCACTTTCGGCTGGCATTCGGTGTTCATCATGCTCACCGGCTACGGCCTTGTGCTGTGGCTCCTCTGGCAGCTGGGCATTCCCGAGACGCTGCCCAAGGCGCAGCGCATGCCGCTGCAACTGGGCCGCATCGTCGGCAACTACGGCAAGGTGCTGTGCCACCGCGTGTTCATCCTGCGCGCGCTGAGCATCGCCATGATCTTCATCGGCGTGGCCATCTACATCAGCTCTGCCGCGCCCTACATCATCAACATCCTGGGCCTGTCGGAAACCAGCTTCGCCTGGATGTTCATCCCCATGACGCTGGGCATGCTGGGCGGCTCCAGTGCCTCGCGCCGGCTGGCCCGCAAGGTGGCCCCCAGCCGCCTGACCTTCGTCGGCTTCGCGCTGATGCTGGGTGCCACCTTCAGCAGCGTCGTCTACACCTCGGTGGCCACGCCGCAGGTCCCCTGGGCTGTCATCCCGCTGGGCATCTACACCCTGGGCATGACCCTGGCGGTACCGGGCATGACGGTGCAGGGTGCTCAGCATCTTCCCGCAAATGCGCGGCCTGGCTGCCTCGCTGCAGAGCTTCGTGCAGATGGGCATCTTTGCGCTGGTCTCGGCCTTCGTGGCGCCGCTGCTCTTTCACAGTGCCCAGTGGCTGGCCATCGCCCACTTCACGGGCGTGGTCATCGCCGCGCTGCTGTGGGTGCTGGGACCGCGCCATGAAGCGGGCGCCGGGGCTGCCCCCGCCGGCCACGCACCTGGCGCCGGCCCACACGGCTCGCCCGCACCCTCGGGCACGGCCGCCGCACCTGCCATTGCCCAGCCCACGCCTGAAAAGGGCGCTTCTCGTCAGACACCTCCAAAGGCCGGTCATGAACACACCCACCTTGCCTGATACCCCTGCCCACCGAAAGCCTGCGGCGAGCAGGGCCGAGCAGCACAGCACGCGACTGCTGTTCCTGCTGGCCGGTTTCTCGGCTGCCGCCTGGGCGTCGCTTGTGCCGGTGGCCAAGGCCGCCACGGGTGTCAATGAAGGGCAGCTGGGCCTGGTCCTGCTATGCCTGGGCATCGGCTCCCCTGCTGGCCATGCCGGTTTCGGCGTGGTCAGCACCCGCCATGGCTGCCGCAAGGTGCTGATGGTCTGCGGCGTGGCCCTGTGCGCCTGCCTGCCGCTGCTGGCCTCGGTCCAGAACGTCTTCACGCTGGCCGCCGCGCTGTTCTTCTTTGGCGCCATGATCGGCACCTTCGACTGCGTGATGAACATCCAGGCCGTCATCGTCGAGCGCGACAGCAAGCGGCCGCTGATGTCCGGCTTTCATGGCTTCTTCAGTCTGGGCGGGCTGCTGGGCGCCGCCACCACCAGCACCATCATGGACCTGGGCGTGAGCCCGTTTGCCACGGTGTCCGCCATCGCCCTGGCCGGCGTGCTGCTGCTGATGGGCATTCGGCGGCACGTCCTGCCTTACGGGAACCCGGCCGAGGGCCCGCCGTTTGCAGCTGCCGCGCGGCGAGGTGCTCTTTCTGGGCATGCTGTGCATGACGGTCTTCCTGGTGGAAGGCTCGATGATGGACTGGAGCGCGGTGATGCTGACCGAGAACCACGGCATGCCGGTGGCACAGGCCGGCTACGGCTTTGCAGCCTTCTCGCTCACCATGACCTTCGGCCGCCTGACGGGCGACCGCATCGTGGCAAGGGTAGGGCGGCGCAGCGTCGTGACGGTGGGCGGCCTGCTGGCCATGGGCGGCATCCTGCTGGCCACGCTGGTCCCCTCTGGCAGGCGGCACTGCTGGGCTACGCCATGGTGGGGCTGGGCTGCTCCAACATCGTGCCGGTGCTGTTCACGGCCGTGGGGCGCCAGACCAGCATGCCGCAGAGTGTGGCGGTGCCGGCCATGTCCACGCTCGGCTATGCCGGCGTGCTGGCCGGGCCAGCCGCCATCGGCTTCATCGCACACCACAGCAGCCTGCCCATGGCCTTCCTGCTGGTGGCGGCGCTGATGCTGTTCGTGGCCATCAGCGGGCGCTTCCTGAAGCTCTGACCCTGAAGTTCTGATCCGGAAGCCCTGATCTGAAGACCATGACGGCACAACCTTGATGCGAAGCTGCTGGGTTCTGGGAACCGCTGAGGACGCGTTACGAACCGCTTGTCATCTTTATTTTCGGAACAATCAGTTTCATTGCAGGCGAACCGTTCCGATCCAGGTGGGACGCATACAATGCGTTCCAGCAGGTGCCCGGAGGCGATGACCCGTTCATCCCGTCCGGGCCTCCTGGCTCCGATTCCTCCTTGATAGATACATCGTCCCATCATGAACGCTCTGTCTCGTCTGCAGGCACCGTTGCTGTCGGTCCTGCGCATCGTCTCCGCCTATCTCTTCATCTGGCACGGCACCGCCAAGGTCTTCGGCTATCCTGCCTCGATGGGCGACATCTCCGGCAACCCGATGATGATCGCGGCTGCCGCCCTGGAACTGGTGGGCGGCACGCTGCTGCTGCTGGGCCTCTTCACCCGGCCGGTCGCCTTCCTGCTTTCCGGCCAGATGGCCGTGGCCTACTCACTGGCACACGCGGCCCAGGGCAACGTGCTGATGCCCGATGGCCAACAGCGGTGAACTGGCGGTGCTGTTCTGCTTCGTCTTCCTCTACCTGTCGGCTGCCGGCGGCGGTAACCTGTCGCTGGATCACCTGCGCGGCAAGTAAGAAGCTGCCTCGACCCTCACGGACGGACCGATGCGCCCGACAAAGGCTCCCGTCGGTCCGTCCCTCCCGGGTACACTTTTCAGGTACCCAACGCTCTCCCGGATGCACCCTTTCCGGTTCCCCGGGACCCCATTCATTCGCCTCCATTCCATCAGGAGTCAAACATGTCCGTTACGCACCTCCAACAGGCCGCCGAGAAACGGCGTTCCATCTATGCGCTGAACAAGCAGCTGCCGGTGCCGGCCGCCGACGTGGTGAAGATCATCGAGCACGCCGTCCAGCACACGCCGTCTTCGTTCAACTCGCAGTCCACCCGTCTGGTGGTCCTGCTGGGCGCCGAGCATGAAAAACTCTGGCAACTGACCGAGCAGGCGCTGGCCGCCATCGTGCCGGCCGACAAGTTCCAGCCCACCAAGGACAAGCTGGCTTCCTTTGCTGCCGGTGCCGGCACCGTGCTGTTCTTCGAGGACCAGACCGTGGTGAAAGGCCTGCAGGACAAGTTCCCGGCCTACGCCGAGAACTTCCCGTCTGGGCCGACCACGCCGACGCCATGCACCAGTACGCCATCTGGACGACCCTGGCCAGCATCAACGTGGGCGCCAGCCTGCACCTACTAACCCCGTCATCGACGAAGCCGTGGCCCGCACCTGGAACGTGCCGGCCTCGTGGAAGCTGCGCGCCCAGCTGGTGTTCGGCGGCATTGCCGCCCCGGCCGGCGAAGGCCTTCGAGCCGTCGAGGCTCGCCCTGAGGTCTACGGCCTGTAAGCGTCTACTCCTGCACCCCCTGGCATCCCCTAGGCCATCCTGCCGGGGGCTGCAGGAAGACGGGCAGCATCTGCCAGCCCTGCATCACGAAGGCGGCACACCACGCCAGCCCCGCCAGTTGCAGCAGCACCGGCGGATCGAACCATGGGCCAGCGCCCGCAGCACGGCGCTGGCCACCAGGAGACCGGCCCCCACCACCACCCAGGGGCGGCCATTCTTTTCCAGCCCGCTGTGCGTGTAGCCGGCAATGCAGATCACGGTGTAGACGGCCAGCCCCAGCGCACCCGCCGTCAGCAGGTGAATGCCCGGGCTGACACTGCCGTCTCCGGCCACCAGCACCAGGCCGATGAGCCCATAGCCGGCGGCCGCGAACACGTAGACCATGTACAGCATCAGCGGCCAGCGCGAGAACAGCGGTCGGCCGACGTGCCAGTCGTTGAGCAGGTTCAGCATGGCAGCCGATGCGGCCAGCGCCAGCCAGCCGGTCACGCGGTTGGACGGATCGAACCACTGCATGGCCGTGAACAGCATGATGCAGATGACGGCCAGGTGCCGCCGTGGCGGACGCGCCAGATAGGCGGTGGGCTCGTCTTCCTCGACGGGCAGGGCGGTCGGCAGTCGGGATTGTCTGCAGTGCCGCGGCCGGCATTCCATCCTGTGTCGAGCCGTGTGAGGCCTGCTCCCGGGCAGGCGCCGCCACCGGATGACGGCGCTCAGAAATCATCGTCGATGCTGCTGTGACGATCGCCATCGAGATGCGGCTCATCGCCACCACGATCAGGGCCATCAGCACGCCCAGCGTGGCATGCAGCCAGCGCATCGGAAACTCGCCCTGCACGGCATCCACGTAGAAGCCGGCCACGGTGACGATCAGCGCCACGAAGGCCCACCAGAAGCCCTGCTGGCGATGGCCCGGGTCACGCCACAGGCGCGGTGCCACCATCACGGTCAGCATCACCATGAAGCCGACATGGAAGACGCCCGACAGCGCCAGCAGGCCCTGCGGCCACCAGCCGCTCAGCCAGAAGGACAGGCGCCCCAGCAGCCACAGCCCCAGTAGCCAGCGCACATGCCTCGCCTCGAAGGACGGCGTCTCGGTGAACTCCGGCACGGCCGTCAGCGCAAAACCGGCAACAGCCGCCAGCGTGGCCCCCATCAGCAGCTCGTGCACGTGCCAGACCACTGCACCGCCCGGCACCCCGGGCAGTGGCCAGCCAGCCGCCAGGAACAGCAGCCACAGCCCCAGCAGCCCCACGCAGAACAGCACGGTGGCCACGAAGAAGGGCCGAAAGCCGCATTGCCACAGCGGGTGAGCCAGCTGCCGAGGGCCGGGCAGTCAGGGCAGGGGAAGCGGCAGGCACGGGTTTCATCGAAGACGGCATGACAGCGATCAGGAAAAATGGACTTGGAATGCCGGTGCTCAGCACCGGTGCCGCCGCGGTCGTGGCCAGGGGCCACGGCAGAGCCGGCATCGATCCGGTTGTAATCCGGCAGGCCCGTGTCAGCGACGCCAGCGACACCGGCTGCGGCGGCTGCATGGCCGGCTGCCGTGCCGATGGCCGCAGTCTGACCGGGGGCCGTCGTACACGCCGGTCCGGACGATCCGGCGGGCTGGGCCGTCCGCAGCGGCGGCAGGGTCGAAGGCCGCGCGCACCACCGGCTGGGCCAGCAGGGCTGCCGTATGGTTGTGTGCCAGGCATCGTCGCGCAGCATGGGGGCACCGGCAGCGCCATCTGCCAGACGAAGTGGCCAGGATTGGCGGCCATCACCAGCACACGGTCGGCCAGCGTGACGGCCTCGGTCACGTCGTGGGTGATCATCAGCACCGCCAGGCCCCGGCTGCGCTGCTCCTGCATCAGCAGCTGATGCATCTGCGCCTTCAGGCCGATGTCCAGCGCCGCAAAGGGCTCATCCAGCAGCAGCAGATCGGGCGAGAGCACCAGTGCCCGCGCCAGTGCCGCGCGGCTCTGCATGCCACCCGAGCTGATGCGGAAACTGCGCCAGCGCCACGTCATCCAGCCCCAGCAGGTTGCCCATGCGCGTGGCCGCGCCAGGCGCTCGCGCCCGGGCACGCCCTGCGCCTTCAGCCCGAGCGCGATGTTGTCCAGCGTGGTCTTCCAGGGCAGCAGGGTGGGCTGCTGGAACAGCATGGCGGTACGGGCAAAGCCGTTGTGGATCTCGCCGGAGCGCACATCCAGCAGCCCGGCACACAGGTGCAGCAGCGTGCTCTTGCCGCAGCCCGAAGGCCCCACCAGCGCCAGCGTCTCGCCGGCCGGCAGCCGCAGCGACACGCCTTCCAGCACGGTGCGCGTGGCAAAGGCGTGCTCCAGATCCCGCACCACCAGCGCCGGACCGTCCGCGCTGCTCTCGGCAGCCGCAGGAAACGATGCCGCGTTCATGAGGCTCTCCCTCCCGCGTCACGCCAGCCCTCGATCTCGCGCGATGGGCTCCAGCACCAGGTATTCCAGCCCCAGCAGCACCAGCACCACGGCGCTGATCCAGGCCAGCGTGCCGGACATGTCCAGCTGGGCGCGACTGACGGCCAGGGCCGCCCCCACGCCGTCACTCACTGACAGCAGTTCCGCCATCACCACCACCTTCCAGGCGCTGCCCAGCGCCACGATCCAGACCGGGAACAGATACGAGAGCACGTGCGGCACGTACAGGTCCAGGATGCGCATGTGCCAGGGCAGGCGATAGGCATCGGCCAGGTCGCGCCAGCGCTTTTCCAGCGTGCGCGCCCCTGCAGACCGCCCGGCAAACACGATGGGAAAAGCCCGGCGATGAACACGGTGAAGACCGGCGTGCCGTCACCGGTGCCGAACCACAGCATGGCCAGCACCAGCCAGGCAATGGGCGGCGTGCCCAGCAGCACCGTGACCCAGGGCGCGCCATCATGGCCGCCGTCATTGACATGCCGGCCGCCACGCCCAGCACGCTGCCCAGCACCAGCGCCAGCGACAGCCCCGCAAAGGCGCGCCGCGCCGTGACGGCCAGCTGCGGCCACAGCGCCTCGGCACCGTGGCCCTGCATCAGCTGCAGCAGCATCTGCGCCGTCTCCAGTGGCGTGGGCAGCACCAGCGGCCCATACCAGGCAGCCAGCGCCTCCCACAGCGCCATGCCCAGCAGCAGGCTGGCAATGGCGCCCCAGCCGCTCCAGAGATAGCCGGGCAGGGCGCCCAGCCAGGCACGCAACAGTTTCATGAATGTGTCTCTCCCAGAGAGGGGCATTGTCGCACTGCCGGCAACGGTGCCCCCTTCACCGATATCAAGTCGACCGGCACGGGCCCCCCTCCGGCCACGGCGGGCACAGCACGTGGGATGTCACGGAACGCAGGAGGTGGAGGCCACGCCACAACCCGCCCTTCCGTCCCGGTCGCCATGATGGACATCGTTGCTGCTGTGCAACATCCGAACCGGCTCAGCATTCCACACTGCCAACCCGGTTACCAAGCATGCCGTTATCATCGCGCAACAAGTGAAGTCTTATCATTTGCATTCTGATACTTCCGACGGATTCCCCGGATCCCACTTCGGCATCGGTGCATCAATGGGTGGGATGCACCGGGCGAGGGACGCTGGCGGGATCCATGACCTCCATTTCCCAGATTCCCAAGATTCCCGAGAGGAAACGATGAGCAAACAGAGACAGAGACGCCGTACCCGTCGGCAGCTGCAATGGCTGGCCGCTTCGATGATGCCACTGGCCGTGCCCGCTGCCGCACTGGCCCAGAGCGCCGAAGCCACCCTGCCCGAAGTGGAAGTGCTGGGCACGGCCGAGCAGGCCTGGAAGCAGGCGCCTGGCGTCTCGGTCGTCACGCGGGACGACCTCGCCAGCAACCCACCAATGACCTGAGCGAAGTGCTGCGCAAGCAGCCCGGCGTCAACCTCACCGGCAACTCCACCAGCGGCCAGCGCGGCAACAACCGCCAGATCGACCTGCGTGGCATGGGCCCCGAGAACACGCTGATCCTCATCGACGGCAAGCCGGTCAACAGCCGCAAGTCGGTGCGCTACGGCTGGCGGGGCGAGCGTGACACCCGGGGCGACATGAACTGGGTGCCGGCCGAATCCATCGACCACATCGAAGTGCTGCGTGGCCCGGCAGCGGCCCGCTACGGCAACAGTGCGGCCGGCGGCGTGGTCAACATCATCACCAAGGGCACGCCCGACAAGCTCAGCGGCAGCGCCACCCTGTACTACAGCCACCCGCAGCACAAGGAAGAGGGCGGTTCACGCCGCGCCAGCTTCAGCCTGGGCGCCCCCTGTCCGAGATGCTGGGTTTCCGGCTGACCGGCAACATCGCCAAGACCGAGTCGGACGCCTGGGACATCAACCGCAACCATGCCTCCACCCGGACCGGCACCTTTGCCGGCACCTTCCCGGCCGGCCGCGAGGGCGTGCGCAACCGTGACCTGGATGCCCGGCTGAGCCTCAAGGCCCAACGCGCAGCATCGTGTGGACCTGGACGCCAGCTTCAGTCGCCAGGGCAACATCTACACGGGCGACACGCAGAACACCAACAACTACACCACGCTGCCCAATGGCCAGCTGGCCCCCACCTCGCGTCGCGTGCAGGAAGCGCTGGGCAACGAGACCAACCGGATCTACCGCAGCAACTATGCGCTGACGCACACTGGGCCGGTATGAAGGCGGTGCCTCGTCCTCGGCCTACGTGCAGCACGAGATCACCCGCAACGAGCGGATGGACGAGGGCCTGGCCGGCGGTACCGAAGGGCTGTTCTCGACCGGAAACTTCAGCACCGCCCACCTCGAGAGCACCACCCTGCACGGCGAATACAACCAGCCGGGCAAGTGGGGCAGCCTTGACCACGTGATCACGCTGGGTCTGGAGGGCGTGCACCAGAGCTTCAACGACCCGAACTCGGTGTCGCAGGCCACGACCGAAGGCGGGACCATTGCCGGACTGGCGAGCACGGGCCGCAGCAGCAAGATCAGCGCCAAAGATCTATTCGGTCTTCGTCGAGGACAACATCGAGCTCACGCCCGAGACCATCCTGACGCCGGGCGTGCGCTTCGACCACCACAGCAAGGCCGGCAACAACTGGAGCCCCTCGCTGAACCTGTCGCACAACCTCACGCGCGAAATCACCCTGAAAGCCGGCGTGGCCCGGGCCTACAAGGCGCCCAACCTGTATCAGCTCAACCCCAACTACCTGCTGTACAGCCGCGGCATCGGCTGCTGGGGCGGCGGTGGCTCCTGCTACCTGATGGGCAACAGCAACCTCAAGGCCGAGACCAGCATCAACAAGGAACTGGGCATCGAGCTGGCCAACGACACCCTCGTGGCCGGCCTGACCTACTTCCACAACGACTACCGCGACAAGATCGAGGCAGGCCACTCCGTCATCGGCAAGGCCACCGGCGGCACCGGCCGTACCGCCAACGCCAGCATCTTCCAGTGGGACAATGTGCCCAAGGCGCTGGTCACGGGTCTGGAAGGCACGTTCAACTACAACTTCACGCCGCGGGTTGCCTGGACCAACAACCTCACCTACATGATCAAGAGCGAGAACAAGTCCACGGGCGAGCAGCTCTCGATCATTCCGAAGTACACGGTGAACTCGCGCCTGGAATGGAAGGTCACCGACGAGGCCAGCGTCTTCGGCACCGCCACCTTCTACGGCCGGCAGAAGGCCAACAAGCTGGACTACCAGGGGCTGCCCGTGCAGGGTGAGGAAGCCCAGGGCCTGTCGCCCTACGCCCTGGTGGGCCTGGGCGGCAACTACGCCGTCAGCCGCAACCTGAAAGTGGGCCTGGGTGTGGACAACCTCTTCGACAAGCGCCTGTTCCGTCGCGGCAATGCCATCGGCGTGAACAACCCGCGCACCATCTACGGTGCCGGCGCAGCCACCTACAACGAACCCGGCCGCACGTTCTACGTGACGCTGACGGGAACGCTGTGATGGCCTGAACCCACACTGTCGCAGGAACATGCCCCGGGACACATGGCTCGGGGCATCGAGAGCACGGGATCTTCCCGGGCTTTTTCATTTCAGGACAGACAATCAGCCCGCAAAGTAGAACCCGTCGTCGGGCAGCTTGCCGCCCACCAGACCAGGCTGCATCTCCAGCAGCTGCTGGTAGAAGAACTCCAGCTCGGGGCGTGCCTTGCTGGCCACCACCATGTCGGATTTGTCGGCACGGATGGCATCGGCGACACCCTCCGGGGTCAGCATCTCGATGCGTCGGGCCACGATCTGGCCGCACTCGTCCGGGTTGGCCTCGCACCATTGCTGGGCTTCTTCACAAGCCTCTTCAAAACGCTTGGCCAGCGCCGTGTTGCCCAGCTGGCTGCCCAGCATCACGATGCCGGCCTGCGGCATGCGCGGCGCGCGATTGAAGACACGGCCCCATTCCTCCTGCAGGCTGACGCTGCGATAGAGGCTGGGCGCCACGACGCTGATGGGGAAGGACTGGCTCTTGCGCAGGCCCACGGCCACGGCCGGATCGGCCAGCAGGGCATTGTCGGCACGCCGCGTGATGAGCAGCTGCATTGCATCCAGCGGCGAGGCCACATAGCGCAGCGTCATGTCCTGTCAGGGATCGATGCCCTGCTTGCGGCACAGCAGCCGGAACAGCGCATCCGGCATGTCGCCACGGAAGGGCATCACCACTTCCTGCCCCTTGAAGTCGGCCAGCGTCTTCAGGCCGTCACGGCGGGCCACCATCCACAGGATGCCCCAGATGCCGATGTTCATCTGCTGCAGCTTGAGGCCGCGGTTGTAGAGGTTGGCCGACAGGTTGCTGGGCATGGCCAGGAAATCGGCTTCACCCTTCAGCGCCATGGCGCGCAGCTGGTCGGGCGTGCGCCAGCTGACGAACTCCACCTTCTCGGCCACGTCGGCCAGCAGCCCTGCATCGACGATGCGGATGAGCGGGTTGCTGACGGTGGCAAAGGGGCCGGCCAGCACCAGGCGGGGAACCTTCTTCGTGCCAACGACGGCCGGCGCCGCCGGGGAAGCCGCGCTGCCCGAGGCAGCGGCCGATCCTGCAGAAGCCCCCGCCGCATTCGCGGCCGGGGCGGATCCGGCCTGCGCGGCAGCGTCAGCCGCAGCACAGGCCCAGCCGGGCAGGGGCGCTGCCGGCCAGCAGGGCGGCACCGCCCAGCAGGGCACAGGCGGCGCGTGCCCCGGGGTGCAGGGGTCACCAATACTTTCTTGCTCATGTTCTCTCCACGATCTGGAAAAGGCTCGGCCCGCAGGAACGGCGGCTTGCCCCGTCAGGATGGCGATGCACCGGCGTCCCTGCGGACCCGCCCTGGAATGTCGATGTGTCCGGATCCATCCCGGGGCACCCGGAACTCCAGGAGCCCTGGAATGTTTCCGGCACCGGGGTCTCAGAAGCTGCCCTGCCACGACACCAGCAGGCTGCGGCCCGGTGCGAGCAGCTCGCGCCCGGTCAGCCCTTCGGCCAGGTGGTCATGGTAGCGCTTGTCACCCACGTTGCGGACGGCCAGCCGCACCGACTGTTGGGGGGCGAACTGCCAGGTGGCCCCCACGTCCACCAGCGCATAGCCAGCGGTGGGATCCTCGCCACCGCGCGTGAAGCGTGTGGCCACCCGCTTCTGACGCTTGACCAGCGTCCAGTCGGCATCCAGCATCCACTGACCGTTCAGGCGCCAGTCCCAGCCCAGCGACAGGCGGTCAGCCGGCATCTGGAAGAGCGGCTCGTTCAGGTCATCATTCTCGCCGCGCACCATCGACGCGCTCGCCCGCAGCCAGTGATCAGCCATTGCCTGCCAGCGCAGGCCGGCATCGGCGCCCCGTCAGCGTCACGTGGCCCAGGTTGAGGTTCTGCTTGCAGGCGGCCGCATTGACCTGGCCGCAGGCCGCCACGGCAGCCTGACCGGTCAGCTCCATGCCGGTGATGTAGTCATTGATGCGACTGCGATAGACCGAGGCCGTGTACTCCAGCCGCTCGTCACGCCCCTTGAGGCCCAGCTCGATCTGGGTGGCCGTCTCGGGTGAAATCTTCGGGCTGCCGGCATAGTAGAAGCCGTCGCTGCGCGGGCCCGACTGGTAGCGCTCGCGCAGGTCTGCCGCACGGAAGGCGCGCGAGACATTCAGATAGGGACGCAGCAGCGGGCTGATCTCGTAGACCGCCCCCAGGCTGGCCGACGTGGCACGATCGCTGCGATCCAGCCCGGTGGTGACGCGGCCATTGTTCATGGAAGCCGCCTTGCCTTTCACCCGGTCATGGCGCAGGCCGGCCAGCACGTTGAGTGCGCCGAAGCGCATGTCGTCCTGCACATAGATGCCCAATGCCTGCACCTGACCATCCCGGAACGGATTGGTGGGTGTGTACTGGGCAAAGGTGGGGGGCGTGGCCTGACGGCTGTCGGGGTTGGCCCGCATGCGCCACAGGTTCACGCCTGCCGACAGCAGGTGCTCCGGATGCACCTCCCAGTCGGTCTTCACGTCCAGACCATCGGTGGAAAAGGTCACGTCGGTGAGTGCCAGGTCACGGCCCAGGCCATTGGCGTGACCGTAGATGGAGCGCTTCATTTCCTGGCGGTAGACGCGCACGTCCAGGTTCATCGGCACGCTGCCCGAACCCTGCAGGCTGTAGCCCACCTCGTACAGACGCCGATACTGGCTCGGCGAATGGAAGGTGACGCTGCCCACCCGCGGGTTGGCGTGCGGGCGCGTGCCGGCCGGATACCAGAGATCCTTGTCTTCCTGGTTCTGCACCGAGGCCCGCAGCTGCTGGCTGCCGTCGATGCGGAAGCGGTACTGGCCGATGAATCCCTGTGACTTGTAACCGGTGCGTGCCACCTTGCCGTCGGGCGAGTGGTAGTCGTTGTGATGCGCCAGCGAGGCACCCAGCATCAGCGCATGGTCCTCGGTAGCGGCGTTGAGCACGGCGGCGCCATTCCAGCCCCGGCTGGCGGAATCGAAACCCGTAGCGCCACGCGCCTGCAGGCCGGGCCTGAAGCGGGCCTGCGGCAGCTGCACATCGATGACGCCGCCCAGGGCGCCGGTGCCGCACAGCACCGAGGACGGCCCCTTGACCACCTCGACGCGCTCGGCCAGCCCCAGCGACATGAACGAGGCCACGGCCCCCATCGGCTGGGCCGAGTTAAAGCGCATGCCATCGACCAGCAGCACGATGGAATCGCGCTTTCAGGCCGCGAATGACCGGGTTCTGCCCCTGGGCACTGTCGCTGTTGACCGAAAGGCCCGGCTCGTTGCGCAGCGCCTCACCCACGTTCTGCGCCTGACGGCGCGACAGCTCGTCCCGTCCCACCACGGACGTGGCCATCGGCGTGCTCTCGCGCTCGGCCGCGTAGCCCTTGGCGGTGACGGTGACACCCGGCAGGGTGGCATCGGGTCGTGCACGCGTCTGGGCGGCCGCAACCGGCTGCACTTCTTCCTGGGCCAGGCTCGCCCCATGCCATCCCGCCAGGGCAGGACCCAACGCCAGCATCACGGCATGCCATGCCCAGCGCCTGCCCGCAGCCGGAGCCGCGCAAGACCCTTGTGCGGCAAAGCGCATCGGGTTCTCGGTTGTACTCATCCTGTATCTCCTTGTAACGATCGTCATGAAACCGTTGTGCGGATGTCCACCGAGCCTGCATCCGTCCGGAAGGCCGCCAGCCATGCCCCGAACCTCGCCGCCCCATGTTGCCCCGGACGATCGACGGCCCCCGCCGAAGTCGCGCCCCGATGCGCGCCCCTCCCGGACGCGGCCCAACCATGGACGGCCACCGGGAAGGCCGCCGTGTGGCAGCGACAGCGTCTCCTGGACAGGGAAGGGAGCCTCATGAACGCCAAGGCATCCGCATCTCATTCCCATTATCAGACAAGGAAAAGGCAAGTAAATTGACAATTGGCAAATCTCTGAAATATGGCTGCTCCGTCGTTGCCTTTAGCCTCCCGGGTTTGCACGGCCGCACAGCACATGCTCTTTCCGGGCCAGGAAAGCAGCCTTCGCCATCACGTCGCTTCGTCGAATGTCGCAGCGACAATTGCGGAATCTGCAGGACAAATTCTGTGTACTGGTGCATCATTCGGTGTTTCAGGGTTTCATCATGTTCCGAAAATATCTCGCACCGATAGGCCCTGAATTTCAGGAGAATTGACATTTTTGGCAATAGTCATTGCTACTGCCGATAAATCTCTTTTTCTACAGCGATTCATCAGAAAAACAAACTGCACCCACAGGGCCTTTCAGAATATTTTCCCGCGCGGCGCCCGGTCCACGCTTTCCTTCCGTCCTGCGAAAATCGGCATCGATCGATCCGCAGCGGCATTACCGTGACGGCCGGCTTGTCAACGAAGTCTCGATGAGGAGCAACATGAATCAGGGGAAATGGATTACCAGTCGGCAGCGGACCAGTCGCGCGCCGGTCTGGCCATTTTGCTGCTCTTGGGCCGGGCCATGCCCTGGCTGGTCTTTTTGCCGTCGCCACGCTGGGCTCGACCCTGCCGGAGCAGCTCAATCCCACGCCGGCCCGGCTGGGCTGGCTGGCGGCCAGTTACTTCCTGCCGGCGGCACTGCTGTCGGCCCAGGCCGTTCACTTCGTGCAGAAGCGCGGCACGCGCCAGGGCCTGATCGTCGTGTTCCTGATCACGGCGGCCGCGCTGCTGGTGACCTCGGCCCTGCCGGGCGCTGGGCGGTGCCTGCGTGGGCATGGCCCTGGGGGCGCGGCCTGTCACTGGCGCAGCCCGCCACCCGGCTGGCCGCCATGGCACATGCCGACGTCGCAGCACGCCCGCTGGTGATGTTCGATGGCCCAGGCCGGGCTGCCGATGGCCGCCATTCTGGGCGGCGTCGTGCTGCCGCCGCAGGCCGGCTACCACGGCTGGCAGGCTGCGCTGCCCACCTGGGTGCCGGTAGCCCTCTTTCTGGTGCTGCTGGTCCGCGTCTGGATTCCGCCGACGACCGCAACGACACCGTGCTGCCCCGACAGAACCCGAACGAGGCCAGCCAGCAGCCCCTGGCTGCTGGCTGCCGTCGATGCCCTGGTCGGGACTGGTGTTCTCGTGCTGCGCGCTCTGGCTGGGCATGTACGCCCATCTGCTGGCCATGCCGGCCAACGGCATCACGGCACTGATGGTCAGCCTGGGCGGGGCAGGGCTGGTGGCCCTGGGACTGGCCGCCAGCATGGAAGGACGGGTCGAACGCCCGGAATGGCTTCCCGGCGCATTGCTGCTGGGCGCTGCCGCGGCGGTGCTTCTGCTGCCCCTGGCCAGCCAGGAGCAGCGCTGGCCCCTGTGGCTGGCGGCCGCCGGCATCGGCTTCACGCTGTTTGCCTGTCATGAATTGCTGGTGGCCCGTCTGCTGGCCCCGGAAGCACCCATGACGTCCGAGCTGCTGGTCGGTATTGGCGAAGCGGCCATGACCAGCGCCCATCCGGCCTCCGCCTTTTTCCGCCACGCAGACTTCCCCCGACCGGCGGTCAGCCGGACGCCCCATCCACCCAGACTGGCGCTTTTCGCCCACCGAGGATCCCGGACCGTTTCCCTCCACGCTGGGCGGACCGGTGCCGAACGACACGGCCACGGTGACGGCAGAGACATCGACCTTCCGTCCACCGCCACATTCACTGCCACCTCGGCCTTCCCGACCTCGACGATGCAGCTCTCACCCGAGGCTGCGCAGCCCGAGGCACCAGCCTCACAGTCCTCCGGGCCCGACAGCCGCTTCTTCTCGCCCACCACGGGCGGAACCCGGGTCAAGCACAATCCGCCGGGATACGCGCGCGCGCCCAGCCCGGCCCCGAGGTCCCTGCAGGACCGCCCGAGGCCACAGCGCCTGCCAGTGCCCCGCCACCAGGCCCCACGATCAGCGCGGCGGCTGCGCCGGATGAGGGCTCTGGAAGACGGGATCGAGGAGCCTGGATTCGAGTCCGAAGATGGCGAGATTCCGCTGCCGGAAGGGACGGTTCCGCCTGCGCTGCTGGCCGAGAACACCAACCGTCTCACCTCGGTCACGCCCAATCCGGCCATCACGCAGCTCATCACGGCCCATTTTCCTGGGGGCTGCCGGTCCGCTGGTCCTGGGCTTCATGACGGGCAGCCTGTCCGGGTTCGGCTTTCTCTGGTACCTGCTGGCCGTCCTGCTGGTCCTGGCCGGTGCGCTTTACCTGATGCCGAAGCATCACCGCGGCGTGTAGCGCCAAAAAAAGGCCTAACATTGCGACTGTCTGCTTTCATCCCGATGAGGACGGCTCGCCATGAAAAACCTTCCTGCCTCCGAAGGACAGCCTCTCTCTACGATGCCATGAAGCCCCTGTCCTTCGACGTGGTTTCGGTCCAGTCCCAGGTGGTCTACGGGCGGGTGGGCAACAACGTGGCCACCCCCGTGCTGCTGCGCGCGGGACTGGAAGTGGCCATCGTGCCCACCGTGGTGTTCAGCAACACGCCCCACTATCCCACCATCCACGGCGGCTGCATTCCTGACGACTGGTTTGCCGGCTACCTGTCCGACCTGAAGGCCCGGCGCGCGCTGTCCCAGCTGCGTGCCGTGCTGGTGGGCTATCTGGGCGGCCCCAGCCAGACCGCCATGCTGGCCGAATGGCTGCAGCCTCTGCGCGAGCAGTACCCCGGCCTGCTGGTCGTCGCGGATCCGGTGATGGGTGACGAGGACAGCGGCATCTACGTGGCCAAGGGCATGGTGGACGGCCACCTCCAGCACCTGATCCCGCAGTCCACAGGGCTCACCCCCAACGGCTTTGAGCTGCGCTATCTGACCAGCATGCCCGTGGACACCATCGACCAGGTGATTGCAGCGGCCCGCACGCTCATCCGGGGTAACACCCGCTGGATCGTCGTCACCAGCGCGGCGCCCCAGGACTGTCCCGAGGACGAGATCCAGCTGATTGTCGTCACGGCCGACGGGGCCGAGCGCATCCGGCACCGTCGCGTCGACAGCGTGGTCAAGGGCACGGGAGACCTTTTCAGCGCCACACTGACGGCCTGCCTGCTGGCCGAGCAGTCACTGAACGAAGCGGCCAGTTTCTCGGCCAACGTGGTGATGCAGGCCCTGCAATACACGCGTGACGCCGAAAGCGGCGAGCTGCTGCTGCCCCGGGAATGGGGCGTGCCCAGCTTCCAGAAGTAGGCCGACGGGTCAGCGGTAGTCCCGCGAGGCACCGGTGACCAGCTGCCCCAGCAGGGGGCTCAGATCGTGCAGCCGGCGTGCAATCAGATGGCGCACGCCGTCGACCACTTCCCAGCGCCCATCGACGGCCAGCAGCCGGCTGCCCACCAGGACCCGGCGGCTGCGCACCGCCAGATCCTGCCAGACCACCACATTCACCGTCCCCCATTCGTCCTCCAGCGTCACGAAGGTGACGCCGCTGGCCGTGGGCGGCCGCTGCCGCATGATCACCAGTCCGGCCGCCCGCACGCCACGCCCATGGGGAAGATCCTGCAGGGCGCAGCTTTCCAGGCAGCGTCTTTCCTGAAGCTGCGACCGCAGCAACGCCAGCGGATGCGTCGTCAGGCTGAAACCCTGCGAGCGGTAGTCGGCCAGCAGCTCCTGCGCCACCGAAGGGTGGGGCAGGTCCACGGTCTGCTCCTGCGGTGACTGTGCAAACAGCGGCGTGGGTTCCTCCACGCCGGCCACCGCCCAGTGTGCCGCGTGACGGTGGGCCGCCAGAGCTCGCAGTGCACCGGCCTCGGCCAGCAGGCCGGCCTCACGCGCATCCAGCCTGGCCCGGTGACGAGGTCGGCCACATCCCGGAAGGCATGCCGGGACGGCTCGGCGCCACCAAGCGCCAGCCGGGCCGCCACGATGCGCTGCGCAGCGGCCTCACTCAGCCCATGCACCTGCCGGAAGCCCAGCCGCAGGGCCGGCTGGGCACCACCCGGCTCACCCCCCTCCAGCGTGTTGTCCCAGTGGCTGTGGCACACGTCCACCGGCCGCACGGTCACGCCGTGGCGGCGGGCATCCTGCAGCAGGCTGCTGGCCGAATAGAAACCCATCGGCTGGGAATTGAGCAGCGCACAGATGAAGGCGGCGGGCTCGTGGCGCTTGAGCCAGCAGCTCACGTAGGTGATCAGCGCAAACGCGCAGGCGTGGCTTTCCGGAAAGCCATAGTTGGCAAATCCCTTCAGCTGCTCGAAGATCCGCTCGGCAAACGCCAGGCTGTAGCCGCGTTCCTGCATGCCGCCCACCAAGCGCTGGCGGTGGATCTCCAGGTCGCCATGACGGCGCCAGGCCGCCATCGAACGCCGCAGATGATCAGCCTCGCCCGGGGTGTAGCCGGCAGCGACGATGGCCAGCTTCATGGCCTGCTCCTGAAAGAGCGGCACACCCAACGTGCGCTCGAAGACCTCGCGCAGCGCCTCGGATGGATAGTTGACCGGCTCCAGCCCCTGACGACGGCGCAGGTACGGATGCACCATGTCGCCCTGGATGGGGCCGGGCCGGACAATGGCCACCTGAATGACCAGATCGTAGAAGCAACGCGGCCGCAGCCGCGGCAGCATCGACATCTGGGCGCGGGATTCGATCTGAAAGACGCCCACGGTGTCAGCCGCACTGATCATGTCGTAGGTGGCGTCATCATCGGGCGGGATGGTGGCCGGTGTCAGGTGACGGCCGCGGTGCCGCGCCAGCAGCGCCAGCGTCTTTCGCACGCAGGTCAGCATGCCCAGCGCCAGGCAATCCACCTTCAGCATGCCCAGCACGTCCAGGTCGTCCTTGTTCCACTGGATGATGGTTCGCGCCGGCATGGCCGCATTCTCGATAGGCACCAGACGGGACAGCGGGCCGTCGGAGATCACGAACCCGCCCACGTGCTGCGAGAGGTGGCGGGGATGGTCGCGCAGCGCCTCCACCAGATGCAGCAGCCGCTGCATCAGTGGGTGGCCGGATCGAAACCGGCCTCCGCCAGCCGGTCGGTCACGTCGTCGCCATAGCCGCCGCGCCCGAAGCAGGCCCCGATGGCCGTGACCTGATCGGGCGGAAACCCAGTGCCCGGGCCACGTCACGCCGCACTGCGCCCCCGGTAGCAGATGACGTTGGCCGTGAGCGCCGCCCGCACCCGACCGTACTTGCCGTAGATGTACTGGAAGACCTCCTCGCGCCGTTCGTGCTCGAAATCCACGTCGATATCGGGTGGCTCGTTGCGTTCGCGACTGATGAAGCGCTCGACCAGCACCTGCATCCGGGAAGGGTCCACCTCGACGATGCCCAGCACGAAGCAGACGGCAGAATTTGCGGCCGAACCACGCCCTGGCAGAGGATGCCCTGGCTGCGCGCAAAGCGCACGATGTCGTGAACCGTGAGGAAGTAGGGCTCATAGCCCAGGTCGGCAATCAGCGCCAGCTCATGCTCGACCAGCCCGATGACCCGTTCGGGCGCCCCCTGCGGCCAGCGCCAGCGCAGCCCTTCCTCGGCCAGGTGGCGCAGCCATGAGGTGGGGGTGTGTCCCTCCGGCACCAGCTCCTGCGGATAGCGGTACTGCAGGCTGTCCAGCCTGAAGGTGCATCGCCTCGCAATCTCCAGCTGTCTCGGCCAGCAGCGCCGGCGGATAGATTCCGCCAGCACCTCGCGGCGGCGCAGATGGCGCTCGCCATTGCGAAAAGAGCCAGCCGCCGGCCTCGGTCAGCGGCCGCCGATGGCGTCAGCGCCGTCAGCGTGTCCTGCAGCGCCCGGCGGCGCTTCAGGTCCATGTGCACGTCACCGCAGGCCACCGGCGTCAGCCCCGTCTGCTGCGCCAGCGCCAGCAGATGCCTCAGCACGGCCGCATCGTCGCGGTCACGATGCAGCTCCACCGCCAGCCAGGCGTGGGGGAAGGTGCGCCGCACCCAGGCGGCCCGCTCCTGGGCCAGCCGGTCTTCTCCCGATTCGAGGGACGGCCGGGGCCTCGTCGTCCCATCCCCTGGCCCCCAGCCCATCCAACCCATCCAGCACATCTGTCTGCTGCTGATCCGGCGCGTCAGCCTGCACCTCATCCGGATGCAGCGAAGGCAACCATAGGCAGAGCAGCCCGGAAAGATCCAGCCCGGGGCGGGTGAGGTCCTCGCGCGTGAGCCGGTAGCAGCCCTGCCAGCAGCCCGCCGCCCGGCGGTGATCAGGCTGCACAGCGCCTCATAACCGGTCTGATCCCTGCACCAGCAGCACGAAACGGGTTCCGTCGAGCAGCCGAATTCACTGCCGACAATGAGGGGCACACCTGTGTTCCGGCTGGCCTCGAAGGCGCGCACGATGCCGGCCAGCGAACATTCGTCGGTGATGGCCAGCGCCTGGTAGCCGCAGGCCCGGGCGCGCTCGAAGAGCTGCGCTGCGCTGGACGCCCCCGCAGAAAGGTGAAGTCCGACAGGGCAGTGCAGCTCGGCATAGGCCGGCGGCGGCATCGCCATGCCGGCATCGGCATCCTGCCCGGCAGCCCATGCGCCGGAGCATTCCCGCGCTGCTGGCTGGTCCTGGCGGATTTGTACCTTGGCCGCTGCCGGGGGTTCATGGCCACCTGTCATGCAAACCACCCTTGCAGCATCCAGGGCCCGTGCTGGCCCACGGCCGAGAATGCCCAGGCCAGCTGACCATTGGCCAGGCGCAGCACGTAATAGTCACGTTTCAGATCACCGCCGTCCCACCAGCCGGACTCCAGTCGCTCCGGTCCGCCAACAATCTCGGCCACGGGCTGGGTGAGCGGACGCGGCTCGGGCAGCATCCAGCCTGGCCGGGCCGGCCAGCCGGGCAGACGCTCTGGCGCGCGCCGGCCCACATCACGGCCGCCCCCGTCCATGGAGGCTCCCACCACCTTCTTCCAGGCATGTTCCGGGCGCGGATCGGCCACCGGCGCCACCTCCACACCGCATCCTCGCCCAGCCGGACGCGCAGGCGCTCGCGCAGCTGCCCCCAGCCCTCAGCCCGCCCGGTACGGGCATCGAACAGGTCACGCCCCGGCGGCTGCAACGGCTGCAGGTCGCGGGCCACCAGGCGCAGCCCCACCACCGGCCGTTCCAGCACCACGGCCTCCAGCCGGCTGCGTAGCAGTTCGAAGAGCGTGGCCCCGTCATGCTCCGGCGCCAGCAGCCGCAGGCGCAGCGGCGTCGCGCCCGGCGCCGCCTCGTCAGACGTGCGTCGCGAACCGCGCTCATGATCCAGCCACGCCGTCAGCTGCTGCACCCCCCGGATGCGTCGTGCCAGAAAGGTCGCCAGATCCATCACCAGCCGGCGCAGCGGAAACATCAGCGGTTGGTGGTCGGTCACGCCATATTCAGCTCCAGCCGCATGTCGAAATGCTCGGGCGGCTGGAACAGGGTCAGCGGCGGCTGCCGCTGGCCGCGCAGCTCGTCCAGACAGTGCAGCAGGGATTCACCGAAGCGCCGGCGCAACCCGTCGGCCGGCATGTCGAAGACCTGCTGCAGCCGCCGGATGCCCAGCCGGTGCAGCCGCTCGCCGGCGCCATCGGGCAGGCCGGCACGTCGCACCGGCACCCGGGCCAGCAGGGTCTGCAACTGTGCCGCATCGGTGGCCTGCAGGCCATCCTGCAGCCAGGCCAGCAGATGGGCCGCCCGGGGAAAGGGGGCCAGCGCGATGCGATGGTGGAACTGCAGATCCGACAGCTCGCGCCGCAGCCGTTCCTCGAAGGCCGGCCATCCGCCCATCAGCCCCAGGCTGCTGCCCACCTCCAGCACGAGGGCCTGCGGCCAGGCCGCGCAGACCTGATGGCTGAAGCGATAGGCCCAGGCCGCCAGCCACTGCTGCCAGCGCGGCAACGCGGCGGCATCATGGGGCAGAGCGATGAAATCGGCATGGATGGCGCGGGCCACGGTCAGCTTCTGGCCGGCCCGCAGCCCGCATCGTGCGGCAGCCGCATTGACGGCCACCAGGCTGCGGCATGTGGCTGGACCATCCACCAGCACCAGCGGTGCCTCCGGATCGGGTTGGCTGCGCCGGACCACGTCCAGCGCCAGCTCCGGCAAGGCAATGCAGGCCCACAGCATGGCTCAGGCCACCGGCAGGGCAATGGGACGGGCAGGCACTGCGCCGCCCCGACATTTCAGGACCTGCAGCCCGCCATCGGGCAGCAGCTGCAGCCGCAGCGCAGCCGGCGAGGGCTGGGGGGCATGGCGTGCGGAACGCAGCGCCACGCCCAGCGCCTGCCCATGGTCGGCCGCTACCTGCAGCCGGCGCAGCGCCGCATGACTGGCGCCCTCGGGCCAGCCCAGCACGGCCGCACAGCTGCCCGACCGCAGGCACTGCTCGAAGGCCCAGAGCGCATCGGCCGGCTCGGGGGCATGGATGATCTCCAGCCGGGACAGCATGACGCCTGCCCGCTGCCAGGCAATGGCACAGGGCACGAAAGGCGGCGCCACCAGCACCACCCGGCCGCCGGCCTGCGACAGCCGCGCCAGCACCGGCCACAGCAGCCGCAGCTCGGACAGTCCTGGCGCCGGTGACAGCACCTCGGACAGCGAAGCAGCCGGCCACCCCCCCAGCGGCAACACCGCATCCAGCGCCCTGATGCCCGTGGCAATGCCGGCAGCCAGCGGCAGCGGTGCCGCCTGCCGTGCCAGACCTGCCGGCCCGCCAGCAGGCTGGCCAGCGTGACCGGCGAGGCCGGGGCAGGGCCCGACAGGGCTGCCGAAGCCTGAGACGTGGCAATCATCTGTCCCATGGGAGCAACCCCGCTCAGGGACGGCGCAGCAGGCCGCAGTAGATGCCCTCGATGGCGAAGTCTTCCCAGGGGGAAGGATCGATGGGCACATGCCGGGCATTGCGCGGCAGCAACCGAACCTGGCCATTGTGCTGCCAGAGCCGCTTGATGGTGATGCCGCCATCGACCCGGGCGATGACGATCTGGCCGTGCAGCGCCTGCGGCGTGACCTTGCCGGCCACCAGGTCACCATCAAGGATGCCGTCGTCGATCATCGAATCCCCCTGCACGCGCAGCAGGAAATCAGGCCGGGGCGAGAACAGCCAGCGGTCGATCTTCAGGTGACGCTCGATGCGGTCTCCGGCGAGGATCGGCTGTCCGGCTGCCACCCGTCCCACCAGCGGCAGCCGCAGGGGTATCGGCTTCGTCATCGCCTGCATCATCCCGTCCTGCATCCGCTCCGGCAGGGGCGGCCTTGCAACAGCCGGATGCCCCGCGCCTTGCCGGGGCTGAGTTCGATGAGGCCACGCGCCGCCAGCGCCTGCAGGTGCTTGGCCGCCCCGGCGGGACTGGCCCAGCCGAAGGCGTGCATCAGTTCGTGCAGGGGTAGGGGGCAGGCCATGGGTCTGCAGATGCCGGTGCAGGAAGTCCAGCACCTGACGCTGGCGTTCGGTGAGTGCTCGCATGGTGTAAATTATTACACCAATATCTCCCCGACGTCATCCTTCATCAGGGCGGCCTCCTCATCGCGCGCGCCCTACGGCCGGGTGCGGTGCATCGGGCGGCTGCTTCTGCAGCCAGTCATCCAGTGCCTCCACCGCCATCGGCCGGGCCAGCAGGTAGCCCTGCAGCTCGTCGCACTGCAGGACCAGCAGGATGTCGCGCTGCCCCTCGGTCTCCACGCCCTCGGCCACCACCCGCAGTCCCCAGCTGGTGGGCCAGCTGGATCACCGCACTCACGATGGCCCGCGCATCCGGCCGCACCTCGATGTCGGCCACGAAAGCTGCGGTCGATCTTCAGCTGCCGGGCAGGCAGCTGCCGCAGATAGCTGAGGCTGGAATAGCCGGTCCCGAAATCGTCGATCGACAGGTAGACGCCGATGCGCGAGAGTTCCTCGAAGGCGCGCTGGGTGCTCTCGATGTCCTCCATCGCCACCGATTCGGTGATCTCGCACAGCAGCTGGCTGGGCATCACCTGGTAGCGGGCCAGGGCGGACTCGATGCGCGGCACCAGCTCCTCGGTGCGCAGCTGGTGGACCGACAGGTTGATCGCCACATTCATCAGAAAGCCCTCGTCGGCCCAGACGCGCATCTGGCGGCAGCTTTCCTCGATCACCCAGTTGCCCAGTCCGTTGATCAGCCCGAAGCGCTCGGCAATCGGGATGAACACGTTGGGTCCCGACCATGCCGCGCGTGGGGATGCTGCCAGCGCAGCAGCGCCTCCACGCCCTGAAGCCGTCCCAGCCGGGCATCGATCTTGGGCTGATAGTGCAGCTGCAGCTCGCCGCGCTCCAGCGCGTGGCGCAGGTCCTGCTGCAGGGCTCAGCTGATCCTGCAGCCCCTCGTTCATCCGCGACTCGAAAAGCGCATAGGTGTGCCCGCCGGCCCGCTTGGCGGTGTACATGGCCGCATCGGCGTTCTGCACCAGCTTCAGGCGGTCGCCATGCTCCGGGTACAGCGCCACCCCCACCGAACCGGAAAGCGTCACCTGGTGACCCTGAACCTCCAGCGGCTGCGCCAGCACCTGGATCACCCGATTGGCCAGGCTGGCGCAATCGGCCACATCCGGAGACATCCTCGCCAGCAGCACGAACTCGTCACCCGCCAATGCGGGCCACCGTGTCGCTGTCCCGCGTGGTCGTGCGCAGCCGGCGGGCGGCTTCCTTCAGCACCTCGTCGCCCACCGCGTGGCCCAGCATGTCGTTGATCGGCTTGAAGCCATCCAGGTCCACGAACAGCACGGCCACCTTGCGCGGCTCGCGCCGTGCACGGCTGTCATCGTCACGCTCGTAGCGCTGCATCGCGTGCGCTGAGCCGATCCTCGAAGAGCATGCGGTTGGGCAGCCCGGTCAGCGGATCGATGAAGGCGCGCCGGCGCAGTTCCTCATTGGCCGATTCCAGCTGCAGGTTGGCCTTCGTGAGCGCCTTTCGCCCCCGCCGGAAAAAGAGCAGCAGCGCCACATGGGAGGCAAGGATGACGACCAGCACCGAAGCCGCCACCACGCCGGAAAGATGGAAATCAGGCAGGAATTCCAAGACAGGGCTCACCCAGAGAGGATGTCAGTGTGGCGGCGTCATGCCGCCCACACGGATCGGCCCGAACATAAAGGAATAATTTCCAGCCTCACGCCCCCATCCGCCTGCCGGCATCACACGCCGACCGGTGGCACGTCGGCATTGACGACAACCCGGATCGAGCGGCCATCAAATCCCACCACAAAGGGCCGAATCTGCCCCCCGAAGCCAGCCCTGGCGGATAGACTAGAGGGTGTCGTGGAGCTTGACCGGGCCACGGCCTCACGGTGCGTCCGTGACAGCCCATGGTCGGACGGCCAGACGCCATCCGGCACATGACGACCCAATAATCAGAATCCTGACCATACGGATCCCTTTCGCCGATGAGCGACGTCGCACTCACCATCAGCCTGCTGTCCCTGGTCGCCATCCTGGGCCTTGGCATCGGTCACATCCGCCTGCGCGGCGTCAGCCTGGGCATCGGCGGAGTGCTTTTCGGCGGCATCATCGTCGGACACTTCCTCACCCGCCACAATTTCGCGCTCAATGAGCACACGATGCACTTCATCCAGGAGTTCGGGCTCATCCTGTTCGTCTACACGATCGGCATCCAGGTGGGCCCGGGCTTCTTCTCCTCGCTGCGCCAGAGCGGCCTGCGCCTGAACGGCGTGGCCATGGCCATCGTCGGCCTGGGCGGCGTCATGGTCATCCTGCTGCACCTGCTGCTGGACATCCCGCTGGCCGTCATTCTCGGCATCTTCTCCGGTGCCGTCACCAACACGCCCTCGCTGGGCGCAGGCCAGCAGGTGCTGGCCGAACTCAGCGGCGAGAGCAGCGCCGAGATCATGGGCATGGGCTACGCCATCGCCTACCCGATCGGCATCCTGGGCATCCTGTTCTCCATGTGGCTCATCCGCATCGTGTTCCGCATCGACGTGAATGCCGAGGCCCGCCAGTACGAGGAAAGCCTCTCCCAGCGCCAGCATGGCCTGGAGAGCTGCAACGTGCGCGTCACCAACACCAACCTGGATGGCCTGCAGATCGCCGATATCCCCGACTTCGAGCGCCACGACGTGATGTATTCGCGTCTCAAGCGCGGCGAGCAGTTTTTCATCCCGCGCGTGCACACGCGGCTTCAGATGGGTGACGTGCTGCACCTGGTCGGCAGCCCAGCGCCCTCAAGCGCATGCAGGTCATCATCGGCGAACTGGCCGATGTCAGCACCTCCACCCGGGGCACGGCCTACCGCTCGGTCCGCGCCGTCGTCACCAACGACGCCGTCATCAGCAAGAAGATCCGCCACCTCGACCTGCGGTCGCACTACGATGTGGTGATCTCCCGACTCAACCGCGCCGGTGTCGAACTGGTTCCCACCGGTGGCATGACCCTGCAGTTCGGTGACGTGATCAACCTCGTGGGCCGCCAGGAAGACATCGACACCGTGATGGCCCTGGTGGGCAACGCCCAGCAGAAGCTGCAGCAGGTGCAGATGATGCCCATCTTCATCGGCATCGGCCTGGGCGTGCTGCTGGGCTCCATCCCTCTCTACGTGCCCGGCCTGCCGGTGGCACTCAAGCTTGGCCTGGCCGGCGGTCCGCTGGTGGTGGCCATCATCCTGGCCCGCATCGGCAGCCTGGGCAAGCTCTACTGGTTCATGCCGCCCAGCGCCAACCTGGCGCTGCGCGAGATCGGCATCGTGCTGTTCCTGGCCGTGGTGGGCATCAAGGCCGGCGGCCACTTCTTCCACACGCTGCTCAGTCAGGACGGCGTGTCCTGGCTGGGCTATGGCGCCATCATCACTATCGTGCCACTGCTGGTCGTGGGCATGCTGGCTCGCGGCGTGGGCAAGATGAACTACCTGACGCTCTGCGGCCTGTTGTCCGGCGCCATGACCGATCCCCCGGCGCTGGCCTTTGCCAACGGCATCAAGGAAGACAGTGGCGCCCCGCGCTGGCCTATGCCACCGTCTACCCGCTGGTGATGTTCATGCGCATCATCCTGCCGCAGCTGCTGGCCGTGCTGCTGTGGGCAGGAAGCTGAGGATCCGCTGACGGGGCAGGGGCGAACACTAGCCGGCATTCCGGAAAGCCCTGCCGCCGGATCAGACTGAAAAGTCGTGGGCTCCACGACCCACCTTCAGGGAGGAGGCACCATGTCCCGCTGGATCGACCACACCATCTGGTGGCATGTCTATCCCCTGGGCTTTGCCGGGGCGCCCATACGCCCCACGCCCGAGGAACGGGCACTGTCCCCCCGGCTGGACCGCCTGTTGCCGTGGCTCGACTACCTCATCGAACTGGGCGCCAATGGCCTGGCCCTGGGGCCCATCTTCCAGTCCGAAAGCCACGGCTACGACACGCTGGATTTCTACCGCATCGACAGCCGGCTGGGTGACGACGCCACCTTCGACCATCTGGCCCGCGCTCGCCAGGAACGCGGCATCCGCCTGATGCTTGATGGCGTCTTCAACCATGTGGGTGTCGGGCATCCGCGCTTTCAGGCCGCGCTGGCGGGCAACGATCCCGCCGCCGAGGCCCTGTTCCGCATCCACCGCACCGAAGCCGGCGTCCATTACGACGACTTCGAGGGCCACCAGGCGTTACCCGCCCTCAATCACGACTCACCGGCCGTCGTCGATCGGGTGGTCGATGTCATGTGCCACTGGCTGCGACGCGGCGCCTCGGCCTGGCGTCTGGATGCCGCCTATGCCGTCAAGCCCGAATTCTGGGCCCAGGTGCTGCCACGCGTGCGCGCCGAATTCCCCGACACCTGGATCGTCGGCGAGGTCATACACGGCGACTATCCGGACATCGTGCGCCGCTCCGGCATGGATTCCGTCACCCAGTACGAGTTGTGGAAGGCCGCCTGGAGCGCGCCGCTGGAGGGCAACTTCTTCGAGCTGGACTGGTGTCTGAAGCGCCACAACGACTTCCTGGGCTGCTTCGTGCCGATGACCTTCATCGGCAACCACGATGTCACCCGCATTGCCAGCCGCATCGGCAACGACAAGGCCGCCCTCGCTGCCACCATCCTCTTCACCGTGGGGGGCATCCCGTCCATCTACTACGGCGACGAACAGGCCTTCCAGGGCATCAAGACCGACAGGGAAGGGGCGATGACGAGTGCGACCCGCCTTTCCCGACACGCCAGCGGCGCTGTCCCCTGGCGAGCCCATGCGCCAGATTCATCATGACCTGATCGGCCTGCGCCGTCGCAACCCCTGGCTGGTGAACGCCACCACCACGCCCATCCAGGTGGAAAATCGCACCTACGTCTACGACGTCAACGGCCGGGAAGGGCAGCGACTGAACGTTGCCCTGCGACTGGACCCAAGCCCGATGGCAGACATCCACGCCGCCGACGGCACGCATCTGCTGCACGTGGGGGCGTGAGGCGTAAACCGATAGCCAAAGCCAAAGCCAAAGCCAAAGCCAAAGCCAAAGCCAAAGCTAAAACGAAAGGCCGCCAACAGCGTGAGCTGGGCGGCCTTCGAAAACTGGAGCGGGAAACGAGTCTCGAACTCGCGACCTCAACCTTGGCAAGGTTGCGCTCTACCAACTGAGCTATTCCCGCGAAGAGATGAAATTATGGCACAAAAAGATGCGGTGTGCAAGCGTCTCGTCAAAAATGTCGTGTTGCAAGAATGAAACGATCTGACGCTTGTCGTCAGCCCGATTGCGCAGGATTCACCGGCGCCAGCACTTCCATCAGCAACCGCTTGTGCAGGGCACGGAGCCGCGCCTGTGAAACCGGCGCACCATCACCGGCACCGAACAGGACCTGCTGCATCAGCCACAGCGCACCGGGCATCGTTCCGAAGAAATAGTCCTCGTTGCTGAAGTCGCCGCGGATCAGGCCCTCTCGATGCAGAGATCCAGGAAGCGGCGATCACCGAAAGAGACTGCGCTCCAGCATCCGCCGGGCCCATTGCTGTACCATATCGGGAATGCGCCCGCTTTCGGTCATCAGCAGCCGGAAGGCCGCCACCGCACGCGGGTCGCTCAGCTGGGCGTAGATGCGGTCCAGATAGTGGTCCAGCAGCTCGGACAGCGAGACAGCCTCCGCGCCTTCAAGCAGGGCCTCGCAGTGGTGGCCCTCCCAGGGCAGCAGCAGCATGCTCAGCATGCCCTCGAAGACTTCTTCCTTGCTGCCGTAATGCGCATAGATGCCCGACTTGGAGATGCCCGCACGCATGGCGATGCGCTCCAGCGACGTGGCGGCAAACCCTCCGATCGAGAACTCCTCGACGGCGGCCTCCAGGATCTCGCGCTTGCGCTCGGCAGCAGGCAGATAACGTCGCTTGCCCCACGGGCGGTTGCCATCGTTTGGCAGGGAACGCTCGGCCAATTCATCCTCCTCTTGCATGGTCGGACCCCGAAGCTGGCTGAAATGAAAAGATCGTCGGCCAGACGCACAGGCCTGTACCTGCTGCCACCGGCAGCAGCCCGCACACCCGGCACGGCACGTCGGTCCTCTGCACGGATGGCGTCAACCGACAGTCATGATTTTACTTCGATCGTGCCACATAGCCAACTCTTCCAAAACACCGTCTTCATTGTTCAAAAATGGTGGTTGACATGAACAGATTGTCAACGGCTTGACGATTGCATTGCTCCATCTCACCGACAGGCATCGTCGCTCGGCCGATGGGCATTGCCCCAGTCGCACATCGCGCCCAGAATGGGAATCAGCGAGCGCCCACGCCCGCTCAGCGCGTATTCCACCTTCGGTGGCACCTGCAGGATACTCGGTGCGCACCACCAGCCCGTCGCGCTCCATCTCCTTCAGCGTGCTGGCCAGCGTCTTGTAGCTGATCGAGCCGATCCGTCGCTTCATCTCGTTGAAGCGCAGCGTCGTGTTCGGTTCAGCCAGAACATCACCACCATCTTGTACTTGCCGCCGATGAGCGAAAGCGTATAGCCAGCCGGTATCCTCGACGGACTGGATACCGGCCCGGCAGGGGGTATTCAGCATGGAACACTTACCTTCGGGAAAGTATCTGGCATGAAAGTGCGTACTGTTCAGGCCCTTCCAGGAATTGTATGCTGCAGCGCATCCAGACGAGGACACGCCATGAACAAGATCCTGATCCTGCTGGCCCACCCGGACCTGGCACATTCCACCATCAACCGCCGCTGGGCCGACGAGCTGAGCGGATCTCCCGAACGCTTCACCGTGCACGACCTGTACCGGGCCTGTCCGGACAGTCGTATCGACGTGCAGCGCGAACAGGCCCTGGTGGAATCCCATGCACACCTCGTCCTGCAGTTTCCCGTGTACTGGTTCAGCAGCCCGCCGCTGCTCAAGCAATGGCAGGACGAGGTGCTGACCTACGGCTGGGCCTATGGTTCCACCGGCCACGCCCTCAAGGGCAGGAAGGTCGGCATCGCCGTCTCGGCAGGTACCCCCGCCAACGATTACCAGGCCGGCGGCGCCATCGGCCATACCGTGGCCGAAGCCCTGCTGTCTTTCCGGCTGGCGTTCGAATACTGCGGTGCCGACTGGCAACCCCTCTTCGTCTTCCACGGCATCGACAGCAACGCCAGCTATGACGCCGCCGCCCGCCAGGCGGTGGAGGAGGGCACGGCGCACTATGTACGGCACCTGGAAAGATACTTTCCCTGAAAGGAAACGATCCGCCCCCGGCAAGACCGGACCTATGGGTCGACACGGGCCTTTCTGGTGGGCTGACAGGCATGGACAACCCACACGGAATCCGTTCGTCCCCCTCTCGGAGCACCACACCTTTCGGAGAACACCATGACCGCCTTTCCCCAGGACATTTCCGCCACCATCCCCTCCGACATCCGGAAAGCACTGCAGGGAACTGGGCACTGCCATCGAGCCTCTGGCCACCGCCGCCCTGTACGAACCCCTGCAACGCACCGAACCCTATGAGGGCGTCCGGGTCACGCGCGACCCTGGCCTATGGCCCCGACGAACGCCATCGGCTGGACGTGTTCGCACCGGCCCCGACCGACGGACACACGATGCCTGCCACGCCGAGGCCGGTACTGGTCTTCGTGCACGGCGGCGGCTTCGTGGCCGGCGACAAGCGCCATGGCGACAGCGCCTTCTACGACAACATCGCCCTGTGGGCCGTTGGCGCCGGCTGCATCGGCATCAGCACATCACCTATCGGCTGGCCCTCGGCCATCCCAGCCTGCGGCCCAGGAAGACCAGCCGCCGCCATCGCTGGATCCGTGCCCATGCCGCACATTACGCAGGCGACCCCACGCGCATCATCCTGATGGGCCATTCTGCCGGCGCCGCTCACGTGGCGCTGTACCTGGCCCATCCGCGCTTCCATGCCGGCGACGGTCCCGGCGTTATCGGAGCGGTGCTCGTCTCGGGCCTTTTCGACACACGGACGGCCGAGATGACACCCCCGCTGCAGGCGTATTTCGGCCACGACAGCACCCGCTACGCCGAACGTTCGGCCTTGCCGGGCCTGGAGCAGGCCAGGGTGCCGATGCTGCTCTTCTGCGCCGAGATCGAAGGCCCCGAGTTCCTGCAGCAGTCCCGGCTGCTGCACGACGCACTGCAGGCCGCCGGACAGCCGACGCCTTTCTACCGGCTGCTGGGCCACACCCACATGTCCGAGGTCCATGCCATCAACAGTGGCGACACCAGCCTGACCGACCAGCTGCAGGCCTTCATCATTTCCCTTGCTTTCCCCGGCAGTACCATCACCCCCAGTTCACCACTTTCCGGAAGATCCTGATGGAACGACTTTTCTCATACGGCACACTGCAACTGCCCGAGGTGCAGACCGCCACCTTCGGCCGGCTGCTGCAAGGGCAGGCCGACAGCCTCGTCGGCTTCCGGCAGGAAGATGCTGGCCATCCGCGATCCGGACGTCGTGAAACTCAGCGGCAAGACCCATCATCCCATCCTGCTGGCCACCGGCAACCCGTCCGACACGGTCTCGGGCACCGTCTTCCTCATCACGCCCGAAGAACTGGCCCAGGCCGACAAATACGAGGTGAGCGACTATCGCCGCGTCCTGGCCCCGCTGGCCAGCGGCGGCAGCGCCTGGGCCCTACGTGGCCCAGGAAAGCGGCACCGGCGCCGCCTGATCCCGTCGGGGACCCTGGCCACGCCTCCGTTCCCGCGCCTCTGTCCATGGAGGGTGCTTGTCCGCACCCCGGGAGCAGACATCTGCACTTGTCGTCCCCCTGTCATCGGCCACTCCGAGGCTTGGGCATGCGCAGATATTCAGGAGCACGAGATGACTGAAGATCCACACCCCTTTTCCGTTTCCACGAATACGGCGGCAGACCGAAGGATCGGCGTCGGCATCATCGGCCTGAGCGCCGATGGCGGCTGGGGAGCACTGGCGCATCATCCTTCATTGCGCAGGCTGGATGACCTGTTCGCCCTGCGTGGACTGACAGCCAGCAGCATGGCCAAGGCAGAGAAGGCGGCAAGAAAGTACGACGTGCCGTTTTACAGCGACAGCGCAGCCGAGCTGGCAGCGAGGGACGATATCGACCTGCTGGTCGTGGCCGTGAACCTGCCGCAGCACCAGAATCTGATCGAGCAGATTGCCCCCTCGGGCAAGGCCATCTACTGCGAATGGCCATTGGGCATGGATCCGGTCCAGTCCCAGGCACTGGCCGACCTCGCAGCACGACACGGCTGTCGCACCTTCATCGGCCTGCAGGCCCTGCATTCCCCTTATGTGCGGTGCATCGGGCAGATCCTCGCCGATCCCGCCAGCGGTCGGATGCTGAGCTGTGCCGTCTCGGGCGGTGACCCGTCACGAGGTCGCCAGAGCCTCTCCCGCTACCGTTACGCCCAGTTTCAGGAAAACGGCGTCAATACGCTGACCATTCCCTTCGCCCACCTGCTGGCCGCGCTGCTACCTGTTCGGCGACCTGCAGCAGATGTCGGCACTGACCGCCTGCCAGCATCCCGATGTGCTGATGCAGGATACCGGAGAGATCGTTCATCGCACCGCCATCGATCACGTGTTCTTCCATGCCCGGACTGCAGACGGCGGGCTGGTGGACGTGATATACCACGGAGGATTGAGCGGTCTGCAGATGGACATCGAGTGCGAGCACGTCCGGCTCGTCATCACCGGCAACAGCGGCCATATCCAGTACGAACCTCTGCAGATCAAGGTCATCCGTCAGGGAAAAGAGCGAGACGCTGCCCGCCCACTCCCGGACGGCAGAAAACCTGTGCGACACCTATCGTGCCGTCCATGCCGACCTGACGAACGGCACGCAGACTGTCCCCGACTTCGCCGATGCCGTTGCCCATCAACAGCTGCTGTTCCAGTTGCAGGAGCAAGGCCTGAAAGCCGGGCAGTAGAAGTTGCGAGCCGCGGTTTGCCGCGACAGGCTCTCGCCCTTGCGGCTCCCTTTTCCTGGCCATCGGAACGTGCCCTGAACCTGGTGACCACCCACGGCGGCAGCCCTACGTCGACGGCGGCAGCCGCACGTCGACACCGCCATCGACGTCGCGTCCGAGCGCACAGGGAAAGAAGCGGCCTTGTGTGAATCACGCCACGGGCCGTGGCGGATCCTTCTGGCACCATAGGGCAACGCCTTGCCGAGATCACCCATGCAGATCCGCCAGACATTCGCTCCCTTGCTGGCCGCCGCCGTTGCGGCCGTCGCCCTCTGGTCAGGCATCGCCCCGACCAGAGGGCCGTCTGGTGGGCCGAGGTCACGCCCATCTTCATCGTGTACGGTGCGCTGCTGGTCAGCGCGCGCTGGTTCCGCTTCAGCAACCTGGCCTATGCCCTGATGAGCGGCTGGATGCTGCTGCACCTGGTGGGCGCGCACTACACCTTTGCCAACGTGCCCTTCGAATGGGGCAACCGGCTGCTGTCGCCGCTGCTGGGCGAATCACGCAACCACTTCGACCGCGTGGCCCACTTCATCATCGGCCTCTACAGCTACCCCATGGCCGAATGGCTGCTGCGCCGCCGGCTCTGCGGCATGGGCGTGGCCTTCTTCTTCTCGCTCTTCTTCATCATGAGCGTGGCCGCCGCCTATGAGATCATCGAGATGGCAGTACGCCGTCATCGACGGTGGAAATGCCGGCATCGAGTTCCTGGGCTCGCAGGGCGACATCTGGGACGCCCAGAAGGACATGCTGGCCGACACGCTGGGCGCACTGACGGCGCTGCTGCTCTACCTGGTCGTCCGGCCGGACCGGACGATGCGGGTGGCGGGGCGGTGAACGGCCTCGAGGCAGGGGCACGGAAGCAGGGGCGGTGAACAGCCCACGGGGCAGAGCGCAGGGGAACAGACCGCCAGTTCGTGGGGCATATCGGAAGGCAGACAGTCGAATTTAACAATATTCGACACAAGAACTTGCAAGTCTCCGAAATATCTCTATAATCCTGAATCTCATCGATGCGGGAATAGCTCAGTTGGTAGAGCGCAACCTTGCCAAGGTTGAGGTCGCGAGTTCGAGACTCGTTTCCCGCTCCAGTTTTTCAAAGGCCGCCCAGCGCATGCTGTTGGCGGCCTTTTCGTTTTCTCCCCGATCCCGCACCCGATGCTCATCCCGGAAGAGACCTTGATCCCGGGTGCGGCACTCCGCCCCATGCCGGCACGGACTCCTACACTCAAAAAGTCCGTGCCCCCTGTCGTCGTCCCGCATCGACAGAGCCCACGGAGCATCCTGAACGACTTCACGAAGGAGACTCCATCGTGGCCTATCAGACGACCAATCCCTATACCGGCGAGATCCTGAAGACCTTTCCCGACGCCACCGATGCACAGGGTGGCCCAGGCCCTGGAACGTGGCCACACCGCCTTCCAGCAGTGGCGCCTGAAGCCCGTCAGTGAACGGGTGACGTTCCTGCAGAAGGCAGCCGACCTGCTGCGCGCCAGGCGTACCGAATACGCGAAACTTCTCACCACCGAGATGGGCAAGCTGCTGGCCGAGGCCGAAGCCGAGGTGGAGCTGTCGGCAGCCATCCTGGAATACTACGTGAAGCATGCCGAGGCAGAGCTGGCTCCGCAGCCGCTGCCCTGCGAGGATCCCGTCGTGTCCGAGGCCCAGCTGGTCCACGAGCCACTGGGCATCATCCCGGCCATCGAACCCTGGAACTTCCCGTACTACCAGATTGCCCGCATCATGGCGCCGCAGCTGGCCGCAGGCAACGTCATCCTCCTGAAGCATGCCTCCAACGTGCCGCAATCAGCCGCCGCCTTCGAGAAAGCTGATGCAGGAGACGGGGCTACCGGCAGGGTGCTTCCAGAACCTGTACGCCACGCGCGACCAGATCGAGACGATCATCAACGACCCGCGCGTGCAGGGCGTGGCCCTGACGGGCTCCGAAGGGGCCGGCGCCCTGGTGGCGGCCCAGGCGGGCAGGGCGCTGAAGAAGTCCACGATGGAGCTGGGCGGTTCGGATGCCTTCATCGTGCTGGATGACGCCGACCTGGACAAGGCGGTGAAGTGGGCCGTGTTCGGGCGTCACTGGAACGGAGGGCAGGTCTGCTGCTCATCCAAACGCATCATCGTGCATGAATCGATTCATGACGAGTTCGTCCGGCGCTACACCGAGGGTGTGGCGCAGCTGAAGGCGGGCGATCCGATGGAGGCGTCCACCACGCTGGCCCCGCTGTCGTCGCAGCAGGCAGCCGACGACGTGCGCCGCTGGATCGATGAAGCCGTGGCCCACGGCGCCACGGCCACCGTGATCGGGGCCGAGGTGCCCAGGCAGGGCGCCTTCGTGCGACCGGTGCTGCTCACCGGGGTGAAGCCCGGAAACCCGGTCTACCACCACGAATTCTTCGGCCCGGTATCGATGATCTTCAAGGTGAAGGACGAGGACGAGGCCATCCGGCTGGCCAACGACTCACCGTTCGGCCTGGGCGGCTCGGTGTTCACGCGGGACATCGAGGCGCGGCAAGCGGGTGGCCGCGCAGATCTCCACCGGCATGGTCTACATCAACCATCCCACCGCGGTGAAGGCTGACCTGCCATTTGGCGGGGTACGCCGTTCGGGCTATGGCCGCGAGCTGATCGGCCTGGGCCTGAAGGAGTTCGTCAACCACAAGTTGGTGGGCGTCACCGACATCGACGGCGCGTTCTGAGGCCGATCCTGCCACCTCGTGGAGGCCGGCCGCGCACGCCGATGGTTCGCTGCCGGCCCCGGAGTGTGGTGTAATGCAGGGCGTGCTGCCCGAGTGGTGAAACTGGTAGACACAAGGGACTTAAAATCCCTCGACTTCGGTCATGCCGGTTCGATCCCGGCCTCGGGCACCAGGTCACATCGCATCCTTCAGCACCACCCAGACGGTCTCCAGCATGCGCGGATGGGCCCGCACCTGCGGGTGAATGCCATCGGGCTGGAACCAGGTCGGGTCATCGCCAAAAGCCTTCCAGCAGGGAAGGGCACCAGGGGGCTACGGGTCTCGTCGGCCACCTTGCGGAACATCCGCTCGAACTGCCGTGCGTAGGCCGGCCCATAGTTGGGCGGCACCTGCATGCCCACCAGCACGGCGCGCGCGCCTGCCTTCTGCACCGCGCCCACCATCTGCCGGAGGTTGTCGGTGGAGGCCTTCAGCGGCAGGCCGCGCAGCGCGTCATTGCCGCCCAGCTCGATGATCACCAGCGCCGGACGATGCTGCTGAAGCAGCTGCGGCAGCCGGGCCAAGCCGCCCGCCGTGGTCTCGCCGCTGATGCTGGCGTTGACCACCTTCCAGCGTGACAGGGCCGCATCACCGGCCAGACGCTTCTCCAACAGCGCCACCCATCCTTCGCCGCGCGACGAGGCCGTATTCGGCCGACAGGCTGTCGCCCAGCACCATCAACACGGGGCTTTCTGTCGTGTCTGCTGCATCGGCTGTCTGCCAGGGGCAGGGCAGCCATCAGCGCCGGCACGGCCATCCATGAAAGCACCTGCCGCCGCTGCGGGTTAGCCGTTACCATTGCATCCGGTGCCGCGCCTTGCCGGCAACCGCATTCATCCCTGTCCTGCCTGGCCACGTCGTGGCGCCACTGTTCTCATGCCCCTCATCCAAGTCCAGAACCTGAGCAAGAGCGTACCAGATAGCGGACGCATGCTGACGATCCTCGACGACGTGAGCTTCGACGTGCAGGCCGGCGAGACGGTGGCCATCATCGGTGCCTCGGGTTCGGGCAAGTCCACGCTATTGGGCCTGCTGGCGGGGCTGGACCTGCCCACGGGCGGCGACGTGCAGGTGGACGGCCAGTCGCTGTTTGCCTGGGACGAAGAGCAGCGCGCCCACTGGCGGGCGGAACAGGTGGGCTTCGTCTTCCAGTCCTTCCAGCTGCTGCCGGCCATGACGGCCCTGGAAAACGTCATGCTGCCCCTGGAGCTGGCCGCCCACCCGGAAGCCCATCGCATCGCCCGCGAGCTGCTGGCCCGCGTGGGGCTGGCCGAGCGGGCCGGACACTATCCGCGCACCCTGTCGGGCGGCGAGCAGCAGCGCGTGGCGCTGGCCCGCGCCTTCGCTTCCTCCCCCCGGCTGCTGTTTGCCGATGAACCCACCGGCAGCCTCGATCACGCCACCGGCGAGCGCGTCATCGACCTGCTGTTCGAGATGAACCGCGACTTTGGCGCCACGCTGATCCTGGTCACGCACGACCCGCGCCTGGCCGCCCGCTGCGGCCGACGGCTGGAGATCGAACGGGGACGCCTGAAGGCAGACTGACGGCGCGCCGTTCGACACCTGGGGGCCCCGCAGGTTGCCCCGAAGTCGTCGGCCCCCGGCTCACGAAGCTTTCAGGAGGAGCGCGCGTCTGCCTTGCTCATGGCCGAAGCAATGAGCATCTGTGTGCCAAACCACCCCCAGTAGATGCGGTGGTGGCTGATCAGTCCATCGCGGATCTGCATCAGCTCCAGAATATCCACCTGGTCGCCCTCGGGTGTCTGACGCGGGTACTCCCACACCAGCGTGTCCCCCGCCACCAGATACTGACCGGTGCGATGCCAGCGGACCAGTTCGTTCGGGCGCCGCCGGGTGCCTTCTTCCAGGAAGGCCAGAATCTGTGGCCGTCCGCGCAGCACACCGCTGTCGGTCCCCATGATCACCGGCACCAACGGGCTCTCGAACACGGCGTCTTCGGCATAGAGCCCGATCAACGCCGCCGTGTCGCGCCCCTTGGCGTATTCATGCCACTGGTGATGGATGCGTTCCATGTCGTTCACGATCGACCCCCTGAATCCGGTATCGACAGCCTGCCCATGATGCCCGGGTACTGCCCCGGCAGCGCCCCGGCCGGCACGCCGCGCGGACCCTGGCGGCGCGCCAGGCACTCGCCGGCGCGGCCATGCAGCCAGACACCGGCACAGGCGGCCTGCCAGGCGGCCTCATCGGGCGGGCAGCCTGCGCGCAGCAGGCCGGCCAGCAGGGCGGCAATGGTCCCTGCCAGCACATCGCCCGTTCCTGCCGTGGCCAGGACCGGATGACCGCTGGTGTTGATCGCCAGGCGACCATCCGGTGCCGCCACCACGGTGCCAGCACCTTTCAGCACGGCCACGGCCTCGAAACGCGCAGCCAGTGCGCGGGCGCAGGCCGGCCGGTCTGCCTGGACATCGGCCACCGACACCCCCAGAAGCCGCGCCGCCTCCAGCGGATGCGGCGTGAGAATGCTGCAGGGTGCCTCCGGCGCCTCGGTCAGCAGACCCAGCGCGTCGGCATCGATCACCAGCGGCGCCTGGCTGGACAGTGCATGGTCCAGCCACTGTTGCGCCGTCTCGTCCTGCCCCAGGCCGCAACCCACCACCAGGACGGGTGCAGCCCCCGGCAAGGCGGCATCGGCGTCCCACACGAAGCGCATGATTTCCGGGTGAAGCGGATCGATCGGCTGCCGTACCTTGCCGGATGCGTCCTGCGGCGCGTCCGCCTCGTCGTCGGCCTCGTCCTTCGGAGCTGCCGCCGATGCGTCCGCGTCCGAGGCGCCTGCGTCTGCTGTCTGCGCCTGCATATCCTCGGCATCGTCCTCCGGCCGCAGTGCCCCGGCATCCTCGGTCGCCTCCGTCTGAGGGCAAGTCTCTGACTCGACGGCAATCCACACCCGTCCGGCGCCGGCGCCCGCTGCGCCCTGCGCGGCCAACCGTGCCGCACCCGCCATGCCCAGCCGGCCGCCCACCACCAGCACGTCACCGCCATTGCCCTTGTGGGCATCACGCGCGCGGGCAGGCAAAAGTGCCGCGGCCAGGGGAGCCGTCAGCAACACGCCCGGCAGGTCATGCGGGAAGCTGTCTTCATCGGCCGGGCAGGGGGCATCCACCCCAGCGTCGTCCATGCCGGAATCGTCAAAATTGTGGTCATCATCCGGATCCGTTTCAGCCTCGGCCTCGGTCGGCACACCGCGCCATTCGCCCGCATCGGCAGGGGCCGTCCGCCGCCTCCAGCACGTCCAGCTCCGCTTCCAGCGGCAGATCGGACAGCGGTGCCACCCAGACACGGCCCGCATGCCGCAGGCCCGCCCCTGTGTGCAGCCCCGGCTTGTCGGCAATCATCGTCACGGTCTGGCGTGCCTGAATGACGGGGGCATCCGCCCCGCCCACCGGCGCGCCACGGTCCGCATCCAGCCCGCTGGGCACATCAATGGCCAGCACCGGCACCCGGGCGCGGTTCACCCGCCGGACCAATCCAGCCACGCACCCCGCCAGCGGACGGGCCAGGCCGATGCCGAAGAGCCCGTCGATGATCAGGGCAGGCTCGGCCGGCGGCACGTCGCCGTCATCGCCCGCCGGGACGTTACCGTCCGGCCACAGCCAGTCGGCCACCTGCTCGAAGCCGTGAATGACCTGGCCATCGGCCCGCCAGGCTTCCCAGGCGGCGCGGGCATCCTCGGCCTCCGGGGGCATGGTGTCCAGCCCCGGCATGCCGGCCGCCCACACGGCCAGCCCCGCACGACGCAGGATGCGTCCGGCCACCAGCGCGTCGCCCCCATTGTTGCCCGGCCCCACCAGCAGGGATCACCGGCGCGTGCGCCGGCAGGTTCTTCCACATGGCCATCGCCACCCGGGCCACGGCCGCACCGGCGCACGCCATCAGCTCGCCAGGTTCCGTCTCGTCCAGCCAGCGGCCTTCCAGGCGGCGGATGGTGGCCAGGTCCAGCACCCAGGCGGGGGTCTGCGAAAGGGCCGGGCGGACCGCCGCGGTGATCGAACGGGTTTTCATGGTTCCGAAGCTGCTTGTCTTGATGCTGACAGTATGCCACCCGGCCGATGTCTCCATCAGCTGCCATGATCCGTTGCAGGATCCCTGCCCATGCAGCCCCCGCAGACGGCCTCGGCAACCTCCTGTTTCCCACGCACCGGGAGCCCATCCTGCAGGCAGCCGGTTATCATCGACAGCCTTCGGACGATGCCCATCCGGCCTTTCCGCGAACCATCACGCCCCCCACGACAAGGACCTCGCCCATGACGGATTCCTCCTCGCTGCCCCGACTGGATGCCCACGCCGCCCGCGCCCTGGCGGTGCTGCTGGAAAAGGAAAAGACCGTTCCCGACAGCTATCCGATGTCGCTGAATGCCCTGCTGGCCGGCTGCAACCAGCGCAGCAACCGCGATCCGGTCATGAACCTGGATGAAACCGAGCTGCTGAACGCACTGGAGACGCTGCGTGGCCTGTCGCTGGTGATCGAGAGCAGTGGCGGGCGGGTGACGCGCTATGAACATAACCTGCCGCGCGTGCTGGGCATTCCGTCCGAGGCGGCAGCGCTGCTGTCGGTCCTGATGCTGCGTGGCCCGCAGACGGCAGCCGGGCTGCGCGCACACGTGGAACGGCAGGCGAAGTTTGCCGATACCTCATCGGTGGAAGCCTATCTGCAGGAGATGGCCGAGCGCACGGCCGGCGCCCTGGTGGAGCTGATGCCCCGCCAGCCTGGCGAACGTGAGGCCCGCTGGCGACACTGCCTGTCCGAACCGGCCGGCACCGCCAGGATGGCGCAGGGCAGCGCCGGGCACGATGCCCCAAGTCCGAATCCCGCCAACCCGGCCGACGCCGAGACCCTGCAGATGCTGCAGCAGCGCGTGGACGATCTGGAACGACAGGTGGCTGCCCTGACGGAACGCCTGGAACGGCTGGAGTCCTGATACCCTACCTGCCGCACCGGAAAACGCCCCACCCAAAAAGAAAAGCCCCAGCACCAGGAAAGCCCCTCACAAGGGAAGTCCCCAAAAGGGGAGCACCACAAAAGAAAAAGCCCCTCCTGCGAGGGGCTTGCTTCATCGGGTGAAGGCACCGGGGCGAGTGCCCCGGCAAGCCGTCAACGGCCGATGATCATGGGTACAGACCGCGTTCGGCACGGGCCTGCAGCACCCGCTGGCAGGCAATGATGTAGGCCGCCGTGCGCAGCGACACCTTCTTCTCGGCCGCGATCCGCTGGATGTCGCGGAAGGCGCTGAGCTGGATGGCTTCCAGACGCAGGTTGATCTCGTCCTCGCCCCAGAAGAAGCTGGAGAAGTCCTGCACCCACTCGAAGTACGAGACGATCACGCCGCCCGAGTTGGCGATCACGTCCGGCACCAGGGTGATGCCGCGGTCGGCAAACACCTTGTCACCGGCCTTGGTGACCGGGCCGTTGGCGCCCTCGACCACCAGCCGGGCCTTGACGCGCTCGGCACGCTTGTCGTCGACCTGACCTTCCAGTGCCGCCGGCACCAGGATGTCGCACGGCAGACCCCAGAAGTCCTCGTCATCGATCGCCTCGGCCTCGGCAAAGCCCTTCACGCCGCCAGTCTTGCGGGCATGCGCCTGCAGGGCAGGGACGTCCAGGCCCTTGTCGTTCTTCACCGAACCGGTGTGGTCCTGAATGGCCACCACCTTGGCGCCGGCCTGGGCCAGCAGTTCGGCGGCGACGCCACCCACGTTGCCGAAGCCCTGCACGATGACGCGCGCGCCATCCAGGGCCAGGCCCATGTTGCGGGCAGCCTCACGGGTGGTGAGGAACACGCCGCGGCCGGTGGCCTTGACGCGACCCAGCGAGCCGCCCAGTTCGATCGGCTTGCCGGTGACGACGCCGGTGACGGTGGCCCCCTGGTTGGCCGAATAGGTGTCCATCATCCAGGCCATGATCTGGCCGTTGGTGTTCACGTCCGGTGCCGGGATGTCCTTGGTCGGCCCGATGATCACGCCGATCTCGCTGGTGTAGCGCCGGGTGAGCTTTTCCAGCTCATTGGGCGACAGCTTCTTCGGATCGACCCGGATGCCGCCCTTGGCACCACCGTAGGGGATGTTGACGGCCGCGTTCTTGATCGTCATCCATGCCGAGAGCGCCATCACCTCTTCCAGCGTCACGTCCGGGTGGTAGCGCACGCCGCCCTTGCCGGGCCCGCGCGAGACGTTGTGCTGCACGCGGTATCCCTCGAAATGGGCCACCGTGCCGTTGTCCAGCTCGATCGGCACATCGACGATCAGGGCGCGCTTGGGCTTTTTCAGCGTCTCGACCCACTTGGCCAGCGGGCCAAGGTGAGGCGTGACCTGGTCCACCTGCGCCAGATAGGTATCCCAGGGGCTGCCGGGTTGCGGCTTGAGATACGACAGGTTAGACATGGATGATGTCTCCTTAGGGTTGAAAAAAATCGGAATCAGAATCGAATAGCTCTGATACTACCCCCGTCCGGGAAATCAGGCATCCCATGTGCTCTTTCACGACACGGCTGCGCCCCGGCCTCCGGTGCACTGCAGAAAAGCCCTGCATGGCAGGGGCAGGGAACCCTTCAGGCTTTCCTATAATCACCCCCTGGAACACGCCTCCGCACGGGGCAACCCGCCTTGCCGCCGGCCTGTTCATTCCCGACGCAGACCCCCGATCCGGACCTTCATGGCCATGAGCACCCCGACCTATCCAACGCTGCCCGGTGGGCATGCACTGAGCCCCTTCCGCGCCCAGGCACTGCTGCAGAAACTGCAGGCCATCGACGATGCCATCGAGACCCTCGATGCCGAATGGTTCTACCCGCTGGAGGTTTCGGCCCCGGGGCCGGATGGCGCCCTGACCGGCGAGCGGCTGGCCCGCCTGCAGCTGCTGGTGGACGAGCACCCGCTGCCCGATGCCCCCTGACGGCAAGCACCAGCGCTCCCTCTGGGTCACGGCCCGTCAGGGCACGCTCTCGCCCTGGTCCTCCAAGGCCATCGACATCCTGCACCATGCCGGCTTTGCCGATGTCACGCGCATCGAGCGCGGCATCCGCTGGAAGCTGGGCTTTCGGCACGGCCTGCTGGGCGGCAGCAAGGCCCAGGACTATCCCGAGGCGAAGCTGGCCCTGCTGGCCGCCTGCCTGCATGACCCGATGACCGAGAGCTGGTTCACCACCGCACCGGATCCGGCCCGGCTCTTTGCGCCCCATGCCCCTGTCCCCCTGGCCACCGTGCCGCTGGGCGACGATGCCGCCGCCGCCCTGCGCGCAGCCAACACCCGGCTGGGCCTGGCGCTGTCGGCCGACGAGATCGACTACCTGGCCCGCGTCTATGGCGAGCTGGGACGCGACCCACCGATGTCGAGCTGATGATGTTCGCGCAGGCCAACTCCGAGCACTGCCGCCACAAGATCTTCAACGCCGACTTCATCATCGACGGCCAGCCGCAGGAACGGTCGCTCTTCGGCATGATCCGCGAGACCCACAAGGCCCACCCGCAGGGCACGGTGGTGGCCTATTCCGACAACGCCGCCATCCTGGAAGGCGGCACGCTGGCCGCCTGGAACGTGGACCCGGCCACCGGCCGCTATCGCTGGTCCCAAGAGCCGGTGCATCGCCTGCTGAAGGTCGAGACCCACAACCACCCCACGGCCATTGCCCCCCATCCGGGCGCAGCCACCGGCAGTGGCGGCGAGATCCGTGACGAAGGCGCCACCGGCCGGGGCGGCACGCCGCGCTATGGCCTCACCGGCTTCACCGTCTCCAACCTGCGCATTCCCGGCTGGGAACACCCCTGGGAAGCCGCCAACGGCCGGCCGCCCACCCTGGCCACCCCGCTGTCCATCATGATCGAGGGCCCGCTGGGCGGGGCCGCCTTCAACAACGAATTCGGCCGCCCGAACCTGCTGGGCTACTTCCGCACCTTCGAGACCCCGCTCTCGCAGGCCGCGGCCGACGACCCGCACACCGGCTGGGGCTACCACAAGCCCATCATGATTGCCGGCGGCGTGGGCTCGGTGGATGCCCGCCACCAGCACAAGCTGCCGCTGCCGGCCGGCACGCTGCTCGTGCAGCTGGGCGGCCCGGGCATGCGCATCGGCCTGGGCGGCGGTGCCGCCTCCAGCATGGGCGTGGGCAGCAATGCCGCCGAGCTGGACTTCGCCTCGGTGCAGCGCGCCAACCCCGAGATGGAGCGCCGCGTGCAGGAAGTGATCAACGCCTGCCGCGCCATGGGCGACAACAACCCCATCCTCTCCATCCACGACGTGGGCGCGGGCGGCCTGTCCAACGCCTTCCCCGAACTGGCCCATGACGCCGACAAGGGCGCGAACTTCGACCTGAGCCGCATCCCCGTGGCCGAAAGCGGCATGTCGCCGGCCGAGATCTGGTGCAACGAATCGCAGGAACGCTACGTGCTGGGCATCGCCCCCGAGCGGCTGCCCGAGCTGGAAGCCCTGTGCACCCGCGAGCGCTGCCCGATGGCCGTGGTCGGCACCGTCACCGACGCCGAGCACCTGAAGCTGGCAGCCCCGGGCGAGCCGCCCGCCGTCGACATCGACATGAGCGTGCTGTTCGGCAAGTCGCCCAAGCTGCGCCGCGAGGGCACCACGCCCGCCCACACCGAACTGCCGGGCATGGACCTGAGCGAGCTGAACCTGGACACGCTGGCCACGCAGATCCTGCAGCTGCCGGCCGTGGCCAGCAAGAGCTTCCTCATCACCATCGCCGACCGCACCGTGGGCGGCCTGTCGGTACGCGACCCGATGGTGGGCCCATGGCAGGTGCCCGTGGCCGACTGCGCCGTGGGCCTGCTGGACTACCGCAACCACCACGGCGACGCGCTCTCCATGGGCGAACGCTCGCCCGTGGCCGTGCAGGACTCGGCTGCCGCCTCGCGCCTGGCCATCGCCGAATCCCTGACCAACCTGCTGTCGGCCGTGCCGGACGACCTGGGTCAGACCAAGCTGTCGGCCAACTGGATGGCCGATGCCGGCAGCGCCGGGCAGGACGCTGCCCTCTACGCCGCCGTGGAAGCGGCCAGCCGCCTGTGCATCGAGCTGGGCATCAGCATCCCGGTGGGCAAGGATTCGCTTTCCATGCGCGCCCGCTGGCAGGGTGACGACGGACAGCGCGTGGAAGTCGGCTCGCCGGTATCGCTGATCGTCACCGCCCACGCCCCGGTCAGCGACGTGCGCCGCGCACTCACGCCCGAGATCAGCGCCGAGATGCAGACCAGCTTCATCCTGGTGGACCTGGGCGCCGGCAAGCAGCGCCTGGGCGGCTCGGCCCTGGCCCAGATCACCGGCCGGGACGGCGACCCGGTTCCCGACCTGGACGACCCGCAGCTGCTCGTGAAGCTCTGGCAGGCCGTGCGCGAGGCCCAGGCCGAAGGGCTGCTGCTGGCCTACCACGACCGTTCCGACGGCGGGCTCTTTGCCACCGCCTGCGAGATGGCGTTTGCCGGCCACTGCGGCGTGTCGCTGCAGCTGGACATGCTCACCATCGACCCCTTCACGGCCGATGCGGGCGACTACAAGATCCGCACCGAGCAGGTGACCGAGCTTCGCCAGGAACGCGTGCTGCGCGCACTCTTCAACGAGGAGCCGGGCGTCGTGCTGCAGACCACCCGCGCCAACCGCGACCGCCTGCTGGGCCTGCTGCGTGCCCACGGCCTGTCGGTGCATTCCCACGTCATCGGCACGCCCAACGACCAGGACACCATCGAGGTCCACAACGACGGCAAGTGCCTGTTCAGCCTGCCGCGCACCACGCTGCAGCAGGCCTGGGCCGAGACCAGCCACCGCATCGCCAGCCTGCGCGACGACCCGGCCTGCACGGCCGAGGCCTTCGCCCTGGAAGGTGCCGCCCAGGATGAGCCGCCCCACCTGTCGGTGCGCCTGTCCGCCACCTCCATCCAGGCCTGGCGCGACATGCCGGCCGCGCCCGCCGTCGTCGACCAGCGCCCCCGCGTCGCCATCCTGCGCGAGCAGGGCGTCAACAGCCAGCGCGAAATGGCGGCCGCCTTCGACCTGGCCGGCTTCGAGGCCTACGACGTGCACATGAGCGACCTGATCGCCGGTCGCCACGACCTGGCGCAGTTCCAGGCGCTGGTGGCCTGCGGCGGCTTCTCGTATGGCGACGTGCTGGGCGCCGGCGCCGGCTGGGCGCGCACCATCCTGTTCAACCCGCAGCTCTCGATGCCTTCGGCGCCTTCTTTGCCCGGCCCGACACGCTCACCCTGGGCGTCTGCAACGGCTGCCAGATGCTCTCGCACCTGAAGGGCCTGATCCCCGGCGCCGAGGGCTGGCCGCGCTTCGTGCGCAACCGCTCCGAGCAGTACGAAGGGCGCTTTGCCAGCGTGGAGATCCCTGTCCTCGCCGTCGCTGTGGCTGAGCGGCATGGCCGGGCGACCGGCTGCCCATCGTCGTCTCGCACGGCGAAGGGCGGGCGGACTTCTCCGACGTGAAAGCACAGGGGGCGCGCTGTCGGCCGAGGCACTGACTGCCCGCATCGCCGCCGCCAACCCGGCGCTGCAGTACATCGACGGCGCGGCAACGCCACCGAAACCTATCCGCTCAACCCCAACGGCTCGCCGCGAGGCGTGACCGGCTTTGCCAGCGCCGATGGCCGCGCCACCATCATGATGCCGCACCCCGAGCGCGTCTTCCGCCTGGCCCAGTGGTCCTGGAAACCGCGTGCGCTGCAGGAATCCGGTCTGGACCACTCGCCCTGGATGCGCCTCTGGCACAACGCGCGCCGGCAGTTCCAGTAAGGCCATGAGGCTGCGGGCCAGAGCCGCCGCGCTGCTGCTGACGTTGCTGGGCCTCTGGCCGGCAGCGGCAGCAGCGTCGGCAGCCAGCGGTGGGACCGCAGCCCCGGCGCCCCCGGATCAGGGCGACGAGGGCACCCTGCGGGCCGGCCAGGACATGGCCCTGAGCCACACGCTGAACGGCCGCACCCTGGATGGCGCCCTGCGCCAGAAGCTGGGTCACTGCACCGGCCAGACCCCGCCATCCGCCCGTTGCCTGGACGCCATCCGGGCCGCCGGCCTGCACGTGCGCGGCGACCTGGGCTACCTGTTCCATGCGACCCCGCCCAGCCGCTGCGACAGGACCTGGGCCATGGCGTGACCCTGGAGATTCCGGCCGGCGCACTCGAAGCCCCCACGGTCTTCATCGTCGGCGTTCACCCCGGCATCGACCGCTATCCGCTCGTCAACATCGCCCCATCCTGTCGCTGAAGAAGGCAGCCACCCTCACGCTGCAGCCGCAGGACGTGAGACGCTACCAGCGGTGGATGCCCGATCCGCCCGACAACGGGACACCCACCGGCCCCCGGACACTTCAGCTGGCCCGCACCGGCGTCATCATCGACGGCCAGCTGCGCGAGAGCGACGACACACAGGCCGTCAGCGGCCTTGTCCAGCGCATCCTCGGCCAATCCCTGCTCCCTCGACCCGTGCCTGCACAGCCTGACCGATCCCGAGACGGCACGAAAGATTGAAGAACAGGCCCGCCAGGGCATCTCGCTGCCCCAGGGCTGCCGCTTCGTGCCGCCCTACGTCCACATTGCCGTCACCGAAGGCAGCCAGGCCGCCCCCATGCAGACCGAGCTGGTCTTTCAGGCAACCCCCGAGCAACTACAGCTGTTCCGGCTGGACACGGTGAAGGGATTCAGAGTCCCTGATCAACGGCTTTCCTGGCATGGCGACCCGGGCACCGACACGGGGCAGGGCGGCTGGGCCATGGGCTACGCACGGGGCTGGACATGGGCAGCGGCCTGGACGCCTGACCATCGGCGACAACACTCTGGCACCTGCGCACGCCCGAACGGCTGCAACAGGCGCAGCAGCTCCCGGACCCCGGCACGAAAGTGCCCCCGCAAGCCTCCGGCACCGGGCGCAAGCGCGTCGTCCGCTTCGCCGCCGACCAGCGCCAGTCGTCCTGGGACACGCGGACGGATGCCCAGAGCGACTGGCCCGACAACCCGGTCGTGCTCAGCTCCTCCACCTCCATCGTGCGCGACGGCCAGTGCGCCCAGGACGCCCTGACCACCCGCTGGTCCGCCTTCGGCACCGACGGCAAGGGCAGAAGCGTCTTCATCTCCTCCACCTCACTGGGCCAGACCCACGTCGACGAGCTGTGCCGCGTCTTTCTGGCACTGGGCATCCCCAACGCCATCCGCCTGGACGGCGGCCCCAGCGCTACCATGGCCATCGAGGGTCGCATCCTCAACCCGCTGGTTTCACTGTCTGACCTGATGGCCTTTGGAACAGCGCGGTATGTGATTGATGGGGTGGGGGCGCGGGCCCCAAGCGCGAGAGTGCAAGCAGGCGAGGGCGCCAACAGCGCACACGCCCGATAGCCCCCATTGGGCGCGTAGGCATTCACGAAGAGATCATAAGCACATCGTCCCCTTCGTATCGGGCATAGATCGTGCAGCTCGGGTCATGGACCAGCAGGCTGGACAGCCATGCCTTCTCGAACGAGATCAAGGGGTGCCTGAGACTAAACAACCGGAACGACGCCTTCCTGTTCTTTCCATGTCTTCTGCATGAAAGCCACCACCGATCGTCACCAGACATAGGGTCTGTAAGCGCCTCGTTCTTCAGGCCTTCTACAACACCCTCACTTGACGCGCCTTCCAAACAACAGGATCAAAAGAACAGCAACTGACACTCCCAGAGAAAAAACCGCAAGCACCATGTAATCCATGAAGCTCATGGGATTATCAGAATAAAACAACCATTCACGCACAACGGAAGTCACAAAAAACACGAATCCCATTAAAACGGAAAAAACGACTATTCTCTTCTTGGAATAATGAGGCGAATCTGCGCCCACCCACCCAATAATAGCGCTGACAAGATCATCAAACATGGCCATAACTTCCTTTGCACCCCAATTGCCAATTATAAACCAGCCAGGGAAATATAAATTAACAACGCTATCCATCTGGAAGACGGCCGCCTCATCAGCCTGCTGGCCTCTCTGTCTCACCTGATGGCCTTCGGACCGGCGCAGTATGTGATTGATGGAGTGAGGGCGCGGACCATGAACGAAAAATGGAGTAAAGAACGACGATCCTCAGCTTTCTATCCAGCAGGGGCTTGCCCAATAATACCGTTCAGAAAACGACGGCCATCGTCAGCTTTCTTTGATGATGATCCAGAAACATCCGCCAGCTGGACGAGTCATCCTCAGCTTGTAGCTCAGAATCACGAGCCGCCGGTACCGGACGGACGATCCACCGTCCACGATCATCAGGCTCCACGCAAAGCAGGTCATAGGTTCTGATCATCTGTAACAATCCCGAGTGCCCATAATCTTTGGGCGAAAAACAATGGGTTGTCGTCCCGAGACGCTGCCCCAGCTTCGTCAGTAGAACGCCACCATCAGTTTCCATCCGCGACCAGTTCCTTCACGACCTCAATGATGAACCGTGGTCGGCGTTTTTACCACAGGCGCGCCCGGTTTAGTGACTACTAACGACGACGCGGCGCCGCACGTGCTACCCACCTCACTGCCGGCAGGCATTCCGCCTTCCATGGTTGGCTCCACCATGCCAATGGAACCAGGCCATCTGGAGCAGATACCCTGGATGGCCGCTCCCATTCATGAAACTGATCCGCAGATCGCCGCAACGTTGCAGGTGTCTTGGACTCACCGACAATGTGCACAACGCCCCCACGTTCACGCAGTTTGTGGCACAGACCGCTGAAATCCGAATCGCTGGTCACTAGCACGAACAGATCGGCTCGGCTATCCAGCAGAGCTTCCAATGCATCCAGTGCTAACGCGATGTCACTGGTGTTCTTTCCATGTGCTGGCTGATACTGCAATCGGGGCACGAAAGACCACGCCATCAACGCCTTCTGCCAACGATTGGACAACGTAGTCAGATGGCCGTATCCCCTGCGTAGAACAGGGCGTCCCAGGCTCTCTGCCACAGCATAGGCATGGCCCAGGATATCCGGAGATACGTTGTCACAATCAACCAGAATGGCCACCCGGATCGGAAGGATACTGGACGAGGATGAATTCATGGTGGCGAGTCGATCCTAAGACGGGCGACCAATCAACCCCCATCCAGACCATCGTATGGCCCGATACGATGAATGGACCTATGGCCCAGACGCGCCTCCGTTTTTGGATGATTCTCGATATCCCCCATTGAGCACGTAGACTTTCACGAAGAGATCACAAGCACATCGTCCCCTTCGTATCGCGCATAGATCCTGCAGTCCGGGTCATGGGCCAACAGGCTGGACAGCCATGCCTTCTCGAACGAGATCAAGGGGTGCCTGAGTCGAAACAGCTGGAATCGCAGCGATTGCTTGATCAACGACCGCAATTCAGTCTCATTGAGTTGGGTATGGATGAGCCATGAAAAATCTCTTTCGGCATCCATACTTTCAAAGAACATGTCACCCAAGCCACTCTGCAGAAGTTGGCAACCAGAGACCACCAGGACCTGATCACGCCCCTCCGGACGAACGAGTTTCCAGGCGACGCAATCATTACTTATGCCTTTCAGCACGCCTGGAAATGACGTCATCATGCTTTTTCCATACCCTTCATGACACAAAAACAAGCCCCAGTCTATGTATTACGGGGAATAAAAATTATCTTCAATTCAGCAATACGTCCGAAAGTCAGAATTCACCAGCCCCAGACGCACTTACAAACCCCGCCCCTGATCCTTCCCCCGCCCACTCACGCCCGCTGCAGCCGCCGCTTGATGAAGCGGGCAGGGGAGACAGCCGCAGCCAGCCGCGCGTCCACCACATCCGGCTCGCCGCAAGCGCGGGCGGCAATCATCTCGGCGCCAATGGCGGCATAGAGCGCCCTCGGCCCGCCATGCCGGTCAGCAGGTACAGGCCTTCGCGCTGAGGCATCGGCAGCCGGTCGTTGCGCGCCAGGTCATCGGCCTGGGTGGCAATGGCCGCCAGGTCCGGCGCCGGGCCGATCATCGGCAGGTTGTCGCGCAGCTGCAGGCGCTCGCCAATGGCACTGGGCAGCCAGGATTCGGGCCGTTCCAGAAAGGCCCTGACATCCGGGTCTTCGTCGCTGTCGGCTTCGCCTGCCTGCAGCCAGTGCGCGTGCACCTCTTCCGAGCGCAGCCAGAAGCTGCCGGGCCGTGTCAGCACCAGGCCGCGGCCGCTGGTCATGGGCAACAGGGCAGGGTGGCCGGGGTCTTCATCCGGGGGGCCGCCATCGGCCCGTGCCAGCCACACCTGGGCGGCACTCAGCCGCAGGCGGCCATGGTCCGCCTCCTGCATGCCAGCCAGTGTCAGGGCATGTTCACGGCAGGCCAAGACCACCACATCGGCATCGACCACGTTGTTCCCCTGGTCATCGACAACCCGCCAGCCGGTCTCCGTGGCATCCACCCGGCCAACGGTGATGCCCAGGCGCACGCTCACCCCCGGGCGCTGCAGCACCGCCTGCCACCACCGCCGGGGCGAGACGGCGGCACAGTCGGGAAACCAGACACCCCAATCCCCCCGGGGACTTTCAGCCACCCGCGCCACGGCCCTCGTCCACAGGCGCCACGCAGCGCTCGGCTCGCGCCCGGTCCATCGGCTGCAGCCGCCCACAGACTTCGAAGGCCGGAACCAGGTCAGCCGCCGGACCGGCACGCAGGCGGCCATGCAGCTGCATGGCCTGCACCAGCAGGCGGCTGCGCAGGTCGAAATCGGGCGTCAGGCCCGGATGCTGGGCAATCAGCGGCAGGCCCGCCACCGCGCCCCCCAGCCGGTCGCGCGCTTCCAGCACCTGCACCTGCCAGCCCCGGCGCGAGAACGCTTCGGCACTGGCGCAGCCCGCCAGCCCGCCTCCGATGATCACCACCTGCTTCATCCGTTCGTTCGCCTCGGTTCCATTTTTCGTCGTGACCCAGCAACCCGACGCGATCCATGCTAGTCTGCCGGGGTTTTCCCGGATAGGAGTCAACACTGCCATGGATCGTGCCCACGTAACAGTCGTCGAACATCCGCTGGTCCAGCACAAGCTTACGCTGATGCGCAAGGTCGAGACCAGCACCAACAACTTCCGCCGGCTGCTGAGCGAACTCAGCGCCCTGCTGGCCTACGAAGTGCTGCGCGACATGCCGATGCACGAAGTGACCATCCAGACCCCCCTGGAGACCATGCAGTCGGGTCTGATTGACGGCAAGAAGCTGTGTCTGGTCTCCATCCTGCGGGCCGGCAGCGGCATTCTGGACGGCTTTCTCAGCGTCGTGCCCGGCGCCCGGGTGGGCCACATCGGGCTGTACCGTGACCCCGAGACGCTGCAGGCCGTCGAGTACTACTTCAAGATGCCGCCGGACATGGACGGATCGTGACGTGATCGCCGTCGACCCGATGCTGGCCACCGGGCACTCGGCCGTGGCGGCCATCAGCCGCATCAAGGAAACCCGACCGCGCTCCATCAAGTTCGTCTGTCTGCTGGCCGCGCCCGAGGGCATCGAGACCCTGCAGAATGCCCACCCGGACGTGCCCATCTTCACGGCCGCCATCGACCGCTGCCTGAACGATCACGGCTACATCCTGCCCGGTCTGGGTGACGCCGGCGACCGGATCTTCGGCACGAAGTGACCTTGCCTCCCACCGGACGGATTGCCCCGTCCGGCCCTTCCTTCCGATCATTCTCCATTCCATGACCCAATCCTCTTTCGACTTCGATCTTTTCGTCATCGGTGGCGGCTCGGGCGGCGTGCGTGCGGCCCGCATCGCGGCCCAGCACGGCGCGCGTGTGGGCATTGCCGAGGGCTTTCGCTACGGCGGCACCTGCGTCATCCGCGGCTGCGTGCCCAAGAAGCTGCTGGTATACGCTTCGCGCTTCCCGCAGAGCTTCGAGGAAAGCCGGGGCTTCGGCTGGAACGTGTCCCCGGCCACCTTCGACTGGGAAAAGCTGGTGGCTGCCAAGAATGCCGAGATCACGCGGCTGGAAGGCGCCTACCCGCCAACCTGGACAAGGCCGGCGTGAAGCGCTTTGGCGGATACGCCCGCTTCCTGGGCTCAACCGGCTGGCCATCGACACGCCGGATGGCCGCCAGGAAGTGACGGCGAAGGAGGTGCTCATCGCCACCGGGTGGTGAACCGGTGATGCCCGAGGACCTGCCCGGCGTGGAGCTGGCCATCAGCTCCAACGAGGTCTTCGACCCTGCCCGTGTTCCCGAAGCGGATCGCGGTGGTGGGCGGCGGCTACATCGGGGTGGAATTTGCCGGCATCTTCCATGGACTGGGTGCAAAGGTCACGCAGATCCATCGTGGCCCGCGGGTGCTGCGCGGCTTCGACGTGCAGATGGCGGACCTCATTGTCGAGACCTACCGTGACAAGGGCATCGACATGCGGATGAACACCACGCTCAAGCGTCTGGATCGGCAGCCGGATGGTTCCATCCGCATCACGCTGCACGACGACAGCACGCTGGACGTGGACCAGGTGCTGATCGCCACCGGACGCCGGCCGGCCACCCGCAACCTGGGTCTGGAAACGGTGGGCCTGGAGACGGGCAAGACGGGCGAGATCCGTGTGGACGAGCTCTCGCGCACCCAGGTGCCCGGCATCTACGCCGTGGGCGACGTGACCAACCAGGTCAGCCTCACGCCGGTGGCCATCCGCCAGGGCCATGCCTTTGCCGACACCACCTATGGCAGGAAGCCCTGGGTGGCCGATCTGGACTTCATTCCCACCGCCATCTTCTCCACGCCGGAGCTGGGCACGGTGGGCCTGAACGAGGAGCAGGCGGTGGAACGCTGCGCCGTGGTGGATGTCTACCGCAACAGCTTCCGCACGCTGAAGGCCACGCTCTCGGGCACCCAGGAGCGGGTCCACCAGAAGATCCTGGTGGACGCCAGCACCGATCGGGTTCTGGGCGTGCAGCTGCTGGGCCCGGATTCGGCCGAGTGGTCCAGGTGATGGCACGCTGCTGCGCATGGGCGTGACCAAGCGCGATCTGGATCAGACCATGCCGCTGCACCCTCAGCAGCGCCGAGGAACTGGTGACGATGCGCACGGTGGCCCAGCGCCACATCCGGAAGCCGGCCCAGTAAAAGGGGACGGACAGCGACGGCCAGGCCCGCATCGACGACCCCGAAACGGGGTCGTCGAAGGGCGCTTCCATCCCGTCCCGAGACCGTGCCGGCCCGCGATCCATTCACGATCCATATGGTGTCCGCCGAGCGCACCACGCGGCCACCCTGTGGCCGGCAAGACATCGCGCCGACCGGCAGTCGGCCGATGTCGGTCGAATAGACGGCAGAGCAGCAGACTTCTGCTCACAAACTGGCATCCTCCCCTGCAAGTAAGTCCCTGAAAGCTTGCCCGGGAGCCTCTTGTGCCAATCACCGGTACCGACATCGATGCCAGCCACCTGGCAATCCTGCGGGAGATCCGCCAACCCATCCTGATCGCGCTCAACCGGAGCTTCCGCAACGCCTACGTGGCCGTGGTGGACGGGCTGATCGAGCGCATCGTCGAGGAGACCAACTGGGAAAAGCAGGATCAGCTCAACGTGGCGCTGGACATCCTGCGCAATGGCAAGGCCAGCATCGAGCAGCAGTTCGAGATCGGCTGCGCGCGCAGCTGGAAGGAACGCACCGGGGTGGCCCCCGACGGCAGCTACAGCACCCTGAAAACCACCGTCGTCCAGGACGAGCCGCCGACGCTGCGTCTGGTGGACGATGACACCATGCGCGACCAGCTGCTGGTCGCACGCATCTCGGCCCGTGCCCGCCGCCGGATGGACGAGGAGCTGGCCGACGGCCTGCGTGCCCGCTTCGGCGCACTGCTGCAGCAGGACTGGTTTGCCGAGAACGAATACCCGATCGCGCCGGACATCATCTTCGAGGTGCTGCGCGGCATTCTGACCCAGCACCAGGTACGGGCCGGTGACGGCACGGCGTCGTTCCTGCTGGACCTGTTCGAGCCCAAGCTCACGGTCGAGCTGATCGAGCTGTACCAGGACGTGAACCGCAGGCTCATCGCCTACGGCATCCTGCCCGAGCTGCGCCACAGCATCTCCAAGTCCCGTGCCTCCCAGTACGGAAGCGGCGAGCAGGGGCGACCCTGCTGGGCGAGGGTGCCGAGCACGATGAGCACGGCGGTCGCGGCAACGGTCGCGGGCAGGGCAAACGGGCCACGGCGTGATCGACGTCTCGAGGCCGAGATCGGCCAGTGGGCCGACCAGATCGGCAGCGGTAGCGAACAGAGCCCGGCCATGCTGGCCCAGGCCACCCGCTATCTGGCCGATCCCCGCAACTTCGGCAACGACGCCCAGATGGCCGCCCACAAGCAGGCCACCTCCGACCAGCTGATGGCCGTGCTGAGCGAGCTGCAGGCCCGTACCGAGGAGGCCAACAGCCCCGAGGCTGTCGGCGTGGTGATGCAGGAGGTGCGTCAGCAGTCCTCGGCCGCCGCCCAGACGCACGGCTCACCGCTGGACCGGCTGATCATCGAGACCGTCGCCCAGGTGTTCCAGCTGGTCTACGAGGACGACGCCATCGCCAACGCCATCAAGCAGCAGCTGCTGCGGCTGCAGGTGGCGGCGTTCAAGGCCGCGCTGCTGGATGCCAGCTTCTTTGCGCGCCCCGACCACCCGATGCGCCGCTTCGTCGACCGGCTGGCCCAGATGGGCTCCGACCCGGACTTCGAGACCGAACCCGGCTCGCCGCTCGTCGAGGACATCGAGGACCTGGTGACCTGGGTGCTGAACAATTTCGAGCGCGAACTGGTCGTGATCGGCGAGGCCCTGGACCGTGCCGAGCGCATCATTGCCGACGAGACGGCACGCCGCGACGCCCGACTGGAGAAGATCGCCGAAGCCGCCAGCCGGGCAGAGCGCATCGACCAGCTGCGCCAGGAGATCCGCGACGGCATGCGTGCACGGCTCACGAGCGGCCAGATCCCGGAATGCATCCAGCACTTTGCCGAGCATTCGTGGACCGAGGTGATCGTGCGGCTGCGCGACGGCACGGGCGAGCTGCCGTTCGACGAGGCCCGCGCCCAGCGCGTGCTGGAGACGCTGCTGTGGAGCGTGCAGCCCAAGAAGGCCACCGAGATCAGCGAACTGGCCCGCACGCTGCCCCAGATGATTGCCGACCTGTCGCGTGGCATGGCCTTCATCGCCATGCCGGGCGCCGAACGCGAGGCATTCCTGAAGACCCTGATGGCCTGCCACGGCCAGGTCATCCAGCAGAGCAAGAACCGTCCTGTAACGCCCGTTGCCTGCCCGAACACTGCTGCACCGACCGCCAGAACGGCAGGCGCAGCCGGGCAGGGCATGCCGGCAGGTCAGGGCGCACCGGCCACGAACGGGCAGGGCATGTCCGCCCTCGCCGCTCCGGCCAAGAATTCGGCCAAACAGCCGCTCCCATCGCAGCAGACGACTGGAAAGAACGCCGCCAATACCGACGACTACGATCCGGCCTGGGACGAGATCACCCGTGCCGGCCTGAAGAACGGCGACGAGATCGAGCGCGACCACGAAGGCGAGACCCGGCGCTACAAGCTGGGCTGGGTCAGCCCCTCGGCCACGGTCTCATCTTCTCGCGCTACCCGCGCGAGCACTGACCGTCAATCGCCGCGAGCTGCACGATCTGATGGCCGGCAAGCAGGTACGCGTCGTGCGCAAGACGGCACCGGTGGCGGCTGCCATCGACGCGCTGCAGGCAGCCTGACAGTCGCGTCTACCCGCAGCGTCCGTCCGATTCCCGGTTGCCACGCAGGAACCCGCGCGGCAACCGGTTCCGTTTTCAGAGGTCCGTGTTCAGCGCACGGCCTTGATCACGGCGCAGGCAGCCCGGCCGCCGGCATCACCGGTCGGCTGGCTGTGCAGGTCGTCCTTGCCCTTGTGGACGATCAGGCCCCGGCCCAGGATGTTCTGCGGGCCGTCACCCAGCGTCAGCTGCGTCTGCGGCAGCACCAGGTCCACCTTGGCCACGCCGTCGGCACCGGCATGGATGTTGCCCAGATCGCCGGCATGATGGTGATCGTCATCCCGTGCCGGATCGCCGTGCTTCTGGCCCGGCAGATGGAAATGGCCGCCAGCGCTGGTGGCATCCGGCGCGCTGCAATCGCCTTTCTCATGCACGTGGAAGCCATGGTCGCTGTTGGGCTCCAGGCCAGCCACTTCGCCCTGGATGCGGATCTGGTCACCCGTCATGCACGAAACGGATCGTGCCCTGGGTCGGCGAGCCCACGGTGGGCTGCAGCTTGGCCACGGCCTCGGTGGCGCGCTGCGCGCCATCGGCAGCAGCACCGTGCTCGTGGTCATGGGCGCCGTGCTCATGGGCACAGGCAGAGATCGACAGTGTGGCCAGCACGGCCAGGGTCATCCGCTGGATCGGGAATGTCATCTTGGGTTCTCCTGAAAAAAAGATCGGAATTCTGAAATTCCGCGCGGCCCGTACGGTACACGAAGAGGCCGCAGGGTGCTCAACGCCGATGTCGCACCTTTCGGACACCGGGAAGATCCCGATGGCCTCGCCAGACGAAACAGGGAGCAGGCCGGTGATCATGCCCATGAAGCCTGGGTAGAATCCCTAATTTGACATAATAACCATTATGCGTAGTCGTTGATAAGCAACCGCATCGTTTAACATCACGGTATCGCAGACATGAAGCGTCCGATTCATGCGACCCATGCACGGCGCCCGTCGAGCCACCGTTTTCCAACACGCACAGGCTTCCATCATGAAAACCACGTCCCGTCGTCGTCTCCTGCTGGCATTGTCCGCTGCCGTGGCCCTGTCTGCCTGCACCAAGTCGGCCGACCAGTCGGCAGCCGGCAACGGCGCGCCTTCCAAGGTGGTCATCGGGCTGGATGACAACTTCCCGCCGATGGGCTTTCGCAACGAGAAGAACGAACTGGTGGGCTTCGACATCGACATGGCCCGCGAGGCCGCATCACGCATGGGCGTGCAGGTCGAGTTCAAGCCGATCGACTGGAACGCCAAGGAAGCCGAGCTGATCGGCAAGCGGGTCGACGCGCTCTGGAATGGTCTGACGATCACCGAGAAGCGCAAGCAGAACATCGCGTTCACGCCGCCGTACATGCAGAACCACCAGATCATCATCGTCAAGCGCGGTTCGCCCATCGGCAACAAGACCGGCCTGACGGGCAGGATCGTGGGCGCCCAGGACGGCAGCAGCGCCGTCGATGCCATCGAGGCTGATGCCAAGGTTTCCAAGTCCTTGAAACAGCTGAAGAAATACGGCGACAACGTGACGGTGCTGCTGGATCTGGACGCCGGCCGGCTGGACGCCGCCGTGCTGGACGAAGTGGTGGGCCGCCACTATGTGGCAAAGAAACCTTCGCCTACGTGGTGCTGGAAGAGGACTTCGGCACCGAGGACTATGGCGTGGGTCTTCGCAAGGAAGACACCGCGCTGCAGGAAAAGCTCTCTGCCGCGCTCGAGAGCATGAAGAAGGATGGCAAGGCCGGGCAGATCGCCAAGACCTGGTTCGGCAAGGACATCATCCGCTGATCATGACGGACGGATGAGCGCCCTGCCAGGGCGGCTTCCGTCCGGTGAAAGCTGACATCTGCCAGCTTCTTGCACCTTCTGCACTCATCAACCACGAACTCACGGCGACTGCGGCATTGGACTATATCCTGAGCATTCTCGGACCCCTGGGCGAAGGCTCACTGGTCTCGCTTGAGCTGTTCTGCATCACGCTGCTGCTGTCCATTCCGCTGGGTGTGGCGCTGGCACTGATGCGGCTTTCCCGACACCGCTGGCTGGGTGTCACGGTCAGTGGCTACCTGTGGCTGATGCGGGGCACGCCGCTGATGCTGCAGCTGCTGTTCATCTACTACGCACTGCCGCTCCTGCCAGGGCGGCGGCATCCAGCTGCCGGACTTTCCGGCGGCTGTGGTGGCTTTTGCACTCAACTACGCGGCCTACTTCGCCGAGATCTTCCGGGCCGGCATCCAGTCCATCGACCGCGGACAGTACGAAGGCGCGAAGGTGCTGGGGATGAACTATCCGCAGACGATGCGCCGCATCGTGATGCCGCAGGTGATCCGCCGCGTGCTGCCGCCGCTGTCCAACGAGTTCATCACGCTGGTCAAGGACACGTCGCTCATCTACGTGCTGGCGCTCAACGACCTGCTGCGGGCTGCCCGGGGCATCGTGCAGCGTGACTTCACCATCACGCCCTTCATCGTGGCGGCCGTGTTCTACCTGCTGATGACGCTGCTGCTGACCTGGATGTTCCAGTCCCTCGAAAAACGCTATGCCAGTCACGACGCCTGAATCCATGGCCCCCCTGCCCGGCTCGACGGCCCCTGCCGGCCCTTCCGGCGCCGCCTCGGCAATGATCGATGCCCGCGACCTGCACAAGCGCTTCGGGTCGCTGCAGGTCCTGAGCGGCGTGTCGCTGCGCATCGACCAGGGCGAGGTGGTGGCGCTGATCGGCCCCTCGGGTTCGGGCAAGAGCACGCTGCTGCGCTGCCTGAACCACCTGGAGCTCGTCGACCAGGGCGAGATCCGCATCAATGGCGAGACCCTGGTGGCCAATGACGCCCAGGGACGCGCCCGCTACGTGCCCGAATCCGAAGTGCGCCGCATCTGTCGCCGCATGGGCATGGTGTTCCAGCACTTCAACCTGTTCCCGCACTTCACGGTGCTGGAAAACCTCATCGAGGCGCCCATCACCGTCAAGGGCATGAAGCGCGACGAGATCGTGCCGCACGCCGAGGAGCTGCTTCGCAAGGTCGGACTCTTCGACAAGCGCAATGCCTACCCGGGGCGTCTGTCCGGCGGCCAGAAGCAGCGCGTGGCCATTGCCCGGGCGCTGGCCATGGAACCGGACATCATGCTGTTCGACGAGCCCACCTCGGCGCTGGATCCGGAGCTGACGGGCGAGGTGCTGCGCACGATGCGCCAGCTGGCCCAGGAACACATGACGATGCTGGTGGTCACGCACGAGATGGCCTTCGCCCGCGAGGTGGCTCACCGGGTCTGCTTCATGGACAAGGGCCAGATCGTCGAGGAGCGCGCGGCACGGGCCTTCTTCGAGGACCCGCACCACGAACGGGCACGCGCCTTCCTGGAGCACGTGCTCTGAGTGTCGTCAGGACCCGGAAACCTTCCGGGTGCATTCGGCACAGACGCCATAGAGCGTCACTTCATGGTGCTCCACCATGAAGCCCTCCGGCACCTCCATGCCTTCCAGGCTGCCCGGGCAGCCATGGATGTCGAACACGCGCTGGCACTTGCTGCACTGGAAGTGGTGGTGATGGTGCGCGTGGGCGTGGCGGCTCTCGTAGCGCGGGCTGTCGCCCGGCAGCGCCACGGCCTGGATCATGCCGTCCTGCTGCAGGTCACGCAGGTTGCGATAGATGGTGGCAATGCTGAGCGACGGAATGGCCGCCCGCCCTGCTTCCAGGATCTCCTGCGGGCTGAGCGGGCGCTGCGCTTCGTCGATGACCCGCAGGATCTCGGTACGTTGTCGGGTCAGTCGTTTCATGCGCCACGGGTCTCGATTCGGAATGCGAGCGATAAGTGCCCTGCCCTCAAGTATATCGGCACCCGGCGGCATGCTTGTCCAGCGTGGCCTGCACGGACTCATGAGCCACCCGGTCGGCCTGGGTCATGCGGGTCGGAAAGCGCCGCCATTCCGCGGCTGACGCCAGCTCGAAGGACTCATGCCAGATGCCTGGGCTGCTGCGCATCCGGCTGCAGACGCCAGCGCAGGGCACCGTTGCGCAGCCGGCTTTCACGCAGCTCAAGCATGGCCCGATGGAACTCGGCTTCCCGGCCCGCCTGCAGGGCGGTATGCGTACTGCAGGCGCAGGGACTGACCGTCGCCCATCGCACCGGACCTTGCCAGGAACTCATCGGGCGTCACGTCGGCATCCGTGCCCAGGCGCACCGGCAGCCGGCGGCTGGCCAGCGCAAACAGGGCCAGCAGCACGGCCGAGGCGATCAGCACATGCTGCAGGTCGCTGCGGTTGACCATCCAGCCCCAGAAAAGGCTGCCCAGGGCCAGCCCGGCCTGCACCGAGATCTGGTTGTTGGCCACCGCCCGGGCACGCACCCAGCCCGGTGCAATGCTCTGCGCCACGGTGGAGAGCCCCGCCAGCACCCCGACCCAGCCCATCCCGGCCAGGAAGGTGCCCACCACGGCCACCGGCACCCAATGCGAGAGGCCCACGATGACGGCCGCCAGGCTCCACAGCCACAGGGAGGCACGTATGATGCGACCTGCCCCTGCGCCCTGGCGCAGGAAGCGCGGCAGCCACAGGGCCGAGGCCACGGCCCCCAGGCCGAAGGTGCTGTAGAGAAAGCCGTAGCCGCCCGCAGCCAGTCCCAGCCGCTGCTGGGCCACCAGCGGGAACATCGCCCACAGGGCGGCTGCGCAGAAACAGAAGCAGAAGTTGATGATGAGTGCCGCCCGCAGCACCCGGGCATGGCGCGCAAAGCGCAGGCCGCTGACCAGACCAGACCACAGGGTCTCGTTGCCCCCCGCAGGCACCGGCGTGCGCGGCTCCAGCGCCTGCCAGGCGGCCGGCAGCATGGGCAGGAAGAAGAGCGAGGCCACCAGCACGGCCAGCCCGTCTCCCATCAGGGCGGCGATCAGTCCGGCCATGGCGGGGCCGACGGAGCGCGCGGCATTGAAGGCAATCGAGCCCAGCGCTACCGCCTTGGGCAGCAACGGCCGCGGGACCAGACCGTTGATGGAGGCCTGCTGGGCCGGCTGGTAGAAGGTGTAGCCCAGCCCGCAGAGCAGCGTGCAGACGACCAGCGACCAGGGCTGCAGCCAGCCGGCATGGCTCATCAGGCCCACGCTGGCCGTGGCCAGGCCCATCATCAGGTGGGTGACGACCAGGATGTAGCGCCGATCGACAAGATCGGCCACCGAACCGGAGACCAGGCCGAACAGCAGGAACGGCAGGGTGCTGGCGGCCTGCACCAGGCCCACCAGCAGGGCCGAGCCGCTGAGGCTGGCCATCAGCCAGCCGGCCATGGCCGACTGCATCGTGTAGGCCATGGAGGTGGTGACGGCGCCGATGTACAGCAGCCGGTAGGGGCGGATGCCCAGCGGCGAGCCGGCCAGGAAGGTCGCTGCCCTGCCCTTTGACGGTGTCGGCGCGCTGCCGCTCACGGCAGCATCACCACTGCGGCCACGGATGCCTTTTCAGCAGCAGGCGTGAAGATGGACGGAACAGCTATCGGCACGATCAGGGCTCAGCCTTCAGATCGGGACACGGGATGCGCACCTCATCGCCGTCGGCAACCACTTCACTGAGGGTGCCGGCGCCGGGACGGCGCGTCACCATCAGCGACTGCCAGCTGCATTCCTCGCCCCGGAAGACGGCGATGGCCCGGATGACCTGACGATTGCGGCCACGGGCCGAGCCCGGATCGCGCTGGACCTGCCAGCGGCGATCAATGAAGTAGGTCTCGCTGGGCTCGCGTCCCAGCAGGGTGCTGGTCATGCTCTGCAGCTGCTGGACCATGCGCGTGGTGCCCACGGCCTGCCGGGGCGCGGGCCGCAGCGGCGTGACGGCACTGAGACGGGCGCCAGCCGGCAGCGCGGCCAGGGTGGCCTGGGCCGGCAGGGGGCGAGCGGCGGAGTCGGCATCGGCAGCACGGCCGGCGGCAGCGCCTGCCGTAGTGGCCGCGGCAGCAGCGGCCGCCGCGGCGCGGCCGGAGGCTGCCTCACGGCCTTCGCTCCGAGCCGTGGCAGCGCCCTGCTCTGCCACAGCCTTCCGGGCGTCATCCGACGACCGCTCAGGGGCACCGACCTGCGCCGCAGCCTTCTGCCGCGTCCGGGTGTCCGGTGCCTGGGCGGGCTGCTCAGCCACCTTGGCACCCGGGTTCATGGAAACGATCTCGTTGCGGGTGATGGTGTCCTGGGCAGCCGGAGCCTTGACAGCATTCCCGGCCGACGGTGCCGCGCTGGCGGCGCTGCCGGACGTCGCAGCGGCCGCCCCACCGGTCAGACCGGCAGCCGCCATGGCAGCGGCAATGCGGCTTTCGCGTTCACTGCGGGCCCGATCGGCCGGGGTGGCCGCAGGCGCGGTCTGGGCGCCTGCTTCGGCAGGGGCTGCAGCCTGCGTTGTGGCGGCTGTCTGGGCGGCCGCGCGATCAGGCGTCTCGGCAGCAGCCTGGGTACGCGGGCTGGTGTCGGTCTGGGCACGGCCAGCCGCGGCAGCGGCGTCCGCACGGGAAGCATCGGGCGCGCTGGATCCGGCCTGCGCGGGTGTGCGCCCCTCGGTCGAGGCGGCCACCGGCTTGCTGGCGGTCGCATCACGCTCGCTGGACCGGCGCGCGCCCTGGCGCCCCTTGGCCGGCAGCTCCGGCGACTTGCCGGGCTTGGCGCGCAGCATCTGGCCCCAGGCATTGCTGCCCTGCGAAAGGTCGGTGTCCACGGCCACGACGCCCAGCAGGTCGGGCACCGGCAGCCAGCTCTCGAACTTGCCCGGGAAACCGGCCAGGCGCACTTCCAGGGTCTGGCGAACGGCATCGGCCCGGGTGACGGTCTCCAGCCAGCAGTCGGTAGGCAGATCGCCCACGCGGTTGGTGAGCGGGGCCAGCGGCACGATCAGCTCGGTGGCCTTCGCTTCGGCGGGCGTAAGCGTCACATAGCAGGTATTGATGATGCGCAGGCTCTGGTTGTCACCGATCTGCACGAAGAGGTGCGGATAGCCCGAGAAGGAATTCTTGCCGTAGGGATCGACCGGATGCGCAATCTCGCCCAGCGGCCGGGTGGAACGCAGATACAGGTAGAGCGGCTGACCATCACGCACCGTGCCCAGCTTGCGGGCCTTGGCGGCATCGAAATCGGGCAGCAGCTGATCGGTCAGGGCCAGTTCCACCACGCCGTCCACCACACGCTCGGCCGCCGGACTGCTGACGTTGCCGCCGGACGTGGAGACCGAGGAATTGCTGCTGTAGTCGGCCCCCGACCCCGAGGATGAGGTGGTTCCACAGGCGGCCAGCGCAGCCAGCGCCATGGCCACGGTTGCACCGCGCACGCTCCTTGCCAGCCGCCCTTCTTCAGGACACGCCCCCGGGCCGGCAGAATCGTGGCCGCGGACGGCATGCGGTCGGAAATGACGGAGGCAAAGGCTTGGAATGGGCGCTGTTCATGTCGCAAGAACCGGTGTCTCGATACGTGCCTGAGTATCTTCGGATGGCTGGTGAGCTGCGTCAAATCGGGAATGAGCGGCATCTGCGGGCGGCTGGAACGTGCCAGGGTGTTGCAGCTCCCCCCAATGCCGCCCATCAGGCCGTGGGCGCTGGCTGTACGGCCGGCAGCCGGGCACGCCCGAACAGCCGATCGTAGTTCTCGGTGGTGATCCGCCCGACTTCCTCGACGGGCATCTGTCGCAGCCTGGCAACAGCCGCGGCCACGTGGGCCACCCAGCCGGGCTGATTGGTCTTGCCCCGATAAGGCACCGGGGCCAGATAGGGCGAGTCGGTCTCGATCAGCAGGCGGTCGGCCGGCACCCGACGCGCCACATCATGCACGATGGTGGCGTTCTTGAAGCTGACGATGCCGGACATCGAGATGTAGAAACCGATGTCCAGTGCCTGACGGGCGATGTCCCAGTCCTCGGTGAAGCAGTGCATCACGCCGCCGGCCTCGTCGGCCCGCTCCTCACGCAGCAGCCGGATCGTGTCCTGGGCCGCCGCGCGGGTGTGGATGATCAGTGGCTTTTTCGCCTCGCGGGCGGCCCGGATGTGAACCCGGAAACGCTCACGCTGCCAGTCCAGCTCGTCGCCGGGCATGCGGTAGTAGTCCAGCCCGGTCTCGCCGATGGCAACCACTTCGGGCTGCATGGCCAGCTCCACCAGCTGCGCCACCGTGGGCTCGTTCACGTCGAGGTAGTCGGGGTGCACCCCCACCGACGCCGACAGCAGGCCGGGATGGGCCCGGACGAGATCACGGACCTGCGGCCACGCCTCCAGCGTGATCGACACGCACAGCGCATGTTCGACCCCTTCTGCAGCCATGGTGGCCAGAACGTCCGGCAGGCGTTCCTGGAATTCGGGAAGGTCCAGATGGCAGTGGGAGTCGACGAACATGCAGCCCGGTCAGATCGTGTACGAGGATGGGGGCGATTTTAGTGCAGGCCCCAGCAGCGTCTCGATCTTTTCCCGCGCCACCACGCTGGCATCGGTCTTGCTGAACTGGATGCCGATGCCCTGGCGGCGGTTGGTGGCGCCGGCCGGCGTCACCCAGGCCACCCGGCCCGGAATCGCCGTCTTGGTGGCGTCATCCATCAGCGTGAGAATGATGTAGAGCTCGTCGCCGAGCTGAGCACTCTTGTCCGTGGGCACGAACAGGCCCCCGTTCTCCAGGAACGGCATGTAGGCGGCCAGCAGGGCCGATTTCTCCTTGATCGACAAGGGGAAATGACGCCAGGCCGGGTAGCTGGTTTGTTGCCGGCCATGCCGCCCGCCAGGCCTTGGTGCTGTGTGCTCATCGAGGATTTGCGCGTCTTGGGGTTGGACGACGGGTGGAAAACGCATCCAGGTAGGTCGCCAGCGCTGATTCCATGAACAGGCGCGGATTGAGCGGATGCCGGACCAGCACCGCCTGCCGCTGCAACGCCGCCGAGACCTCGGCCAGCCGTGCCAGCGAACTGCGCTGCGCAAGACTGTCCAGCCGGGATGCAGACTCCGGAAAGAAACGGGGCGCAGCGCCGGCGTGGGCCCGCAGCAGATCGCTGATCCAGCGCAGCAGCAGGTAGTACCAGGTTACCGAAGGCACCGTCGTCGCCTTGTCGGCCACCGTATCGAGGCCAGTGTCGGGCAACGCCGACAGCGATGAAAGCAATGTCCGATAGACGGTCAGGGTGCGATGGGTCGGCGAGATCGCGGGCATGCAACGGCGCCATGCCCGACCAGGCCAGCAGCTGGCGGGCATCCGTGTCGGACAGCTCCGCCGAACGGACCAGCCATTGCAGGGCCTCGGCCTCGGGCGGCTGCGGCACCGCCACGGCCCGGCAACGTGAGCGCACGGTCGCGGGCATCTGCCCCGGCAGGTGCGTCACCAGCAGGAACCAGGTGTTCTCGCCAGGCTCCTCCAGCATCTTGAGCAGGGGCATTGGCGGCCGGCGTGGACAGCGTCTCGGCCGGGATCGACCAGCACCACCCGGGCGTGGCCGCGCGCGCTGGTGGTCGTGATGAAGCTTTCCAGCTCGCGCACCTGGTCGATGGAGATTTCCCAGGCCCGTGCGCCCCTGCCCTGCCTCGCGCCCCTTGGCGGAACGGGACTCGGCGGGCGCCAGTTCCAGCAACCGGAAATCGGGATGATGGCCGGAAGCGAACCACTTGCAGGCCGCGCACTGCCCGCAGGCCTGCACCGGCGCAGGGCGGCCTGGGGCAGCTGCTCGCACAGCAGCCCCTGGGCCAGCGCCCGGGCAAACTCGCCCTTGCCGATGCCCGGGCAGACCGGCCAGCAGAAGCGCGTGGTGCAGGTTCGGGCCTTCGGCCAGCAGCTGCCGCAGCAAGGCCTGCTGGGCTGCAAAGAACGGCAGGACGGTGCTCACGATGGCCTCGCCCCTGCCTGATCGGCAGCCCCTGTGCGCGATGCGGCCCTCTCGTGCCAGCGCCGATGGACCTTCACCAGGTCATCCTGCAGCCAGCGACCGATCTGCTCGGGCGTGGCCGTGGCATCCAGCACGCAGAAGCGCTCCGGGTCTGCGGACACCCGCGCCTGGTAGGCACGGCGCACGCGCTCGAAGTAGTCCAGCGCCCGGGCCTCGAAGCGGTCGGCACTGCGCACGGCGGCACGCCGCGCTGCCGCCACCTCGGGAGGCAGATCGAAGAGATAGGTCCGCACCGGCTGCAGCCCGTCCTGGACCTGCGCCTCCAGCTGGGACAGCCAGGCCGTGTCCACGTCCGAGCCTCCGCCCTGATAGGCAAAGGTCGAATCGGTGAACCGGTCGCAGACCACCCATTGGCCGGCGGCAAGCGCCGGGTCGAATCAGCGGTGCAGATGGTCGCTGCGGGCCGCAAAGGCCAGCAGCGCCTCGGTCTGCGGCTGCATCTCCTCGGTCAGCAGCAGCTCGCGCAGCCGCTCGGCCAGCGGGCTGCCGCCCGGTTCGCGGCTGAGCACCACGGTCTCGCCCTGTGCACGCAGCCAATCCACACAGGCCCCCACGTGCGTGCTCTTGCCCGCGCCGTCGATGCCCTCGAAAGTAATGAAACAGCCCTGCATGAAATCCTTCGCGGTCATGGCCGCGCCCCCGGGCTCTGGCCCGATTCATGGTTCCTTGCGCCCGGGGCGACCTTTCGCTCGGGGTTCTTCGACAGGTTCTCGTCGGCCGCTGCCGTGCCCTTCAGCGGCTTTCCGCCGGCACGGCGCTGGAAGCGGTCGACGGCCCGGTTGTGGCTGGCCAGGTCGGCCGAGAACTCGGAACGACCGTCGCCCGGGCCACGAAATACAGCTTGTCCGATTGTGCCGGACGCGCCGTGGCCTGCAACGCATGAAGCCCCGGCAACGAGATGGGCGAAGGCGGCAGCCCCCGGTGGACATAGGTGTTGTAGGGAGAAGGGTCACGCAGATCCTTCTTGCGCAGATTGCCGTCAAAGCGCTCGCCCAGACCATAGATGGTGGTGGGATCGCTCTGCAGCGGCATGCCCTTGCGCAGCCGGTTGGTGAACACCGAGGCCACCATCTCGCGGTCCAGCGCGTGCCCGGTTTCCTTTTCCACGACCGAAGCCAGCGTCAGCAGCTCGGCCGGCGTCTTCAGCGGGGAATCCGTCGCCCGGTTTTCCCAGGCGGCATCCAGGCGGCGCTGCTGGAGCACCAGCGCCCGGCGCAGCAGCTCCACATCGTCGCTGCCCGGCCGGTAGGCATAGGTGTCCGGCGCAAAGCGCCCCTCGGGATTGACCCCGGGCATGCCCAGCTTCTCCATCAGCGCGGCATCGGACAGGCCCGAGAGCGTGTCGTTCAGATCCGGGGCCTTCTTCAGGGCTGCCCGCAGGTCACGCATGTTCCAGCCTTCCACCAGCGTGATGAGCTTGCCCTTTTTCCCTGCTGGCCGCTCACCAGCTCGTCCAGGAGCCCCTGCAGCGTGGCCGGCCCGGTGATCAGGTAGTTGCCGCCTTGATCCGTGCCGCATCCCCCGCGCAACCGCAGCGCCAGGGCCATCTTCCACGACGGGACATCGACACCGGCCTGCTGCAGCACCTCGGCCAGGCGTGTGCCCGCGTGGCCGCGCGGGCACATCGAAACACCACCTCGGCATTCGGCGCCACCAGCTGACGATGGGAATAGCCCCACCATTGCCAGCCCGCCACCCCCAGGCAGAGCACCAGCAGCAGAAGAAAGATACGACCCAACATGCGCATGATTCGACTCATCCGGCGGTCTTGTGCGCCAAAAGAAAGCGACGGTACACGCTATGATATACAGACTATGCCGGCTGGCCCCCACCTGTGGGCGAACGGCCTCGCGCACCGGCCCAGAATCCGCCCTTCCCATGAACGACATCCAGTCTTCCTCCCCCGCCTCCGGCGACGCCGTCCTGCCCTATGCCCTGCTGCAGAACCTGGGTGTTCTGCGGGCCCAGGGCCCTGATGCCCCCTCGTTCCTGCACGGCCAGTTCAGCAACGACATCCTCACCCTGATGCCCGGTCACGCCCGTCTGGCTGGCTATCTGACCCCCAACGGCCGGCTGCTGGCCACCTTCTGGGTCATCCGCCACGACATGCCGCCTGCCCCGGAACAGCCCGCGGTGCCCACCTTCTGGCTGGTCTGCTCACGCGATCTGGCTGCGGCCATGGCCAAGCGCCTGTCCATGTACGTGCTGCGCGCCAAGTGCAAGATCGTGGACGCCAGCAACGACCACGCCGTCCTGGGCTTCGTGGGGCCGGCCCGCCGCGCCACCCAGGCCCTGGCCGGGCACGAGGACGTGGTGGTGACGGCCGCCCTGCCCGACGTGACGCTCACCGAGACCACCGCCGACATGCTGACCACCTCGGTGCGTCATCGGCTGGGCAACGACCGCCTGCTGGTCCGCAGCCTGCTGGTGGTGCCCCGTGCCCTGGTGGCGCCAGCGGCCGACACGCCGGACGCGCCGGCCGGCACCGGCACGCCAGCCCAGTGAGGCGCTCCAGGCCTCCGGGTCCGCCGAGGCCCCCCGCGACGACCAGGCCGCCACCGCACAGGCGACCGGCGCCGCACAAGCCTCCTCTGCTGAGGCTGCCCAGGATGCCGACCGCACGGCAGCCGACGCATCGCAGCCCGCTCCCCGCTTCCGGATGAGCGAGAGCGACTGGCTTCAGCTGGACGTGGCCAGCGGCATCCCCTGGATTTGCGCGGCATCGTCCGAGACCTTCGTGCCGCAGATGGTGAACCTGGAACTGGTGGGGGCGTCAACTTCAAGAAAGGCTGCTACCCCGGCCAGGAAGTGGTGGCCCGCAGTGAATACCGCGGCAAGGTCAAGCGCCGGATGTTCGCCGGCATGTGCAGCGGCCCGCTGCCCGAACCCGGTACCGACGTGCTGGCGTGGGACGGCACCCCCATCGGCCAGGTCATCCATGTGGCCAGCCTCTCGGCCGACACCGACGACGAAGTCATCGCCGGCAACGACCTGGTGATGGAGCCCGACCAGGAAGAGCTGCCCATCGTGCTGGTGGGTCGGCGCTTCCTGCTGCTCTTCGAGGCCCGCATCGAGGTCATCGGCGCCCAGCCCCGGTCTGCCGGCATGATCGCCACCAGCCTGCGCATCGGAAACGCCGCCATCGGCCTGCTGAAGCTGCCCCTACGACATTCCCGAGTGCTGATCAGGCCTCAGAACCAGGCAGACTGCATCTCCAGCGCACACATCTCCATCTGCTCCAGCTGCGTCAGCTGGGGCTCGATGCGCGGCAGCTCGTGCTGGTAGAAGAAGCGGGCAGCCTGGCACTTGCCCGCATAGAAGTTGCGCTCTGACCCATAGGCCGACAGGGTAGGCAACCTCGGCCACCAGCGCCTGCTCCAGCCAGATCCAGGCAATCACGTAGTGGCCGAAAGCCTCCATGAAGAGGCTGGCATTGGCCAGGCGCCGCCCGCCTCGGGTTCCTGGCGCATGCGGTTGATCACCCAGCCAAAGCGCTCTGCGTACTTCTGCAGCTGCACCGCCATGTGGCGCACGTCGCCACAACGGGCTGCCGCCCGGCCGAGGGTCTGCTCCACCTCGTGGGCAAAGCGCTGAAAGCCCATGAAATCATCAGCCAGCAGACGATCACGCATCAGCTCCAGCGCCAGAATGCCGTGCGTGCCTTCCAGGATGGTATTGAGCCGGTTGTCGCGGTAGAGCTGCTCCACCGGGTAGTCGCGCGTGTAGCCATAGCAGCCCAGCACCTGAATGGCCAGCGAATTGGCAATCAGGCCGTTGTGGGCTGACCAGCTCTTGGCCACGGGTGCGAGCAGCAGCAACAGGTCACGCGCCCGGGCCCGCTCCGTCGACGTCTCGGCCGTGTCCGCCTCGTCCATCAGGCGCGCGCACCACAGCCCCAGCGCCAGGCCCCCTTCCACGTAACTCTTCTGGATCAGCAGCATGCGCTTGATGTCGGCATGCTCGATGATCGGGATCTGTCCCCCCACCTGGCTGTTCATGCCCGGGAAACGCCCCTGATGACGCTCGCGCGCGTAGTCCAGCGCATGGGAGTACCCCGCATAGCCCAGTGCCGCCGCCGACAGCCCGATGTCGATCTGGATCTCAGGGCGCGGCCTCGTTCACCAGCGCCATGCCGGCGTTTTCCTCGCCCACCAGCCAGGCCACCGCACCGGCCTGCCCCTGCGGCAGATGATTGCCCTCGCCGAAGCTGAGCAGGGCAGCTGGTGGCGCCACGCTGCCCCATCTGCGGATAGATGCCCGCCGCCACGATGTCGTTTCGCTCGCCCCGCTCGGCAGCCCCCTCGGCGGGGTCCGGATCGGCCGGCAGGTACTTGGGCGCCAGAAACAGCGACAGAGACTCCACCCCGGGCATGATGTCGCCCTGAGTCGTCCTCGATCCGGGCCAGCACCAGGTGGACGATGTTGTCGGTCACGGCATGATCGCCACCGACAATCCACATCTTGTTGCCATAGAGCCGGAAGCTGCCATCCGGGCTGGCGCACCGCTCGTGTACGGATGTCCGACAGCGATGATCCGGCCTGCGGTTCGGAAATGCAGAACGTGCAGGTGGCGCGCCCCTTCAGCAGCAGCGGCAGCCAGGCCGACGCCAGTGTCCGGCCGGCATGGCGCTGCAGCAACCGGCTGCCCGCCTGCGACGGATAGCAGATAGCCGTGGCGGCGGCACTCCCGGCAAACAGCCAGGCCGTGACCGCCTTCTCGATGAGCACCGGCAGCTGCATGCCTCCCAGCGCCCGGTCCTGCGACACGGCCAGCAATCCCGCATCGCGAACCGCCGCCATGACCTCGGACAGGACCGGCGGCGTCCAGACATCCTCGGCCGTCAGCCGCGGGTTCCTGTTCGTCCAGCTGCCGATTGGCGGGCGCCAGACACCCACGGGCCAGCTGCGATGCCTGCGCGAGCACCGCATCGAAAATGGTCGCGACGCAGCGAGGCAAAACGCGCGCGGTCGCACAGCGACTGGACATCCAGCCATTCATGGAGCAGGAAGTCCAGATCCCGTCTGGAGAGCATGCTTCTTTTTTCATGAAGGCAGTCTAACGCCACAATAAGAAATATTTGTTGCAACTGAACAAATACTTTTTACTTTATTGCATTGATTCAACATTGCCCTGCCGGGGTGAGCCTCCACCTGTCGGACAGGTGGGCCCGCTCCTTTATCATCCCTCCTGTTCCCGCTGCTGCCCTGCTCATGAAAAACCCCATGAAAAACAAATGGCTGTTCGACCTGCTGCCGGTCATCCTGTTCTTCGTTGCCTTCAGGCTTGCCGACATCTACGTCGCCACTGCCGTGGCCATCGCCACCAGTGCGGCCCAGATCGGCTGGCTGCTGATCCGGCGGCGCCCGATCGACACCATGCAATGGGTGGGGCTGGTCATCATCGTCGTCTTCGGCGGCATGACGCTGCTGCTGCACGACGAGTCCTTCATCAAGTGGAAGCCCACCATCCTGTACTGGTGCTTCACGGCCGCCCTGGGCGTCGCCTCGCTGCTGGGCAAGGCACCGCTGCGGCAGCTCATGGGCAAGCAGATGCGCCTGCCCGCCCCGGTCTGGAAACGGCTGGACCTGGCGTGGTGCGCATTCTTTGCGCTGATGGGCATCGTCAACCTGTACGTGGCCTACCAGTTCAGCACCGAAACCTGGGTCAACTTCAAGCTCTTCGGCACCACCGGCGCCACGCTGGTGTTCATCCTCGCCCAGGGGTTCTATCTCAGCCGACACATCCAGGAAGACCCGTCCGATGAAACCAACGCCTGAAGCACTCCTGCAACGTCTGAAACAACATTTTCCCGACGCCCACATTACCGTTCAGGACGACAGCCATCATCATAGAGGCCACGCCGGCGCCGCTGGCGGGGCCGGGCATTTTGCCGTCACGCTGGTCTCGCCGGTGTTTGCCGGACTGCCCACCGTTCGCCGACACCGGCTGGTGTATGATGCCGTCGCCGACTGGATGCCCCATCGCATCCATGCGCTCAGCATCCGTGCCGAGGTGCCCGGCAACTGAGGGCGAAGCTGCCTTGCCGGCTGCGACTTCCTGCATCCGGCGCATGGCCCTGTCAACGTGTCGGCCCCGCACCCGTTAGGAAAGGACCGACCACGGTTCGTTCTTCCAACCCGATTTCTTTCTGGAACCGAATATGACCCAATCCTCTTCCGGTCTTTTCTCCAAGCGCACCCTCGGTGCAGCCGCCCTGCTGTCGGCCGGCCTGCTGCTGGGCAGCCCCGCCATGGCGCAGAATGCCGCCGTCGTCAACGGCAAGGCCATCCCCTCCTCGCGCGTCGACGAGTTCGTCAAGATCCTGGCCCAGCAAGGCCGGCCTGACACCCCCGAAACCCGCAAGATGATCCGCGACGAGCTGATCACCCGCGAGCTGTTCGTGCAGGAAGCCGACAAGCGCGGCCTGGAGAAGACCCCCGAGGTCAAGCAGCAGCTGGAACAGATCCGCCAGGACGTGCTGATCCGCGCCCTCATCGCCAACGAGCTGAAGCAGTCGCCCGTCACCGACGCCGAAGTCAAGGCCGAATACGAGAAGCTCGTCAAGGACTCGGCCCAGAGCGGCGCCCAGGAATACAAGGCCCGCCACATCCTGGTTGAATCCGAGGACGAGGCCAAGCAGATCGTCGAGCGCCTGAAGAAGGGCGAGGGCTTCGAGTCGCTGGCCAAGCTGTCCAAGGATCCCGGATCGGGTGCCAACGGCGGTGACCTGGGCTGGAACACGCCCGACACCTTCGTGAAGGAATTCTCCGAGGCGATGACCAAGCTGAAGAAGGGTGAATACACCGTCATCCCGGTCAAGACCCAGTTCGGCTACCACATCATCCAGCTCGACGACGTGCGTGCCGCCGAGCCGCCTCCGTTCGACCAGGTCAAGCCCCAGCTGAAACAGCAGCTGGAGCGTCAGAAGATCCAGGCCCTGCAGGAGAAACTGCGCGCTTCGGGCCAAGATTCAGTAAGGCCAGGAACCCTGGCAAAGGCGGCGGCAGGCACGACCGGCCCCGCCTTCATCCAGGTTCCGGACACAGGGCCCTGGCCTTGCGTCCAACGAAGAAGGGGCGATGCCGGAAGGCATCGCCCCTTCTTTTTGCGTGTCCGCCGAAGCCTGCCACAGGGTGCAGACAGGTATACGCCGCTGGCCCCGGAAAACCTCCCCGGGGCCATTTCCCCTGTCTGGGCCTAGGCCTTGTGTGCCTGGTCCACAGCAGCCGTGAACAGCACGTCAGTCGACGAGTTCAGCGCCGTCTCGGAAGAATCCTGGATCACGCTGATGATGAAGCCCACGCCGGCCACCTGCATCGCCACGTCGTTATCGATGCTGAAGAGCGCGAGGCCATCGGGATCGCAGCAGCGAACCACCGGCCACCCCCGAAGCACCGCAGGCGCCCAGCGTGGCCACCACGCTCAGCAGCAGCGCCGTGGCAAAGTCCACCTGGATGCCCATCGTGTTCACCGCCGCCAGCGTCAGCACCGTGATGGTGATGGCGGCCCCTGCCATGTTGATCGTCGCACCCAGCGGGATCGAGATCGAGTAAGTGTCCTCGTGCAGGTTCAGCTTCTTGGCCAGCGCCATGTTCACCGGAATGTTGGCCGCCGAGCTGCGGGTGAAGAAGGCCGGAATGCCGCTTTCCAGCAGGCAGGTGAACACCAGCGGATAGGGATTGCGGCGCGTCTGGCTGAAGACGATCAGCGGATTGACCACCAGCGCCACGAACACCATCGCGCCCACCAGCACCAGCAGCAGGTGCAGGTACTGCTGCAGCTTCGCAAAGCCATCCGGCGACAGCAGCGTGCTCAGCAGCAGGCCCAGGATGCCCAGCGGTGCAAAGCCGATCACGAAACGCACCACCTTGGACACGGCCTCGGCTGCGTCGTTGAGCATCGTCCGCGTGTGCTCGCTGGCATGACGGAACGACAGCCCCAGCAGCACGCCCCAGCCCAGGATGCCGATGTAGTTGGCCTCGAGCAGCGCCTTGATCGGGTTGCTCACCAGCTTCATCAGCACATCCTTCAGCACCATGCCGATACCGCCAGGAGCCACCTCGGTGGCGTGCTTGACCCCCTCCAGCGACAGGTTCGACGGGAACATGAAGCTGGCGGCCACCGCCACCAGCGCCGCCGCAAAGGTGCCCACCAGATACAGCACCAGGATCGGGCGGATGTTCGTCTCGGTCCCGTGCTCATGCTGCGCAATGGCCGCCATCACCAGCACCAGAACCAGGACCGGTGCCACCGCCTTCAGCGCACCGACAAACAGGTCACCCAGCAGTACGGCCCCAGCCATCACGTCCGAAGGCCAGCCAGTCGGCAGGGCCCGGTCCGTTCGATCACGGCGTCCCAGCCTTCGGCCCCGCCAAAAATGCCGGGTCACCAGCGCCACCACCACGGCCAGCACCAGGCCGATGACGATGCGGGTCACCAGATTCAGCCGTGACCACGCTCCAAGAACTCCCTCTCTTGCCATGAAAACCCCTGTCAATCGACATCCGGACCCTGCAGGCCGCCACAGGCGCCCCCGGCAGGCATCCATGCCATGGGGTCGTCATGCGGCGCCGTCAGCCACGGGCCTTCTGCCGGCGTTGGAAAGCGGCTGTTCTTGCACCTTTCACGCAGGAAGCACACGATCAACCTTTCAGTCCCCTGCCTCGTCCAGATGCAGCGTGCCGGTTTCCTCCTCGGCCGGCAGACTGGCCGCCCAGCGCGCCAGCTCGTCCTGCTGCGCCCGCAGGGCAGCCCGGTCGGCCCGGCGCTGCGCACGACGTTCGGCAAAGAAACGCTGCAGCAGCTTCCCGCACTCGTCAGCCAGCAGCCCCCCCTGCACCACCGTCTGGTGGTTGAGCCGCCCTTCGGCCGGCAGGTCCAGCACGCCGCCACACACGCCGGTCTTGGGGTCCGGGGCGCCGAACACCACCCGGCTGATGCGGGCGTGCAGCATCGCGCCCAGGCACATCATGCACGGCTCCAGCGTCACATAGAGCGTGGATTCGCCCACCCGATAGTTGCCCAGCTGCTCGGCTGCCATCCGCAAGGTGCGGATCTCGGCATGCGCCGTCGGATCATGACTGCCGATGGGATGGTTGTAGCCGGTGGCGATCACCTGCCCTGCCTTCACCAGCACGGCGCCCACCGGCACCTCACCATGCAGCTGCGCATTCAGCGCCTGGTCCATCGCCAGGCGCATCATCGCATGATCAAGCTCGCTGAACGACGCCTCCGGCGCCGGCAGCGTCCCTCATCCGTCTCGTCCATCACGCCCCGCCAGCCGCCTGCACGCAGCCTGCCTTGTCATCGCGCAGCCAGGGCCGGGTGCTGGCCACGATGTCGTCGGCCAGCCGAGCCACCTGCCGCTGCATGCCCGCCACCAGTGCATCCACGTCACGGCCTTCACGTGCTCGTAGCCCTGGTAGCGGCAGCTCAACACCCGCGATCCGGCCGACGCATCGTCCTCGGCCGCATCCGTGCCGTCCGACGCGTCCGTGCGGCGCAGCCGCCAGTCCACCAGTGCATCCACGTCACCGGAGCGGCTGGCATCGAAGCGGTAGACCTGCAGCGACAGCCGCAGCTGCGCGGGCTGAACGCCTGCCGTGGCCGAGGACGCTGCAGCCACCGCCAGCCGGGCCCCCAGCGCGTCACGCAGCGCATCGGCAAAGGGTGCGTCCCAGCGGTTGTTCTCCAGCGATCACCGACGTGGCCCATGCCGGGTACCCGACGAGCTGCCCCCGCTTGCCCGGTGCCCGCCTTGCCTGCGGGCACATCCGCCTCCCGGCCCGAGACCACGATGTCCACGCGGTTCAAGCGCTCCGGCACATCGACCGTCCCGATCCGGTAGCGCAGGTCAGGCTGCGCGCGGTTGCCATTGCCCGGCGCATCCATGGCCGACAGCGTATGGAAATGCACCGGCGGCGAACTGGCGCAGGCCGCCAGGGACAGGCCAGCGCCGGTACCACCGACTTGAAGACAGCACGCATGATCATCCGTTCCTCTTGAAAGAAATCAGTTGCCCGTCTTGCCAGCAGCAGGCTCTCCGGGTGACGCTCCAGGTAATCGGTCCAGGCGTCGCAGCGAATCCGCTGCCTTCGAGACCGAACGCAGCGTCTGCTGCAGCTCTTCCTGCGTCGGCGAATCACTGGCCAGCGTCCGGTTGGCCGACACCAGCGATGCGGTCTGCCAGAATCCAGCGTCTTCTTCAGGCTCTGGATGGTGCCCATCAGCTGCGGTGCCAGATTGTCGTTCAGTCCCTCTGACGGTCTTCTCGGCCGCATTGACCGTGCGCCGCATGCCTGCCAGCGTCTGCTGCAGGTCACGCCCGATCTGATCGAACGGCACCTTGTTGATCTTGGCCAGGATCTCGGCAATCTGCTGCTGAACTCGTCCAGCGAATTGCCCACCGTCAGCAGCTCCATCAGGTCACCCTGCACGCTGCACTCTCGGCCGGCTTGGCCTGCGGGAAGAAGTCCAGCAGAAACATACAGCTGGCCCGTCAGCAGGTTGCCGGTCCGCAACTGCGCCGCAGCCCGCGCTGGACCATGTTCTGCAGCCAGCGATTGCCCTCTTCCTCCAGCTCCTTCTGCGTCATGCCGGCACCCAGGGGCCCCTGGGCCTGCAGCCCGCGCCCCCGCTTCATGCGGTCGGAAAACACCTCGATCAGCACCGGCATGTGAATCTCGTTGGTGTCTCGTCCACCACGGCGTCGATGGCCCGGACCTGGCCCAGCTCCACGCCCCGGAAATCCACGATGGCCCCCACCTGCAGCCCCCGCAGCGACTGGTCGAAGTTCAGCACCAGGAAGCGCGACGGCCCGTCAGGCTTCTTCATGGCATCCGCCTCGCTGGCGGCCAGCATGAAGGCCGTATGCTCGTTGGCCGCCTCGCCCTTGCCCTCGATGGGCGAGGCAAAAGGCAATGCCGCCCAGCGCCACCGTCAGCAGCGACTGCGTGCGGACCGACACGCCACTGGAATCCAGCTTCGCCTCCACGCCGCTGGCTTCCCAGAAGCGCGAGTTCGTGCCCACGAAGCGGTCATAGGGGCTGTTCACGAAGACGTCGATCGTCACCCGGTCGCCCGACTCGTCCAGCGAATAACCGGTCACGCGCCCCACCGTCACCCGCCTGTAGAGCACCGGCGAACCGATGTCCAGCGACCCCAGATCCTTGGCCCGCAGAGCGGAACTGGCTGCCCGCCTCGTCATACTTCAGCGGCGGCGGGCTCTCCAGCCCCTCGAAGGCGGAGACCATCTCGGCCGACTTGCCGGCATCCACGCCGATGTAGGCCCCCGACAGCAACGTGCCCAGGCCCGACACCCCGGATATGTCAGCACGCGGCCGCACGACCCAGTAGCGCGAGTCCTTGGCCCGGAAGGATCCGGCCTTGCGATTCAGCTCGATATCCACTTCCACGTGCGAGCGGTCATCGGCCAGCTCGATGGACTTGACCTGGCCCACCTCCACGTCCTTGTAGCGCAGCTTCGTCTTGCCGGCCTCCAGACCCTCGGCCGTCTTGAAACTGACCGTGATCGTGGGGCCGTGCTGCGTCATCTGGCGATAGGTGAGGATCGCCCCCACCAGCGCTGCCAAGAGCGGCAGCAGCCAGATCAGCGACGGCAGCCAGCGATAGCGCCTATCCTCCACCACTGCCTCGGGCACCAGCACATCGTCGTGATAGCCGCCAGCAGCCCCCTGCCCCTGGCCGTTCCCGGCCGCCGTCACAGGGCGCCCCTGCGCGTCAGATCGTTCCTCGTTGCTCATCCGTCAACCCTTGTCCACACCATGGCGCCCGCCGAAGGCCGGCACCGATTGCTCCATCTATCCCGCACGCCCCGAAACCACGCCCGGATTCGCACGCCTGCGCCTGCGGCCGTGCAGCAGCCCGGGCCGGAAACGCGCGTCAGGCCCGTCGCGCATCGAAACTCATCGTCGCCAGCATCGTCAGCACCACCACCGCCCCGAAGGCGGCAATGCCCGGACCGGCCTTGACCACCGCCACGCCCGGCACCTGCACCAGTGAGCTGGTCACCGCCACCACGAACACGTCCAGCATCGACCAGCGCCCCACCCATTCCACGATGTCATAGAGATGGGTGCGCTCCTGCAGCCGCCACAGGCTGCGGAACTGCACCAGCAGCGTCAGCAGGATCAGGGCCACCAGCTGAAGAGCGGGATCAGGAAGCTGGCAATGAAGATGATGGCCGCCAGCGCCCACTCCCCATCCTGCCAGAAGTAGATCACCCCGGACAGGATCGTCGAATCATCGGTACCGAACAGCGTGCTGGTGGTCATCACCGGCAGCAGGTTGGCCGGCACGTACAGGATCATCGCCGTGATCAGCAGCGCCCAGGTCACGCCCAGCCCCCCCGGCTTGCGCCGATGCAGCCGCGCGTCACAGTGCCGGCAACGCTCCCCTTCCCGGGCCTCGGCCCAGACCGTGTCGCAGTGCCGGCGGGAGATCATGCCCAGCCGGCGCCCGCAGAGCCGGGCCGACTCCGCTGCCGTCAGCAACGCGCCGTCGTGTGCGTCACGATGCCTGCCCACCGCCGTCTTCCACTCCCGTCGGCCTCTTCCAGCACCGGCGGCTGGCCGGCATACACCACCTGGTCATCCTGCAGCCGCACCTCGCCCACCGGCATGTGGGTGCGCCGGATGAGCCGCCGCAGCCGGAACGTGAGAACCACCGTGAGCGTGATGGTCGTGCCCATCCAGGCCCACAGTGCCGGACCGGCAATGATGCTGGCCATCGACGACAGCTTGATGATGGCACTAGCACGCTCAGCAGGAACACCTCCACCATGCTCCCACGGATACACCTGCTGCATCATCCGCACCAGCCGGTTCTGCACGCTCGGCACGGCGTCGCCACGCCCGGTCAGCCACAGCACGAACAGGAGCGTCAGCGAGATAAAGCCCCGGCAGGAGAGCGTGGGCACGAACACCATCAGCGCCACCGCGAGCATCTCGGACTGCAGCAGCGTCATCACGCGTCCACCAGCGTCAGCTGGTGGACCGTGCCCTGCAGCTCGATGGCCACGATGGGAAAGACGTTGGCCATCACGAAGAGCAGCAGGCAGGTGAGCACCAGCGGAATCATCCGCGCCCGATTGAGGCGTGATGACCTGGCCAGCTCGAGCCGCACACCCGGCACCGCGCACGCTGCCCATCCTGAGGTGCACACGCCTGTGCAGGGGTGTCGCACATCGGACGGGCCGTCAGACCATGGACTTCGCGCATCACTAGAATAACCTCATGACCCCGGAAACGATACCTGATGCCACCGGCAGCACCCCGGTCGCCTGGCAGGACGGCCAGCCCTTCAGTCCCCGCTACGGGGATCGCTACCACAGCAAAGTGGCGCCCGCGCCCGAGGCCGAGCACGTCTTCCTGGGCTGCGGGCTGCCCTGACGCATGGTCGGGCCGTTCCCCGGGAAACGGCCAGACACGACCTGGCGCGCGGCACGTCGAGCTCCCCGACCCTGGGCAGCGGGCAGGAATACCGACACCACCCTCGGTCCCCTTCCGGCCCCGTGCATGGACCATCCTGGAAACCGGCTTCGGCCTGGGGCTGAACTTCCTGTCGGCCTGGGTCTGCTGGCAGGCCAGTCCGGCACGCCCGGCCACGCTGCGCTTCGTCAGCACCGAGGCGCACCCGGTCAGCGCCCACGACATCCGCCGTGCCGCGCCGATGATCCACGGCTGCAGCCGCTGGCCCGAGCGCCTGGCCGACGCCTGGCCGGATGCCGCGACGCTGGCTGCACGAGTACTCGGGAAACGCCGCCGACGCGCCTCCCTGTCACACCGATGCCGAATCGGAAACATCCGCTGAGGGCCGCGCGGCCCCGGAAAGGACGCCCCGACCGCAGACATCCGGTTTGCCGGATCCCTCCGCTCACGCATGCGCTCGGAAAGAGCCGCCTGCCTGACCCTGCGCTTTGCCGCATCCCAGGGAACGGTCGAACTGCAGCTGCTGCTGGGAGACGCTGCCACCCGACTGGAGGGCTGGCACGCCCGGCATGGCAGCCTGGGCGCCGACAGCGTGTTCCTGGACGGATTCGATCCGAAGAAGAACCCTGCCATGTGGGATGTGCGGACCATGCAGGCCGTGGCCCGCCATTGCCGCCCGGGCACCCGCATCGCCACCTGGTGCGTGGCCCGCAGCGTGCGCGATGCACTCACCCAGGCCGGTTTCCGGCTGCACGAAGCGCGGCCTGCCGACGCCACTGCCTGGCCGGGGAATGGCCCGACACACCGTAGCAGATATCAGGAGCGCACGGCCACCACGATGCCGCCCAGGATCAGCACGATGCCGATGAAGTACTGGGGCGTGAAGCGCTCGCCAAACAGCCAGTGACTGGCCAGTGGCACCGCACAGGCCAGCGCCATCATCGGATAGACCTTGCCCAGCTCGCCTTCTGCAGCACCCAGATCCAGGCAATGGTGATGAGCCCGTACAGCGCCAGCGCGGTGAACAGCAACGTGGCGTGCGCGGTACCAGGAAGGATCCGGTCTCGGCCAGCGAATTGGCGGCCAGCTTGAAGAGGATCTGGCCTGCAGCCATGCCGAAGACGCACATCAGCGCCCAGAAATAGGTCAACACCGGTTGTTCTCCCTTGATGCCCTGGCGCGTGTCATGAACGCTGCGCCCGTGATTCGTCCGATTCGTTCCCGGCGGCCTGCACGGCCGACTCGGCGCCAGCAGGTGCACTGGTCACCGTCTCGCCCCGCATGATCTGCGTGTGCGTTCCCATCCGGCGTGCCTCGATCACCCGCGTCACCGAGGCCGACGGGTTCTTGAAGCGCTCCAGCGTGCGCGACGTGCGCAGGAACGGCCGCTGCGGCACCGACTGCACGTCCTGACCGATGAAGGCCAGGATCAGCTCGATGCCCACCAGCACCGGCAGGGCCGACAGCATGACGGTACCCGGCGTTGCCGTCACGCCCAGGCTGCTGGCCTCGTTCCACTTGTACAGGCCGAACAGCACCCCAAAGATCAGCAGCAGCATGCCCATGGGCAGCTGCAGCGAGGCCAGCGACAGGTCCCGCAGATAGTAGTTGTAGAAGATGCGCTTGAAGGTGTTGCGCACGTGCTTGAAGAAGAACTCGCCCACCACCTTGGAGATCCGCAGGTTGCTCACCTCGTCCCCGTAGGAGGCGTGCATCGGGATGTCCACCACGACCGCCCGCAGCGTGTTGAGCCGAAACAGCATGTCCGACTCGAAGAAATAGCGCCGGCTGATGCGTCCGAACGGCAGGCAGGCCGCCACATCGCGATGGATGGCCGTGTAGCCGTTGGTGGGATCGAACAGGTTCCAGTAGCCCGACGAGATCTTGTTGAAGAACGACAGCACCGCATTGCCCAGCAGGCGGACGGTGGGCATCTGGCTGACCTGCTCCAGGTCGAAGAAGCGGTTGCCCTTGGTGTAGTCGGCTTCGCCGGCCAGGATCGGCGCCACGAAGTCCGGCAGCAGCTCGGGCGCCATCTGGCCGTCACCGTCGATCTTGACCATGATGTCCATGCCGTCATCCAGCGCGACCCGGTAGCCGGTCATCACCGCACCCCCCACGCCCTGGTTGATCTGATGGCGGACCACCCGGACCCGGCTGTCGGTGCATTCCTGCTCCACCAGGTCGCCGGATCCCTCCGGGACAGCAGTCATCCACCACATAGACCCGCCTGACCTCGGGGCCGATGCGCTGCAGGACTTCCAGGATATGGGCCTTGACCTTGTAACAGGGAATGATGACCCGATGCTTGCCATGAATGCTCGTGTCGCCTGGACGAAGCCGGAGAAGGACAGCTGGCTATTCTACAGGGCCCGGCCGCTCCGCCGGCGCCCCCCCTGCCCAGGCCGTCGCTACCGTTTCCAGGCGCTCATGCCGGCACGGCCTCAGTCCCTGGCCTGCAGGGACCCCCGCCATCAGACCGCTGGCCCCGCAGCACCCGGCGACGGATCGCCTCCCCAGCACGCTGTCCAGCCTGCCGGGGCCCACCAGCGTGAGAGCGCCGTGCCCGCGTGATGGCCGTATAGACCAGCTCACGGGTCAGCACCGGTGACAGCTCGGCCGGCATCGCCAGCGCGGCGTGGTCGAACTCCGAGCCCTGCGCCTTGTGCACCGTCATGGCAAACACTGTCTCGGCCGCCTGCAGCCGGCTGGGCAGCACCCAGCGAATGCCACGGCTACCCCCCTCGGCCGGAAACGCCACCCGCAACCGGCCGCCCTGAGCCTCCAGCGCAATGCCCACGTCACCATTCATCAGCCCCAGCTCGTAGTCATTGCGGGTGACGATCACCGGCCGACCCGCGTACCACCCCTCACTGGCCGCCAGCAGGCCCGCCGACTGCAGCCAGAGCGCAATCTGCCGGTTCAGCCGCTCCACCCCCCAGCTTCCCTGACGCAGCGCGCACAGCAGCTGGAAGCGCCCATGGGCCTGCAGCACCCCGGCAGCCCACTTATCGAAGCTGTCCTGCCCGGCCTCGTCCGCCGGACGGTTCCGGTGCATCCACTGCAGGTAATGCGCGTACCCACCGGTCCCTGATCGGCAGGCACCCCGTCCAGCCGGCCGTGAACCACCAGTTGCCGCAATGCGTCCCAACGCTCGGCGTCCACCTCGATCCGGGCGATATCGGGTACCTGACCCGGCGCACACCCTGCCCGCACCTCGTCCCACGGCGCTGCACCCGCCACGTCGCCGTCGTTGACCAGGGCCGCCAGACGACCGATGCCGCTGTCCGCCCCGAAGCGATGACTGTGACGCAGCATGCCGACGCTCTGGTCCAGCAACGTGCCATCTTCTGCCCCGTCAGCCTGCAGCCCGCGGTCGATGGGCTCTGCGCCACCAGGCCGCAGTCGGCCGTCTCTGGCCAGTAGCGTCCTCGCGAGCATGGGCACACAGCTCACCCAGAATGGCACCCGCTTCCACCGAAGCCAGCTGGTCCTTGTCCCCCAGCAGGATGAGCCGTGCCCTGGGCGGCAGTGCATGCATCACCTGCGCCATCATCTCCAGGTCGATCATCGAGGCCTCGTCGATCACCAGCACGTCCAGCGGCAGCGGATTGCGCGCGTCATGCCGGAAATGCCGCGTGCCGGGCCGGCTGCCCAGCAAACGGTGCAGTGTCGAGACGGACCGCGGAATAGCCGCCGGATCGCCTCGCCCTGGGGCACGTCCTTGAGCGGCAGCCGGTCAATGGCGCTGCTGATCGAGCTGCCCAGTCGTGCCGCTGCCTTGCCGGTGGGCGCCGCCAGCCCGATGCGCAGGAACTGCCCTTGCCCGGCCAGCGCCAGCCATTGCAACAGGGCCAGCAGCCGGATCACCGTCGTCGTCTTGCCCGTACCCGGCCCCCCGGTGATCAGCCCGAAGCGCCTTCGTGCCGCCAGCGCACAGGCAATCCGCTGCCAGTCCGCCCTGCGCCCGGCCTCTGCCGCAGCGTCCCCGACAGCTTCGCAGGCCTGCGTCCCGGTCACGTGCGCTGAACTTGCTGCATGGGCCGCGTTCTCGGCTCCGGCACTGCACGGTCCACCAAACAGCACCACCAGCGCCTCCTGCAGGCGGGACTCTTCTTCCTCGGACAGACCCGGCGGCATCAGCCGCTGCCGGATGCCCTGCTGCACGTCCTGCTCGTACTGCCAGAAACGCCGCAGGTACAGGCGATGCTGCACCAGCACCAGCGGCGTCGTCCGGGCGCCATCCGCGGATGCCTCATCCGTCGACCCCGTGGCCAACGGCTGCGCCACCAGCGATGGACACGCCACGCAGGCTGCCTGCCAGTCGGCCAGCGTCAGCGTCTTCAGCCAGGGCTCCACCGGAATCGACAGCACCTGCATCGGCTGCTCCAGCACCGCCTGCAGATCCAGACAGACATGGCCCCGTCCCAGCTGCCAGCTGCAAAGTGCCGCCGCCAGCAGCACCGACGGCAATGCCGGAGACGGTTCCGTCCCCTCCGCCAGAAAGTGTGCCAGTTCCAGATCAATGCGCCGCAGCCAGCCATCCTCATGCCAGCGTGCCAGAAGCGCCAACATGCCGGCCACGTCCGCGGGCAGCACCACCTCCAGCTCCCCTGTCTCCGGCAACGAAGCAAACAGGTCCCCCGTCAGCTCGTCCTGCACCGGTTTTCGGCCTCGCCGTGTCATTGCACCTTTCGTCATGGCTTGTCTGCCCCCAGCGTCCGCTGCCCCGAAAAGGCCGCATCCAGTGCCTCGATCACCGCCCAGGCGGTCGTGCCGCGAACACGCCCCGTGACGGCGCACCACTGCCACGCAGGAACAGATAGAGCGCCCCGCCCACGCGACGGTCGTAATCGTAGTCCGGCAGGTCGCACCTTCAACAGCCGGTGCAGCGCCAGCAGGGTAAGAACAGATACTGCAGCTCGTGGCGGTGGGCCAGCACCGCGGCCTGCATGGTCTCGCCGCGATAGGCCTCATCCGAAGCGCCCAGCCAGTTCGACTTGTAGTCCAGCATAGAAAGCGTCCCTCGTCTCGAACACCGGGTCGGTGAAGCCCTTCCAAGCAGCCGTTAGCTGCCCAGGCAGCAACGGGGGCGCGCAGCGCCACTGAACACTGACACACCCAGGCATCCAGCGCCGGCAGGTCGATGTCCTGCACCGCCAGCATGCGAGCTCATCTCCGCTGATACCGCGCAGGCCGGGCCAGCGTGAACGATGAGGTGCCGTTCAGACGGCACGGGTCTGGCGCACCAGCGCGCTGTCCACGTTGCCCTGGATCCGATCCCCGCCCCCGCATCCAGCGGCAGGGGCTGCGTCAGCAGCACGCACGCCGGCCAGTCCGTGCGCGACCGCCAGCGTTGCCAGCGGCATGCGCTGCAAAGCGCCAGCGCGCCTGCTCGGCCAGGCGTGCCGGATCCTTTGCCAGCGCGGTGCAAAGCCCTGGCGTCCGGCCCGATTCCAGCAAAACCATGCAGGAAGGTCCCGCCTGCAGGCCCCCGCGCACGAAGTCATGCACGCTGCCGCCAGGACGCGCCCCTGCTCAGCATCCGCACACCGCACAGCTTCCAGCCGCCTGCACCAGCTGCCGCAGCCACAGTGCCGGCATCGGCTGCCGCGCTGCTCGGCAGGTGTCAGTCCGGCGCGGAAGGATCGCCATAAGCGCGCATCTTTCAACCATTCCGCCCGGGGCTCCCATCCGTCACCGCTCGCCGGCTGTCACGCACCGCGCGCGCGCATGCACGGCAACCAGCCTCATGCGCGCAGCTCGGACGGAGAGTCGGATGCGGAAAGCGTCGCTGCGCAGCATCCTCCGCACCTCCAGCGCGCAACGACAGCTGGCGCGTCCACCAGCGCGGCCACATGGCTGGCCAGGCAGCATCGGCGGCGTCTTCCACGCAGCCGCACCCGCCCGGATGCGTGCTCAGAGGACGCCACAAAGGCCGCTGGTGTCACGCCCCCTCGTCTTGCCCGTCTGCTGCCAACGGCGACGCTTCCACTGCCATTACCGCCACCACGGTGCGATGCCCCTCACGCCACTGGCCGACCTGTTCCTGCAGGGCAGCAAACGGCGACCATGACGCCACCTACCTCGCCACTCAGCCGTGCAGACGACCCGCTGCACTGCGGTGCAGGTCCTCAAGGGCAGGCCCACCCAGGTGGCATGACGTGCCCTGCGAGCTGCCATGCAGCTTTTCGCAGATCCTCACCCAGCCAGCCTTCCGCATGTCGGCTGCGGCCTGACGATCCGCCACCGCGACTCCTGCCGCGGCACCAGCCGAAGCTGGCCACCGGCATCATGCCAGCGCAGCAGTGCATCCTTTCGCCTCCACCGGGCGCGCAGCACAGAAGAACGGCAGGAACATCCAGCGGATACTCCAGCCCCTGACTTGTGCACCGTCACCACGCGCACCCGGGCGTCGTCACTTTCAGCCGCTGGCGGCGCGCCTCGCGCTCGCCCTCGGGGCATCCCGCTGCTCCTGCAGGTAGCGCACCAGGGCGTGCTCGCCTCCAGGCGGGTGGAAAGCTGCTGCGGCAGCTCGCTCAGATGCAGCAGATCGGTCAGCTGCCGCTCACCCCTCTGCGCCAGCAAGCGGGGCACCACGCCAAAATCCTGCAGCATGTGACGGACCATCGGCAACACGCCCTGGCTGCGCCAGATCTCCCGGTAGCGCTGGAACTGCGCCACCCGCTCCTCCCAGTGCAGCTCGTCGCACCAGCCGCTCCAGCTGCAGGGCATCCAGTCCGCACAGGGCGGTACCCAATGCCGCCCGCAGCAGCCGTCCGTTCGCAGGCTCGGCCGCCGCCTGCAGCCAGCGCAGCAGCGCCGGAACGACCGGACTGGCATAGACCGATTCATCTTCAGCGATATAGACGCTGCGGATACCGGGCAGCGCAGGGCCTTTTCTGACGGCATCAGGCCTCCTGACCGTTGCTGACCAGCACGGCGATGTCGGCCGGTCGCACGCCGGAAAACGCGGCGAACTCCCTCACCCGCATGACGCGCTGTTCAGCCAACGCACCGGACGGCAAAACCGGCCTGACCTCAGCCCCGCCTGCAGCGCGCGCGCGATCTCCCAAAGCCGTGACCCGTCGGCATAATGCGCGGTATAGGCCCCCTGATACATCGGGCCCGTCTTGGCATTCAACCGGTTTCGGCCTCTTCCGGCATCGTCCAGGCGACCAGCGCCGGTGCAGCCCCGACCGGATACTTCGTGTCCTGCCAGATTTCCTTGCGTCCTTGCGCCTTCACCGCCAGGAAAGGCAGCGACGCCGCTGCTCCTGCACCGTGTCCGTCATCCGATACGGCACCGAACCGGAATGCGCCGCCGGGACGCTGCTCGCCACCTCGAAGACATGGTTGACAGCGTCCACCATCGCTTTCGACGAGCGGAAATTGTGTCCAGCGTGTAATGCCGTCTCGGGTGGCCTCGCGCGCCCGCAGATAGGTATGAATGTCGGCCCCCCGGAAGGCATAGATGGCCTGCTTCGGGTCACCGATCAGGATCAGCGCCTGCTCCGGGCAGTCTCTTCTCCACCCGATAGACACGGTCGAAGATGCTGTACTGCACCGGATCGGTATCCTGGAATTCATCGATCATCGCTACCGGAAACTGCGTCCGGATCCGTTCGGCCAGCCGCTCTCCACCCTCTGATGCCAGTGCTTTGCGCCAGCTGTCGCAGCAGGTCATCGAAAGCTCATCTCGCTTCTCTGGTCACGCGCCCTGCGATAGCGCGCCTCGATCCAGCGCGCGGCATGCAGCAGCGTCGCCTGACGCCCATCCGGCAGCGCCGCCAGCTTCCCCTGCAGGGCTGCCATCGCCGCCAGCGCCGGATGCTCCAGCATGGCCACAAGCGCAGGATCCTGGGCATCGACATCCTGCCGAAGGCGTCGCGCAGGCCATCCGGGCGTCAGGCGATTCATGGCCGTCTCGGACGGTCCGGGCTTTGCCATGTCGGCATCGTCCACCCAGTCACGCAGCAGCTGCAACCACTGGGCCTGGTTGCTGTGCTTCACTTTGCTGCCATTGAGCCAGCCGATCGGAAATGCCTGTTCATGCCGTGCTCTGACACCGGCTCGGCCTCCTCGCCCTTGCGTGAGGCAGCGAGGCTTTTTCCCGCCCGGCTTCCAGCATGCACCCCAGCTCCTCGATCCAGCCCTCCCGCCACGGGGCCTTCAGCGCCTGCAGCTGCTGTCTGCGCTGCTGCTGTGCCTCGCCGATGGCCTCGGCAGGCGAGCGTCCCTCACCGGACAACGCGTCCAGATCGGACAGCAGGCTCTGCACTTCCTTCTGCAGCGCATCCGGATCGGCCCACCAGCCTCCTGCAGCACTCGGGCAGCCTCCAGCGGCAGGCTGACAGAAGTTGCGCCAGTAATCACGACAGGCCTCGGCCAGCAGCCCGACGTGTCGGTGCTCAGTTCGGTTGAACAGCCCGCGGCTGTACCGAAGGCATGCTCGCGCGAGCATGCGGTTGCACCAGCCATGGATGGTGGAAATGGCCGATTCATCCATCCACTCTGCGGCCAGCTGCAGGGTATGTGCCCGCTCGGACCACTGGGAGGCCGGATAGGCATCACGCAGACCCTGCAGGAAAGGATCGGCCTTTGGCAGCACGGCAAGGTCGCCCCCGGCCGGGGCAGCGTCCTCCGCAGAGCGCCCACCAACGACATCCTGATCAGGAACGCTCCCCCGGAACCATGGCATCCAGATCGGCTCCCGCCTCGACGGCTTCGGCACTGGCGGAAGAATGCCGCGGCCTCGGCCAGCCGCGCCCGGATGCGGTCACGCAGTTCCAGCGTGGCCGCTTCGGTGAAGGTCACCACCAGGATCTTCGGCGGGGTCAGCGCTTCACGGAACGCCGTGGCCTCCTGGGGTTTGGCCCCCTCAAGAAACCCATGTCCCGCGTCGGGCGGATACGCCGCATCAAGACTCGCGGTGCCGCGCTCGCCGTGTCCCAGCACCAGCCGCAGGTACAGCGCTGCGATCGTGTAGGTCTTGCCGGTGCCGGCACTGGCCTCGATCAGCCGGCTGCCCCACAGCGGAAAATGCAGCGGGCTCGACTCGCTGCCGGGCTGTCTGTCTGCATGCCCGCAGGCCCTCACCTTGTGCGCTACCGGACATTTCGGCTGCTCCGCCATCCGTCATCCCCGCCCCTGTCATTCACCATGGGTATCTCCTTCAGCGGATTCCTCATGGCCCGAAGCCGCCCCCTTCCTGACGACGGCGTCCGCCAGCGGCTGCAACAGTCGCTCGGTCCACTGGGCAAAATCGCCGTCCTCCTCCAGGGCCTGAAAATCCGGATAGGCACGCATCAGATACTCATCCCGCTGGCACTCACCCGCGCCTCCAAATCCGCTCTCGCTGCCCTCATAAGCGGCCTGCGCCGCCTGCTGACGCTTGGCGGGATCCTCGGACGATCCACCCAGCACCCACGCAAATCCCGTCCTGGCTGCCAGCGGCAGCGGCCGACGGCAGGCCAGGTTCAGGCCCGCAGCAGATCCTGCCAGTACGCCAGCGCCACCTCCCGATCCAGCGGCATCAGTTCGACCGTGCTGCCTTCCGTGCCAATGATTCGTGTTCGAAGCGCTTTTCCAGACAGATTGCCCGCCACATGATGCACCCAGTAGTCCAGCAACTTGTCGTAGCGATAGCTCCGTCCTTGCCCCTCCCGGATGAGGACTTCGAGCTCTTGCCGGAAGACGCTTTCTTCCCGCCTGCCTTGTTGACCAGATTGCTGGCACTGATCAGCAGCCGCACGCGCTCGCTCTCCGAGCCGGCCCTCAGCTGGTCCAGCGTACCGACCACCGGTGGCGACACCGACGGTTGTTCAGGCCACAGGAACGCCTCATCCGGCAACACAGTCGGACAGCGACCGATCTCTTCCAGATAGGTCTCGAACATCTCCGCCATCGGCGCATCCAGCTTCTCGCGCATCAGTTCGCCGAAGGCGCCCACCGGCAGCTGGCCAGCACGGGCAAACCGCGTCAGCGCTTGTGCACGCTCCTCGGCCAGCACGTCGGCAAGATCCTCCTGCAACCCGGAGGCGGAACCGGATTCTTCAGTTGCCGCGCCCGTGGACGAAAGCGTCACCGCAACCCGATGCTGCTGCGACGCGATGAGATCGGCCTGCAGCTGCCATTGCTGCAGACCATCCAGGCTGAACGGCTCATGATCGGGCACCACCGCATCCTCGTCCTGCCAGTGGATGTCCAGGCGCTTGCGAAAGAAGTACGCGACCGGCCTTTTCAGGAAGCGCGTCAGCTCCTCGCAGCGTCAGTTCCTCGGGCCACTCAGCGGGCGGCAGCATCGGCCATCGGGAAGAACCGAATGCAGACACGTTCACTACATTTTCCGCGATATCGCTTGCAACCTCGCCCTTCTGAAGCAGGGGTCGTCGATGCCCCATCTCGGCCTGCTGCAGCGCCATTCGCCATTCGTTCGAGTAGCTGAAGAGATCATCTTCACCCGCCCGTGTGGCACCCGAAGCGCCATCGCGCACGAAATACGCCCGACTGAAGGGCTGCAGACGATGCTGGGTCGTCAGCGCCTCCAGCAGTGCAGCACCCGTCTCCTCGTCACGCCCGTCTAGCCGCCACCCGGCAACGATATGGTCACGCAACTGCGCCACCAGCACGGAGGGCGGACGCGGTGAGTCGTCATGAACACTGCGCCCCACCCAGCTGATGGAGAGCTGCTCGCGTGCCGACAGCAGAGCTTCCAGGAACAGATAGCGATCATCCTCGCGGCGTGAACGGTCACCCGGTCGATAATCGTTGCCCATCAGGTCAAAGTCCGCCGGCTGGCGCGAACGCGGAAAGTCGCCGTCGTTCATGCCCAGCAGGCACACGTGGCGGAACGGAATCGCCCGCATCGGCATCAGCGTGGCGAAGGTGACAGCACCGGCAAAGAATCGCCGCCCCAGTCCTTCGTCGTCGAAGCTGGCCAGCCAGTGCTCCCGCACCACCGACAGGGGCGCGGCAGGTCCATCTGCGCCTCGGCACAGTCGTCCAGCCATTGCTGCAGGGCCTCGGAAAGGCGCATCAGCAGGGATGCCCTCGCGCCCCTCATCGGCCACGAAGAAGCGGTCCAGCATGCCGCACCGCACGCCCCATTCCTGCGGCGTGGCGGGATTGCGCACATCCTGCCAGGTGTCCTGCAGCGCCCGCACCAGGGCCAGAAGCCGCCCCAGCAGCTCGCCGTCCAGACCACTGATCTCGTCCAGCGGCTCGATGTCCGACCACGTGCCGGTGTGGCCCGCCACATAGCCCAGCAGCATGCGCTGCAGTCCGAACCACCAGCTGTTCTGCGCCACGGCATCGTCCAGTTCCAGCGACTCGCCGCTGCACGCAGGGTCCAGCCCCAGCGGATGCCGCTCTTCTCCGATCCAGCCGCGCAGCTGCGGCAACTGTTCGGCCTCGATGCCGAAACGCTGCTGCAACGACGACACCTCCAGCAGATCCAGCACCTCGGACACCGACAGGCGCGCCTGCGGCAGATCCAGCAGGAACTCCACGGCGGCCAGCAGCGGCTCGTGGCTGCGGCTCTGCTGGTCGGCCATCGAGAACGGAATGAAACGCGGGTCCTGCGGCGGATACAGCCCGAACACCGCCTGGATGTGCGGCGCATAGGTGGCGATGTCCGGCACCATCACGATCACGTCCCGCGGCTGCAGCGTGGGATCCGCTGCAAAGGCGGCCAGCAGCTGGTCATGAAGCACCTCCACCTCGCGCTGCGCACTGTGGCAGATCTGGAAGCGGATGGAGCGGTCGCGCCGGGGATCGACCGCCGGCCAGCGGCTGCGCGTCTCGGCCAGCGGCGCCAGATCGAGGATGTCCTGCTGCAGCTGCAGAAGCAATGTATCGGCCGGCTCATGATCGATGAAGATGTCCGCCCGCCGGTCAATGGCCAGCAGACGCGTCTCGGCCGCCCCTGCTCCTCATCGTACTGGGTCAGCAGACCGATGAAATCCCGCCCCTGCCGCCCCCAGGCGGCCAGCAGCGGCTGGCCATGCGCAGCCAGGTGGGACAGTGCCGGATCGACGCCCGGGGCGGTGGGCGTGCCGGGCGGCGCAAGCCTGCCAGCCACTCCCGCTCGGGCACTGATGTCGCCCCCAGTAATGGCGGCACGGGTTCTGCACGCACATCAGCACCTGGCACCAGCGTCCCAAGGCCGACAGCACCTCCAGCGCCTGACGGGGCATGGCCGAGATCCCGAAGACCACCACGCGGCGCGGCAGCCCGGCAGGCCGTTCGGCATCAGCAGACGTGCAGGGCGTCGATGAAGCGCTGGTGGATCGTGGCGCGATTGTCCCCGGCCGCCCCCGGGCCCACATCGGCCAGCAGCTCCCGCCAGAGCAGCGGCTGCCAGCGTGCGTCCTCCGGCAGGGGCTTGCTGGCCTGATCCGGCAAAGGCCGGCCCTGCGTTTCAGTGGACGTTCGGTGTCTTGATGTTGCCTCGACCGAGCCCGTGCGAGGTCCCGCAGCCGATCGTGCCGTGGGCCCAATCCTCCAGCCAATCGGCCCGGTAGACCTGATACTGGTCGAACAGGTCAGCCAGCTGGGCTGCCAGCTGATGCAGACGGCGCAGCTGCGGATCCTCTTCCAGGAAACGCCGCAGCGGCTCGAGACCGCCTGTGTCTGCGGCCTTGCCACCAGCGCGGGCAGCAGCCGCATCAGTCGCCAGGTCAGCAGATCTCTGCCAAGGGTGACCGTTCCGGCACCTGATCCTCCCCAGCACGGCCCGGTAGGCCTCGCCAGATGAAACAGGGACGGCAGCTGCAGGGTCGATGGCGGCCTGCAATGCCCAGCCCGCGCCCGTCGAACGCGGGACGCCCCGCATCGACAGGGCACCGGATCCGCCGCCAGCGACAGCGTGAGCCTGCGCGATGCCGTTGCTCTGCACCAGGATGACTTCATTTTCCAGCGGGGGCCAGCGGATGGGCCCGCATCCAGTCGCAGATGAGGTCGCAGCGCTCTCGGACTGGTTGCCGTGAATGACGATGAAACCGGAGAGCGATGTCGGGCTGGGGCATGCTGACGGGAACAGGGGCAAGGGTCTTCCCGTTTACCTTGGATGCCCCACCCTGGCAAGCAACCGCCGCAGCCGTGGCCCGGATGAGACATCCGGCGCAACCTGCCGTTCAGGGCCGGAAACTCAGGCCGGGCTCAGGCCTGGGACAGCCAGCGCTGCAGCACGGCGTTGACGGCCTCGGGCCGCTCCATCGGCGCCAGGTGGCCAGCCCCGGAATGATGGCCAGCTTTGCGCCGGGCACGCTGGAAGAGATCTCCTGCGCCAGGGCCGGTGGGGTGAGCTGATCGCCCTCGCCCACCACGACCAGCGTGCGGCAGTCGATCTTGGCCAGCAGCGGTCGGGAATCGGGGCGGCCCAGGATGGCCATCTGCTGGCGCACGAAACCCTCGGCACCCACCGCCTGGCGCATGCCCTCCACCAGGGCCGCCAGCTGCAGATCATCCACGCGTCCGGGCGCCACCAGCCTCGGGAACATCGACGGAATCCGCCCAAAGCCACCGTTCTGGGCCATCCGGATCATCTGAAGGCGATTCTCGCGAACCTCATCGGTATCGGCCCGGGCCGAGGTGTCGAACAGCACCAGCTCACCAACCCGCTCCGGGGCCTGCCGCAGGATCTCGAAGGCCAGATAGCCGCCCATGGACAGACCCACCAGCCGGAAGACCGGCGGCGCATCGGCCAGAATGGCCCGCGCCATGGCCCCGATCTCGCCGTAGCCGCGTGGTGTCGGCCACGGTCGCGAGCCCTGCGTCCAGAACAGCGGCAGCTGCGCCATGAAAAGCTGGGGCGTGCACAGAAAGCGGTACGAGCACGGTGGGCAACCTGCCGAACACGACAGGCGTACTGGCGACGGGGGCTGGCATGGGCGCTCCGTGGGACAGGTCTCGATATTGACGATTATATCGACCGTGAACCCCTGACCATTCCCAACGCAAACAGCACCGCCTTGCGGCCCTCCGTGTTTCAGCCCAGGGTTCCGTCATTGGCCGTTTCTCCAGCAGGAGCGAGAAATCACGGTATCCATTTCGCTCCATATGTAGCAATTCAAAAATAATTCGTAGCCGTTCTGCTGAAGTCGTAAAGAAAACGCCCCTGCCAGGCACTCCGGAACAGGGGCATTTCAGCGATCGGGAGCCGCTCGGACCGTGCAGACGCATGCGCCTGCGCGGCCTCACGACCTGCGGACATCAGGCAGGATCAGTCATCCTTGCCTTCGTCGCGGGCCTGCCGAAGGCAGCGGTCCGGATCCAGCGTGGCCGGGCCACTTTTGCGCGCACCGCCGCGGGCATCACGATCACCGAAGCGGCCACCGCGATCCGGGCCACCCCGACGGTCGTCACGGCCGCGCCAGCCGGCATCGTCACGCCGGCCGAAGCCCCGGTTGCCGCGTCCCTCGCCATCCCGGCGATCACCGCCCTCAGGGCTTTGCGCTCCTTCCAGCGGACGGTCGCCAAAAGCTGCGGCGTTCCTGGCTTCACCGTCGCGATCGCGGTTTCCAGTCACCGCGATCACCGCGGAGATCCGCAGGACTCGTTGTTCCGATCCCGGTTCCAGCCACCGCGATCACCCCGGTCTTCCCAGGCACGGCCACCGCCTTCGCGACGGTCACGGTCGAAGGGACGACGCTCACGCTGTCCGCCCTCGCCGCGTTCACCGCGAGATGCATCCCAGCCACGGCCTTCACGCCGATCGTTGTTCCACGGACGCTCGCGCGGGCTTCGCCATCACGGCCTTCCGGGCGGAAGCCGCGCGCGCCGTCCTGCGGTCAGTCCTCGCGACCTCTCCAGCCGCCGCGACGGTCCTCGTCACCGCCAAAACGGCGCCCCGGACGATCCTCGCTCCAGCGCTCGCCGTCGTGGCGACGCGGCCCGAAGCCTTCACCGTCGCGACGCGGCCAGGGCTTGCGATCCCGATAGCCGTCCTGACCGCCCCGGAAGTCGTCACGACGCCCGAAGCTGCGTTCACCACGGCGCTCGTCCCGGTCACGCGGACCCTGCGCGCCATCACGGTCATGCCGTCCCTGGAAGCCACGGCCCCGGTATTCGCGGTCGCCGCCGCGCCGATCATCCCGACCACGGCCGCCAAAACGCGGCTTGCCATAGCCTTCGCGACGGGCTTCCTTCTTCTTGTGCTTCTTCTTGAAAGGCTGCGGCTTGAACTGGGCTTCAGTCCCGGGAACTCGCTGACCTGGATGTGGCGACCCAGGAAATGCTCGATCTTGCGCAGCGGAATCACGTCCTCGCGGCCCACGAAGGAGATGGCCTGACCACTGGCGCCGGCACGACCGGTCCGGCCAATCCGGTGCATATAGTCCTCGGCCACACGCGGCAGCTCATAGTTGATGACGTGGGTGAGGCTGGACACATCAATGCCACGGGCCGCCACGTCGGTGGCGATCAGCACCTGGCATTCCCCCTGGCGCAGGCGGTTCAGTGCCCGGGTGCGCTCGCGCTGGTTCATGTCGCCATGCAGCGCATCACGGCAAAGCCTTCGCCCTGCAGTTCCTCGGACAGCTCCTCGGCCTGCCGCTTGGTGGCGGTGAAGACGATGGCCTGACCAAGGCCGGTGTCGTTCAGGCAGGCGCGCAGCAGCTGGCCACGGTGTCCCGGGTTGTCGACATAGACCACGTGGTCATCGATCGGCGTGAGCGCCTCTTCGCTGCGCTCGACGGTCAGCCACGGAGGATCCTTCAGCAGCTTGTCGGCGGGTTGCGAACGTCGTGCGAGACGGTGGCGGTGAAGCACACGGTCTGGCGCTCGGTCGGCAGCATTTCGGCAATGCGGAACACATCTTCGGAGAAGCCCATGTCCAGCATCCGGTCGGCCTCGTCCAGCACCAGCATCTTCAGGCGCGACAGGTCGATCTTGCCGTTTTCCAGCTGGTCGATCAGGCGGCCGGGCGTGGCCACCAGCACTTCATACGGCATGGCCAGTGCCCGTGCCTGATGGAAGTACGAGGAACCCCGGTGATGCAGACGGTGCTGGTGCGCGGCAGCAACCGCGACAGCGCGTGACTGGTGCGCGTGACCTGCTGGGCCAGCTCGCGGGTGGGCGTGAGCACCAGCACGGAAGGACCGAAGGTCGGGCGTGCCGGACGGCGACCCTTGCCCCGCTTGCCACGGTGGTCCTCGTCATCGTCGCCCGCATCATGGCGCTCGGCGACACGCTCCTGCGCATTCAGCGCCACGCCCTGCAGGGCCGGCAGCAGGAAGGCTGCCGTCTTGCCGGTACCGGTGGGCGCCGAGGCGACCAGGTCGTGCCGGCCAGCAGCACGGAATGGCCTGCGCCTGCACGGGCGACGGATGGATGATGTCCAGGCGCTGCAGGGGCCTGCACCATCGACTCGATCAGCCCCAGCTCGGCAAAGCTCGAATCAGTGGCTTCGACGAAGGGATCAGCATGCAGCGGTGCAGGCTCGTCGTCCTCCTCTTCCCCATCGTCGTCCGAATCGGCGCCATCCGCTTCGTCTTCGTCTTCGTCTTCGTCTTCGTCGTCGTCTTCGTCGTCGTCGTCGTCGTCGTCGTCGTCGTCGTCGTCGTCGTCGTCGTCGTCGTCGTCGTCGTCGTCGAATCATCATCCGCCTGGTCGAAGTCCTCGTCATCCTCGTCGGATTCGTCATCATCCAGGTCGTCTTCATCGTCGAAGTCGGCATCCTCGTCCGCTTCGTCTTCATCGGCAAAGGCGTGCCTCGTCGTCCCGATCGTCGGTCTCGTCCTCGGTGCTGGGGTGGAAGCGGCCTTCGCGCGCTTCGTGGTTCTTCCTTGCGGGCGCGGCATCCTGGGCCGGCGCCATGTCTTCGGCGGTCTGAGCCGCCACGTTCTCGACGGATTTGTCCTGCTCGTCGTTCTTCTCGTGCTGAGTCATGGTCATGAAAGTGAATGGCAACGTCATCGCAGGCGCGGTCCGTGTACGCAGCAGACGGACGCGGGGCATGCCGGGCGAACGCCATGACAGGCGCCGGGTCGCGGCAGGACCAGGATGAAAAATCTTCGGAGGGATCCGGGAATCTGAGCGATGACGTGGGCGGGGCCTCTTGCCCTCGACAGGGGTTGACGGATTGCGTACCTGCATCGACGCCAACCGGAGAAGGCACGGGGTGTGCCTTTCATGGGCGCACTGGACACGCAAGTTGACGTGTCCCGGATACGCCGGGGCCGAAATCGATGTCTGAAGTCCGACATCCTACCAGAAACCGACGAGGACGACGGTGCGTCCCGTGATCCAGCCCACGTCGGAATGGAACACCCTTCGACAGCCCGGCCTCATGTTGTCATGGGGAGCCCCCTCAGACCCGGCCCCTCCTGCCCTGCAGCGCCACGCTGCAGTCTTCTATGAACCGAGAATGACATTTCCAATGTAATGGATTCTCGATTTCATTCTTTTTATCTTCGTATACTTGGCCCCGACCGGCGTTCATCTCCTGAAAAGCTCGCGCCGTCATCCCCGGACGTGCTCCTTTCAATCACCCTCCTTTTCATCAGCATCCATGACATCCCGTTCCAGAGCGCGCCGTGCGGTCGCTCTTCATCGTGAAGCCGCAGCAGAACGCAGCCGAGCCGTTCATCATCCGTCAGCGCCGCTTCGGGTGGCTGCCGCCGTGGCCCTCGCCTTCGGCCTCCCCCTGGCCCACGGCCAGGGCATCACCCTCACCGGCACGGAACCGGCCATCGTGGCCGACGACACGAATCCCGTCGTGCTGGATACGGTGAAGATCAGCGCCAGTGCCGATGCCTCGCCACCGGGCTGACGAAGACGCTGTCCGGCGGCCAGGTGGCTCGTGGCGGCCGTATCGGCATCCTGGGCACGCGCGACCAGATGGAGACACCCTTCTCGGTCACCGCCTACACCAACCAGCTGATCCAGGACCAGCAGGCCCAGAGCGTGCCGATGTGCTGCAGAACGATCCTTCCATCCGGATGGCGCGCGGCTTCGGCAACTTCCAGGAAACCTACTTCGTGCGCGGCTTCCTGCTGTATTCGGACGATATTGCCTACAACGGCCTGTTCGGCCTGCTGCCCCGCCAGTACATCGCCTCCGACCTGTTCAGAGCGTGTGGAGGTGCTGCGCGGCGCCAGTGCCTTCCTGACGGGCGCCACACCCAGCGGCAGCGGCATCGGCGGCACCATCAACCTGCTGCCCAAGCGTGCCCCCAACGATCCGCTGACGCACGTGGACCTGGGGCTGGTCAACAGCAAGCAGTTCAACGTCTCGGCCGACCTGGCCCGCCGCTTCGGGCCTGATGACAGCACCGGCTTGCGTCTGGTGGCCACGCACCGCCAGGGCGACACCGCCATCGACCGCGAACACAACAAGGAAGACCTGATCTCGGCCGGCCTGGACTGGCATGATGCCGACACGCGCCTGTCGGCCGATCTGGGCTACCAGAACCATCACCTGAAAGCCACGCGCACCAACGTGACGCTGGCCAGCACGGTCACGGCCGTGCCAGCAGCGGCTGACAGCACCACCAACTGGGCGCAGCCCTGGTCCTACTCCCGGGAGAAGGACACCTTCGGCAGCCTGCGTGGCGAGCAGGACTTCACGCAGAACCTGACCGGCTGGGCGGCGCTGGGTGCCCGCCAGACCAGGGAAGACAATTCGCTGGCCAACCTCACCGTCACCGCCAATAACGGCAACGGCAACACCTACCGTTTCGACAACGCCCGCAAGGAACGCGTGATCACCGGCGAAATCGGACTGCGCGGCAAGTTCTCCACCGGCACAGTCAAAGCATGAGGTGGTCGCGTCACTGGGCGCCTACGAACAGCGCCGCAAGAACGGCTACACCTTCGACGCCAGCAATCAGCTCGCCACCAGCCTGTACAAACCCCTGTCGCCCATGGCCGACCGGAATGGAGCGCCCGTGCCATCAGCGGCAACTCGCTCTCCGATCCTCGCCTGACCAACAAGATCCAGCTGCGCAGCCTGGCGGTGGGCGACACGATGGGCTTCATGGGCAACCAGCTGCTGGTGACGGTGGGCGCCCGCCACCAGACGCTGAAGATCACCGATTACGCCTACAACACCGGCACGCGCTCGTCCAGCTATGACCAGAGCCGTACCAGTCCGATGGCGGGCGTGGTCTACCGTCTGAGGGACGATCTCTCACTGTACGCCAACTACATCGAGGGCCTGGCCCAGGGCGAGACGGCACCGGCACAGAACAATGGCCAGCCCGTCACCAATGCAGGCCAGTCCCTGTCACCGTACGTGTCCAGACAGAAGGAAATCGGCGTCAAATACGATGCTGGCGGCACCATCTACGCAGCCACCCTGTTCAGCACCGACAAGCCGCGTGGCCTGATCGATGGCAGCAACACCTTTGTGGCCTCCGGCAAGGACCGCCATCAGGGCCTGGAGCTGACGGTTCAGGGCGAGCCGGTGAGGAGCCTGCGGGCCGTGGGCGGCATCACGCTGCTGGACGCCAAGCAGCGCAGCACCGGCTCGGCACTGACCGACGGCAAGCGGGTGCTGGGTGTGCCCAAGCGGCAGCTGTCGCTGGCGCTGGACTGGGACACGCCGTGGGTGGAAGGTCTGTCGCTGGATGCCCGCGTGGTCCACACCGGTTCCTTCAAGACCAATTCGGCCAACACGCTGGAAGCCCCGGGCTGGACACGCCTGGACATCGGTACACGCTATCTGCTGGACGTGCAGGGCAAGCTGGTCACGCTGCGCGCCCGCATCGACAACCTGGCCGACCGCAAGTACTGGTCCTCGGCCGGTGGCTACCCCAACGCGGGTTACCTGGTGCAGGGCCAGCCGCGCACCTTCAGCCTGAGCGCCTCAATCGACTTCTGACTCGACAGCCGGGCGAACTTGCCCAAACAAAAACGCCCGTCGCGATGACGGGCGTTTTTCGGTGAGTGCGTCAGGCCGACCATGAAGACACAGCCGGCCAGAGAGGCTCACTTCACCGGAATGGGCGTGGCAGGGATCGACTAGACAGCCGAGACGCTGTTCTTGGGCGAGCCGTCGATCAGCTTGTCCGAGTACGTGAGGTAGACCAGCACGTTGCGTGTGCTGTCGACCATGCGCACCACGCGCAGACGCTTGAAGAGGATGGACAGGCGCTCGCTGAAGACATCTTCCTTCTTCTTCAGCGGCTTTTTCGATCTTGACCGGGCCAACCTGATGGCAGGGAGATGGAGGCCTCGGCCTTGTCTTCGGCCAGACCCAGCGAGCCCTTGATGCCGCCGGTGCGAGCACGCGACACGTAGCAGGTCACGCCCTGGACCAGGGGATCGTCGTAGGCCTCGACGATGATGTCATCGTCGCGCGTGAGCAGCGTGAAGGTCGTGTCGACGATGCCGATGGTGCGGTCGTCGGCCGCCTGTGCGGTGAGCCGGTACCAGGCTGCTGGCCCCGGCAACGAGGGCGATGGACGGGGCAACAGCCGGGAAAGGAAGCAGTCTTCATGTTTTAAAGGATGGGGCTGAACCACACGAGATGCGGACAACGAAGGTAAACGGCGCCTCCGCCCGTCCGGCATGCGCGGGCGTGCGGCATGAAAAAGGGAATGACCCCGACCGGTGCAGCAGATGGCTGTCCGGTCGTTGTCTCGTGGCAACAGAGGGCCTATCCTACCATCGGATGGCAGGCATTGCGGCTGACGGGCCGGGGCCCTGTCTCAAGGTTCCCGGCCTGCCCACGCGTCATGCCGTCATCGGTACAACACGCGTGCGCGGATCGTGCCTTCCAGGTCGGAGATCTCGTGCAGCGCCTCGGCACTGCCCTCGTTCTCGACATCGACCACCACGTAACCCACGTGCTGATTGGTCTGCAGGTACTGCGAGGCGATGTTGATGCCGGCGTTGGAGGCGCTCGTTGATGCGGGTCAGCATGCCCGGCACGTTGCGGTGGATGTGCAGGATCCGGCACAGCCCCGGGTGAGCCGGCAGCGAGACCTCGGGAAGTTGACCGCCGACAGCGTGGAGCCGTTGTTGCTGTAGCGGATGAGCTTGGAGGCCACCTCGCGGCCGATGCTCTCCTGGGCCTCGCCGGTGGAACCACCGATGTGCGGCGTGAGCAGTACGTTCTCGAAGCGGATGAGCGGGGACTGGAAGTCACCCTCGTTACCCTTGGGCTCGACCGGGAACACGTCGATGGCGGCGCCCAGGATGTGCTTCGACTCCAGGGCCGCAGCCAGCGCGTCGATGTCGACCACGGTGCCGCGCGAGGCATTGATGAGGAAGCTGCCCTTCTTCATGCGGGCAATCTGCTCGGCGCCCATCATGTTCTTCGTGTCCGGCGTCTCGGGCACGTGCAGGCTCACCACGTCGGCCTCGGCCAGCAGCTCGTCCAGCGTGGAGAGCTGGCGTGCATTGCCCAGCGGCAGCTTGGTCTCGATGTCGTAGAACACCACGCGCATGCCCAGGGTCTCGGCCAGCAGGCCCAGCTGGGTGCCGATATGGCCATAGCCGATGATGCCCAGCGTCTTGCCGCGCACCTCGAACGAGTTGGCGGCGCTCTTCATCCAGCCACCCGGTGCAGCAGTGCGTTCTTCTGCGGGATGCCGCGCATCAGCATGATGATCTCGGCCAGCACCAGCTCGGCCACGCTGCGCGTGTTGGAGAACAGTGCGTTGAACACGGGCACGCCACGCCGGGCTGCGGCGTCCAGGGCGATCTGGTTGGATCCCGATGCAGAACGCGCCGAGCCGCGACCAGCTTCTGAGCCTGCTCCAGCACCTCGGCCGTGAGCTGGGTGCGCGGCGCATGCCACGAAGTGGGCATCGGCGATGGCATCGATCGGTGCCTGCCCTTCCAGCGCCCAGCAGGGTGCGTTTTCGATCTGGGTGTACCCGTCGGCAGTGAACGCTTCGACGGCGGACGGATGGATGCCTTCCAGCAGCACCACTTTCAGTTTGTTTCTTTCGAGAGAGAGACGCACGCTTTCTTCCTTGGATACGACACGACGAAGATGGCCCAATGGTAGGCGCGCCTGCCCCATCTATCCGCCGTAAAACGCATATCTGCTAGCACAATCCCGAACAAAGCCACCTTCTTTCCAGCCAGAGCCCGTCGTGAGCACCAAAGCAACGCCCCCGTCCCTGTCCTGACACCACGCCCGCATCTGCCGAGGCCTCCACGCCGGACACGCCGGCGGCGCTGAACAAAGCCTGCTGCCGACGTGCCGCCCCCGCTGCCCGCGCTGCCCCGAGGCCGAGGGCTGGACGCCCGGGTCGCCACTGCACTGGTGATGGTCAATCATGGCATTCGCCGCCTCTCCGAAGCTGGCCGGCAGCATCCGCTTTGCCTTCCTGCAGCGCGACGGGTCCCGACTGGTGACGGAACGCCAGAAGCTCAAGGCCGCCTTCCAGCGCCAGGAACACGGTCCGGCCGAACTGAAGTTCGGGCTGCGGGCACTGCTGCAGAGGCCGAACGCAGCGGCGGCAGCCTGCTGTGCCAGCCCCAGGCGCCGCTGCCCACGACGCGGCCCACACGCCCGCGAAGCCCGACAGAGGTGCCCAGGCCGCGCCCCGAAACCGCGCCGCACAGGCTGACAGCCCGGCAGTGCCGCAGAAGCCACCCGCGAGCGAAACGCGACCGACCGTGCCGTCGAGGCGCCTGCTGCCGACACGGCCATCTGCTGCAGTTGACGAGAGCGGGCAGCGCCAGCCCTGACGCGCCAACGCGCAGCTGTCTGACCGCCTCCGCCGCTCCGGATGCTGCAACGCCGGCACCCGCCGGCAACCCTGCCGCTGCCCGCGAGAGCAGCCAGATCCGCCAGACGCTGCGCAAAAGGCATGATGTCGCTGGCTCCGGCCGCCCCGCTGCACCTGCAGATCGAGCTGGCGCGCCTGCCTCTTGCCGAGGCCGAGGCCGGACATCATGGCGATGGCGGCCCGCGTTCACGCCCTGCACCGTCAGGTGCTGGGTTCCGCTCAAGGGCATCCAGTGGCACTCGGCGGTTCACAGCACGCTCAGCTTCGAGGACGGCCGCACGATCGAGGTGCGCTTTGGCGAGACCGGTGCCGAGCAGATTCCGGAAGGAATTCTGCCGAAGCAGGCCCCAGCCCAGCCAGCCCGCAAGCCGGGGTCAGCCCGGCCAGCGTCATGGCGCACCGGGCGGCAAGCCGCAGGGCAACCGTCGCCATGGCTCAGGGCCGCCCCGGCGGCAAGCCGGGCGAAGGTCGCCAGGGCAAGGCTGCGGCCGGTCAGGGCAAGCGGGCAACGCCCCGGACGCAGCCACCAGGACGCAAACGCACCGCCAACCGGCAGGGCCGCCCCCATGGCAAGGGCCGGCAAGGCCAGCCCGTCGTGCCGAGGCGGCAACCGCCCGCCGCGCAACCCGGCAGACGGCAAGCAGGGAGACAACACGGCGAACGCCGGAAACCGGCCTTCTCAGGGGCCGCGTCGCCCGCGCCCGGAGCAGGAAGGGCGACGCAACCACGAGGGGCGCCGCGGTGGCCAGGGCGAGCGCAACGGACGCAGCGGGGGCGGTTTCCCCAGCAACTCCGCCATGGCCGACAAGCTGCGCTGCGGCCCTCGGGAGCTCCTTCGGGCTGGGCAAGAAGGACAAGTGACGCCCGTGACAAGGCCCCTACCCCGGACAGCGTACCGAAGGCGCTGAGGATCCAGGGTCACGGCGTGCATCGGGCACGGCAGGCGTCGCACCTTGTACCCGGTTCACGACAGGAAAAACCCTTCCCTGAAGGGGTTTCCTGCAACAGCTGTTTTATCAAAAACACTGGATTTGATGGGGTCTGCGCAACGCCAACCAGGGCGCCGCGCAGGATTGGCCATGATTTCCAGTGTTTTTTTGAGGATCAGGTCGTAACAATCCGTAGAAAATGCGGTCAACAGCCAACGAAACGGTTGTGCAAGTGGCCAGAACGATCTGCCGATTGCTAAGATTGAACCGTCGGCCCCTGACGACGAACGCCGTAATGCAGCCTCCCGCCGTGTTTTCCAGCAGGTGGCAGGGGCACGAACCCCTTTTTGAACGCTACGAGAACCCTGCTCTGAAACATCATGGCAACCGCTAAGAAGCCCGCCCGTGCGGCAGCAACCCCCGCGAAGAAAACGGCTGCAGCCAAGCCTGCTGCCAAATCGACGAAAGCTGCCGCCGCCCCGGCACTGAAACCCGTGAAGGAAACCTTCACCAAGGCCGGGCTGGCCCAGCACCTGGCCGAGCAGACCGGCGTCGAGACCAAGGCCGTCAAGGCCGTGATAGCCGCGCTGGAACTGACCATCCTGGCCTCGGTGCACAAGAAGGGTGCCCGTGAGTTCACGCGCCGGTCTGCTGAAGATCGGCGTGATCGATGTGCCGGCCAAGAAGAAACGCCGCGGCATCGACCCGTTCACCGGCCAGGAGCGTGAATTCGCCGCCAAGCCGGCCACGGTCCGCATCAAGGTGCGCGCCCTGAAGAAGATCAAGGACGCTGCGCTCTGATCATTCGGACCTGACGACGGCCGTCCTCTCGGCGTGGTTCGCACCACCTGACAGGACGCCCCGGTCGCGAGGCGCACCTTTCAGGGCGTCATTGAACAAAGGCCCCGATCCGGGTTTTCCGGATCAGGGGCCTTTCTATACGAGACTTGCCGAAGATCTCGCTGGCCTCGACGCTTCAGCTCCGGAGAGAGCGTGGCCCCTGGCGGCGGGCGGCGTCCAGGTTCAGCGTGATGTCGAGCCTGTCGCTGGTCTCGCTGGCGATGTCGCCGGGCTTTTCACCGTTCAGGGATGCGCAGCACCATCCGGCCGGTCTGGCGACCCATCCGGTAGTAATCGATGGCCATGGCGCCGGTGGCGCCCGCCGCACGCTGGAACGATCGGCGCAGATCAGCGGGATCTTCGCCGCACTGGCCACCTTGATCACCGATTCATAGGCGGAAATGACGTTGTTGTCATTGCTGGTGTAGATGACATCCACCTTGCCCACCAGGCGCTGTGCAGCCTGACCGACATCGATCGAGCGCGGCGCAGCCACTCCCACCAGCGAGATGCCCTGCTTTTCCAGCGCCACCTTCATCTCGCGCGTGGCGCTGACCGAGTTGGCTTCGGCCGGACTGTAGATGATGCCCACGCGCTTGACGTCCGGAACCACCCGCTTGATGAAGGCGACCTGGCGATCAGCCACCAGCTTGTCGGACACGCCGGTGACGTTCGTGCCCGAGGGCGCCATGGACTTGACGATCTGCGCGGCAATGGGATCGGTGATGGCGTTGTAGACGACCGGAATCTGGTGCGTGGCCGAGACCACCGCCTGCGCCGCCGGCGTGGCGATGGGCACGATCACGTCGGGACGATCGCCCACGAACTTGCGGGCAATCTGCACGGCCGTGCCCTGGTTGCCCTGGGCGCTCTGATAGGCCCAGTGCAGGCTCTTGCCGTCCTGGTAGCCCGCGTCCTTCAGCTCGTCGTGCAGGCCGTCGCGCAGCGCATCCAGCGACGGATGCTCGACGATGGACAGCACCGAGACCGCCGCCGGCACCTTGCCCGTGGGCGTCCGGGACGCGGCAGCAGCACTGCCTTCCTGCGCCATGCGCGACGGGCATGGCGGCCGTCGCCATCGAGCCGGCTGCCAGCCAGGCTGCCAGGGAGCGGAAAACGAAGCGGCGGCGCAGAGCGTGATGAAATGTCGTCATGGATCGGTTTCTCCCTGGGAAACGATGAAAACCCGCCGGAACACAACCTGTACCAGTATCCGGACTGCGCTGGGCGCCGACGGGACGGTCTGTGCAGCCAGGCGATGGCACGACGACGGGACGGCACGACGGCCGCCCGGATGCCTCAACCCAGCAGCAGCGAATCGTCGCTGAGCTCCTCGCCACGGGTGCGCTCGAACATGGCCAGCAGGTCCGCCACCTCAAGCCGGGCGCGCTCCTCGCCGGACACGTCAAGCACCACCTGGCCCTGGTGCAGCATCACGGTACGGGTACCGTAGTCCAGTGCCTGGCGCATGCTGTGCGTGACCATCAGCGTGGTGAGACGGCCTTCCTTGACCACCCGGTCGGTGAGTTCGAGCACAAAGGCGGCCGTCTTCGGATCGAGGGCGGCCGTGTGTTCGTCCAGCAGCAGGATGCTGGACGGGCGCAGCGAGGCCATCAGCAGGCTGACGGCCTGGCGCTGTCCGCCCGACAGCAGACCGATGCGGTCGCCCAGGCGATTCTCCAGTCCCAGGCGCAGCACGGACAGTCGCTCGCGGAACAGCTCACGGGTCTGGCGATCGATGGCACGACGCAGGCGGCGAGATTTTCCGCGCGCCAGGGCCAGCGCCATGTTCTCCTCGATGGTGAGCGCCTCGCAGGTGCCCGCCATCGGGTCCTGAAGACCCGGGCCACGCGCTCGGACCTGTCCCAGGTGGGCAGCCGCGTGACATCCTCGTGGTTGATCCGGATGGTGCCGCTGTCGACGCGCAGGTCGCCGGCAATGGCGTTGAGGAAGGTGGATTTCCCGGCCCCGTTGGAGCCGATCACCGAGACGAACTCCCCTTCGGGGATGGACAGGGTCATGCCCCGCAGCACCGGGTTCTCGATGGGGGTGCCGGGATTGAAGGTGACGTGCAGGTCCTGGGCGTCTAGCATGGTGATGTCAGCCTGCGCTTGGTCGTGCGACGGCCCGACTTGCGGCGGGAGAAGGCGCGCGGCAGCACCAGCGCAGCCCCCACCAGGATGGCCGTGATCAGGTTCAGGTCCTGGGCTTCCAGGCCGATGAAGTCGCTGTTGAGGGCGATGGCGATGACCAGGCGGTACAGGACAGCCCCCAGCACGACGGCCAGCGTGGTCCAGACGATGCGTCGCGCCGGCAGGATGCCTTCGCCGACGATGACGGCCGCCAGGCCGATGACGATAGTGCCGATGCGTGGAGATGTCGGCGCCGCCCTGGCTCTGGGCGAACAGCGCGCCTGCCAGGCCCACCAGCGCGTTGGAGATGGCCATGCCCAGCAGCACGGCATTGCCCGTGTTGACCCCCTGGGCACGCGCCATGCGGCCATTGGCGCCGGTGGCACGCAGTGCCAGCCCCAGCTGGGAGGCGAAAAGAAGCGATCCAGCAGCAGCTTGAGTACGGCCACCAGCAGCAGCATGGCCAACGGGCGCTCGACGTAGTCAGGCAGCCAGCCGGGCAGGAAGGAAAAGACCGTGGGCTCGGAGATGAGCGGCACGTTGGCCCCCATCACCCGCAGGTTGATGGAGTAGAGCGCGATCATCACCAGGATGCCGGCCAGCAGGTCCATGATGCGGAGCCGGACGTTGAGCCAGCCCGTGACCAGACCGGCCGCAGCCCCGGCCAACATGCCGGCACCGGTGGCCAGGAAGGGATTGTGACCGGTGGAGATGAGGATGGCGGCCGTGGCCGCACCCAGCGGAAACGAGCCGTCGACCGTCAGGTCCGGGAAGTTCAGGACCCGAAAGGTGATGAACACGCCCAGGGCCACCAGGCTGAAGACCAGGCCGATCTCCAGCGACCCCCACAGGGTATAGAAGGACACGGTCAGCGCCCCAGGATCTCGGAGGCCTCGGACTGCAGCTGCGCGGACAGCTCGACGCCCTGCTTGCGGGCGGCCTCGAGATTGAGGATGAGCACCAGGTTCTCGCTGGTCTCGCTGGCCATGTCACCGGGCTTCTCGCCCTTCAGGGATGCGCACGATCTGCTTGCCGGCCTGCTGCCCCAGATCACGGTAGTCGACGCTGAGCACCGCCAGGCGCCCGCGCCGGATGCTGCCGGTATCGGCCGCCACCAGCGGGATCCTGGCGTCATTGCCCACCTTGGCCACCGCTTCATAGGCAGCGACCACGTTGTTGTCGGTACCGGTGTAGATGAGATCGACCTTGCCCACCAGCCGGCGCGCCGCCTGACCCACATCGACCGAACGGGGAGCCGCAGCCTCGACCAGCTCGATGCCGGCCTTGGACAGTGCCGCCTTCATCTCGTTCACGGCAACCTTGGAATTGGCCTCAGCCGGGTTGTAGATCATGCCGACCGTCTTGACGGAGGGAACGATCTTGCGGATGAGCTCGACCTGCCGGCCGGGCTCCAGGCGATCGGAGACGCCGGTGACGTTGGTGCCCGACGGGCCCATGGTCTTGACGAGCTGGGCCGCGACCGGGTCGGTGACGGCGCCGTAGACCACCGGAATCTGCTTGGTGGCCGCCACCACGGCCTGTGCGGCCGGGGTGCTGATGGCTCAGGGATGGCCGCGGGCTGGCTGCCCACGAACTTGCGGGCAATCTGGGCCACCGTGCCGGTATTGCCCTGGGCACTCTGGAAGGTCCAGTCCAGCGTCTTGCCGGATTCGTAGCCGGCCTCCTTCAGTGCTTCGGCCGCGCCATCGCGGAAGGCGTCCAGTGCCTGGTGGTCGACGATGGTGACGACGTTGACGGCAGGCGGCTCATCGGCAAAGGCCAGCGATGCGGCCAGCAGACCACTGGTGGCCACGGCCGTTGCGGCTGCCATTCTGAGAAACGGACGACGTACTGCGAAACGCGCTTCACGCATCGGGGGGCTCTCCGACTGACTGACTCTTGGACTGAAGGCGGGGATTATACGGGTACACCACACCCCGGCACGCGCCTTGACAGCAATGATCGACTTTCTGCCGGAATGCCTGCAAAGGTTCCGGACGCGTACCCTGAGGGTTGTGCACAACACATGCGCCGATGCCGGCCCCGATGTTTCTGACGTCAAGCAAAATGTGACACAGTGTGTGCTAGTCTCTCCGACTCGTTTTCTGCCCGCCACTCTCCCAGGACCCTGCATCATGGAATGGCTGATCGTCACGCTCGCCTCCTTTGCCGCCGGCCTGGTGGACGCCATCGTCGGCGGTGGCGGCCTGATCCTGATCCCCGCCCTATTCACCACCTTCCCCGATGCCTCACCGGCCACGCTCTTCGGCACCAACAAGAGCGCCGCGGTCTGGGGCACGGGTATGTCCGCCTGGCAGTACGGACAGCGGGTGCGGCGGCGCTGGTCGGTGCTGCTGCCAGCCTTTGGCTGCGCGATGCTGGGCAGCCTGCTGGGTGCCTGGGCCGTCACGCAGGTCGATCCCAGGCTTCCTGCGCCGGCTGCTGCCGCTCGTGCTGCTGGCCGTGCTCGTCACACGCTGCGCCGCAAGGACATGGGCACCGAGGCGCGACATCTGCACACGGAGCGCGTCGAGACGCTGCTGATGGGGATCATCGCGCTGGTGATCGGCTTCTATGACGGATTTCTTCGGCCCCGGCACCGGCAGCTTCTTCGTCTTTCTCTTCGTGCGGGTGCTGGGCCGACGATTTCCTGCAGGCCTCGGCCAACGCCAGGGTGCTGAACATGGCCACCAACCTGTCGGCACTGGGGCCTCTTTGCCAGCACCGGTCATGTCTGGTGGCAGGTCGGCGCCGCCATGGCGGTGGCCAACGTGGCCGGCGCACTCATCGGCTCCCGGCTGGCGCTGCGCTACGGCGCAGGCTTCGTGCGCCATGCCTTCATCCTGGTGGTAGGAGCGCTGATATTGAAGACGGGCTGGGATGCGCTGAAGACGCTCTATTGACCACAAGTCGCTGCGGTCATGGACCTGCCTGCCCGGAAGACGGAAAATTCCCCCTTTTCCTCTTTCCAACCGACACCATGGCCGACGCACCCGCTGCCAAACCCTTTCCCATTCCATTGAGCTACTTCAGCATCGCCCTGGGCACGGCGGGACTGGGCATGTCATGGCGCTACGCAGCCACGGTCGGTCAGGCGCCCGCCTGGCCCGGCGAGAGCCTGCTGGCCCTGGCCGGTGTGGTCTGGCTGCTGCTGATGCTGGCCTGGTTCGCCAAGTTCCTGGCCTTCCGACAGGCCTTCCGGGCCGATTTCCAGGATCTGGTGCAGTGCTGCTTCATCAGCCTGATCCCCATCACCACCATCATGAGTGGCCTGTCGCTGCGCCCCCATGCCGCTGCACCGGCCGAGGTGCTGATCCATGTGGGCATCGTCGGCCAGCTGGTCTTTGCCATGTACCGCGCAGCCGGCCTGTGGCGCGGGCTGCATACCTCCAGGGCCACCACGCCCATCATCTATCTGCCGACGGTGGCCACCAGCTTCGTCAGCACCATGGCCATGAGCGCGATGCAGCAGCCGGAGATCGCCACCCTGTTCTTCGGCGCCGGCGTGCTGTCATGGATGAGCCTGGAGGCGGCCATCCTGGGACGACTGCGCACGGAAACAGCCATCGACCCGAAGGTGCGGGGCATCATCGGCATCCAGCTGGCGCCCGCCTTCGTGGGCTGCAGCGCCTATTTCGGCATCAACGGCGGACAGGTGGACATGGTGGCGGTGATGCTGATCGGCTACGGAACGCTTCAGCTGCTCTTCCTGCTGCGGTTGCTGCCCTGGGTGCTGGAAGGCGGCTTCACCATGAGCCTGTGGGGCTTCTCGTTCGGTCTGGCTGCCATGGCAGGCTGCGGCATGCACCTGGTGGTGCTGAATCCGCGACTGGCGCTGCTGGGCCATGCGCTTTGGGGCATCGGCACCGCACTGGTGGGACTGCTGTGGCTGTACACGCTGCTGAGCATCGTGCGGGGCCGGTTCTTCGTGCGGGGATGAACGAACAACACGGGGAAAGGGTGCCGCCGTGCCCTTCTCCCGGCGCTGCTATCGACCGAGCCCCAGCTGGTCGGCCACGGCCCGGGCCCACTTGCGCGCCGGCAGGCCGTAGCCCTCTTCCAGCACGCGGGCACGCGCCATCAGCTGCCGGCGGCTGACCTGCAGGGACGGCCCCTTCAGCGCCAGCAGCACCAGGTTGCCCTCGTCCTGCGGATCCAGCAGCAGCACCTGCGGGAAGATGGCACGGATGCGCTCCTCACTGCGTGCGAAGGAGGCATGGCGGCCAAACAGGTTGACCACCATGATGCCCGGCTCGGCCAGGCTTCGGTAGCAGCTTCGATAGAAGCGGCTGCCGTCATGCACGGGGCCGGCCGCCTCCTCGTCGTACAGGTCCACCTGGATGACGCCGAAGCCCTCCCAGTTGGCCGGATCACCGACAAAGTCGGCCGCATCGCCCTGCACCAGCATCAGCCGGTCGTCTTCCGGGGGCAGGCCGAACCACTGGCGCGCCACCCACGGCAGCTGCTGGCTGATCTCCACCACCGTGGTGGCCGTGTCCGGGCAATGGCGATGGGTGAACTTGGTGAGCGCGGCTGCCCCCAGCCCCAGCTGCAGCACCTGGGCCGGCGGCTCCAGGAACAGCAGCCAGGCCATCATGTCCTGGATGTAGGACAGCACCAGCTCATCAGGATGCTCGATGTCCATGGCGCCCTGCACCCAGGGCGAGCCGAAGTGCAGGTAGCGGATGCCGTCCAGCTCGGAGAAGCTGATGACGGGCTCGGAAACCCGCTTCGCCTGGCTGCGCTTGCGCGGACTGCGGGTGCTGGTCCGGGTACCGTCGGTCTTCTGTCTGGCCATGCTCATGAGGGTGGGTGTTCGGGGTTGCAAGGAGAACCTGACCTGTCATTCGTGGCAAAGCACATTGACCAGACGTCCGAAAGGATCTCGCAGGAAGAAGCGGCGGACGCCCCAGGCCTCGGTGATGGGGCCATGCTCGATCGCCAGGCCTGACGCCAATGCACGACGATGGACCTCGTCAAGATTGTCGACTTCGATGGAGAGGTCTGGAACCGGTGTTCCTGCCCCTCCCTCGCAGGCGATACTGATCTGCGGCTTCATCTGGCCGTCCGAGGCGTACGTGACGATCCAGCCGTGGTCCATCACCACGTCCATGTCCAGGATGTCGGCATAGAAACGCCGAGCGTCTTCCAGCCGATCTGCCCTGATGTTGGCAATGATGCGTTTCACGGCCACGAAGACTCTCCTTCAACATGCACAATGCGCCCCCCGAAGCATGGCTCCAGGAAGGCGCAAGGTTACTACGACTTGCGTGCACCGGCCCCGATCACGGGGCCGACAGCCGCGATCAGTGGCTGGAAGCCAGCAGCAGGTCGTTCATGCGGCGCACGAAGCCGACCGGATCTTCCAGCTTGCCGCCATCAGCCAGCGTGGCCTGGTCGAACAGCAGGCTGGACCAGTCGTCGAAAGCGGCCGTCTTCCTGCTTGAGCCGCTTGACCAGCGGGTGCTCGCTGATCTCGGGATGGGCGGCGGCTGGGCATCCTGACCGGCCTGCTTCAGCATCCGCTCCAGCGTGGCGCTCATGTCGCCCTTTGTCGGACACCAGGCAGGCGGCCGAATCGGTCAGGCGATGGCTGACCTTCACGTCCTGACGCGCTCGCCCAGCGTGCCTTTCAGGCGCTCGATCAGATCCCTGAAGTCGGCAGCCGTTTCCTCGCTGGCCTTGCGTTCGGCCTCGTCCTCCAGATCGCCCAGATCCAGTCCGCCACGCGCCACCGACTGCAGCGGCGTGCCGTCGAATTCCTGCAGGTAGCTGAGCATCCACTCGTCCACACGGTCCGAGAGCAGCAGCACCTCGATGCCCTTCTTGCGGAAGATCTCCAGGTGCGGGCTCTGGCGTGCGCCGGCCTCGGTATCGGAGGTGATGTAGTAGATGGCCTTCTGGCCTTCCTTCATCCGCGCCTTGTACTGGGCCAGCGAGACCATGCCGTCCGCGTTGCGGATGTCGTCATCCAGCGCATCGGCGCCCTGTTCGGCGTTGCCCTCACCCTTGATGACGGCGTCCTCGACCTCGGTACCCGCCGGTTCGGACGTCCTGGCCTCGGCAGCCGGCACCGTGATGGCGATCGGCTCGCCGGTGGTGCGGAAACGCAGCAGCGCGGCGATCTTCTCGCGGTTCTTTCGCGTCCTCGCCCCACGCCCTCTTCAGCACCTGCCCGAAGGCGCGCCAGAAGCGGACATAGTCGGCCTGACGGTTCTCGGCCAGGTCTTCCAGGAGCGTCAGCACGCGCCGGACGTTGCCCTCGCGGATCAGGCGGATGTCACGGCTTTCCTGCAGGATCTCGCGCGATACGTTGAGCGGCAGGTCGCTGGAATCGACCACGCCGCGCACGAAGCGCAGGTAGGCCGGGATCAGCTGCTCGGCATCGTCCATGATGAAGACACGCCGCACGTACAGGCGCACGCCATGGCGCTGCTGGCGATCCCACAGGTCGAAGGGACGTGCTGGGGAATGTAGAGCAGCTGGGCTGTACTCGGCGACCCTTCCACCCGGTTGTGGGTGTAGGCCAGCGGCCCCTCGAAGTCATGGGTGATGTGACGATAGAACTCGTCGTATTCCTTCTCGGTGATCTCGTTGCGCGGGCGCTGCCACAGGGCCTTGGCCTGGTTGACGACCTCCCACTCGCCGGTGTCGACCATTTCCTGCTTCTCGGCATCCCACTTCTCGGCCTTCATGCGCACCGGCAGCGCGATGTGGTCGGAATAGCTGCGCACCAGCTGGCGCAGCTTGTACGGCTCCAGCAGCGAGTCGTATTCATGGCCCTCTTCGGGGTCGGCATCGTTGTCACGCAGGTGCAGCGTGACGGTGGTGCCGCGCTCGGCGCGGGTGATGGTCTCGATGGTGAACTCGCCGTCGCCGGTGGACACCCAGCGGATGGCCTGGTCCTCGGCAGCGCCGGCACGGCGGCTTTCCACCGTGACCTTCTTGGCCACGATGAACGAGGAATAGAAGCCCACGCCGAACTGGCCGATGAGGTTGGAATCGCGGGCACGGTCGCCGGTCAGCTGGCTGAAGAACTCGCGCGTGCCGGAGCGGGCGATGGTGCCCAGGTTCTTCACGGCCTCGTCACGGTTCATGCCGATGCCGTTGTCACGCACGCTGATGGTGCGCGCCTTGCGGTCGGTCTCGATCCAGATGCCCAGATCGCTGTCGCCGCCATAGAGCTTGTCGTTGTCCAGGGCCTCGAAGCGCAGCTTGTCGCAGGCATCGGAGGCGTTGGAGATCAGCTCGCGCAGGAAGATGTCGCGGTTGCTGTAGAGGGAGTGGATCATCAGATCAAGCAGCTGCTTGATCTCGGTCTGGAATCCCAGGGTTTCCTTTTGGGTGTCGCCTCATGATGCTTGGTGGTTTTCCAGATATCGTGGGAAAGCAGATAGGCGCGACACCTTCTTTTCAAGATCCTGGCGGGAAGAGAAAATCCCGGACGCGCCCTCCGATGGCTGGCGAGGTCAGGCCAGCTCGGTCCCGGGCAACCAGAGGCGGACATCCTTCCAGCGTGGGTCGAGCTGCTTGCCCTTGCGGCCGCGGGTGCCGGTGTTGGCTGCGATCTCGCGGGTGCTCATCGTGCGGCTCTGCGGCTTGGCCATGCGGCCAGTGCCGGTGACGACAAGGCCGGAGTCGGCCGCAGACGATGACCTGGCGCAGTGTCTCCTTCTTCTCCAGGCCCATCAGGGTCACGCCCCGGCCGCCCTTGTGCAGGGTCTTCACCTCGGACACGGGATAGGCATGCACCCGGCCCTTGTCGCCGCCGCCCTGACCGTCGCTCAGACAGACGACGGTGGCATCCGTGCGGCTGGCGTCGAACAGCACGGGAGGCAGCGGCACGTCGCCTTCTTCCAGGGTGAGGAAGTGCTTGCCGGCCTTCATCCGGCTCTGCCAGTCACTGGCCACACAGGTCAGGCCGAAGCCCTTCTCGGTGGCCAGCAGCACGCCCGCATCGGCCGGAGCCGCAAAGGCATGCAGGATCTGGGAACCGGCCTCCAGCTCGACGAAACTGGTGACGGGCACCCCGTCACCCCGCGCCGAAGGCAGGCCCGCCACGGGAATGGAATAGACCCGGCCGTTGCTGGCCAGGGCATAGAGCTGGTCGGTGGTCTTGACCTCGTGCGCGCCGGCCAGCTCGTCACCGGTCTTGAAGCTGAACTGACGGGCGTCGTGGCCGTGCCCCTGACGGGACCGCACCCAGCCCTTGGCCGAGATGATGACGGTGACAGGGCTCTTCCACCTGACGGGCCTCGACGGCCGCCTTCTCGGCAGCCTCGATGAGCGTGCGGCGGTCGTCGCCGTAAGTCTTGATGTCGGCCTCGATCTCCTTGATGACGGCTTTCTTCAACGTGGCCTCGCTGCCCAGCAGGCCCTGCAGCTTCTGCGCTCGTCGAAGAGCTCCTTCAGCTCCTGCTCGATGCGGATGGCCTCCAGGCGTGCCAGCTGGCGCAGGCGGATCTCCAGGATGTCCTCGGCCTGCCGCTCGGTCAGCCCGAAGGCCTGCATCAGCGCGGGCTTCGGTTCGTCCGATTCACGGATGATGCGGATGACCTCGTCGATGTTGAGCAGCACCAGCTGCCGCCCTTCAAGGATGTGGATGCGGTCCTCGACCTTACCCAGACGGTGGGCGCTGCGCCGGCGCACGGTGTGCAGCCGGAAGTCGATCCACTCCTGAAGGATCTCGGTGAGCGTCTTCTGGCGCGGCCGCTTGTCCTGGCCCAGCATCACCAGGTTGATGGACACCGAGGTTTCCAGACTGGTGCAGGCCAGCAGCGTGTTGACCAGCAGCGCCTGCTCGATGCGGGAGGTCTTGGGCTCGAAGACCAGGCGCACGGCAGCCTCGCGGCCACTTTCGTCACGCACCGCATCCATCACGTTCAGGATCTGCGACTTGGCCTGCAGCTGCTCGGGCGTGAGGGCCTTCTTGCCGCTGCGCACCTTCGGGATTGCTCAGCTCCTCGACCTCTTCCAGCACCTTCTGGGACGAGACGCCATGCGGCAGCTCGTCGACAACCAGCTGCCACTGGCCCCGGGCCAGTTCCTCGATGTGATAGCGGGCACGCACGCGGATGGAGCCCCGGCCGCTGCGGTAGGCCTCGGCCAGGTCCGCACTGCTGCTGATGATCTGGCCGCCGCCCGGGAAGTCGGGGCCGGGCATGATCTGCATCAGCGCCTCGTGCGACAGCTTCGGATCGCGGATGAGGGCGATAGCGGCCTGGGCCACCTCCACCAGATTGTGCGAGGGGATCTCGGTGGCCATGGCCACGGCAATGCCCGAGGCGCCGTTGAGCAGGATCATCGGCAGCCGCGCCGGCAGCAGTTCCGGCTCGGTGGCCGAACCGTCGTAGTTGGGCACGAACTCCACCGTGCCCTGGTCGATCTCGTCGAGCAGCAGGCGGGCGTACTGCGTGAGCCGCGCCTCGGTGTAACGCATGGCAGCCGCGCCGTCACCATCGCGCGAACCGAAGTTGCCCTGGCCGTCGACCAGCGGGTAGCGCAGGCTGAAGTCCTGCGCCATGCGCACCATCGCGTCGTAGGCGGCGGAATCCCCGTGCGGGTGATATTTGCCCAGCACATCACCCACCACCCGGGCCGACTTGACGGGCTGGCGGCAGGCCCCAGCCCCATCTCGTGCATGGCAAACAGGATGCGCCGCTGCACAGGCTTCTGGCCATCGCTCACGTCGGGCAGCGCACGGCTGCGGATGGTGGAGATGGCGTAGTCCAGGTAGGCCCGCTCCGCATAGCGGGCCAGTGTCAGGCCATCGGTGCTCTCTTCCTCGTCGAGGATGATCTCGGTATCCATTCAGTCTCGATCCGTCGGCCAGCCGCAGCCGGCCCGTTGAATTCAGTCAGACGTCGGCACGTGCCTGATCGCCGTGCTCTTCCAGCCAGCTGCGCCGGCCGGCGGCCTCGCCCTTGCCCATCAGGAGCGTGAACTGCGCCTCGGTGTCAGGCACGGGCACGGCGCCATAGCGCACCTGCGACAGGCTGCGGGTGGCCGGATTCAGCGTGGTCTCCCACAGCTGCTCGGCCGTCATCTCGCCCAGGCCCTTGAAGCGCGACACGGTCCAGCTGCCCTCGCGCATGCCGTCCTTGCGCAGCTTCTCTTCGGTGTGCTGCAGTTCGCGGGCATCCAGGCAGTAGATCTTCCGCAGCGGCTGCTTGCCGCGCGCGGGCACGTCCACCCGGTACAGCGGCGGGCCGCGCCACGTAGATGTGCCCCGCGTCGATGAGCGCCGGGAAGTGCCGGAAGAACAGCGTGAGCAGCAGCACCTGGATGTGCGAGCCGTCCACGTCGGCGTCCGACAGGATGCAGATCTTGCCGTAGCGCAGGCCGGACAGGTCGGGGCTCGCGCCGCGCGGGTGAGGATCGACCCCGATGGCCACGGCGATGTCGTGGATCTCGTTGTTGGCAAACAGCCGGTCGGGCTCGGTCTCCCAGGTGTTGAGCAGCTTGCCGCGCAGTGGCAGCACGGCCTGGTTTTCCTTGTCGCGACCCATCTTGGCCGAGCCACCGGCGGAATCGCCCTCCACCAGAAACAGCTCGTTGTGCGCGGTGTCGGTGCTCTCGCAGTCGGTGAGCTTGCCCGGCAGCACGGCCACGCCCGAGCCCTTGCGCTTCTCGACCTTCTGGGCCGAGCGCTGGCGCGCCTGCGCCTGGCGGATGACCAGCTCGGCCAGCTTCCGGGCCTGGTCGACGTGCTGGTTGAGCCAGAACTCGAACTGGGTGCGCACGGCCCCGGAGACCAGCCGCACGGCATCGCGCGAGCTGAGCCGCTCCTTGGTCTGGCCCTGGAACTGCGGGTCCAGCACGCGGGCCGACAGCACGAAGCTGGCGCGCGCGAAAGCATCCTCGGCCATCAGTCGCACGCCCTTGGGCTGCAGGTTGTGCAGCTCGATGAAGCCGCGAATGGCGGTGAAGAGCCCCTCGCGCAGGCCGGATTCATGCGTGCCGCCGGCCGGCGTGGGAATGAGGTTCACGTAAGATCTGCGCGCCAGCGGTCCGGTCTCGGTGAAGGCCACCACCCAGTGGGCGCCCTCGCCTTCGGCAAAGCTGTCGTCGCCCCGCCCGGCGTACTGCTGGTCCTCGAAGAGCACCAGCGGCTCCACGCCCGGCTCCTGCGCCAGCTCTTCCTGCAGATAGCCGCGCAGTCCCTCGTCATACTGCCACTGCCGGGTCTCGCCCGTCTTTTCCAGGGTGAGCGTCACGCGCACACCCGGCAACAGCACGGCCTTGCTGCGCAGAAGCCGCTCCAGCTCGGCCACCGGAATGGTGGCGCTGTCAAAGTACTTGGGGTCGGGCGTGACGGTGACACGGGTACCGGACGAGGGTTCATCGCGCGTGGCCGGCCGTGCCACCAGGGACTCGGCCAGCTCGCCATCGGCAAAGGCGATGGTGTGGGCCAGTCGGGTGCCGGCAGCATCCTTGTCGCCCTTGCGCCAGACGGTGACCTCCAGCCGGCGGGACAGCGCATTGGTGACCGAGACGCCCACGCCGTGCAGGCCACCTGAGAAGCTGTAGGCGCCGCCCGCGGTCTTGTCGAACTTGCCGCCGGCATGCAGCCGGGTGAAGACGATCTCGATGACCGGCACACCTCATCAGGGTGCAGGCCCACGGAATGCCCCGGCCGTCGTCAGTAACCTCGACGCGGCCATCCTTGAAGAGGCGGACATCGATGTGGCGCGCGTAACCGCCCAGGGCCTCGTCGGCCGCGTTGTCGATGACTTCCTGGATGATGTGCAGCGGGATTCTCGGTACGGGTGTACATGCCCGGCCGCTGCCGGACCGGCTCCAGACCCTTCAGCACCCGGATGGAGGCTTCGGAGTAGTCGGCGCCGTTTTTGGATGAGGATGAACGAGTTGCCATCCGGGGATTATCGCCGATGATCCCCGGCGACGCGGGCCACAGGTGCCGCCTGGCGTCGCTGACACTGCCACAGTCCGGCCCATGACGTCGCCGAAAACCCGGATGACGGATGCGGCATCGTCAATCATGGTTAAACGGGAATTACAATGGGGACAGCCCCTGCCCCGCAGGCCCTGTCCGATGGACAGATCGGGGGTGGGTATGGTCGCGGAAAGCCAATGGCACTCCTGCCGGGCGGCCCGGGCCCTTGTGAAACCCCAGGAGAGTCACATGGCAAAAGGAAGAAAGATTTCGGTGAGTGGGTGCTGGTGCCGTCGGCACGGCCGTGGCCTATGCAGCCCTGATCCGTCAGGTCGCCAACGAGATCGCCCTGTATGACATCAACACGCCCAAGGTCGAGGCCGAGGCCGCCGACCTGGCGCATGGTTCGCACTTCACGGGCTGGCCCCATGTGAGCGGCAGCAGCGACATCGCGGGTGACCAGCGGCAGCGACATCGTGGTGATCACCGCCGGCGCCAAGCAGAACCCGGGCCAGAGCCGCCTGGAGCTGGTCAGGGACAATGCCCGCATCCTGAAGGCGATGATCCCCAAACTGGTGGAAGCCTCGCCCGACGCGATCTTCATCCTGGTGACCAACCCGTGCGACGTGCTCACGATGGTGGCCCAGCGCATCTCGGGCCTGCCCACCAGCCGGGTGATCTCCAGCGGCACGGTGCTCGATTCGTCGCGGCTGCGCCGCCTGATCGCCGACCGCGCCCGCATCTCCACGGCCAGCGTGCACGCCTCGATCATCGGCGAGCACGGCGACAGCGAGTTCCCGATGTGGTCGGTGGCCCGGATCGGCGCAGTGCCCATCGCCGACTACCGCGTGAACGGCCATCAGGTGTTCCCGCCCGACGTGCTGGACGACCTGGCCCATCAGGTGATGACCAGCGCCTACAAGGTGATCGCCGGCAAGGGGAGCCACCAACTTCGCCATCGGCCTGTCGGCCTCGCGGATCTGCGAAGCCATCCTGCGTGACGAGCATTCGGTGCAGCCGGTCTCCAGCATCCTGCACGGCCAGTACGGCATTGAGGGCGTGGCGCTGTCGCTGCCCAGCGTGCTGGGCGCAGGCGGCGTGGAGCAGGTGCTCGACACCCCGCTGAGCGAGGACGAGAAAGGCAAGCTGCGTGCCTCGGCCGACGCCATCCTGAACAGCTTCAAGCTGGTCGAGAAGGAAATCTGAGAAACGTCGATGCTGCGACGCCGCTCGCCCGAGGGGCGGCGCTGACCAAGCAGCAGGAGCCCCGGTTTTCCGGGGCTTTTTCATGCGGCCCAGGCCAGACAGATCCCCTGCCCGCTGTCGGTCGGTGCCCTCCCGTCCTTCGCGCCCTGCAAGCCCACCGACGGCGCGCTCCTTTCCCATCCCAGCGCACCCCGAAAAGAGCCCCGGGGCAGGTTTCCCTGCCTCCGGGGCTTTTCAGAGGCTCCGTCACGGGCTCCCTGTCGCCAGGGCGACTGTGAAGCCTGCGGGATATCAATGCACGACCGGGGTCGCCATGATGCTGGCCTGGATCTTGCTCTTGCTGCTGTTGGGCAGCAGGAGCGGGTTGCTCACACCATAGGGGCTCTTGAACTTGGTCGCGAAAGGGCTTGGTCTTGCCATCGTCCAGGCCGCAGACGGGCACCGGGCCGAAAGCGGGTGGCGATCGGATTGGCCGGATCGTAGATCCGCACCTTCTGCATCATGCCCTCATCCTCGTGATCAGGGATGTGGCAGTGCAGCACGAAGTCGCCCCAATACCGGTTGTACTGGGTCCGCACGGTGACCGTGTACTGGCCCGCCGTACCCTGCTGCGGGATAGACTTGATGAACAGCGTGTCGCGCCACGTACCCTTCATGCCACGGTACTGCGTGTCGGCCACGCCCCCCTCGGATCCGGCCGTGTCCGGCGTGTCCATGCCGCTCACATCACGCCCTCTTTGCGGGTCGAGGATCGAGACGACCTGGAACGGATTGACGTGGACGTGGTGCGGGTGGCCGCCATTGATCGACTTGATGACCCAGTCCTGCACGGCGCCCAGCTTCAGTTGCGCGGGCATCACTTTCGCTGAACTCCTTGCCATCGACCGTGAAGTGAGGGCCTGTACCGCCCTGAGCCGGCGGAAGGATCGCATAGGTCACCGTCTGCGGTGTCGATTCCCGTCACGTCCGCTTCGGTCAGCGTCTTGTGCGGCGTGTGGCGCGACAGCTTCAGCCCGTCGTTCAGGTCAGCCACCACGTTGGCACGAACGGACTCAGGCACATTGGTGTTGGCCAGGTTCAGCATCTGCTGCTCGACGTAGCTGGGGATGTCGGTGACGTTCATGTTCACGCCATTGCCCACTTCCACGATGCCGACCAGCGTCGGTGGTCGGCGGCTCGTTGTTGACGGCGCCAGCTGCCGGTACCGACTTGTCCAGCACGCAGTGAAACCGGACTGCGGGAAGACCGTCACCAGATCCCAGCGATAGCCGGGCTGGAAGGTGGTCTGCGTGGCCGGCTGCATGCTGTCCATGGTCAGGCCATCGGACGCTACCCGGTAGTGCGTGAGCGGTGCGCCCGTGCAGTTGTTGTTGATGAAGCGCTGCAGCGGCTTGCCACTGAGGTTGCGCACGTCGCTGACCGGCATGTTGTTCAGGACGGCCTTGCGGAATTCCAGGTTGACGGAATCGCGCACACCACCGTGGATGATCCGCCAGCGCTCGAGCCGGCCCGCGACTGCACCGACAAAGCGCGGCAGCGTCACACCGTTGACCGTGGTGAAGCGGCCGCTGTCGCGCCAGCTGTTCGGCCCCAGCAAGGCATCGTAGTTGTCCACGCTGCCCACGTCGCCGTCATCACAGCGCAGGGGCGGCAGGCGGGCATTCGGCCCCTGATTGTCGCCCCCATTGGCCGCCATGCGCTTGAGGGCACCATCGGTCCCCAGGGCAGCCATACGCAATCTGCTGCAGCATCAGCAGTCGTTCCTGCACACGGGTGCCTGGGTGGACTTGAGCAGCGTGTCCAGGGTCACCGTTGGTGTTGCCGCTGGGAAGGCGGTTGCCGCGGATGATGAGCGCACCGGCCATGCCGCTGGAGACCTGCAAGGCAGTGGAGCCGTGGAAGTGGCTGTGATACCAGAACGTGCCTGCCGGGTGGTCGGTCGGCACGTCGATCTCGTAGAGCTGCGACTGGCCCGGCTCGACCTTCAGGAAGATGTTGTCCGCATTGCCCCGGGGGCTGACCCACAGGCCGTGCGTGTGCAGGTTGGTGACGTTGAAGCACCAGGGGATCGTTCTCTTTCTTGTCCTTGCAGGACGCATCGGTCTCCGCCGGCAGGTTGTTGGTCAGCTTTTCACGTTCAGCCGCGTACCGGGCTGGATCTCGATGGTGGGTGCCACCAGCGGGCGGCTGGAATCACCGTGGTAGCTGCGCAGGCGCACACGGTCGTACTTGTCGTTGTTCGGGTCCCAGATGGTGGAATCCACATAACCGACATCCAGCCGCACGTTGCGCTGGCGCGCCGGTGGCAGCGTGGCCTCGCTCACGTTGCCCTGTGCCCGGATGCCGGACGAGCCGGACGCGGCGTTCACGTTATCCTCGCCCTGGAACACCGGCGGGTTGCGCACGACGCTGAAAGAGGGTGGCGTCCTGCGCCTGGGCTGACAGCGAGGTCAGTCCGAGCAGCGCAGCAGACAGGGCCGTCAGCGCGGCAGGGCCGGCCGCGACAACGGCTTTTCGACGGGACGATGCCCGATGGGTTGTCGCATGAGACACGATGGTTATTCTCCGCCTGATTGAGGGGGACTGAATGACTCATCACGACACCTGCAGATACTGTCGATTGATACGACATATGACCCAGGATCCGTCGTCATTCAGGCCTTTGCGTTGAAAGACAGGCGAAGCTTAAAGGGCGGGAATAAAAAATCCTGTTCTCCAAACTTAACGAAACACAATGAACGTAAACCCTACTTACACGCCTCCTGAGCACGGACAGGGCGCCCAGCTTGAAAAACTGGGATACAAGATGCTTTTTCTCTTTGAAATCAATGAGTTGAAATATCTTTCGTTGATGAGTCATCAAGCCTTTTTATGACTCACGATGCTTACCTTGGTTACAAAAAAGTCGATATATCTACAAAAGCCTCTACGTTTTTCCGCGATTTGCCCATTGCGTCGTCATTCTTTTTGCGAAGACTCGTCCTCGATGCGCCGACTTTCTTGCGTGATGTTGAAATTCCATACAACTTGAGCAGTTCATGCTGCGATCCGTTCTCCTTTCCGAAACGATCGATATACTGACGGCGTCCACCCTGCCCAAGCCCGCCATGTCCCGCCAGCCACTGTCCCTGCCCTGCTGCCACCTGCTGTTGCCGTGGCTGCTGGCGGGCATACTGCTGGTTGGCGGATGCGACTCCCGGCCCCCTGCGCGACCTGACGTGACAGGAAAGCCCCGGCATCCGGACAGGGGACCACATCGGGCACGCAGATCCGCCCTTCGCATCCCAGCCTCCTCGGCTCCCCAGCCTGCCTCCTCCGGCAGAAAGCACAGGAAGGGTTCGAAAGCCGGACGAAGGCACCCTGGTCCTGCCATCGGATCCCCCCGCGTCCGACGACACGTTCGCCCCCGTCATCACTAGCACCGGAAGCCGTTCCATCCCGCACGCCGGCACAGGACAAGGCATCTGCCCCCCAGGCCATCGACGACGCAACGGCCCTGCGCGTTCTGAAATCCAACCACTGCGCATCCTGTCACCAGCCGGAACGCAAAGTGGTGGGGCCTGCCTTCCGTGACATCGGACGGCGTCATGCCGGGCAACCCGATGCGGGCAGGCAGCTGGCTGCAAGTATCCTCGGGGACAGCAGCAGGAACTGGGGGCCAGTGCCGATGCCGCCGCAGCCGCATGTGAACGATCGCGACCTGAAAATCATCGTCGACTGGATCCTTCAGCAGCACTAGAGCACTGCGCTGAATCCCGGGAAACAACGGCCATTGACTCGAATCAAGATACGTTTTCCGGGCCGGCGCATATTCATTCATATCTATTCTTTCTGAACCATCAAGGAACCTCCTGCATGCAGAACGCTACCGTCCCCCAATCTGCCACCGCGGACGGCCCCAAGGCCTCGGACAGCCCGGCTGTCGCAACGCCTGCCGAAAGCGCATCCGAGACACGTGCGCGCCGCAGCCCCCAAAGCCGCCGCCACGGCCGCCCCGCGCCGGCGCAAGGCGGCTCCGGCAGGGCCGCTGCCCACCGAAGTCCGCCGCGTGGCCGGGGCGATACGCCGCCCAGCCTGAAGAAAGAGGCCCTGGAAAAATTCGTGACCAGCCAGAAGATCGAGGCCTCTCAGGAAAAACAGGTCGAGGCCGTCGGTTCCATCCTCGACAACGTCGACAAGAAGACCGTGCAGGAGCGCGCCAAGGCTCTGCGCGCCATCCTGGAGGGTGCCGCAGCCGACGACCGGGAGGTCATCCGCAAGGCCCTCAAGGGCAAGATGCCCAAGAAGCTGATGCACTCGCTGGCCAACCCCGACGAGGAGCTGGCCGATGACTGGCGTGACGGCGCCTATCCGTACAAGAACCTGATGCGCCGTGCCACCTACGAGAAGGAGAAATTCCGTCTGCAGGTGGAGCTGCTGAAGCTGCAGGCCTGGGCCAAGGAAACCGGCCAGCGCATCGTCATCCTGTTCGAGGGACGCGATGCGGCCGGCAAGGGCGGCACCATCAAGCGTTTCATGGAGCACCTGAACCCGCGGGGCGCCCGGGTGGTGGCACTGGAGAAACCCACCGACACCGAACGCGGTCAGTGGTACTTCCAGCGCTACATCGAGCATCTGCCCACGCACGGCGAGATCGTGCTCTTTGACCGCAGCTGGTACAACCGGGCGGGCGTGGAACGCGTGATGGGCTTCTGCACCACGGAGGAATACCAGGAGTTCATGAAGCAGGCGCCCGAGTTCGAGCGCCACCTGGTGCGCAGCGGCATCCACCTGGTGAAGTTCTGGTTCAGCGTCAGCCAGAAGGAGCAGCGCCGCCGCTTCCGCGAACGCGCCGCCCACCCGCTCAAGCAATGGAAGCTGAGCCCCATCGACAAGGCGTCGCTGGACAAGTGGGATGAGGTACACCCGCGCCAAGGAGGCGATGTTCTTCGAGACCGACACGGCCGACAGCCCGTGGACGGTCATCAAGAGCGACTGCAAGAAGCGCGCCCGCCTCAACGCCATGCGCTACATCCTGCACAAGCTGCCCTACAGCAACAAGTCCATTGAACGGATCGGCAAGCTGGATCCGCTGATCGTGGGCCGGGCCCATGTGGTGTATGAGCGCGGCGAGCGCCCTGACGCCCCTGCTGAAGCACAGCGGGTCATCAGGGCAGGCTCCTTGCGTGGGGGCCTGCCGCTGACGGATGCGCTCGCCATCCACGATGACCTGAAGGCCCCTCGTCCCGTGGCCCGCCCATGAAAAAAGCGCCCCGCAGGGCGCTTTTTTCATGGTGATCCGAAAATAGGATCAGGCCTTGCCGTCTGCCTTGCGCAGGATCTCGTATCATCGTCCTTCAGGCGCAGCTTCTCTTTCTTGAGATTCTCGATCTCGACCGATGCCGTGCGCTCGACACCAGCTTCCATGGCCTTGATCTTGTGGTCGAGTTCGTTGTGCTTGTCGAACAGACGTGCAAAATGCGAGTCTTCGGTCTTAAGCTTGGTGATCAGTCCACGAAATTCCGGAAACATGCCAGTCAACCTCGAAAGTTGGAACGGAGAGAAAAACACAGCCGAAGAAATTCAGCCGGCAACTGGTTCGATACTAGCACAAGGCGTCTGTGTTTCCCCGCTCGACGGCCACGGATAATGGCCCTGGCGAGACAGGCGGCAACCTCAGGATATTCACTCAGGGAAAACCCGAATATCCGCCACATTCCACACGCCTCCTCCCTCGGAAAATGGCCATGAGCACCGCCCTTTCACGACGCATCGCCCATCTGGACATGGACGCCTTCTTCGCCTCGGTGACGTTGCTGCAGTATCCGCAGCTGCGGGCCCTGCCGGTGGTGATCGGCGGCCGGCGAATGACACCGAGGAACTGGTGGCCCACATCAACGAGCGCCATCCGGGCAGCCCATGGCGAGCGGACGCACTACAGGCCATCGACCCGGACCATTTCCCCCGACTGGGTGATTACCGGGGCCGAGGCGTGGCCACCACCGCCACCTATGCTGCCCGGCAGTTCGGGCTGGGTTCGGGCATGGGGCTGGCCAGGGGCGCCCACCTGTGCCCGCAGGCCATCCTGCTGCCACCCGATTTCGATCGGTACCGCCGTTTCTCGCAAGCCTTCAAGGCGATCATCCTGTCCGAAGCGCCGGTGATGGAGGATCGGGGCATCGACGAGGTGTTCATCGACCTGACGAAGGTGGCAGGCGTTCAGGAGGACGGCGGACGTGCGCTGGCCACGCGGCTGCAGGCGCGCATCCAGGCCGAAACCGGGCTGAGCTGCTCGATCGGCGTGGCCCCCAACAAGCTGATCGCCAAGATGGCCAGCGATCTGGACAAGCCGCACGGCATCACGATCATCCACCCCGAGGATCTGCAGACGCGGATCTGGCCCCTGCCCTGCCGCCGCATCAGCGGCATCGGCCCCAAGACCGACGAACGACTGCAGAAACTGGGCGTGCTGACCATTTGCCCAGCTGGCCGCCTGCGACACGGCCTGGCTGGTGGAACACTCGGCACGCGAACCGGCCAGTGGCTGCACGATGCTGCCTGGGGGCAGGATGACCGCCCGGTGGCCAATCGGGCGGAGCCGGTGACGATCAGCCGCGAAACCACCTTCGAGCGCGATCTGCATGCCGTGCATGACCGCGCGGAGCTGGCCGCCATCTTCACGCGGCTGGCCGAGCAGACAGCGCAGGATCTGCAGCGCAAAGGGCTATCGGGGCCGCACGGTGGGCATCAAGCTGCGCTATGCGGATTTCCGCACCGTGACGCGCGAGCTGACAACAGAGCACCCACGCAGGACGCCGGCGACATACGACGGCTGGCCGGCCGCTGTCTGAAGCGGGTGGACCTGCAGCGGCGCTTTCGGCTGCTGGGCATCCGCGTGTCGTCGCTGGAACGTGCCGATGCCGCCCATGAAGCCGCCCCCGATGCACACACGCAGCCGCCCGGCAGGGGAACTGCCCTTCTAAAGGGAAGGTCCCCAGGAAAGATTCCGCCAGGACGGCAGGAAATATCACCAGACCCTTGACAGGACAGAATTCCACCAAAATCTTTTCTCTCTGGCGGGGTGGCAGAGTGGTTATGCAGCGGCCTGCAAAGCCGTGGACGCCGGTTCGATTCCGACCTCCGCCTCCAGATTCAAAAAAAGCCATTCATCGTTTTTCGATGAATGGCTTTTTCTTTCAGGCCCGGATTGGCCTCTGATGGGCCTGGACTTATCCGGCCTGCAGGTTCTTTCGTCTTTCCGGGACCCTTCCCGCCTCCGGAACCTGCTTAGCCCCGGGAGCGACGGGCACTGGACGCCGGGGCCGGAACCGGCCCACGGCAGAACCACTGTCAGTGGGCGCCCGTGTCGCCCCGCAGCTGCGGCCAGGCCTGCTTCAGGTAGTAGGCCATCGAGATGAAGGTCTGGATGGCGGCCAGCGTGATCATCCAGCTGCCCCAGTACTGGCAATCGAAGCTGCCGATGGGATCGTGGTAGAGCAGCATGGGAATGGCCAGCATCTGGACGGCCGTCTTGACCTTGCCCATCCAGTTGACGGCCACACTCTTGCGGGCGCCGATGCTGGCCATCCACTCACGCAGGGCTGAGATGGTGATCTCGCGGCCGATGATGATGATGGCAATGCCGGCGTTGATGCGGCCCAGATCCAGCAGCATGACCAGCGCCACGCAGACCAGCAGCTTGTCGGCCACCGGGTCGAGAAACGCCCCCAGCTCGGTCTGCTGCCCCAGGCGTCGCGCCAGCCAGCCGTCCAGCCAGTCGGTGAGGGAAGCCAGGATGAACAGGATGGTGGCGACGAGGTTGCGACTGTGTTCGCCCCATGCGTCGAAAGGCACCAGATAGACACAGACCAGCAGCGGTATGGCAAGGATGCGCTGCCAGGTCAGCAGGTTGGGCAGATTGAAGGCCATGGGGGTGCACGTTCCGGGGAAACGACCGCTGCACCGGCATCCGCAATGACGGAACGCTCTTGCGGGGGCCAAAACGCTGCGCCGACGGGCGCAAGATGGCAGCGCGCCAGCGAAAGTGCAGCAACTGCACAAGCCTATCACAACGGCCGGTGCAGGGCAAAATGCAACAGGCCCTCGCCCCATCCCAGGGCGTCCCCACCGGATCGGGGCGCAGCAAGCCCCTGGATGCACCCCGAGCCAGGAGCGGTGGGAAGCGTCCGCACATGCCCCCGAGCGACCCGTTTGCAGACCGGGGCCTGATACGCGAAAAGGGACGTGCCGGGCAGGTCGCTTCCCCGATCCTCAGCTCTGGTGCAGCTGCTGATAGATGGATTCGGCCAGGGGACATGGAAATGCTCGACGCTGGCCAGGTCCTCGACGCTGGCGGCCATGATGCCGCGCAGCCCGCCAAAGCGCGACAGCAGCCGCTGGCGGCGACGGGCGCCCACGCCGTCGATCTCTTCCAGCCGCGAGACCTTGCAGGGCCTTTGGCGCGGCGGGCACGCATGCCGGTGATGGCAAAGCGGTGCGCCTCGTCACGGATCTGAGCCACCAGCATCAGCGCGGGCGATTCCTCGCCCAGCACGAGCGGCTCACGCCCGTCGGCGAACACCAGCGTCTCCAGTCCCACCTTTGCGCCCCTTCCCCTTGGCCACGCCACCAGCAGGCCGATGTCCAGCCCCAGCGACTCGAAGACCTCGCGGGCACTGCTGATCTGGCCCTTGCCACCGTCGACCAGCACGATGTCGGGCAGACGTGCGGCATCGTCGCGCGCGATGCGACCGGAGGCTGCCCGGCCCTCTCCCGGGCGCAGCGGTCCCGTCAGCATCGTGCTGGCGCGTCGGACACGGGAGGCAGGCGCAGCGTTCTGCATCGCCAGCAGGCTCGTCCCGCGTGGTGGCCCAGCGACCATAGCGACGCTGCAGCACCTGGCGCATGGCGGCGTAGTCGTCACCGGGCTCGATCCCCTGGATGTTGAAGCGGCGATACTGGCCGGAGGCCATCCGGTTGTTCTCATAGACCACGCAGGAAGCCTGGGTGGCCTCGCCCATGGTGTGGCTGATGTCGAAGCATCTCGACGCGCAGGCGCGCCGGGTCTTCCAGCGACAGCCCCAGCACGTCGAGCAGATCCTGCGTGCGGCGCAGCTGCGAACCGTCGATGGCCAGGTGGCGGGTGAGCGCGATCTTCGCGTTGGCATGGGCCTGCGCGAGCCACCGGCGTCGGTCCTGCTGCGGGTTCTGCACCCAGGCAACCGGATGGCCCGCCTGGGCGCGCAGGATACCCAGCAGCTCGGGATCCTCGGGCTTCCGGGCACAGATGATGACGCCGGGGAATGGTGGCCCCGCATAGTGCTGGGTCAGGAAGGCATCAAGCACGCTGCCCAGGCCCTCCTCGTCGTCCAGACCTGCCACATGGGACGGGAAATGCGCCTTGTCGCCCAGATGGCGTCCGCCCCGCACCATGGCCAGGTTCAGGCAGACCTGGCCGTCGGCCTGCTCGATGGCGATGATGTCGGCATCGGTGTCGGCATTGATCTCCATCGACTGCTGGTGCAGCACGCGCGACAGGGCACTGATGCGGTCGCGCAGCACGGCCGCCTCCTCGAAGCGCAGTTCCTCGGCCGCAGCCTGCATGCCGGCTTCCATCTCCCTTCAGGATTTCCTTGTGCCCGCCCTTCAGGAAGGTGATGGCCGAGTTCACGTCACGGCGGTAGGCGGCCTCGTCGATCAGGCCGACACAGGGGGCGCTGCAGCGCCGGATCTGGTGCAGCAGGCACGGGCGCGAGCGGTTGGCAAAGTAGCTGTCCTCGCAAGTGCGCAGGTGGAAGATCTTCTGCAGCACCTGGATGCCCTCGCGCACGGCGAAGGAACTGGGATAGGGACCGAAGTACTGGGCGCGCCGGTCGGTGCCACCGCGGTAGTAGGAAATCTGCGGGAAGGCGTGGGCGCTGAACTTCAGGAAGGGGTAGGTCTTGTCGTCGCGGAACAGGATGTTGAAGCGGGGCTTCAACGACTTGATCAGGTTGTTTTCCAGCAGCAGCGCCTCGGCCTCGGAGCCGACGGTGGTGGTATCGATCTCCACCACGCGGGCCACCATCTGGGCAATGCGCGGGCTGGCCAGCGTCTTGCGGAAGTACGAGCGCACCCGCTTGCTCAGGTCCCTCGCCTTGCCCACGTACAACACGGTGCCGGAGGCGTCCTTCATCCGATAGACGCCGGGCAGCGCGGCAGCGTGCGCAAAAAGAGCTTCAGCTCGGCCGGGCGCTCCACGAACGGCGGAGAGTGGGCTGCGCGGGCTGGTCTGCCGGGTCTGCCTGGTCTGCCTGGTCTGCCTGGTTGGCCTGTCCGGCCTGCTCCGCCTGCTCGACCGGATCGATGGCATCCCGGGAGTCGGCAGCCGGGACCGCCACGGTTTCAGCAGGCATTTCCTGCGGCCGCATCGGCCCGGCCGCGTCCTGGGAAGCGGCGGAGTTTCGGGTCGTCGGGGACGGCGGGGATTCGGTCATGGCCAGGCAGGAAGGGGATGGGAAGGCGCTCAGCCGATGACCCGCGGTCGCAGCGCGTTCAGGCGGCGCTCCAGGTGCGGGTTCTCGGCGGCTGCAGGTTGGGCCAGCAGCTCGTCGGCCAGGTCAGGGCGATTGCAGACCAGCACCATGTCGCAGCCTGCCTTCAGGGCCGCGCTGGCCCTGGGCCGTGATGTCACCGGCCACGGTGGCCGCTTCCATCGTCAGGTCGTCCGAGAAGATCAGGCCATCGAATCCCAGGCGACGGCGCAGGATAGTCTGCAGCCATTTCCGGGAGAAGCCGGCCGGCTTGCGGTCCACTTGCGGGTAGATGACGTGGGCAGGCATGACGGCGGTCAGTGCCGTGCCCAGCCATGCGTAGGGAGCCGCGTCGTCGGCCAGGATCTCGTCCAGACTGCGCGTGTCCTCAGGCATGGCAACGTGCGAATCGGCATCGGCAAAGCCGTGGCCGGGGAAGTGCTTGCCGCAGTTGGCCATGCCGGCCAGCAGCAGACCGTGCGCCACGCAGCGGGCCAGCATGGCAACCACACGCGGGTCGTGGTGGAAGGCCCGGTTGCCGATGACGGAGGAACGCCCCCAGTCCAGATCCAGCACCGGCGCGAAGGTGAAGTCCACCCCGGCGGCACGCAGCTCCTCGCCCATGCGCCGGCCCACCTCAGTGGCCTCGCGGCAGGCCGCCAGCACGTCTGCATCCCAGCGCTCGCCCAGGGTGCGCATGGCGGGGATGGCCGAGAAGCCCTCGCGGAAGCGCTGCACACGGCCGCCCTCGTGGTCCACCGCCACCAGCAGCGCCGGCGAGCGGACGGCATGGATCTCGTCGGTCAGCGCGCGCAGCTGCTCGGGCGACTGGTAGTTGCGAGCAAAGAGGATGACACCACCCACCAGCGGGTGGCGCAGGCGTTTGCGCTCGGCCTCGGTCAGGCGCAGGCCGGCCACGTCGACGATGACGGGACCGGGCGGCAGATGACGGCTGCGGCGCACCGGGGTGCTGACTGCGCGCCGGGTCGTGCGGGCTGCCGGAGAAGTCTTGCGAGAGGAAGCGGGCATGATGGAAAAGACGTGAAAGCGGTTGCCTCGAAACGGGTCTCAGGGCCGGTCTGATGCCGGGTGACACGGATTCCTGCTCGCGCAGATCCGGCCACCCGGTGACCCGGAATGGGCGGGGGGCGACTCAGCCCTGGCCAGCCATGCCCCGGCCCTGTGCCGCGGCCGCCGCAGCCTCACGGATCAGGGCCTTTCATGGTGGAGACAGCCTCGCGCATGCCCACGAACACGGCACGCGAGACGATGGCATGGCCGATGTGCAGCTCGCGCACGCCGGGCAGCGCGGCAACGGGCTGCACGTTGAAGTAGTTCAGGCCATGGCCGGCGTTGAAGCGCATGCCGGCCTGCTGGATCAGCGCACCGGCAGCGGCCACGCGCTCCAGCTCACGGCGGATGGCCGGGCTGGCCACATCACGGCCCCTCGCGGTGGAAGGTCTCGGCATAGGGGCCGGTGTGCAGCTCGCAGACGGAGGCACCGGCCCGTGCGGCCGCCTCGACCTGGGCCGGGCTCGGCGTCGATGAAGACGCTGGTGATGATGCCGTGGTCGGCCAGCCGACGGATGGCGTCGGTGATGGCGGCTTCCTTGGCCAGGATGTCGAGCCCGCCCTCGGTGGTGATCTCGTGGCGGCCTTCGGGCACCAGCATCGCCATCTCGGGCTTGAGGGCAATGGCGATATCGACCATCTCGGGCGTGGCGGCCATCTCCAGGTTCAGCTTGATCTGCGTCTGGTCGCGCAGCCGGCGCACGTCGGCGTCCTGGATGTGGCGGCGATCCTCGCGCAGATGCACGGTGATGCCGTCGGCGCCCCCAGGTGCGCCTCGACAGCGGCCCAGACGGGATCGGGTTCATAGGTACGCCGCGCCTGGCGGATGGTGGCGACGTGGTCGATGTTGACGCCGAGTTCGATCATGAGAGAAGACTCAAGAGTGGGAAATTCAGAGACGCTGCAGGTCCATCAGGATGCGGCGGGTGTCGAGCGGAGCCCCTTCCAGCGGCAGGGCCAGCATCAGCCGCGACAGCCGCTTGGCCTGCGACAGCACGCCGGGTGCATCATACCGTCCCGCGGCCATGTGCTGCAGTGCCTGGCCGCTGAACGTGGCGGGGTCTTCCCCCTGCGTGGCAAACCACTGCCCGCCGTCCATGCGGTAGTTGCGCTGCGGCTCCAGCGGCAGGCCCCGATGGTCACAGGGCCAGGTCGGGCGCATAGCCGATCTCGGTGAGCAGCAGCCATTCGAAACGACGCAGGATGCGCTCGTCGGCCCCTGCGTTCGCCCAGCTGATGCAGGGGCATCCGCATAGGCATCGAAGAGCTGCGGATGCGGGTCTTCGCGCGCCAGCAGCCGCATCACCAGCTCGTTCAGGTAGAAGGCAAAGAGCAGCGCGCGGCCGGCGGGCACGGCCATGCCCCCCTGCCATTCGGCGCGGGTGAGCGTGCGCAGCTCGTGGCGGCCACTGAGGCGGAACTCGATGGGCTGGAACTGCAGCAGCACCGGCCGCAGCGCCGAGGTGGGGCGGCGCGCGCCCTTGGCCACGGCCGAGACGCGACCACGCTCGCGCAGGAAGAGGTCGACGATCAGGCTGGTCTCGCGGTAGGCGTGGCTGTGCAGCACGAAACCGGGTTCGTCGGTCAGCGGGCTGGCCATGTCCGGCTTCCTTCAGGGGCGCGCCAGCACCATGGCGGGCAAGGGCCGCCCGGCCGCGTCGTGGCAGGGGCAGCCCGACGGTTCATTCGTAGCCGTAGCTGCGCAGGTGGGCAGCATCCTTGGCCCAGCCGCTGCGCACCTGGACCCACAGCGTCAGGAAGACCTTGCCGTCGAACATGCGCTCCATGTCCTGGCGCGCCTCGCTGGCGATGCGCTTGATGCGCTCGCCCCCCTGCCCCAGCACGATGGAGCGCTGGGCACGACGCTCGACGATGATGGTGGCCGCGATGCGCCGCAGGTTGCCTTCCTCCTCGAAGCGGTCGATGACGACGGTGCTTTCGTAGGGCAGCTCCTCGCCCAGCAGGCGAAAAGAGCTCTCGCGGATGATCTCGGCCGCGAAAGAAGCGCTCAGGGGCGGTCGGTGAGCTCGTCCTCGCCGTAGATGGCCTCACCTTCCGGGCAGGTTGGACTCGATGGCATCAAGCAGTGCCTCGATGCCCCTGCCCGTTGCGGGCGCAGATCGGCACGATGGCGGCCAGACCGGGATGGGCCTCATGGACCTGGGCGATCAGCGGCAGCACTTCGTTGACGTTGCGCAGCTGGTCGATCTTGTTGAGCGCAACGATGACCGGCGCGTCGCCCTTGAGCCAGCCCAGGATCTCGTCGTCCTGTCGCCGCCAGCGTCCCGCCTCGGTGACGAGCACCACCACATCGGCCTGCTGTCCCACCGACTGGGCCGTGCGGTTGAGGATCTTGTTGAGCGGGTTGATGCGCTGGGTCTGGTAGCCCGGCGAGTCGACGAGGATGAGCTGCGCGTGCGGCCGCGACAGCACGCCCTGGATGCGATGGCGCGTGGTCTGTGCCCGGTCGGCCGTGATGGACAGCATCTGTCCCAGCAGCTGGTTGAGCAGCGTGGACTTGCCGGTGTTCGGGCGCCCCACCAGGGCCACGTAGCCGCAGCGGAACGGCGTGCCGTCGGCAACGGATGACGGGGATGCGGAAGGATCGTGCGGCATGAAGGAATACCTCAGTGATGGCCGTGCCGAAGCAGATGATCCAGCGCAGCGCGGGCCGCCTCCTGCTCGGCCTTGCGGCGGCTCTCGCCACTGCCCTCGAAGGACAGCTTCGGCTTGTCGAGCTGGCACACCACGTCGAAGCGCTGGTCGTGGGCCTGGCCGTGGGTGGCCGCCACCTGGTATCGGGGCAGCGGCAGCCGGTGCCCCTGCAGGTACTCCTGAAGGCGGGTCTTGGCGTCCTTGCCCAGTTCGTGGGGATCGATGGCGTCCAGCAGCGGCTGATAGAGTCGCTCGACGACGCCCGCGGCTGCGGCAAAGCCGGATTCGAGGAAGATGGCGCCCAGGAGCGCCTCGACGGCATCGGCCAGAATGGAGGAGGCGGCGATGGCCGCCGCTCTTGCGTTCGCCCTCACCCAGAATCAGCGCATCAGGCAATGAGAGCCCGCAGGCGATGTCGTGCAGCGGATCCTGCTTGACGAGGTTGGCGCGCAGCCGGGACAGAGCGCCCTCGGGCGAGTCGGCAAAGCGCGCGTACAGCAGCGAGGCCACCGCACAGTTGAGCACGCTGTCCCCAGAAACTCCAGCCGTTCGTTGTGCTGGCGCCCATGGCTGCGGTGGGTGAGCGCCTGCACGAGCAGCGCCTCGGACTGGAAGCGGTAGCCGAGGCGGCCTTCGAGGGTATGGCGAATGGAATCTCGGATGGTGCCCGTCATGCGTGTCGTCGCGGCGCCCCGGGAAGCCAGGCGGATGGACATCCGCCCCGGCTCCTATCGCGCGCGTGCATCTCCTTCATAGTCGATGACCAGCTTGACCGGCCCGAACAGCGGGATGTCCTTGCTGTACTTGAACGAGACGGTCATCTGCTCGCCCTGGTCCTTGGAGAAGACCAGCTTGCTGCTGTCGATGGCGTGGAAATCGTCGATGGCCTGCGAGCGGTCAAAGGCGCTGCGGATGGCCTCGGGATTGTTGGCCCCCGAAGCGCTGACGGCGCGCACCAGGGCCTTCTTGATGTTCTGATACTCAAGGAAGGTGGGAACCACCCGCATGACGACCAGCGACACGAAGGCCACGATGATGGCCGTGAAGAGCAGCCCGACCAGGGTGAGGCCGCGCTGCGGGGCACGACGGGTGGCAAGGGAGAAAGCATTCATGATGTGGGCGAGACCGCCGGACAGGAATGAGGAACGGTCAGGGCCGGACCGGATGACCGACCCATTTACCGGAATGAGCCAATTCTCTGCAGATCGTTGAAATTCATCCAGATGAAAAACGCCCGTCCAACCAGGTTCTTCTCGGGAACGAATCCCCAGCTGCGGCTGTCCAGGCTGTTGTCGCGGTTGTCCCCCATCACGAAGTAGCTTTTCTCGGGTACCTTGCAGGTCAGCTCCACGGAGGTCTGACGGCAATACTTCTCGGTCTCGGGCGTGCGCTGCAGCGGCACGATGGCCGGATTCTCCAGATCGATCAGCATCTTGTGCGGCACGTTGCCGATGGTCTCGGAATAGCGCTGCATGTAGCGCCCCCGTTCGGCATCGAAGTAGTCGCCGGCCGGGCGCAGCGGCGCTTCCTCACCATTCAGGAAGACGCGGCCGCGCCGCACGGTGATGGTGTCGCCCGGCACGCCGATGACGCGCTTGATGTAATCCACCGACGGATCCATCGGGTAACGGAAGACCACGGTGTCGCCACGCTGCGGCTCGCCCACCTCGATGATCTTGGTGTCGAACACCGGCAGGCGCACGCCGTAGCTGTACTTGTTGACGAGAATCAGGTCACCCACCAGCAGCGTGGGAATCATCGAGCCCGACGGGATCTTGAAAGGCTCGAACAGGAAAGAGCGCACCACAAAGACCACGAACAGCACGGGGAAGAGCCCGGCGGTGTAGTCGAGCCAGGCGGGCCGGCGGTGAAGGCTGTTCTTGAGCTGCTGCCGCGCCTGGGGACTGATCTTGCCGCCACGCGCCTGCTGCTCACGTTCCCACGTCTTCAGGCGCTCTTCGGCCTGGCGACGCCTGCCGGGGCCAGCACCAGCACGTCCAGCAGCCACATGCACAGGGTGAAGGCAGTCAGCAGGAAGAGAATCAGCGGAAAGTTCGCGACAAAGCGTGGATCAGGCCGGGAACCGGGCGGCATCAGAAAGGGGTAAGCAGAAGATCGGGATGAAAAAAAGCGGGAAGGTTCGGGCGCAGGAAGGCTGCCGGATGGGCCATTGCCTGCGCCAGACCGCTCGCAGCCCAGACAATAGCAGGGTGAGACGCGGAATTTCACGAATCCGTCATGGTAGCCGACGAATGGTCGGTCCGTCTCGACCCTGACATGCCTCTCAGCGCTCTTCCGCCTGCAGCACGGCCAGGAAGGCCTCCTGCGGAATCTCCACCGAACCCACCTGCTTCATGCGCTTCTGCCAGCCTTCTGCTTCTCGAGCAGCTTGCGCTTGCAGGGTGATGTCGCCGCCGTAGCACTTGGCCAGCACGTTCTTGCGGAGCGCCTTGATGGTCTCGCGCGCGATGATGTTGCTGCCGATGGCCGCCTGAACAGCCACGTCGAACATCTGACGCGGAATCAGCTCGCGCATGCGGCTGGCCACCTCACGGCCACGGAGGTGGCATTGGAGCGGTGGACGATGACCGACAGGGCATCGACCTTGTCGCCGTTGATCAGCAGGTCCATCTTCACCACGTCCGAGGCGCGGTATTCGAGGAACTCGTAGTCCATCGACGCATAGCCGCGCGACACCGACTTCAGGCGATCGAAGAAGTCCAGCACGATCTCGCTCATCGGCAGCTCGTAGGTGAGGTGCACGGCGCGGCCATGGTAGGTGAGATCGCGCTGCAGCCCGCGCTTGCCGGTGCACAGCGTGATGACGGGGCCCACGTACTCCTGCGGCACGAAGATGACGACCTTGACGATGGGCTCGCGGATCTCGGCAATGCGTGCCTGCTCGGGCATGCGCGACGGGTTCTCGATGCGCTCGATGGTCCCATCGGTCAGCACCACCTCATAGATGACGGTGGGCGCCGTGGTGATGAGATCCATGTCGTACTCGCGCTCCAGGCGCTCCCTGCACGATGTCCATGTGCAGCATGCCCAGGAAGCCGCAGCGGAAGCCGAAGCCCAGCGCCTGCGAGGACCTCGGGTCTCGAACTGCAGCGAGGGCGTCGTTGAGCTTGAGGCTTCTCCAGGGCGTCACGCAGTGCGTCGTACTCGCTGGCCTCCACCGGGTACAGGCCGGCGGAACACGGAGGGCTTGATCTCCTTGAAGCCCGGCAGCGGCTCGCTGGCGGCGGGCGAGACATGGGTGATGGTGTCGCCCACCTTGGCGTGCTTGAGCTCCTTCATGCCGGTGATGATGAAGCCCACCTGCCCGGCCGAAAGCGTGTCGCGTGGTGACGAACGCGGCGTGAAGACGCCCAGCTGGTCGCACTGGTGCTGAGCGTCGGTGGCCATCATGCGGATGCGGTCGCGCGTCTTGAGCGTGCCGTTGACGACCCGCACCAGCATCACCACGCCCACGTAGTTGTCGAACCACGAATCGATGATCAGCGCCCTGCAGCGGTGCGTTCGGGTCGCCCTTGGGCGGCGGAATGCGGGTGACGATGGCGTCGATGATCTCGTCCAGCCCCATGCCGGTCTTGGCACTGGCCGGGATGGCGTCGCTGGCATCGATGCCGATCACGTCCTCGATCTCGGCGCGGGCGCTGTCGGGGTCTGCCGACGGCAGGTCCATCTTGTTGAGCACCGGCACCACCTCGACGCCCAGGTCGATGGCGGTGTAGCAGTTGGCGACGGTCTGTGCCTCGACGCCCTGCGAGGCGTCCACCACCAGCAGCGCCCCTTCGCAGGCCGACAGCGAGCGGCTGACTTCATAGGAGAAGTCGACGTGTCCCGGGGTGTCGATGAGGTTGAAGAGGTACTCGGTGCCATCGGCCGCGCGATGCACCAGCGAGGCGGTCTGTGCCTTGATGGTGATGCCCCGCTCGCGCTCCAGGTCCATCGAGTCGAGCACCTGGCTGTCCATCTCGCGTTCGGACAGCCCCCCCAGGCGCTGGATCAGCCGATCGGCCAGCGTGGACTTGCCATGGTCGATGTGGGCGATGATGGAAAAGTTGCGAATGTGCTGCATACCGGCGCGATGGGGGTTGGCAAAGAGGGCTATTGTAGTGGCTCGCGGGGGCTGCACGTGCAATGGAAGCACCTGTTGCAGCGAATGTCCGTTCAACGGCAGGGAAACGCCCCTGCAATGCGCGCCCCCATCAACGCAACGGGCCGCACTGGGCGGCCCGCTGTGTCCGTGGGCGCAAGCGCCGCCCCTGCCTTCAGCAAGAGGCGGACGCCTGGGCCCGATGCCTTACAGGGCCGGACCGGCACGTAGGAAGCCTTCCACCGCGCTTGACCAGCAGCACCAGGGTGCGCTTGCGGTCCAGCTTGGCCAGCAGCTGCTCGAACTGGCTGGCCGAGGTGATGGGCTGGCTGTTGACCTGCAGCAGCACGTCCCCTGGCGCAGGCCCGCCTGGGCGGCGGCGCCATTGGGCTCAGCCCGCTGATCACAACCCCGTCGCGCGGCTGCCCCTGGCTCTTGCGCTGCTCGGCCGTGAGTCGGAGGCCATGATGCCCAACCAGTTGGCCTTGGCAGGGGCCTGCTGTTCCGCCCGCCCTTGCCACCCGGCGCCGCGTGCCTGTTCGTTGGGCACCTCGCCGACCACCACGTCCAGCGTGCGGGCCGCCCCGGCGCGCCAGACCTCGATGGAAGCCTTGGTGCCGGGCTTGGTGTTGCCCACGAGACGCGGCAGGTCGGACGAGCGCTCGATGACGCGACCATCGTAGCGCAGGATGATGTCACCCGGCATGAGACCGGCCTTGGCGGCAGGCCCCTTCGGGTCCACGCTGCTGACCTGGGCGCCGGAGGGCTTGGGCAGGCCCAGCGGCTCGGCGATGTCCTTGGTGACCTCGGTGATGGCCACACCGATGCGGCCGCGCACGACGCGACCATTGGCCTTGAGCTGATCGGTGACGCGCATCGCCTCGTCGATGGGGATGGCGAACGAGATGCCCGTGAAGCCGCCGGTACGGCTGTAGATCTGCGAGTTGATGCCGACCGCCTGGCCGTCCATGTTGATCAGGGGGCCACCGGAGTTGCCGGGGTTGACGGCCACATCGGTCTGGATGAACGGCAGATAGTCGCCGGTCTCGCGTGCCTTGGCCGAGACGATGCCGGCGGTGACGGTGTTGTCCAGACCGAAGGGCGAACCGATGGCCAGCACCCACTCGCCCACGCGCAGCTTGTTGGGGATCGCCGATCGGCAGCACCGGCAGGTTGGTCGCGTCGATCTTCAGCAGCGCCACGTCGGTGTTCTTGTCCGACCCGATGAGTTTGGCGCTTGAACTCGCGCTTGTCGGTCAGCGTGACATAGATCTCGTCCGCACCGTCGACCACGTGGTGGTTGGTCATCACATAGCCGTCAGCCGAAATGATGAAGCCCGAGCCCAGGCCACGGGGAATCTCCTCACCGGACTGGCCGGGGTGGCACCTGACGCTGGCGACCCTGCGGGTTGCCCGGCATGTTGGGGATGGCACCGGGCGGGAAGAAGCGGCGGAAGAACTCGAAGAAGGGATCGTCGGGGTCAAGCAGTTCTTCACCGCCCTGCCCCTGGAGATTGCCGGCATGCTCGGTCGTGCGGATGTTGACGACGGCGCCGCCGGTCTTCTCCACCAGGCCCGTGAAGTCGGGCAGCTGGCGCACGGATTGGGCGTGCACGGGAACGGGCTGCACCAGGGCGACCGTGCCGAACAGGGCTGCCACGGCCAGCGCCGAGCCCGCCAGCGCGGTACGCAGCGAGCCTCGGGTTTGTCCGGCAACCTTGCGACAGGGGCCGGTCAGAAGAATGGGGATACTCATCGATCAGGGAAGCCTCAAAAGCTCTGTAAGAATTCGGAAATCAGGCAACCTGCCCCGGAGGGGCATGGCCGCCCCGCTTGCGCCAGACCAGCCATCGACGCACGGTCGCGGCCTCGGCCGGGCCCAGACGAGGCAGCCAGAGCAGGCAACTGCCACGCTGGATGGCAGCCTGCGAAGCGCAAGGAGGTGCCTCGGAAACGGTTGCAGCCTGCACCGGGGAAGGCGTGAGTGCCTGTGCTTCGGGTGCAGACCCGCTCTCTAACGAACGGCAAGGGGATTCGGTGGACAGCCCCGGATCGGTTGCGCTCAGGGTATCGACAGCAAGGTGCAGCATTGCGCCCAGCCACAGGGTACGCGCCTGCCACGCAACCAGCCACGGCCCGTCGGCGTCCCACTGGACGAACAGGGTCCCGTCACCATGAAGGCGCAGCGCAACCGGTTTCCGGTACTGGATGCGTGCCGTGGCACAGAGACTGCCAGGGTTGCAGGTGGTGTTGCGGCGACTGCCGTTCAGGGCGCGGGGCACCCACCAGGAGAGCCCGATCAGGGCCGCAAAGGCGATGAAAGCGCAACGGCTTGCCAGGCTCGGCCAGCCAGGCCACGGCAATGGCAAGCACGACCAGCACGAGCAGCAGCTGGTCGAGACGACGGCCAATGTCTGCCTTGGCTACGGGAATGAGCAAGGAATCAGGCATGGCGGCCATTCAGGGGAATGCGGAAAGGGCCAGGAAAGGCAAACAGACAACAACGACCAGCCTGCCTGGGCAGGTTGGTCGTTGCATGTCGGCACAGGCCGTGGGCCTGACCGTGAGGCGTCAGCGGAAGCGACGCAGCACCAGGGTGCCGTTGGTACCACCAAACCCGAAGGAATTCGAGAGCGCGACATCGATGTCCATCTCGCGCGCCTGGTTGGCGCAGTAATCGAGATCGCACTCCGGATCCGGGTTGTCGAGGTTGATGGTGGGGGCGAGACCTGATGATGCACGGCCAGCGCACTGAACACCGCCTCGATGCCGCCGGCAGCACCCAGCAGGTGGCCGGTCATGGACTTGGTGGAGTTGACGACGACCTTCTTCGCATCATCGCCGAAGGCGAGCTTGATGGCGTTGGTCTCGTTCAGGTCTCCCAACGGCGTGGACGTGCCATGCGCGTTGATGTACTGCACCTGGTCGGTGTTGACCCCGGCATCACGCAGGGCGTTCTTCATGCCCCGGGCAGGCCCACGAAGGTCTGGCGCGGTGATGTGGTGCGCGTCCGAACTCATGCCGAAGCCAATCAGCTCGGCATAGATGCGGGCGCCCCGCTTCTTCGCGTGCTCCAGCTCTTCCAGGACCAGCACCCCGGCGCCCTCGCCCAGGATGAAGCCATCCCGGTCGCGGTCCCAGGGCCGGCTGGCGGCCTGAGGATCATCGTTGCGCGTCGACAGGGGCCTTCATGGACGCAAATCCGCCCACGCCCAGGGGCGACAGGTTGGATTCGGCGCCGCCGGCCAGCATCACGTCGGCGTCGCCGTAGGCGATGAGGACGCCCGGCATCACCCACGCAGTGCAGCCCGGTGGTGCAGGCACTGACGATGGCGTAGCTGGGCCCCTGAAGACCCAGCATGATGGACAGTTGCCCGGCCACCAGGTTGATGATCGACCCCGGCACGAAGAACGGCGAGATGCGCCGTGCTCCGCGATCGAGGTAGTCCTTGTGCGTGGTCTCGATCAGGGGAAGACCGCCGATGCCGGAGCCCCACGAAGGCGCCGAAAGCGCTCCGCGTTCTCCTCGGTGATCTCCAGTCCGCTGTCGCGAAAAGCCTGCAGACCCGCGGCCACGCCGTAGTGGATGAAGGTGTCGAAGTGCCGAAGCTCCTTCGCGTTCATCCAGTCGGCGGGGTTGAAGTCCCGCACTTCCCCGGCAATGCGCGACGGGAAAGGCGAGGCGTCGAAGCGGGTGATCGGGCCGACGCCCGACTTGCCGGCGACCAGATTGGCCCAGCCGGTCTCGACGTCGTTACCGACCGGCGAGATGAGGCCGAGGCCCGTAATGACGACGCGACGCTTGCTCATCAGCTCTTCGAATGCGCCTTGACGAAATCGATGGCCTGTTGAACCGTGGTGATCTTCTCGGCTTCCTCGTCGGGGATTTCCGTACCGAATTCATCTTCCAACGCCATGACCAGCTCGACGTTGTCCAGCGAATCGGCACCCAGGTCGTCCACGAAGGACGATGCGGTCTTGACCTCAGCTTCGTTCACGCCAAGCTGCTCGGCCACAATCTTCTTGACCCGCGCCTCGATATCCGACATTTCAATACTCTCCTGATGAGTGACGATGCCAGTACATGCTACCGGCTTTTTCTGGTTTCTCGATACCTGCCGGAAAAATTTCCGGCGGGCTGGACGGCTTCCGTGAGGAAAGCCAGAACACGGTTACTCTGACGAAACGGGATTGTAGCGTCAAACCATGTACATGCCGCCATTGACCGGCAAGGTGACGCCCGTGACATACGATGCCGCTGGCGAAGCCAGGTAAAGCACCGCTGCCGCGATGTCGTCGGCCTGTCCGAGCCGGCCACTGGGAATCTGCTGCTTGAGCGCCGCCACCTGTTCCTCGGGCAGCGCCCGGGTCATGTCGGTCTCGATGAAGCCGGGCGCCACGCAGTTGACGGTGATGCCGCGGCTGGCCACTTCGCGTGCCAGCGCCCGCGACATGCCGGCCACGCCGGCCTTGGCGGCCGCATAGTTGGCCTGCCCGGGTTTGCCCATCTGACCCACCACCGAGGTGATGTTGACGATGCGGCCGGTGCGTGCCTTCATCATGGGCTTGATGGCCAGGCGCGCCATGCGGAAGACGGCGGTAAGGTTGGTGTCGATGACGGCAGCCCAGTCCTCATCCTTCATGCGCATGGCCAGCGTGTCACGGGTGATGCCGGCGTTGTTGACAAGAATGGACAGCTTGCCGTGCTCGGCCACGATGGCATCGACCAGGGGCGGCGCAGGCCTCGGCGTCATTGACGTTGAGCGCCACGCCCCGGTGCGGGGCGCCCAGACGCTGGCCGATGGCCTCTGCACCCTTCTCGGACGTGGCGGTACCGATGACCGTGGCGCCGGCCCGGGCCAGCGTGTCGGCAATGGCCTGGCCAATGCCGCGCGAGGCGCCGGTGACCAGGGCAACCTGCCCTTCGAGGTTGCCGAAGATGGCGGGAATCAGGGGTGGAATCTGTGCTCGTGAGAACTTGGCCAGCGTGGATTGGAGGAAGCGGCATCGCTGACGTTGTGCAGCTGCGCCTGGGGCGCGATCCGCTTGATCAGGCCGGTGAGGACCTTGCCGGGACCGAATTCGACGAACTGGTCGACACCCTTGTCGGCCAGCGCCTGAATGACCTCGACCCAACGCACCGGGTGCCAGGCCTGGCGCACCAGTGCATCACGGATGCGGGCGGGATCGGTCTCGAAGGCCACGTCGACGTTGTTGACCAGCGGAATGGCCGGGGGCCTTCAGGTCGATGTCGGCCAGGGCGCGCTGCAGCACCTCGCCGGCCGGCGAGGCAGCACCGAATGGAACGGCGCCGAGACCGGCGGCACGACGGCACGACGTGCCTCTAGCCTGCGCTGCCTCGCAGGCGCGCTTGACGGCTCCGACGTGACCGGCAATGACCACCTGGGACGGTGCGTTGAAGTTGACGGGTGCCACTTCCTCGTGCTGATCGCTGCCGGGCACGGCGCGGGCCTCGTCGCACGCGGCCTGCACGTCGGCATCGGACAGCCCCAGGATGGCGGCCATGCCGCCGGTGCCCACGGGCACGGCTTCCTGCATGGCCTGAGCGCGCAGTCGCACCAGCTTCACGGCCGTATCCAGGTCCAGCGAGCCTGCAGCGACCAGCGCCGTGTACTCACCCAGGCTGTGACCGGCCACGAAATCGGGCTCAGGGCCACCTTCGGCACGCCAGGCAGCCAGATTGGCGATGCCGGCCAGCAGCATGGCGGGCTGCGTCCAGGTCGTCAGCGCCAGCTCTTCGGCGGGGCCTTCGGCAATGACCCTGGACAGCAGGGGCTCACCCAGCGCCGCATCAGCGCGCGCCACCAGGGCGTCGACCTCGGGACGACCGACCAGCGACGACAGCATGCCGACAGCCTGTGATCCCTGACCGGGAAATACAGATGCAACGCTCATGAATCCTGACTCTCCCTGGCTATGCCTTGTATCTTGTTCCATCCTCTGCCCGCCCGGGCACGGCCGGGAAGCAGAGCATCCCTCGTCAGAAGCGGATGAGGTTGGCCGCCCACGTGAAGCCGCCACCCACCCCTTCCATCAGCACCAGATGCCCGGGCTTGATCCGGCCGTCCTTCACGGCCTGGGTCAGCGCCAGCGGAACCGATGCCGCCGAGGTATTGGCGTGCTCTGCCACGGTGGAGACCACCTTGTCTTCGGAAAGGCCCAGGCGCGAGGCCGTGGCCGAAAGAATGCGGATGTTGGCCTGGTGCGGAACCAGCCAGTCGAGATCATCGACCGAAAGATGGGCCGCCTGCAGGGTTTCCTGGGCGAGGTCAGCCAGCAGGCGCACGGCCAGCTTGAAGACGGCCTGACCATCCATGCGCAGGAACGGATGACCACAGACGGAACCACACCGCACGCTACCCGGTGTGGACAGGATGCCGGACTGACGTCCGTCTGCGTGCAGGCGCGAGACCAGAACGCCCGGCGCGTCGGAAGCCGACAGCAGCACGGCGCCTGCGCCGTCACCGAACAGCACGCAGGTGGAACGGTCATTCCAGTCCATGATGCGGGAAAAGACATCGGCACCGATGACCAGCGCCCGGTTTGCGACGCCGGCACGGATCAGCGCATCGGCATTGGCCATGGCGTAGACGAAGCCGCTGCAGACCGCCTGAACGTCAAAGGCACCGCCCTGATGGATGCCCAGCTCGTTCTGGATGAGGCATGCCGTGCTGGGGAAGATCTGATCAGGCGTGGAGGTGGCACAGACCACCAGATCGATGTCATCGGGACCGACACCGGCCATCTCCATGGCCGCACGCGCAGCGCGCGCGCCCAGCGACGTTGTGGTGTCGTCGGGACCGGCCAGCCAGCGCTGACGGATGCCGGTACGGGTGGAGATCCACTCGTCCGAGGTCTCGACGCCCCGGGCAGCCAGATCAGCCACCAGGTCGTCGTTGGTGACACGCCGAGCAGGCAGTGCAGACCCCACACCGATCACCCGCGCAAAGCGCGCACCTGCGGATGCCGGGATGCCCGGCAGGGAACGGGAAGCAGCAGAGGCGGCTGTATCGGTCTGGGACATGGGTACCGGATCCACGAAAAGGGTCAGGAAAGGGGCGGCGGACTGGCGGCATGCCCTGCCGGGCTCGCAGCTGCCATGGCAGCCTCGATGCGACCCAGCAGACCGTTGCGCGCCGCGTCATAGGCACGCCGCAGGGCGGCCTCGTAGGCCAGCACATCGGCCGAGCCGTGACTCTTCAGAACGATACCACGCAGCCCGATGAGGCAGGCGCCGTTGTAGCGTCGATGATCGACCCGTTGACGAAAGCGCTTGAGTGCCGGCATGACGCACAGCGCACCCAGCTTCGTGAACCAGCTGCGCGAGAGCTCCTGCTTCAGGAAGGCGCCGATCATCTGCGCAACCCCCTCGGACGTCTTGAGCGCCACATTGCCGACGAAGCCATCCGAGACGACCACGTCGGCCTTGCCGCCATAGACATCGTTGCCTTCGACGTTGCCCACGAAATTGAGAGGCGTCTCGCGGATGAGGCGAGCTGCCTCCTTGACCACGTCATTGCCCTTGATGAGCTCCTCGCCGATGTTGAGCAGCCCCACGCTGGGACGCTCGGTACCGTCGAGCACCGAGGCCAGCGCACTGCCCATGATGGCGAACTGCAGCAGATGCGCGGGTTCGCAGTCGACGTTGGCCCCCAGATCCAGCATGGTGGTGAAGCCCCCCTTCTGGGTGGGCAGCTGCGTGGCGATGGCGGGCCGGTCGATGCCCGGCAGCGTCTTGAGGACGAAACGCGAGATGGCCATCAGGGCGCCGGTATTGCCGGCACTGACGCAGGCATCGGCCTCACCGGCCTTGACCTGCTCGATGGCGATGCGCATGGAGGAGTTCCGCCGGTTGCGCAGGGCCTGCACCGGGTTGTCATCCATGCGAATGACTTCGCTGGCCGGCACCACGCGGATGCGTGACGACAGCGCAGGATCCGAGCCGTGCCCGCCCGCCTGACGGGATGACTGAAGTGCGCCCTCGACCTCGTCGGGGCGACCCACCAGCAACAGCTCGGCATCCGGGTGAGACTGCAGGAATGACAATGCGGCCGGAACCGTCACCGTCAGACCATGGTCTCCCCCCATGGCATCGATGGCCAGGCGAACGCTCATGGCGCTACGAATATGGTTGGTTGCAAGGATGCAACACCGCTCACCCCGAAGGCTCGGGGGTGCAAACGACCGCAATCAGCTGATCGAGCAGCAGGGAATCAATCGTCAGACTTGGTCTTGACGATCTTCTTGCCCCGATAGTAGCCATTGGGGCTGATGTGGTGACGTAGGTGCACTTCGCCCGTGGTGGGCTCGACGGCAACCGGCGGGTTTTCCAGGTGATCGTGCGAACGATGCATGCCGCGCTTGGACGGCGTCTTCTTGTTTTGCTGAACGGCCATGTGAATTCTCTCCAGCCCATGTGGCGGGCAATCCAAGATTATAACGAGTCCGGGAAAGTTTGAACAAGTCGCCTGCTTCAATTAAGCGTCGCCGGACTGGGGCAGACCTCATGGAAGACCGCCATGGGCAGTGCCAGCATGGCCTCGTCCTCGATCAGGCCGGCCAGCGCCAGCCGCGGCTCGGCGGCAATCACGTCCACATCCACCCCGGCTTCAGGATCTTCCAGCCCGGCCTGACGCTCGGAAGCGGCCAGCCGGAAACGGCGCGTGATCGACAGTTCATCCAGCGGCAGCGGCCCCAGACAGCGCCCGCAGGCCACCACCGGCGCAAACTGCAGCGACAGCACCAGGAACTGACGGACCCGGTCCAGCTCGTCGCGCGCATTTTCCCCCTGCAGCTGCCAGTGCACCAGGGTGCCTTCATCCAGCAGGCCACTGGCCAGCAGGCGTGGCATCCGCGCAACCGAGGTGCTGCCTGCCAGCCGTTCGCCGGCACGGGCGAAGCGGGCCGGGTCGATCTCGGGTGCCAGCCCCTCGGGCAGGGAATCGGCCTCCGGGCCTTCACCGGACGGAACAGAAGCGGCAAGTGAGCTGTGAGGCGGCTTGGCCGCGTTGGGTTTCATCGACACGTTCTCCCGTTCTGGATTCGGATCTGCGGGCATGCGTTCACGCCGCGGATGCACACTCTCCCGGAATCCGCGAACCGGACCCCGAAAGCAGGCGCGCTTATCATAGCAGCCCATGAGACTGATCCTTGCTTCCTCCTCGCCCTATCGACAGGAACTGCTTGCGCGTCTGCGCCTGCCCTTCGAGGCCGTGGCTGCCGATGTCGACGAGACGCCCCTGCCCCATGAGCCCATTGTCGACCTGGCCACGCGCCTGGCGGCCCTGAAGGCCGAAACCATCCTGGCGCGCCACCCGGATGCACTGGTCATCGGTTCCGGGACCAGGTGGGCACGCTGGACAGCATCACCCCCATCGGCAAACCAGGGCACCCTGGAACGCGCCCGCCTTCAGCTGCAGGCAGCCTCGGGGCGCACCATGCACTTTCATACGGCAGCTGGCGCTGCGCGGCCGGGGGCTTGCCCCCATCGACGATGCCGTCTGCGTGGAGGTCGCCTTCCGGACACTGACCCTCGCCGACATCGACCGTTACCTGGCCCTGGAGGATGTCCTGAACTGCGCCGGTTCGGCCCGCTGCGAAGGGGCTGGGCATCAGCCTGCTGGAATCCATCCGCACGGATGACCCCACCGCCCTGATCGGGTTGCCGCTGATCCGGCTGAGCGCCCACCTGCGGCAGCTGGGGGTGGATGTCCCAGCTGCCACCACCCCTTCATCGGAGCAGACATCATGAAGCCGACACCCCACGGACGCCTTCTGCTGATTCCCACGCCGCTGCAGCAGCCCGAGGAATGTCAGCAGCCCTGGCTGCTGGAGCCGGACAGGCAGCGGGTCTCGGCGCTGACCGACTTTCTGGTGGAGACCCCCAAGGCCGCACGGCGCTGGCTGGGCCTGCTGGGTATGCAGCAGCCCATCCGGGACCTGCAGCTGCGCGCCCTGCCCGGCAAGTCCGAAGGCAAGGCGCCCCGACTGGATGCGCGCGACTGGCTGGCGCCAACTCTGGAAGGCCGCGACATGGGCCTGCTGTCGGACGCAGGCTGCCCCGGCGTGGCTGACCCGGGGGCGCTGCTGGTGGAGGCAGCGCATCAGCTGGGCATCGAGGTCGTGCCACTGGTGGGCCCCTCATCGCTGCTGCTGGGGCTAATGGCCAGTGGCCTGAACGGGCAGCGCTTTGCCTTCCAGGGCTATCTGCCCAAGGCTGCCGATGAACGTGCCCAGACCATTGCCCGGCTGGCGCAGCGCTCTCGGCGCGAACACGAGACCCAGTTGCTGATCGAGACGCCCTATCGCAACCAGGCCATGGCCGATGCCCTGGTGGCCCATCTGCCTGAAGATGCCCGGCTGCGTGGCCGCCGATCTGACCGGTCCTGCGCAGCGCATCGAGACACGCACCGTGCGGGACTGGCGACGCGAGCCGCCTGTCATGCCCGACAAGCGGCCCGCACTCTTTCTGTTCCTGGCCTGAGCCCCACGAAGGGGCTCGGGCCAAGGAACTCAGCGCAGCACCGGCTCCTGACCGCCGATGCGGGTCTGGACCTGCTTCCAGAAGCCGCCGAAGGCCTCGGCCCTGAACTGCCTGGCCAGCATCTGCCAGCGCAGTACTCGCTGAAGTCCACCACGTTCTCGGTGTTGAGCACGTCGCGCGCCACCGAATCCACCGACCCCAGACCATCAGCCAGCCCCAGCTGGGATGCTGCGCTCGCCGGTCCAGAAGAGCCCGCTGAAGGTCTCGGGGGTTTCCTTCAGCCGCTGCCCCCGCCCCTGCTTGACCACGTCGATGAACTGACGGTGAACCTCGTCCAGCATCGCCTGGGCATGAGCCTTCTGCTCGGCGCTCATGGGCGCCGTGGGATCCATGAAGGCCTTGTTCTTGCCGGCCGTCTGCGTGCGGCGCTCGATGCCCAGCATCTTGAGCGTGTCCTGCACGCCATGGTTGCTCAGCAGCACCCCGATCGAACCGACGATGCTGGCCTTGTCCACGTAGATGTTGTCAGCCGCCGCCGCGATGTAGTAGCCGCCCGAGGCACCGATCTCCTCGATCACCGCATGCAGCGGCTTCTCGGGATGAAGGCGGCGCTGACGCCGCATCTCGTCGACGATCATGCCGGACTGCACGGGGCTTCCGCCCGGGCTGTTGATGCGCAGGACCACGCCCACCGCCCGCGGATCGGCAAAGGCGCGACGCAGGGCCTTGTTGACCCGATCGGCCGAGACGCCCTCCTCGCCCGAGCCACCAACGATGACCCCTTCGATGTTGATGGACGCCACATAGCTGGCTGGCCGACGCTGATCCTCATCAACCTGGGCCACCGAGGTGCAGCGCTGGATGCCGAAAGCCAGCACCGCCAGGAACGCCAGCCACTGGAAGATGCGCCAGCGACGCTTTGCCTTGCGCTCCTTCAGCGTCTCGCGCGCGAGTTCCTCGACGAAGCCGACCCCATTCCGCCGTGCCCAGGATGTTTCTATCGTTCTGCTCTGCCATGCATGGCCTCCCTTCCCAAGAGGGTTTGCTGCCTCAGGGGAAAAATAGTGATTCGTGATCACCCTGAATGATCAGGGAAAAGCGGCCCGGACGAAACGGGGGAACCCCCAATTTCAGGCGGAGCCCAACACTCCGTGCCAGGTACCGACACGTCCGGGCACGATCCTCATGTCCGGCCTGCTCAGGCGCAGCCGAGCAGTCGGCCCAGTTCGACCACGGTTGCCGCCATGGCATCCGGCTCGCTGGATTGCAGCATGAGCGGGGTTCCCGTGTCGTAATAGACCCCTGATGCTGGCACAACCGAAAGCGCGTGCCATCTCGATGTCATAGATCGAATCGCCCACCATCACCATCTGCTCGGGCTGACCCCCATCTCTTCGGCCAGGCTCTGCAGCATCCATGGATCAGGCTTCGAGGCCCCCTCTTCGGCGCAGCGCGTTGCCTCGAAGAACGCCTCCAGCTCGCCGCCGGCCAGCACCGGTCCAGCCCGGCCCGGACTTGCCGGTGGCCACGGCCAGCGCCGCCCTGCGCCCGCAGCGCCTTCAGCAGCTCGGGAATGCCGGCAAACGGGATATCGACACGCTGGCGGTTGCCGAAATAGTGGCGTCGATAAGTGTCAAGGAACTCGGCGTGACGCTCGGCCGGAAAATCCGGCACGAACTGCTGCAGCATCTCGCCCAGCCCCAGCCCCACCAGGGGCCGGATGGTCTCGGCCGACGGTGGCGTCAGCCCCAAAGACTCGGCGGTCTTCCGGATGGCCTGAACGACCTGGGCAACGGAGTCGGCCACCGTGCCGTCCCAGTCGAACACCACGACCTCACGACGACACAAGTCCTTCTCGACGCCAGCTCCCGCCATCCCGTAGCCCCCTTTATGGATCAAGTCATTGATTTTCCGGGTGACGGCATTGTTGCATGGAAGCCCCAGACAACGATACGCACCCGCATATGAGTGAAAACACCGTGGTGAATGAATCACATGGAGACCATCTCTGTCACGGATGATACACAGGGCCCCTTCTCCTGAATGCGGGTTCGCGCGTTCATCAGGCGTGTATCGCGTCCAGTCATTCAATCCTCATGAATCACTTCAGCATACGGCGGCAACTGCCAATCAATATTTGATATTTCACTTGAAGTTTTCTGCATAACTACTCGTCTTACACGCATCCGCCGTCACCCCGAAACGGGCCAGCAGTGCCTCGAGGCGGCTGGCATGGGCGCGTCCAGCACCAGCATCTCCTCTTTTTTCGGATGCTTCATTTCAAGATGAAAGGCATGAAGAAACATGCGGTTAGCCCCCATGTCATCAAGCACTTTGTTTAAAGTGAAGTCTCCGTATTTTTCATCCCCCAGGATGGGATGCCCCCCATGTGCCAGATGCACCCGGATCTGGTGGGTGCGTCCGGTAAGCAACTCGCATTCCAGCAGCGCCCCATGGGGCGGCAGTCACGGCGTGCCGCCGAAGTCCAGCGCCTGCAGGCGCCGAAAGCGCGTGGCCGAGGGCTGCCCTGAACATCGACACGCACGCGCGCTCGCCGGCCGGTGTGAGGTAGCGCAGCAACGGAAACTGCACCAGCACCGGCCGGGGTCGACCCCAGTGCCCCTTCACGATAGCCAGGTAGCGCTTCTTCACCTCGCCGGCAGCAAACATCCGGTGCAGGGCCAAAAGGGCCGAACGCCGCTTGGCGATGACCAGCAGACCCGAGGTGTCGCGGTCCAGGCGATGGGCCAGCTCCAGGAACTGGCCGGGCGGGCGCGTGGCGCGCAGCCGCTCGATGAGACCGGCCGAGATGCCGCTGCCCCATGCACGGCCAGTCCCTCGGACTTGTCCACCACCAGCAGGTGCTCGTCCTCGAAGAGGATGCGGATGTGACGTTCATCCAGCCTGGGGCCCCCACGGGCGGGCCCCGGTCGCAGTGCCGTCTGCGGCACGCTGGCCAGCGGCGGCACACGGACCCGCTCACCGGCGGCCACGCGCTGCTCGGCCTTGACCCGGCGCCCGTCGACGCGTACCTCGCCCTTGCGGATCATCCGGTAGATGCGCGTCTTGGGTACGCCACGCAGCATGGCCAGCAGGTAGTTGTCCAGGCGCTGGCCCTCGTGGCCCTCGTCCACCGTCAGCCACTGGATGGGTGTTGTTTTGCGCCATGGGCGCTTTTGTGTCGGCGTCTTTCATCCGGCTATAATCGCGGGCGGTTGTCGGTCATGCAGGCAGGGCGTCGCCAGCAGGCCATACCCTTGAAAAATTCGCCGGTTTTCGGCGACTTGTGCAGGGTCCGGTTTTCGGCGTCAGGACCCGCCTGCTGGCTTTCGTGCAGTCTGCAGTGTAAAGAAGGGCTGGATTTTTCCCGTGCCCGCCCGCACCCCTTCCGGGTGCGCCGGCGCCTGCACCCGCTCTTCCAGCTGCAGCCCCTGCACGCCGCGCGACAAGCCGCATGGGCCGCATCGTCTGGCCCGTGCCCGGCTTGCCCGGATGACGACCATTGGATTCAAAACGCGGCGTCGAAAGGTTCGGCGCGCGAGCACGATTCGACACGATGAGCCGCCAACGCTCGTCGGGACAAGAACAACGGAACCCAAAAGGCCCTTCACGTCACCCCATCCGGCCCGATGATCACGACAACCCCGCCCGCAGCCTCCCTGCCGGCTTTGCCGGCCGCCAGACGACCCGTCTGCGCGCTGCCGTGCCGTCGTGCGCGCCACCGACGTGCCTTGCGGCCTTCTCGCCGTCACTGTTTCGATGATGCCTGCCCTGCGCACGGCTCGGGGGTCGACCCATGCTCGCTGGTCCTGCACACCACGCCAGCGTGTGCATGGGTCATGGCATGAAACGCATGCTGTTCAACGCAACCCATTCGGAAGAACTGCGGGTTGCCATCGTCGATGGCCAGCGGCTGATCGACATTGACATCGAGTCCGCCGGACGCGAGAGTCGCAAGAGCAATATCTACAAAGGGGTCGTCACCCGTGTCGAGCCCTCGCTGGAAGCCTGCTTCGTCAACTACGGCGAAGACCGTCACGGCTTCCTGCCCTTCAAGGAAATCTCCCGATCCTACTTCCGTCAGGATGTCGAAGGCGGCAAGCCGCTGCGCATCCAGGACGTGATCAGCGAAGGCCAGGAACTCATCGTCCAGGTCGAGAAGGAAGAGCGCGGCAACAAGGGCGCCGCCCTGACCACGATGATCTCGCTGGCCGGCCGCTACGTGGTCCTCATGCCCAACAACCCGCGCGGCGGCGGCGTGTCGCGCCGCATCGAGGGCGAGGACCGGCAGGAACTGCGCGAGGCCATGGACAAGCTGCAGGTGCCCTCCGGCATGAGCCTCATCGCCCGCACTGCCGGCATCGGCCGCTCGGTCGAGGAGCTGCAGTGGGACCTGAACTACCTGCTGCAGCTGTGGCAGGCCATCGAATCGGCCGCCAAGTCGGCACCGGGCGCCTTCCTCATCTACCAGGAATCCAGCCTGGTCATCCGCGCCATCCGTGACTACTTCACGGCCGACATCGGCGAGGTGCTGATCGACACCGAGGACATCTACCAGCAGGCCACGCAGTTCATGAGCTACGTGATGCCCGACTACGTGGCACGCGTCAAGTACTACCGCGATGCCACCCCGCTGTTCTCGCGCTTCCAGATCGAACACCAGATCGAGACCGCCTACTCGCGCGTCGTGCCGCTGCCCTCGGGCGGCGCCATCGTCATCGACCACACCGAGGCGCTGGTGGCCATCGACGTGAACTCGGCCCGCGCCACCCGTGGCTCCGACATCGAGGAAACGGCCTTCCGCACCAACATGGAGGCGGCCGAGGAAGTGGCCCGCCAGATGCGACTGCGCGACCTGGGCGGCCTCATCGTCATCGACTTCATCGACATGGAGAGCAGCCGCAACCAGCGCGAGGTCGAGCAGTGCCTGAAAGAGGCGCTCAGCCTGGACCGCGCGCGCGTGCAGACCGGCAAGATCTCCCGCTTCGGCCTCATGGAGCTGTCGCGCCAGCGGCTGCGCCCGGCCCTCAATGAAGGCACTCACATCACCTGCCCGCGCTGCAATGGCACCGGCGTCATCCGCGACATCGAGTCCTCGGCCCTGCACGTGCTGCGCGTGCTGCAGGAAGAGGCCATGAAGGAGAACACCGCCGCCGTGCACGTGCAGGTGCCGGTGGAGGTCGCCACCTACCTGCTCAACGAGAAGCGCACCGAGATTGCCACGCTGGAAGCACGCCTCAAGGTCGAGATCGTACTGATCCCCAACAAGTCGATCGAGACCCCGCTCTACAGCCTGGAGCGCCTCAAGCACGACGACGAGCGTCTGCTGACCTACCGTGCCAGCTACGCCATGGCCGAGGCCAACGACGAGGAAAACACCTACCTCGCCAACAAGTTCAAAGCGGCCCGGCAGCCGCCAGGAGGCCGTGGTCAAGGGCATCACCCGCGACCAGCCGCCGGCACCGCCGCCCGCCCGCCCGGCTGCAGCGCCCGCTGCTTCCTCGACGCCTGCCGCGTCGTCCACTCACGGTGGCCTGCTTGATCGCATCCTGAACCTGTTCGGCTGGGGCGCCGCCCACGGTGCCGAGACCGCCGAAACAGCGGAGCGTCCGTCCGACGATGGTCGCAATCGCACCGCCCGCAACGCCGGCAACGGCACGGGTCGGAGTGAACGCGGCAACCGTCGCGGCGAGCGCAGCGACAGCGAAGGCCGCAACGGCCGGCGCAACGAGCGCAATGGCCGCGGCGAGCGCACGGAACGTGCTGAACGGACCGAACGTGCCGAGGCCTCCGACAACGGCAAGCGTGCCCGTGGCGAACGGAGCAACGGTCGCCAGCGCGACGAGGCCCGCGACACTCGTGAGCCGCGTGAGTCCCGCGAGGCCGTGACACCCGCGAAGCTCGCCAGAACGGCGAACGCGCCGAGCGCAATGGCCGCAATGAGCGTGCCGAGCGCCGGGAACCGGCCGAGCGCAACGAACGCACCAACCGCAACGAGCGGCCCGAAGGCGCCGAGGGCTACCGGCCAGGAGCGCAGCGAACGCCCGGCCCGCGGTGAACGCGGCGAGCGCCGCAACCGGGGCGAGCGTGCCGAGCGCAACGTGCGTGACGAATCTACCGAAGAGCGCGTCGAGACCACCCCGACGGAAGGCCAGGAGCGTCAGCGTCCGGAGCAGGGACGTCGTCGCCGTCAGGCCGACAATGCCGAGGGCGTTCAGACCGAGGCCTGGACACCCGCCGACCGAGGACCGCTGGTGAAGCCCCGGCGCCTGCACCGCGCGAGGTCGTGGCCGCCGCTCGGCCGAGTCCGCCAGCGACAGTCACGCTGCCGTGACGTCGGACGAACCCGCCACCGAAGCCGCCCCGGCCGAGGAAGCCGCGTCGACCCGCGCCCGCGCCAGCAGGCCAGCCGTCAGGAAGCCGCACCGTCGGCCGCCGCAAACGACGAGGAAGCCCCGGCTGCCGAGGAAGGCGAGCGTCGCCGTCGCCGTCGCAGCAACCGCCGCGACCGCTCCGAAGCCGATACTGGCCGTGACGGCGCAGCACCGGCCGAGACCAGCGCAGCCGAGGCCGCCCCGGCGGCTTCCGAAGGAACCGACGCAGCAGTGACGGCGCCTGCCGAAGGTCGTGAGCGTGCCGAGCCGCGCGAGCGTCGCGCCCCCCGGGCAGCTGCCGAGAAGGCGCCCGCTCAGGAGACCGACAGCAGCGCCACGCCTCGCAGCCAGGAGGACGCCCGTGCCGAGAAGGCCGCTCATGCCGATCGCGTCGTGAAGGCCGAGAGCGCCGAACAGGCCGACAAGCCTGCCGAAGCGCCAGCACGTCGCCGTGGCAACACGGACGAAGCCGCCCAGGCACCGTCGCCCCGCCCGCAGGCAGCACCTGCCCAGCCCGTCCCCACCCGGGCACTGGAGGAAGTGGTACAGTCGGCAGGACTGGGAATGGGTGCGAGACCAGCGCGCAGCCCCGCAGGCCGAGCCTGTCGTGACCGCGCCTGCTGCTCCCCGGCCGCGCCGGCAGCGCAAACCGCGCACACCGGTCGCCGCTGAACCGCTGCAACAGGTGGAAACCCAGGCCGGCAAAACCGTCGGACGAGCGGTAATCACCTCGCCGGCCCGGCAGGCATTGCCTGTCGGGCCGGTTCACTCTTCTTCCTTCATGGCAGAACGAGGTCATACCCATTGCCGACCAGCGCAGTCGCGGTATCCTGCCGATGCAGCCGCTCCGCCCTCAGGACGGCCCATCGGCGCTGCCCATGTCTCCGGATGGCGCCCTCGCTTGACGCCCGTGGCCGCCCCCTGCACGACCTGCGCATCTCGGTCACCGATCGCTGCAACTTCCGCTGCTCGTACTGCATGCCGCGCGAGGTCTTTGGCAAGGATCATGAATTCCTCTCGCACGGCTCATTGCTCAGCTTCGAGGAGATCACCCGCGTCGCCGGACTGATGGTCGGTCTGGGCGTGAAGAAGATCCGCCTGACCGGTGGTGAGCCACTGCTGCGGCGCGACCTGGAAACGCTGATCGCCCAGCTCAGCTGCCTGCGCCAGCCCAACGGCGAGCCCATCGAACAGACCCTGACCACCAACGGCTCGTTGCTGGCCAAAAAGCGCAGTCACTGCGCGAGGCCGGACTCGATCGCGTCACGGTCAGCCTGGACGGCCTGGACGATGCGCTGTTTCGCAAGCTCAACGACGCCAACTTCCCGGTTTCCCGCGTGCTGGCCGGCATCGAGGCCGCTGCCCAGGCTGGTTTCTCCGGCATCAAGGTCAACATGGTGGTGCGCCGTGGCCTGAACGACGGCGAGATCCTGCCCATGGTCGAGCATTTCCGCGGCACCGGACACATCCTGCGCTTCATCGAATACATGGACGTGGGTGCCAGCAACGGCTGGCGCATGGAAGAAGTGCTGCCCAGCCGTGACATCATCGCGCGCATCCACGCCGTGCATCCGCTGGCCCCTGTCGATCCGAACTATCCCGGCGAGGTGGCCCAACGCTGGCGTTACCTCGACGGCGCCGGCGAGATCGGTGTCATTTCCTCCGTCACCCAGCCTTTCTGCGGCGACTGCTCGCGTCTGCGGCTGACCACCGAAGGCCAGCTCTTCACCTGCCTGTTCGGCCACCAGGGCCATGACCTGCGGGGCCTGCTGCGCCGTCAGCTGCCCGATGAGGACATCCGTACCGCGCTGATGAACCTGTGGCAGGGACGTGACGACCGCTATTCCGAGCTGCGCAGCAGCCAGAAATCCGCCAGTCCAACCCCGAACGGCAAAAGGCGGGTGGAAATGAGCTACATCGGTGGCTGAAGATCCCATCACCGGCCTGGTGCTGGCCGGTGGAGCAGCCAGCGCCTGCAGGCTGCCCACCCCAGCGCCGACAAAGGGACTGCTGCCCTTGGCGGGCAGGCCGCTGATTGCCTGGGCCATCGACAACCCTGGCCCCTGCAGTGCAGAGCCTCGTCATCAGCGCCAACCGCCACCTGGACGACTACCGCCAGCTGGGCCGCATCCGGTCCTGCCCGATCGGCTGCCCGACATGCCCGGCCCCTGGCGAGTCATCCACGCAACCTGTCCGTCTGCCCCACCCAGTGGCTGGCCGTGGCCGCCTGCTGACAGCCCTTTCCTGCCCCGACTGGGTTGCCCGGCTGCAGCACGCCCTGACGGGCAGCAGCGCTCCCATCGCCTACGCCCGACCCTGAGCAGCCCCATCCGCTGGTGGCCGTGCTGCATCGCCGCCTGCTGCCCTCACTGGATGCCTTCCTGAAAGCCGGCAACCACCGGGTGCGACAGTGGTATGGCCAGCACGGCGCTCAGGCGGCTACCCTGTCCCGATCCGCAGTCGCTTCCAGAACCTCAACACCGGAGGAATGGCAGGCTGCCGAAAGCCGCCTGCGCCCGCCTGCCGGTCCGCATCCTTCCTCCCTGAAAGAAACCACCCGGCCCCTGGCCGGCTGGCGCCCTCTGCCTGCCCATCCCGCCGGAGACCCGTTCATGAGCACCTCGACCGACTGGCCCTCCCTCGCTTCCCTGCTGGCCCGCCTGCCGGACTTCGACCCGGACGCCGTCCCCGTGGCCCAGGCCCGCGAGCTGCTGGCGGACTGGGTGGCACCGCGTGTCAGGCGCGTTCGATGCCGGTTCAGGCGGCGGCCCTCGGCCGGGTGCTGGCCCGCGATGTCGTCGCCCGCCTGGATCTCCCCCTTACGACAATGCGGCCATGGACGGCTACGCCCTGCGTCATGCCGATCTGAACTCCGAGGGTGACACCACGCTGCCTGTGGGCGGCCGCACGCTGGCCGGCGATCTCCCGGCCACTCTGCCCCCCGGACAGGCATGGCGCATCATGACCGGTGCCCCCATGCCCGTCGGCGCCGATACCGTGGTGATGCAGGAACACGTCCGTCGCCGTGCCAATGACGCAGCACCGCAGGGTGCAGGCAGCCAGCGCGATGATGGCGCTTGCCCGCCGGAAACGATCACCCTCCCGGCCGGCCAGAAACCCGGCCAAAATGTGCGCCGCCGGGGTGAGGACATCCGCACAGGCGAGACCGCCCTCCCTGCCGGTCGGATCCTCTCGCCCATGGACCTGGGCGTGGCCGCCTCGCAGGGCATCGTCGACCTGCCCGTGTTCGGCCCGCTGAAAGTGGGCGTCTTCTCGACCGGCAACGAACTGGTCCAGGGAGGGCAGCCGCTGGCCGCTGGCCAGATCCATGACAGCAACCGTCCGACCCTGCTGGCGCTGGCACGCAGCCGGGGATTCGAGGCCATCGACCTGGGCTGGCTACCTGATGATTCGGCCATCCTGACGAAGGCCCTGGCCTCCAGCATCGATCAGGTCGATGTGCTGCTGACCACCGGCGGTGCCGCCGGGGGAGATGCCGATCTGCTCTGGCATGTGCTGTCACAGCCCATGCACCATCAGGGCATGTCGCTACCCACTGAAGCCCACGCCTGGAAACTGAAGCTGCGTCCGGGACGCCCCCTAGTCATCGGCCGCATCGGCCAGACACCGGTCTTCGGCCTGCCCGGCAACCCGGTGGCAGCGCTGCTCAGCTTCCTGTTCGTCATCGACGCCGCCCTCCAGAAAATGGCGGGCAACACCGATCCACGCCCGCTGCCGCGCATCCGCGCCCGCGCCGGGGCCGCCATCCGCAAGCGCCCGGGCCGGCAGGAACTGCTGCGCGTGACGCTCTGCTACCATGAATCGGACGACCTGCCGGTGGCCCTGCCCGCCGGCAGCCAGAGATTCCGCCCAGCTGCGCTCGGTCGCAGAGGCCGACGGCATCGCCGTGCTGCCCGAAGACCAGGGCCCGGTGGCCGAAGGCGACCGGCTGGACGTGGTGCCGCTGCGCGGCCTGCTGTAACCCGCGCCCCCATCCGCAGACCGTCTCCGACCAGCGCATTCGATCAGCCAGGGCCGGCGAACACCGCCTTTTCATCAGGATCCGCACCGCATGAACGCCACTCCCCATGTCCACCGCCTACTGCTGGCTGCTGCCCTGGCGCTGTCGGCCGGCAGCGTGCAGGCCGCCCAGACCACCGGCAGCCAGCCCATCGAGAAGGCTGACCCGGCCGCCGTCCAGCCGGATACCGACGTGCCGCCCCCGCAGCCCATCAGCGACGAGGTGATCGGCCAGGAATACGACGCTTACCGGCAGAGCGTGAAGGGCCAGAAGATGTACACCGTCAGCTACATCCTGCTGAGCGACGAAACGGAAGCCCGCCAGTGGATCGCCCGCCTCCGAAGCGGCGCCTCCTTCGGAAGGCGGCCCGGGAGCACTCCAAGCACCCGCTCAGCGCGCCAAGGAAGGCGGCAAGCTGGGCACCTTCGCCACTTGCCGCTGGGCCAGGACACCGTCCAGATGCTGGACACCCTCAAGCCCGGGCAGATCACGCCAAACCCGTCAAGGCCAGCGCCGGCTGGAGCATCTATCGTCTGGATGCCGTCAAGCCCCTGGAGCCGATCAGCTACGCACAATACAAAGAACAGCTGCTGTCGGCCTCCTTCAAGCCCGAATGCCCGTGGGTCCCCCCTGTGACGGTGGGCGTGCCGCGTGAACCCTGAGCCACACGGCATGGACCTGATCACCCCGAAGAGCCCCGACCTGCCCAAACAAGGATTCGCGTGAACAGCAGGACGGAAACGATGGACCCTGGCCACGACAGCCACCGGATGGGCCTGGTGGCCGCCACCGCCATGTCGGTCACGATCGTCGTGGGCGCAGGCCTGCTGACGCTGCCCGGACTCAGCTACGCCCAGGCCGGGCGCCTGGGGCACCTGCCCTGGCTGCTGATGTCCGTCCTGATGCTGCCGCTGCTGGCCGTGTTCGCCTTCTTTGCGCGGCGACACCCGTCCGCCGGTGGCGTGGTCGGCTATATCCGCCTCAGCCTCGGGCCCCAGCTGGGTGCCGCCAGCGAAGCCATCGTCAACGGCACCTTCTCGCTGGGACTGCCCGCCGTCGCCCTGATCGGCGCCACCTACCTGCAGCAGACACTGCCGGATCTGCCCGTGGCCGCCACCGCCATCGGCATGGTCACCATCGGGCTGCTCTTCGGCATGTTCGGCCTCCGAGTATCCGGAGCCGTCCAGACCGCCATCGCGACACTGATCGTTCTGGGCCTGCTGGGGCTCTGCGCCGGCTACTGGCTTCATGCCCCCTCGGACACCGCTCCCAGCACGTCCCTCCTGACAGGCAGCGACATGCTGCCCATGCTGTCCGCCAATGCGCTGCTCGGCGTCCTGTCGGCGCTGCCCCTCGTGCTCTTTGCCTACACGGGCTGGGAAATCACCGCCTTCCTGGCCGAGGACATGCAGGATCCCGCCCGCAACCTGCCGCGTTCGATCTGGGCCAGCTTCGTCATCGTCACCCTGCTGTACGTCTTCGTCGCCTGGACGGTGGCCAGCGCTGCCACCGCCGATGAAGGCTGGCGATTCGCCCCCATCGCCCGGCTGGCCGACAGCTGGCTGGGCGTTGCCGGGCTCCAGCTGACCGGGATCATCGCCACGCTGCTGATTCTGGCCAACGTCACCGGCGCCTTCCTGTCCACCTCCCGCGCCCTGTTCTCGGCCGGGCGCGATGGCCTGCTGCCCCAAGCCCTGGCCCACGTGGATCAGCGGGGACTGCCCGTGCGCGCCATGCTGACAGGGTGGTTACTGTACGTGGTCGTCATTCTCGTCACGCAGACTTCCGGCCTGGGCGTCGAGACGCTGCTGCAGATGGCCGGCCAGAACTTCTTCGTGCTGTATCTGCTGGCGGCCGTGGGCTACACCCGCCTGCAGCAACGCACCGGCCCCCGTCTTCTGGGCCTCGTCGCCATCCTGCTGGTGCTGGCCATGATGAGCCTGTTCAGCCTGCCCGGCGTTCTCTACTGCGGCGCGCTGGCCCTGCTGGGCCTCTGGAGCGCCCGCAGAACGCCCCGTGATGCTGTCTCCGGTTGAAACGGATCATCCCACCAAAAACGGATCATCCCACCTGAAGCACGCCCGGCCTACAGCTCCACCGGCGGCGCGTGCCGCAGCGCCTCATCGATCGTCGTGAGCCCGGCCGCCACCGCGGCGGCACCCGCCATCCGCAGGGGACGCATGCCATGCTTGATGGCCGCCAGCCGCAGCTTGCGCAGCTCCGGCCGCTCGGTGATGTACTGGCGGATGCTCTCGTTGTTGGCCAGGATCTCGTAGAGACCGGTCCGCCCGCGAAAGCCTCCCATCCGGCAGGATGGACATCCCACCGGCCGGTAGATGGAGGCCGGCTTGGGCACGTTTCGGAAGGGCTTCACGAAGTCTGCCCACATCTCGTCCGTCACCGAATCATCGGGCTGCTTGCACTCCGGACACAACGTGCGCGCCAGCCGCTGCGCCATCACCCCGATGAGCGTCGACTGCAGCAGATACGCCGGCACCCCCAGATCCAGCAGTCGCGTGATGGCGCTGGGAGCATCGTTGGTATGCAGCGTGGAGATCACCAGGTGCCCCGTCAGTGCAGCCTGCACCGCCATCTCGGCCGTTTCCAGATCCCGGATCTCGCCCACCATGATGATGTCCGGGTCCTGACGCATCAGCGCCCGGATGCCGTCGGCAAAGCCCAGATCAATGGCCGGCTGCACCTGCATCTGGTTGAAGCTGTTCTCCACCATCTCGATCGGATCCTCGATGGTAGAGACGTTCACCGCCTCGTGGCCAGCGCCCGCAGCGTCGCATAGAGCGTGGTCGTCTTGCCCGAGCCGGTCGGCCCGTCACACAGCACGATGCCGTTGGGCCGTCCGTCATGTCCTGCCAGCGCGCCAGATCCTCGCCCTGCAGCCCCAGCTGCGCAAAGTTGCGTGACAGCACCTCCGGGTCGAAGACCCACATCACCAACTTCTCGCCGAGGTATTGGGCAGCGTGGACAGCCGCAGCTCGATCTCGTGGCCGTCACCGCGCGCGTCTTGATGCGCCCGTCCTGTGGCCGGCGCTTTTCCACCACGTCCATCCGGCCCAGCAGCTTGATGCGGCTGGTCATCGCCGACATCACCCCGGCGGCACCTGGTAGACGTTGTTCAGCAGGCCATCGATGCGAAAGCGCACCACCCCAGATCACGCCGGGGCTCCAGATGGATGTCGCTGGCCCGCTGCTCGAACGCATACTGCCACAGCCAGATCCACCACCGTGACGATATGCTGGTCGTTGGCATCGAAATGCCGGCCGTTGCGGCCCAGCTCCACCAACTGCTCGAAATTGTTCTGGACCGCTGTCTGGCCGTTGCGCTGCGCACTGCGGATCGTCCCCGCCAGATCGAAGAACTCCGCCAGATAGCGCTGTAGCTCCAGCGGACTGGCCAGCACCGGCATCACCCGCCGGCGCAGCGTGTGCGACAGCTCTGCCACCCATTCCGCCGTCAGATAGGGCTCGGCCGTGGCGATCGTCACCGAATCCGGCGTGACCTCCAGCGGCAGGATGCGATAGCGATTGGCATAGGCCTTGCTCATCACCTCGCCGATGCGCGAGAAATCCACCTTCAGCGGATCGATGCGCACATGCCGCCAGCCGATCTGCCCCGCCAGCCACTGACACAGCCAGTCCACGTCCAGCATCGAATGCGGTGGGTTCAGCCCCTTCAGCTTGCGCTCGGCAATCATCACCAGCGGATGCCGGTCAGCCGACGACAGCAAGGCGTCACGCGACAGTGTTTGGCGCGTTTCCTCGCTGATCTCGCCCTGCTCGGCCAGCAGCGCCAGCAGCCGGTCGATCATCAGCCGCCGGCCGGGCTCACCCGGCATCAGCCGCGTGCCCGCCGCCTGCGCACGCCCCTCCGGCGCCCGCACCTCCATCCCGGCCTCTACCATGCGCACCACCCCATCGTGTCCATGGTTCCCGATTAGACCCCCTCGGCGCCTTCGTCACCGCGTGCCCAAGACAGAAGGACAGCACAGACCGGTGCAAGGTCAGACACCCCGACCAGGAGAAACATCAAAACGCCGCCGGGACGCCCGGAGCGCATGGGAGCCGGACAGCCGGGGCGACGGTAGGCATGTGCGGCCGTCATCGCCCACCCGGGGTCTTCACGGCCCCCGGAACTCCAGCCACTTCAGTGCATTCATCGCCTGATAGGCATCGCGCACATGCCGCATGGCCGTCCTTGCACGCGGGCTCACCGGCACCTCGACGACACGCTGTCCGTCCACGAAACGCAGCACAACCTTGCGCGCCTGCAGCAACCGGTCCAGCCGCTCCAGTCCATCATAGTCGTCCAGCGCATTGTCCGACCACCACAGCCCGTCCAGATCCTCGCGGGCATGCAGATAGAAACCAAGATCCTTGCCATCGGCCAGGACGCTCACCTTCACGTCCCGTGCCGCCCCCTTTCGGGGCGCTACCTTCTGACGACGATGGACCTGCAGCCCCAGATGAAGGCCTTCCTGCGATTCGTCCCGGGCATGGCGCCCATCCCGGATGACCAGAAAGATGGGTTCCTGCTCCCGCCCGGGCGGCGTGCTTCGGTCCTGGTACCAGACAATGCCACCACCCGGTCCTTCTGGCTGACCAGAAAGCGCAGGGCCGCATCCCGTTTTGCGATCTGTGCAGCCATCTTCTCTTGCCACACGCCGCGCTTTCGCTCCTCTTCCTTCATCTTCGCCAGCGAGTCCCGGATCAGCGCGTCTGTCTGGCCGTCCTCGGCCCGGTATTGCATCCATTGCTTGCGCAGACGCTGCGCTTCCTTCATGCGTTCCTGGGCGACCTTCTCCAGCCGGAGAATCTCCGGATCATTCAGCACCTTCAGACCCTGGATGACCTGGACAGCCCCCGCGGTGTCGCCCAGCGCCAGCTGGTTGTCGATCCCCTGAAGAATTTCCTCCCGCTGTGCCGCCACATGCCAGCGCAGCTCGGACAGCGCCTTCTGGTGCTCCACCACCACCTCGTACCCGGCCAGCTCCGGCGTCGGCACCGGCGGCACGAAATACCCCATGCCGAAGGGATACAGCAGCAGGTTCACCGCCAGGAAAATCCCACCGAACAGGATGAGCAAGGGGATGCCCAAGACAGCACCCGCAACCCCGGGCGAAACGGCCACCAGAATGAGAAACAGCATCTCGCACGCTCCTAATGGGCCATGCCGATGCCCACGGCACCGGCATTCGCCAGTCGCAACTCCTCTTCGTAGCTGGACAGGGGCGGCCTCGTAGAGCGTCAGCATTCGACGCAGGGAATTCCTTTCCTGAGCGCTGATCTCACGCTCGATCATGCCCTTCTGGCCACCGATCCGCAGCTTGCTCCTGCTCCGGTCGATGATGTCCAGCACCAGCTTGGCCTCACGCTTGCCCACCGGTTTGGCCCACCACACCACGTTGCCCTGCTCTCCGGACTCGGCCCCGATGCCGGCCGGCACCTCCTCCGTCCGGATGATCTCGACCTCGAAACTGCGGATGGGCAGGGCATTCGGCCCGTCATACTGCACACGCAGCATCAACACGGGCTTCTGCCCGTCCTGCATGCCCAGCAGCAGGAAGAACCCGGTTCCCGTACTGCATCGCACGCCTTCGCTGTCGTGATACCAGGTCATGGCCCCCTGTGTCGGTCCCACACACGGCCAGCGCTTCAAGCCCTTGAGCTGCTCGCGTATCCGGGCCTTTCCCTTCACGACGGCTGTGGCCATATCCGCACGTGCCAGGGAAACGGCATCCTCCGCGGGCGGCTTCCTGTCATTGCGCCCCGCCATCCCGGGCGTCGTGCCTGCACGACCGGCTTCGCCCTCGCCCTGGTTGGCAACGGCCGTGCCAGTACCGGCCACCGTCACGTTGGCACTCACGACCTGCTGCAGATTCTCCGCCGCCTTCTGCCGATAGCGCTGGACCTCACTGTCATTCAGGCTCTCGAACAGCCCGGCCCGCTCATGCAGTTCCTGGTAGCGGCCCTTCTCCTCCAGATACGCCAGGTCCTCCAGCACCGCCTTGCGGTTCGTGGAAAACCACGCCACCAGCCGTTCATGCGCCTTCGCCATGCGGTTTTCGGCCTGCCGCAGCGCCCGTTCCCGTGCGGCCATCGCCTCGTACCGTTCGATCAGCTGCTGCTTTCGGCGGATACCCCTTCCGGCGCTGACGGTGGGGCTGAAGACTGTGCCGCCGATGTCGAGGGCTGTGGATGGGGCTGCGGACGCCGGAGCTGCTACGGATGGGCCGGATGCCCCTTGGTCCATCCCCTCGGGGGACGCCTCACGCGTCTCCTCATGACGGGTCAGGCTGCCGGCGTGAGCAGACGCCGGCGCTCCTGCCATGGACTCATGGTGTTGCACCGCGGCGGGCGTTGCACCGGGTGTTTCAGGTACCGTCGCGGGTGATTCCGGCACGGTCGTAGATGCCGATGGCACCGTCGCGTGTGCTGGCACCACCTTCTCCGTGCTTTCGCTCCGGGAATCGGTCGTCGCAGGCGGTTCATCATCCTGGCTGAGCCACAGCGCCACCGCGATGATGGCCACGAAGACCAACAGTCCGCTGACCACCAGCAACAGAAAGTCCCACACCTTCTTCATGCTCTACCCCTGCCTGCCCAAGGCGCCCCCACCTGCGGCCATCACCTTCATTCATGGGGCCCGATGCATCAGCCTTGCGTCCGACACCCGCTTCCATGGGAAAGACATGGGCAGCCACGCATCGACCTTAGCAAGCACGTCGCGCCGTCATCTTCCGCAAGCAGACAGACGGACGGCAGGGCCGAACGGGGCGCCCCCCTATCGAAGTCGTCCTCCAGCAGGTAAACACCTACCGACGAAACCGCCTTCCATCTGGCGCCAGTCCTGAACGAGGCTGTCCTGCGCAAACAGAGGCCTCCTCACAAGCCCCAGCAAACAAAAAGCGCCTCACAAGGAGGCGCTTTTCATCGGGGAAGCGATCACTTCTTCTTCTTGGGTGCCACCATCATCACCATCTGGCGGCCTTCCAGGCGGGGCATCGATTCGACCTGGGCGATTTCCTCGATGTCGTTGCGCACCCGTTCCAGCAGGCGAATGCCGAACTCCTGGTGGGCCATCTCGCGGCCGCGGAAGCGCAGGGTGATCTTCACCTTGTCGCCGTCCTGCAGGAAGCTGATCATGTTGCGCAGCTTGATGTTGTAGTCGCCGTCGTCCGTCTGCGGGCGGAACTTCACTTCCTTGATCTGGACGACCTTCTGGCGGGCCTTGGCTCGGCAGCACGCTTCTGTTCCTGGTAGCGGAACTTGCCGTAGTCCATCAGCCGGCAGACCGGCGGGGGTGGCGTTGGGCGCGATCTCGACCAGGTCGACATCGGCCTCTTCGGCCATGCGGCGTGCTTCGCAGCCGGAAGACGCAGCTGCTCGTTCTCTTTTGCCCAGCAGGCGAACCTCGGGGGCGTGGATTTCACCGTTGATGCGGTGGTTGCGTTCGGTAGCGATGCTGATTATCTCCGAATAGAACTGGACGAAAGCCGGCAGCAGGCTGCCGGCTAAGGGCGATGAGAAAAGACCTCAGTTCGCCTTCTCTGCCACCTGCTGCGCCAGCAAACCTGGCGAAAACCTTCGAAAACTCATGCTGCCCAGATCCTCGCCCCACGGGCGCGGACGGCCAGCGTGCCTGCCTGCCGATCCTTCTCGCCGACCACGACGAGATAGGGGATCTTCTGCAGGCTGTGCTCCCGGATTTTATAGCCGATCTTGTCGCCCCGCAAATCCGAGATAACCCTAAATCCTTGTTTTATCAGCCGTTGCGGATGTCCTCAGCATAGTCGGCGGCCGTGGTCGGTGACGGTGAGCACCGACACCTGCACCGGCGCCAGCCAGGTGGGCATGGCCCCGGCATGGTTCTCGATCAGGATGCCGATGAAACGCTCCATCAGGCCGACGATGGCGCGGTGCAGCATGATGGGACGACGACGGCTGTTGTCCTCGGCCACGTACTCGGCGTCCAGGCGCTCGGGCATCATCGGGTCATACTGGATGGTGCCCACCTGCCAGGCGCGACCGATGGAGTCCTTCAGGTGGTACTCGATCTTCGGACCGTAGAAGGCGCCCTCGCCAGGCAGTTCCTCCCAGGCCACGTCGCAGGCGGAAAGCGCCGCACGCAGGGCGTTCTCGGCGCGGTCCCAGGCCTCGTCGGTTCCCAGGCGCTGCGACGGGCGAAGCGCCAGCTTGACCGACACGTTCTCGAAGCCGAAGTCGCGATAGACCGCCATGGCCTGACGGTGGAAGGCCGTCACCTCGGCCTCGACCTGCTCTTCGGTACAGAAGATGTGGCCGTCATCCTGCGTGAAGCCCCGCACCCGCATGATGCCGTGCAACGCACCGGAAGGCTCGTTGCGGTGGCATGAACCGAACTCGGCATAGCGCAGCGGCAGGTCGCGGTAGCTGCGCAGCGACGCATTGAAGAGCTGCACGTGGCCCGGGCAGTTCATCGGCTTGACCGCGTACTCGCGCTTTTCCGACTCGGAGAAGAACATGTTCTCCTTGTAGTTGTCCCAGTGGCCGGAACGCTTCCACAGGTCCACGTCCAGGATCTGCGGGCAGCGCACTTCCTGATAGCCGTTCTGCTGGTACTTCTCGCGGATGTACTGCTCGATGCGCTGCCAGATGGTCCAGCCACGCGGATGCCAGAACACCATGCCCGGGGCCTCGGCCTGGGTATGGAACAGATCCAGATCCTTGCCCAGCTTGCGGTGGTCGCGCTTCTCGGCCTCTTCCAGCATGTGCAGGTAGGCGTCCTGGTCTTCCTTGCGGGCCCAGGCCGTGCCGTAGATGCGCTGCAGCATCTCGTTGTTGGCGTCGCCGCGCCAGTAGGCACCCGCCACCTTCATCAGCTTGAAGACCTTCAGCTTGCCGGTGGACGGCACGTGCGGTCCGCGGCACAGGTCCACGAAGCGCCCTTCGCGGTAGAAGGTGATGCCTTCCTCGGCCGGAATGGACGCAATGATCTCGGCCTTGTACTTCTCGCCGATGGACTCGAAGTACTTGACGGCCTCCTGCCGGTCCCATTCCTCGCGCACCACGGTCTCGTCCAGCTTGGCCAGCTCGTGCATGCGCTTTTCAATGGCTGCCAGATCCTCGGGCGTGAACGGGCGCTTGTACGCAAAGTCGTAGTAGAAGCCGTTCTCGATGACCGGGCCGATGGTGACCTGTGCCTCGGGGAACAGATCCTGCACGGCGTAGGCCATCAGGTGTGCCGTGGAGTGCCGGATGATGTCCAGGCCTTCCGGGTCCTTGTCGGTGACGATGGCCACCTCGGCGTCCTCGCTGACGGTGCGGGACAGATCGACCAGTTTTCCGTTGACGCGACCGGCAAGAGCGGCCTTGGCGAGTCCGGGACCAATGGCGGCGGCAATTTGCGCCACCGTGACAGCATCATCGAAACGGCGCTGCGAGCCGTCCGGCAGGGTAATGATGGGCACGACGAAATGAGGGTAGAGGTTTTCTGAAAACGCAGAAAGGCGATTGAAGCAAGCTTTCGATCATATCACACCCACGCCACACTGCACAATTTGTACCAGACAGGCAACACGCACATTATCAATATCTGTTGCCCATGTCTGCCCGTTTTCGCTGCAAAATAGATATGTTCACTGGAGACATTCAGACATGAGCACAGATTTCCGTATCCCGTCGTCCATCCGCACGGATTATCTGTTCATGATCGAACAGGCCATCAAGGCCCCTTCCGGACACAATACCCAGCCCTGGAAATTCAGGCTGTTTTCAGACCATATCGACATCCTGCCCGATTTTTCCAGGGCACTTCCCGTTATCGATTCCGAGCACAGGGAATTATTCGTGAGTCTAGGGGTGTGCAGCAGAAAACCTGTGCATCGCGGCCACCCACAAAGGCTGGCTGGGCAAGGTTTCCACCTCCTCCGACGGCATCATTCATGTCGGGCTCAGCCGGCAGGAAGATATTGAAGCGCCCCATTTTGAGCAGATTGCGCGGCGGCAAACCAACCGGCGCTGCTATGACGGCAGCATGATTCCCGACAATGCCCTCGCCCTGCTGAGAAAGACCCCTGTCGAACCCGGCATTGGCATTCACCTTTTCAGAAAGGAACGCAGGCCTTCGATGACATTGCAGCACTGGTATACGAAGGCAACAGGCGACAGATGGAAAACCCTGCATTCAAGGCCGAGTTGCGACAGTGGATGCGCTATAACAGAAAGCACCAGGACGAAACCGCCGACGGCCTGAGTTATGCCGTTTTCGGTGCACCGAACCTGCCCCGCTTCATGGCCGAGTTCATCATTTCCCACAGCCTGGATGCGGCAAAGCAGAACAGGACCGACCATCGGAACATCGCCTCCGCCTCCCATTTTGCGCTGTTCACCACACGCGACAACCGCCTGGAACACTGGGTGGCGCTGGGCAGAACGCTGCAGCGATTCCTGCTGACTGCCACGGCGGCAGGCATCGCCCACGCCTATGCCAATCAGCCCAACGAGAACCCTGAGCTGGCAGAGCGCCTGGCGCAAACCCTGGGCCCACTCAATGGGGTATCCGCCATCCCTCATCCGCCTGGGGTACATGACATCGGCACCGCTTTACGCCGGGGCATTGAGGGCTAATCGTCAACGAGGGCTGAGCGGCATTCGGGATAACCAGATTCCCCTTTCCCTGCGCCACGGCTGTTCCCTATAATCGTCCGTTCCTGGGGGAGTCCTACCCGATGGCGCGTAAACCTGCGTGCCTGCCATCCAGGACTGAAGTCGACCACCGGCCGAGACCCATAGAACTGATCCGGATCCATGCCGGCGAAGGGGAAGGAATCCGCGCGCGAACTTTTGCCTCGGCTCACGGGCGTGCCAGTGCTGCCGCCGAGAGGACGCGGCGGGCATCATCCTCCTGCGGCGCCCGCGGGCTGGCCTCAAGCCAGGTTGGTGCCGTCCTCCCCGTCGATGCAGCCGCAATACGCTCACGACATCCCTCTGGGAGACCATGTTCCTCCATCGGCTTTCGGGCAGTAGCCATCTTCTGGCTGGTTGTCTGACTTCGCGGCGGGCGGCATTTCTCCCCACCGCCGCAGCGCTTCAGCGCGAGAGCCCTCGAGGAACTTCGTGGTGGCGCAACACAGAGACTATCGCCACCTTCGCCACGCTGCTGGCCTCAGCCCTGGGCGCGTGGATCCTGTTCTCACCCCACGAAGCAGCCACCTGGGGCGGCATCCCGGCCGTGGTCGGCTATGCGCTGGGCTCGATGTCCCCGCTGGTGGCCATGCTGCTGCTGGGCCGTCGCATGCGACAGCTCGCCACAGCCACACGCGGCGAGTTCACTGACCCCTTATGGCGCGCATGCACTCACCCTGGCGTCATGGTATTTCGTGTTCATCGAGCTGACGGCCGAAATCACCGCCATCTCGTGCTGATGACGCTGCTGGCCCCGGTACCAATGGGCCTGACGGCCACCGTCGTGATGGGCACGGTGCTGCTCTACACGGCCGTGGGCGGCCTGCGCGCCTCCATCTTCACCGACAAGGTGCAGATCCTGATCATCGTGCCGATGCTGCTGGCGCTGGTCGCCATCGGCTGGCATGTGGCGGGTGGCGCCAGCGGCGTGACGGCCCGCCTGGCCGAGAAGGCGCCGACCCTGCTGGACTTCGGCGATGCCGGCGGCCTGAAGGCGGGCGCCACCTTCTTCGTGGCCATCCTGCTGACCGGCATCTTCCACCAGGGCAACTGGCAGCGCATCTATGCCGCACGCAGCATTCAGGACATGCAGCGCGGCTTTCTGCTGGGCGGACTGGTGGTGGTGCCGTTCATCCTGCTGATGGGGCTGTTCGGACTGGCCTGGGTGGCCATGGAGCCGGGCGGCGAGGCCTCGGTGGCGCTCTTTGCCCTGGTGATGCCCAACCTGCCGGCCTGGGTGGCCCTGGCCTTCATCCCGCTGGGACTGGCCCTGGTGATGAGCAGCGCCGACACGGCCATTAGCGCCATCACCAGCATCAGTGCCGTGGATAGCGCCCGGCTGCTGCCCCAGGCGCGCCCTGCCCGCCTGTTGCGGCTGGCCCGCATCCTGGTGCTGGTGCTGGCCATCCCGGTGGTCGTCAATGGCGCGCAGGCTCAGCGTGCTGTACCTGTTCCTGCTGGCCGACCTGCTGTGTGCGGCCGCTGCCTTCACGGTGTTCCTGGGCCTCTACAGCCGCCGGCATGATGGCGTGGATGCCCTGGTGGCCACGCTGGCCGGACTGGCTGCAGGCCTGTGGATGTTCCCGCGCCTGGGCAGCTGCTGGACACGCTCCTGGAATCGTTCCTGCTGGCCGCCTGCGTGCCGGTGGTCGTGACGGGCCTGATGCGACTGCTGCGCCGCCGGCGCCACGCCTTCGCGCTGGAAACGCTGGATGACGGCGTCCGACGCTTCGACCGCGAGGACGCCCAGCCTGCCGGTGGCGACAAGGCGCCCCTGCCGGCCCAGGCGTGACTCTGGCGTGATTCGGACGTGACCCGGGCCTGCACTCGAGGCCTGGGTCGCCTGCCGCTGACCGCAGCACCTCGTACACAGCACCACCGGTGGCCACCAGAGACATTCAGGCTGGACACCAGAGCCCATCATCGGATGGAAACCAGCGCATCGCACTCGCTCCCTCACCAGACGGCGCAGACCTTGTCCTCGGCCCCCATCACGATGGCTACCGGCCCCGCAAAATCGATGCGGTACAGATCGGCATCGGCCTCGTCAGCCAGGCCGTAGACCCGAAAAGCCTGCGTCCTGCAGCCGCTCCACCGTGCGCACCAGGTTCGTCACCAGAATGCTCGGGGCACCGACTCACCCGCACCGCTGGCCGTGTGCATCGCCACATCGGTCAACGGCGCCGCGTGATCCCTTCGGCGCAATCACGGCATCCCACCCCGGCACCGTCGGCACTGCGCAGACAGGCCCCCAGATTGCGCGGGTCGGTCACGCCGTCCAGCAGCAGTAGGAACGGCGGCCGCTCGCGCCCGTCCAGATCCGACAGCAGCGTGGGCAGATCGGTGCTGATGGTCTGCGTCTCCACCTGGGCCACCACGCCCTGGTGACGCCTCCGCCATCCCGGGTCCACGCCCGCAGCTCCACGCGCGTCACCTGCGCGCCCTGCATGACGCCAGCTTCAGCGAATCGCGCACCGATTGTCGTCACGGTGCCGGTCGACATAAAGCGACTTGAAACTGGCCGGCGCCTGGCGCAGACGCGCCATCACCGCATGAAAGCCGTAGAGCAGCATGATGGGACTGGAACAGAAAGGAATGAGATTGCCCGGGATGGTACATCCATGCCCGGGCACCACTGGCATGAGCCACCGCCATGGCGGACCGACGACCGCTCCAGCCACGCCGCGCGAAGCGGGTCTCCTGTACGGGCACTGAGGCCGCACCCGACAGGCAGCCGAGCAGAGCAGCCTCAGATCGTCATGGTGCGGGCCGGCCTCAGCTGCCGGCCTTGCTGCTGCGACGGCGGCGCACGGCGGCAGCCGGGGTGCGTGCTGCCCCTCGGCCCGCGCGGCTGCTGGCACTGCCGCGCGATGCGGCCTTTTCTTCCACGCCGGTAACGCCCTTTGGTCGCCACCTTGCCAGGAGCCGTCAGGAGCGCCTGCGTGGGCGCCTTGCTGCGACGTCTGCCTGCAGAAGGCCGGGTATCGGAATCACGGCGCCCGCCGGAATCCTCACTGCGCCGCCCACGCCCCTCGGAGCGCCCATTGCTGCGCCCGGTGTCTCGACCAGCCGGAAGTCGATGCGACGCGCTTCCAGGTTGACGGCCATCACCTGCACTTCCACCTCGTCGGTGAGCGCATAGCGACGGCCGGTACGCTCGCCGATCAGCACCTGACCGGCCTCGTCGTAGCGGAAGTATTCGCTGCCCAGCTCGGAGACGTGCACCATGCCCTCGACATACAGGTCGTCGAGCGTGACAAATACGCCAAAGGGTGCCACGCCGGTGATGTGCCCCCGATAACGGTCGCCGATGCGATCACGCATGTAGACGCACTTGAGCCACGCCTGCACATCGCGGCTGGCCTCGATCGGCTGGCGCTCGTTGGCCGAGCAGAGGGTGCTCAGTCGCTCCCACAGCATGGGATTCGGCCTGTGCCTGCGCAGCTTTCTGGCGGCGCGACGTCTGCGAACGGCTTCGCGTGCTGCGCGGGGCCGGACGCCCCGCTGCGGCCTCGCCCTCAATGGCCAGTGCGGCCACCTTGGCCTGCGCCCCTTCCGTCTCGAACACTTCGTCGTTTGGCTTGCCTGCATCGACCTCGATGACCGGCAGGTAACGGCGGTTTTCCAGCAGCGCCTTGATGGCGCGGTGGTTCAGCAGATCCGGGTAGCGCCGGATGGGCGACGTGAAGTGCGCGTAGGCGTCATAGGCCAGGCCGAAGTGCCCTTGATTATCGGGCGTGTAGACGGCCGCCTGCATGGACCGCAGCATCATCGTCTGCAGGAGCGCCGCATCGGGTCGCCCCTGGATCTGCTGCGACAGTACCTGATAGTCCTGCGGACGCGGGCCGCGCTTCTCGCGCGCTTCAACCTGAACGTTGCCCAGCCGAAGGCCGGTACCCGCCAGGAACTCGCGCAGCTTGGCCAGCCGGTCGGGGCTGGGGCCCTCGTGCACGCGGTAAAGCGCCGGATGCTTGTTGCTCTCCAGGAAGTCGGCCGCGCAGGTGTTGGCGGCCAGCATGCATTCCTCGATCAGCTTGTGGGCATCGTTGCGACTCTGGGCGACGATCTCCGTGATGCGTCCCTGCTCGTCGCAGAGCATCTTGGTCTCGGGCGTCTCGAACTCGATGGCACCCCGCTTCTGGCGGGCGGCCTCCAGCGCCTGATAGAGCGCGTGCAGGTCGTAGATCTGCGGCAGCACCGATTTCCGGCGCTCGATGGCAGCCACGTCCTCGCCGGTCAGGATGCCCCAGACCTCGTTGTAGGTCAGCCGCGCCGCCGAATACATGACGGCCGGATAGAGCTGATGAGCAATCACTTCGCCGTCAGTGTCGATCACCATGTCGGCCACCAGCACCAGCCGGTCCACCTCCGGATTGATCGAGCACAGCCCGTTGGAGAGCTTCTCCGGGCAGCATAGGAATGACCCGACGCGGGAAATACACCGAGGTGGTGCGCTCCTGGGCCTCGGCATCCAGCGCGCTGCCTGGGCGCACATAGTGACTGACATCGGCAATGGCCACCAGCAGCCGCCAGCCGCGGGGCTTGCCGGTCTTTGCGTCCGGTCACGGGCTCGCAGTAGACGGCATCGTCGAAGTCGCGGGCGTCCTCACCGTCGATCGTCACCAGCGGCACGTCGCGCAGGTCCACGCGGTTGCGGTGAGTCAGCTCGGCCGCAGGCTGTCGGGCACGCCCCCGCCTCGGCCAGCACGGCATCATTGAAGCGATGCGGCACATCGAACTTGCGCACGGCAATCTCGATCTCCATGCCCGCATCGTCCATGTTGCCCAGCACCTCGATCACGCGGCCGATGGGCGGCGTGTTCCAGCCCGGCGGCGTGGTGATCTCCACCGACACCTGCTCCGGGCTGCGCGCCTGGGCGCCACCGGCCTCGATCAGGATGTCGTGCTTGATGCGTTGATCTTCGGGGGCCAGGGATCAGTACGCCCGTTCCTGCACCAGGCGACCCACCACGGGCCGGTTGTTTGTGCTGCGTCACCTCGACGACCTTGCCTTTCCGGCCGTCCCCGGTTGTCCGTTCCCACGCGGCGCACCAGCACCCGGTCACCGTGCATGACCTTGGCCATTTTCGCGCAGCGGCAGGAAGATGTCGGCGCTGCCATCGTCGGGCAGCATGGAAGCGAAACCGTCTCGATGCCCGACACTCGGCGGGAATGAGGTCGATGCGACTGACCAGCATCAGGGCGCCCTTGCGCCCGGCCAGAGATCTGACCGTCACGTTGCATGGCGGCCGCCACGCCGCCATCGCATCAGGGCCCTTCAGGCACCTCGGCGCTCGATCAGCTGCTCAGTGAAAGCGGTGCGCTTCCTCGGCCAGCGTGTCCAGGATGGCCTGTCGGCTGGGGGATCAAATCTGACATCGATTTGACAAAGCCTACAGAAAATGCCCACAATACCACTTTTGTTGATTGCTTCAGATGGCGGAATTGGTGAGACGCACTGGGTTCAGGTCCTAGCGCCGAGCAATGGTGTGGAGGTTCGAGTCCTCTTCTGGGCACCAATTCAACAAGTCAGCTGCCTTGGCAGTCTGGCTGAAAGCGAGAAAATTCCCGCTCGGCGGGATGCCACCAGCTTTTGTTTCCCCTCTTCCGGGGCATTCAGAAAACTGGAAAAACCTGAAGCAGTACACGCCCAGATGGCGGAATTGGTAGACGCACTAGGTTCAGGTCCTAGCGCCGGCAACGGTGTGGAGGTTCGAGTCCTCTTCTGGGCACCAATTCATCAGGTCGCCAAAATGCCTTGCAGCGCGGCGCTAGGGCGGTACATCCCGCCAGGAAAACTCCCGCTTCGGCGGGATTTTTGCCATACATTTCCTCTTCCACGGCCAACACGGCAAAGCTTCTTCAGTCACAAGCCCCTTCGGTCACGAAGCTTCTCTCTTCATGAAGCCTCAGTCCTTGTTTGTGACACCTCTGTCTTCGTGACACCACGCTGGCCATGAAGCTACGCTGCACATGAGGCTGCCCCCTCTTCGTGAGACCACACTGTGCACGAAGCCGCTACCCTCTTCGTGAAGCAGCTTCCTTGTTCGTTGAACGCTCTGTAAACGACTGGCGGCCAAGACAACAGGCAGAAAACGCGCAGGCCGACACACCAACACACGTCAGGCACCCGCACAGACCGCGCGCTCCATGGAAAGGAGACGCAAAGAGACGTTGCAACAGCCAAGCCGACTTGCGCAAACAAAATCGCAAAGCCAAGCAAAAGCTTATGCAGGGAAAATGATGAAAGTGGGGATTTACTGCAGAGACAGCAGCCAGATTAACCAGCTACCGAGAGATGGCGTCCCGTAGGGGATTCGAACCCCTGTACTCACCGTGAAAGGGTGATGTCCTAGGCCTCTAGACGAACGGGACTTCAAGAACTGCTTCAGTACTCATCAGCACCGAAGCACTGCATTATATACTGAAAATCTTTACTTTCAAGTCTTTCAGAAAATTTTTTTCAAAACCTTCCGAAGACCTTATCGACTGCTGCCACCCTTCTTCTCTATCAAAAACCTCCGGAAATTCCGGAGATCTTGATCGATCAGGAAAGATGGTGGAGGTAAGCGGGATCGAACTGCTGACCTCTTGCATGCCATGCAAGCGCTCTCCCAGCTGAGCTATACCCCCAAGCGATCGATGAACAGGATATTACCCCGTGGTTTTGGGACTTGCAAGTCCTTTCCAGAAAAAAAGTGCAGAAACCGCTGTTTCTTAACCTTCTTTAACCTTATTGGCTGATTTTCAGGGGCCCAAGCACGCTTTTGGGTACGATTCCGTTTTCCCTTGACCATCTTTTCCCTGTCTTACTGGACTCCACCCATGACTGCTCGACTGATTGATGGCACCGCCATCTCCGCCCAGGTGCGCGAAGAAGTGCGCGAGGCTGCCCAAGAGATTCTGAATGCCACCGGGCAGCGCCCCGGCCTGGCCGTGATCCTGGTGGGTGATTCGGCGGCTTCCCAGGTCTATGTGCGCAACAAGATCCGCGCCTGCGAGGCCGCAGGCTTTCATTCAGTCAGCGGCACCGCGAGGAGACCACCGAGGCCGACCTGCTGGCCAGCTGGATGAACTGAACAAGGATCCTGCCGTGCACCGCATCCTGGTGCGCTTCCCCTGCCTGCCCACATCGACACGCGCCGCGTGATCGAGGCCATCTCGCCGGACAAGGACGTGGACGGCTTTCACGTGGCCAATGCCGGTGCACTGATGACCGGTGCGCCGCAGCTGGTGCCCTGCACCCCGCTGGGCGTGATGCGCGCTTCTGGAAGCACGGGCGTGCCGCTGCGTGGCGCCGAGGCCGTCATCGTGGGTGCCAGCAATCTGGTGGGCAAGCCCAGCTGCACTGCTGCTGCAGGCTGGCGCCACGGTCACGCTCTGCAACAGCAAGACGCGCGACCGCTGGCGGCAGACCCGGCGATGCCGACATCCTGGTCGTGGCCGTGGGCCGTCCCGCCATGATCACCGGCGACATGATCAAGCCGGGCGCCGTGGTCATCGACGTGGGCATCAACCGGCGCCTGACGGCAAGCTGACGGGCGACGTGGACTTCGACAGTGCCCGCAACGTGGCTGGCTGGATTACCCCGTGCCGGGCGGCGTGGGCCCGATGACCATCGCCATGCTGCTGCAGGAACACCATCACGGCAGCCCGTCGTCACATGAAGCTGGCTGACGACTGCTGGCCGCAGGCCCGAGCGCCCGACGAGACGCAGGCCCTAGCACCCGGTCTGCACAGCCATCCACCGTGTGCCATTGGGCATGCGGGCCGCGCCTTGCGTCGGTTGTCTTCAGGGCGCCCACCCCATCTCGGGAAAATGCGGATGAACGGGTCCGGCGCAAGGCCATCCGTCATCCGGCTTCTCTTCAGGCCCGATTTCTCAGGCCATCTTTTCATTCCTTCAGGCTTTCTTCGATTCCTCTTTCTTCTGCCACTGACCATCTCTGCTTCCCGTGCTGCACAGTCGACGGCAGACGCCGCCCCCTCTGACAACCCGCTGCTGGACGGCCCCGGCCGACTGCCCCGCTTCACCGCCGTGAAGCCCGGGCATGGGGCCGGCGCTGGACGTGCTCCTGGCGGACGCCGAAAAGGCGCTGGCCAAGGCCACGGCAGCAGACACGCCCACCACCTGGAAGGACTTCGTGCTGCCGCTGCAACACGCCACCGAGCGCCTTGGACACGCCTGGGGCATCGTGCAGCACCTGAATTCCGTCATGGACACACCCGAACTGCGCGAGACCTTCAATCAGAACCTGCCGCGCGTGGTGGAGTTCTGGACCCGGATGGGGCAGGATCAGGCGCTCTTCGAAATACCGCGCATTCGCGCAGCCAGCCCGGCCCATGAGGCGCTGGATGCCGCCCGCAAGACGGCCATCGAGCACGAGCTGCGCGACTTCCGGTTGAGCGGTGCCGAACTTGTCTCGCCTGCACGCGAGCGCTTTGCCGCCATCCAGGAAGAGCTGGCCGCGCTGCAACAGGTTCTCAGAAAACGTGCTGGACGCCAGCAATGCCTTCGAGCTGCTGGTGCCCGATACGGAAGAAGGCAAGGCGCGTCTGGCGGGCTTGCCCGAGGATGCCATTGCAGCCGCCCGGGCCGATGCCGAACGGCAAGGCAAGACGGGCTGGCGCTTCACGCTGCAGTTCCCGTCGTACTTCCCGGTCATCCAGTATGCGCACGACCGCAGCCTGCGCGAGGCGCTCTACCGCGCCTATGCCACCCGGGCAGCCGAAGGCAGCCCGCAGGACAACACCGCGCTGATCCAGAAGATCCTGGCGCTGCGCGAGGAAAAGGCACAGCTGCTGGGCCTGGCCAGCTACGCCGAGCTGTCGCTGGTACCGAAGATGGCAGACTCCCCAGCCCAGGTGGAGCAGTTCCTGCGTGACCTGGCGCGGCGTGCCCGCCCCTTCGCCGAGCGCGATCTGGCCGAGCTGCGTGCCTTTGCGGCCGAGAAGCTGGGGCTGCCCGAACTACAGGCCTGGGACATCGCCTATGCCAGCGAGGCCCTCAAGCAGGCGCGCTATTCGTTCTCGGACAACGAGGTGAAGCAGTACTTTGCGCTGCCCCGCGTGCTGGACGGGCTCTTCGGGCTGGTGGAGCGACTCTTCGGGGTGTCGATCACCGAGGACCAGGCCGAGGGCTGGCATCCGGACGTGCGCTTCTATCGCATCAGTGCCAGTGACCGGCTGGTGGGCCAGTTCTATCTGGACCTGTACGCCCGCGAGGCCAAGCAGCCGGGCGCCTGGATGAACGATTGCCGCGGCCGCCAGCACGAGGAAGGCGCCGTCGTGCAGACACCGGTGGCCTATCTGGTGTGCAACTTCCAGGCGCCGGTCAACGGCCAGCCTGCCCTGCTCACCCACGACGACGTGACCACGCTCTTCCACGAGTTCGGCCACGGCCTGCACCACATGCTGACGCAGGTGGACGCTGGCGGTCTCAGGCATCTCGGGTGTGGAATGGGACGCTGTGGAGCTGCCCAGCCAGTTCATGGAAAACTGGGCCTGGGAATGGGACATCGTGGAATCGATGACCCACCATGTGAAGACGGGCGAGCCGATGCCGCGTGCGCTCTTTGACCGGATGCTGGCCGCCCGCAACTTCCAGGCCGGCCTGCAGACGCTGCGGCAGATCGAGTTCGCGCTCTTCGACATGACGCTGCACCAGCAGGCAGCGCGGGCACTGGCCGCTGGCGAGACCGACCCGGTCCAGCGCATTCTGGATGCAGTGCGCGCCGAGGTGGCCCGCTGCTGCCGCCTGCCTGTCAACCGCTTCCAGAACAGCTTCAGCCACATCTTTGCCGGTGGCTATGCAGCAGGCTACTACAGCTACAAGTGGGCCGAAGTGCTGTCGGCCGACTGCTATGCCGCCTTCGAGGAGGAAGGCCTGTTCGAGCCTGCCGTGGGCCGGCGTTTCCTGGCAGAGATACTCTCTGTGGGCGGCAGCCGACCGGCCATCGACTCGTTCCGTGCGTTCAGAGGACGGCCTCGAGCTGGATGCCTGCTTCGGCATAATGGGATGGTAGAAAGAAGCCTGGGAAGGCAGCGCCCCGAGATCGGAACGCTGCGAGCGCTCCGACTCCGGGAGGATGGTTGATGCACGAGGTGCCTTCCCGATATCCCTGAACACAAGGATTTCGATGAAAGCGCGGCATCCCTGCTCGTGGTGACGGCGGTGGCCTGGCAGCACTGCCGGGTGCCGCAGCCGAGCTAAGTGGATCGACCAGAACGGCAACGTCGTCTGGCGACCATCCGCCTGACGCGAGTGCGGTGGCACTGCGCCGTCCGGGCGGCCTCACGGTCACACAGACGGTCAAGGCCCCCGTCGATCCCACCCTGCAGTTTCCCCTGGCCTTGCGCGAGGCAGCGCGGGCCAACCCGGTGGCGCTGTACGTGGCCAATGACTGCCAGCCCTGCCAGATGGCCGCAGCACCTGCGCCTGCGCGGCATTCCCTTCAGGAATGGAAGGTGACCAGCAATGCCGACTGAGCGCTTCAAGGCCTGGGTTTTCCGGCAACGGCTTCCCCGCCATCAGCGTGGGCAGCCAGCGCAGCGTGAGCTACGAGGCCAATGCCTGGAACCGGATGCTGGATAGCGCACGCTATCCGACCGAATCGGTGCTGCCTCCTCCCTACCAGTACCCGCCGGCCGCCAACCTGTCGCCCGACATTCCCATGCGGGCGCCACGGCCTTCCGCCAGCCCACGGATCGATCGATGCCAGCAGTGCTGCCGGCCGGTGGCGAGCGGCGGGATCGAGTGGCACGTCGGGTGGTGCTTCGGGTGGCACGGCGGCGCCGTCCGACTTCCGCTTCTGAGTATCCGCCTTCGAGGGAGATCGGCTGACCGCCCGACCCAGGGCGGTCGTGCGCTCTCGCATGAACTTATTTGCGAACCGATGCAGGCGCCGGCCTGCAGCGGGCTGCGCCAATATCCTTGCTGTCGTTGCAGCTATCATCGGTGTCGTCCCATCTGCCTGACACGACACCATGAATCTCCAACGAATTGCGTTCGGTCCGTGAGGCCGTCCGACGCGGCTTCAACCTGACCGAAGTGGCACGGGCGCTGCACATCGCAGCCCGGCGTCAGTCGCCAGATCCGCGAGCTGGAACAGGAGCTGGGCTTCGAACTCTTCGTGCGTGCCGGCAAGCGCCTCACCTCGCTCACGCATGCCGGCTCGGTGGCCGTTCCGATCATCGAAGGCATTCTGGGCGGTGCGCGAGCCTGCTTCGGGTGGGCGAGGAATACTCGCAGCAGATCAGCCGGCAAGCTGTCGATCTCGGCCACGCATTCCCAGGCACGCTACGCGCTGCCGGATGCCGACCCATGACTTCCGCCGCCGTTACCCCGACGTGCAGCTGAACCTGCACCAGGGATCGCCTCAGCAGGTGGCCGAGATGCTGCTCGGCGGCGAAGCCGACATCGGCATTGCCACCGAGGCACTGACCGACTATGACGGGCTGGTGGCGCTGTCCTGCTATCGCTGGACGCACAGCGTGATCGTGCCGCCCAATCATCCGCTGCTGGACGATCCGGAGCTGACGCTGGAGCGGGTGGCCACCTTTCCGGTCATCACCTACAGCCCCGGCTTCACGGGGCGGCTGCACTCGACGAGGCCTTCCGGGTACGCGGTCTGGAGCCCAACATCGGTGCTGACGGCGATGGATGCCGACGTGATCAAGACCTATGTGGAGCTGGGTCTGGGCATCGGCATCATCGCCTCCATTGCTTTCGACGAGGAACGCGACACGCGGCTGCGCGCCATTGACGCCGGCCACCTGTTCCCGGTCAACGTGACTCGCCTGGCCTTCCGGCGCGGCGCCTTCCTGCGGGGCTATGTCTACGATTTCATCGAGACCTTCGCCTCGCCACTGACCCGCGAGGTCGTGGAACAGGCTGCCCTGCAGATGCCGGGCATCGATTTCCAGATCTGAACGGCAGCCGGCACGGCACCCGTGCCGGTCGAGAGCCGTCCCGAGACCGCCGGCCGGTCCTGCGCATGGATACGGGCCAGCGCGCAGCGTCGTCAGATCATCGCGGCCGGATCCATCGGCTGGGGATGGGCATTGGACCAGTCGGCCCCCGCCTCGAAGCGCGTCTCCTGGCGGGCGCGCAGGTGCAGCAGACGGCCCCGCTCGATGCCCTGGCGCTGCTGCAGCTGCAGCCAGGCCTCGCGCGGCATCTCCACATCGATGAAGCTGCCGTCGTCAGGACGACGCAGTTCCAGCCGGGTTCGCGGGCCGACGGTGAGCGCCTGCGAGAACTCGACGGCCAGCGTGTCGGCGGCGGGCTCGTCCACCACCTCGATCTCGTGCGGGCGCACATAGACCGTGTTTTCGTCGGCCGCAGGATTTTCAGCCTTCTGCCCCGGCGTGCACGGCGTGGAAATGCCCGCGGAACAGGTTCACATCCCCCAGGAACTTGAGCACGAAGGGCGTGGCCGGACGGTCGTAGACCTCGTCGGGCGTGCCGACCTGCTCGACGCGCCCCGGTTGAGCACCACGACCCGATCAGCCACCTCCATGGCCTCGTCCTGGTCGTGGGTGACGAAGACGCTGGTGATGTCTCATCTCGTCGTGCATGCGACGCAGCCAGCGACGCAGCTCCTTGCGCACCTGGGCGTCCAGTGCCCCGAAGGGTTCATCCAGCAGCAGCACGCGGGGCTCGACCGCCAGGGCGCGGGCCAGCGCAATGCGCTGGCGCTGCCCGCCCGAGAGCTGCGACGGGTAGCGATCGGCCAGCCAGTCCAGCTGCACGAGCGAGAGCAGCGCGTGCACGCGACGCTGGATCTCGGCCTCATCGGGTCGGCGGCTGCGCGGCATCACCCGCAGCCCGAAGGCGACGTTCTCGAAGATCGTCATGTGGTTGAAGAGCGCATAGTGCTGGAAGACGAAGCCCACGCCACGCGCCTGCGGATCGGCATGGGTGGTGTCCTCGCCATGGAACAGCACGCGACCGCTGTCGGGCACTTCCAGTCCGGCGATGATGCGCAGCAGCGAGGTCTTGCCCGAGCCGGACGGCCCCAGCAGCGCCACCAGCGAACCCGACGGGATCTCCAGGGAGATGTCGTCGCAGACCACGGTCTGGCCGAAGCGCTTGTTCATGTGCTCGATGAGGGATGCTCGATGATCAGATCCGAAGGCGCGCCAGAGTTCCGCGTCGTTCGGGATGCGACCTCGGCCACTTCCGGCGCGGTGACGGCGCCCGCCTGCGAGACCATGCTGCCAGGCGGCACGCTGCGCGTGAGCCAGACATTGCCGCCGATGACCGAGCCGCGGCCGATGGTGACCCGCCCCAGCACGGTGGCGCCGGCATAGATGACCACCTCGTCCTCGACGATGGGATGGCGCGGCTCACCCCTGACCAGCGAGCCGTCCTCGCTCTGGGTGAAAGCGCTTGCACCCAGCGTGACGGCCTGGTAGAGGCGCACATGGCGGCCGATGATGGCCGTCTCGCCGATGACGACGCCGGTGCCGTGGTCGATGAAGAAATGGTCACCGATCTGTGCGCCCGGGTGGATGTCGATGCCGGTGGAGGGAATGGGCCAGTTCCGACATCACCCGCGCGGTAAGCGTGATGCCCTCCTGATAGAGCAGGTGCGCCAGCCGGTGGTGGAGCATCGCCCAGATGCCCGGGTAGCAGATGAGCACCTCGTCCTTGCTGCTGGCGGCCGGGTCACCCTGGAAGGCCGCCGTCACGTCGCTGTCGATCAGCTCACGCACCCCGAGGCAGCGCCTGGCTGAAATGACGGACCACATCCATGGCCCGCTCATCGTCCTGCGGCGAGGCGTTTCGCCGCCCTGCCCGGAAGAGCAGTTCGCGCCGTACCTGCTGATGCAGCGCGGACAGCGCCAGGTCCAGCGTGTAGCCCACGTAGTGGTCGATGTTCTCGGAACACAGGTCGGGCCGGCCCAGCCGGTGCGGGAACAGGCCGCCGCCAGCCCGTTGACCACCTCGGCGAGCACCGGCCGCGAAGGCAGCAGCGGCGGACGGCCGTTGCCATTCTGACGCGCGCGCAACGCGCTTTCGCGCCGCTCGCGCAGCTGCGCCACCACCTCGTCCACGCCGAAGCGGGTCGGCTGGCATATCGATCGGGAAACCATCGCCGTTCTCCCTCTGGAAGGATGTTGTCTGCAAGGCAAAGGGGGAATATACCGCCTCGCCCCTGTGGCGTGTGACCGATGGTCTGCATCACGGGGAACGCTTCGCGCATGACGAGGAGTCCATTCCCCGCCTGACGATCCGTCGCTGGACGTCTTCCGGACGCTCATCATCGACGCCCTTGCTGCAGTCCGGCGGCAACGTTCCACCCCGGATGTCGCCCGCAGACTGTCCGGTCATCGCAACCGTGCAGCCTCACACCGCCATCAATCGCTAGAATCAAAACCCACCGGCACCCTGCCCCTGGCCCGCTCCCCGAAGGATCCTGCATGACCTCCCTGCTGCTCAGCGCATTCATCTACCTGGCTTCGGCGGCCGTCGCCGTGCCGCTTTCCAAGCGACTGGGGCTGGGCTCCGTCCTGGGCTACCTGATCGCCGGCGTCCTGATCGGTCCGGTCTTCGGCCTGGTGGGCCAGGAGACCGGAGCATCCAGCATGTGGCCGAGTTCGGCGTGGTGATGATGCTGTTCCTGGTGGGTCTGGAGCTGGAGCCGCACAAGCTGTGGCAACTGCGCTGGCAGCTGCTGGGGCTGGGGGGACTGCAGGTCGTGCTCACCATCGCGGCCATCACGGGCATTGCCATGCTGATGGGGCTGTCGTGGACGGTGGGCGTGGCGGCGGGCTGCGTGCTGTCGATGTCGTCCACCGCCATCGTGCTGCAGACGCTGGGCGAGAAGAACCTGCTGGCCAGCCAGGGCGGCCAGGCCAGCTTCTCGGTGCTGCTCTTCCAGGACATCGCGGTAATCCCGATGCTGGCGCTGCTGCCGCTGCTGGCGCTGCCCGAGCTGGCCGGCCAGGCCACCGAGGCCGCACACCATGCCGATGCAGTCAACCTGCTGGTCGGCCTGCCCGCCTACGAAAAGGCGGGCATCACCTTCGGGGTGATCGCGCTGATCGTGGTGGGAGGCCATTTCTGGCCGGCCCGATCTTTCGCTACATTGCCGCCGCGCGGCTGCGCGAAATCTTCACGGTGGTGTCGCTGGCGCTGGTCATCGGCATTGCGGTGCTGATGTCGCTGATCGGGCTCTCACCCGCACTGGGCACCTTCCTGGCCGGCGTGGTGCTGGCCAACAGCGAATACCGGCACGAGCTGGAAAGCAACATCGAGCCGTTCAAGGGGCTGCTGCTGGGGCTGTCTTCATCACGGTGGGCGCCGGCGTCGACTTCGAGCTGCTGGCCCACCAGGGCTGGAAGATCCTGGGCATCACGCTGTGCGTGATCATCGCCAAGGGCCTGATCCTGCTGCTGCTGGGCAAGGTGTTCCGCCTGGAGCGGCTGGACCAGAAGCTCTTTGCGCTGGCGCTGGCCCAGGCCGGCGAGTTCGGCTTCGTTGCTGTCGCTCGTCGAGAGCAACGGCGTGATGCCCTCGCACATCGCCAAGCAGCTGCTGCTGGCGGTGGCCCATGCGATGCTGTTCACGCCGCTGCTGTTCATCGTCTACGACAAGGTGATGGTGCCGCGCGCCTATGCCCGAGCCAAGGCAGGTGATGCCGTGCGGCCCGACTGATCGAGCAGAAGCGCCGGTGATCATCGCCGCCACGGCCGCTTCGGCGCGTCATCAACGCCATGGTCACGGCCTGCGGGCTACAAGACCACCGTGATCGACCACAACGCCGCCACGGTGGCGGGCTACAAGCGCTTCGGCGTCGAGACCTACTTCGGTGACGCCTCCCGCCAGGAGCTGCTGCTGATTACCGGGCTGGCCGAGGCGCGATCTGCTGGTGGTGGCCATCGACAATCGCGAGCAGGCCATGCGAAGATCACCGAATTCGCCCGCAAGACCAATCCGGGCATCAAGATCGTGGCCCGTTCCTACCGACGCGCAGCAGACCTACGAGCTGTACCACGCCGGCGCCGACGAGATCGTGCGCGAGAACTTTCGACTCGGCGGTGCGACTGCGGCAAGCGGGCACTGGAATGCCTGGGCATGCCCAAGCTGAAGGCCGAGGAAGTGGGCAACCTCTACTTCCATCGCAACCGCCACGGCATGGCCATGGCCGCCAAGGCCTATGACCCCAGCATCGGCATGTTCGAGAACAAGGCGCTGATCGAGATCATGCGGGCCGAGATGGCCGAGACCGAACGGTTGATCCGCCAGCTGCTGCATGATCAGGCCATCTCGTGGCCCGAGGACGTGGCCGAGACCACCACCGAACATGGAGACATGAACATGCAGGAGCCCGTCGAAGGAGGCTGAACGGGCATGAAGGAGAACGAGGAGACGACATCGGCGGGCAGAAGGCCAACCAGAGTCACGGACCGCTGCAGCGCCGGGCGGCCCGCATCATCGGGACCGGCAGCCTCGGGGGCAGCAGACGCCGCCGCCTGGCCCCGCAGACGCCCACGGTGCGCCGCGGCTGGCCGAAGGAAGGCTGGCTGCTGCTGTTTGCGGTGGCGGCGCTGGCCTTCAACCTGCGATCACCCATCGTGACCATCGGCCCGCTGGTGGGCATGATCCGCGACGATCTGGGGGTCTCGGGCAGTTTCATGGGCTTCGTGACGGCACTGCCGGTGCTGGCCTTCGCTGCTGTTCTCACCCTGGGCGGCACGGCTGGGGCCGACGCCACGGCATGGAGAACGTGCTGGTCGCCTCCCTCGTCGTGCTGATGGCCGGCATCGCACTGCGCTCGGCCCTGCCGTCGCCGCTGACGCTGGTGCTGGGCACGGCACTGCTGTCTGCGGCCATTGCCATGGGCAACGTGCTGCTGCCGGCCCTGGCCAAGCGCAGGCTGCCCGAGCACGTCAATCTGGTGGTGGCGATGATGACGGCCGGCATGCTGGTGTCGTCCACGCTGGCCGCCAGCATCGCGGATTCCCGCTGGCCCGCTGGCAGGGGCTGGACCTGGCCGCTGGGCATCTGGATGCTGACCACGGTCGCGCTGGTGCCTGGCTGCGCATCCGGCACCTCCACAGGCGGCCGCCCCGACCGGCAGCGCTCCGACCACCCGTACCCCGCTGAACGTCTGGCGCATTCCGGCGGCCTGGGCGCTGAGCCTGTACATGGGGCTGCAGTCGCTGGTGTTCTATGCCGTGGTCGGCTTCACGCCCTCGGTACTGCAGGAAAAGGGCCTGTCGGCCGAGCAGGCCGGCAACCTGGGCGCGCTCTTCCAGGCCGTCTCGCTGCTGGGGGTGGTGGCCGTGTCGTGGGCACCGGTCCGTGGCCGCGGCCGCCAGTGGCTGAGCGTGGGCATCAGCCTGACGGTGCTGGCAGGCAGTCTGGGGCTGTGGCTGGGCAGTACGGCCACGCAGTGGCTCTGGGTCTCGCTGGCCGGCATCGGCACCGCCGGCGTGTTCTCACTGTGCCTGATGCTGTTTGCCGAACGCACCGATTCCCCGGCCGAGGCGGCCGCCCTGTCGGGCATGGCCCAGGCTGTCGGCTACGGCATTGCCGCCATCCGGGCCGCTGGGCGTGGGCGTGCTCTACGACCTGCTGGGCTCATGGACGCAGACGATGGGGCTGCTGGCGGCGCTGAGCCTGCTGGAATGCCTGCTGGCCTGGTCATCGGCCAGCCCGAAGACGCTGGCGCAGACCCTGGCAGGCCACCGGCACGACCGATGAGATCCGCATATGCTCATGCGGAATCCGCATAAAGCCGGCCGCACGCCCGCTCATCCATGCCCTGCCGTGGCATGATGCCCGGCATCGTACAACCTGTCCCGGCCCTCGGGGCCTGCCGTCATGACCTTCGTTTCCCGCTCCCGCCGCGCCGTGCTGGGCCTTGCGCCCGCCGCCCTGCTGCTTGCCGCCATGCCCTCGGCCCAGGTGCAGCCGATGCCGCCGACCAGACGCTGCTCAATGCCACCTATGACGTGGGCCGCGAGCTGTTTTTCCGAGATCAACCCGCTGTTCGTGGCCAAGTGGCAGAAGGAGCACGGCGGCGAGCTCAAGATCGACCAGTCCTATGGCGGCACGTCGCGCCAGGCACAGGACATCATCCAGGGCAAGAAGGCCGACACCGTCACCTTCAACCAGGTGCCCGACATCGAGATCCTGGTCAAGCGCCGGCTGGTGGCCAAGGACTGGGCTTCGCAGTTCCCGAACAACAGCTCGCCCTACTACAGCACCATCGCCTTCATGGTGCGCAAGGGCAACCAAGAACATCCGCAACTGGGACGACCTGACACGCCCGGACGTGAAGCTGGTCTTCCCGAACCCCAAGACCTCGCGCAACGCCCGCTATTCGTACCTGGGCGCCTGGAACCATGCACAGGAGCAGTTCCCGAACGACGAGGCAGCCGCCAAGGCGTTCATGGGCCGCTTCCTGGGCAACGTCGAGAACTTCCCCACCGGCGGCCGGGGCGCCACGGTGGCCTTCGCCCAGAACGGTCAGGGCGACGTGCTGCTGACCTCGAGTCCGAGGATCAAGAGCATCCTGACAGGGCAAGGAATTCAAGGACCAGGGCTTCGAGCTGGTGGTGCCGCCGGTCAAGCGTGATGGCGGCCTTCCCGGTGGCCATTGTCGACAAAGGTGCGTCGATGCCAAGGGGCACCCGCGAGGTGGCGCGCGCCTACCTGGAGTTCCAGTATTCGAGGAGATCCAGCAGCTGCTGGCCCGCCACAACCTGCGCGTGCATGACCCCGAGGTGGTGGCTGCCACGGCCGACCAGTTCGCCAAGGTGCGGCTTGTCGACCGCCACCTTCCCCGGCGGCTGGGAAGGCATCCAGAAGACGCATTTCGCCAGTGGCGGTCTGCTGGACCAGCTGCTCGCCGCCGGACGACACTGAGTGTCCGCGCCCCGCTTTTTCCTGGCCCGGCTGCTGCTGCGGGCTTCTGGCCCAGCCTGAGCGTGAGCCTGGTGTACCCTGCACGTGGTCATTCTGGTGCCGCTGCTGGTGCTGCTCTGGCATGCGGCCGATCTGGGCTGGGCCCAGTACTGGGCCGCCATCTCCGATCCCCGGGTGGTGGCCAGCTACCGGGTCACGCTGCTGGTGCCTTCATCTCCACGGTGGTGGTGACGCTGGTGGGCCTGCTGCTGGCCTGGGTGCCGTCGCGCTATGAGTTCCCGGGACGGCTGTCTCGACGCGCTGATCGATCTGCCCCTTTGCGCTGCCCACGGCGGTGGCGGGCCCACGCTGGCCACCCTGCCTCGCCCGGTGGCTGGATCGGACAGCTGTTTGCCCCCTGGGGCATCAAGATCGCCTATGCGTTTCCGGGACTGGTGATCGCCATGATCTTCACCAGCATCCCGTTCATCGTGCGCACCGTGCAGCCGGTCATCGAGGATCTGGGCCACGATGTAGGAAGCGGCCGGCACGCTGGGTGCCCGTCCGGGTCGAGGTGTTCCTGGCGCATCACCCCTGCCCACGCTCGTGCCGGCGCTGACGGCCGGGGCCAGCCAGGCCTTCATCCGCAGCCTGGGCGAGTTCGGCGCCGTGGTGATGATCGCCGGCAACATCCCGTTCCAGACCGAGATCACCTCGCTGATGATCTTCGTGCGACTGCAGGAGTTCGACTACGCGGCCGCGGCGGCCATCGCCTCGGTGGTGCTCATCACCTCGCTGGTGCTGCTCTTTGGCCCGCAGCTGCTGCAGAACCGGCTGCTGCGCTGGCAGCGGGGAGGCTGACGCATGGACGAACGCACGAATGGTCCGCGCCGGCGCCCGGCCAACGGGGTGCAGCGGCTGCTGCTGGTGCTGGCACTGCTGGCCGCGGGTCTGCTGCTGGTGCTGCCGCGACCACGATCTTTGCCCAGGTGGCGGCCGGTGGCTGGGCGCTGCTGATCGAGAACCTGTCGGCCGACTATCTGCATCATGCCTTCGGCCTGACGCTGCTGGCCACGCTGGTCACCATTCCGGTGAACCTGGCCTTCGGGACTGGCCTTTGCCTGGTGCGTCACCCACTACCGCTTCCGGGGCCGGCGGCTGATGCTGGCGCTGATCGACATTCCACGCCACCTCGCCGGTGGTGGCGGGTCTGTGCTACCTGCTGCTGTATGGGGCCGAGTCGGTGGTGGGCCAGTGGTTTTCCGACCACGACATCCAGCTGATGTTTGCCTGGCCAGGCATCATCATGGTCACCATCTTCGTGACCTCGCCCCTACGTGGCGCGCCTGCTCATGTCCGCTGATGCAGACGCAGGGGCAACGAGGAGGAACAGGCGGCGTTGCTGCTGGGCGCCAGCGGCTGGCAGATCTTCCGGAAGGTGAGCCTGCCCCGCATCCGCTGGGCCCTGCTGTATGGGGGTGATGATCACGAATGCCCGTGCCGTTGGCGAGTTCGGCGCAGTGTCGGTGGTCCAGGGGGCGACCCTGAACCAGACGATGACGCTGCCGTTGCTGGTGGAACAGCTCAACAACGACTACAAGACGGCCGCGGCCTTCACGGCCGCCGCCATCCTGGCGCTGATGGCCGTGCTGACGCTGATCCTCAAGAGCTGGCTGGAACGCCGGGTACAGGTCCGCCAGGGCGCCCGACAGGGCGTGACCATCCCGCATCGCAGTCCCCAGATTCTCCGCCAGGCAGGGGTACGAGCGTTAAACTCTCCGTCCCTGAAACCTGGACGCCCCCTTCCTCGGAGCTTCTCTTACATGGAACTGGATTTCACCTCTCCCGCGTTCTGGCTGGCTGTTGGCCAGATCGTGCTCATCGACATCCTGCTGGGCGGCGACAACGCGGTGGTCATTGCCCTGGCCGTGCGCAAGCTCGACCCCTCCAAGCGGCGTCAGGGCATCGTCTGGGGGACGATCGGTGCCATTGCGCTGCGCATCCTGCTGATCGTCTTTGCGCTGTCGCTGCTGTCTGTGCCCTACCTGAAGGTGGTGGGTGCGCTGCTGCTGCTGTGGATCGGCATCAAGCTGCTGCTTCCCGAGGAAGAGGACGCGCACGGCAACATCGCCAGCTCGGACAAGCTGTGGGTGGCCGTGCGTACCGTCATCGTCGCGGACCTGGTGATGAGCATCGACAACGTGATCGCCATTGCCGGTGCTGCGCAGAGCGTGGGCGGGCATCATGAGATTCCGCTGGTGATCTTCGGTCTGCTGGTCAGCGTGCCCATCATCATCTGGGGCAGCCAGATGGTCATTCGCCTGATGGACCGCTTCCCCATTGTCATCACCATCGGCGGCATGCTGCTGGGGTGGATTGCCGGGGCATGCTGATCACCGACCCGGCCGTGGCCGACCACGTCAGTGCCTGGCAACCGCAGATCAAGTACATCGCCGAGGTGGGCGGCGCCCTGCTGGTGCTGCTGATCGGCACCCTGAGTGCCCGCCGACAAAAGAGCAAGGGCGCCTGATGCAGCCTGGCCGGCGGTTTCGACACCGCCGGCCCACGGAACTATCCGGTCCGGCTCAGCCCGAGAACTGGAGTCCACGTCCGGCCGACGTCCGGACATCAGCTCGGCCAATGCCCGACCCGAGCCACAACCATGGGTCCAGCCCAGCGTGCCGTGGCCGGTGTTCAGGAACAGTCCACCCACCCGGCTGCGACCGATATAGGGCACGTTGCCCGGTGTGGTCGGCCGCAGACCGGTCCAGAACTTCGCCTGTTTCGGATCGCTCACGCCCGGGAACAGCGCCAGCGTGCGCTTGACGAGCGCCTCGCAGCGCACCGGGTTCAGCGCCATGCCGTAGCCGTTCAGCTCGGCTGTGCCGGCCACCCGTAGCCGGTTGCCAAAGCGCGAATACACGAGCTTGTACTCGTCATCGGTCAGGCTGACCTGCGGCGCCCTGGCCGGGTCCAGCACCGGCAGCGTGGCCGAATAGCCCTTGGCCGGATAGATGTCCAGCCGGATGCCGATGTCACGCGCCAGCCCTGCGCTGAAGCTGCCCAGCGCCAGCACGTAGGCATCGGCCTTGGCCACTTCGTACTGGCCGTGCTCGTCGGCCAGCTCCACGCCCTGCATCTCGCCACCGGCCACCAGCAGCTTCTGGATGCGCACGCCGAAGCGGAACTTCACGCCCTTCTCGGCCGCCAGGGCCGCCAGGCGGGTGGTGAACAGGTTGACGTCACCGGATTCGTCGGCCGGCGTGAAGGTGGCGCCTGCCAGCTGGTTGCGTGCCGAGGCCAGGGGCCGGCTCGATCTCGACCACGCGGTCGGGCGTGATGATCTCGCGCACCACCCCCATTTCCTGCATGATCCGTGCGGGCTCCAGCGCCTCATCGAAATCCTTCTGGCTGGTGTAGAAGTGCATGATCCCCTTCGTGAGGTGGTCATACTGGATGCCCGTCTCCTCACGCAGCGCCTGCAGGCTGGCACGGCTGTAGGTGCCCAGGTTGATGAGCTGGAGCATGTTGTGGCGGGTGCGCTCCGCCGAGCACTCGCGCAGGAACTGCAGGCCCCAGCGCCACTGCGCCGGGTCGGCCCGCAACCGGAAGAGCAGCGGTGCATCTTCCCGCCCCAGCCATTTCAGCAGCTTCAGGGGGGCCGACGGGTTGGCCCAGGGTTCGGCGTGGCTGACCGAGATCTGCCCACCATTGCCGAAACTCGTCTCGCAGGCAGCCCCCCCGTTGCGTTCCAGTACCGTCACCTCATGGCCTGCCTGGTGCAGATACCAGGCCGTGGTCACGCCCACCACTCCGGCGCCCATCACGATCACCCGCACGTCGTCTCTCCTTGGTTCTTGAATGGGGAATTTGCTGCAGAGCGTCAGCCTACCAGATCGGGCCAGCACCTGACATCCCGGGTATGTCCCTGTATCCCGTAGAGTGCCTGAGCAGGCTCGACAAAAATCAATGCCCGCTCGTTCCGGGCGCTCTACCATGCACGGAACAATCTGCATCCCGACACGGCCCTGCTCCATGTTGCTCTCGATCGAAGAACCCGCTCCCACCTCCGCACGCCCGCAATGGGCCGCCTTTCTGGAACTCGGTTTCCGCCCGCTCTACTCCCTCGGCTGCTTCTGGGCCATCATGGGCGTGTTGCTGTGGGTGTACTTCCCAAGCATGCTGCAGGGCACGCTGGGCGGCGTGTTCTGGCACGCCCATGAAATGCTCTGGGGCTTCATCATCACCATCGCGGTGGGCTTCCTGTTCACGGCTGGCGCCACCTGGACGGGCATCACGCCCATCAAGGGGCGTGCGCTGGCCGTCTGCTGCCTGTTCTGGATCCTCGCCCGCATCGCCTATCTGGTGCCGGCCGACGCCGCCTTCTGGGTGGGCGTGGTGGCCGAGAGCCTGTTCTTCGGCTGGGGCGCCGTGGCGATGTCGCACAGCATCTACCGTGCCCGCAGCCAGCGCAACTACGGCATTCCCCCCATGCTGCTGCTGATGGGTGTGGCCAACCTGATGTTCCTGCTGGCCGTGGAGGAAGGCGACTATGAGCGCATCATGGACTTCTTCCGGACCGGCATGCTGGCCATGGCCGTCATTGCCCTGCTGGTGGCACGCCGCGTCACGCCGTTCTTCGCCTCGCGCGCGGTGGCCGGACTCGACATTCCCAAGCATCTCGAAAGCGGCCACTGGCAGCTGGCAGCCGGCATGGCAGCCATCGTCTTTTCCCTGCTGCAATGGCGGGTGCTTGCCGCCCTCTTCCTGGCCACCTCGGGTTTCATCGCACTCTGGCAGGTCATCAGCTGGAAGCCCCGGGCCGTACTGCACAAGCCCATCCTGTGGATCCTGTACGCCGGCTATGCGGGCCTGGGCATCGGGCTGGTGGTGGCCGCCGCGCAGATGGCAGGCCTTGCCGAGCGCCAGGTCTGGGCCGTGCACATCATCGGCATTGCCGGCTTCTCGCTGCTGATCATCGGCATGGTCACCCGCACCGCGCTGGGCCACCTGGGCCGGCCGCTGCAGACCGACCGCTACATGGTGCTGTGCTACTGGCTGGTGCTGGTGTCGGCCATTCTGCGCCTGCTGGCGCTGGCCCTGCCGGTGCCCTTCAACACCCCGACGCTGCACGGCGGGCGCTGCCTGGATCGTGGCCTTTGGCGTCTACCTGTGGCGCTTCGTGCCGATGCTGATCCGTCCCCGCATCGACAAGGTGCCCGGCAAGGGTCCGGTCATCCGGCCGAAGATGGAAGTCAAGCTGGAGCCCAAGCCGCCCGTGAAATGAGGCCAGGCCGAGGGCGCCCGCTGCCGTGCGCCCTGTAAAAAAGCGCCCCGAACCGGGGCGCTTCCTTTTGGGGAACGGCGGCCGATCAGGGCGATCTTCACGGCAGTGCCGCTGACGGCCACCATCATCATGCCGTTGGTTTCGCCCAGCACTTCATAGTCAAAGTCGATGCCGACGATGCCGTTGGCGCCCTTGTCGCGTGCGGCAGCCACCATCTCGTCCAGAGCGGCCTGGCGAGCGCCGGCCAGTGCCCGCTCGTAGCCACCGGCCCGGCCGCCCACCACGTCACGCACGGAGGCGAACATGTCGCGGAACAGGTTGGCACCGATCACGGCTTCGCCGCTGACGACGCCAGGTATTCACTGACGCGACCGGGTTCGGGAGGAACGGTGGAGAGGAAGAACTTGGGATCGCTCTTGCTGGAAAAACCAACCCATGGCGGGGCTCCTTGTATGGTTGCTGAGCGCGGCAGCATATCAGAGTGGTGTGGATACGCTATGGCGCAGGTGTAACTTTGTGCGGTATGTCACGTCCGAAGCGCTGACTTCGATGAAGGACGCCCAGGGAACACCACCATACTGGAGATGACTTTGCCTGGGGCACCCCACAAAAAAGCGGCCCGCAGGCCGCTTTCTTGCATGACATCCATCAGGATGTCATGAGCACGTCAGGGGACGATCAGAACCGGATGGAGGCCTGCACGTAGACCGTGCGCGGCTGGCCCAGGTACTTGCCCTTGTTGTTGTCGTCGTACGAGCGGGTATAGAACTCGCGGCCAAAGATGTTCTTGATGCCGGCACCGATCTTCAAGTGGTGCAGCGACGGCCCGAAGTCATAGGAGCCACGCAGGTTCCAGGTACCATAGCCGGGGATGCGGCCCGTGCTGCCGTCGGCGCTTTCAGCCACGGTGTTCGCGTTGTCGGCATACTGCGAGGACTGGAATTCGCCCTCGAAGCCGGCCTGCCAGGCGTCCTGGGTGTAGCTGATGCCCAGCAGCCCCTTGTGTTTTGACGAGAACGGCACCTGGTTGCCCTTGTTCAGGGCCTTCCTCGCGGATGGAGGCATCCACGTAGGCGTAGTTTGCCGTACACCTCGGTGCCCTTCAGGGCCGGCATCAGCTCGTCCAGGCGATAGCCGAAGCTGCTCTCGATGCCCGCATGACGGGTCTTGCCGCGAGCGATCACGCTGTCGGTGATCTGGCTACTGTCGTACTGGTTGTTGAAGTTGATCAGGAAGGCACCGATCTCGGCGCGCAGCACGCCCTGGTCATAGCGGGTACCGAATTCCCAGGTGCGGGCCTTCTCGGGCTTGACCAGACCCTGACGGACGCGGTTGGGCATCTGGCTGTACTGCACGCTGCCAAACGAACCTTCGGTGTTGGCGTACAGGTTCCAACCCTCATCCAGCCGGTACAGCACGTTCAGGGCCGGCAGTGCAGTGCTGTAGTCCCCCTTGAACGGACGGCCCGTCAGCACGTTGATCTGCTGCTGGTCGATGCGCTCATAGCGCACGCCCGGAGTGATGGTCCACAGGCCCCAGTCGATGCGGTCATCCAGGTAGATGGCATGGGCTTCGGTCTTGCCGCGGGTGTCGCGGTCGTTGCGGCTGGCAGACGGTGGGCAGCAGGCCGCTGGCGGTGCTTTCCCGATAGCGCAGCTCGTGGCTGGACTCGTCGATGTAGCGATAGCCGATGCCGATCTCGTGGTGGGTGGCGCCCAGGTTCACGCCCTGCGAGGCGCGGGCCTCGATGCCGCGCACCCAGTAGTAGCGCGGCGACAGCGACACGAAGGTGCCCTGGTTCAGGGAAGCCGCTGCGCAGCGTTTTTGGTGAAGAAGGTGTTGACGCTGGCCTTGCGGCTGCCGTCGGTGTAGTCGTAGCCGGCGCCCACCAGCGTGCGACGGCCCCAGAAACGGTCCACCGGACGGGTGGACTGGTAGGGATCGGCCTTGAAGGCATCCACCGTCAGGCCGCCCGGCATGTCGGCTTCGCCGTCATAGTACTGGGCGATGGCGTGAACGCTGTGCACGGCATTCAGCGCGTACTGGCCCTTTCAGGATCACGTCGTCGATACGGGTGTCGCTGTGCTGGCGATAGTCGGCACCGCGCACGCCCGAATACAGGATGGCGCCGCCCAGGCCGTTATCCATCGTGCCGCCCACGCGGAAGCTGGCGTTCTTCTTGGGCTTGTGCTGCGACGAGGACGGGCTGTAGCCCAGCTGCATGCTGGCGTCGATGTCGAAGTCCTCGGGGATGGCACGGGTGACGAAGTTGACGATGCCGCCCACGTTCTGGGGGCCATAGCGCACGGCACCGCCGCCGCGCACCACGTCCACCGCATCCATGTTGCCCATCGAGATCGGGCCCAGCGACAGCTGCGGCTGGCCATAGGGCGCATAGGGAATGGGAATGCCGTCCATCAGCAGCGTGGAGCGGGTGGCCAGACGCGGGTTCAGGCCACGGATGCCGAAGTTCAGCGCCATGTCATGGCCGCCGGTACCGTTGTTCTCGGGGGCGTTGACGCCAGGGAATGCGGTTGAGCACCTGGCGCACATTGGTCGAGGCCCTGGGCCTCGACCTGATCACGGCGGATCACGTCACGAGCACCCGGATGGTCCTGCACGTTCTTCTCGTCGGCATCGCCCAGCCAGTCGCCCACCACCGAGATGGTGCCCAGCGTCTGGGTCTCGGCTGCAGAAGCCTGGTTCTCTTCCTGAGCCAGCGCACTGGCCGCGCCGCCGCTGGCAGCCAGCAGCAGGGCCATCGAGGCCATGGTGTGCATCACGGGACGCAGCGGGCGCACGGCCGCAGCATTCTCCGTGGGATTCGGGGATGAAACGGGACGAAGACATGAAAGGACTCCGGGAATCGATGATGAGAAGCCGCCTGACAATGCGTCTCACCCTCAGTCTCCGACCCGTCATCCGGACCTGCGCGCACCATCCGGCCAGGGAGGCCGGGCACCCACGACCGAGACGAACCTGCGTGCGAAAAGCACGACAGGCACCCTGCCTGCAGGGTGATGCAGGAAAAGACCAGCGGAATCGATACGGAAGGCGCAGGACACCTGCGCCGGAGGAGGAGAGAGACGGGCCCCCCTGAGGTAACGGCCCCGGACGCCCGCAAGGGGCATCCGTGCCCTGCCAGACAGGACATGCGGCGGGTATTCTGCGGCGAGCGCCCGTTGTCTACCGTTCATCGGGCAAAAACGGCCGCATGTCATGCGCGGCGACGCGACATGTTGCACCCCAAATACAGATGCCCATGCCGCCAGAATGGGCTTCTTCGTGCTCAGCGCTTGTCCAGCCGCCGCGCCACGTGGTTGCCGATCACCTGGATGAGCTGGACCATCACCACCAGAATGGCAACGGTCAGCAGCATGACGTCGTTCTGGAAGCGCTGGTAGCCATAGCGGATGGCCAGGTCACCCACGCCACCGCCGCCCACCACGCCAGCAATGGCGGTGTACGACAGGAAGCTGATGGACAGCACCACCAGCGACTGGACGATGCCCGAGCGGGCTTCGACCAGCAGCACGCGCCAGATGATCTGGCGTTCACTGGCCCCCATGGCATGGGCAGCCTCAATCACGCCGCGCGGCACTTCGCGCAGGCTCTGTTCCACCAGGCGGGCAAAGTACGGGATGGCGGCACAGGCCAGCGGCACCGAGGCGGCCATGGGGCCAATGGAGGTACCCACCAGCCAGCGGGTGAACGGCACCAGCGCCACCAGCAGGATCACGAACGGGAACGAACGCACCATGTTCACCAGCCAGCCCACCACGGCAAACAGCGCGCGGTTCTGCATGGACTGGCCTGGACTGAGCAGGAAGAGCCAGATGCCCAGCGGCCCGCCGATCAGCACGGCAGCCGTCAGGCCCACAGCCATCATCACCAGGGTCTCGCCCAGGGCCACCCACAGCTCGGGCAGCACATCCACGATCGATGGCGGCAGTGCCGCCCAAAGCGCATCCAGCATCCTGGCGCTCCTATGCCCGCGGGGCCTGCGCCCCGCCTGTCGTATCCAAGGATCCCTGCGCGCGGCCGGCAGCACCCTGGGCTGCCACGGATCCACGTCCCTGTCCGGCATGCAGGTGCTGCACCAGCTCGCGCCCCAGGGCCGAGACGGGTGCCAGCAGCGCGCTGCCGTCCAGGTCAAGCTTTTCGACCAGAAGGCCCTGCTCCACCACGGCAGCCTGCCGGCACAGCGCCAGCACCACCGAGAGTTCGTGCGTGACGATGACGATGGTCACGCCCAGCCGCTGGTTGATTTCCTTCAGCGTGGCCAGCACCGAACGTGTGGTCTCGGTGTCCAGCGCGGACGTGGGTTCGTCACACAGCAGCACGCTGGGCTCGGGCGCCAGCGCCCGCGCGATGGCCACCCGCTGCTTCTGGCCGCCGGACAGCTGGGCCGGGTAGTGATCCAGCTTGTCGACCAGGCCCACCACCTCGGCACACTCGCGCACCCGTGCCGCAATGGCGGCCCGGTCATGCCGGCCGTGGATGCGCAGCGGGAAGGCGATGTTGTCGGACACCGTGGCGTTCTGCAGCAGATTGAACTGCTGGAAGATCATGCCGATCTTCTGGCGCGCATCGCGCAGCCCCTTCTTGTCCAGCGCCGTCAGCTCCTGGCCGGACACGAAGACCCGGCCACTGTCCGGGCGCTCCAGCAGGTTCATCAGCCGCAGCAGCGTGGACTTGCCTGCACCACTGCGCCCGATGAGCCCCAGCGCATCGCCACGCGCGACGGTCAGCGACACGTCACGCACCGCGTCAAAAGCGGTCGCCCCCGGTCAGGGAGAAGGACTTGTTGAGCTTTTCCAGCCGGATCAGCGGTTCCTGCGAAACGGACTCCGACACCATGCACCCTCGATTCCGGCTGGATGAGCTGACCTGCAACAGGCAGTCACCCTGGCCCCATGTTCTGACGACATACAGTCCGATGCCACCGTGGCATCGGCACAACCCAAAGACGACGATGGTACCGCAAGCTGCATCATCGGCCCGTGCAGATCCTCATGCGGGAACCCGCTCAGACAGGAAAGCCCGGACAGCACCCGCCCGGGCCATCGGCTGACCGGACGATGCACGCTCAGCCGATGCCCAGGTCGCGTATCTTGCGGGCCAGCGTGTTGCGGCCCAGCCCCAGGCGACGGGCGGCTTCACCGCGGTGCCCCTCGGTGGCCTCCAGCGCCGCTTCGATGAGCGTGCGCTCGAAACTTGCCTGCAAGGGGGTCAGCAGATCGCGGGCCTGCGGATCTTCCAGCTGCTGCCGGGCCAGCCTTGCCAGCAACGACTGCCATCCTTCCGGGCCGGCGGTCTCCCGATCGATATCCGCCTGATCCGGGGCATCCGTGGGTGCGGAAGGCGTGCCCGAAGCCCGCGGGGCCGCAACGGATGCGGCCTCCGTCACCGGGCGTGCGGTAGCGGCAACCCCTCGGGATGGCAGCATCTCGGGCGGCAGGTCTGCCATCGTCACCACATGCGCTGCCGTCATCACCGTCAGCCATTGGCAGACATTTTCCAGCTGCCGCACATTGCCGGGCCAGCCAAAGGCGCACAGCACCCGCAGGGCATCTGCCCCCAGCTGCTTGGGCTCCACCCCCAGCGAGGCTGCGCTCTCGGCCAGAAAATGCGCAGCCAGCAGCGGGATGTCCTCCACGCGCTCGGCCAGTGGCGGCGAGGCGCAGGCGGATCACGTTCAGGCGGTGGAAGAGGTCATCCCGAAAGAGCCCCTGGGCCACGCGCGCCTCCAGGTCCTGATGCGTGGCGGCAATCACCCGCACGCGGCTCTGCACCGGCTGGTTACCCCCCACGCGGTAGAAGTGACCTTCGGACAGCACCCGCAGCAGCCTCGTCTGCATCTCGGCCGGCATGTCGCCGATCTCGTCCAGAAAGAGCGTCCCCCCTTCGGCCTGCTCGAAACGGCCACGCCTCAGGGTCTGTGCGCCGGTGAAGGCCCCCCGTTCGTGCCCGAACAGCTCCGATTCCATCAGGTCACGCGGAATGGCCGCCATGTTGATCGCCACGAACGGCCGCTCGGCCCGCACGCTGTGCTGATGCAGCGCCCTCGCCACCCGCTCCTTGCCCGTGCCGGACTGGCCGGTCAGCAGCACGGTGGCATCGGATCGGGCCAGACGGCCGATAGCACGGTACACCGCCTGCATGGCAGGCGCCTGGCCCAGCAGGCCGGCATCGGACACGCGGGCTCCGGATTGAGCAGCCGCGGCCTTCGCCCCCGATCGGAATCCGGGGCCCCTGTCCCCGCGCCCCGACCCGACGGTCGTGCAGACGCGGCACCTCTGGCAGCCTCGGCCCTGCCCTGCGCCGCCCGCTGCACCAGAGCTACGGCCTGCATCAGGTCAAAGGGCTTGGGCAGGTACTCGAAAGCACCGGCCTGAAAAGCCGAGACCGCGCTGTCCAGGTCCGAATAGGCGGTCATGATGATCACCGGCAGCGTGGGACGTCGCTGGCGCACCTGATAGAGCAACTCGATGCCGCTGGCCCCCGGCATGCGGATGTCCGACACCAGAACGGCCGGCTCGCTCACCGCCAGCGCTGCCAGCACCTCGTCGACCTGGGCGAAGGTGCGTACCCCGAAGCCTGCCCGAACCAGTGCACGCTCCAGCACCCAGCGGATCGAGTGGTCGTCATCCACCACCCAGATCTCGCCAGCTGCCATCATCCCCGTCGTGCCTCCGTCCGGCCGGACGGTCTGCCCCCTGCCCGGCTACAGCAGCGGCAGCAGGATCCTGAAATCGGTCCATCCCGGTCGACTCTCGCATTCGATGCTTCCTCCATGGGCCTCGACGATGCCCTGCGCCACCGGCAGCCCCAGCCCGCTGCCTCCCTCGCGTCCGCTCACCAGCGGCAGGAACATCCGCTCCTGCATGGTAGGCGAAACGCCCGGCCCGTCGTCGATCACGTCCAGCGCCAGGGCCAGCCGATAGCCCACGTGGGCGATCACCACCTGGCGCGACGCGCGTCCTGAGCAGAATGGTGCCGCGGCCCTGCATGGCCTGGGCGGCATTGCGCACCAGATTCAGCAGCGCCTGCACCAGCTGCGCACGGTCCGCCTCCAGTTCCGGCAGGCTGGCGTCATAGTCGCGTTCGATGACGAGCCCTTCCGCGTACTCGGCCTGCACCAGACGGCGCACCTGTTCGCACACTTCGTGGATGTTGATGCGTGCCACCGCCCGCCGTCCGCTGCCTGGCGCCAGCAGGCGATCCACCAGCTGTTGCAGCCGATCCACTTCCTGAATGATCACGCCCGTGTATTCACGCACGGCGTCCGTCTCGGCATCGGCCTCCAGCAGCTGTGCTGCCCCGCGGATGCCCCCAGCGGATTGCGGACCTCGTGTGCCAGTTGGCGCAGCATGGCGCGACTGGCGCGCGCCGACTCGTGCAGCCTCGTCTCCCGGTCGATGCGTCGGCGCCGCTCGATCTCGTGAAGCTCGACAAGCAGCATGCCCCCCGTATCTTCCAGCACCACGGCCAGGCAATGCAGAGCCAATGGCGGCTGCCCGGGCCGCATCAGGGTGATGTCCACGCCCTGCTGCCCCCAGGCCTGGCTGCGCAGCTGATCCAGGGGCGCATCGAGTGCCTGCAGGTCCGGCAGCAACTCGCCCGGTGTGCAGCCGCGCATGCGCTCGGGGCGTCATCGCCAGCAGCTGGCAGGCCGCCAGATTGGCAAACGCCACGCGCCCCTCGGCGTCCAGCACCAGCACGCCAGACCCCAGCAGATCGAGCCCGGTCAGTTCGGGCAGAATGCGCCGGCCGCTGCCGTGGCGTGTCTGATCGGAGCCTTCGCCCGCACTGTCATCCATTGGCCCCTCCCCGGGAAAAGACCACCCCGGGGAACAGGAATGCGGAGCCCATCCCGGCCACCCTCTGACAGTGGCCTTCAGGGATGATGGGCCCGCAACCTTCCTGGAGAATCCCTCAGGGCAGCGAATCGATCTCTCGGCGGATGGAACTCACGTTCTGCGCCGCCTGCGCCACTTCATCCTTCAGGCGATCCACCCGATCCAGATACTTCTGGTAATTGCGCTCGTCACCAAGCCGGTCGGGCGAACCGTCGTTGTACTCCCTGCTTCAGCGCATCCAGCCGCGACTGCTCCTTGGCCAGCTCCTTTTCCAGGATCCGGCGACGGTCGGAATCACGTCCACGCTGCTGGCTGTCACTGACCCGGGCCGACTTGCCACCCGAGCCCGAGCCTACCGGCAGCTTGGCGGCCGGCACGCTGTTGATCGGTGGCAGATCCAGCTGTCGGCAGCCCTTGCCCGGCGCGTTCTGGTAGAGCGGCGTGCCATCGGGCCCGTCGCAGCGATAGACGGTGGTGGCCGATTGCGCCAGGGCCACGGGCGCCGAAGCCATGCCCGCTCCCAGCAGGGCAGCCGCCAGCAGCAGCTGTCCCTTCATCACAACCGAATGGCGCAGGCCGGCATCGTCGTGTGCTTTCATGTTCATGCAACAGTCCCCGGAAAAAGGTCCAGACACTCGCAGTCTACCGGCAAAGCACACCCCTGCGGCCGTGCGCATGCCACCGGCACAACGCCGGCCGCACAGGCGGCATCAACCGTCTGCCGGCCGGACGTCTTGCTCAGCAGCTGTAGTACATGTCGAACTCGATCGGGTGCGGCACCATCCGCAGGCGCGTCACCTCCTCCATCTTCAGCGTGATGAAGGCGTCGATCATGTCGTTGTCGAACACGCCACCCCGGGTCAGGAACTCGCGGTCGCGATCCAGTGCCTCCAGCGCCTGTTCCAGCGAATGGCAGACGGTCGGGATCTTCGCGTCTTCCTCGGGCGGCAGGTCATAGAGGTTCTTCTCGGCCGGATCACCCGGGTGGATGCGGTTCTGCACACCGTCCAGGCCCGCCATCATCAGCGCGGCGAATGCCAGGTACGGGTTGGCCACCGGATCCGGGAAGCGGGCCTCGATGCGGCGTGCCTTCGGGCTGTTCACGAACGGGATGCGGATCGAGGCCGAGCGGTTGCGGGCCGAATAGGCCAGCTTGACCGGCGCCTCGTAGTGCGGCACCAGCCGCTTGTACGAGTTGGTGCTGGGGTTGGTGATGGCATTCAGCGCGCGGGCGTGCTTGATGATGCCGCCAATGTAGAACAGCGCGAAGTCCGACAGACCTGCGTACTTGTCGCCGTTGAACAGGTTGGTGCCGTCCTTCCAGATCGACATGTGGACGTGCATGCCCGAACCGTTGTCACCCACCAGCGGCTTCGGCATGAAGGTGGCCGTCTTGCCATAGGCGTGCGCCACGTTGTGGATCACGTACTTCATGCGCTGCAGCCAGTCGGCACGCTGCACCAGCGGCGCAAACTTCGTGCCGATCTCGCACTGGCCGGCACCTGCCACCTCGTGGTGGTGAACTTCCACGGGCACGCCCATCTGCTCCAGCAGCATGACCATTTCCGAGCGCATGTCCTGGAAGGAATCCACCGGCGGCACCGGCAGATAGCCGCCCTTCACGCCCGGGCGATGACCGCTGTTGAAGCCATTGAACTTCCTGTCGGATGACCACGAGGCCTCTTCGGAATCGATGGCCACCATGCTGCCCGACATGTCCTGCTTCCAGGTCACGCTGTCGAAGATGAAGAACTCGGGCTCGGGGCCAAAGTAGGCGATGTCACCAATGCCCGACGACTGCAGATAGGCCTCCGCCCGACGGGCAATCGAGCGCGGGTCCCGGTCATAGCCCTTGCCTTCGGTCGGTTCGACGACATCGCAGGTCAGGATCAGCGTCGGCTCCTCACGGAACGGATCCATCACGGCCGTATCCGGATCGGGGATCAGCAGCATGTCGGAGGCCTGGACGCCGCGCCAGCCGCCCATCGACGACCCGTCGAAGGCCTGACCGTCGGTGAAGCGATCCTCATCGAAATGCGAAATGGGTACCGTGATGTGCTGTTCCTTGCCCCGAATGTCGGTGAAACGCAGATCGACGAACTTGACTTCGTTGTCCTCGATCTTCTTCATCACTTCCTTGGCGCTTGCCATGTTCAGCTTCTCCTGTTCGACGGTCGTGCCGACCGCGGTTGCAACCGATGACCGCCCGACGACACTGCGCCGATCCGGCCCCTTATCCAGACACTAGCAGAAAGCATGCCAACTCCGCCTTCTGCACAGAAAAAAGTTACATCTTGCCCTCCGGACGGCCTGCCGGCCTCCGAAACCGTTGCGGCAAACCTGCACATTCAGACCATGGTCCGGGTCATGCCCTGCAACCGGGAAGCCCCGGCCTGCAGCCCATCCACAGCCATTCGGGCGCATCTTCGGCCCATCATGGCCAAGGCCACGCACAGACCGCCCCGTCCTGCCCCCCAAGCGTCCGTGAGTTTGGTCGTGCGCCTCCACCGGGCCAGCGCACGATGTGAGCCGGGCGCCGGAAGCATGAGCAGACCTGCTCTGCATCGGGGCATTGCACCATATCAAGGCAACGCAAGCTCCCAAATGCACCATAACGGTGCAAGGCCTTTCAGTCCAGCTCTGGCCGGTCCACCCAGTTGACCGTGCTCACCCGGGGCGCAGGCTCGGGCCGATGCCCCTCTCCACCGTCTTCGGGCAGGAAGATCTCCAGCAGGTCGTTCAGGAAGGCACGCCCCAGCGGCGTCGGTTGCAGCCGCGCCGGATCATCCACCATCAACCCGCGTTCCACGGCCTGGCGCAGCTTCACCCGGATCACGGCTGGCAGCAGGCCCGTGCGCTCCTGGAACAGCGGCGTGTCCACCCCTTCGGTCAGGCGCAGCGCGTTCAGCATGAACTCGAAGGGCAGATCGGTGGGCCGCACCACCTCGTCGATCTCGCAGGCGTTGCCGGCCAGTGCCGTTTCCATGTAGCGGCGCGGGTGCTTGTACTTCGCCTGCCGGACGATCCGGTCCGGAAACGACAGCTTGCCATGGGCGCCGGCCCCGATGCCCAGGTAATCGCCAAACATCCAGTAATTGAGGTTGTGCTGGGCCTGATGGCCGGGGCGTGCCCAGGCCGACACCTCGTAGTTGCGATAGGTGTCACCCAGCATCTCGCCCAGCAGATCCTGCATGGCAGCCGCCTGGTCTTCGTCCGGCACCGGGGGCGGGAAGCGCGCAAACAGCGTGTTGGGCTCCAGCGTGAGGTGGTAGCACGACAGGTGCGGCGGCGAGAACGCCAGGGGCCTGCGTCAGGTCTGCGCGCAGCTCGGGCAGCGTCTGCTCGGGCAACGCATACATCAGGTCCAGGTTGAAGGTCTCGAACAGCTCGGCGGCTGCCTCGGCCGCCGCACAGGCCTGAGCCCGGTCATGCACGCGCCCCAGCGCCTTCAGCTTGGCATCCGAGAAGCTCTGGATGCCCAGCGACAGGCGGTTGACGCCCGCAGCCCGGTAATCGGCAAAGCGCGCCCGCTCGAAGGTGCCCGGATTGGCCTCCATCGTCACTTCGGCATCGGCGATGAGGGGCAGCCGGGCCCGCAGACTGGCCAGCAGCCGATCAATGGCCGCCCCCGAAAACAGGCTGGGCGTACCGCCACCGATGAACACCGTCACCACCCGGCGCCCCCAGATGAGCGGCAGGCTGGCATCCAGGTCGGCCTCCAGCGCCGTCAGATAGGCGTTCTCGTCCACCCCGTCGGCCGGCAGGTTGTGCGAGTTGAAGTCGCAGTACGGGCACTTCCGCAGGCACCATGGGATGTGGACATACACCGAGAGCGGCGGCAGGTTGTCCAGCTGCACGCGGCGGCTGGAATGCAGGCGGATGGGCGTGGCGGAAGCAGGCACGGTCAGAAGGGCCGATGAAAATGGGCGGATGCGGGCGTGGGCAGGGGATGGACGGAAGAAGCCCATCAGACGCCTGCCTCGTCCAGCAGCGTGTTCAGCCGCACCAGCGCACGATGACGGTGGCTGATGGCGTTCTTCTCGTCGGCCGACAGCTCTGCTGCCGAACAGGCGTGGCCATCGGGCTGGAAGATCGGGTCATAGCCGAAGCCCCCTTCACCCCTGCGGCTGCGCCAGCAGCGTGCCCCACCACAGCCCCTCGGCAATCAGCGGACGCGGGTCATCGGCAGAGGCCACCCATACCACCACGCTGTAGAAATACGCCCGCACCGGTGCAGACACGTCCTGGCAGCGTACCAGCAGATGGCGGATGTTCTCGGCATCCAGCCGTGCCCGGCCACCTGCCTGCAAGGCCTCGCGCTCGGCCGGATCGGTGATCGCGTCCAGCGCAAAGCGTGCCGAGCGCACGCCGGGCGCACCGCCCAGGGCCGGCACGCACAGGCCGGAATCGTCGGCCAGCGTGGGCAGCCCACTCAGGCGAGCGCCGTGCCGGGCCTTGGCCAGCGCATTTTCCACGAAGCTGGGCCACGGCTCCTCGGCATCGGGAATGCCCAGCTCGGTCTGGCTGGACAGACGCACGCCGCGCGGCGCCAGCATGGCCCGCAGCTCCTTCAGCTTGCCGGGATTGCCCGACGCCACCAGCCAATGTCCGCCCGTCATGCCCCATCCTCCTGCAAGGCCGCCCGCTGCAGCCGCACCAGCTCGTCGATGCCCTTGGCGGCCAGATCCAGCAGCTCGCTCGCCTGCTGGCGGGAGAATGGAGCCCCCTCGGCCGTGCCCTGGATCTCCACCAGGCCACCGGAGGCGGTCATCACCACGTTCATGTCGGTTTCGCAGCCCGAATCTTCCTGGTAGTCCAGATCGAGTACACAGGCAGGAGCGGCGCCAGGCAGCGCCACGATGCCTACCGAGATGGCGGCTACCGCCTCGCGCAGCGGATCGGAGGTCAGCTTGCCCGCAGCCAGCAGGCCGTTCACCGCATCGCGCAGCGCCACCCAGGCACCGGTAATGGCCGCCGTGCGCGTGCCCCCGTCGGCCTGCAGCACATCGCAATCCAGGTGGATGGTGCGCTCGCCCAGCCGCTTCAGGTCCGTCACCGCCCGCAGGCTGCGACCGATCAGGCGCTGGATTTCCTGCGTGCGCCCGGACTGCTTGCCGCGCGCCGCTTCGCGGTCACTGCGCGTATGGGTGGCCCGCGGCAGCATGCCGTACTCGGCCGTCACCCAGCCCTGCCCCTTGCCACGCAGGAAGGGCGGCACTGTCGAGCACGCTGGCCGTGCACAGCACCCGGGTGTCACCGAAGCTCACCAGCACCGAACCCTCGGCGTGGCGTGTGAAACGTCGCTGAAAATGCACGGGCCTCAGCCCGTCCAGCGCCCGGCCATCATGCCGCCGCGCGGAAGAAGAATCAGTCATGGGGAACCCCCTGGAAGATCGGTCCCCGCATTCTATCGCCCCCGGAAATGCCCCCGGGCAGGACGAAACACCCCATGCCTACCCCTTGGGATGGGGGCAGCATCCGGATCATCCCTGCCCCCGGCGCGCAGGCGCGTCGGAAACGGCCCTGTCAGGGGCACTTCCTTGTTCGAGCGCTGGATCGCCTCCTGGATCTCGGCGATCGTCTTGTCGATCTCATCCTCGGTCATGTCGACCGATTCGGCATCCAGGTTGTTGGCAATGGCGATGGTGGTGGTCACCGCCCCGTCGGGCAGTGCCATCGACGACAGCGACGGCAGACCGTCGTTCTCGGCACTGTCGGTATCCCACTTCATGGCCAGCACCGTGGTGTTGTCGGCACCCACGCCATTGTGGTTGAGCGCCGACTGGATCAGGCGTGGCACCGCCAGCTCCAGCGGCTCGTTGCGGAACTCGCGCACCAGCTCCTCGCGGCTCACACCGCTCCAGAGACCGTCCGAGCACAGCATCATCACGTCGCCCGCCTTCAGCGGGAAGGCCGCATGGATCTCGACCGGCGGGATGAACGGCGAGCCCAGGCAGTTGAGCACCTTGTTGCGCTCGGGGTGCACCTCGGCCTCGGCCTCGGTGATCAGCCCCAGGCTGATCAGGCTCTGCACCTTGGAGTGGTCCAGCGTGCGGAACAGGATATCGGAATCACGCAGCAGGTACAGCCGGGAATCGCCCGCATGCCCCCACCACGCATGCCCGTCCTGCACCACGCAGGCCACGATGGTGGTGCGCGGGCACTCATTCATGCCGTGCAGCTCGCGGTAGCGGTGCAGCTCGCGGTGGCTGGCATGGAAGGCCTGCTCGATGAAGGCCACCGGATCACGCAGCCGCGGCACGGCCTGCTGCTGGAACATCGAGGCCACCGTCTGCATGGCGATCTGCGCCGCGATCTCGCCCCGCAGGTGCCCGCCCATGCCGTCGGCCAGCACCATCAGCAGCGACTCGCGCGAGAAGCAGTACCCCATCCGATCCTGGTTGATCGAACGACCACCGACATCGGTATCCTGGAAAATGGAAAAACGCATGGATCGAAAGCGAGTTGAATGTTCTGGGGCGTCCTGTCCGGGTCATCTGCCGCTGGCAGGCCTGCGTCGGTACCGTGCCGCCCCGACAGCGGCCCGTACCCAGGACGAAGGCCTGGTCTCAGCTGCCCTTGCGGGCCGTCAGCAGCGTGACATCGGCCTCCTCGTGACCCGACGGCGATGGCAGCTGGGCATGATGGCTTCGTTTGTGCGACGACGACCCTTTCGGATCGCGCCGCCGCCTGAACGGCGAGATGATGTCCTCCAGCCAGCGCAGCGGCAAGAAACTGCGGGTTTCCACCCCCTCGCGCATGAAGGGTTCGCGCAACGCCCGTTGCAGCGCAAACACGCTCTGCGGCCGCTCCAGCGGGTTGAGCTTCATGCACCAATGCACCAGATCCAGCAGCTGTTGCGAGTAGATGTCGGTCAGACCCGCCAGGACGGCATCGACCTTGTCCTGCTTCATGCGCTGATCGGCCGCCTGCGGCGGAGCCCCCACCATGCAGGCGTACATGCTGGCGCCCAGGCCATAGATGTCGGTCCAGGGCCCCAGCTGCTGGTTCTTCTTGTACAGCTCCGGCGCCGCAAAGCCCGGCGTGTACATCGGGAAGAGCTTGGGTGCGTCCTGCGTGAGCGTCTGGCGCGCCGCCCCGAAGTCCAGCAGCATGGGCAGGCCGCCCTTCTTCAGGTAGATGTTGGCCGGCTTCAGGTCCAGGTGCAGCAGGCGATTGGCATGCACCTCGCGCAGCCCGTTCATCACCTGCGCGAAGATCTTGCGGATGTGCCGCTCGGGCAGCACGCGCTTGCCCGGCCGGTTGCGGTTGTGGATGACCAGCTCCTGCAGGCTGCGCCCGCTCTCGTAGGCCATCACCATGTAGACCGTCTCGTTGGCCCGGAAGAAGTTGACGACGCGCACCACGTTGGGATGGATGACCCGTGACAGCGCCCGGCCTTCCTCGAAGAAGCACTTCAGGCCATTGCGATACGTAGGCAGATTGCCGCCCACCACCTCGGGCACCAGCTGCCCGGGTGTGCGACGGACCAGAGAACTGGGCAGGTATTCCTTGATGGCAACCGGGTTCCCGTCCTGATCCTGGGCGAGATAAACCATCGAAAAACCGCCGCTAGCGATTTTTTTCTTACAATCCGGTAGCCACCTGCCTCGAAGCCCTCCGGCAATGGTGCGTTCTGCTCATTTGCCATGATGGCTATTGTAGAAGCGATGGATGCAAAACTCTGTATTTCCGTGTTACGACACGCCAGACGGACGGGCACGGCGACTGAATGACATCCGGGCCCGTGCCCATCCCGAAAAAAACCTCGGCCAGATCGGCATTTTTTTACCGCTTTTTCCAAGCAGAGACACCCACCCGTCCCCACCACCTTCCTTCCCGACAGCGTTACAGAACGGCCCCCTCCTGACGCCCTTTCGGATGTAACCGCCGGCGCAACCCCCGTGTGGCATCTTTCCCACTGCCCCGATCCGTCCGACGGCAGCCGTTCCTGATCCTGCATCGGCCCGTTTCCATTTTCCCCCGTCTTTCCAGACACCGACATGTCCACCCAGCCCACGCCGCCCGTCACCGCCTCCACGAATCCCGCTCCTGCCGCCACCCCGGGCACCGTCAACAGCATGACCGGCTACGCCCACCAGAGCGCCGACACCCCGCTCGGACGACTGGACATCGAGATCCGCGCAGTCAACAGCCGGTTCACTGACCTGCACTTCCGGCTGGCCGACGAATGCCGGCTACTGGAGCCTCGGCTGCGCAGCGCCATCACGGCCGCCGTCCGGCGCGGCAAGGTGGAATGCCGGATGAGCCTGCAGCGGCCCCGCCCGGACAGCACCGACGCCCTGAACCTGGAACGCCTGGCACACTATGTGGAACTGAGCCGCCAGATCCTCCTTGTGGACGAAAGCGCCCAGCCTCCCTCCGTGGCCGACTACCTGCGCTGGCTGCAGACGCCGGAACACGCCCCCACCGCCGGTGACGCGGCCTCCCAGACCCTGGACGCCGACACGCTGTGGCAGCACGCCGAGCCGCTGGTACAGCGCTGCCTGCAGGCCTTCCAGGCCAGCCGCGCCCAGGAAGGCGCGCAGCTTGCCCGCATCCTTCAGGAACAGGGCAGCCGGATGCGGGCCCTGGCCGGGCAGCTGCGCCCCCACCTGCCCGAACTGCATGCCGCAGCCGAAGCCAGACTGCTGGAGCGCCTGCAGAAAGCCGTCCAGGACCCGCCCGTCAGCATTCCAGCCGACGAGACCCTGGCCCGCGTGCGCCAGGAGATCAGCCTGCTCAGCCTGAAGGACGACATCACCGAGGAACTGGACCGGCTGGACACCCATCTCCAGGCCATCGACGACGCCCTGGCTGCAGGCAGCCCTGTGGGCAAGCGGCTCGACTTCCTGATGCAGGAACTCAACCGCGAAGCCAACACCATCGCTCTCAAGAGCATCGCGTTGTCCATTACCGACACCGCGCTGGCGCTGAAGCTGCTCATCGAACAGCTGCGCGAGCAGGTCCAGAACCTGGAATGAAGGATCCGGAGGGAATCCCCCGCTCCCGCGTACAATGAGCGCGGTCGCTCCGGCCCACGGCCGCCCCTTTCCAGGAACAGGATCCTCATGAAACTCTGCGTCTTCTGCGGTGCCAGCACCGGCAAATCCCCCGCCTATCGCCTGGCGGCCATCGAACTGGGCCATGCCATGGCCGATGCCGGCATCGGGCTCGTCTACGGGGGCGCCTCGGTCGGCCTGATGGGCGCCGTGGCCGACGCCGTCCTGGAACGAGGGGTGAAGTCATCGGCGTCATTCCGCGCTTCCTGGCCGACAAGGAACTGGCCCACAAGAAGCTCACCCGCCTGCATGTCGTGGGCTCCATGCACCAGCGCAAGGCCATGATGGCCAGCCTGGCCGACGGCTTCATTGCCCTGCCCGGCGGTCTGGGCACACTGGAAGAACTGTTCGAGATCTGGACCTGGGGCCAGCTGGGACACCACCAGAAACCCTGCGCCCTGCTGGATGTGGGCGGTTTCTACACCGGCCTGACCGACTTCCTCGATCACGTGGCCACCGAAGGCTTCGTCAAGCCGGAATTCCGCAACATGCTGATCGTGGAACCCAACGCCGAGCGCCTGCTGCCGGCCATGAAGGGCTACCAGCCGCCGGCAACCACGCGCTGGATGACCGAAGGCAACACCTGAGCCTGCACGCCCCTCCGGGAAAGGCATGTTTTCCGGAGGGGTTTTCGAGGGCTTTCCGGAATATCCACCACGCAGGACATTCCCGGGAAATACAGCGCTCAATATTGAATTTGATAATGCATTATCAATAACAGCATTTGACGAAAAAGCCTTCAAATGCAGCGTCATGGATATATAATCGCATTCTCAATCACCGACAGGAGATCATCATGAGCGAATGCAAGCTGCCCCATCATGCCCACCATGACCACACCCATGGCCCCGGCTGCGGCCACACGGCCATCCGCCATGATGGCCATGTCGATTACCTGCACGACGGTCACCTGCACCACCCGCACGGCGACCACGTCGACGAGCACGTGATCCCCGTCTCGGCCACCAACCCCGACCGCTGCACGCCCGAGCACAAATGCAGCGGCCACGAACCCGGCCACGTCCATGGCCCCGGTTGCGGCCACGAAGCCGTCCCGCACGGTGACCACATCGACTACCTGGTCGACGGCCACCTGCACCACCCGCACGGCGACCATTGCGACGACCATGGCCCGATCGAGGTGGTGAAGGGCTAAAAGCCGCCCGCCTGCACGGCCAGTTTCCAGAACCGCCCGCAGGCATCGCAGCGTTCTCAGGGATGCCCCCGCAAGGGGGCATCCCTTTTTGTGCCCCCTATCTGTCCCTATCCTTTGCGCCTCTGCCCTGGCCGTTGGCGGTGGTTTGAATAGCACGCTTCCCGTCTGGCCTGCGCAACAGACGCGACCCCCTGTCGGGTACTTGAAGCCATTCATTGACGCCCCGTCAGGACTTCCTGACCATCAAGGCCCATTGCACTGCCCGGCAGCGGCCATGTTCACCTTCCGTTTCTATACGCCCGACGATCGCCCAGCATGGGATGAATGCGTGTTGCGAAGTCGCAACGGCGTATTCCTGTTTCTTCGCGCGTACCTGGAATACCACGCTGACCGTTTCGAAGATGCCTCCGTGGTGATCTGCGCCGAAGGCCACCCAGGCAGAATCCTCGCAGTATTGCCCGCCAACCGGCAGCGCACGCCCCTGCAACCCGCAGAACATGGCCTCGGCGCCGCGACCCCTGCCCACGGCGACACCTTCGTGACGCATGGCGGACTGACCTTCGGCGGTCTGGTGATGGACGAGAAACTGGGCGGCGCCCAGGTCGTGACCCTCCTGCGGGAACTGCTCCCCTGGCTGGCAGCCCACGGCTTCGCACGCCTGAAGTACAAGCCCACCCCTCATTTGTACCACCGGCTGCCCAGCGAGGAAGACCTGTACGCGCTGCACCAGCTGGGTGCGCAAACCACGCAGGTGCTGCTCTCCAGCACGCTGGACCTGACGCGCCCCTGTCCCGCATCCAGCGCCCGGAAGAACGCGCTGAGAATCGCCTGCCGTCACAATATCCAGGCAGGCCCATGCGCATGGGAAGACTTCTGGCCGCTGCTGACCCAGACGCTGCAGCAACGGCATGGCGTCAACCCGGTTCACAACCTGGAGGAGATCCGGCTGCTCGCCAGCCGCTTTTCCGACCGCCTGGAAGTGCTGGGAGGCTGGTCATCCCAGGACCCCTCGCAGCAGCTCCAGGCAGGCGCGGTCCTCTTCCATTACGACGGCGTGACCCACACCCAGTATCTGGCCTCGTCCCCTGCCGGGCGCGACTCCCATGCCCAGCATCGCATCATCGACACCGCAATCGAAAGCGCCCGGGCTCGAGGACAACGCTGGTTCAGCTTCGGGACCTCCACCACCGAAGGCGGCCGTGCGCTGAATGACGGCCTTCTCCACCACAAGGAGATCTTCGGTGCCCGAGGCACCATCCTGCAGACGCTGGAGCTTGATCTGCCAGGGCACTGACGCCCTCGATCAGCCGCCCCTCTTTTTTCAGGTGCCCACACGGCAGGCCTGCCCCTGAACTGGCCCGCAAGAGCCTTCCTGTTCCGACGACCGACCCCAGGGCACTCCCGCTACATTCGACGGGATTCCAACCATACTGTCGGACCCTGTTCCATGGCCAGCCTGCCCGCAATCCACATCTGCCTGATCTCGCCTGCCGGATATGTTCATGCAGATGCGTTGCTGGACCCGGCGCAGTACTTTGCATGGCAGTTTCGCCGACTGGGGGCAGATGTCAGCATGGCCAGGAACGTCATACGACACGATGCGGTGAACTTCATCTTTGGTGCTCACTTGGGCTTCCCTGTGCAGCATCTTCAGGGCTACTGCTATGTGATCGTCAATCTGGAGCAAGTCAAGAACGCACGAGATCTGCTCGGAACACAGTACCTGGACCTGTTAAAACACTCGATCGTTGTCGACTACGATGCAGGAAATCTGTCCGAATATGCCACACAGGGCAGACGACGTACCACTGATCTCATTCGGAAACGCCGGCTGGCTTCACGAAGGTCAAAGGCCACTGAAAATTCAGCAACGCCCCCTGGATATACTGTTCATTGGATCCATCAACGACCGCAGACGCAAGCTCATTGACCGAATCGGGACTACGGGACGGACAGTCTCGCTCCTCGAGCGCCCCATCTATGGGTCCGCAAGAAACTCTGTCATCCAGCAGGCAAAGTCCGTCGTCAACCCTGCACTTCCATGAAAATGCCCGTTTCGAACAGGTCCGTGCATTCCTGGCTCTTTCATTGGAAACTCCTGTCCTTTCCGAACGCAATAGCTTCACAGAAGTAAGCCCGGCATTCGATACGTGCGTGACATGGTTTCAGAATGACCAACTGGAGCCCCTGTTTTCAGAGGACTTCGGGACCCCCCTTTTCTACGAAGTGGTACAACAGCAGATCACGTTGTTCCAGACAGTGGACCCGATCGAACAGTACGCCGATCTTCTTGGGTTTGTCTCGGGTGTATGGCAGGCACGGACGCAGTCCACGCGTGCACCCGGTATCGATCAGTACATCGGCCCAAGAATGCCACTACCGGACATCCCCTCGGTCTCACGATCTGCACGCATCGCGGGCATCACACCACAAGCAGCCGCACAGAGGCCGGAGACACCATGCTCCCAGCATCTGCCTGAAGCGACATCCTCAACCAAAGATAGGCCATTTCCCCTCTTCCAGGATCTGACAGACGTCTGTCATCAGATCGACCAGATGCTTGAACTTGGACAGACCGAACTGGCGCTCCTGATCGCTACCCAGGGTATCGTAGGTCACTACTCCCAGCCCGGCATCAGAAACCATGCTCTCTACTATCCATCCCTTGATGAGCGCCTGAACAGACTTTCGGCTCATGTGGAGGCCGAGAACATGGACAGTCCGGAGGATCGTGATCTCCCCTGGATGAGGGAGCGTACAGGCGGATCGTTGCTCGTGGCAACCGAGATCTACAAGACCGGTGGACATACGCGCATGCTTCAGGAACTCGCAAAGGAACCTGCCCAATCCGGTCCTGGTGCTGACGAACATCAGTGGTCACCACAAGGAAGATGAACTGGAAGCCAGTTCGTGGATCAGGTCGATGTTCCCGGACTGTCCGGTGGTGCTTCTGGAAGGAGAAGGACTCTGGCCCAAAAGTCTCAACCTTGCGCGTCTCGTCAGGCGCCTTCGTCCTACGAATCTCTGGTATGCACAGCATCACTATGACGCGGTGGCGTTCGTGGGAACGATCGCATCAACCAAAGCCAGAAAGCTCTATCTTCATCATGCCGATCACAACCCTAGCCTGGGATGCACCCTGCCAGGAATGGTCCATGTTGATGTGACCAGGAGTCGCCAAAGGATTTGTACGGAACACCTTCACACAGCGGCACTACTCATGCCTCTGCATATCCAGGACCATCTACCCAAGGAGCCCCACGCTTTCTCGGACGCGACGGTGCTGTCAACAGTCACTGCTGGACGCCTTCAGAAGTACACAGGCCATGGTTCATTTGCCTATCAGAAGATCGTCCAGACCATACTGGAGTCCATCGACGGACGTCACCACCATATTGGCGATCTTCCCGAATCATTCATCCATACCCTGAGATCCCATCTCAAAGAGCACGACATCGATCCAGACCGCTTTGTTTATCTGGGTTCCGTTCCCTCCCTGTGGGAAGCACTGAAGACCTTGGATGCACAGGTTTACATCGGATCCGCACCGACATCTGGTGGCTACTCCCCCATAGAGGCCCAGGGCTGCGGCTATCCAGTCCTACCCTTCAACGGATTTGACGTGGGTTCTGTCCTGGCAGATCTGAGCTTCTACGCTGCCCCGGAACTGGCATGGCCAGACCTGGAGACACTGGGCAGGACCCTCAAGAACATCAAGCCAAGGCTGACAGAACTGAATCAGCAAGCTCGAAGATTCTATGAAATGAACTACTCCCGCTCCCGCTTCCAGGACAGTCTTCAGAAGCTCATGAAGGCATGACCGGGCAAACGGCTGTCTGAAACCCACCACGTACGCCGCCACTCGATCCAGGCATTCCCCCGTCTGGCAAGGAGACGGCCCAAGGGTCGAAGGGAGGGGCATCATCAAGGCAGCTGTTCATTGCGCCATGCCCCCCATGCCTTCCATTCCATCATCCGCAACCTGCAGGACTACGAGAACGAGTACAAGAATGCTTCGTTCGAGCCAGTACAAACGGTACTTCGAAAGCAACTGATCATATCTCAGTTGCAAAGATACAACGCCCGCGGATTCTGGAAGTCGGTTGTGGCATGGCTCCGCTTTTCGATTCAGGCCTCGAGTTCGAAAGGATGACCATCGTGGAACCGGGAGCGAGCTTCAGCGCAAACGCCCGGGCCATGTCTGCCGATGATGCACGCATCACGGTCGTGGAGTCCACGCTGGAAGATGCCGTATCAGCCCGGTTGCTGAAAAGGACAGACCTTCGATTTCATCGTTGCGGCCGCCCTGCTCCATGAACTTCCAGACCCTTCCATTTTCCTGGAAGCACTCAAGACCATCTGCACACCACAAACGACGATTCACCTCAGCGTCCCCAACGCACGGTCCCTCCATCGGTTGCTTGCCATGGAGATGGGCCTCATCCGGACATTCACGTCGTTTCCGACCGGCAGATAAGGCTTCAGCAGCACCATACCTTCGACATGGATCAACTTCGCCAGCTCTGTCTGCACACGGGGTTCATGATCCTCGATGAGGGTTCCCATTTCATCAAACCATTCACCCACGATCAGATGCAGAAGCTTCGAAATGTGGGAGTACTCACCGACCGTATGCTGCACGGAATGGTCGGTCTTGAAAAACATCTTCCCGGCCTCGGCTCGGAGATATACGTCAACCTGCGCACGAACCTCCCTTCACACGATCAGCCCCGTTGACATCGACTCAACGTCCTGCACAAGCAAGTTTCGAACCCTGAAACACGTCATCACCGTCTTCCGAAGCATCATGTCCCCAGCTCAGAACACCTACATCCCCCTTGTTCTTGTCGGAAACAGTCTCTCCGTTCTGATTGCTGCGACGGTACGCGCCGAGAAGGGACTGAAGACCGTGATCGTCAATCCCGGTGGTCACCTAGGGGGGTACTTTGCGGGCATACAGGCGCTAGGAAGACTCCAGGATGCGGGCATGGTCCTGTATGAACTCAGTTCACTCCGACATGACGCTTCAGTTCCCCCTCTGGAAAGCTACAACCCCATGGGAAGAAACGACGTCGGACGATTTTCCGAAGTCGTTCGCCGGTACGTCAGCTCTCTGCACGACATCCATACGGTACCCCAACCCATGATGTGGGCCGACGGCAAGATGCTGCCCGACATGATCCTTTCCAATGGCATATCGGCTCTTCCCATGCTCTCCAACGCATCCACCATCCGGGATGAGCTGATCAGGATCTGCCGGACGATAACCCCTGAAAGCCGGTTGTGGCATCCTGCCAACAAGGGGGCATGGCCACTGGATGGTACTCCGACGGCAGACTGGGCATCGACGACTTCAGGAAATGAGGGATTCAACTGCGACACTGTCTCCAGACGCATTCATGGTGAAACGCTTCATGAATGTGTTTTCAGCGCATTTTCCAGACAGGTCATGAACACTGACGCCAGTTCCGTCGCTGCGTTGTATCACCGTCTTCCGTGGCTTCCCATGTACTGGCCCCAAACGCTTCTGTCCGTCCTGGAAGGCAGGACGGACAACGCTGTACTGCCGACATTCTTCAGTCATCCTGTCGGCAGCACGGTTGCACATCTCTGCCGCCATCTGGAAAGTCGTGCGCACGCTGACCCTTTGATCCACGTCATTCAGGACCGGGTCACGAAGCTTGAGAGGAACACGAACGGCTTCTCGGTCCATACTGCTCAGTCCGGTATGCTCCAGTCGCTTCGTCTGGGCTGGGCGCTTCCACCCAATATGGGGGTCGCGGCCGCTGGTCACACTCCCGACACGGATCGAAGCAAACGTCTCCCCCTGATGCTCTGCTTCCTGAAGCTGCGTCCCGAGCATATCGATCGTGAATGCAGCGTCGTTTATGGCGTTGCCAACGATACAGGCCTTTACAGGATCACCAACAACACCCTGTGTGGCGCACCTTCCGAGGACGGAGACATCTACATGGTGGCCGAAGCCAATCCTGATCGTTTCGCTGCCCACCACGGCTCCCTGCTTGATGATCAGGAGGTAGCAGCTGCCGTATGTCGAGATCTGGCTCACATGGGATTGATCCGGCGCTCCGCAAAACCTGTTGCAACAGAGATCCGACGATTCGCTGGCGCCCGGCCCGTACCCACGCATGAAAGCGTGCAATGTCATCTGCAAGAGCGCCAGCGTCTGATGGCCTTGCTTCCCGGGCTGGAACCACTGGGCGTTTGTGCAGGCCCCTTCTCAGTAGGCCTTGCTGACCACATCGTTCAGGGCCTTCAGCTGGCCAAACGCCCGGACACACCCGAGATCACTCACTCCTCTTCATTCCATTCCTACGATGCCCTGGCGCATGCCTGAAAGGAAGACCATGAATACCTCACCTACACAACGTCCCGCCTCCCTGGTTCTGGCCGGCAATGCCCTGTCGGTCCTGATTGCTGCCACGGAGCGCGCCCATCGCGGCCTGGCCACCACCATCATCAATCCGGGCGGCCCGCTGGGCGGCTACTTCTCGGGCGTGCATGCCCTGGGCCGGCGCGTGGACGGCGGCATGGTGCTGTTCGAGTTCAGCTCGTTCTCCGAGCCGGCCGTGGCGCCGCGCCTGGACAGCTATGATCCGATGAAGCGCAACGATGTCGGCCGCTTCTGTGGCGTGATCCGCCGCTATGTTCAAGGTCTGCACAGCACGCATGCCGTGGGTACGCCGCGCATGTGGGTGGACGGCAAGCTGCTGCCCGACATGATGCTGGGCAACGGCATCTCGGCCCTGCACCACCTGAGCAACTCGGCCGCCATTCACCGTGAGCTGGCTGTCATCGAGCGTCAGGCGAAGCACGACACGGTGCTCTGGCACCCGGCCAACAAGACCACCTGGCCGCTGGATGGTTCGGCCCCGGCCGACTGGGCCAGCACCCAGGGAAATGTTCCCTTCGACTGCGACAGCCTGTCGCGTCGCATCCATGGTCAGACGCTGCACGAGACGCTGTTCGTGCCCTTTGCCCACCAGGTGATGAACCGGGATGCCAGCCATCTGGCCGCGCTGTATCACCGTCTGCCCTGGCTGCCGATGTACTGGCCGCAGACGCTGCTGTCCACGCTGAGCAATCATGGCCGTGTTCCGGGCATGCCTGCCACGGTCTTCAACTATCCGTCGCATGGCTCCATTGCCGCCATCTGCCAGAACCTGGCCCAGATGGTGCGCAATCATCCGCTCATCACCCTGGTGGAGGACCCGATCCAGCAGGTTCGGCGCACGGCCGATCATTTCGTCATCACCACCGCCAAGCACGGCGAAATCCACGCACAGCGCCTGGGCTGGGCCATGACGCCGAACCGGGGCATGGCCGTTGCCGGCATGGCGGCGCCTGCCGAGAATCCGGATCGCCTGCCGCTGATGCTGGGCTTCTTCAAGCTGGCGGAATCTCAGGTTCATCAGGTGGTGAGCGTGCTGCATGCCGTGGCCAACGACACCGGCATCTATCGCGTCACCAATGCCACCGCCTGCGGTACGCCCACCGATGAAGGGCACCATGCGCCTGGTGGTGGAGGCCAACCCGCATCGCTTTGCCGCACACCACGTCGGCATCGATCTGAACGATGAAAGTGCCGTCATGCAGGCCATGCTGCGCGACCTGTCCGTGATCGGCGTGACCACTTCTGCCATCCGCCCGATCGGCTTCGAGCTCAAGCGCTTCGACGGCGCCCTGCCGCTGCCCACGCCGGCTGCCGTGGAAACCTTCCTGGAAGCCCGCGAGCAGATGCTGCGTGCGCTGCCAGGCATCGAGCCGATGGGTGCCTCGGCCGGCCCCTTCGCTTTCGGCCTGTCGGACCAGATCATCCAGGGCCTGCAGATGGCCCATCGTGTGGACCGGAAGGACGACGTCCGGGCAGAAGCCGTCGAGCCGGCACTGGCATCCTGACGGCCCGTACCGGATGACGATCCAGACCTCCTGAAGATCGCGCCGTTGCCCAGGCAGCATCCTCCTGTTGGTGCCTCCGGCTTCGGCGCGAAATATCTGCAAACTTCGAGACAGACATCATGCTGGTCGATTGCGTGACCCTGCAACTGCCCAAGGTCCATGATCCGCGCGGCAACCTGACCTTTGTGGAAGGCGGCCGTCAGATTCCGTTCGACATCCGCCGCGTGTACTACCTGTACGACGTGCCGGGCGGCTCGGAACGGGGTGGGCATGCCCATCTGGCGCTGCACCAGTTCGTCGTTGCCATGTCGGGCAGCTTCGACATCGTGCTGGATGATGGTTTCGATCGCAAGCGCTACCACCTGAACCGGTCCTACGAGGGGCTGTACATCCCGCCCATGACCTGGCGCGAACTGGACAACTTCTCGTCAGGCAGTGTGTGCATGGTGCTGGCCTCCGAGGTCTACGACGAGGCCGACTACATCCGGAACTACAGCGACTTCATGCTGGAGGTTCACACCCGGCACCGTGCGCAGCACCATCATGCGCCGCCAGCCGCGCATGATGGCAGCACGAAGGACGCGCAAGCGGTTCCTGCATCGCCAGAGCACATGAGCCGCATCGACGAGGAGCTGGTGCTCAACATCCGGTGAGGCTTCGGCACGACGGACACCTTGTTGCTGGCTGGCTGCTGCGTGCAGCCACCCGTCTCATCAGAATGCCGCCCGTCCCCAGGAACACAACCACTCGACGGACTACGGCAAGATCACTGACAGCAGCCTGAATGCTCCAACCGGCCCGATCTCCCTGGAGCACTGCCTGAAGCCCCACTTACCCAAAGAACAGTCATGACCACACTTGCCGATTGCGTGACGCTGCCTCTGCCCCGCATCCATGACCATCGTGGTGACCTGACGTTCGTGGAAAGCGGGCAGCACATCCCGTTCGACATTCGTCGCATCTACTACCTGTACAACGTTCCCGGCGGCACGACACGAGGCGGGCATGCGCACTATTCCCTGCACCAGTACATCATTGCCATCAACGGCAGCTTCGACATGGTGATGGACGATGGTCGTCAGAGAATGCGCTGGCACCTGAACAGCCCCCATCAGGCGCTGTACATACCGCCGATGATCTGGCACGACCTGGACAACTTTTCCAGTGATGCCGTCTGCATGGTGATGGCCTCCGACATCTATGACGAGAGCGACTACATGCGGCGTTACGACGACTTTAAGCGCGAGTTCCTGCGACGTGAAGCCGAGTGGCGCGATGAATGGCAGCAGGAACTGAACGCAAGCATCGGTGGGTCACGACAGCATGAAGCCGCCAGCCTGAATTCCGAAGAATCAGGAAGTCAGCGTCAGGTCGCATTGCTGAGCGAGTAGCCAATCCGCTGAATTCCCGTTCCTGCCACAGCCTCCAACCGTACCGTGACGCGGCTGAACCAGGGACTCCCCGCCTGTCCTCCGATTCACTTCCCCAACACACCATGGACATGCCCGCCCCCATCCCCTTTCCTAAACCTGAAGGCCATCAACGAGCGTCATCGCCTGGCCTTCCGAGAAGCCTTCGAGCGGGTAATGGACAGCGGCTGGGTGCTGCTGGGCGAAGAGACCGCGGCCTTCGAGGCAGCCTTTGCGGCCTACTGCGGCGTGAAGCACTGCATCTCGGTGGGCAATGGGCTGGATGCCCTGCAACTGGCGCTGCGGGGCTGGGGCATTGGTGCGGGTGATGAGGTGATCGTTCCCAGTCACACCTACATTGCCACCTGGCTGGCCGTGAGCTATGCAGGAGCCACGCCGGTGCCGGTGGAGCCCACTTCGGATGACAGCGGTCTGGATCCGGATGCGCTGGCTGCGGCCATCACGCCCCGTACCCGGGCCATTGCGGTGGTGCATCTGTACGGCCGCCCCGTGGACATGGATCCGATCATGGCCATTGCCGAACGGCACGGCCTGCCGGTGCTGGAAGACGCAGCACAGGCACATGGTGCCACCCATCATGGGAAGCGCTGCGGCAGCCTGGGACATGCGGCCGGCTTCGGTTTCTATCCGGGCAAGAACCTGGGTGCGCTGGGCGACGCGGGGGCGGTGACGACCAACGACGATGTGCTGGCCAGGCGGGTGCGCATGCTGCGCAACTACGGGTCGGAACGAAAGTACGTCCACGAGCTGGCAGGCTTCAATTCCCGCATGGACGAGCTGCAGGCGGCCTTCCTGCGCGAGAAGCTGCAGACGCTGGATCGTGACAACCGCCGCCGCGCGGACATTGCCACCACGTATCGGCTGGGCCTGCAGGGGCTGCCGGGGCTGATGTTGCCTCCTGCCGATGACGAGACCACGCGTTCGGCCTGGCACCTGTTCGTGGTGCGGCATCCGCAGCGCGACCAGCTGGCGGCGCTGCTGGCCGAGCATGGCATCCAGACGCTGATCCACTACCCCACGCCGGTGCACCACCAGGGGCATACCAGGGGCAGCCGGTCAGTCAGCAGTCCTTCCCGCGGGCCGAACGGCTGGCCCGCGAGGTGCTGAGCCTGCCGATGGATCCGACGATCTCGGACCGGCAGGTGCTGCGTGTCATTGCGGCCGTGCGCAGCGCGTGTGTGTCACTGGGTGAGCCTACATCCAAGGCGGCCTGAGCGGTCTGTTTCAGACACTCAGTATCGAGGCCCCATAAGCAGCCACTTTCCCGTCGGCACTGAGCAGAGTCATGCCTTCGACCTGAGACTGGGCCACCAGCATCCGATCGAATGGGTCCCGGTGCAGCCAGGGCAGACTGACCACGGCAGCGGCATGCCTGCCATTGACCTCCAGCTCCCTGTATCCGTTCCTGAGCAGCAATGTTCTGAAGAGGAATGGATCGACACGAAAGCCTGGCTTCTGCATCGAGGCCTTGATGGCGATCTCCCAGATGCTCACCGCACTGAAATGGAGCTCGTTGCGGGTATCTTCTATGATGCTTCTGGCTGTCGGGCTCAACTTCCCGGAGTCGCGTGCACTCCACAGGAGAAGATGGGTGTCGAGCAGGTACTTCATGGTCTATCAGACGAGAACATCTCGGCGATCTCGTCTCGCCATCATGTCGTCGAAGTCATCCGGAATCTCGGGCAAGTCCGGCATGAATCCGATTCTACGGGGCGTGACGTCTTCCCCATCGTACGGCACGAGCTTTGCCATGGGCTTGCCAGCCTTGGCAATGATGACGACATCTCCCTTGCCGACATCCTCCAGCAAACGGGACAGATGCGTCTTGGCTTCGTGAACGTTGACCTGCATCATCGTGGGTCCTTGTCGGCTCTGCGTTGGTCAAGTCTACTTGACTAAGTCTGGCCCGACAAGAGCAACCCACGAATGCTCCCCCGTCACGGTCAACTCGGTCGACGTGCCATCAGGGGGCAGGCCCCTATTCCTGCTTCCCCCGGCCGCCATCTGATCTCATTCCAGGGAAAGCGGAACGAGGGAATGTCTTCTGGATCAGGGGCCGTTTCAGCCCAGCGCCTGCAGTCGCGCGATTTCCTTGCGGATGTGCTTGATGGCGGGCGTGACGATGGCGACGAAGTGCGATTCGCGCACGCGACGCTGCGGCGCGGACTTCATCAGGTAGCCGCGCGCGCCCTGGTGCAGCAGTGCAGCCTGGGCGGCACGCAGCGACAGTTCGGCGGCCTCGCCACGCACCTTCAGCACTTCGACGAAGAACGCATTGCTGGTCTCGAATGGCGTGGCGGCCAGCTTCTGCACTCGGGCCACGATGGCATCCAGTTCGGCCTGCAGGGCATCGGGCTGATCGTCGAGGAAGCGGTTGACGTGGCCCAGTGAGGCCTCGACTTCACGCATGGAGTCGATGGCCCCTGGATGACGCCCCAGCCGATGCCGCATTGCAGCAGCACGAAGGCAGCCCGGATGCCAGCCACATAGGGACGCGCCGGGCGGGCAACGATATTGCGTGCCGGCACGCGGTGGCCCGAGAAGCCCAGTCCCAGCGTGGCCGTGCCTTCCATGCCCGAGAAGGTGGGGCACGGCGACAGCGAGATGCCGTCGTCCTGGCAGTTGGCCAGGAACATCAGTTCACGCGGGCCGTCATCGGTCTGGACTTCGGCCATGGCGCAGAAATGGTGATCCGGTCCCAGATTGCTCACCCAGGGCAGCATGCCGTCGACAATGAAGTCGTCGCCGTCGGGCCGTGCCTTCAGCCGGTTCTCCTCGATGCCGGTGATGCTCTTCATGGCGTTGGAGAGCCCGGTGCCGCCCATGGCCTCGCCGGTCACGAGCTCCAGCAGCGTGTCCTGTAGCGCCTCGGCATGGGGCGAGCGCTCCAGGTACAGCGCGCAGGCAATCTGGCACCACATCAAAAAGCCGGTGGAGCCACAGACCTTCGAGACCTCGGCAATGGCCTGGATGGCACCGGCATAGCTGGCACCGCCCGGCAGGCCGGCCAGCTGGGCCCGGAAGGCCCCGGCTTCGCCCAGCTGCTGCATGATCTCCTTCGGATACAGCCCCCGGTCGATGTCATCGACAATGGCTGCCAGCGGGCCCTGTGCGATTTCCCGCACGGCCTCCAGCATCTCGGCATCATCGGGACGGTCGATTTCCTCGGCCAGCGATGAAAGGTGTTCGACGGTTTCCTGTTCCAGAACAGCAGCGGACATGGGGACTCCCAGAAAGAGACGACGGCGCAGCCGGCGGACGGCAGCGCCTGGGCAAAAGGACTGCGAAAGGGCCGATGGCGTGACGGATGCCGTCACGCCACGGCAGAGCTGCATCGGCACCCGGACCGCTCAGGATCCGGGGCCTTCCCGGCCGTTTGACGATTCGACGAGACGGACGGAGGCAGCGGCCGATCAGGCCAGTTCGATGCTGAAGGGCACCGGGTTGCGGATGGTGTTGGCCACCGGCGAGTAGAAGTTGGCGTGCTGGACGATGTCATTGAGCTCTTCGCGGGTGGCGTCACCCTCGATGACGACCTTCACGCGCACTTCCTGGAAGCCCATTTCGGCCGGCTTCTTCTCGGCGCCGCCCGCACCCCAGGCAGCCGGGTTGCCGATGTCGCCTTCGAGGAAGAGTTCCAGCTTGCTGAGCTTGACCTGGCGCAGCGTGGCCACGGCCGTGATGCCCACGCCCAGGCAGCCACCCAGGGCGGACAGGACGATTTCGCCCGGGGCGGGCGCGGTGTTCTGGCCGAACAGGTGCAGCGGCTCGTCCACCACCACGGCGGCGTGGTCACCCACGTAGCTGAGCGAGCGGTACTGGCCTTCCGTGACGGTGTGGACCTTGTTGGTGCCACGGGCGTTGGGGTTGTTGCGGCCCTTCTCGGCAAAGGCCAGCAGGCCGTCGCGGTCGATGGGGCGCAGGTAGGTCTTGACGGTTTCGGTCATGTTTTTCTCCCGGAGATTCGTTCAGTTGTTCAGGACTGCAATGGCCGCGATTCTGGCACCTGACTTCATCGGGAGATGGATATGGATATGCGGGAAATGAATATGTGGGGTGTCAGGGGCCTCGACCGCCGGGTCCGGCAGGGCAGCGCAGCGTCTCAAGAGTCTGTGCCCGAGGCCACCCAGGGCGCCGCCGGCAGCGTGGGGTTTGTCGCGTGATGAAACGTGAATTGGGGTAGATTCAATGGCATGGCAGCTTCTCCTCCTCCACCACACCGGAAAGGGACATCATGAAGATCACCAGCTTTGGCGAAGTACTGTGGGACAACCTGCCCAGCGGCAAGAAGCTGGGAGGTGCACCGCTCAATGTCCTGGTTCGCCTGCGGGCCCTGGGTGCCGACTGCGCCATCATCAGCAGCCGGGGGGCAGACGCGGACGGTGACGAGATCCAGCGGCAGATCGAGGAGAAGGATGTCTCGACGGCGCTGCTGCAGGGTCTGCCCGGACCAGCCCACCAGCCTGGTGGAAGTGGCCATCAACAAGTGCGGTGTGGCCACCTATGACATCGTGTACCCGTGCGCCTGGGACCGGATCACGCTTCAGGACGAGGCGCTGGCCCGGGTGGCCGAGTCGGATGCCTTCGTGTTCGGCAGCCTGTGCACGCGGGATCCGGTGACACGCCAGACGCTGGAGACGATCCTGGACCGCACGGCAGGCACGGACACGTTCAAGGTGTTCGACGTGAACCTGCGCGAGCCGCACTACACGCACGAGCGGGTGCTCAGCCTGATGAAGCGGGCGGACATGGCCAAAGCTCAACGACGACGAGCTGTACGAGCTGGCGGTGGCTTTCGGCTCGAAGCACCGCTCGATCGACCAGAACGTGCGCTTCCTGGCGCGGCTGGCCGGCCTGGAGCGGATGTGCGTGACGCTGGGGCCGCACGGCGCGCTGTATTTTGCCGACGACGAGATGCACTTTCACACGGGCTTCCGGGTGGAGGTGGCCGATACCGTGGGCTCGGGCGACAGCTTCCTGGCTGGCCTGATCTACAAGCTGCTCAACGGCGCCTCGCCGGACGAGGCGCTGGACTTTGCCTGTGCACTGGGCGCCATGGTGGCGACCCACATCGGGCCGACGCCCACGATCGAGACCGAGGAGATCGAACGCTTCCGCCACCCGGTCTGAGCGATCACGGGGGCACACCCGCCTGCGTCCGGCCGGGGGCACAGGCAGGAATGGAAAGGCATCACCAGGGTGGTTTCACCGCCCTGCGGATCCTCTGCTGCGCTAGCCCTGGGGGCATCCCGGCAGCATGGCGTGGCAGACCGTCAGGAACATAGTTGATTCGTGTCAACATGGCGGCTGCCATGCGCGTTGAGTGAGAAGAATTCACGGACCGATGGTTCATCGTCGGACATGTTTGGCCTGGCACAGGCCGCTTTCTTCTTTCCCGCATGAGCGCCCCCCACAAGACCCGCGCCGGCACGGCCGGGCAATCCCGTTCATGGCGTCGCTGGCTGGCGATGGTCACGGTACTGCTCCTGCTGGCCGCGGGCGGCTGGTGGTGGTGGCGTCCACCACCGGTGACGCCTCCCACGGCCCGGGTGTCCCGGGCGGACATCCAGCTGCTGATCACGGCCACGGGCACGGTGGAGCCGCGCCATTACGTGGACGTGGGCGCGCAGGTCTCGGGTCAGGTCAAGCGCATCCATGTGCAGGTGGGTGACGATGTGAAGCGCGGCCAGCTGCTTCTGGAGATCGATCCGGACGTGCAGCAGGCCGTGGTGGAGGGCGCCCGCGCGTCGCTGGCATCGCTTCAGGCGCAAGAGGTGGAGCAACGTGTCCAGATGCGGCTGGCCAGCCAGCAGCTCAAGCGGCGACGGCGCCTGCTGAAGCAGGATGCAGCCACCCGCGAGGACCTGGAGAATGCGGAGGCGGCGCTGGAGATGGCACAGGCCCGCATCGCCAGCCTGCAGGGCGAAGATGCAGGAAACGCGCGCCACGCTGCGCGCCGAGGAGACCCGGCTTTCGTACACGCGCATTTATGCGCCGATGGACGGCACGGTCATCGCGCTGGAGGCCCGCGAAGGCCAGACGCTGAACGCCACCTACCAGACGCCCCGGATGATGCGCATCGCCGACCTGGCGACCATGACGGTCCGCACCCGGGTGTCCGAGGCCGACGTGCAGGGCGTGACGGCGGGAATGCCGGTGTGGTTCAGCCCACTGGTGGCGCGGCTGGGCCACGAGGAGGCGCCCCGGCGCTGGCATGGCAAGGTGCGGCAGGTGCTGCCGGCACCGGATCTGCCGCCCGGCAGCAGCCAGGGTGATGGCGGCCAGGACGGCAGTGCATCGGCCACGACCCCCACGGTGGTCAACTACACGGCCCTCTTCGACGTGGACAACGCCGACGGGGTGCTGCGACCACAGATGACAGCTCAGGTGTCCTTCGTGGCGCGTTCGGCGCCGGGCGTGCTGGCGGTGCCGATGGCGGCGCTGGAACGACAGCCGGATGCCCCGCCGGGCACCTACCGTGCCCGACTGCGCCTTGCCGACGGCAGCGTCCTGCAGCGCACGGTGCGCATCGGCGTGACCGACCTGGTGCTAGGCGAAGTACTGGAAGGGCTGGACGAGGGGGATGAAGTCCTGCTGAACGTCGCAACCGAAGTATCCCCCGACGCTTCAGGCATCATCGTCGACCCCGGCCTGGGCATGGTTGTCCCGGGTGCCTGACCGGAACGCCGGGGACGCGGGCACGAGCCACGAAGGCGGGACATGGCGGACATGGGAAAGGGGCAGCGAGGCGGTCCCGGATGCTCCGGTGCGTGGGAGGCAGGACATGAAGGGCGGGATCGTGGGAAGGGAGGCAGCCATGGCGGCACCGGTGCTGATCGAGCTGAGTGAGGTGCGCAAGCGGTTCGGGGGGCATGACGGGGTGCCGGAGGTGGAGATCCTGCACGGCATCGACCTTCGGATCCAGGCGGGCGAGTACGTGGCCATCGTCGGGGCGTCGGGCTCGGGCAAGACGACGCTGATGAACATCCTGGGCTGCCTGGACCGCCCCAGCAGCGGTGAGTACCTGTTCCAGGGCGAGGCGGTCTCGGGGCTGGACGACGATGCGCTGGCCGCGCTGCGGCGCGAGGTGTTCGGCTTCGTCTTCCAGGGCTACCACCTGATCGGCACGTCCTCGGCACTGGACAATGTGGCGATGCCGGCCCGCTATGCGGGGGTGGGCGAGCAGGCGCGGCACGAGCGCGCAGCCGCCCTGCTCTCGCGACTGGGCCTTGCGGACCGTTTGCAGTACCTGCCCCACCAGCTCTCGGGCGGCCAGCAGCAGCGGGTGTCGATTGCCCGGGCACTGGTCAACGGCGGGCGGGTGATTCTGGCCGACGAGCCGACCGGAGCGCTGGATTCGACGAGCGGCGAGCAGGTGATGCAGCAGCTGGACGAACTGGCCGCTGCCGGCCACACGCTGATCCTGATCACCCACGATCCAGCCGTGGCAGCCCGGGCACGGCGCATCATCTCGATGGCTGACGGCCGGATCGTGGGGGACGCAACGGCACCCGTTGACGGGAAGGCGCGTCCGCTGCCGGACACCGACCGGGTCTGTGGCCGACAACAGCCTGCCGGTCCGGCATGCCGATGCGCCGGTACGCAAAGGCGGCAGGCCGTGCGCCGAGGCGCCGGCAGAGGTGCCGGCAGACGTACCGACAGAAGCCCCTGCCGACCTGCCCACCTGCACGCTGCGCGGGCGCGGCGGAGAACCTGCGCCAGCTGGGTATCCTGCGCAAGACCTGCCCGCGCTGCGCGGACGCGGGCCGGCTGCCGCTGCTGGCGGACCTGCCGGAGATCCTGCGCTCGGCCTGGCGGGTGATGCGGCTGAACCGGCTGCGCACCGGACTCACGCTGCTGGGCATCATCATCGGCGTGGCGTCGGTCATCGTGATGCTGGCCGTGGGCCAGGGCTCGCAGGAGAAGGTTCTGGCCGAGATGCAGACCTTCGGGCTGCGCACGATCTACATCTTCCGGGAATGGCTGTCCGATACCCAGCAGGCCCGGCCGCTGTCGATGGCCGATGTGGCGGCCGTGCAGCAGGTGCCGAACGTGGAGCAGGCTTCGCCTGTCATCGACCAGAACGGCATCATCGTGCGTCATGGCAACCGGACGCTGCGCACCAATCTGAGCGCCACCACCCGGCACTTCGCGCAGGCACTGAACTGGCCGGTCAGCCAGGGCACGCTGCTGGAGACGGAAGACGAGCACGATCTGCGCAAGGTGGTGCTGCTGGGCGAGCGGGTGCGCGAGGCACTGTTCGGCGCTCACGGCCAGGCAGTGGGCCAGGAGATTCTGGTGGGCAACGTGCCGTTCCGGGTGATTGGGGTGATGGCGCCCAAACCCGCCCCCTTCCCGGAGGATGATGTCAACAACCAGGTGATCGTGCCGGTGGGCGCAGCGGCGGTGCGGCTGGTCGGCAGCATGGAACTGAGCCGCATCAACGTGGTCATCCGTGACATGCGGCATGCCGCCGAGACCGAGGCCGCCATCGTGAAAAACGCTGACGGCCCGCCATGGCCGCAAGGACTTCAACATCCTGAACCAGGCGCAGGCGGTGCAGCAGCTGGCGCAGGCCAACCGGACGCTGACGCTGATGCTGGGGCTGATCGCCGCGATCTCGCTGCTGGTGGGCGGCATCGGCGTGATGAACGTGATGCTGATGACGGTGCGCGAGCGCACCCGCGAGATCGGCATCCGCATCGCCACCGGCGCCCGGCAGGCCGACATCCTGCGTCAGTTCCTGGTGGAAGCCATGCTGCTGACAGGGCATCGGCGGCACGGTGGGCGTGAGCGGGGGATTGCTGATCGGCCTGGGACTGAAGGCGCTGGGCATCCCGATGGCCTTCTCGCCGCTGGCTGCCGCCATGGCCTTTGGCCGTGCCGTGGCCACGGGCATGATCTTCGGGTTCATGCCGGCGCGCCAGGCGGCTCGGCTGGACCCGGTACGGGCACTGGCAGGAGAATGATCAGAACAGTCCCACCACCTTGCCGTCCGGACCGATGTCGATGCGCTGGGCGGAGGGAACCTTGGGCAGGCCGGGCATGGTCATCAGGTCACCGCAGATCATGACGATGAAGCCGGCCCCGGCCGACAGACGCACTTCGCGCACGTTGACGACGTGACCGCTGGGTGCACCCAGCGCCGCGGGATCGGTGGAGAAGCTGGCGGCCGTCTTGGCCACGCAGACGGGGTAATGGCCGTAGCCCTGGGCCTGCCAGTCCTCGATCTGGCGGCGCACCTTGGCGGGCGCGTTGATGTCGGCCGCACCGTAGATGCGGGTGGCGATGGTCCGGAGCTTGTCCCAGAGAGGCATGTCATCCGGATAGAGAGGATTCGGGGCCGTGTGGGCTGCCGATGCGCCCTTGCCCTGCTCGGCCAGTCGTACCACTTCGTGGGCCAGCGCCTCGGCGCCGGCACTGCCCTTGGCCCAGTGTTCGGCCAGCACCACGTCCACGCCACGGGCACGCATGGCACGGCGGATGAGGTCGAGTTCGGCCTCGGTGTCGGCGTCAAAGCGGTTGATGGCCACCACGGCGGGCAGGCCGAAGCGGCCGGTGATGTTGTCGACGTGGCGTTCAAGGTTGGCCATACCCTTTTCCAGGGCAGCGAGGTTCTCGGTGCCCAGTTCCTTCACGGGAACGCCGCCGTTGTACTTGAGGGCACGCACGGTGGCGACGATGACGCAGGCATCGGGCCAGAGGCCGGCCTTGCGGCACTTGATGTCGAGGAACTTCTCGGCGCCCAGGTCGGCGCCGAAGCCGGCTTCGGTGACGACGTAGTCGGCCAGCTTCAGGCCCGCACGGGTGGCGATGACCGAGCTGCAGCCGTGGGCGATGTTGGCAAAGGGTCCGCCATGCAGCAACGCCGGGTTGTTTTCCAGGGTCTGCACCAGGTTGGGCTTGATGGCGTCGCGCAGCAGCACGGCCATGGCGCCGTGGACCTGCAGCTGCCGTGCCCGCAGGGGCTGGCCCTGGCGGTCCAGGCCGAAGACGATCTCGCCCAGCCGCTCGCGCAGGTCCATCAGCGACGTGGCCAGGCAGAAGATGGCCATGACCTCGCTGGCCACCACGATGTCGAAGCCGTCCTCGCGCGGCTGCCCGTTCACATGGCCGCCCAGGCCCACGATGGTGCTGCGCAGGGCCCGGTCGTTCATGTCCATCACCCGCTTCCAGTGGATGCGGGTGGGATCGATGTCCAGTTCGTTGCCGTGGTGGATGTGGTTGTCGATGGCGGCCGCCAGCAGGTTGTGGGCCTGGCCGATGGCAGCGAAGTCACCGGTGAAGTGAAGGTTGATGTCCTCCATGGGCACGACCTGGGCGTGACCGCCGCCCGCCGCACCGCCCTTGATGCCGAAGACCGGCCCCATGGACGGTTCGCGCAGGCAGATCATCGTCTTTCGGCCGATGCGGTTGAGGGCATCGCCCAGGCCAACCGTGAGGGTGGTCTTGCCTTCGCCGGCCGGCGTGGGGCTGATGGCGGTGACCAGCACCAGTCGGCTGTCCTTCCTTTCGGGCTGGCTGTCGAGCCAGTCCAGCGAGACCTTGGCCTTGTAGTGGCCGTAAGGCTCCAGGGCGTCATCGGGGATGCCGGCCCTGGCGGCAATGTGGCCGATGCGCTCCAGGTGGGCGTTCTGAGCGATCTCGATGTCGGTGGGCATGGTGTTGTCTCGTTCCTGGGAAGCGCAGAGGGGCGAATGGCCAGCCCAGGGACAGGGCGGACTGGCATGCCGTGGACGGCGTTCAGGATCGTACCAGCTCGGACGCAAAAAGCCCGGAAGGCAGTCACGCCGTCCGGGCTGGTATCTGGCGGAGACGGTGGGATTCGAACCCACGGTTCGCTTTTTGAGCAAACACTCCCTTAGCAGGGGAGCACCTTCGGCCTCTCGGTCACGTCTCCGGGGAAGGTTTCCGGGCACCGGCCAGTGGCTGGCGCCCTTCACTTCCAGCGAAAGCCGCCAGGCGACTTTCGTAAAGATGAAATGATGGCAGAGAAAAGGAAATTTTTCAAGCGCTTGGCGAAAAAACCGCGCGCCTGAACAACGCCTTTCGCTGTTGCGTTCAGACCACCTTCTCTTCGACCGCCTCGCCTTCCAGGCCAAAGGCTGCGTGCAGGGCGCGCACCGCCAGCTCCAGGTACTTGTCCTCGATGACGACGGAGGTCTTGATCTCGCTGGTGGAGATCATGCGGATGTTGATGCCTTCCTTGGCCAGGCACTCGAACATGCGGGCGGCGATGCCGGCATGGCTCTTCATGCCCAGGCCCACGATGGAGACCTTGGCGATGAGCGGGTCGCCCTTGACCTCGCCGCCGCCCAGGCCCGGCACCACTTCGGTTTCCAGCACCTTCATGGTGCGCTTGAAGTCGTTCTGGTTGACGGTGAAGGAGAAGTCGGTGGTGCCGTTGACCGCCTGGTTCTGCACGATCATGTCGACATCGATGTTGGCAGCCGCCACCGGCCCCAGGATGCGGGAGGCAATGCCCGGCACGTCCGGCACCTTGGTCAGGGTGATCTTGGCTTCGTCGCGCTGGAAGGCGATTCCGGAGATGACGGCTTGCTCCATGTTGGTTCCATCCATTTCTTCTTCAAAGGTGATCAGCGTGCCCGATTTCATTTCCTCGTCGAGCGGGATGTCGGGCGATGTGAGGCTGGAGAGCACCCGGGTCTTGACCTTGTACTTGCCGGCAAACTCGACCGAGCGGGTCTGTAGGACCTTGCTGCCCAGACTGGCCATTTCAAGCATCTCCTCGAAGGTGATGCGATCGAGTCGGCGGGCTTCGGAGACGATGCGCGGGTCGGTGGTGTAGACGCCGTCGACATCGGTGTAGATCAGGCATTCATCGGCCTTGATGGCGGCTGCCACGGCCACTGCCGAGGTGTCGGAACCTCCGCGGCCCAGCGTGGTGATGTGGCCTTCGTGGTTGATGCCCTGGAAGCCGGTGATGATGACCACCCGCCCCTGGTCGAGGTTCTCGCGAATGCGACGGTCGTCGATCGATTCGATGCGGGCCTTGGTGTAGGCATCATCGGTGACGATGGGCACCTGCCAGCCGGTGAAGCTGATGGCATCGACACCCTGGCTCTTGAGCGCCATGGCCAGCAAGGCCACGGAAGCCTGTTCGCCGGTGGAGGCGAGCATGTCGAGCTCGCGCCGGTCGGGCTCGGCCTGGATGGCCTTGGCCAGGTCGATGAGGCGATTGGTCTCGCCCGCCATGGCCGAAGGAACGACCACCATCTGGTGGCCGGCACGATGCCATTTGGCAACCCGCCGGGCCACGTTCTGGATGCGTTCGACCGACCCCATCGAGGTACCGCCGTATTTGTGAACGATGAGCGCCATTGATGTGAGGATCCCGCTTGATGGAGGAAGACGGTGCAAGGACCGTGCTTCCGGGATTCGTGAAGGAACGAAGATGCTGCGCCTGGCTGGCGTTTCCCGTCGTGCAGGCGCCAGACGACCCTGTGAGTCCCGTCTGGCGTGCCCCGGGTGCGACCTTCTCTATGGGGCAGTGATTATAAGTTGCCAAAATGCACAGCGGGGGTGTGCAGTCGGTTATTTCTGATGTAAACGAGTCTCATAGGCAAAACCGACAACCACGGGCAGATCTTGCCCCGCTTCCGTGCAAACGTCTGCGGGCAGACGCGGCGATGCCCTGAAGCGGTGCAACAGGAAGCTGCACGGCAGAGACGGCCGAAGGGAGCCACCTGCAGCGGAGATTCGCCCTCTACAGCCAGGGCTGCAAGGCCGCAGCCGGCTGCCGGACAGGTGCACGCGGGGGCCGCTACTGCCGTAGGCCGCGTAGGCTGCGTGGGCATCGGGCGGCATGTCGGCCAGCAGCCCGAACGGTGCCGCATGGATGGGCTGGCCGTCCGCGCGGATCACCGGCAGGCAGGCGCGCAGACAGGCGGGAATGCCGCGCGCCTGCATCAGCTTCTTCCAGCTGCGACTGGGCGAGGATGGGGACAGGCGCAGACGCTCGCCTCCCGCCCCTGGTCGATGAGGGATCTCGGTGCGACTGAGCCAGTCGGCATCCACCGTATCCGGCGCGTCCGTGTGCATGGCCTGCTCGGGCCCGGCCTGTTCGATATAGAGCCGACCTGCGGGCAGATCGACGAAGGTCTCGCCTTTCCAGCGCAGCAGCAGCGGTGTGATGGGCGGAACCTCGGGCATGACGCCGATGCGGTCACGATAGCGCAGCAGGGTGATGCCGTCGTGGCGGACAAGGGCCTGGCTGGCCGCGGCCAGCAGCAGCTGACGTTCGATCTCGAAAAGCTTGAGGCGCGACGGCATGCGGCAGCCCAGCCGGCCCAGCCACCAGCGCAGTGCCTCGGCTCGGCGCACACTGTCCAGACCCATCATGGCCGACCGGGAGAGCATGGGCCAGCCGGCTGCTGCGGTGTGCGACGCCAGATGCACGGTGCAGGCCGCCACATCGGCCTCGGCCTGCCCCAGCAGACGATCGGCCGCCTGTTGCAGCAGGCCGATGGAGGCCAGCTCATCGGGCAGCGAGAGCGCGTCGTCACGCAGACGCCGGTCCAGAAAGCGGCGCACCCGGTTGCGGGCCAGACGCGTGTCCTGGTTGGACGGGTCTTCCACCCACTGGATGCCGCGTTCCTGCGCCCACTCGGCCAGCTGCTGGCGCGACAGCCCCAGGAAGGGACGCAGCACGCGCATCCCGGCGGGTGCGTGGGGCATGGGAGAGGATTCGCGCATGCCAGCCAGGCTCAGCAGGCCGCTGCCCCGACGGCGGCGTAGCTCGACGGTCTCCAGCTGGTCATTGGCGTGATGGGCGGTCAGCACCACCCGGGCGCCAATCTCGGCCGCCATGTCGGCCAGGGCACGATAGCGCCCTGCTCGGGCCCAGGCTTCCAGACCCAGGGTGCCGAAACCGGCCGACACACGAAGCCGGCGCGACAGGAACGGCAGCCCGAGCGAGGAAGCTTCGGCGGCGCAGAAGGCCAGCCAGTCATCGGCGCGGGATTGCGGGCCATGGTGGACATGAGCCACGGCAGCCCGCACCACGGGGACGCAGGGCTGCCACGGCGTGCATCAGTACCTGCGAGTCACGCCCGCCCGAACAGGCCAGCAGCAGGGGTGTCGTCGGGCCCTCAGGCCTGCACGCTGCAGGCACTGGCGCAAGGCATCCACGGGCGTGTCGTCGGTCATCGTCAGGTCAGTGGATCCGGCGGATCATGCCCGGGCGCGGTGCGGCCGGGCATGGCAGGCAGTCTGCCCGATGGCGGGTCAGGCCGTGACTTCCTTGAACTTGCCGTAGGCAGCAATGCGGCTCTGGCGCTGGCGCACCAGGTCAGCGCGGCGGATGCCGGAGAGCTGGCGCAGGGCCTCGGCAATGGCCGGGCGCAGCTTGGCCACCATGGCATTCATGTCACGGTGGGCACCGCCGACCGGCTCGTCGATGATCTCGTCGATGAGCCCCAGGGCCTTCAGACGCGAGGCCGTGATACCCATGATCTCGGCTGCCTCGGAGGCCTTGTCGGCGCTCTTCCAGAGAATGGCGGCGCAGCCCTCGGGCGAGATGACGGAGTAGACGCTGTACTGCAGCATCATCAGGATGTCGGACACGCCGAGCGCCAATGCACCGCCCGAGCCCCCTTCGCCGATGACGATGCTGATGATGGGCACTTCAAGGGCCGCCATTTCCAGCAGGTTGCGGCCAATGGCCTCGGACTGACCGCGCTCCTCGGCCCCCATGCCGGGAAAAGCACCCGGCGTATCGATGAGGGTGATGATGGGCAGGCCGAACTTCTCGGCCAGCTTCATCAGGCGCAGCGCCTTGCGATAGCCCTCGGGGCGCGGCATGCCGAAGTTGCGGTGCGTGCGCTCCTTGGCATCGCGCCCTTCTGGTGGCCGATGACGACGACGCTGCGGCCGTCGAAACGGGCCACGCCCCCCACGATGGCGGGATCGTCGGCAAAGGCGCGGTCACCGTGCAGCTCGTGGAAGTCGGTCATCAGCGCATGGATGTAGTCCAGCGTGTAGGGGCGCTGCGGATGCCGGGCCACCATGGCCGTCTGCCAGGGCGTGAGCTTGTCGTAGAGATCCTTCAGCTTGGAATCGCACTTCGAGCGCAGCCGGTCGATCTCCTCGGCGATATCGACGGCCGATTCTCCCTGCACGTAGCGCAGCTGCTCGATCTTGCTCTCGAGTTCGGCAACGGGTTGTTCAAAAATCCAGATAGGTTGTCTTCATAGATGTCGGTGCGACCTTCAACGCCGCCAGGTGGTGCCGGCGGGACCGTCTTCAAGGGTGATGCCGGCCTCGGCCAGCTGCTGGCGGATGGCGTCGGCCTCGGCGAAGTTCCGAGCCTTGCGGGCAGCCAATCGGGCGTCGACCAATGCCTGGATCGCATTATCGTCGAGATCGCCCTCATGAGCTGCTGCGCCGCGCAATCCGTTGCGGCGCACTGCGACCGGATCCTGCCCCAGCAGCCCCAGCACGGCGGCCAGGCCGCGCAGCTGACGCTCGATGGCGGGATCACGGGTGCGGTTGAGATCGGTGGCCAGCTCGAACAGCACCGAGACGGCCACCGGGGTGTTGAAATCGTCGTCCATCGCCTCGGCAAAGCGCATGGCGCGCGGCTCGGACCAGTCGATGGCGGCCACGGCAGCCCGGGCGGCCTCACCCTCGGTGCAGGTGGCAGCAGCAGCCTGGCCTGCCCCGGCCGATGCTGCAGCGCCCTGCCCGGCCTGGCCTTCGACCTGAGCCTGTGCGGCCGGCCAGTCGGTCGAGAGCGCGTTGCAGAGACGCAGCAACGATTCGCGGGCGTCATCGAGCCCGGCATCGGAATAATTGACCTGGCTGCGGTAGTGCGAGCGGACGATGAAGAAGCGGATGACCTCGCCGTCGAACTTCTTCAGCACGTCGCGGATGGTGAAGAAGTTGCCCAGCGACTTGGACATCTTCTCGCCATCGACCTGCACGAAGCCGTTGTGCAGCCAGTAGCGCACGAAGCTCTTGCTGCCCTCGGGGAAATAGGCGGCATCGCTCTGGGCAATCTCGTTCTCGTGGTGCGGGAACTGCAGGTCGGCCCCACCGCCGTGGATGTCGAACTGCCGGCCCAGCAGCTGGGTGGACATGGCCGAGCACTCCAGATGCCAGCCCGGGCGCCCTCGCTCCGAACGGCCCCCTGCCAGCAGGCCTCGGCCGGCTCCTCGGGCTTGGCGGCCTTCCAGAGCACGAAGTCGAACGGGTCTTCCTTGCCGGCGGCGACGGCCACGCGCTCACCGGCGCGCAGATCGTCGAGCGACTTGCCGCCCAGACGGCCGTAGCCGGCAAAGCGCCGGACCCGAAAGAGCGTGTCGCCGTCGCCACTGCGGTAGGCGTAGCCGTTCTTTTCCAGCAGGCTCACCAGATCCAGCATCTGCGGCACGTATTGGGTGGCACGCGGCTCCAGATCCGGGCGCTGGATGCCGAGCGCGGCCTCGTCCTCGTGCATGGCGGCGATGAAGCGGCCGGTCAGGCTGGAGAGCGTCTCGCCGTTCTCGACGGCACGACGGATGATCTTGTCGTCGATGTCGGTGATGTTGCGCACGTAGGTGACCTGGTAGCCACGCGCACGCAGCCAGCGCTGCACCACGTCGAAGGCCACCAGCATCCGCGCATGGCCGATGTGGCAGTAGTCGTAGACCGTCATGCCACAGACATACAGTCCCACCCGCCCCGCTTCGAGGGGCTGGAAGTCTTCCTTGCGACGGGTCAGGGAGTTGTAGAGCTTGAGCGTCCGGGCCATGGAGGGTCGACGGTAGGGAACGGGAAAAGGGATGAAAAGGGCGGGCACGACAGACAACGGCACCGGGAACACGCGGCTCCAGACCCGAGCCGGGCCGGGAAAGCCTGCAGGCCACCGCACCTGTGGCGCACACCCCAAGCGCCGGCCGGGCTGCAAGGACAAATGCACATGCCGCCCGCTGCACGCTCTAGAATGCCGCACTAAACTCAGAGTGTAACCGACAGTCGTGGATCGACCCCGCACTGCAACGGTATTCCAGAGCGCATGACATCACGTGCATGCCCGTGCGCCCTGGCCTGCCCCTGTCCTTTGCACCCCTTCCGTCTCATCCGTTCGTCGCCCATGCCCACCGTTTCTCCCCTGCCCGCCTCCCTGATGCGAATGGCACTGCTGCCGGCGCTTATTCTGGCCGCCACCCAGGCAGGCGCTGCCGACAGCGCATCGACCCAGCGGCTGGACAGTGCCAGCATGTCCTCACACGGCGCCCTGGTCGAGACGACCACCGACGAAGCGACGGCCGACACGCAGGACAGCAGCCAGGGCGATGCCGCATCGGCCCAGGCCTCGCGCGCCTCAACAAGCAGTACAGGCAATGACAGTGCGGATGCGAGCCTCGCTGATCCCCTGCCGATCAATCGCCCAGGCCAGCCCGCCGATGCCCGTGCCGAGCTGGAGAACCAGCGCCGGCAGGCGCAGGCAGCCCTGAACCGGCGCGATCCGGCCCGGGCGCTGGCCATGGCCAATGCGGCCCTGCAGGAAGCACCGGGTGATGCCCGGCTGCGCTTCCTGAAAGGGCTGGCACTCTTTCAGCTCAAGCGGATGGCCGATGCCGAGCACGAGTTCAACGGGCTGATCGAGGAGTTTCCCGAGCTGCCCGAGCCCTACAACAACCTGGCCGTGGTCCGGGCGGCCCAGGGCAACCTGGAAGGCGCCCGCGATGCCCTGGAAGCCGCCATCCGCTCGGTCCCGGACTACGCGGTGGCCTACCAGAACCCTGGGCGATCTGTGCCTGCAGCTGGCGGCGCAGCGCTGGCGCCATGCCCAGAAGCTGGCCCCCAGCCCCGTGCGCGCCACCCGGCTGAAGGCGCTGGAGACGCTGCTCGAACCGTCCACCGACCGTTCTTCGGGCGAGGCTTCCCGTTCCGTCACACGGCCGGCAGAATCGGCCGTCAAGCGTGCCCCGGCGGGCGAGTCCACGACACCCCGCAGGTCTTCGCCAACAGAATGATCCGTCCCGCGCCGGGCTGGGCCACACGATCCCGCGGCCGGACCGGCAGGACGTCCACATCGCCGGCTGCCCCGGGCCCTGATGCCCGGACCCGGCCTTCATGACAAATCGTTTTTCACAGGAGCAACACCCTCATGATCCGTTTCACCCGTCCCCACTCCCTGCTGTCGCCCGTTCTGGCCCTGCTCACCGGCGCCCTGCTGATGTCGGGCCCGTCCGATGGCGCCGCCGCCGAAGCTGCCCCGAAGGTGCGGATGAAGACCTCGCTGGGTGAGATGGTGATCGAGCTGTACCCGGAAAAAGGCCCCCAAGACCGTCGAGAACTTCCCGAAGTACGTCGACGACGGCTTCTCAAGGACACGATCTTCCACCGCGTCATCGGCAACTTCATGATCCAGGGCGGCGGCTTCGATGCGAAGATGCAGCAGAAACCCACCCGCAGCCCGATCCCGCTGGAGTCGCGCAACGGCCTGAAGAACGACCGCGGCACCATCGCCATGGCCCGCACCAGCGTGCCTGACTCCGCCACCGCCCAGTTCTTCATCAACACCGTCAACAACAACGGTCTGAACTACCCGCAGCCGGACGGCAACGGCTATGCCGTGTTTGGCAAGGTGATCGAGGGCATGGAGACCGTGGACAAGATCGCCCAGGTGCAGACCACCCGCGCCGGCATGCACGCCGACGTGCCGCGTGAGCCGGTGATCATCGAATCGGTCGAGCGGGTCAAGTAAGCCGTGTCCGGCGCCGCCCTGCCCAGTCTGCCCGATCCCGACCGGGTGCTGTTCGCCTCGGACATGCACCTGGACGACCGCCACCCGGCGCTGGTCGAACGTTTCCTGACCGAGCTGGCCGCACGCCTGCAGGCCACGCCGGCATCGGGCAGCACGCTCTTCCTGCTGGGGGATCTCTTCGAATACTGGATCGGCGACGATGCCGTGGGGCCGGCCGCGCAGCGGCTGGCAGCACTGTTGCACGGCTTCGCCGGCCAGGGCGGCCAGGTCTTCCTGATGCACGGCAACCGGGATTTCCTGATCGATTCACCGCTGCCCGGCCAGCCCGGGCACACCACCTACAGCCAGCGCTGCGGCGCCACGCTGCTCGCCGATCCCACCTTGGTGGAGATCGGTGGCCAGCGGGTGCTGCTCTCGCATGGCGACCCGCTGTGCACCGACGACGTGCCCTATCAGCAATGGCGTGCCCAGTGCCGCCAGCCGGCCTGGCAGGCCGCGCTGCTGGCGCGCAGCGTGCCGGAGCGCATTGCGCTGGCGCAATCGCTGCGTCAGCAGAGTGCCCAGCAGCAACAGAGTGCGGCCGTGCTGGCCGACGTGAACCGTAATGCCGTGAATGCGGCCATGGATGCCCACGGCTGCCCGGTCCTGGTGCATGGTCACACCCATCGCCCCGCCCTGCATCGCTGGTCGCATCCGCGCGGTCAGCGTACCCGCTGGGTATTGAGCGACTGGACCGAAGGCGACGCCTCAACCCCGCCGCGCGGCCATGTCATGTCCTTCGCCGAAGGCATGGCACTGCCCGTCGCCGCAGACTGAGCGCACTTCGTCCACCGATCGATGTCGCGGCAGATGCCGCGCAGCAGATCCACTTCGGCCGCCGTCAGCGACGTGCGGCCAAACAGATGCCGCAACCGGGCCATCAGCCGCCGCGGCCGGGCCGGATCCAGCGTGCCCAGCGCCGCCAGGGCTGCTCGGCATGCCGAACCAGCCCTTCCACGGCCCCCCAGATCAGCCAGTCTTTCACTTGGCCGGACGCCCCGGTTGCCATCGTGGCGCACGCCAACCTCCAGACTTGCCTCATCTCCACGGCCGCGCACATCCGTCGGCTGCCCGCCACGGTACGGGGCGGTTCTCCGCTCAGTGCCCCAGTCGGCGTGGCATCCCCACTAGCCCGAGCATGCCCCGCCTCCCGCTCCAGCACCGCCTGCCGCAGCGAGAACGCCACGATCTGCACCGCCTGCGCCAGGTTCAGCGAACTGTAGTCAGCATCGGCCGGAATGGTGAGCCAGCGCTGGCAGCGTGCCATCTCGGCCGTGCCCAGCCCGGTACGCTCGGTACCAAAGACAAAGGCCACCCGCTGCACCTGCCCGGCCGACAGCATGCCCAGCACCTCGTCACACAGCGGCCCCGGAAAGGCGGGCGGCGGGCCAAATTCCCGCCCTCGGCACTGACGGCCACCGCCAGCTGGCAGTCGGCCAGCGCCGCGTCCAGACTGGGACGGCTTCCCACCTGCGCCAGCCGCGCCTCCGCACCCAGCGGCCAGAGCCAGCGCTCCTGCGTCTTCACGGAACGCGGCGTCACGCGGTGCCGCCACCATCAGGTCCGGGATGCCCATGGTGGTGAGCGCCCGCACGGCCGATCCGATATTGGCCGACAGGCTGGGCGAAATCAGCACGAACCGGCAGGCATCCAGCAGGTGTTGGCTGAATGCATCCAGTTTGCGGTGAGTTTCTGAACGCTCGGTCATTTGTTGATGTAGAATCCCGGAATTGTTCTTCTGAAGAGTCACCATGCATCCGATGCTCAATGTCGCCGTGCGTGCCGCACGGCAGGCTGGCCGACTGATCAACCGCGCCAGTGTCGACATCGAAACGGTGCAGATCACCCGCAAGGACCGCAACGACTTCGTCACCGAGGTGGATCGTGCTTCCGAAGCCGCCATCATCGAGACGCTGCTTGCGGCCTACCCCGACCACGCAATCTTAGCGGAAGAGTCCGGCTTCCTGCCCGGCAGGTCCACCCCGGCCGACACCCCGCTGAAGGACGTGGAGCACGTCTGGATCATCGATCCGCTGGACGGCACCACCAACTTCATTCACGGTCTGCCCCATTACTGCATCTCCATCGCCCTGATGGAGCGCGGCGTGATCACCCAGGCACTGATCTTCGATCCCAACCGCAACGAACTGTTCACGGCCACCCGTGGCCGGGGCGCGTTCCTCAACGACCGCCGCATCCGCGCCAGCAAGCGCTTCCGTCTGGAAGATTCGCTGCTGGGAACGGGCTTCCCCTTCCGTCGCCACCAGGACGAGGACGCCTACCTGACGGTGCTGCGTCCGCTGGTCGACAAGGGCGCCATCATGCGCCGCTCGGGCTCGGCCGCGCTGGATCTGGCCTATGTGGCCACCGGCCGTTTCGACGCCTTCTTCGAACTGGGGCTCAAGCCCTGGGACGTGGCTGCCGGCAGCCTGCTGGTCACCGAGGCCGGCGGTCTGGTGGGCGACTTCGACGGCGAGGCGAACTACCTGGATAGCGGCCAGATGCTGGCCGGCAACCCGAAGCTCTTCTCGATCCTGGTGCCGCTGCTGCAGCCGGTGCTGGGCAGTGGCGTGCAGCCTGCAGGCCCCGGCTGCGTCCGATGCCGCACCCGCCCCGCGTCGCCAGCTGCGTGCCCGCTCCAAGGCCGCCGCCCCTGAGCGCGACGCCGCCGAGGACGACAAGCACTGACCTGCCCACGATGCGATTCGTGGCCCTGCCATGATCGTGTCGTCGGCCATCAGCCGCATTCGCAGTACCCGGCGTCCCGTCATTCGGGGCGCCCTCCCGGATCAGTGATCCGGCCCTGCAGGCCCGTATGGCGAAAGCCGTCCGGGCCGCACTCAGCTGGGACGGGCATATTGCCCGAACCCGCCCCTCCACAACCCTCGTGGCCACGCCGTCCAGCCCCTGTTCCCGATGCCCGGGCACGGGCCAGGCAGCAGGACAGGCAGCAGGCCACACCCACGGAACTCGCCAGTTGGGCACGCCAGGCGGCCCTTCCGCACTCCGTCTTCCCCTCCGTTTCATCCGTCCGCGACACGGGTCGGCCGTTGCCGCCGCCCTTTCCGGCACTTTCGTTCATCTTGCATGTCCATGAATCAGACATCTCTTTCGCGGCAAGACGGCCGCCAGAAACGCCAGCCCCGTCTTGCGGGCATGGTCGTCAAGGGAATCGTGACCAGCGTCGCGCTGGCCGCCGTGGCCGCCTGCCAGCAGGGCGGCCAGCAGCAGGCGGCCGGCGGCGGCACGCCGCCGGCCCTGCCCGTCGGCGTGATCCAGGCCCAGGTTTCACCCGTCGGCCTGTCCCAGAACCTGCCGGGCCGGGTCGAAGCGTCGCGCGTGGCCGAGATCCGCGCGCGAGCCGCCGGCATCCTGGAGAAACGCCTCTTCAAGGAAGGCAGTGACGTGAAGGCCGGCCAGGTGCTCTTCCAGATCGACCCTGCCCCGCTGCGCGCTGCCTACAACAGCGCCCATGCCGCGCTGGTGCGCGCCCAGACGGCCGAGAAGCTGGCCGCCCAGAAGGTGGCCCGCTACACGCCGCTGATGAAGGCCAACGCCATCAGCAAGCTGGACTATGACAACGCCGTGTCGGCCCAGCGCCAGGCCGCTGCCGACATCGCCGTGGCCCGTGCCAACCTGAAGACAGCCCAGATCAACCTGTCGTACGCGACGGTCACCTCTCCCATCAGCGGCCGCATCGGCCGTGCGCTGGTGACGGAAGGTGCGCTGGTCGGCCAGGGTAGCGCCACCCCGCTGGCCACCGTCCAGCAGATCGATCCGGTGTACGTGAACATCACCCAGCCGGCATCGGCCGTGATGAAGCTGCGCCAGGGTCTGGCCAGCGGCAAGCTCAAGGCCGCCGAAGGCCATGGCGAAAGCGCCAGCGTGCGCATCCAGTTCGACGACGGTACCGAGTACCCGCACAAGGGCGCACTGCTGTTCACTGACCTGACGGTGGAGGAGAGCACCGGTCAGGTGACGCTGCGCGCCGAGGTGCCCAACCCGGACGGCACCCTGCTGCCGGGCATGTACGTGCGTGCCGTGCTCGACCAGGCCGCCATTCCCGACGCCATCCTGGTGCCGCAGCAGGCCGTGACCCGTACCGCCCAGGGCGACACGCTCACCATCCTGGAGCCTGCCGGCACGGTGACGATGCCCCCGCAGGGCCCCAACGGCAAGCCGCAGGAAGTGCCTGCCGCCACCCGCAAGCAGGTGCCGGTGCAGATCAGCGGCGCCCATGGTGCCAACTGGGTGGTGGTCGGCGGCCTGAAGGCTGGTGACCAGGTGATGGTCGATGGCTTCCAGCTGGTGGAGATGCTGCGCGTGCCCAAGGTGATCCCGGTGCCCTGGAAACCGGGCCAGCCGCCGGTCTCGCAACAGCAGGCCGCCCAGGGCGGTGCCCAGGGCCAGCAGCCCTCAGGGTGCCGACCAGCACGGCAACAGCAAGTAAGAGGCACGCTTCACGGCCAAGTTCTTCATTTACCGCCCCGTCTTTGCATGGGTCGTGGCGCTGTTCCTGATGGTGCTGGGGGTCGTCTCGATCACCCAGCTGCCCATCTCGCAGTACCCGAACGTCGCGCCCCCCACCATCCGGATCAGCACCTCCTACCCGGGCGCCTCCGCCCAGACGCTGGAAGACAGCGTGCTCAGCATCATCGAGCGCGAGATGAACGGCTCGCCGGGCCTCATGTACATGGAATCGGTCGCCCAGGCCGACGGTACCGGCACGCTGTCGCTCACCTTCGAGAACGGCACCAACGAGGATCTCGCCCAGGTGGACGTGCAGAACCGCCTGTCGCGGGCCACCCCCGGCTGCCCAGCGCCGTCACCCAGCAGGGTGTGCAGATCGAGAAGGCACGCTCCAACTTCCTCACCTTCGTGATGCTGTCGTCCAACGATCCGTCGCTGGACACCATCGGCATGGGTGACTATGCCTCGCGAAACATCCTGCCCGAGATCCAGCGTATCGAAGGCGTGGGCCAGGCCCGGCTGTTCGGTGCCGAGCGGGCCATGCGCATCTGGCTCGACCCGGCCAAGCTGGAAAGTTACAAGCTCTCCTCGGCCAACGTGGTCTCGGCCATCCAGAGCCAGAACATCCAGGTCTCGGCCGGCGCCACCGGCGCACTGCCCAACCAGGGCGGCACACCGATCACGGCCAACGTCAACGTCAAGGGCCAGCTCAGCACGGTCGAGGAATTCGGCAACATCGTGCTGCGCACCACCACCAGCGGCGCAGCCGTGCGCCTGAAGGATGTCGCACGCATCGAGCTGGGCGGTCAGAGCTATGCCACCACCGCCCGCATCAACGGCAAGCCCGCCACCGGCATCGGCGTGATGCTGTCCAACACCGGCAACGCGCTGTCCACGGCCCGTGCCGTCCACGCCAAGATGAAGGAGCTGCAGCAGTTCTTCCCGCAGGGCATGGAATGGCAGGTGCCCTACGACACGTCGGACTTCGTGGACATCTCCATCGATCAGGTGGTGCACACGCTGGGTGAAGCCATCCTGCTGGTGTTCCTGGTGATGTTCCTGTTCCTTCAGAACATCCGCTACACCCTCATTCCCACCATCGTGGTGCCGGTGGCGCTGCTGGCCACCTTCGGCGTGCTGCTCTCGCTGGGCATGTCCATCAACGTGCTCACGATGTTCGGCATGGTGCTGGTGATCGGCATCGTGGTGGACGACGCCATCATCGTGGTGGAGAACGTCGAGGCGGATCATGAGCGAGGAAGGGCTGCCGCCCCGGCAGGCCACCGTCAAGGCCATGGGTCAGATCTCGGGCGCCATCGTGGGCGTGACCGTGGTGCTGATCTCGGTGTTCATCCCGCTGGCCTTCTTCGGCGGCGCGGTGGGCAACATCTACCGCCAGTTCTCGGCGGTCATGGCCACCTCCATCGGCTTCTCGGCCTTCCTGGCGCTGTCGCTCACGCCGGCGCTGTGCGGCTCGTTCCTCAAGCCGGTCGAGGCCGGCCACCATCACGCCAAGACCGGCTTCTTCGGCTGGTTCAACCGCGGCTTTGCCAGCACGGCCAAGCGCTATGAAAGCAGCATGGCCCGCGTCATCCGGCGCTCGGCCTGGTGGATGCTGCTCTATGGCGTCATCATCGGCGTCACTGCCTTCTTCTTCATGCGCATCCCCACGGGCTTCCTGCCCAATGAGGACCAGGGCTACATCGTGGTGAATGTCCAGCTGCCGCCCGGTGCCTCGCAGGAGCGCACGCTGGATGCCATGCAGAAGATCGAGCAGTTCATGAAGGCGCAACCCGAGGTCAAGCACACCATTGGCGTGCTGGGCTTCTCGTTCAGCGGCAACGGCCAGAACGCGGCCATCGCCTTCGTGACGCTGAAGGACTGGAACGAGCGCCAGGGTGCAGAGCACTCGGCTGCCGCCCTAGCCAAGCGTGCCCAGATGGCGCTGGCGGGCATCCGGGACGCTTTCGTCTACCCGCTGTCGCCACCGGCCATCGCCGAGCTGGGCAACGCCAGCGGTGCGACGCTGCGACTGCAGGACCGCTCCAGCAAGGGCCACGACGCCCTGATGCAGGCCAGCAAGCAGCTCACGGGCCTGGCCATGAAGAGCGGCATGTTCGCCATGGTGCGGATGGACGGTCTGGATGACGCCCCGCAGCTGCAGGTCGACATCGATCGCGAGAAGGCCAATGCCCTGGGCGTGCCGTTTGCGTCCATCAGCAGCACGCTGTCCACGATGATGGGCTCCACCTACGTGAACGACTTCCCCAACCAGGGACGTCTGCAGCGTGTCATGGTGCAGGCCGATGCCAAGGACCGCATGCAGCCCCAGGACATCCTGAAGCTGAACGTGCTGAACACTGCCGGCGCGGTCGTGCCCTTCTCGTCCTTTGCCAGCGTGCGCTGGGCGGTGGGTCCGATGCAGACCATCCGCTACAACGGATACCCGTCCATCCGACTGGAATTCACGCCGCTGCCGGGCATCAGTACCGGTGACGTGATGGCCAAGGTCGAGCAGCTGGTGGCCGAACTGCCGCAGGGCTACGGCTACGAGTGGACTGGCATCTCCTTCGAGGAGAAGCGCTCCGGCTCGCAGGTCTACATCCTGTACGCCTTCTCGCTGCTGGCCATCTTCCTGTGCCTGGCCGCCCTGTATGAAAGCTGGGCCATCCCGCTGTCGGTGCTGCTGGTGGTGCCGCTGGGCGTGCTCGGCGTCGTCCTGGCCGCCCAATGGGGCGGGCTCGAGAACGACGTCTACTTCAAGCTCGGCATGATCACCATCATCGGTCTGTCGGCCAAGAACGCCATCCTGATCATTGAGTTCGCCAAGGAACTGCACGAGCAGCAGGGCAAGTCGGTGGCCGCTGCGGCGCTGCAGGCCGCGCACCTGCGGTTCCGCCCCATCCTGATGACCTCACTGGCATTCACGCTGGGCGTGGTTCCGCTGGCCGTCGCCACCGGGGCCAGCTCGGCCAGCCAGCGCGCCATCGGCATCGGCGTCGTCGGCGGGATGATCTCGGCCACCGTGCTGGCGCTGCTGTTCGTGCCGCTGTTCTATGTGATCGTGATGTGGCTGTTCCGTCGTCGTGACACACTGGCCACGGAACCCAAGCATTCGGAGAGCCTTTCCCATGACTACCATCACTGAGCGCCCGGGGATGCATCCCCCGTCTCCCGCCCGGCGGCACGCCGGCAGGCAGCCGCCCGTGCCGGGCAGGTACGGATGCCGGCCCGGCTGAGCGTGCTGGCGGCCCCTGCTGGTGCTGGCCGGCTGCGGTTCGCTGGCCCCTCTGCCGAAGAACCCGGACGCCCCGGTGCCCGACCAGTTTGCCCACGCCCAGCCCCATGACGCCGCCGCCCGCCCGTCGGCGGCCCGGGATGCGGCCGGCAATCCGGTCGCCACGGCTGCCGCCCAGCCGGTGGCGGCCGACATCGGCTGGAAGGAGTTCTTCGTCAACCCCGCGCTGCAGCAGCTCATCCAGATCGCGCTGGACAACAACCGCGATCTGAGACTGGCTGCGCTCAACGTCGAGCGTACCCAGGCCCAGTACCGCATCCAGCGTGCCGATCGGCTGCCCAGCGTCAACGGCTCCTTCGGCCTGGAGCGTCAGCCCAGCGTGCTCACCGGGCGAACAGACCAGCAACTCACCATCGGTCTGGGCATCACGGCCTTCGAGCTGGACTTCTTCGGACGGGTGAAGGACCTGACCCGGGCGGCGCTGTCCAGCTACATGGCCACGGAAGAGGCACAGCGCACCGCGCAGATCGCTCTGGTGGCCGGGCGTGGCCAACGCCTACCTCGGCCTGCAGTCGCTGGACGAGCAGCTGGCGCTGACCCGCGCCACCCTGAAGACGCGCGAGGATTCACAGCAGCTCACCCAGCTGCAGTACCGCAACGGCGCTGCCTCCGAGCTGGATGCCAAGCAGGCGGATTCGCTGGTCTACACGGCGCGCGCCACCCTGGCCACGCTGCAGCGCCAGCGTGACGTGGCCTACGACGCCCTGGCCGTACTGCTGGGTCAGCAGCCCCCGGCCGAGCTGATCACGGCCGACACGCACGGCGACCGGGTCGAACTGCAGGAGCTGCCGGCCGGCATTCCGTCCGAGACGCTCATGCGTCGCCCGGACATCCGCCAGGCCGAGCTGAAGCTGCGGGCCGCCGAGGCCAACATCGGCGCGGCACGGGCCGCCTTCTTCCCGCGCATCTCGCTCACGGCCACGGCCGGTTTCGGCAGCCGCCAGCTGGACGACCTGTTCGACCACGGCAAGTTCATCTGGACGCTGAACCCGAACGCCGTGCTGCCGATCTTCGACTACGGCCGCAACCGCGCCAACCTGGACGTGTCCAAGGTCGATCAGAAGATCGCCATCGCCAGCTACGAGAAGGCCATCCAGACCGCCTTCCAGGAGGTCTCGGACGCGCTGGCCAACCGTCGTGGTCTCGTCGAGCAGCTCGATGCCCAGCAGGGCCTGGTCAGGACCGAGGGCGAGCGGCTGGAGCTGGCCACCCTGCGCTACAAGAACGGCGTGGCCAGCTACTTCGACGTGCTGGACGCCCAGCGTTCGCACTTCGCGGCCCAGCAGGCGCTGATCACCGCCCGCACGGCGCAGCGTCAGAACCTGGTGGAGCTGTACAAGGTGCTGGGCGGCGGCTGGAAGTGATCGCCTGACGCCCACCGCGCCGTCTCCGGACCGGATGCAGCCCCTCGCAGCCAGGGGCTGCATCCGGTTTTTCTTTCGGGGGCACGCCCTCAAATTGACAAAAAAACGCCACAGGCGGTATAGTTCGCGCCCTGTGCTGTCGTCACGCAGACACCGCACCTACCGGGCATTTCCCGCCGCCGGTCCCGTCCGGCGCACGGTGTCCCGACACAATGCAAGCCCCGGCGCCATCCTTCGCGCTGGCGCCCGTCCCGCTTCCCGTGCCCTCGCCCGCCTGCCGGCAACGCACATCGTCCACCCTCCTGCCGCCTGGAGTCCCTCCACGGAATGAGCCTGCCCACGCCCTGCTACCTGATCGACGAGACCCGTCTGCGCGCCAATCTGGAAACCATCGCCCGGTTGCGTGAACGCTCAGCCAAGGCGCTGCTCGCCCTCAAGCGCTTTGCCGGCTGGTCGGTCTTTCCGCTGATGCGTGAGTACCTGGACGGCACCACCTCCTCGTCGCTCAACGAGGTGCGCCTGGGGCCACGAGAAAGTTCGGTGGCGAGACCCACGGCTACAGCGTGGCCTGGGCCCCCGGCGAGGTCACCGAAGCCGCCCGTCTGGCCGACAAGCTGATCTTCAACTCCATCAGCCAGCTCAAGCGCCTGTCCAATCTCTGCGGCAAGACCCCGCTGGGCCTGCGGCTCAACCCGGGCGTGAGCAACTCGCCCTACCTGCTGGCCGACCCCGCCCGCCCCAACAGCCGGCTGGGCGAATCCGATCCCGCCCGCATCGAGCAGGGTGGCCGACCTCATCAGCGGCGTGATGATCCACAACAATTGCGAGAACCGCAGCCTGGAGCAGTTCTCCGGCATGCTCGATCGCATCGAACGGACGTTCGGCCCGCTGCTCAAGCGCCTGTCGTGGGTGAGCCTGGGCGGCGGCATCCACTACACGGCGCCCGGCTACCCGCTGGAAGCCCTGGCCGACCGGCTGCGCGCCTTCGCCGACCGCATGCAGGGTGCAGGTCTACCTGGAACCCGGCGAGGCCGCCGTCACCGGCGCCGCCACGCTGGAAGTGACGGTGCTGGACGTGCTGGAACGCGCCAAGCCCATCGCCATCATCGATGCCTCCATCGAGGCCCACATGCTGGACCTGCTCACCTATGAGCTCCCGGCCCGCGTGCTGCCCGATGAAGGCCCCTGGCGCTGCCAGCTGGCCGGCAACACCTGCCTGGCCGGCGACATCTTCGGCGAGTTCTCCTTCCCCCATCCGCTGCGCCCCGGCGACCGCATCTCGCTGCAGGACGCTGCCGGCTACACCATGGTCAAGAAGAACTGGTTCAATGGCGTGCCCATGCCTGCCATCGCCGTCAGAAGGCTTGATGGCCGCATCGAGATGCAGCGCCGCTTCGGCTACGAAGACTACCGCGACAGCCTGTCCTGATGCGGCAGTCCTCCCTACGGCCGCCGGCATTCCTCTTGCCGGGTGGCCGGGTTTCACAACCCCTTCAACTCGCGGAGTCATCCTGGCATGAAGAAAAATGTCCTGATCATTGGCGCTGGTGGAGTCGGTCATGTGGTGGCCCACAAGTGCGCCCAGCACAACCGCAAGCTTGGTGCCATCCACCTGGCGTCCCGCAATCCGGCCAAGTGTCAGCAGATCATCGACAGCATCCATGCCAGGGGGCAGCCTGCAGGAACCCGGGCATCCTCGAAGCACACGCGCTGGATGCGCTGGACATCGACGCCACCCGGGCGCTCATCCGCCAGCTCGACATCCACATCGTCATCAACGTGGGCTCGGCCTTCGTCAACATGGCGGTGCTGCGCGCCTGCCTCGACACCGGCGCCGCCTACCTCGACACCGCCATCCACGAAGATCCGGCCAAGATCTGCGAACAGCCGCCCTGGTATGCCAACTATGAATGGAAGTACCGTGACGAGTGCCAGCAGAAAGGCGTCACGGCCATCCTCGGGCATCGGCTTCGATCCTGGCGTCGTCAACGCCTATGCGGCGCTGGCGCAGCAGCGCTGGTTCGATCGCATCGATTCGCTCGACATCATCGACGTGAATGCCGGCAGCCACGGCCGCTACTTCGCCACCAACTTCAACCCCGAGATCAACTTCCGCGAGTTCACCGGTCAGGCCTGGACCTGGCAGCAGGGACAGTGGGTCTCCAACCAGATGTTCGAGGTACGCCGCACCGATGACCTGCCGGTCGTGGGCACGCAGAGCACCTACCTCACCGGCCACGACGAGATCCACTCGCTGTCGCAGATCCTGAAGATCCCCACCATCCGCTTCTGGATGGGCTTCGGTGAGCACTACATCAACGTCTTCTCGGTGCTGAAGTCGCTGGGCCTGCTCTCCGAGCAGCCCGTGCAGCTCGATTCCGGCCAGGAGGTGGTGCCGCTGCAGCTGGTCAAGGCCGTGCTGCCCGACCCGGCCTCGCTGGCGCCGGACTACACCGGCAAGACCTGCATCGGCACGCTGCTCAAGGGCGAGAAGGATGGCAAGCCGCGCGAGGTCTTCCTCTACAACGTCTGCGACCACGCAGAGACCTACGCCGAGATCGGCAGCCAGGCCATCTCCCTACACCGCCGGTGTGCCGGCCGCCGCTGCGGCGCTGCTGATCGCCGACGGCACCTGGGACGTGCAGCGCATGGTCAACGTGGAAGAGCTGCCGCCGCTGCCGCTGCTCCGGCTCCAGGCCAGCATGGGCTTGCCCACCCGCGTGCGCGAGGGCACCACGGACGTGGCGCTGGAAGACGCACCGGAAGCGCAGGACGCCTGATACCCGAGGCTGGAAACAAGAAAGCGCCCGTACGGGCGCTTTTTTTTGCAAAGCCCGATCCCCGAATCCGGGGACCGGCAGGCCGGGACTTACTCGGCCACGGCTTCGACGCGGATGGTGATCAGCACGTCATCGCTGACGGCGGGCACGAACTTGCTCAGGCCGAAGTCCGAGCGCTTGATCTTCATGTGAGCCTTCGCGCCCAGCGCGTCCTTGCGCTTCATCGGGTGCTCCTTGGCCGAGAACGAATCGATCGTCATCGTCACGGGCTTGGTCGTGCCCTTGATCGTCAGGTTGCCCTCGACGGCCACCGGCGTGTCACCCTTGAACACGATGCGGGTGGATTTGTAGGTGGCCTTCGGATGCTTGGACGAATCGAAGAAGTCGGCGCCACGCAGGTGCTCGTCCAGGGCGTCGGAGCCCGTGTCCACCGAGGTCGTGTCGATCTCGACATTCACCGCACCGGTCTTGGCAGCGGCGTCATAGACGATCGTGCCGGACGTACCATCGAAGCGGCTTTCCTGCTCGGACAGGCCCATGTGGGTGTACGAGAAGTTGGCGAACGAGTGGGTCGGATCCACCACGTAGCTCTTGGGCGTTGCCAGCGCGGGGGCCGAGAAAGCCACGGCCAGCACGGGAATGGCGGAGAACTTGATCAGTTTTTTCATCATTACCAGCTCCTTTGTTGTTTGGATGATGTTGTTTGGATGAACTTGAAACAGTCAGGGGACAGGCAGACCTGGGCCGGCCGCCCCGGTTGATCGGCAGGAAACTGCTGCCGAAGAAAATCACGCACCCGAGGACAGGCAGACGTCAGGAGGAAAACCCCCACCCGACAGGCGCCCGGCCCGCTTATTGTGCAGCCACGTTCAGCGCGAAGCTGATCGCCACGTCGCCGGCCACGATATCGGTCGAAGCTCAGTCACCTTCGCCGATGGCGAAGTCACCACGCTTGATGGAGAGCGATCCCGAGAACGTGCCCTTGTTGCCATCGGCCTTGAAGGTGGCTGGGAAGCTCACGTCCTTCGTCGTGCCCTTGATGGTCAGCTTGCCGGCGATCTCGTAGCTGTCACCCGCCCTTGGCGGTGATCGAGGTCGACTCGAAATGGGCCTTGGGGAATTTCTCCACGTTGAACCACGGCGCCGTCACCACCTCGGAATCGGCATCGGGCGAGCCGGCATCCACGCTGCCCAGCTCCACATCCAGCGAGGCCTTGCCCGTCTGGGGTTTGGCCGGATCGAAGCTCACCTGGCCCGAGAACTGCTTGAAATGGCCATCGAGCTTCACGCCCAGCTGCTGATACTGGAAGGCCACCTTGCTGCCGGCGGGCTCCATTTTCGTGTACTCCACGGCAGCCGCTGCACCGGGCAGCGCCACCAGGGCAAAGGCGGTGGCCAGCGCCACCGGCAGGCGAGCAATACGCATTGTTGTCGCTCCAGTCTGAAAAAGGAATTCGGGAAAAAACGGAATCAGTTGATCGCGACCGGGGGACGCAGCCGTGCAATCGGCAGCATCCGGTACATCGTGCCATCCTTCTGCACGTGCTGGTGCACCAGCGCAGCCAGCAGATGGCCAGCCACCATGACCAGCAGGGCAACATTCAGGCCCAGGTGCAGGGTGGAGAGCTGCTTGCCCAGCTCCAGGTTGCGCCCGATCAGGTCAGGCAGCGGCAGCACACCGAACCACACCGTCTGAAAGCCCTTGGCCGAGCTCATGAGCCAGCCCGACAGCGGGATGGCCAGCATCAGCACATACAGGGCCAGATGGCCGAGATGGGCCACCAGCCGCATCAGCGGCGAGGTGGCGGCCGGCATGGCCGGCGGCGGCGACACCAGTCGCCAGCCCAGGCGCACCAGCACCAGCAGGAAGATCGTCACGCCCGCCCACTTGTGCCACGAGAAGTACTGAAGCTTGGCGGGCGACATCGGCAGGCCCGTCATGTAGAAGCCTAGGCCGATCAGCCCAAACAGCGCCAGGGGCAATCAGCCAGTGCAGGGCAATGGCGGGAGAGGAATATCGAGCAGGTTTGTCTGTCATGGAAAAGCGCCAGGTGGCCCTGAACGGGTCACGTCTGGATGAAAATATCCGGAAAGCGAAGGGCGATGACGGCAGGTATACCAGCGAAACCCTGCTCCGTCGTGCCCGGGATGCACATCAACCGGCAGTCCGCTGCCCCCGCGAAAAAGATCATTCCGCGTGGCAGGCCAAGCGTACTGAACCGACAGGCCACAAGGTACAGCACCCCGCGACATCGCGTACCGTCGCCATGCCGAGACTGTAACGGCAATGACCACAAAAAACAAAGTCAGCCAATAGATAACTTATATCTCACAAATCGGAACAATCATTCCACGTCCCGGCAAGCGATTGCGCCAACATCCTTTGCCAAGCCGCTTTCCACCGGCCTCTCCCCACAGGCCAGCGATGCCCCTGCCCTCGGCTACCCCTGACCGCAACACCGACCATCGGCAGCCGCGCCCGATAGATGGTCGCTGCGTGATGACGACACCATCGCCTCACCCGGGTGCCGGCTTCATCCATGGGTCATCAACCACCCTCACCCGGCCACCTTTCACCACCGTCATACCACCATCATGCCGGCGGATGGACAGACAGGCGGGCGAAGATGGTCACGGCCCTCATCCTTCAGACGATCATCAGTCACTATCGATACAGTAAAAACAATTCAATAGACCCTATTGATCTGCGCTCCGTAAAGTCCCGGCATCGACGAAGACGTCCCCTTTCCCGGCGTCACGATGCGCCGGGATCCCGACAACCTCCACGGAGAACAAGCCATGACCCAGAACCCCACCCAGCGATGTCCCGTCATGACCACCACGGCCGGTGCCCCGGTGGTCGACAACCAGAACAGCCTGACGGCCGGGCCCGCGCGGCCCGGTGCTGATGCAGGACTGGCACCTGCTGGAGAAGCTGGCCCATCAGAACCGCGAGCGCATCCCCGAGCGCGTCGTCCACGCCAAGGGCTGGGGCGCCTTCGGCACCTTCACCGTCACCCAGGACATCACGCGCTATACCTGTGCCAGCATCTTCTCGGAAGTGGGCAAGGTCACGCCGCTGGTCACGCGCTTTTCCACCGTGGCCGGCGAGATGGGCGCGGCCGACGCCGAGCGTGACGTGCGCGGCTTTGCCGTGAAGTTCTACACCGACCAGGGCAACTGGGATCTGGTGGGCAACAACACGCCTGTCTTCTTCATTCGCGATCCGCTCAAGTTCCCCGACTTCATCCACACGCAGAAACGCCATCCGCGCACCCACCTGCGCAGCGCCACGGCCGCCTGGGACTTCTGGAGCCTGTCGCCCGAATCCCTGCACCAGGTCACCATCCTGATGAGCGACCGGGGCATCCCGGCCAGCCCGCGCTTCATGAACGGCTACGGCAGCCACACCTACAGTCTCTGGAATGCCCAGGGCGAACGCTTCTGGGTGAAATTCCACTTCAAGGTGCAGCAGGGCCATCGCACCCTCACCAACGAAGAGGCCGAGGCCGTCATCGGCAAGACCCGCGAAAGCTACCAGGAGGATCTCTTCAACGCCATCGAGCGCGGCGAGTTCCCGAAATGGACGCTGTATATCCAGGTCATGCCCGAGGCTGACGCCGAGAAGGCGCCCTACAACCCCTTCGACCTGACCAAGGTCTGGCCGCACGCCGACTACCCGCTGATCGAGGTGGGCGTGATGGAGCTGAACCGCAACCCCGAGAACTACTTCGCCGAGATCGAGCAGGTGGCCATGTCGCCCAGCAACCTGGTACCCGGCATTGGCGCCAGCCCCGACAAGGTGCTGCAGGCACGGATCTTCTCGTATGCCGACGCCCACCGCTACCGCCTGGGCACGCACTACGAGGCGCTGCCCGTCAACACGCCGCGCTGCCCGGTGCATCACTACCACACCGACGGCCAGATGAACTTCACGGGCCACAGGAGCGGCGCGGTCGACGCCTACTACGAACCGAACTCGTTCGGGGGTGCGGTGCAGGCCCCGCAGTTCCGTGAGCCGCCCCTGAAGATCAGCGGTGACGCCGATCGCTACGATCACCGCGAAGGCAATGATGACTACAGTCAGCCGGGTGCGCTGTTCCGCCTGCTGGGTACCGCGCAGCAGGAACGGCTCTTTGCCAACATCGCCGGCTCGATGCAGGGGGTGCCCTCCTTCATCATCGACCGCCAGCTGACCCACTTCGACCGGGCCGACCCGGCCTACGGCGCCGGCGTGCGCAAGGCCCTGAAAGCGCGCGGCATCGCCTTCACGCAGGATGCAGAAGTGAAGGCCTGATCACGATAAAATAGCGGATTCCGCCAACGGCCCCGCTCACGCGGGGCCCATCCGCATCCATCCATGTCGTCCAACGCCGGCTCCATCCTCATCATCGCGGCGCCTTCCGGCGCCGGAAAGACCACGCTGGTGCGCGCACTGCTGCAGGCACGCCCGCACATCCGCCATTCCGTGTCCTTCACCACCCGCGCCCCGCGCGTGGGCGAGAAGCACGGCGAAGACTATTTCTTCACCGACGAGCCCGATTTCATGGCCCGGCGCGATGCCGGCGAATTCCTGGAATGGGCCGAGGTGCATGGCAACTCTACGCCACGTCGCGCCTCTGGATCGACGAGCAGATTGCGGCCGGCACCGACATCGTGCTGGAAATCGACTGGCAGGGCGCAGCCCAGGTGCAGGCGCTCTACCCCGAGGCCGTCTCCATCTTCGTCGTACCACCTTCACTGGAAGTGCTGCAGCAGCGCCTGCAGACCCGGGGCAAGGACAGCGCCGCCACCATCGAGCGCCGTCTGGCGGCAGCCCGCAGCGAACTGGCGCATGCCGGGCAGTTTCAATATATCATTGTCAATCAAGACTTTGAGCAGGCGCGCCAACAGCTCGTCAGCATCGCAGACTCGGCCCGCTGCCGCTTCCGCCAGCAGGCTGCCCAGAACGCCTCGCTCTTCCAATCCCCTAGGCATGACCGCCTGAACCAAGGACCTCCTCCATGGCCCGCATCACCGTCGAAGACTCGCTGAAACAGATTCCCAACCGCTTCGAGCTGACCCTCATCGCCACCCTATCGCGCCCGCATGCTGGCCCAGGGTCACACCCCGAAGGTGGAAAGCCGCAACAAGCCCACCGTCACCGCCCTGCGTGAAGTGGCTGCCGGGCAGATTGGCCGCGAGATGCTGCGGCGCGTCCCCACGTAAGCACCTACCGGGAAGGCAGGGATTGGCTGCACGCGCGGCGCCCCGCCTTGCGCGGTCCCTGTCTCTCCTTTTTCCCGCCAGCCCATCATGCCCCTCCTCGTCCGGCTCCGACACCGATACGGCCCCTGTGATGACCGATGCACCGGGTTCCCTCCCGGCAACGGAACACAATCCCGGCGACGAGGCTTTCCCGGCAGCGCCGGCATCCGCCACCGATCCTTCCTGACCCGAGCGGAAAGCCCCCAATCCCCAACGAGCGCCCGGCTGACGACGAGTTCGCCCAGCCCACGGCCGCCCCCGTCATCACTGCCTTCACGCCGGCCGCCCACCTGGCGTCGTCTGCCGGTGGCGACGAGCCCACCTGGGCCGACCTGGTATCACTGGAGCCCCTGCTGGCCGAGGCTCGTACCTACCTGCCCGAGACCGACCTGCAGCGCATCCGCAGCGCCTTCCGGCTGGCCGAGCAGGCCCACAGCGGTCAGAAGCGCTCCAGCGGCGAACCCTACATCACCCATCCCATCTCGGTGGCGCTCATCTGCGCCAGCTGGCAGCCTCGACGCCGACGCCCTGTGCGCCGCCCTGCTGCACGACACGCTGGAAGACACTGCCGTCAGCCAGGCCGAACTCAACCAGCAGTTCGGCCGCGTCGTGGCCGAGATGGTCGACGGCCTGTCCAAGCTCGACAAGATGGAGTTCGGCAGCCGCGAAACCGCCCAGGCCGAGACCTTCCGCAAGATGCTGCTGGCCATGGCGCGCGACGTGCGCGTCATCCTGGTCAAGCTGGCCGACCGGCTGCACAACATGCGCACGCTCGATGCCGTCAGCCGCCACCGCCAGGTGCGCATCGCCAACGAGACCATCGAGATCTACGCCCCCATCGCCAACCGGCTGGGGCTGCACAGCCTGTTCCGCGAACTGCAGGACCTGTCCTTCCGCTACCAGCACCCGCTGCGCTATCGCACGCTGGCCAAGGCCATGCAGGTGGCCGCGCGCACCCGACGCGACGCCTTCGGCCGTGTCACCAGCACCATCGAGAAGGCGCTGGCCAGAATGGGCGTGCAGGCCGAGATCAGTGCCCGCGAAAAATCGCTCTACTCCATCTATCGCAAGATGGTGGACAAGCACGTCTCGTTCTCCGAGGTCTACGACCTCTTCGGCGTGCGCCTGATCGTGCCCGACCTGGCCGCCTGCTACCTGGCGCTGGGCGCCATCCACAGCGCCTTCAAGCCCAACACCAGCCGCTTCAAGGACTTCATCGCCATCCCCAAGAAGAACGGCTACCAGTCACTGCACACCACCGTGGTCGGCTCGCACGGCGGCGGCATCGAGTTCCAGATCCGCACGCCCCAGATGCACCGCGTCGCCGAAGCCGGCGTCGCCGCCCACTGGCTCTACAAGACCGAGGGCGACAACGCCGGCAACCAGCAGATCAAGACGCTGGACTGGCTCAAGTCGCTGCTCGACATCCAGCAGCAGACCGGCGACTCGCTGGAATTCATCGATCACGTCAAGGTCGACCTCTACCCCGACGCCGTCTATGTCTTCACGCCCAAGGGCCAGATCCGGGGCCTGCCGCGGGGTGCCACCGTCATCGACTTCGCCTACAGCGTGCACACCGACCTGGGCAACCAGTGCGTGGCAGCCCGCATCAACGGCGACCCGGTGCCGCTGCGCACCGAGCTCACCCACGGCGACATCATCGAGATCATCGCCGATCCCAACGCGCGCCCCAGCCCCTCCTGGCTCACCTTCGCCCGTACCGGCAAGGCCCGCGCCGAGATTCGCCACTTCCTGCGGCGCATGAAGTACGACGAATCCGTCGAACTGGGCCGCCGGCTGATGACCCAGTCCCTGGCCAGCCTGCGCATCGACATCGACGAGCTGGATCCCGCCGTGCTGGACAAGGCAGCCCGCGACACCGCCGCCAAGTCCCTCACCGATCTCTACGCCGACATCGGCCTGGGCCTGAAGCTGGCCCCGGTCGTGGCGCGTGCCATCTCGCTCGACATCAGTGGTGGCACCGGCCGCAGCGCCGTCACCTCGGCCCCTGGCCCCGCACACCGCCCCCATCGTCATCCAGTCCATCGACGGCATCTCGCTGCAGGCCGCCACCTGCTGCCACCCGGTGCCCGGCGACCGCATCATCGGCCAGATGCGCGGCGGCCATGGCCTTTCCATCCACCGCATGGATTGCGAGACCGCCCGCAAGCAGATCAGTCGCGACGCCGAACGCTGGATCGACGTGGAGTGGGACGAGGAAGTCAGCGGCATGTTCCGCACCCTCATCGAGATCACCGCCGACGACGAGCGCGGCATCCTGGGTCGCATCGCCAGCGAGATCACCGCCAGCAATGCCGACATCCTGCAGGTGGCCATGGACACCGAGTCCGAACAGGTGGCCATCATCCGCTTCACGCTGCAGGTCCAGGACCGCGACCACCTGGCTGAAGTCTTCCGCCGCCTGCGCAAGCTCCCACAGACCCGCACCATCACCCGGGCCTGAGACGCCAGGGCAGGCTCCCTCAGGCCTCCCCAGGCCTGAACCAGGTCAGCACCAGGCAAACTCTGCCCCTCAAGAAAAACACCCATCGCCCGGCAAGGCGATGGGTGTTTTCCTGTTGGACCTTCATGGACCCGGCAAGCCGGGCCCAGTGCCCATCATTATTTGCGACGTGCGTTCTTCATCGAGTCCATCGCCACGGCCAGCACGATGATGCCGCCCTTGATGATGTACTGCCAGTACGGGTTCACACCAATGTAGCTGAGACCGTAGTTCAGCAGCTGGAAGATGATCACGCCCATCACCACGCCGGCCACCGTGCCCACGCCGCCGCTGAACGACACGCCACCAATCACGCAGGCAGCAATGGCATCAAGCTCGTACATGAAGCCCAGGTTGTTCGTGGCCGAACCGATACGGCCCGCCTCCAGCATGCCGCCGAAGGCATAGAAGATGCCCGACAGCACGTAGATGCCGATCAGGTTCAGCGTGACGTTGACGCCGGACACAGCTGCGGCTTCCGGGTTGCCGCCGATGGCGAAGAGGTTCTTGCCAAAGCGGGTCTTGTTCCACAGCACCCAGGTGAACACGATGGCTACCAGTGCATAGATGGTGATGTAGCTGAGGCGGAAGTTGCCCAGCCCACCCATCGGGATGGAGAAGTAGCCCTGCGTGAAGCTGCGGAACGCGCTGTCAAAGCCCGCGATCGGCGCCGAGCCCACCGCGTCGTAGTACAGCGAGTTCACGCCGTAGGCGATCAGCATCGTGCCCAGCGTGGCGATGAACGGGGTCACGTTCAGGATGGCCACGATGATGCCGTTGAGCAGGCCGATCAGCGCGCCGATGACGCACACCAGCAGGATGACCGCCGGAATGGGCATCACGCCCATCTCGGGGAACACCTTGTTGACGTTGTCGACGGCCTGCAGCATGGTGGCAGCCACCACGGCAGCCAGACTCACCTGGCGACCCACCGACAGGTCGGTGCCTCGCGTGACGATCACACCAGCCACACCCAGCGCGATGATCATCCGCACCGACGACTGCGTGAGGATGTTGGACAGGTTGGTGATGTTGAGGAAGGTGCTGTCCTGGGTGATGATGACGGCCAGCAGGATCACGAATACGAAATACAGCGCGTATTCCTTGAAGAAGTCCCCGGCCATCTGCAGGGGCGTGCGAGAGAAGCTCACGGTGGAATCCTCTTTTACAGGTATTTGGCAGCCAGCTGCAGGATCTCTTCCTGGCTGGTTTCCCGGGTATTGACGATGCCGGCCACGCGACCGTTGCTCATCACCAGAATGCGGTCGGACACGCCCAGCAGCTCGGGCATCTCGGACGAGATCATGATGATGCTCTTGCCCTGTACCGCCAGGTCATTGATCAGCTGATAGATCTCGAACTTCGCCCCCACGTCGATGCCGCGTGTGGGTTCATCCAGCATGAGGATGTCAGGCTTGGTCAGCAGCCAGCGCCCGATCACCACCTTCTGCTGGTTGCCGCCCGAGAGCGAGCCGATCTGCGTGCGACGGCTGGGCGTCTTCACGTTCATCGACTTGACGACCCAGTCGGTGTCACCCTGCATGTTCTTCTGCTGCAGCAGACCTGCATGCTCGTAGTGCGGCATGTTGGCGATGAGCGAGTTGAAGTCCACGCCCAGCCCGGCAAAGATGCCGGTGGCACGCCGCTCTTCCGTCACCAGGGCAAAGCCGTTGCGGATGGCCTTGACGCTGCTGGTGTTGCGCACTTCCTTGCCCCGCACCCGAACCACGCCTGAACTGGCCTCACGGATGCCGAAGAGCGTCTCCACGATATCGGTACGCTTGGCACCCACCAGCCCGGCAATGCCCAGGATCTCGCCCCGGCGCAGATCGAAGGACACGTCCTGGATGGACGGCTGGTTGCGGGCCGTCAGCCCCCGGACCTCCAGCACGACCTCGGCCGGCCTGTTGGTCTTCTCCGGGAAGCGCTCGCCCAGCTCGCGGCCGACCATCATCTTGATGACATCATCGAAGGTCAGGCCCGCAACAGGTCGCGTGTCGATCCACTGTCCGTCGCGCAGGATGGTGATCTCGTCGCAGATGCGGAAGATCTCGTCCATCTTGTGCGAGATGTAAATGATCCCGCAGCCACGATCCTTCAGCTTCTGAATGATGCCGAAGAGATGGTTGACCTCCTTCTCGGACAGCGAGGAGGTGGGCTCGTCCATGATGACGATCTTCGCGTTGTACGAGAACGCCTTGGCGATCTCGATCATCTGCATCTGCGAGACCGTCAGATCGGCCACCTTCTGGCGCGGATCCACGTCGATGCCCAGCTCGTCGAAGATCGCCTTCGTGTCGCGGTACATCTTCGCATGATCGATGAAGGGCCCTTTCTGGGGATAGCGCCCCAGCCAGAGGTTGTCCATCACCGACACCTGCGGCACCAGGTTCAGCTCCTGGTGCACCATGGAAATGCCGTTCTCCAGCGCTTCCTTCGAAGTGCGGTACGCGACCGGACGGCCGCAGAACAGGATCTCGCCTGCATCGGCATGGTAGATGCCGAACAGGCACTTGAGCAGCGTGGACTTGCCCGCACCGTTCTCGCCCATCAGGGCGTGCACGGAATGGGGCCTGACCTTCAGCTGCGCATTGTCCAGCGCCTTGACGCCGGGAAAGCTCTTGTTGATGCCGCGCATCTCCAGCAGGAACTCGCCCGCCGGTGCAGCATCGCTCATCGGGGTGACATCGAAGCGCCTCTTGTTCTTGCGATGACAGGAAACGGGCGCAAGCGCCCGTTTCTCGACATCAGCGCCGGATCATTTCAGGAATTCACCCAGGTTGTCCTTGTCCACACCGATGTAGGGCAGACGCAGATAACGCTGCTTGAACTCGTAGCCGGTCCCTTCGGCAACGTCCTTGCCGGCGATCAGGTTGGGCAGCACGGCCAGGATGGCCTTGGCCTGAGCAGCACCGTCGTTCAGCACGGTACCGGCCAGGTCACCCTTCTTGACCAGCTGCAGGGCTTCCGGCAGGGCGTCCACACCGAAGATGGGCAGCTTCTGCCCTGGGCCTTGGCAGCCTCGATGGCACCCATGGCCATGGAGTCGTTGTTGGAGATGATCACCTCGATCCGGTTGGCGTTCGGGCCGGACAGCCAGGCCTGGGCAATATCCTTGGCCTTGGCGGCATCCCAGAGGGCGGCGTCCATGTACAGGCGCTCGGTCTTCACGCCCTTGGCTTCCAGCTCCTTCACGACCCACTCGGTACGAGCCTCGGCATCCGGGTGACCCGGCTCACCCTTGATGAGGGCGAACTGCAGCTTGCCGTCCTTGTTCAGGTCCCACTCCGGATGGGCTTTCCAGCCCTTGGCGATCAGGTCACCCTGGATCACGCCGGACTGCACCGGGTCGGTACCGATGTAGTAGGCCTTGGCATAGGAATCGATGGCCTTCTGGCCGGGATCCTTGTTGAAGAAGATCACGGGAACATCCTGGCCGCTGGCCTTGTCGATGACCGTGGTGCCGGCTGCAGGGTCCACCAGGTTGATGGCCAGCGCCTTCACGCCACGAGCCAGCAGAATGTCGACCTGGTCGTTCTGCATCGACTGGTTGTTCTGCGAATCGTTCATCAGCAGCGAAATGTCCTTTCTGCTGCTTGGCGATGCCCTCCAGCGACTTGCGCATGGTGGACATGAAGTTGTCGTCGTATTTGTAAATGGTGACGCCCACGCGATCGGCTGCCTGGGCGGCGGAAGCGAGGGTGGCGGCCGACAGCATGACAGCCAGGACAGTCTTCTTCATTATCGTGATCTCCAGTTTGAAATTGCCCGGGCCAGCCCGATCCGAAAAAAAACGGACCTGACCCGGAAGACCTTCTGAACAAGCCGCATGCGGCGCGCCAAACATCTGCGCAAATCAGGGAAAACCCTATAGGGGAAAAACCCTGACCGCACCATCGGGCCGCATTATCCACGGGCATCCATTCACAAAGACACCCGGGACATGCAGGGCATTCACCTCCCCCTGCCCGGGAAACTCATGGAGCAACCGGACCCGACACCCTGCTCCGACCTGTTCGGAAGATCCTTCGCGACAGAATGATATCCTGCCGTTCGTATTCATTCTTCCACCTTTGCGGCGGCGCGAGTATACCCTCGACCATGGGCGTGTGATAAAGTGCTCACCGCTGTCATCATGAAGCAACGCCCGGAAGGCGGGGTCCGAGCCGCCTGCCCGGAACTGTCAATGTGTGCGGAAATGGCTTGCCAGTCCACGCACAACATGGCAACGTCGGAGACATTTCCAGGCCTCTCGTCGCCCGCTTCGGGCGCAACCAACATCATGTTCGATCCCACCGAACACCCGCATCGCCGCTACAACCCGCTGCAGGACAGCTGGGTTCTGGTCTCCCCATCGTGCTCCCGACGCGCTGGCAGGGCCAGCAGGAAAACGTCGACGACACACCCCGTCCCAGCCATGATCCGAGCTGCTACCTGTGCCCGGGCAACACACGCATCGGCGGCGAGGTCAACCCCGACTACACGCAGCCCTACGTCTTTCCCAACGACTTCCCTGCGCTGCTGCCCGACACACCCGAATACCGCTCCGACGATCCGCTCCTGAAGAGCATGGCGGTGCGGGGAACCGCGCGCGTCATCTGCTTCTCGCCCGATCACGGCAAGACGCTGCCGGAGCTTTCGCCTGCCGCCATCGAGACCATCATCGCCACCTGGATCCAGCAGTACCGTGAACTGGGCGAACGCTGGCGCTGGGTGCAGATCTTCGAGAACAAGGGTGCCGCCATGGCTGCTCCAACCCGCACCCGCATGGTCAGGTCTGGGCCAGTGACTTCCTGCCCAACGAGGTGGCCCGCGCGGATGAATCCCAGCGCCGCTACTTCCAGGCCAATGGCCGCAGCCTGCTGCTCGATTACGTCGAACGCGAGCTGCAGGAGCGCAGCCGCATCGTGGTCGAGGGCGAACACTGGCTGGCCGTGGTGCCCTACTGGGCGGTCTGGCCCTTCGAGACCCTGCTGATGCCCAAGGCCGCACTGCCCCGGCTGATGGACGCCACGCCCGAACAGCAGAAAGATCTCGCCATCGTGCTGAAGAAGCTCACCAGCCGCTACGACAACCTTTTTCACACGAGCTTCCCGTACTCGATGGGCTGGCATGGTGCACCGTTCGGCCAGGAAGACACGGCACACTGGCAATGTCATGCGCATTTACTCCACCGCCGCTGCGCTCGGCCACGGTGAAGAAATTCATGGTGGGCTACGAAATGCTGGCCGAGTCCCAGCGCGACCTCACCGCCGAACAGGCGGCCGAGCGGCTGCGCGCCCTGCCCGAGGTCCATTACCGCGAGGCAGCCGGCCGCTGACCTTTTTCCCGGCGTCGCTGCCTGGCATGCGACCCGTCCATCATCGGCGCCGGTTTGCCCGTTCTCCGGGCAAGATTTCCTGACGTTCTCATCGCAAGCATCCCGCAAGACGCGACTGGTTCATCCCGGCAGGCGCCAGACGCGCCGGGCATGAAACCCCCGCATCCAACCTCCTTCCGATCATGAGCACCTGCCAGCCCTCCGCCCACGCCATCAAGGACACAGCCGCCCTGCTGAAGCAGGAACTGGACGCCACAGCCACCCACGTCATCCGCGCACCGGGTCGTGTCAACCTGATCGGCGAGCACACCGACTACAACGACGGTTTCGTGCTGCCCTGCGCCATCGACTTCGCCACTGAAGTTGCCATCGCGCCACGCACCGACAATCGCATCCGGGTCGTGGCCGCCGACTATGACAACCAGCGTGACGAGTTCGCTGCTGACGCACGTCCCCAACACAGTGACAAGGGCTGGGCCAACTACATCCGCGGCGTCGTCGATGTCTTCATCCAGCGTTTCGGCCCCCTGCCCCATGGGCTGGACATGGTGGTGAGCGGCAACGTGCCGCAGGGGTGCAGGCCTCAGTTCGTCGGCAGCCCCTGAGTGGCCGTGGGCAAGGCGCTGCAGACGGCCTTCGGGCTCGATGCCAGCCTGCGCGACATCGCGCTGCTGGGCCAGCAGGCCGAGAACGAGTTCGTCGGCTGCCGTTGCGGCATCATGGATCAGTTCATCTCGGCTCTTGGCAGGACGGGCATGCGCTGCTCATCGACTGCCGCAGCCTGAGACCGAGACGGCCGCCATCCCCGACGAACTGCGGGTGATGATCATCGACTCGAAGGTGCAGCGCGGGCTGGTGGGCAGCGAATACAACACCCGCCGCGAGCAGTGCGAGGCTGCGGCCGCCCACTTCGGCGTCAAGGCACTACGTGATGTCGACCTGGCCCAGCTGCAGGCTGCCCGCGATGAACTCGACCCGCTCGTCTACCGGCGTGCCCACCATGTCATCACGGAGAATGCCCGCACGCTGGCAGCCGCCCAGGCGCTGCGTGCCCACGATGTCGAGCGGCTCAGCACGCTGATGGCTGAAAGCCATGCCTCGATGCGCGATGACTTCGCCATCACCGTCCCTCCCATCGATGCCCTGGTGGAGATCATCTCTGCCGTCATCGGCAAGCGGGGCGGCGTGCGGATGACCGGTGGTGGCTTCGGTGGCTGCGTGGTGGCGCTGGTTCCGGATTCGCTGGTCGACGAGGTGACGCAGGCCGTGCAGCGCGACTACCCGGCGCGCAGCGGCGGGCTCATTGCACAGATCCACCTATGCCGTGCCCGCGAAGGCGCACACGTGCTCTGAACAGGCGCGGAAAGGGGGCCTTCCGGCCCCCTGGGGTCTACGGCTGCCCGCCATTCCACGACCGTGCTCCGGTACAGGGTCGGACGGACAGCCTCCATGGTGTACCCTGATACGCTTTCGGATCCTCTTCTCCCCGAACACCATGAAAGAAGCGCTGACCTCCACCGGACTGACGCTGCGCAACCGCCGCGGCATCACCATCGGCCTGCATCCGCTGGGCGCCACCTGGACATCGTGCCGGCTGCCGCTGCCCGACCAGATGCGTGAAGTGCTGCTGAGTAGCCGCGACGTGGTGGCCATGCTGCTGGAAGGCAGCAGCTATCTGGGGGCCAGCGTCGGCCGCTACGCCGGGCGCATTGCCCAGGCACGCTTTGGCGATAACGTGCTGGATGCCAACCAGCCGCCCCACATCCTGCATGGGGGCCGGCAGGGACTGGCCCGCCAGCTGTGGACGCTGGATTCGGCCGATGCACACCAGGCCACGTTCCGGATCTTCAGCCCGGCTGGCGACCAGGGCTTTCCGGGAAATCTGAACGCCACCGCCCAGTACCGGCTGGATGATGACGATTCCCTGACGATCGTCTACTCCGCCACCACGGACGCACCCACGCCCTGCAACTTCACCAACCACGCCTATTTCAACCTGAACGGCGGCGATGGTGATGACGGTTTGGCCCAGGTGCTGCAGATTCACGCCGACCGCTACCAGCCGGTGGGCACGGACGGCATTCCCGATGCCGCCCCTCGTGCGGTGGAAGGTACCGGCTTCGATTTCCGCCAGCCCAAGCGGCTGGATGCCGACTTCCTGCGCGATGTCGACCAGCAGAAGGTCAAGGGCTACGACCACAGCTTCCTGCTGGGCGAAGCCCCTTCAGCCACCTCGACCGGCACTGCCCTGCAGCTGGCCGCTGAACTGCGCTCGGCCGACGGTCGTGTCAGCCTGCAGGTCCACACCGATCAGCCCGCCCTGCACCTGTACACCGGGCAGTACCTGGGCGGCACCGAAAAGCGTGACGGCAGCCACTATGCCGATCTGGCCGGCGTGGCCCTGGAAAGCCAGTTCCCGCCGGACAGCCCCCAGCCACGGCCGGGCCATCCTCCTGCCCGGACAGACCTACCGGCGCACCACCCGTTTCGCCTTCCGCTTCTGAACTTCGCGGATCGGGCTCAGACCGGCTCGGGGTACTCCACCGACTCGATCAGCAGCTCCATCCGCCCCTGCGGCGTCATCAGCGACACTTCATCCCCCTCGCGCGCCTTGATGAGCGCACGTGCCACCGGCGAGACCCAGCTGATCTTGCCGGCCAAGGGATCGGTCTCGTCCACGCCGACGATCTGCACCCGGCGCTCGGTGCCGTCGGGCTCGCTGTACGTGACAGTGGCCCCAAAGAACACCTGGTCATTGCCATGGTGTGCCGAAGGCTCGACCACTTCGGCACGGTCGATGCGGCGGATCAGGAAGCGGATGCGCCGGTCGATCTCCCGAAGCCGCTTCTTGCCGTACAGATAGTCGCCGTTCTCGGAACGATCCCCGTTGGAAGCGGCCCACGACACCACCTGCACCACTTCCGGCCGCTCCACATCCAGCAGGTGGCTCAGCTCGTCGCGCAGCGCCTGATAGCCTGCACGGGTGATGTAGTTCTTGCCGCCCGGGACCTTCAGCTGTTCCGGCTCAAGGTCGTCGTCATCATCGGCGTCGTCGTTCTCGCGCACGAAAGCCTTGTTCATGGCTGTTACCCGGCCACCGCCATTTCCTCGATCAGCACCGAACCGCAGGTCTTGGTGCCACGGGTGAGCTCATCATTGCCCACCGCGACGATGCCGCGGTACATGTCGGCCAGATTGCCAGCGATGGTGATTTCCTCGACCGGATACTGAATCTCGCCGTTTTCCACCCAGAAACCGCTCGCGCCGCGCGAGTAGTCGCCCGTGACGTAATTGACGCCCTGCCCCATCACCTCGGTCACCAGCAGGCCGGTGCCCATCTTCTTCAGCATGCGGGCGAAGTTGTCGCCGCGCGCGGTCAGCCGGCTGGACAGGCGCAGGTTGTGCGAGCCGCCAGCATTGCCGGTGGTCTGCATGCCCAGCTTGCGTGCGCTGTAGGAAGACAGGAAGTAGCCTCTGAGCCGACCGCCCTTCACCACATCACGGGCAGCCGTGGCCACACCCTCGTCATCGAAGGGGCCGGAACCCATCGCACCGGGGATGAACGGATCTTCCACGATGTCGATATGGTTGGGGAAGATGCGCTTGCCCAGCGAATCCACGAGGAACGATGCCCGCCGGTACAGTGCCGAACCGCTGACCGCCTGCACCAGACTGCCCAGCAGCCCCAGCGCCAGCGGTGCCTCGAACAGGACCGGCACCTTGCGGGTGCTGAGCTTGCTGCGCCCAGCCTGGACAGGGCGCGCTCGGCCGCATAGCGGCCCAGGGCCTCGGGCGAGGCCAGGTCAGCCGGCGAACGAGCGGACGAATACCAGCCGTCACGCTGCATGTCACGCCCGCGGCGGGCAATGGGCCCGACCGACAGCGTGTGGCGACTGTGCGCGAAACCATCGCAGAAACCCAGCGAGTTGGCCGACAGGAAGTGCCCATGGCCCACCGAGACGGAAGCGCCATCACTGTTGGCGATCTGCGGGCTGACCGCGAAGCTGGCCGCCTCGATCTCGCGCGCCAGCTCGATGGCCTGTGGCACGGAGATGTGCCAGGGCTGGAACAGTGCCAGACCCGACACGTCGTTTTCACCGCGCGCCAGACGGCGCTCGTCGGGCAGGCCGGCAAACGGATCCTCGCCCGTGATGGAGGCAATGTCGTAGGCTGCCCGCACCGTGCGCGCCAGCGCCTGCGGGCTGAAATCGCTGGTGCTGGCGTGGCCGCGCCGCTGCCCCACGTAGACCGACACCCCCAGCCCCTTGTCACGGGTCTGCTCGATGGTCTCGACCTTGCCCTTGCGCACCGTCAGCGCCAGCCCCGAGGATTCCGACACCTCGGCCACCACGGCAGTGGCACCCAATGCCTTCGCCTGACGCATGGTCTCCTCGACCAGTTCCTGAAAATCCTCACGCCGGTAGTCGAACAGCGGGCGTTCGCCATCCCCGCCTTCCAGATACTGGGCCGGCAGATGCCCGGCACGGGCACGGAGACGGCGCACGGGCTGGCGCGACGAAGCTCTGGCAGCCCCGGCTGCCTGGGCGGAAGAGGACTTTCTCATGGAAAATGGACAAGGGTAAATATTGGGAAAAACCTGACAAGTATCATATAGCACTCGACCATCCATCTTCCACCCGAGCGCTCATGAACCACGGCAGCCGCCACACCGTCGACCCCGACACCGCCCCGGACGCCACACCATCCGCGGACGACGCCCCCATCAGCAAGACCCGCAGGAAGCAGCAGATGCACGCACTGCAGGCGCTGGGCGAGCGGCTGGTGAAGCTGCCGGCCCAGCAACTGGCCCGCGTGCCGATGCCCGAGGACCTGGCCCAAGCCGTCCACGAGGCCCGCCGCACGAAAAGCCACGAGGGCCTGCGGCGCCAGATGCAGTACGTCGGCAAGCTGATGCGCAGCGTGGATGCCAGCGCCATCGAGCAGGCCCTGGCCGTGGACGAGGAGCGCCACCAGGGTGCCGTGCACCTGATGCACCGTGCCGAACGCTGGCGCGACGGCCTGCTGGACGGAAGCCTCTCGCTCACCGACTTCATCGACGAGCACCCGGCCGCCGCCCAGCTGGGACTGCCCGCACTGCTGGCCCAGGCCCGGCGCGAGAAGACCGCCGGCAAGCCGCCCCGTCAGCAGCGCCAGCTCTACCGCCTGCTGCACGAGACCCTGATCGAAGACTGGCAGCCCGCCACAGCCCCGCAGGCTGACGACGAGCCCGCTCTGATCCCGGACGGGTTTCAGCAACCCGTCATCGGCCCCCAGGCCGCCGTGTCCCCGACCTGCCCACCGCCCCTGCGGTTTCCGGGCAGCCCCCAACAACGACTCTTCCGGTCCCCACCATGTCCACATCCATCCAAGACACCGCGCCCCCTGAAGATCGGCCTCGTCTCGATCAGTGACCGTGCCAGCAGTGGCGCCTATCAGGACCTCGGCATCCCGGCCATGGCCGACTGGCTGGACCGGGCGCTCACCTCGCCCTGGCTGGGCAACAGCCGACTGATTCCGGACGAGCAGGAGGCCATCAGCCAGACGCTGTGCGAACTGGCCGACGACGTGGGCTGCCACCTCATTCTCACCACTGGCGGCACCGGCCCGGCACCCCGCGATGTCACGCCCGAGGCCACCCTGGCCGTGGCCGATCGCGAACTGCCCGGCTTCGGCGAGCAGATGCGAGCCATCAGCCTGAACTTCGTGCCCACCGCCATCCTGTCGCGGCAGACCGCCGTCATCCGGGGCAACACGCTCATCATCAACCTGCCCGGGCAGCCCAAGTCCATCCGCGAGATCCTGGAAGGCGTACGTGACCCGGAAAGCGGCGAGATCCGCATCCCCGGCATCTTCGCCGCCGTCCCCTACTGCCTGGACCTGATCGGCGCACCCTACATCGAGACCGATCCCGACGTCTGCCGCGCCTTCCGGCCCAAGTCGGCAGTTCGCCCGGCCGCACCACCTGCCGCCCCCCAGACCGAGCGTCGGATGGATGCTGCCGCCACCCTGCCCACGGCCGAACCTTCCCTGCCTGCGCACCCGTCCGGCACCACCCCGGCTGAACCGATGACCGCCGCCCCCGACGCCGATCCTGTGCAGGCATCCGAGCTCCCGGACAGCACCTGAGCCGACGGCCATGCACGCTGATACCGGTCCCCGTCGACGAAAGCGCCGCGACGGGCAACCTCGAACCCATGCGCAGTACGGAAGACGTGCCCGATGAGGGCGCTGCGCCCGCCGTGACGGCGACGGATGAAGCGCCCTCTGCCCCTGCCCGGGGCCCCTGCCCGGCGGCCGCATCGAGCCCACCATCGGTACCGCGGCCAACGCACCTCACCCCACCGGCCAGCCCATCCAGCAACCCATTCCCGACGACTCCAGCCTGCCCGGACTGGGCTGATCAGCTGCACCCCTGAAGGCCCGCCCGGCCCACAAGACCGGGCGTGGTCGGCGTCCATCCCCAAAGCCTGACCTCCCACGAGACTCGGCGTCCCCAGGCGCCCCCAGCGCCTAGGCCCGCCGGCAGCCCATCACCCCGGAATCTGCCGGATCGCATTGCGCAGCTTGTCCAGAACCTCAGCCGACGGCACCTCCAGCACCAGCGTGAAGCGCGACAGCTCCTTCACCGTCTGGCTCTGCACCGACAGCAGCGGGCACTGCTCGCGCGCCAGCATGTCCAGGACGTCGCGCAACAGGCCCCGAACGGGCCTCGGCCGTCACCACCACCCCGGCTGAATAGCGCCGGGGCTTGAGCTGCCCGCCCTTGGTCTTCACGGGCTTTCTGCCAGTCGTCTCCCCATGAGACCGCCAGTTCGCGCTCGGGCGCCCGCTCGCGCAGCGCCGCCAGCGCCGGGCATCCCTTGCGATGCACCGACACCCCGCGTCCCCGGGTCACGAAGCCACTGATCTCGTCGGGCGGCACCGGATGGCAGCAACCAGCCAGATGGGTCATCAGGAAGTCCACCCCCATCACCAGCACCGCATTCGACCCGGGCGCTGCCGACTTGCGCATCTCCGGCGCTGCTGGCGATGCCGGCGCAGGGGCTGGCGGCACCACCGGCTCGTTGCGGATCGCTGCCTCCAGCGCCCGCGCTCCCACCTCCTCGCGCGCCACGGCTGCGAAACAGCGCCTGCGTCGACGGATACTTCAGCCGCTCGGCCAGCACCTCCAGCGACTGCCCCGTGCGTCCCTCGCGGGCCAGCGCCTTCTCCACCCGCTCGCGCCCGGCCAGCTGCTCCTGACCCCGCGCCTGCGCGTTGAACCACTGCCGGACCTTCTGACGGGCCCGGTTGCTGCGCACGAAAGCCCAGTGACGGGTTCAGCCAGTCACGCGAAGGCCCCTGGTCTCATCCATGCCCACCCGGGCCTGGACGATCTCCACCACCCGTCCGTTGGCCAGCGGCGTGTTCAGTGGCAGCATCCGCCCGTCCACCCGAGCGCCCCCGGCAGCGATGCCCCAGCGACGTATGCACGTGATAGGCGAAATCCACGGCCGTGGAGCCCATCGGCAGCTCGATCACCCGTCCCTGCGGCGTCATCGCAAAGATCACGGAATCATCGGCCGTACTGGTCTCCTCACCCGCAATCCGCTCGCCCTGGTCATGCTGCCAGGCCAGCAGCTGCCGCAGCCACGAGATGCGCGCCTGCCCGTCCAGCGACGGCACCACCACCTGCCGCCCCAGGGGCGCTCTTTTCCTTGTAGCGCCAGTGCGCCGCCAGACCGTACTCGGCCGCCTCGTGCATCGCCCGCGTGCGGATCTGCACCTCCATCGGCCTGCCATCGTCAGCCATCACCACCGTATGCAGCGACTGGTAGCCATTGGGCTTCGGATCGGCAATGTAGTCGTCCAGCTCGTCCATCTCCGGCACCCAGCGCTGATGCACCAGGTCCAGCGTCGCATAGCAGTCGGCCAGCGTCTCCACCATCACCCGCAGCGCCCGCAGGTCATGCAGCTTCTCCAGGCTCAGATGCTTGGCCCGCAACTTGTTGTGGATGCTGTACAGATGCTTCGAGCGCCCTTTCACCTGCGCCTGGATGCCGTGCTCGGCCAGCAGCGCCGACAGCTCGGCCGTCGCATTGGCCACGAAGGCATCCCGCTCCGGACGTTTGCTGTCCAGCGCCCGCGCCAGCTCCCGGTAGCGCGCCGGCTCCAGGCAACGGAACGCCAGATCCTCCATCTCCCACTTGATGCGGTAGAGCCCCAGACGGTTGGCCAGCGGTGCCAGCACCTGCATCGCCTCCTGCGCCAGCCCCTGCACGTCGGCGTCCGACACCGGAGCCACCGACACGCCCGGCTCGACAAGCCCCTCGGCCAGCGACGAGCCCTGGCCCTCGGCATCATCCCCGGCTCCCCGATATGCCGCCACATGGCGCAGCGACTGCAGGGCCGATGCCAGCCGCACCATCACCACCCGCACGTCCCGTGCCATGGCCAGCGTCATGCGGCGCAACACCTCCGGCTGCGACTGCCCCGGCGCCCCCTGACTGCCGATCAGGGCCGAGAACGACAGGGACATCAGACGCTGGCAGTTGGCCAGCAGCGTACCCAGATAGGCGCCCAGCTCCTCGCCCAGCTGCACATCCAGTTCCGCCTGATCCGGCCAGGGATCGCTGCACACCAGCAATCCGAGCACCCGGGTGATCGGGTCCGCCCCTGCAGCTCCAGGACCGCCGCCAGCCCGCGCCCGTGCTTCAGCCTCGCCTCACCCAGCGCGCCGTGGCCGCTCACCCGCCAGGGCCCCTCGCCGTGCGCCGCCAGCCAGTCGAAGGCCCAGGCCAGCATCTCCTGAGAAGTGCCCAGGATCGGCGCAGGCACGGCTGCGCCCTCCGCCGCATCGCCTTGCCGCCCTGTTTCCTCAGCTGCCATCACGATCCCCTCATCCAGCATTTTCAACGAATGTTACGTCATCACACAGGGAATCCGACGACATCCGCCCCACCCCGGGAAAGCCCCCGACAGGGCCTCCGTCCGGCACGCACATGGCCCGGATGACACGACATGCCAACCTGACGCGACCCGGTAACCAGCCCCTGCATCACGCAAAGTTTGTCACATCCACTGACAGAAGGCCTCGGCAGAACCTGTTGCGCTAACAACACAATGCAACAAATATCATTCCGCCAACATTGGGGGTGGACAAAGCGTGCAGTATGTCCTTAGGGGTTTTTCTTTCTGATGGAATACCCGACACCTAGACGACCACCCCATCCGTCCATGAGCAACAAGCACCTTATGATCGTGGAACTCTCGCCCGAACATGCCATCGGGCTGCAGAACTCCCCGCTGGCGAGAGACGCCCTGCTGATCCAAGGTATCAAGAAAGCCATCGTCAAGCTGCACAGCACCGAAGTCGACGTCATCGTGCTCGACTTCGGCACGCACGGTGGCCCCAGCCAGGCCAACTCCCCCGTGGACGCCTGTCGCCAGCTGACCGCAGCCAGCCCCAACGCCAAGATCATCGCCATCGGTGCCACCGATGACTACCTGGCCGGTCAGCTGCTGCTTCCCAACGTCTACGACGTGCTGGCCTACCCGTCCGACACCCAGGTCCTGCCCTATGCCGTGCAGCGTGCCCGCCGCCCTGCAGCAGATCCGCCTGCACAACATCAGCCTCACCAAGGTCCGCCCGCTCAACGAGCTGATCCCCGGGCCTGATGAGCAGCGATGCCGCCGTGCGCCGCGTCGTCAAGCGCGCCCGTCGCCTGCTGGGCCACAACCTGCGCATCCTGATCCAGGGCGAACCCGGCACCGGTCGCAAGACCCTGGCCCACTACTTTGCCCAGTACAACGGCCAGCGCCCCGGCACCGACAGTGCCCAGCTGCCGGCCGTGCCGATGCCTCCCATCGTCAGCTGCAACCGCTACACCCGCGGCATCGACATCGAGGTCGCCTTCCGCAAGGCGACCACCGAGTACCAGGGCACCGGCCAGCCCATCGTCATCCTGGAAAACGTCGAACAGCTCGACCCCACCACGCAGACGGAGCTGCTGTACCTGATCCACAACAGCGAGACGCGCTGGAAGGACGTCAACACGCTGCCGCAGATCATCAGCATCGCCAGCCCGTCGCTGGGCAACCGCATCGTCGAGGGACAGTTCCGCCGCGACCTGTACGATCGTCTGGGCCAGGTGCACCTGTGCCTGCCGGCCCTGCGCCAGCGTGGTGACGACGCCCGTGAACTGGCCCAATGGCTGCTGAACCAGGCCCATCAGGAGAACCCCGACAAGCCCCGCATGGTGCTCTCGGACGACGCCCTCGTGGCCATCAGCCGCCAGCACCTGGCACGGCAACATCACCGAGCTGCGCAACGTCATCCAGCAGGCCATGCTCACCACCGACGGCGTCGTCATCCAGGCGTCCGACCTGGCGCTGCCCGCCAACGAGACCCTGCCGCCGGTCACCATCAAGCATGCCCGTGACGAAGCCGAACGCGATGCCATCATGCGCGCCCTGAAGGACGCCAACGACAACATCGCCAAGGCCGCCATCACCCTGGGTGTCAGCCGCCCCACCCTTTACGACCTGTTGGCCAAGCACCACATGCGCTGAAAACGGCAGCCGCCCCGGGGGCCCTGGCCTGCATGTGTCCAGGCCCCCTGAACTGGGTACTGCGGTAAAATGCAGGGGTACGGTACACCGTCCCCCGTCCGACGGACGGTGCAGCCTGATGGCCGCACCGTTCTGTCGTTTCCGTGCCCGGGTGGTGTTCCTTCGGGCAGTGTCTCACTCCAGAGGTGACTCCTTGGCTGCGCACCCCAAACGGGCCTCCTTCAGCGCCCGACATCTGCTGGGCTCCACGCTCCTGCTGCTGTCCGCCTCCGCCACCGCTCAGACCGGTGGCCCCATCGGCGGCCCGGTCGGCGCCCCCACCGGCGCCAATGGCGCCACCGGCGGCAGCTACTACCAGGGCAGCCGCGGCGCACTGGCCTCGCCCAACGGCAACTGGTCCTCGGGCCGTGCCGGGACGCGGTGCCTACGGCATGGACCGCCGCAACCAGTCCTACAACACCTACCGGGCCACCGGCTACGAAGTCCAGCCCCAGATCCGCAACGTTCCCGGCCAGGCCCAGCCCAGCGCCGCGCTGCAGAAGAAGGTTCGTCCCGGCCAGGAAGATGCCACCCGGCGCGTGGCCGGCAACACCCGTCGCAGCATCGACGAACCCATCAACCTGTCCTCGCTCACCAAAAAGGTGGCGCGCAAGGAAGTCAGCGCCATCGAGCACTACCGCGACATGGTGCAGCAGGGGCATGATGGCCGAGTCCGGCTTCTCCGGTCGGCCGGACTATGGCCGCGCCCAGGCCCTGTACTGCGAAGCTGCCCGCGGTGGCTACCCCCGACGCCATGGTGCGCCTGGGCTGGATCTACGAGGAAGGGCAAGGGCGTTCCCAAGAACACCGACATGGCCGCCACGCTGTTCCAGCGTGCAGCCCGCTTCGGCAGCGACATCGCCCAGGACCTCACCCAGCGCTACAAGATGGGCAGGAAGTGCTGCCCCCTGCGTCAGGGCGGCAGCATCGTCGAGAAAGGCTCTGCAGAGCGCTCGGCCAGCGTCACCGAGCTGGCTGCACTCAGCAACCACACCGCACGCAGCCGCAATCCGGTGGCTGGTGCCGCGCGCACCAAGATCGTCAACCACGTCATCGCCGAGGCCCGCAAGTACAAGCTTGATCCTCGCCTGGTGCTGGCCGTGATGTCCACCGAATCCGCATTCAACCCTCAACGCCCGTTCCGATCGCAACGCCTTCGGGCTCATGCAGATCATCCCGGAAACGGCCGAGCGCTTCGGTGTCACCGACATCATGGACCCGGTGCAGAACATCCGGGGCGGCATGGCCTACCTGCGCTGGCTGCTCAACTATTACCGGGGTGACGTGAGCCTCGTGCTGGCTGCCTACAACGCCGGCGAAGGCGCCGTCGATCGCTACAACGGCGTGCCGCCCTATGCCGAGACGCTGGCCTACGTCCAGCGCATCCGGGCCGCCTACCCGTTCGACTTCCACCCCTACGACCCCAGCGCCACGGCCAGCAGCTCGATGTTCAAGGAAAAGGGAAAACCGAAGGACACCACGCTGTCGGCCAACCAGCCGGCCTCCCGTGACCGCAACAGCTGAACCGCAACAGCCGAGATCGTCCGGGATCGTTCCAGGGGCCCGCGCATGAACGGGCCTTTCAGACCGCCTGACGCAACAAGGCCCGCCTCATCGGCGGGCCTTGTCGTTCATGACGGGGCCTTGTCACCACTGGCATGGATCCGGGCCGCGAGCGGCCCAGGCGGTCGACAGACTCACCACAGAAACAGCCGCCCTGAAACGGCCATCGCTCACGCTGTCCGCTTTTTGCTTGTACCTAACCGGCTATCAGCTACCAAGTCCATCGGTCAGCCCATCCAGCGCCCAGTGATCAACCCTGCAGTCATCGCTCTTGTCCTCACCATCTGCCGTCGTGCAGACGGCAGGATGTACAGCCGGCGCTGAAGCATCTGCAGGCGTGGACATCAACGGCTTTCGGATCCACCAGTCCCAGCAGACTGCCCCCCGCCGTCGTGCCGGTTCCCTGACCCACAGTCCCTCCCGACGACAGGTTGGGCACCGTAACTGTCGACGCCTGGCCTTGTCCCAGACCCCAGCGAACCGGCCCCTTCTCTGGCATGAAATAGGAAGGATCATGCCGCTGCGGCGCAGGTCCCGTATTGCTCTGCACCGGTGTGCGTTGGGGTACCGGACGCAGCGTGCCGGCGCCCAGCGTGCTCCCCTGGCCCATGGGCACATTCGACTTCACGGCAGCCATCAGCAGGGGTGAGCGCCGTGCGGGCGACATCATCCGCGTCGTGGCCACCACCTTCACCGGAATCCGTCCCTGCAGGTAGTACAGGCAGTTGCCGCTTCCGGCTCCCCCCTGCGCTACCAGGCCCGTCAGTGAATCACAGCCATGCAGCGTGCGCATGGCCTTCAGAAACAGGGTGGACACCCCCGGTACCCGCAACGGCACCCCAGTAGGTCACCTCCAGCCGCAGCATGTTGGCATCGGCCAGCGTCTGACCGGAACTGCGCCCGATCGGCTCATTCCCCGCGATAGCCCGACGCGCCACTGGCCGGCATCGTCTTCTCGCGCCGGTTATCCAGGTTGTCATTCGGAATCTCGTCCTGTACCGGCAATCTTCTCACCGAAACGGATCCAGCGCCGGGCCCGCCCAGTCCGAGAAACTCTCCAGCGTCGGAGACAGCTGCTTCACCTCGATCCACTGGGCCGCACGCCCACCCGTCACATGCAACCGCGCCTGCTGCTCCTTCAGCATCTTCTCGGCCATGCTGCCCTGCCCCATACAGCCATGGCACCAGACCACTGGCCAGCCCTTCAGGATCGCCTCCTCGCCCGCATGCTCGACCGCGCCCGCCCGTGCCGCCTCCTGCAGCGCATAGCCCACCGACTGGCGCGCATGAAAGACCAGCACCATCTGCACGACGGCCATGCCGACCAGCAGCAGCGCCGGCACGGCCACCACCAGCTCCACCATCGACACGCCACGCTGCCGATGTCCCTAGCCACCTTCCATCCCGAATATGGGGAAACGGCGGAAGACACTGATACTGCCATGAGGGAATCGTTCATGATGATTTCACGCAGGGTTCCGACGAGACACGTGCACAGCCGGTTCCTCATCCAGATACTCGATCATCGGCCTTGTGGCGGGGCCCTTGCCGAAAACTTGGCCTGTCACACCTTCCGGCAGCCTCCCCTCGGCTGCGATGGGCGTTTCCGCGCTCCCAGCCGAATACGGCCCGAACGCAGACGGTGCCCCCGAACCTGGCTGTACCGGGTAGCCGATCAGCATCGCAGGCGGTAACGAATTCTTCGGCCCGTATGCATCCCTTTGCCGTCTGCGCGTCGGTTTCTGACCCGACCGGATCGTTCGATACCTTCCCATCCCGAATGACATGTGCAGCCCGATTCTCCCGAACCGTTCGTGCATCCATGTCCACGGACAACGCGTCTGGCCCGGCTGCGTTCAAAGCCCGAGAAAAGGCATGGTCACGAGAAACACGCGAACCACCGGGAATGCTGGAAGGAACGCTGAACCGGCCGGAACGCCCCCCAGCATCTGCTGGATCCGATCCACCTGGGCCAGCACGCTGTCCACCAGCAGGGCTTCAGCCTGCTCGGTCAGGCCCGCAGCTTCGCGCACAGCCGGGCTCTGCTGCAGCAACGCAATATGGTCCAGCGATACCTGCGTCTGCGCCACCGACAGCGTCAGCAGGTTGACCATGCCCTTCAGGCGCAACGCCTGCTGCTGCACGTCCAGTTCGGAATCACGACCCGCGCTCCCGTTCGGAGCCCCCGCGCTGACATCCCCTGGAGAGTCCACGCTCGTACGCCACGAGAACCCGACACCGACGCACCGTCTGACATGCGCATTCCCGTTTGCGCCGGGATCATCCGCCAGAAGATGACGATAGGCATCCAGCGCCGCGCCAACCGAACCTGCACGCTGGTGGATGTTGCCAACCCGAAGCCAGGCCGCATTCCGATATTGCGGCGCCAATTCGATCAGCGACGAAAAGATGCGCAGCGCCTCGACATCCTCGCCTTTGCGGTAATGCTGCTCCGCTTCATGGTAGAGCTGCTGCAGCATCTGTGCCGACAGCCCGTTCTGGTTCAGCGCCATGCGAGGGCATGCCAGTGAAGCCTCCGTACCCGGCTGCGTGCGGCGCCATTCGCCTGGCATTCGTCACCAATCGGCGTACTGGAAGATGCAATGCATCGGGCCCCATCCCACCCCTGGCTGAGTCGCCTGGGCAACCGGCATCGCCAGCATGGCCGCACCGCACACCAGCGATGAAAGCATCAGCCCCCTGGCACCGACCACGGCCCCTTCCCTGCGGTGCATCACGGCTGAGCTGAAAGGTTCAACACTTTCAGATCGAATCTTCATGACATGCTCTGAACGATTGACTTCACCACGTGGTTTTACTTCGCCGCCCTGAACGCGCCACCCTTCGGACTGAAGATGTCTTCATCCGGCACCAGTTGCAGCCGCGTTCCCGGATGGATGTCCAGCCGGGAGGCCTCACCTTCCCGAAGCTCCAGCACCGCGCGGGCACGACGGCAGATCCGCATCCCGAAGCGCGGCAGACGACAGCAGCGCAACACCTTCTGATCACGGTCCAGGAACACGATGTCCAGCGCATGCGCCATGCCGACCCCATGGACGGCATTCGTCTTGGGAAAGAACATGCCGGCGCCGTGCCGCGGTTCCGGATGCGCAATCAGCCCGCGCGCCCGCTGCCACCAGGTACGTGCATGGTGCACGCGGATGCGCACGCGATCCGTGTCGAATTCGGCATGGGCGTTCATCAGAATAGGCCTCCTTCCATAATCCGGATGGCGATCGGGAAGAACACGATGATGAAGGTGCACGGAAATATGCAGATCATCAGCGGAAACAACATCTTGACCGGCGCCTTCAGCGCCATGGCCTCGGCCTGCATGAAGCGTTCGTTGCGTCGCTGATCGGCCTGGGCACGCAGGATCGGTCCCAGGCTGGAGCCCTGCTTCTCGGCCGTCAGAATGGCGGCCACCCAGTTGGAAATGGCCGGAATGCGCAACCGTTCGGCCAGTGCCCGCAACGATTCAGCCCGGGTTCGGCCCGCGCGGATGTCACGAAGCACGCGACGCAACTCTTCGGACATCGGTCCGGTTGGCCCCTTGTCCACCGCATGCTGCAACGCGCCCGTCATGTTGGAGCCCGCCTCGATGGCCAGCGTGATGATGTCCAGGTAGAAAGGCAGCGCCTTGGCGATCTGCCGCGTGCGGCGGGCCCCAGGTCACGCAGCCAGCTCATCGGCAGAAAGGCACCCACCACGAGGGCCAGCACGCACCACGGCAGGCTGGGCAGCCCATGCGGCAACCACGCCAGCACCAGAAGCGCCAGGGCCAGCAGCGCGCCCAGCACCTGACCGGCCACGAACTGCTCGGGCGTCAGCGCAAACTCCAGACCACCGCGGCGCAACTGCTCGTGCAGTCGTCGTCGCATCGTCGGCGACACCAGCGGCGTCACCCAGAACGTCGTCGCATGCCCCAGCCAGCCCAGCAGCGCCCAGTAGCGGGGCGGATCATCCTGATACTCGTTCTTCTGCTGCTTCGGAACCTCGGCCGCAGCCCGTGATCCCGCCAGCATGAAGAGCCATATGCACAGCACCAATGCCCCGACGGCCACGAAAAGGCAGCACCGATGAAATCCAGCCATTCATGATCTTCCCTCACTCAGATATCGATGGCCATGATGCGGCGGATAAAGAGCAGCCCCACGATCTCCAGCACGGCCACCACGCTGCACACGATCCAGCCCTGCCAGCTGTGCAGCAGCGGCGCCATGGCCGTGGGCTCGATGGCAAACAGCGCCGCCCCCACGCCCAGGGCAGCAGCACCATCACCCAGCCCTGCATCCGACCCTGCGCCGTCAGCGCCATGATCTTGTCCTCCAGCGCCATCTTCTTGCGGATGGTGTCGGCCAGCCGCTCCAGCGTCTCGGCCAGGTTGCCGCCGCTTTCATTGGCAATGCGCACCGCGGCCCCGAACAGTCGCAGGTCGTCACAGCCCATCCGGCGTTCCAGATTCAGCAGCGCATCATCCAGCGTCACCCCCCAGCCGCAGCTCCCGCAGCATCAGCTCGAACTCCTGACCACCGGGTGCAGGGCAGTCTCGCTGGCCATCTGCCGCAGCGCCAGCGTCATGCTGGCACCCGCGCGCACCGCGCCGGCAATCAGCATCATGGCGTCGGGCAGCTGCCGGGCAAACAGCTTGCGCCGCTGCGCCCCCAGGTGACGGATGAGCAGACTGGGCAGTGCCCCCAGCGCGACAATGGCGGCCACCACCAGGAAAGAGCGACCCTGTCAGCAGCCAGATGAGGCCGCAGGCCAGCGCGCACAGCAGCAGGTTGGCGCGAAACAGCCGGTCCACGTCGACAAACAGCAGCAGGTCCTTCATGCCGTGTCCAACGCGACCGCTGAAATGCCGTCGATAGCCCTCGCCGGCCTTCACGGCACCCGGCATCAGCACCAGCACCGCCATCACCACTGCCACACCCAGCGACAGTGCCGCCACCCAGAACCATCCATCGAATCCGGTCGAAGCATTCATCATTGCGTGCCCCTTGCGTCTGGCCGCTCACGCGGTCACCGCGTCGTCCTCGAAGATGCTGAAATCCACCGCCACCCCACGATCACGCAGCGCCTCGTAGAACGAAGGCACCTCATCGCAGGCCCGGAAACGCCCCTGCACACGGCTGTTCTTCAGCCCGGTCTGCTCATAACGGAAAATCTCGTGGCTCTGGATCTTGCCGCTTTCCACACCGCACACTTCGGTGATCGACGTGATGCGGCGCGAGCCGTCCGGAAAACGTGCCTGGTGGATGATCAGGTCCACGGCACTGGCGATCTGCTCGCGCAGCGCCGCCAGTGGCAGCTCCACGCCAGCCATCAGCATCAGCACCTCCAGCCGCGACAGCACGTCGCGCGGCGTGTTGGCGTGAACCGTCGTCATCGAGCCCTCGTGACCGGTGTTCATCGCCTGCAGCATGTCGAGCGCCTCGCCGCCCTCGGCATTCACCCACGATGATGCGATCGGGCCGCATGCGCAGCGCGTTCTTGACCAGATCCCGGATGGTGATGGCCCCGCGCCCCTCGGCATTGGGGGGCCGCGATTCCAGCGACACCAGGTGCGGGTGCATCAGCTTTAGCTCGGCCGCATCCTCGATGGTGATCAGCCGCTCACCCACCGGAATCAGGTTCGACAGCACGTTCAGCAGCGTCGTCTTGCCCGAGCCTGTGCCGCCCGAGACGATGATGCTCTTATGCTGCTCCACACAGATGCGCAGGAATTCCATCATCGCCGGCGAAGCGCTCTGGTTGGCCACCAGCGTATCTGGCGTCATCACCGTGCGGTTGAAGCGCCGGATGGTGATGGTGGGCCCTTTCAGCGCCACCGGCGGAATGATGGCGTTGACCCGCGAACCATCGGGCAGACGCGCATCCACCAGCGGCGAGGACTCATCGATGCGCCGGCCCAGCGGCGCCACGATGCGCTCGATCACGTTGCGGATGGCATCATCGTCCGAGAACGCCAGCGGCACCTGCTGCAGCTTGCCCTTGCGCTCCACGAAGATGTCGGTGGCACTGTTGACCATGATCTCGCTGATCAGCGGGTCGGTCATCAGCCGCTCCAGCGGCCCCAGGCCCACGGCCTCATCTACGCTGTCCTGCACCAGCATGTCGCGGTCGATGTCGGGCGGCAGGTTCTGCATGCCGGCCACGATCCGCTCCACCGCCGAACGCACCTCGGCCTTCACCTCGTCGGCCGAGAACTGGGTGAGGTTGCTGCGCCGCAGATCGATCACCTCCAGCAGCTGCCGTTGCACCAGGCGCCGCCAGCCCAGCGCCTTGCCCTGTTCCTGAGCGGCCCGCGCATAGTCGGCCAGACGGGACTGGTCGATGCTGTCGTCGGCACCGCGCGAGCTGGCATCGGCAGCAGCGCCCATGGACACGACCTTGCCGCCGTCCCCTGACGCCAGCACCGCCGGGCGCTTCACCTTTCTCATCAGCGCCACCTGCTCCGCGTCTGATGGCGTCAGGGCGCTCACCGGAATCGCCGTGCTCACCCGAACCGCTGTGTTCCCCCGGATAGCGGCGGTCACCAGCTACATGGCCGCCCGCAGAGCCAGAGCCAGAGCCAGGGCTAGCGCAGCCATGCCCGTCCAGGATGCCGTCATCATGGCGAACGTGTTCTGCCGCCGGCCTTGCATCGTTCACCGGCGTGGCCAAGGTTCTTCCTGAGACGCCCTTCCCCGACTGACCATCACCGTGATCAGAAGCCCCCTCGTCATCCGATCGACGGCTCACCGCATTCCGAAGCAATGCCGCAGCCCCGGTCGCGGCACGATCCCCTTCGGGCGCAATCTTCTGCGCTGCGCGTGCCTCCGTCCCTTCGACATCCGTCTCCAGCCCGTCGCCATCCAGCAGCGCCGAGCGCCCCTGATGCAGCAAGCCGCAACCCGCTGCCCTGCACGCGCAGCCGATAGCCAGCCACCACGATCTCGTCCCGTTCGGACAGCGGGCCGTACTCCACCACCCGCTCGCCGTTGACGCGAGTACCGACGATGGTACCCAGGTCAACCAGCTTCACACCACGGCCAATGCGTTGAAGCTCGGCATGTACGCGCGCCACGCGCCAGCCGCCCAACTGCACCTCGGCCTCCTTACCCCGGCCGATACGGCACGGCAGGCCCGCCACCGGAACGGTGCGACTTTCCCTGCCCTCTTCCTCGATCACGATTTCCAGCATGTCCGTCACCTGACATTGAAAGGCTTTCATTGCACCGCAAGCGGCTTCCATCGTCGCGGCATCCTTGCCGCCTGCCATCGATCGGCCTAGTCCATCCCGGCGACCATGGCGGATGGGCGCTGCGACGCCCAGGCTCAATCCAGCATGTCGAACTGCTTCTTGAGCGCATCGGCCCGCTGCTGCAGGGCCTGAACACGAGGATCCACGGCGGGCGCCGAACCCTGCTCACTGAGCCGTGGCGTGATCAGCACCACCATCTCGGATTCACGCTGGCGGAAACGCTTGGAGCGGAACAGATGGCCCAGGATGGGCAGGTCACCCAGGCCTGGAATCTTGGTGATGGCGCCCGACATCTCGTTGCGCACCATGCCGGCAATCACCAGCGTCTCGCCCGGGCGCAGGTTCACATCGGTGTTGGAACTTTGCTTGCGCAGGCCCGGCACGCCCATGACCGTCACCTCATCGTCGATGGACGAGACCTCGGTATGCAGGCTGGCCGAGATGACGCCCTGGGCATTGACCACCGGCTCCACCTCGAAGCGCACGCCGTACTCCTTGAAATCGACGTTGGCCGCACCGTTGGCGCTCAGCACCGGAATGGGCAGCTCACCGCCCGCCACGAAACGCGCCTTTCCGCCCGAGCGGGTGGAAAGACGTGGCTCAGCCAGCACCGCCGCATCGCCGTTCTGCACCATCAGGTCGATCATGCTGCTGAGCGAAGAGACCATCGATGCGCTGGTGGCAAAGGGATGAATGCGTGGTGCAACGGCAAAGCCACGCGTGGCCGCAGCGCCCCCTTCCGGCAGGAACGCCCCGCTGCGCTTGAAGTCACCGATGACGCCGAAAGCTGGGGCCTGACACCGCCCAATCCCCGGCGCCGCCGCCCTGCCAGCGCACACCCAGCTGCTTCAGCGCATTGCGGCCGATCTCGATCATCTTCACTTCCAGGTTGATCATCTGCTCATAGCCGCGACGGCTGACCAGACTGATGACCTGCGGGTAGCGCTTGACCAGCTCAGCCGCACGCCAGGCGCCTTCCTCAGTGGGGTTCTGACCTTCCAGAAGAATCCGGTCGCCCAGCGCCCGGGCACGCACCCCGCTGTTCTCGCCCAGCAGCAGGTTCATATCCTGCGCCAGCCGCACGCTGTTCGACTCCGTCACCAGGATCTGATACTTGCGAATACCGCCCCCCTTGAGCCACAGGTGCAGCGTCGTCTCGCCCGGTGCTTCCGGAATCAGGAGGAGCTGCCGGTCATCCAGCCAGTTGGCCTGCAACACGCGCCCCGAGCCCAGTGCAATGCGCAGAACCTGGCCCACTTCCATCAGATGCCCCTGCCCCCAGGGACAGGGTGATTGTTTCGATCGCGTCCGTGGACGTCATCGTGGACGACGGACGCAGAACGGATGCCGCAGCGCCCACCTCATTCATGCGGGTGGTCATTCTAGTGGACGTACTTGCGGGCGCACTTGTGGACGTGCGCATCACGTCGGGCGTCGCGGCAGCAGGCCTGGGCGCTGCCGGCATGATCACGTCTCGGGCGGACGCAATCTCCTGTCGGTTTGCGCGGGAGACGCCTCCCGCTGGGTCCATCTCCTTTCGCAGCTGCTGCTGTCGCTCGGCAGCAGCCAGCAGCGCGGCACGTCGGTCAACCACCAGCCGGGCACTTGCCGTCGTAGATTGCATATCAGGCTGGATATACGGTGCTGCATCCTGTTGCGTGCCATTTTGCGCATCCCGCCGGACAGCCACACGCATGGACGGCACACGTTCTGCCGATGCCGATGCCAGGGGTTGGGGTTGGCTTCGATGCCGATGCCGATGCCGATGCCGATGCCGATGCCGATGCCGATGCCGATGCCGATGCCGATGCCGATGCCGCTATGGATTCTGCTTTGGATGCCGATGCCAACGTGGATCTCGATTCCGTGACGCGGGCCAGCAGGGCCTCCAGAGGATCTTCCTGCTGCGTGTCCTTCACAGCTCCCTGTAGCTACGGGAACGACACTTCCGGACTTCACCTGCTTCGGGGCTCCATTGCTTGCTGAAGCCACCGGTACGCCCTGCGCGAGGGACCGACTGCATCGACAGCGCCCCCAGCAGCGCCACGCAGATCGTCCTGGGCCAGAAGGATCGGGAAGAGAACGGATCAGCCTTCACGGTGCGGTGTTCCTGCAGCGACGGTTCAAACGAGGATGGAATATGAGAGAACATGGCGTGCTCTGCTTTCACGAGAATTCGGAATGAGGGATCAGCGATTCGTCAACGAATTGCCGGATTCCTCGGCGTGAACTTGCGCCTGCATCGGTGCCTGGGTCAGCGGCTGTGCCTGTGCCTGTGCCTGTGCCTGAACAGCCGTCGTCGGCGTGATAGGCTTGGCAGCCCCGGGCTGCAGGCTGTAGGCCGGCATCCGGCCGATCATTGGCTGGCCCATGCCCCCCACGATCATCTGCGGGCGACGGTCCTGCCTTGTCACCACCTTGCGGGGCGCCACCGCCGGACGTGCCGGCTGCGGGAACAGGCTGCGCAAGTCCACGGCCGCAGCGTCCATCGGCAGGCCGTCGTCGGGGTTGCGCAGCACGGCCGTCAGCCGTCCGGCACGCTGCGCCACGATCAGACGTTGCGCCTGACCGGGCGTCACTTCCACCGTCACCGACGAGAAGCTTCGATCATCGCCGTTGTCATTCGCGCCAGGACGCACCTGGCGGCCCGTGGCCATCACCAGCAGGTTCTGCAGCAGCGGCACGGTGGCGTCGTGCTCGGCCTCACCATGCCCGCTGGCTGATGGGGGACGTGCCGTCAGCAGCAGGTCGATGCGGTCCCCCGGCTGCAGCATGCCGGAGATGGAATTGATCTCGTCAACGGAAATGGTCAGTGCGCGGATGCCCGGCTTGACGCGCGATGAAAACACCAGCTGCTCGGCGGACGACACGGCGGCCGTCAAGAGCATCTCGCCGGGACGCATGGGCAGCAGCAGGCGCTGGCCCACCAGGGCGTCGAACTGCTCCGGCGTCACCACCGAGCTGGACACGTATTCGGCCGGTACGGAGCGAATGGCCATCGTGTCGCCGCTCACGATCTCGCCCTTGTCGAGCGTGGCGTTGGCCACCACCACATCGACCATCTGCTGGGCTACGGGCGCCAGGCGCTCGCGCTCGGCCTGGACCTGTTCGTTCACATAGCGTGAGCCGGCATAGATCGCCACGCCACCGCACAGCATGGCGGCAGACATCAGCAACAGGTTTCGATGACGTTCGAGGATCCGGATGACGACGGGATTCATGGCAGTGACATGGCGTAGGAAAAAGTGGGAATAGTTCTGCTGAATGGCGACCAGAATCTTCTTCATCGCGCTGGGTTCCCCACGAAAGAGGACCAGACACAGCGCAAGTCCGATCAGCAGATACTCGATGGAGGCCTGGCCGCGCTGTGAAAGCCGCCGTCGCCGGCCGATGTCGACATGGTGCGCGGGTTCGTCTCCTGGGCCCATGTCACAATGAAGCCCCTGCAAACCTGGCCTAGTCCGAGCGGCGACTTCTGACGGACAGGCGGCCAGATGGATGATCCGATGCGTGACTTTCATCACCGCCTCCAGTGCATCACGGCAAACTGGCGATTGCCCCGCTTCGAGACGGCCAGCACCACTTCCTCGCCCCGTCGGCCGTAGATGGTGGCCTGAGCATCCTTGCCACCGCCCTCGCGCGAATCGCTGATGAGCTGATAGCCCTGCTTCTGCAGCTTGCGACCGATCCAGTTGTCCAGGCGTACCACGCTGTCGTCCGTACTGGCCACGAAGGTGCTGGTGCGATGGCCGCCGTCCACATGGGAAATGGCAGGCATCGGCCGTGCCGTGGCCGGCAGCAGCCCCTTGAACCAGCGCTCATCCTCGGCCAGCGCTGCCTCAGCCTTCTCGTCGGGCTTCCAGCGAATGCGCCGCCCCTCGATGCCCGGGCCACTGCGCTTCATCTCCACCGTCTCGATGACATCGCCGTCCATATGCGTCATGACCTGCCAGCCATCACGCTGGCTGCGCATCGGTGGCAGGTCCGGACTTGCCCAGTCCTCCTCCAGACGGCGCATGGCGTCTTCCACCGAACCGCTGTCCCGGAACTGGCTCATGCTGACACGACCACCGGGCAGCAGGCTGTCGGTCATCAGCATCTGTTCGTGCGGCTGAAAGCGTGGCGCCGCGTGGGGAGACATCGACGCCATGCCGAGGCCTGCCAGCAGCATGACAGCCAGCATCGATCTTGCAGGATTGAACTTGTGCATGCTCATGGACGTGTCTCCGTGCTCGGTGGCGGGAGGCGGTCCTCCGGAACAATCTCCACATCCACCTGGTGGTAGTTGAACTTCTTGCCGTTGCTTTCCTTGAAGACCGAGCTTGTCGAGCGGATGAGGTGAACCAGGGGTTGATGAACCAGCTCGATGAACCGCTCGGGATCACCATTGGGCAAACGGTTCACCATGTCCGTTGGCAGAACATGGGCGACATCGTTGGTGGCCTTGATCAGCTCCCGGCCGGATGGCAGGCGTCGCCCCTTCTCCAGACGTGACGCCAGGCTGCTGGCTTCCGCCCCCTTGGCACTGGACGCATTCCAGGCATCAGCCAGAATCCCCAGGCGGCTGTCGAAGGTCAGCATCGGGTCATGGTTCAGGTTCAGCTTGCCCCACAACCACGTGTCCATCGGTGCACGACTCTGGACCTGCGCGGAGAACAACCCGCCACGAGCCGCCAGCCCGAAGCGCCCTGGGCCGGACACATCGGACGCAGCACTCAGGAACGCTTCAACCCGCGGCTTTCCCTTGAACGCATCGAAATTCTCGTGATCGATCCTGAGCGCCACATCCTTGTAGCTCTGCAACAGCGCATTGCCTTTCCGGTCCACCCAGAAGCGGTTCCGCTCCTGTTCCAGCTGATCATCCGCCGGGGTTTCATCCGATCGCAGGCCAAGCAACGTCTTGCTGAAATGGCGCCGACGGATCTGATCGGCAATGTCATCCGTTGCCTGGCCGTTTCGACAGGCCTCGAAGCGGACCGAACACTCGAAGGCTGCGGTGCGCGATGCCGACACCGTGGCCTGTCGCATGTCCTGATACTTGGCCAGCAGCGGTACCGCCACAAAGAACGGCAGCATCACGAAGGAAATCACGACCATGGTTTCCGCAAGTGCCTGGCCACGTTGGCCGCGCCCTGAAAGGTGCTCGCTTGAGGACCATGTTCATCTCCCGAGCGTTCCCAGGGCGCCCGCCATGGCCCGCTCCTGCGCATCCACGCCCACCAGGCGAACCTGCCAGTAGGGGCTGTACATGCTGGCGTACTCCACCCGTTCATTTCCGCCCGGCGGGCGGCGGAAGTACACCTGAGCGGACGACATGGCAACCATGGCCGCATCTCTGCGGAAGTCTGCAAACGCGTCCTTCAGCTTGAGACGCCCTGCCCCCAGACCGGTCTGATCGGCCGTGTTGATCGTGTTCTTCTTCTGAATCACGCCAATCACCGTCACCTTGTCGGTGGGGAAACGGCTGTTCTCCCGCATGGCCTTGCTGTTCTCATCCAGATCCCTGACCGCAGGAAGCCCCAGATAGGCTCTTGCCGACCAGAACCCGGATCGGTCGATCAGCCGATGAGCGCGCCCGTTATCATGCTTCTGGCTGCTGGCCTGCCCATTCAGGCGATCCATGGACTGCTTGGGATCCTTGGCAATCTCGACGCCACTCCAGGCCAGAGGCATGGCTTCCCGCGTCCTTCTCTTGTGCAGCCATCTTCTATGATGGATGGACAACGTGTCATAGGACTGCCACCGATCCATGGCGGTGGTATCGTGATCCCGGATCATTTCCGTCTGACCGCGCCAGACCAGCCAGTCCGTTGTCCCCGGTATCCAGACCTTCAGTCCCCGATTCACCGAATACTCATCCAGCGATCGCTGGACGAGATCCTTGAGCCGGCTCCGATCCTCATCACCATGATTCCGGGTCATCTGATCACCCAGCGTTCCACGGATCAGATAGCCATGAAAGTGCTCGTCCGTCTTCTTCATCACCTCATTGGTGAGCTGGTTCAGCACATAGCCATTGGTCGTCCCCCATATCACATCCTGGCTGACGGCCAATGCATGGATGTAGGCACTTCGTCCGGCCACTTCCACGGCGCTCATGATCCGAAGTGCCTTGTTCAGGTTGGTGACGACCCGTTCAACAGCGCGCAGATAGGCATTCAGGGGCGGGATGACTCTGGACACGGTTTTCCAGGTTCTTGACGGCCTGCGTGATGAAGCCCGCGTATGAAACCAATGTCGCCGTCTGCGCAATGGCCACTTCGTTGAAGATGATGGCGCGGTTGCTGTAGGCGTAGTAGTTGAAGGCACGGGCTCGCCAGAGGCCAGCGCTGTAGGCAGCGGCATCCGTGGCGTTGACCAGGCGCATGCGGGCGGTAGTCACCTGTCCGGTGGAAAACTGATAGAAAGTCAGCACCGCCACGATGACCAGCAGGAACATGCCGAAGATCAGCGCCTGGCCAGACTGTCGCGCAGCAGGTCGTCGGCCAGATCGACGGATGAAAAAGGCCCGGGTGCGTGAGCAGCCGGGCCGGATCGTGTGTCGCATCACATCATGCTCCAGACGAGTTGACGGACAATGCGGAGTCGATGGTCACAAGGGGCGGCTTCGATGAGTGCCAGGTGTCTGCCCTGCCCGATGCAGCCCCGACCCTTGTCGGAGCTGCATCGGAAGCCTGGAAAGGACCGGATGACCGAAGCCGCGCTCCCCTGCCATCAGTGGTTGTTGCTGTTGTAGTTGTTGAGCGTGGCCTTGGCCTTGGCGGCATTGACCGCCTTGTCGCTGGCGCTCTTGGCCTCCTTGATGCCTTTGTCCGCATTCTCGCCAGCCAGCTCCAGCGCAATGCCGGCAGTGGCGCCACGTACTGACTGGCCCAGGAAGGAATAGACGCCGATGGCGGCCACGCCCACCAGCGCAACGATGACGATGTACTCTGTCATGCCCTGACCCAGCGATTTGCGGCGGGAAACGGTACGGGTGGCGGTGCGGGGGGTGCTGACTGCTTGTGCCATTTGGAAGCTCCGTGTGGCTTGTTGAAGGAGGCTCCATCTTGGCGGATCAAGGCCTTTCCGACGATCGGCATCGCGGATGGCCCGGCCTAGTCCGACAGGTGTCCGTGGGGACTGAAATGCGCGGCCCATCGGTATCCGACAGCTGTGATCGATTTCCTGAAGTGGCGCATGCTCTCTGGGAAAACGCCTTCACCTTCCCCAGAACCCGGGAGAAATAAGCACAGACAAAAAGGCAGATTTCCTTGCCTGGCCATGCGGGCACCCGTCCCGATGGCTCGGTCGATTGGCCGATCAGAATTGCCGCTCATCCGGCCCATCACGTTCACGGCACCAGTGTTGACCCAGCCTCTCCCCTTTTTTGGCCATGCCATTCACGGTCCCCCATGCGAATGGCAGGCAGGCGCCAATGAAAACGGGCCGGGTGACGCTGGTTGCGTCATCCCGACCCGCTTGGTGGGCGGTGCCCCTACTCAGGCACCGTCAGCTTCCCGGCTGAATGGCAGATGCCTGGATCAGCCCTTGGACTTGTCGAAGAACTGTTCGTCTTCGGTGGAGCCCTTCAGCGCCGTGGTGGAGCTTTCGGCGCCCTCGATGGCGGTGGTCACCGCATCGAAGTAGCCGGTACCGACCTCACGCTGGTGCTTGACGGCCGTGAAGCCCTTGTCAGCGGCGGCGAACTCGGCCTGCTGCAGCTCAACGAAGGCCGACATGTTTTCACGCGCATAGCCGTAGGCCAAGTTGAACATCGAGTAGTTGAGGGCGTGGAAGCCGGCCAGCGTGATGAACTGGAACTTGTAGCCCATGGCACCCAGTTCACGTTGGAACTTGGCGATGGTGGCGTCGTCCAGGTTCTTCTTCCAGTTGAAGCTGGGCGAGCAGTTGTAGGCCAGCAGCTTGCCGGGGAACTGCTTGTGGATGGCCTCGGCAAAGTTGCGGGCATACTCCAGGTCCGGCTTGCCGGTCTCGCACCACACCAGGTCAGCATACGGCGCGTAGGCCAGACCTCGCGAGATGGCCTGGTGCAGGCCCGGCTGGTGCGGAAGAAGCCTTCGACGGTACGCTCGCCGGTCAGGAAGGGCTTGTCGTTGTCGTCCACGTCGGAGGTGACCAGGTCGGCTGCCTCGGCGTCGGTACGGGCCACCAGCACGGTGGGCACGCCGCACACGTCAGCCGCCAGACGGGCTGCGATGAGCTTGGCCACGGCTTCACGGGTGGGCACAAGCACCTTGCCGCCCATGTGACCGCATTTCTTGACGGAGGCAAGCTGGTCCTCGAAGTGGACACCGGCAGCGCCGGCATCGATCATGGCCTTCATCAGTTCGAAGGCGTTGAGCACGCCACCGAAAGCCTGCCTCGGCATCCGCCACGATGGGGGCGAAGTAGTCGACGTAGCCGGCATCGCCCGGGTTCTCGCCCTCGGACCACTGGATCTGGTCAGCGCGGGTGAGCGTGTTGTTGATGCGGCGGACCACCTGCGGCACCGAGTTGGCCGGATAGAGCGACTGGTCGGGGTACATCTCGCCCGCACCGTTGGCGTCGCCCGCCACCTGCCAGCCCGACAGGTAGATGGCCTTCAGGCCGGCCTTGACCTGCTGCATGGCCTGGTTGCCGGTCAGCGCGCCCAGGGCGTTGATGAAGGGCTCTTCGTTGAGCAGCTTCCAGAGCTTTTCGGCCCCACGGGTGGCCAGCGTGTGCTGGGCCTGCAGCGAACCGCGCAGCCGCACCACGGTGTCTGCGCTATAGCCACGACGAACACCGCGCCACCGTGGGCTCTCCGACCATTCTTTCTGTAGGGCCTGAGCTTGCTGTTCGCGTGAAGTCATGATGCTTGTCTCCTGTTGTGACGATGAAAAGCCGTGGGTCTGGCGGGAGAGGCTCAGCTGGCCTGTCCGTCGATCCGTCATGTGTCCATGATAGGCCTTCATTGCTGCAGGGGCAACTAGGGAAAAGCCCCCAAAACAGGGCAAGAAAAATTCCCTTCAAAAACAATCAACTAAAGAAATATTTTTGTATTGCGACAAGAATATTTTGTAATAAGAAATCTCGACGCTGCTTTGCAAACAACCGGCATTTCATATTGCGGAACATGCTTCACCCTTCTGAAAAACCAGGGCTTTTGCCGATCTATTGCCGATCTATTGCCGATCTATTGCCGATCTATTTCCGCTCGTACGACAGCGCCGCCGTGCCGGCATGACGGTGCTGCCTCCGATGCTCAGGCGCTCACGCAGGGCGCGCAACGGCGGGGTGTCCAGCAGGCGCCAGATGTTCCAGCCCCTGCCAGCACGATGAACAGCATGCTGGCCAGGATGCTTCCCGAGAGCAGCCACAGGCTGGGCTGGTAGGCAAAGTCGAAGACCTCCCGGGCCAGCAGCCAACCCAGCAGCGTGGCGCCGGCAGCCCCATCAGCCCGGCCAGCAGGCCGGTCAGGACAGTTCCAGCAGCTGCACGAGGCCCAGCTGCCGGCGTGATGCGCCCAGCGCACGCATCAAGGCCACTTCGGCCACCCGTTCGTCGCGCACGCTGCCCATGGCGGCGTAGAGCACCACGCAGCCCGCGGCCAGCGTGAACAGGAACAGGAACTGCACGGCCTGCACGACCTGGCCGATCATCGTCTGGATCTGCGCCGTGATGGCGCCCGTATCGACAATGGTGAGGTTGGGCATGGCACGGGTCAGCTGTCGCACCAGCCCTTCCCTGCCCGGCGGCAGATGGAACGAGGTGATCAGGCTCTGCGGCTGTGTGGCCAGGGCCGCGGGCGAGCCGATCATGAAGAAGTTGACCTGCATCGAATCCCACTTCAGCTCCCGGCTGCCCACCAGGGTCATCTCGACGGGCTGGCCGGCCACATCGAAGCGCAGGTGGTCTCCCAGCTTCAGGCCGAGGGTGTTCATGATGCCGACCTCGGCCGAGACCTCAGCGGCCTGGGGATGGATCCAGCGGCCGGCAGCCAGCCGGTTGTGGCCGGGCATCCGGTCGGTGTAGGAGAGATTGAATTCGCGGTCAACGAGGCGCTGGGCCCGATCGTCCGGATAGTCCTGCGGGCGGACGGGGCGGTCGTTGATGGCCACCAGGCGCCCCCGCACCATCGGGTAGAGCGGCACTCGCCCAGGCCGGCCTCGGCCAGCATCCGGCGAACGTCCGCCCTGCTGATCCGGCTGGATGTTGATGACGAAGCGGTTGGGGGCATCGGGTGGCGCAGCCTGCTGCCAGGCAGCCAGCAGGTCATTGCGGACGACAGTGAGCAGCAGCAGCGCCATCAGGCCGATGGTGAGGGCCACGATCTGCACAGCCGTCGTGGACAGTCGCCGGGACCAGCCAGTAAGCGCCAGGCGCAGCACCAGCGCCCAGCCGCCACGTGTCCGTTTCGGGCGCAGGCGTGCGGCCAGCCAGACCCCGCACATGGCCAGAAGCACGAAGGTCAGACCCGCGACGACAAAGCCGCCCAGGGCCAGCAGCGACAGGCGGGCCTCACCCACCAGCCAGAACAGCAACAGGCCGAAGGCCCCCAGCGCCACGACCAGCACCAGCCCAGACCGACGGGCCAGGGAGCGCCCAGGTCACGGCGCAGCACACGCAATGGTGTGACGCCGGCCAGTCGCAGCACAGGGACAGCGGCAAAGCCCAACACCAGCACCACGGCCACTAGCAGGGCCTGCAGCGCCGGCCAGGTGGAGGCCGCAGGCAGCGAAGTCTCCAGCACCATGCGGGCCACGCCAGTGAGCGCATGGTGGGCAACCCAGCCCAGGGTGACGCCCAGGACACCACCGGCCAGCGCCAGCCAGAGCATCTCCAGCATCAGGGTCCGGGCCAGCACGCGCTGGGTCAGCCCCATGGCCTTCAGGATGGCAAAGCCATCCAGGTGGCGCTCGGCAAAGCGGCGGGCGCCCAGGCCGATGGCCACGGCGGCGATCAGGGCCGATAGCAGCGAGACCAGCGCCAGGAACTGACGCGCACGCGCGAGCGTGTTCTGAATCTCGGGGCGGCCTGCTTCCAGATTCTCCAGACGCTGGCCTGCACCCAAGCGGGGCTGCAGCCATTCCTGGAATTCTGAAACGGCCTGAGCCTCCCCGGCCACCAGCAGGCCATGGCTGATGCGACTGCCGGGGCGGACCAGGCCGGTGGCCGGCAGATCGTCAATCGACAGCATCAGTCGTGGCGCGAAGTTGACAAAGGAAGCACCGCGACTGGGCTCCATCAGGATGAAGCGGTCGATAGTGAAGCGGGCATTGCCCAGGGCCAGTGTATCCCCGAGCTTCAGGCCCAGCCCCTGCGCCAGGGATTCGTCCACGAAGACGGAACCGGCCGGCGGGCCATGCTGGATGGTCTGCGATGCGCGTGCCTGCGGGCCATCGGACACGGCCGGTTCAGCGGCCGACGAAGAGCCCCGGGCGGATGCCTGCTGCGAATCCGGCAGCCTGTCTCGGAACGCCCTGTCATCGGTCCCGGACACGCCAGCGGACGGACCGGCTTCGTCGGCCGTGACGGTCAGCTCACCCCGCAGCGGGTAGGCATGGCTAACGGCGAGCACCGAAGCCAGCTGCGTGGGGGGAAGTGCCTCGTCCTCGTCATCTGCATCCGCGGCCGGCGTGGAAGACTCGGCCATGGCCATGCTGGGAAACGAGGCGGTATGCGCCACCCGAAGCCCCAGTGCCCGCGCCTTCCGGGTCCAGTCCTCGGGAATGGGCCGGTCGGCACGAAGCACCAGATCCCCACCCAAGAGGTGCAGGGCCTGTTCGTTCAGTGCACGATCCAGCCGATCGACAAAGAATCCGACGGTGGTCACGGCGGCCACTGCCACCAGCAGGGCTACCAGCAGCAGATTCAGCTCACGGGCCAGCAGGTCGCGCCACAGCAGCAGGAAGGACAGGGCGCAGGGCAGAGGCACGCGAGGCAATCGGTGACATGGTCGGAGAAGAAAGCAAGGAAACGAAGCTGGGCGAAGCGCGTACTCAGCCGCCCGCAGGAGGCGAGGCGGGCGCCGGGTATCCACCGGTGTGGCCTTCAGGCCCTCGTCCACCGCAGCCAGCACGTCGGCTGTGGCCGGGATGACGCCAACGCCCCCGAAGCTGGCACAGTAGCTGTCGCCCGAAACGGCGCACTGCACGGCGTCGAAGTCGGCAAAGATGCCGATCGTGGGACGCCCCAGCGCACCGGCCAGATGCGTGAAGCCCGTATCAAGGCCAACGACGATGCGGGCCATGCGGATGACGCGTGCGGCGTCGCGCACCGACAGGAAAGGAGGCACCACCGAGGCGGTAGCCTGGGCGCCCGCTGCCTGCACGGCAGCATCGGCCAGTCGCCGGGCGCGTGCCTCTTCGGCGGGTGAGCCCCAGAACCAGACCTGGTCCAGCCCGGCCCGCTGGAGGTGGACGGCCACCTCCAGCCACTGCGCCTCGGGCCAGAGCTTGGCGTCACGGCTGGCACCGGTGACCAGCAGCGCCATGGGCCGCCCTGCGGCAGCCAGGGGCTTCGTCGATGCCCAGGTGCGGCACGGTCAGGCCGAAGCGGGCCGGCGTGTCGATGGAATAGCCGAAGGCGCCGGCACCAATGGCACGATTGCGCCGCACCACGTGCCAGTCACGCGGGACCGGCACGGGACGATCGTAGGCGAGCGCCGCCAGCGGCTCCCGGGCCGAGGCACGATCGGGGCCCACGCGCACGCCGCCCCGGGCCATGCGCACCACAGCTGCACTCTTGAGAAGTCCCTGGCAGTCGAGGATCCAGTCATAGCGACGGCCGCGCAGTGTCTGCCAGAAGGCCTGCATGGCCGCCCGTGTCTCGGACTTGCCCAGCGACTTTCGCCAGCGCCGCCAGGACAGCGGAATGACCTCATCGACGGCCGGATTCATGGCCGGCAAGGCCGAAAAGGCCGATTCGACGACCCACTCGATGCGGGCATCCGGAAACTGTGCACGCAGGTCAGTGGCCAGGGGCTGGGCATGGACGACATCCCCCATGGAGGACATCTTGACGATCAGGATCCGGTTCATCGGCAACAGACAGCAGAAAAACAGGCGGGAGAAACTGAAACGCCGCACCAGCCCAGGGACCGGTGCGGCGTTTCAGATAAGAACGAATAACGTCAGAAAAGATCAGCTGAGACCAAGCTCGCGAAGCATGTTACGCTCTTCGATGGCCCGACGCGCCTCGCGCAGACGCTTGGCCTGCTCGGTGACGGCGATGTCCGCATAGTCTTCCGGGCGCGATTCGACGCGACCGGCACGCATACGGGCGGCATGCCGAGCCGTGACGATGGCGCTATGATGATGCGCGGTCATGGCTGAATTAGGTTTACGAGTCGATTTCATCCCTGAGTCCCGTTAAGCTAAGAATGAAAGGCGTGCTTCTTGCAGGCGCAGGAAGGAATTGTCGCCAAAACACAACAAAAACCCTTTGCTTGAGCAAACTTCCGAAACACGATGAGATTGAATAGTATAACACACCGCCGCCTGTCGGTCGCCATCGTCCTTTTCTCCTGGGGCAGCGTCGGCGTGGCGCTGTTCACACAGCACGTGCTGGGCATGCAGCCCTGCCCCTGGTGCATTGCTCAACGCGTCCTGTACTCTGCTGTGTGGCGCGCTGGCCATTCTGGCCGCCCTTGCGCCCGTCAGAAGCTCGGCGGGACGCGTCATTGCCACGCTCTTTTCCGCGACCGGCATCGTGGCGGCTGGCGGCGCCCTCGTCACGGCGCTCTATCAGCACTTTCGTGGCAGCCGCCAGCGGTTCCTGCGCCGTCACGGCAGCCGACCGTTTCCTGACGGAGACCGGCCTGGCCGACTGGCTGCCCGAAGTCTTCGAGCCGCGCGCCTCATGCGCCGAGGCGGACCAGGCCCTGATCGGACTGCCCTATTCCATCTGGAGTGCCACTCTTGCGGTCATCCTGCTGGTGTTGGGCGGGCTGGCGCTTCGGGCATTGTGGCGATCACGCGTCCGATGATCGCGGCATGGCAGAATGCGGGCTGAAGGCCGCAAGGCAGAGCCTGCATTCCAGAGCCATTTTTCGGGTCCCCGCATCCTTATCCATGACCCCTCATCCTCCCCCAACCCCACCGCGGCAACCGCGCCCTCATCGCGCTGCTGGATCGCCACCCGCTGTTCTCGGGGCTCCCCCAGCCCGTTCTGATGCAACTGGCCGAGAAACGCCTGGCACCAGACGCTGGACGCAGGGCGAAAGCGTGTTCCACGAGGGAGATCCCGCCACCCATTACCTGCTGGTGGAAAGCGGACAGCTGGAGATGGTGCGCTTCAGCCAGGAGGGTGACGAACACGTCTTCCAGTCCTTCGGCCCCAACTCGCTGGTGGCCGAGGCCGCCATGTTCATGCAGCATGGCCGCTATCCGATGAGCTCCCGCGCCGGCAGCGGGTCCGTGGGCATCTGGCGGCTGTCGGGCATCAGCCTGCGTGCCACCTGCGAGGCCCACCCGCCCCTGGCTACCCGGATGCTGCAGCGCTTCAGCCAGCGGCTCTACCACCGCGTCAACGAGGTGGAATGGCTGACCAGCAGCACGGCCCAACAGCGGCTGGCGGCCTATTTCGTGGCACTGCGCAAGCAGCAGGGCGACGAACTGAACTTCCCCCAGAGCCAGCGCCATGTGGCGGCCCAGCTCGGCATCCGCCCCGAAACGCTGAACCGTCTGCTGGCCGACTGGCAGCAGCGTGGCTGGATCGCGGGCTCACGCCGCAAGTGGACCCTGTCCGAACCCGAGCCGCTTGTCCGCATGGCCGAGGGGCGCGTGCGACCGTTCTGAGCAGCAACCATGAACAACAAGGGCCGGAAGGATCTCTCCTTCCGGCCCTTTTCTTTTGCCCCGGAATCCCCGGGGCGTTGACGTCGCAACGTCAGCTGATGCCGATCAGCGGCCCAGCAGGCCCTTCAGGGCGTCCTTGGCCTTCTTCGTGTCGACCTTCTCTTCGAGCTTGCTGCCCAGGCCGCTCTTTTCCAGGCTCTGCTTGAGCTTGTCCTCGGCCTTGCCCTTCAGCTCCTCACCCACCTTGGACTTCAGGGCATCCTGGCGGCAGCCGACCAGTCGATCTGCCGGGACGGTGCATCGAACGGACCGTTCAGGCGCACGGGAATGGTCACACCCTTCAGGTCGGCCAGCTCGCGTCCACCCTGCCCGCTGCTGGTACCGACCACCGACGCACGCACCGTGTAGTCCAGCACGCTGCGACCGATGTCGATGGAACCATCCCCACCGACCCGCAGCAGCGGCGACTTCAACGAAAGGTCGTTGCTGCGCGCCACACCGTTCTGCAGCTGGAAGCTGACCGACATCTCGGTGAAGTCGGTCTTCTGGGTCTTGTCGGAAGCCTGGTTCTGGGTACCGGTATTGGCCTTGAACATGTTGCGCGCCTCGCGCAGCTTCTCGCCCAGGTTGATGCCCTTGAGCGCACCGTCCTTCAGGGCCACCGAGGCATTGCCACCCAGCGAGCGCTTCATCGCCTCCACCGTGGCTCCACCCGTGTTGACGGCCAGGTTCAGGTTGCCGCTCCCTTCCAGCATGTCCTGGTTGGCCAGCGCCTTCAGCAGCGGCTCAATGGAAATGCCGGTGAGATCAGCCTTCAGCGTCACCTTGTTGGCTGCGGGCGACGAGCCGGTCGTGACCGTGGAGGAAGCCGCCAGCTTGCCCTGGTAGAGCGCGGCCGTCACCGGAGACAGCACGAGCTGGCCGTTGGCAACCTTGGCGTTGGCCTTGAGCTGGCGCATTTCCAGGCCGCGTGCAATCAGATGACCAATGCCCACCCGCGCATCCACCGTCAGTCCCTTCAGGGCCGACAGGTCCACCGGCGTCTCGGCGGGATTGCCCGTGGTCGAGTCGAGGGCCGGCGCAGCCGCCGCATCGGTCTTGGCCGGCGGGAACAGACGATCCATATTGAGGGAATCGGCGTCCAGGGCCACCGTGATCTTCGGCGTCTTGAAGCCGTTGACACCGGCCTTCAGGGCCATCTTCGCCTGGTCCAGCAGAGCCGACAGATCAGCCGCGGCAGTTTCCTTCTTCAGATCGGCCGATACAGGCCAGCCTGGCCGCCCAGCTTCAGCGACGAGGCCGCCTTCGACACCGACGGATCCTCGATGTCGACCTGACCATCCAGTGCCGTGAGCTGGTAGCGACCGGCGGCCAGGCTGGCCTGTACCGGCGTGGCCAGCTTGGCCGCCACGGTACGTCCGTCCTGCGTCAGCTTCGCATCCAGCCCCAGGCTGTTGACCTTCAGGTCATCGGCGGTACCACCGACGCCCGCCAGCGTCAGCACGGCCGACAGCCATTCCTTGTCACCCAGGCTCACCTTGGCCTGGACCGTGTCACCGGAAGCCTTGTCGCTGGCAATGGCCAGCTTCGGCGCCGCCACCGTGCCACGGAAGCTGTCAGCCCCCATCCGGCCCTGGGCATCCAGTGCCAGGTCGTTCAGATCGATGATCGGGCCCTGCGGGTCGAAACGAAAAGCCCTTGAGCTTGAGGGCGAACTGCTGCACCCTGCAGCGTGTCGATGGCGCCCTTGAGACCGGCGCTGAAGTCACGCAGCCCATACCGTCCCTGCTCCAGGTCGATCTTGAGCTGGCCCTTCATGCTGAAGTCGCCCCGTGCCTCGGGCGAGGTAGCACCAAAGCCCAGCGACAGCGAGACGGGCGTCTCGATGACATTGGCCAGCGGTCCGGTCTCGACGTTCAGCCGCTCCAGCGTGTAGGTCTGGCCAGCCTGGCGGTCATCGAAGACCACGCGCGCGTTGGCCAGCGTCACCCCGTTCACATGGAAGGCCGGAATCTTGGCCGCAGCCTCCGTCTCGGCCGGCTGCTCCTGAGCGGACGCATCCTGGGCACCCAGCAGGTCGTCGATGCTCATGCTGCCGTCGGCCTGGCGCACCACCTGGCCTTCAGGCCATCGATGGTGACCGTGTCGGCCTGGACATCCCCTTTCAGCAGCGGCAATAGCGCGACGCTGACCTGAGCCGATGTCAGGCTGGCAGCCTCCTGCTCGGGCTGATTCGGTTCGGACAGCCGCACCACCGGCAGCGTGACCCCGACATGGGGAAAGATCGACAGCTTCAGGTCACCCTCGAACGAGAGGGTGCGGTTGTAGCGCGTTGCCACGAAGTTGGCAATCTGCGGCTTGAAGTAATTGACATCGACAAAACTGACCGCGACGGCGGCCACGACCAACAGGCCCACCAGCACGCCGACGACGATCGACAACTTCTTGATCGCGACTGGACTCCAATCAGTGAATTCAGATGCGCGGCCAGCGAGGCAACCTCGGCATCGACCTGCACAGGCGGCCGTCCGGGCTCATGCAGCGCCCGCAGCAGGCGCCGCAGCGTTTCCTCTCCCGGCAGCACCGGCCCGAAGAACCGGGGCTGCCCCTTCACCGTGACCAGCAGCGTGGGAAAGGTCTCGATGTCGAGATCTCCCAGCAGCTCGTCATCGTCCTCCACATCGACCCAGGCAAAGGCCGTTCCGGCGTGGCGTGGCGCCTCGTCGGCCAGCATGGTCCGATAGTCGCGGCAGGTGCCGCACCAATCGGCACACAGGCAGATGACCATGGTCTCGGTGCCACCTTCCGGACGATGGATCAGCAGGGAGGAATCGGACATGTAGACGGCGAAGACGTGACCCGGGTTGACAGGGGCAGAAAGGGATACGACCCAAAGGACGGTTTGCGGGACACAGATCCCAGCAGGGTAGCACGCCTCCATTATAGAAGCATGACATGCCCCGGCATCCATCCTGCCCCGATAGCCGCCTGCACTACCCGGTGATGCGTCGGCGCGACAAATCGGCGACAAAGACGCTTTCCGCCGAAGTCCAGAACGTGATGGATTCGACAGACAACCTGCCGCATACCCCGGATGATCATGGAATTTCCCTTACGGCGCATGCCCCCATGGAGGCCAGACAGTTCCTCACCCCATCCCTGGTTGTCGACGGCAGCCAGCTGGCATTCGTCGGCCCCATCGAACCGGGCCGGGAGGCCCGAGACCTTTGCCACCCTGCTGACCTTCACCACGTTTGCGGAGAAATCCGACTCCGTCATCGATGAGGCCTACACCCTGGCCTGCGCCAGTACCGGCACTTCCAGCCGACTCGACGAGAACCGCTGGTACGACATTGCCCGCGAGTACTACGAAGAGTATCTGGAACAGCTGAACACGGCCTCCCCGGCTGAGCTGCAGAGCCACCTGGACTGGCTGGACGTGCATTTCTTTGCCCGGCACCCGGCTACGAAGGCGCGCGGATGATGATCGAGCGGTTTCTGGTGACGCACGGCGGACCGCTGCACTAGACGGCTCTTGAAATTCCCGCAGGTCTCCTCATCTTCTGGGCACGGGCGCTGAATCATCGGGCCCGTGCACATTCCATCGCTTGATCTTCGAGGATAAGGAAACCATGAACCAGTTCGACTTCGCCCCCTGTACCGCTCCGCCATCGGCTTTGACCGCATGGCACGCATGCTCAACAACTCGCTGCGCAACGACGCCCAGCCCAGCTACCCCCCCTACAACATCGAGGTCTTCGGCGAGAACGCCTACCGCATCACCATGGCGGTGGCCGGCTTCGACCGCTCGGAAATCGAGATCGAAGTCGAACAGGACGGCCTGAAGATCACCGGCCGCAAGCGCCCCGCCGCCTCGCAGCCCACCTATCTGCATCGCGGCATCGCCGCCCGTGACTTCGCCCACCGCTTCCAACTGGCCGAGCACGTGCGCGTCGTCGGCGCCTCGATGAATAACGGCCTGCTCGACATCGACCTGGTGCGCGAGATTCCCGAAGTCATGAAGCCGCGCCGCATCGACATCGCCGATGGCTCTGCAGCGCCCCGTGCCGATGTGCTGGGCAATCCGTCCCAGACCCAGGGCGACACCGCGGCGGCAGCCCCCCAGAACGTCTGAGCCACCGCACCGGCACGCCATGGCCGGTGCATCATCACCCGCCCGTCATTGCCGCTGCATGATGACGGGTCGGGTCATGAACCTCCGGATCCGGACCAGACACCGGAAACAGAAAAGGCACCTTCGGCACGCATCCGCGGCCCAAGGTGCCCGACAGGAAAGGCAGATCCTGAACGCCCCGCTGCGCATCCCGCACCGGGGCGTTTTCACGCCGTCAGTTGTTGTTCATCAGCTCGGCACGCAGACGGTCACGTGCAAAGTTCTTCTCGGCATTGGTGAGCTTGCCGTGCCCCAGGTCAGCGTAGATGTGATGGATCAGCAGGCGGTCCAGGGCCGCGTCGATGCGACGGCTGGTCGGATCGATTTCCGAGCACAGACCGGCCTGTTCCTCGACGAAGACCTTGACGGACTCGATGATCTGCTGCCGGCTCTCGTCATCCAGCGGCGTGTGCTCATTGCGCATGCCCGGGTAGGCCGACGCCGACGGCGGCGCACCATAACCACCGGCGCCCCCTGCCACTGCACCGGCCAGACCGCTGGCGTAGGACGCAGGCTGACTGTATTCATAGTCACCGGCCTGCGCGCTGGAGGCCATCGGCGCTGCCGGCGGCACATAGCGCATCACGGCCGACAGGTCATAGACATTCAGGCGTGCCACACGATCGGCACGGCTGGTGATCTCGAAGCTCTGGCGATGCGAGACGCCCAGCTCGGTGTCCTCGACACCGATGACCGCAATGCGCACGCCCTTCTTCTGGGCCATCTCGATACCGATGGCGAAGTCGCCGTCCCCCGTCACCAGAGCGGCATCGGAAATGGCACCGTTGCTGGCCAGCTCGATCAGGTCGGTAACGATCAGGGAATCAACACCCCGCTGCTGGCCTGCCGCATTGACGATGCCCGAACGGAAATGCACATCCGGAAAGCTCGGCGATGGCTCGTTGCTGCGGCGACAGCCCGCTGGCCATCACGCCGTCATACCAGTACACCCGCAGCAGTTCGCGGGTGGTGAGGCCCAACGCGGTACGCGTCTTTTCCAGCAGCAGATTGATCAGGGCTGCCGGATTCATGACCTCCAGGTGATGTCGCTTGGTGGAGGCGCGCTCGCTGACGATTTCTGCCGACTGATGCAGCAGATAACCAGCGTCCACCATGACTACAAAACGATCCATGTCGAGAGATTCCATTAAGAAAGTAACTAACTAGCGCAGGCTTCCGATTGTGTGATTGATTTGTCCGACCCTGGGTCGCAGCCTGCCACTGATACGATTTCAGTACGGTCGAAGCACATGCCATGATCCCGGTAGAAAATCCAGCGCACAGTCCCCGGCAGGCAGTGCTTTACCTGCAGACGCCGGGCGACAGGCGGCCTCCTTCACCGGTGGCAACCCACGCTTGGCATGAAAAAGTAACGTTTCCGCCAATCGGTAGAATGATCCATGTCAAGGCCTCGGGGCAAAACGCCCCGATGCAGCGCGCACGCAACGCCGGGACGGAAAAACAGAGGGACAGATAACGGAAAAATGGCGCAGGGATATTGGCGGAAGCGGTGAGATTCGAACTCACGAACGGTTGCCCGTTGCCGGTTTTCAAGACCGGTGCAATCGACCACTCTGCCACGCTTCCGACGTGACTGCAGGACTGCCGCGATAAATGGGCCCTTCCAGGTTGCTCCGGTGGGCCACCGGCAGTGCATCGGGCGATTCTACCCCATCTGCCGCGCAATCCCGCGGACGCACGGGCTATCATCGCCACACTTCCGACAGCCTCCAGCCCTGTATGGGCCCGGAACGCCATCATCATGCCCGACACCCCAACGCCATCCACCCTTCTACCCCTCGGCACCCCATCACGCAGCAGCGACCTCATCGGCGGCAGCGGAGACCCCGTGCGCCCCTGCTCGTCCGCTTCGGCGCCATGGGCGACCTGGTGCTCATCCAGCCGATGATCCGGCTGCTGGCAGCCCGCTACGGGGCCCCGGTGGACCTGCTGGCCGCCGGGGGCTGGGTGCGCCCGCTCTACCAGGGGCAGCCCGATGTGGGCGAAATCCATCTGCTGGCCAAGCGCAAGCTGCCGCTGTGGCTGAGCGCCGAGAAGCGCCAGCTGCTGCAATGGCTGCGGCAGACGGGTCCGCGTCCGGTCTGGTATTGCGACTTCGACGAGAAGCTGCTGCCCCTGCTGGCTCAGGCAGGCATGGACGAGCGCTGGGTGGTTCGCGCCAAGGCCGTGGGCACGCGGGATGGCGAGCATCTGGTGGACTTTTCGCAGCGCCTGGCACGGACGGAGCCGCCGGCGTTGCGGCACGTGACGGAACAACGCATGGAGGTGTCCGGGCCCCATGTGGGGCCAACCCGCAGAAGCAGCGGGCACCCAGACAGCACACCCGGCAGCGTCCTCGAAAACGCAGGCAGACCTGGACGACCGCGACCCGAACCTGCGCATTTCCGCCGCCATGCGGGCCGACGTACAGGACTGGCTGCAGGCCAAGGGGTGGCTGGGGCAAGCCGCTGCTGCTGGTTCAGGCCGGCAACCGCCGCACCATGCGTACCGGCCTGCGCCGGCGGATGTCCACCAACACCAAGTGGTGGCCCGAAGACAACTGGGCAGCCATCATCCGCATGCTGGCCGAGCGCCATCCGGACGCGGTCATCCTGCTGGTGGGCGCCCCGCCCGAGGCCGACCTGAACAACGAGCTGCTGCAGCGCGCCGGCGTCAAGCAGGCCTTCAACGTGGCACGCGAGCTGCCCATTCCACGCCTGCTGGCCTTGCAGGCGCGTGCCGCCGGCATGGTGACGGTGGACACCGGCCCCGCCCACACGGCGGCCGCCGTGGGCTGCCCGCTGGTGGTGCTGTTCGGCGTGGCCGATCCGGTGCGCATCCGCCCACGCGGCGGCGACACCCCGGTGGAAGTGCTTCAGGCCATGCACGACGGCAAGCCCGACATGACGGCCGTCAGCGTGGATGCCGTGGTGCAGGCCTGGCAGCGCTGCCGCTGCGCCAGGGGAGCCAACGGCGAGGACACGGCCGGCCCAACCGCGACAGCGTGAATCGCCCAGGCCGGTGATCAGCTGAACACACCCGTGAGCCGGCACGCGCATGCAAAGCGGCGTGCCGTAGCGCGCGACCGCACGACATTCAGCACACGGCTGCATCAGCCGCCGGCCACGCATCCGTGACGTGAAACCGGATCAGAGATCGAACGTCGGCCACGGCAGGCTGCCGTCGTCGAAGCGCTGCAGCCAGTGCACGGCAATCTGGGTCTTCACGTCCAGCAGACGGTGCGCACGCAGCTCGTCCACCAGCCAGCCCAAGGTCACCCATTCGATCTCGACGAACTCGCCAACATCCAGCGAACGCTCGACCTTCTCCAGGTCACGCGCCAGGTAGATGTCCATCACCTCGTCGGCAAAGCCGATGGCCGGATGGATGCGCGTCAGGTGCGCCCAGCGTCTGGCACGGTAGCCCGTCTCTTCCACCAGCTCGCGCTTGGCCGTCTCCAGGCTGGTTTCGCCAGGATCCTTCTTGCCGGCCGGGATCTCCACGTAGACCCGCCCCGGGCCATAACGGAACTGGCGCTCGATCAGGATGCGTCCATCGGCGTCGATCGGCACCATGGCCGCCGCCCCCGGGTGCATGATGAACTCGCGCGTGTTGGTGGAGCCATCAGGCATGCGGGCCACGTCCTTGCGGACCTTCAGGAAGCGCCCCTCATAGACCACTTCACGCGATACGGTGCTTTCGGCCAGTGACGGATACTGCCTGGCCACGGTCGGGATCGATGTGATCGGGGATGGCGGTATCCGCCGCCTGCGGGTTCTCTTGCTTGGACATGCTCTGCTTCCGGTTTAACTGAATCCTGTGCTCGAGAGCTTACCCGACTTCATCCCCACACGAAAAAGCCGGGACATGCCGTGACGCATATTGCGCACGCATGTCCCGGCCGTGTACGGCAGCCCCGACTACCGGAGCCAGCTCTCAGCCCAGGTGCCAGGCGCTGCGGATGGCCGCCACGCACAGGGGCCATCAGCGGCCCGGGCAGCAGGCCCAGCAGCAGTACGGCCACCATTGATGGCCATCAGTGTCCGCGCCTGACCATCCACCACGATGTCGGCGTCATCCTCGACCTTGTCGAAGAACATCACCTTGACAACACGGATGTAGTAGAAGGCGCCGATCAGCGACATCAGCACGGCGTAGATCGCCAGCCAGGTGTAGCCGGCAGCCACCACCGACTTCAGCACCGCCAGCTTGGCATAGAAGCCCACCAGCGGCGGGATGCCGGCCAGCGAGAACATCAGCAGCAGCATCACGCCAGCCAGCCAGGGGCTGCGACGCGCCAGACCGGCAAAGTCCGAGATCTCCTCGGCCTCGAAGCCCTCGCGTGCCAGGAACTGGATGAGACCGAAGGTACCCAGCGTGGTCAGCACATAGCTGATCATGTAGAAGAGCGCGTTGCCGAAGGCCTCGTGCGACGGCGGGAAGCCCTCGCCACCGTAGACACCCGCCAGACCCAGCAGGACGAAGCCGACCTGCGAGATGGTGGAATAGGCCAGCATCCGCTTCAGGTTGGTCTGGGCCACGGCCACGATGTTGCCGATGCCCAGCGACAGCACCGCCAGGATGATCAGCATCTGCTGCCACAGGCCTGCCATCTCGATGACGGCCTCACCCAGCAGACGGAACAGCAGCGCGAATGCCGCCAGCTTGGGGCCGGCCGCCACGAGCAGCGTGGCCACGGTGGGCGCGCCGTGGTAGACATCGGGCACCCACATGTGGAACGGAACGGCTCCCAGCTTGAAGGCCAGGCCGGCCACCAGGAATACCATGCCGAAGGCCAGCACCTGCGGCGAGGCCATGCCGCTGTAGACGCGGCCCATGATCTCGGCAATGTCCAGCGAGCCGGTGGCCCCATAGACCATCGACATGCCGTAGAGCAGGAAACCTGAAGCCAGCGCGCCCAGCACGAAGTACTTCATGGCTGCCTCGGTGCCCTGCGTCCAGTTGCGGCGCAGGCCGATGGCGGCATACAGCGACAGCGACATCAGCTCCAGGCCCAGGTACAGCACCAGCAAGTTGCCGCCCGAGACCATCACCATCTGGCCCAGCAGCGAGAAGAGCGCCAGCGCGTACAGGTCCGCGCCCCGGATGCCCCGGTCAGCCATGTAACCGCGTGAATAGATGATGATGCTGCCGGTACAGACGATGCCGCAAACCTTCAGCAGGTAGGCCAGATCGTCGGCCAGGTACATGTGCCCGAAGGCCTGCTGCGGCCCATGGTTGTACTGCCAGAGCACCGCCACCAGCGGCGCCACCAGCACCAGCAGCGCCATGCGGTCGGCGCGCATCGAGCGTTCCTTCCTGCCGGTCAGCGCCTCCACCACCAGGAAGACGCAGATGCCAAGCATCAGCAGGATCTCTGGCGCCAGCGCGGCCAGATTGAGTTCATGCAGGGTCAGTGACACGGCCATGCCTCTCTATGTCTACTTGAGCTTGGTTTGGGAAACGTGCGTGAGCAGCTGCTCCACCGAGACCTGGATCAGGTCGGTGAAGAACTTCGGATAGATGCCCATGAACAGGACGAGTGCGGCCATCAGCATCAGCAGCCAGAACTCGCGCCGGTTCACGTCTTCCATCTTGTCGACGTTGGGATTGGCCACCGGGCCGAAGACCACGCGCTTGTACATCCACAGCGAATAGCCCGCGCCCCAGATCAGGGCCGTGGCGGCCAGCAGGCCGATCCAGAAGTCGAACTGCACCGCGCCCAGGATGACCAGGAACTCGCCCACGAAGCCGGAGGTGGCCGGCAGGCCCGCGTTGGCCATCGAGAACAGCAGGAACAGCGCCGCGAACTTCGGCATCCGGTTGATGACGCCACCGTAGTCGGCAATCTGCCGGGTGTGCAGGCGGTCGTAGAGCACGCCGATGCACAGGAACATCGCGCCGGCCACGAAGCCGTGCGAGACCATCTGCACCACCGCCCCCTGCATGCCGGTCTCGTTGAACATGAAGAAGCCCAGCGTGACGAAGCCCATGTGGGCAATCGACGAATAGGCCACCAGTTTCTTCATGTCGGTCTGCACCAGCGCCACCAGACCGATGTAGATGACGGCCACCAGCGACAGCGTGATCATCAGCCAGGCCAGCTCGTGGCTGGCGTCGGGCGCGATGGGCAGCGACAGGCGCAGGAAGGCATAGGCCCCCAGCTTCAGCATGATGGCGGCCAGCACCACCGAGCCCCCGGTGGGCGCCTCGACGTGGGCGTCGGGCAGCCAGGTGTGCACCGGCCACATGGGGATCTTGACCGCAAAGGCCAGCAGGAAGGCCACGAAGATCAGCACCTGCTCATGCAGCGTGAGCGGCAGCCGGTGCCAGGCCAGGATCTCGAAGCTGCCCGACTGCAGATACAGGTAGATGATCGCCACCATCGTGAGCAGCGATCCCAGCAGGGTATAGAGGAAGAACTTGAAGGCCGCATACACGCGGTTCGGGCCGCCCCACACCCCGATGATGATGTACATCGGGATCAGCGTCGCCTCGAAGAACACGTAGAACAGCATGCCGTCGGCAGCCGCAGAACACCCCGATCATCAGGCCCGAGAGGATCAGGAAGGCCCCCAGGTACTGATGGACGCGGTCCTTGATGACTTCCCAGCCGGCGATGACCACCACGAAGGTGATGAAGGCCGTCAGCAGCACCAACCACACCGACAGGCCGTCAATGCCGAGCGAATACTCGATGCCCAGGCTCTCGATCCAGGGCTTGCGCTCGACGAACTGCAGCGCCGCCGTGGTGCGGTCGAAGCCCGTGTAAAGCGGGATGGTGACGGCAAAACCGACCAGTGAACCCAGCAGCGCCAGCCACCGCGACAGGGTCGCACGCTGCTCGTTGCCGACCGCCAGCACGACGATGCCGCTGATGATCGGTACCCAGATGGCGGCACTCAGCCAGCCCATGCTCAATGTCTCAGTCGTCTGTTCCATGGTCGATCTATTGCGCGCTGGCCAGAAGGGGAAGGAACCAGAACAGCAGGAAGGCCAGCCCGATGATCATGGCAATGGCATAGTGGTTGAGGAACCCCGTCTGCCCCTGACGCAGGACGCGGGAGAACCAGCCCACCAGCCGTGCGCTGCCATTGACCACCAGCCCGTCGATCAGCCCCTGGTCGCCACGTTTCCACAGCCCGGAACCCAGGCGGCGGGCACCACCGGCGAAGAACCACTCGTTGAAGCGGTCGAGGTAGTACTTGTTTTCGAGAACCGTGTAGATGCCCTTGAACGTCTGCTGCAGGCGAGCCGGAATGGCCGGGTTCACCAGGTAGAAGTACCAGGCGGTGGCAATGCCGGCGACCATCAGCCAGAACGGCAGCGAGGTGAAGCCGTGCAGCGCCATGGCGACCCAGCCGTGCCAGTGCTCGGCCAGCGCGGCCATGGCCGGATGCCTGTCGGCAAACACGGTGATGACACCCTTGAAGTACTCGCCCGTGATCATCGAATCAGCCGCGATAGCGCCGATGATGATGGACGGGATGGCCAGCAGCACCAGCGGCACCGTCACCACCCAGGGCGACTCGTGCGGCACGTGAGCGCCATGGCCGTCGTGACCGTGTGCATCATGCCCGTGCGCGTCATGGCCATGCGCCGTCTCGAACCGGGGCTTGCCATGGAACACCAGGAAGTACATCCGGAACGAGTAGAAGGCCGTGACGAACACGCCCGAGAGCAGCGCCCAGTAGGCAATGCCCGAGCCCGGCACGTTGGCGTGGTGCACCGCCTCGATGATCGACTCCTTGGAATAGAAGCCGGAGAAGAACGGCGTGCCCACCAGCGCCAGCGAACCGATCAGCGAGGTGATCCAGGTGATGGGCATGTACTTGCGCAGGCCGCCCATGTGGCGGATGTCCTGATCGTGGTGCATGCCGATGATGACCGAACCGGCCCCCAGGAAGAGCAGCGCCTTGAAGAAGGCGTGCGTCATCAGGTGGAAGACGGCCACGCTGTAGGCCGAGGCACCCAGCGCCACGGTCATGTAGCCCAGCTGCGAGAGCGTCGAATAGGCCACCACCCGCTTGATATCGTTCTGGATGATGCCCATCAGGCCCATGAAGAAGGCGGTGATGGCACCGATGATCATCACGAAGGACAGCGCCACTTCCGACATCTCGTAGAGCGGCGACATGCGGCTGACCATGAAGATGCCGGCCGTCACCATGGTGGCGGCGTGGATCAGCGCGGAGATCGGGGTCGGGCCTTCCATCGAGTCCGGCAGCCAGACGTGCAGCGGGAACTGCGCCGACTTGCCCATGGCACCCACGAAGAGGCAGATGCAGGTCACGGTGATGAGCGACCACGGCGTGTCGCCGATCAGCTGGATCGTGACCTTCTCGAGGTTCGGTGCGGCCGCAAAGATCTCGGCGTAGTCCAGGCTGCCCGTCCAGGCCACCAGCAGGCCGATGCCCAGCACGAAGCCGAAGTCACCCACGCGGTTGACCATGAAGGCCTTCAGGTTGGCGTAGATGGCCGAAGGGTTTCGTGTACCAGAAGCCGATGAGCAGGGTACGACACCAGACCCACCGCCTCCCAGCCGAAGAACAGCTGCAGCAGGTTGTTGGACATCACCAGCATCAGCATCGAGAACGTGAAGAGGCTGATGTAGGCGAAGAAGCGCTGGTAGCCGTCGTCCTCTTCCATGTAGCCGATGGTGTAGACGTGCACCATCAGCGACACGAAGGTCACCACCACCATCATCATGGCGGTGAGCTGGTCGATCAAGAAACCCACTTCCATCTTCAGCTTGCCGATCACGGCCCAGCTGTAGAGGGCGCCGTTGAAGGTGTTGCCCTGCGAGACATCGTGCATGACCCACAACGAGGCCAGCAGCGACACCAGAACCCCGAGGATCGCCACCCGGTGGGTGGCCTTCTTGCCGATGGCCCGACCGGCGAAACCGGCCACCATCGCACCGACCAGTGGTGCGAAAGGTACCAGCAGATACGCTGTTTTCATCGGCTAGCCCCTCAGATGGTCGAGATCTTCGACGTTGACGGAATGGAACTGACGGAAGAGCACGACCAGGATTGCCAGGCCGATGGCCGATTCGGCCGCCGCCACCGTCAGGATGAAGAACACGAAGATCTGGCCGGCCAGATCCCCCATGTAATGTGAAAAGGCCACGAAGTTCATGTTGACGGCGAGCAGCATCAGCTCGATCGACATCAGCACGACGATCAGGTTGCGACGGTTGAGGAAGATCCCCACCACCCCGATCGAGAACAGGATGGCCCCCAGCGTCAGGTAGTGCGCGAGGCCCAGTTGCAGGAAATCAGCGGTCATCGTTGCACCCTCTCACGATTCTTTCGAGGCAGCAGGCTTGGCCTCGGCAGGAGCCGCAGCCGGCTTGGCATCCGGCAGCCCCGGCAGCCGGCCGGGCTGCAGCAGGCGCAGCATCCGCCCCCTGCCCTTCAGCGGCTTCGGCAGGCTGCGGCGGCGCAGGCACCACGGCCGGCATGCTCACCAGACGCACGCGGTCGGCAGCACGCACCCGCACCTGCTGGCTGGGGTTCTGCGACTTGTGATCCTTGCGACGGCGCAGGGTGAGCGCGATGGCTGCCACCATGCGCCACCAGCAGGATCATGCCGGCAATCTCCAGCGGATAGATGTAGCCCGTGTAGAGCAGCTCGCCCAGCGCCTTGGCGTTGTCGTAGTCGGCCGCCGGCTGCACCAGATCGGCCTCCTGGACGCCACCGAAGTGTGCCCACAGCACCAGCGACAGCTCGACCACGATGATGGCCGCCACGAAGAGCCCCACTGGCAACGATCGCCAGAAGCCCGCACGCAGGTTGTCGAGGTCGATGTCGAGCATCATGACCACGAACAGGAACAGCACCATCACCGCGCCCACGTAGACCAGCACCAGCACGATGGCCAGGAACTCGGCCTTCATCAGCAGCCAGATGGCCGCCGACGACACGAAGGTGAGCACCAGGAACAGCGCGCTGTGAACCGGGTTGCGCGCCGTGATCACGCGCGTGGCCGCAAAGACCGTCACCAGCGCGAACAGGAAAAACAAGACTGATATGACATCCATGTTGCCGACCGTCCTTGCTCAGCGATAGGGTGCATCGGCTTCGCGAGCCGCGGCGATCTCGCTCTCGTAGCGATCGCCCACGGCCAGCAGCATGTCCTTGGTGAAATACAGGTCGCCGCGCTTCTCGCCGTGATACTCGAAGATGTGGGTCTCGACGATGGAGTCGACCGGACAGGACTCCTCGCACAGCCCACAGAAGATGCACTTGGTCAGATCGATGTCGTAGCGGGTGGTGCGACGCTGTCCGTCCGCACGCACCGCCGACTCGATGGTGATGGCCATGGCCGGGCAGACCGCCTCGCAGAGCTTGCAGGCGATGCAGCGCTCTTCGCCGTTGGAATACCGGCGCAGTGCGTGCAGCCCCGGAAAGCGCGGCGACAGCGGCGTCTTCTGCTCGGGATACTGGACCGTGATCTTGCGGGCGAACAGGTAGCGCCCCGTCAGCTTCATGCCCTTGAGCAGCTCAAGCAGCAGGAAGCTGGAAAAAGAAATCCTTGATCGCTCGCATCTTCAGCTCTTCCAGATGTTGAAGGGCGTCTGCATCCAGACGGCAATCACCAGCAGCCAGACCAGCGTGACCGGAATGAACACCTTCCAGCCCAGCCGCATGATCTGGTCATAGCGGTAGCGCGGGAAGCTGGCCCGGAACCAGATGAACAGGCTGACCAGGAAGAAGGTCTTGATGAACAGCCAGAACCAGTCCCACAGCCACTGCGGACCGATGTCGAGCCCCAGCGTGAAGAAGGGCTGCCAGCCGCCGAAGAACATGATGGCGGCCAGCGCCGACTTTACCAGGATCATGTTGGCGTACTCGGCCGGGAAGAACACCGCAAAGCTCATGCCCGCGTATTCCACCATGTGGCCGGCCACGATCTCGGACTCACCCTCCACCACGTCGAACGGGTGACGGTTGGTCTCGGCCACGCCGGAGATGAAGTACACCACCAGCGCCGGCAACAGCGGCAGCCAGTTCCAGGACAGGAAGTTGATGCCGTGGTCGGCAAGGTTCCCCTGCCCTGCGCCATCACGATCTCGGAGATGTTCATGCTGCCCGAGACCATCAACACCATCACCATGCAGAAGCCGATGGCCAGCTCGTAGGACACCATCTGGGCCGCTGCACGCAGCGCGCCCAGGAACGAGTACTTCGAGTTGGAGGCCCAGCCCGCCAGGATGACGCCGTAGACCTCCAGCGAGGTCAGCGCCAGCAGCAGCAGAATGCCGGCATTGATGTTGGCCAGGGCGCGGTCGGGACCGAACGGGATGACCGACCAGGCCGCCAGAGACGGCATGATGGCCAGCACCGGCGCCACCAGAAAGAGCATGGGGCTGACCTGCGTGGGCAGCAGGATCTCCTTCAGCATCAGCTTGATGCCGTCGGCCATCGGCTGCAGCAGCCCGAGCGGGCCGGTCCGGTTCGGGCCGATCCGCACGTGCATGTAGCCGATCATCTTGCGCTCCCAGAGCGTGAGATAGGCCACGCAGATCATCAGCGGTGCCACCAGCACGATGATCTTGATGAGGTTCCAGACGACAGGCCAGGCCATGCCCAGCCACTGCTCGCCCGTTTGGCTGATCACGTCGACGAAATTCACTGACGGCCTCCAGCGTGATCGGTCCGAACATTGCGGGCAGCGCCGTGACTCGAGACATGCGCCGCCGGCACCAGGCCACGTCCTGGGCCAGCCGGTCATCGCGAGCCAGCGGCAGCACGATCTCGTGACCGTCCTGGCTGACCCGCACCTCGGTCGCCCCTTCCAGACCCAGGCGGGACAGCGTCTCGCCATGCAGGCGGACCACCGGCGCGCGGGCGTCGGCAGTCTTCTGCAGCGCCGTGGCGCGCCGCACCAGGGCGTCGACCGAATAGATGGGCACGCTGGCCAGCCGCTGCAGCACCCCGGCCCACGGCAGGGCACGGTAAGCCGGCAGCTGGGGCGCCACCTGGTTGTTCAGGAGCCGCCCGAAATGGCGGCCATCGGGGAATCTGTGCCGCCGAGAGCGACTCCTTGCGCACCAGGCTGCGACGCAGCCCGGCGCCTGGACGACTGGACGAAACCGAGTGCGGCAGGCCGTGCCGGCTCAGAAGCGACAGGCTCGACCGCGCCGGCCAGCGCCCGCTGGCGCACCTGCTCGACGCTCTCGAAATCGAAGCCCGGGATGCCCATGAGCGAGCCCAGCACGCGCAGCACCTTCCAGCCCGGCCGGGTCTGGCCGGCGGGACGCACGGCGCCGTTGAAGCTCTGCAGCCGCCCCTCGCAGTTGACGAAGGAGCCCCCCGTCTCGGTGAACGGGGCAATGGGCAACAGGCAGTCGGCCAGCTCCATCAGCTCGGGCGAGGCGTAGGCCGTGAGCGCAATCACCGTGTCGGCCTGCTTCAGGGCGGCACGGGCAGCCACGGCGTCGGCGATGTCGAGCGAGGGCTCAATGCCGTGCAGCAGATAGGCGCGACGCGGCTGCGCCAGCATCTGCACCACGTCCAGCCCGGAACTGCCGACGACCGGCAGTGCGGTGGCCAGATAGCCGCCCACCGAGTTGGACGCCTCGCCGATGACACCGAAGTGTGCGCCGGTGAGCTGGGCGATGGCCTGCACCACCTGCAGAATGGCACCGTGCTGCGGATGCTGGACGACGGCGTTGCCCAGCCAGATGGCCCGCTTTCTCGCCTTCAGCCAGCGCCGCGGCCAGTGCCTGGCGGCCTCGGAAGGCACGACCTCGCCATACGGCTGCGGGCGCCGGTGGCCCGCCTGGCGGGCACAGGCCACCAGCACCTCGATCAGGTGATCGAGCCAGCGGTGCGGCGCCAGCACCTGCTGTCCGGCCATCGGCATCAGCCAGTCCTCGGCCACGCCGTGCAGCGAGTGGACGGCCGTGCCGTTCCTGGCGGCATGACGAACCCGTGCCGACAGCAGCGGATGGTCCTTGCGGAGGAACGAGCCGATGATCAGCAGCGTGTCGAAGGAATCGACCTCGTCGATGGCGTGGCCCAGCCAGGGCACGCCGGCGCGACTGGCGTCGATGGAGAAGTCGGTCTGACGCAGCCGGAAAGTCGACGTTCTCGCTGCCCAGGCCGCGCATCAGCGCGCCACCCAGATACAGCTCCTCGAGCGTGGAGGTCGGCGAGCAGCATGCCGATGGACTCGGCGCCGTGCTTCTGCGCGATGTCGGCCAGCGCGTGCGTCACGTAGTCGAGTGCGGACTCCCACGACGCCTCACGCCACTCGTTGTCCTGCTTGATCATCGGCACCTGCAGGCGGTCGGCCGCCTCCAGGCCCTCATACGAGAAGCGATCACGGTCCGAAATCCAGCACTCGTTGACCGACTCGTTCTCGAAGGGAAGCACGCGCTTGACGCGATCGTGCTTGACCTGCACGACAATGTTCGAACCCAGTGAATCGTGCGGGGCTACCGAGCGACGACGGGTCAGTTCCCAGGTACGGGCCGAATAGCGGAACGGCTTGCTGGTGAGCGCGCCGACCGGGCAGATGTCGATCATGTTGCCCGACAGCTCGGAGTCGACCGAATGGCCCAGGAAGCTGAGGATCTGCGAGTGCTCGCCGCGCCCGGTCATGCCCAGCTCCATGATGCCCGCAATCTCCCTGCCCGAAGCGCACGCAGCGGGTGCAGTGGATGCAGCGCGACATCTCCTCGGCCGAGATGAGCGGGCCCAGGTGCTTTTGGAAGACGACCCGCTTCTCCTCACGGTAATTCGACATGGAATGACCGTAGCCCACCGCCAGGTCCTGCAGCTGACATTCGCCGCCCTGGTCACAGATCGGACAGTCCAGCGGGTGGTTGATCAGCAGGAACTCCATCACCGCCTTCTGGGCCTCGACGGCCTTGCGGGAATGGGTGTGGACCTTCATGCCGGCGGTGACCGGCGTGGCACAGGCGGGCAGCGCCTTGGGCGCCTTCTCCACCTCCACCAGGCACATGCGGCAGCTGGCGGCAATGGAGAGCTTCTTGTGATAGCAGAAATGCGGCACGTAGATGCCGGCCGCATTGGCCGCGTGCATCACCATGCTGCCTTCGGCGACCGATACCTTCTGCCCATCGATTTCGACTTCGACCATAACTGTCCCGTCAGATTCACTCAAAGGGAAGTCGGCACAAGACAGGTCTTGTGTTCGACGTGATGAACGAATTCATCACGGTAGTGCTTGATGAAACCCCGCACCGGCATGGCGGCGGCGTCACCCAGCGCGCAGATCGTGCGCCCCTGGATGTTGCCAGCCACGCGATCGAGCTCGTCGATGTCCTCGGGACGGCCCTGACCGTGCTCGATGCGGTGCACGAGGCGGTACAGCCAGCCGGTGCCTTCGCGGCACGGCGTGCACTGGCCACAGCTCTCGTGCGAGTAGAAGTACGACAGCCGCTCCAGGCTGCGCACCGGGCAGCGGGTCTCGTCCATGACGATGACGGCGCCGGACCCCAGCATGGAGCCGGCCTTGGCGATGGCGTCATAGTCCATTGTCAGGTCCATCATCATGTGGCCGGGAATGACCGGGGCCGACGAACCGCCAGGGATGACCATCTTCAGCTTGCGGCCGTAGCGCACCCCGCCCGCCAGTTCCAGCAGCTTGGCAAAGGGCGTGCCCAAGGGGATCTCGTAGTTGCCGGGACGCTCGACGTCGCCACCGACCGAGAAGATCTTGGTGCCGCCGTTATTGGGCTTGCCGGCTTCCAGGAAGGCCTGGCCGCCATTGCGGATGATCCAGGGCACTGCCGAGAAGGTCTCGGTGTTGTTGATGGTGGTGGGCTTGCCGTACAGGCCAAAGCTGGCCGGGAATGGCGGCTTGAAGCGCGGCTGGCCCTTCTTGCCTTCCAGCGACTCCAGCAGCGCCGTTTCTTCGCCGCAGATGTAGGCGCCAAAGCCATGGTGGGCATTGAGGTTGAACGAGAAGTCGGTTCCGAGGATGCGATCCCCCAGATAACCGGCAGCACGTGCCTGCGCCAGCGCCTCCTCGAAGCGCTCGTAGACACGGAAGATCTCGCCGTGGATGTAGTTGTAGCCCGCGCTGATGCCCATCGCATAGGCTGCAATCGTCATGCCCTCGATGACGATGTGCGGGTTGTAGCGCAGGATGTCGCGGTCCTTGAACGTGCCCGGCTCGCCCTCGTCGGAGTTGCAGACCAGGTACTTCTGACCCGGAAACTGCCGCGGCATGAAGCTCCATTTCAGGCCGGTGGGAAAGCCCGCACCGCCCCGGCCCCGCAGCCCGGAAGCCTTCACTTCCGCGATGACTTCCTCGGGCGTCATCGGCGGCTTGCCGTCTGCCCCCAGCAGGATGCGCTTGAGTGCCTGATAGCCACCGCGCGCCTCGTACTGCTCAAGGGTCCAGCCATCGGCCGAAGTCAGTCCCGCGAAGATCTGCGGGTTGATGTGCCGCCCATGGAAGCACGTCTCCTGGACACGGGCGTCAATCTGCAGGTTCCTGTCCATGGTCAGTGACGCTCCTTGTTCCTCAGTTCATCGATCAGCGCATCAAGCTTCGCGTTGTCCATGAAGCTCTCGACCCGCTTGTCGTTGATCAGGCAGATCGGTGCGTCGGCGCACGAACCCAGGCACTCGGTCTCGATCAGCGTGAAGCGCCCGTCAGGCGTGGTCTCGCCGAAATCGATGCCCAGCTTCTGCTTCAGGTACTCGCCGGCCTTGTCACCCTCGCGCAGCGCGCACGGCAGACAGGTACAGACGCCGATCTTCCAGGTGCCAACCTCTTCGAGGTTGTACATGTTGTAGAAGGTGGCGACCTCGTAGACCGCGATGGGCGGCATGGAAAGGTAGTCGGCCACGTCCTCGATGACGGCGGGCGACACCCAGCCCACTTCGTCCTGGGCGATGGTGAGCGCGCCCATCACCGCCGACTGTTTCTGGTCCGCCGGGTACTTGGCGATCTCGCGGTCGATGAGCTGGTAGGCCTGGGCCGACAGCAGACGTTTGACCGGAATGGCTTTGGTGGCCGTCATCGATCGATCTCTCCGAAAACGATGTCCTGGCTGCCGATGAGGGTGACGACGTCAGCCAGCATGTGACCGCGCGACATCTCGTCCAGCGCCTGCAGATGCACGAAGCCGGGCGGACGGATCTTCATGCGATAGGGTTTGTTGGCGCCGTCGGACACCAGATAGATGCCGAACTCGCCCTTCGGATGCTCCACCGCGGCGTAGGCCTCGCCCTCGGGCACGTGCATGCCCTCGGTGAAGTACTTGAAGTGGTGGATCAGCTCTTCCATGTTGCTCTTCATGGCAACACGCTTGGGCGGAGCCACCTTGTAGTCGTCGATCGTGATGGGGCCCCGGGTTGGCCCGCAGCCACTCGACGCACTGGCGGATGATCCGGTTGCTCTGACGCATCTCGTTGACGCGCACCAGGTAGCGGTCGTAGGAATCGCCATTGACACCCACCGGGATGTCGAAGTCGACCTTGTCGTAGACGGCATAGGGCTGGAACTTGCGCAGATCCCAGACCACGCCCGAACCCCGCAGCATCGGGCCGGTGAGACCCAGCGCCTTGGCACGCTCGGGCTCGACCACGCCGATGCCCACCAGACGCTGCTTCCAGATCCGGTTGTCGGTGAGCAGCGTCTCGTACTCGTCCACGCAGGTGGGGAACACGTCGGTGAAGGACTCGATGAAGTCCAGCAGCGAACCCCTCGACGATCGAGGTTCAGCGCCTTGGCGCGGCTCTCGGAGATGCCGCCCTTGCCGCCCGCCTTGTACTTGGCCATGGTGCCCGGCAGATCGCCGTCCACACCACCGGGACGGTAGTAGGCCGCGTGCATCCGCGCGCCCGAAACCGCCTCGTAGCAGTCGAAGAGCGCCTCGCGCTCCCGGAAGGCATAGAGGATGACAGCCATGGCACCCACGTCCAGCGCATGCGAACCGATCCACATCAGGTGGTTCAGGATGCGGGTGATCTCGTCGAACATCACGCGGATATAGCGCGCGCGGATGGGGCGCCTCGATGCCCAGCATCTTCTCGACGGCCAGCACGTAGGCGTGCTCGTTGCACATCATGGACACGTAGTCGAGACGGTCCATGTGGGGCAGCGTCTGCAGGTAGGTGCGCTGCTCGGCCAGCTTCTCGGTGGCCCGGTGCAGCAGGCCGATGTGCGGGTCGGCACGCTGCACGACCTCGCCGTCCATTTCCAGCACCAGGCGCAGCACGCCGTGGGCCGCCGGGTGCTGCGGCCCGAAGTTCAGGGTGTAGTTCTTGATCTCGGCCATGTTCGTCTCACTGCTCGTTGCGCGTGGTACCGCCTGCGTACTGGGCTTCGCGGACGACGCGCGGCACGTTCTCGCGCGGCTCGATGGTGACGGGCTGGTAGACGACGCGGCGCTGCTTCTCGTCGTAGCGCATCTCGGTGTAGCCCGAGATGGGGAAATCCTTGCGGAACGGGTGACCGATGAAACCGTAGTCGGTCAGGATGCGGCGCAGATCGGGGTGGCCGGAGAAGACGATGCCGAAGAGGTCGAACGCTTCGCGCTCGAACCAGTTGGCACAGGGCCACAGGTCGGTGACGGTCTCGACCATCGGCGCATCATCGTCCATACAGAACGAACGCAGTCGCACGCGATGATTGTGCCGGATGCTAAGCAGCTGCATCACCACCGCGAAGCGCGGGGCATCCCATTCGGCATTGCCGTAGGTGGAATAGTCGATGCCGCAGAGGTCGATCATCACCTCGAAGCCCAGGCGCGGATCATCGCGCAGACGCTCGCAGACGATGTGATGACAGTCGGCGCTGATCTCGATCGTGACCTCGCCGAGGGCGGTGGACAGGCCCAGGATGCGCTCACCGAGAGCGTCCTGAAGGGCAGCAACCAGGGTTTCGGTACTCATGATCAGCGACGCGCGATGGTGTTGGTTTCACGGATCTTGCGCTGCAGCTGGATGATGCCGTAGATCAGCGCCTCGGCCGTGGGCGGACAGCCCGGCACGTAGATGTCGACGGGCACGATGCGATCACAGCCCCGCACGACCGAGTAGGAATAGTGGTAGTAGCCGCCGCCGTTGGCACAGGAGCCCAGCGGAGATGACCCAGCGCGGCTCGGGCATCTGGTCATAGACCTTGCGCAGGGCCGGCGCCATCTTGTTGCACAGCGTGCCCGCCACGATCATGACGTCCGAATGGCGGGGGCTGGGCCGGAAGATGACGCCGAAGCGGTCCAGGTCGTAACGCGACACGCCCGCATGAATCATCTCGACGGCACAACAGGCCAGGCCGAAGGTCATGGCTCACAGCGAGCCCGCACGGGTCCAGTTGATCAGCTTGTCGACATTGGTGGTGACGAAGCCTTCGTTCAGTACGCCTTCGATGCCTCGCGGGCCTACTCAGGGGAAAATGGACGGTTGACCAGACGGATGCTCGGCAGGAATGGTCAGCGAAACGGCAACCATGTCGGGATGAGCCACGGCACCCCGGACACGACAGGAAAGACGGCGGCACGCAGCAGCCGGTCACTCCCAGTCAAGCGCGCCCCTTGCCCCATCTGTAAATGAAGCCGATGACGAGAATGCCGAGAAAGACCATCATCGACATGAAGCCGATGAAACCGATGAGTGCCCAGAGAGACCGCCCACGGGAACAGGGAAGGCGATCTCCAAGTCAAAGAGAATGAAGAGAATGGCGACCAGGTAGTAGCGGATGTCAACCTGCATCCAGGGCGTCACCAAATGCCCTCGAAACCGCATTCGTAGGGCAGAGAGCTTTTCAGGATCGGGGGCGGAGGGACCGAGCAGCTTGCCGATCACCATGGGGCCGATACCAACGAGGGAGCCAACAAACAGAAAAAGAAGGACCGGTAGATAGTTGTTCAAATCCATGACATATCCTCTCGGACCGATAATGTTGGCAAGCCCTATAAATGAACCGGCAGGCGTTCTACAGAACATCTGCCGGACCATAGAGTGATTCTGGTGCCGACGGCGAGACTCGAACTCGCACAGCTTTCGCCACTACCCCCTCAAGATAGCGTGTCTACCAATTTCACCACGTCGGCAATCGGGTCATTCTACTTAGATTCTACAGGGCGTCCAAAGGACGCTGCGGAATCCGGCTGCATCCATGTCTCCTTGCTGGACCGGGGCTATATTACCTCAATCCGGCCGGCATGGGTGCTGCGACATCCAACATGATGCCTGAGAGAAACCCTGCTTGTTTTGGACCCAAATCAGTTGCAGCCTGATTTGATGGATCTTTGACTGAACGATCGGATGATCAATCCGATCGTTCGAGCGCTTATTGTTGCTTGCCAGCCGGTGCCTGGGCACCTCTGCCGACTTTTTTCTGCAACACCGGCCGGGCCTTCCGGCACGGCATTGCCCTGTTGCGCAGGTGCCGCAGCGGGCTGTTCACCCGGCAGCGTGGGCACCGACGACGAAGCCGGCGCCGGCACGTCGACACCTTCCATCACGCTGCTGCCACCGCTGGTGGAGCGAGCGTGCTGGCCACCCGTGAGCCAGGAGGCCAGCGCCAGCGTGCTGGCGAAGAAGACCGTGGCGCAGATGCCCGTCATGCGCGACAGGAAGTTGGCCGAGCCGCTGGCCCCGAACAGGCTGCCCGAGGAGCCTGACCCGAAGGTCGCTTTCCCATGTCGGCGCCCTTGCCGTGTTGCAGCAATACCAGCAGCACGACACCCAGCGCCGAGACAATCAGCAGGACCAGCGCGATCGTATGAAAGAGATTACCCATCGAGTGGCTCAAGCTCCGAGGCTGTCGACGGCCGCCTTGGCGATGCCGACGAATCTCATTGGCAACCAGCGACGCGCCACCCACCAGACCGCCATCGACATCCGGCTGCGAGAAGAGCTCGGGTGCGTTGGCCGCCTTGACGGAGCCGCCGTAGAGGATGCGGACGGAAGGTGCGGCTGCGTAGCCGCTGGAGGCGAGGCGGTCACGCAGGAACGGTGCACGGCCTGGGCCTGTTCGGGCGTGGCGGTGAGACCGGTACCGATGGCCCAGACAGGCTCATAGCCAGCACGAAGGCCGAGGCCGGGTGACGCTCGATCACCGGCAGGACGGCGTCGAGCTGCCGTGCCAGCACCACTTCGGTGTCACCGGTCTTGCGCTCTTCGAGCGTCTCGCCGATGCAGATGACGGGGATGAGGCCGGCGTCCAGCGCAACCTGCGTCTTGGCGGCGACGATCTCGTCGGTCTCGCCATAGAGCGAACGACGCTCGGAGTGACCAACCAGCACCCAGCGCACTTTCAGATCCACCAGCATGCCCGAGGAGACTTCGCCGGTGTAGGCACCGTCCTGCTGGGCCGAGAGATTCTGGGCGCCGAAGGTGATGTTGCTGTCGGCCAGCTGCGAGGCCGTCTGCGACAGGTAGGGAAACGGGGGGCAGACAGCGACGTCGATAGTATCGAAGCCGGCCACGGCGGGCTTGAGTGCCGACAGCAGGGCCTCGTTGTTGGCCTGCCTGCCATTCATTTTCCAGTTGCCCATCACCAGGGGGCGACGTTTGCCTTGGGTATTCGTGGAGTCTGGCATGGATGTACCGTATCAGAAGAGGATGACAGCCGTGCCGCACGCTGTTCGCGCGCGGGCAGGCAGGGACCCGGACGGGCCGGGCATCAAGTCGATTCTATCGCCCCGCAAAAAGCAGGGTCAAACAAGACCCTGCCTTCTTCTTCGCCTTGCAACGGGCGTCAAAGGCTCCAAAGACATGTCATGCGGGCATCCGGCACGCGAGACAGCAGGTATCCATCGCCTGCGGCTCACCCCGGCTGCAGGCTGCCCGGGTCTCGGGCAACCTCATCAGACGTGTGCCAGGGTCAGTTTCCGCCCTGCCCGCACCGTCAGGCCTGGCGGCCTTGCGCCGACGGCGCTTCAGGTAACGCAGCACCTGGGTGACGTGGCCCGAGATCCCGTAGCCCATGAAGATCAGGAACAGGATGCTGGGGCGGATCGGAAGACACCAGCACCAGCGCCAGCATGAGCAGGATGAGGACGACGAAGGGAACGCTGCGCCGCAGGTTGAAGTCCTTGAAGGAGTAGAACGGCGAGTTGGAGACCATCGTCAGGCCGGCATAGACGGTGATGATCCAGGCCAGTCCGCCCAGCTCACCCCGGTGGCCGTGATCAGCCGCGAGTCATGCCAGTCGGTAGCCAGCCAGACAAGGCCCGCCACCAGCGCGGCCGCTGCAGGACTGGGAAGCCCCTGGAAGTAGCGCTTGTCGACGACCTGGATGTTGGTGTTGAAACGCGCCAGTCGCAGGGCGGCGCCCGCCACATAGATGAAGGCGGCCAGCCACCCCCATTTGCCCATGCCGGTGAGCGCCCAGGAATAGATGACCAGCGCCGGCGCCGCGCCGAACGAGATCATGTCGGCCAGCGAGTCGTACTGTTCGCCGAAGGTGCTCTGGCTGTTGGTGAGCCGGGCCACGCGTCCATCGAGGCTGTCGAGGAACATGGCCAGGAAGATGGCGATGGCAGCCCACTGGAATTCACCGTTCATGGCCATGACGATGGCATAGAAGCCGGCAAACAGGTTGCCGGTGGTAAAGGCGTTGGGCAGCAGGTAGATGGCTCGCCGATGGCGTACGGCCGGGTGGGCGGGCGTCATCCACCACGCCTGCGGGTTGGACGTCCTCTTCGGGCGGAGGCAGCATGTCCGGCGGCTGCACGGGCATCTCGACCGCCGTGAAGTGTCGACGCAACCGGACACGCCGGGCATTCAGGGGGCGGATCTTGCCCCGGGGGGAACGGGCACTCTTCACTGCTCGTAGGGCCGCTCGCGCAGCCATTTGGTCATGATCCACTTGTCGCCGCGGATCACAGGCATGCCGGCGTGCAGGCATCGATAGTCGAGCTGCCCGTCGGCGTTCTGGTATTCGAAGTACACGGCCGACCCCTTGATGGGCTTGGCCGAGAAACCGATGTCGGGGAAGGCTGTTTCACCCCTTCCGGCACGTCATTCAGATACATCACCACGGTGCCGATGCGCTGGCCACCGACGCGGGTGAGCACGGCTGAGCCCGGATCCTTCGGCTCGAAGAAGTCCTGGTGGGCCTTGTATTCGCCCCCTGGGCCGTAGTGCAGGATCTGCAACGGCTCGCCCCGGTTGACGGGCAGATCAACCAGCGCGGACAGGCGGGCCTCGATGCGCCGGACCAGTTCGTTCTCGCCGCGCTCGAAATGACTGCCTTCGCTCTTGCGGACGCTGCTCTCGTAGCTGCCGCCGCTTTCGCGGTCCACAACCTGCGAGGTCTTCATCTTGCCGCGCGACAGGCGGATCACCTCGTCGCACTCCTCGTCGGACAGAAGCCCCCGGATGACGGCGATGTTGGGATTGGACATCACGGCCGCCAGTTCCACCTCGCGGTCAGCCACCGTGAAGCGCGGCAGCTGCGAGATGAGGCGGATGGGCGACGCCTGGTAGCGCTGTCTGCGCGTCCCCTGCTGGATGGCCGCTGTACGCTCGTCCTCGGACAGGTCCTGCACGCGCTCACCAATGCCACCGATGATCTCGATGGCGTGGCGTGCGAAGACCGGATCGAAGCCGTTCTCGACCATGATCCGCTGCATGTCGGCCCGCCCGCAGCCGCGCAGCACGTTGGTGAGATCCAGTCCTGCCAGCTGGCAGGCAGGTGCGTATGGCCGCCCGCAGTGGCGCTGGCGCCCGATGGGGAGATCGTGTTCTGGCTCATGGTCCTGATTAGAGCGCCGGATGTCCGGCGATGCAAGCCGCAGCCGCCCGGTGGCCACGACGCCGAGGGCCTGCCGCCACTCCGTGGCGGGAGCCGGACGGCGGAATGAAGTGCAACAGAGCCTCTTTCCGGGAAGATCCTGGAAAGAGGCTCTGCCGATGGCCCGAGACCCCTCCGGGGCCAGCCCTGCCCGCTGCGCGGAGCGCACGCCGGGCAAAAGCTGCCTGCAGGGTCATCGGACAGGGATCAATGCTCAATTCTTCGAGCGGTCGACCAGCTTGTTGGCCTTGATCCACGGCATCATCGCGCGCAGCTTGTCGCCCACCACCTCGATCGGGTGCTCGGCGTTCAGGCGACGGCGCGACTCCAGCACCGGGGCACCAGCGCGGGTTTCCAGGATGAAGGACTTGGCGTATTCGCCGGTCTGATGTCCTTCAGCACCCGAGCCATCTCGGCCTTGGTCTCGGCGGTGATGACGCGCGGGCCGGTGACGTACTCGCCATACTCCGCGTTGTTGGAGATGGAGTAGTTCATGTTGGCAATGCCGCCTTCGTAGATCAGGTCCACGATCAGCTTCAGCTCGTGCAGGCACTCGAAGTAGGCCATCTCGGGGGCATAGCCCGCCTCGGTCAGCGTCTCGAAGCCTCGCCTTGATCAGCTCGACCACACCGCCGCACAGCACGGCCTGCTCGCCGAACAGGTCGGTCTCGGTCTCTTCGCGGAAGTTGGTCTCGATGATGCCGGCACGGCCACCGCCGATGGCAGCGGCATACGACAGTGCCAGGTCACGGGCAGCGCCGGACTTGTCCTGGTGGACGGCGATCAGCATAGGCACGCCGCCGCCAGCGGCGTAGGTGCCACGCACCGTGTGGCCGGGGAGCCTGGGCGCCACCATCACCACGTCCAGGTCGGCACGCGGCTGCACCTGACCGTAGTGGACGTTGAAGCCGTGTGCGAACGCCAGCACGGCACCTTGCTTCAGGTTCGGCTCAATGTCGGCCTTGTAGGCAGCGGCGATGTGCCTCGTCCGGCATCAGGATCATCACGAAGTCGGCGCCCTTGACGGCATCAGCCACCGAAGCTACCTTCAGGCCGGCCGCACGGGCCTTGCCATCGGACGGGCCGCCAACGCGCACGCCCACCGTCACGTCCACACCCGAATCCTTCAGGTTGAGCGCATGGGCATGACCCTGCGAGCCGTAGCCGATGATGGCGACCTTCTTGCCCTTGATCAGCTTGAGGTCGGTGTCCTTGTCGTAGAAAAACTTTCATGGGAATGGAAATCCTTGGTCGGTGGATTCCGGCCGCCACGCGGACCCAAGGGCCCGGGCCACGGCCAGGAAAAATCAAAAACGTCACTTGCGACAGAGTGTAAACCGTCCCGGGAGCCCCCGGGTGACCCACCCCGCCGCAGACAGGGGAAGTGCGGGGCGCGCAGGACTGCCCGTGCGCCCCTGTTGCGGGTCTACAGCTCAGTACCCGCTCGCCGCGGGCGATGCCGCAGCTGCCGGTGCGGACGGTCTCCAGGATCACCGCCTCGCCCAGCGCGGCCAGGAAGCCGTCAAGCTTGGACGAGTCGCCCGTCAGCTCGATGGTGTAGGCCTTGTCGGTCACGTCGATGATGTGGCCGCGGAAGATGTCGGCCATCCGCTTCATCTCGTCGCGGTCCTTGCTGGCCACCGCACGGACCTTGACCATCATCAGCTCGCGCTCGATGTGCGGCGCCTCAGTCAGCTCCAGCACCTTCACCACATCGATGAGGCGGTTCAGATGCTTGGTGATCTGCTCCAGCGTGTCGTGCGAGGCGCTGGAGACGATGGTCATCCGCGACAGCGAGGCGTCCTCGGTGGGCGCCACGGTGAGCGACTCGATGTTGTAACCCCGGGCCGAGAACAGCCCGACCACGCGCGAGAGTGCCCCCGGCTCGTTTTCCAGCAGCACGGAAATGATGTGTTTCATGTCGGCTCCTGTCCTGTCAGAGGTCTTCTGCGCCCAGCAGCATTTCGGTCAGGCCCTTGCCGCCCTGAACCATCGGCCAGACGTTCTCGGTGGGATCGATCACGAAGTCGATGAACACCGTGCGATCCTTGTACTTGCCGAAGGCATCGCGCAGCGCCCCTTCCACGTCCTCAGGGCGCTCGACACGGATGCCGACGTGGCCATAGGCCTCGGCCAGCTTCACGAAGTCGGGCAGCGCCTCCATGTACGACTGGGAATAGCGCCCCTCGTACTCGATCTGCTGCCACTGCCGCACCATGCCCAGCGCGCCGTTGTTCAGGTTGATGATCTTGACCGGCAGGTTGTACTGCGTGCAGGTGGACAGCTCCTGGATGCACATCTGGATGGAGCCTTCACCGGTGATGCAGGCCACCGGCACGTCCGGATTGGCCAGCACCGCCCCCATGGCGAACGGCAGACCCACGCCCATCGTGCCCAGACCGCCGGAATTGACCCAGCGGCGCGGCTTGTCGAAGCGGTAGTACTGCGCCGCAAACATCTGGTGCTGCCCCACATCGGAGGTGATGATGGCGTCGCCGTGCGTGACCTGGCAGAGCTTCTCGACCACGAACTGCGGCTTGATCTTCGGGCTTTTCGCGGTCGTAGGCCAGGCAGTCGCGCTTGCGCCACTCGTTGATCTGCGCCCACCAGCTCTGCAGTGCCTTGCTGTTGGTGCCGGCGCCAGCGCTGAACGAAGCCTCCAGCAGGTCCAGCAGCGAAGACATGCACTCGCCCACGTCCCCACGATGGGCACGTCGACCTTGACGCGCTTGGAGATGGACGACGGATCGATATCGATGTGGATGATCTTGCGCGAGATCTGCGCAAAATGCTTCGGATTGCCGATGACGCGGTCGTCGAAGCGGGCACCGATGGCCACCAGCACGTCGCAGTGGTGCATCGTCATGTTGGCTTCATAGGTGCCGTGCATGCCGGGCATGCCGATCCACTTGGAGTCGCTGGAACGGTAGGCCCCCAGACCCATGAGCGTGGTGGTGCACGGAAAGCCCAGCTGGTCGACCAGCTCGTTCAGCACCTTGGAGGCATTGCCCAGGATGACGCCGCCGCCCACGTAGATGAGCGGGCGCTCGGCCGCCAGGATGAGCTGCATGGCCTTCTTGAGCTGCCCCTGGTGCCCCTTGACCACGGGGTTGTAGGAGCGCATGGCCACGGTCTTCGGGTAGGAGAACCCGCAGCGGTCGCGCGAGACATCCTTCGGGATGTCGATGAGCACCGGACCGGGCCGACCGGTACGGGCAATGTGGAAGGCCTTCTTGAAGGTGGCGGCCAGGTCGCGCACGTCCTTGACCAGGAAGTTGTGCTTGACGCAGGGCCGGGTGATGCCCACCGCGTCGCATTCCTGGAAGGCGTCCTCACCGATGGCATTGGTGGGCACCTGGCCGCTGATGATCACCATCGGCACCGAATCCATGTAGGCGGTGGCGATGCCGGTGACGGCATTGGTGACGCCGGGGCCGGAGGTCACCAGACAGACACCGACTTCCTGCGTGGTGCGGGAGTAGGCGTCGGCCGCGTGGACGGCAGCCTGCTCGTGACGCACCAGGATGTGCTGGATATTGCGGTTGGAATACAGTGCGTCGTAGATGTAGAGAACGGCGCCCCCCGGATAACCGAAGATGTGCTTGACGCCCTCTTCTTCCAGACAACGGATGGCGATTTCCGCGCCGGTAAGTTCCATTTTTGTTTGCTCCTCGCTCAGATTGCCCCACCGTCCGCCGGCCCCGGTGCGGCACATGCCTCCGCCCCGAGACAGACCCTGACAACGGCAGGTTCCCTGTTCCAGGAAGACCCCGATGGATCCTCCCTGACCTGTCCGGCCGCCAGCGGGCACATGACGCCCGGCGATCCGACCAGTCCCTGCAGCACCCCGACGCCTTGTGGGCAGCCGGCATGGCAGCATGCACGCGGCCCGGCAGAGTCGCACGCATCCCGGCATGCTACCATCAACAGCCTATGGCGACCCGACCGGAAATATCGGAATTTCTCGCCTCGGTCGAGCGCCGGGCCTTCAAGCAGGTGGTCTACACCGTGCGCGACGACGACATTGCGCTGGACATTGTCCAGGACGCCATGCTCAAGCTCGTCGAAAAGTATTCCGACCGCCCCGCGGCCGAACTGGCCCCCCTCTTCCAGCGCATCCTCCAGAACGCCACCCACGACCACTTCCGTCGCCAGAAGGTGCGGCGCACCTGGGTCAGCCTGTTCTCGTCCCTGCCCGGCGTCGGCAGTCAGGACGGCGACGAGGATGCTCGATCCCCTGAGAGCCTGCTGGCCAACGCCGACGACCGCCGTACCGAGGACGCCTCCGATGAAGCCAGCCGCGCCCAGACCCTGCGCCTGATCGAGGCCGAGATCGAGCGCCTGCCCCGCCGTCAACGCGAAGCGTTCATCCTGCGTTACTGGGAGGAGATGGATGTGGCCGAGACGGCGCGGACCATGGGCTGCTCGGAAGGCAGCGTGAAGACGCACTGTTCCCGGGCCATCCACACCCTGTCGCAAGCTCTGCGCGCCAAAGGCATTACCTTATGACCCCCGACCAGGACCAGATGGCACGGCGCCTGTGCCAGTTGCTCGATTCCGCTGCAGACGACCTCTCGCCGCGCATCCAGTCACGCCTGGCGGCGGCGCGCGGTCAGGCACTCGCCCGCCTGGACGAGATCTCCCGCGAGACCAGCCGCTCCGGACGCAGCCGGGGACGTTTCCTCGACTTCTGGCGCACGCCCTGGCAGGCACCGGCCTGGTCACGGCTGGCGCTCACCGCCATCCCGGCCATCCTGCTGGCCCTGGCCGCCCTGGCCGGCAGCCTCTTCACCCAGGAGCGCACCGTCATCCAGCAGGCCGACGCCTACACCGAGATGCTGACCGCCGACGTGCCGCTGTCGGCCTACACCGACAACGGCTTTGCCGCCCACCTGCAGGGCGGCATGATGCGCACATCCGCATCGGCACGCGACCGCTGAGGCCCTCCATGCGTCAGAGCGTGCCCGTTCGTCCCGCCCTGCTTTCCCTGGCCACGGTGGCCGCCTTCGGGCTGGCCACGCCGGCCATCGCCTCCCAGGGACAGCACGCGCAGATTCCCCCTGCGTCCGCCCAGCGGCAGCCGGCACCCGACCTACTGGCCCTGCCACGTATCGACATCCCGCTTCCCGAGCACCGGCCCAGCGACGACACCGTGCAGCTGGCTGCCGGCGAGATCCTGTCGCTGGAGCTGCCCATCGCCATCACCGCGCTGTTCGAGCCCGGCTGGGAAGATCTGGACGAGACCCAGCAGGAGATCCTCGCGCCGTTCGCCCCCGAATGGAACACTTGGCCCATGGCCGAGAAGCGCTCATGGCTGGCCTTTGCCGACCGGATGCAGCAACTGCCCGAGGCTCAGCGCCAGCGCGCCCGTCGCCGCATCCTTGAATGGGCCAACATGTCGCCCGAAGAGCGGCGCATCGCCCGGCTCAACCACCAGAACGCCCGCCGACGCCCCATGCCCGAGCGCGTGAAGGAGTGGGAACGCTACCAGAGCTTCAGCTACGCCGAACGCGAGCGGCTGCGCCATTCCGAGCAGGCCCATGACATCGCCGCGGCCCAGCGCGCAGCGCGCCGGCGGCATGCCGCCCCCTCCGGGACACATGCCCCCGCCGCAGGGGCGAGGACATGCTGGTCATCATCGTGAACCCCGAGTCCACACGCTCCCGTGCTGATGCCGTCCCCGCCGCCGGACCCGTCGTCCCCCCGAACGGCTGAGCGTGCCCGGCCCCGACATTCCCCCGGGTGCCCTGCCCGGCATCCCCGACGAGCGCCCCCGAGGCGCTCTTCGTCGAGAAGCAGCCCCATGGTCCGGACATCAGCCGACCGGCCTCCACTGGCGGTTCGCTGTCAGCGCCCCAGCAGAGCGTTCCGCAGACAGGCGCTCCCGACCTCCCCTTTGGCGCGCTGGAAAGCCGCCCACCCCTGAGCCCCGACCCGCGTGACAGCCGCCCGGGCTGGCACGACCATGACATCGGTGGCGGTCACGCCGACGGTACCGACAGCAACGGGCCAGGCGACGGCGACAACGGGCCGGCTGGTGGCCATGGTAGGCCCGGGCGGTGAGGGTCCGGTGGCGGTGGCCCGGGCGCGCCGCACTGAAGTATGCTTGGCGGCCCGTCATGCGATCATTCCCCCATGCCTGACCATACCTCCGCCCCGACCTCTCCCGTCCCCACGCCAGCCCTGCCCGCCTCGCCGTGGCGGCGCTTCATGTCGTGCGTCTACGATGGCATCGTCTTGTTCGGCGTGCTCTTCTTCTTCGGCTACGCCTTCTCGGCGCTGGCCCAGTTCCACGGCGAATCGGGGCTGGCGCGCACGCTCTTCCAGCTCTACCTGTTCTGCCTGCTGGGCGCGTACTTCGGCTGGTTCTGGAGCAACGGCCGCTGGAGCCTGCCCATGAAGACCATCGGCGTGAAGCTGGTCCGCGACGACGGTACCCAGGGCCCGGTCAGCCTGCCCCGCGCCCTATGGCGCTACACGGTGGCCTCGATCTTCTTCTGGGGCGGACTGGCCCTGGTCTGGACGGCAGGCTCGGCCATCACGGCCGTCCTGTGGGCGCTGCTCTGGCTGCTGCCCTTTGGCTGGTCCCTCGTCGACCACCGCCGCCGCGCCCTCTACGACGTGCTGGCCGGCACCGTGCTGGTGCGGCACGATGCCATGGCCGGCCGGCGCGGACAGAAGCCCGCACCCCGCTGAACCGCACCGAGGGCTTCAGCCCTCCTTCGGTTCGTGCGCCCGGTCCACACAGTCCACGTAGTACCCGATGCGCCCCTCGGCGTCCTTCTCGGCCACCAGACCATGCACGTCGGTGTGGAAGCCCGGGAACTGCTCGTTGAACTCGCGCACGAACTTCAGGTACTCGACGATGGTGCGGTTGAAGCGCTCGCCGGGAATCAGCAGCGGAATGCCCGGCGGATACGGCGTGACCAGCATCGTGGTGATGCGGCCTTCCAGCTCGTCCACGGGCACCCGATCGACCTTGCGGTGCGTCAGGCACTCGTAGGCATCCGACGGCTTCATCACCGGCATCATGTCCGACAGGGTACATGTCGGTGGTCACCCGCGCCACGTCGTACCGACGATAGGCATCGTGCACGCGGGTGGACAGGTCGCGCAGGCCCATGCGGTCGTACATCGGGTAGGCCTTCACGAAATCGGGCATCACCCGCCACAGCGGCTGGTTCTCGTCGTAGTCGGCCTTGAACTGCTGCAGCTCGGTCACCAGCGTGTTCCAGCGCCCCTTCGTGATACCGATGGTGAACATCACGAAGAACGAATAGAGCCCGGTCTTCTCCACCACCACGCCATGCTCGGCCAGGTACTTGGTGACGACTGCCGCCGGGATGCCGGTGTCGGCAAACTCGCCCTCCATGTCCAGCCCCGGGGTGATGATGGTAGCCTTGATCGGGTCCAGCATGTTGAAGCCGGGCTCGACGGGGCCGAAGCCGTGCCACTTCTCGTCGGCGTGCAGCATCCATTCTTCCTGGCGCAGCGCCTTGCCACTGCTGAGGTTGTCCGGCCCCCAGACGCGGAACCACCACGAACCGTCGTATTCCTGCTCGACCTTGCGCATGGCCCGGCGGAAGTCACGCGCCTCCTGCAGCGACTCCTGCACCAGCGCCGTGCCGCCCGGTGCCTCCATCATCGACGCCGCCACGTCGCACGAAGCGATGATGGCGTACTGCGGCGACGTGGACGTGTGCATCAGGTAGCTTTCGTTGAAACGGTAGCGGTCCAGCTTGCGGGTCTGCGACTCCTGCACCAGGATCTGTGACGCCTGCGACAGCCCGGCCAGCAGCTTGTGGGTGGACTGGGTGGCGAACACCATCGCATGCGTGGAGCGCGGCCGATCCCGACCGATGGCGTGCATCTCGTGGTAGATGGGATGGAAGGTGGCGTGCGGCAGCCAGGGCCTCGTCGAAGTGCAGGTTCTCCACGTAGTCCCTGCAGCTCGGCCTTGATCATCTCCACGTTGTAGAGAATGCCGTCATAGGTGGACTGGGTGATGGTCATAACCCGCGGCCGGGCCGACTTGTCCTTGATGAGCGGGTTGGCCTCGATCTTTCTGGCAATGCTCTCGCGGCTGAACTCCTGCAGCGGAATGGGACCGATGATGCCCAGGTGGTTGCGCGTGGGCTGCAGGAAGATCGGCACCGTGCCGCTCATCATGATGGCGTGCAGGATGCTCTTGTGGCAGTTGCGGTCCACCAGCACCACGTCGTCGCTAGCCACCTCGGAATGCCAGACGATCTTGTTGGACGTGGACGTGCCGTTGGTCACAAAGAACAGGTGATCGGCATTGAAGATACGCGCCGCATTGGTCTCGGATGCCGCTACCGGGCCCGTGTGGTCCAGTAGCTGCCCCAGCTCGTCGACCGAGTTGCAGACATCGGCACGCAGCATGTTCTCGCCAAAGAACTGGTGGAACATCTGCCCCACCGGACTCTTCAGGAAGGCCACCCCGCCCGAATGCCCCGGGCAGTGCCACGAATACGATCCATCGTTGGCGTAGTGCACCAGTGCCTTGAAGAACGGGGGCGCCAGCGAGTTCAGGTAATTGGTGGCCTCACGGATGATGTAGCGCGCCACGAACTCCGGCGTGTCCTCGAACATGTGGATGAAGCCGTGCAGCTCCTTCAGGATCTCGTTCGGGATATGCTGCGATGTGCGCGTCTCACCAAACAGGAAGATCGGAATGTCAGCATTGCGGCGGCGCGTCTCGCGGATGAAGGCCCGCAGATCCTGGATGGCCACGCTCGGGCCCTTCCTCATTGATCTCCTCATCATCGATGGAGACGATAAAGGCCGAGGCCCGTGCCGCCTGATTGGCCACCATCGCCACGTCGTAGTAGGTGAAGCCCCCCACCACCTCGGTGCCCTGGTCCTCGATGGCCTTGGCCAGTGCCCGGATGCCCAGGCCACTGGCGGAATCGGCGCGCCAGTCTTCATCGATGATGACGATGGGAAAACGGAATTTCATGGATAGCCTGCTGGTCTGGAAGGGTCTGAGAAAGAAGCCGGGCATGCGGCATCGGGGTTGTGCGGATGCGC